>FWPV01000005.1_pt1 | contig 931195 bp, 793 predicted proteins | sample 2228371 | NCBI WGS metagenome assembly FWPV01 (sample SAMEA103939776, study PRJEB20133) | metagenome | reverse complement strand
GCACCGTCAGGTGCTGGAAGATGCGCTGGTTGGTGCGATGGGCGAGGTAGGCCAGCTGCGGCACCAGCGTGAGCCGATAGCGGGTCAGGCGCTTGCCGGATTCACCTTGGGCGGCCTGATGTACCAGCCCATGGATGCCGCTGCCATCCGGCGCGAAGGCGAGGAAGGCCGGGCGATGCAGCAGGCTTTCCAGGTCCAGATCAGGGCGCTCGCTGACCAGTTCCAGGTCGAAGTGATAGGGCTGGCTGATGGCCTCGCGGCCTTGGAATTCGAGCACCTTGAAGTCGTGCTCGATGCCTTCAAGGGAAAGCGTGAAGTGGGCCTGGTTGGCTGGGTTGAACATGGCGTCTTTCCTTCCTTAGAGATCGGCCGGGCTGATATTCAGCCGTTCCATGCGATACAGCAGCGTGCGCCGTGGCAGGCCGAGTTCGCGGGCGGCCTGGCTCTGGTTGCCGCCGTTCTTGCGCAGGCAATCCATGAGCAGGCTGCGTTCGACCCGCTCCATGCGTTCGCGCAGGTTCAGGCTGCTGTCCAGGCTCGCCTCCACATGCAGATTGAAGTGTTCCGGCAGCAGCTCACCGCCCTCGCAGAGCAGCACGGCGCGCTCCACCAGCCCTTTCAATTCCCGCACGTTGCCGGGGAAGGCATAGCCTGCCAGACGTTCGAGCGCGGCGTCGGACCAGCGACACAGATCGCGCTGGAGGAAGGCGCAGGCCTTATCGGCGAAATGCCGGGCCAGGCGCAGGATGTCCTCGTCACGCTCGCGCAGCGGCGGCAGTTCGATGGGGAAGTGCGAGAGACGGTAGAACAGATCCTCACGAAACAGGCCGTTTTCCACCTGGCTGCGCAGGTCACGGTGGGTGGCGGCAACGATGCGCACGTCGACCTTGTGGGTTTCGGTGGAACCCAGCGGGCGCACTTCGCCTTCCTGCAGCACGCGCAACAGCTTGGCCTGCAGCAGCAGCGGCATGTCACCGATCTCGTCGAGAAACAGCGTGCCGCCGTCCGCCGCATCGAGCAGGCCGCTGCGGTCGCGGTCGGCGCCGGTGAAGGCGCCCTTGCGGTAGCCGAACAGCTCACTTTCCAAGAGCTGCTCAGGCAGCGAGGCGCAGTTCTGCACGATGAAGGGCTTGCTGCGGCGAAACCCGCAATCGTGAATGGCGCGCGCTACCAGTTCCTTGCCGGTGCCGGTTTCTCCCGTGAGCAGCACGTTGACCGGGCTGTGCAGAACCTTGCCGATCAGCTGGTAGACCGCACGCATGCGCGAGCTGTCGCCGATGAGGCCGTAACCGCTGGCGCAGGGGCTGACCGGTGCGGCGGGCTGCGCGGTGCTCCCGGGTGCACGCAGGCGCTGGAGCAGATGCAGCTGGGCGAGGCCGAAGGCGCCGAGCTGGGCCAGCGAACCGCTGAAGCCGTGCAGCTCGCGCGACTCGGTACTGGCCGTCAGCAGCAGGCCGGCGACGCGCTGTTGCTCGTCCTGCAGCGGCAGGCAGAGCAGGCTACGCCACGGTTTCGGGCTATCCGGCAGGAAACCCGAAGCATGCAAGCTGCTATCCAGTTCGCTGAGACAGAGGGTCTGGTTCTGGCACAGGCAGTATTGCAGCAGCTGCTCACCGTCATAATCGCTCGGCAGACTGGTGGCTTCGCGTGGCTGCAGCAGGCCGTTGTGCCACTCGGCCGAGAGCGTCAGGCGGGTATGGGTGGCGTCCAGCAGATAGAGCTGGCTGAGCTGGCAGTCACTCAGCTGCGCCGCGGTTTCCACCAGCCCACCGAGCAGACTGTCGGCATTCGCCGCGCGCGCCAGCCCGGCGAAGCGACCCAGCAGGGCCTCGGCATAGCGCAGCGGCTGTGGCACCTGATTGAACATCGCGGACATCTCAGGCGAACTCACAGACCAGCGCGCCGTTGCCATCCAGCGTGGCATGTACCCGCTGCAGCGGCTCGCCACTGGCCATGGCATCGAGCAGCCGGTCCACCACCAGCGGTTGCAGGTGCTGCTCGATCAGATGGTCGATCAGGCGCGCACCGCTGTCGCTGTCGCCGCAGCGCTCGGAGAGGTGCGTGACCAGTGCCGGGCAATGGCTGAACTGCAGCTGGCGACGCTGCAGGCGCTCACCGAAGCGTGCCAGCTTGAGCGCGACCAGCTCGTCGAGCACCTCGCCGGCGATCGGGTAGTAGGGCACCACGCGCATGCGCCCGAGCAGGGCCGGCTTGAAGTGCTGCGACAGCTGCGGACGGATCGCCAGTTCCAGATCCTCGGCCGCCGGTCGCTGCTCGGCGGTGCAGAAGCTGGCGATGCGTTCGCTGGCAAGGTTGCTGGTCATGAGGATCAGGGTGTTGCGGAAGTTGATCTCGCGGCCTTCGCCGTCATTCGCCACGCCCTTGTCGAAGATCTGATAGAAGACATTCATCACATCCGGATCGGCCTTCTCCACCTCATCGAGCAGGATCACCGAGTAGGGTTTCTGCCGTACCGCTTCGGTGAGCATGCCGCCTTCGCCGTAGCCGACATAGCCTGGAGGCGCGCCGATCAGGCGGGAAACGCTGTGCTTCTCCTGGAACTCAGACATGTTGATCACAGTGAGGAAGCGCTCGCCGCCATACAGCAGGTCGGCCAGGGCCAGGGCGGTCTCGGTCTTGCCGACGCCGCTGGGGCCGACCAGCAGGAACACGCCCACCGGAGCGTCGGGTTTGTTCAGCCCGGCCGCTGCCGCGCGCATGGCACGATCCAGCGCTTCGACGGCCTGTTCCTGTCCACGCACCCGGGCGCGCAGATCGGCGGCGAAGTTGGCGACCTGGGCGTTGTGCTCCCGTGCCAGCTGCGCCAGCGGCACGCCGGTCCAGTGGCTGATCACCTCTGCCACCAGGCGCGGGCAGACCTCATGGCTGACCAGTCGCTGCTCGGCCTGGGCTACGGCAAGTTCGGCCTGCACGGTGCGCAGCTCGGCCTCCAGCTCATCGAGCGATGGGGCCTCGCCATCCTCGTTTGCATCGCTGCGGGCTTCGGCGGTGCGCTTGCGCAGCTCGAGCAGGCGCTCGGCGAGCTGGCGCTGCCTGGCCCAGCGGGTTTCCAGCTGCTTGATCTCGTCCCCCGCCGCGATCAGGCGCTGCTCCAGCCGCTCTAGGGCGGCCGCGTCGACCGGCAGGCCGGCCGCCAGATCGCGGCGCATGGCTTCACGCTGGTGCTCGCCTTCGGCGACCTCACCACGCAGGCGTTCCAGCGCCTCGGGCGCGGCGGCGAGGCTGATGCGCACCCGCGCGCAGGCGGTATCCAGCACGTCGACGGCCTTGTCCGGCAGCTGCCGGCCCGCCAGGTAGCGTGCCGACAGCACGGCGGCGGCGGTGACCGCATCGTCGCGCAGGTAGATGCCGTGGCTCTTTTCGTAGACCGGTGCCAGCCCGCGCAGGATGGTGACGGCTTCCGGAACGCTCGGCTCGTGCAGTTGCACCGGCTGGAAACGGCGGGCCAGGGCCGGGTCCTTCTCGAAGTACTTCTTGTACTCGCTCCAGGTCGTTGCCGCGATGGTGCGCAGCTCGCCGCGCGCCAATGCGGGCTTGAGCAGGTTGGCTGCATCGCCGCTGCCGGCCTGGCCGCCGGCGCCGATCAGGGTGTGCGCCTCGTCGATGAACAGGATGATCGGCTTCGGCGAGCCCTTCACTTCGTCGATCACACCCTGCAGCCGGCGTTCGAATTCGCCCTTCACGCTGGCGCCGGCCTGCAGCAGACCCAGGTCCAGGCAGAGCAGCTCGACGCCCTTGAGTGCCGCAGGCACTTCGCCGCTGGCGATGCGCAGCGCCAGGCCTTCGACGATGGCGGTCTTGCCGACCCCGGCCTCGCCGACCACGATCGGATTGTTCTTCCGCCGCCGGGCAAGGATGTCGATCATCTGGCGGATCGCCGAGTCGCGGCAGAGCACCGGATCGAGCTTGCCGTCGCGGGCCTGCTGGGTGAAGTTGTGGGTAAAGCGCGCCAGGTTGGATTCGCCACTGGCTGGCTGCTTGCCGTTCGCGGCCTGCGGCTGCTGACTGAGGGCGAAGTCGCGCAGGCGCTCGGCGTCCAGCCGGGCCAGCAATGGCTGGTAATGACTGCCGGCATAGCGCAGCGGATTGCGCAGCAGCGCGAGAATCAGTGCGGCCTGGTCAATCTGGCTCCGGCCGAGTTCCAGGCTGGCCACCAGCAAGGCGTCCTGCAGCCATTGCACCAGTTCGGTGGAAAACACCGGGTTACGCGACTCGCTGTGCTCGCCTCGCGGTTGCAGCGCCTGCGCCAGTGCGCCTGCATCGACTTCGGCATCCAGCAAGGCTCGCTTGAGCAGTCCATCGGGACGCTCGAGCAGGCCAAGCAGCAGGTCCTCGACGAGAATCTTGCTGCCGCCACGGATCACGCAGCGTTCGGCGGCGCCTTCCAGATCGCGCTTGGTCTCGGCGTCCAGCGCCTGTACCAGTTGTTGCAGATCGACATTGATCATTTTCATCTTCCTTAATGGGTCTTGCTGCCGAGAGTGACCAAGCCGTCGGCGCGGTCGCGTCCGAGCCAGCTGGTCCAGCCGAGGCGGCAGTTGTTGTCGGCGCCGATGCGCAGTTCACGGATCTCGTCCGGGCGAAGCTCCAGGCGCAGGTCGTAATCCAGCGGATCGCGCAGGGTGAAGCGCACCAGCGCACAGAGCGGCTGGTAGCCGCTGCCGATGGGCAGGAATTCGTGAAAACGATTCCAGTCCAGCTGGCGGATATGGATGCGGAACTTGCCGCCGCGGTCGCGGACCCGCTCGCCGAGCACCAGGCTTTCGCCCAGCTGGCTGTTGGCCAGACCGAGGCGGTTGCGTTGCTCGTCGAGGATTGCCACCTGGCGCTCCAGGCATTGCTCGATGTTCAACTCGGCGTGCTTGAAGTAGTAGCGCAGCACCGACTCGATCAATGCGGCCGAGTGCGCGCGCAGGCTGAGCAGGCCGAGATAGGGCAGCAGGCGCTTCCAGTTCAGTTCCGGCGCACTGCGGATAGCCTCGCCGCTGAGCCCGACCAGGGCGAACAGCTGCTCCGAGAAGGGGTCATGGGCACCGCTGGTGAAGCGGGCGCGGTAGCGATACTTCTGCCAGACCGGCAGCAGCAGGCGCTGCAGGCGGTTGTTGAAGAGGTCGAGGAAGTCGCGGGTCGGGTTGCCGTCCTCGCTGTCGCCAAGCGCCTGTTCGCCGTAGAAGGCCGGCAGTGGCGAGCCAGCGCCGAAAAGACTGACCAGGTTGATGCGCAGGCGCGCGCGCCACTCGTCGTGCTCCTGGAAGAACTGCACCTGCTCGATATCGCTGCCGGGAAAGCCCAGGCTCGGGTTGGCCTGAAATTCCAGCCGTTCATAGAGCGCCTCGTCATCCAGACCGGGATTGAGCTGGCGCAGGCGATCGAGCACCAGCAGCACACCCTGGAACAGGCTGTACTCGCGGATGCCGCGATTGAGCGGTTTCAGAGCAGCGGTTGCTGACCCATGCGCGGCGTCCATTGGTACACCTCTCCCTGTGTGCTCTGCACGCGCAGCTCGTGATACGAGTTGAGGCTGGCGTAGAGGGCGAAGAATTCGTTGAGCACCGAGGCGAAGAGGAACAGATCGCCCTCACCAATGAAGCCGTCCTGGTTCATGGTCAGTTCGGTACGTACGCCGCGCACCGGCAGCCCGCGATGCAGGCGATCGACGTGCTGGTGGGCGATGTGAGTCAGGCCGCCGAGGCGCCGCCGGCTGACGTTCTCGGCGTGCTTGTCGTAATAGCGAGGCAGGTCGTAGGTCTCGAGGATCACCTTGAGCGCCTCGACGTTGGCCAATGACAGGTAGTTCAGCGACATGTTGCTGATCAGCTTCCACAGATAGTCGCGCTGCAGCGGCGGCGCGTAGCTCGGGGTGACCGCCGAGATATTGCGGAAGCTGAGAAATTCCGGGGTGTCTTCGCAGGGCTTGCAGATGTCGCCGAGCTTTAGCTGGCGCGGCAGGTTCTGGTTGGTGCAGGTCAGCTCGATGGACAGCGTCTCGTGCTGGTCGAGGTTGCGCAGGCCGAAGCTGAGCCAGGTTTCCTGGCCTTCGCCCAGCAGCGAAGGTTGCTGGCGCACGCTGTAGTGCGGGCGCGCCACCGGCACATCGAAGCTGGGATCATGCTCGAAGGATTCGAACGGCACGTATTCTTCGTAGCCCATGCCGCCGGGTTTCCAGCCGGTGACTCGGTCCACCGAGAACACGCCGCATTGCTGCGCATCGTACTCCGCCGGCAGCAGCAGGTACTGGTCCTGCTTGCCGTCCAGGCGGATCGGGATGGCATCGTGCGGGAACAGGTTGACCACCGGCGTACAGTACAGGCGCACGTTGTCCAGCGTCGGGCGGATGCGCTGCACGCCGGCCTTGTGAATGTCGAAGCGCAGCTCCAGACCGCGGGCCTGCTTGAGCAAGTCGTCCGGAATGCGCTGAATGATCTCCAGGCCCTTGAGGTCGACGAAGAGAAACTTGTCCGGGAAGGCGAAATATTCCTGCAGGTAGCGATAACCGCGGAAGGTGTTGAGCGGGTAGGGGATCAGCGCCTCATCCTCGGCGAATCCCACCGGTTCGAGCTGCTTGGCGGTGAGCTGCAAGGGCGTCAGCGGGCGACCATCGGGACCGGTCAGCGGGTGGCCTTGTTCGTTCAGCGGCACCAGCTCGATGCCACCCAAGTGGCGCAACAGGCTGAGGTAGAGCAGCTGACTGATATAGGGCTCGCCCGCCAGGTGCAGGCGCAGATGGCTGAGACCGATCTCGCCAAGATGGCCATCGGCGCTCATCTGCAGGCGCAGGCTGAGCAGTGCACCGGTGCCCTTGACCGAATACTCCAATGCCTGCAACGCCAGCGGCAGCACCTCGGTGGCGTAGGCGGTACGAAAGCAGCAGCTGACGCCCTGCACCGGATTGGATTCGACTGGCGTGTTGCGCGGCACCGTCAGCGCCGGGCCGGGGCGCTTCAGCGGATCGAACTGCAGCATGCTGAAGGCTGGCAGCGGACGCATGTAGTTCGGCCACAGCAGATGCATCAGCGAGTGGGTCAGCTCCGGCAGCTCGTCGTCGAGCTTCTGCCGCAGCCGCCCGGTGAGAAAGGCGAAGCCTTCGAGCAGCCGCTCGACATCCGGATCGCGCCCGGCCTGCCCGAGGAACGGCGCGAGCGCCGGACTGCGCTCGGCGAAGCGCTTGCCGAGCTGGCGCAGGGCGGTGAGCTCGCTCTGGTAGTAATGGTTGAAAGACATGTCTAACGATTCATCCTTGTCGTTCCGTGTCCGGCGCGCTGACGCGGCGGGGCTCCTAGCGTCGGCGGTAGCATCCCGTGGAGGTGTCCATGTTCACGAGCAGGCAGTTGCCGCTTGGCACAAGTTTCATCCCGTCGAAAAAGGCCCTCGGCCCGCGTTCGCGCAACTCGATCTGCCCGTCCACCATTGCCCAGTGCCCTCGACCCTGGATGTCGAGGCTGCCGTAGTAGAGCACCGCCTCGAACGTGCCCTGTTCCTGGAGCAGCAGCTGTGAACCCATTTCCATCACGCCGACCAGTTCGTAGCGCCCGGCCAGTTCGCGCGGCGGCGGGGAAGTGTTGGTGCAGGCGGCCAATGTCAGCGCGAGGGCGGCGAGCGCCAGGCGGGCGCAACGGGAGGAAGGTTTACCACGAGCCATAGGGCACCCCGTGTTGCTTGATGTAGGCCTTGGCTTTTTCCGAGAGGGGATAGGCGTAGCGTCCCTCGTTCTGTCCAAGGCTCGGCCCTAGCTTGCTAACTGCAGCCTCGAAGCGGCCAATCTCAATGGACTGCAGGCAGGGTCCGCCTACCCAGGCCTTGGCGATTCCGCCGGGAGCGAGGCCGATGGTGATGAATCGGCGATACATTCCTTCGACGACACGCTTCTCGCCACGGCAGTAAGGCGCCTGTGGCTTAAGCATTTCCTCCCGTACCCACTCGGGAATGTTGATTCGCACGTTATAGGTCTGCGGCTCGACTAGGGATTGCCAACGCACAAAGATGATTTCTGGCAGATCGATACCGCGTAGACCTTTGCCTGCACCTCCCGCCGGATGTGAAGGCCAGCCCGCGATCGTGCTGGCATAGGATGGCACTCCGCCATTGACTCTTTCGTATGCGAGACCGCGGCGGTCGATCACGTCCACGCTTTCTACCCATACTTCCATATGGTTCGGCGCGAAAGTGCCGGCGTACCACGCGTCAAAAGGCAGCTTAGGTTGGGCTTGGCTGCTCGCGCAGCCGCTGAGCAATGCGAGTGTGCATGCGAGGAGGAGCTTCTTCATTCGGGGTAGCCTTGCTGTGGCTCGTTGTTGTAGACCAAACGGACATTGGGCGCGGGTTTACTGATAAGCAGGCCGCTCGTGGGTTTCCAGTGTGCAGATAGGTGGATATATCGTGATCGGAGCAAGCGATCTTCATCTTCGTTTAGGTCAAACCGGCTACCGTAGGCATAAGCCATCATTTTCTTGGCAATATCTTGGAGTTCAAAAGGAAGCGCAAAAATCGGCGTGTCGGGAATAGATTTGACGGGAACCCCATTTTCCACCGCCAATTCCCGCATCACACGCAAATACACCAGCGCTAACTCGCCGCGTATCTGACGGTCGATAGTTACCAGGCCTAACACCCAGTCCTCCGGTGGATGGTTGACGCCGCGGGGATTGAGTTTGCGGATGCGGCGAACCTCTTTTTTAAGCTGATCTTCCGGTAGCCCGAGAGCCATCCACTTCTCGTATTGCCGGCTGGTTTCACGCCAGGCGTGCGTACTTTCAATAGGCGTCCCAGCGGGCACCGTGGAGCTGACAGGACGACTCAAGATCAGCTTTTCCCGGGCAATCGGAAGATAGCCACCACCGATATCCGAGTGCGCGCCGGGAAGGGCTATCTCCTGGTGATGCGGAGCCACGCTATTGAGCGCGAAGTTCCAGCGCATCTCATCCCGAGCCGTGAGCTGGATTACCTTGCGTGCGCAACCCGGAGGCAGGTACAGGTTGACGCCTGGATTGAGGTGGTCAGCAGGGCTGAAGTCCCACCTCATTGGATCGGCCACGGCTGCCACCGTATCGAACAGCCCGATAAAGTTGATGCAGGCGTGGCTGCTCCATTCGAAATCTTCTGACAGCCCGAACTGGCCCGGGCGCAGGAGGCCAGCCAGCACCCCACCGTTGGCTTTGAGCAATTCATTGGCGAAATGGCGGGCCGCTGCTGCGCCGCGGCTGAATCCGAAGATATCGAATTCCAACGCGTCGACCTGCACTCCGGGATTGCTTTCCGTAAATAGGCCCAGCTGTAGGCTGATCGTGTTGGGGCTTTGCATCACCCGGGCCACGACACCGGTGTCACCCATGCCCGTCGCTTGCCCATATACCGAATCTTCCTCGCCGCTGCTGGTGCCGATGCCTTCGAGATACGCCTTGATGCTGGCGCTACGCTCGTCCCTCGCCAGGCTCCGGGTCGCATCGTCTTGGTACAGGTCGAATAGCCGCGCCACGTTGCTCGGCGCGTTGCCGTAGCTGTTGTCCGGCGTCTGGGTGAAGAAGCCGTTGCCTTCGCTACCGCCGAAGCCATGCGCCCGGCAATAGTCAACGACTTCGCCAAGGGTGCGCTCGTCCAGCAGGGTCAGGTCGTCCTGGCGACACTTTTCGGTCACGGCGGCATTGGCCAGGTTATTGCCGGTGCCGTCGAAGAACACGCCGATTCGCAGGGTGATGCCCTGACGCGCCTGTTGCTGCGGCTGCTCGACCAGCTCCTCTTCTTCGTCTTCCTCTTCAACGCCCAATGGCGCGAGGTCACCCGGCTCTTCCTGCCAGGCGCGGGCTATCGGTTCAGATGAGCGAAAGGCCTCGGCGGCAGCGGCCGCCGCAGTAACTGCCTTGGCAATTCCAAGGGCGGCAGGCGCGAGGAAGGGCGCCGCGTTGTGGCTGCTGCCGATGATCACCGTCCCCGAGCCCGCGGTGACGACATTGCCGTGGTTACCCACACTGCCCACCACCGCCGCCGGCCTGCCATCGATCAGCACGTTGGGGATCACGGCGCTGGCCATCGCACCGCCGCAGGCGGAGGCGTCGCCCATGCGCGCGGCCGGCAGGCCGTCGAACAGCACGTCGGGTGAGCCGGCGGCGATGGGGTTGGTGCCGTGGCCGGTCTTCGGGCAGGCGGTGGGGTCGCCGAGGCGGGCTGCGGGTTTGCCGGACATCCGTTGTCTCCTTACTGGACCTTGACCTGTCCGCTGCCATCCAGGCTGGCGGAAAAGCTGACCTGGCGCTTGAGGCCATCCACTTCCAGCAGGCCTTCGATAGTGAAGGCGAGGGTCAGCGGGTCATGGGTGCGCGGCAGCGACAGCACGCGCACCTGGGTCAACCTGGGTTCGTACGCTTCGATGAAGCGCTCGATGGCGATACGCGCCTGCTGCAGCGAGTCGTGCAGCGACAGACGCATATCGTTGAGATCGGGCAACCCGTAGTCGGGCAGCGTCTGCACGCTGCCCGCTCGGGTGCTGAGCATCTTGGCCAGATGGGCAGCCACCGAGGCCATCGCCGCGACTTCGCGGCTCCAGCCGGAACGTCGCGCGGCGTCACCACCGAGGCGTTCGAAGAGGCTGCCGTATCCGTTCAAGTGCTTATTCCTTGTCCAGCTTGCCGACCAGCGACAGGGTGAAATCCGCGCCCATGTACTTGAAGTGCGGACGCACGCTGAGGCTGACGCGGTACCAGCCCGGTTCGCCCTCGACGTCGCTGACGTTGACCTGGGCGGCGCGCAGCGGGCGACGGCTGCGGACTTCGGCGCTGGGGTTCTCCTGGTCCGCGACGAACTGGCGGATCCACTTGTTCAGTTCCAGCTCGAGGTCGGTGCGCTCCTTCCATGCACCGATCTGCTCGCGCTGCAGCACCTTCAGGTAGTGCGCCAGGCGGTTGACGATGAACAGGTAGGGCAGCTGGGTGCCGAGCTTGTAGTTCAGCTCGGCGGTCTTGCCTTCCTCGCTGTTGCCGAAGAACTTCGGCTTCTGCGCCGAGTTGGCGGAGAAGAACGCGGCGTTGTCGCTGCCCTTGCGCATGGTCAGGGCGATAAAGCCTTCCTCGGCCAGCTCGTACTCGCGACGGTCGGAAACCAGCACCTCGGTCGGAATCTTGGTCTCGATCTCGCCCATGCTCTCGAAGTGGTGCAGCGGCAGATCCTCGACCGCGCCACCGCTCTGCGGGCCGATGATGTTCGGACACCAGCGGAACTTGGCGAAGCTGTCGGTCAGGCGGCTGGCGAAGGCGTAGGCGGTGTTGCCCCACAGGTAGTGCTCGTGGCTGCCGGCTACGTTTTCCTTGTAGATGAAGCTTTTCACCGGGTTGTCTTCCGGATCGTAGGGGTTGCGCAGCAGGAAGCGCGGAACGGTCAGGCCAACGTAGCGGGCATCTTCCTGCTCGCGGAAGCTTTGCCACTTGGTGAACTGGGGGCCTTCGAAGTGATCCTTGAGATCCTTCAGATCCGGCAGGCCGGTGAAGCTCTCCAGGCCGAAGAATTTCGGGCCGGCGGCGGCGATGAAGGGGGCGTGGGACATGCTGGCGACGCTGGCGACGTACTGCATGGTCTTCACGTCGGGCGCGCTGGGGTCGAAGAAGTAGTTGGCGATCAGTGCGCCGACCGGCTGGCCGCCGAACTGGCCGTATTCGGCGGTGTAGATGTGCTTGTACAGGCCGGACTGGACGATCTCCGGGCTGTCCTCGAAGTCATCCAGCAGATCCTGCTTGGAGGCGTTGAGCAGTTCGAGCTTGATGTTCTCGCGGAAGTTGGTGCGATCCACCAGCAGCTTCAGGCCGCGCCAGGAGGACTCCAGGGCCTGGAACTGCGGGTGGTGCAGGATCTCGTCCATCTGCTGGCTGAGCTTGGCGTCGATCTCCGCGATCATGCGGTCGACCATGGCCTTCTTCACCGGCTCGTTTTCGTTCTGCGGCTTGAGCAGTTCTTCGATGAAGGCCGAGACGCCGCGCTTGGCGATGTCGTAGGCCTCGTCGTCCGGGGTCAGGCGGGTTTCGGCGATGATGCGGTCGAGGATGCCGCCTTCGGCGAGGTGGTTGCCGTGCTCGACGGCGGCTGCGCTAGTGGTCATGTAGATGTGCTTCCTTGTCGGTGATATCAGGCGTCCAGCTTCTCTTTGGCCGCCAGGCCCAGTTCGCCGAGTACGCGGTCACGCGAATCGTCGTCGGCGAGTACGCTTTCGATGGCCTTGCGGAAGGCCGGAGCGTTGCCCAGCGGGCCCTTCAGGGCGACCAGGGCGTCGCGCAGTTCCATCAGTTTCTTCAGCTCCGGGACCTGCTCGACCAGATTGGCCGGGTTGAAGTCCTTCATCGAATTGATGCGCAGCTGCACGGCCAGTTCGTCATCGGTCTGCTCGTCCTGCAGACGGTTCGGCACGCCGAAGGTCAGGCTCAGCTCCTGCTTGGCCAGGACCTCGTCGAAGCTGTTTTTGTCGATGGCGATGGGCTTGCGGTCCTCGATCTTGCGATCGTCGGCGCGCTGGGTGAAGTCGCCCAGCACCATCAGCTTGAGGGGCAGCTCGACCTCTTCCTGAGCATTGCCGGTGGCCGGCTTGAACGTGACGTTGATGCGTTCCTTGGGTGCAACCGAGCCTTCTTTGGCCATGGTGTTCTCCTTTGCGGTTAGTCCAGCACCACTTCGAGATCGAGGTGGCACAGCCTGCGGTAAATCTCATCCTTGCTTTCACGCACGGCGTGGTTCTGCGGCAGCAGCTCGCAACAGCTGTGCAGCAGGCGCAGTACCTCGAGGGCGAGATCGGGTTCCCAGCTGCCCAGGCCACTGGCCTCGAGCTGCTGGTCGAGTGCTTCGAGCTGGGTTTTGGCCAGCTCGTATTTCTTGGCCTGGTAGCACAGGCGGGCGAGGCTCAGCTGCCAGAAGAAGCGCTCGCGGCCGCCGCGGGCGCGAGCCAGGCCCTGCTTGAGCTGTTGCACGGCAGGCTTGAGGCCTTCTTTGCGCAACAGCGGAACGGCCTCTTGCAGCGCGAGCTCCCAGCTCGGTTGTGCGGTGCCGGTGACAGGCGGTTCTTCCTGTCTGGCGGCCGTGGCCGGCTGTACATGGGGCATGACCTGGCCGCTGATCCAGGCGCGGGTTTCGGCGTCGGCGAACGGGGTGCCGTCGTGAAAGTGCAGCTCTTCCAGACGCGGTACGCGTTGCAGGAACAGCGCGAGCTGGATCTCCACCTCGCGCATGGCCTGCGCGGCGTCTAGCTCCTGCAGGCACTCCCAGGCCAGGCGCTGACCGTCCAGCCAGAACGGCGCGCGCGCGGTGCTGTTTTCCAGGTCCACCAGCAGGTCGGCGTACTGCCCCTGAGCGAAGCGTTCGCGGTAGCTGGCCAGCTTGTCGGCGGGTACGCCACGTAGCGCGGTGATCTGCTCGCTGTTGTGCTCGGGCAGGCTGTCGATGCTCAGCCAGAGCAGGGTTCGCGCCAGGCGCAGGGGGCGCAGATCGCTGGTGCGTTGCTTCAGCCACCAGGCGGTCAGCGGGCGCGCCTGTTCCTGCAGGTTGCGCAGGGCCTTGAGCGCTTCCTTGTCGTTTTCGATCGGCGAACCGGGGGCGAAGACCTGGCTGGCGACCTGCTTCACCTGGGCGATGGCTGCGCCGACTGTCCCGGGCTGCGGTTGCCCCGAGCTGGCGCGTTTGACCATGCCGTCGAGTTGGCGGCAAAGCGGCAACAGCAGCGGTGCGTCTTCGCCGAGATGACCGGACAGGCACTGATCCAGCGCATGCAATTGCTCGGCGAGGCTGCGGAACAGCGCCAGCTGTTCGCCGACCGGGACGTCCTCGGAAAAGGTCTGTTCCAGGCGCGGCAACAACCAGTTGATCGCGGCGGCGCGGGTGCGTGGCTTGCGTGGGTGCAGTTCGGCCCAGTGATTGCTGCACAGGTACTGCAGCAAATTCAGCCCGGCCTGTAGTCCAGCGAAAGACTCGCGCTGGAACAGACTCCAGGTCAGCCAGGCCGCGGCGCGTAGGTCCTTGGACAGCGAGGCGAGCAGCATCTCGCTGCCTTCGCGGACCTTCTGCCAGTCGATGCCGGTGGTCTGGTGCAGTGCTCCGGCCTTGGCCAGTTCAGCCTCGAGCAATTCGAATTCGCTGCTGTAGCGAATATCGTCGCCAGCGAAATTGCTGTCATTGACCGGCTTTCTGGCAAGTTCCAGATAATGCTTGCTGAGTGCGCTGGCGTGCATTGGGTCTTCCGTGACGCTCAAGTTCGATCCGTGAACTTTGAAACTGCCGAATATTTAAGAGCGGCATGTTTCCGAGAAAGGAGGTGCGCAACTTCTTGCGCACCTTTCCTGCGCAACAAATTGCACAGGGCCTTATGGGGTGGGCATCCTAGACGGGGGGTATGCCTCATTCAAGGCGAGAAGTGTGATCTCTGTTGCAGTGGGAAATATTAGCCAGCGGCCGACGGAACTAATTCAAAACTGTCGGGAAATTTGCTTCTGCGATCGATTTGAACTTGTGCGAAATAGTCCAGTTGCATGTAAGTCATCACTTACATGCAACTATCTACTCGATCACAGAAAGATGATTGGCGCTGTTATAGCCGATCGTATTCGGCAATTCAGAGCGCGGGGATTGCGGTGACTGACACGCCCAACAGGTGCTGCTGGCCGGGCTGCAATACCACCACGTCGTCCAGAACGTTGGCCGTCTCGATACAGGCCATGCGTTGCCAGGCGTCGTCGGCGAAGCTGGACAGGCGCTTGGCCTTGTCGATCCAGGGGTTCCACAGCACCGCGGAGCGCGAGCCGCGAGTGGTCAGCCGAATGCTGCGTTTCCATGCCGGGTCGATGAGCTCCAGAGTTGTCGGCAGCTGCTGGTAGATGCGGTCGGTTTCGCCGTTGAACGCCAGGTCGCCGTCCTGCTGCCGGCACTGCTGCCAATCCAGCAGCGTATCGATGTAGGGGCAGCCGGCCAGGCCTTCCACACGGACCTGACGGATGTCGCTGACGGCGAAGTAGCTGTGCAGGGCCTGGCTGATGGCGACCGCTTCCGTGCCGACGTTGCGGCTGCTGAGGCTGAGCTCCAGCTCGTCGGCCAGGCGGATCTGCAGCGCCAGTTCGATCCGGTGCGGCCAGCCCGGCAATTGGCCGAGCGCCTGCGGGCAATGGAATTCGAGAACTGCCGTATCGCCTTCGCTGCGCTGTTCGCGCAGTTGCCAGGGCAGGGTGCGCACCAGGCCATGGAACGGGGCGGGTTGCTCGCCGTGGTAGCTCGCCTGGACCCGTTGCGGGTTGCGCGTCAGGTCGCCGAACCATGGCCAGCACACGGGTACGCCACCGCGAACCGACTGCCCTTGCTGACAGGCGGCCTCTTCGCTGAGCCAGATGATCGGCGGCGCATCGCCCTGGCGATAGCTGAGGATCTGCGCGCCCTGTTCGGCGATCAGCAGTTCATCCTCTCCGCGGCGGACTCGCCAGCCGGCGAGCTGGTCCATTTCGATGCGTTGAATATCGACAGGCATGGGCAATCTCGTGATGGGCTCGGGTTTGCGTCTGACCGCGGAGCGGAGGTGGGATTCAGCCAAAGTGGCCAGGCAGAGCATGCCTCCTCGCTAGCCGAGGAGGCAGCCAGGGCTTAGCGGCCCTGGCAGGCGTCGACCCGCAGCCAGCGTTCCAGCAGCTTGAAGCCCTGCATCAGGATGAAGGCGATCAGCAGGTAGATAAGGCCGGCGGTGAGGAACATTTCCTCGTGCAGGTAGGTGCGTGCAGCGATCTTGCGTGCCATGCCGGTCAGTTCCAGCAGGGTGATGGTGCTGGCCAGCGCGCTGGCCTTGAGCATCAGGATCACTTCGTTGCTGTAGGCCGGTAGACCGATGCGGGTCGCACGCGGCAGGATGATGTGCAGCAGCGCCTGCGCGCGTGACATGCCCAGCGCGCGGGCGGCTTCGACTTCGCCGTGAGGCACGTTCTGGATCGCGCCGCGGATGATCTCGGCGATATAGGCGGCGGTGTGCAGGGTCATGGTGATGATCGCGCACCAGTACGGGTCACGCAGATACGGCCAGAGCGCACTCTGGCGCACCACCTCGAACTGCGCCATGCCGTAGTAGACCAGGAACAGTTGCACCAGCAGTGGTGTGCCACGGAAGAAGAAGATGTAGCCATAAGGCAGCGCGCGCACCGCCAGATGCCGGGAGGAGCGGGCGATGCCGAGTGGCACGGCGAGGATCAGCCCGGCGACGACCGAAACGCCGACCAGCTGAAGGGTCAGCCAGGCGCCCTCGATGAAGCTCGGCAGCCACTTGATGAAGATTTCCCAGGTCATGCTGCGCTCCGCACGAAGCCGCGGCCGGCACGTTTTTCGAGGAAGTGCATACCGATCATGGCGACGATGGTCAGGCACAGGTAGATGAAGGCGGCCACGAGGAAGAAGGTGAAAGGCTCCTTGCTGGCGGTCACCGCGATTTGCGAGCGGCGCATGATTTCCTCCAGGCCGATCACCGAAACCAGCGCGGTGTCCTTCATCAGGATCATGAACAGGTTGCCCAGACCCGGCAGGGCCAGGCGCCACATCTGCGGCAGGATCAGCCGCAGGAAGATGCGCCGCTTGCCCAGGCCCAAGGCCAGGCCAGCCTCGCGGTGACCCTTGGGAATGGCCAGCAGTGCGCCGCGGAAGACCTCGGTCGCATAGGCGCCGAAGCACAGGCCGAGGGCGATGGTGCCGGCGGCGAACGGGCTGAGCGCCAGGTTCTCGATGCCGAACAACTCGCCGATACCGCGAATCAGGCTGATGGTGCCGAAGTAGATCAGCAGCACCCAGAGCAGTTCAGGGACACCGCGCACGATGGTCGAGTAGGTGCCGCCGAGCCAGCGCAGCGCGCTGTAGGGCGAGGTTTTGGCGAGTGCGCCGAGCAGGCCGAGCACCAGCCCCAGCGCCAGGGAGGCGAGGGCCAGTTGGATGGTCATCCAGGTGCCGGCAATGAGCGCCGGACCGAATCCGTGAAGGTCAGGAATCATAGAAGCTCAAACACCAAAGCCCGGTCGGCCAGTTTCAGGCGACCGGGCTTCGGCTCGGTTGGATCAGTAAATGCTGAACGGGAAGTACTTGTCGTTGATCTGCTTGTAGGTGCCGTCGGCGATGATCTCGGCCAGCGCCTTGTTCAGCTTCTCGCGCAGCTCGTCGTTGCCCTTGCGCACGGCGATGGCGATCTTGTCGTCATCGAACACCGGCTCGCCCTTGAACTCGAAGTCCTTGCCGGCATCGCTCTTGAGCCATTCCCACTGGACGAAGGTGTCGGCCAGGATGCCGTCGACGCGGCCGGAGGCCAGGTCCAGGTAGGCGTTCTCCTGGGTGTCATAGAGCTTGATATCGACCACGCCGTCCAGGTTGTCTTCCAGCCAGGTGCCAGCGATGGTTGCGCGCTGCGCGCCGATGACCTTGCCGTCCAGATAGTCCTTGTCAGTCTTGAACTCGACGTCCTTCGGCGCCACGAACTGCAGCTTGTTGGTGTAGTAGTGATCGGTGAAGTCGACGGCGTTCTTGCGCTCTTCGGTTACCGACATCGAGGCGGCGAGGAAATCGAACTTGCCGGCGTTCAACGCCGGGATGATGCCGTCCCAGTCGGAGGTGACCACTTCGCACTCGGTTTGCATCTTGGCGCAAAGGGCGTGGGCGATGTCGAGGTCGAAGCCGACCACCTTGCCGCTGGCATCGATCAGGTTGAAGGGCGGGTAGGCGCCTTCGGTACCAATCCGTAGTTTTTCCGCGGCGAATGCCTGGGTGCCGATGATCAGCGAGGCAGCAGCGGTCAGCAGGATCTTCTTATAGCTCTTCATGCGGTGTTGCTCCATTAGCGATGGCTGGACATGAATTGTTTACAGCGCGCCGATTGAGGGTTGTCAAATACCTGCTCGGGCGTCCCCTGCTCCTCGACCAGACCCTGGTGGAGGAACACCACTTCGCTGGAAACCTGCTTGGCGAAATTCATTTCGTGGGTGACGAGCAGCATAGTCCGGCCTTCCTCGGCGAGCGACCGGATCACTGCAAGCACTTCTTGTACCATTTCCGGGTCCAGCGCCGAGGTGGGTTCGTCGAACAGGATTACCTTGGGCTGCATCGCCAGCGTGCGGGCGATCGCCGCGCGCTGCTGCTGACCGCCGGAAAGCTGGTTGGGGTAGACGTGGCGTTTGTCGGCGATGCCGACCTTGGCCAGCAGCGCCTCGGCCACCTCGGTTGCTTCGGCCTTGCTCTGGCCGAGCACGCGGCGCGGTGCCTCGATGATGTTGTCGAGGATGGTCATGTGCGGCCAGAGGTTGAAATTCTGGAACACGAAGCCCAGCTCGCTGCGAACCCGGTTGAGCTGCTTGCCGTCAGCGGCAATCAGATCACCCTGCTTGTCGCGCTTGAGCTTGAGCTGCTCGCCGGCCACCAGGATTTCACCCTCATTGGGGTTTTCCAGGAGGTTGATGCAGCGCAGGAAGGTGGACTTGCCGGAGCCTGAAGAGCCGAGGATGGAAATCACGTCGCCGTCACGGGCGGTCAGCGAAATGCCTTTGAGAACTTCCAGGTCGCCGTAGCGCTTGTGCAGGTTGCGGATTTCCAGTGCAGGGATGGCCTCGGCCATGAGGGGTCCTCTTTCGGACCGGCGATGGCCGCCAGGGTCCGGATATTCTGTTGGTGCGCTCCAGGCGAACTGCTCGCCTTCCTGGCGAGGCGCAAACCTAGCATGCACCGCGGCATGCGCCAAGCGCGATGCGGCGTTGAGCGATGTGACCGTTCGGTCACATTTTGCCGGCCAACAATGCGCCCCTGGCTATATAGATGAAGTCGATGCTGCGTGCGCAGGTGCGCTCCGCTGCCCGGCGCAAACGGCAGCTCGGTCCGCTTGGCTGCCGCCTGAAGCTGCCACCGCTCTCAGCCCGCGTCCGGCTTCGGTGCATCTTGATCGTCGGAGAGCATTTCATCGTGCTCGGCCATTTTCCACGGCAAGCTTCCCGGCGAGATGTGCAGGAAGTGCAGGTACTTCTCGAACTGGTCGAGTATGTCGCTGATGATGTCCGCCTGGTCGTAACCGTAAACGTCGTAGTGCTGACCGCCGCGGCGCAGGAACACTTCGGCGCGGTAGTACTGCTCGTCGGCCTCCGGACCTTCGGTCAGGGCGAAGGCCGGCATGGCATAACCGACCGCGCGGATCTCGTAGATGAAGTCCACCTGGTCATCCTTGATGACCTCCAGGTAGAGCCGTGAATGGGCTTCATCGGTGTGCACTTCGGCTGCCCATTCCTGGCCACTGAGCTCGCGTTGTACGCGGCGCATGGCCTTGAGCACCGTGGTGTTCATGAAGCCGTCGACCTCCTCCCGGTTGGGAAAGCTGACCAAACCGGCCAGGCGCTTCTTCCACAACCCAGGGCCGGCGTTGCTGGCCAGGCGGCTGCTCTGCATATGGCTTTGCAGACTGGTTTCGTGGTGGCCTTCGATCACCAGAGCGCGCCACATGCCCAGCGCGGCGATCATCATGATGATCGCGAAAGGCAGCGCGCTGGCGATGGTCATGGTCTGCAGCGCACTGAGGCCGCCGGCCAGCAGCAGGGTGGATGCGACTACGCCCTCGATGCTGGCCCAGAACACCCGTTGCCATACCGGCGTGTGCAGCGCGCCGCCTGCGGCCAGCGAGTCGATGACCAGGGAGCCGGAATCCGACGAGGTGACGAAGAAGGTGATGATCAGCACAACCGCCAGGAACGAGGCGATGGACGTCATCGGCAGCAGTTCGAACAGTTTGAAAAGCGCGATGGCGTTGTCCGCCTGCACCTCGCCGATCAGCGAGGTGTAGCCCTCGACCATGATCATGTGCAGTGCGGTATCGCCGAACACCGAGAACCAGAGGAAGGTGAAGATGGTCGGCACGAACATCACGCCGAAGACGAACTGGCGGATGGTCCGACCACGGCTGATCTTGGCGATGAACAGCCCGACGAACGGCGACCAGGCGATGGTCCAACCGAAGATGAACAGGGTCCAGTTGCCGATCCAGTCGCTGCGGCTGTAGGCCTGCAGGTTGAAGGTGCGCTCGATGATGTTGTTCAGGTAGCTGCCGGTGTTCTGCAGGAAGGTTTCGAGAATGAAGATGCTCGGGCCGGCCAGAAACACGAAGAGCATCAGACCGATCGCCAGGATCATGTTCAGCAGCGACAGATTCTTCACACCCTTGTCCAGCCCGGCAACCACCGAACAGATCGCCATTGCGGTAATGATCGCGATGGCGATGATCTGCACGTTGATGCTGATCGGTATCGACGGCCAGAGGTAGTTGATGCCCGCGTTGATTTGAGTGACGGACAGGCCCAGCGTGGTGGCGATACCGAACAGCGTGCCGAGAATCGCGAAGACATCCACCACATGGCCGATCGGGCCGTGGATGCGCTCGCCGATGATCGGGTACAGCGCCGAGCGCATCGACAGCGGCAGGCCGTGGCGGAACGAGAAGTACGCCAGTACCAGGCCGGTCAGGCCGTAGATGGCCCAGATATGAAAGCCCCAGTGGAAGAAGGCGATCTGCATGGCCTGCTTGGCCGCGTCGACGGTTTCCCCCGCACCGGCGGGCGGCGAGGCATAGTGCAGTACGGGTTCGGCCACGCCGAAGAACAACAGGGCGATGCCGTAGCCGGCGGAAAAGAGCATGGCGAACCAGGCCGGGAAGCTGTACTGCGGCTCGGCGTGATCCGGACCCAGCTTGATGTTGCCCCAGGGCGTCATGGCGATGCCGACGATGAACACCAGGAAAAAGGCCACCGAGAGCATGTAGAACCAGCCGAAATTGGCAGTGATGAAGGCCAGCGTCGAGCTGAACACTTCACCGGCCAGTTCCGGGTTGCTGATCGTGCCGATCACCAGCAGGAGCGTGACGATCACGGCTGGGATGAACACGGGGAAGAGAATGATGGCCTTGGGCATTTTCCTGGCGGCATCCATGGGCGGTCAGCCTCCGTTATGAGCGGGTGATGAGCGGGTGATGAGCGGGATGTACGCGGCGAGACTTCGGATTTGCCCGAACGCTGCCTTCTGGTAGACGGCTCGAAGCGCCGAATGATTCAGCGAAATGTGAGGAAGGATTCCGCTCCGGTGTAGCGAAGCGTCTAGAAAGCCGGCTCCAGCCCGTGATGGCGCAGAATCGTGGCGATGCTCCCCTCGTCGATCAGCACCTCCAGCGCATCGTTGAAGCGGGCGAACTCGGCTTCGCTGACCGCCGCTCGAGACAGCCCGATAGCGTAGGAGACGGCCTGCAGCTCGCCGGCTTCGTGGATGTCGAGCAGCCTTTCCTGGTCGATCAGGTGCCAGGCGACGTCCTGATTGACCACTGCGACGCCCTGTTCGCCGAACCTGCCGGCTTCCAGCATGCGCAGCAGCCGCCGATTGTCGGCCTTCAGGATCAGTGTCACGTCGCTGACCTCGGCCAGGTGCTGGCCGAGCACGAACGAGGTACCTGACGGCCCGTAGACGGCGACGCTGCGCCCGGCCAGGTCCTGCGGGCGGTGGAAAACGAAGCGGCTGCTCGAGCGGGCATAGACGCCATAGCGTGAGGTGACCAGCATGCGGGTGAGGTGAAAGGCGCGCTCGCGCTCCGGCGAGCGAATCACGGTGAATATACCGTCCACCTCGCCCATTTCGGCCAGCGCCAGTGCACGGCGCCACGGCAGCAGCTGCACCGGGCAGTCGATCCCCATCCGCGCACAGACGGCTTCGACGATCTCGACGAAAGGCCCGGCTGCACGGTCCTCGGTCGCTGTGGCTGATGCATAGGTGAACGGCGGAAAATCCTCGGTAACGAAGCGCAGCTCATCGGCCTGGCAATTGCCCATGAGTGCCAGGCCGGCGGCTATCGCAATCCATCGAGTGGGCATGCTGCAAGCTCCAGGCGATCGGCAGAGCGGCAATACGCTCCACGCCCTTGCAGGCTAGCGTGTCGCCGTCCTCGGCGCGACCCTGAATCAGGGCAGCCAGCGCAGCAAGCCCGGTCGCCAGGTGAGGGTAAGGGTGACCGCTATAGCGGCGGCCGCCATCAGCAAGAACCAGAGCAGTACAGCGAAGCCTGGCCCCTCCACCGTCATCAGGGCCGTGGGCGCGCCGGCGAAGGAAATCGCGGCGACACTGCGGCGTAGCCACCGCTCGCGTGCGGGTGCAGGTGCCGCTGATCGCCAGACCTTCTGGCGATGAGATTGCTGCAGCAGCGCGAGCTGGGCGAAGGCCAGGTAGCACAGGATAAAGACGCCCAACCGCATGACTTCAGCCATTGCTAATGCGCCGATTCAGGCGTCGTGCCGTAGCCAGCGCCAGCAGCGCCAGCAGCATGAGCAACAGGTCCATCCCGGCAACCGCATCGCGCCCTTGCTGGAGGCTGTGCAGCAGATGATCGCCGGTGGTCAGCCAGTTCAGCAGCACTGCCGTCGGTGCGGCGACGCCGATGGCCAGCAATTGTCCGTGCCAGGCACCCGCACCACGAATCAGCGCATGGACCAGGGTCGACGCCCAGATCAGAAAGAACGCCCAGCCCTCGAGGGCGGCGCGGTCTATCTCGAAGCGGCCGACGTCTGCCGGCAACGCGCGATTGGCGATGAAGAAGCCAAGCGTGGCGAGGATCAGACCGCTGCAGCTGCAAACACAGATCGCGTCCAGCAGGTGCGCGCCGGTATGCCCGTGCCGCTGGTGTCGGGCGCGGCGGGCGCCGGTCCAGAACAGCAGCCCGGTGGCGATCATTACCCAGCCGGACAACCCGCCCAGAAAATACAGCCAGCGCAGCGTCCAGTGTTCGAACTGAACGAAATGCAGGCCGCTGAAGAATCGCTGGATGGCGGCTACCGGCCCGGTCCGGTGATCAAGCAGGAGGGCTCCGCTGCTGCCGTCGAAGGTCATGCGATCGACGTTCATGGTCACCTGGCGGGCAAAGCTGCGGCGAACCTCCACGTATGCCTGGGCGTCTCCGGGATGCCATACCCGCAGCATGTAAGGCTCATCACCCCAGGCTTCGCGGGCACGGTCGCGCATGGCGTCCAGCGAAGCCAGCGTCGCGGGCTCGGCGGATGGCTGCCGTGTGTAGTTGCCGAATGCCTCGGTGCTGAAGGCAGCCGGATTACCGGGGTAGATTCGTTCGATGACCGTCGGAAAGTAGATGGCAAAGAAGATGATCAGACCGGATAGGCTGATCAGAAAGTGAAACGGCAATGCGACGACGCCAGTCAGGTTGTGCAGATCCAGCGTCGCGCGTTGCGTGCTCTTGTGCGGCCTGAAGGTGAAGAACTCGCGAATAATCTTGCGATGGATCACCACGCCGGACACCAGCAACAGCAGCATGCCCATGCCGGCGATGCCCAGCAGCCAGTAGCCGACATTGCGCCAGCGCAGATGCAGGCTGTAGTGGAACGGAAAGAGAAACCCGGTGGCAGCCCAGCTGCCATGGTCCGGTAGTAGCTCGCCGTTGGCAGGATCGATGAAGCGGCGCGTCGATGCGCCCTCGGCATTCGGGAACTCCAGCTGGATGACCGGTGTGCGCTCGCTGGGCAGGGTGATGCTCCAGCGCCCAGCCGTGCCGGCCAGCCGCTGGGCATGCGGCACGACCAGGCGATCCAGGGAAAGCTCGACAGGTGGTGAGCCGAGCCGCGTCGAAGGCAGCATCCAGCGGTCGATCTCGCGATCGAAGACCACCAGGCTGCCGGACCAGAAAACCGCCAGCAGCAGGCCGCCGAGCAGCACGCCGGTCCAGGTGTGCAGCCAGCTCAGCGAAGCACGAAATCCGTTCCCGGGCATCGTCAACCTGCACCAGTGATAAGCGGCAGCGATGCCGGCGGGCCGAGCTGCAGCGCCAGGTCGCTGGCGCTGCCAAGCAGCAAGAGCAGGCACAATCGCCACAGCCGTGGTTCGACGAACGCCCAGAGCAGCAGGCCGAGGTAGATGACGAAACCCAGCATGCAGGCGATCAGCACCGCCTCGTGGCTGGCCAGCCCGATTGGCTGCACCAACAACCGAGCACTGGCCGAAGCCAGCGCTACGGTACAGGCAAAGCCGCCGCCGATGCCTGCAAGAACCCGCAGCGCGAGGCTGGCGTGGTGGCGCCAGTCCATCTGGTGCTGTTGCCGCCCCTGCTTGGCCGCTGAGTGCATGTCTTAGAAGCTGACCTGATAGCCAAGGGTGAACGTCCGTCCACGACCATTGAAGACGCGCCCATTGCGGGTTGCGGGTGCGCCGGTGTTGGCGGCCTGCGAGTAGTAGGTCAGGTAATCCTCGTTGAACAGGTTCTCGATCCCCAGGCGGGCTTCGCCGACCGGCAGGCGATAACCGAGCGAGGCATCGACCAGGGTGTAGCCGTCGAAGTCCAGATCCGGCTGGTCAAAGCCCCGGCTGGCATAGTGGTTGGCCTGCAGCAGGCTGTGCAGCTTGTCGTTCCAGTTGGCCTGCCAGCTGATGCCGTAACGATCCGGAGAGATGTTCGCGCCATCGAGGTCGGTATCGACCTTGCCGTCGTCGTCGGTGTCGGACTGGCCGTTTACCTGGGCATACATCAGCTTCAGCCGGTGCGCCTTGTTGATCTGCCAGCCGCCGGTGAACTCGATGCCATCGATCTCGGTGCGCTCGCGGCGTACCTGGTAGACCCCGCCCACGCTGTCCAGGCGCGAGCCGAGGTCGGCATCCGACTCGTAGTAACTGATCTCCGCGTCGAACGGTTCGTGATTCAGGCGAAAGCCGATCTCGCGGTTCTCGGTAACCACCGGTTGCAGGTCGAGGAAGTTGTCGACGCTGGTCCCCGGCGTGCCGATGCCCCGCAGCACGCGACCGACATCCGGCATGCCGAATCCTTCCGAGTAGTTGGCGAACAGCTGCGCCCAGTCATTCATCTGCCAGACCAGGCCTGCGTTGTAGAGCGTTTCCTCGAAGGTCGGGTTGCCGCCTTCCACATCGACACTGCCCACCGGTTTGGTCGAGGCAATGGTGCGGAAGCTGTCGACGTCGAGATCGGCGAACTCATGCCGCACACCGGCATGCAAGGTCAGCTGGTCGAGCGCGCGGATCTCGGCCTGGAGGAACGGCGCATAGTTGCGGAACACCGTTTCCGGCACCCATTCCCGATCAGTGAGAATCAGCTGCTGGCTGGTGGTGTCCTGCAGCACATCGAGTCCGCCGGTGAGCATCAGGCGGTTGTCGAGCATGCCATCGCGGCTGATCGTCAGTTTGCCGCCGATCTTGTCCGACTCGTTCTGCGACTGATCGAACAGTGTTCCCGCCGGCGCGATGCTGGGGTCCTGGAAGGTGCCATTGGTGCCGCCACCGAAGCGGCCGCGGAATCGCTGGGTATAGAGCTGCAGGCCCAGTTCGTTGCCATACAGATCGGCATGTTTGTAGGACAGGCTGGTCGCGAGCACTTCGTTCTGCGGTGCCTTTCCCTGCGGATCGCCTTTGCGCGAGGTCGCGGGGATCTCCGCGTCGGCGTCACCCGGTACGTTGACGTACTCGTGATCGCCTTCGACTTCGTAGCGATTGATCATCAAACCGATGTTCTGATTGTCGTCCAGCCAGTAACCGAGCTTGAGCAGCAGATCGGTGCCGGTCGAATCCATCACGTCGCCCTGGGTGTCATCGACGCCGATCAGATCGCCGTTGGCATCGTAGAACATGCCCTGGGTCTGCCAGCTGGCGGCGGCGAGGTAATCGAGATCGCCCTGGGTACCTTCCACCCGGTAATCGAGCTTGTAGCCCAGGCCTTCGGACTCGTAGTCGGTCGGTGCGGTGAAGCTGACGCCCGCGTGCTGACGCAGCGCGCCGCTTTCCGGACGGCGGGTGACATAGTTGATGATGCCGCCGGTGGCGCCCAGGCCGTGCTCGGCGCTGGCGCCGTGGATCACCTCGATGCGCTCGACCATCGACAGGTCGATCACATAACCGTCACGCTGGCTGTCGCGAAGCGGCGTGGACTGTGGCACGCCGTCGATGAGGATCAGTGCCGAGCGGCCGCGAAAGGTCTCGCCAGCGCTGCTCATCTTCTGCCGGCTTGGCGAGTAGGAGGGGATCAGGTTGCTCAGGATCGCGCCATGGTCCGAGGTGATCGCCAGTTGCTGCTCGATTTGCTCGCGGCTGATCACCGTGATTTTCTGTGGCGTCTTGCCCGCTTCGCTTCTGGCCCGTGTCGCGCTGATCGTGACTGCTTCGAGCTCCGTCGCTTCATCCGCCGCGGTGGCAGGCAGGGGCGAGAGGGCAAGGGTTGCAAGAGAGATAGACAAGCACAGGCTGGTTCTGCGAAACACGTGAAGCTCCCGGTGTTGGATTTGTTCAGGGAGCGCGAATGTAAACTAAATGTAAATTACTTTCATTAAGCTTTGTCTGTTTTTCGCCTGTTTTGGTCGTTCCACCCGTTACCCGCTGAGCTGAGCGTGCGGGTTGGGTCAGCGACTTTTGCGCATCTGCTCGCGCCATTCCCATGGCGGTTGCTGTTCGGTCTTGTGCAACGACCACAGGCCGCGCCGGAACTCTCGGGCGACCGCCTCCAGGTCGAGCAGCCTGCGGTCGTCCAGGCGAGCGCGATAAGCCCAGGCGGCGCCCGCCCTGACCATTTCCGAATTGACGTCGATATTGCCAACGCCGACTCGCGCCAGGGTCCGCCCAAGGCCATCGCGGCCCTTGACCTCGAGCGTCACGTTCTTGCCGAAGATGTGGTCGGAGAGCGCTTGCCGGGCCTGGCTGCCGTAGGGGTGCTTGAGTTCCGGGGCGTCGATCTCCGCCAGCCGAACCCGGAGCCGTCCGCCGGCGTTGGTCCGGCAACTGAAGGTGTTGCCATCGGCGATGCCGATCACCCGGCAGCCGAACGATTCGGCAGAGGCAGGCATGGCAGTGGCGAGCAGGGCGGCAAGCAGGTAGCGCAGCATGAGGGCGTCCATGCGGTTCGGGCGGGCGAGGGTAACAGGCTGGTCGCTGCGCTAATCGGCGCCAGGTCTCAGATGGTCCGTCTGCGTTGGCGAAATGGCGGCCGGTCACGCATGGCGAGAAATGCGCCGAACCGTCGCTTGCCAGCGCGTGCGCAACGCTCAGAAGGCAGGTTCGAGTTGATGCCGGCGCAGGATATTCGGCACCGTGCCATCGGCTATCGCCGCGTCCAGCGCCTGCTCGAACGCCTCGAACTGTGCCTCGCTCACCGTCTTGCGCGAGAGGCCGATGCCATAGCGGATCGGGCCCATCTCGCCGGCCTCACGCACTCCGGCGAGGCGCTCTTGTTCGATCAGGTGCCAGGCGACATCCTGATTGAGCACCGCCAGGCCGTCCACGCCGAAGCGTCCGGACTGCAGCATGCGTAAGAGTCGTCGATTGTCGGTAGTCAGGTGCAAGCGTACGTCAGGCACCGACTTGAGGCGCTCGGACAGCACATAGGAGGTGCCGGACGGACCATAGACGCCAACCAGCCGGCCCGCCATATCGCTTGGTTGATTGAAGACGAAGCTGCTCTTGGTCTGGGCGAAAACACTGTAGCGAGAAGTGACCAGCATCCGGCTGATGTGGAACATCTGCTCGCGTTGCGGTGAGGGTGTGAGCGTGAATATTCCGTCCACCTGGCCCTGCTCGGCCAGACGGAAAGCGCGCTGCCAGGGGTACAGGGTGATCGTGCAGTGGTGCTGCAGGCGTGCGCAGATCGCATGTACCACCTCCACGAACGGGCCGGCTGCGCCAACACCTGTGGTTTCGCTGGCCGGGGCGTCAGCCGGGTAGGTGAACGGCGGGAAGTCCTCGGTCACGAAACGCCACTGCGCCGCGCCGGCCGGGCCGGCGTTCGACAATAGCCATATCAGCAGAATCGAGAGAATCCTGTGCACCGTTCGGCTCCTTGCGCTGTGCAGCATCCCTTGGCAGTTCGACGCGGCCAGGCAACATCCCGCTCAGGCCCGCCCGGTTAACACCAGCCTAGCGCAGCATGAAGTCGGAGCAATGAAGGGAATGAAGGACTGCTGGCCCTGCGCAGCTTGCCTGCGGCTATGTCCTCGTGCTGCGGCGTAGGTGCCGTTCGGTATCGGAGCTTCAGTCAGCGGGTGGCTTGGGGGAGATCACAGGATGCAGCCGATGCTGGGCGGGTGCTTCCGTGTGATCCCGTCAAGGCCGTTCCGGCGAGCGTCGCGCGCCGCCGGCAAAAATCACAGGCAATAAAAAACCCCAAGGAAATTAATTTCGCTTGGGGTTTCTCGGTATTAGTGGTGCCAGGGACGGAACCGAACCAATCGCTACAGGCCACGCAGTTGCTGGGTTTGCGTGGTTCGCTAGTTTGTCGATGCCCCCAAAAATGCCCCCAAAACAAAAAGTGCCCCCTCTTTTGGCCTCGAATCGCTCCCGTTGAGTCTCAGCACTTCCCAGCCTCGCGCGCGCGCACAACGGAAAAAACCGGGTTAGCGTTCATTCGGTGGGGTCCGAGCGGTGTTGCTTCCGGCTGGCTCAGACTTTCAACCCTCCCCCCTCCCGTCGTGCGTCCGACTTTTTTCGGCAGTTAGCGATAAAAGAGCAGGGACCGGGCGGTGTTGCTCGCGTCGGTTGCTGGTGATTTTCAGAATGTGAATTTTGCGGAAACGGAAAAAGACGGACCGGAGCGGTGTCCGCTTGCATAGGCTCCAGGTTCCAACCCTCCCCCCTCCCGGTTAACGTCATGGTTAACGGCTCGGTTAACAGGGGGAAAATCTGCGGATGGGGGAATGCGCGGTTTCCTTAGGCGCCGTGCTCCAGACTTCTGACCTCCCCCCCGGCCTTACCGTGACATTACCGTGACGCCTTAGCGTTTCCTTAGCGTGCTATGGCCTGCTGTCAGGTGTCGCACCTCGCCCCAATATCGCCCCAGCGCCTTGCCCTAATCTTGCCGTCCGCCTCACCCTGATATCACCCTTCTGGCCTCGCGCGCGTACTGGTCACTAAACCGGCTTTCATGGGGTTGGTTTTCGCAACGCCGGCATGGCCCTTTTTAGGGGCTACAGAAACCGTTCATGGGGTTGTTTCCGCAGCGGGCGTTCGTGCGTGAAAAGTGTGCGCGAAAGTGCGTAGTTTCCGTGCGTACCAGGTGCGAACCAATTGCGCGAACCGGCTGCGAACCGGGCCACCCCCCATTAGGTTCTCCCGGAGGGGCGCCGGGGGTGCGGGTGATTCGCGCCGTGACCGTTCGCTATATACGGCGCTGGCTGGTGGGTTGGTTGCTGTTTCGTTGTCTCGCTCCAGGCTTCGTATGTCGGGCGCTGGTGCTGGGCAATAGGCCAACTGGTGCCGGTCGTTTCCGCCTTGCTGATGTCCGTTGCGGGCGTGCTGGTGGGGCTTCCAGCAGAAGACGGAACCGGAAGCGGGGTCAGCCCGGAAAAGTCGGTATGAAGCGAAAGGGCGGGGCGCGAATCACCCGTGACGGTGCCGGGGCGGGGGAGAACCTAACGGGGGTGGGGGTAGCGCCGTCCGTGGCGCCAGCGATCAAACCACGCGCAGCACGGGCGGCAGCTTCGGCCCGAAGGGGGCGCCGGGTGCGAACGGATCGGGTAGTGCTCCCTCTGGTGCGTTGCGGATGAAGTCAGCCATAGCCAGTAGGCAGGCTTTATACAGCGGTCCGCCATTGCCCCAGGCGGCGCCGTGCCCCGTTGCGCTGTCCTCCAGGCAGGCAATAAAGACCAGCGCCGTAATGTTGGTGTCGCCGTCGCGGATCGCTTGTGCTCGATGCGCTGGGTTCACGCTCAGCAGATCGCACAGCCGATCAAATCCAAGTGCCGCCGTGGTACTGGTGCTTTGCAGGATGACGGCCCGGCCTATCCCGATCAGCGCCCGGTTCATACCTTCCAGCGATTCGGCTTCGTGCCCCCTGGCTTGCTGCTCCAGGTCGGCAACGGCTGCGGCAGTGAATGGCAAAAAGGCTTTCAGCTTGGCGGCTTTACGTCGCAATGCGCGGCGCTCTTGGTGGATCGTTGCGCGCTCATGACAAAAAAGGCGACACACCCGGCGCATGGCGATTAGTTGCGTGCTCACGCTGGCGCCTGGCTTGTCGGCTATGTTGGCGAGTGCTCGAATCTGGCTGGCTTTCATGGGTTCGGCTCCTTTGGTGCGCCGTCTAGTTCGGCATCAGCCCAGCGCCAGCGAGCGGCGGCCAGGGCTTCGGAATAGGTCATTGGCTGGCCGACCATGTAGCCAATCGGCTGGCCTGCTCGGGTGATCCTCCAGGCGGTGCGCTTCGGTTCGCTGGTGGGCAAGTGCGTCGAGTCGTTGGCCGCGTTCAGTTCGGCCAGCAGCTCGGCAAGGTGCTCGCGTATGAAGTGGCGCAAGGGGTCGGTGATGCGCTCGACGGGCGAGACGCGCAGCCGGTCGGCCACGCTCTCGACAGTCAGACCAGCCCGGCGCAGGTAGTCCAAGGCGGCCATTAGCCGAAGTACTCCGCGTTGTCTTCGGTCTGTACCCCCTTTGGATCGGTAACATGGTTACAACCCGCGCCGTTACTGGCTTTCAGCCCGTTTTGATCGGTAACGGCGGCGCTCCGTGTTACGGTTTCAAAATCGCTGGAAGCCGCATGGTTGCTGGCTTGTAACCGTGTTACCGATTTTCCGGGGGTGTCGGCGGACAGATACCGCTTAAAGGCTTCCTCGAACTGCTCCCGTTTGTACCCTTTGGCAGTCTTGAAGCCGATGCGATGGGCGCCGGGCTTGATCCCGAACTCAGAAAGCCGCTTGGAAAGCTGGTGCGGTGTCATGGGCTTGCCCCGGTTCCACGCTGCCCACGGTGCTTCCTCATCTTCGGCAAGTGCCTCCAATAGATCAGCGGTCGCCAGACGCTCGGTGCGGCGGGTGTCGAAAGCGTCGCGGATTGAAGCCAGCAGCTCAGCGCCAATGCTCGGCGTGTCTTCCTCCAGGCCGTGAAGTGTCGCGGCGGCGTTGCGGGCAATGCGTGGCCAATTGCCCCCGGCCACTTCGGCAACCGCTAGCAGCGGCTCCCAGCAGTCGTTGGCGCGGTCGTTCAAGCCATCCACCTCGGCGGGCCTGGCCGTTCGGATGGCCTCCCGATTGTCGATGGCGAAGCGCGCCAGCTTGCTTACCAGCTCGGCGAAGGCAGCGGGGTCGGCGTGGCGAATCTTTACGGTACGCTCCCCCGGCAGCTTGCGGCGCAGGCGCAGCGGAATGCTCCGGTCGGACAGGGTGTCTGCAATCTTCCCGATGCCGCACAGCGCCTTTGCGCCCCATACGTTGAACCGGGTGGGCATGTGGTCATCGCCGACGCAGCGAATCACGAAAGCGGAGTCGCGGGTAAACCCGGCATTGAGAATGCCCCGCGCTTCCTCATGCTCGGCCAAGAAGGCGTCCACCTCGTCAATCAGCAGTGTCGGCGTCCACAGCTCCAGGGCGCGGAACAACGCAGCCGGTGCGATATTGGAAACGGCCAGCGGACGGCAGGCGAGACGCGACAGCACGCCAAGCATTACCGTTTTCCCGCAACGCTTCTCCGGGGCGGTGATGTTGGCAATCGGTGCGACGTTCACCACGTCCACAAACCAAGTGAAGGCGGCCCAAAGCGCGGCGGCGTGGACCGTGGCCGGGTCGGCTATCACATGGCGTCGAATGATCGTGGTCAGCGCTTCCAGCAGCTCGGCACCGTCTACCAGTTCAGGCCATAGCGTCACTTCGGGGAACAGCTCGTCGGTGCCCGCCGTAGCTTCGTTGGCGGCGCTGGTCAGCTTGTCCAGGTCAGCCATGCTTACCGTCTTGGCTTCCTTTACCGCGTGGCGAATGCGTGCCCAGCGCGCCGGGTCGGCGTCTCTCACCTGGCGCAGCAAGGCCAGCACCTCGGGTTCGAAGATGGCGCCGGGATCTTGTTTGCTCCTGGCGAGCGCGTCCGCGATGGGATCGGGTGCCGGTACAGGTTCGGGGATCAGTTCGGCCAGGTTGCTCATTGGTTCGCCTCCCGCCACTGGCGCAGGTCGTTGAAGTCGGAAAGGTTCAGCGGCTCCGCTCCCCCCCAGGGCGGCAGCACCAGGCCACAGCCAAGCACGGCGGCGGCTTGAGTGGCTGCGGTGCGTCCGGGATTGCCTTCGGTCTGGCGGTCGTCGTCTCCCGCGATAATCAACGGGCTCTCGGGGTAGTGCCGTTGGAGCTGGCGCCCGACTTCCAGCAGGTTGCCCGCATTCATGGCACAGGCCACGGCGGCGCCGTTGTGCTCGTGGATGGTCGCGCCGGTTGCCCAGCCTTCGCAGACGTACAGCGGTTGGCCTGGCTCCAGTGCGCCGATGGGCGAATAGCAGCCCTTCACCCGGCCCCCGGACAGAAACCGCTTGCCGCCGTCCGCTGCGATGCGTTGCAGGTTGACCAGTACGCGCCCCAGGTAGAGCGGCACCAATAGAACGTCGCCACGTTGGCGCAGGCCGTGCGGCCGGCAGCCCTTGGCGCTCAGGTAAGGGTGATGCGGATCAGCCGGGGCGCTGGTGCTCCACAGTCGCTGCGCCTCGATGGCTGCGGCTTGCTGGCGCTGGTGCTGCTCCGCTTCGCGCTGGTGGCGGGCCTGCTCAACCCGCTGGCGGATCAATTCGGCCTCCATCGGGTCGGCTGGTTTGCGGCTGCTCCAGGTGCTAGAACCTCCCGCCTTCCAACTACCGAACGCACCCGATGCGATGCCGTCCAGGTGTAAGACGTACCAGCCGTTGAGTGTGCCGGCCTTGTCGTCTGGCACGCGGAAGCGGTGAATGGTGCCGTCTGCCACAGGCAGCCAATCCAGCGGTCCGAACGTGGCTTGCAGGGCGTCGCGGAAGGCCAATTCGGCTTTCTCCAGGCAAGCCGATCCCCTCGGCGCGCAGGCGCCGTTTTGAATAGTCATGGTTTAGCCCTCTGCGGTCGGGTTCGGTGCGGTGGCCTTGCGGCGCTCCAGTTCGTACTCGGCGCCGTTCGCAACGTCCACGAGCCTGCCGGATAGCGTGCCCAGCGAGTTGATAAGCCAGCCGATATTGCGGGCGGTATCGTTGGATAGCTCGCCAGCGTCGGCAGTCCAGGCCAGTAGCTCGCCAATGGCGGAAATGCCGTGCGCCATGGTCAGCGCTTCACATTCAGCTGTGCGCTCGATGGCGTCCAGATCATCAGTGGACAGACGGCCCATGCGCAAAGGGTCGGGTAGCAGGTGACTCCAGCAGACGGCGCTCATTGGGCACCCCCTACGGCGTCGGCCTTCTCTTGCAGCTCACTGGCGCGGCAATCCATGTAGTTGCTCAGATCGTCGGCCAGGTACTGCCCCAAGCTGGCCAAATCCTGCACACGGCTTGCGCGTGCCTCCAGCAGCGCGGGGCTTGGCTCAAGCTCTCGGTGAATCGCAGTCATCAGGGCGGCGAGCCATCTGGCGTGCTCCTTTCCATAACGGACCTGCTCGATTGCGTCGTCTGCGATGTTGGCCATAGCGGCAAGGCGATTGCTCATTGCACACCCCCTACGGTTTCCAGGGAGCGGGCGCGGGCCATCGCTTCGTTGTAGCGGCGCAGGCGGACGGACAGGGACGAATCAGCACGCAGGGCGGCGAAGGCGCGGGCCTTCCAGGCGGCGGCATGGGTGGACGGATTGCGGGTGGTTTGCATGGGTGGTGCTCCTACTGTGTTGGAGCTGCCACAGATCGTCGCCAAACGATTAAGGGTGGCAGCTGTACGCGGGTTGGCGAACCGGGACAGTAGGCACCCGGCAGGCCTTTCGGCCTCCCACGCACAGCCGCCATAACTCGAAACGGCGGACGCAAAAAAAGCGCCTGCTGTCGGATATGGGGCGCTTGTGCGCCTACTGATAGTCGGGTCGCCAAACCCGGTCACGGGATTGACCGTGACGGGCGAACCATAGCGCCGCTGGTGCTTATTGGCAATCGGGAAGAGCAAGCGCGGTGTGTTCATTCGGTCGCCTCCGCGCTGGTGCTGCTCAGGTAGTAAAGGGCAACGCCGTTGTGGGTAATGCCGTCTTCATCAGTCAGCGTGACCCGCTCGGTGCGGATGGGGTGGCCAGCGGCGCGCAGCTCCTTAATCCGTCCGCCAGGGTGCATGACGTGAAGTTCACGGCGGGCGGTGAACGTGTCTAGCGCGCCGATCCGTAGCCGTGCCAGCAGGCGGGCGCGCTGTGCTTCGACACTCGTGCTATGGCGCTGTGTTGTTTTGTCGGTCATTTATGCAGCCTCCCCACGTTTGGCGGCCATTTCATCGCACCAAGCCAAGATTTCAGCCTCAACAAAACAGCTTGATTTCGGACCTAACTTGACCTGCTTCGGAAAGGTTCCGGCAGCAATTCGCCGGTAGATTTCAGACGTGGAAAGGCTCGTGTATTCCTTCACCTTGGCCAGCTTGATAAAGCGGCGGGGCTGTGTGGCTTTTTCCAGGCAAGCCGATCCCATAACCCCGTCGCGGGGCTTCGAAGTCGTCATTGTTAGGCCTCCTGCTTAGTCAGGAAGGCGTCAACGAACTCGGGGTTCCAGCGCACCGAGCGCCCAAGGCGCACCGGGGAAGGAAAGCCGGGCGTCTTGCTCCAGCGCCAGAAGGTCGTGCGGGAAACCTGATAGCGTTCGCACAGCTTCGCTACAGGCTGGTAGACAGGGTTTTTGGTCTGCATGGATTGCTCCGGTTGTGCAGTTGGTCAAAAACCCGAGGGTGCCAGTATGCCTCCGGTCCCCTAGGCGGGGTCATGCATTGACGTATCAATGCCGGTAGCAATACAGTCTGCGGCGCACGCATACAACTGCGTGTTGCAGAAGCCCATCTCAAAAGCTTCACCACTCGGGGGGTTGTTAACTGGCTAGCTGGTTAGCAACGGGACGCGGCAAACGTCCCTTCCCTAGATCAGCCCGGTACGGCAAATACCGGGCTTTTCTTTGTCTGCGATCCTACAGCGGCCGTTCTGTACCGTGGTGTTACCGCGATCACCTCACGGTTGCTGTATGTCTAGCCAGTGGCCCCGATGTTACTTGTGCCGTTATTGAGTTTCAAAGCCTGTCTACGCGGTGCTTGTCTAAAACTGCGCCCCAGCAAGTGCCCTTAGATAAAGCTAAAACACCTTAAAGCACCCTAAAGCACCCAAGCGCACCCAATAGTACGTATTAGTGCGTTTCCACCTATATGTATCAAATTGTTTCTGTTGCGCCTCTGGGTTGCACTGGTTCCGATTAAGCCTTGCGCTTGATGCTCACCACGTTGGCGCCGCCGCATTGCGCGTCTATCGAATCAGCCCAGGCTTGCATCATTTCCCGGCGCTGCTCCAGGTAGGTGGCGTGGTTGTAGGTGTCGCGGATTTCGTCGTTGTCGCCGTGGGCTAGCTGGCGCTCGATCCAGTCGCGGTTATAGCCGCGCCCGTTGAGTTCGGTGCTCAGCAGGTGGCGGAAGCCGTGGCCGGTCTGGCGGCCTTCGTAGCCCATCAGGCGCAGCGCCTTGTTAATCGTGTTCTCGCTCATTGGCCGGTCGGGGTTTTGCTGGCCTGCAAACACTAGCGGGTAATCGCCCGTGATTTCCTTGAGCTGGCGCAGGATGGCAACGGCTTGGCGGGGCAGGGGCACGACATGCGGGCGGCGGGCTTTCATGCGCGCTTTCGGAATGGTCCAGGTCGCGCCGTCTAGATCGAACTCCGACCACGGTGCCTGGCGCAGCTCACCAGGGCGAACGGCGGTCAGCACCAGCAAGCGGATGGCGCAGCGGGTCAGCGTGTTGAGCGTGGTCGATTCGATCTTGCCCAGCAGCTCGGGCAGTTCGGCAAACGCAACGTGCGGATGGTGCCGGGTGGCTTTCGGCGGTGCGGCTACCACGTCCAGATCGGTGGCCGGGTTGGCTTCGACTACGCCTTTCGCCAGCCCGAAGCGGAATATCTGGTGTAGCCATTGGCGGATTTTGCCGGCGGCATTCAGCGTGCCCCGCGCTTCGACCTTGCGCACCAGCTCGACCAGCTCCGGGCGGGTGATGGCTTTGACCGGGCGCGCACCGATGACGGGGATCAGGTCGTTTTCCATGTACAGCCGCGCCTTGTAGGCGGTGCTATCGGCCCAGCGTGGCGCGTTGTAGGCGTACCACTCCCGCGCCAGCGTCTCGAATGTCACGCCATCGGCCCGTTGCGCTTGTTTGGCGGCCTTTTTCTCTGCGCCGGGGTCAACCCCTTGGGCTAGCAGCTCGCGTGCCTCTGTGCGCCTCTGGCGGGCTTGCTGTAGGGGCACGGCAGGATATGCCCCAAAGGCGAGCCGCTTTTCCTTGCCATCGAAACGGTACTTGAGGCGCCACAGCTTCGAGCCGTTGGGCGTCACCTCCAGATATAGCCCTTGGCCGTCCGTCAGCTTGTAGGGGCTGTCCTTGGGCTTGGCTACCTTGATCGCGCTGTCCGTCAGCGGCGTGGCTTTCCGTGGCATGGGGCGCACCTCGTAGGGGCATAAATTCGACCGAACTCGAATGCCCCCAAGAATGCCCCTAAAAATTCGGGCTTACAAGGGAAGGGTAGGGAATTGCAGGCAACAAAAAACCCGCACGGGGCGGGCTTCTTGTGGGCTTTCGGGTGATGCTGACACCACCTGAAAACGAAAGGTGGTGCCCAGGGACGGAATCGAACCGCCGACACGGGGATTTTCAATCCCCTGCTCTACCGACTGAGCTACCTGGGCAACGGGGCGCTATTAGACGGATTTGGCTTTTGCCTGTCAAGCACGGTCCGGAAAAATATTTAATCCGGACGGGCGCTTAGCGCAGCCGACCGATCATTCGCTGGGCGGCACGTAGCCTTCGGCCTTGGCGTAGTCCTCGCCGGAGAAGAACTTGTCCATCTCGCCCTGAAGGAACTTGCGGTCCTCGGCGTTCATCATGTTCAGCCGGCGCTCGTTGATCAGCATGGTCTGGTGCTTCTGCCAGTCGTCCCAGGCCTGCTTGGAGATGTTGTTGTAGATGTCCTCGCCTTTCTGGCCTGGAAAAGGCGGGCGCTCGAGGCCGGGGAGTTCTTCGTTGTACTTGCGGCAGTTCACGGTGCGGGTCATGAGGTTTCTCCTGCATTCAATTCAGCGGCGGCGCGCTTGAGCAGTGTCTTTACCGGCGCGGCAAGGCCGAGGCGCGGCGGGGTGGCGAGGTTATACCAGAGCCAGTCCGCCTCGGCCACGGCGTCGGGGGCGGACTTGACCCTGATCAGCCAGGGCTCGATGGCCAGCTGAAAATGGCTGAAGGTGTGGGTCAGGCCTGGCAGCTCGCGGCGCTCCTCGAGCTGCAACGCATGCCGCTCGGCCAAAGGGTCGAGGGCGGCGAGGTCGTCCAGTTCCGGCAGGCTCCAGAGCCCGCCCCACAGGCCCGTTGACGGGCGGCGGTAGAGCAGGATGGCGCCGTCGCGATTGGCCAGCAGCGGCATCAGCGTGCGTTTTTGCGGCAGCGCCTTGCGTGGCTTGGGCACCGGGAAGTCGGTTTCGCGCCCGAGCAGATGGGCGCGGCAGCCGGCCCTGAGCGGGCAGAGCAGGCAGCTCGGGCGGCTGCGCGTGCACAGCGTGGCGCCTAGATCCATCATCGCCTGGGTGTAATGGTTGACGCGCTGCTGCGGGGTGAATCGCTCGGCCACCTCCCACAGCTGGCGGGCCACCTTCGGCTCTCCGGGATAGCCGTCCTGCGCGACATAGCGGGCCAGCACGCGCTTGACGTTGCCGTCGAGAATCGGCGCGCGCAGGCCCATGCTGATACTGGCGATGGCGCCGGCGGTGGATCGGCCTATCCCGGGAAGCTCGGCGAGTTTGTCGACATCCGCCGGAAACACGCCGCCATATTCGGTCACGACGTACTTGGCGGTCTTGTGCAGGTTGCGCGCGCGACTGTAGTAGCCGAGGCCGGTCCACAGGTGCAGCACTTCATCTTCCTCGGCCGCGGCGAGCGCCTCGACTGTGGGCAGTGCGTCCATGAAACGGTCGAAGTAGCCGAGCACGGTGCTGACCTGGGTCTGCTGCAGCATGATCTCCGACACCCACACCCGGTACGGCGTGATGTTCTGCTGCCAGGGCAGATCCTTGCGGCCGTGGCGGTCGAACCAGTCGAGGACCGCCGCGCCGAACTGCTCCGGACTCATCGGTTGAACAGGCCTTTGAGGGCGTCCTTGAGTTCCGGGCTGACCTTGTCGCCGAGCTTCTCTTCGATCTTTTCGTTGAGCTTCTCGCCGGCCAGTCGCGCAGCCACCTTGCCCAGCGCGTCCTTGTCGAAGCGGCAGGCCTTGGCGCCCAACTCCAGCGGGCCGCGGCAGCGCAGCGGCCATTCGATGCCGACGTAGCGCTCGTTGACCTGGCAGGCCGGGTCCGGCATTGCGCCCTTGTCGCCCTCGATGACGATACCGACGCGATAGTCCATGCCCAGCACGCGCAGGTCGACATCGCCGTTGCCATTGACGGTGAGCCCGGGGATGCTGGCCTTGAGGTCGGGGTTGCTGGCTACGCCATTGTGCAGCGTCAGGTTGCCCTTGAGTTCACGGAACGGCGTGTCCTTGCTGCGTGGCTCGCTGGTCAGCGGCTTGCGGTTGAGCGTGGCAATGGCGCGACAGAGCTGCTGCTCGAGGTTGGCATCGACCAGCACGCCGTTGTCGATGATGAAACCGACCTTGCCATTGAGATTGTCGATCCAGGCCTTCTGGCTGTTGCCCTGGGTGCGCAGGTCGGCATCCAGGTTCAGCAGGCCCTTGACCACCACCTCTTCGCCCTGGCTTTCCAGCAGGCGCTCGACCGGCACACCATTGAGGCGGTTTTGCAGCGTCAGCAATGGCAGGGCCGGGCGCACGTCGAGGCTGGCCGAGCCGTCCAGGCGGCCGCCATACAGTCCGCCGCGCAGCTCCTGCAGGGTCAGCTGGCCATTGCGGGCGCGTGCCTTGAGGTTGAAGCCCTCGAGCGGCAGCTGCATGACAGTGAGGCTGCCGATGGCCAGATTGATCTCGCTGTCGAGCTTGCGCAGCTGATCCAGCGGCAGCACCGAGGCCTCGCTCCAGGCCTGCTGGGTCGGCGCGTTGGGCAGTGGCGTGCTGCCACTGCCGACCGCGGCGGCCTGGGTGCTCTTCACTTCGCTCTTGCGTGCGGCGCCGGCCGGCTCGTCCTTGCTTGGCGGCGGCAGATAGCGGTCGAGATCCAGCCGATCACCCTTGAGATCGACACGCAGCGCCTGGCGAGCGAAGTCGCTGATGGCGATGCGACCGGTGAAGGTGCTGTCGTCGAGCTTGAGGGTCAGCTCTTCCAGCGCGAGGCTGTTCGTAGTGCCGCTCAGCCGGCTGACCAGCTCGGCCTTGCTCAGCGCATTGCCATCGGTCATGGCCGGCAGCTGCTGGCCGGTGCCCTGTAGAAATTCGCGCAGGTTGAACTGCGCCACGGTCATCGCTCCGCTGACCTTCGGTTCCTTGTCCAGGTCGCGCGCCTTCAGTTCGCCCAGTCCCCGCAGCTGGTTGGCGGTGAACTTGAGACCGTTCAATTCGGCGATTTGCGCGGCGAGATCGACCAGCAGCTGGCCCTGGGCGCTGAAGGTCAGGGTCTGGCCCTGCAGCGGTTCGCCGGAGGCCTCGCCGGACAGGCGCATGTCTTCGAACTGGTAGCGCCTGAGCTGGTTGTCGAAGCGCAGCGAGCCCTGCAGTTCGGTGCGTGCGCGCATCACCGGCTTGTTGCTGCCGAAAAAAGCGTTGAGCTTCACCGGGACCGGGCTGCCTTCACGGATTGCGCCGGTCGTGAGCTCGATGCTTTCGGCGCTGTACTGCTGGCCGGTCTTGGCGTCGTGGTAGGTCACGCGGGCATCGCTGACGGTCAGGCTGTCGATATCCAGGGTGAGCGGCTTGCGCGCAGGCGGTGCGTCTTCGCGCTGTTCGGCTTGCGGCTCGGCAGCTTTCGGGGGCTCGCCGGCCGGTTCGCTGCGAGCGGCCGGCTGGCCGACGCCCTCCCAGTTGCCGCGGCCCTGTTCGTCACGGCTCAGGGTCAGGTTGAGGCCGTTGACGGTGATATCGCTCATCTGCACTTCGCGGCTCAGCAGCGGCATTACCCGCACTGACAGGCCGAGCATGCGCAGGTCGGCGAACGGCTGCTCGGGGGTCAGCGCGCTGGCCAGGGTGGTTTCGTGCAGCTCCAGGCCGAGCCAGGGAAACAGGCTCCAGCCGATATCGCCTTTGATGTCCAGTTCGAGGCCGGCCTTGCTGCGCGCCAGGTCGCGAATCTCGTCCTTGTAGTCGTTGGGATCGAATAGGTGGGTCAGGGCGAAGCCCGCCGCCACGACGATCAGCAACAGCCCGAGAAAGACCAAACCCAGGATTTTGCCGAGCGATTTCATGGACGAGTCCTTGTAGATGAACGATCTGAAAAGTGCCGAGTATAGCCCCGTGCCTGCACTTGTCGGGAACGCGGTCGGCGTTGGAGTGCCGACGGGGGTGCGGGTTCCACAGCTGGTCGCGGCGGGCGGCAGGCGCGCCCTCGCTGATCAAAGGGCGCAGCGGCGTTCCCGTGGGCGACTTAGAGCGGGTCTAGCGGCAGATGCGTTCGCGCGGCCAGGGCGCTGGCCTCCAGATGCCCCTCGGGCGCGGCCAGGCGCAACGGCTTGCCGGCTTCGCTGGCCTCGCGCTGGGTTTCTTCCAGCAGCCGGCGGCCGACGCCGCGTTTGCGGGTGACTTTGCGTACGCATAGATGCGACAGACGCCAGGCCTGGTCGCCGCGCTGCAGCAGGGCGGCGCCGAGCAGACGGTCATTGAAGCGACCGGCGATCAGGCTGCCATCGGCCAGCGCGGCCGCGATCAGCGCGTCGGCGCTGGCATAGGGCGTCAGCAGCCATTCGGGTGCATCGGCGTAGATTTTCGCCAGATCGGTTAAATCCTGCGGGCTGGGCTGGGTGACGGATTCGACGTAGACGGGCATGGCGACCTTGCGACGGCTGAGCAGAAGTGCCGGCAAGGATACGCCGAACCGCCGCCAGCGCACGAGACGCCGGCGGTGTGCGCACCCGTCAATGCAGGCGATGGCGCTCGTGCAGGAAGCTCAGCACCGCGCGGCGGTAATGGTTGTACTCGGGGTCGTCGGCCAGGGCGATGCGGTCGCGCGGGCGCGGCAGTTTCACTTCGAGAATCTCGCCGATGGTCGCCGAGGGGCCGTTGGTCATCATCACGATGCGGTCGGAGAGCAGCACGGCTTCGTCGACGTCGTGGGTGATCATCATCATGGTGTTGCCCAGGTCCTTCTGGATCTTCATCACCTCGTCCTGCAGATGCGCGCGGGTCAGCGCATCCAGCGCGCCGAACGGTTCGTCGAGCAGCAGCACCTTGGGCTTCATCGCCAGCGCGCGGGCGATGCCGACGCGCTGTTTCATGCCGCCGGAGATTTCCTGCGGATACTTGTTCAGCGCGTGGCCCATGTTCACCAGCGCCAGGTTGTGCTCGATCCAGTCGCGCCGTTCGCGCTTGCCCATGCTGCGCTTGAACAGCTTGTTCACCGCCACTTCGACGTTCTCGTAGACGGTCAGCCAGGGCAGCAGCGAGTGGTTCTGGAACACCATGCTGCGGTCCGGGCCGGGGCCGCGGACCTCCTTGCCGTCGAGGATCACGCCGCCGAGGCTGGGGTCGAGCAGCCCGGCGACGATGTTCAGCACCGTCGACTTGCCACAGCCGGAGTGGCCGATGATGGAGATGAACTCGCCCTTGGCGATGTTCAGGTTGATGTCCTTGAGCACCTGCGAGGCGAGGTTGCCGCGCACGAAACTCTTGTCCAGGTGTTCGATGGAGAGATAGCTCATGGCGTTGTTCCTCAGTTGGCCGGAATGCCGCGGGTGATGCGCTGGCCGACGAAGGCCACCAGGCGATCGAGCACGAAGCCGACCACGCCGATGTAGACGAGCGCGAGGATGATGTCGCTGATGCGCGAGGCGTTCCACGCATCCCAGATGAAGAAGCCGATGCCGACGCCGCCGATGAGCATCTCCGCGGCGATGATCGCCAGCCACGACAGGCCGACGCCGATGCGCAGGCCGGTGAAGATGTACGGCGCGGCGGCCGGCAGCATGATGGTCTTGAAGTACTCGAAGCCGTTGAGCTGCAGCACCTGGGCGACGTTGCGGTAGTCCTGCGGGATGTTGCGGATGCCTACCGCGGTATTGATGATGATCGGCCAGATCGCGGTGATGAAGATGACGAACAGCGCCGAAGGATGACTGTCCTGGAAGCCCGCCAGAGACAGCGGCAGCCAGGCCAGTGGCGGCACGGTGCGTAGCACCTGGAAGATCGGATCGAGGCCGCGCATGGCCCAGTCCGACTGGCCGATCAGCACGCCGAGGCCGACCCCGGCGACCACCGCCAGCAGATAGCCGACCGCCACCCGTTCGAGGCTGGCCAGCAGTTGCCAGGCCAGGCCCACGTCATTGCCGCCGTTGTCGTAGAACGGATCGACGATCAGCTCCCAGGTTTCCGCGATCACCTGCGACGGCGGCGGCAGCGCGGCATCGGCGCCGGAGCAGAGCATCTCCCAGATCACCCCGAGCAGCAGCAGGATCACCAGCGGCGGTACCAGCTGTTGCAGTGCGTAGCGGCCGCTGCGCCGAGCCAGCGTGGCGAGCCGCGATGGGCGGACGATGGACACCGGCTCGGCGCTGGCGGGCTGCAGTTTGACGTTGGCATTCATGGGCTTTTCCTCGCGGGTTGCGGTTATCAGGCCATGGCCTTGATGGTCAGGCTGTCCAGGTAGGCTTGCGGGTTCTCCGGGTCGAACAGCTTGCCGTCGAAGAACTTCTCCACGCCGCGGGAGGTGGAGGTCGGGATCAGTTCGGCGGGCAGGTTCAGCTCACCGGCGGCGGCGCGCCAGATGTCTTCGCGGTTGACCTTGGCGATCAGCGCCTGGCTGTCGAAGTCGGCCGGCAGGTAGCCCCAGCGCTTGTTCTCCGTCAGGAACCAGAGGTCGTGGCTCTGGAACGGGTAGGAGGCGTGGTCGTCCCAGTAGCGCATCTGCTCGGGATGGTTCTCGATGACTTTGCCGGTGCCGTAGGCGAAGTTGCCCTTCATGCGGTCGACGATGTCCTTGTAGGGCGCGCCGATCCACTTGCGTTGCGAGCAGATCTTCGCCACTTCTTCCTTGTTCTCGGCCTTCTCGCAGAACTGCTGGGCTTCCATGATCGCCATGGTCAGTGCCTTGGCCGCGTTGGGGTTGGCGGCGACATAGTCGCTGCGCAGGGCGAAGGCCTTTTCCGGGTGGTTGTGCCACAGCTCGCCGGTGGTGTTGGCGGTGTAGCCGATCTTCTGGTTGATCAGCTGGGCGTTCCACGGCTCGCAGACGCAGAAGGTGTCCATGCTGCCGACCTTCATGTTGGCGACCATCTGTGCCGGCGGCACGACGATGGTGTTGATGTCGGCGTTCGGGTCGATGCCGCCGGCCGCCAGCCAGTAGCGCATCCACAGGTCATGGGTGCCGCCGGGGAAAGTCATCGCCGCACTGACCTTCTTGCCGCTGGCCTTCTTCGCCTCCAGCGCGGCCTTGAATGGCGTGCTGTCGAGGCCGATCTTCAGGTCGCGATACTCCTCGCCGACTGAGATGCACTGGCCGGACAGGTTCAGGCGCGCCAGGATCGACATGGGCACCGGCTGGTTGTTCGGCGTGACGATGCCGGCGCTGATCAGGTAGGGCATCGGTGTGAGGATGTGCGCGCCGTCGATGCCGTTCTTCGCCGAGCCGAGCACCAGGTTGTCGCGGGTGGTGCCCCATGACGACTGCTTGAGCACCTCGACCTCCGTCATTCCGTACTTGGCGAAGAAGCCCTTCTCGGCGGCGACGAACAACGGCGCGGCGTCGGTCAGTGCGATGAAGCCGAGCTTGGCCTTGGTGGTTTCCACGTCACCGCCCGCGGCCCAGGCGGCCGAACGCATGCCCAGGGACATGCCGCCGAACAGGGCGACGCCGCTGGCGGCGATGATCGAATGCTTGAGAAAGCTGCGGCGCGAGGCCAGCGTTACGCTGCTGGGCTGGTCGTTGTTCGGCTTGTCGGTCATGGTCCGTTTTCCTTTGGGCGAAAAAAAACGGCGCCACACCGCCCGGCTGAAGCCGGAGAGCGTGGACACCGTTGTCCTGATGAGGAGTTGTGAAAGCCGAAAGATCCGGCCTTGCCTGGACTTTGCGAAAGCTGTGCCAGAACTGCTCGGGCGGCACCGGGCGGGTCCGGGCGCGGCATCGAATCGCCTGGTGGCTTCCGCCAAATCAAGCACTTGCGACGGCGCCACAGACAGGCCGCGGCCAGCTCGGTGATTGGTACGCTCGAGATGAGTTGTGCGTGGCGATTCTGCGGGGCTGGCGGCGCATGCACATTCGCGGGGCAGGGAGGCTGGTCCGATGGCGCGGCGTGCCTGTTTTCAGTGCCTGGAACGCTGGCCCAGGGTGCGCGCCGGGGCGCGCTCGGCCGCCGGCTGTGCCAGTGACAGCAGGCGCTGGGCGACCTCCTCCAGGCGCAGGCCCTGATTCATTGCCGCCTGACGCAGCCAGCTATAGGCCTCGCCTTCGGAGAAGCCCTGCTGGCGCATGAGCTGCTGCTTGGCCCGCTCCACCTGTTTGCGCTCGTCCAGCGCCTGACGCGCCTCGCGCAATTCTTCATTGAGGCCCTGCAGGCGTACGCTCTGGGTCAGCAGCAGCTCCAGGGTCGAGCGCGCCACCATCGCGGTCATGCCGTCCGGCGGCGGCGCGTCGAGATCGCTGGCCTGCACACTGAACAGCTTGGCCTGCTCGGCGGCGGCGTGCATGTCGGCGATGCCGTCGAGCAGCTTGCGATGGCTCTGCAGGTCCTTGCGGATGCGCTCGATGCTGTACCGGCACTGTTGCAACAGATCCTGCTCCAGGCGCGTCTCGACCTGCTTCATCGCATCGATGCGCTGCGTGTGCAGCTCGAACCAGAGCTCGCACAGCTGCGGTTCGACCGCCGCGCCGGGGCTGGTGCGGCGGGCGATGTCACGCAGGCGGCAGGCGTTGATGTTCGTCTCGCTGGTGCACAGCGCTTGCCATAGCGCCTGCGCCGCCGGGCTGGCGAAGCGGCTGAAGGTGGCGAAGCAGCGTTCCTGGCCCTCGAGCAGGTGCTCCAGGCGCTCCAGCATGTCCGCGCGGAAATAGCCGCTGGCGAAGCCGACCACACCTAGCGCGCGCTCCTGGCCGGCCAGTTCCTTGCCCTGCATGAAATTGAACAGTGCCACCAGGCAGCGGGTGATATCCGGGTCGGCGGCGGTGTCGGCCGCTTCGAACACCACTGCCAGCAGCCCGCCGATCAGCCGCACCAGTGTCGCCGTGGCGTCCTGCATGCCGATGGTGTGCTCGCGGATGCGCCGGCGTAATGCGGGCAGCTCGTCGAGGCTGTGCAGGGCATAGGCGATGCGGGTGAACAGGCGGGTCTTGTCGGCACTGCTGACGGCGTCCAGATCGATGCGATCCAGATCCAGGCGCACGTCGCGTTCCAGCGCCTCGGCTTCCAGGCTGAGCACGTCCAGCTGCTGGCGCTGATGCGCGGCGTTGCCGCTGAGGTAGATGTTCGAGTAGCCGCGCTCCTTCTGCAGCGCGTGCACCAGCTGGCTGATGCGGGTGACCAGTTCGCAGGTGCGCGCCAGATCCTCCAGGCCGAGCAGTTCGCTGCGCCGGGACGCCAGCATGAAGCGCAGGGTCGCAGGCATTTTCCGTCCGTGCATGGGCGGCACCTCCGCAGGTTGACGCACAGGTTCCTGCAAGATGCAGTCCAGTAAGCCCGGCGCGTATCCGTGCTGCGGCGTTTGCGCCTATAATGTGCCCCTTTTCGCCCACGATCAGCGGAGCTGTTGATGTCCGAACGTACGGCTTACGTAGAGCGCAACACCCTGGAAACCCAGGTCAAGGTCACCATCAATCTGGATGGCACCGGCAAGGCGCGCTTCGCCATCGGCGTGCCCTTCCTCGAGCACATGCTCGACCAGATCGCCCGTCACGGGCTGATCGACCTGGATATCGAGTGCAACGGCGACCTGCACATCGACGACCACCACACCGTCGAGGACGTCGGCATCACCCTCGGCCAGGCCTTTGCCAAGGCCATCGGCGACAAGAAGGGCATGACCCGCTACGGGCATTCCTACGTGCCGCTGGACGAGGCGCTGTCGCGCGTGGTGATCGACTTCTCCGGGCGTCCGGGGCTGACCATGAACGTGCCCTACACCCGCGCGGTGGTCGGCAAGTTCGACGTCGACCTGTTCCAGGAATTCTTCCAGGGCTTCGTCAACCATGCCCTGGTGACCCTGCACATCGACAACCTGCGCGGCACCAACACCCACCACCAGATCGAAACCGTGTTCAAGGCCTTCGGCCGCGCACTGCGCATGGCTGTCGAACTCGATCCGCGCATGGCCGGGCAGATGCCGTCCACCAAAGGGTGCCTGTGATGCAGACTGTCGCCGTCATCGACTACGGCATGGGCAACCTGCACTCGGTGGCCAAGGCCCTCGAGCACGTCGGCGCCGGCAGGGTGCTGGTGACCAGCGATGCGCAGGTCATTCGTGAGGCCGACCGCGTGGTGTTTCCCGGTGTCGGCGCGATTCGCGACTGCATGGCCGAGATCCGCCGGCTGGGCTTCGATGAATTGGTTCGCGAAGTCAGCCAGGATCGCCCGTTCCTCGGCATCTGCGTCGGCATGCAGGCCCTCATGGAGCGCAGCGAGGAGAACGACGGCGTCGACTGCATCGGCCTGTTTCCCGGTCAGGTGCGCTTCTTCGGCAAGGATCTGCACGAGGACGGCGAGCACCTGAAGGTGCCGCACATGGGCTGGAACGAGGTCAAGCAGGCGGTCGACCACCCGCTCTGGCACGCGATTCCGGACAATGGGCGCTTCTATTTCGTGCACAGCTACTACATCGAGGCCGGCAATCCGCGCCAGGTGGTAGGTCGCGGCCATTACGGCAAGGACTTCGCCGCGGCGCTGGCTGATGGCTCGCGCTTCGCTGTGCAATTCCACCCGGAGAAGAGCCACACCTACGGGCTGCAGTTGCTGCAGAACTTCGCCGCCTGGGATGGCCGCTGGTAAATGAGCCGGGCCAAGCTCAAGCCGCCGGTCCTGACGCTGGATGCCGCTCAGGAGCAGGCGGCGCAACAGGTCATCAAGCGCTTTCTGGAAGAGCGCTTCGAACTCGAGCTGGGCTCGTTCGAGGCGCAGGAAGTGCTCGATCTGTTCGCCCGGGAAATCGCGCCGCTGTATTACAACAAGGCGATCTTCGACGTGCAGAGCCACCTGAAGGAGCGGTTCGAGAGCATCGAAAGCGACTTGTGGGCGCTCGAGAAGAGCTGACCCTTAACCGACACTTGATTTGAACAGGTTCAAGCCATGCTGATTATCCCCGCTATCGATCTGAAGGACGGCGCCTGCGTGCGTCTGCGCCAGGGCCTGATGGACGATGCCACGGTGTTCTCCGATGACCCGGTGGCCATGGCTGCCAAGTGGGTCCAGGCCGGCTGCCGCCGCCTGCATCTGGTCGACCTCAACGGCGCCTTCGAAGGCCAGCCGGTCAACGGCGAAGTGGTCACCGCCATCGCCAGGCGCTACCCGGACCTGCCGATCCAGATCGGCGGCGGCATCCGTACCCTGGAAACCATCGAGCACTACGTGCGCGCCGGTGTCAGCTACGTGATCATCGGCACCAAGGCGGTGAAGGAACCGGAGTTCGTCAGCGAGGCCTGCCGAGCCTTCCCGGGCAAGGTGATCGTTGGTCTGGACGCCAAGGACGGCTTCGTCGCCACCGATGGCTGGGCGGAAGTCAGTGGCGTGCAGGCAGTCGATCTGGCCCGCCGTTTCGAGGCCGATGGCGTCTCGGCGATCGTCTACACCGACATCGCCAAGGACGGCATGATGCAAGGCTGCAACGTCGAGGCTACCGTGGCCCTGGCCAATGCCAGCCGCATCCCGGTGATCGCTTCCGGCGGCATCCACAACATCGGCGACATCCAGAAGCTGCTCGATACCAACACCCCCGGCATCATCGGCGCCATCACGGGCCGGGCGATCTACGAAGGCACGCTCGATGTCGCCGAGGCGCAGGCGCTCTGCGACCTGAAGTACAAGGACGAGTGATTCGCTGAACTGCGGTGGATCGGTGAAGCGCGATCCACCCTACACAGAAGGACGAGTAAGCCGTAGGGTGGACAACGCTTCGCTTGTCCACCGTGCATTCGGTGACCCGGATAACGCTGCGCGGTTGTCCACCCAACGAGAGAGATCGACCATGGCCCTGGCCAAACGCATCATTCCCTGCCTCGACGTGGACAACGGCCGCGTGGTCAAGGGCGTCCAGTTCGAGAACATCCGCGACGCCGGCGACCCGGTGGAAATTGCCCGCCGCTACGACGAGCAGGGCGCCGACGAGATCACCTTCCTCGACATCACCGCCAGCGTCGACAACCGCGATACCACCCTGCACACCGTCGAGCGTATGGCCAGCCAGGTATTCATCCCGCTGACCGTGGGCGGCGGCGTGCGCAGCGTGCAGGACATCCGCAACCTGCTCAATGCCGGTGCCGACAAGGTCTCGATCAATACCGCCGCGGTGTTCAACCCGGACTTCGTCGGCGAGGCTGCGGATCGCTTCGGCTCGCAGTGCATCGTGGTCGCCATCGACGCCAAGAAGGTCTCCGCGCCGGGCGAGCCGGGTCGCTGGGAAATCTTCACTCATGGCGGGCGCAAGCCCACCGGCCTGGATGCAGTGGCCTGGGCGAAGAAGATGGAAGACCTCGGTGCCGGCGAGATCCTGCTGACCAGCATGGACCAGGACGGCGTGAAGAGCGGCTACGACCTGGGCGTCACCCGCGCCATCAGCGAAGCGCTGTGCATCCCGGTGATCGCCTCTGGTGGCGTCGGTAACCTGCAGCACCTGGCCGATGGCATCCTCGAAGGCAAGGCCGATGCGGTGCTGGCCGCGAGCATCTTTCATTTCGGCGAATACACCGTTCCGGAAGCCAAGGCCTACCTGGCCGCCCGCGGCATCGTGATGCGTTGATCCCGACGTGCAGCTGAATAAGGCTTAATGCCCGACACAAGGACACGCCCGCCGCAGTCGCGGGCGAACAATCAGGAGATTTCTCATGCTCAAGACCATCGCCTCCATTGCCAGTGCGCTGCTGCTCGGCGCCTCGCTGGCCCATGCCCAGGAACCGGCGAAGATCGACCTGCTGACGGAGAACTTTCCGCCCTACAACATGGCGGCCGACGGCAAGAACTTCGCCCGCGATGAAAACATCAGCGGCATCGCTGCGGACATCGTGCGCGAGATGTTCAAGCGCGCCGGTGTCGACTACACCCTGACGCTGCGTTTTCCCTGGGAGCGTATCTACGGCATGGCGCTGGAGCAGCCTAACTACGGCGTTTTCGTCACCGCGCGGCTGCCAGAGCGTGAGGAGCTGTTCAAGTGGGTCGGACCCATCGGCCCGGACGACTGGGTGCTGCTGGCCCGTGGCGACAGCCCGATCAACCTGACCAGCCTGGATCAGGCGCGCCAGTACAACATCGGCGCCTACAAGGGTGACGCCATCGCCGAACACCTGGACGGTCAGGGACTGCAGCCGCAGCTCGCCCTGCGCGATCAGGAAAACGTGAAGAAGCTGGTCGACGGCAAGATCGACCTGTGGGCCACCGGCGATCCCGCCGGCCGCTACCTGGCGCGGCAGGAAGGCGTGACCGGGCTCAAGCGCGTGCTGCGCTTCGACAGTGCCGAACTCTACCTGGCGCTGAACAAGCAGGTCGCCGACGAGACGGTGCAGAAGCTGCAGAAGGCGCTCGACCAGATGCGCAGCGAAGGTGTGATCGACGAGATCAACGCGCGTTACCTCTAAGTCTCCTTGGTCGGCGCATCTCCTGCGCCGACTTTCTCGATGATGGCGGTGCGCCGGCAGGGTGCGCTGATCCACTTCCTCGCGCCGTCCTGGCGCATGCACGCTTCCCCGTTCCAGCAGGCGCTTAGCCCTGGCGCCGTGCCGCTTCGCTGGTTCGCATTTTGCTTTGGATCGACCCCGGCTCTGGCTCGCGGAGGGGTGGGCCAGGGAATCGAGAAAAAAGGGAGCGATCGATGTTCAAGCGAATTATTGCCGTCGTCTTGCTGCTGCTCTGTGCTCACGCGCACGCCGCGCTGCCTGACGATTACCGAGTCGTGCTGCTGACCGAGAATTTTCCACCATTCAATATGGCCGAGGACGGCAAGAACTACGCGTCCGACGCGCGCATTCACGGCATCAACGCCGACATCGTGCGCGAGATGTTCCACCGCGCGGACATCCGCTACGAGCTGACCCTGCGCTTTCCCTGGGATCGCATCTACAAGCAGGTGCTGCAACAGCCGGATCAGGGGTTGTTCTCCACAACCTTCACTGCCGAGCGCGAGCCGCAGTTCAAATGGGTCGGGCCGCTGACAAGCATCAGCTGGGTGCTGCTGGCGCCCGCCGACAGTCCTCTGCGCCTGACCGGGCTGGAGCAGGCACGCGACCTGCGCATTGGTGCCTACAAGAACGACGCGGTCAGCCAGCACTTGGAGGGTAAGGGCCTGGCACCGATCAATTCGCTGCGCGACCAGGAGAACATCGGCAAGCTGCTCAAGGGGCAGATCGACGTTTGGGCCACCGCCGATCCGGTCGGCCCCTATCTGGCCAAGCAGGAAGGCGTCACCGGTCTGAAGCCTGTGCTGCGTTTCAATGAGGCGCGATTGTTCCTGGCGCTCAACCGGGCGACGCCGGACGAGGTGGTCGAGCGTCTGCAGCGGGCGCTGGACACGATGCGCGCCGATGGCACGGTGGACAGGATGCTGCAGCGCTATCTCTGACGCTCAGCGATAGACGCCGCCACGGCCGTGGGCGGCCATCGCCCGATTGCTGCGCGTGGCAATCATCTGGCCGACGTCTACCCAGTCGATGCCCTGTGCAGCCAGGCGTGGCAGTTCGCGTTCGAGCACGGCCAGCGTGCTCTCGTGGGGATGACCGATGATGACGACCGAACCTTGCTTGCGGGCCAGTGCCACAGCGGCGTGAAAGCGTTCGGCTACCGCGGACGGTGAGGGATCGTCATCGAGAAAGATGTCCCGCGACAGGCTGGCCAGTGCCGTGCGTTGGGCGCTGGCGGCGGCCACGGTGCGCGGGCTGGTACGGCTGTCGAGAAAGAACAGGTGGCGGCGCTGCAGTTCGCCCATCAGCCAGGTCATGGCCTGTGTCTGATCGGTCATGGCGCTGCCCATGTGGTTGTTCAGCCCGCTGGCATGCGGCACCGCTTCAAGGGCTGCATCGAGGCGGCGCGCCAGCTCGTCGTGGGGCAGACGAGGGTGCCAGGCGAAACGGCCCTGCGCAGGCGCCATCGGCATATGCAGCATGACCGTCTTGCCGGCGCCATGGGCTTGTTCGGCCAATGCGGCAGCGTGGCGGGTGTCCGGCAGGATCGCCAGTGCGACCGGCCCCGGCAACTCCAGCACACGGCGATCGCGCGCGGGGTTCTGGCCGAGGTCGTCGATGACCAGGGTCAGCCTGGGTCGGGGCTCATGTTCGTGTACGACGTCGCGGCCGAGCACGGCCTGGCTGAATACTGCCAGTACCAGTGCCAGGCCCGCTGCCCAGGCGGGCATGCTCATTGCCCGCGGGTGAGATTCAATCCCTTGAGCAGATTCAGCGCCTGGCCGAGCTGGTAGTCGTCATCCTGCGGGCGCGGCGAATCACTGGCGATCTGCGTGCTGGTGGGGCGGTCCGGCCCGCCATTGCCATTGCCCAGATGCCCGGCGAGATCGGCCTCGCGAAGGCCTTCGGCAGCCTGTTCACGGGTCAGCTTGGCGCGTTCGACCTTGATGTCGGGCTCGATGCCCTGGGCCTGGATCGAGCGGCCGTTGGGGGTGTAGTACAGCGCTGTGGTCAGTTTCAGCGCGCGGTCGTTATTCAGCGGCAGCACGGTCTGCACCGAACCCTTGCCAAAGCTGTCGGTGCCCATCACCACGCCACGCTTGTGATCCTGCAGGGCGCCGGCAACGATTTCCGAGGCCGAAGCACTGCCGCCATTGATCAGCACCACCAGCGGTACCCCTTCGCTGGCATCGCCTGCATCGGCGTTGAAGCGCAGCTCGGAATTGGCGATGCGGCCCTTGGTGTAGACGATCAGGCCCTTGGTGAGGAAGTGGTCGGAAATCTCCACCGCCGCCTGCAGCACGCCACCCGGGTTGTTGCGCAAGTCGAGCACCAGGCCGTTGAGCTTCTTGCCGCCGTTGTCCTTCTTCAGCCGGGCCAGGGCCTTGCCGACTTCCTCGCCGGAATTGACCTGGAACTGGGTGATGCGCAGGTAACCGTAGCCGGGCTCCAGCATCTGGCTCTTGACGCTGCGCACCTTGATCACCGCACGGGTCAGCTTGACGTCGAACGGCTGACCGCCCTCACGTACCAGCGTCAGGCTGATGGTGCTGCCGGGCTTGCCGCGCATCTTGGCGATGGCGTCCATCATCGACAGCCCCTTGGTCGGCTGGCCATCGATCTTGACGATCAAATCACCTGCTTCGATGCCGGCCTTGGAGGCCGGGGTATCGTCGATCGGCGAGACCACTTTGATGAAGCCGTCTTCCATGCCGACCTCGATGCCCAGGCCGCCGAATTCGCCGCTGGTACTTTCCTGCAGTTCGGCGAAGGCGTCGGGCTCGAGATAGGCCGAGTGCGGATCGAGGTTGCTGAGCATGCCCTTGATGGCATTTTCCAGCAGCGTCTTGTCATCTACCGGCTCGACATAGGCGGCCTTGATGCGGTCCAGCACTTCGGCGAAGGTGCGCAGTTCATCCAGCGGTAGCGGCGCTTTGGCGCTCGGTACCGCAGCCGCTTCCGCCGGAGGCTGCTGGGCCCAGGCTCCGCCTTGCATGCCCAGCAGGATGGCCAGGGCGAGCGTGGAGGGGCGGGCGAAACGGCGCAGGTGCAACATGTCGAACTCCAGTAATGAGAGGGCACGCTAGGCAAATGGGGCGGCTCGGTAGGGCCGAATCACCCTCGACTAGCCTTGCGTGCGGCACCATTGGGCAGGATCGCTGGGGCGGCCCTGCTGACGAATGGCGAAATACAGTGCGGCGGTTTCCTGGCCGCCGCTGGTGCCAACGGTGGCGATCGGGTCGCCGGCCTTGACGATCTCGCCGGCGTCGCGCAGAAGGCTCTGGTTGTGCCCGTACAAGCTCAGGTAGCCGTTGCCATGGTCGAGAATCACCAGCAGGCCGGCGCCGCGCAACCAGTCAGCGAAGACCACCCGACCGCCATGCACGGCACGAACCTGTGTGCCTGCACTGGCGCCGATCAGTACGCCGTCCCATTTGGTTCGAGCGTCGCCGCCGCGCGGAGTGCCGTAGCGGGCGACGAGACGTCCGTCGACCGGCCACGGCAACTTGCCCTTCGCCTGGGCGAATGGCCCGCCGAAACTGCTGCCGGCGCTGGAAACCATCGGACCGCTTGGCGCTGCACTGCCGGCCTGGCGTTGCTGCTGTCGCTGGCGCTCGGCCAGCAGTTCGCGCTGGCGGGCCTCTTCGGCTTCGCGAGCCTGTCGTGCGAGGGTTTCTTCAATGGTCTTGAGCACGCGCTCGAACTGCGCCTGTTCCTGCCGACGCGCCTGCAGCTTGCGTTCACGGGTGGACAGATCGCTGTTGAGCTTGGCCAGGGTCTGCTGACGCTCCTTGCGCACCTCCGCGAGCTGGTTGCGCCGCTCCAACAGGCCGTCCTTCTTCTCGGCGAGCAGGTTCTGCTGGGCTTCGATGTCGGCCTCGACGTTGGCCAGCTGACGCAATGTCTCGTTGAAGCTGTCGAGCTGCTCGAGACGGGCCTTGTTCAGATAGTCGTAATAAGTGAGGGTGCGGCTGAATTTTTCCGGGTTCTGCTGGTTGAGCAACAGCTTGAGATATTCCTGGCGGCCGTTCTGGTAGGCGGCGCGGGCCTGCAGGCCGATCAGCCGCTGCTGCTCCAGGCGAGCGCCTTCGAGGGTGGTCTTCTCCTCGTTCAGGCGCTCCAGCTCGGCCTCGCTGCGGTCGATCTCCTGCTGCAGGCTATCGACCTGCTTCTCCAGCTGGCCCATCTCGCTTTCGGTGGTCTGCAGCTGTTTCTGGACGCCGGACTTCTCCTGCTCGATCTGCTTGAGCAGCTTCTGCAGTTCGGCAATGTCCTGGCGGGCGGCTTCGATCTGCTGCCTTGCGGCGGCGCGCTCGTCCGCCACGGCCGGGCCGAGCAGGCAGAGAAAGGCGAGGGCGAGGAATGTACGAGGCATGGAAGGCTGTCAACCGAGGGTCATGACCGGCGTAGTATGCCTAAAAAGCGGACGGGAAGCTTGAGGCCCGTCGCGGGAAGCGAAGGCTGGCGCCCCGCATCCCGCTAACGCCCGTCAGTTGAGTTCGACGATCGAGCGGCCGGTCATTTCCTGCGGTACCGGCATGCCCAGCAGAGTCAGCATGGTCGGCGCGACATCGGCCAGCACGCCGCCTTCGCGGATCGAGACGTTGCGCTTGCCGATATAGATGAAGGGTACCGGTTCGCAGGTGTGCGCGGTGTGCGCCTGCCCGGTCATGGCGTCTTCCATCTGTTCGACATTGCCGTGGTCGGCGGTCAGCAGCGCTTCGCCGCCGACCTTGTCCAGCGCCTCGACGATGCGCCCGACGCAGCTGTCCAGGCATTCCACCGCCTTGACCGCCGCCTCGAACACGCCGGTATGGCCGACCATGTCGCCGTTGGCGTAGTTGACGATGATGACGTCGTAGCGCTGGTTCTCGATGGCATCGACGATGCGGTCGGTGACCTCGGGGGCGCTCATCTCGGGTTTCAGATCGTAAGTGGCGACCTGAGGCGATGGGATCAGAATTCGTTCCTCGCCCGGGAAGGGCTCTTCGCGGCCGCCGGAGAAGAAGAAGGTGACGTGGGCGTACTTCTCGGTTTCGGCGATGCGCAGCTGGGTCTTGCCATTGTTGGCCAGGTATTCGCCGAGCACGTTGGTCAGCGCTTCCGGAGCGAAGGCGGCGGGTGCGGGGATGCTCGCGGCGTACTGGGTGAGCATGACGAAGCCGGCCAGCTGCGGCACGCGGGCCCGCGGGAACTCGCTGAAACCGGGCTCGACGAAGCAGCGGGTCAGCTCGCGGGCGCGGTCGGCGCGGAAGTTCATGAACACCACGGCGTCACCGTCCTCGACGCGCACCGGCTCGCCAATGCTGGTGGCCTTGACGAACTCGTCGCTTTCACCGCGCTCGTAGGCCGCGATCAGGCCGTCCACTGCGTAGTCGGAGCGGTATTCGGCCTTGCCCTCGACGATCAGCTCGTAGGCCTGCTGCACGCGGTCCCAGCGGTTGTCGCGATCCATGGCGAAGTAACGGCCGATCAGGCTGGCGATACGGCCCTTGCCCAGGCGGGTGAAGGTGGCCTGGAGCAGCTCGATGGAGCTTTGCGCGCTCTTCGGCGGGGTGTCGCGGCCGTCGAGGAAGGCATGCAGGTAGATCTTCTCGGCGCCCCGTTGGGCTGCCAGTTCCGCCATGGCCACCAGATGGTCCTGATGACTGTGCACGCCACCGTCGGAAAGCAGGCCGAGGATGTGCACCGCCTTGCCGGCCCCTGCGGCCTTGTCGACGGCGGCGCAGATGGTCGGGTTGGCGAAGAACTCACCGTCGCGGATCGCCTTGGTCACCCGGGTGAAGTCCTGATACACCACCCGGCCTGCGCCCAGGTTCATGTGGCCGACCTCGGAATTGCCCATCTGCCCGTCCGGCAGGCCCACATCCATGCCGCTGCCGGAGATCAGTCCATGCGGTTGGCTGGCCAGCAGACGGTCATAGACCGGCTTGCGCGCGGCATGGATGGCGTTGAACTCGGGGCTGTCGCTGTGCCCGAAGCCATCGAGAATGATCAGTACCAGAGGTTTGGGCGCGGCGGTAGGGGCGACAGGCATGCTTTCGGGCTCCTTGCACGGGGGCGGAAAAGGGCGGCCAGTCTACTGGCTGGCCGTGGCGAGGTCACGAGTCGTCAGGGTTCAGCCGGTAGGAGGGGCTGTGTATACTGGCCCGCATTTTATCGCCCGGGTACCCGTTGATGCTCGCTAACCTGATTGAATTTGTCTCTAACCACTATGTACTCAGCAGCCTGTTCGTGGCGCTGTTGATCCTTCTGTTCATCACCGAGACACGCAAGGGTGGCAAGAGCCTGAGCAATCGTGAACTGACGGCGCTGGTCAACAGTGGCGAGGGCGTCGTGTTGGACGTGCGCGTCAAGAAGGAGTTCGATGCCGGCCATATCGTCGATGCATTGAACATTCCCTACGACAAGCTGGTCAGCCGCACAGGCGAGCTGGAAAAGCACAAGGCCAAGACCATCATCGTGGTCGACGCCATGGGTCAGCACGCCGGAACGGCCTGCCGTGAGCTGCTGAAGGCAGGCTTCACTGCCGCCAAGCTGTCGGGAGGGATTTCCAGCTGGCGCGGCGACAATCTGCCAGTGGTCAAGTAATCATGCCCAAGGTCGTCATCTATACCACCGCCTGGTGCCCGTTCTGCATCCGCGCCAAGGCGCTGCTCGATCGCAAGGGTGTCGCCTACGAGGAGATTCCCGTGGATGGCAATCCCTCTCTGCGCGCCGAGATGGCCAGCAAGGCCGGGCGTACCTCGGTACCGCAGATATGGATCGGCGATAAACACGTCGGCGGCTGCGACGAGCTGCATGCGCTGGAGCGCGGCGGACGTCTCGACCCGTTGCTGCAGGCCTGAGGCCGACACGCGGGTGCGCGAACAATTCAAACGACACGCACAACTGGATAGAAGGTTGCAGAAATGACCGAACAAGCTAACAACGGCGGCGCAGCGTCGCAGAACGAACAGGGCGCGCAGTTCTCCCTGCAGCGCATCTACGTCCGCGACCTGTCCTTCGAGGCGCCGAAGAGCCCGGAGATTTTCCGTCAGGAATGGAATCCGAGTGTCGCGCTGGATCTGAACACCAAGCAGAAGGCGCTCGAGGGTGACTTCCATGAAGTCGTGCTGACCCTTTCGGTGACGGTGAAGACCGGCGAAGAAGTGGCCTTCATCGCCGAAGTGCAGCAGGCCGGAATCTTCCTGATCAAGGGCCTGGAAGCGGCAGCCATGAGCCACACGCTCGGTGCGTTCTGCCCGAACATCCTCTTCCCGTATGCCCGTGAGGCGCTGGACAGCCTGGTGACCCGCGGTTCGTTCCCGGCGCTGATGCTGGCTCCGGTGAACTTCGACGCGCTCTACGCCCAGGAAATGGCGCGCATGCAGGGTGCCGGTGAGGCCCCCAGCACTGCCCACTGATCCATGCGGATCATGCAGGAAGCGTCTGACGCTTCCTGCATTCCCCTCTGCGCCTCAGCGCACCTGCACCACCAGCTTGCCGACCGCTTTGCGCTGACCCAGCGTGGCGATCGCTTGGCCAGTCTGCTCCAGTGGAAAACGTTGCGACACTAGCGGCTTGAGCTTGCCTTCGGCGTGCCAGGCGAACAGCTGGCGGAAATTAGCGGCGTTGTCCTGCGGCTGACGTTGGGCGAAGGCGCCCCAGAACACGCCGATAAGTGCTGCACCCTTGAGCAGCGGCAGGTTGGCCGGCAACGCCGGAATATCGCCGCCGGCGGCAAAGCCGATCACCAGCATGCGACCGTTCCAGGCGATGCTGCGGAAGGCTTCCTCGAACAGCTTGCCGCCCACCGGATCGTAGATCACATCCACGCCCTGGCCGCCGGTCAGTTCCTTCAGGCGCTCCTTCAGGCTCACTTCGCTGTAGTTGATCAGCTCGTCGGCGCCGGCATTCTTCGCCACCTCCAGCTTCTCGGCGCTCGAGGCTGCGGCGATCACCCTGGCGCCCATGGCCTTGCCGATCTCGACGGCAGCCAGGCCGACGCCACCGGAGGCGCCGAGCACCAGCAGGGTTTCACCCGGTTGCAGATTGGCGCGCTGCTTGAGCGCGTGCATCGAGGTGCCGTAGGTCATGCTGAAGGCGGCAGCGGTCTCGAAGTCCATGCTTGGCGGAATCGGCAGTGCGTTGCTGCTGGCGACCGCAACCTGCTCGGCGAAGCTGCCCCAGCCGGTCAACGCCATGACCCGGTCACCCACTTTCAGGTGGCTGACCTTCTCGCCGACCGCGGCAATCACGCCGGCCGCCTCGCCGCCTGGCGAGAACGGGAACGGCGGCTTGAACTGGTACTTGCCCTCGATCATCAGCGTGTCAGGGAAATTCACCCCGGCGGCATGCACGTCGAGCAGGATCTCGCTCGGCTTGATCTGAGGGGTGGGGGCATCTTCGACAACCAGGCTTTCGGGCGGGCCGAAGCTTTTGCACAGGACGGCTTTCATCGCTTTTCCTTGTTCGACTGGTCGGACGCTTGCCGCCCGACGATGGATGGCTCGACTGCTCAGGACTATCCAGTCTAGGAGCGCTGCGTGGCGAGGCAATCAGCATCGTTCGCTGTAATGGCGACGTATAAGTGCCAGGCGATAGTGCAACGACTTGGGCGTTGTGCTGCGACTGGTTATGCTGGCGTAGTTTCTTCCTGGAGCCGCAGCGTGAGATACCTACTATCGATGTTTTTCTGCCTGGCATTCGCCGGGGCTGTTCAAGCCAATGAGTCCGCCGAAGAGTCCGCTGCTCCCCAGACCCTCTATTACGCGCTGACGCCTGCGATGGTGGGCAACTATGGCTCCGGCGAGCGACTCAAGTACTACAAGGCCGATGTCGCGTTGCGCATCTCCAGCAAGGAGGTCGAAGATCGGGTCAAACATCATGAACCGCTGATCCGCCACCAGCTGGTAATGCTCTTCTCGCAGCAGACCGACGAGACGCTGAGTGGTCCTGAAGCGAAGGAACAGCTGCGTCAGGAAGCGTTGAAGCAGGTGCGTGAGGTGCTCGAACAGGAGGAAGGCAAACCGCTTGTCGATGATCTGCTGTTCAACAACCTGATCATCCAGTAGTCAGCGCATCGCCAGAATCGCCATCCACTCGCTGTCGCTCACCGGCATCACCGACAGTCGGCTGCCTTTCTTCACCAGTGCCAGTTCCTCCAGTGCTGGCTCGGCCTTCAGGCGCGCCAATTTCAGCGGTGTCGCGAAGGCCTCGACGAACTCGACATCGACCGCGCTCCAAGGATTGACGTCTTCACGAGCCTTGGCATCGTGGTAGGGGCTTTCAGGGTCGAGCGCGGTGGGGTCGGGGTAGGCGCTACGGGATATCCGGCCGATTCCGGCGATGCCTGGCTCGGCGCAGCTGGAGTGATAGAAGAAGAACTGATCGCCTTCCTGCATCTGCCGCAGGAAATTGCGTGCCTGATAGTTGCGCACGCCGTCCCAGCGTCCGCCGCCCAGTTTTTCCAGGTCCCGAATTGAAAACTCGTCCGGTTCGGACTTCATTAGCCAGTACGGCATGAACCTTGCTCTCCTGTCAGACGGTTCGATCAGACCATGATGGCAAAATCTCCGACAATCGGCTGCAATACGGATTTGCGCGGTGCCGAGGCTTAACGGAAAATGCCGCGGCTGTGAGGTGGCCTATCGAGTCCTAGAACGATAAATCACACTGACTCGACGCAAGCATTTCGCCTGGTAGGGGGAGGCGAACACACATGAAACGTAAGCCCGATATTCTGTGGATTTTGGTCTTTATCTTTGGTCTTGGTGTAGTCACCACAGGCTATACGCAGAGTCTGTGGGATCAGCACGATGGCGCGGCCGGCATGGCCCCGGTCATCCAGGTGCAGCAGGCTCAACAGCGATGACCTCGTGCCGCACGGACGCGGCGCTCCGTCACCCGGCGTACCAGCCCTGGTCCGTCACCGTAGCCTGAAGCGCTACATCCCAGCTCTCCAGTGGCAGTCGATCGACTCGCTGGCATTCGTGAGCAAGTCCCAATAACGTCGGTTTGTGACTTTTTTTGCGCATCGCGCGATACGCCAGACTGCGATCATAGAAACCGCCCCCCATTCCTAGTCGCCCGCCGTTCCCGTCGAAGCCCACCAGTGGCATCAACAGCAGGTCGAGTGCCCAGACGCGACGCTGTCTAGAGGTTCGAATCACCGGTTCGAGAATGCCGAAGCGGTTGCGCCGCAGCCGCTCGCCGGGCTTGATGCGCTGGAACACCATGCGCGTGCGCGGCCAGGGGTTGAGGACTGGGAGATAGGTCGCCTTGCCGCGACGCTGAGCTGCTTGCAGCAGTAGGCGTGGGTCGATTTCGCCATCGTTGGGCAGGTACAGCGCGATATGCCGAGCGCGCCGAAACTGCGGATGGTGGGTCAGCTGCCGGTAGAGCCGGCGAGCGGCGAGGCGCTGCTGGGCGGGTGTCAGTTGGCGCCGGGCGTGGCGCAACTTGCGGCGCAGCGCCGGGCGCGAAAGGCCTTCGGCTGCAATCATAGGAAGTGGCTCCCCAGCATGCCGCTGCCCGCGTAGGCCCTTGAACCCGAGAGTTCAAGGTGGCGACTACAGAGTACCTTAAGGCTTTCCGTCAGGCGGACATGCACACCGGCACCACGTGTAGCCTCCATGGTATTGCTTATCGGGAGAGGGTCATCGCCGACTGGCGAACATGCCAGGGAGTTGGGCGCAGTATAACGCAAAGCGTTTGCCGTTGATCAGTTGCCGGACGGGTTTGGATCGGTGGCGAGGGCGCTGTCGACCCGCTCGAGCAGCATGCGTACATGCTCGCGCGCGCTGTTGGCTTCGGCGTCCAGGCGGTCATGTTTGTGCAGCAGCTCGTGGGTAATGTTTAGTGCCGCCATCACCGCGACGCGGTCGGCGCCGATGACCTTGCCGCTGCTGCGGATCTCGCGCATCTTGCGATCCAGGTAGCGGGCCGCGCCTTCCAGGTTGCTGCGTTCTTCCGGCGGACAGGCGATGCAGTATTCCTTGTCCATGATGTGCACGGTGACGGTGTTCGGCTGGGTCATGTGTCCTGCTCCAGGGCTTTCAGGCGCGAAATCATTGATTCGACCTTCAAACGTGCCATTTCGTTCTTTTCGATCAGATGAGCGCGCTCTTCACGCCAGGCCCGCTCGTTGGCCAGTAGCAGATGGTTCTGCGCCTTGAGCTGTTCGATGCGCTGAATCAGCTGCTCCAGCTTGATGGTCAGCGCTTTCAGATCGGCGTCTTCCATGGGATTCCTGTTGAGGCACTGGTGAAGACGAGGCGATGCCCAGGGGCTTCGATGGTCTTGCCGCGGCCGCCGGTGCTAGGATACGAAGCCTTCATTCTAGTCATTGCGCCACTGTGCGCCTAGCCGCCATGTCCATTCAGAACTCCCCCTACGCCGCTTTCGCCACACTTCTGGCGAGCAGTCCGCAAACCGTATCGCCAGCCGAGCTGCACGGCCTGTTGCTGGGGCGCAGCTGCGCTGGCGCCGGCTTCGATGTCGAGCCCTGGCTGACCGATGCCTCCGACCTGCTCGGCGAGGCGCCTCAGGACAATGTGCGCCAGGCCCTGATCGGCCTGCAGGAGATGGTCAAGGGCGAGCTCGCCGGCGACGACATCGCCATTGTCCTGTTGCTGCCCAGCGACGAAGCACCACTGGCCGAACGCGCCGTGGCGCTCGGCCAGTGGTGCCAGGGTTTCCTGGCCGGTTTCGGCCTGACCGCGGGTGATCGTGCGCTGAGCAGCGAAGCCATGGAAGTGCTGCAGGACCTCTCTGCCATCGCACAGATTCAGGATTCGCTGGAAGAATCCGAGGATGGCGAAACCGATTACATGGAAGTGATGGAGTACCTGCGCGTGGCGCCGTTGCTGCTGTTCACCGAGTGCGCCAAACCGCTGCCCGCCGCAGCGAAACCGTCTCTGCATTGAGGAAACCGCTCTGTCCATGACTCGCATCCCGAAACCGGAATACGTCCGTCGGCGCAAGGCGCTGATGGAGCTGATGGAACCCAACAGCATCGCCATTCTGCCGGCGGCGCCGATGTACATCCGCAACCGTGATGTCGAGCATGTCTACCGCCAGGACAGCGACTTCCAGTACCTCTCCGGTTTCCCCGAGCCGGAGGCGGTGATCGCGCTGATCCCCGGTCGCGAGCATGGTGAGTACGTGCTGTTCTGTCGCGAGCGCGATCCCGAGCGCGAGCTCTGGGACGGACTTCGTGCCGGGCAGGATGGTGCCATTGCCGAATATGGCGCCGATGATGCCTTTCCCATCGGCGATATCGACGACATTCTTCCCGGCCTGATCGAGGGCCGCGACCGCGTCTACTACGCCATCGGCACCAACGAGGCCTTCGATCACCGGCTGATGGAGTGGATCAAGACCATCCGCGCCAAGGCCCGCCAGGGCGCGCAACCGCCCAGCGAGTTCGTCGCGCTCGATCACCTGCTGCACGACATGCGCCTGTACAAGTCGAGCAACGAGGTGAAGGTGATGAAGCATGCGGCAGAGATCTCCGCCCGTGCGCACATCCGCGCCATGCAGGCCAGCCGCGCCGGCCTGTTCGAGTATCACCTGGAAGCCGAGCTGGATTACGAGTTCCGCAAGGGTGGCGCGAAGATGCCGGCCTACGGCAGCATCGTCGCCGCGGGTCGCAATGCCTGCATCCTGCATTACCGCGAGAACGATGCGCCGCTCAAGGATGGCGACCTGGTGCTGATCGACGCCGGTTGCGAAATCGACTGCTACGCCAGCGACATTACCCGCACCTTCCCGGTCAACGGCCGCTTCTCGCCCGAGCAGAAGGCCATTTACGAACTGGTGCTCAAGGCCAATGAAGAAGCCTTCAAGCACATCGCACCCGGCAAGCACTGGAACGAGGCGCACGAGGCCACGGTGCGAGTGATCACCGCCGGGCTGGTCGAGCTGGGCCTGCTGCAGGGCGAGGTCGACCAGCTGATCGCCAGCGAGGCCTACAAACCTTTCTATATGCATCGCGCCGGCCACTGGCTGGGCATGGACGTGCATGACGTCGGCGACTACAAGATCGGCGGCGAGTGGCGCGTGCTCGAGCCGGGCATGGCAATGACCGTCGAGCCGGGCATCTATATCGCCGTGGACAACCAGAACGTCGCCAAGAAGTGGCGCGGCATCGGCGTGCGCATCGAGGATGACGTAGTGGTGACGAAGACCGGCTGCGAGATCCTTACCGATGGCGTGCCAAAAAGTGTTGCCGAGATCGAGGCGCTGATGGCTGCCGCTCGCGAGCAGGTCGCCTGACATGCAGAGCCTGGCGATCATCGGCGGTGGGCTGGTCGGTGCCAGCCTCGCGTTGGCCTTGCAGGACGGAGCCCGTGAGCGCGGCTGGCGGATCCATCTGATCGAGCCGTTCGAGCCGGGCCACGAGTACCAGCCAAGCTATGACGCGCGCTCCACCGCACTGTCTTACGGCACCCGGATGATCTATCAGCGCCTGGGCCTGTGGGAGCGGATCGCCGAGCGTGCCGAACCGATCCTGCATATTCACGTGTCCGAGCTCGGCCGTCTCGGCGCAGCGCGTTTGCATGCGCGCGACGAGGGCGTCGAGGCGCTGGGCTACGTGGTGGAAAATGCCTGGATCGGCCACTGCCTGTGGCAGGCGCTGGATGATCGGGTGGTGGTCCGCCATTGCCCGGCGGAGGTCGAGCGGCTGGAGCCCAGCGCCACCGGCTATCGCCTGAGATTCACCGATGGTCAGACGCTGGAGTGCGAGCTGATCGTGCTGGCCGATGGTGGTCGCTCCGGCTTGCGCGAGCAGCTCGGTATTCAGGTCTCGCGGCGCCCCTATGGCCAGACCGCTCTGATTGGCAACATCACCCCGGGCAAGCCGCACGGCGGGCTGGCCTTCGAACGCTTCACCGAAGACGGCCCGATGGCGCTGCTGCCACTGCAGGACAACCGCTGCGCGCTGGTGTGGACGCGTTCTCCGGCCGACGCCGCGCGCTTGGCGCAGGCTCACGAGGCGGCCTTCCTTGAGGAGCTGCAGGAGGCCTTCGGCTATCGCCTGGGCGCCTTGCAGCAGGTCGGTGCCCGGCATCTGTATCCGCTGACGCTGATCGAGGCCGAGGAGCAGGTGCGCTCGGGGCTGGTGGTGCTCGGCAATGCCGCGCACAGCCTGCACCCGATCGCCGGGCAGGGTTACAACCTGTCGCTGCGGGATGTGGATGCGCTGAGTGCCACGTTGCTGCGCAGCGAGGCGCCGCTGGGCGATCTGCCGGTACTGCAGGAGTACGCCCGCCGGCAGCGCCTCGATCAGCGGCTCACCGTTGGCTTTTCCGATCAGGTGACCCGACTGTTCGGCGACTCCGGACGCCTGGTCGCGGCCGGACGCACTCTCGGCCTGCTCGGGTTGGACTTGACTCCCGCTGCTAAGCGCTGGTTCGCGCGCCAGGCGATGGGCCTGGGTACGCGCGCGGGTTGAGCGACAACGAAGGATTCGGCATGAGCGCTTCCAGGCTGGCGCGCAAGGCGCGGTTTCTGCGCTGGGCCATGAATTTCTACCCGCCCTACATCGGAGCCGGTGTTCGGGTGCGGCACATCAGTGCGGATATGCGCCTGGTTCAGGTCAAGATGGTGCTGCGCTGGTACAACCGCAATTATGTCGGTACGCAGTTCGGCGGCTCGCTGTATTCGATGGTCGACCCGTTCTTCGTGCTGATGCTGATGGAGAATCTCGGGCGCGACTATATCGTCTGGGACAAGGCGGCCAACATAGAATTCGTCAGCCCCGGGCGGGGTGCGGTCTTCGCCGAGTTCGCCATCAGCGACAAGTTGCTGGATGAGATCCGCGCGAACACCGCCGACGGCGGCAAGTACTTGCCCAGAATGCATGTCGAAGTGCGGGACGGCGAGGGCACGCTGGTGGCACGGGTGCAGAAGACCCTCTACATACGACTCAAGCCGCGGGCGCGGCAGTCAGGAGAGAAGTGATGCAAGCGGATCTGATCATCGTTGGCGCCGGAATGGTCGGCAGCACGCTGGCACTGGCGCTCGAAGGTTGCGGACTGAATATCGTCGTGCTCGACGCCAGTCCGCTCGAGCTCGCCGACTTCGATCCGCTGGGCGGCTTCGAGCCCCGGGTCAGCGCGTTGTCCGCAGCCAGTCAGCGCATCCTGCAGCGGGTCGGTGCGTGGCCGGGTATCGTCGTGCGGCGCGCGAGCCCCTACACCGACATGCATGTGTGGGATGGCTCGGGTACCGGCCAGATTCATTTCTCTGCCGAGACCGTGCACGCCGAGGTGCTCGGGCACATCGTCGAGAACCGCGTGGTGCAGGACGCCCTGTTGGAAACGATGCAGCGTGGTGGCAGGTTGCAATTGATCGGCGACGCGCGCGTCGAGCAGCTGACGCAAACCGATGAAGGCTGGCGGCTGACGCTGGGCGATGGTCGCGAGTTGCGCACGTCCCTGCTGATCGCCGCGGACGGCGCCAACTCGGCGATTCGCCGCCTGGCTGGCTGTGAAACCCGCGAGTGGGACTATCTGCATCAAGCCATCGTTACCAGCGTGCGTTGCAGCGAGGCGCACCAGCGTACGGCCTGGCAACGCTTCACCGATGACGGCCCGTTGGCCTTTCTGCCGCTCGAGCGCGATGGCGATCGGCACTGGTGTTCCATCGTCTGGTCGGTTACCGAGACAGAGGCCAAGCGCCTCATGGCACTGGATGACCTGGCTTTTTGTGCCGCACTTGAGCGTGCCTTCGAGCAACGCCTGGGTGAGGTGCTGGCAGTCGATCCGCGGCTGTGCATCCCGTTGCGCCAGCGCCACGCCAAGCGTTACGTGCAGCCCGGCCTGGCGTTGATCGGTGACGCCGCACACACCATTCACCCGCTGGCCGGGCAGGGCGTGAACCTCGGCCTGCTGGATGCCGCGGTGCTGGCGGAAGTACTCGAGGCTGCGATTGCCCGTGGTGAGCGGGCGGCGGATGTGCGGGTGCTGAGCCGCTTCGAGCGTCGGCGCATGCCACACAATTTGGCGATGATGGCAGCCATGGAGGGCTTCGAGCGGCTGTTCCAGGCTGATCCGCTGCCGCTGCGCTGGTTGCGCAATACCGGTCTCAAGGCCGTCGAGGCGCTGCCGGAGGCGAAGGCGCTGTTCGTGCGTCAGGCGCTCGGGCTGAGCGGTGATCTGCCCGAACTGGCCAAGCCCTGATGTCAGATTGATATTTACAAAAGATTACCTGCACGATTTGTCGCATTGAGAAGGTAAATAACATTCACTATTATTTGGCCTCTGTTCCAACTCACCAAGAGGCTGTTTCATGCAGGCAAGCAAAGGTTTACTCGCCGCCCTGGCGCTTACGGCGCTGTCGGGCGCTGTCCAGGCTGCCGACGAAGTGGTGGTTTACTCCTCGCGCATCGACGAGCTGATCAAGCCGGTGTTCGACGCATACACCGAGAAGACCGGTGTCGCTATCAAGTTCATCACCGACAAGGAAGCTCCGCTGATGGCCCGCATCAAGGCCGAAGGCGAGAACACTCCTGCCGACCTGCTGCTGACCGTCGATGGTGGCAACCTCTGGCAAGCCGAAGAAATGGGCCTGCTGCAGCCGCTCGATTCCCAAGTGGTGAAGGACAACATCCCCGCTCAGTACCGCTCCTCCAGCGACGCCTGGACTGGCCTGTCGCTGCGCGCGCGGACCATCGTCTACTCTCCGGAACGGGTCAAGGATGGTGAGCTGACCACCTATGAAGCGCTGGCCGACAAGAAGTGGGACGGCCGTCTGTGCCTGCGTACCAGCAAGAAGGTCTACAACCAGTCGCTGACCGCCACCATGATCGAGACCCATGGTGCCGAGAAGACCGAAGAGATCATCAAGGGCTGGGTCAGCAACCTCGCTACCGATGTCTTCGCCGACGATACCGCGCTGGTCCAGGCGGTTGATGCCGGGCAGTGCGACGTCGGCATCGTCAATACCTACTACTTCGGCCGTCTGCATGCGCAGAATCCGCAGCTCAAGGCCAAGCTGTTCTGGCCGAACCAGGAAGATCGCGGCGTGCACGTCAATCTGTCGGGCATCGGCCTGACCAAGCACGCACCGAATCCGGACGCCGCGCGCAAGCTGGTGGAGTGGATGACTGGCGCCGAGGCACAGAGCATCTTCGCCGACATCAATATGGAGTATCCGGCCAACCCGAACGTCAAGCCGTCTGCCGAAGTGGCCGCATGGGGCGAGTTCAAGGCCGACACCATCCCGGTGGAAGTGGCTGGCAAGCGCCAGGCCGAAGCCATCAAGCTGATGGATCGCGCCGGCTGGAACTGATCAGCCTTTCGCGCTTGCAGCGCTGACGTGCGGCTCCGGCCGCTACGTCAGCCGCTGCGGTTATACTCGGCGCCCCGGCCTGGTCCGGGGCGTCGTCTTTTTTGCTGTCGAGGCTTGAGTGTCCCATCCCGTCGAGCGCCGCTGGTATCCCATCACTTTCGCCATCGCCGCACTGGTGTTGCTGCCGTTGAGCATTCTGCTGTTCAGCTGGAGCAGCATCGACACCGAGATCTGGGCGCACCTGTGGGACACACAGATGCCGCGGTTGCTGGGCAACACCCTGACCCTGGTGCTTGGCGTCAGCGTAGGTGTGGTCGTGCTCGGCGTCAGCCTCGCCTGGCTCACGGCGCTCTGCGAGTTCCCCGGCCGCCGCTGGCTGGACTGGGCGCTTATGCTGCCGTTCGCGATTCCGGCCTACGTACTGGCGTTCGTCTTCATCGGCCTGCTGGATTTCGCCGGTCCGGTGCAAACCCTGGCACGCGAGTGGTTCGGCAGTGGCATCCGCTTTCCGCGAGTGCGCTCGACCGGCGGCGTCATCACGGTACTGGTGTTGGTGTTCTACCCCTATGTCTACCTGCTGGCGCGTTCAGCCTTCCTCGCCCAGGGCAAGGGGCTGATGGAAGCGGCGCGGGTGCTCGGCCAGTCGCCCTGGCAGGCTTTCTGGCGCGTGGCGCTCCCGATGGCGCGGCCGGCCATCGGCGCCGGGCTGGCGCTGGCGATGATGGAGACGCTGGCCGATTTCGGTGCAGTGTCGGTGTTCAACTTCGATACCTTCACCACCGCCATTTACAAGACCTGGTACGGTTTCTTCAGCCTGACCAGCGCCACGCAGCTGGCCAGCCTGCTGTTGCTGGCGGTGATGCTGGTGCTCTACGGCGAGCGTCGTGCCCGCGGTGCGGCGCGCCCGGCCAACGAGCGTGCGCGCTCGGCGGCACTGTATCGGCTGACCGGAATGAAGGCCTTTGCCGCCAGCGCCTGGTGCGGCCTGGTGTTTCTCTGCGCGTTCGTCATACCCGTGCTGCAACTGCTCGTATGGCTCTGGCAGCGCGGCCGCTTCGACCTCGACGAGCGCTATGCCGGGCTGATCCTGCATACGCTGTACCTGGGCGGCATCGCTGCGCTGATCACCGTTACCGCGGCGTTACTGCTGGCCTTCGCCCGGAGGCAGGCTCCGGTGCGCTCAGTCCGCAGTGCGGTGAGCCTGGCCAACCTGGGTTATGCGCTGCCCGGCTCGGTGCTGGCGGTGTCGATCATGCTGGCGTTCAGTTATCTCGACCGGCACATGGTGATTCCGCTGTCCAGCTGGCTGGGCGGGGCGGGCAAACCGATCCTGCTCGGCAGCCTCGGTGCCTTGCTGCTGGCCTATCTGATCCGCTTCATGGCAGTCGCCTTCGGCCCGCTGGAGAACGCCCTGGCGCGGATTCGCCCTTCGTTGCCGCAGGCGTCGCGTAGCCTCGGCGTCGGCGGCCCGGCGCTGTTCGTGCGCGTCTATCTGCCGCTCTTGCTGCCAGGCACGCTGAGCGCGGCGCTGCTGGTGTTCGTCGACGTGCTCAAGGAGATGCCGGCAACCCTGCTGATGCGTCCGTTCGGCTGGGACACCCTGGCGGTACGCATTTTCGAGATGACCAGCGAGGGTGAATGGGCACGTGCTTCGCTGCCGGCGCTGACCCTGGTGTTGGTGGGCTTGCTGCCGGTGGTGCTGCTGATTCGGCGCTCGGCGAGACGTCCAGGCTGATCGTGCGACCTAGGCGCACGGTGCTGAACGGCGCGGCCGCGCTGCTGCGGGCCGCGGGTCGACCTCCAGTCTCCTGGCGCCTGAAGCGCAGTGACCTACCGTCACCTTGGGGCTACAATGCGCGCCATTCGAAAGTCGCCGAGCCTCGCGGGGCCCGGTTTTACTGACTTTTCCAATGCCGATTCGGCGACCTGCCCGGAAGGAGAAACCCATGGGTCAGCGCACTCCCCTCTACGATCAGCACCTTGCGCTCGGCGCCAAGATGGTCGATTTCGGTGGCTGGGACATGCCACTGCATTACGGCTCACAGGTGGAAGAACACCATCAGGTGCGACGCGATTGCGGGGTCTTCGATGTCTCGCACATGACCGTGGTGGATGTCGCCGGCGAGCAGGCCACCGCCTATCTGCAGCGCTTGCTGGCCAACGACGTGGCACGCCTGAAGAGTGCCGGTCGCGCCCTTTATAGCGCCATGCTCAATGAGCGTGGCGGGGTGATCGATGACCTGATCGTCTACCTGACCGACTGGGGCTACCGCCTGGTGGTCAACGCCAGCACCCGCGACAAGGACCTGGCGTGGATGCAGACCCAGATGGCGGGCTTCGCCGTCGAGGTCAACGAACGCCCGCAGCTGGCCATGCTGGCCATCCAGGGCCCGCACGCCCGCGCACGCACGGCCGAGCTGGTCAGCCAGGCGCGCGCCACCTTGATTCACGAACTCAAGCCATTCCAGGGCCTGGCCGAAGGCGACTGGTTCATCGGTCGTACCGGCTACACCGGCGAGGACGGCCTGGAAATCATCCTGCCGGCCGAGCAGGCGCCGGACTTTCTCAGCGAGCTGGTCGGCGCCGGCATCCCGCCCATCGGCCTCGGCGCACGTGACACCCTGCGCCTGGAGGCCGGGCTGAACCTGTACGGGCAGGACATGACCGAGGAGGTTTCGCCGTTGGCCGCCAACATGGGCTGGACCGTGGCCTGGGAACCGGCCGAGCGCGACTTCGTCGGCCGTGCCGCGCTGGAGCAGCAGCGCGCCCAGGGCGATCTGCCCAAGCTGGTCGGCCTTGTGCTGGAAGAGCGCGGCGTGCTGCGTGCCCATCAGGTGGTGCGGGTGACCGGTGTCGGCGACGGCGAGATCACCAGCGGCAGTTTTTCTCCTACGCTTGGCAAATCCATCGCCCTGGCGCGCGTGCCGGCCGGCACCGCCGAGCGTGCGGAAGTGGAGATTCGTGGCAAGTGGTATCCGGTGCGGGTCGTACAGCCGACATTCGTGCGGCACGGCAAGGTACTGGTGTAAATTCGACCGACTGTTTTGCGCGACTGCTGTCATCAGCCTTGAGGACCCAACAATGAGTAATATCCCCAGCGATCTGCGTTACGCCGCCAGCCACGAGTGGGCTCGTCTCGAAGCGGACGGCAGCGTCACCGTCGGCATCTCCGATCACGCCCAGGAAGCGCTGGGGGATGTGGTCTACGTCGAGCTGCCCGAGGTCGGGCGCCAGCTCAATGCCGGTCAGGAAGCCGGCGTGGTCGAGTCGGTGAAGGCCGCCTCCGACATCTATGCCCCCGTTTCCGGTGAGGTGATTGCCATCAACGAGGCGCTGGCCGATTCGCCCGAGCAGGTCAACAGCGACCCCTACGGCAGCTGGTTCTTCCGCCTGCAGCCGAGCGACAAGGCGGAGCTGGACAAGCTGCTCGACGCAGCCGGCTACCAGGCCGCCTGCGACGCCGACGCCTAAGCATCATCCGCAAAAGCCCCGCTCTGTCGGGGCTTTTGTTTTTTCCGAGAGTAGCGACCATGCCGTATATGCCGAGCCTTTCCCAACTCCAGCAAACCGATGCCTTTCTGCGCCGTCACCTCGGCCCGGATCAGGGCGAACAGCAGGCCATGCTCGACGCGCTGGGGCTGGCCAGCCGCGAGCAGCTGATCGAGCAGACCGTGCCACCGGCAATTCGCCTGCAGGACGAGCTGAATCTGCCGCCCGCGCTGGATGAACAGGCGGCGCTGGCCAAGCTCAAGGGCTATGCCGAGCAGAACCAGCTCTGGACCAGCCTGATCGGCATGGGCTACCACGGCACCATCACCCCGCCGGTGATCTTGCGCAACGTGCTGGAAAATCCGGGCTGGTACACCGCCTACACCCCCTATCAGCCGGAGATCGCCCAGGGCCGGCTGGAAGCGCTGCTGAACTACCAGCAGATGATCATCGACCTCACCGGCCTCGATCTGGCCAACGCCTCGCTGCTCGATGAGGCGACCGCAGCAGCCGAGGCCATGACCCTGGCCCGGCGCATGGCCAAGAGCAAGAGCAACCGCTTCTTCGTTGACGAGAATTGCCATCCGCAGACGCTTTCTGTGGTGCAGACCCGCGCCGAAGCGTTCGGCTTCGAACTGGTGGTCGGCACGCTGGACGACCTGGCCGGACACGAGGTGTTCGGCGCGCTGCTGCAGTACCCGGATACCCACGGCGAGATTCGTGACCTGCGTCCGGCCATCGAGCAGCTGCACGCGCAGCAGGCGCTGGCCTGCGTGGCGGCCGACCTGCTCAGCCTGCTGTTGCTGACCCCGCCGGGCGAACTGGGTGCCGACGTGGTGCTCGGCTCGACTCAGCGCTTCGGTGTGCCGATGGGCTACGGCGGCCCGCACGCGGCCTATTTCGCCAGCCGCGACGAGTTCAAGCGCGGCATGCCGGGACGCATCATCGGCGTGTCCAAGGACGCCCGCGGCAACACCGCGCTGCGCATGGCGCTGCAGACCCGCGAGCAGCACATCCGCCGCGAGAAGGCCAACTCCAACATCTGCACCGCGCAGGTGCTGCTGGCCAACATCGCTGGCTTCTATGCCGTCTATCACGGCCCGCAGGGCCTCAAGCGCATCGCCCAGCGCGTGCATCGACTGACTGCAATCCTTGCCGCCGGCCTTGAGCAGAAAGGCATCGTTCGCCTCAACCAGCATTTCTTCGACACCCTGACCCTCGAGGTCGGTGGTGCGCAGACCGCCATCATCGAAAGCGCCGAGGATGCGCAGATCAACCTGCGCATCCTTGGCCGCGGCCGGCTGGGCGTGAGCCTCGACGAGACCTGCGACGAGCGCACCGTCGAGCAGCTGCTGGCGATCTTCCTCGGTGCCGATCACGGCCTCGATGTCGCCGCGCTGGATGCCGGTGAGCTGGCCGCGGGCATTCCCGCAGGGCTGCAGCGCGAGAGCGGCTACCTGGAGCATCCCGTGTTCAACTCGCACCACAGCGAGACCGAGATGCTGCGCTACCTCAAGCAGCTGGAAAACAAGGATCTGGCGCTGAACCAGGCGATGATCCCGCTCGGTTCCTGCACCATGAAACTCAACGCCACCAGCGAGATGATCCCGATCACCTGGGCCGAATTCGCCAACCTGCATCCGTTCGTCCCGCGCGGCCAGGCGCAGGGTTACAGGCTGATGATCGAAGAGCTGGAAGCCTGGCTCTGCGCGATCACCGGTTTCGACGCCATCAGCATGCAGCCCAACTCCGGTGCCCAGGGCGAATACGCCGGCCTGGTCGCGATCCGCAAGTATCACGAGAGCCGCGGTGAAGGGCAGCGCGACATCTGCCTGATCCCCTCCTCGGCGCACGGCACCAACCCCGCCTCGGCGCAGATGGTCAGCATGCGTGTGGTCATCGTCGAGTGCGACAAGGGCGGCAACGTCGATCTCGAGGACCTCAAGCTCAAGGCGTCCGAAGCCGGCGATCGGCTGTCCTGCCTGATGATCACCTATCCGTCGACCCACGGCGTTTACGAAGAAAACGTGCGCGAGATCTGCGCGGCGATCCACGCTCACGGCGGCCAGGTGTACATGGACGGCGCCAACCTCAACGCCCAGGTCGGCCTGGCGCGGCCGGCGGACATCGGTGCCGACGTCTCGCACATGAACCTGCACAAGACCTTCTGCATCCCCCATGGTGGCGGCGGCCCGGGCATGGGGCCGATCGGCGTCAAGGCGCACCTGGCGCCGTTCGTGGCCAATCACCCGGTGGTCGAGCTGGATGGTCCGCAACCGGGCAACGGTGCCGTGAGCGCGGCGCCCTGGGGCAGCGCGAGCATCCTGCCGATCAGCTGGATGTACATCGCCATGATGGGCCCGCAGCTGCGTGACGCGACCGAGGTGGCGATCCTCGGTGCCAACTATCTGGCCAACCGCCTCGGCGGCGCCTTCCCGGTGCTCTACAGCGGACGCAACGGCCGTGTCGCCCACGAGTGCATTCTCGATCTGCGCCCGCTCAAGGCCGCCAGCGGCATCAGCGAGGAGGACGTCGCCAAGCGCCTGATGGACTACGGTTTCCACGCGCCGACCATGTCCTTCCCGGTGCCCGGCACGCTGATGATCGAGCCGACCGAGAGCGAGTCGAAGGCCGAGTTGGATCGCTTCGTCGAGGCGATGCTGAGCATCCGCGCGGAGATCGCCAAGGTGCAGGACGGCGAGTGGCCGGCGGACGACAACCCGCTGGTACGCGCGCCGCATACGCTGGCTGACGTGATCGGTGAATGGGATCGGCCGTACAGTATCGCCGAGGCGGTGACGCCAAGCGCCCATGCACGCGCGCACAAGTACTGGCCGGCGGTGAACCGCGTGGACAACGTCTACGGCGATCGCAACCTGTTCTGTGCCTGCGTGCCGGTGGATGCCTACCGCGACTGAGTTGCGCTGAGGGCCGGGTGGGCGTCGATTCTCGGCGCCTTTCCGGCTTCTGCGAGGTGATTGGTGGGGTGAAATTCGGCGATTTTAGCGATTGGTGCCGACTTCGTAGGGTGGATGTCGCTTCTTACATCCACCGGAACTCCGGCCCAGGGCTGCAGGAATCGGCAACGCCTGACCCACTCTATGCCTCGGGCTCGGGCTCGGGCTCGGGCTCGTCTGCGGCTGCGTCGTCCAGCATTCCCAGCCAGTTCGCCAGCACCAGCTGCGCTTCCTCGACCCCCTGCCGCTTCGGTGCCGAGAACAACTGGACGCTGACGTCGGCGCCCCAGCCCTTGTGAATGTCGCGCTGGATGGCCAGCAACGCGTTCTTCGCCGCGCCGAACGCCAGCTTGTCGGACTTGGTCAGCAGGATGTGCAAGGGCATCTGGCTGGCGCTCGCCCAGTCCAGCATCATGCGGTCGAACTCGGTCAGGGGATGGCGGATGTCCATCATCAGGAACACCCCGGCCAGGCTTTCGCGGCTACCCAGGTAGGCTTCGAGGTGGCGCTGCCAGTGCTGCTTGAGCGGGATCGGAACCTTGGCGTAGCCATAACCGGGCAGGTCGACCAGGCGGCGCTCGTCATCGAGGCGGAAGAAGTTGAGCAGTTGAGTGCGCCCGGGCGTCTTCGAGGTCCGGGCCAGGTTGGCGTGGGTGAGGGTGTTCAGCGCACTGGACTTGCCCGCATTGGATCGACCGGCGAAGGCCACTTCCAGACCCTCGTCGGCCGGGCACTGATCGACCTTGGCGGCGCTGATCATGAAGGAGGCCTGTTGGCAAAGGCCGAGAATCGGGTTTTTCGGTAGCATGGTCGTTCCGGTGAGTGCGCGCGGGGTGCGGCAATGGTTCGTTTCCGTTTCAGGAACGGAAGTATATAATGCCGCAGTTTTTATGTGCGCTTTGGCCTGATGTCAGGCTCCGGATGGCGTTCGGCCGGTATCAGGCACAACGTGCGTCTGCGGGCCGCCGCCGGAGACGAAAGTCCTGCGTGCCACTATAACGAGCGTCGTCCCGGTTTTGATGCCGTGCGCGACCCGATGAATTCCCTTTCAAACCCTTAGCCGTAGTTGGATTAGCTGATGAACAAAATACTCGTGAGTCTGCTGTTGACCCTTGGCATCACCGGTATGGCCCACGCGGCTGGAAACGCCGAGGCTGGTCAGGGCAAAGTTGCAGTGTGTGGCGCCTGCCACGGTGTCGACGGCAACAGCCCGGCGCCGAACTTCCCGAAACTCGCCGGCCAGGGCGAGCGCTACCTGCTCAAGCAGCTGCATGACATCAAGGCTGGCAGCACCCCGGGCGCCGAGGAAGGCGTCGGTCGCAAGGTGCCGGAAATGACCGGCATGCTCGACCCGTTGAGCGATCAGGATCTGGAAGACATCGCCGCCTACTTCGCCAGCCAGAAGGGCAGCGTCGGTTATGCCGATCCGGCTCTGGCCAAGCAGGGCGAGAAGCTGTTCCGTGGCGGCAAGCTGGATCAGGGCATGCCGGCCTGTACCGGTTGCCATGCGCCGAATGGCGTCGGTAACGACCTTGCCGGTTTCCCCAAGCTGAGTGGCCAGCACGCTGCCTACACCGCCAAACAGTTGACCGACTTCCGCGAAGGCAACCGTACCAACGACGGCGACACCATGATCATGCGTGGCATCGCCGCCAAGCTGAGCAACAAGGACATCGAAGCGCTGTCCAGCTACATCCAGGGCCTGCACTGATAGCCGTTGCAGCCTGAGCAGAAGGGCGTCCGGGCCACCAGCCCCGACGCCCTTCTGCGTTTTCGGGACCTGCTGCATTGTCTGTATCACGTGCTTGCACAGTCGGATGAAAAACGCTGGCGAGTCCCGGCGTTTTGCTGCAGCCTGTTGCGCCATTGGTCCGTCGTTATCAGGAGTATTCCATGCGTAATTTCCTACTCACTGCCGTTCTCGCTGCCGCCAGCCTGTTCGGTCTGGCAGCCCAGGCAGCGGAGTTCCAGGCCGGCAAGGAGTATGTCGAACTGAGCAGCCCGGTACCGGTTGCAGAGCCGAGCAAGATCGAGGTGGTCGAGCTGTTCTGGTATGGCTGCCCGCACTGCTATCAATTCGAGCCGACCGTCAAACCGTGGGCCGAGCAGCTGCCGGATGACGTCGATTTCAAACGCATCCCGGCAATGTTCGGCGGTATCTGGAACGCCCACGGGCAGCTGTTCATCACGTTGGAATCCATGGGCGTCGAGCCCGAGATTCATGATGCGGTGTTCGCCGCCTATCATCAGGACCGCAAGAAGCTCGCGACCCCCGAAGAGATGGCCGAATTCCTCGCCGGCCACGGCATCGACAAGCAGGCCTTCCTCAAGGCTTACAACTCATTTGGCGTGCGCAGCCGCGTGGAGCAGGCCAAAAAGCTTGGCATGGCTTACCAGATCACCGGCGTACCGGTGATGATCGTGAACGGCAAATATCGTTTCGATCTCGGTTCTGCCGGCGGCCCGGAACGCACGCTGCAGGTGGCCGACTTCCTCATCGAAAAAGAACGCGCAGCGCGGTAGCCGAACGTGCTGCGCCGCTGGAGCGCTCCGCGCCACGCCGGCCCCGGCAAGGCTCGGGTCAATCCCCACTGTCTGGCCAGCAGCGGCCTGCCGGCCGACGGGCGGCTGCGGCTGCTCAGTTTCAACATCCAGGTCGGCATCAGCACCGAGCGCTACCACCACTACCTGACGCGCAGCTGGCAGCATCTGCTACCGCATCCCGGACGCGCCGGAAACCTGCAGCGCATCGGCGAACTGCTCGGCAACTACGATCTGGTGGCCTTGCAGGAAGCCGATGGCGGCAGTTTGCGCTCCGGTTATGTCAATCAGGTCGAGCATCTCGCCCAGCTGGGCGCCTTTCCCTACTGGTACCAGCAGCTCAACCGTAACCTCGGGCGCTTCGCCCAGCACAGCAACGGTGTCTTGAGCCGGCTCGAGCCGCAGAGGCTGGAAGACCATCCACTGCCGGGACCATCCGGACGGGGCGCCATCCTGCTGCGCTTCGGCGAAGGGGCGGACGCGCTGGTGGTGGTCATGATGCACCTGGCGCTCGGTGGCGGAGCACGGGCGCGCCAGCTGGCCTACATCCGCGAGCTGATCGGCGGCTACCGCCATCAGGTACTGATGGGTGACATGAATACCCACGCCAACGACCTGCTGGAGAACTCCCCACTGCGCGACCTTGGCCTGCTCGCACCGCAGGTCGAGGCGACCTTTCCAAGCTGGCGGCCGCAACGCTGCCTCGATCACATCCTGTTGAGTCCGAGCCTGGCGCTGGAGCGCGTCGACGTGCTGCCGTTGCCGATCTCCGATCATCTGCCGGTCGCCGTGGAAATCAGGTTGCCCGACGCGTTCAGGGACGATTCTCTGCCGGTTCAGGTACAAGAAAGCAAATGAGCGACGAAGCCGAACGCTGGAAAGAAAAGTATCTGCAGCTGGTCGAGCGCCAGGACCGGCTGGAGGCCCGCTGGGAGCAGCGGGTGGACTTGTTGCGCCGCAGTCTGGTGCGCAGCAGCCTGGCGGTGGAGGGGGCCGATCCAGCCGTCGAGCGCTGCCTGCAGCAGATGCGCGAGATTCTGCGCGACGGCGATCTGGACGATGGCCTTGGGCAGCTGGTTCCGCGTCTGGAAAAAGCCGTGCTGGACTCCGAGCGGCATCGTCAGGAGCGCGCCGTGCAGCTGACCGAAGCGCTGCATCGGCTGGTTGCTCAATTGCTGGGGATGACCTTGCCGACCGAATTGCGCAAGCCGCTCAAGCGTTTTGCCAGGGAGTTGGATCAGCGCGCGACCCGGCTGCGCGAACTGCCGGTACTGCTCAGTGAACTCAGTGTGCTGCAGGGCCAGGTTCTGGACCTGCAAGGACTGGGCACGCCGCAGCAAAGCGGATTTTTGAAGCGCCTGTTCGGCAATCGGGACAGTCAATCGGTGGCGGTCCCGCTCGAGGCGGCGATTCCAGCGGCGGAGGAGGTCGAGACCGAGGCGGTTGCCGGCAGCGCGATGGCCGGTGCGTCCGCTACGGCCGAGGCGGCCGTGACGCCAGCCTTGCCTGAGCCGGCGAGCGACGAGCAGCAAGCGCTCGAGCCCGCCGCAACAGCGGCTGAGCCCGAAGTAGCCGCACCGGTGGCGGATGCCGAGCAGGCGCCAGTGGCCGAGCCGCAGGCGGCCGCCTACGCCCTGCCGGACTCACCGGAGCCCGCCTACAGCGTGGTTGCCGAGCGTGTCGAGGCGACGCTCGCCAGCCTGCTCGACAGCCTTCATCTGCCCGAGCAGCACCAGCCGCGGCTGCAGCTGTTGCGCGCCCGTATTCAGCATGGCTTGAACTGGTACGAGCTGGTGCCGGTGCTGGATGACCTGGCGATGCTGATGATTGCCTTCAGCGATCAGGGGCAGCGGGATTTCGAGAACTACCTGCAGACGCTCAACGAGCGGCTCACCGCAATGCAGGAAAACCTGCTCGCCGCGCACCAGGGCCATACCGAGGGCCGCGACGCCGCACAGACGCTCGATGCCGAATTACGCGAGCAGGTCGGCGGACTGCAGGACAGCATGCGCCAGGCCACCGATCTGTCGAGCCTGAAAAAAGTGGTCGAGGCGCGCCTGGATGGTCTGCTGACCACGGTGGATACCTACCGGCAGAAGCGTAGCGAGCAGGAGCAGAAGCTTGGCGAGCGGCTGCAGCAGTTGGTCAGCCGGGTCGGCAGCCTCGAACAGGCCGCGCGGGGGTTGCGCGGCCATCTCGAGGAGCAACGGCAGAAGGCCCTGCAGGATCCACTGACCGGGCTGCCCAACCGTGCCGCCTGGAACGAGCGCCTGGACCTGGAATTCGCCCGCTGGCAGCGCTATGGCGGCGACCTGTTACTGGCTGTGCTGGATGTCGATCACTTCAAGCGGGTCAATGATGGATACGGCCATCTGGCCGGTGACCGGGTGCTCAAGATCATTGGCTCGGAGCTGCAGAAGCGGCTGCGCAAGACCGACTTCATCGCCCGCTTCGGTGGCGAGGAGTTCGTCGTGCTGCTGCCCAACACGCCCCAGGAAGCGGGGCGGCAGTTGCTGGAAACGCTGCGCGAATCCATTGGCAGCTGCCCGTTTCACTTCAAGGGTGAGCGCATCGTGATCACGCTGTCGGCAGGCCTGACCGCCTTTAGCGATGGCGACACCACAGAGCGTGCCTTCGAGCGCGCCGACAGCGCGCTGTACCGCGCCAAGGAGGCCGGCCGCAATCGGGTCGAACCGGCCTGACCGGCTGACGCCGCGAGCCTGCGATCGCCCGGGTATAATCCGACCGCGCTGCCAAGCGCTGCCATGCCGGCGCGCCTGCCGGTCATGCCGATCTGCGTCATTTCGCCGTCGACACAGAGGTCATCCCGATGAAAGCCTTCACCGCCACCCTGTTGCTCCTGCTGCTTGCCGGCTGCGCCAGCGGCCCGCGCATCGATACCCGCTACAGCTCGATCGGTCACGACAGCCGCGCGCAGTTCATCGTGCTGCACTACACCTCTGCCGACCTGCCGCGTTCGCTCACGCTGCTCAGTGGTCGTGACGTCAGCAGTCACTACCTGATCGGCGAGGCACCGGCGACTATCTACCGCCTGGTGGACGAGAACCGGCGCGCCTGGCATGCCGGCGAGAGCGAGTGGAACGGGCGCACCTGGCTCAATTCCAGCTCGATCGGCATCGAGCTGGTCAATCGAGGCTATGTCGAAAGCGCGGATGGACGGCGACTCTGGTACCCGTACTCGGACGAACAGATCGACGCGCTGGTGGCGCTGCTCAAGGACATCATGGCGCGCCACGATCTCAAGCCGGGTGCCATCATCGGCCACAGCGATATTGCGCCGCAGCGCAAAGTAGATCCGGGGCCGCTGTTTCCGTGGAAACGCCTCGCCGACGAGGGGCTGCTGCCCTGGCCCGAGGCGGACGCGGTGGCGGCGGAGCGGGCGAACTATGCGCTCAGCGGCGTGCCGTCGGTCGCCTGGTTTCAGGAGGCATTGGCGGTTCAGGGCTACCGCGTGCCGCGGCATGGGCAGCTGGATGACGAGACGCGTAACGTGATCGCCGCATTCCAGATGAAGTATCGACCGGCCCGTTTCGACGGCGAGCCGGATGCCGAAACCGCAGCGATGCTGAAGGTACTCACTGCCCAGGCGGGCCGCTAGTAGCGGGTCGTACCGATCAGCCGCGAGTCGGCCAGCGCCGCGCTGCGATGCTCGGCGGCAGCCTGGTACTCGTGATCGCTGATCATCGCCAGAAAGGCTTCCTTGGACGGGTAGCTGACCAGCAGCAGGTCATCCCACTGTTCCTCCGCTGGCGCGATCAGTGCGGCATGCGCCTTGGCGCGGACCTCCACCGCACCGCCGCAGGCCTGCACCTTGGCCAGCGCCACACGGCTGTAGCGGGCATAGGCTTCGCGGCCGCTGCAGGGGCTGTGCTGGCTGCCCGCTGGGTATGTCGCCTGAGCGTTGTAGCGCAGCAGGTTGAGCATCAGGATCGGCACACCCGCTGGCATCGCCGCGACGTAGGCGGCGAGCTGTTCGGGGCTGGGATTCACGCTTGGCATGGCAGGTCCTCGTGGTGGCGCCGTCAGATCGGCAGCGCGACGTAGAAGATGGTGCCGTGCCCGATCCGCGAATGCACGCCGATGCGCCCACCATGCAGCTGGGCGATTTCCTTGCATAAGGCAAGCCCCAGTCCGGCACCGCCGCGACGACGGCCGATCTGCACGAAGGGTTCGAAGATGCGCGCCTGCTGGCTGTAGGGGATGCCTTCGCCGTTGTCCTCGACGCTGAGAATCATCCGCTCGCCATGATGGCGGGCCAGCAGCCGTACCTCGCCGCCTTTCGGCGTATGCCGCAATGCGTTACTCAGCAGGTTGTCCATCACCCGCTCGATCTGCTGACGGTCCAGCATCAGGGTCGGCAGTGGCTGCTGCAGCTCCAGCTGGAGCTGCACCTCCTGCTCGGCCGCGGCGACCTCGAAGCGCTGGCGTGCGGTTTCCAGCAGCTCCGGGATTTCACACGGCTCCAGCTCCAGCTTCTGCTGGCCGCTCTGGTAGCGGGAGAAGTTGAGCAGGTCGTTGATCAGCCGGACCAGCCGTTGCATTTCCTCGTGCACGGTGTCGAACAGGTCCGATTCGCGACTGCCAGCCGGGTAGCGCAGGCGTTCACGCAGCAGGCTGAAGGCCATCTGCATGCCGGTTACCGGCGTGCGCAGCTCATGTGAGGCGCGCAGCACGAACTCGTTGCGCACCCGCTCGAAGGTGCGCTGGTCGGTGACGTCGTGCAGCACCATGACCGCGCCGCTGATGCTGCCGTCGTGGTGGCTTACCGGGCTGATGCGCCAGGCCAGCAGGCGTCGCTCGCCGTCGGCCTCGATCACCAGATCCTCGGGTGGGTCGGACAGCGGTTTGTCGTCCAATACCTGGCGCGCCGCAATGTCCAGCGCCGGGCAGCCGAGCGCCTCGCCCAAGGACAAGCCGAGGTGCTCGTTCTCCCAGGCCAGCTGCCGTTGCGCTACCGGGTTGGCGTGCTCCAGACGCCCCTCGCGGTCGATGATCAGCAGACCGTCGTCGATGCTGTCGAGCAGCGCCTGCAGACGCTGCTGCCCGTTGACCAGTGCCTCCACGTTGGTCTGCTTGAACTGGTGCAGCGCCTGGGCCATCAGGCCGAAGCGGCGACTCAGCGAGGACAGTTCGGCGATCGGTGGGGTGGGCAGGGCGATATTGAAATCGCCGCGTCCGATCTGGTCGGCCGCCGCGGAAAGGCGTTCGATCGGCTCACCGAAGCGACGGGCGAAACTGTGCGCGGTGATGAAACCGATCAGCAGCACCGCAATGGCGGTCAAGCCGAGCAAGCCGGCGAGCAGCGCAGCACGGTCGCGGCTACGCAGCTCGGTGTCGCGAATCCGGTCGTACGCGGTGCGCTGCATATCGGTCATCAGGCCGCGCAACTGGTTGAAGGACTGACTCAGCGGGTTGTCTTCGAGCAGGGTCAGATCCTGTCGGCCGGGCAGATCGACCTGTTGCAGAAAACTGGCGTAGGCGCTGGCGATTGCCTGGAACGCCTGCCGGTCGGCATCGTCGCGAGCTTCGGCGATACCGCGCTCGAGCGTTTGCTGGAAGGTCTGGCGTAACGGCTCCAGCGCCTGGCTGTTGTTCTCGTCGGTGAGCAGGACGACCAGATGGTTGCCCAGAACCTGGCGCAGCTGCTGGTTGATTTCGATGATGCCGAAATTGTTGCGGATGAGATGTTCCTGACTTTTCGCCATCTGCATCACGCTGACCAGCGCCAGCAACAGCCCGAGCAGGGCCACCGTCATCAGCGCCGAGAACCCGAGGAAGAGTCGGGTCCGCAGCTTCATCTGCAGTTTCATAGGCCGTACTGCTTGCGTTTTCTGTACAGCGTCGACGCGTCGATGCCGAGGATGCGCGCGGCCTGCTCGAGGGTATCACTGGTGCTCAGCACGCCGGCGATATGGGCCTTTTCCAAGGCTTCCAGGCTCAGTGGCTCACCGATGCGCGGGGCGTTGCTGGCAACCTGCTCGCCGAGGCCCAGGTGGCTGACCTCGATCATCTGCTGCGGACAAATGATGCTGGCGCGTTCCACCACGTTGCGCAGTTCCCGCACGTTGCCCGGCCAGCGATAGGTCTTCAGCGCGGCAATCGCGGCATCGCTGAAGCCGCGGGCCGGGCGCCCGTAGTTCTTGACGAAGGAAGCAAGGAAGCGTTCGGCCAGGGTCAGCACGTCTTCCGGACGCTCACGCATGGGGGGCAGGTTGAGGGTGATGACGTTGAGGCGGTAGAGCAGGTCCTCGCGGAACTTGCCCTCGCGCACCATCTCTTCGAGGTTCAGATTGGTCGCGGCGAGGATGCGCACATCGGCGCGGCGGGTCACCGGGTCGCCGACGCGCTCGTACTCCTTGTCCTGGATGAAGCGCAGCAGCTTGGGCTGCAGCGCCAGCGGGAAGTCGCCGATCTCGTCGAGGAACAGCGTGCCGCCATCGGCCTGGTTGACCCGGCCCAGGGTGCTTTCGGTGGCGCCGGTGAACGCGCCGCGGTTGTGGCCGAACAGCTCGCTTTCCATCAGGTCCGCCGACAGCGAGGGGCAGTTGATGGTGACGAAGGCCTTCTTCGAGCGCCGGCTCCAGGTGTGGATGGCACGCGCCAGCTCGCCCTTGCCGGTGCCGGACTCGCCGAGGATGAGGATATTGGCGTCGGTGTCGGCGACTTGGCGTGCGGTTTCCAGCACCGCCATCATCGCCGGGCTGTGCGAGCCGAGCGCATCGCTGCGCTGCTTCATCTCGCCTTCCAGGGCCTCCAGGCGCGCCGCCATCTGCCGGACTTCCAGCTGCTTGGCTGCGGACAGGCGCAGCTGCTCGGGGCTGCACGGCTTGAGCAGGTAGTCCGCGGCGCCGGCCTGCATGGCGTCGACCGCGGTGTCCACGGCCGAATGGGCGGTGACGATCACGACCCGCATCCAGGGCGCGAGCATGCGCATCTGCTGCAGCACATCGAGGCCGTTGTCCTCGCCCAGGCGCAGGTCCAGAAAACAGAGATCGAATACTTGGCGCTGCAGGATGGCTTCTGCCTGCGCGGCGCTGGCGGCGGTCATTACGGTATAGCCGCGATCCTCCAGACAGTAACGGAAGGTACGCAGGATCGCCGCTTCGTCATCCACCAGAAGGATGCGCCCGCCGTTGTCCGTCGTTTGGTCCATGGATGCTCCCAGTCAGATGGCGAATCAGTCGCTTGAAAAGAAAATAAATTATGGCGTGCGGCGCCTGGCAGGGGCGCCGTTGCGTTGTTGGCGAGTGCTTAGTCTATGAAATGTCTTGCAAGTTGCACGGTGACGATGAGCTGTTCCTGCATGCTGCATTCCGGACCCGGCAGGGCGGCCATGCAAGTCGCTGATTTTGTTCGGTCGGAACTCGCAGACTGGCTGGCACGGGGCTTGCGACCAGGATAAGAGAACGCGCCGCGGCCCGCCGAGTGGGCGTGGCGCCGTCTTCATTCATCCAGGAGGCGTCATGAACCATTCCATGAATCAGCTCAACGAACTCATCGAGATCACCCGCGACGGCCAGCGTTTCTACCAGCATGCCGCCGAAGAAGCAAAGGACGTGGAACTGCAGCATCTGTTTCGCGACCTGGCGCAGGCCAAGACACAGGTGATCCAGGCGCTGTCGGTGAAGGTCGCTGCCAATCATGAACAGCCATCTCAGGGCGGGACGCTCACCGGGCGCATGCGCGAGCTGTACACCGACGCACGCTCGCGAGTCGGCGACCATGATCGCGCCTACGTTGACCAGCTAGAGCAGAGCGAAGCACACCTGCTGCGTGCCTTCGAGGACGCCGTCGCGGATGCGGAACCGGACGTGAAGGCCTTGCTGGCCATCGAACTGCCGAAGCTGCGCGCCTGCCACGAGCGCATTCGCCAGCTTAAAGCCACTCGCCACTGATGGTCGTGCAAAACGCCCGGCATACCTGGGCGGCTCGTGCAAATTAAGTTGCGTTCTTCTTTCTTTGCTTATGTAACTTCTTGATTTTAAAGGAATTAAAAGAGTTTCTCGGGATGGCACGCAGCCTGCAATGACTTGATCAACGCAACATCATGTTCGCCACGCTTTGCTTAGAAGGAGTTGAGGATGAATCGCCAAGCTAGCCTTTCTTTAGCCTGCAAGGGTTTCCTCTCTGCTGCAGTCGTCATGCTCATCATGGGTGCCGAGCGGCCGATGTCGCAACCGCTCGGCCAGACGCAGCAGGCCTCCGTGGAACGAATCCGGATGTATGACGCTCAACCTATTGAGCTCACGCGGACCAGCCAGGAACGGCAGACCATCGTTTACCGCCAGGCGCCTGCCGAACAGCGCTGGGTGTTCTGAGCAAGGAAGAAGGACGTGCGAGCGAACCGGCAGGGATGCGTAACCACATCGACGCCGATCGGCTGATCCGATCCGCTGAGTATCGTTCCGGAAACAGAGGAGTAACACCATGCTGAGTTGGGCCATTACCTTCCTGATCATCGCCATCATCGCTGCGGTACTGGGCTTCGGTGGCATCGCCGGCACCGCTACCGGTATCGCCAAGATCCTGTTCGTGGTGTTCCTGGTGCTCTTCGTGGCATCGCTGATCTTCGGCCGCGGGCGTGGACCGCGCGTCTGATGCAATCGATGGCCGCCCGCAAGGGCGGCTGGTTCAGGAGTGTCAGCGGCATGGGATGCCAATCTTGCCGGGTCATGTTCGGCTTTCGAAGGTGATCCAGAGCGCGCGTCGGGTGTAACGACTCTGCGCGCTCGACCCCTCAGCGGGGGGAACCAGGGGGTCGGGTTGTTCTGCCTTGGCGGAGCGACCTAGGGGTACAGGGAGTACCTCCGTTATCGGACCGGGTTCTGTCAGGCTGCAGCCAGGGTGGACCATTACTGCCCTGGCCTGCAGCTCACAACGCTCCGCTTCGCAGCCGCGCGGCTGCTCCTCCTTTCCAAGCGTCTCCTTCTTCTCTGTGTCTGCCGACTGCGGATGACCCCTGCGCGTCTGCCCCGCTATCATCGCCGCCAGCTTCGATGGGAGAACGACATGCTCAACGGCCTCTGGCTGGGGTTTTTTCTGATTGCCACCGTGGCGGCCCTGGGACGCTGGCTGCTCGGCGGCGATCCGACCGTATTCGCCGCTCTGGTGGAAAGCCTGTTCGCCATGGCCAAGCTGGCCGTGGAAGTGATGATCGTCCTGTTCGGCACCCTGACGCTCTGGCTCGGCTTCCTGCGCATTGCGGAGAAGGCCGGGCTGATCGAGCTGCTGGCGCGTCTGCTCGGCCCGCTGTTTCGCCGGCTGATGCCGGAGGTGCCGGCCGGCCATCCGGCGCTGGGTCTGATCACTCTGAATTTCGCCGCCAACGGGCTGGGCCTGGACAATGCCGCCACGCCGATCGGCCTGAAGGCCATGCGCGCGCTGCAGGAACTCAATCCGCTGCCGAATGTGGCGAGCAATGCGCAGATTCTCTTTCTGGTGCTCAACACCTCTTCGCTGACGCTGCTGCCGGTGTCCATCTTCATGTACCGCGTGCAGCAGGGCGCGGACGACCCGACGCTGGTGTTCCTGCCGATCCTGCTGGCCACCAGCGCTTCGTCGCTGGCCGGCTTGCTGGCAGTGGCGCTGGTGCAGCGGCTGCGCCTGTGGGACCCGGTGGTACTAGCCTATTTCATTCCCGGTGCGCTGCTGCTCGGCGGCTTCATGGCGCTGCTGGCCGGATTGTCGGCCACCGCCCTGGCCTCGCTGTCCTCGCTGCTGGGCAATCTCACGCTGTTTGGTCTGATCATCGCCTTCCTGCTGGTGGGTGCACTGCGCAAGGTGCCGGTCTACGAAGCCTTCGTCGAAGGTGCGAAGGAGGGCTTCGACGTGGCGAAGAGCCTCTTGCCCTACCTGGTGGCGATGCTGTGTGCCATCGGTGCGCTGCGCGCGTCCGGGGCGCTGGACCTCGGCCTGGAGGGCATACGCTGGCTGGTCGAGGCGCTGGGCTGGGACACGCGCTTCGTCGACGCCCTGCCGACGGCACTGGTCAAGCCGTTCTCCGGCAGTGCGGCACGGGCGATGCTGATCGAGACCATGCAGAGTCATGGTGTCGACAGCTTCCCGGCGCTGGTGGCGGCGACGGTGCAGGGCAGCACCGAGACGACCTTCTATGTGCTGGCGGTATATTTCGGTGCCGTCGGCATCCAGCGGGCGCGGCATGCGGTGGGTTGTGCGCTGGTGGCGGATTTCGCCGGAATCGTGGCGGCGATCGGGGTGTGTTACTGGTTCTTCGGCTGAACCGGGACAGCCTTGTGCGTCGCGCCGGTCACCATGCAGACGGCCGTACCAGCCAGTGCCCCTAAAAAGAACCCGCCTGACGGCGGGCTAAAGCGTGGCTCGTTGCCAGAGCCGAAACACCGGCTCGGCGAGAAACATCACCAGAAACAACCTGAGCACCTGCACCGCCGTCACCAGCGCCACCGACAGCTGCAACGCCTCGGCGGTCAGGCACAGCTCGGTGATGCCGCCGGGCATCATCCCCAGCATCAGCGAGGTTTCGTCCAGTGCCGTCAGCCAACCCAGCCCGGCTGCCAGCGCGGCGGCGACCAGCATGGCCGAGAGGGTGAACAGCAGTACCCGCAGCAGAAAGGCCGGTGCGCTGCGAAAGAAAGCTCGGTCGAAGTGGCAGGCCAGCGACGAGCCGATCAGCCACTGGCCGACCTGGCCGAGCCCGTCCGGCAAGCCGATGTGCAGATCGAACCCGGCGCTGGCCAGCGCGCAGACGGTCAGCGGGCCGAGCATCCAGGGATTGGGCTGGCCGAGCCGGCGCCAGAGCAGGGCCAGCAGACCGCCGGCCGGTAGCAGCACGGCCAGCCAGAAGCCGTCGACCGGTAGCGGTGCCGGTGCCTGGATCGGCGGCAGGCTCCAGGTGAAGAACGCCGGGATCAGCAGCACCACCAGCAGCATGCGCAGGCTGTGCGCGGCGGCCACGCGGCCGGAGTGGGCGGCGTGGCGGCTGGCCAGGTTGACCATCTCGCTGGCGCCGCCCGGCATGCTGGCGAAGTAGGCGGTGGCCCGGTCGCAGCCGCCGCGCGAGAGGATGGCCATGCCGATCAGGCTCAACGCCAGGGTGCCGAGCGCGCCGGCGAGGATCACGCCGAAGTGCACCAGCACCTCGCGCATCACCTCGCCGGTGAAGTGCAGGCCGATGGCGCTGGCGACGATCCACTGCCCGGCCTGACGGCCACGCGGCATCTCACTCACCAGCCAGCCGCTGCAGCGCACCGCGATCACCGCCAGCAGCGAGCCGACCATCCACGGCAGTGGCCAGTTGGCCAGGCTCGCCAGCCAGCCGCCGACCGCGCCGATCAGTGGTGTCGCCCACCAGGCCGGCAGCCGCTGGCGCATGTCAGGCCTGTGCCTCGACCACGTTGCCGCGACGGCGCTTGAGGTACCAGCGCAGCCCCGGCATGGCCAGCATCGCCACGGTCAGCGCCCACAGCGCCAGGGTGATCGGGCTGCCCCAGAGAATGCCCAGCTCACCGTTGGAGATCGACAGTGCGCGGCGCAGGTTGTCTTCCATCATCTCGCCGAGCACGAAGCCGAGAATCAGCGCCGACAGCGGGAAATCCTGCTTGCGCAGCAGATAACCGAACACGCCGAGGCCGACCATCAGCACCAGGTCGAAGGTGGTGCTGTGCACCGAATAAACGCCGACCATGCTGATCACGGTGATCGCCGGCACCAGCACCCAGTTCGGCACGGCGAGCATGCGCGAGAACAGGCCGACCAGCGGGATGTTCATCACCAGCAGGATCACGTTGCCGATGAACAGCGAGGCGATCAGGCCCCAGACCACGTCCGGCTGCTGTTCGAACAGCAGCGGGCCGGGGGTGATGTTGTACAGCGTCAGCGCACCGATCATCACCGCGGTGGTGCCCGAGCCCGGCACGCCGAGGGTCAGCATGGGAATCAGCGAGCCACAGGCCGAAGCGTTGTTGGCCGCTTCCGGCGCCGCCAGACCGCGCAGGTCGCCATCGCCGAAGCGGCCCTTGTCGCCGGCCATGCGCTTCTCGCTCATGTAGGTCATGGCACTGGCGATGGTCGCCCCGGCGCCCGGCAGGGTGCCGATGACGAAGCCAGCCACGGCGCTGCGCACCATGGTGAAGAAGGTCAGGCAGAACTCCTTGAAGTTGAACAGCAGCCGGCCGCTGGCCTTGACCGCCTGCTGCCCGCTGTGGGTTTTTTCCAGCATCAAGAGGATCTCGCTGACGCTGAAGAAGCCGATCACCACGATGACGAACTGGATGCCGTCGGACAGGCTGACGCTGCCGAAGGTGAAGCGGTAGACGCCGGTGGTCGAGTCGACACCGACGGTGGCCAGGCCCAGGCCCATCAGCGCGGCCATCAGCGTCTTCACCGGTTTGTCGCCGACCATGCCGCCGAGGCAGGCGATGGCGAAGATCATCAGCACGAAGTATTCCGCCGGGCCGAAGGCCACTGCCCACTTGGCCAGCAGCGGGGCGAACAGCACCACGCCGCAGGTGGCGATGATGCTGCCGATGAACGAGCTGACCGCGGAAAGCGACAGGGCGATGCCGGCCTTGCCCTGGCGCGCCAGCGGGTAGCCGTCGAGGGTGGTCATCACCGCGGCGGCATCACCCGGCACGTTGAGCAGGATCGCCGAGATGCGGCCGCCGTACTCGCAGCCCAGGTACACCGCGGCGAGCAGGATCAGCGCGGTCTCCGGCGGCAGGCCGAGGGCGAAGGCCAAGGGCAGCAAGAGCGCCACGCCGTTGATCGGGCCGAGCCCCGGCAAGAGGCCGACCACGGTGCCGACGAAGGCGCCGAACAGCGCCACCAGCAGGTTGGTCGGCCGGGTGGCGACGTCGAAGCCCTGCAGCAAGAAATTCAAAGTTTCCATATCAGCTCTCCAGCAGACGCAGCAGGCCGAGCGGCAGCGGCACGTCCAGCAGGTAATCGAACAGCCCGTAGAGCAGCACGCCAAGCAGCACACCGCTGATCACGCTGGGCCACAGGCGACCGTTGAACAGCAGACCGAGGGCAAAACCGGCCAGGGCGGTGCTGATGACGAAACCCAGGGTTTCGAACAGCAGCGCGTAGGCCAGCAGGGCCAGCACGCACAGCACGGCGCGCTGCGCCTTGGGCCGATCGAATGGCGGTGTCGGCTCACCGTGCGGCTTGAACAGCAGCCACGCCGCACCACAGGCCATCAGCAACAGCAGCAGCAGCGGGTAGGCGCGCGGCCCGACCGGGTCGTAGGCGAAGGGCGCCTCGAAGCCCCAGGCGAGCAGGGCGAGGCCGGCGCAGGCGAGCAGCCACGCCGCGGCGAAGACACGTACGTACATGACGGGATACCTCAGGGATTCGGCGACCCGGCAGCTGCCGGGTCGACCGTGCGGCCCGCGAACGCGGGCCGGTTCGCGTTACTTGACCAGGCCGAACTCGCCGGCCAGCGCCTTGTAGTCCTGCACCTGCTTCTGGACGAAGGCTTCCAGCTCGTCGCCGGTCATCGACAGCGGGAACAGGTCGCGCTGTTCGCGCAGCTTGGCGAAGTCCTCGTCGGCGAGCAGGGTGTCGAACTGGGTCTTCCACCAGTTGAAGTCCTCGTCAGACACTTCCGGCCCCATGTAGAAGCCGCGGATTACCGGCCAGCTGATGTCGTAGCCCTGTTCCTTGGCCGTGGGGATGTCGGCGAGCTTGCCCGGCAGACGCTCGTCGGAGAGCACGGCAAGGATGCGGATCTTGCCGGCGTCGAGCTGCGGGGTGACTTCGCCGAGGCCGCTGGAAGTGACCTGCACATGACCGCCGAGCATGGCGGTGAGCGTTTCGCCGCCACCCTCGAAGGCGACGTAGCGCAGCTTCTTCGGATCGACCCCGGCAGCGCGGGCGATCAGCGCGGTCTGCATCCAGTCCTGGCCGCCGATGGTGGCGCCGGCGCCGAACACCACGCTGCCCGGGTCCTTCTTCACTGCGGCAATCAGCTCGTCGAGGTTCTTGTAAGGCGCGTCGGCACGCACCGAGATGGCGCCGTAGTCGGTGCCGACCGCCGCCAGCCAGCGCACGGCGTTCTCGTCGTAACGACCGAACTTGCCCTGCGCGAGGTTGAGCAGCGAACCGCTGGAGAAGGCGGTGATGGTGCCAGGTTCGTCCGCGCGCTGGGCGACCACCGCGTTGTAGGCCACCGCGCCGACGCCGCCAGGCATGTAGGTGACGCGCATCGGTGCTTCGAGCAGGCCGCTGTCCTTCAGGCCGCTCTGGGCCAGCTTGCAGGTCAGGTCGAAACCGCCGCCGGGCTTGGCCGGGGCGATGCACTCGGGGCGCTTGGGTTCGGCCAAGAGCTGGCTGGAGAGCAGCAGGCAGGACGACAGCAGGGCGAAACGGCTGAGTCTGGTTTTCATCGGGTATTCCTCGCGTTCTTGTTCTGTTTACCAGATCGGCAGGCTGTAGCTGACGATCAGACGGTTCTCGTCGGCGTCGCGGGCGAAATCGGAGCGGTACATCGCGTTGCGCCAGCGCAGCGCAACGTTCTTCAGCGGGCCGCTCTGCACCACGTACTTGAATTCGAAGTCGCGTTCCCACTCGCTGCCGTTGTTGCCGCCTGAGTACTCGGCGTTATCGCCGGAGATGTAGCGGGTCAGGAAGGTCAGCCCGGGGATGCCGACAGCGGCGAAGTTGTAGTCGTAACGGGCCTGCCAGGAGCGCTCGTCGGCGTTGGCGAAGTCGTTGATCTGCACGAAGTTGACCAGGAACGGATCACCGCCGTCGATGTAGGCGTAGCCGGTATCGCCGCGCATCTGCTGGTAGCCGACGCTGACCTTGTGCCCGCCGAGGCTGTAACCCAGCATGCCGTTCCAGGCCTGGTTATCGATCTTGCCGGCATTCGCCGCGCCGGTGTCGTCGCTGAGCATCACGCGCAGGTCCGCACTCAGCGCGGAGTTGTCGCTCAGCGGCTTGTTCGCCAGCAGGCCGAAGAAATGCTGGCGGTACACGTCATCCAGCTCGCCGTAGTAGTAGCGCCCGGTGAGGTTCTCGTTGAAGGCGTATTCGGCTCCGGCGAAGGTCAGGTGGTCGGCCTCGGCGGCGCTGGCGAAGCGGCCGTTCTTGTTGTTCAGCTGCAGGTCCTGGGAGTTGGTCGAGGAACGATCGATCACCTTGTCCAGGCGCCCTCCGGTCAGGATCAGGCCGTCGATATCGGTGGAGGTGACGGTGGCACCTTCGAACACCTGCGGCAGCGTGCGGCTGTCGCTGGCCTTGACCACCGGCGTCTCGGGAATGTGCGAGCCGTAGCGCAGCTCGGTCTCGCCGATCCTGGCCTTGGCGGTCAGGCCCAGGCGGCTGAACTCGTCCGGCGTGCTGCCATCGTCGTGCACCGGCAAGAGGTCTGTGCCGGTGCGGCCGCCACCGGAATCCAGCTTGACGCCGAGCATGCCCAGGGCGTCGAGGCCGACGCCGACGGTGCCTTCGGTGAAGCCCGACTGGACGTCGAGGATGAAGCCCTGGGTCCATTCTTCGCGCTTGGACTGGCCGCTGCCTTCGCGGAAATCGCGGTTCAGGTAGATGTTGTGGGTCTGCAGGGTCGCGCTGCTGTCTTCGATGAATGCGGCCTGGGCCATGGGTGCCAGCGAGGCGGCGGCAACGGCCAGGGCGAGACGGGCAGGAGCGGGTGAGCGTCTGACGACAGTCAGCATCGGGGTATCTCCACTATTGTTTTTGTTGTGACGGCGCGTGCGCCGCGCGTGGTGGTTCGAGCCACCTGCGAGCGATCCTAGGCGGTCAAGCTTTCGCCAGCCTTTCAGCGTCGAAAGCCGGCAGCGGCGTGAAAGTTCTGCCGCTACACTGGCGCTCCGTCGCCACCGCAGAGGACAGGCAATGCGAATTCTTCTGGTCGAGGACCACCCCCAGCTGGCCGAAAGCGTGGCGCAGGCATTGCGCGCCGCCGGCTGGACCGTGGACCTGCTGCACGACGGCGTCGCCGCCGACCTGGCGCTGGCCAGCGAGGACTATGCGCTGGCGATTCTCGATGTCGGCCTGCCACGGCTCGACGGCTTTCAGGTGCTGGCGCGCCTGCGCGAGCGCGGCAAGACGCTGCCGGTACTGATGCTCACCGCACGCGGCGAGGTCAGCGATCGGGTGCACGGGCTCAACCTCGGTGCCGACGATTACCTGGCCAAGCCGTTCGAACTGTCCGAACTGGAAGCGCGGGTCAAGGCGCTGCTGCGCCGCAGCGTCGGCGGGGGCGAACGCCAGCAGCGTTGCGGCGCGCTGGTCTACGACCTGGATGCGCGGCGCTTCAGCCTGGCCGACGAGCCACTGACGCTGACCTCCCGCGAGCAGGGCGTGCTGGAAGCGCTGATCGCCCGTCCCGGTCGGGTGATGAGCAAGGATCAGCTGGCCGCCCAGGTATTCGGCCTCGACGAGGAGGCCAGCGCCGACGCCATCGAGATCTACATCCACCGCCTGCGCAAGAAGCTCGAGGGCCAGCCGGTGCGCATCGTCACCTTCCGCGGGCTGGGCTATATGCTCGAGGCGCTCGATGGCTGAGCGCGGGGCGGCCGGCAGTCTGCGTGCGCGGCTGCTGCTGCGGCTGGCGATCCTGCTCACGCCGCTGCTGCTGTACGGGGCCTGGAGTGCCTACTGGAACGGCCGCGCCGCCGCCGATACCGCCTACGACCGCACCCTGCTGGCCTCGGCCAGGGCGATCGCCGAGGGGCTGGTGACCAGCGACGGCAGGCTGCGCGCCAACGTGCCCTACGTGGCGCTGGACACCTTCGCCTACGACAGTGCCGGACGCATCTATTACCAGGTGCTGGACACCGAGGGGCGCCTGGTCAGCGGCTACGAACAGTTGCCCGCGCCGGGTGCCGAGGTCCGTCGCACCGACGACTACCCGGCGCTGGCGCGCTTCTACGACGGCGAGTTCCAGGGCCAGGGCGTGCGCCTGGTGAGCCTGCTGCAGCCGGTCAGCGAACCCGAGCTCAACGGCATCGCCGAGATTCGCGTGGCCGAGACGCTCGGCGCCCGCGAGCGCATGGCGCGCAGCCTGTTGAGCGACACGCTGTGGCGCCTGGGCCTGCTGGCGCTTGCCGCGCTGGTGCTGGTCTGGCTGGCCGTCAGCGCCGCGTTGCGCCCGTTGGCCCGGCTCAGCGAGGCCGTACAGGAACGCGCCCCGGATGACCTCAGGCCGCTGCCGTTGGTCGATGTGCAGCGCGAGCTGAAGCCGCTGGTCGGCGCGCTCAACGGCTTCACCGAGCGCCTGCGCGGGCAGTTCGAGCGCCAGGCGCGCTTCATCGCCGATGCCTCCCATGAGCTGCGCACGCCGCTGGCGGCGCTCAAGGCGCGCATCGAACTGGGCCTGCGCGAAGCCGAGCCCGCGGCATGGCGCAGCACCCTGGAAGACGCCGGACAGAGCACCAACAAGGTCATTCATCTGGCCAACCAGCTGCTTTCGTTGGCGCGCATCGAAAGCGGTGCGCAATCGATCGCCGAAGGCGGCGCTCAGCGCCTGGACCTGTCGCAGCTGGCCCGCGAGCTGGGGCTGGCGATGGCCGCGCTGGCGCACCAGCGCGGTGTCGCCCTGGCGCTGGAGGCCGAGACGCCGGTGTGGATCGACGGCGAACCGACGTTGATCAGCGAACTGCTGAGCAACCTGCTGGACAATGCGCTGGCGCATACCGCGGCTGGCGGCAACGTGGTGCTGCGGGTGCTCGACGGTGGCGTGCTGGAGGTGGAGGACGACGGCCCGGGTATTCCGGCCGCCGAGCGCGATCGCGTGTTTGCCCGCTTCTACCGCCGAGACACGGGCGGCCATGGCGCCGGCCTCGGGCTGGCCATCGTCGGCGAGATCGTCCGTGCCCATCGCGCAGAGATCAGCCTCGATCAGGGCAAGCTCGGCGGGCTGTTGGTGCGGGTGTGCTTCATGCCGGCTGAGGATTGATGCCGTCCGGGCAGGCAGCCGAGGGGGCGGCGGCGAGCACCACCTGATCGCGGCCCTGGTGCTTGGCCTGATAGAGCGCAGCATCCGCCGCCGCCAGCAGCTCCGCTGACGTGGCGTGCGCCGGAGCTAGCGTCGCCACACCGAGGCTGATGGTCAGTGGCACGGGCTGCTCGTCGTGCTGCAGCGACAGTTGTGCGATCGTGCGGCGGATAGATTCGGCCAGCGCCGCGGCCTGCGGCCCGTCGAGCCCCGGTAGCAGCACGACGAACTCCTCGCCGCCATAGCGCGCCGCGACGTCCCCGGCGCGCTGGCAATGGGCGGCGAGCACTGCCGCGACCTGGCGTAGGCATTCGTCGCCGAACGGATGGCCATAGCTGTCGTTGACCCGCTTGAAGTGATCGATATCGGCGAGCAGCACCGACAGTGGACTGCTGGCGCGCCGCGCGCGGCGGATTTCCTCGTCCAGCAGGTGATCGAAGCGTCGACGATTGGCCAGCTGAGTCAGCGAATCGGTGGTGCTCAGGCGCAGCAGCTCGGCGTTGGCGGCTTCCAGGCCCAGGCGGACGTCCTCCAGCGCGCGGGTTCGCTCGTAGACCCGTGCCTCCAGCACCTCGTTGGCACGCAACTGCACGTCCAGCGCCTCCTGCTTGGCCTGCAAGTGCAGGGCGCGCTCGGCGGCGAGCGATTCGGACGTCTGCAGCGCCAGCTGCTGCGCGGCGATACGCCGGTTGCGCTCGATGTTGATGCGCTCGGCCAGGGCCATGGAGAGCAGCACGAACTCGGCGAACATGCCGATCAGCTGACCGTTCAGGGTCCAGGCGTTGAGCGGCAGCACACCGTTGAGTGCCAGCAGGTTGACCACGGTGAACACCAGCAGCGTGCTCCAGGCGATGCTGAACAACCGCGCAGACGGGTTGCCGCGCGCCCAGAGGTTGAGCGTGATCGCCATGGTCAGCACACAGTGCAGCAGCGCGACGCTTTCCATGAATGTATAGCGGGCCAGGGCCGGCGCCAGCAGCAGGATCACCACCACGGCTCCCCAGTACAGCGTGAGGGTGATTGAAACTGCCCAGACCCAACCGCCGTAACGCCGCACACCGAGAAAGCGCAGGGCGAACAGCATCGGTGTGAAGAAACACAGGGCGGCCGAGAGCCCGTAGAAGCGTGCCGAGAGTTCGGGAATCTCCGGCCAGAGATAGAGCTGGCCGAAGCCGGTGATGCTCAGCACGTAGAACACCGCGCTGAGCAGATAGAGCACGTAGAGGAAATAGCTTGGATCGCGGGTGAAGATCAGCAGGCTGCAGTTGTACAGCACGATCACCAGAATGCCGCCGAAGAACAGGCTGACCAGGGTGACATCGTGAAGTCGGCTCTCGATCAGTTGCTTCTCGTCGATCAGCTCCAGCGGCAGGGCCAGCGTTTCGCGGGCCTGCACCTGCAGGTAGACCACCGCGCGCTCGCCCGCCGGCAACTCCAGCGGGTAGACGAAGTGATGGTCCGCCAATGGCCGAGCGCTCATGGCCACGGCGTCCCCCGTGAGCATCACCGTGCCCCAACGGTCGCTGTCCGGATAATGCAGGCGCACCGCGACGCGATCGAGCACCGGCCATTTCAGCAGCAGGTACCAGAGCCTGGCGTGCGCTGCGCTGTTGTGCAGGGAGATGCGCAGCCAGGCGCCGTCAGGCTGCTTGCCCAGGGTGGGCCTGGTCAGCGGCTGCCAGGGCCAGTGCGCGCCAGCGGCGTCATCGAAGGATGCCATGGGCTTGCCCAGTACATATTCCACCGCGTCGACCTGCAGTGCCGACGCATCGCGCTCCTGCAGCACCAGCGACGGCCCGGCAGTCACCGCGCTCGCGAGCGAGGACAGCAGCATCAGACCGGCGATAAACAGCAGGGTGCGCATCATGGTGGCTTGCCTCGTGGACGTCGCAGCGACTGACACGCATTCTGTCAGTCATCCGGCGCCAGAAACGCGCCGGCTGCGATGCCATCATGCCATCATGCTGTCCATCTGTCCCACACAGCTGACGGGCTGTCGTCTCAGGCGCGCCGGCGTGCCCAGAACTGCTGCACCAGCTCGAGCATGCCATCGGCCAGCTGGGCGACGCCGCTGGCGCTGCGCTGGCTGTGCATGCCGCTGCTGACATGTTGATCCGAGCTGCCGCGAATGCTGACGATGCTCTGGCTGATCTCCTCGCTGGCTGAACTTTGCTGGTCCACGGCAGCGGCGATCTGGTTGCTCATGGCGCTGATCTCGTTGACCCGGTTGTTGATATCGCTCAGCGAGTGTTCGGCCCGGTCGGCATGGCTGACGCTATGCTCGGCCTGTTCGCGGCTGCGCTGCATGACGTCGACTGCCTGCCGCGTGCCGGCCTGCAGCGCGGCGATCATCGTCTGTATATCCGCCGTCGCCATCGAGGTGCGCGAGGCCAGCTGGCGCACCTCGTCGGCCACCACGGCGAACCCGCGGCCCTGATCGCCGGCGCGCGCCGCCTCGATGGCGGCATTGAGCGCGAGCAGGTTGGTCTGCTCGGCAATGCTGTGAATCACCTCGAGCACGCGGCTGATTTCCTGGCCGTGGCTTTCGAGCTGGTGGATGACTTCGGCGGCCTGCTGAATATCGCTGGCCAGGCGGGTGATGCTGCTGCCGGTCAGGCCGACAATCTCCCGGCCGCTGGCGGCTTCGCTATCGGCCTGCGCGGCGGCCTCGGCGGTGCGCTGAGCGTTGAGCGCAACTTCCTGCACGCTGGCAGTCATCTGCTGGATGGCCGTGGCAATGAGGTCGGTTTCCTGCTGCTGTCGCGAAGCGCTTGCGGAGTTGCCATGCACCGCGCCAAGCAGGTTGCGGGCGTGATCGCTTAGCTGTCGGCTGCAGTCGGCGATGCGCCCGACCATGGCGCCGGCTTCGGTTTCCAGCATCTTCATGGCAAAGGCGATTTCGCCGATCTCGTCCCTGCGTCCGGTATAGATCAGTTGGCTGACGGGATTGCGGCCGATGCGCCGTGCCTGTCGAACCAGCTGTACCAGCGGTGCCAGTGCCAGTGCCGTCAGCCCGGCGGCGGCCGCGCCAGCCAGCACGACGGCCGTTGCACCTGCGATCAGCGGCGCGCCGCCCAGCAACGCGCCGATCGCCGCACCGGCAGCGCCGCCGAGGCCTGCCAGCAGCGCCACCCGAGCGCGCAGGCCGAGCGCTGGCGGGCGCAACGAGGCCGCAGCCCGACCGTCGCGCATCCGCGCATAGAGTGCCTCGGCGGCCTGGATCTGTTCGGGCTGCGGGCGGGTCCGTACCGATTGGTACTCCACCACCTTGCCGTCGCGGCTGACCGGCGTGGCGAAGGCGCTGACCCAGTAGTGGTCGCCGTTCTTGCAGCGGTTCTTGACGATGCCCATCCACGAGCGGTTCGCCTGCAGCGTCTGCCAGAGATCGGCGAACGCAGCCTCCGGCATGTCCGGATGCCGCACGGTGTTGTGCGGCTGGCCCAGCAGCTCGTCTTCGTCGAACCCGGAAATCGCCACGAAATCAGGATTGGCGTAGCTGATGGTGCCTTTGAGGTCGGTGGTCGAGAGGATGTTCGCCGTGTCGCCCACGATGACTTCGCGGCCGCTGACGGGCAGGTTGAGGCGCATAAACAGATCTTCCTTGGTAATGGGTCTGAGTACGCGAGGCAGGTTCAGCGGCGCGGCTTCTGTCGGCGCGCTCGCGGGATGCGGCGGGGCATCTTGTACGGCAGTCAGGTTACGAATCGGTGATCAGTCATCCTCCTTGCCGCCCGCATCGGTCTCCAGCTGCTCCAGCAGGTCGATCAGGCGTCGGCGCAGTTGGCCGAGTTCGCGCGACTTGAAGGAGCGGCGGGTGCGCTCCAAGACCTGAATGGTCTCTTCCAGGGCCTCGCGCAGGGTCTCTTCGGTCAGCATTGCTTGTTCTTCGTAGCGTCACATGCAGGTTGGGTGCCGTTTGTTCGCCCGGCGGTTCTGCCCTGACGGGGTTCGTCGAGGGCAAAAAAAAGGCGCCGGCCGTATGCACCCCTGATGGGATGTCACGACTGGCGCCTTAGCTATCAGGTCCGGGTGTCCTGAGCGGTAAAGCAACTTTCGCAAAATGCGAAACTGGTGGCATTTTGCCTGTAGCCAGGTGTGGTAACAAGCCCGGCAAGCGCATTTTGGCGCCGTTCCGGCAGAGCCCTGCGTCGCACCATTACGGGGCGTTCTCGCCCTGCTTCAGGCACGTCGGCGGGTCCAGAACTGGTCCACCAACATTTCCATCCGGCCGGCCAGCTCGGCGACGCCCGAGGCGCTTTGCCGGCTGCGCAGGCCGCTCTCCACGTGATGGTCCGAACCGCTGCGGATGCTCACGATATTCTGGTTGATGTCCTCGCTCACCGTGCTCTGCTGCTCGACGGCCGCGGCAATCTGGATACTCATTTCGCTGATCTCGTTGACCCGACTATTGATGCCCTGCAGCGAGCGCGCCGCCTGTTCCGCCTGCTCGACGCTGTGCATGGCCTGCTCACGGCTGCGCTGCATGACCTCCACCGCCTGGCGTGCGCCGCCCTGCAGGGCGGCGATCATGCTGTTGATCTCCTGAGTCGACTGCTGCGTCCGCGATGCCAGGTTGCGCACCTCGTCGGCGACCACGGCGAAGCCTCGGCCCTGTTCACCTGCGCGTGCCGCCTCGATGGCGGCATTGAGGGCCAGCAGGTTGGTCTGCTCGGCAATACCGCGGATGACGTCCAGCACCTTGGTGATGTCATTGCTGTGCATCTCCAGTTCGTGGATCACCTCACCGGCCTGCTGGATGTCCAGCGCCAGCTGGCCGATGGCAGCACCGGTGCGATTGACCACCTCGGTGCCGGTCGCAGCTTCGCTATCGGCACGGCCGGCGGCTTCGGCGGTGCGCTGTGCGTTGCTGGCCACCTCCTGCACGCTGACTGCCATCTGGTTGATCGCGGTGGCGACCTGGTCCGTCTCGACCTGCTGACGGGCAGCGCTCTGTGTGCTGCTCTCCATCGCGCCGAGCAGTTCCTTGGCATGCTGGCTGAGCTGTCGGGACGCATCGCCGATGCGCCCGACCATGGCGCCGGCCTCGGTTTCCAGCATCTTCATGGCGAAGGCGATCTGGCCGAAATCGTCACGGCGGCCGGTGTAGATCAGCTGGCCCACCGGGTTGTCGCCGATCCGCCGCGCCTGTTCGACGAGCCGTTGCAGGGGTGCCAGCGCAAGATAGGCCAGGGTGCCGGCCGTCGTTGCGGCGACGGCCGTGGTGACCGCCGCGAATGCGACACCCGCACCGCCCAGCAGCGCGCCGGCGAGCACGACGGGCGCGCTGCCCAGCGCCGCCAGCAGCGCGACCCGGCTGCGTACGCCCAGCGGGGCGCGCCGCAGTGCGGCCGGCGGGCGTTTTTCACGCAGCTGCGCATATAGCCGTTCGGCCGCAACAATTTGCGCCGGTTGTGGTTTGGTCCTTACGGACTGGTACTCGACGACCCGCCCGTTGCGGCTGATCGGCGTGACGAAGGCGCTGACCCAGTAGTGATCGCCGTTCTTGCAGCGATTCTTCACCATGCCCATCCACGATCGGCCGCCGCGCACGGATGACCAGAGATCGCCGAAGGCTTCGGTGGGCATGTCCGGGTGGCGGACGATGTTGTGATGCTGGCCGAGCAGTTCGTGCTCTTCGAATCCGCTGACGCGGATGAAATTGGGATTCACGTAGGTGATGTCACCGTCGAGATCCGTGGTGGAGAGGATATTGGCGGTGTCGCTGATTGAAACGTCGCGGCCAGTGACCGGCAGGTTCATGCGCATGATGGGTCTCGTCAACAAGGCAAGGTGTTGTTCGGTTCCCTGGGCGCCTCTGCCGGCGCATCGGGATGCACCGTACCTTCCGTGTCGGTCTCGCCTTCTCGACGATTCGCTTCCTGCTTCAGACGGCCCAGCGGGTCGTTCGGAACTTGTGTAGCGGTGCAGCGGACACGGAAAACGCGCCAGCACGGGTTCGCTATGTCGACGGCCCTGTTGGCTTACCATCGCCCTGACAGATCAGGACGATGGCATAGTGATATCAGCCCCTATGGACACTCAATACGACTGAAGTCCTACTGCCTTGGTCAGGCATATCAATATGGCTGAGTGCCACTAATATTGTACATATTCTTTGTCTTGTACAATGGTTGTACATAAAAACTTCATCCCTGAGCCGCAACCCTGGTTCAAGCGGCCGGTCCTAGCTAGGGATGCAGGGTAGAAACGGCACGCAGGTCGCGAAGGCTGTTGCCAACGCCGACGCCTGCTAGACTCAAGTTCCGCGCAGACTCACAAGGGATGCCCGGGAATCCGAAAACAACCAAAAAGGAGTGCATCCATGAAAGGCAAATCCTTGGCATGGATCTTTACCGCCGCTCTGGCGGGTACCGGCCTGAGCGGAGTAGCACAGGCGCAAGAGAAGTTCGTCACCATCGGCACCGGCGGCCAGACCGGCGTTTACTATGTCGCCGGGCAATCGATCTGCCGCTTCGTCAACCGCAATGCGGAAAACATCAAGTGCAACGCGCCGGCCAGCGGCGGCGGCGTGGCCAACGTCAACGGTCTGCGCAGTGGCGAATTCAACTTCGGCATCATGCAGTCCGACCACCAGTACAAGGCGATGGAAGGCGTCGCGCCCTTCGAGAAAGAAGGGAAGATGGACGACATCCGCGCGGTGTTCTCCCTGCAGAGCGAAGTCTTCACCGTGCTCGCCCGTCGTGATGCCAACATCAAGGGTCTCGATGACCTGAAGGGCAAGCGCGTCAACATCGGCAACCCCGGTTCCGGCCAGCGCGATACCCTCGAAGAGATCATGAACGTCAAGGGTTGGGACAAGTCGGTGTTCTCCCTGGCCGCCGAGCTGAAGCCGGCCGAGCAGGCCAGCGCCTTGGGCGACAACAACATCGACGCCATGACCTACTTCGTCGGCCATCCGAATGGCGCGATCCAGGAAGCCACCACCACCGTCGATGCGGTCCTGGTGCCGATCACCGGCCCGGAGATCGACAAGCTGCTGGCTGCCAAGAGCTACTACACCAAGGCCGAGATCCCCGGCGGCCTGTACAAGGGCAACGACCAGCCGACCCAGTCCATCGGCGGCAAGGCCGTGCTGTCCACTACCGCCAAGGTCGATGCCGAAGTGGTCTACCAACTGGTGAAGTCGGTGTTCGAGAACATCGAGCGCTTCCAGCGTCTGCACCCGGCATTCAAGGATCTCAAGCCGGAAGAGATGATCGAGGTCGGCCTGAGCGCGCCGCTGCATGAAGGCGCCGAGCGTTACTACAAGGAACGCGGCTGGCTGTAAGGCTCGACAGGCCGCGTCGTTCGCTGGCCTGCTCGCCGTGCCTTAGCTGAAAACCCGTGCGCCGTATGGCCACGGGTTTTCGCGGTTCCGTTACCTGAAAAACAGGCCTCATTTCATGCAAGACAAACAACTGTCCACCGAGGAACTGATTGCCCAGGATGTCGGTGCGCGCCTGCCCGAAGGTCCGATGGCGGCGATCATCGCCGGTCTGGCGCTGCTCTGGTCGCTGTTCCAGCTGTGGATTGCCTCACCGCTGCCCTTCGTACTCGGCTTCGGCGTACTGAACGACACCGAGACCCGCTCGATCCATCTGGCATTCGCTCTGCTGCTGGCCTTTCTCGCCTATCCGGCCTTCAAGCGTTCGCCGCGTGATCGTGTACCGCTGTTCGATGTCGCGCTCGGGCTGGTCGCAGCGGCGGCGGCGGCTTATCTGTTCATCGCCTACGAGCAGCTGGCGCAGCGCCCGGGCAACCTGACCACCCTCGATCTGGTCACCGCCTGCATCGGCATTCCGCTGCTGCTGGAAGCCACGCGCCGTGCCCTCGGCCCGCCGTTGGCAATCATCGCCCTGATATTTCTGGTCTACAGCGTCGCCGGCCCCTGGATGCCCGGCCTGCTCGCCCACCGTGGGGTCAGCTTCACCGCGCTGGCCAACCACCAGTGGATCACCACCGAAGGCGTGTTCGGCATCGCGCTCGGTGTCTCCACCAGCTTCGTCTTTCTCTTCGTATTGTTCGGCGCGCTGCTCGAACGCGCTGGTGCGGGTCATTATTTCATTCAGCTGGCCTTCAGCATGCTCGGGCATTTTCGTGGCGGCCCGGCCAAGGCCGCGGTCGTGGCGTCGGGCATGACCGGACTGATTTCCGGCTCGTCGATCGCCAACGTGGTGACCACCGGCACCTTCACCATCCCGATGATGAAACGCACCGGCTTCTCCGCGGAAAAGTCCGGCGCGGTGGAAGTCGCCTCGTCGGTCAACGGCCAGATCATGCCGCCGGTGATGGGCGCCGCGGCGTTCCTGATGGTCGAGTACGTCGGCATTCCCTACGTAGAGGTCATCAAGCACGCGTTCCTGCCAGCGCTGATTTCCTATATCGCGCTGGTCTACATCGTGCACCTGGAGTCGCTCAAGCTGGGCCTGACTGCGCTGCCGCGAGCCAACGTGGCCAAGCCCTGGATGCAGCGGCTGATCGGCTTCGCCTTCGGTGCCGCGCTGATTTCGGGGCTGTCGCTGGGTGTCTATTACGGCCTCGGCTGGCTCAAGCCAGCCCTGGGCGACTCGGCGCTGTGGGTGATCGGGGCGCTGTTGGCGCTGGTCTACCTGGCACTGCTGAAGGTGGCGGCAAGCAACCCGCCGCTGCCCGCCGAAGACCCCGACGCGCCGCTCGAGCAGCTGCCCGAGACGCGTCCGGTGCTGCTCTCCGGCCTGCACTTCCTGCTGCCGGTGGTGGTGCTGGTCTGGTGCCTGATGATCGAGCGGCTGTCACCCGGCCTCTCGGCATTCTGGGGCTCGGTGATGCTGGTGATCATCCTGCTCACCCAGCGCCCGCTGCTGTCGATGCTGCGCAAGGACGGTGCCCACGAGCACGGCACCTTCATGGACGGCGTGGTCGATCTGCGCGAGGGGCTGATCGCCGGTGCGCGCAACATGATCGGCATCGGTATCGCTACCGCCGCCGCCGGCATCATCGTCGGCGCCGTCTCGCAGACCGGCGTCGGCCTGGTGCTGGCCGATCTGGTCGAGCTGCTGTCGATGGGCAATCTGCTGCTGATGCTGCTGCTCACCGCGTTCCTCAGCCTGATCCTCGGCATGGGCCTGCCGACCACCGCCAACTACATCGTGGTGTCCAGCCTGCTGGCACCGGTGATCGTCGCGCTGGGCCAGCAGAACGGCCTGATCGTGCCGCTGATCGCGGTACACCTGTTCGTCTTCTATTTCGGCATCATGGCCGACGTGACGCCGCCGGTGGGGCTGGCCTCGTTCGCCGCCGCCGCAGTGTCCAAGGGCGATCCGATCAAGACCGGTATCACTGCCTTCTACTACAGCCTGCGCACCGCGGCGCTGCCGTTCCTGTTCATCTTCAACACCGACCTGCTGCTGATCGATGTGGACTTCTGGCACGGCGTTCTGATCTTCGTCGTGGCGACCATCGCCATGCTGATCTTCGCCGCCGGCACCCAGGGTTACTTTCTGGTGCGCAGCCGCTGGTACGAAAGCCTGCTGTTGTTGCTGGTGGCGTTCACGCTGTTCCGTCCGGGCTTCTGGATGGACATCATCCACGACCCCTACCGCGACCTCGAGCCGACCGAACTGGTGCAGGCACTGGAGCGGGTGGGGGAGGACAGCCAGCTTCGCCTGCGCGTACTGGGTGAGGATGATGTCGGCGATCCGCGCGAGTTCGTCGTGCTGCTGGCGATTCCCGACGGTGAGAGCGGCGAGGAAAAGCTCGAGAAGATCGGCCTGATGACCTATGTCGAGGAGGGCAAGGTGCTGGTCGACAGCGTGACCTTCGGCAGCCCGGCGGCCGAGGCGGGTCTGGAGTTCGACCAGCAGATCCTCAGAGTGCGCGCGCCGACCGATCGCTGGCCGAAGGAATTCATGTGGATTCCGGGCTTCCTGCTGTTCGCGCTGATCGTCTGGCTGCAACGGCGGCGCTTGGCGCAGCAGGGCCGTTGAACGGGTGCGCCGGCGGGCACAGCGATGTGCCCGCCGGCCTAACCGATGTGCTCGACCATCCAGCCGCGCACCTGACGGCGCTCGCGTCGGGTGCACAGCTGGCGGGTGAGCGGACTGTCGGGTAGCAGCTCGGCGCCGTCCAGGGTAAAGCGGCGGGACACGCCCAGCGGATGGCGGTCCGAGCCATAGAAGGCCACCACGCGGATCTCCATGCCCAGAAACTGCCATTCGCCTTCCGGCTGGTGCCCGCGCAAGTCGATGCCATGCTGCTCGGCTGCCCGTCGCAGCAATGCCTGGAAGCTGCCGATGTGGGTGAAATCACCGCTGCGCAGCGGGCCCTGGTGGGTGGTCTGGTACAGCGCCAGATCGGGCGTCGCCTCATCTTCCTGACTTTCGCGGATATCGGTTACGTCGCCGAGCAGGCTGCCGCGGTTGGTATCCAGGCAGATCAGCACCTGATTGATGAACATCGGTTCGGCGCTCATGTTGGAGATCAGGCACAGCGAGGTTAGCCCCTTGCCGGCGCCGCGATTGATGATCAGGTTGGGTCGCCGCTGGCGCTTGAAGTTGGCCAGCAGCAGGTGCGCATAGAAGAGCCAGACCAGCAGTGTGCAGGTGGAAACCATCAGCGTGAGCAGCGGCTGATATTCGCGAACCCAGTCGAGCATAGGGGCCTCGTTGCGGATTGAAGCGGCTGCGGTCAGCCGGTGGGATGCGCGCGGCCTGGCAGCGGATGGTCGAGGGCGCGGTCGTCCGCTCGCGCCTCGGCAGACCGCCGCGTGTCGAGCGCGGCCGCCTCCAGCGCGGCATGCGCGGTGCTGCAGAACAGCGAGTTGAGCCGTTTCATGTCGGCGATGAGCTCCAGGTGCGCCGAGCTGGTCTGCAGGCTCTCGCTGACGCCGTGATGCAGACGTTCGACATGCGCGTGCGCCATGCGGCGCTCGCTGCGGCGGAATTCGCGCTTGTGCTGGAGCAGTTGGCGGGCGCCGTTGGCATCGCCGGAAAGGAACACCGAGAGCCCTAGGCGCAGGTTGGCTAGCAGCTGCTCGAGCAGCGTCTGCAACTCTTCCAGGCCCTGTTCGGAAAATGGCCGGCGGGTCGAGGTTTTCAGGTCGCGAAGCTTGCCCAGCATGTGTTCGGCGCTGTCGCCGGCCTGTTCCAGATTGATCGCCAGCTCGATGATCTCTGCCCAGCGGCGCTGCTCGTCCTCGGCGAGGTCGTCGCGAGGCATGCGTGCCAGATACAGCTTCACGGCGTTGTAGAGCGCATCGACATCGTCGTCCAGGCGACGGATTTCTTCACCGGGCTCGGGGCGGTCCTCGCGCAGCGCCTCCAGCAGGCGCACCAGCATCAATTCGACCAGATCGCCGATACGCAACGTCTCCCGCGTGGCGTTGGCCAGGGCCAGGCTCGGCGTTTCCAGTGCCGCCGGGTCCAGGTGCCGTGGCCGGGCCACGCCGCCGTCCGTTTGCCGCTCCGGCAGCAGGTTTTCGCACAGATGAGCCATCGCCGGCACGGTGGGTAACAGCAGCAGGCAGCGCAGGCTGTTGTAGGCGAGGTGGAAGCCGATCACCTGTGTCTGGGTGCTGAAGCCGAACCCGCCCATCCAGGTCACCAGCGGTTCGAGAAACGGCAGCACGGCCAGTCCGGCCAGTTTGTACAGCAGGTTGCCAAGGGCCACGCGGCGCGCCGGCACCGGTTGCAGGCTGGCATTGAGCCAGGCGAGCAGACCGCTGCCGACATTGGCCCCGATGACCACCCCCAGTGCCACCGGTAGACCGATCAGGCCGGCACCGGCCAGGGTGGCGATCAGCAGCACCGCGGCAAGGCTGGAATAGGACAGCAGTGCGAACACCGCGCCGACGACGACCGCCAGCAGCGTATCGCCGGCCAGCGAGGAGAACAGCACACGCATGCCGCGCGCTTCGGTGATCGGCGCCGCAGCCTGAACGATCAGCTGCAGGGCAAGAATGATCAGCCCCATGCCGATCAGCACGCGTCCTAGCTGGCCGCTGCGGCTCTGCTTGCGTGACAGGAATAAACACACACCCAGCAGTGTCAGCAGCGGCGACAGCCAGGACAGGTCCATCGTCAGTACCCGTGCCATGAGTGCGGTGCCGACATCCGCGCCGAGCATGATCGCCAGGGCGGTGGGTAGCGCCATCAGGCCCTGGGCGACGAACGAGATGACCAGCAGTGCGGTGGCGTTACTGCTCTGTACCAGGGCCGTAACGCCGATGCCGGCGCCGAACGCCAGCGGCGTGTGGCCCATGCTCTGCCCCAGCAATCGCCGCAGATGCGAGCCGTACACGCGCATGATGCCGGTGCGCACGATGTGCGTACCCCACACCAACAGGGCGATAGACGACAACAGGTGCAGCAGGGTCAGCATCGTTCGGGGCTCCTTCCCCGGCGAGCGGCAACGACAAAGTTCTGCGTCACAAGGACGCAGAACTGCACCGGGGATATCCGATTGACCCTGACCTGCCGGGCACGTTCACCGAAACGTCACGTACCGGGGCGCGCCCCGCTCAGGGGCGGGTGTAGTAGCCCACCCCAAGCAGCACGTCATCGACCCGCTGGATCAGCGAATGCTTCTGCTCGACAGCGTTGGTCGCCGGGTTGCGCCAGACGTAGTCGACCGTGCCGGAACCCTGCTTGCGCGCCAGCTCGATCATGTCCTTGAACAGCGGCTTGCCGGCGGCATCGGTAACGTTGCGCACGTCGACGCCCACCAGGTTCGGCGAGCTGCCGCTGGCGCGATAGCGACCATCGTCCAGGCCGATCGCGAAGACATACTCGTCGTTGTAGACGAAGCCGCCGCGCGGATCGTTGAAGCTGCGGAAGGCTGCCTCGGCGCCCTTGTCCTTGACCTGCTGCACCGCACGCTCGAGCAGCGCCTGGGCCTGCTCGGCGGTGGCGCGGGGGATGTAGTAGCCGACGCAGAGCACATGGTCGCCGACCTTGCGGAACTGGCTGACCTTGTTCTCCAGCTTGTTGTCGGCCGGGTTGAGCCACTGATACTCGACCTCTCCGCTGTCCTGGCGCGTCGACTTGTCGAGGATCTCGCGCATGAACGGCTTGCCGGCGGCGTCCTTGAGATCGCTGACGTTAAGTCCCACCAGGCTGGCCGATGGGCCGCTGCTGGCCTGCATGGTGCCGTCCTCGCCGAGCACGAAGATGTAGTACTGGCCGCGGGCGAATTCGCCGTTGCGGTCGTTGAAGGTGGCCAGGGCCTGTTCCGGGCCCTTGGCCTGGTAGGTCAGCACGGCCTGGTCGAGCAGGGCGCGGGCGTTGCTGGCGTGGCTGCGCTCCACCGAGCCGAGGGTCCGCTCGCGGGCCGCTTCCTCGGCCTGCAGCGTGAACGGTACGGCGCCCAGCGTGGCGCAGATGGATAGGACGAGCAGCTTCTTGCGGTTCCGGTACATGAACGACTCCTGCGCTTGTGACGGGCGACGAAGCGGCCGCCCCTCGATCCCATGCTAGGCAGCAATCGCGGAATTGATATTGGTCGTGAGAAGCAGAAAGGCAGCGCGAAAGGATGAGAAAAGGCCCTGGGTCGATGCGACAGGAGCTGTCGCACGGCAAGTGCAAACTGGCTTCGCCGGCTCGCTCCCTCATCTGGCGGGCTGTAACCTAGCGACTTCTGTTCACGCGGTGCGCCCATGCTCAGCCTCTACCACGCCCCTGATCTCGAAACCCTCGGCGAACTGGCCACCACGCTGCTCGCCCAGCCGCTGGCCGACCCCTTCGCGCCGGCGCGAGTGGTGGTGCCGAGCCAGGGCATGGGCCGCTGGCTGACCCTGGAGCTGGCGCGCCGGCAGGGCATCGCCATGCAGCTGGAGTTGCAGCTGCCGGCGGCGTTCGTCTGGGACCTGAGCCGCACGGTACTGGGCAGCCTGCCCGAGCAGTCGGCATTCTCCCCGACCACCCTGACCTGGCGCCTCTACGGCTGGCTCTGCGAGCCGGCCAATCTCGAGCTGGCGCCGCGTCTGGCGCAGTACCTCGATGGCGGCGATGAGCGCCGGCGGCTGTCATTGGCGGCCAAGATCGCCGACGTGTTCGACCAGTACCTGCTCTATCGCGACGACTGGCTGGCGGCCTGGGAGCGTGGCGAAACCCTTGACCTCGGTCCCGACGAAGCCTGGCAGGCGCTGCTCTGGCGCGAACTGACCAAGGACGGCCACCCGCACCGCGCGCGCCTGCTCGGCGACCTGCTGCAGCGCCTGTACCGCGACGAGCCGCTGCCGGACCTGCCCGAGCGCCTGCTGGTGTTCGGTATCAGCAGCCTGCCGCCGCACCATCTTCGTGTGCTCGACGGCCTGGCGCGGCATATCGACGTGGTGGTCTGCGCACTCAACCCGAGCCGCGAGGCCTGGGGCGAGATTCGCGATATCCGCGAACTGGCACGGCAGCTTCCTTCTTCCGGGCGGCTGGGGAGCGTCGCGAGCGAAGAGCAGGCGAGGCAAAACCCGGCGAGGGAGCGGAGTGTACAGGCCGTACATGAGCATCCCGAGCTGGGTTTTAACGAAGCCTCCTCGAGCGCAGTAGCTCCCCAGCCGTCCGGCGCCGATGACTGGTATCTGGATGTGGGCCATCCGCTGCTGGCGAGTCTCGGCAAGCAGGGCCGCGACTTTTTCGACTCGCTGTTCAGCCTGACCGCCAGCGAAGGCAATCAGGAGTTCGGCCTGTATTCCGAAGACGAGGACCTGTACGACGACAGCCTGCTGCATGCCTTGCAGAACGACATCCTGCGCCTGCGCACCCGCCTGCCCGATGAGCGCATCACCCTGGCCGAGAACGACCGTTCGCTGGAGGTGCATATCGCCCACTCGCCGCTACGCGAGGTGGAAATCCTCCACGACCAGCTGCTGGCGCGTTTCGCCGCGGACCCGGCACTGACGCCGGATCAGGTGGTGGTGCTGACCCCCGACATCGAACGCTACGCGCCCTTCATCGAGGCGGTGTTCGCCCCGCGCGAGGGCAGCCCGCGGATTCCCTACAGCCTCGCCGACCGCAGCCTGCGCGCCGAGGTGCCGCTGATCGAGGCCTTCCTCGAACTGCTGTTGCTGGCGCAGAGTCGTTTCGCCGCCGAGGAAATCCTCGCCTGGCTGGAGCAGCCGGCCATTGCCCGCCGCGCCGGCATCGAAAGCGAAGACCTGCCGCTGCTGCGTGACTGGCTGCGCGAGGCCGGCGTGCGCTGGGGCCGCGATGGCGAGCAGCGCGCCCGGCTGGGCCTGCCGGCCGAACCGGCCTTTACCTGGCGCCAGGGGCTGGACCGCCTGCTGCTGGGCTTCGCTGCACCGCCGCAGCTGGCCGGCGACCGCGCGCCCTTGCTTGGCGAGCACTGGCCGCTGGACGCGCTGGAAGGCGCGCGTGGGCAGTTGCTCGGCCGGTTGGTGGACTTCGTCGAGCGGCTCGGCAGCCTGGCCGATCAACTGGCTAGGCCGCGCCGGCTGGCCGAGTGGGCGGATGACCTGCAAGTGCTGATCGATACGCTGTTCGACGAGCGCGAGGCCGGCGAGACGCTGCTGTTGCTCTCCCAGGCCTGCGCCGCCCTGCGCGATCAGGCCCAGGCCGCCGACCTTACCCGGCCCATCGAGCTGGAACTGGTGCACCAGGAGCTCAGCGCCGCGTTGCAGCAGGGCGGCGGCGCCTCGGGCTTTCTCACCGGTGCGGTGACCTTCTGCACCATGGTGCCGATGCGCAGCCTGCCGTTCCGAGTGGTCTGCCTGCTCGGCCTAGACGATGGCGCCTTCCCGCGGCGCACGCTGCCGTCGGGCTTCGACCTGATCGGCCGGCATCCGCGCCGTGGCGACCGGGCGCGGCGCCTCGACGACCGCTACCTGCTGCTAGAGACGTTGCTCTCGGCGCGCCAGGCGCTGTACCTGTCCTATGTCGGCCGCGACCCGCGCGACAACGCCGTGCTGCCGCCCTCGGTGTTGCTCAGCGAGGTACTGGAGGCGGTGGACATGACCGCCGTGCTGGCCGAAGGGGCGCGGCCGGTCAGCCAGAAGATCCTCATCGCACATCCGCTGCAGCCGTTCTCGCCGCGTAATTTCGGCGAAGCGCCCTGTGCCGGCTATTCGCTGCCCTGGTTCCGTGCCGCCCAGCGCTTGGCCGAGCCACCCCAGGCGCAGGCGCAACCCTTCGCCAGCCTGCTCGCCGAACCCGATGAGGCCTGGCTGACCATCGAGCCGTCGCAGCTGCTGCAGTGCTTCCGCCACCCGGCGCGCTTCCTGCTCGAACAGCGCCTCGGCCTGCGCCTGGCCGATGATCAGGAATCGCTTGCCAGCGACGAACCGTTCGACCTGGAAATGCCGGCCTGGAACGGCCTGCGCCGCCTGTCGCTGCAAGCGATGGAGCAGGGCTGGAGCGACGAGGAGGAGCGGCGCATGGCCTGCGCGGCGGGCTGGCTGCCCACCGGCGAGCTGGGCCAGGCGCTGTGGGGCAAACTGCGCGGACCGGTGCGTGCCTTTGCACCGCGGCTGTTCGAACTGCGCCCGGACGCCGTGCCCGAGCCGCTGCCGGTGGACATCACCCTGGCCGGCGTGCGCATCCATGGCTGGCTCGATGGCGTGACGCCGGGCGGGCTGTTCGGCTGGAAGCTCGGCCGCCTCGGCGAATGGGACCTGCCGCCGTTCTGGCTGCGCCACCTGCTGCTCAACCTGTGCGCCACGCCCGGCATCGAGCGCCACAGCCTGATGCTTTCGCCGGCCGGTGACTGGCAGCTGGGACCGCTGGCCAATGCCTCCGAGCTGCTGGAGCCCTGGCTGGTGGCCTACCGCAGCGCGATCCGCGAGCCACTGCCGCTGTTGCCGCGCAGCAGCCAGGCGTTCGCCCGCGGCTACCGCAAGCCGAGCCGCGGCAGCGAGCCGCTGGACTGCGCCCGCAAGCGCGCCCGCGAAGCCTGGCTCGGCGCCGAGTTCAGCCCCATTGCCGCCGAAGCCGAAGACCCCTGGAACGCCTTGGCCTTCCGCGACCGCGATCCGCTGGACGAGCGTTTCGAAACCCTGGCCGAACAGCTGATCGGCCCGGCGTTGGATGCGTTGGCGGATGGAGAGGAGCAGAGTGATGACGTCTGAAGCATTGTGTCTCCACTTGCTGCCGTGCCTGTTCGACGGTCAGGGTTTCGCCCCTGACGGGCGAGTCACTTTCTCTTTGCTTGTGCAAAGAGAAAGTAACCAAAGAGAAAGCACACCCCGCATCCGGCCCCGGCTGCGCCGGGGTTCCCTCGTTCCATCGCTGCTCCAGGGGCACGCTCCGAAGGGACGTCCCTGTCCCTTCGGAGCTCTCGCGGCGTCCATGCCGCTCGACCCCTTGCGCATCGACTCCACTCGGCCTCCTGAGGGGCCCCGGTTCGCGGCGCCAGCTCATGTCGGTATCCGTGCTTTTCGCGGTGGCATCGGCTTCTTGTTTTTCAGGCGCAGGCGCTGTCAGGCGACTCATGAATCCCCTTCAGGAGGCCGAGCGCAGGCGTTGTGTAGGGGGACGCGAGGCATGGATGCCGAGCGAGGCGCGAAGGGACAGGGACGTCCCTTCGCGGCGTGCCCCCGGAGCAGCGCCGGAGCGAGGGAAGTCTGGCCGCGCAGCGGCCAGACCCGGATGTTGGGGTGCCCTTCTTCTTGCTTACTTCTTCTTGGGCAAGCAAGAAGAAGTAAGGCGCCCGGCGGGGCGCAACCCGAGGGTGCGGCCAGCACTGCAAAGTCGGCTTTGGCTCGGAGGATCAAGCCATGAAACTCGACCTCCTCGACTCGGCCTTCGACGGTCGCTCGCTGATCGAAGCCAGCGCCGGCACCGGCAAGACCTGGACGCTCACCGCGCTTTATGCACGTCTGCTGCTGGAGCGCCAGCTCTCGGTGGGGCAGATTCTGGTGGTCACCTACACCACTGCGGCCACCGCCGAGCTGCGCGAGCGCATCCGCGCGCGGCTGGCCGATCTGCTGGCGGTTTATGAGGGCACGCCGAGCAGCGACGATTTCCTCAACCGCCTGCATGCGCGCTACCCGGATGAAGCCTCGCGGCGGCGCCTGTTGCTGGCGGTGCACGGCTTCGACGAGGCGGCGATCTTCACCATCCACGGCTTCTGCCAGCGTGCCCTGCAGGACGCGGCCTTCGAGGCCGGCGGCGACTTCGACAGCGAGCTGACCGCCGATGACCGCGAGCTCATCGACGCGCTGCTCGCGGACGCCTGGCGCAGCGAGCTGGCTGACGCAGACCCGGCCTGGGCGCGCTTTCTGGCCAAGAGCCGGATCACTCCGCAGTGGTTGCGCCAGCGCCTGCGCAGTCATCTGGGCAAGCCTTACCTGCGGGTCGAGCCGCAGGGTGCGCCGGTCGCGGCCGATCTGCGCCCGGTCGAGGCGGCCTGGCAGCGGGCTGCCGAGTTGTGGAAGCAGGCGGGCAGCGCCTGGATCGCCGAGCTGCTGGCACATGGCGGGCTCAGCCAGAGCACGCACAAGAGCGTCAAGTTTGCGCCATGGCAGGCGGAACTGGATGCCTATTTCGCCGATCCGGCGGTGATGTTCGACCTGCCCGAGGGCGCGGCGAAGTTCGGCGTGCGCGCGCTGAGCAAGGCCTGCAAGAAGGGCTTCGACGCGCCGGTGTGCGAGCTGGCCCAGGCCCTGGACGAGCTGGCCGATCAGGTGGCCGACGCACTGCCGGCCGGCAAGCAGCGGCTGATCGCCCTGCAAGTGGCGCTGCTCGAGCGGCTCAACCGAGAGTTGCCTGAACGCAAGGCGGCGCAGCGGCTGCTGGCCTTCGACGACCTGCTGAATCGTCTGGATCAGGCACTGCAGGGACCGGTCGGCGAGGACCTGGCGGCCTCGCTGCGTGCGACCTATCCGCTGGCGCTGATCGACGAGTTCCAGGACACCGACCCGATCCAGTACGCCATCTTCGACCGCATCTATGCCAAGGGCCGTGATGCCTCGCTGTGCTTCGTCGGCGATCCCAAGCAGGCGATCTACGCCTTCCGCGGTGCGGATCTGGCCACTTACATGACGGCCAAGCAACAGGCCGATCGCGAGCCCTTCAATCTGCCGACCAACTACCGCTCGACGCCCGAGCTGATCGCCGCGCTCAACCAGCTGTTCGACCATCCGCAGCCGTTCGCCCAACCCGACCTGCGTTATCCAGCGGTAGGCGCGGCGGACAAGCCGCGTGCGAGCCTGCGTCTGGCAGAGGAGGGCGAGGCGGCGCCGCTATCGCTGGTCTGGCTCGGCGACGATCCGCTGGGCAAGGCCGAGGCCGCGCAACTGGCCGCGGCCGACACGGCACGACGCATCGCCGTGCAGCTGGCCGCCGCCGAGAGCCGCGCCGGCTTCACGCAGGGCGACCGGTTCACCCCACTCAAGGGCGGCGATATCGCCGTGCTGGTGGCCAATCACCGCCAGGCCGGGATGATCGCCGACGAGCTGGCCGCGCGTGGCGTGCCCAGCGTGCGCCGCGGGCGCGACAGCGTCTGGCGCAGCGAGGAGGCCGCCGAACTGGCCGCGGTGCTTGCCGCCTATGCCGAGCCGGGACGCGAGGGTCTGCTGCGGCATGCCCTGGCGACGCGCCTGCTGGGCCGCAGCGCCGCCGATCTCGCCCGCTGCCAGGATGACCAGCATGAATGGGACGCCGAGCGCGAAGCCGCCGAGCGCTATCACCAGCTCTGGCAGCAGCAGGGCTTCATGCGCGTGTTCCGCGCCTGGCTCGACGAGCAGGCGGTGGCCGAACGGCTGTTGACTCGGGTCGACGGCGAGCGTCGGCTGACCAACCTCTTGCACCTCGGTGAATTGCTGCAGGCCGAGAGCCTGCTGCGCCCGGGGCTGGAGCCGCTGCTCGCCTGGTTCAATGCCCAGCGCGGCAGCGAAGGCGCCGGTGAGGAGGCGCTGCTGCGCCTGGAAAGCGATGCCGAACGGGTGCAGATCGTCACCATCCACACCAGCAAGGGGCTGGAATACCCGCTGGTGTTCTGCCCGTTTCTCTGGGACGGCAAGCTGCTCGGCAAGAACCAGGACAGTGCCCGTTGTCACGATGCCGATGGCCAGCCGCTGCTGGACCTGGGCAGCGGCGAACTGGAGGACAACCTCGAACGCGCCCGTCAGGAGGTGTTCGCCGAACAGCTGCGACTCGCCTACGTCGCCCTGACCCGCGCGCGTGACCGGCTCTGGCTGCATTGGGGGCCGGTGAGCCTGCCCAAGGCGAAGAAGGATGGCAATCTGCCCGACGAAGGCTTGCACAGCAGCGCCCTGGCCTGGCTGCTGCACGGCCGCGAACTGCCGGGCGAGCAGCCACTGACGGAGCTGGGCAACCACCTGGCTGGCCTCAACGGCGGTAGCCTGCGTCTGGCCATCGAGCGGCTGGTCGCTGCGAGCGACGGGCGCATGGCCTGCCTGCCGCTCGAGTCGCGTGAGGCCAGCACCCAGGGTAGCAGCCGCGCAGCGCCGCCCGAGCAGCTGGCGCAGCTCAACCGCAGCCTCTACAGCGCCTGGCGCATCGGCAGCTTCTCCGGCCTCGCCGCTGGCATGCACATGGAAGCGCCGGACCGCGACGCCCTGGCGATGCCCGATGCCGGCGAGCCGGGCAGCGGCTTCTTCGCCTTCCCACGCGGCGCTCGGGCCGGTACCTGCCTGCATGGCATCCTCGAGGACTGGGCGCGGGGCAAGGGCGAGCTGGCCCTGCTGGTCGAGCCGGCGCTCAAGGCCTACGGCCTGCCCCTGGACTGGCGGGACATCGCCACGGCTCAGCTGGAGCGGGTGCTGCAGACCGATCTGGACGGCGCCGGTTTGACCCTCGCCAGCCTGCAGGCCGCGCGCCGGCTGCCGGAGCTGGGCTTCACCTTCCCGGTGCGCGAGCTGGACGTGGTGCGCCTGCGCGCCTTGCTGACAGACCCTGCCAACGGGCTGGCCGCACCGCTGCGCGAGGCCGCAGCGCGGCTGGAATTCGACAGCCTCAAGGGCTTTCTCAAAGGCTTTATCGACCTGACCTTCGAGCACGGCGGCCGCTGGTACATCGCCGACTACAAGTCCAACTGGCTCGGCCCGGACGCCAGCTACTACGGCGGCGAGCGGCTGCTGCAGGCGCTGGCCGGCGAGCATTACTACCTGCAATACCTGATCTATCTGGTGGCGCTGCGCCGCTTCCTGCGCCAGCGTCTGGCCGATTTTCGCGACGAGCAGCTGGGCGGCGCCTTCTACCTGTTCCTGCGCGGGATGCCGGATGCCGGGGTGTATTTCGCGAGGCCGGACGACGCCTTGCTCGATGCGCTGGATCGGCTGTTCGAGGAGGGACGGTGATGCAGGCCCGTTTCGGTGCCATCGCTGGCGGGTTGAAGCCCACCCTACGGCCTTCGTCGATGCCTGTAGGGTGGGCTTCAGCCCACCGTTGCGACCGCCACCCTACACGTCCTGTATCGAGGCTTACCCGATGACCCTGCCTGCAGAGCTACCCCTCGGCCCATTGGAGCGCGCCTTCGTTGCCAGCCTGCAACGCCTTGAGCCAGAGGCGTCCGAGCCGGTGCTGCTCGCCGCCGCGCTGTGCTGCGAGGCGCTGTCGGCCGGCGATGTCTGTCTGCCGCTGGAACGCCTGGCTGGCAGGCGGCCCTGGCCCGATGTCGATCTCAGCATGCCGTCACTACCCGTTTGGCGCGCTCAGCTCGAAGCCTCTTCGCTGGTCGGTGCACCAGACGACTACGCGCCGCTGACCCTGGTCGGCGACCGGCTCTACCTGGCCCGTTACCAGGCCTACGAACAGCAGCTGGCCGAGCAGCTGATGGCCCGCGCGGCGGACGCACCGGATGTCGATGAAGCTCGGCTGAGTGACAGTCTGGCGCGGCTGTTCGCCTTCAATCAGCAGCTCCCCGACTGGCAGCGCCTGGCCGCTGCGCAGGCGGTACGCCGACGCCTGGCGGTGATCTCCGGCGGTCCCGGCACCGGCAAGACCACCACCGTGGTGCGCCTGCTGGCGGCGCTGCTCGAGCAGCCTGGCGGCGAGCGCCTGGCCATCGGCCTCGCCGCACCCACCGGCAAGGCCGCGGCACGCATGGCCGAGGCGATCCGCAACGCCAAGGCCGAGCTGCCGGTCAGCGATGCGGTGAAGGAGGCCCTGCCGGACGAGGCGCGGACCCTGCACCGCCTTCTCGGCAGCCGCGGCGACAGCCCCCGCGTGCGCCACGATGCAGCCAATCCGCTGGCGCTGGACGTGCTGGTGGTGGACGAGGCGTCGATGGTCGACCTGGCGCTGATGGCCAAGCTGGTCGCCGCGCTGCCACCGAAGGCGCGGTTGATCCTGCTCGGCGACAAGGATCAGCTGGCCGCCGTGGAGGCCGGCGCGGTGTTCGCCGAACTCTGCGAAGGCCGCGGTTTCGATGCCCGGGCGGCAAGCGAGCTGGAGCGCATCACCGGCCAGCCCGTGCCGGTCGAGACGCCGCGCTCGCGCCTCGGCGATGCGGTGGTGCTGCTCACCCACAGCCACCGCTTCGCCGGCGACAGCGGCATCGGCGAGTTGGCGCGGCGGATCAACGCCGGCGATGCGAAAGGCACCGTCGCGCTGCTGCAGGAAGGTCGTGCGGATCTCGCCTGGAACGCGACGCCCAGCCCGACCGCCTTGATCGAGCGGCTGGAGCAGGGCTACGCGCCCTATCTGCAGGCCGCACGGCAGGGCGATCCCGGCGCGGCGTTCGAGGCCTTCAACGGCTTTCGCGCACTGACCGCGCAACGCGAGGGCCCGTTCGGCGTGACCGGCATCAACGAGGCGCTGGAAACGCGCTTCAGGCGTCGCCTTGGCGTGCCGACCCGCGAGCGCTGGTATCCCGGCCGCGCAGTGATGGTCCGGCAGAACGACTACGCGCTGGCGCTGTTCAACGGCGATATCGGCCTGTGCCTGAAAACCGAGCAGGGCCTGCGGGTGTTCTTCGAGGGTGACGACGGTTACCGCGGCTTCGCGCCGGCACGGCTGCCGAGCCACGACAGCGCCTTCGCCATGACCGTGCACAAGAGCCAGGGCTCGGAATTCACCGAGGTGCTGCTGGCATTGCCGGATCAGCCGAGCCCGCTGCTGACCCGCGCGCTGTTCTACACCGGCATCACCCGCGCCAAGCGCCGGGTGGAGATCTGGGCGCTGCCGGCACGCCTGGCCGAAGCGGTCAGCACCCGCGCCGAGCGCGCCGCCGGGCTGGCCGAGCGTCTGAATAGTGCCGCGGCTGCGGGCGAAGCCGCGGCGTTGACGCCTCAGAGCCCGGCGGAAGCGCCGCCAGGTGACCAGCTCAGCCTGTTCTAACCCGTGCGGGCGCGCACGTAGCCTGCATGATCGGCGCAAATGAGCCTGGTTTCGTGAAGTGGTTTTGCGTATGTGCGACTGAATTCTGTTCCGATGGCCGCTTGCGAAAAAATCCGTCGGAGAACGCGATGAGAACCTTCTTCCTTCTGCTCTGGGGCGTGCTGAGCCTGACGATCAGCACTGCTGCCCTGCGCGAGCTGTGGCTGGCGCCGTCACTGCGCAGCGGTTTCGTTCTGTTGCTGGTCGTCTATTACATCTTCTGCTTCTTCCAGCTCATTCGAGCCGCCTACCTGCCGTGGGGGCTGTTGGGCGCCTACCGGCGCAGCGGCTACTGGCTGTGCCTGATCCTGTTGCCGCTGACGCTGATTCCGCTGCATGCCGCCTACCGGATCTGGCAGCAGGGCGGCTACGTGCCGGCGCAGGGCTCGCAACTGGCCGCCTGGCACCAGCTGCTGGGCTGGCTGCAGGATGCCCTCGGCTATCTCGGTCCGTTGCTGGTGCTCTGCGCGCTGGGCTTTGGCCTGGCGCTGATGCTGCTGCGCCTCCTGCGCGGGCAGGTGGCGCGCTGATCAGCCGTTCAACAGGGTCAGCACCAGCGGCAGGCTGGCTGCGGCGAGCAGGGTTTGCAGGGTGATGATGCCCGCCATCAGATGACTGTCACCGCCCAGCTGGCGGGTCAGCACGTAAGCGGTCGGCGCGGTGGGCAGCGCGAAGAACAGCACCAGGATGGTCGTTTCCATATCTGGCAAGCCGAGCACCCGTACCACGCCGAAGGCCAGTAGCGGCACGGCCAGCAGGCGTACTGCGCTGTTCCAGCCCAGCGCTGGAATCTCCCCGCCCAGTTCCTGCGGCTTTAGCGCCGCACCGACGCAGAGCAGGCCCAGCGGCAGGCTGGCAGCCGCTAGCAGGCCCAGCAGCCGATCGGTACCGCCCGGCAATCCCAGCCCCGACAGGTTCACCAGCGCGCCGGTCAGGCAGGCCAGGATCAGTGGATTCCTGGCGATCGGCAGCAGCAGACCGCGCACGCTCACACCGCGCTCGGCGGTCAGCGCCCAGACCGACATCACGTTTACCGTCGGCACCATCAACGCCAGCATCAGGGCCGCCAGGGCCAGGCCTTCCTTGCCGAACAGGCTGCCCACCGCGGCAAGACCGAGATAGGTGTTGAAGCGCAGCACGCCCTGGGTGATGGCACCGAAACGCCCGGCTGACCAGCCGCGCAGCCGCTTGGCGATCAGCAGCCCGACCCAGGCCAGGCCGAGGCCGAGCAGCACGGCGCCGGCCAGCCGTGGCAACGCGGGGTTGTCCAGCGGTGCGGTGGCCAGGCTGCTGAACAGCAGGGCAGGAAAGAGCAGGAAATAGTTGATGCGCTCGGCGCCGGGCCAGAACTCGGCACTCGGAAAGGCGCGCAGGCGCAGGAAATAACCGGCGACGATCAAAGCGAACAGCGGCCAGAGGGCAAGCAGAAGGGTGGTCACGCGGATACATCCAGCAATGCATGTAGCGCGATCTTCGATGCTTGAAACGTCCAGTGCAAGCGCTCTGTCCAAAGACCAGGCTGTCTGCCACGACGCCCGTCGGACGGTTCCGATCGGCTACTGGCGTAGTGATATCATCGCCGTCATCGAATTTGCGGGTTCTTCCATGCGACATACCACCGATCAAGCTGCGACCGAGGGCTTTCGCGAGACGCCTTACGGCCGCCAGCTGCACGGCGGCTTTCGATTGCTTCGCTTCAGGCCGCAACTCGAGCACGAATTCCGCGCCTATCTCGACGGCCAGGCCCGGGCATCGCAGCGGCTTGCGGCGCTGCTGCTGATCGTCGCGGTATCCGGCTACCTGTACTTCGAGCACCGCTACTTCCAGCTGGATGATACCGACTGGCTGGGTACGCTGACCCTGCTGCGGCTGCTACAGATCGTGCCGGGCATCGTCGTGCTGGTGCTGTCGTTCTACAGCCGTACCTTTCGCGCCCAGGCCAATCGGATATTCCCCGCGTTGCTGGTGCTGATCGGTGTGATCGCAGCATTCATCGACATCCGCTTCGAGGCGCTGGATGCCCCGCTCAACTTCCAGTACGGCGCCGGGCTGCTGATCGTCAGCTCGTTCTTCTTCCTCGGTGTGACCTTCTGGGTGGCACTCCTGGGTGCGTTACTGATCGTGCTGCTGGACGTGCTCATGGCGTACCTGATCCTGACGCCCGCACAGTTGCCGCAGCACTGGATCGCGGTCAGCTATTACACGCTGCTGCTGATCATCGGTGCCGTCAGTCGCTACCTGCACGAGTACTCCCAGCGCGAGCAGTTCCTGATGCGCCAGTTACTGGGCTGGGTGGCCGAGCACGATGCCCTGAGCGGTCTGGCCAATCGACGCAGCCATGATCGGGCGCTCGACCAGCGAATCGCCCAGGCGCGCCGGGATCGCCGCCCCCTGAGTCTGCTGCTGCTCGATCTGGATGACTTCAAGTCCTACAACGACGCGTTTGGCCACCCGGCCGGCGACGCACTGATTCGCACGTTCGGTGAGCTGCTGGCAGGTTTCGCACGACGTCCGCTGGATCTGGCAGCACGGGTGGGCGGAGAGGAGTTCGCGCTGCTGTTGTACAACTGCGACAGCGCAGCGGCACAACGCATCGCACGGCAGGTGATCGCGGCGCTGGCCGCGCTTGAGCTCCGACACCCGCGTGACGCGGTATTGCGGGTTGGGGTCAGTATCGGTGTGGCGACCCTGCAGGAGGGGCAGCGGGCCGAACAGCTTTATCAGTGTGCCGACCGGGCACTGTACCGGGCCAAGACGAGCGGCAAGAACTGCTTCGTCCTGGCCAGTGGGAGGCCGGGCGCCGACGTGCCGACGGGCTAGCTGTCGGAAACCAGTGTGCTGGTCTCAGCGGCGCGGGGTAACGGGGCGGGTGCGGCCGCTGCCGTCGATGGCGACGAAGACGAACACCGCCTCGGTGACCTTGCGCCACTCGCTGGACAGCGGATCGTCGCTCCACACTTCCACCAGCATGCGAATCGAGCTGCGCCCGACTTCCAGCGTCTGGGTATAGAAGGACAGCTGCGCGCCGACCGCTACCGGCACCATGAACGCCATGCGATCGATGGACACCGTGGCGACACGCCCGCCGGCCACGCGGCTGGCCATCGCGGTACCGGCCAGGTCCATCTGCGACACCAGCCAGCCACCATATATATCGCCGAAACCATTGGTTTCCCTGGGCAGCGCGGTGAGCTGCAGCGCCAGGTCGCCCTGCGGGATCGGATCTTCCTGTTCGTAATCGTTCATCGGTCGGACTCGCGGCGCGTTTGTTGTTCTGGCGCGAAATGCCCGCGCTAGCGCGGGCGATGGCGCCGAGTATAACGGCTGTGAACCGCCACAGCGACCGCACCAGGTCAATGGTGCGCGTGGTCATGAGATTGTCACACTTGATTCATAGAGTGTTCACACGGCCTGCAGATACTGGCCCCCGTTCCAACACACTCGAGCACACACCTGCTAGGAGCAAGGTATGAAACTGAATCGTTTGATGGCGGCCCTGACCTTCGTTGCCGCTGGCGTTGGCGCCGCGAGCGCAGTCGCTGCTGTAGACCCGGCGCTGCCGAGCTACCAGAAGACCTCCGGCGTTTCCGGCAACCTGTCCAGCGTTGGTTCCGACTCCCTGGCCAACCTGATGACCCTGTGGGCCGAAGAGTTCAAGCGCAGCTATCCGAACGTCAATATTCAGATCCAGGCTGCCGGCTCCTCCACTGCGCCGCCCGCGCTGACCGAGGGCACTGCGAACCTGGGCCCGATGAGCCGCCCCATGAAGGACAACGAGATTCAGGCCTTCGAAGAGAAGTACGGCTACAAGCCCACTGCCGTTCCGGTGGCGATCGACGCCCTGGCCGTGTTCGTGCACAAGGACAACCCGATCAAGTCGCTGGACATCGAGCAGGTCGATGCCATCTTCTCCAGCACCCGCCTGTGCGGTGGTGAGAAGGACATCAAGACCTGGGGCGACCTGGGCATGACCGGTGAGTGGGCGGCCAAGCCGATCCAGCTGTTCGGTCGTAACTCGGTATCCGGCACCTACGGCTACTTCAAGGAAGAAGCCCTGTGCAAGGGTGACTTCAAGTCGAACGTCAACGAGCAGCCGGGTTCGGCCTCGGTGGTGCAGTCGATCTCCAGCACCCTGAACGCCATCGGTTACTCGGGCATCGGCTACAAGACCTCCAGCGTCCGTGCGGTACCGCTGTCCAAGGGTGGCGAGGCCTTCGAGGCCAACGAAGAGAACGCTCTGGCCGGTAAGTTCCCGCTGGCTCGCTTCTTCTACGTCTACGTCAACAAGGCGCCGAACAAGCCGCTGAGCCCGATCGACGCCGAGTTCCTCAAGCTGGTGCTCTCCAAGCAGGGTCAGGAAGTCGTGGTCAAGGACGGCTACATCCCGCTGCCGAAGAAGGTGGTCGACAAGACCATGCAGGAACTGGGTCTGTAAGACCCGCGTGACGGTCGGCGCCTTAGCGCGCCGGCCATGCGCAGTTGCCCGCCACGCGATACGCGCTGGTGGGCTTCGTCGCGTCACCTGGCTGTAATCTTTCTGTCACACGGCTTTATTAGATTAGGCGCCCCGAAGGGCCGCTCAGGCCCAGGAGCCCTGGCATGAACGACATGGAAAACATGACCGCGAATTCCGATGTGCAACGGCTGGACTTCAACACGCCGGCGCTGCAGCGCAAGCGCCGCATGCGCGCGCTGAAAGACCACCTGGCGCGCTGGTACGTGTCCATCGGCGGCCTGGCGGTACTGGGTGCTATCACCCTCATATTCTTTTATCTGGGTCAGGTCGTCCTGCCCATGTTCCAGGGCGCCGAACTGGAGAGCCGCGACATGCAGCGGCCGGCCTGGTTGGCCGACGCTGGCGAAGCGCTGCTGCTGAACGTCGAAGAACAGAATCAGGTCGCCCTGCGGCTGGGCTCGGACGGTCAGGCGCGCTTCTTCGCGCTGAAGGATGGCTCGCTGCTGTCCAGCAAGGCCATACCGCTGCCCGCCGGCAGCAGCATCGTTTCGGTAGGCCAGGACACGCCCGGTACGCGGCGACTGGTGTTGGGCCTGGATAATGGCCAGGCGCTGGTACTGGAGCACAACTACAAGGTCACCTACCCGAACAACAAGAAGACCATCACCCCTGAACTGGCCTATCCGTTCGGCGAAGAGCCTCTGCAGCTCGACGCCGAAGGCCGGCCGATCGAGCAGGCCGCGGTCAGCCTGAACGGCAAGACCCTGCTGGTCGCCGGTGCAACCGGCACCGCTCTGCACGCCCAGCGCATCGCCAGCAGCGAAAACCTGATGACCGGCGAAGTGACGCTGGAGCAGGAGCGCCTCGACCTGCCGCAACTGGCCGAGCCGATTCGCCAGCTGCTGATCGATCCGCGCCACATGTGGCTCTACGCGGTTAGCGGCAAGGCGAGCGTGGATGTCTTCGATCTGCGTCGCAAGCAACTCAATGGCCGTTACAAGCTGGTCGGCGATGGTAGCGAGATCACCACGATCAGCCCGCTGCTGGGCGGCATCTCGCTGATGGTGGGCGATTCCAAGGGCACCGTCGGGCAATGGTTCATGGTCCGCGCCGCCGACGGTCAGGCCGAGCTGAAGAACGTGCGCAACTTCCAGCTGGGCAGCAGCCCGATTCGGCAGATCCTGCCGGAAGAGCGGCGCAAGGGTTTCCTCGTCCTGGACGACAGCGGCAACGTGGGTGTTTACCACAGTACCGCGCACCGCACCCTGCTCAAGGAGCAGGTTGCCGACGGCGCTGCGCTGGCCGCGCTGTCGCCTCGCGCAACCCGCCTGCTGGTGGAGTCCGACAAGGGCCTGCAGCGTTTCGTGATCGACAATCCGCACCCGGAAATTTCCTGGAGCGCGCTGTGGGGCAAGGTCTGGTACGAGAGTTACCCGGAGCCGGATTACGTCTGGCAGTCCACCTCGGCCAATACCGATTTCGAACCCAAGCTGAGCCTCGCGCCGCTGGCCTTCGGTACGCTCAAGGCGGCCTTCTACGCCATGCTGCTGGCCGCGCCGCTGGCCATCTGCGCGGCTTTCTACACCGCCTACTTCATGGCGCCGTCGCTGCGCCGCAAGGTCAAGCCGGTGATCGAGCTGATGGAGGCACTGCCGACGGTGATCCTCGGCTTCTTTGCCGGCCTGTTCCTCGCGCCCTTCCTGGAGAACCATCTGCCGGGCATCTTCAGCCTGCTGTTGCTCATGCCGGTCGGCATTCTCTTCGCCGCCTGGACCTGGAGTCGCCTGCCACAGCGGGTGCGTCTGGCGGTTCCGGAGGGCTGGGAAGCAGTGCTGCTGATTCCGGTGATCCTGCTGATCGGTTTCGGCTCGCTGGAAATCAGCGGCCATCTGGAAAACTGGTTCTTCGGCGGTGACATGCGCCTCTGGCTGTCCAACGACATGGGCATCCCGTTCGATCAGCGCAACGCCCTGGTAATCGGCCTGGCGATGGGCTTCGCGGTGATCCCGACGATCTATTCGATCGCCGAAGACGCCGTGTTCAGCGTGCCGAAGAGCCTCACCCTGGGCTCGCTGGCACTCGGTGCCACGCCCTGGCAGACCCTGACCCGCGTGGTGCTGTTGACCGCCAGCCCGGGCATCTTCTCGGCGCTGATGATCGGCATGGGGCGCGCCGTGGGCGAGACCATGATCGTGCTGATGGCCACCGGCAACACGCCGATCATGGAAGCCAACATCTTCGAAGGCATGCGCACCCTGGCCGCCAACGTCGCGGTGGAAATGCCCGAATCCGAAGTCGGTGGCACCCATTACCGCGTGCTGTTCCTCGCCGCGCTGGTACTGCTGATGTTCACCTTCGTCATGAACACCCTGGCCGAGCTGATCCGCCAGCGGCTGCGCGGCAAGTACGCCAGCCTGTAAACCAGACTTCGCAAAAGGTATCGATCCGTGAAAAAGGATTCGTTGAACACCTGGGTCAAGAGCGGCACACCCTGGATCTGGATGAACGCCGGCGCGGTGTCCATCGCCGTGATCATGACCCTGGGGTTGCTGGCGATCATTGCCGTGCGCGGCCTGGCGCACTTCTGGCCGGCCGACGTGATCGTCGCCGACTACAGCGTGCCTGGCGCCGAGACGCGTGTACTGGCCGGCGAGGTCGTGCAGGCCGAAGAAGTGCCGCGGGCGCGCCTGGCGGCCAGCGGCCTGCCGGTGAACGTCGAGGGCGGCGAGTTCATGACCCGCGAGCTGCTCAAGGTCGGCAACCGCGAGGTCTACGGCGCGGACTTCTCCTGGGTCGTGGGTGAGTGGCTGAGCAACCAGCGCACACCCGCCGAGCTGATGGTGTTGGAGCGCCGCGAGTGGGGCAATTTCTATGGGTTCCTGCTCAACGTGAAGGAAGCCGGCCAGCTGGTCGCCGAGGGCGAAGGTGCCTGGAACGAACTGCAGGCACGCATCGACCGCGTCGATGAGCTGCACACGCAGATCTCGCGCATCGAGAAGGTGGAGATCGGCCGCATCAACCACGGCCTCGAGCGTCTGCGCCTGAAGACCCGCAAGCTGGAGCTGGACGATCGTCTGGACGCGGCCGCCCAGGCCGATCTGGACGCCGAGCGCGCCGAGTGGGATGCCGAGTACCGTGTGCTGGAAGACAAGCTGGTGGCGCTGCAGCAGCAGTTCAACCGCGACAGCATCACCGTGCGCACCGCCGATGGCCGCGAGCAGGAGATCAGCCTGGGCAAGGTGGTGCGAGCGTTCCAGCCCAATGCCATGTCGACGGCGCAGAAGCTGATGTTCTACTTCGCCAAGCTGTGGGAGTTCGTCAGCGACGAACCGCGCGAGGCCAATACCGAGGGCGGCGTGTTCCCGGCGATCTTCGGCACCGTGCTGATGACTCTGATCATGGCGGTGATCGTCACCCCGTTCGGCGTGATCGCTGCGGTCTACCTGCGCGAATACGCCAAGCAGGGCCTGCTCACCCGCATCATCCGCATCGCCGTGAACAACCTGGCCGGCGTGCCGTCGATCGTCTATGGCGTGTTCGGTCTGGGCTTCTTCGTCTACGTGCTGGGCGGCTCGCTGGACCGGCTGTTCTACCCGGAAGCCGCACCGGCGCCGGTGTTCGGCACGCCGGGTCTGATGTGGGCCTCGCTGACCCTGGCCATCCTCACCCTGCCGGTGGTGATCGTCGCCACCGAGGAAGGCCTGGCGCGCATTCCGCGGATGATCCGCGAAGGCTCGCTGGCACTCGGCGCGACCAAGTCCGAGACGCTGTGGAAGGTGGTGCTGCCGATGGCCAGCCCGGCCATGATGACCGGCCTGATTCTCGCCGTGGCCCGCGCCGCCGGCGAAGTGGCGCCGCTTATGCTGGTCGGCGTGGTCAAGCTGGCGCCGAACCTGCCGCTCAATGGCAACTACCCTTACCTGCATCTGGATCAGAAGATCATGCACCTGGGCTTCCACATCTACGACGTCGGCTTCCAGAGCCCCAACGTCGAGGCGGCGCGCCCGCTGGTCTACGCCACGGCGTTCCTGCTGGTGCTGGTCATCGCGATTCTCAACTTCAGTGCGGTCGTCATCCGCAACCACCTGCGCGAGAAATACAAGGCGCTGGATCATTGATTGGTGCTGCAAGCCCGGCGGTCTGCTTCGAGACGAGGCAACCGGCCTGGCTTGCAGCCAATAGCTTGCAGCCCGGGGCTGCAAACGGAGCGAGCACATGCAAACCAACACCCACTCCATCGACATTTCCGCGCTGGGCCGCGACAAGCGCAGCCTGAACCTGGCCAACGAGCAGGTCGCCATCGAGGTGCCTGACCTCAGCCTGTACTACGGCCAGAAGCAGGCGCTGTTCAACGTCAGCATGAACATCCCGCGCCAGCGCGTGACGGCCTTCATCGGGCCGTCCGGCTGCGGCAAGTCGACCCTGCTGCGCTGCTTCAACCGTATGAACGACCTGGTCGACGGCTGCCGCATCGAGGGCGCGATCAACCTCGACGGCACCAACATCTACCGCAAGGGCGAAGACGTGGCCGACCTGCGCCGTCGCGTCGGCATGGTGTTCCAGAAGCCCAACCCGTTCCCCAAGAGCATCTACGAGAACGTGGTCTACGGCCTGCGCATCCAGGGCATCAAGCAGAAGCGCGTGCTCGACGAGACCGTCGAGTGGGCGCTCAAGGGCGCGGCGCTGTGGGACGAGGTCAAGGACCGTCTGCACGAATCGGCACTCGGCCTCTCCGGTGGTCAGCAGCAGCGCCTGGTGATCGCCCGCACCATCGCCGTGCAGCCGGAAGTGCTGCTGCTCGATGAGCCGAGTTCGGCCCTCGATCCGATCTCCTCGCTGAAGGTCGAAGAGCTGATCTACGAGCTGAAATCCAAATACACCATCGTCATCGTCACCCACAACATGCAGCAGGCCGCGCGGGTGTCCGACTACACCGCGTTCATGTACATGGGCAAGCTGATCGAGTACGGCGATACGGATACGCTGTTCACCAACCCGGCCAAGAAGCAGACCGAAGACTACATCACCGGCCGCTACGGCTAGCCGGCCATGGCAAACCGCGCTGCGCGTTGTCGGCGGCGCTTGCCGTACTCGTTTGTACTGTCTGCGCGCCGCCTCCTAGCGCAGCACGCTTTGCCAAGGGCCGGCTCGTCCGGCGAGAGAACCACAGTTTCGCAAGGGCTCGATGATGATCAGCAAAGACAGCCACACCCAACACATCTCCCAGCAGTTCAACGCCGAGCTCGAGGAGGTGCGCAGCCACCTGCTGGCCATGGGCGGGCTGGTGGAGAAGCAGGTCAACGACGCGGTCACCGCGCTGATCGAGGCCGATTCCGGGCTCGCCCAGCAGGTTCGTGAAGTGGATGACCAGATCAACCAGATGGAGCGCAATATCGATGAGGAATGCGTGCGCATCCTCGCCCGCCGCCAGCCGGCGGCTTCCGATCTGCGCCTGATCATCAGCATCTCCAAGTCGGTGATCGACCTCGAGCGCATTGGTGACGAGGCGACCAAGATCGCCCGCCGCGCCATCCAGCTGTGCGAGGAAGGCGAGTCGCCCAAGGGTTACGTCGAGGTGCGTCACATCGGCGACCAGGTGCGTCGGATGGTGCAGGAATCGCTGGATGCCTTCGCTCGTTTCGATGCCGAGCTGGCGCTGTCGGTGGCGCAGTACGACAAGACCGTCGACCGCGAATACAAGACCGCGCTGCGCGAACTGGTCACCTACATGATGGAAGACCCGCGCTCGATTTCCCGCGTGCTCAGCGTGATCTGGGCGTTGCGCTCGCTGGAGCGCATCGGCGACCACGCGCGCAACATCGCCGAACTGGTGATCTACCTGGTGCGCGGCACCGACGTGCGCCACCTCGGCCTGGCGCGCATGGCCGAGGAAGTGGAAGGCACCAAGGAGCGCTGACAGGCGCGCCGGTAGCGGTGCGCGTCCGCTCACTGTTTGCGGGTGCGCGTTGCGCTCAGCTGGCTATCAGCGCCTCGCTCAGATAGTCGATCAGTGCCCGCGTCTTCGGCGGCAGGTGATGATTCTGTCGCCACAGCAGCCAGGCCGCGCCCTGGTAGGAGCCGGTGTAGCGCCACTGCGGCAGCACCTCGCGCAATTGCCCGTCGGCCAGCGCCTGGGCGGCGGTGAAATGCGGCAGGCAGGTGATGCCCAGGCCCGCCAGCGCCACCAGTAACCGGGCCTCGCTGTGGTTGCTGATGTAGCGACCGCGCACTGTCACCGTCTCCTGCAGCTCGCCGCGGCGCAGGTGCCAGCGATTGTCTCCCGCCGTTTCCCCCAGATGCAGGCAGCTGTGGCGCAGCAGGTCCTGCGGATGTTGCGGCTCGCCGTGGCGCTGCAGGTAGTCGGGGCTGGCGCAGAGCAGTTGGCGCACCGGCCCGAGCGGCTTGCCGGCCAGACCTTCGGGTGGATTGTCGGTGACCTGCACCAGCAGGTCGAAACCGTCCTCGATCAGGTCCGGGCTCTGGTCGCTGATCCGCAGCTGCACATCGACCTCGGGGTAGCGCTGGAGAAAGGCCGGCATCAACGGCCCGACGACGAACTTGCCATAGGCCTTCGGCACGCTCAGGCGCACCAGCCCGCGCGGGCTGCGCATCAGCCGCTCGCCGATGGCGACGGCGGCATCGGCCGCATCGAGCATGTCCCGGCAATGCTGGTAGAACTCAGCCCCGGCCTCGTTCAGTCGCAGCTGGCGCGTCGTGCGTTCCAGCAGGCGCAGCGCCAGGGCCTGCTCCAGCCGTGCCACCTGGCGGCTCACCGCCGACGGTGTGCTGCCCAGCAGGCGCGCGGCGCCGGAGAAGCTGCCGGCCTCGACCACCCGCACGAACACGGCCATGTAGGGCAGCAGGGCTGCGCTGTCATTCGTTCTCATGCGGAACAGGTCCTGTGCTGTTTCGCTGGATTATCGACCGTGGCGGCAGGCCCGACAATCAGCGCCTGATTGGTGCGGGGATTCGAACATGAAAGGCACGTTGAGACAGGGGCTGTGGCTGGCCGATGGCATGCTGCTGACGGTGGCGCTGATCTGGGGCAGCAGCTATGCGGTGGCCAAGCAGGCGCTGCTGTTCTACCCGGTGCTGGGTTTTCTGGCGATCCGCTTCGGTCTGACCTTTGTCCTGCTGCTGCCGCAACTGCGCGGCGCCGGTCGCCGGGCGCTGCGCCCTGGCCTGCCGCTGGGGCTGGTGATGCTGGCGATCTTTCTCTGCGAGACCTGGGGCGTGATGCTGACCAGCGCCAGCAATGCGGCGTTTCTGATCAGCCTGTGCGTGGTGATCACGCCGTTCATGGAATGGCTGCTGCTGCGCCAGCGGCCGCACAACACGCTGTTCCTCGCCTGCGCGCTGTCGCTGGCGGGTGTCTGGCTGCTGACCGGCGGCCCGCAGCTGTCGCTCAATCTCGGCGATGCGCTGATGCTCGCCGCCGCGTTGCTGCGCGCGGTGCTGGTCTGCCTGACCCGGCGATTGACGGCCGGCCGGGAAATCCCGGCACTGGCGTTGACTGCGGTGCAGAGTGGAGTCGTTGCGGCGGGCTGCATCCTGCTCGCCGTGTCGTTGCCGGGCGGACTGCCGGCGCTGCCGGTGGAGCCGGGCTTCTGGTTCGGCACGCTGTATCTGGTGCTGTTCGCCACGCTGTTCGCCATGTTCGCGCAGAACCGCGCGCTGGGGCGCAGCAGTGCAACGCGGGTGTCGCTGCTGATGGGCTCCGAACCGCTGTTCGGCGCGATCATCGCTGGTGTCTGGCTGGGTGAGCGGCTGGGGCCGATGGGCTGGGCGGGTGGGTTGCTGATCATGCTGGCGACGCTGTGCACCTTGCGGGTCGCACGTGCGCCGGTGCCGGTCGCCAAAGCGCGATGCGCGCGGATGCATGGGGAAATGCTCGGTTAGTCCCTGCCCATCTCGTGACCGATCATGCGGCAGACACCACAGGGGTAGGGTGGGCTTCAGCCCACCGACAACCCCGCGCACGCCACCCGCTGGTGGGCTGAAGCCCACCCTACGCTCCACCTGATCGGCTCAGTTTTCCTGCAGTTGAGTTTCCAGCTCGTCCAGCGCCGCCTGACGCTCGCCGTCCTGCAGGCGGGCGCCGGGGTTGAGCGACGACCACTCGGGATGGGCGCGACAGCGTTGCAGGGCTTCGGGCAGCTTGCCCTCGCGCCAGCCCTGATCCTGCGGCGTGGCCAGGCGGATCGCTTCGGTGGCGGCGTGCCCGCGAGTCGCGAGCACGGCCAGCAACTGGCGTTGGCGCAGGGCGAGCAGGCGCAGTACGGCGTCGTCGACGCTTAGCTCGCGCTGGCCTTTGAGCTTGCCGAGCAGGCGGTTGCCATAGTGCCGTGCGGTCTGTGCGCCGCCGCCGGCGATGGCGCCGAGCAGCGCCGCGGCGCCGAGGGTGATGCCGCCGACCATCAGGTCGACCCCAGCACCGGCGGCCGCGCCTGCGGCCATGCCGCTGCCGATCTTCACGCCCAGCTGCTTGAGAGTCTCGGGGTTGAACAGGTCGTCGCCCCAGCGCCCGTCGAGCAGCGGCAGCTCGCTGGCCGCCGCCTGCTCCTTGCGGAAGGCGTACAGCCGCAGCAGGGCCTCGACGCAGCGCTGCTCGCGGCTGCGCACGGCGTCATGCAGTTCACGAATGGCGCCGCGTTCCAGCTCCGGCTGTGCGGCCACGCTGCGTCGGCAGGCGGCGACATCCACCAGCAGTTCGGCGATCAGTCGCTGGCCGCTGGCCAGGCGTGCGGCAGCCTGAGCCTCATGGTCCTCGATCAGTCGCTGCAGCTTGGGTCGCGCCTGTTCCAGCAGCAGCGCCAGGCTTTCGTACAGCCGGCGCTCACCGTCCACGGGTGGCGCCACGCTGTCGAAGCGCACCAGCGCATGCAAGCCGAGGCGGGCTAGCGCCTGGCGCCATTCTTCCTCGCGATGGCCGGGCTGGGCGACGAAGTTGAGCACCGGCAGCAGCGGCTTGCCGCAGCTGGCGAGTACCGCCAGCTCGTCCTTGTACTTGGCCAGTACCGGCTCACGGGCATCGATCACATAGAGCCCGGCATCGCTGGCGAGCAGCTGACGCAGCACCTTGGCTTCCTGCTCGAAGCGCTGGCGCGCCTCGCTGCCGTCGAGAAAGCGCGCGGTTCGCGCCGGGCCGTCGAGGCGTTCGCCAGGGCGCTCGACGCGCTCGAGGTGGTCGAGCAGGGCGATGGCATCTTCCAGGCCGGGTGTGTCGTACAGCTCCAGCAGCGCTTCGCCGTCCACCGACAGTCGTGCGCCTTCGACATGGCGGGTGGTGCTGGGACGGTGCGAAACCTCGCCGAAGCCTGCATCACGGGTCAGGGTGCGCAGCAGCGAGGTCTTGCCGACATTGGTATGGCCGACCACGGCGAGCTTCAGGGCTTCAGTCATGTCCGTTCTCCAGCCAGCCCAGCGGCGTCGTGTTGGAATGGGGCAGGCCCAGGCTGTCCAGCGCCTGGTGCCAGTCTTCCAGACGCGCACTGTCCAGTGCCTCGCCGGGTGGTGCCTGCAGCAGCCAGACCCGCGTTGCCGCGGCACAGCGCGACAGCTCGCCGATCAGCGCCAGCGTGCCGCGGTCGGGTGAGCGTCGCGGATCACAGGCGACGGCCAGGCGCGCCGGTGGAAAGTGGCTTAGCTGATCGAGCAGCCGTCGGCGCCCCTCGCGGTCGTCGAGGATGCCGGCATCGGCGATACCCTTGGACAGAGCCGGCGGCCACGGGCGGCTGCCGTCCAGCTCGATGGCCACCAGTACGGCGCCAGCGCTGCCATCGAGCTGAGCGCCGGCAGTCGGTGCGTGCAGTTGGGCGGGCGCCGCATCACGGATGCCGAGGCGCTCGCTGGGTGGCTGCAGGCGTTCGCGCAGCAGGCGGTAGGCCGGCAGGTTCAGATCGAGGGTCAGCGCAGCCCGCCCACGCCGCCAGCGCCACAGGCAGAGGCTCGCCAGCAGCAGTCGCGGCAGCAGGCCGTAGACCAGCAGCACGCCGACCAGCCAGCCGGCCCAGCGTTGCCGGGCGCCGTCCAGATCGCCGGCGAGTGCGCCGCTGGCGCGGATCTGCTCGACATCCGGCACGCTGAAGCCGAGCAGGGCCGGTAGCGCGCCGAGGGCCTGGGTCAGGCCGACGAAGGCGTGCTCGCCAAGGATGGTGGTTTCCCAGACGAAGCCGTAGCGGCGGGTCGCCAGCAGGGCGAGGAGGCTGAGCAGGGCGCTGGTCATCGCCAGCAGCCATAGGGCGTGCACGCCTGTTCCCAGCAACCAGCGGCCGAGTCGGCGCTGATGCAGCACGCTCAGCAGGGCTGGGGCCAGCTGCGCGGCGCGGGCATCGCGGGCGAGCTTTTCGCTCAGCCAGAGCCACAGCCGCCCCAGCGCGCCGCTGCTGTCACCGGTCAGCAGCAGGCCGAGCAGCCAGCCGAGCAGGGTCAGCAGGTTCAGCCCGAGCAGGCTGCCCAGCGCCCAGAACACGTTGACCGGTCGCTGCCCGTCGCCCAGCGCGGCGAAGGCCAGCCCGGCACCGGTGAAGAGCGCCAGCAGGATCAGCGCGAGCGCGCCCAGGCGGGCGCCCTGACGCCAGTGCCGAAGCGCCTCGATGAGCCCGTCACGGTGGGCCAGCCAGAGCGCGCGGCGCTCGATCAGTGCTGGCAGATCGCCGCCGTGGGTACGGGCCTGGCGGTTGGCCTCGTCGTCGTCCAGCGGCCCGGCATGCTCTTCGCGCAGGCGCACGGCTTCGGTCAGCCAGATTCGGTCGAGCGGAGTGAGATCGGGAGAGGGGCGGACGGTCACGCGGCTTCTCGCTGGCGGGTCGAGCCCTGAGGATAACCGCTGCCGTGGGGAACGGGGAAACGGGGAGCCGTTGCGGCTCCCCGCTGTGGTCGTCAGTCGGCGTTGCGCAGGCGCACGGCGATATCCGGCTGGTCGATGAACAGGCCATCGATGCCGGCATCGAGGAAGGCGCGGATCTCCGCTTCGCTGTCGCCGCGCTCGTGGCGCTTGTCGCTGCTGCGCAGGTTGGCCGGGAGGAAGGCGTTTTCTGCGCGGAAGGTGTACGGGTGGACCTTGAGCCCGACCGCATGGGCGGCGGCGACGAAGCCGGTCGGCGTGCCCAGATTGCCGTTGCCGTCACGCGGAATGATGTAGCTCTTCTCCGGGCCGACGCCGGCGGCGTAGCGGGAGATGGCCTTGAGCCCGGCGGGGGTGGCCATCTGCGCGTAGGTCAGCTTGGTCCCGCGCACCTGCTGGTCATACGGCTGGCCGGAGCTGAACAGCTGCACCAGGCGCAGCTGGGTCAGGCGGCTGAGGGTCTTGAGGTTGTCCACCTCGAACGACTGGATATACACCGGCGCGTGACGCCCGACGTAGCCGTTGCGGGTGAGGATGCGCACCAGCGGCTTCTCCATGGCCAGGCCGAGCTGCTGGAAATGGGTCGGATGCTTGGTTTCCGGGTACAGACCGATGCGCCGGCCCTGGCTGAGCTGCAGCGTTTTCACCAGGTCGATGATCTCCTGCAGGGTCGGGATTTCCAGGCTGCCGTCCATGCGGGCATTGCCCGGGCGGATATCCGGGATGCGCTCGATGGCGCGCAGGGTCTTCAGCTCGGCGAGGGTGAAGTCTTCGCTGAACCAGCCGGTGAGGGTGACGCCGTCGACCTGCTGGGTGCGCTTGCGATCGGCAAACTCGGGGCGCTGGGCGACATCGGTGGTCAGGCCCAGCTCGTTGTCGTGGCGGGCGACGATATGGCCGTCACGGGTCATTACCAGGTCCGGCTCGATGTAGTCGGCGCCCTGAAACACGGCCAGGGCATAGGCGGCCAGGGTGTGCTCCGGTACATAGCCACTGGCGCCGCGGTGGGCGATCACCAGCGGGGTCGGCTCGCCCCGCGCAGCCTGGTGTTTCGCGGCGTGTTCATCCGCCGTAGCGAAGCCGGCCAGTGGAAGCAGCAGGGTGCAGGCGGTCAGCCAGCGGCGAAGGGAAGCGGTGGTCTTGCAGGCCATTTCGGCATCTCCTCGGATTGGAAGTCACAGCCTGAGCCACTTGCATGACCGGACGTTGACGCTGCGTTGCCCCTTGTGTTGCAAAACGGTTAAACCGACGAACGGCTGGCGCTGCGGGAATCGGGGCCGCTCTGGTATTCTCGCCGCCATGAATCAGACCCGCCTTCCCCTCGCCATGATCGCCGCCCTCGCGCAGAACCGCGTGATTGGCCTCGACAACCGTATGCCCTGGCATCTGCCCGCCGATCTCAAGCATTTCAAGGCCATGACACTCGGCAAGCCGATCATCATGGGCCGCAAGACCTGGGACTCGCTCGGCCGCCCGCTGCCGGGGCGTCTCAACCTGGTGGTCAGTCGCCAGGCCCATCTGCAGCTCGACGGCGCGGAAACTTTCACCGACCTGGATGCCGCGCTGGTGCGTGCCGAGCAGTGGGCGCGCGAGCAGGGCGTCGCCGAGCTGATGCTGATCGGCGGTGCGCAGCTGTACGCCCAGGCGTTGGGCCAGGCGCAGCGGCTTTACCTGACACGGATCGATGCCGCTCCAGAAGGCGATGCGTTCTTTCCGGCCTTCGACGAAGCCGAGTGGCAGTGCATCGACAGCCAGCCGCATCCGGCCGAGGGCGAGGCGCCTGCGTATCGGTTCGAGACCTGGCAACGGCGCTGATCGGCGCCGTCTTCGCTTGATCGGCGCCAAGTCCTTCCGCCTGGCCAGCTTCTATCCTTCGCAACAACCGTTTTCGAGACCCAGCCGATGCAAACCCGCGAACCCGACGTGCCGCAAGCCGAGCGCGTATCGGCGATCTTCGTTCGTCACCCTCTGTGGGAAGACGCTCTGGCGCTGCTCACCGGCACCGCGCTGGTCGCCCTTGGCATCGCCTTCTACAGCCACGCCGGGCTGCTCACCGGCGGCACCGTTGGGCTGGCCTTTCTGCTCAAGTACCTGGCCGGCTGGTCGTTCGGCCCGGTGTTCTTCCTGCTCAACCTGCCGTTCTATGCATTGGCGATCTGGCGCATGGGCTGGAAGTTCACCCTGCGCACCGTCTGCGCAGTGGGGCTTGTCTCGCTGTTCGCCGAGCTGACCCCACAGTGGGTGCGCTTCGCCGAGCTGAATGTGGTTTACGCTGCAGTGTTCGGTGGTTTCGCCATCGGCATCGGCCTGCTGATCCTGTTCCGCCATCGCGCCAGTCTTGGCGGGGTGAACATCCTCGCGTTGTTCCTGCAGGAGCGTTTCGGCCTGCGCGCCGGTACCTTCCAGATGGGCATCGACGCGCTGATCGTCATGGCCGCGGTGTTCGTCGTACCGGTGGACAAGGTGCTGCTGTCGGTGCTCGGCGCCGTGGCGCTGAATCTGGTGCTGGCGATCAATCACCGCGCCGATCGCTACATGGGCGTCAGCTGAGGCTGATCAGCTCCACCTGCGCCTGGCCGTCGTTCAGCTCCAGCAGTGCCAGGCTGATCGGCAGGCTGAAGCGTCGCGGACCGGCGCTGCCCGGGTTCACGTAGAGCACGCCGTCGCGCCGCTCGACCTTCGGTTTGTGCGAGTGGCCGGCGATCACCACGTCGACGCCGGCGGCAAGCGGGTCGATATCCAGCTGCTTGAGGTCGTGCAGCACGTGCAGGGTGAGACCCCCGATGCGCAGGTCGAGGCGTTCGGGCAGCACCTGCGCCCAGTCGGCCGTATCGATATTGCCACGGATCGCCTCCAGCGGCGCGATGGCACGCAGCCCGTCGAGCACCTGCGGTTTGCCGATATCGCCGGCGTGAATGATCTGTGCGCAGCCCTGCAGTGCCGCCACCGCCTCGGGGCGGAGCAGGCCGTGGGTGTCGGAGATCAGGCCGATGCGCATGCCGGTGTTCCCTTTAACTGCTTCGTCAGGTCATCCGACCCTTGGCCGACCGCTGTGGTTGCGGCAGGCTTGGGCTGTTCGGGTCGAGGAGTCTGGCATGGATCGGGTGGATTGCGTGGTGGTGGGTGCGGGAGTGGTCGGGCTGGCGGTGGCGCGTGCGCTGGCGCTGGCCGGTCGCGAGGTGCTGATACTGGAAGCCGAGGCGGCCTTTGGCACCGCCACCAGCGCGCGCAACAGCGAAGTCATCCACGCCGGCATCTACTACCCGCAGGGCTCGCTCAAGGGCCGGTTGTGCGTGGCCGGGCGTCGCCAGCTCTACGATTTCTGCAACAGCCACGGCGTGGCCCATCGACGTTGCGGCAAGCTGATCGTCGCCACCGACGAGGCCCAGATCGCTGCGCTGGAACAACTGCGGCGGCACGCGCTGGCCAATGGGGTCGATGACCTGCAGCGTCTGGATGGTCACGAGGTGCTGGCACTGGAGCCGGAAGTACAGGCGGTGGCAGGGCTGCTTTCGCCAAGCACCGGCATCATCGACAGCCACGCGCTGATGCTGGCACTGCTGGGCGATGCCGAGCGCCACGGCGCGGTGCTGGCACTGAATGCGCCGGTAACGGCGATCACCGTCGGCAGCACGGGCTTGCAGGTCGAGGTGGGCGGCGCCGATCCGTTGCAGCTGCTGGCCCGCACCGTGGTGAATTGCGCCGGGCATGGTGCGCCCATCCTCGCCGCGCACACCGCCGGGTTGGCCCCGGCCGCGCGGCCGCGGCAGTTCTTCGCCAAGGGCAGCTACTTCAGCCTGAGCGGGCGCACGCCGTTTCGCCATCTGGTCTATCCGCTGCCCGAGCCCGGCGGCCTCGGTGTGCACCTGACCCTGGATCTGGCCGGCCAGGCGCGTTTCGGCCCGGACGTGCAGTGGGTCGAGGCGCTCGACTATCGCATCGAGCCGGAACGGGCCGAGGGCTTCTACGCCGCGATTCGCCGTTATTGGCCGGCGCTGCCGGACGCTTCGTTGCAACCGGCCTACACCGGCATCCGCCCGAAGATCAGCGGCCCCGCCGAGGCGGCCGCGGACTTTCGCATCGATGGCCCGGCGCAGCACGGCATCGCCGGGCTGGTGAACCTGTTCGGCATCGAGTCGCCGGGCCTGACCGCCTGCCTGGCAATTGCCGAACACGTCCTTGGGTTGCTCGAGCCCACGGCATTGGCGACCTGATCACGCGCTGTCGCGCTCGCGTTGCGGCCCGTGCGGACGGGCCGCACACTGCAACCCGCCGCGATCGGACGGCGCATCACCGGCAAAAGGAACGTGCATGGAACTGACAGGCGAAGCCCGCCCGCTGAAAGTCTATCTGGCGGTCGGATTGCTGCAGGGTTTGGCGCTCTGGGCGGCCAGCGAGGCCTGGCCGCACGCTGCTGGCTGGCGGATCCTGTGTTCGGCGCTGCTGGCCTTCACGGTGATTGGCGGCTGGCAGGTGCAGCTGCTCTGGGGCGGGCTGTGCGAGGCCGGACGCTGGCGCTTGGTGCTTGCCTCTGCCGCGCTGCCGGCCGTGCTGGCGGGCGGTCTCGCGCTGCAGTTCGAGCAGCCGCGCTGGTATTACCTGGATGAGTCCGTCGGTACCCTGCTGCTCTGGAGCAACCTGATCCTGGCCTACGTGCTGACACCCTTCATCCAGGCGCGGGATGCCGATCATCGCTGGCGGGTCGACTACGCCGCGCTGTACCAGCACGCCATCAACAATGGCCTGCTGCTGTTCATGGCGCTGCTGATGCTGGCGGCGTTCTGGCTGCTGATCTGGCTCTGGGCCGGCCTGTTCAAGCTGGTCGGCATCAGGATTTTCGCTACGCTGTTCGAGTCGTCCGGCTTTATCTGGGTGGCCAGCGCGACAGTCGTCGCCATCGGGCTGTGGATCGGTCTCGAGCGTGGCCAGGTGGTCGATGCGCTGCGCAACGTGCTGCAGGCGATGTGTCGCTTCCTGCTGCCGCTGACGGTGCTGATTCTGCTGATTTTCGTGGTCTGCCTGCCGTTCACCAGTCTGCAGCCGTTGTGGGAAACCCGCCACGCGACGCCGATCCTGCTGGCCATGGTGTTCGCCCATGTCGCGCTGCTCAACGGCGTCGTTCAGGATGGCCGGCAGGCGGTGCATTACCCGCGTGCGCTGCGCGTGCTGGTCGACGCCAGCTCCCTGTGCCTGCCGCTTCTGGCTGGTCTTGCGGTTTACGCACTGTGGCTGCGGATCGGTCAGTACGGGCTCACGCCTGATCGGGTGGTGGCGGTCGGAGCGACCTTGGTTGCCCTGCTGCATGCGCTGGCGCTGATGGCAGCGGTGCTGCAACGGCGGGATGGCTGGCTGGCGGGCCTGCGCCGGAGCAACCCGCTGCTGGCGCTGGTTTCAGTGGCGCTGTTGCTGTTCATGCATCTGCCACCGTTGAGCCCGTTGCAGCTCAGCGCAGCCAACCAGTACCAGCGCCTGCTCGACGAGCAGGTGCCGGCAGAACGCACCGATCTCGGCGCACTGCGCTTTCAGCTGGGGCAACCCGGTCGCGACCATCTCGAAAAACTGCGCCAGCGCCTGAGCCAACCGGGCCTCGCTGATGCGCGACGGGAGCAACTGCAGGCGGACCTGCAGCGACTGGACAAGGCCGACAACTACTGGAACTGGCGACACGCGCACGACATGGCCAACACCGCTCCCGTGCCATGGATCGGCGAGCCTCTCGAAGATGCCGACGGCGCCTTGGCCCAGGCGATCGCGAACCAGGGCTGTGACGGGGACTGCGCCTTGTTTGCCGTCGATCTGGATGACGACGGCCAGCCCGAGGTGCTGCTGCTACGCGGTGCGCGGCCGCGGATCGTGACGGTGCTGGGGCGTGAGGCGAACGGCAGCTGGCGCTGGATCGGCCACCTTCGCAGCGCTGACGAGCAGACCCTCGACGGCGAGACCCTCAAGGAGCAGCTCGAGCGCGGTGCCTGGCGGGTGGTGGCGCCGCGTTTCAATGCGTTGGAGATCGACGGCATACGGCTGGAGCCGGCGATTACCGAATAGCACGCATGAAAAGCCCGACACAAGGTCGGGCTTTTCTGTTGCGGCTGCGGCAGCTGATCAGCCGTCCAGCATCGCCTTGTCGCGCACCGCGCCCTTGTCGGTGCTGGTGGCGAGCAGGGCGTAGGCCTTGAGCGCCGTGGTCACCTTGCGGGTGCGTGGCAGGGCGGGTTTCCAGCCTTTCTTGTCCTGCTCGTTGCGGCGGTGGGACAGTTCTTCATCGCTGACCTGCAGCAAACGCAGCGATAGGAACCGATCAGGTCTCAAATGCATAGCCGGAGGCTTTATAACCAGCTGACGTCGAGCACACGCACGAATACCTTCTGGTGTTCTGCGTCCGTCAGTTGCGCTTCGAGCTTTGCTCTCAACTCCTCTGGAGTCGCTGGCTTTACTTCCCTGTTCGGTGGGCCTTTTAGCTTGCGGCTCTCACCAAACCAGAGCACCAGATAGATGCCATGGCCGGCCGACTTCGGCGCATGTGCGTACTGAGCGATCAGTTGGTCATGCAGGGATGTCCAGAGTTTTTCATGATCGTCGCGCTTGATTTCGATAGGCAGGGCCAACTGGTTGCGGTAGTCCAGATGCAGATCGGCGCGCTTGTCGCCCGCATGGTCATATTCCGGCGCAATGCTGACGCCATGTGCGTTCAAGCGCGAGCGTAGGCGGGTTAAGAGAATATCGCGGCACAGGTTCTCCCCACGCCGCGCATTATGTTGGGTTTTGTTCTCTGTCCAGACATTCCAGAACGAGCGATAGCCATCGTCATTGGCCTGACGAAGCTCATGGGCGATATCGTCAAGGTGGTTTAGCGCGAGGCAAGTCAGATCCGCTACATTCGCTGGCGCCCGATTGACTAGCACATCAGCCACTGCGTTAAGTCCCAAGAACTGGAATTCGGCTTCTCGTCGGCGTACCTGCTGCTGCTCCAGTGTGCTCTGAATCCTGTAGCGCTCCGTCACCAGCTTTGGGCAAGAAAGCAGGCGTTGCAACTCAGTACCGGCTTCTATCGAAGGCTGAGAACCAAGCCAGTCGATCATGGCCCGCAGTTCATCGCTGAGATCCATTGCCGTAGTGACAAGCCCACCTCTATGTCGCTCGAAGTCGGCATGTTGGGCTACAGCCTCAATCAAACGGCTAAGAATGCGTTCCGGTTGTTTTATTTGGAGTGCCTGCAGTTGGACTCCTTGCATTAGGACTTCAGCCGCTACAAGCATTGCAATATTCGCTTCCTCCGCCTCGGCAATCCACCGCCAGACTTTATCTTCGCCTTCGGCGTGTCCCGCCAGCATATTTATTGCCAGCCATGGAAGTTGCTGGTCGACATGGAGCTGTGGCGACTCCAATTTGTTTCGAGCCAGCGCAGCAAGACATTCAGGATTCGTTTTCAAAGCAGCACCCAGCAACTGCCGGAGAGTAGTCAACTGATCCCCAGAAGCGCTCTCTGGAAACTGCCTTAGCAGCTCAGGGGCTGCGATCTGTGCAACCTGATCATACGCAGAGTCCCTACCCAAAGGATGCGTCATAGCCGCAGAGACATTCCCGACGGCAAACGCGGCAGAGACTTGTTGAACCAGCACACGGGAAAATAGTTTGGGGTGCTGCCGCGCAATCTGTGTGGCCCAGCCATCGAGGCCGTCCAGCCCGAAGTACGGCTGGCAGAAATAAAACGCCAGCAGCATTTCGATCAAATCGTCAGGTAGTGCAGTAGTAGTTTCGGGATTAGCGGCCCAGCTCAACTGCAGACCAAGCAGGCAAGGCAGGCCTATGAAGTAGCGTTGGCTAACTCGATTCAGTGAGATGATATCTGCGGCGGAGGGCAGGTCGGGGCGCTGCAGGCATTGACGGAAGCCGGATTCGGCCGCCCGCATAAGCTCATCGCCCAACTCACTATAGTTGGCAAAACGTTCGCTTAGTGTTTCACCATGAATACCCGGAAAACGTTTTAGCCAGACCCATGCCAATTCTTCAAGCCCGGCTGCTGCGGCTGTGCCTGCAGCTATAGCGGATAGCTCGGTGCTAATGCGTTGAGTTCGTTGGCGACGCTGTTCGGCTTGTTGTTCTTTATATGGCCGGGTGCGTGCCGCATCTTCTAGTCGCCAACGCTCCTGCTCTAAGTCGCAAGTTAGGCAATCTCTCAGCCATGAGTTTCGCTTTGGACAAGCCAGCGCCCACGCTTCCAGCATCTCTATAGACAGCCCCTCGGCGCCGCGCTGCCACATAAGAGAATTGACCGCATTCTGCAAATGGATCTTGGCTTGAACCTCTTCTGAAGCTCCTGCTTGGCGCAGATGCCAAAGGCCAACGTCTGCAGGAGGCGTCGCGCCATGTAAAAGTAAATACTGGTAGTGGTGACGGTTGGCTGCCATAGCCTGAACACACTGATCCAGCACTGCCTTATAGCGCTCAGGATGCCGTTCAAGCCAATGCCGGATAGCTGTCAGTGACTCACCATCCCGGTTGAAGTAACCATATTGATTGGCCCCGCTCCCCAGCCATTTTAAGAGCTGCTCATCAGAGGCGGATTCACCCAACTCTTCGATGGTGCGAGCAAGTAGCCGGTCTATCGGCCGGGACAGCATCCTTTCGACGCTGTCCTCTTCATACGTTTCGAGTCGCGAACAAAGCTCCTCAAGAAGGGCTGGTAACTGATCTGCCGAAGCGCGCTCTGGGAGCCAATGCTCCCAGAACATCCGGTAGCAACCGGTCAACCTAGAATTTTTGGGGGGGTGTAAGTACTGGGGCAGCTCAGCCGTTATTAACGTTTCCGGATATAGCTGATCCAACAACTTGCCGAGTAACTCATCATCTTCATCCTCAACCTGATTACTGGAAATTTCGGACAGCAGTTTTCGGATCTGTTCCGTAGTAGCCAGCCGGAACCAAACCCTAAGCGCTGCGTACCGTAGCCGTGGCCAGAAAGAGGAGTCCTTGATTATTGCGAGTAACGGAACCACAAGGCACGGATAGGCAGGCCCGAAATCAAGGATATCCAGCACAATGTCCATTAGGGACTGAGTAGCCTCATTGCGCTCAGGTGTTTGCAGTATACCGAGGAAATCTTCAAGCAATTCTGTGTCGGCTAGCGCTCCGAATGCCGACATGTCTCGCCAGAGCCGCCAACGGAATCCCGGAAACCGCTCCGCCTGTCGCCCTAGTGCTTGTAGCAAGTAGCGCTTTTCTGCGGAGCTAAACGAACGTACATCGCCGTACAGCACGATGCCGAGCGGGTCAGCGTCTATCAGTCGCATGCGTATCGAGATGCTGTGTTGGGCTAGCCAGGCGAGCATGCCACGCATGTCGGCCACCACCCCGCCGTCAAAGCCAAGCAGGAGGTTGAGCAGCCGCCCGTGCGGCAACCCTCCACGGTCCAACTTATCTGCCAGCCATTCCGCGGCGAGATACTCCGCGACACTGCGGTGACAGGGAATCAGGCGCTCGGCATTCCCAATGGCCGGGGCAAATAATGCGGAATGTAATGCTCTTCTAGCTGCTTCCGGTGTTTCGGGCCTTAGCTGAAGAAGTGTCGGATGCCCGGTATCACTGGCATCCAGATCGAGCGAAATTCCTGTCTTGCTGGACAGCAGCAGCACGGCAAAGAGCTGACCAGCCGCTTTCAGCACAGTACCGTTATCGAGTGCCTTGGCTTCGCTGATCTGTCGATGGTTAGTATTGTTCTCTTCTGCCAGCTTTTCGCAGGCTAGGCGATAAACCTCACTTCGGCTTTCCGGCCAGCACATTCCGCTGACGGCTCTGGCCATTAGTCCCAACATCTGAGGGTTGCTCAATAATGGTGCGATTCCGTGTCGCTCGGCCTGTTCGATAAAGGCCGACGGATCTTGGACGTTGTGATTGTTTTGCAGAACCTGCCGGACGTCGTGGTCGCTCAGAGGACATAAGTGCAATACCACAAGCTCGCCGTCGGGGCTGACACGCTGCAGCTCCGCTGTGTCGGTCGAGCCATGCCAGTCAGCTGCACGACAGGAAAGTCGAAAGGATGGCTGCCCGAGCTGACGTAATTGGTTGCGAATACGAAGAATCAGACTCTCGGAACCAGCGGCACGAGCCTCATCTAATCCATCGATAAACAGTGTCTTGCCGAGCCATTCTCCTAAAGGCGGTGTTGTTACTATAAATTCGCTGGCTGTAATGTACTCGCCGCTTACGTCCTGAGCTGCCTGCTTCAACGCTTCGCTCTTGCCCGCTCCCGGCTCGCCTAGCAGCACCCACGCAGATCTGTGGTGATACTCGCTGAGTAGGGTTTGCGGATTTTTCGCCTTGTCTCGAGATTCCGACGATTCGTTAACTCGCCTGGGTATTAGCATCATCCATCTGCTCGCGACTGACTGCGTGCGGCCAGCATACAGTGCCCTAAGATGCCTCAGAAAGCAGAAGCCCGACACGAAGTCGGGCTATCTGGTTACAGCAGTGGCCGGATCAGCCGTCCAGCATCGCCTTGTTGCGCACCGCACCCTTGTCGGCGCTGGTAGCGAGCAGGGCGTAGGCCTTGAGCGCGGTCGAGACCTTGCGCGCGCGCGGCTGCGCCGGCTTCCAGCCCTTCTTGTCCTGCACGTGGCGGCGATGAGCGATTTCCTCGTCGCTGACCAGCAGGTTGATGGTGCGGTTGGGGATGTCGATCAGCACCTTGTCGCCGTCCTGCACCAGGCCGATGGCGCCGCCCGCGGCCGCTTCCGGCGAGGCATGGCCGATGGACAGGCCGGAGGTGCCGCCGGAGAAGCGACCGTCGGTGAGCAGCGCGCATTCCTTGCCGAGGCCCTTGGACTTCAGATACGAGGTCGGGTAGAGCATTTCCTGCATGCCCGGGCCGCCCTTCGGACCTTCGTAGCGAATGATGACGATGTCGCCTGGCTTCACCTCGTCGGCGAGGATGCCTTTCACGGCGCTGTCCTGGCTTTCGTAGATCTTCGCCGTGCCTTCGAACACGTGGATGGACTCGTCCACGCCGGCAGTCTTCACCACGCAGCCGTCCAGGGCGATGTTGCCGTAGAGCACGGCGAGGCCGCCTTCCTGGGAATAGGCGTGCTCGACGCTGCGGATGCAGCCTTCGGCACGGTCCAGGTCCAGGCTCGGCCAGCGGGTGGCCTGGCTGAAGGCGACCTGGGTCGGGATGCCCGCCGGGCCGGCCTTGAAGAAGGTATGTACCGCTTCGTCCTGGGTCTGGGTGATGTCCCATTCGGCGATGGCATCGGCCATGCTCGGGCTGTGCACGGTGGAAACATCGGTGTGCAGCAGGCCGCCGCGGGCCAGCTCGCCGAGGATGGAGAAGATGCCGCCGGCGCGGTGCACGTCTTCCATGTGGTACTTCTGGATGTTCGGCGCCACCTTGCACAGCTGCGGCACCTTGCGCGACAGCGCGTCGATGTCGCGCAGGTCGAAGTCGACCTCGGCTTCCTGGGCAGCGGCCAGGAGGTGCAGGATGGTGTTGGTCGAACCGCCCATGGCAATGTCCAGGGTCATGGCGTTTTCGAAGGCCTTGCGGCTGGCCACGTTGCGCGGCAGTACGGACTCGTCGCCGTCCTGGTAGTAGCGCTTGCACAGCTCGACGGCGATACGCCCGGCGCGCAGGAACAGCTGCTCGCGGTCGGCGTGGGTGGCCAGCGTGGTGCCGTTGCCCGGCAGGGACAGGCCGAGGGCTTCGGTCAGGCAGTTCATCGAGTTGGCGGTGAACATGCCCGAGCAGCTGCCGCAGGTGGGGCAGGCGCTGCGCTCGTACTCGGCGACCTTCTCGTCGGAGCAGGAGTCGTCGGCGGCCACCACCATGGCGTCGACCAGGTCCAGGCCGTGGTTGGCCAGCTTGGTCTTGCCGGCTTCCATCGGGCCGCCGGAAACGAACACCACCGGGATGTTCAGACGCAGCGCGGCCATCAGCATGCCGGGGGTGATCTTGTCGCAGTTGCTGATGCAGACGATGGCGTCGGCGCAATGCGCATTGACCATGTACTCCACGGAGTCGGCGATGATCTCGCGCGACGGCAGCGAATAGAGCATGCCGTCGTGGCCCATGGCGATGCCGTCGTCGACCGCGATGGTGTTGAACTCCTTCGCCACGCCGCCGTGCTTCTCGATCTCGCGGGCGACCAGCTGGCCCATGTCTTTGAGATGCACGTGGCCGGGAACGAACTGGGTGAAGGAGTTGGCGATGGCGATGATCGGCTTCTTGAAGTCTTCGTCCTTCATGCCGGTGGCGCGCCACAGCGCCCGGGCACCGGCCATGTTGCGGCCGTGCGTGGAGGTTTTCGAACGGTAATCAGGCATGACGGTTCCTGCGGCTAATCAGGTAAACGGAGGTATGCGTATGGTGAGCAACGCCTGTGCCGGATGCAACGGAGGATGACCGTGCGTTCGGAAGGGGCCGGGTCGAGGCGGGGTAATCGCTCGTGGGGCCTGGGCTCAGGGTCCGCCGTGTGGTGAATGGCGAGATATCACCGATTCTACGCACGTTCCGGCAGCCGGGCCAGGCGGGACGATTGCCGGTACGCCGGTATGCCGCGCGCTAGCCGCATGGCGACGCCGGAGGAGGCGTTCGAGACGCACATCCGCTGAAAAATGCCGCATTGACCGCTGGTCCGCTTCTGCCTGCGTGCGACTGGCGGGTCGATTATCGCTCGCTAGAGTCCATTCCCGACCGTTTCGCTGGCTGCCGCGCCACTGGAGTTGCGTGCTGCCCGCTGGCGGTCGGCCGGTATGTGTCCGTTTCGCGACGGTAGGGCAGCGTTCGACCGGCGATGAATCCTTATACCAATGACAAGAACGAGGAATGCAGATGCGCAAGTTCACACTTGGATGCCTGAGTGCCACGGCGCTGGTCGCCCTGTCCGTTTCCGCCACCGCCGCTCCGCTGCCCGATACGCCCGGCGCGCCCTTTCCGGCGGTTTCGAGCTTCGACAACGATGGGCCGTACGCGGTGACCAGCCAGAGCGAGGGACCCAATTGCCGGGTCTACCGGCCACGCACGCTCGGCCAGGGCGGAGTCCGCCACCCGATCATCCTCTGGGGCAACGGCACCGGTACCGGACCGACCACCTATTCCGGACTGCTGAGCCATTGGGCCAGCCATGGCTTCGTGGTCGCCGCGGCGGAAACCTCCAACGCCGGCACCGGGCGGGACATGCTGGCCTGCCTGGATTACCTGGTGCAGGAGAGCAACCGCACCTATGGCACTTACGTCGGCGTGCTGAACACCGGGCGGGTCGGGACCTCGGGGCATTCCCAGGGCGGTGGCGGCTCGATCATGGCCGGGCAGGACGATCGCGTGAAGGCCACCGCGCCGATCCAGCCGTACACCATTGGTCTAGGCCATGACTCGTCGTCGCAGCGCAACCAGCGCGGGCCGATGTTCCTGATGTCCGGCGGTGCCGACACCATTGCCATTCCTTACCTGAACGCGCAGCCGGTCTTCACTCGCGCCAACGTGCCGATCTTCTGGGGCGAGCGGCGCTATGTCAGCCACTTCGAGCCGGTGGGTGATGGCGGGGCCTATCGCGGCCCGACGACGGCCTGGTTCCGTTATCACCTGATGGACGACGAAAGTGCGCGTGGCACTTTCTACGGACGCTTCTGCGGGTTGTGCACCAGCCTGTTGTGGAGCGATCAGCGCAAGGGCATCGAGTAAGGGATGGGCGCAGGGCGGCGGTTCGTCGCCGCCTTGCGCGTCTGGTGCGGGGTCAGCTGTTGGGCAGGATGCGGCAGGTCAGGCTCTTGATGTAGCGGGTTTCCGGGATCGCCGGATGCACCGGATGGTCCGGGCCCTGCGCGCCGCGCTCGAGCAGCTGGATGTTGCGATCCAGATGGCGCGCGCTGCCGAGCAGGATGTTCTGCAGGTGGTCTTCTTCCAAGTGCATGGAGCAGCTTGCACTGACCAGGATGCCGTCCTTGTTCAGCAGGCGCATGGCGGCCTCGTTGAGGCGGCGGTAGGCGGCCTCGCCGTTCTTGATGTCCTTTTTGCGCTTGATGAAGGCCGGTGGGTCGGTGATCACCACGTCGAAGCGCTCCTCGGCGTTCTTCAGTTCCTTCATCGCCTCGAAGGCATCGCCCTCGACGCAGGTCATCTTCTCGCCCACGCCATTGAGTGCGGCATTGCGCTCCACGCCGTCCAGGGCAAAGGCCGAGGCGTCGACGCAGAACACCTCGCTGGCGCCGAAGGCGGCGGCCTGCACGCCCCAGCCGCCGATGTAGCTGAACAGGTCGAGCACGCGCTTGCCCTTCACATAGGGCGCCAGGCGCGCGCGATTCATGCGGTGATCGTAGAACCAGCCGGTCTTCTGGCCCTGCAGCACCGGCGCCTCGAACTTCACGCCGTTCTCTTCCAGCGCGACCCATTCCGGCACCACGCCGAAGGCGGTATCCACGTAACGCTCCAGGCCTTCGGCATCGCGGGCGCTGGAGTCGTTCTTCCACAACACGCCGCGAGGCTTGAGCACCTGCACCAGCGCCTCCAGCACGGCATCCTTGTTGCGCTCCATGGTTGCCGAAGCCAGCTGCACCACCAGGTGGTCATGGAAGCGATCGACCACCAGTCCCGGCAGCAGATCGGAATCGCCGTAGATCAGCCGGTAGCAGGGCTGCTCGAACAGCCGCTCGCGCAGGCTCAGGGCGACCTTAATGCGGTGCACCAGCAGCGACTTGTCCAGGCTGTGCTTGAGGTCGCGCGACAGCAGCCGCGCGCAGATCAGGTTGTTCGGCGACACGCCGACGATACCCAGCGGCTTGCCACCGGCGGCTTCGAGGATAGCCTGGTCGCCAGCGGCGAAGCCCGCCAGCGGCGTGGCGGCCGTGTCGACTTCATTGCTGTACACCCAAAGATGGCCCGCGCGCAGGCGGCGGTCGGCATTGGCTTTGAGACGCAGGCTGGGCAGGGTCATCGGCAGGGCTCCGGAAAAAAGACGGGCATTCTAAACGAGCGGCCCGCCGCATGCGCTGGGGTCGTAGGAAAAACGCCCGCCGCGTGCCTGTCGATGCCTCGCTCAGGCGGACAACGCGTCGATCAGCGCCTGGCTGAATGCCGGGATGTCATCGGGCTTGCGGCTGCTGATGAGGTGGCCATCGACCACCACCTGCTCGTCAACCCACTCGGCGCCGGCATTCTTCAGGTCGTCGGTGAGCGATGGCCAGCTGGTCATGCGCTTGCCGTTGACCAGATCGGCCGAGATCAACAGCCAGCCGCCATGGCAAATCACGGCGATGGTCTTGTTCGCACGGGCGGCATCGCGAACCAGTTCCTGGGCCATCTCATCGCTGCGAATGGTGTCGGAATTGACCACGCCGCCAGGCAGTAGCACGGCGTCGTAGTCCTCCATGCGGATGCTGTCGAAGGTGTTGTCGACATGGAACTTGGAGGCCGGGGTGGTGTGGTTCCAGCCGGTCACCTCACCATTCTTGGCAGAGATGATCTCGGCGGTTGCGCCGGCCTTTTCCAGCGCCTCCTTGGGCCCGGTCAGTTCGACCTGCTCGAAGCCATCGGTCACCAGAATTGCCACACGCTTGCCTTTGAGTGAATCGGCCATTGCTCTGTCCTCCTCGTCGGTTCGACTTTCATGCACTTGAAATCCGACCATCAACTCGGCCAAAGTTCGCACTCTTTTCGCACAGTAGTGGCCTTCGGCTAGTCCCGGGCCGAGCCTCACCATGACCATCGAACTTACCGACGAGCAGATCCGTAGCGTGCTGCAGGGAATCAACGTGCCTGCGCAGCCGCAGATCATGGTTGACCTGCAGATGGAGCAGATGGCACCGGAGCCCGACCTGCGCGCCATTGCGCGGCTGATCAGCCAGGACCCGGGACTGTCTGGGGCGTTGCTCAAGACGGTCAATTCACCGTTCTACGGTCTGGCCAACCGAGTCGCCTCGATCCAGCAGGCGGTCAATCTGCTGGGCTGCAACACCGTGATCAACCTGATCAACGCTCAATCCATCCGTGGCGAACTCACGGATGCCGCGATCGTCACGCTCAACCGCTTCTGGGATACCGCACAGGACGTGGCCATGGCCTGCCTGACGCTGGCCAAGCGCATCGGCTATGCGTCGCCGGACGAGGCCTACACCCTCGGACTGTTCCACAATTGCGGCATCCCGCTGATGCTCCAGCGTTTTCCCGGCTACATGGTGGTGCTGGAGGAGGCGTACGCCAGCACCAACGCCGAGACGCGGGTGATCGATATCGAAAATCGCGTCCTGAATACCAACCATGCGGTGGTGGGGTTCTTCGTGGCGCGCTCATGGAAGCTGCCGCAGCATCTGTGCGATGTGATCGCCAACCATCACAACGCCCTCACCCTGTTCCGGGACGGGCTCGGCGACGGACGGGTCGAGACGCTGCTGGCCATTCTGAAGATGGCCGAGCATATCTGTGCCTGCCACCAGTTGCTGGGCGACCAGCCAGACGATCATGAGTGGGCGGTCGTGGCCGAGCAGGTGCTCGAGCACGTCGGACTGTCGGAATATGATTTCGAATGCATGCGTGACAGCATCCGCGAACTGGGTATCGGCTGACCGATCCCCAGCAACGTGAAGGGCCGTCCGAGGCCGACGTAGGAAGCGCCCATGCCTGAGTTACCTGAAGTTGAAACTACCCGTCGTGGCATCGAGCCACATCTGCTCGGCCAGCGCGTCAGCCGCGTGCTGGTGCGCGACCGGCGCCTGCGCTGGCCGATTCCTGAGGATCTCGACGTGCGCCTGTCCGGGCAGCGGATCGAGGCCGTCGAACGCCGCGCCAAGTACCTGCTGATCAGGGCCGAGAGTGGCACGCTGATCGTCCATCTGGGTATGTCCGGCAGCCTGCGCCTGGTTGACGCCGCGCTGCCGGCGGGCAGGCACGAACATGTGGATCTGCTGCTGGAGTCCGGTCAGGCGCTGCGCTACACCGACCCGCGGCGCTTCGGCGCGATGCTCTGGAGCGAGGAACCGCTGGCCCATGTGCTGCTCGCCAGCCTCGGGCCCGAGCCGCTGGGAGAGGATTTCGACGGCGACCGACTGTATCGACTGTCGCGCGGGCGCAGCATGGCGGTCAAGCCGTTCATCATGGACAACGCGGTGGTGGTGGGCGTCGGCAACATCTACGCGAGCGAGGCGCTGTTCGCCGCCGGGGTCGACCCGCGACGGCCGGCCGGCACCATCTCGCGGGCGCGTTACCTCAAGCTCGGCGAGGAGATCCGGCGCATCCTGGCCATGGCCATCGAGCGCGGCGGCACCACCTTGCGCGACTTTGTCGGCGGCGATGGCAAGCCCGGCTATTTCCAGCAGGAGCTGTTCGTCTATGGTCGCGGTGGTGAGTTCTGCAAGAGCTGCGGCTCGACCCTGCGCGAGATCCGCCTGGGCCAGCGGGCCAGCGTCTACTGCAGTCGCTGCCAACGCTGAGGTGGCGTAACTGCGCGCGCGTTGACGGCGTTCACGCCCCGCGGGGCGCGGCCACTGCTATAGTGGCCGTCACAACTAAAATTGCCGCGTTTCGCACAGCTGAAGGACCACACCATGAATCTGTTCCGCTCCACCGCTGCTGTCTTGGCTCTGACCACTGGCCTGCTGGCAATGCCGGCGCACGCGGAATCGGTCCCGCAGAACGCCAGCGGCGATCCGATGTACACCGTCGAGGCGCCCAAGGCCTACTCCATGGTGGGCGACCTGATCATCGCCCGTCCGCTGCTCATCGCCGCGACGGCCATCGGTGCCGGCGTTTTCGTTGTCAGCCTGCCGTTCACCGCGCTGGGCGGCAATGTCAAGGAGGCTGGACAGGCGCTGGTTGCTGATCCGGCGCGCGAAGCGTTCGTACGCTGCCTGGGCTGCACCAGCTCAGAGCAGAACCAGTACTGACGAAAAAGGGCGCCGAGGCGCCCTTTTTACTGGCTAGTGACAGGCTCAGTAGTAGTACTTGTCCTCGATGTCGCGCATCTGGCGTGTTGCAGTTGCGCTATCTATGCGGCCCTCGTCCAAGTCCCGTTGCACCTTTTTTTGATCTTCCAGCTTTTTCTTGCGGATGGTTGCTATCGAGGCTTGGTAGTTAATGGCCATTGACCCGTCGTAGCCGCTCACCGGATCCCATAGAATGGACAGCGGCCAGAGCAACAGGTTGAGTACGCCAAACCCTGGCTCCCGCGCATAGAACGAGCCCCCTCCTGGCAGCAGGCCCAGCAGAGCGCCGGTAGTGGGGTTCTTTTCCTCTGTTTCGATACCGTTGGCTTCCATCGATCTGTATTCCCGTGTCTGACTCGGGGACAGCCCTTTCGCGCAGCCACTCAGTGCAACGGCCAGCACAGCGACCGTTAATACTCGGCTAAGCATGGTGTAGCTCCTTCTGAACAGTTATTGGCATGGTGTTGTTGTTTTTTGATGAGCACGCAAAAGGCAGTTACTTAGAATAATGAGCGATCCTAAGAAGTACGTGCGCATTTTTTTGGTCGTCCTGGGCATCGCCGTGCTGGCAACCAGTTTTTGGATCAACGACGGTTGGCTCGAGCTGTGCGCGGGACTCGCCCTGTTCCTGTTCGGCATGCAGTGCCTCGAAGAGGGCCTGCGCCAGCTGGCCGGCAGCAAGCTCGAACAGCTTCTGGCGCGCAGTACCGCGACGCCGCTCAAGGGGCTGATGTTCGGCATCAGCGGCACCATGCTGCTGCAGTCCAGCACGCTGGTCTCGTTGCTCACCATCGCCTTCATCAGTACCGGCTTGATCAAGCTCGCCGGCGGCGTCGCCATCCTGTTCGGCGCCAACCTCGGTTCCACTACCGGCATCTGGCTGCTGGCGCTGGCCGGGCAGAATGTCAGCCTCAGCCCGCTGGCCTTGCCGCTGCTGGTCTTCGGCGTGCTGGCGAGCTTCAGCGGCGACAAGGGCAAGGCGGCCGGGCGCATCGTGCTCGGCATCGCCTTCATCTTTCTCGGCATCGATCAGATCAAGAGCGGGTTCTCCAGCTTCGGCGGCATGAACCTGTCGCAGTATCACGCCGGTGGCCTGACCGGCCAGTTGCTGTTCGTCGGTATCGGCCTGCTCGCCACCGTGGTACTGCAATCGAGCCATGCCACGCTGATGCTGACCCTGACCGCGCTGGCTGCCGGTCAGCTGGATCTGATCCAGGCCCTGGCCACCGCCATCGGTGCGAACGTCGGCACCAGCGTCACCACCGCCTTTGTCGGCTCGCTGGGCGGCAATCGCAATGGCCAGCGCCTGGCCCTGGCACATGTGCTGTTCAACGTCACGACCGCCGTCCTGGCGATCGCGCTGCTGGTGCCCCTGGCATGGCTGGTGACGTGGCTGGTCGCGCCGCTGGGGCTGGGTGAGAATCGGCTGATTCAGTTGGCGCTGTTTCATACGTTGTTCAACGGCATTGGCGTACTGCTGTTCTGGCCCTGGCAGACGCAGCTGGCGAATTTCCTGCTGCGCGTACTGCCGGAGCGGGCCGAGCCGACGGTGCTGATCACCGAGCTGGCGCCGGCACAGCCGGACGGAACCACCCACTCCCGCTATCTTAATGATCGCGCGCTGGATTCGGCCGATGCGGCGGCCAGCGCGGTGGCGCAGGAACTGCAGCATCTGGCGCGCCTGAGCCTGGAAGTGATCTGTCACGCGACCTACCTGCCGGTGGAGCAGCTACGCCAGCAGGGGCCGATCGACGAGACGCTGATCAAGGCGAAGCCCGAAGCCCAGGCGTTGGATGCCGAGGGCCTCTACAAACGCCATATCAAGGGCGTGTATTCCGACCTGCTGACCTTCATGGGCCGCCTGGAGCTGCCGCTGGACGAGAGCCACCAGGCGTTCTGGCTGAACTGCCAGGTCGCCGCGCTGCAGCTGGTGGATGCGGTCAAGGATGCCAAGCACCTGCAGAAGAACCTTGGCCACTACCTGCGTACCGATGAGTCTGGTGCTCGGCAGGCCTATGTCGAGCTGCGCCGACATCTGCTGGAGTCGCTACGGGAGATCCGCGCATTAAGCCACTCGGAGCTGCCTGATGAGCTCTGGCGCGAGCGGCTGAACTGGCTGGACGAACGTGCCGCGCAATTCGACGCCGAATTCCGCCGACGGCTGTTCGAGTCGATCCGCAATCACAAGCTGGACGGCCTGCAGACCAGTTCGCTGATGAACGACCTGGGCTATGCCAGTCGCATCATCCAGAGCCTGCGCAACGCCTTGCTGCTGGGCGAGGGCCACGAGCTGACGCGCCAGCTGCGACAGCTGGCGGCCGACGACGGCCCGGTCATTGTGCAGCCGTGATCGGCTGGCGCCGTGCCGGCACGTTCAGCGCGCGGCCGATCCCGCGCGGGTCGCTGGCCGCCTCGACCCGGCCGCTCGGCTTGTGCCAGTAGAGCACCTGCTGGTTGCCGTAGTCGCGCTCGATCAGCCTGGGCTGGTGGCCGCGGGCACGTAGCGCGTCCAGCTGCGCCGGGCTGAAGGCATCGGCCTCGTACTGCAGCACATCCGGCAGGTACTGATGGTGATAGCGCGGCACTGCCGGCCAGGCCTGCACCGGCTCGCCATCCAGGTAAGACAGTGCCGAAAGCAGCACCATGCTGGGGATACGGCTGCCGCCGGGCGTGCCGAAGGCGGCGAACTCCTCGGCGCTTTCGATGAAGGTCGGGCTCATGCTCGACAGCGGCCGCTTGCCGCCGGCGACGGCGTTGGCGCTGCTGCCTTGCAGGCCATAGGCATTGCTGCCGTCGATGTCGGCGGCGAAATCGTCCATCTCGTCGTTGAGCAACACACCGGTGCCGGGCACGGTGAAGGCGGCACCGAACATCATGTTCAGCGACAGCGTCGCCGCCACCGCATTGCCTTCGGCATCGATCACCGCGAAGTGTGTGGTGTGCTCGCCCTCGCGCCAGCGCGGTGCCGCTGGCAGGTCGCTGCTCGGTGTGGCGCGTTCGCGGTCGATGGATGCCGCCAGTTGATCGAGGTAGGGGGCGGACAACAGCCGTGCGAGCGGTGCGCTGACGAAATCGGGGTCGCCCAGCAGACCACGGTCACGGTAAGCGCGGCGCAGCGCCTCGATCACCAGGTGGCTGCGCTGCAGCGGTTCGGCCTCGCGCCAGGCGAGGCGTTCGAGGATGCCCAGGCTCTGCGCGAGGATCATCCCGCCGGCCGAGGGCGGCGGCGCGCCAATCAGCTCGCGGCCATCGGCCAGGGCGAAACGCAGGGGTTCGCGCTCCACCGTGCGGTAGTCGGCCAGGTCCTCCAGCGACCAGATGCCGCCAGCCGCACGCAAACCCTGGACCAGCTTCTGTGCCAGCTCGCCGCGATAGAAGCCGTCACGGCCGTGGTTGGCCAGGCGCTCCAGGGTTTGCGCCAGCTCCGGCTGGCGCAGCAGATGGCCTTCGGGTGGAAGTTCGCCGCCAGTAAGAAACAGCCGCGCGCTCTCGGGATCGTCACGCAGTGCGGCCAGGCGCCAGCCGGCGCGCTGGCGGTACACCGCATCCACCGCGAAGCCGTCGCGGGCCAGGGCGATGGCGGGTGCCAGGGTCGTCTTGAGCGGCAGGCGACCGCGTTTTTTGGCGAGTTCGACCAGTGCCGCTGGCGTGCCGGGAATCGCCGCGGCCAGCGGGCCGTTCAGCGAGAGTTCGCGCTGGATCTTGCCTTCGCGCAGATACATGTCCGGCGTGGCGGCGCTGGGCGCTCGCTCGCGGGCGTCGAGAAATACATGACGGGCCGGCTCGGCGGCCTCGCGCAGCAGAAAGAAGCCACCGCCGCCGAGCCCGGAGCCGTAGGGTTCGACCACGGCCAACGCGGCGCTCACCGCGACGGTGGCGTCGAAGGCGTTGCCGCCTGCTTCGAGGATCTGTCGGCCGACTTCGCTGGCCAGTGGGTGGGCGGTGGCAACGGCACCGTTGTCGAGCGGGCTGGCCTGGACGCTGCAGGCCAGCAATAGCAGGGCGGCGAACCAGCCGTGGAGCACCCTGAACAGGAGCGTCCGCTGGGTCGGTTGCCGCCAGCGCATCACGCCTTGCCGGTGATGATCAGGTACTTCTGCATCAGTTCGTCCTTGCTCTCGACGTTGTTCTCGTCGAGCGGAATGCAGTCTACCGGGCAAACCTGCTGGCACTGCGGTTCGTCATAGTGGCCGACGCACTCGGTGCAGAGGTTGGGGTCGATGACGTAGATCTCCTCGCCCTGGGAGATGGCGCTGTTCGGGCACTCCGGCTCGCAGACATCGCAGTTGATGCAGTCATCGGTGATTTTCAGGGACATCCAGCGAACTCCTGCCGTGGCTCGAACCACGGCACAGCTAAATTACGACGGCCAATTGTGCCGCATCGGCGCGCGGCGTGCATCCGACGCAGCGCCGACGGTGGCGGCCCTCAGTTCTGGCCGAAGCGCGTCTTGAGCGCCTGCATCACGGCCGGATGGACGAACTTCGAGACGTCGCCCTGGAGCGAGGCGATCTCGCGCACCAGGGTTGAGGAAATGTAGGAGTACTTTTCCGACGGCGTGAGGAACAGGCTTTCGACGTCCGGCGCCAGCTGCCGGTTCATGTTGGCCAGCTGGAATTCGTATTCGAAGTCGGACACCGCGCGCAGACCGCGCAGCAGGATGTTGGCCTGCTGCTCCTTGACGAAATGGGCGAGCAGGGTGGAGAAGCCAATGACCTTGACGTTCGGCAGGTGCTTGGTCACCTCACGGGCCAGCTCTACACGTTGCTCCAGCGGGAACAGCGGGTTCTTCTTCGGGTTGGCCGCCACGGCGATGATGACCTCGTCGAACAGCCGCGAGGCACGTTCCACCAGATCGGCGTGGCCCATGGTGATGGGATCGAAGGTTCCCGGATACAACACTCGATTCATCGCGGCGTCCTGACGCATGCGTGGGGGTGTGGATGGTAGCGGCTCGGTATCGGCAGCGTAAAGCCTGAATGGCCGTGCGGCGATCTGCCGCGAATGCGGGGCAATCTCAGGCGTTCTGCAAACGATCGATCAGCTCTGTCGTCAATTTCGCGCACAGTGCGTAGATCGACAGCTGCGGGTTGGCGCCGACACTGGTGGGAAACAGCGAGCCGTCGTGTATCGACAGGTTGCCCAGCTGATGGTGCCGGCCGAGGCTGTCGGTTACCGCCTGGCGCGGGTCCTCGCCCATGGCGCAACCGCCCATGACGTGGGCGCTGCCGAGGCGGGTGCGGTACGGCGCGAGGTCGAGACGCTCGATCAGTTCGCGGGCGGCGCGGGGCGTCTTCACGTAGCGGGCGTCGGCATGCAGCGGCAGTACGGCGCGCGCCCCCGCGGCGAACTGGATCTCGGCCATGCTCAGAAAGGCGCGGCGGATACCGTTCCAGGCATAGTCGGTCATGCGGTAGTCGAGCACTGGGCTGCCGTCGCTGCGCAGCTCGACCGTGCCCTCGGCGCTGTCCGGATGAAAGCCGTCGCGCTGCAGGGCGATCATCGCGTGGGTGTGCGGCAGCGCGGCCATGCGCCGGGCGTTCTGCATGCCATAGTCGCCGAGTAGGGTGGCGGCGAGAGCCGGGTGAACCGGCGGCACCTCCAGCTTGTAGCCGGCAGGGCCGGTCGCGCCGTCGCGCCATTGAAAGTGATCGGAGTAGATCGATTGCGGTGCGCCGTAGAAGGCTTCGATGCGCTCGTCGAAGCGTGCCGCGGAGAAGTTCGTCAGGTGCAGGAAGGTGCGCTTGCCGACGCGCTTATGCGGGTCCGGCGCATCGGAGCGCAGCAGCAGCGCCGGGGTGTTGATACCGCCGCCGGCGAGGATGTAATGCTTGGCGATCACGCGGATGCGTCGACCGTTCGGCGCCACGCAACGTGCGTCCATGCCCAGGCAGTCCAGGCCGACGACCCGCTCGCCCTGCATCAGCAGGCGTTCGGCGCGGGCGAGATAGAGCAGCTCGCCGCCCTTGTCCAGCAGCGCTGGAATGCTGGTGACCAGCATCGACTGCTTGGCATTGGTCGGGCAGCCCATGCCGCAGTAGCCCAGGTTCCAGCAGCCGCGCACGTTGCGCGGGATCACCGCCCAGTGATAGTCGAGCCGTTCGCAGCCGCGCTTGAGCACCTGGTTGTTGGCGTTCGGCGGCACTGCCCAGGGCGTGACGCCCAGGCGCTGCTCCATGCGTTCGAACCAGGGCTGTAAGGCCTCGGCGGAGAGGCCGCGCACACCGTGTTCGCGCGCCCAGTGCGCCAGCGTCTGCGGCGGGGTGCGGAAACTCGAGGTCCAGTTCACCAGGGTGGTGCCGCCTACCGCACGGCCCTGCAGGATGGTGATGGCGCCGTCCTTGCTGGTGCGGCCGATGGCCTCCTGATAGAGCGAGCGGTAGGCACGGGCTTCCTGCATGTCGAAGTCGCGGCTGGTGCGCAGTGGGCCTTCCTCGATCAGCAGCACTTTGAAGCCGGCGGCACTGAGGATCTCCGCGCTGGTGGCGCCGCCTGCGCCGCTGCCGACGATGGCGATGTCGGCTTCCAGCGTCAGGTCGTGCGGCAGGCGCGAGCCGTCATGGGTGGTCCAGCCACGGGCGAGGCCTTCGGCGAAGAGATCGGGAACGGGCACGGCGGCCTCCTTGGTCAGACGGCCGGTGGCCCGGGGTAGCCGCAGTGCGCCCAGGAAGCCGGGCAGGCGTACCAGGCCATGAGGATCATCTGCAGCAGCGAGGCATGCCCCTGGCGCAGCAGCGCCAGCGAGCTGTTCTGCCAGCGGTTGAGGAACGCCCGCAGTTCGTCGTCCGAGGCCTGGCGCCAGTCGCCCCAGATGCCAGTGAGCGGACCGCGGGTCAGGTGTTGGGTGAGCACATCGAACAACTGGCGTACCTGTGCCGCCAGCGCCGGCGAAAGATGGTGCAGGCCCTGATCCAGGCTGATCAGAGTGACGGCCGCCGCTTGCGGCATTTCGGCCGGTGGCACCGACCCCTCCAGCAACAACGGAATCAGGCGATGTAGCATCGGCAGGTCGCTCTCACGCAGCACGGCGAAGCCGCTGGCGGGGCCGGCGGCGGTCGCCCCGGCGCAGCGGCCTAGCAGTCCGCCAGCGGCCAGGATGGTGCTGCCGAGCAGCCCGACCTTGAGCAGGGTGCGGCGGTTCATGGCGAGATCGTGCATCGTGGCGTCGCGTTTCAGCGGATGAACAGAGCGTAGATCAGCTTCTGCCACCACTTGCCGTAGGGTGGATAGACCAGCCGGGCGGCGTTGAAGCGCTGCTTGGCGAAAACACTCTTGGCCTTGCTGAAGGTCAGGAATCCCTCGCGGCCGTGGTAGTGGCCCATGCCAGAGGGGCCGATGCCGCCAAAGGGCAGATCGTCCTGGGCGACGTGCAGCAGGGTGTCGTTCAGGCAGACCCCGCCCGAATGCGTCGAGTCCAGAACCCGCTGCTGTTCGGGCCGGTCGTAGCCGAAGTAGTAAAGCGCCAGCGGCCGCGGCCGGGCATTGACGTAGGCCAGCGCCTCGTCCAGCTCGTCGTAGGGAATGATCGGTAGCAGCGGGCCGAAGATTTCCTCGTGCATCACCCGCATGTGCTCGTTGACCTCGAGCAGCAGGCAGTGCGGCATGCGCCGCTGCTGCGCCTCGGTGAACAGTGGCACGACCTGGGCGCCCTTGGCGCGGGCATCGTCGAGGTAGTCCTGCAATCGTGTCAGCTGACGCGCATTGATGATTGCGGTGTAGTCGGGGTTGTCCGCAAGGCTCGGATACAGACGCTGTACCGCTTCACGATAGGCGTCGACGAAGCCCTCGAGGCGGGCTCGCGGTACCAGCACATAGTCCGGCGCGACGCAGGTCTGCCCGGCATTCATGCATTTGCCGAAGGCGATGCGCTCGGCGGCATCGGCCAGCGGCACCGTGGCCGAGACGATGGCCGGCGACTTGCCGCCCAGCTCGAGGGTCACCGGGGTGAGGTTGTCGGCGGCGGCACGCATCACGTCACGGCCTATATGCGTTGCGCCGGTGAACAGCAGATGGTCGAACGGCAGGCGGGCAAAGGCGCGCCCGACCTCGACATCGCCGAGCACCACCGCCACCTGATTCTCCGGAAAAACCTGCGCCAGCAGCGCCTTCAGCAGCTGGCCGGTGGCCGGCGTCGACTCGCTCATCTTCAGCATCACCCGATTGCCTGCCGCCAGTGCGCCGACCAGCGGGCCGATGGCCAGGTAGAGCGGGTAGTTCCACGGCACGATGATGCCCACTACCCCCAGCGGCTGATAGACGACCCGCGCACTGGCCGGCTGGAAAGCCAGACCGACCCGGCGCCGCGATGGCTTCATCCAGCGCCGCAGATGGCGGCAGGCGTAGCGGATGCCATGCAGGCTGGGCATCAGTTCGGCCAGCAGGGTCTCGTCGGCCGAGCGATGACCGAAATCCGTGCTGATCGCCTCGATCAGAGCCGGCTGGTGAGTCGCCAGCACATCGCGCAGCGCGTCCAGCCAGCGCAGACGGTCTTCCTCGGAGGGCATCGGTGCGGCGGCGAATGCTGCACGCTGGCAAGCGAACACCGCTTCAAGGGCGGCGAGTGCTTGTGGAGTGTCGGCTGACATTGGGGCTCCGGGTGGCGAGGCGGGTTGATAGATTTCTAGAGTAATTGCTCTAAACTGTCAACGAGACGTGCTTGCCCGACCGCTGGCGTGTACCGTTGCCCCTTCGCTCCATCGCCGAGATCCCGCCGCCCATGGCACCCCGAGCAAAGACCCGCGATCGCATCATCGAAGCCAGCCTGGCGCTGTTCAACGCCCAGGGCGAACGCAACGTCACCACCAACCACATCGCCGCGCACCTGGGCATCTCGCCGGGAAACCTCTACTACCACTTCCCCAACAAGCAGGGGATCGTTGCCGAGCTGTTCGGCCAGTACGAGGCGCGGGTCGATGCCTTTCTGCGCCTGCCGCTGGCGCGCGCGATGCAGGTAGAGGACAAGGCGAACTATCTGGAGGCACTGCTCGGCGCGATGTGGGATTACCGTTTTCTGCACCGCGATCTGGAGGGGTTGCTCGACGCCGATGTCGAGCTGGCGCGGCGCTACGAAGGCTTTGCCGCGCGTTGCCTGCAGCATGCTCGGGCGATCTACCGGGGTTTCGTCGAAGTCGGCATTCTGGAGATGGACGATGAACAAACCGAGGCGCTGGCGCTCAACGCCTGGATCATCGTTACGTCCTGGATTCGCTTCCTCGGCACGGTTGGCGCCGGGGCGGGCCAGCTCGATCCTGTGCAGATGCGGCGTGGCATCTATCAGGTGCTGGCGCTGGAGAGCGGCTTCGTCGCGACCGAAGCGCGCGAGGCGGTGGCTGCATTGCGGGGTCAGTACTTCGTTGCGCTGGAGTCGCTGATGCCGACGGCGGATGCCTGACGCCTCTCAGGGCTCGCTCAGCCACAGCGGAATCCGTCGCTCCAGGTAGTAGCGAGGGCGGCGCGGTGTGCCTTCGACAAAGCCGACGTGGCCGCCGCGGCGGTGCAGCTCCAGGGTTGTGGTCGCCGACAGTTCGGTTGGTTCCGGCACGCTGTGGCGGAACACGAAGGGGTCGTCCGCGGCCTGGATCAGCAGGGTTGGTGTCGTGATCGCTGGCAGGTAGTAACGGCTGGAGGCACGGCGGTAGTAGTCCTGGGCGTCGCTGTAGCCGTGCAGCGGCGCGGTGAAGCGACCGTCGAAATCCCAGAAGGTACGCATGCCGTGCAGCGGGCCGAGGCTCTGCAAGGCACCGAGGTGGTTCAGCAGCCCCTCGCGCTGGAAGCGCTGCTGCTTGTCCCTCACGTAGGCCACCATCGCCTTCATGAAATGCGCCTGGTAGACGCGGGAGAAGCCCAGGCCGATGCGATCGGCGCACTGGTCCAGACGATAGGGCACCGACACCGCCGCCGCCTTGCGCAGCGGGCAACTGGCACCCGTTTCGCCGAGGTACTTGAGCAGCACGTTGCCACCCAGCGAGTAGCCCACCGCATGCAGCGGCGCCAGTGGGCGCGTGGCCTGCAGATGGGCGATCACCTCCGCCAGGTCGTCGCTGGCGCCGGAGTGGTAGGCGCGCGGCAGCAGATTCGGTTCGCCCGAGCAGCCGCGCCAGTTGATCGCGACGCTGGCCCAGCCCTGTGCGGCCAGTTGTTGCTGCAGGCCGAGCACGTAAAGCGAATTCGACGAGCCGGTCAGCCCGTGCAGCACCAGCACCAGTGGCGCCGTGGCCTCATGCGGGCCGTGCCAGTCCAGGTCGATGAAATCGCCATCGGCCAGCCACAGTCGCTCGCGCCGGCGCTCGAGGCGCGGCGCCTTGCGAAAGAAGGGGTTCCACAAGGTCTGCAAGTGCGGCCCGGGAAGCCACCAGGCGGGTTGGAAGGTTTCGGACACGGTCGCTCGGGTTCCTCGTTTGCTCCGACGTTAGAGCCTTGGCGGCGGGAAGAAAAGCATGATGCAGGCATTGAATGATGCCTGCCGCCCGGCGACTTACGCCTTTGGGGATATGGTCAGCGCCGCCCAAGGGGTGGAGAGTGACGCGATAGTCTTATCCGGAACCCTGCCCATGACGCTTACCCCCTTCGACCAACTGCTCGGCGCCGCACGCCAGGAGCGTGAACCCCAGCGCTTGCTGTTCGTCTTTGTCAGCGCTGAACTGCCCGAGGACGCCACCGAGGCCGAGCGCCAGCGTTTCGAGGAAAACGCCGGCGGTTCGCTGAAACCGGTGCTCTGCGTCGACAAGCTGCCCGAGGAACTGAGCGACTTCGCCGCGCTGCGTGAAGAATCCGAGCGCACCGGCGTGGCTTGGGACCTGCTGTTCGCCGCGGCGCTGCCCGGCCAGGCCGGCATCACGCCGAACGCCGACGAGGCCGAGCAGCCACTGAAGATGATGGTCAGCGCCATCGAGACCGGCAACGTCGGCCGCTTCCTGGCCTTCGATCGCAACGGTCAGACCGTCGACTTCTACTGAAGTCGCCGACTTCAAGCGGTGGGTGCGTGGCGCTCCCAGAGCGCGTAGTGCACCTTGCCGGCCTGCTTCTCCCGATGCAGTCGCCAGTTCCCCGGCAGGCCGAGGCTGGACGGCAGCGCCTCGCTTTCGGTGTAGACCCAGGCGTGTTCGGCCAGCCAACCCTTGTTCTCCAGCAGCTCGCAGGCCGGTTGCAGCAGATTCTTGTTGAACGGCGGGTCGAGGAATACCAGGTCGAAGGCGGTCGGGGTCTGAGTTTCCAGATAGCGCAGGGCATCGCTCTGCAGCAGTTGGCCGTGGCCGCAGTTGAGCGTGTCCAGATGCTTGCGCAGGCTGGCGATGGCGTTGGCGTTCACGTCCAGCGCCAGGGCCATGCTGGCGCCGCGCGACAGGGCTTCCAGATAGATCGCGCCGCTGCCGGTGAACGGATCGAGCACCCGCGCGCCGGACAGGTAGGGTGCCAGCCAGTTGAACAGGGTTTCGCGCACCCGGTCCGGCGTGGGGCGCAAGCCTTCGGCATCGGGGAAGCTGAAGCGGCGCGAGCGCCACTCGCCGCCGATGATGCGCAACTGGCCCTGGCCGCCGTGGGCGCTAGGGCGAATGGGTGGATTGGCCATCAGTGCTCCGGAACGCCGCTGGGCTGTTCGACTGGTTTATCGGTGGGCGGCGGCAGCGGTTGCTGCTCGACGCTGGGGCCGGCGGTGACGATGACGAAGGCATCGGCCTGCAGATGCTTGTTCATCGCCGTCTTGACCTGTTCGACTGTCAGCGCCTGCACCTCGCCCATGAAATCCTCCAGGTAGGTCAGCGGCAGGTCGTAGAAGCCGATGCTGCCCAGCTGACCGACGATGTCGGCATTGCTTGCGGTAGACAGCGGGAAACTGCCGGCGATCTCGCGCTTGCTGCGCTCCAGCTCGGCCTCGGTCGGCCCTTCGGCGAGATAGTCGCGGACCAGCTGCTGCACCAGATCCAATGCGCCATCGGTGAGTTCGGCGCGGGTCTGCATGCTGATCATGAACGGCCCTTCGGCACGCATCGGGCTGAAGCCGGAATAGATGCCGTAGGTCAGGCCGCGCTTTTCGCGCACCTCTTCCATCAGCCGCGTGCCGAAACCGCCGCCGCCGAGGATTTGGTTGCCCAGATAGAGCGCCGCGTAGTCCGGATGGCCACGAGGGATGCCGAGTTGGGCCAGCATCAGGTGACTCTGGTTGGAGGGGAAGTCGATGTGGTGCTTGCCGGCAACCGGAGCCTTGGGTGTCGGCGTCGTTGGCAGCGCCGGGCCTTCCGGCAGGGCGGCGGAGACGTCGGCGGCCAAGGCTTCGGCCTCTTCGCGGGAGAGGTCGCCGACCAGCGCGATCACCGCATTGCCTGCCGCATAGGCGCGGGCGTGGAAGTCACGCAGCTGCTCGACGCTGATAGCCGGAATCGACTCGGGGGTGCCTTCGCTGGGGTGGGCGTAGGGGTGATCGCCATAGAGCTGCTCGAACAGCTCGAGGCTGGCCAGCTTGCCGGGGTTCTGCTTCTGGAATTCGAAGCCGGCCAGCAGCTGATTCTTGATCCGTTGCAGCGAGTCCTCGGGGAACGTCGGCTGACCGATGACCTGGTTGAACAGCCCCAGGGCCGGCTCGCGCTTGTCCGGCGCACTGAGGCTGCGCAGGCTGACCACCGCCATGTCACGGTAGGAACCGTTGCCGAAATCCGCACCTAGGCCTTCGAAACCGCGGGCGATGGCGCCGACGTCCTTGCCCTCGACGCCCTCGTTGAGCATGGCATTGGTCAGCAGCGCCAGGCCAGGTATGTCGCCGTCCTGGCTGCTGCCGGCGGAGAAGGTCAGGCGCAGGTCGAACATCGGCAACTCGCGGGCTTCGACGAACAGTACCTTGGCGCCTTCGGCGGTCTGCCAGCTCTGGATGTCCAGTTTGCGCCTGGCCAGGGGTTGATCGCCCAGCTCGGCGAGCGACTCCAGGTGCGGCTTTTCGGGTGTTGCGGTCGTCACGGCAGGCTGGGTCGCCTCGCGGGCGACATCCTGCTCCGCCGGCTGGCCGGGCTGTGGCAGGGCGGAGGAGCCTTCGTCGCAGCCCGCCAGGCCGAAACCGGCTGCCAGCAGCAGGCCGAACAGGCCGTTGCGCAGCGCTTTGCAATCACTCATCACGGGCTTCCTCGGGCAGAACATGGGCGACGCTCAGGCGGGAGCGGGTGAAGTAGGTGCTGGCGGCCTGCTGGATGTCTTCGGGCGTGACGGCTTCCAGCGCGCTCAGCTCCTCGTCCATCAGGCGCCAGGACAAGCCGACGGTTTCCAGTTTGCCGATGGTGGTGGCCTGCTGGGTGATGGAATCGCGCTCGTAGACCAGGCCGGCGATGACCTGCGCACGCACGCGTTCGAGTTCGTCCGCCGAGGGTGGTGTCTGCTTGAGCGCATCGAGCTCCTGCCACAGGCCGGCTTCGACTTCTTCCAGCGTGCGGCCCTTCTGCAAGTTCGGCGCGGCGCTCAAGACGAACAGGCTGTCGCCACGGGCGTAGGCGTCGTACCAGGCCGAGGCGCTGGTCACCAGTTCCTCTCCGCGCTCCAGCCGTTCCGGCAGGCGCGCGCTGTAGCCGCCGTCGAGCAGGGCGGAGATCAACCGCAGCGCGTGCACCTGGCGAGCATTCTCCTCGGTCGCCAGGCTCGGTGTATTGAAGGCCATTAGCAGCGTCGGCAGCTGGGTCTTCACGTGCAGCTGGAGGCGGCGCTCGCCCGGTTCGTCCAGCTCAAGCGGCCGCTTGGCCGCCGGCACCTCGCGTTTCTCGATGCCGCCGAAGAAGCGTTCGGCCAGCCCGCGGACCTCGTCGACGGTCACGTCGCCGACCACCACCAGGGTGGCGTTGTTCGGTGCATACCACTGCTCGTACCAGGCGCGCAGCTCGTCGGCCTGCATGCGGTTGAGATCGGCCATCCAGCCGATGGTCGGGTTGCGGTAGCCGCTGGCGGGATAGGTGATGGTCTTGAAGCGCTCGTAGGCCAGCGAGCTGGGCTTGTCGTCGGTGCGCAGGCGGCGTTCTTCCTTGATCACTTCGATCTCGCGGGCGAACTCCCCGGGCGGCAGCCTGAGGCTGGCCAGGCGGTCGGCTTCGAGTTCGAACGCAACGGCCAGGCGGTCGCGTGCCAGAACCTGGTAATAGGCCGTGTAGTCGTCGCTGGTGAAGGCATTTTCCTCGGCGCCCAGCTCACGCAGGATGCGCGAGGCTTCGCCGGCATCGAGCTTGCGGCTGCCCTTGAACATCATGTGTTCGAGCGCGTGGGAGAGGCCGGTCTGGCCGGCTGTCTCGTAGCTGGAGCCAACCTTGTACCAGAGCTGGGAGACCACCACCGGCGCACGATGATCCTCGCGCACGATCACCTTCAGGCCGTTGTCGAGGAAGAACTCGTGGGTGGGCTGGCTGTCTGCTGCTGCCAGCAGGGGCAGATAGAAGGCTCCGAGCAGCAGGGCGGCGGCGCGGCGTAACATCAGAGGCATAGTCGGGACTCGTCCAGGTTGGTGCCCGCCACGGCAGATGGCAGGACGGCGACACGGCAGCCATGGTAATGGCCCGCGCGGGTCAGGCAAAGCCGGGGTATCCGCGCAGTCTGCTCGGCCGCAGTGCCCGCGCTTAGCGCACCTGCCTGGCGAGGTGCTAGGATAGGGCCCATTTTTCGGCCGGAAGCCAGGCTGCCGGCGTTTCGCATCCTTGAGAATACCTTCTCCATGTTTGGTTCCAACGACGACAAGAAGACGCCGGCCGAGCCCGGTGAAAAGAAAGGCCTGTTCGGCTGGCTGCGCAAGAAGCCGCAGCCCGCGCCGGCAGAGCAGCCCGCCGCCGAACAGCCGGACAGCGAATCGGTCGAGCAGACCGGGGCGCCTGTCGAATCGCCTGTCGCTACACCTCAGGAAGAGCAGCCGGCGCGCGTGGTCGAGGCCGATATGCAGCCGGCTGAGGAGATAGAGCCGGTGCTGCTGCACCCTGAACCCGAACCCGAACCCGAACCCGAACCCGAACCCGATCCGGAGCCGGAGCCGGTACCTGCCCCGGTCGTGGCGACCGCGCCGGAGGCCCCAACCAAGCTCGGCTTCTTCGCTCGCCTGCGCCAGGGGCTGTCGAAAACCAGCGCCAGCATTGGCGAAGGCATGGCCAGCCTGTTCCTCGGCAAGAAGGCCATCGACGACGATCTGCTCGACGAACTGGAAACCCGCCTGCTGACCGCCGACGTCGGCGTCGAGGCGACCACCGCGATCATGCAGAATCTCACCCGGCGCGTCTCGCGCAAGGAGCTGGCCGACAGCGGCGCGCTCTACACCGCGCTGCAGGAAGAACTCGTTGGCCTGCTCAAGCCGGTCGAGCAGCCGCTGGCGATCGATGCTGGCAAGCGCCCGTATGTGATCCTGGTGGTCGGCGTGAACGGCGTCGGCAAGACCACCACCATCGGCAAGCTGGCCAAGAAGCTGCAGCTCGACGGCAAGAAGGTCATGCTCGCCGCCGGCGACACCTTCCGCGCCGCGGCGGTGGAGCAGCTGCAGGTCTGGGGCGAGCGCAACGGCATCCCGGTGGTCGCCCAGCACACCGGCGCCGACTCCGCCTCGGTGATCTTCGATGCGGTGCAGGCGGCCAAGGCGCGCGGCATCGATGTGCTGATTGCCGACACCGCGGGCCGTCTTCATACCAAGGACAACCTGATGGAAGAGCTGAAGAAAGTCCGTCGGGTGATGGGCAAGCTCGACGAGTCGGCTCCCCACGAAGTCCTGCTGGTACTCGACGCCGGCACTGGCCAGAACGCCATCAACCAGACCAAGCAGTTCAACCAGGCGGTCGAGCTGACCGGGCTGGCACTGACCAAGCTTGACGGCACCGCCAAGGGCGGTGTGATCTTCGCCCTGGCCAAGCAGTTCGGCACGCCGATTCGTTACATCGGCGTCGGCGAAGGAATCGACGATCTGCGCACGTTCGAGGCCGATGCGTTCGTCAAGGCGCTTTTTGCCCAGCGGGACGGCGCATGATTCGTTTCGAACAGGTCGGCAAACGCTACCCCAACGGCCACGTCGGGTTGCACGAGCTTTCCTTTCAGGTGCGGCGTGGCGAGTTCCTCTTCGTTACCGGCCATTCTGGTGCTGGCAAGAGCACGCTGCTGCGCCTGCTTCTGGCGATGGAGCGCCCCACCAGCGGCAAGCTGCTGCTGGCCGGGCAGGACCTGTCGCGCATCACCAACGCGCAGATTCCCTTTCTGCGCCGGCAGATCGGCGTGGTGTTCCAGAACCACCAGCTGCTGTTCGATCGCACGGTGTTCGACAACGTCGCCCTGCCGTTGCAGATTCTCGGGCTCAACAAGCGCGAGATCGGTCAGCGGGTAATGACCGCGCTGGAGCGCGTCAGCCTCAAGGACAAGGCGCTGCAGTATCCGGCGGACCTGTCCACTGGCCAGCAGCAGCGTGTCGGCATCGCCCGCGCAGTCGTGCATCGGCCGGCCCTGCTTCTCGCCGATGAACCGACCGGTAACCTCGACCCGCGACTCGCTGCGGAGATCATGGGCGTGTTCGAAGACATCAATCGCCTGGGGACCACCGTGCTGATCGCCAGCCACGACCTGGCGCTGATCGCGCGGATGCGCCATCGCATGCTTACCCTGCAACGTGGTCGCCTGATCGGCGACGGGGAGGCCAGCCGATGAGCAGCGAACGCAATCCCAAGACCAACCCGAGCACGGCCGAGCGCGTCGGCGGTTCGGTGAAGAAGCCGGAGCAGCCACGCGGCGACGAGCCGGACTTCAAGACGCTGTTCCACGCCTGGCTGGAAAGTCACCGCGCCAGCCTGGTGGACAGCGTCGGGCGACTGATCAAGCAGCCGATCGGCAGCTTCTTCACCTGCTTGGTGATGGCCGTGGCGTTGAGCCTGCCCATGGGCCTGGCGCTGCTGCTGGACAATGTCGAGCGACTCGGTGGCTCCTGGCAGCGTGCCGCGCAGATCTCGCTGTTCATGGACCTCGAGGTGGATAGCGCCGCCGGTGAGCGCCTGCGTGACGAGGTTGCGGCCATGCCCGATGTGGCAGCGGCGGACTGGGTCAGTCGCGAGCAGGCGCTGGACGAGTTCCAGCAGCTCTCCGGGCTTGGCGAAGCGCTCAAGGAATTGCCGGAGAATCCGCTGCCCGGCGTGGTCATCGTGACACCCGAAGAGGTGGACAAGGACAAGCTCGAAGCGCTGCGTCAGCAGCTGGCCGAGTTGCCCGGGGTGCAGCTGGCGCAGCTGGATCTGCTCTGGGTCGAGCGGCTGACCGCCATCCTCAAGCTCGGAGACCGTTTCGTCTTTGGCCTGACATTGCTGCTGGTGGCGACGTTGCTGCTGGTGATTGGCAACACCATTCGCCTGCACATCGAGAACCGCCGCACCGAGATCGAGGTGGTCAAGCTGGTGGGCGGCACCGATGGTTACGTCCGCCGTCCGTTCCTCTACATGGGTGCCATCTATGGCCTGGGTGCCGGCCTGATCGCCTGGCTGCTGCTGGTCTACGGTCTGGGCTGGCTGAACGAAGCCGTGGTCAACCTCGCGGGCCTCTACGGCAGCGATTTCGGCCTGGGTGGCGTTCCGGCGGGCGATGCGTTATCGCTGGTGATCGGCGCGGTGCTGCTCGGCTACATCGGTGCCTGGCTGGCTGTCGCAAGGCATCTGAGCGAACTCGCTCCGCGTTAAAATTCCGTTTAAAAACAATGGCTTGATGGTTGTGTCAGGGAACTTTTCCACAGGCTTGCAGTCTCATGCGGCAATGCTAAACTGCTGCAGCTTCGTCATTGGAGGTACTGCATGACAACTACTCTGCAACCTGTTCAAGCGCTAGTCCCGGGAGCGAATCTCGAGGCCTACGTGCAGACCGTGAACAGCCTCCCGCTGCTCACCGTCGAGCAGGAGCGCGAGCTGGCCGGGCGCCTCTTCTATCATCAGGATCTCGAAGCGGCTCGGCAGATGGTGCTGGCGCACCTGCGTTTCGTCGTTCACATCGCCCGCAGCTATTCCGGCTACGGGCTGGCCCAGGCCGACCTGATCCAGGAAGGCAATGTCGGCCTGATGAAGGCGGTCAAGCGTTTCAATCCGGAAATGGGTGTGCGGTTGGTGTCCTTCGCCGTGCACTGGATTCGCGCCGAAATTCACGAGTTCATCCTGCGCAACTGGCGCATCGTCAAGGTCGCCACCACCAAGGCGCAGCGCAAGCTGTTCTTCAACCTGCGCAGCCAGAAGAAGCGTCTGGCCTGGCTGAACAACGATGAAGTCACCGCCGTGGCCGACAGCCTGGGCGTCGAGCCGCACGAAGTGCGCGAGATGGAAAGCCGCCTCACCGGTCATGACATGGCCTTCGACCCGGCCGCCGATGCCGACGACGACAGCGCCTACCAGTCGCCGGCTCACTACCTGGAAGATCATCGCTACGATCCGGCGCGTCAGCTGGAAGATGCCGACTGGAGTGACAGTTCCACCTCCAGCCTGCACGCCGCGCTTGAGGGGCTCGACGAGCGCAGCCGGGACATTCTCCAGCAGCGCTGGCTGAACGAGGACAAGGCGACCCTGCACGACCTGGCGGCCAAGTACAACGTGTCGGCCGAGCGCATTCGTCAGCTGGAAAAGAATGCGATGAACAAGCTGAAGGGCTCGATCCAGGCCTGACGCCCCTTAGCAGGAACGAATCGCGGGATGCCGATGGCACCCGCGATTTTTTTTTTTGCCGAACGTCCGGCTCGCAGGCGTTAGTTATCGCTGTTCGTCGCCCTGATGAAGCGTGTTTCGTCGCGCCTGGTCTATCGCGGCCAACAGCTGCGCATTGGTGATCGGCTTGTGCAGCCAGACGATCCGGTCAGGGAATTTCGCCTCGTCGAACTGGTGCGCTGCGGAGATCACGACGATCGGCAATTCATGTATGGCCGGCCGTGCGCGCAGTTCGTCAATCAACTGTGCCCCGCTGCCATCGGGTAGGTGCAGGTCCAGCGTCATGGCCTCGTAGCGCCCGGTGGCAAGTTTCTCCCGTGCCTGGTGCAGGCTCTGCACGCGATCCACTGCGTATCCTCCCTCGCGCAGCATCATGTGCAGCAGGCGCCCGGTATCCGGCTCGTCTTCGACGACCAGTATCCGCGGCAGGCCTTCCCGGTTGTCTGCCTCGCTTGTCGGCGTCTGGATCGGTAGCTCGCACCAGAAGGTGGTGCCAGCGCCGGGCTGGCAATCGAAGCCGACTGTGCCGCCCATGCGCTCGATGAGCTCCTTGGTGATCGCCAGGCCCAGGCCGGTGCCCGACTTCTGCCGGCTGTCAGAGGCATCGGCTTGGGCGAACTTCTCGAATACCCGTGAGCGGAAGGCGTCCGGTATGCCCGGCCCCTGATCGGTCACGCTGATGCGTACCCGCGCGCCGCGAAGGCTGGTGTGCAGGCGGATCTCTCCGCCTTCGGGAGTGAACTTCACGGCATTGGAAAGAAAATTGCCGAGCACCTGTTGCAGGCGCAGGCTGTCGACCCAAACCAGGACGTCCTGTGGATGGTGCAGCGTGCAGCGCACGCCATGCTGGCCGCACAGCGGCTGATTGCTTGAAAGCGATTCCTCCAGCAGCTTGCCAAGTGAATGCTCGCGCAGTTCAAAGGCCATCTTGCCGGCAGCGATCTTCTCCATGTCCAGCAGGTCGTTGATCAGATGACCCAGGCGCAGGCTGTTGCGGTAGGCGATCTCGAGCATCTGCTGCATGGCTGGCGGCGCCGCACCGAGTGCGCCGCCAACGATCAGGCCGAGCGCACCGCTGATGGAGGTCAAGGGCGTGCGCAGTTCATGGCTCACGGTCGAGACGAAATCATTCTTCATCTGCTCGATGCGCTTGCGCTCGGTCAGGTCCATCAGGGTACCGCTGATGCGCTGGGCCATTCCTTGCGGGTCGCGCTGGATATAGCCACGCAGCAGAACGGGTACGACATGGCCGTGCTTGTGTTGCAGGCGCAGTTCGCTCGTGAAGTGATCGATATTGGACAGCATGGTTTGCGCCAGCTTGGCTTTCTGCTGCGTCAGGTCCTCGGGTACGGTCAGGCGTTCCCATAGCTTGAGGTCGCAGGTCAACTCGTTCGGCCGGTAGCCGAGCATTTCCCACGCGCGTGGCGAGGCATACATGCTGCCTGCTTCCAGATCGAGATCCCAGAGGCCATCGTTGCTGCCTTTGAGCGCCAGCGAGAGCCGCTCCTCGCTCACCTTCAGGTCATTCTTGCTTTGGCGGATGCGCTGGGTCATCTCTTCCGCCAGGGCCTGGATGCGGCTATGGCGCAGGGCAAGCGAGGAGGTGAGGAAGAACACCAGCAGGCTCAGGCCGAGGCCCAGGGCGAGCATCAGGGTTTCGTTGCCATGGAAGCGCCCGTCGAACTCCGGCCGGCTGTCCATGCGCAGGGTCCAGGTCTGGCCGTACAGGTGCAGCTGCTGCAATCGGCTGTAGCGAGCGTCGCCGGGCTGTGGCGCATCGGGCGAGGCATAGAGCAGTTGTTCTGGGTCTTCGTCGTCGCTGGCGTAGATATGCAGCGCCAGCGGCAGGTCGGCGGCGCGCAGGATGCCCTGCATCAAATCATCGAGGCGATAGGGGCTGTAGACGAAGCCGATGAGCGCCTGCATGCGCTGTGCGGGTGTGTCGGTCGGCCCGCCTTGCCGGTATACCGGCACGTAAAGCAGTACGCCGGCCTGGACCTTGCCGTGGGTCTCCTGCATCAGCGTCACCTTCGCCGTGATGCTGGTCTCGCCCAGGCGCGCAGCCCGCAGCATGGCCCGGCGGCGGGTCGGCTCGGAGTACATGTCGAAGCCGAAAGCGGCCAGGTTGCGCCCCACGAAGGGCTCGAGAAAAACGATCGAGGTATAGAGGTCGCGCTCACCAGGCGGATGGATGTCGTACTCCGGGAAGCCTTCGGCTCGAATCCGTGCGATATGCGCGTCCCGCTCGTCCGGCGCGATGGCCTGGCTGAAGCCTACGCCCTGGATGCCCGGATAGCGGTCTGGCAGCAGCAGGCGCTGAACATACAGACGCCATTGCGCGCGGCTGACGTGGTCGACGGCGTCGAACAGGCCGGCGCCCCCGAGGAGAATCTGCTCGTGGTCGCGTAGCCGCTTGCGGATGGCTTCGGTGACTTTCTCGCTGAGTAGCTGGAACTGCTGTTCGGCCGCCCGGTCCTCGTTGGCGCGCAGGTTCTGCCAGGCCGCCAGCTGCACCAGCAGGGTGAACAACAGCATCGCCCAGGCAATACCGTTCTGCCGGGTGAACAACTGTCGCAGGGCCTGGAACTGGCTGGCGGGTTGGGCTGGGTCGCTCATCATCTTCGCTGCGGTGCGCATGCCTGAATCGATTTGGATGCCCCGCGGGCCAGAAGTTGCGTCAGCCCGCCGGTAGCCGGTCGGTCCAGTATGCCGCAAGTGCTGCGGCGGAAACTGGAATGGATCGGCGACTCCGGGAACTTGGCCAGCTTACCCTTCGTAGTGGCCGTTTGATATATGCGTCCGCTCAGACGCGCGACGAGTGGCAGCGCTGCCCGTAGTCGAGTGCCGTCGGACTCCACTCGATCGCTTCTGCTGGCAGCGGCCGGGCGAAGCCGTAGCCTTGCCCGTAATCGCAATTTTGTTCGAGCAGGAAGGCTGCCTGTTCGGTGGTTTCGATGCCCTCGGCCACCACTTTCAGGCCGAGGTTGTGCGCCAGGCTGATGACGGAGCGGGTAATGGCGGCGTCGTCATGGTCGTTTGGCAGCCCGCGAACGAACCCTTGATCGATCTTGAGCTTGTGTACGTTCATGCGCTTGAGCCGCTGCAATGACGAGTAGCCGGTACCGAAATCATCGATCGCCAGCTGCACCCCGAGTGCGCGCAGGCGCTGCAGTAGCTGGACGGCGGCATCCGGGTCCTGCATCACTGCGCTTTCGGTGATCTCCAGCTCGAGATGGCGCGCGTCGAGCCCGGATCTGGCGAGGATCGTGGCGACCTGCAGATCGAGTTCGCCGTTACCGAACAACCTGCTGGAAATATTCACGGCGATGAAGCCGAGCGGCCGATTCTGGGCCAGCCACTTCTGCGCCTGGTGGCAAGCCTGCTCCAGTACCCAGCGGTCGATGGCGCTGATCAAGCCGGTTTCTTCGGCGATGGGAATGAAAATGCCCGGTGCGATCAGCCCTTTCTCCGGATGGAGCCAGCGCACCAGCGCCTCGAAGCCGGTGATGGTGCCGTGGCGCAGATCGTAGATCGGTTGGTAATGCAGACGCAGCTGGCCCTGCTCCAGCGCCTGGCGCAGCGCGGTGACCAGTTCGACGCGCTGACGGGCCTGGCTGGTCAACTCCTGGGAATAGAAGGCGTAGGTGGAGCGGCCGCTGCTCTTGGCCTTGAACAGCGCCGAGTCGGCATTGCGCATCAGTTGCTCGACATTCTGTACGTCGGTGGGGTACGGGTAGAGCACGATGCCAATGCTGGCACTGCTGAACAGCTCGCGGTCGTCCAGCTGATAAGGCTCGTTCAGCCGATCCAGCAGGCGCAACGCCAGTGCGGTCGCCTTTTCCGCGCCGTGGTCCTCGCAGAGCAGGGCAAACTCATCGCCACCCAGCCGGCCGAGGGTCATGCCGTTCTCCAGTTGTTCGCTCAGTCGGGCGCTGACGGCCTGGAGCAGGGCGTCGCCCAGGCTGTGCCCGAGGCTCTCGTTGATGTCCTTGAAGTGGTCCAGGTCGATCAGCAGCAACGCGCCGCTGCGTTTGTTCGCCCGGGCGCGCTCGAGGTCCTGCTTGGCACGCTCGGTGAACAGCAGGCGATTCGGCAGATTGACCAGCGGGTCATAGTGAGCGAGCTGGTCGAGTTCCTCGCGTGAACGCTTCAGCGCCGAGAGATCGGAAAATACCGCGACATAATGGCTAAGCTGGCCCTGATCGTCGTAGATGCAGCGCAGATTCTGCCACTGTGGATAGACGTCGCCGTTCTTGCGCCGATTCCAGATCTCGCCGCTCCAGGACCCGTGCTCGCGCAGTGCATGCCACATCTCCTGATAGAAGGCTGCATCGTGCTTGCCAGAGGCGAACAGTTTCGGCGTCTGGCCGAGCACTTCCTCCGTGCTGTAGCCGGTGATGCGGCTGAATGCCGGGTTGACGTGCACGATGTGCTGATGCGGATCGGTGACCAGCACGCCTTCCTGGGTGCTGTCGAAGACCGCAGCGGCCTGCTTCAGGCTGGTCTTCTGCAGATGCTGGGCGCGCTGCTGCTCATCGAAGCGACGGAAGTGCTGTCGACCAAGCAGAAAGATCAGGCCGCTGGTGAGCGTCACGAACAGCGCGCCCTTGCCCATGTGCCATGCCTGGTTGTCGCCTGCCACCAGACGGCTGACCAGGGTGTCGCCAAGAAGGATCCACAGCATCGCCAGGCAGAAGTAGCCCAGACTCAGCCGGACGAGGTAGATGTTCATCGTTGCTCTTGGGTCCGATCAAATACTGCATAGTCAAACCCCATCGCACTGGGCGAGCGGGAGATACGTCAAAAAGCACCGGTGGTGCTGCTTCCTGCTGCGCCGGTTGTCTTGCATGCTGGCTCAAAGCCAGCTTGGCCACCAGTCCCGGCGGTCGGGTTTGATGCGCTGCAGGTAGTGGCTGCCGCCGAGCTGGCGCATCTGCTGCCGGATCCAGGCGGCCCGATTGTTCACATGGCCGCTGGGTTTGCCAGCGCTCCATTGTCGCGGGTTCGGCAACACGGCGGCCAGCAGGCTGGCCTGACGGCTCGACAGATAGGGCGCGCCAATGCCGAAGTGATGACGCGCGGCCGCCTCGGCACCGAAGATTCCGTCGGCCCATTCCACGCTGTTGAGGTACACCTCGAGAATGCGCTGCTTGGGCCACAGCAGCTCGATCAGCGCAGTGAACCAGGCCTCCAGTCCCTTGCGCGGCCAGCTGCGGCCGGACCATAGGAAAAGGTTCTTCGCCACCTGCTGACTCAATGTGCTGGCACCGCGCAGTGAACCACCGCGTTCATTGTGGCTGAGGGCGGCGCGAATTGCAGCGATGTCGAAGCCCCAGTGGTCGGCGAACTTCTGGTCCTCGGCGGCGATCACTGCCATCTTCAGGTCGTCTGGCAGCTCTTTCCAGGGCCGCCACTTGCGGGTCAGGTCGATAGCTTCGCCTGTGTGCCAGGACTCGATCTTGCGCTCGATCATCAAAGCGGTGAACGGCGGTGGCACCCAGCGCAGCAGCAGTACCAGCAGCACCGAGAGGCCGATCAGCCAGAGCAGCAGTTTGGACAGGCGCAGCAGGAGGTTCCGCAACATGGCACTTGGTCGTGGGCGAAAAGAGCGGGCATTATAGCGGCCGCTAAGGCTATCGACCGGAAATGGCAATGATTCGTGCTTATATCGTCCTTGCCGCGCTGTTCGGCTTTACCGGCGTTGCGCTGGGCGCCTTCGCTTCCCATGCCCTCAAGAGCCAGTTGAGCGCTGCCTATCTCGCGGTGTTTCAGACCGGCGTGCAGTACCAGATGCTCCATGCACTGGCGCTGCTGGGCGTCGCGCTGCTTTCACTGCATCGGCCCGGCCGCCTGCTGACTGTGGCAGGCGGCTTGTTCGTCGTCGGTATCCTGCTGTTCTCCGGCAGCCTCTACCTGCTCACCCTGAGCGGCGTCGGCAGGCTCGGCATGATCACGCCGATCGGGGGCATGTCATTCCTGGCCGGCTGGTTGTGCCTGGGACTGGCTGGTTGGCGCCTGCGCGGCTGAGCGGGACGAACGGCCGCGGCCTTCGCCTTGGTGCACCGGGTGGTTCGGGCTAGAATGCCGTCCCCTTTGCGCAATGCGGCGAACAGCATGCAGATTCAGTTGAACGGCGAACCCTACGAGCTGCCAGCCGGCGAGACGGTGGCTGACCTGCTGGCGCGTCTGGAACTGACCGGCCGTCGTCTGGCCGTCGAGCTCAACCGCGATATCGTGCCGCGCAGCGCGCACGCCAGCACCGCGCTCAGCGAAGGCGACCAGGTCGAAGTGGTGCACGCCATCGGTGGCGGTTAGCCGCCGCCCGCTCATTCGAATGACGCCGCCTCTGCGGCGCCCAGCCCGCAGCAATACGTCCGAACGAGGATTTCTCATGCCCCCAGTTCCGAACGACAAGCCTTTCACCCTGGCCGGTCGCACCTATCAATCGCGCCTGCTGGTCGGCACCGGCAAGTACAAGGATCTCGAGGAAACGCGCGCGGCCATCGAGGCCTCGGGTGCCGAGATCGTCACCGTCGCGGTGCGCCGCACCAACATCGGCCAGAATCCGGGCGAGCCGAACCTGCTCGATGTGATCAGCCCCGAGCGCTACACCATCCTGCCGAACACCGCCGGATGCTTTACCGCCGAGGACGCGGTACGTACCTGCCGCCTGGCACGTGAACTGCTCGATGGCCACAAGCTGGTCAAGCTGGAAGTGCTGGCCGACCAGAAGACCCTGTTCCCCAACGTGATCGAGACCCTAAAGGCCGCCGACGTGCTGATCAAGGACGGCTTCGACGTCATGGTTTACACCAGTGACGACCCGATCATCGCGCGCCAGCTGGCCGAAATGGGCTGCATCGCGGTGATGCCGCTGGCCGGCCTGATCGGCACCGGCCTGGGCATCTGCAACCCGTACAACCTGCGCATCATCCTCGAGGAAGCGACCGTGCCCGTGCTGGTCGACGCCGGTGTCGGCACCGCTTCGGATGCCACCATCGCCATGGAGTTGGGCTGCGAAGCGGTGCTGATGAACAGCGCCATCGCCCATGCGCAGAATCCGGTGCTGATGGCCGAGGCGATGAAATACGCCATCGAGGCCGGGCGCCTGGCGTACCTGGCCGGGCGCATGCCGAAGAAGCTCTACGCCAGTGCCTCGTCGCCGCTGGATGGGCTGATTCGCTGAATCGATTCGTGGCCGGCCTCGACCGTGGTCGGGGCCGGCCTTTTTTATGTCTTGCAGGTAGACCATGACTGAGCAGAACCCCGCGGCCGAAGAGCAACAGAGCGCGCCTCGCCGCACCATCAAGAGTTTCGTCATGCGCGCCGGGCGCATGACCGAAGGCCAGCAGCGCGGCCTGGAGCAGGGCTGGCCACTGTTCGGTCTTGAGCTGGCGGATGGTTTGCGCGACTTCGACGCCGTCTTTGGCCGCAGTGCGCCGCGCACCTTCGAGATCGGCTTCGGCATGGGTCATTCGACCCTGGAGATGGCCGCTGCGGCGCCGGAGCAGGACTTCATCGGCGTCGAAGTGCATAAACCGGGCGTCGGCGCGTTGCTGAGCGGACTTGTGTCACAGAAATTGAGCAACGTCCGGGTCTACAGTTGCGACGCTCTGGAGGTGCTGCGCGATTGCGTACCCGACGCCAGCCTCGACCGCGTGCTGCTGTTCTTTCCAGACCCCTGGCACAAGAGCCGTCATCACAAGCGTCGCATCGTTCAGCCGGCCTTCGCCGAGCTGGTACGCAGCAAGCTGAAGATCGGCGGCGTGCTGCACATGGCCACCGACTGGGAGCCCTATGCCGAACACATGCTCGAGGTGATGAGCGTCGCCCCGGGCTACCGCAATCTGGCCGAGGATGGCCGCTATGTGCCGCGACCCGGCGAGCGGCCGGTGACCAAGTTCGAACGCCGCGGTGAGCGGCTCGGGCATGGCGTCTGGGACTTGAAATTCCAGCGCGTCGACTGAGTGACAGCGTAATAACGGCAGCCTGTGCTGCTGCCGCCGTACCGCCCGCCCGCGGGCGGTGCCAGGCCAGCCACGCTGGCCGCATCCAATCGAAGAGCCGCAACAGCGGCCAGGGACGAATGCCGGCCAGGAAGGCATGCCTGCCCACACCGATAACAATGCAACGCCGATGATCGGGCATGCCTGGCAGCGCCCTGACATCGTGCGCAATTGGGGGAGTAGACGATGTACGCGAAGATTGGAGCCTTGATGCTGGCCACCTGTGCCGCACTGCCGGTACAGGCCAAGGTCGACAGTACGCAGGCCGCCCGGCTCGGGCAGGACCTGACGCCGCTGGGTGCCGAACGGTCGGCGAATGCGGCCGGCACCATTCCCGCCTGGACTGGAGGCGTCGCGCCGCCAGCCGGCTATGAACGTGGCATGCACCACCCGGATCCCTTTGCCGCCGACGCGATGCTCTATCGGGTCGATGGCACTAACCTGGCCGAGCACAGCGAAAAGCTATCCGCGGGCATGAAGGCGCTGCTCGAGCGCAATCCTGACTATTACCTGCGTGTGTTTCCGACCCGCCGCAGCGCAGCGGTACCGCAGCGCATCTACGACGCCACTCGCTTCAACGCCGTCAGCGCCGAACTGATCGCCAACGGCAACGGCATCCAGGGCGCGGCGGCCGGGATTCCCTTCCCGATTCCGCAAAGCGGTATCGAGGTCATCTGGAACCACATCCTGCATTACAAGGGTGACCAGAGCCACATGATCAACAACCAGGCAGTGGTGATCGGCGGCCGGGCCAACTACATCAAGCGCGATCGCCACGTGTACTACGTCTATAACCGCGAAGGCATGACCTACGCGGATCTGGACAATACCGTGCTGTACTACAAGTACCGCGTCACCGCGCCGGCCAAGCTCTCCGGCACGGCGCTGGTGGTACAGGACCCGATTGATCAGGTGCTCACCACCCGCAAGGCCTGGCGCTACAGTGCGGACGACCGTCGTGTGCGTCGTCTGCCCTCGCTGGCCTACGATTCGTTGCAACCGGACACCAGCGGCCTGGCCACGGCTGATGTGGTCGATTCGTTCAATGGCGCACCGGATCGCTACGAGTGGGAGCTGCTCGGCAAGCGCGAAATGCTGGTGCCCTACAACAGCTACGCCCTGCATCAGAAGGGCATTGCCTACGACACCATCGTCCAGCCGCGCACGCTCAATCCCAACCTGCTGCGCTACGAGCTGCACCGCGTGTGGGTGGTCGACGCCACGCTGCGCAAGGGCTTCAGCCATCTCTACGACAAGCGCCGCTTCTACATCGACGAGGACAGCTGGGCGATCCTGGCCGTCGATCTGTATGACGAGAACGGGCAGCTGATCGGCCTGCAGGAAAGCCATCCGATCAGCTACTACGAGGTGCCGATGTTCAACAGCACGCTGGAGACGCTCTACCACCTCAAGGACGGCAACTACTTCGTCGATGGCCTGGATAACAACGAGCCGATGTACGACTTCGACGTGAAACTCGGCCCGCGTGACTTCTCGCCGCAGGCGCTGCGTCGCGGCAATTGAGGTTCACCTGCTAAACGAAGGGCGCCGCTGGCGCCCTTTTTTATGCGTGGTGCAGGCCGGTTGCCGCCAGGCTGACGTGTGTGCCAGCTTCGCCGCGGACGATGGCCTCGATCTGTTCGAGCGAGCCGATCACCGCGACCTTGCCGGTATGACGGGCGAACTGACAGGCTGCCTCGACCTTCGGGCCCATGGACCCCGCGGCGAAGCCAAGGCGTTCCAGTTGCTCGGGATGGGCTTCGACGATCCGCCGCTGCTGCGCAGTGCCCCAGTCCAGGTAGGCGCCGTCTACATCGGTCGCGATCACCAGCAGATCGGCGCCGAGCTGCTCGGCCAGCAGCGCCGAACACAGGTCCTTGTCGATCACCGCCTCGACCCCTTGTAGCCGCCCCTGCTGGTCGTAGACGGTCGGAATGCCACCGCCGCCGGCGCAGATCACCACGCAGCCCTTCTCCAGCAGCCAGCTGATCGGCTTGATCTCGAAGATCCGCTTCGGCCGCGGGCTGGGCACCACGCGGCGGAAGCGCTCACCGTCGGGCGCGATGCTCCAGCCCCGTTGTTCGGCCAGACGCTGTGCCTCTTCGCGGCTGTAGACCGGGCCGATCGGCTTGCTCGGCGCCTTGAATGCCGGGTCCTCGGGGTCCACTTCGACCTGCGTCAGCAGCGTCGCGAAGGGCAACTCGAACGGCAGCAGGTTGCCCAGCTCCTGCTCGATGATGTAGCCGATCATGCCCTCGGTTTCGGCTCCCAAGACGTCCAGCGGATAGCTGGGTACCTCCTTGTAGGCGGCCCCCTGCAGGGCCAGTAGCCCGACCTGCGGGCCGTTGCCGTGCGCCACCACCAGTTCGTTGCCCGGTGCGACCCGCGCGATCTGTGTACAGGCGCGGCGGATATTCTCTCGCTGATTCTCGGCGCTCAGCGGCTCCCCTCGGCGAAGCAGGGCATTGCCGCCCAGCGCGATGACGATGCGCATGTCGGTTCCTCCAGCGGCCCGTCACGGGCGCCGGTCACGTCAGATGTCGGCGAGGGTGGAGACCAGGATCGCCTTGATGGTGTGCATGCGGTTCTCCGCCTGCTCGAAGGCAATGCAGGCCGGGGATTCGAACACCTCCTCGGTGACCTCGATACCGTTGGCCAGATGCGGATAGCGCGTGGCGATCTCCTTGCCGACCTTGGTCTCGCTGTTGTGGAACGCCGGCAGGCAGTGCATGAACTTCACCCGCGGATTGTTGCTCGCCTGCATCAGCGCCGCGTTCACCTGGTAGGGCAGCAGCTGCTGGATGCGCTCGGCCCAGGCGTCCATCGGCTCGCCCATCGAGACCCAGACGTCGGTGTGGATGAAGTCGACGCCCTGCACCGCCGCCTGCGTAACCTCGGTGAGCAGCAGGCGCGCACCGCTCTGCGCGGCAAATTCCTCGCAGGCCTTGACGTGCTGCTCGCTGGGCCAAAGGGCACGCGGTGCGGCGATGCGTACATCCATGCCCAGCTTGGCGCCGATCAGCAGCAGCGAGTTGCCCATGTTGTTGCGCGCATCGCCCACGTAGGCGTAGCTGATCTGGTGCAGTGGCTTGTCGCTGTGCTCGCGCATGGTCATGACGTCAGCGATCATCTGGGTCGGGTGGTACTCGTCGGTCAGGCCGTTGTAGACCGGCACGCCGGCGTACTGCGCCAGCTCCTCGACGATCTCCTGCCTGAACCCGCGGTACTCGATGGCGTCGTACAGCCGCCCGAGCACCCGAGCGGTGTCCTTCATGCTTTCCTTATGGCCGATCTGCGAAGAGTTGGGGTCGATGTAGGTGACGTTGGCGCCCTGATCGTAGGCGGCCACCTCGAAGGCGCAGCGGGTTCGCGTGGAGGTCTTCTCGAAGATCAGCGCGATGTTCTTGCCCTTGAGATGCTGGCGTTCGGTGCCGCTGTACTTGGCGCGTTTGAGGTCGCGAGAGAGGTCGAGCAGATACTGCAGCTCGCGCTCGCTGTGGTGCATCAGGCTGAGCAGGCTGCGGTTGTGGATGTTGAAGGCCATGGCGCGTCCTCCGCAATGTGGGGCTGCCGGGCAAACCCCGGCGCGGTGATCAGTAGTCGAGCGCGTCGCGCACGATCGGGCAGGTCATGCAGTGACCGCCGCCGCGGCCACGGCCCAGTTCGCTTGAGCTGATGGTGATGACTTCGACGCCAGCCTTGCGTAGCAGCGTGTTGGTGAAGGTGTTGCGGTCGTAGCCGATGACCACGCCGGGTTCGAGGGCGACCACGTTGTTACCATCGTCCCACTGCTCGCGTTCCACCTCGTAGCTGTCGCCACCGGTTTCCACCACACGCAGAGCCGGCAGGCCGAGAGCTTCGGCCACCACCTGGAGGAAGCTGGCCTTTTCCCGGCGCAGATCGATGCCGCCGGGCTTGCTCTCGTCAGGGCGCAGACTGAAGGCGACGATGCTTTGCACCACTTCCGGGAAAACGGTCACCAGATCGCGATCGCAGAAGCTGAACACCGTATCCAGGTGCATCGCCGAGCGCGCGCGTGGCAGGCCGGCGACGATCACCCGCTCGGCCGCACCGTGGCGGAACAGCGACAGCGCCAGCTGGCCGATGGCCTGCCGCGAGCTGCGTTCGCCCATGCCGACCAGCACCACGCCCTTGCCGATCGGCATGACGTCGCCACCTTCGAGCGTGGCCAGGCCGTGGTCGAGCTCGGGATCGCCATACCAGACCTTGAAGTCCTGGCCGGTGAACTGCGGATGGAAGCGGTAGATCGCGGCGGTGAGCAGGGTTTCCTGGCGGCGCGCGGTCCAGTGCATCGGGTTGAGCGACACGCCGCCGTAGATCCAGCAGCTGGTGTCGCGGGTGAACAGGGTGTTGGGCAGCGGCGGCAGGATGAAGCTCGAGTGGCCCAGGTAGTCGCGGAACAGGCTGACGATCTCGCCGCTTTGGGTGCCGGGGATGTCACTGCCCGACACACCGCCGATCAGGTACTCGGCAAGCTGCCGGGGTTGCTGTTCTTCGAGCCAGCTGCGCACCTCGTCCTGCAGGCCGATGCCGACCTGGTTGGCGGTGATCTTGCGGTCGAGAATCCACTTCAAGGCCTCTGGATTGCTCACCGTCTCGGTCAGCAGGTTGTGCATTTCCAGCACCTCGACGCCGCGCTCGCGCATCTTGGTGACGAAATCGAAATGGTCGCGCTTGGCCTGGTTTACCCAGAGCACGTCGTCGAACAGCAGCTCGTCGCAGTTGCTCGGCGTCAGGCGCTGGTGGGCCAGCCCGGGCGCGCAGACCATCACCTTGCGCAGCTTGCCCGCTTCGGAGTGAACACCCAGTTTCGCCGGTTGCTGAGTCATCGCATTGCCTCCGTCAATCGTTGCACCTGTGGGTGCAGAGTGGCTCGCCGCCGCTTGTGGCCTTGGCGAGAGGGCGCGTTGCTGCGCCGGTCATAGGGACAGGAAACCGTCGTACAGACCATAGGCCGCGATCGCTGCACCGACGAGCACGGCAGCGAGGATCAGCTTCTCGATGCCGCTGAACACCGGCTGTCCCAGTTCGCGCTTGGCCTTGGCGAAGAACAGTGCCCCCGGCGCATAGAGCAGCGCCGACAGCAGCAGGTACTGCATGCCACCGGCGTAGACCAGCCACACGGCATACAGCGTAGCGACGGCGGCGATCAGCGTGTCCTTGCGCCGTTCGCCCGCGGCGTTCGCGTATCCCTCGCCGCGAACTCCGAGCAGCAACGCATAGGCCGCCGACCAGAAGTACGGCACCAGGATCATCGAGGTGGCGAGGTAGAGCAGGCTGAGATAGGTGGAGGCGTTGAACAGGGTGATGATCAGGAACAGCTGGATCAGCCCGTTGGACAGCCACAGCGCGTTGACCGGAACCTGGCGGGCGTTCTCCCTGCGCAGGAAGCTCGGCATGGTGTGGTCGCGGGCGGCGGCGAAGAGAATCTCGGCACACAGAAGGGTCCAGGACAGCAGGGCACCGGCCAGCGAAACCACCAGGCCGACGCTGATCAGCACCGCGCCCCAGCGACCGACCACCTGCTCGAGCACGCCTGCCATGGAAGGGTTCTTCAGGCCCGCCAGCTCGGCCTGGCTCATGATGCCCATAGAGAGCACGTTAACCAGGACCAGCAGCGCGAGCACGCTGTAGAAACCGATGACCGTGGCGCGCCCGACATCGCTGCGGCGTTCGGCGCGAGCCGAGAACACATTGGCGCCCTCGATGCCGATGAACACCCACACCGTCACCAGCATCATGTTGCGCACCTGCTGCATCACGCCGCCCAGCTCCAGGTTGCCGCGACCCCAGAAGTCGGCGGTGAACACGTCCAGGCGGAAGGCCAGCGCGGTGATCACGATGAACAGGATCAACGGCACGATCTTGGCGATGGTGGTGACCAGGTTGACGAACGCCGCCTCGCGGATACCGCGCAGGACGAGGAAATGCACGCCCCACAGCACCAGCGAGGCGCCGATCACCGCCGGCAGGGTGTTGCCCTCGCCGAACATCGGTACGAAGTAGCCGAGGGTGCTGAACAGCAACACGAAGTAGCTGACGTTGCCGATCCAGGCGCTGATCCAATAGCCCCAGGCGGACGAGAAGCCCATGTAGTCGCCGAAACCGGCCTTGGCATAGGCGTACACGCCGGCGTCGAGTTCCGGCTTGCGGTTGGCCAGGCTCTGGAAGACGAACGCTAGGGTCAGCATGCCCACCGCGGTGATCGCCCAGCCGATCAGGATGGCGCCGGCGCTGGCACTGGCCGCCATGTTCTGCGGCAGGGAGAAGATTCCGCCGCCAATCATCGAACCCATCACCAGCGCCACCAGTGCGCTGAGCTTCAGTTGCTTCGAGGTCGTGGCCATAACCCTGTCTCCTGTGAAGACCGTGCGTAGCGGGACCATTGAATGCCTGCCCGTGCGATGCGGTGATGACAGACGTCAAGAAAGTATGGGTGTAGCGGTGCAAGGATGCTCTGGGCCGGTTGCGCTGCGATGAATGCGGCCAGCCTCGGTGTCAGTTGGATCGCTCAGGCGCGACGAGGGGGAAACGGTGTTCAGACCCGGACATGTGGAAATCAGCCGGCTGCCGACCGATGTGCGGCCCGGCTATCGCCTGACTCTTGACTATCACGTTGAAGGCGCTGAGCCGAGACCGGAGTGGGCCTGCTTTAATCTCTGCGTCGAAGCCGGTCAGATGCGTATCGACGAGCGCTTCCGGATGCACCGGGATGTCGCCTGCAACTTCCTGCAACGGGTAAGGCAGTGCCTGCGCGCGCACGGCGTACAGGTCAGGCAGGACATCCTGTTCGGCTTTCATGGTCTGTATGACCCGCTGTATGCGGATCTGCGCGAGCAGCTGCATCTGCAGCCCGGCGAGGCGGTCGATCTCGACCGCTTCCTGCGCGAGGGCTGAGCGGCGTCAGTTGCGGTCGGCAATCACACCGATGAGGAAGAAGATCAGCAGCAGTACCGGCGCCAGGCTGTAGTTGTTCAGGTGTGCCAGGCCCTGGGTCATCCACGGCGTGAGGAAGACGATGGCCAGGCCATAGCCGACCGCGCAGACGAGCACGAAGATCAGCGTGCGGAAAAAGAAATTCAGGCTGCTGACCGCGCCCTTTACCCAGGTATTGATTGCCGGCCCGAACAGCACGAAGAGGGTCGCCATCAGTGCCAGGGAAATATCGGACAGGTGGCTGCGGCTCCAGCGCGACAGCGTGACGATCAGGTCGAGTAGCAAATCCATGCAGGGTCCTTAAGGCAGGAAGCTCTGTAGCAGGTCGTTGAGAAACAGCTGGCCCTTCGGCGTTGCCACCAGGCGTGCCGGATCAGCCGAGAGCAGGCCGCGTACTTCGGCATCGCGCCGTGGCTTGGTGAGCACATCCAGCGCCAGCCCGGTGCGCTGAGTGAACAGCATGGCCGGCACGCCGTCGGTGAGGCGCAGCACATTCATCAGGAATTCGAAGGGCAGCTCGTCCGCTGTCAGCTGTTTTTCGCCTGCGCGGAAGGCCTTGCCCGAATCCAGATAGTCCTTCGGCAGGCGGGTCTTCCAGCTGCGCAGGATGCGCCCGTCGGCGTGGCTGAGCTTGGCGTGGGCGCCGGCGCCGATGCCGAGGAAGTCGCCGAAGGTCCAGTAGTTCAGGTTGTGCCGCGCCTGTCGGCCCGGCTGGGCATAGGCGGAGGTCTCGTACTGGCGATAGCCGTGCTCGCCGAGCAGTGCCTGGCCGGCTTCCTGAATATCCCAGAGGATGTCGTCTTCGGGCAGCTGCGGCGGTTGGCTCCAGAACACCGTGTTCGGCTCCAGCGTCAGCTGGTACCAGGACAGGTGCGTCGGTTGCTGGGCGATGGCGATGCGCAGGTCGCTCAACGCATCCTCCAGGCTCTGGTCCGGCAGACCGTGCATGAGGTCGAGGTTGAAATTGTCGAAGCCTGCGGCGCGGGCCATGTCGGCGGCGCGAATCGCTTCGTCGCCATCGTGGATGCGCCCCAGCGCCTTGAGCTTGTCGGCCTGGAAACTCTGCACGCCGATGGACAGCCGGTTGATGCCGAGCTGGCGGTAGTCGCGGAATTTGGCCTGCTCGAACGTCCCCGGATTGGCCTCCAGGGTGATCTCGATGTCCTCGGCAAAGCCGACCAGCCGCTCCAGCCCGTCGACGATCGCCGCCAGTGCCTTGGCGGAAAACAGGCTTGGCGTACCGCCGCCGAAGAAGATCGAACTTAGCCGGCGTCCCTGGACGTGCTCGAGATCCGCGCGAAGATCGGCCAGCAGCGCGGCGACATAGGCGTCTTCAGGTAGCTTGGGACCGGCTGCGTGGGAGTTGAAGTCACAGTACGGGCACTTGCGCACGCACCAGGGAATATGGACGTACGCTGCCAGCGGTGGCAGTTCGAAGCGGCCCTGTCCGGATGCAGGCATGGGGCTTGCGGTGTTCATATCCCCAGCCGCTGCTTGAGCAGGGCCATGGCGCGTGCACGGTGGCTGAGCTGGTTCTTCTGCGCAGCCGGCAGCTCGGCGCTGGAGCAGTCGCACTCCGGCACCAAGAACAGCGGGTCGTAGCCGAAGCCGTGCTCGCCGCGCGGCGCATGCAGGATGCGGCCGTGCCAGAGGCCTTCGCAGATGATTGGCAGCGGATCGTCGGCATGCCGCACCAGCGCCAGGGCGCAGACGAACTGCGCGCTGCGCTCGGCATCCGGCACGTCGCGCAGCACCTGCAGCAGCTTGGCATTGTTGGCTGCGTCGCCCTGGCCATCGGCATAGCGCGCCGAGTAGATGCCTGGTGCGCCGCCCAAGGCGTCGACCGCCAGACCGGAGTCATCGGCGAGCGCCGGCAGGCCGGATATCCGTGCCGCATTGCGTGCTTTGAGGATGGCATTCTCGATGAACGACAGGCCGGTCTCTTCCGGCTCCACGCGGCTGAACTCGCCCACCGAGCGTACGCGCACGGTATCGCCGAGCATGGCCTGGAGTTCCTTGAGTTTGCCGGCATTGTGGCTGGCCAGCACCAGTTCGGAAAAAGGCATCATCGGTCGGGGAAGAATTCCTGGGTGAACTCGAAGCTGAACGGCTCGGCGCCGGTCGGCTGTACGGTGAGAGCGAAGCGCAGGGTTTCCTGCGAGTCGAAGGGGAACTGCGCGAGGTAATAGATCGCCTCGTCGCCTTCCTTGAGTTGCTTGAAGCCCAGCGCGCGATCCTGTCCGAGCAGGTTCTTCACTACACCGCTGACCTGCGCCGCGACCGGCTTGCCGCCCTTGATCACCGAGACGTTGACCACGCCCTGGGTCTTGCTGCGCGTGAGTCCGGCGGCGGCGGCAATGTCTGGCTGCAGGAAGCCCGAATTGAAGGCGCTGTAGTGGATGTCGTATTCGCCGACGCTGTGCTTGCGCTCGGCCAGCGCCGGCAATGTGAGGAGTGCGGCCAACAGGCCGATCAGGACGCGTTTCATATGCTTACCTCCAGCGTTGAACCGCTCAGCGGGACGGCCCGGTGACGCGGTAGATGCCGATTTCACCCAGCAGATTCGGCCATAGTCGACTGGCCCAGCCATGCCTGTGATCGCGGTCGACGGCCAGGCGCTCGAGTACCCTGGCACCGCTTTCCAGACACAGCCTCTCGAAATCTTCGAACGTGCAGAAGTGAATGTTCGGCGTGTTGTACCAAGTGTAGGGGAGGAACTCCGACACCGGCATGCGGCCTTTGCTCGCAAGGTACCAGCGACAACGCCAATGGCCGAAGTTGGGGAAGGTGATGATGCACTGGCGGCCGACGCGTAGCATTTCCTTCAACAGCTGGTCGGGGTAATGCACGGCCTGCAGCGCCTGGGTCATCACCACCATGTCGAAGCTGTCGCTGGCGAAGTTGCCCAGGCCCAGGTCGAGGTTCTGCTCGATGACATTGACGCCCTTGTCGATGCAGGCGGCGATGTTGTCCGGGTCGATTTCCAGGCCATAGCCGCTGACCTGCTTGTGGTCACGCAGCCAGGCCAGCAGCTCGCCGTTGCCGCAGCCGAGGTCGAGAACTCGGCTGCCGGCCGGAATCCACTCTTGGATGATGTCCAGATCGGCGCGCATCTTCGTTCCTTATACGGCTATGCGGTTCATGTAACCGCGGAAGGCTTGCAGGTAGCGGGGGTTGGGGATCAGGAAGGCGTCGTGGCCCTGCGGCGCATCGATCTCCAGGTAGCAGACGTCCTTGCGTGCGGCGAGCAGCGCGTCGACGATTTCCCGCGAGCGTTCCGGCGAGAAGCGCCAGTCGGTGGTGAAGGACATCACACAGAAGCGAGCTTGGGCGACCTCGAAGGTCTTGGCCAGATCGTCATCATTGGCCGCGGCCGGGTCGAAGTAGTCCAGCGCCTTGGTCATCAGCAGGTAGGTGTTGGCGTCGAAACGCCCGGAAAACTCCTCGCCCTGGTAGCGCAGGTAGCTTTCGACCTGGAACTCGACGCTGTTGAAGTCGTAGTTCAGCTTCTCGCTCTTCAGTCCGCGGCCGAACTTGGTGCCCATGGCGTCATCGGACAGGTAGGTGATGTGCCCGACCATGCGCGCCAGCATCAGCCCGCGCTTGGGGATCACGCCCATTTCCTGGAAGTGCCCGCCGTGGAACTCGGGGTCGGAGAGGATCGCCTGGCGCGCGACCTCGTTGAAGGCGATGTTCTGTGCCGACAGCCTGGGCGCCGAGGCGATGGCCAGGCAATGACGCACCCGCTCGGGATAGCTGATGGTCCACTGCAGCGCCTGCATGCCACCCAAGCTGCCGCCGACCACCGCAGCCCACTGGGTGATGCCGAGCCGGTCGGCAAGCAGTGCCTGGCTGTGCACCCAGTCCTCCACCGTGACCACCGGGAAGTCGGCGCCGTAGGGCTTGCCACTGGCGGGATTGGTGCTGCTGGGACCGGTGGAGCCGTTGCAGCCGCCCAGATTGTTCAGGCTGACGACGAAGAAGCGCTCGGTATCGATGGCCTTGCCCGGACCGATGCACGAGTCCCACCAGCCAGGCTTGCGGTCGTCCACGCTGTGGTAGCCGGCCGCATGATGGTGGCCGGACAGCGCATGGCAGATCAGCACGGCATTGCTGCGCGCGGCGTTCAGCTCGCCGTAGGTTTCGTAGATCAGCTGGTAGTCGGCCAGCGTGCGGCCGCAGGCGAGTGTCAGTGGTTCGGCAAAATGCGCGACCTGCGGACTCACCAGGCCAACGGAATCGGCGGGAATTGCAGTGGGCATCGACCCTGGCTCTTGCTTGAGGAAGGCGGCAAAGTCTAAAGGTAAGCGCGGCGCAATTCATCCTGAAATGCAACAGCGAGCGGGGCTGTCGCCATTTCCTCGCTGGCTGCGATGAAATGGCGACGGCTTTAGCTGATCTGCGCGTTGGTCAGGCTGACGACCTTGCCCTGCCGCCGTAGCGGCGCCGGTCGGCGCAACGCACGGAGCATTTCCGTGGCCTGCGCCAGTTGTTGCTCCAGTTCGCCGCTGTAGCGGGTCAGCAGCTGGCCGCGCTGGCTGTTCTGCTGGCTTTCGCTGGCCAGCGACTTGAGCTTCAGGATGTGGGTTTCCAGCTGCTGCTTGTGTTCGAGCGAGTACTGCAGCAACGGCATCAGGGCCTCGCCAGCCCACTGTTCGGCCTCCTGGCGCAAACGCTGGTGCAGACCGATGACTTCCTGGACCAGGGTGGCGAAGAAGCGCCGGGTCAGGGTGCGCTGCTCGGTGAGCAGGGTCTTGAGTTGCAGGCGGAACTGATCGGCCTTGGTTTGCAGGGTACGCAGCTCGCGTTGGTAAGGCTGCAACTGGAACAGAGGCGGGTCGATGCCATGCAACGGATTTTCTTCGTTGTGCCGACGATAGATGGCCGAGACCATCTTGTTGGCACGTTCGGCCTCCTGCTCGAGGATGCCCAGGTCCTGCTCCACGGAGCGGAAGAAGTGCAGGATCGCCAGGTTGATGCCCAGCGTGGTCAGGCTGCCGGTCAGGCTGCGGCGCAGGCGGGTCAGATGTTCTTCGAGGCGCTCGGCACGTATCGCCGTACGCAACAGGTCCCCCTGACGTTGCAGCAGGCGCTGGTTGGTCTTCAGGTCGAGCAGGCGCTTGTGGTGACGATTATGGTCGTGGCGGGTGCGAGCGGTGAGCTCCAGCAGCATCTGCCCGCTACCCGTCTGATGGCTGGCGAGCAGGTCGCGCTGCTCGATGACCTTTTCCAGGCGCAGGCGGAGCGTGTGCTGGCTGTTCTGCAGCAAGGCCAGCACCTGATGCACGACCTGTTCCTCGAGCAGCTGTTCCTTGTGCGTCAGGATTCGTTGGCTGAGCAGGCGTTCCAGCTGCTCCAGCTGGCTGCGCTCGAGCAGCGCCTGGTCGCCGCGGATCTTGGCCATCAGCGCCTGCTTGGCCGATAGCGGCATCACGTCAGCCGGGTCGATGCCCAGCTGCTGCGCGGTGCTCTGGCGGATCTGCTCGATGGCGTTCTGCACGAAATCTTCGCCGGCGACGTCGTCCCAGAGCACGTCGATCTTGTTCAGCACGGCGAACAGACTGTTCTGCGTGTCTTCGTCGAGCTGACGGATGTGTTGCTGCCAGATCTGCATGTCGCTGGCGGTGACACCGGCGTCAGCCGACAGCAGGAATATGATCGCCTGGGCATTGGGCAGCATCGACAGGGTCAGTTCCGGCTCGCTGCCCAGCGCATTGAGTCCGGGGGTATCGAGAATGCGCAGGCCCTGACGCAGCAGCGGGTGATCGAAGTTGACCATTGCATGTCGCCAGGCCGGCACCCGTACATGATCGCTGCCGTCTGCGCTTTCCAGGGTGGCGGGGTCGAAGCCGAGCTGGATCGCCTGCTCCGCCGGCATGGCCTTGGTCAGTGCGACCTGGGCAAAGGCTTCGGCCATGTTGTCCGGGTCCTGCGGGTCGAGGGGCAGGTGCAGCCACATTCGTGGGGTCCGCTTGAGTTGGGCGATGCTGGTGTCTTCCAGGCGCGACTCGATGGGCAGGAGGCGGATATAGGAGCGCTCCGAGCGCGGGTCGAAGAACAGCTCGGTGGGGCACATGGTGGTGCGCCCGGCGCGCGAAGGCAGGATGCGTTGGCCGTAGTTGGAAAAGAACAGGCTGTTGATCAGCTCGGTCTTGCCGCGCGAGTACTCGCCGACGAAAGCCAGTGTGATGTGGTCGGTACGCAGGACCCGCAAGGCGCGTTCCAGGCGGGCATCGACCGCTTCGCTGTTGAGGCGGTTGTGTGCCAGCCAGCTGCGGTAGCGGGTGATCTCGCGGATCAGGTCGCGCTTCCAGGTGACGTAGGCATCCACTTGTCGATCGAGTCGTTCCATGCTCATCCAGCTCCTGGACGTATGTCCGGCGATTACCGGGCCCGCCGGCATGACGTCAATTCAGTCGGAGCCTGCTACGCCGGACGGGCGAGCAGGGCGCACGAACGGTCATCGCAGGGCTCGAAGGCGTGTCGATGTACTCGTTCACATCCCCGCATTCAGCAGGCGAGGCAGGATGGAAACAACCGAGCGAATGGAGTCTACGTGCAGCCAGGCGGCAAGCCGAGGCGCATTTCCGCCCCCGCTGCCGCTTTGACAGCAAATTTTGAACGGCGTCTCAGATGAGCATGCGCAGGATGTTCGGCATGTGGGTCATCGTCGCCAGGTTGTTCACCACCAGCATGTCCAGCAGCTTGATCGCCAGGAAGGCGAAGATCGGCGAAATATCCAGCCCGCCGAGGTTCGGCAGCAGGCGGCGGAATGGCATCAGCACCGGCTCGCAGATCTGGCTGACCAGCTGGGCGCCGGGGTTGTGGCTGCCCGGTGCGACCCAGGAGAGGATCACGCTGATGATCAGCGCCCAGAAGAAGATGTTGAGGAACAGCCCGGTGATGCCCACCAGCGCCCAGACCATGAGCAGCAGCGGATTGCCGGTGGTGCCGTAGGCGATCAGCAGGATCAGCGCCATCAGCACCATTTGCACGATGATCGCGAGGACCAGCGAGGACAGGTCCAGCGAGCCCATGCTCGGAATGATTCGGCGCATCGGGCGCAGTAGCGGGTGGGTGGCCTTGACGATGAACTGGCTGAGCGGGTTGTAGAAGTCGGCGCGTACCAGCTGCAGGATGAAGCGCAGCAGCACGATCAGCAGATAGAGGCTGCCCAGGGTCTGGATGACGAGAATCAGGGCTTGCGAGAGTTGGGACATGAATGCTCCTTATTGACCCAGTTGTTCGGCCAGCTCGGCCGAGCGCTGTGCGGCCGCGTTCAACGCCTGCTGCACCAATTGCTCGAAGCCGCCTGCCTGGAAGGCTTTGATCGCCGCTTCGGTGGTTCCGTTCGGCGAGGTGACGCGACGCCGCAGTTCGGCGGCATCGACATCGCTCTCGCAAGCCATGCGCGCGGCGCCCAGCGCGGTCTGCAGGGTCAATTGCGCGGCGGTTTCGCGAGGCAGGCCGAGCTGCTGGCCGGCCGCCGTCATCGCCTCGATCAGCAGGAAGAAATAGGCCGGACCACTGCCGGAAACGGCGGTCACCGCATCGATCAGGTGCTCCTCGTCGAGCCACAGCGCCATGCCGACGGCTGACAGCAGCTGTTCGGCCTGCCGCTTCTGCTCGGCGCTGACCTGGGCGTTGGCGAACAGCCCGCTGACGCCCTGGCGCAGCAGCGCGGGGGTGTTGGGCATGCAGCGCACGATCGCCTGCGGTCGCGATCCGAGCCAGCGCTGCAGGCTGTCGCAGCTGATGCCGGCGGCGATGGACACGATCAGCGGCCCATGTTCTAGGTGGGCGGCCAGGTCGCGGCAGACGGCCTGCATCACCTGCGGCTTGACCGACAGCACCACCACATCGGCGCCAGCCAGTGCTTCGGCATTCTGCGCGAAGGTCTGGATGCCGTGTTCGGCGCTGATCTTCGCGCGCTGTTCGGCGCCGGGGTCGCTGGCGCGGATGGCGTCGGCAGGGAAGCCCTGGGCGCGCAGGCCGCCGATCAGGCTGGCGGCCATGTTGCCGGCGCCGATGAAGGCGATGCGGGGAGTGGTCATAGCAATTCCTTTATTGAGGGCGGCCGTAGTCACGAGCGCCGAAGAGAGCGGTGCCGATGCGAACCCAGGTCGCACCTTCGGCAATGGCCGCTTCGAGATCCTGGCTCATGCCCATGGACAGCGTATCCAGGTCCAGTGCCAGCTCGTCGCGCAACAGCCGCAGGCGGGCGAAGGCAGCGCGCTGCTCGGCAGGGTTCTCAGTGGGTGCCGGGATGCACATCAGGCCGCGCAGACGCAGCTGAGGCATCGCAGCGACGGCCTCGGCCAGCGGCCCTAACTCCTGTGGAGTACAACCCGATTTGCTGGCCTCACCACTGACATTGACCTGCAGGCAGACGTTCAGCGGCGGCAGCGTGGCGGGGCGCTGGTCGGACAAACGCTGGGCGATCTTCAAGCGGTCCACCGAATGTACCCAGTCGAAGTGCTCGGCGATGGCTTTGGTCTTGTTCGACTGGATGGGACCGATGAAATGCCAGATCAATGGTAGGTCGTGCAGTTCGACCTGTTTATCCAGCGCTTCCTGTAGATAGTTCTCGCCGAAATCGCGCAGACCGGCAGCGAACGCCTCGCGAATGGCGGCGGCTGGCTGGGTCTTGCTCACGGCCAGCAGGCCGACCGTGGCAGCGTCGCGATGCACAGCTTGCGCCGCCTCACGGATGCGCGCTGCGACCTTTGCAATATTCTTCTCTATCGTGGACATTACTTGCGCCCGCTGCCTTGGGGTCTGCGCGGCATTCTACCTGCTTGCTTGTAATTGGGGAGTCCCATGGATATCACAGAACTGCTGGCCTTCAGCGCCAAGCAGGGTGCGTCGGATTTGCACCTTTCCGCCGGCCTGCCGCCGATGATCCGCGTCGATGGCGACGTGCGGCGCATCAACCTGCCGGCCATGGATCACAAGCAGGTACATGCGCTGATCTACGACATCATGAACGACAAGCAGCGCAAGGATTACGAGGAGTTCCTCGAAACCGACTTCTCGTTCGAGGTGCCGGGCGTGGCGCGTTTCCGCGTCAACGCGTTCAATCAGAACCGCGGCTCGGGCGCGGTGTTCCGGACCATTCCTTCCAAGGTGCTGACCATGGAAGACCTGAACATGGGCGAGGTCTTCCGCAAGATCACCGACGTGCCGCGCGGGTTGGTGCTGGTCACCGGACCGACCGGTTCGGGTAAGTCGACTACCCTGGCGGCGATGCTCGACTATCTAAACAACACCAAATACCACCATATCCTTACCATCGAAGACCCCATTGAATTCGTTCACGAATCGAAGAAGTGTCTGGTCAACCAGCGCGAGGTGCACCGCGACACCCTCGGCTTCTCCGAAGCCCTGCGCTCGGCCCTGCGTGAGGACCCGGACATCATCCTGGTGGGCGAGATGCGCGACCTGGAAACCATCCGCCTGGCGCTGACGGCCGCGGAAACCGGTCACCTGGTGTTCGGCACCCTGCACACCACCTCGGCCGCCAAGACCATCGACCGTGTGGTCGACGTGTTCCCGGCCGAAGAGAAGTCCATGGTCCGTTCGATGCTCTCCGAATCCCTGCAGGCTGTGATCTCGCAGACGCTGCTGAAGAAGGTTGGCGGCGGTCGCGTGGCGGCCCACGAGATCATGATCGGTACGCCGGCGATCCGTAACCTGATCCGCGAGGACAAGGTGGCGCAGATGTACTCGGCGATCCAGACCGGCGGTTCGCTGGGCATGCAGACCCTGGACATGTGCCTCAAGGGGCTGCTGGCCAAGGGCCTGATCAGCCGCGACAGCGCGCGCGAGAAGGCCAAGCAGCCAGAGAATTTCTAGACCGCCTGACAACCCCGGACGCCGCTCGGTGCGGCGCTTGCCACGATTGCGAGTATGACGATGGAATTCGAGAAACTTCTGCGCCTGATGGTGGAAAAGGGCGGCTCCGATCTGTTCATCACGGCGGGCGTGCCGCCGTCGATGAAGGTCAACGGCAAGATCATGCCGGTGAGCAAGACCGCCATGTCACCGGAGATGACCCGCGAAACCGTGCACGGCGTGATGAACGAGCAGCAGCGTCGCGAGTTCACCGAAAATCACGAATGCAACTTCGCCATCAGTGCCCGCGGCATCGGTCGCTTCCGTGTCAGTGCGTTCTATCAGCGCAACCTGGCCGGCATGGTGCTGCGTCGCATCGAGACCAACATTCCGACCATCGAAGAGCTGAAGCTGCCTGACGTTCTCAAGAAGCTTTCGATGACCAAGCGTGGCCTGGTGCTGTTCGTCGGCGCCACCGGCACCGGCAAGTCGACCTCGCTGGCCTCGATGATCGGCTACCGCAACAAGAACTCCAGCGGCCACATCATCTCCATCGAAGACCCGATCGAATTCATCCACCAGCATCAGAACTGCATCGTTACCCAGCGCGAAGTCGGCATCGATACCAGCTCTTTCGAGGTGGCACTGAAGAACACCCTACGCCAGGCGCCGGACGTGATTCTCATCGGCGAGATTCGTACCCGCGAGACGATGGACTATGCCGTAGCCTTCGCCGAGACCGGGCACCTGTGTCTGGCCACGCTGCACGCCAACAACGCCAACCAGGCGCTGGACCGCATCATCAACTTCTTCCCGCCGGATCGGCACAACCAGGTCTGGATGGATCTGTCGCTCAACCTCAAGGCCATCGTCGCCCAACAGCTGGTGCCGACACCCGACGGCAAGGGTCGTCGCGCAGTGATCGAGGTGTTGATCAACACCCCGCTGGCCGCGGACCTTATCCGCAAGGGCGAAGTGCATGAACTCAAGTCGCTGATGAAACGCTCCACCGAGCTGGGTATGCAGACCTTCGACCAGGCGCTGTACAACCTCTATGTGCAGGGCGAGATCACCTACGAAGATGCCCTGTTGCACGCCGACTCGGCCAACGACCTGCGGCTGTTGATCAAGCTGGGTTCGGAAACCGACGGTGAGCACCTGACCACTGTTTCGCAGGGGTTGAGTCTGGAGGTCAGCGACGACGATCCGGGTCGGCGCTTCCGTTAATCGACCTTAGCCCGGTCGCCGGCCGATGCGCTTGCCATGCCGGCCAGCCACGCGCTCGGCCTGGCCGTCACGCTGCGCACCGGCGCGTGCGCGGCTCATCAACTCGGGAATCAGCATGCCTTCGGGCAGGTTCTTCCAGAACCGCACCGGCAGGTTGCTTTCCATCACGCTGCGGTTCAGTCGGGCCGGGTTGAAGGTACTTTCGTAATACGCTTTCCAGAGTTCTCCTCCGGGATCGGCAGCGTTCTGCGCCAGCTGCTGCCACTGTGGTGGGCAGGGTCGGGTGTAATACAGCTCCTGGCCATCCCAGCAAACACCTTCTTCCGGTGTCGCAATCATCCAGCTGTTCTCACCCATGCGCTCGGCGAAATGCCCTGCCGCCCATGGCAGCACGTCGTGTGCCGGCTCGAACCAGGCCACATGCCGCGGCCCATCGCCGCTCTCCAGCGGGCTGAAGCGCAGGAAGGCGTGTAGATGGTGCGCCTCCCGCCGAACCGCCTTGATCCGGCTATGCAACTCGCTGCCGTCGGCATCGCCTGCCATTCTGGCGCTGGCGTCACCTTGGGCAACCCGCCAGAGCACGCGATACAGCAGGCTCCAGCGCTGATCGGTGCGAAAGCGGGCGGCCATCTCCAGTTCTTCGAGCAGCTGGCGGGGGACTCGAATGCGCGGCCCGTCCGTGGCCGCTGACGCGGACATTGGCTCATCGAACAAGCCGGCGTCACCGCCGCTTGCCCAGTTCAATTCATGCGGCGCGATCCGCTCCTGCAGCAGCGCCCGCGCCGCGTCTCGCCAGCCCTGGAAGCTGCCGTCGAAGTGCACCGTGCGCATCACCAGAGCGCCATCTGCGTCGGCGTGCCATCGCGCAGGTGCTGCCGCAATGCTGCCGATTCCTGCCCAGCGAGGCTGGGTCGATAGTCCTGGGTGACGATGAACGGCTTGGCCTTCTCCAGCGAGCAGCGCAGGCGGGTCAGGTCCTCGAAGCGGATGCGCTTGTGTCGCCGCAGGTCCACCAGGCGCTTGGCACTGAGCACGCCGATGCCGGGAACGCGGGCGATCATGGTCGGTTCGGCACGGTTGAGATCGATCGGGAAATGTTCCCGGTTAGCCAACGCCCAGGCCAGCTTCGGGTCCACATCGAGGGCCAGGTTGCCGGGCCCGCTGAGCAATTCGCCGGCCGAGAAGCCGTAGCCGCGCATGAGAAAGTCCGCCTGGTACAGCCGATGCTCGCGCAACAGGGGCGGCGCGGCGAACGGTACGGTCTTCGGACTGTGCGGGATGGGGCTGAACGCCGAGTAGTAGACACGCCGCAAGCGGTAGTCGCCATAGAGGGACTGCGCGGTGTGCAGAATGGTGCGGTCGTCGGTGTCATCGGCGCCGACGATCATCTGCGTGCTCTGCCCGGCAGGCGCGAAGCGCGGCGCGCGCTTCTCCGTGCTCGCCTCGGCCTCGCCCTGGTGAATGGTGTGCATGGCCTGCTTGATGGTCAGCACCTGCTTTTCCGGTGCCAGGCGGATCAAGCTGGTTTCGGTCGGCAGTTCGATGTTAACGCTGAGCCGATCGGCGTAGCGGCCGGCCTCGGCGATCAGCAATGGGTCGGCATCGGGAATCGTCTTCAGGTGGATGTAGCCGCGAAACTCGTGCTCGTCGCGCAGCAGTCTGGCGACGCGCACCAGCTGCTCCATGGTGTAGTCGGCCGAGCGGATGATGCCTGAGCTGAGGAACAGGCCGCTGATGCAGTTGCGCCGGTAGAAATCCAGCGTCAGCTCGACCACCTCCTCCGGCGTGAAGCGCGCGCGCGGCACGTCGCTGGAGCGTCGATTGACGCAATATTGGCAGTCGTACAGGCAGAAGTTGGTCAACAGAATCTTCAACAGCGACACGCACCGACCGTCCGGGGTGAAGCTGTGGCAGATGCCCATGCCGTTGGTGGCGCCAAGCCCGCGCTTAGCTTTGGAGGAGCGCTTCGGCGCGCCGCTGCTGGCGCACGACACGTCGTACTTGGCGGCGTCGGCGAGTACGCTGAGTTTGTCGATCAGCTGCATGATCCGGCTCGTGATACTGTTTGCATATACAGTATCACGACGAATCGAACCGGCAAGAGCCATCTGGCGGGCTCTTCGATGGGCTTATCGGATAAGCTGGAGACCACTCATCAATCGCAAATCGAGGTTCGGATGCAGCAGAACACTCACAGCACGCTGATCGGCTATCTCCTATGGATCTTCGGCTTTCTCGGCTCCCATCGCTTCTACTATGGCAAGCCGATCACCGGCACCATCTGGTTCTTCACCCTTGGGCTGTTCTTCATCGGCTGGATCATCGACCTGTTCCTGATCCCGTCGATGGATCGTGAAGCGGATCTGCGCTTTCAGCCGGGGCCTATCGATTACACGGTGGGCTGGATTCTGCTGACCTTCCTGGGCGTCTTCGGCGTGCACCGGATGTATCAGGGCAAGTGGATCACCGGCATCCTCTACCTGTTCACCGGCGGGCTGTTCTTCATCGGCGTGCTCTATGACTTCTGGACGCTGAACACGCAGATATCGGAGCGTAATCGCGCGCGGGTCTGACGCCCCGAGAAGCTACGGGCCGGGGCGAGCGAGCCGCCGCCCCGGCACCTGCGTTCAGGCCTGGTAGCTGATGTGGCCGTCGACGAGGGTGTAGCGCACCGAGCCGGGTAGGCAGTGGCCCATGAATGGGCAGTTGCGACCTTTCGAGTACCAGCTTTCGCCGACCAGGGTCGAGCTGTGCGGATCGAACAACACCAGGTCGGCGGCCTGACCGGCCTGCAGCGTGCCGGTTGACAGCTGCAGCGCGGCGGCGGGGCCGCTGGTGAGGCGCGCCAGCAGGGTCGGTAGGTCGAGCAGGCCGTCGTCCACCAGCGTCATCGCCAGCGGCAGGAGTATCTCCGCACTGCTGATGCCTGCTTCGGTCTCGCCGAAGGGTGCCAGTTTGGCATCGGCTTCGTGCGGTTGATGGTGGCTCGAAATTGCCGAGATCACGCCCGCCCTGACCGCCTCGCGCAGGCCATCGCGATCCGCCGTGCTGCGCAGCGGCGGCTGCACGTGGTACAGGCTGGAGAAGCCGTGCAACGCTTCGTCGGTGAGTATCAGCTGATACATTGCCACGTCGGCCGTGACCGGCAACCCGCGGGCCTGGGCCTGGGCGATCATCTCCGCGCCACGCGCGCTGGTCAGCTGGGCGAAGTGCGCGCGCACACCGGAACGCTCCACCAATAGCAGGTTGCGCGCCAGCGCCACGGTTTCCGCGGTCTCGGGAATGCCGGAGAGGCCGAGGAAACTCGCGGCCGCGCCCTCATGGGCGAGGCCGCCTTCGGCGAGGTCGCTGTCCTGGGAATGGAGGATCACCGTCAGATCGAAGGTGGCGGCGTACTCCAGGGCGCGGCGCAGGTTGCGGTTGCTGGCGAATTCGGTGAGGCCGTTGCCGAAGGCGACGCAGCCGGCTTCACGCAATGCGACCAGTTCGGACAGCTGTTCCCCGGCCAGGCCGCGGGTCAGCGCGCCGATGGGAAAGACCTTGGCGTGCCCCGATTCGCGCGCGCGGTCGAGGATCAGTTCGGCCACCGCTGCGGTATCCAGTATTGGGCGTGTCTGCGGCGGGCAACACAGGCTGGTGATTCCGCCGGCTGCGGCGGCCAGGGTCTCGCTGGCGATGCTGCCCTTGCGGCTGTAGCCGGGTTCGCGCAGTGCCACGGACAGATCGACCAGTCCTGGGGCGGCAATCAGCCCCTGCGCATCGATGCTGCGCTGGGCCTCGAAGCCAGCTGGTGCCTGGCCGATGGACGTGATCCTGCCGTCCTGCAGGAAGATATCGGCGACTTCGTCGCGCCCGCTGCTGGGGTCGATAACGCGCGCGCCGAGGATTCTTGTTGCCACCATCACTGCTGCTCCTCGGAAACGGACTCGGAATCGATCTGACGCTGCGCGGTCTGGCCGCTCATCGCCATGGACAGCACGGCCATGCGGATTGCGATGCCGTAGGTAACCTGATTGAGAATGACCGACTGCGCCCCATCGGCCACCGCGGACTCGATCTCCACGCCGCGGTTGATCGGTCCTGGATGCATGACGATGGCATCCGGCTTGGCCAGTTCAAGACGTTGAGTGTTCAGGCCGTAGAGTTTGTAGAACTCGCCTTCGCTGGGCAGCAGGCCGCCCTGCATGCGCTCGCGCTGCAGGCGTAGCATGATCACCACGTCGACATCGCGCATCCCTTCGTTCATATCGGTGAATACGCGTACGCCGTATTGCTCGATGCCCTCGGGTAGCAGGGTTTTCGGCGCGATCACGCGGATGTCCGGGCAGCCCAGGGTGCGCAGGGCCAGCATGTTCGAGCGGGCCACCCGCGAATGCAGGATGTCGCCGACGATGGCCACCGAGAGGTTCTCGAAACCACCCTTGTGTCGACGAATGGTGAGCATGTCGAGCATGCCCTGGGTCGGGTGGGCATGGCGCCCATCGCCGCCATTGATCACCGCCACCTCGGGGCAGACATGTTCGGCGATGAAATGCGCGGCCCCGGAGTCGGCATGGCGCACCACGAACATGTCCGCTGCCATGGCTTCGAGATTGCGCAGGGTATCGGTCAGGGTCTCGCCCTTGCTGGTCGAGGAGGTGGAGACGTTGAGCGTAATGACGTCCGCCGAGAGTCGCTGTGCCGCCAGTTCGAACGTGGTGCGGGTACGCGTGGAATTCTCGAAGAACACGTTGCAGACGGTCTTGCCGCGCAGCAGCGGGACCTTTTTCACCGCCCGCGCGCCGACCTCGAGGAAGGAGTCGGCAGTGTCCAGGATCTCGGTGAGCAGCTCGCGGGGCAGGCCGTCGAGGGAGAGAAAGTGGCGCAGCTGGCCTTGGTCGTTCAGCTGTAGCGGGCGCTTGGCGTCAGTGGGCGTCATCGCAGGTCTCGGTGGGCGGCGGGTGATGGACGATGGGTTCGGGGTTCGGCAGGCTCGCTCAGGACGGGTGGGCTTCCAGCAGCTGAGGTTCCAGTGCCAGCGGCGCTGGCCCGAGCAGCTTGATGCGCTGTTCCGGTGCCAGCGACAAGGTGGCACCGACCACGTCGGGGCGGATCGGCAGTTCGCGGGCGTTGAGGTCGAGCAGGCAGACGAGCGTCACGCTGGCCGGCCGTCCGTAGTCGAACAGCTCGTTCAGTGCGGCGCGGATGGTGCGGCCGGTCATCAGTACGTCATCGACCACCACCAGATGCTGGCCTTCGATCTCGAACGGCAGCTCGGAGGGCTGTACCTGCGGGTGTAGGCCTTTCTGGGTGAAGTCGTCGCGATAGAAGGACACGTCGAGGATGCCGAGCGGTTCGTGCTGCCCGCGGGCTTCGAGCAGCGCCTGGGCGACCCAGACGCCGCCGGTACGAATGCCGATGAAGCGCGGCTCCTGAATGTTGCGTTCGCTCAGATGCTGCGCCAATGCGGCGACCATCTCGGGTAGAAGCTGTTCGGGGTTGGGCAGGATCATGGGGTCTCCTTCAGGGCCGGCTCAGACGGCGGCGTGATCGTTCAGCCAGCCTTCCAGCAGTAGTGCGGCGGCCAGGGCGTCGACCGGGCGTTCACGATAGCCGCCGTGCTGGCCCTGACGCAGGCGCTCGCCCTTGGCTTCGAATGTGGTCAGGCGTTCGTCGTGGGTGTGCACCGGCAGGCTGAAGCGACCGCTGAGGCGTCGGGCGAACTTCTCCGCCCGAGCACTCATGTCGCTGGGACTGCCGTCCATGTTCAGTGGCAGGCCGACCACCAGTGCGTCGGGCTGCCATTCGCGTAGCAGTGCTTCGATCTGCTGCCAGTCCGGCACACCGTTCTGTGCCTTGAGTACGCAGAGCTCGCGCGCCTGTCCGGTGATGGCCTGGCCAACGGCCACGCCGATCTGCTTGGTGCCGTAGTCGAACCCGAGCAGCAGTCGCGGGGCGCTCATGCGTGGCCGACCTGGGTGCTGAGCAGGCGCAGATCGACCCCGAGGGACGCTGCGGCTGCGTTCAGGCGCTGATCGTAAGGCAGGTCGAACAGAATCTCCGGATCGGCGGCACAGCTCAGCCAGGTATTGTCTGCCAGCTCCGCTTCCAGCTGACCGGCCTCCCACCCTGCATAACCCAGGGCGACGAAGTGGCGCTGAGGTCCCTGGCCGTCGGCAATCGCGAAGAGCACGTCCTGTGATGTCGACATGCCAAGCGGGCCGAGCGAAAGGGTGGCCTGGAACTGCTGCTCCGGCGAATGCAGAACGAAGCCGCGATCGGTCTGTACCGGGCCGCCAGAAAAGATCGGCAGGTTTTCACACAGGGGGGGAATCGGCTCGTCCGGGCGTAGCTGTTCGAGTACGTCGGCCAGGCTCAGTCCGCTTGGACGGTTGATGATCAGGCCCATGGCGCCTTCTGCGCCGTGCTCGATCAGGTAGATCAGCGTCTGGGCGAAGTTCGGATCGGCCATCTGTGGCATGGCGATCAGGAAGTGGTGCTTGAGGTAGCTGGGCGCGGTGCTTTTCATGCGCGTTAGCTTAAGCGTTGCACCGCATTCCGGCTACAGCTTCGAGGGTTACCAAGCGTGGCGATTCGCCCCTGTTGCAGGGCTGCGGCAAGCTCCGAACGGGACGCATCAGTGCTTGACGAGGCCTCCGGCGGGACGGGCGGCTCAGCGGCTAGAAAGCCTATCGCCCCGTTCGAAGCGCCAGGTGCGGATGATCTCGACCTGGTCGAATTTCTGCGCCAGTTCGCCGGTGAACGGCGCAAAGGGTGCCGCCAAGCGAACAATGCGCAGTGCTGCGTCGTCGAGTACCGGTTGACCGGACGATTCGATCACCCGCAATTCCTGAACGGTGCCGTCCCGGTTGATGGTCACCAGCATGCGCAGGCTGCCATATATCTGCTGGCGACGCGCCTCGTCCGGATAGTTGAGATTGCCGATGCGTTCGACCTTCTTGCGCCATTCGTCGCGGTACCAGGCGCTGATGTCGCGCATGGTGGCCGCACTGTTCTGCCGGCTGACGCGGGGTCGCTTGGCGTAGCGCTCCACATCCTGCGCCAGCTCTGCTTCGAGGCTGGCGATCTCGGCGCTCAGTTGCGAGCTGTCGAATGCCGGCGCCGGCTGGGCCTTGGGTTGTGGCTGGGTTTGCTGTTTGACCTCGGCTTTTTTCGGCTGGCGACTGCGAGTGGTTACCACGGTCTTGGCCGGCGCCGGGCTAGCGCTCTGCGGTGGCGCCGCTGGCGGCGTTACCTTGCGCACTTCGGTGTCCTGGAAAGGGGCCTGTTCAGTGGTCTTCGGCGAAGCCTTGTGCTCCAGCGTGCCGCTGCCCAGCTGATTATCCTGGGCGAGGAAGTCGGCATCCTTCGGCTTCTCTTCGCTCTTGAATGTCGACAGCGTGATCTCGAGCGTCTTGCTGATCTGCTTCGGCTCCGACAGCGTGAATCCAAGGCCGAGGATCAATGCCAGGTGCAAGGCTGCAGCGAGAAACAGCGTGAAGCCGAGCCTGTCCGCCGGACGGACACGGGTGGTTTCAGGCGCAGGTTGGCGAATAGCAGCGTTCATCGCAGGTCAGGTCGGCTCGAAGTGCCGCGCAGTCTGCCGGCTTTGAGCTTGGAGTCGCAAGCGCCAAGCTCAAAGCTGTTAGCTGGTTCAAGCTTGCAGCTTGCTCGCGATGGCATCCATCAAGCGCTCGCCGATGCGGGTGTCGAAGGCGTTGTCGATTTCCCGGATACAGGTCGGGCTGGTGATGTTGATTTCGGTGAGGTAATCGCCGATGACATCCAGGCCGACAAACAACAGGCCGCGCTCGCGCAGCTGCGGCCCGACGATCGCTGCGATTTCGCGATCGCGATCCGACAGCGGCTGCGCCACGCCGCGTCCGCCGGCGGCCAGATTGCCGCGGGTCTCGCCGGCGGCCGGGATCCGAGCGAGGCAGTACGGCACCGGCTCGCCGTCGATCATCAGGATGCGCTTGTCGCCGTCCTTGATCGCCGGGATATAGCGCTGAGCCATGATTTGCCGGCCGCCATGCTCGGTCAGCACTTCGAGGATCACCGACAGGTTCGGATCGCCTTCACGATGGCGGAAGATCGAGGCACCGCCCATCTCGTCAAGGGGTTTGAGAATAATGTCACGGTGCTCCCGAGCGAACTCGCGGAGAATGTCGGCGCGCCGGCTGACCAGGGTCGGTGGCGTGCACTGAGGAAACTGCGTGGCGAAGAACTTCTCGTTGCAGTCGCGCAGGCTCTGCGGGCGGTTGACCACCAGCGTTCCGGCTTTCTCTGCCAGCTCCAGCAGATAGGTGGCGTAGACGTACTCGCTATTGAACGGCGGGTCCTTGCGCATGAGGATGACGTCGAGCTCGCCTAGCGCCGAGTCGAACTCATCGCCTGTTTCGAACCATTTCTGTGGGTCGTTGAACACTCGAAGCGGACACATGCGCGCGCGCGCCTGGTCGCCGAGCTGGTAAAGGTCTCGCTGTTCCATGTAGAACAGCGTCCAGCCTCGCGCCTGGGCAGCAAGCAGCATGGCGAGCGAGCTGTCCTTTTTGAAGGCGATCTGCGCGATAGGGTCCATGATGATCCCGACGCGAACGGTCATGAGGTTTCTCCGGCATGGGGCAGCGTCGCGCTGCGGGTGGCTCGATTGGTCGCTGCAGATTGGCCGCGGTTGTGCACTCGGTCAAGGAAAATTGGCATGCTTTTGCGGCTGATAGCATGGCCAGAAGGAGTGTGCTAAAAAGGTCCGGCGATTGGGTGCAGCCCATCGATGACAGGGCCTCCAGCGCACTGACATAACGATAAACTACGACTCACCGAGGCGATGGTAGGGCGAAATGGAACAGCACTCCGAGGGCTTGAAGGTCATGGTGATCGACGATTCGAAGACGATTCGTCGCACCGCTGAAACCCTGCTGAAGAAGGTAGGTTGCGATGTCATCACCGCTGTTGACGGTTTCGATGCGCTCGCCAAGATTGCAGATACTCATCCTCGTATCATCTTCGTCGATATTATGATGCCCAGGCTGGACGGCTATCAGACCTGTGCACTGATCAAGAACAACAGTTCCTTCAAGTCGACGCCGGTGATCATGCTGTCTTCCAAAGATGGCCTCTTCGACAAGGCGAAAGGGCGTATCGTCGGGTCCGATCAATACCTCACCAAGCCGTTCAGCAAAGAAGAGCTGCTAGGCGCAATCAAGGCGCACGTCCCTGATTTCGCGCCGGTGGAACAAGCATCCTGAAGTTCGGCATTGTTTGCCGCTGAAGCCTTCCTATGGAGAAATCATGGCTCGCGTTCTGATTGTTGATGATTCACCGACAGAAATGTACAAGCTCACCGCCATGCTGGAGAAGCACGGGCATGTGGTGCTCAAGGCCGAGAACGGGGCTGATGGTGTTGCTCTGGCTCGCCAGGAAAAACCGGATGCCGTGCTGATGGATATCGTCATGCCCGGGCTGAACGGATTCCAGGCCACGCGCCAGCTGACCAAAGATTCTGAAACCAGTCACATTCCGGTGATCATCGTTACCACCAAGGATCAGGAAACCGATAAGGTCTGGGGCAAGCGCCAGGGCGCCAAGGATTACCTGACCAAGCCAGTGGACGAGGCGACATTGCTGAAAACCCTGAATGCCGTTCTGGCGGGCTGACGCCGGGGTAGCCAACACTCGGACAAAGGGACGTGGCCAGCATGGCTGACATGCCAACGCCGTTTCAGCACCTGCTGGAGCTAGATAGACAATGCCGCATGCATGCGGCAGGCCTGCCTTCACAGCAGGAAGCCGTACAGACCTGGGGAGGGATCGGCTTCCGCATGGGTGGACGCTTGTTCGTCGCGCCGATGGGCGAGGTCAGCGAGATCCTGCATGAGCCGCGATATACCTTGTTGCCAGGCGTCAAGAGCTGGGTGAAGGGTGTGGCAAACGTTCGCGGCAGGCTGCTGCCGGTGATGGACCTGTGTGGCTATTTCGGGCTGGAGCTATCGGCCTTGCGCAAGCAGCGCAGGGTGCTGGTGGTAGACCATCAGGAAGTATTCGCCGGGCTGACCGTCGACGAAGTGTTCGGCATGCAGCATTTTCCGGTAGAGGCCTTCTCGGAGGAGCTGCCACCGATCGAGGCGTCGATTCAACCGTTCATTCACGGTGTCTTCCAGCGCGAGCAACCCTGGCTGGTCTTCAGTCCGCACGCACTGGCTACGCATCAGGCGTTTCTAGACGTCGCTTATTAGTTGTAGGTGGGTCGACCTAGGTCGGCCTTTTGGTTCTTGGATGGAAGCGCACGGGGGTCCAGGCGGGGGCCGGATAATGAACAAGATGAATGCTAGTGCTTTGTTGAGCGGGGTGCGCAGCAATACGCTGATCACCGGCCTGTTTGTCGTGTTGATCGTATCGATCGTGTTGTTGTTCGCGAACTTCGCGTACGTCAATACGCAGGCCGATCATGACAACGAGTACATCGCTCACGCGGGAGAGCTACGCGTACTGTCCCAGCAGATCGCCAAGGATGCCGTGGAAGCGGCGACCGGCACCCAGGAGGCGTTCGCGTCCCTGAAGCAGGCCCGTAACGAGTTCGAGCGACGTTGGGGGTATCTCGCCCAGGGTAACGAAAGTATCGGGCTGCCTGCGGTGCCCGAATCGCTGCGTGCCGAGGTCAACGCGGTGGAACAGGACTGGAACACTCTGCGCCGTGACACGGACGCGATTCTTTCCAGCGAGCAGACGGTACTGTCTCTGCATCAGGTGGCCAGCACTCTCGCCGAAACCATCCCGCAGCTGCAGGTAGAGTACGAGGAGGTCGTCGATATTCTGCTTGAAAGCGGCGCGCCGGCTGCCCAGGTCTCGGTGGCCCAGCGTCAATCGCTGCTGGCCGAACGTATTCTCGGTTCGGTGAACAAGGTACTTTCCGGTGATCAGGACTCGGTTCAGGCAGCTGATATGTTCGGCCGGGACGCCAGCCTGTTCGGTCGCGTACTGAACGCGATGATCGAAGGCAACGTCGCCATGGGCATCAGTGCGGTGGCTGATGAAGAGGCACTGGACCGTCTTGCGGAGATCTCCGAGCTGTTCCAGTTCGTATCGGGTTCCGTGGACGAAATTCTGGAAACCTCGCCAGAGCTGTTCCAAGTCCGCGAGTCGGCAAACAGCATCTTCGAGGTTTCGCAGACGCTGCTGGACAAGACCTCTGCCCTTTCCCAAGGTTTGCAGAACCGTGCCGATGCACGTTATCTGAACACCATTATCGGTTACGTACTGGGTGCGCTTGCGCTGGCATCGATCATCCTGATCGGCTTGGTAATGGTTCAGGAAACGCGTCGCCGCTTGAGCGAAACCGCCGAGAAGAACGAGCGCAACCAGGCGGCGATTCTGCGACTGCTCGATGAGATCGGTGACCTTGCTGACGGTGACTTGACGGTAGCCGCAACCGTAACCGAAGACTTCACTGGTGCGATCGCGGACTCGATCAACTACTCCATCGACCAGCTGCGCGATCTGGTAGCAACCATCAACCAGACGGCGGTACAGGTATCGGGCGCAGCCCAGGAGACCCAGGCGACGGCAATGCATCTTGCCGAAGCGTCCGAGCACCAGGCACAAGAGATTGCCGGTGCGTCGGCGGCAATCAACGAGATGGCCGTTTCCATTGACCAGGTATCGGCAAACGCTGCGGAATCCTCCGCGGTAGCAGAACGCTCGGTAGCCATCGCCAACAAGGGCAACGAGGTCGTACACAACACCATTACCGGCATGGACAACATCCGTGAGCAGATCCAGGACACGTCCAAGCGGATCAAACGTCTCGGTGAGTCTTCCCAAGAGATCGGCGACATCGTAAGCCTGATCAACGACATTGCCGACCAGACCAACATCCTTGCACTCAACGCGGCGATCCAGGCCTCCATGGCGGGCGACGCGGGACGTGGCTTCGCGGTGGTTGCGGACGAAGTACAACGCCTGGCGGAACGTTCCTCCGCGGCAACTAAGCAGATCGAAGCGCTGGTCAAGACCATTCAGACCGACACCAACGAAGCGGTCATCTCGATGGAGCAGACCACTTCCGAGGTGGTCCGCGGTGCGCGCCTGGCACAGGATGCCGGGGTGGCACTGGAGGAGATCGAAAAGGTATCCAAGACCCTCGCGGCGCTTATCCAGAACATCTCCAACGCAGCTCGTCAGCAGGCTTCGTCTGCCGGTCATATTTCCAACACCATGAACGTGATCCAGGAGATCACCTCGCAGACCTCGTCGGGTACCACCGCTACGGCCAAGAGCATTGGTAATCTGGCCAAGATGGCCAACGAAATGCGCCATTCCGTTTCGGGCTTCACCCTGCCGGATACGCCGGATCAGGCCTGACTTGACGAGTGCGGCAGTCAAGTGATGGCTGCCGCCGAGGATCACGAGCGAGGGGCAGGGCATGCAGCCAAGGTTTGACTGGGCACTGGAGCCCTTGGCCGATATGTCGCCGGCGGAGTTCCATGACTGGCAGACGCTCCTCGAGGAGCGTTCCGGAATGGTCGTCAGCGAGCACAGACGCAGCTTCCTGCAGACCAATCTGAGCGCACGTATGCGTGAAGTCGGGGCGGCCGACTATGCCAGCTATTACCGGCAGGTCACTTCCGGCCCTCGCGGTGCAGTTGAGTGGTCGACCCTCATGGACCGCCTGACAGTGCAGGAGACGCGCTTCTTCCGCCATCCGGCTTCGTTCGCGCTGCTTGAGAGTCACCTGCGACACCGGCTGGATGAAGGCTCGCTCGCTCGCCCCTTGGCGCTTTGGAGCGTCGGCTGTGCAAGCGGAGAGGAAACCTATTCACTGGCGATGATCGCGGATCAGTTGCTGGCTGACAGCGACTCCGAACATGGCTTCGGTGTAACGGGAACCGATATCAGCCTGAATGCGCTAGCCAAGTGCCGTGCCGCAGTCTACGGCGCCCGCAGGCTGGAACAGGTGACGCCAGCGTTGCGCGAGCGCTACTTCCAGCCTTCGGTCGACGATCGCTTTCAAGTCATCCCTGCCCTGGCCGCGCGAGTGTGCTTTGCGCGGCTCAATGTGCTGGAACTGGCGAATTCGCCGCTTTCCGGCATGGACGTCATTTTCTGTCAGAACCTGTTGATCTATTTCCGCCGCTGGCGCCGCAGAGAGATCCTCAATCGCTTGGCCGAGTGCCTGGCGCCGGGGGGATTGCTGGTGATTGGGGTCGGGGAAATAGTCGGTTGGCAGCATCCGGATCTGGTTCCGGTTGCCAACGATCAGGTCCTGGCCTTTACCCGGAAAAGTTTATGAGCGGAGTCGCTATGGGTGATCGGCACGATTATGTCGCCCTGGAGTGGGTGAAAGGCGAGATTGCCGAAACGCTTAAGCAGGCGCGTCAGGCGCTGGAGGCGTTCGTCGAGAATCCGCAGGACTCGACTCGGATGCGCTTCTGCCTGACCTACGTGCATCAGGTCCATGGCACTCTGCAGATGGTCGAGTTCTTCGGCGCGGCGCTGCTTGCGGAAGAAATGGAGCAGCTGGCAAGGGCCCTGCTGGAAGAGCGGGTGGCCAACCAGGGTGAAGCGCTCGAGGTCATGATGCAGGCCATCCTGCAGCTGCCGGCCTATCTGGACCGTATCCAGAGCGCGCGCCGTGATCTGCCGATGGTGGTCCTGCCGCTGCTCAACGACCTTCGCGCCGCGCGTGGCGAGAAACTGCTGTCGGAGACCAGCCTGTTTTCTCCAGATCTGTCGGGGCGGACGCCCGCGCTTTCGCAGGAGTCGGTGGAGCGTTTGCGCACCCAGGAGCTGCCAGCGTTGCTACGCAAGCTGCGGCAGATGCTGCAGGTCGCTCTGGTCGGCGTCATTCGCAATCAGGACCTGCCGACCAACCTCGGTTACATGGCTCGGGTGTTTGCCCGTCTGGAAACCTTGTGCCAGAACGCTCCGCTGGCTGCCCTGTGGCAGATTGCTTCGGGGATGGTCGAGGGGCTGGCCAGCGGCGGCGTGACTAACGGTACCTCGGTCCGCACCTTGCTGCGCCAGGTGGACAAGCAGCTAAAGCGGTTGGTTGAGGAGGGTGCCGATGGTTTCAATCAGGCTGCTCCGGACGAGCTGATCAAGAACCTGCTTTTCTACGTTGCCAAGGCGCCGGGGCAGACGCCTCGCATTCAGGCACTCAAGCAGCATTACCGTCTGGATGAAGCGCTGCCTGACAGCGCTGTCGTCGATCAGGAGCGGGCCCAGCTTGCCGGCCCCGACCGCGGTGCAATGCGCTCGGTGGTCGCGGCCCTCTGCGAAGAGTTGGTAAGGGTCAAGGACAGCCTCGACCTGTTCGTGCGCAGTGATCGCAAGGTCATCGCCGATCTTGCCAGCCTCGAGGTGCCGCTCAAGCAGATCGCCGATACCCTGGCCGTTCTCGGTTTCGCACAGCCGCGCAAGATCGTTCTCGATCAGATCGCTTTGGTCCAATCCATCGGCCAGGGGCTGCGTGCGCCGGATGACGCTGTGCTGATGGATATTGCCGGCGCGCTGTTGTACGTCGAGGCGACGCTGGCTGGCATGGTTGGGGGGCCGGCCGAAGAGCGTGGCGAAGAAAGCCACTTGCCCACGACCGATGTGGCACAGATTCATCAGTTGGTCATTCGTGAAGCGCGCAACGGCCTGGAGCAGGCGAAGGACGCGATCATCGAATTCATTGCTTCGCAGTGGAACCATGAGCATCTGGCGCGGGTGCCAGAGCTGCTGACCCAGGTCCGCGGTGGCCTGGCAATGATTCCGCTCGAGCGTGCCGCGGCATTGTTGCAGGCCTGTAACAGCTATATCCAGGATCAGCTGCTGGCGCGCCAGGCCGTGCCTGATTGGCAGAGTCTGGACACCTTGGCTGACGCGATCACCAGCGTCGAATACTACCTGGAGCGTCTGACCGAGGATTGCGGTACTCAGGGAGACCTGATCCTCGACGTCGCTGAGGAAAGCCTGCAGAACCTCGGTTATTCACTGGGCCGCACACAGCAGCCGATGGCCGCTCTGTCGCAGGTCGAAGCTACGCCTGACGAGACTCTCGACGAGATCGAAGTACTATTGGAGGAGCCCTCGTCGCTCGACGAGGCCTTTGAGCCGATGTTGGACGACGGCGTTGGTCACGAGTCGCAGGCTGAGCCGTCGATGTCATCCGGCCAGGATTCGGTCCTGTCAGAAGACTTCGACTTGCTCGGCGGCGACACGCCTGCCGACGAGCAGATCGTTTTCAGTCTGCCCGAAGACGCCGGCGAGGCAATCTCCGACGATGTACCTGATGCCGTCGACGACGAAACCGCTTTGCAGCAGTGGAGCGAGGCGCAAATGGCCGACCTCGATCTGCCCGAGGTTGCGCTCCCCGACTATGCCGAGCCCGAGCCTGTCGAGAGCGCCCAAGTCGAGCCTCCGCTGAGCATCGAACAGGTCATGGCGGCGCCTGTCGCGGCAATCAATCCACCTGCGCAGGATGTTCCCCCGACTTTGCTGCCGCCGCCGGCCGATGAGGAGCCGGTCGATGAAGACCTGCTCGAGGTCTTTATCGAGGAAGCCGCCGAAGTCCTGGAGACCATCGGCGAGTACCTGCCGCGCTGGCTCGGTGATAATCAGGACAAGGATGCGCTGACCGAAGTTCGCCGTGCATTCCATACCCTGAAAGGCAGTGGTCGGATGGTCCGGGCGCTGGTTATCGGGGAGCTCGCCTGGTCCGTGGAAAACCTGCTCAATCGGGTCCTGGATCGCAGCATCGAAGTCTCCGACTCGGTTGGCCATGTGGTGAACGAGGTTGTCGCCCTGATGCCGGCTCTGGTTGAGGAGTTCGCAGCCAAGAATCAGCGCCAGCGGGATGATGTCGACCGCCTGGCTGCTGCCGCGCACGCGCTGGCCAAAGGACAGCCCATCGCGCTGTCGCTTCCGTCGAACGAGCACGCGCCTTCGACTGATGAGGTGCCACAGCAGGCTGCCCTGACGCAGCACGAAGATGCGCTGGACCCGCAGCTGCTGGAGATATTTCGTAACGAAGCAGAGTCGCACCTGACCACGCTGGTCAGTTTTCTGGCCGATTGCGCACAGCGTCTTCCGCAGCCGGTGACCGACGCCCTGCAGCGCGCGTTGCATACCCTCAAGGGCAGCGCTCATATGGCTGGCATCCTGCCTGTTGCGGAAATCGCGATGCCACTGGAAAAAATGGTCAAGGAGTTCAAGACCAACCTGATCCCCATGGATCTGGCAGAAGCTGAGCTGCTGCACGAGGCCGAGCTGCTATTGCGCCAGGGCCTGGCCAATCTCGATCACCAGCCGCTTGCTCCGATCGACGGTGCGGCCGAGTTTCTGGAAAAGGTGCATGCGCTGCACAAGGCGCGTCTGGCCGAAGCCGGCGCCCGTCAGCAGAACGATGCAGGCGAAGTGCGTGATCCCAACATGATTGCGCTGTTCCTGTCCGAGGGGATGGATATCCTGCTCGATGCCGAGGATTTACTGCGCAGTTGGCGTAATCACCCCGCCGAGCGACAGGAGCTGACAGCACTGCTGGAAGAGCTGACGACGTTGGGTCAGGGCGCCAAGATGGCCGAGTTGCCGCAGATGGAAGCGCTCTGCCAGGTATTGCTACGGCTGTATGCCGTTGTCGAGGAAGGCCGGCTGGCGGTAAGTGAGCGCTTCTTCGACGATGTCGAGCAGGGCCACGAGGCACTGGTCGGCATGATGGATCAGGTCGCGGCTGCTTTGCAGGTAACGGAGCAGTCCGAGCTGGTGGCGCGACTCGAGGCGCTGCTCGCCGAGGCCGTCGATCCGCTGGCCATTGCGCGGCTGCCGGACCCTGAAACAGATGATGCAGAAGAGGCGGTGGCCCCGACAGACTCGCCAGCCGAAGCCGAAGCCGAAGCCGAAGCCGAAGCCGAAGCCGAAGCCGAAGCCGAAGCCGAAGCCGAAGCCGAAGCCGAAGCCGAAGCCGAAGCCGAAGCCGAAGCCGAAGCCGAAGCCTGGCCTGCAGATGATTTGACGCAGCCACAAGCGCAGGAAGATTTCGATCCGGAGATGGTGGATATCTTCCTCGACGAGGCTGTGGACCTGATGGAAAGCGCTGGACAGGCGCTGGATCGCTGGCTCGCCGATCCGTCCAACCAGATGGCGCTGTCGTCGCTGCTGCGCGATTTGCATACCCTCAAGGGTGGCGCCCGGATGGCGGCCATTCGCCCGATAGGTGATCTGGCGCACGAACTCGAGTCGCTTTACGAAGGGCTATCCGATGGACGTTACGTCCATTCGGCCGAGCTGGCCGCGCTGCTCCAGCGCAGTCACGACCATCTGGCGCTGCAGCTCGAGCAGCTGCAGCGCCAGCAGCCAATGAGCGGTGCCGAGGCGCTGATCGATGCGATGCGGGGTTTTCGCCAGGGAGGCAGCTTTCCCGTCGAGGAAATAACATCCGAGGCTCGGCCTGATAATGGCGATCTCGATCGCGGCCTCGACGCATGCCCGAGCACAACCGATGAGCTGTCCGGCCTGCCGGAGCAGGACGAGCTCTCCGATACTGCGGAGCTGCCGTTGCCGGAGCTCGATGAGCTTACGGTAGAGCAGAACGATGAGGATGCAGCTAGCACGGAACCGATGCCGGATCCGTTGGCGTTCGTCGAGGAGGTCGAGCTGGACCTGCCTGAAACCGATGATCGTTCTGCCCCTATCGACTCGGGGGAGACCGAGGCAAGCACGCCGGCCAATGAGCGCGATCCGGAACTGGTCGAGATTTTCCTGGAGGAAGGCTTCGACCTGCTGGAGAGTGCTGCTGGTGGCCTGCAGCGCTGGATGACCGATGTCGACAACAGTTTCGAGCTCGAAGCGCTACAGCGTGACCTGCACACCCTCAAGGGCGGTGCGCGGATGGCCGATATCGGTGAGGTCGGTGACCTGGCGCACGAACTTGAATACCTGTACGAGGGGCTTTGCGCCGGCCGCTATCGGGCCAGCCCCGAGCTGTTCGGGCTGCTGCAAGCCTGTCAGGACCGACTGGCCGAGATGCTCGAGGCCGTTCGTGCTCACCAACCGTTGCCGAAAGGCGATGGGTTGATCGAAACCATCAAGGCTTTTCGCGAAAGCCCCGCGGAACAGCTGAGTATGCCCAGCAGCGTGTCGCTGAAGGCCGCGCAAGAGGATGCTCCACAGACTGCTGAAGCCGAAATTCTCGATATTTTCGTCGAGGAGGCCGATGATCTGCTTGAGGACATGGAGGCGGCCCTTGGTCGCTGGGATGCGTGCCGCGACGATGCTGCACCGCTGGCGGACATTCTTCGCGTTCTGCATACCCTCAAGGGCGGTGCTCGCCTTGCCGGGCAGGGTGCGCTGGGCAACCTGGCGCACGATCTGGAACAGCGCCTGAGCGAGGCTCAGCAGTCGGGGGCGCCCTGGCCGGATAGCCTGTTTCTCGATGTACAACAGGGATATGACGCACTGCTGAGGGATGTCGAGCAGCTGCGCGCCGGCCTAGCGGACGATGGCGCCGAGCAACCGCAGGAGGCGCCGGTCGAGGTTGATCAACCGCTCGGCCAGCCGGCGGCATTGCTACAGCCGATTGTCGCTGCCAGCGTCCAGCCGGCTGCAAGCCCCGCTCCTGCGAAGGTGCTGCCGTTCATTCGGCGCGCGCAGCAGGCGGCTCAGGAAGCTGCCGCACGGCGCGCACCACAGGAACTGGTGAAGGTACCGGCGGAGTTGCTGGAAGGGCTGGTCAATCTGGCCGGGGAAACCTCGATCTTCCGTGGCCGGGTGGAGCAGCAGGTCAGCGACGTCGGGTTCACGCTTGGCGAGATGGAAGCGACCATCGAGCGTGTCCGCGACCAGCTTCGCCGTCTGGACACGGAAACCCAGGCGCAGATTCTCAGCCGCTATCAGGCCGAAGCCGAGCGTGCTGGCTATGACGATTTCGATCCGCTGGAGATGGACCGCCACTCGCAGCTGCAGCAGCTTTCCCGTGCGCTGTTCGAGTCGGCCTCCGACTTGCTCGACCTGAAGGAAACCCTGGCGGCGCGCAACCGAGACGCTGAAACGCTGCTGCTGCAGCAGGCGCGGGTCAATACCGAGCTTCAGGAGGGCCTCATGCGCACCCGCATGGTGCCCTTCGAGCGCCTGGTGCCGCGTCTGCGCCGGATCGTTCGGCAGGTGGCTGGCGAGCTCGGAAAACAGGTCGAGTTCATGGTCGGCAATGCCACCGGGGAGATGGATCGTAGCGTTCTTGAGCGCATCGTCGCGCCTCTCGAACACATGCTGCGCAACGCCGTCGACCACGGCATCGAGTCGGTCGAGCGGCGCCGGGCCGCCGGCAAGCCCGAGCAGGGCACGATCCGTCTGGACCTGGCGCGTGAAGGTGGCGATATCCTGCTGACCCTGGCGGATGACGGTGGCGGTATCAACCTGGAGGCGGTGCGGCGCAAGGCGATCGAGCGCGGCCTGATGTCCACTGGTAGCGATCTGTCCGAGCATGAGATTCTGCAGTTCATTCTCGAAGCCGGCTTCTCCACCGCCGAGCGCGTCACGCAGATCTCCGGCCGCGGCGTCGGCATGGACGTGGTGCACTCGGAGGTCAAGCAGCTCGGCGGCTCCATGAGCATCGAATCGACCCTCGGTCAGGGCACACGATTCCTGATTCGCCTGCCATTCACGGTGTCGGTCAACCGGGCACTGATGGTCTATTCCGGTGAGGATCTCTATGCGATTCCGCTGAATACCATCGAGGGTATCGTGCGGGTCTCGCCGTACGAGCTGGAGGCCTACTACCAGCCGGATGCACCGCGTTTCGAGTACGCCGGGCAGGCGTACGAACTGCGCTACCTCGGTGATCTGCTGAACAACGGGCAGAAGCCGAAGCTGGTCGGACAGAGTCTGCCGCTGCCGGTGATCCTGGTGCGCTCGAAAGAGCACAGCGTCGCGGTGCAGGTCGACAGCCTGGCCGGCTCCCGCGAAATCGTGGTGAAGAGCCTCGGCCCGCAGTTTGCTGGTGTACATGGCATCTCCGGCGCGACCATCCTTGGGGACGGCCGGGTGGTGGTGATTCTCGACCTGCTGGCTACCATTCGCGTGCTGCATGCCCACCAGCTCACTCAACTGCATCAGCCTCGCCTGCTCGATCAGCCGCAGGAGTCCATCGAGACGGAGAGCGAGCGGCCAACCCTGGTCATGGTCGTCGACGACTCGGTCACCGTGCGTAAGGTGACCAGCCGTCTGCTGGAGCGCAACGGCATGAACGTGCTGACCGCCAAGGACGGGGTGGACGCCATCACCCAGCTGCAGGAGCGCAAGCCGGACATCATGCTGCTCGATATCGAAATGCCGCGCATGGACGGTTTCGAGGTGGCCACGCTGGTGCGTCACGACGAGCGTCTGAAGGACCTGCCGATCATCATGATCACCTCGCGTACAGGCGAAAAACACCGCGATCGGGCGCTCGGCATCGGGGTCAACGAATATCTGGGTAAGCCGTATCAGGAGTCTGTCCTGCTCGAAGCCATTCAGCGCCTGGTTCACGCCGATGTCTGACGTTCTCTCTGCACGCATAGCGGTACTAGCCGACACCTCGCTGCAGCGCCACGTGCTGCAGCAGGCGCTGACCGGCAGTGGCTATCAGGTGGTGCTGAACAACGACCCGGCACGCCTGGAGCCGTCTGACCTGGACGGTACCGAGGCCGATCTTTGGCTGGTAGACCTGGCGCAGACCGAGGATTCACCGCTGGTGGATGCGCTCCTGGAGCGAGATACCACGCGCGTGCTGTTCGGCGAAGGGCATGCACCGGAACGGCACTCCGAGTTCTACCCGCGCTGGGAGCGCAGCCTGTTCAGCAAGCTCAAGCGCCTGGTGGGGGATCCGTCGCATGCGGTGGGACCACGCCTGGATGTGTTGCAGGGCGACGGGCAGGGGCTCGAGCGACTGACGCTGCCGGCGGTGCTCGCCGATTCGGCGCTGCATGTAGGCGAGCCAGCAGCTCAGGTCTGGTTGCTGGCTGCCTCGCTTGGTGGGCCTGAGGCAGTGAAGGCGTTTCTCGACGCTTTGCCGGGCAGGCTGCCGGTGGGTTTCATCTATGCCCAGCACATCGAGGCCAGCTTCGAATCGGCGCTGTCCCAGGCCGTGGGCCGGCACAGCCAATGGCAGGTGCGCCAGGTCCGTCCGGGCGAGCGGGTTCGCTGCGGCGAAGTGATCATCGCGCCGATCGGCGAGGAGCTGGGGTTCGAGGCCGACGGCCGCACGCGGCTGACCGGTCGCTGCTGGCCGGAGCCGTATAGCCCGTCGATCGATCAGATGATGCTGAACCTGGCGCAGCAATTCGGCGAACGTTGCGGCGTCATCGCCTTCAGTGGCATGGGCAGCGACGGCAGCGCGGCCGCCGCCTATGTCCTGCGCCAGGGCGCCAGGGTCTGGACGCAGCGGGCCGACTCCTGCGCCTGCTCGAGCATGCCGGACAATCTTCGCGAGGGTGGCTACAGCTCCTACAGTGGCGATCCTCGCGAATTGGCCCAGGCGCTGGTCAATCATTTGGTGAATCAGGTCGGTACGACCACCACGTCTTTACTACGGAATAACTCATGAGTCAGATGGTCGTTTCTCAGGACGCGGAAAGCCTCACCGGGCTGCTGATGCCGCTTGCCGACCGCATGTTGTTGGTACCCAACGTCGCGGTGGCCGAGCTGATTCCGTACCGCGCGCCGCAGGCTGCCGAGGGCATGCCGGCCTGGTTTCTCGGTCAGGTGCAGTGGCGCGACCTGAGCCTGCCGCTGCTGTCGTTCGAGGCTGCGTCTACCGGCCAGCCGCCAGCGGTTGGCCAGACTGCCCGGGTAGCTGTGCTCAACGCGGTGGGTGGGCGCGAACACGTCAAGTTCATCGCATTGCTGGTGCAGGGTATTCCGCATTCGATAAAGGTGGATACCAGTCTGGCTCGAGCGGATGCGGCGCTTGCTCCGCTGGAGCTGGACGCTGTCGACCTGGGCGATATGCAGGCGCGCATTCCCGATCTGGTCGGCCTGGAGCAGCAGCTGGCGGATGCCGGGCTGATCTGAGCACGCCCGGGTGCTAGAAGTCTCCCCATAGCTGCTGCGCCACGCTCAGCGCCACCACCGGCGCCGTTTCGGTGCGCAGAACCCGCGGCCCCAGCCGCGCCGGAAGAAAGCCCTGCCCGGCAGCCTGTTCGACTTCGCTCTGGCTCAGGCCACCCTCCGGACCGATCAGAAACGCCAGGCTTTGCGGCTTGGCATGGCTCGCCAGCGGCTCGGCCACCGGGTGCAGCACGAGCTTGAGGTCGGCCTCGACGGCCAGCCAGTCGCGCAGCGCAACCGGTGAATGGATGATCGGCAGGACCGAACGGCCACACTGCTCGCAGGCACTGATGGCGATATGCCGCCAGTGGGCCAGGCGCTTGTCGGCCCGCTCATCGTTGAGGCGCACTTCACACCGCTCGCTGATCAGCGGCGTGATCTCGCTGACGCCTAGCTCGGTGGCCTTCTGGATCGCCCAGTCCATGCGCTCGCCGCGCGAAAGGCCCTGCCCGAGGTGTATCTGCAGCGGTGATTCCGTCATTCCTGCCAGGCGTTCGTGCAATTCGACGCTAACGCGCTTCTTGCCGACCTCCGTCAGCTCACCGCGATACTCCTGGCCGCTGCCATCAAACAGCTGCACCGCGCTGCCGGCCGACAGGCGCAGGACTCGCCCGATGTAGTGGGCCGCCGCCTCGGGGAGTGCATGCTGGCCGAGGGAAAGGGGGGCGTCGACGAAGAAGCGGGATAGGCGCATAGGGCAACGGCAGGGCGAGGTGGATGAGGCTGCAAGTCTAAAGCATCGGCGGTCCGGTCAGCAGACCGCCGCACACTTGCGTGACTTCAGCCCGGATCGCGGAAATCCGGATACGGCCCCGCCGGCACCGAAACCTGCGCACTGTCGCGCGTGGCGATGTCGATACCCTCGCTGGCCACGGTGGCGAGAAAATCGATCTGTTCTTCAGTAATGCAATACGGCGGCAGGAAATACACCACGCTACCGAGCGGCCGCAGCAGGGCGCCGCGCTGCAGTGCGTGCTCATAGACCTTGAGGCCGCGACGCTCCTGCCACGGATAGGCCACGCGAGTGGCCTTGTCCTGCACCATTTCAATGGCCAGTGCCATGCCGGTCTGGCGCACCTCGGCCACATGCGGGTGATCGGCCAGGTGTGCGGTGGCGCTGGCCATGCGCGTGGCCAGGGCCCTGTTCGCTTCGATGACATTGTCCTCGGCAAAAATGTCCAGCGTCGCCAGCGCGGCGGCACAGGCCAGCGGGTTGCCGGTGTAGGTGTGCGAATGGAGGAAGGCGCGTAGGGTCGAGTAGTCGTCGTAGAACGCCTGGTACAGCTTGTCTGTGGTGAGCACCGCGGCCATCGGCAGGTAGCCGCCGGTCAGCGCCTTGGACAGGCAGAGGAAGTCCGGCGTGATGCCGGCCTGCTCGCAGGCGAACATGGTGCCGGTGCGACCGAAGCCGACGGCGATCTCGTCATGGATGAGGTGTACCTCGTAGCGGTCGCAGGCTTCGCGCAGCAGCTTGAGGTAGACCGGGTGATACATGCGCATGCCGCCGGCGCCTTGGATCAGCGGTTCGACGATGACCGCGGCGATGTCCTGATGATGCTCGGCCAGGGTCTGCTCCATGTGCGCGAACATCTGCCGCGAATGCTCTTCCCAGCTCATGCCCTCGGGTCGCAGGTAGCAGTCCGGGCTCGGCACCTTGAAGGTGTCCAGCAGCAGCGGCTTGTAGGTGTCGGTGAAGAGCGCGACGTCACCCACCGACATGGCGGCAACGGTTTCGCCGTGATAGCTGTTGGTCAGCGTGACGAAGCGCTGCTTGCGCTCGCGGCCACTGTTGCGCCAGTAGTGGAAGCTCATCTTCAGCGCCACCTCGATGCCGGTGGAGCCGTTGTCGGTGTAGAACACGCGCTCCAGCCCGGCCGGCGTCAGGGCGACCAGGCGCTCCGACAGCTCCACCACCGGCTGGTGGCTGAAGCCGGCGAGCATCACGTGCTCGAGCTGGTCGACCTGGTCCTTGATGCGTTGGTTGATGCGCGGGTTGGCATGGCCGAACACGTTGACCCACCAGGAACTCACCGCGTCCAGGTAACGCTTGCCGTCGAAATCCTCCAGCCACACGCCGTCGCCGCGGCGGATGGGGATCAGCGGTAACTGCTCGTGGTCCTTCATCTGGGTGCAGGGATGCCAGAGCACGGCGAGGTCGCGTTGCATCCAGCTGTCGTTCAGGCTCATGGTTGGTCCTCCGCAGTGAGTCGCGAAGCCTAGCAGAACTTGCAAGTGACACTCGATGCGATCAGTTATCGATTTACTCGATGTTTCAAAGCGAAAAAATGCGCTCTATTCCGATAGGTAACCGGCTAGGCTTCTAACCCTCGAAATTGAAGGATGGATTCGATGCGCTGGCGCAACTCTTCCACGCACTACGGGCTGACCAGTATCGCGTTGCACTGGCTGGTGGCCGTCGCGGTCTTCGGATTATTCGCCCTGGGCTTCTGGATGGTCGGGCTTAACTACTACAGCAGCTGGTACCGCACCGCGCCGGACCTGCACAAGAGCATTGGCATCGTGTTGTTTTTGATCATGCTGCTGCGGGTGCTCTGGCGCTTCATCAGTCCGGCACCGGGGCCGTTGGCAAGCCAGGGCCGGCTAACTCAGAGGGCCGCCAAGCTTGGGCATGGGCTGCTCTACCTCGGCCTGTTCGTCGTCATGATCTCCGGCTACCTGATTTCCACTGCCGACGGCCGGCCAATCGGTGTGTTCGGCCTGTTCGACGTGCCGGCGCTCATCACCTCCATTCCGGACCAGGCCGATCGCGCCGGGCTGGTTCACGAGTATGCCGCCTGGGCGCTGGTGATCTTTGCCGTCGTACATGCCCTGGCCGCGCTCAAGCACCATTTCATCGACCGCGATGCGACGCTCAGGCGCATGCTCGGTTTCAATGCCGATTAATCATCAAAGACAGGAGAATCACTGATGCTCAAGAAAACCCTCGCGGCACTGATCCTTGGGTCCGCACTGGTCGGCGGCCAGGCATTCGCGGCCGATTACGCCATCGACAAGGAAGGCCAGCACGCCTTCGTCAACTTCAAGATCAGCCACCTTGGTTACAGCTGGCTGTGGGGCACCTTCAACGACTTCGACGGCGACTTCAGCTTCGATGCGGCCAAGCCGGAGGAGAGCAAGGTCAACGTCACGCTGAAGACCGCCAGCGTCGACACCAATCATGCCGAGCGGGACAAGCATCTGCGCAGCGATGACTTCCTCAATGTCGCCAAGCACCCGACGGCCACCTTCGAGTCGACGTCGGTGAAGTCCACCGGCGAGGGCACCGCCGACATCACCGGCAACCTGACCCTCAACGGCGTGACCAAGCCGGTGGTGATCGCCGCCAGGTTCATTGGCGAAGGCAAGGACCCGTGGGGTGGCTATCGTGCCGGCTTCGAAGGCAGCACGACGCTGACCCTCAAGGACTTCGACATCAAGATGGATCTCGGCCCTGCCTCGCAGACGGTCGACCTGATCATCTCCGTCGAAGGTGTGCGCAAGTAAGCCCCGTTTCGGGTTGACGAACGCCGGCACCACGCCGGCGTTCTGCTTTGCGAAGGTCGCTCACCGCTGACTGGACAGGACGCACCGCGATGTCTGGAATGCACGTTTCGCAACATTTAACCGGGTCAGTGGGAGGTTTTGGCGGTTTACAGACAGTGATGGATGTAAGTATATTCCGGTCCATTCTGCTATCCGCATCTGCGGCGTGCTTTGCTCATTCCCGCCTGCCGGTTTTCAAGAGGTCTATCCATGTCGATCAAGTCAGCCAGTGCTGCCCTGATGTCCATTCTCGCCGTGGCTGTTTTCCTGGCCGGATGCCAGGAGGAAACCGCGCCACCGGCGCAGCAGAAGCCCAAGGTAGGCATCGTCACCGTGCAGACGGAACCGTTCGCGGTGACCACCGATCTGCCTGGCCGCACGCGCGCCTACCGCATTGCCGAAGTACGGCCCCAGGTCAATGGCATCATCCAGAAGCGTCTGTTCACCGAAGGCAGTGACGTCAAGGCCGGGCAGCAGCTGTACCAGATCGATGCCTCAGTCTATGAAGCTACCCTGAAAAGCGCTCAGGCCAGCCTGGCTTCCAGCAAGTCGCTGGCTGACCGCTATGCCGAGCTGGTCAAGGATCAGGCTGTCAGCAAGCAGGCCTATGACGAGGCCCGCGCAGCCAGCCTGCAAGCCGAAGCGGAGCTGGAGCGCGCGCGCATCGACCTGCGCTACACCAAGGTGCTGGCGCCCATCTCCGGCCGCATCGGCCGTTCCGCCGTCACCGAGGGTGCGCTGGTCAGCAATGGCCAGGCGCAGGAGCTGGCGACCATTCAGCAGCTCGATCCGATCTATGTCGATGTCACCCAGCCTGCCCGTGATCTCTTGGCGCTGCGCCGCGATCTGGCCGAAGGCCGGCTGCAGAAGTCCGGCGAGAACGCCGCGCGGGTCAGCCTGAAACTGGAAGATGGCAGCGATTACGGCCATGAGGGCAAGCTCGAATTCAGCGAAGTGACGGTGGACCCTGGTACCGGTTCGGTGACCCTGCGCGCCGTCTTCCCCAATCCGGACAAGATTCTGTTGCCGGGCATGTTCGTCCATGCGCAGCTGGTGGCAGGCCTCAAGAGCGAGGCGATGCTGGTGCCGCAGCAAGGCGTGACACGCAACGCCAAGGGTGAACCGACCGCGATGGTGGTCAACGCGGAGAACAAGGTCGAGCTGCGCACGATCAAGACCGAGCGCGCGGTCGGCAATCGCTGGCTGGTCGGCGATGGCTTGCAGCCTGGTGATCGCGTGATCACCGAGGGGTTGCAGTTCATCCAGCCGGGTGTAGAGGTCGAGGTGGCGCCGGCGACCAACGTCGATAACCGGGGGGTGAGCGCACAGCCCCAAGGCCAAGAAGGCTGAGGGGTTACTAGTTCATGTCCAGATTCTTCATCGACCGGCCGATCTTCGCCTGGGTAATCGCCCTGGTGATCATGCTCGCCGGCGGCCTGTCCATCCTCAAGCTGCCGGTCAACCAGTACCCGAGCATCGCCGCGCCTGCCGTCGGCATCTCCGTCAGCTATCCGGGCGCCTCGGCGCAGACGGTGCAGGACACCGTGGTGCAGGTCATCGAGCAGCAGCTCAACGGCATCGACGGGCTGCGCTACATCTCCTCGGAAAGCAACTCCGACGGCAGCATGTCGATCACCGTGACCTTCGATCAGGGCACCAATCCCGATATCGCCCAAGTCCAGGTGCAGAACAAGCTGCAGCTGGCGACCCCGTTGCTGCCGCAGGAAGTCCAGCAGCAGGGCATCCGTGTGACCAAGGCGGTGCGCAACTTCCTGATCGTCATCGGCCTGGTCTCCACCGACGGCAGCCTCGACCAGCGTGACCTGGCGAATTACATCGTCGCCAACATGCAGGACCCGATCTCGCGGACCAAGGGTGTGGGCGACTTCCAGGTGTTCGGTGCCCAGTACGCGATGCGCATCTGGCTCGACCCGGCCAAGCTGAACAACTTCAGCCTGACGCCGGTGGACGTCAGCGCGGCGATCCAGGCACAGAACGTCCAGGTCTCGTCCGGCCAGCTCGGTGGTTTGCCGGCGCTGCCGGGCCAGCAGCTCAATGCCACGGTTATCGGCAAGACTCGTCTGCAGACTCCTGAGCAGTTCCGCAACATCCTGCTCAAGGTCAACGCCGACGGCTCGCAGGTGCGCCTCGGTGATGTCGCCAAGGTCGAGCTGGGCGGTGAGAACTACTCGGTCAGCGCGCATTTCAACGGCAAGCCGGCTGCCGGCCTGGCGTTGAAACTGGCCACCGGCGCCAACGCGCTGGATACCGTCGAAGGCGTGCGCAAGACCATCGACGAGCTCAAGCCGTTCTTCCCGCCGGGCGTCGAGGTGGTCTATCCGTACGACACCACGCCGGTCATTTCCGCATCCATCACCGGGGTCATGCACACGCTGCTGGAGGCGTTCGTGCTGGTGTTCCTGGTGATGTACCTGTTCCTGCAGAACTTCCGTGCGACGCTAGTGCCGACGCTGGCGGTGCCGGTGGTGCTACTGGGTACCTTCGGCGTGCTGGCGGTGTTCGGCTTCAGCATCAACACGCTGACCATGTTTGCCATGATCCTGGCGATCGGCCTGCTAGTGGACGACGCCATCGTGGTGGTGGAAAACGTCGAGCGGGTGATGCGCGAGGAGGGCCTCTCGCCACTGGAAGCCACGCGCAAGTCCATGGGCCAGATCCAGGGCGCGCTGATCGGCATTGGCGTGGTGCTGTCGGCGGTACTGCTGCCGATGGCCTTCTTCGGCGGATCGACCGGGGTGATCTACCGGCAGTTCTCGATCACCATCGTATCGGCGATGGTGCTCTCGGTGCTGATGGCACTGATCTTCACTCCGGCCCTCTGCGCGACGCTGCTCAAGCCGATCGACAAGGATGACCATCACGAGAAGCGCGGTTTCTTCGGCTGGTTCAATCGCACCTTCGATCGTAGCGTCAACGGCTACGAGCGGGGCGTACGGGGCGTGCTCAAGCGCAAGGCGCCATTCCTGCTGCTCTACGTGCTGATCGTCGGCGTGATGGTGGTGCTGTTCAGCCGCATCCCGACCGCGTTCCTGCCCGAAGAGGATCAGGGCGTACTGTTCGCCCAGGTGATGACACCGTCGGGCTCGACTGCCGAACGCACCCAGCAGAGCATCGACGCCATGCGTCGCTACCTCTTGGAAGAAGAAGGCGACATCGTCCGTTCGGTGTTCACCGTGACCGGCTTCAGCTTTGCCGGCCGGGGCCAGAGTTCGGGTATCGCCTTCATCGGCCTCAAGCCGTGGAGCGAGCGCACCGACAAAGAAGACAGCGTATTCGCCCTGGCGCAGCGGGCGCAGCAGCATTTCGCCAGTTTCCGCGACGCCCAGGTGTTCGCCTTCGCGCCGCCGGCGGTGATGGAGCTGGGTAACGCCACCGGCTTCAACCTGTACCTGCAGGATCGTGCCGGTGTCGGCCAGCAGGTGCTGCAGCAGGCGCGGGACAAGTTCCTGCAGTTGGCCAGCCAGAGCCCGGTGCTGACCCGTGTGCGGCCCAACACGCTGCGCGACGAGCCGCAGTATCAGATCCTCATCGACGACGAGAAGGCGCGTGTGTTGGGCATTTCCCTGGCCGATATCAACAGCACGCTGTCGATCGCTTGGGGTGGTCGCTACGTCAACGACTTCATCGACCGCGGTCGGGTGAAGAAGGTCTACCTGCAGGGCATCCCCAGTGCGCGGATGAATCCCGAGGACCTGGAGAAGTGGTACGTGCGCAACGATGCTGGCGAGATGGTGCCGTTCAGTGCCTTCGCCACGGGCGAGTGGACCTACGGCTCGCCGAAGCTGTCGCGCTTCAATGGCGTCAGTGCGATCGAGATGCTCGGCGAGCCGGCGCCCGGCTACAGCTCGGGCGATGCCATGGCCGAGGTGGAGCGCATCGCCGCTCAGCTGCCGCCGGGAGTGGGCTATTCCTGGACCGGGCAATCCTACGAGGAGCGCCTGGCAGGCTCGCAGACGCTGGCGCTCTACGCCCTGTCGCTGCTGGTGGTGTTCCTCTGCCTGGCGGCCCTGTACGAGAGCTGGTCGATTCCGTTCTCGGTCATGCTGGTGGTGCCGCTGGGTATTGTTGGGGCGCTTGCCTTCACGCTGGCGCGTGGATTGTCCAACGAGGTGTTCTTCCAGGTCGGTCTGGTCACCACTATCGGCCTGTCGGCGCGTAACGCGATCCTCATCGTCGAGTTCGCCAAGGCGCTGCACGAGCAGGGCATGAGCTATGCGGACGCCGCCTTGCGTGCCTGCCGTATGCGTCTGCGCCCGATCATCATGACCTCCCTGGCGTTCATTCTCGGCGTGGTGCCGCTCGCCATCGCCTCCGGCGCGGGTGCCGGCAGCAAGCATGCCATCGGTACCGGGGTGATCGGCGGCATGCTCACCGCGGCGGTGCTGGCAATCTTCTGGATTCCGTTGTTCTACGTGATGATCTGCTCGTTCTTCGATCGCACGGATTCCGCCAGCGAAGGTGTGAAGGAGGATTCGCTGTGAACAAGTCTCTGTTGAGTCTCGCGCTCGTGGCGGCGCTGAGTGGCTGCTCGCTGATCCCCGAGTATCAGCGTCCGGATGCGCCGGCACCGGCCGACTGGCCGCAGGGAGAAGCCTATTCGAAGGCATCCCCCGAGGCTCGGGCACAGGCGCTTGGCTGGCGGGAGTTCTTCCGTGATCCGGCGCTGCAGCAGCTGATCGAAATGGCGCTGGAGAACAACCGCGACCTGCGCGTCGCGGCGCTGAACGTCGATGCCTACCGTGCGCTATACCGCGTGCAGCGCGCCGATGTGTTGCCGGCGGTGAGCGCCGACGGCGCGGGGACGCGCAGCCGTACACCGGGCGATCTGAACATGAGCGGCGAGCCGGCCATCAGCAGTCAGTACAGCGCCACCTTCGGCGTGTCCTGGGAACTGGATCTGTTCGGCCGCCTGCGCAGCCTGCGCGACCAGGCGCTGGAAGAGTTCTTCGCCAGCGAGGCCGCGCAGCGCAGCGCGCAGATCAGCCTGATCGCCAGTGTCGCCAATGCCTGGCTGACGCTGCAGGCCGATCAGGCGCTGCTGCAGGTTACGCGCGATACGCTCAAGACCTATGAAGAGAGCTTTGGTCTGACCCAGCGCAGCTTCGACGTCGGGGTCGCCTCGGCGCTGGAGTTGCGCCAGGCGCGCAGTGCAGTGGACAGTGCGCGGGTGAGTATCGAGCAGTACACCCGCCTGGTGGCGCAGGATCGCAACGCACTGACGTTGTTGCTGGGGCAGGCATTACCGACCGGCCTGCCGGCAGACGATCGGCTGGAGCGGACCCAGCTGGCACCGTTGCCGGTTGGACTGCCCTCGGATCTGCTGCAGCAGCGCCCTGACATCCTGCAGGCGGAGTATCAGCTGCGCGCGGCCAACGCCAGCATCGGCGCGGCCCGGGCGGCCTTCTTCCCGCGCATCAGCCTGACCGGTGCGGCAGGGACCGCCAGCAGCGAGCTGTCCGGCTTGTTCGACGGCGGTTCCGGTTACTGGAGTTTCTCGCCGAGCATCAGCGTGCCAATCTTCAATGCCGGCCAGTTGCGCGCGAATCTGGACTACGCAGAGATCAGCAAGAACATCCAGGTCGCGCAATACGAGAAGGCGATCCAGACCGCATTCCGCGAAGTGGCCGATGGTCTCGCGGCGCAGGCCACTTACACCCGCCAGGTGCAGGCGCAGCGTGATCTGCTGGCGACCAGCGAGGACTACTACAACCTTGCCGAGCGCCGTTATCGCACCGGCGTGGACAGCTATCTGACCGTGCTCGATGCGCAGCGCCAGTTGTTCAGTGTGCAGCAGCAGCTGATCAGCGATCGCCTCGCGCAGATGACCAGCGAGGTCAATCTGTTCAAGGCTCTGGGCGGTGGCTGGCAGGAAACGCTGCAGGCGGCGCCTGCCGAGGGCTGAGTGACATCGACGGCTGCCCCCGGTTCTGGGGAGCGGTCGTCGAGGTGATACAAAAAAGCCGCCCGATGGGCGGCGTTTTTGTTTCGGGCGCGGGGCTCAGGCCTCGCGGTTGCGCGTCAGCAGCGCCGGCTTCTCGCCACGCGGCCGAGACGGCAGCTGCTCGAGCTGCTCCAGGCTTGGCAGGCGGTCGATCTTCGATTCCTTGTGGATGATCACCGGCTGCTTCTCGCGCGGCTTGGCCGCTTCCTGGCGGGTGACGACCGGTTCATCGATACGGCGACCTTCGTTCTTGCGCCGTGGCTGACCGTTGCGTGGCTGGCCATTGCGCGCAGTCTGGCCCTGGCCCGCAGCCGAACGCTTGCCCTTGCCGCCCGCTGCGCCGCCGCCGTTGCGCGCGGCTCCGGCAGCGCGCGGTGCGGAGCCCGGCTGTGCCTGACCGCCGGAGCGACGTCCGCGGTTCTGCTTGTTCTGATAGGGGCTCACGTAGTCCACCCGGTTGCCGAAGTTGTCCACCTCATCATCGAGGAACTCGTCCGGCGCCCGGTCCGGTGGCAGCTGGGGCGGCCCGGCGACGACCGGGCCTTGGGCTGCCGCGCCATCACGGGCGGGCTTGCGCGCCTTGCTCTTGCTGCGGCGGTTGCGCTCCTTCTGCTCGCCGCCCTTTTCTGCCGGCTTGTCGCGTTCGCCACGTGCCTTGCGCTCGCCACGCTGCGGGCGCGGTTGGCGGGGCTCGCGTACTTCCGGCTTCTCGGCTTCGATGCTGCTGGCGTCAAAGCCCTGCAGATCGCCATCCGGAATGCGCTGCTTGGTCATGCGCTCGATGCCTTTGAGCAACTTCTCCTCGTCCGGCGCCACCAGCGAGATGGCTTCACCGCTGCGCCCGGCACGGCCGGTGCGGCCGATGCGGTGCACATAGTCTTCCTCGACATTGGGCAGCTCGAAGTTGACCACATGCGGCAGCTGATCGATGTCCAGGCCGCGGGCAGCGATATCGGTGGCCACCAGAATGCGCACCTGGTTGGCCTTGAAGTCGGCCAGGGCCTTGGTGCGCGCGTTCTGGCTCTTGTTGCCGTGAATTGCGGCAGCTGGCAGGCCGTGCTTCTCCAGGTACTCGGCCAGGCGGTTGGCGCCGTGCTTGGTACGGGTGAAGACCAGTACCTGTTCCCAGGCGCCCTGGGTGATCAGGTGGGCGAGCAGGGCGCGCTTGTGACTGGCGGCGACGCGGAACACGCGCTGCTCGATGCGCTCGACGGTGGTGTTCGGCGGGGTGACCTCGATGCGCTCCGGATTGTGCAAGAGCTTGCCGGCGAGGTCGGTGATGTCCTTGGAGAAGGTGGCCGAGAACAGCAGGTTCTGGCGCTTGGCCGGCAGCTTGGCCAGGACCTTCTTGACGTCATGGATGAAGCCCATGTCGAGCATGCGGTCGGCTTCGTCGAGGACGAGGATTTCCACGTGCGACAGGTCGATGGCCTTCTGGTTGGCCAGATCGAGTAGGCGACCGGGGCAGGCGACCAGCACGTCGAGGCCCTTGGCCACGGCCTGGATCTGCGGGTTCATGCCGACGCCGCCGAAGATCACCGCGCTTTTCAGCGGCAGGTCGCGGGCGTAGATCTTGAAGCTGTCGTGAACCTGGGCGGCGAGTTCGCGGGTCGGTGTCAGCACCAGCACGCGCGGCTGCTTCGGGCCGTAGCGATGTTCACGATCCGGGTGACCACCCGGAAACAGCAGTTCGAGTACTGGCAGGGCGAAACCGCCTGTCTTGCCGGTACCGGTCTGGGCGGCGACCATCAGGTCACGGCCTTGCAACACGGCGGGAATGGCCCGCTGTTGCACGGGAGTAGGCTGGGTGTAACCGGCGGCCTCGACGGCACCGGCCAAAGCCTCGGAGAGACCGAGGGAAGCAAAGGACATGAGTAATCCTGTCTTGTAAGGGGCGATGCCCTGGGATGATCATGCCTGGCCCGAATCGCGACTGGCGTGCGATCCCGTCCGGTCCTGCCGCGCATGGTGATGGCGACATCCGGGCGTAAGCCTGGCGGAAGCGCGAAGTATAACAGAGCCTGTTAACGCCGCATTGCTCTGACAGTGTCGCAGGTCACGGGTTCATTAGCCAGCTCCGTATTTCCCCCGGAGCTGGCCGGAACTCAGCGCGACAGGCCGAGGTTATTCCAGATCGCCAGGCTCGGCTCGGCCTGGTTCAGCGTGTAGAAGTGCAGGCCCGGGGCGCCGCCGGCCAGCAGCTTCTGGCACATCTCGGTGATCACCTGCTCGCCGAAGGCCTGGATGCTCTGCATGTCGTCGCCATAGGCTTCGAGCTGCTTGCGTACCCAGCGTGGAATTTCCGCGCCGCAGGCATCGGAGAAACGCGCCAGCTTGCTGTAGTTGGTGATCGGCATGATGCCGGGCACCACCGGCGTTTCCACCCCGAGCTTGCGCACGCGCTCGACGAAGTAGAAATAGCAGTCGGCATTGAAGAAATACTGGGTGATTGCACTGTCGGCGCCGGCCTTGGCCTTGCGCATGAAGTTGGCCAGGTCGTCCTCGAAGTTGCGCGCCTGGGGATGCATCTCCGGGTAGGCGGCGATCTCGATATGGTAGTGGTCACCGGTTTCGGCGCGGATGAACTCCACCAGCTCATTGGCGTAGCGCAGCTCGCCGCTGGCCATACCCATGCCGGACGGCAGATCGCCGCGCAGGGCGACGATGCGCTTGATGCCGGCACTCTTGTAGAGGTTCAGCAGCTCGCGCAGCTCGGCTTTGGTGTCGCCGACACAGGACAGGTGCGGCGCGGTGGGGATCTTCACCTCACCGTCGAGTTGCAGCACGGTGTTCAGGGTGCGGTCGCGCGTCGAGCCACCGGCACCGTAGGTGCAGGAGAAGAAGTCGGGCTGATAGCCTGCCAGCTGGCGGGCCACGTTCAGCAGTTTTTCATGCCCGGCTTCGGTCTTGGTGGGGAAGAACTCGAAGCTGATGGACGGGCGGTTCGAAGAGGTCATACAGAAATTCCTTGAGCTGCACGTCGCCGACCCCGAGCGCCAGGGCTCAGTGGTCGGCGGCATGACCTGCTTAGTAGCGGTAGCTGTCCGGCTTGAACGGACCTTCGACGGTCACGCCGATGTACTCGGCCTGCTTGGCGGTCAGCTGGGTGACCACACCACCGAAGCCCTTGACCATCTCCAGCGCCACTTCCTCGTCGAGCTTCTTCGGCAAGACCATGACGGTGACGTTCTGGGTCTTCTCGGCCACCGGCAGGTCGGCGAACTTCTCGTTGTAGAGGTGGATCTGCGCCAGTACCTGGTTGGCGAACGAACCGTCCATGATCCGGCTCGGGTGGCCGGTGGCGTTGCCCAGGTTCACCAGACGGCCTTCGGCGAGCAGGATCAGATAGTCATCATTGGCCGGATCGACGCTCTTGCCGGTGCGGTGGATCTTGTGCACCTGCGGCTTGACCTCTTCCCAGCCCCAGTTGGCGCGCATGAAGGCGGTGTCGATCTCGTTGTCGAAGTGGCCGATGTTGCATACCACGGCGCGCTTCTTCAGCGCCTTGAGCATGCCGGCGTCGCAGACGTTGACGTTACCGGTGGTGGTGACGATCAGGTCGATCTTGCCCAGCAGCGCGGCGTCGACGCTGGCGTCGGTGCCGTCGTTGAGACCGTTCTTGTACGGCGAGACCAGCTCGAAGCCGTCCATGCAGGCCTGCATGGCGCAGATCGGGTCGACTTCGGAAACCTTGACGATCATGCCTTCCTGGCGCAGCGACTGTGCCGAGCCCTTGCCCACGTCGCCGTAGCCGATGACCAGCGCCTGCTTGCCGGAGAGCAGGTGATCGGTGGCGCGCTTGATGGCGTCGTTGAGGCTGTGGCGGCAGCCGTACTTGTTGTCGTTCTTGCTCTTGGTGACCGAGTCGTTGACGTTGATCGCCGGCACTTTCAGGGTGCCGCCCTTGAGCATGTCGAGCAGGCGGTGCACGCCGGTGGTGGTTTCCTCGGTGATGCCATGCACGCGCTCGAGTACCTGCGGGTACTTGTCATGCAGGATCTGGGTCAGGTCGCCACCGTCGTCGAGCACCATGTTGGCGTCCCACGGCTGGCCGTCCTTGAGGATGGTCTGCTCGATGCACCACTCGTATTCTTCCTCGGTTTCGCCCTTCCAGGCGAATACCGGGATGCCGGCAGCGGCGATGGCGGCAGCGGCCTGGTCCTGGGTGGAGAAGATGTTGCAGGAGGACCAGCGTACCTCGGCGCCGAGGGCGATCAGCGTCTCGATCAGCACGGCGGTCTGAATGGTCATGTGGATACAGCCGAGGATTTTCGCGCCCTTGAGCGGCTGCTCGGCGGCGTACTTCTTGCGCAGGCCCATCAGGGCGGGCATTTCCGATTCGGCGATGATGATCTCGCGGCGGCCCCAGGCGGCCAGGGAAATGTCGGCGACCTTGAAGTCGGTGAAACCGGCAGGCGTCATGACAGCACTCATCGAAGAGTTCTCCATTCGTATAGATGCGAATGGGCGCCGTTGATGCGTTCTAGGAAACGCCCCATCCGAGCCTGACAGGCCTGCTCTGTGACAGAGCAACCTGCTGCAGCGCCCCTCGGACGGGTGGCGGGCACGATCGAAGCGGAGTCGATCACGTGAAGCCCGGCGATTATAGCGATGACCGCCGGCAATCCCAAGCTGTCCGTCAGTAAGTGCTGGGCGAGCTGCCGCGGCAGATTCGTCGGACCAGCCGGCCGATGCTCAGCCCTTGCACCAGGATCGAGAACAGGACGACCAGGTAGGTGATGTTGAGCAGCAGGTTGCGCTCTTCGCTGGCAGGCAGTGCCAGGACCAGCGCGACCGAGATGCCGCCGCGCAATCCGCCCCAGGTCAGGATGCGTACGGTGCCGGCAGGCAAAGCGCGGCCTGCAGCACGCAACGCCAGCGCTGCCGGGCCGACTGCGGCGAGGCGTGTGGCCAGTATCAACAGCGTCACGCACAGGGCGATCAGCAGGTACTGCGCACTGAACGGTAGCAGCACCAGTTCCATGCCGATCAGCACGAACAGCACGGCATTGAGGATTTCGTCCAGCAGCTCCCAGAAGTTGTCCAGGTTTTCCCGCGTATGCCTGGACATTGCATGGCGTCGGCCCTGATTGCCGATGATCAGCCCGGCTACGACCATGGCGATCGGGCCGGATACGTGCAGATGTGTCGCCAGCGTGTAACCGCCCAGCACCAACGCGAGCGTCAGCAGGACCTCGACCTGATACTGGTCGATGCTCTTGAGCAGGGCGAAGGTCAACGCCCCGAGCAGGGCGCCGAGCAGGATACCGCCTCCGGCTTCCTCGACGAACAGCCAGAGCGCCTCGCCAGCCCCCGGCGCCTCTCCGCGCGCCAGCACGCCGAGCAGCACGGTGAACACCACCACCGCGACGCCGTCATTGAACAGCGACTCCCCGACAATGGTGGTCTCCAGCGCCTTGGGTGCGCCCGCCGAGCGCATGATGCCGAGCACGGCAATCGGGTCGGTCGGCGAGATCAGTGCGCCGAACAGCAGGCAGAAGATCAGCGGCGGCTGCAGCCCGAACAGCCCGAAGATCCACCAGCTGCCCAGGCCGATCACAGCGGTGGAGAACAACACGCCGACCGTCGCCAGCAGGCCGATGGCCCAGCGCCGGGCACGCAGATCGGCCAGATTGATGTGCAGTGCGCCGGCGAACAGCAGAAACGACAGCATGCCGTCCATCAGCAGGTGATTGAAGTCGATCCGCCCGACCAGCGCCTCGATGCGTTGCTCAAGCAGTGGCAGGCCGAGCATGGCCAGACCGTGCAACAACAAGGAGAACAGCAGCGCGGTGGCCATCACGCCGATGGTCGGGGGCAGGCCGATGAAGCGGTAATTGACGTAGGCGAGCAGCGCCGTGAGGCTGATGAATATTGCGGCGAGTTCGAGCATGAAACCCTCGCATGAGGTCAGTGATGCAAGGGTGGACTCGCCAGGTGCGCGATTGGTGCCGGCTGCGCCCGGCTTTGCCGGCCAGGCGGTGGGTGACGAACTCAGCGCAGGGCGCGGCGTCGAACCAGAAGGTTCGGTGAACCTTGCCGGGCGAAACCGTTTCAGGAGACCACCATGAACCCCATGCTTCGCTTAGCGCCCGTGTTACTTGTTGGCGCTTTCAGCCTGCCTGCCGCTGCCAAATCCTGCTATGTGCACAGCGAAACCTCCGGTGCGGTTCCTGCGCCAGTGGTGACCGAGCAGTGTTTCGAATTCCACGGCGTGGACAAGGACGACGCCATCGACTGGGTCTGCCAGGACAACGAGGCCGTGAGAAATTCGCGCCGCGAGCTTCGCGACAGCTGTCCCGACGGCCACTTCGGTGTCTGCACCGCGCCGATGACGGCGGAAACGCTGGCCAACGAGCGTGCCACCGGCTCCCAGGCGAAGAATGGTACCTTGCCCAGCCAGGTGGGCGGTGATGCGACGATCGTCACCTATCACTATCACGCCAGTGATCGGGCCCAGGCCAAGATCGATTGCGAAAGCGCTGGCGGCAGCTGGTCGCAATAGCCTGCCGGGCAATCTTTGCTGACGAAGTCGAAATCCGACTGATTTGTTCAGCCGCGCATGGACGGGGATAATCCCGCCCTTTGCATCGACGAGTGGTTGAACCATGAAGCTGAGTTTGCTGAGCCTGCCCCTGCTTGCTGTCCTGGCGCTGACGGGCTGCGATCGGGTCGATCCCAATTCGCCGCTGGGCAAGCGCAAGGCGATCTATCAGGCAATGCTCGATACCAAGGAAGACCTGGGCGGGATGTTGCGCGGGCGCATTCCCTTCGATGGCGACGCCTTTCGCTCCGGTGCGGTCAAGCTGGACGAGCTTTCGCGGCAGCCGTGGCAGCACTATCCCGAGGTGAAGGAAGAACAGAGCGATGCGCGCGACGACGTTTGGCAGCGTCAGGAACGCTTCAACGAGCTGGCACGTGCGCTGGAGGCCGAAACGGCCGCGCTGGTCGAAGTGACCACGGCTGCGCCGGTCACGGCCGAGGGTGTGGCGCCGGCGTTCCAGCGCGTCGAGGACGCCTGCGAGACCTGCCACAAGGAATTTCGTGCCTATTGAGGTGAGTCATTGGCGCAGCGCCTCGAGCTTTTCCCGGGACTTGGCCAGCTGATTGCGGCGCAGCTCGATCAGCTGCGCATCGCCGGTACTCAGCGCCTGGCGTAACAGCGTTTCGCGCCGCTCCACCTCACCAAAGACGCGCTCGTACTCGACCTGCCGCGGATGCAGCGCGACCAGGCCCTGGCATTGCTCGGTCAGGGTCTGCAGCTCGTGGTTGAGCTGCGTCTGTTGCAGCTTGTCGCCCTGCAGGCGTGCCTGCTGCAGCTGCTCGCCCAGCGCCTGACGCTCGGTCTGGCACTGGCTCTCGACGGTCGAAGGGGCTGCCAGCAGCGGGCTGATGACGGCCGTACCGATCAGCAGGGCAAATGGCCAATGTCGCAAAGACATGCCTCGCCTCCATGATTGTTATTCAGCCTCTATCGACAGCGGGGTGGGGCGAAAGTCCCTCAGGTACCCGGAATGCCGACGACCCGTAGCCTTTCACGCAGCGCTTGCAGTTCGGGTTCGCGAAAGAATGCCTGAAGCTGTTTCGCTCGCGCCGGTCCAACGCCGGCTTCGACCTGCCATTGCGCCGGGTCCCGCGCTGACAGTGCGTCCCAGTCCAGAGTCGCCTGCAATGCTTTGCCGGGCATGCCCAGCGCCTTCAGCCACTGCGCCAGCGGTCGTTTGCGGGCCTGGGCGAAGGTGGTCGCCAGTTTGCTCGCGCGCGCTTCGCCGATTCCCGGCACCTGCTGCAGCGTGACGGCATCCAGCGTCAGCCAGGCGAGCAGGTCGGGCAGCAATCCGGCGTCGAGCAGCGCCTGCCAGCTGCCGGCTCCGATGCCGTCGAGGGCGAGGCCCTGCTCGCCGCCGAGCCAGACAAGTCGGGAAAGAAACTGCTGCTCGCAGCCGGGCAGTGGCCGCCAGCAACTGTGCGGGTGATAACGGTTCGGCTCAGGCACGGCCACTGCGGCCCGCTCCGTGGCGCGCCAGGCCACTGAGTCCAGCTGCGGAATGCTGTGCCCGGCGAGCGCAACCGCGACCCGGTCGCCGGGGCGCACGTCCAACGCCCGCCAGCGCTCCAGCGAGCCGAGGCTCAGCGTGCGGATGCGTCGGCCGTCCAGCTGGACCGGGACGAGCTGCAGCAGCGGCGTGATGCGCCCGGTGCGACCGATGCGAAACTCCACCTCGCGCACCTCGGTCAACGCCTTGCGCAGCGGGTACTTCCAGGCGGCGGCCCAGTAGGGTTCCGCCTGCCAGCGCTCGGCCGGTGGACGCTGACCTTGGCGCAGCACCACGCCATCGCTGGCGAACGGCAACGCTTGGCGGTACCAGTGCTCGCGCCAATGTTGCGCTTGTTTGAAGCCCTGAACCGGTTGCGTAAGCGCCTGGCTGTCGGCGAAACCAAGCTCAGCCAAGCGTGCGAGGCGGGTTTGCATCGGCGCAGGGCCGTTTGGCCAGTCCCAGACGAACAGGCCGATCCGCGCGGCGGTGCTGGCGCCCAGACTGTTGCTGGCCATGGCGCCAGCGACGCGCCCGCGAGCCCCCGCGCTGCCGTGGGTGGCCTGGACATGCTGGTCCATTCGCCAATACAGCTCCCCCTGCAGGATGACCTCGCCGGCAAGCGCCAGGCGCGCCGGGATCGCCGCCAGTTTGCGGGCATTGGCCGTCCAGTCCTGCCCGGTGAGGCCGTCGCCGCGGCTGATGGCCTGCTGCAGGACGCCGTCTCGATAGACCAGGGTGACCGCGACACCGTCTATCTTGGGCTGGATCCACAGGTCCTCGCGCCGCGCGATCCAGGCGGCGACCGCCTGCTCATCGGCGAGCTTGGCCAGGCCGGTCTGGCGGATCGGATGGCGCAGCGGGCCGCCGGCGCCGGCCAACGGGTCCGGAGTCGCGAGGGTACTGGGGAAACAACGCTGCCAGTCGTGCAGGCGCGCACGGCTCTGGTCGTAGATTTCGTCATCCACCAGCGACTGGCCGCGGCGGTGATAGGCGTCGTCCCACTCGGCGAGCTGCGTTTGCAGCTGGTGGATCTCCCGCTGTGCTCGCGCGTCGTCCCAGGTCGGGCAGGTGGCGAGGCAGACAGGGGTAAACAGGCACAGCGATAGTGCGATCAGGCGTGGCATGACGAGCATCCTTGCTCTGGTGACAGGAGCGTGGCCCGCCGTCGCTGGCGGGCCGATGCCGGATTGTCGCCTGCCTGGCGCGTGCCGACCGTGCGTCAGCGCATGTTGAACAGCTCCTGATGGAAATCTCGCGGTGGCAGGCCGTGGCGCTGCAGGTCCTTGCTCAGATCCTGACCAAAGCCGGCCGGGCCGCAGAACCAGACGTCACTGTTCTGCCACTGCGGCGCCAACTGGCGCAGGCGCTCGGGTGTCAGCCGGCCGCCCTCGCTGGCTACCAGCACGTGCAGACGCACCCGGGCGCGCTCGGCCAGCTGACGGATGCGCTCGATGAAGCCCTGATCCGGCGCGCTGGTGCAGTAGAACAGGTCGACGTTGTCGCCCGTGCCGCTGTCGGCCAGCGCCTGCAGGCGGCCAATGAACGGCGCGATGCCGATGCCGCCGGCCACCCAGATCTGACGCGGCTGGCGGCTGTGGAAATCGAAGCAGCCATAGGGCCCTTCGACCTTCACCGCGTCGCCCACCTTCAGGGTGTCCGGCAGGGTACGGGTGTAGTCACCGAGCCCCTTGATGGAGAAGGCCAGCTTGCCGTCGTTGCACCAGGCCGAGGAGAGGCTGAAGGGGTGCGGCCCTTCCTTGTCGTCGAAAGTGACGAAGGCGAACTGCCCGGCCTTGTGCCCCGGCCAGGCACCGTCGAGCTTGATATCGACACGCAGCACGCGGTTGTCGCGGTGATGGGTCAGGCTTTCGATGCGGCCGACCACCTGATGCTTGCGGCCGATGCGGCGCAGCAGCGAAATGCAGGCAGCGACAGAGCCTGACGCCATCAGCACGGCGAGAACCAGGCCCAACGGCGAGGTCCAGTAGTCGGGCGGGGTCAGCACGATCGAGTGCGCCACCAGGGCCAGGTAGACCAGCGCCAGCCAGCGGTGCGTCTTGAAGAACCAGCGATAGGGGAAGCGCTTGACCAATGCCAGCACGATGAGGATGACGGCGGCATAGAAGGCCCATTCACCGATGTCCTCGGCCAGGCCGCGGAAACGCTGCAGCAAGGCGAAGATGCCTTCGTGCCCCTGGCCCTCGCCGGCGCGCCGGGCCGGCTTTTCCAACCAGCCGAAGCCGACCAGCCATTTCGGAATCTGCCCCCAGCCCCAGTGGAAGATGGCGATCACCAGCGCGCTGATGCCCAGCCACTTGTGCAGCCGATAGGTCTTGTCGAGGCCGTCGAAGAAGCGTTCGAAGCGCCGCGGCCGCACCGCCAGTATCATCGCCACGCTCATCGCGACGATGCCGAGCACCCCGCTGTAGTGCACCATTACCTTGCGCAGCGGCCAGAACTGATAGCGCGCCATGATGAAGTCGTCCACCAACAACCAGAGCAGCGTCAGTCCGACGAACAGCGCGACGTAGGTGAGTTTTATCTGTCTCATCTCGGGAAAGCCTCCTTGCTGGCGACCCGTGTGCCAGCGCTTCCAAGCATCTATGCAGCACCGCGACGCCGCCATGATCACGGTCACTACGAAGCGTGACTGGGAGACGCGGGCGCTCTGCGTTGCGTTTTTATCTACAATTCCGCCCCTGATTCCTCGAAGAGACGAGCCCGTGCAACCAGTGATCGCCATCGAGCAGCTCACCAAGACCTACGCTTCCGGCCACCCGGCGCTCAAGCGCATCGACCTCGAGATCCGCAAGGGCGAGATCTTCGCCCTGCTCGGGCCGAACGGTGCCGGCAAGACCACGCTGATCAGCATCATCTGCGGCATCGTCAACCCCGGCAGCGGGCGGGTGCTGGTCGACGGCCACGACATCGTCCAGGACTACCGCGCCGCCCGCTCGAAGATCGGCTTGGTGCCGCAGGAGCTGTTCAACGAGGGCTTCGAAAGCGTCTGGGCGACGGTGCGGTTCTCGCGCGGCCTGTTTGGCAAGGCGCCTGACGATTCGTTCCTGGAGAAACTGTTGCGCGATTTGTCGCTATGGGACAAGCGCCATGCCCGAATCCTGGAGCTTTCCGGCGGCATGAAGCGCCGCGTGATGATCGCCAAGGCGCTGTCCCACGAGCCATCGATCCTGTTCCTCGACGAGCCCACCGCCGGCGTCGACGTCGAGCTGCGTCGCGACATGTGGGAGATGGTCCGCGGCCTGCGCGAGCGCGGCGTGACCATCATCCTCACCACGCACTACATCGAGGAGGCCGAGGAGATGGCCGACCGCATCGGGGTGATCAGCAAGGGTGAGATCATCCTCGTCGAGGACAAGCATGTGCTGATGCACAAGCTCGGCAAGAAGCAGCTGACCCTGCACTTGCAGCGTCCGTTGGCGGCGATCCCGGGCGAGCTGGCCGACTATCCGCTGGAGCTGACCGATGCCGGCAATCAGCTGGTGTTCACCTTCGATGCCCAACACGAGGACACCGGTATCGCCGAGCTGCTCAGGCGCCTGGCCGCCCACGGCATCGATTTCAAGGACCTGCAGTCGAGCCAGAGCTCGCTGGAAGAAATCTTCGTCAACCTTGTTCACGGTCGCTGAGGAAAAGCCCGCATGAATTTCTACGCGATCCGCGCGATCTACCTGTTCGAACTGGCGCGCACCTGGCGCACCCTGCTGCAGAGCATCGCCACCCCGGTGATCTCGACGTCGCTTTACTTCGTGGTATTCGGCTCGGCCATCGGCGCGCGCATGGAGGCGATGCACGGCATCCCCTACGGCGCGTTCATCATTCCCGGCCTGATCATGATGGCGCTGCTCACCGAGAGCATTTCCAATGCCTCGTTCGGCATCTACATGCCGCGCTACTCGGGGACGATCTACGAGGTGCTGTCGGCGCCGGTGTCCTACATCGAGATCGTCATCGGCTATGTCGGTGCGGCGGCGACCAAGTCGCTGGTGCTCGGCGTGATCATCCTCATCACCGCACGGCTGTTCGTCGACTACGAGATCCAGCATCCGCTGATGATGGCGCTGTTTCTGGTGCTGACGGCGATTACCTTCTGCCTGTTCGGCTTCATCATCGGCATCTGGGCCGACGGCTGGGAGAAGCTGCAGATCGTCCCGGCGCTGATCGTCACGCCGCTGGCCTTTCTCGGTGGCAGCTTCTATTCCATCGAGATGCTGCCGCCGCTGTGGCAGAAGGTCACCCTGTTCAACCCGGTGGTCTACCTGATCAGCGGCTTCCGCTGGAGCTTCTACGGTGTCTCGGACATCAGCGTCGGCATCAGCCTGGCGATGATTCTCGGCTTCCTCGCCGCCTGCCTGCTGGCGGTGTGGTGGATCTTCAAGACCGGCTATCGCTTGAAGAACTGAGGACGGAAAGGCGGTTTCGCGGGCAGCGCAGGATTTCATCCTACCGGATCGGCTGATCAGCTCTCGGCATCCTGCACCGAGAGCCGCGGCTGGTGGATCAGAGCCCTTGAGGTAGGAAGCGAGTGGCCCCGCTCACATCATCGATTTTCTTGATGCGCAGGGCCTTGTGGCAGGTCTCGTCGCGCGTTCCGCTCGGACAGTAGCGGCCGATGAACGCATCCAGCGTCATGTCGGAGCCATCCACTGTGAGGATGCGGCGCCAGTATTCGCCTTCGATTCCCTGGGCTTGTCGCTCCCGAGTTCTTTCCTGATCCACTTCCAGACGACCACGCACGTCCACGTTGGGAACGCTTGGTACCGGGTCTTCATTCGAGCAGCCGGATAACGCCAGGCATGCGAATGCCAGCATCGTAATGTGCTTCATGAAATCGTCCTGAAAGCCCCGGCTTGCCGGGGCGGTAGCTGAGCCTTAGTCGAAGAGGCGCTTGGAGCGATTGACTTCGGCTTGGCCGGCATCTTCGAGCAGAGCCTTGGTGCCGGAAGTTACGTTGCGCAGCGAGTCCGCCTCCGACTGGATCACGTCGGTACGTGCGGCCTGATCGCGCAGTTCGGCATCGATATAGTCGTTGGCGCGCGCGGTGCGTGCACGCTTGGCCTGAAGCTCCAGGCGACGCTCTTCGAGCTCGAGGGCTCGTAGTTCGTCCTCGAAGGCTTCCTCGCGCGAGCGGACACGCTTGTTCTCCGCTTCGATCGCAGCGCGCTGCTCGCTAGCTCGTTTCTGTGCGGCTTGCTGCGCGGCGGCGCGCTGGCGCCGCTCGGTCTCCTCTCGGGCTTCTGCTCGGGCACGGGCGGCTGCAGCCTCGCGGATTCGCTCGGCTTCGGCAGCGGCCTCAGCCTGCTTGGTCTGCTGTTCGATCTGGTAGAGCTGATCGAATTGATTGGCGGCGACAGATGTAGAGACGAGCAGCGCAGTTGTTGCGAGAAGGGCGAGTCTCATCGCTTAACCCTTCTGCGGCTCGGGGCAGGTCGCATTCGGCTGAATGCGTGTCTCGTTGTTGATGGTCATCACCATCAAGGAGATTTCACCTGCCTTGAACTCGCAGGGACGGCCAACCTGAGCCGAGGTGAAGATCTTGCCGTTTTCCGAATAGCCGATGAGCACGCCGGGAACCAGCGAGGTGTCGCTGACCAGCGAGCCAGCCATGGCGCCGGCGGCACCGCCGGCGACCCCGCCGACGATGGCCGTGTCAGTGTTGTTCTGGTTGCCCAGCGCGGCGCCACCAATGGCACCGAGCAGGCCGCCGACCATCATGGCGGCTTTCTTGTTCTGCTCGTTGCTGACTTTGATCTTGGTGGCGGAGACGGTGACGATCTTGACCGTCTTAGCCTCCTGCTGCGTGTTGACCTGTGAGGCGTCGAAGACGTCCGCCTGGTACTGCTCGCCGGTGCTTTGGCAGCCGGTAATCAGCGTGGCGATGGCGAGCGATAGGCAGCAACGTTTGATCATGATCCTTTTTCCTTATCCCTGATCGTGGTTCTGAATCCGTGACGCATTCGTACATGGATGGCGATTTGATATCAGTTTATGCGGGGCAGGAAATTGCGGTAAACCCTCGGCTGGCTGCCGCAGGGCAGGCTCAGCGGGCAAAAAGCGGCGCCAATACTGGGGGATTGATAGCAATCTGCGGCAGATGGTCGCGTCCAGGCCTGCGCCTGTATCAAGGTGGTGGCGCGGCAATGAAAAAGCCCCGCACGGCATGGCCGGCGGGGCTTGGCTGCTGCGTGGGTTGGTTAGTTACAGCCCCGCTGCAGCACGCAGTGCGTCGGCCTTGTCGGTGCGTTCCCAGGTGAAGGCGGTGAAGGTGTCGGCACCCACCGTCATTTCGTAGGGGTTGCGGCCGAAGTGGCCGTAGGCCGCGGTGGCGCGATACATCGGGTGCAGTAGGTCGAGCATGCGAGTGATCGCGTAGGGACGCAGGTCGAAATGCTCGCGCACCAGGGCGATGATCTTGTCGTCGCTGAGCTTGCCGGTGCCGAAGGTGTTCAGCGAGATGGAGGTCGGCTGTGCCACGCCGATGGCGTAGGACACCTGGATCTCGCAGCGGTCAGCGAGGCCCGCGGCAACGATGTTCTTGGCGACGTAGCGGCCGGCGTAGGCGGCGCTGCGGTCGACCTTTGACGGGTCCTTGCCGGAGAAGGCGCCGCCGCCGTGGCGGGCCATGCCGCCATAGGTATCGACGATGATCTTGCGACCGGTCAGGCCGCAGTCGCCGACCGGGCCGCCGATGACGAATTGGCCGGTCGGGTTGATGTGGTACTGGGTGTCCTTGTGCAGCAACTCGGCCGGCAGGCTGTGCTTGATGATCAGCTCCATCACCGCTTCGCGCAGGTCGCTCTGCTTGACGTCGGGGTTGTGCTGGGTCGACAGCACCACGGCATCGATACCGGCGACCTTGCCGTTCTCGTAGCGGCAGGTGACCTGGCTCTTGGCGTCCGGACGCAGCCACGGCAGCAGGCCGTTCTTGCGTGCCTCGGCCTGGCGCTCGACCAGGGCATGGGAGAAGCGGATCGGCGCCGGCATCAGCACGTCGGTCTCGTTGCTGGCGTAGCCGAACATCAGGCCCTGGTCGCCGGCACCCTGGTCTTCCGGCTTGGTGCGGTCGACGCCCTGGGCGATATCCACCGACTGCTTGCCGATGATGTTGATGATGCCGCAGGTGGCGCCGTCGAAACCGACCTCCGAGCTGTTGTAGCCGATGTCGACGATGACGTCGCGCACCAGTTGCTCCAGATCGACCCAGGCGCTGGTGGTTACTTCACCGGCGACGATGGCCACACCGGTCTTGACCAGGGTTTCGCAGGCCACGCGGGCGTGCTTGTCCTCGGCGATGATGGCGTCGAGCACCGCATCGGAGATCTGGTCGGCGATCTTGTCCGGATGCCCTTCGGATACGGACTCGGAGGTGAAAATCGAGTATTCGCTCATCTATCGGTTTCCTATTACCGGTGGGTGAGTCGGTCGTCAGGAGCGGACCGGGAAAAGCACCGGGCCTGGATCTGAAAACCGTTTTTCAAGCCAATGTAGAGGCTCTCGCCGGGCGTGAGCCCCGCGGCATCGGCCCAACGGGCCAGATCGTCCTGTTCGAAGCCCAACCAGAGATCGCCGCAGGCCTCCCTGGCCCAACTCTGGTTGTGGCTGCATAGCTCCGTGACCAGCAGACTACCGCCTGCGTTCACCAGCCGTGCCAGTTGTTTCATTGCCTCGCCCGGCGCTGCCAGGTGATGCAGCACCATGTTCAACACCACACAGTCGGCTGCCCGGCAGTCGTCGTGCAGTGCGTCGCCGAGCTTCAGCTCGACGTTGTCGAGCCCCTCCTGTTCGCAGCGGGCACGCGCCAGGTCGAGCATGGCCGGGCTGTTGTCCAGCGCCACGACGCGGGCGAAGCGACCAGCCAGTTCCGGTAAAAAGCTGCCGTCGCCGGGGCCGACTTCCAGCGCCGTGGCGTCGGCAGCGAAGTTCAGCGCGTCGAGCAGGGCCACCACGCTGTCGCGGTACTGCGGCAGGCCGGCGATCAGATCCTGGCGGGCCTGGAAGCTGTCGGCCATGCGCGCGAAGAAATCCTCGCTGGCGGCACTGCGCTGGGCGTGCACGGCGGCGATGCGCCCCTCGATCTCGCGCGGCAGCTCCAGGCGGTCCGCTTCTTCCAGCAGCGCCGCATGCAGCCTGCCGCCGAGGCTGTCGAGCTGCGGCAGGCTGCGTCGGTAGAACACGGCATTGCCTTCGCGGCGGGTCGCCAGCAGCCCGGCCTGGGTCAGCACCTTGAGGTGATGGCTCATTCCCGACTGGCCGGTGGCGAAGATCTGCGCCAGCTCCAGCACGCCGAACGAGTCGCTGGCCAACGCGCGCAGCACGTTCAGCCGCAGCGCATCGCCGCCGGCCTTGCACAGGGCGGCGAGCTGGTCACTGGCGTCGTAACGGATCTGGGGAAAGCGCAGGCTCATAGGCCGCGAAGTCTAGTCGGACCGTTTTCACCCAGCAAGGGCAATATCAAAAAGTTTTGATATTGCCCTTGCTGGCGCAGGGTCAATGCAGCAGGCGGGACAGTCCGAGGGTGCAGGAGACCAGACCCAGGCCGATGAGGAAGTAGTTGGGCAGGATATCCAGCAGGCGCTGGATCAGCCCTTCGCCGCCCAGGCGACGCGACAGCAGGCTGTAGGTGAGCAGGATGCTCAGGTCGATGATTGCCCAGATCAGGATGAGCACCGTCGCCTGCGGCGCGAACGGCTGCGCGGGCAGGATGAAGCCGGGCAGAAAGGCGAGGAAGAACAGGATGTCCTTCGGGTTGGACAGGCCCACCGCCATGGCCCGCCAGAAATAGTGCGCTTCACTGCGGGTTGGCGTGGCGGTGTCGCTGCGTCCGCCGCACAGGCCGTCGCAGCCTAGCCAGATCAGGTAGAGCCCGCCAAGGATCTGGCCGGCCTCGAGCACGATCGGTTGCAGGTCCAGCGCCAGGTAGATCATCACCAACGCGGCGATCATCAGTACCTGGGCCGATACCACGCCACCGAGAATCGTCCACAGCGGCCAGCGGCGGCGGGCGTCGGCGACCACCAGGGCGACGACGGGGCCGGGCGAGGCGATCAGCAGGGCTACGGCGGCGGCAAAGGCGAGGTAGGTGGCGGTCATAGTTCGGTCACCAGGCCGAAGACCCGGCTGCGATTGCCCAGGCGCTCGGTGTAGAAGTTGGGATTGGAAATGGCGAATGCCCGCTGTATCCAGCGGTCGCTGCCGTCGAAGCGGGCGCTGAACGGGCTGCGCGCATGGGCGGTGCGGCGGTTGTCGATGATCAGCAGGTCGCCACGATTCAGTCGTACCGGCTCGACCACGTCCCAGGCGATGCTGCGCAGCTTGTCCAGCAGCTGCTGGGCACGGTTGCTGAAGGCCTGCATGAAGTGCGGGTCGAAGCGGAAGAACGGCGCATCCGGATCACCGTAGAGCACCGTCTGGTGGCGATTGATGTCGATGCGCTGGTTCTTCGAAGTCGGTCCGTAGTCGGAGAGGAAGTTGTACGGCTCGGTGAGAAAGAACGCCTGCTCCTCGAAGGTCAGGCGCTGCAGGATGCGCTCGATCGAGGCGATGTAGGTCACCGCTTCGGCTGCCGGGTCCTGGCGCAGGCAGAGCAGAACCAGATGATCGGGCAGGACGGCATGGAAGGCGTTTTCCGTGTGCAGGTCCAGTTCGGTGTCGAAACTGTCGGAAGTGGCCGCCCGTGACAGCGCTTGTTGCGGGAAGAAATTGTTGACGATGCAGCCATCGGACTCCTGGGTGTAGCCGATCGGCTCGCCGAGCAGGGCGGTCGCCTGCAGCAGCAGGCGTTCGCTGCTGTCATCCGGTTTGCGAATGTCCTCGCGGCTGACGGGCGTGGGCGGGATATCGCCGATCGGCAGGTTTTCCAGCAGTAGGAAGCCTTGCTTATTGCCGAACAGGCGGAAATTGATGATCTGACCGATCTGCTCATGGCGCAGTACACCTTGTGCCACCGCGTTGGCCAGAAGCCGTTCGTAATGATCGTTTTGCATGCGTCGTTCCCTGAGTTTTATTGTTGCTGGGCGATGACAGGCGGTGGCCCGGTATTGGCCTTGAGCCTTGTGCTGGCGCAGTATTGGCGGCGGCGAATGCGATGAAAAACGGAAAAAACGAGGAGAAAGCATGAGTAGAAGTCATGCATGACGGAGCGGCTGAATCGCTGCGCATGCCGCCGCTCTATGCCCTGCGGGCCTTCGAGGCGGCGGCGCGTTTCGGCTCCTTCACCCAGGCGGCGCAGAGCCTGTTCATCACGCAGAGCGCGATCAGTCGGCATGTGAAGACGTTGGAAGAGCACCTCGGCTGCCAGTTGTTCGAACGCCACGGTCCGCGGCTGCTGCTGACCGATGCCGGTCGTTTGCTGGCGCAGGAGCTGAGGGTCGGGTTTCGGACCATCGAGAATGCCTGCGTCGCGGTTACCCGACAGCGCGGCGCGTTGCGTCTCAAGGCGCCCTCGACGCTGACCATGCGCTGGCTGCTCGCCACGCTGGAAGGCTTCCAGGTGGCCAACCCGCAGAACCGCGTGCAACTGACCAGCGCCTGGATGGACCTGGACGCCGTGGACTTCCACAGCGAGCCGTTCGACTGCGCGATCCTGCTCGGCAATGGCGGCTTTCCTGCCGACTGGCGCCGGGTCAAACTGTTCGATGAGTGGCTGGTGCCGGTCTGTGCGCCCGAGCTGCTTGGGGCCGCGCCGTGGAGCACGCAGCAGCTGGCGCAGGCCGAGCTGATCCATCCGTCGCGCGACTGCCGTGACTGGCGGCGCTGGCTGCAGCGCACCGGGCGGGCGGATGAGGTCGCCTGGCAGCAGGGCAAGCTGTTCGACACCCTGGAACTGGGCATCTCCGCCGCTGCCCAGGGGCATGGCGTGTCGATCGGCGATCTGGCGCTGGTCGGTGCCGAGCTGCAGCGCGGCAGCCTGGTGCTGCCGTTCGGGCAGGCGGTGAAATCCGGCGACAGCTACTACCTGGTCTGGCCGGCCGGCGACAACGAGTCTTCCACCTTGACGCGCATGCGCGACTATCTGCTCGAGCACCTGCCGGATGTCACCGGGCAGGGCATCGAGCTGTTGGATTGACGGTGCTTGCCAGGCCATTCAGTCATTGCCCCGGCCACCCTCGGTAGGGGAAAATGGCCGCCTTTTTCCAGGTACACCCCCGCAGGAGATTCAGCGATGCCCAGCCGTCGTGAGCGAGCCAATGCCATCCGCGCACTCAGCATGGATGCCGTGCAGAAAGCCAACAGCGGCCATCCCGGTGCCCCCATGGGCATGGCGGACATCGCCGAAGTGCTCTGGCGCGACCACCTGAAGCACAGCCCGACCAACCCGCAGTGGGCCGACCGCGACCGCTTCGTGCTGTCCAACGGCCATGGCTCGATGCTGATCTACTCGCTGCTGCACCTGACCGGCTACGACCTGTCCATCGATGACCTGAAGAACTTCCGCCAGCTGCACAGCAAGACCCCGGGCCACCCGGAGTTCGGCTACACCGCCGGCGTCGAGACCACCACCGGCCCGCTGGGTCAGGGCCTGGCCAATGCCGTCGGCTTCGCCCTGGCGGAGAAGGTCATGGCCGCGCAGTTCAACCGCCCTGGCCACGAGATTGTCGACCACAACACCTACGTGTTCCTCGGCGACGGCTGCATGATGGAAGGCATCAGCCACGAGGTCTGCTCGCTGGCCGGCACCTTGGGGCTGAACAAGCTGATCGCCTTCTACGATGACAACGGCATCTCCATCGATGGCGAGGTGCATGGCTGGTTCACCGACGACACCCCGCGTCGCTTCGAGGCGTACGGCTGGCAGGTGATCCGCAATGTCGACGGCCATGACGCCGACGAGATTCAGATGGCGCTGGAAACCGCGCGCAAGAGCGACCAGCCGACACTGATCTGCTGCAAGACCATCATCGGCTTCGGCTCGCCGAACAAGCAGGGCAAGGAAGAATCCCACGGCGCTGCCCTGGGCGATGCCGAAATCGCCCTGACCCGCGAGGCGCTGGGCTGGAAGCACGGCCCCTTCGAAATCCCGGCCGAGATCTACGCCGAGTGGGATGCCAAGCAGAAGGGCGCCGACGCCGAGAACGAGTGGAACAAGCGCTTCGCTGCCTACGAGACCGAATTCCCAGCACTGGCCGCTGAATTCAAACGCCGCATGGCCGGCGAGCTGCCGGCCGACTTCGCCGAGAAGGCCAGCGAGTTCATCCGTGAAGTCGCCACCAAGGGCGAGACCATCGCCAGCCGCAAGGCCAGCCAGAACTGCCTGAACGCCTTCGGCCCGCTGCTGCCGGAGCTGCTTGGCGGCTCGGCGGACCTGGCCGGCTCCAACCTGACTCTGTGGAAGGGCTGCAAGCCGGTGGTGGCCGAGGATGCTTCGGGCAACTACATGTATTACGGCGTGCGCGAGTTCGGCATGGCCGCGATCATGAACGGCGTCGCCCTGCACGGCGGCCTGATCCCCTACGGCGCGACCTTCCTGATGTTCATGGAATACGCACGCAACGCCGTGCGCATGTCGGCGCTGATGAAGCAGCGGGTGATCTACGTGTTCACCCACGACTCCATCGGCCTCGGCGAAGACGGTCCGACCCACCAGCCGGTCGAGCAGCTGGTCGCCCTGCGCACCACGCCGAACCTGGATACCTGGCGCCCGGCCGACACCGTCGAGTCCGCGGTGGCCTGGAAGCACGCGGTCGAGCGCAAGGACGGCCCGAGCGCGCTGATCTTCTCGCGGCAGAACCTGCCGTTCCATGTGCGCGACAATGAAACCGAAGCGGCCATCGCTCGCGGCGGCTACATCCTGAAGAACTGCGCCGGCGAGCCGGAGCTGATCCTGATCGCCACTGGTTCGGAAGTCAGCCTGGCGGTGCAGGCCGCCGACAAGCTGACCGAGCAGGGCCGCAAGGTGCGCGTCGTCTCGATGCCTTGCACCAGCGTGTTCGACGCCCAGGACGCGGCCTACAAGCAGCAGGTACTGCCGGTGGAAGTCGGTGCGCGCATCGCCATCGAGGCGGCGCATGCGGACTACTGGTACAAGTACGTCGGCCTCGACGGTCGCATCATCGGCATGACCACCTACGGCGAGTCGGCCCCGGCCGGCCAGCTGTTCGAGGAGTTCGGCTTCACCGTCGACAACATCCTCGCGGTCGCCGAAGAGCTGCTGGAGGACTGATCGCGACATGGGTGGATGGCTGCGGTCATCCATCCCATCAAGCCCCATCCGCGTAGGGTGGAGAGCCAACTGCCGCTTTCCACCTGCAGGACCGACGAGAACCCATGGCCAACGCCCGTCCCTATCGCGTCGCTCTCAACGGCTACGGCCGCATCGGCCGTTGCGTGCTGCGTGCATTCTATGAGCGCGGCGCCGCCTTCGATTTTCAGTTCGTTGCCCTCAACGACCTGGCCGACATGGCCAGCCTGGAATACCTCACCCGCTTCGACTCCACTCACGGCCGCTTTCCCGGCGACGTGGGCGTGGAGGGCGACTGCCTGCACCTGAACGGCGACTGTGTGAAGGTGCTGCGTGCATCGACGCCGGAAGCCATCGACTGGCGGGCACTCGACGTCGATCTGGTGCTGGAATGTTCCGGCGCCTACACCAGCCGTGCCGATGGCGAGCGTTTCCTTGCGGCGGGTGTGCCGCGGGTACTGTTTTCCCAGCCGATGGCCAGTGCGGCGGATGTCGACGCCACCGTGGTGATGGGCATCAATCAGGGGCAGCTGAGCGGCACCGAGCGGCTGGTGTCCAACGCCTCCTGCACCACCAACTGCGGCGTGCCGCTGCTCAAGCTGCTCAATGACGCGGTGGGCATCGAGTTCGCCTCCATCACGACCATTCACTCGGCGATGAACGACCAGCCGGTGATCGACGCCTACCACCATGACGACCTGCGCCGCACCCGCTCGGCCTTCCAGTCGGTGATTCCTGTATCCACGGGGCTCGCCCGGGGCATCGAACGCCTGCTGCCGGAACTCTCCGGGCGGATTCAGGCCAAAGCCGTGCGGGTGCCGACGGTGAACGTCTCCTGCCTGGACATCACGCTGCAGACGGCGCGCGATACCGATGCGCAGACCATCAACAAGGTGCTGCGCGAGGCCGCCGAAAGCGGCCCCTTGCAGGGGTTGCTGGCCTACACGGAGTTGCCGCATGCCAGTTGCGACTTCAACCACGACCCGCATTCGGCGATCGTCGACGGCAGCCTTACCCGTGCCTCCGGCCCGCGCCTGGTGAATCTGCTGGCCTGGTTCGACAACGAATGGGGGTTCGCCAACCGCATGCTCGACGTCACCGACCATTACCTGCGCGTGGCCCATCGCCCGTAGTGGCACGCGCTTGGAACATCGCTGCTTCTCGACCTTAAGGAAGACCAACATGACCGTTTTGAAGATGACCGATCTCGACCTCCAGGGTAAGCGCGTGCTGATCCGCGAGGACCTCAACGTGCCGGTGAAGGATGGCGCGGTGAAGAGCGATGCACGCATCCTGGCCTCGTTGCCGACCATCAAGCTGGCGCTGGAAAAAGGCGCCGCGGTGCTGGTCTGCTCGCACCTGGGCCGTCCGGAAGAGGGCGTCTACAGCGAGGAAGACAGCCTCAAGCCGGTCGCCGACTACCTCTCCAAGGCCCTCGGCCGTAAGGTGCCGCTGGTCAAGGACTACCTGGACAGTGTCGAGGTCAAGCCGGGTGAGCTGGTGCTGCTGGAGAACGTGCGCTTCAACAAGGGCGAGAAGAAGAACACCGACGAGCTGGCGCAGAAGTACGCTGCCCTCTGCGACGTCTTCGTCATGGACGCCTTCGGCACCGCCCACCGTGCCCAGGGCTCGACTCATGGTGTGGCCAAGTTCGCCAAGGTCGCCTGCGCCGGCCCGCTGCTGGCCGCCGAGCTGGACGCGCTGGGCAAGGCGCTGGACAAGCCGCAGCGGCCGATGGTGGCCATCGTTGCCGGCTCCAAGGTATCGACCAAGCTCGACGTGCTGACCTCGCTGGCCGACATCTGCGACCAGCTGATCGTCGGCGGCGGCATCGCCAACACCTTCCTCGCCGCGGCCGGCTACAAGGTCGGCAAGTCGCTGCACGAGGCCGATCTGATCGACACCGCCAAGGCCATCGCGGCCAAGGTCGCCGTGCCGCTGCCAGTGGATGTGGTGGTCGCCAAGGAGTTCGCCGAGAGCGCCGAGGCCACGGTCAAGGCCATCGCCGACGTCGCCGACGACGACATGATCCTGGACATCGGGCCGAAGACCGCAGCCATGTTCGGCGAGATGCTCAAGGCTTCGCAGACCATTCTCTGGAACGGTCCGGTGGGCGTGTTCGAATTCGACCAGTTCGGCAACGGCACCAAGGTGCTGGCCCAGGCCATCGCCCAGAGCCCGGCGTTCTCCATCGCCGGCGGTGGCGACACCCTGGCGGCCATCGACAAATACGGCGTGGCCGAACAGATCTCCTACATCTCCACCGGTGGTGGCGCCTTCCTCGAGTTCGTCGAGGGCAAGGTGCTGCCGGCGGTCGAGGTACTGGAGCAACGCGCCAGCTGATGGCCGGGCGGGCTGCCGGCGGCGCCCTCGGCGCTGGCAGCCCGCTGATGCAGACGGCAACCCCGACGGCTCGCCGTGGTCTCTGTTCTTATCGGAACAAGGAAAGGGGATTCGCCATGCGTTACGTCGCTGTTGCCGTTTGTTGCCTGGGCCTGGCCGGTTGCGCCGGCAGTTCGCCGGATACCGCCTGCCAGGTGCTCGACCCGCCGCCGGTGCTTGGCCCGACCGCCGAACACGACCAGCGTGTTCAGATGCAGGCCACCGGCGATCCGACCGTCGCCCAGGGTGGTCTGCAGGACTGCCCCGACTGACTCCCAAGGAGATGGAATGAACAAAGGCTTGCCCATGCTGCTCGCCGCGCTGCTGCTCGGCGGCTGCGGCCACTGGCAGTCCGGCCCGGACGCGCCGTTCGTGCGCTGGAAGTGCCAGAGCCAGCAGCACATCGCCTGGCGCTACGCCGATGATCAGCGCAACGCCATCGACCTGAAGATCGGCAACAGCGAGCAGGTTCATACGTTGCGCAAGGAACCTGCGACGCATGGCACTTTCTATAGCGATGGCGTAATCGCTTTCCATGACAGAGGCAACCAGGCGCTGGTGTATCGCGTCGCCGATGACAAGGTGCTGGCCCACGGCTGCAGCGCGTCGCTCATCAGTATCTAGCGGACCATCGGTTACTGCGGCCTCGCGATGCGAGGCTACGTTTTTTAAAGCGCTGGCGGGACGCTGGCATTTGTCGCTCCCGCCTCTACAATGCCGCGCCCAGCGTGCGGCGCTTGAACAGCGTCGGCCACTGCGGCAGGCTCTACACGATCAAACGACCCAGACCGGGAGAAAGGAAAACATGGCACTCATCAGCATGCGCCAGATGCTCGACCACGCCGCCGAGTTCGGCTACGGCGTGCCGGCCTTCAACGTCAACAACCTCGAGCAGATGCGCGCCATCATGGAAGCGGCCGACAAGACCGATTCCCCGGTGATCGTCCAGGCTTCCGCCGGTGCGCGCAAATACGCCGGTGCGCCGTTCCTGCGTCATCTGATCCTGGCGGCGATCGAAGAATTCCCGCACATCCCGGTGTGCATGCACCAGGACCACGGCACCAGCCCGGACGTCTGCCAGCGTTCGATCCAGCTCGGCTTCTCCTCGGTGATGATGGACGGCTCGCTGCGCGAAGACGGCAAGACCCCCGCCGATTACGAGTACAACGTGCGCGTGACCCAGCAGACCGTCGCCTTCGCCCATGCCTGTGGCGTCTCCGTGGAAGGCGAGCTGGGTTGCCTGGGCAGCCTGGAAACCGGCATGGCCGGCGAGGAAGACGGCGTCGGCGCCGAGGGCGTGCTCGATCACAGCCAGCTGCTGACCGATCCGGAAGAAGCCGCCGACTTCGTCGCCAAGACCAAGGTCGACGCCCTGGCGATCGCCATCGGCACCAGCCACGGCGCCTACAAGTTCACCAAGCCGCCGACCGGCGACACGCTGTCGATCCAGCGCATCAAGGAAATCCACGCGCGCATCCCGGATACCCACCTGGTGATGCACGGTTCCTCCTCGGTGCCGCAGGAGTGGCTGAAGATCATCAACGAGTACGGCGGCGAGATCGGCGAAACCTACGGCGTGCCGGTCGAGGAGATCGTCGAGGGCATCAAGTACGGCGTACGCAAGGTCAACATCGACACCGACCTGCGTCTGGCCTCCACCGGCGCGATCCGCGAGTTCATGGCGAAGAACCCCAGCGAGTTCGACCCGCGCAAGTACCTGGCCAAGACCGTCGCTGCCATGCGCGACATCTGCATCGCCCGCTACGAAGCCTTCGGTACCGCCGGCAATGCCAGCAAGATCAAGCCGATCTCGCTGGAAGGCATGTTCCAGCGCTATGCCAATGGCGAGCTGGATCCGAAGATCAACTGATCGCTCGGACATGAAAAAGCCCGCTGATGCGGGCTTTTTCGTTTCTGCGCGCCGGCAGTGCTCAGCTGGCGAGCAGCTCCTGAATCTGGCAGCGCAGGGTATCCAGCGCGAAGGGCTTGGCCAGCACCGGCGCCGAGCGGGCGATGGGGCTGCCGGATTCGTAGATCTCGATGGGGTAGCCGCTGATGAAGATCACCTTGAGCTCTGGTCGCAGCTTGAGCGCGGGCTCGGCGATCATCACTCCGGAGACATTGCCCGGCAGGCGGAAGTCGGTGACCAGCAGATCCAGATGCGGTTTGGTCGCCAGGATCTCGAAAGCCTTAGGCGCACTGTCCGCTTCCAGCACCTGATAGCCCTCGCTGGCCAGATAGTCCGAGAGCAGGCTGAGGATATGCGGCTCGTCTTCGACGAGCAGAACGATTTTTGGCAGTGCGTGGTTCATGATGGATCTCGATGTTGCGTTACGTGCTGCATATCCAGCCCGCCGTCATGGGGCCGGACAGGATTTCGACAGGTTGCACGCTGCAAGTTTCAGTCCTGCGGCCGGACGGTCGTCGTTTTCCGTCCACTGCTGTGCAGTAACGCACGGTTTTGTCGCCGCTATCCTCGCCGCTTCCAGCGCGCGACTCAATGCCGACCTTCGCCGGGGCCATGGGCTGGCAGCTGGCGCGCATGCACGCTAGGGTGGGCGATGCCCTGCAGGAGATGAATGCCATGAGCGATCCGGACCGCGCGGCACAGCGCACCCTCGACTATTACCGCCTCAACGCCGAGGCTTTTCGCGACGGCACCCGCGACCACGACGTCAGTCAGAACATCGATGCCCTTCTGCGTCACATTCAGGCGCCGGCGCCGCTGTGTATTCTCGATCTCGGCTGTGGGCCCGGACGCGATCTCAAGGCGTTGACCGCACGAGGGCACGTCGCGGTGGGCCTCGACGGCACCGAGGCATTCGTCGAGATGGCGCGAGCGGACAGCGGCTGCGAGGTCTGGCAGCAGGACCTGTTGCAGCTGCAGCTGCCGACGGAGAGCTTCGACGGCATCTTCGCCAACGCCGTGCTGTTCCATGTTCCGAGCGCGGAGCTGCCCGGCGTGCTGGCCCGTCTGCACGAGGCGCTGAAGGCGGGCGGCGTGCTGTTCTGCTCCAATCCCCGCGGTCAGGACGAGGAGGGCTGGAGCGGTGACCGCTACGGTGTCTGGTATAGCTGGCCAAGCTGGCGGGCGCGGTTGCTGGCCGCCGGCTTCGTCGAACTGGAGCACTACTATCGTCCTGCCGGGCTGCCTCGGGCCCAGCAACCCTGGCTCGCCAGTGTCTGGCGCAAGGCTTCTCGCGGCTGACGCAGGCCGCAGAATGCAACCTGCGTCACGCTTTGTATTGCGTTTTGCACGGTCTAATTCCTGACTGCATTTAGTTAAGTATTTGTTATTAAAGGAAAATTAATTGTTTTGCGGGTTGGCACGAACGCTGCTCCTTTAATGTTCGCTGGAACTTTCTTGGAGTACAGAACAATGACCGCTGCACAACAATTTCTTACTGCCGCATTCCCTGAGTTCGAAGTGCTCACCGAGCCCCGTCCCGACGGCGGCCTGCTGCTGACCCTGCGCAACGATGACCGCACGCTGGTCAAGCGAGCGCTGTCGAAGGGGCAGACCCAGACGAAGATTCAACTGGAGTGGGTCGTCAGCTCGGTTCGCCGGGATCTGGCGCTGGAGGCCGGGATGTCTCCATCCATCGCGCATTTGCAGAGCCAGAGCCGTACCGCACTGCCGACCTACGAGTACGCCTGAGCCCTTACCGGCTGCCGCCCACGCCGCAGCCCTTCGAGCCGAACGTCGCGGTTCGGCTCCTTTGCCGTGAAGCTGAAGAGGACAACACATGAACGCCATCGACCTGCTGATTGAGGACCATGAGCGCGTGAAGGACCTGCTGACGCGCTTGACCGAGTCCACCGAGCGCGCCGTGAAGACGCGCACCGATCTGCTGAGCAAGCTGGAAATGGAAGTGACCATTCACACCCAGCTCGAAGAGCAGATCCTCTATCCGGCCTACAAGGAAGCGGGCGGCAAGGAAGAACTGAAGATGTTCCACGAGGCCAAGGAAGAGCATCGCGCCGTCGATTCGCTGGTGTTACCGGATCTCAAGGCCACCGACCCGGGAAGTGTGGAATTCTCCGGGCGCGCCAAGGTATGCAAGGAACTGCTCGAGCACCATATCGAGGAGGAGGAGTCGGAGATGTTCCCGCAGGCGCGAGAACTGTTCGATGCCAAGCGACTCGAGGAAATGGGTGAGCAGATGAGCCAGTTGCGCACCCGCTTGAAGAAAGAGATGGCTGGCAAGCAGGCCGCCTGATCCGTTCGCCTGGATACCGGGATCGCCCGGCCCGGTATCCCGCTCTCCTAGCTTCCGAGCGGACCTTCGTCTTTGCTGACGTGCATCAATAATGCGACGAAGCGTCGCTGCGACCCTTGATGGCTTTATAGCATCAGCTGGCGCACTCACCACACTCAGTTGGCTGCAGGCCGGGTGTGGAAGTGTGGTTGCGCCAGCATCGACAGGGGCGGGCATGGAAGACGAGCTGAGGTCACTGCTGCATCGGGTTGGTCTAGGACTCGATCAGATCCTGACGCGAAAGCGTTTTCTACAATGGCAGACTGCTGATGCGCTGCGCCTGAATCGGCTCGCCGCGGACTTTGAACCGGCTCATCACGCCTTCATCGAGCGGCTTTATACGCATCTCGCCACGTTCGGCCAGCCAACGGTCATGCAGAACGATGGGGTCGGCCTGGCACGTCTCAAGCAGCGTCAGCAGGATTACTACCGGCGACTCTGGAACGGCCCGTACGAGCGTGACTACGTTCGCGATCGCCTGTTGGTCGGCTTGGTGCACCAGCGCGTCGGTGTCGATCTGGAATGGTATCTCGGCGCTTACCGGCTGTACCTGTCGGACATGCTGCGGGCGCTGCTGGGCGAAGGTGAGCAGCAGGCGGCCTATGACAGCCTGCTGAAGATCGTCTTCTTCGACATGATTCTGGCCATCGACACCTACAGCGCCGCTCAGCGGCACGCGGTGGAAGACAGCGAGGCGCGTCTGACCCGCGCCTTGCGTGGCTCCGAAGACGGCATCTGGGAATGGGACATCGAGCATGACCAGCTGCACCTGTCCGAGCGCTGGACCGCCATGCTGGAAATGCCGTCGCAGCCCGACTACACCAGCCGCGACTGGTTCGAACGGGTGCATCCGGACGACTTGCCGGGCCTGCGCGAGGCCATCGCCGATCATCTCAACGGACACACCGCCTCGCTGACCCACGAGTACCGGGTGCGCACCGAACGCGGTGAGTACCTCTGGGTGCTGCTGCGTGGCGTCGCCGAGCGCTGCGAGCTGGGCACGCTGCGCCTGGCCGGTTCGCAGACCGACATCAGCGCACGCAAGGCGGCCGAGGAATGCCTGCGGCATGCGGCGCGCCATGATTCGCTGACCGGGCTGGCCAACCGCCTGCATCTGGAAGAGCTGCTCAAGGAGGTTCAGCAACGCCCGCATGGGCGTGCCGCCGCGTTGCTCTTCGTCGATCTGGACCGGTTCAAGCTGATCAACGACAGCCTCGGACATGGCGCCGGCGACCAGGTGCTGGTCGAAGTGGCGCAGCGGTTGCTGCGCTGCCTTCGGCCGGGCGATCACCTGGCGCGTTTCGGCGGTGACGAATTCGTCGCCCTGCTCGGCGACCTGGCCTGCGAAGCCGACGCCGAGCGGGTTGCCCAGCGCATGCTGGTTGCCCTGCGCGAGCCGCTGCAGCTGGGCGAGCGCACCCTGTCGGTCAGCGCCAGCATCGGCATCGCGCCGTTGCAACGCGACGGGCAGGCACTCAATGCCCTGCAGGCGGCAGATCTGGCGCTGTACCGGGCCAAGAGCGCCGGCAAGGACCAGTTCGCCCTGTTCTGCGATGGTCTGCACAGCAAGGCGGCTCGCCAGCTGGAACTCGAAAGCGCATTGGCGCAGGCGCTGACCCGCGGCGAATTCACCTTGCACTTTCAGCCGATCTGCCGGGTGGTGGGCGATCAACCTTATCTGCTTGGCGTCGAGGCACTGTTGCGCTGGCGCTTCAATGACAAGGCAGTGGCGCCCAACGAATTCATTCCGGTGCTGGAGGAGTCGCGCGAGATCGTCCGGGTCGGAGAGTGGGTGCTGCGCGAAGCCTGCCGGCAGGTCCGCCGCTGGCAGCAGGCGGGACAGCCTCTGCTGTACTGCGCGGTCAATCTGTCGATACGTCAGCTGCAGCAGGTTGATTTTGCCGAGCTGCTGGCGCGCGTACTGCAAGAAACCGGGCTGCCGCCGCAGAGTCTGCTGCTGGAGATCACCGAAACGCTGCTGATGCACGACAGCGAGATGATGCTCAGTTGTCTGCGCGAGATCGCGGCGCTGGGCGTGCGCCTGGCGCTGGACGATTTCGGCACCGGCTACTGTTCGCTCGGCTACCTGAAGCGCTATCCCCTGCATGTCCTGAAAGTCGATCGCAGCTTCATCGCCGCGGCGCCGGCAGATACCGATTCGGTGGCGATCAGCCGGGCGATCATCGGGCTCGGCCAGAGCCTGGGCCTTGCGGTGGTCGCCGAGGGCGTGGAGCGGTGCGAGCAGGTGGTCTTTCTCGGCGCCGAGGGTTGTCGGACGATCCAGGGCTACTGGCTCAGCCCGCCGCGCCCGGCGGCGGAGTTGCAGCGGCTGTTCGACGGCGAGCGGTGTGTGGACGGCCTATGGAGTCTGCGGCGTCCGGCGGCAGCGGAGCGCCTGTCAACTGAGGTCCTGCCGGGCTGATCGAGCTGCGCCGCGGATAACCGACCAGGCGGGCAGGGCACTCTTGTGCCAAGACAGGGTCAACCTTCTGTGAATCTGACGATTCAAGCGATTGCCGGCCACCCGCCGGTTCACTCTGAAGGAGGTTAATCATGCGTCTTAGCTATCTGCTGCCCCCCGTGCTCGGACTTCTGCTGGTAGGTTGCGGTCCGGATGAAGACCGCGAGCGCGAGCCGACTCCGCCGCCGGCGACTACCGAGCAGCCTGCTGCGCCTTCCACCAACACAACCACGCCGCCTGCAGACACCGGCACTGGTACCGGCACCGCACCAAGCACCGGAACTGGCACCGGCACGTCCGGCGGCATGGCAACCCCACCGGCCGACAACGGCAGCGGGCTGGGCACCGAGTCCGGTTCGGGCACCGCACCGAGCACTGGCACCGGCACTTCCCAGTAACCGCCGCGCATCTGATCCAGGCGCCTCCGCACATGCGGGGGTGCCCTCAACCGGAGACGAAGATGAAGCCGATACATGCTTTGGCCGGCGCGCTGGCTGCCCTCACATTGCTGGGCTGCTCGCCGGACGATGAAAGATCTGCCTACGACAACAACACCCGCAACCAGCAGGAATATCAGAACACCGCGACCGACCCGGCGGGGCCGCGGGAGATTTCGCCACCCTCCAACCGGACCAACGAGTAAACCGGGCGGCCTGCTTCGGCAGCGACCGCTAGACGAACTGGCCGGCGGCGTGGCCGGACGCCCAGGCCCACTGGAAGTTGAACCCGCCCAAGTGGCCGGTAACGTCCAGTACCTCGCCGACGAAGTACAGCCCCGGCGACTTCTGCGATTCCATGGTCTTGGACGATACTTCGCGGGTATCCACACCGCCCAGCGTGACCTCCGCCGTCCGGTAACCCTCAGTCCCCGCGGGTACCAGCTGCCAGTCCGCCAGTTTGTTCGCGATCGCCTCCAGCTCACTGGGCCCGTATTGCTTCAGCGGTCGGGAGTCAAACCAGTGCTCGCACAGCAGGCCGGCCATCTTGCGCGTGAAGACTTCGCCGAGCAGCGTTTTCAGTTCGATGTTCGGCCGTTCCTGCTTCTGCGTCACCAGCCATTCGCCGAGTTCGAGATGCGGTAGCAGATTGATGTGCACCACGTCGCCTGGCTGCCAGAACGACGAGATCTGCAGGATCGCCGGTCCGGACAGGCCGCGATGGGTGAACAGGATGTTCTCGCGAAAGCTCTGCCCGTTGCAGCTGACCAGGCAATCCTCCACCGAGGTGCCGGACAGTTCGCTACAGATGGTCTTGAGTTGCGGGTCGGTGATGGTGAATGGCACCAGCCCTGCGCGGGTCGGCAGCACGTTGTGGCCGAACTGGCGGGCGATCTGGTAGCCGAAGCCGCTGGCGCCCAAAGTCGGGATCGACAGCCCGCCGGTGGCAATCACCAGCGACTGGCAGCGCACCGCGCCAATGCCGGTCTGCAGCGCATACCCCTGATCGAGCCGCTCGATCGCCGTCACGGCGGTGTCCAGGCGCAGATCCACGCCGGCCTGCGCGCATTCGTCCAGCAGCATCTCGAGGATGTCGCTGGACTTGTTATCGCAGAACAGCTGGCCGAGCTTCTTCTCGTGATAGGGCACGCCGTGGCGGCTGACCATCTCGATGAAGTCCCATTGGGTGTAGCGCGCCAGGGCAGACTTGCAGAAGTGCGGGTTGCTGGAAAGGAAGTTGGCCGGCTCGGTATAGAGGTTGGTGAAGTTGCAACGCCCGCCGCCGGACATGAGGATCTTCTTGCCGGCCTTGTTGGCGTGGTCCAGCAGCAAGACCTGGCGGCCGCGCGCGGCGGCGGTGAATGCACACATCAGGCCGGCGGCACCGGCGCCGATTACCACCACGTCAGTCTGCACCAATGCATACCTCGTTCGAAAACGCGCGATGGTACTCCGCTCTCGGTTTCGCTGCAGCCAGGCATCCGACGAGGCGCCGGCGTCAATCGACCTGCGTTGTGTTCTGATGGGCTGATAGCGCTTTGCCAGAGGGGCGGGTGGACGTGATGGCCATGCGACAATTGATCGGACTGATGCTGCTGCTGGCAAGCGCTTCGCTGCCGGCGGAGGTGCTTCGTCTGGCCGGCAACGTCTGGCCGCCCTATACGGATAAGAGCCTGCCCGGCGAGGGGCTGTCCGTCGAGCTGATCCGCACCGCGCTGGAACGCGGGGGCTACCGGGTCGAGTACATCGAGGTGCCCTGGGAGCGCGCACTGTTCGGCCTGCGCAGCGGCAGCTACGACATGGTCAATGGCTGGCCGACGCTCAAGCGCGTCGACTACACGCTGAGCTCCCGCCCGTTTCTGGTCAACCGGATGCGCTGGGTCCAGCGAAGCGGAAGCGACTTTCGCTATGACGGCCTCGATAGCCTGATCGGCCATCCGATCGCCTTGAGCCGGGGCTACATGTACAGCGACGAACTGGACGACAACACGCGGCTGCAAAAGGGCTACGCTGCCAGTTTCGTCCAGGCGGCGGCGATGGTGCTCGCCGGACGTGTCGACCTGACGCTGGAGGATGAGCGCACCGTACTGTTCCATCTCGAGCGCGAGCTGGGCCATGAGCGGGATGAACTCTCCTTCGTCCCCGGTGAGTTCAGGCGGGCCGGGCTGTCCTTGGTGGTGCGCAGCGACCACCCGCAGGCGACCGACATCGTGGCGACCTTCGAGCGCGAGATCGCCGCGATGGTCGAGGACGGCAGCTACGCGGCGATCTTTCGCCGCCACGGCATGCCTGCCCCGGAAGCTTTGCCCCGGTACTAACGCTGAACCGGCTGCTGCTTGATCAGGTGCGCGGCCATGCTGCGCAGCGGCGCCAGCTGACGGCAGATCAGCCCGAGCTGGGTCTGCACCAGGCGATGGGCATCGTCCATCTCCTCCGGTATCTGTTCGAGCTGCTGCGCCAGCGCTTCTTCCTCTTCGCTGTAGATGGCCACGGGTTCGTTCTGTGCCAGCGCCTTGGCCAGATCGTCGAGGCTCGCTGCCAGCTGCCCTGCGGCGCGCTCGAGCAGCGCATCGCTGGCATCGTCAGGCAGGCTTTCGCGATGGGCGCCGAGGCCGGACAGGTAGTTCAGCAGGGTGTGCGAGAGGATCAGAAAGCGAAAGCCGGTCTCGGCATCCTTGCGGAAGTGCCCCGGCTCCAGAAGCATGTTGGAGAGGGTGGTCGACAGCGCGGCATCGGCGTTGTGGGCGTTGCGCCGGGCCAGGCGGTAGGCCAGGTCGTCGTGCTTGCCGCTGTCGTACTGGCGCATGATCTGGCGCAGGTAGTCGCTGTTGCAGCTGAGGGTGTTGGCGACCACCTGGTTCAGACGCCGGCCCTGCCAGTCGGGCAGGATCAGGAACACCGCGGCGGCGGCGATCAGGCTGCCGAGCAGGGTATCGAACAGGCGCGGCCAGATCAGCCCGTAGCCATCGCCGACCTGGTTGAAGCAGAACAGCACCATCAGCGTGATCGCGGCCGTGGCCAGGGTGTAGCGCGTGCTGCGGGTGGCGAAGAACACCACTCCGGCGACCACGGCGAACAATGCCTGCACCGGCTGGCTGGGGAACAGATCGAACAGCGCCCAACCGACCACCAGGCCGAGCACGGTGCCGCTGATGCGCTGCACCAGCTTGATCCGGGTAGCGCCATAGTTGGGTTGGCAGACGAACACGGTGGTCAGCAGTACCCAGTAGCCCTGCTCGGGATGGATGGCGTGCAGCGCGGCGTAACCCGCGACCAGGGCGACGGCCATGCGCAGGGCGTGGCGGAACAGCAGGGACGTCGGCGTCAGCTGCAGGCGGATGCGGTTGAATGCCTCGCGCAGCGTCTGCGGTTGGCGATCCAGCAGGCTGCTGTCCTGCGTGCCTTCCAGCGCGGCGGGGTCGCTGGCACTGGCGAGCTGGCGCTGCAGGGTGGAGAGGTTGCTCGACAGCGCACGCAGCGAGCGCAGCAGGCCGCGCCAGGCCGGGTTGTTCTGCTCGCGCAGGTGCTCCAACGACGCTTGCAGGTCCTCCAGTGCCTGCCCATTGGCCTCGCTGTAGCGAAACGTCTGGCGCAGCTGGATGGCCTCGCCGAGTTCGCTGCAGGCGCTGGCCTGCAGACGCAGCAGGCGCTGGCAGCGAAACAGCACGTCGCTGTGGAAGAAGGCTTCGGCGAGGGCCTGGTAAGGGTAGTGCGAAGAGCTGACCCGCTCGTGCAGGTCCTGGGCGAGAAAGTACAGCTTCAGGTAGTGATTGATCTTGCTGCCGGGGCGGCCACTGCCCAGGCGGTGCAGCAGGGTTTCCTTGGCCGCATTCAGGGCGCTGACCACCCGGCCGTTCTGCTGCGCCAGCTCGAGCCGGCGCTGTTCGACGTCCAGCTGGCGCACCGGTTCGAACAGCGCGGCCTTGTAGCGGAAGTACAGGCCCAGCTCGCGATACAGCCGCGCCAGGCTCTGCTGCACCGGCTGGTGGGCGAACAGCGCGTTCCAGCATACCGACAGCAGGCCATACCAGGCGGCGCCGGCCACCAGCAGCAGCGGGTCGCGCCAGAACTGCTGCAACTCGCCGTTGCGCTGGTCGGCGGCGATCATGCTGTAGATGGAGAGGATCAGCGTGGCCTGGGCGATCGCGCCGTAGCGTTCGCCAAGCGCACCGAGCATGACCAGGGCGAAGGTGGACAACGCCAGGCCGGCGACGAACAGCCACGGATAGGGAAACAGCAACTCGACGGCGATCGCGGCGATGCTGAAGCACAGCAGGGTCACCAGCAGCGCGCTGAGCCGGCCCAGCCAGCTGTCGTCGGTCTCCGCCAGGGCGCTGGCGATGATGCCGAGGAACAGCGGGATGATCAGCGATGGCTGCCCGAGGTACCAGGCCAGGCCCATGCTGCCGGCCATGGCGATCAGCACGCGCAGGCTGTAGCCGAACTTCTCCAGCGCCCAGAGGCGCCGCAGTGACTGGCTGAACGAGGGTTGCGGCATCTATCGGTCCATCAAGGTGGCAGCGGATTGGACGGTCGCGCTCTTGCGGCTGTCACGGTAGCGATCTTGCTTTGCAAGTCCCGTTCCCTTGATGGCCGTATGCGTGTCTCGTCTTCGCCGTGCACTGCGGTACGGTTCTACAGTTGTCTCACCTTCAGCGAGCGGCCCTTGATCTTGCCATCGTTCAGGCGCTTGAGGGCCTGCCTGGCGACAGTTCGTTCCACTGCGACAAAGGCCTGGAAATCGAAGATGGCGATCTTGCCCACCTGGCTGCCCGGGATGCCGGCGTCGCCGGTCAGGGCGCCGAGGATGTCGCCGGGGCGCAGCTTATCCTTGCGCCCCGCGGCGATGCACAGGGTCACCATGGGTGGCTGCAACGGTTCCCCGGACTGCGACTTGAGCGCATCCAGTGGCTGCCAGTTGAGTGGTGCTTGCTGCAGATTTTCGATGGCCTGTGCACGATGGGCTTCGGCCGGCGCCACGAGGCTGACCGCCAGGCCCTGCTTGCCCGCCCGTCCGGTACGGCCGATGCGATGCACATGGATCTCCGGATCGCGTGCCAGCTCGACGTTGATCACCAGGTCCAGCGCCTCGACATCCAGGCCGCGCGCGGCAACATCGGTCGCCACCAGCACCGACAGGCTGCGGTTGGCGAACATCGCCAGCACCTGGTCGCGGTCGCGCTGTTCCAGATCGCCGTTGAGCGCTGCCGCGGAAATGCCTTTGCTGGTCAGCTGCTCGACCAGCTCCTGGCATTGCTGTTTGGTAAAGCAGAACGCTACGCAGCTCTGCGGTCGAAAGGCGCTCAGCACGCGCACCACGGCAGTCATGCGCTGCTGCGGGTCGATTTCATAGAAGCGCTGTTCGATCTGGGTGTCGTCATGCAGCGCCTCGACCCGTACCTGCTGCGGGTCGCGCATGAAGGTGGCCGACAGTTGCTTGATGCCGGCCGGGTAGGTGGCCGAGAACAGCAGCGTCTGCCGCCTGGCCGGCGTCTGTCCGATGATTTCGGCGATGGCGTCGTAGAAGCCCATGTCCAGCATGCGGTCGGCTTCGTCGAGGACCAGCGTGTTCAGGCCGTCGAGCTTGAGTGTGCCTTTCTTCAGGTGCTCCTGCACGCGTCCCGGCGTGCCGACGATCACGTGGGCGCCATGCTCCAGCGAAGCGATCTGCGGGCCGATGGAGACCCCGCCGCAGAGGGTGAGGATCTTGATGTTGTCCGCCGCCCGTGCCAGCCGGCGCAGTTCCTTGGCCACCTGGTCGGCCAGCTCGCGGGTCGGGCACAGGACCAGCGCCTGACAGCCGAAGTAGCGCGGGTTGATCGGGTCGAGCAGGGCGATGCCGAAGGCGGCGGTCTTGCCGCTGCCGGTCTTGGCCTGCGCGATCAGGTCCTGGCGCTTGAGCATGATGGGCAGACTCTGCGCCTGGATCGGGGTCATCGCCGTGTAACCGAGCGCTTCGAGATTGGCCAGCATGGCCGCGGAGAGGGGCAGCGAGGAAAAGGCGGTACTGGTCACGGAAAGAATCTTCGGCAAGGAATCGACCGGCAGTCTAACAGGCGCTACTGAAACGCGCGGCGCGCATGGGCGCTTCGGTAGACGGAACCCTGGAGGTGACACCTGATCGAAAACTACCCAATCGCTCTAAGCAGGAGGTTGTTTTGTCTCGTGTGCTTTTCCTCGCTGGGTTGCTGGCACTGCCCGCTTTTGCAGCCGAGCCCACGCTCTATGGACGTTACGAACGAATCAAGATCGAAGAGATCGGCAAGATCCTTCCGGCCAAGATGGACACTGGCGCAATGACGGCCTCGCTGTCGGCCCGTGATATCGAGCAGTTCCAGCGCGACGGCGAGGACTGGGTGCGGTTCCGCCTGGCCGTGGATGGCGCCGATGACACGCTCTATGAGCAGCGCATGCTGGGCATCAGTCGGATCAAGACCCGTGCCGAGGAAGCCGGTGACATCGATCCGGGAAGCGAGCCGCCGCGCGCCGAGCGTCCCATCGTCGGCATGCAGCTGTGCATTGGCGACCAGCTGCGCGAGGTCGAGGTCAACCTCACCGACCGCAGCCATTTCAGCTACCCGCTACTAATCGGCGCAGAAACCATTCGCGACCTGAACGCCGCGATCTACCCGACCGAACGTTACACGGCGGGCCAGCCGACCTGCTGAGCGCCGCCGTGCGTCAGCCTTGGGCCTGCGCCTCGCCTCGCAGTGCTACGGCGGGCCCAGGCCGTACCGGGCCGGGGTCCGCCCCTCCATTCACGGCTGGTCTGCCGTTCACTGGCCGGCGGTGCGCATGACTAGCTAGCAGTCGTCCCATGGTGCGCTGCGGATTGTCTCGGCCCGACTCGAACAAGTGCAATGAATTGGCAATACATTAGTGCTAATTAATGGCGTGATCTGGCGTGGAATTAATTAATTTATTTAAGTGGGATCGCTATAAGTTGATTAATTCGTTGTGTCTTTTTCTATTGCATTGCTCGTGTATTGTTCTGCTCTGCCGTTGTCTTTCAAATATATATAACGGTGGTAGTTTGGTGACCGATTAGTCGCGTTTAAACCGGCCGTTGCCGGCCGCCAACCTCATCCGTACGGCTGCTGGCGGACCGCTGGCAAGGAGATGGGCGGCGGTCTGGATCCATGGTTAGCGCCCGCCTGATGGCAAAATGCTGGTGGCGAACGCGGCGTCTTCGCAGGCTCTGGCGGAGTGCCCGGTCGCCGCTCGGGGTTGATTGTCAGACTAAAGTCGGGGCTTTCATTCTATAAGGCACCTTTGTTAGATTCAGCATGTGGTTTTCTCTCACTCGCAATAACAATAAGGCGGAGAACGTCAATGGCCGACAACGATAAAGAAAATGCTGCTGCGTACTGGAAGGCGAATGTTCGCCTCATAACATGGAGCCTCGTGGTCTGGGCTCTGGTCTCTTATGGCTTTGCCATTCTCTTGCGTCCCCTGCTTTCCGGGATCCCCGTCGGGGGTACGGATCTAGGCTTCTGGTTTGCTCAACAGGGTTCCATCATCACGTTCATTGCGATCATCTTCCACTACGCGTGGCGGCTGAACAAACTGGACAAGGAATTTGGGGTTGAGGAATAAGCCATGAGCCAATATTGGATCAACATGCTGTTCGTGGGCGCCTCGTTCCTGCTCTATATCGGGATCGCGGTCTGGGCTCGCGCCGGGTCAACTAAAGAGTTCTATGTCGCTGGTGGTGGTGTTCACCCGGTAACCAACGGTATGGCAACGGCGGCAGACTGGATGTCTGCGGCTTCCTTCATTTCCATGGCCGGTCTGATCGCTTCTGGCGGTTATGCCACTTCCGTGTACCTGATGGGCTGGACCGGTGGTTACGTGCTGCTGGCGATGCTGCTGGCGCCGTACCTGCGCAAGTTCGGCAAGTTCACCGTGCCGGACTTCATCGGTGACCGTTTCTACAGCCGTGGCGCTCGCCTGGTAGCTGTCGTCTGCCTCATCCTCATCTCCGTTACCTACGTAATCGGCCAGATGGCTGGTGCTGGTGTGGCGTTCTCCCGCTTCCTGGAAGTGAGCAACTCCGCCGGTATCTGGATCGCTGCTGCCATCGTGTTCGCCTACGCGGTATTCGGCGGCATGAAGGGCATCACCTATACCCAGGTGGCGCAGTACGTGGTTCTGATCATTGCCTACACCATCCCGGCCGTGTTCATCGCCATGCAGCTGACTGGCAACCCGATCCCGATGCTCGGGATGTTCGGCACTCATACCGAGTCCGGTATGCCGCTGCTCGACAAGCTGAACCAGGTCGTTACTGACCTTGGCTTCGCCGCCTACACCGCTGACGTCGACAACAAGCTGAACATGTTCCTGTTCACCCTGTCGCTGATGATCGGTACCGCTGGTCTGCCGCACGTCATCATCCGCTTCTTCACCGTACCGAAGGTGGCTGATGCCCGCTGGTCCGCTGGCTGGACCCTGGTCTTCATCGCCCTGTTGTATCTCACCGCTCCGGCCGTTGCCTCCATGGCACGCCTGAACCTGGTCAACACCATCTATCCGGAAGGCCCGCAGGCCGAAGCGATCCGTTATGAAGATCGTCCGCAGTGGGTGCAGACCTGGGAGCAGACTGGTCTGATCAAGTGGGAAGACAAGAACGCCGACGGTCGTGTGCAGATGTACAACGACGCCAACGCCGCCTTCACTCCGACCGCTACCGAGCGTGGCTGGAACGGTAACGAGCTGACCGTGAACAATGACATCATCGTTCTGGCCAACCCGGAAATCGCCAACCTGCCGAGCTGGGTCATCGGTCTGATCGCTGCGGGTGCTATCGCTGCTGCGCTCTCGACCGCTGCGGGTCTGCTGCTGGCGATCTCGTCTGCCATCAGTCATGACCTGATCAAGACACTCATCAATCCGAAGATCAGCGAGAAGAACGAAATGCTGGCAGCCCGTCTGTCCATGACGGCAGCGATTCTGCTGGCCACCTGGCTGGGTCTGAATCCACCGGGCTTCGCCGCGCAGGTGGTGGCGCTGGCATTCGGTCTGGCGGCAGCGAGCCTGTTCCCGGCGCTGATGATGGGTATCTTCTCCAAGCGCGTGAACAGCAAGGGTGCGGTCGCCGGTATGCTGGTTGGTGTGGTAAGTACCGCCGTGTACATCTTCCTGTACCTCGGCTGGTTCTTCATCCCTGGCACCGCAAGCATCCCGAACACTCCTGATCAGTGGTGGATGGGCATCTCCCCGCAGGCCTTCGGTGCCGTGGGTGCGATTCTGAACTTCGCTGTTGCCTACGCCGTTTCGATGGCTACCGAGGCTCCGCCGCAGGAGATTCAGGATCTGGTCGAGAGCGTTCGTACCCCGAAGGGTGCTGGCGTTGCACTTGATCACTAACTGATAATGCAGCCGGACGTCAGACCTGGTCTGACACAAGGTTGAGGTAGAAGTCGGGCTTCCAGTTGGAAGCCCGATTTTTTTAGGGGAGTCGTATATGTTCTGGCATCTAATCGCGGCAATCGTCGCAGGTGTGGCGGGAGCCGGTATCGGCCTGCTGCTGCGCTCACTGACGCGTAAGCGACTGCCGAAATGGATCATTCCCGTCTGCGCCGGTCTGGGAATGCTGAGTTACACCATCCATTACGAGTACACCTGGTTCGAAACCACGCAAGCGCGCCTGCCGGAAGGATCGCTGGTGGTCAGGAGCGAAGAGGGCGAAATGCTCTGGCGTCCATGGACGATGATCTATCCGATGCCGTTGGCCTATACCGTGCTGGACGGTGCGAATGCCCAGGTACAGGACACCACTCAAGGCCGTCTCGGCCGCTTCGTGCTGTACCGTTTCGAGAAGCAACACCTGACGTCGGTCGTGAAGAGCGCCAGCTATCAGCTGATCTGCAGCGAGAGGGCCATGTTCAGGCTCAACGATGCCGGAGAGGCCAAGGTCGAAACGCTGACCGAGCTGGAAATCGATTCACCGCTGTACCAGGCCATCTGCGAACGTGACCGCTGACGGGATATACCAGCAGAGCCAGGCACCACGCACCGGCCGCCGGTGTTCGGTGCCTGCCACGGCGTGGCGCGAATCGGAGCGGGCCGAAGCCCGCGTGACCGAGGCCACCTGCCACCATGTCGCGGCGCGGTCGTGGCATCAGATCGAGTTGAACGCCGCCTTGCGCGCGCGCTGCCAGCATCTGAGTCGCTGAGCCAGTTCGTCGAAGCGCTGGAGTCCGGTGCGCTGCGCACGATTCAGCAGGATCAGGGCGATCTCAGCTGTAGCCATGGCGTCGGCTGCGGCATTGTGGCGTTGCGGAATGTGGATGTTGAAGTAACCGAGCCAGTGGTCCAACCCGCCGCGATGAATCATCGCTTCCGGAAACAGCATGGGCGCCAGATCGGCTACATCGAGAAAGCTGTGTTCCAGGTTATAGCCAAGCTCCTGTTTCAGCGCGCGGGCCAGCATGCGCTGATCGAACGGGGAGTGAAAGGCCAGGATGACGCTGTCGCCGGCGAACTCCATGAAGCTCAGCAAAGCCTCTGCCGGCGGCAGGCCGCTGGCCAGTTCGCTGGGCGCGATGCCATGGATCAGTACGCTTTCGTTTACCTTGACCTGGCGACACAGGGTGCACTCGAACTGCTGGGAATAGGCGATGGCGCCGTTCTCGATTACCACTGCGCCGATGGCGATCACCAGGTCGCGCTTGAGATGCAAGCCAGTGGTTTCCAGATCCAGGACGACCAGCCGTTGCTCGCGCAGAGGCACGGCTTTGGGAGGAGAAGGCCGCTGCAGCTCGGCAACGCGCTGTTGCTGCTCCAGGGATAGTTTCGGCCCGCGTGGGTTGAACCAGAACATACTCATAGCTGATAGCGCACCGCGAGACTGGCCTGTAGACGCTGGGCCTGACGGAACGACTCCCGCAGGATCCGGCGATCGAGCACGTTGAGCGTATCCGGGTCCAGGCGGTTGGAATAGGGCAGTCCGTCGCGTGCCTGCTGCTGGTGGTGCTGCATGCGGGTCTGCTGAATGAAATGATAGGCCTCTTCGTAGGCCGCGCCGTCCTTCTTTTCGATCACACCCTTTTCGACCAGTTTGCGCAATCGTTCGAGCGTGTTGCAGTTGCCGATGCCATTGCTCAGCGCCAGTAGCCGTGCACCATCGACGAACGGCGTCAGGCCCTGCACCTTGAGGTCCAGGGTGTCCTTGCCGTCGCCTTTGCGGGCCACCACGAAGTCACGGAAGCGGCCGACCGGTGGACGATGGCGCAGGGCGTTTTCGGCCATCATGCGCTGGAACAGACTGTTGTCGCCGATCTCCTCGAGCAGGTCCTGACGCAGTTGCTCGCAGCCCTCGGAAGGGCCCCAGATGCTGCGCAGATCGAAATAGATGGTGCTACCGAGCAGGTTTTCCGGCGTAGCCTCACGAACGAACGAGCTGAAGCGCCGACTCCATTCCTGTCGCGACAGGCACAGCTGCGGGTTGCTGGCCATTATGTTGCCTTTGCACAGGGTAAAGCCGCAGGTATCCAGGTCGCGGTTGATCCGCTCGGCCAGCGGCAGTAGCCGGCCGCGGATATGCGCAGCCTCGGCGGCATCGGCGGCCTCGAAAAGCATGCCGTTGTCCTGGTCGGTGTGCAGCGTCTGCTCCTGTCGACCCTCGCTGCCGAAGCACAGCCAGGTGAACGGAACGCCTGGATCGCCCATGTGCTTGATCGCCAGCTCGATGACGCGGCAGACGGTGTGATCATTGAGCAGGGTGACGATGCGGGTGATCTGCGTCGACGACGCGCCATGGGCGAGCATGTTGTCGACCAGCTGGCGAATGCGGCTGCGGATGACCACCAGTGCATCGACATGGTCGGCATGCCGAATCGTCTGTGCCAGGTGCACCAGGTCGACCCGCTGCAGGGAGAACAGGTCGCGCTCGGAGATCACGCCGCGCAGCAGCCCGTTATCGACGACGCAGACATGGGCGATATGCCGCTCGGTCATGGCGATCGCCGCGTCGAAGGCGGTGGCGTCGGGTGGCAGATAGAAAGGATCGTGCGTCATGAACTGCGAGATCGGCTGGCTCAGATCGGTGGTGCCGGTGCCGATGGCGCGACGCAGGTCGCGCAGGGTGAAGATGCCCTGTGGGTGCAGCGCCTCATCGACGATGACAATGCTGCCGACGTTCTCCTCCTGCATCATCGCCACCGCTTCGTTGAGCGGCCGGCTCGGCAGGCAGGACACCGGGTGATGCAGGGCCAGCTCGCCAATGCTGGTTTCTAGCGAGAAGTTCTCACCGAGGCTTTCCACCGCACGCATCTGCGCCTGCTGGTTGACCAGGTCGAGCAGGCTGCTGACGCCGCGTATGGCGAAGTCGCGAAACACGTCGGAGCTGGAGACCAGCTTGACGAAGGCAGGCTTGTTCAGCAGGAAACAGAAAGTGTCCTCGGCCGCCAGGTGCGCGGTACGGGTGGCTCGCTCGCCCATCAGCGCGGCCATCGGGAAGCATTCGCCGACGATGACCTCGAAGGTGGTGTCGGTGCCGCGCTTGGCGGTATGCGGGCGCTGACCGTGAACGCGGCCCTGCTTGACGATATAGAAGTGCTGTACCACACCGTCCTCGGGCGAAATGATGCAGTCGCCCTCGGCGTAGAAGCGCAGCTCGCAGTTCTCCACCAGGTAAGCCAGATGGGCCGGCTCCATCTGGTTGAACGGGGCGTACTTGCGCAGAAACTCCATGGTTCCATGGATGTTCTGCAGTACAGCCGTCTTCCCTGCCTGGGAGAAGGCCTCGGGTGTGCTCATGTTTGGCTTCCACTTTTTATTAATGGTGGGCTGCGGGTCGGCCAGACCCAATTGGACGTAAGTCTAGTCAGCGCGGACGCTAGGAAAGCTGATCGGGATCAGCCTCATGTTTCGAGCTGTTGCGTTGAATTTCAGGCATAAGAAAGCCGGCCACTGGGGCCGGCTCCTTTGCCTCGTCATCGAACTCAGGGCAGCGTGAACAGCACCTTGACCGAGCCATTTACCGCCGAGGCGTCGACGTAGCCGATGGCGTCGGCTTCGGCGGCGACCTTGGCCACCACCGCCGCGTCGTCGGCGACGCTGGGCAGGGGCTGGCCCTTGCCGGTGAAGATCAGACCCGACCAGTAGGACTTGAGCTGCGACTCGTTCTTGCTGGTCACGCCGGAGTAGAAGGCTTCCTTGGCCGGGGTCCAGCCCGCCTGGTCGACGCCCTTCATGGACTTGTCCTTGCCCAGGAAGATGTTGGCGACCTCCGACTGCGACGGTGCCTTGGCCGCGGCCGGATTGACGATCACGGCCACTTCGGCCTGCGCCAGGGAAGCCAGGCCGAGCAGCATGGCAGCGCCGAGGATGCGAATGGATGCTTTCATCTGGACGCTCCTCAGAACACGAAATCGACGCCGACGGAGACGATGTCGCCGTCGTAGTTGCGGGCCGGGGCGCCAACCGCACCACCGCTCAGGTCGTAAGCGGCGTTGTCGAACACTTCCTGAGCATTGCGGGTGAACACGCCGTCGTAGCCATTCTTGGTGTCGACGCGCTTGTATTCTCCCTTGATCACTACGGTCGGCGCGGCCTGGTAGTTCAGGCCCAGGGTCCAGGAACTCTGACGGCCACCGTTGTCATCCAGCTGTGCGTAGGTGACGTGGGGCAGGAAATCACCGAAACGACGGCCGCCCATCAGGTAGAACGAGTCGATCGCTTCCATGCCGTCGTTCTCGATCAGGCGCGAGGTCCACTCGTTGCTGCTGATCCAGGTGCCGTTGTCGTACTGGTAGCCGATCGAGGTGAACTTGCCTTTCTCTTTGTCCAGATTCAGCAGCGACAGGGGTTCGCTGGCGCCAAAGCCAAGGGCGGTCGCGTCAACGGTTCCGCTGATGTCGGTCTTGATATCCGCCTCGACATAGCCGATGCGCAGCGTGCCGAAGTCGTTGCTGGCCAGGCTGACGCTGGCGCCGAACAGCTTGCCGTAGTCGATATCGAACTGCTCGTCGTAGGCATAGTAGTCGCGGTTCTTCGCCTGGCCGCCGGCGAGCTGGAAGGTGACCGAACCGTACGACAGCGGCATGGTGTAGACCGCATCGACGCCTTCGTAGTTGGTCACCTGAACCTGGCTGTAGACCTCGTCGGGTAGGCGCAGCCAGGGGTAGCTGTAGCCGACGTCGAGGCTTTCGGAATACATGTAGACCGGGCTGCGCAGGCGGCCGGCGCGGAGCATCAGGCGGTCGTTGGCCTGCAGCGACAGATAGGCCCATTCCAGATTGGCTTTCCACTCATCCTGCTGGGCTTTGGCTGTGCCCTGCACGGTCACGCCGAGGGTATCGGTGATGCCGTAGCTCAGCTGGGCGCCGAACTTGGACAGCTGATCGCCGCGCCAGGAGTCGTTGGTCTGGCCCTGGACGCCATAGCTGCGACCGTCATCTTCACCACCCAGGTGGGTGAAGCCGACGGTACCGAAACCGTTGAAGCGGTGTTCGCCCTGTTCCAGGGCGAAGGCAGGAGTTGCGGCCAGGCAGACAGCTGCCAGGCCGGCGACACGAAGTGCAGTCATTTGATGCTCCAGGAATCGTTAAACACGGAATTGGCCCGTAGCCGCGCGCAGGTGGTCTCCGGTACTCACCAGTTGTTCGCCAAGGCGGGCGGTGGCTTCGGCGCCGTTTGCGGTTGCTTGTGCGTCCTGCTGCAACACTTGGGTTTCTTGTCTGATGGAACTCGACAGGCCGATCTGCTCCTGCGTGAACTGGGCGATGCCGGCGTTGAGTTCGTCGATCTGGTTGACGGTGCGTGCGATGGCTTCCAGCAGCTGAGTGGCCTCGATGGAGCGCTCGATACTGGCGCGAGATTTCTCGCCGTTGCTGGTCATTACGTTGAGTACGGTGTTGGCGCTGTTCTGCAGGCGCTGGATGATCTGCTGGATCTCGGCGGTAGAGGCAGCAGTCTTCTGCGCCAGATTGCGCACCTCGTCGGCAACCACCGCGAAGCCGCGGCCCTGCTCGCCAGCTCGGGCGGCTTCGATGGCGGCGTTCAAGGCCAGCAGGTTGGTCTGTTCGGCAATACTGCGGATCACGGTCAGTACCGAGCCGACTTCCTGGGTTTCTTCCTCCAGCTGTTCCATGGCCTTGACCGCGCCCATCACGCTGTCACCCAGGTCGTTGATGCCGGTCGAAAGACTGCCGACGTGCTCGCGTGCGGTCGCCGCCTGGCGCGCCGCGGAATTGGCCTCGTCGGAAGCCTGCCGTGAACGTTGCGCGACCTCCTGGATGCTGCCGGTCATGGTCAGGATGTCGCGGCTGATCGAGTCGGTGTGATGCTGCTGCGACTTGGCGTTTTCCTCCGAGCCCTGGGTGAGCTGGTAGAGGTCCTTGGAGACCTGGCCCAGCGGGGCAGCGGCATCGATGATCTGGCGGATGGTGCGCTGCAGCTTGTCGAGGAAGCTGTTGAACAGCTCGATCATGGCGCCGATCTCGTCGTTGGATTCGACGTTCACCCGCTGGGTCAGATCGCCGTCACCGCGGGCGATCGACTGCAGCGAAGCGATCACGCCGCGGATATTGACCATCACGCTGCGGATGACCAGCCAGGCGCCGAGGCTGACCAGAATCACCAATACCAGGCTGAGGATGATGCCCAGTCGCGTGGTGTTGGCGTTGGCTTCGCGGGTTTGCACCAGGGTCTGCTGGAAGCTGTCGTAGGCCTGCGCGCGGAAATCGCTGCCCAGCTTCTGCGCCTGCGCCAGATCGCTGGCCATGCGATCGAGGCTCGGACGCAGATCATCGAACGAGGCGCTGCCGTCGATCAGCTTGCTCGAGGCGGCGAGCGCATTGTCGGCGTAGTCGCGCACGGCCTTGCGCCAGTCACCCAGGGCCTGATGCTGCTGGCGCTGATCGCTCAGCAGGGCCGCCAGAGATTGCTGCTGCGTATCGATCTGCTGCAGCACCTCCCGGGCCTCGTCGAGCACGCCGGGCTCGCCCGCAGCCACGGCATTATTCAGCAGCGCCGGTACGCGGGAGAACTGGAAGATCACCGCATCGGCCTTTTCCAGCGTCGGGTAGCCGCGGTTCTCCAGAAATACCAGCCGCGAGTCGGTCGCCGAGAGCTGCAGCGAGGTATAGCCGACGTACAGGATCAGCCCGAGCAGGGCCACTGCCGGCACCAGCGAAAGCTTGGCGGTCAGCGAGAAGTTCTTCAGCATGCATCGACTCCAGAGGCGGCAGGGTTACGGCGGAGAGCGTTGATGGCCAAATGCCATTTGGCGGTGCGAGTGTGACTGAAAACGCCACTCGGGTCACGTTATCGGTTGTAACAGATTGAACTTGAGCGCCGTCCGGCGGATTTGCGGGCATAAAAAAACCGCCCCGAAAGGCGGTTCTTCTGTCGCGACTGGCGGTTACAGGCCGCTCTTGGCCTTGAACTCGCGGCGGCGACGGTGCAGGACCGGCTCGGTGTAGCCGTTGGGCTGCTTGGTGCCTTCGAGGACCAGCTCCAGCGCAGCCTGGAAGGCCACGCTGTTGTCGAAGTCAGGCGCCATCGGGCGGTACAGCGGGTCACCCTGGTTCTGGCGGTCGACCACCGGGGCCATGCGCTTGAGGCTCTCGATCACCTGGTCCTTGGTTACCACGCCGTGGCGCATCCAGTTGGCCACGTGCTGGCTGGAGATGCGCAGGGTGGCACGGTCTTCCATCAGCGCGATGTCGTTGATGTCCGGCACCTTGGAGCAACCAACGCCCTGTTCGACCCAGCGCACCATGTAGCCGAGGATGCCCTGCGAGTTGTTGTCCAGCTCGTTGCGCTTCTCTTCCTCGCTCCAGTTGGTGTTCTGTGCCAGCGGGATGGTGAGGATGTCATCGATCGAAGCCTTCTCGCGCTTGGCCAGTTCGGCCTGGCGCGCCTGCACGTCGATCTTGTGGTAGTGCATCGCGTGCAGGGTGGCTGCGGTCGGCGACGGTACCCACGCGGTGTTGGCGCCGGCCATGGGGTGGCCGACCTTCTGCTCGAGCATGGCGGCCATCAGGTCAGGCATGGCCCACATGCCCTTGCCGATCTGCGCCTTGCCCTGCAGGCCGCAGGCCAGGCCCACGTCCACGTTGTTGTTCTCGTAGGCGCTGATCCATTTCTCGGACTTCATGGCCGCCTTGCGCACCATCGGGCCGGCTTCCATGGAGGTGTGGATTTCGTCGCCGGTGCGGTCGAGGAAGCCGGTGTTGATGAACACCACGCGCTCGCGCGCTTCCTTGATGCAGGCCTTGAGGTTGATCGTGGTACGACGCTCCTCGTCCATGATGCCGACCTTGAGGGTGTTGCGCGACAGACCGAGGACGTCCTCGACGCGGCCGAACAGTTCGGTGGCGAAGGCCACTTCTTCCGGGCCGTGCATCTTCGGCTTGACGATGTACATCGAGCCGGTACGGGTGTTCTTGCGGCTGGTGTTGCCTTTAAGGTTGTGCACCGCGATCAGGCTGGTGAACAGGCCGTCCATGATGCCTTCCGGCACTTCGTTGCCTTCCTTGTCGAGGATGGCGTCGTTGGTCATCAGGTGACCGACGTTACGGATGAACAGCAGCGAGCGGCCATGCAGGGTCAGCTCGCCGTTGCCGTCGGCCTTGGTGTAGACCCGGTCCGGGTTCATCGCGCGGGTGATGCGCTTGCCGCCCTTTTCCAGCTCCTCGACCAAGTCGCCCTTCATCAGGCCGAGCCAGTTGCGGTAGACGATGGTCTTGTCGTCGGCGTCGACGGCGGCGATGGAGTCTTCGCAGTCCATGATGGTGGTCAGCGCCGCTTCCATCAGGATGTCCTTCACGCCGGCGGCGTCGGTCTGGCCGATCGGGCTGGCCGGGTCGATCTGGATCTCGAAGTGGATGCCGTTGTTCTTCAGCAGCACGGCGATCGGTGCGCTGGCTTCGCCCTGGAAGCCCTGCAGCTGAGCCGGGTTCTTCAGGCCGGTGGTGCTGCCGTTCTTCAGCGAGACGACCAGCTTGCCGCCTTCGATGCGGTAGCCGGTGGAGTCGACGTGCGAGCCGGTTTCCAGCGGAGCGGCTTCATTGAGGAAGTTGCGCGCGTAGGCGATGACCTTGTTGCCGCGGATCTCGTTGTAGCCCGGGCCCTTGGTCGCGCCGTCTTCTTCGGAGATGGCGTCGGTGCCGTAGAGGGCGTCGTACAGCGAGCCCCAGCGAGCGTTGGCCGCGTTCAGGGCGAAGCGCGCATTCATGATCGGCACCACCAGCTGCGGGCCGGCCATGCGGGCGATTTCTTCGTCGACGTTCTCGGTAGTGGCCTGGAAGTCTTCGGCTTCCGGCAACAGGTAGCCGATTTCCTGCAGGAAGGCCTTGTACGCCACGGCGTCGTGGGCCTGACCGGCGCGAGCCTGGTGCCAGGCGTCGATCTTGGCCTGCAGCTCGTCGCGCTTGGCCAACAGGGCGCGGTTCTTCGGCGCCAGGTCGTGGATGACGCTGTCGGCGCCAGCCCAGAAGGCGGCGGCATCGACGCCGGTACCGGGAATCGCCTCGTTGTTCACGAAGTCATACAGGACTTTGGCGACCTGCAGGCCACCGACTTGAACGCGCTCAGTCATTACTCGCCTCACTTGGTTCTTCTAATTTCGCCGGACGGTTTCGCTTTTGTAGTCCGAGGTCGCCGGATACTACATGAAGCGTCGGGGAAAATCAGTCCGCTGAAAGCGCAGGTTGCGTCGGCCTTGCGAGCATGCCGGTACAGGCGGTGCTGTCATCGCGAGTGGGGCCTGCTATACCTATTGGGCCGTCGCCATCGGGCGCGCGAATCCCGCCACAGGAGCAGTCCATGGATCACCTCGTTCTCACCGTCATTGCCAAAGATCAGCCCGGTCTGGTCGAACGACTGGCCAAGTGCATTGCCGATCATGGCGGCAACTGGCTGGAGAGCCGCATGTCGCGCATGGCTGGGCAGTTCGCCGGCATTCTGCGGGTGGCCGTGCCGGCAGACGCCCATGCCGAGCTGACTGCCGCGCTGGAAAGCCTGCAGACCCAGGGCATTCGCGTGTTGCTGGCCCACAGCGGTGCGGAGCCGACAACAAGCTGGCAGGAGATTCAGCTGGAGCTGGTCGGCAACGACCGGCCGGGCATCGTCCGCGACATCACCCACCTGCTCGCCGAGCACGGCGTCAATCTGGAAAGCCTGGATACCGAGGTGCTGCCGGCGCCGATGAGCAGCGAACTGCTTTTCCGCGCCGAGGTGCGTCTGGCGGTGCCCAGCGAGCTGTCGCTGGAGCGGCTGCAGCAGCGCCTGGAAACCCTTGCCGACGACCTGATGGTCGAGCTCAAGCTGCAGCCGGCCGAGCAGGTGTAGTGCTCAGCCGGCGCTTTTGCGCATGATGCGCCAGGTGTCCAGGCTGTACACCGCAAGTCCGGCCCAGATGCAGAAGAAGGCCAGTTGCCGGTCGACTGGGAACGGCTCGCCGAACAGCTGCACGGCGAGGATCAGCAGCAGCGTCGGCGTCAGGTACTGCAGGAAGCCCAGGGTCGAATACGGCAGGTGGCGCGCGGCGGCGTTGAAGCCGAGCAGCGGGATCAGCGTCACCGGGCCGGCCGCCATCAGCCAGAGCGCGTCGGTGCTGGTCCAGAATGCAGGTTCCGTGCTCGTGCCGCTGCTGAACCAGAACAGCCAGACCAGCGCGACCGGCAGCAACATCCAGGTTTCCACCACCAGTCCGGGCAGCGCGGCCACCGGTGCCAGCTTGCGCAGCAGGCCGTAGCTGCCGAAGCTCAGCGCCAGCACCATGGAAATCCACGGGAATTCACCGAGCATCAGCAACTGCAGACTGACGCCGACGGTGGCCATCGCCACGGCCAGCCACTGCAGCGGGCGCAGCCGCTCACGCAGCACGATCATGCCGAGCAGCACATTGACCAGTGGATTGATGTAGTAGCCCAGGCTCGCCTCGACCATGCGGTCGTGGTTCACCGCCCAGACGTAGATCAGCCAGTTGGCGGCGATCAGCACGCTGGAGATACCTAGCACGCCCAGGCGCCGCGGGTGCGCCAGCAACTCGCGCCACCAGCCTGGATGGCGCCAGACCAGCAGTACCAGCGAGCCGAACACGGCCGACCAGATCACCCGCTGGGTGACGATCTCCAGCGCGCCGTACTGCTCGAGCGCCTTGAAGTAGAGCGGAAACATGCCCCAGATGCTGAAGGTGGCCAGCCCCAGCAGATAACCCTTGCGCAAATCGGCGGTTTGCATGAATTCCTTCTACGGGCAGCGGAGAGCCGGCCATTCTGCGCCTTTGCCTGCGGGAGAGAAAGATTAGTCAGCTAACAGAGCGATCCCGCGCGACGGACTGTCCGATCGATCAACAAAGGGGAACACTCGGGCGCTTGCCCTCGTCTCATCTGCATCGCTAATCGAGACGGCAGCGCGCGGGTCAGCGCGAGCGGAGGACGGCAATGCGCTTGCACAATCAGGTCGCCCTGGTCACCGGCAGCACTCAGGGCATCGGCCGCGGCATCGCCGTGCGCCTGGCCGAGGAGGGCGCCGATATCGTCATCAACGGCCGCAAGGAGGACGACGAGGCCCGCGAAAGCCTGAAGCAGGTGCGCGCCCTCGGTCGACGGGTGTGCTTCATCGCCGCCGATGTCGGCGAGGTCGCGCAATGCCGCCGGCTGGTGCGCGAGAGCATTGCGCAGATGGGCAGGCTGGACATCCTGGTCAACAACGCCGGGGTGCAGAAGCATGCGGCGTTCCTCGAGGTACAGGAGGGGGATTACGACCAGGTTCTGGACGTCAACCTGCGTGGGCCGTTCTTTCTTGCCCAGGCCTTCGCCCAGTACCTGCGCGAGCAGGGTCGTGGCGGGCGCATCATCAACAACAGCTCGGTGCACGAGGAGCTGCCGCATCCCAACTTCACCGCCTACTGCGCGAGCAAGGGTGGGCTGAAGATGCTGATGCGCAACATCGCCATCGAGCTGGCGCCGCTGGGCATCACGGTGAACAACGTGGCGCCCGGCGCGGTGGAGACGCCGATCAACCGCGAGTTGATGAACCAGCCGGACAAGCTCGCCAACCTGCTGCAGAACATCCCGGCCGGCCGTCTCGGCCGCCCGCACGACGTCGCTGGCGTCGTCGCCTTTCTCGCCTCACCGGATGCCGAATACATCACCGGGACTACACTGGTGGTCGATGGCGGCCTGCTATGGAACTACAGCGAGCAATGACCGATATCCCCCCGAACCAGCCGTTCAGTCATGACACCAGCGCCATCTCGCGGGCCGACACGCTCAGCCCCGCCGATCGCTACCAGGAGCTGTTCGTCGCCGTGCAAATGCAGCGGGTGTTTGCCGACAGCAAGACCTTCGTCGACTGCGCGCCGCGGCGCCATCCCGAAGCCATCCTCGAGACCTACCGCGCCCGCTGCAACGAGCCCGGCTTCGATCTGTCCGCCTTCGTTCACGAGCATTTCAGCCGCTACGAGATGCCCGCCAGAGACTTCGTCGCCAACCCCGACGACAACCTGGCCGAGCACATCGACCGGCTCTGGCCGGTGCTGACCCGCCATCCTCGTGAACATCCGGCGCACTCCTCGCTGCTGCCGCTGCCGTACGACTACGTGGTACCAGGCGGGCGCTTTACCGAGCTGTACTACTGGGACTCCTACTTCACCATGCTCGGCCTGGACGAAAGCGGACACTGCGACCTGCTGCGCTCGATGGCAGACAACTTCGCCTACCTGATCGACACATACGGCCACGTACCCAACGGCAACCGCACCTATTACCTGGGGCGCTCGCAGCCGCCGGTCTTCGCCCTGATGACCGAGCTGTTCGAGGAAACCGGCGTCCACCGCGCCAGCGACTACCTGCCGCAACTGCGCAAGGAATACGCCTTCTGGATGGAGGGTGCCGACTCGCTGCGCCCAGGCGAGCAGCATCGACGCTGCGTCTGTCTGGCGGACGGGGTGGTGCTCAACCGCTACTGGGACGAGCGCGACACACCACGCGAGGAGTCCTATCGCGAGGATGTCGAGACTGCGCGGGCCAGCTGCCGGCCGCGGCACGAGGTCTATCGCGATCTGCGTGCTGGCGCCGAGTCGGGTTGGGACTTCAGCTCGCGTTGGCTCGACGACGCCCACCGGCTGGCGACCATCCGCACCACCGGCATCCTGCCGATCGACCTCAACGCGCTGCTCTACAAGCTGGAGCGGCAGATCGCCGAGCTGTCGGCGGTGAAGGGCCAGCACAGCTGTGCCGAGACCTTTGCCCAGCGTGCCGAATCGCGCCGGGCGGCCATCGACCGATACCTGTGGAACCCGCGTTGCGGTGCCTATTTCGATTACGACTGGCAGCGTGGCCGGCCGCGCGACAACCTCACCGCCGCGACCCTCGCGCCATTGTTCGTGCGCATGGCCGGCGTCGAGCAGGCCGCGGCGGTGGCGGCGACGGTACGTGAGCGCCTGCTGGCGCCGGGCGGCCTGGCCACTACCGAGATCAGCGGCAGCGGCGAGCAGTGGGACCGCCCCAATGGCTGGGCACCGCTGCAGTGGATGGCCATTCGTGGCCTGCAGCACTATGGCCATAACGCCCTGGCGCTCGAGATCGAGGAGCGCTGGCTGACCATCGTCAGTCACCTGTTCGAGCGCGAGAACAAGCTGGTGGAAAAATACGTGCTGCGGCCCTGTACCGAGCACGCCGGCGGCGGCGAATACCCGTTGCAGGACGGCTTCGGCTGGACCAACGGCGTCACCCGCAAGTTGATGCAGGAAGACCCCAATCACGAGGCCAACCGCTGTCGTGCCGGGCAATGCCCGCAGATTGACCGCAGCGGACGCGAACGGCTGGGTTCCGGCAACGGCGGGCGCCGGCCCTAGCGGCGGTACGCCAGCAGAACGATCCCCCCTACGACGATCAGGCTACCGAGCACTTGCAAGGGCCCGAGCAGCTGGCCAAGCACCAGCCACCCCAGCAGCATGCCGGCGACCGGTTCCATGTTCATCACCGGAGCGTTGCGTGCAATGTTCAGTCGCGGCATGCAGATGAACAGCGTCGAGAAGGCGGCGCCATAGAGCAGCACCAGGCATGCGAGGGCGATCCAGCCGGCGCTGGCGCTGGGTAGGCCGAGCCCGCCGGGAATCAGGCTGCTGCTGCCGAGCGCGGCGGAGGCGAGGAACACCACGATCAGGGTCAGCATGCTGCGTACCGAGCCGGCCATCTGCGAGAGCTTGTGCTCGGTGACCCACAGCGCCACCGCGAACACCGCGGCAGCCGTCAGGCTGAACAGGATGCCGGCGACCCACTGGCCGTCCGGCGCCTCGCTGCTGACCAGACGTGCAGGCACGTCGAGCACCAGCACCAGGCCGAACAGGATCAGGCCCATGACCGCCAGTGTCTGGCGGGTCGGCCGGGGGCCGCCGAGCAGCCAGGTCAGCAGTGCCAGCAGGATCGGCGAGAGGTTGACCACCAGCAGTGCAAGCCCCACCGGAATGCGTGCTACAGCCGAATAGATACAGATGCTCTGCACTGCGATCAGCAGGCCTAGTAGGACTTGCCAGCGCCAGGTGGCGGGGCTCAGCTGCAACGACTCGCGGCGCCAGAACACCAGTGTGGCCAGCGCCAGCATCGTCACCCCGGCGCGGCAGAGCACGGCCAGTAGCAGTCCAGTGTCATGGTCGAAGGCGATGCGTGCGGCAATATGATTGGCGGCAAAGGAGCTGGCCAGTGCGGCGAGGATCAGCACGGAGGTATGGCGCGGAAATGGCGTGGCGGTCGTCTGCATGGAAGTTGTGATCCACCTGCTGCGGTGCTCGATTATGCCGGTAAGGTCGCTTCACGGCCCCCTCGCGTGCATTTTTGCAAGCGCAGCCATGCGTGTGGAGCAGCTGCTCAGGGGCGTCGATAGGGCGAGTCGTTCACGGGTGACAGGTCGAATGTGCCCTTCTCAATGAAGCGCTGGGTACCGAACAGGCCGCCGGCAAGTTTGCCGCGCAACACATAGGGCACTTCGTCGAGGCCGATGTGCTCGGCCAGCCCCAGCGCCTGGCGCGCGGCGGAGAAGGCGGAGATCGTCACCGGCACTTCGAGCACGCTCTCGCCGAAGCGCGGCACCGTGCCGCGCTGGTCGCTGACGCCGCTGGCCAGCCGCCGGCCGTTGATCTCCAGGTCCAGGGCGACGCCGTTGTAGTCGATGGCGCCCTCGTTGGGGTTCTGCAGGCGCAGCTTGACCAGGAAGCGCACCTCCAGCCCCTCGCCCTGCAGCGGTTGAATACCGGCGACCTGGACATTGAGCGGATCGCGCGGCGAAAAGGCAGCGCAGGCGCCCAGAGCCGATGCAAGCAGAATGATCAGCAGCAGGCGCAGCGGGTGGTGGAACGTGGAAGATGTGTGCACTCAGGGTTTCCTGTCGAGGTTCTTGATGCCCTGCAGCAGCTCGATGGGCAGCGGGAAAACGATGGTCGAACTCTTGTCACCGGCGATGCTGCTCAGCGTCTGCATGTAGCGCAGCTGCATGGCGCCCGATTGCCGGCCGAGCATCTCGGCGGCCTGCATCAGCTTCTCCGACGCCTGCAGTTCGCCCTCCGCATGAATGACCTTCGCCCGCCGCTCGCGTTCCGCTTCGGCCTGCCGCGCGATGGCCCGGATCATCGATTCGTCGAGGTCGACGTGCTTGATCTCGACGTTCGCCACCTTGATCCCCCAGGCGTCGGTCTGCGCATCGAGGACCTGCTGGATGTCGCTGTTGAGCTGTTCGCGTTCGGCCAGCATGTCGTCCAGTTCGTGCTTGCCGAGCACCGCACGCAGCGTGGTCTGCGCCAGCTGGCTGGTGGCCGAATGGTAATCCTCGACCTGGATGATCGCCTTCTGCGCGTCCAGCACGCGGTAGTAGACCACCGCATTGACCTTCACCGAGACGTTGTCGCGGGAGATCACGTCCTGGGTCGGCACGTCGAGCACCAGCGTGCGCAGATCGACCCGCACCATCTGCTGGATGCCGGGAATCACCAGGATCAAGCCCGGCCCCTTGACCTTCCAGAAACGTCCGAGCATGAACACCACGCCACGCTCGTATTCGCGCAGGATGCGGAACGTCGACGCCAGCAGGCCGAACAGCAGCACCAGCAACACCAGAAAACTCATTTCATAGCCCATGGTTCAGCTCCTCTCGATGGGTGGATGGCTGTGCAGCGACTTCCAGCTGCAGTCCGTGCCGCGCGATCACGCGTACCTGCTGGCCGGCCGCCAGTGGCGTGGCGCTGTGCACCTGCCAGTTCTCGCCCTGCAGATGCAGCCAGGCGCTGTGCGGATCCTGTGTCGAGACCGAGCTGATCGGCGCGACGCTGCCGATCAGCTCGCTGTCGCCGCCGACCAGGCGCTGGCGTCGCGCCTTCAGCGCCATGGCAACGATGGCGAACACCAGCAGCGCACTGGTGAGGGCAAGGGTGATGATCAATGCCAGCGGAATGCCGAAGCCGGGCACTTCGGTGTCGATCAGGATCACCGCGCCGGCAACGAACGCGGCCACGCCGCCGATGCCGAGCACGCCGAAGCTCGGTAGAAACGCTTCGGCGACCATGAAGGCAATGCCGAGCAGGATCAGCGCCACGCCGGCGTAGTTCACCGGCAGCAGCTGCAGCGAATACAGCGCGAGGATCAGACAGATGCCGCCGAGCACGCCGCCGGCGCCGATGCCGGGGTTGGAGAATTCGAGGATCAGCCCGTAGATGCCGATCATCATCAGGATCAGTGCCACGCTCGGGTTGGTGATCACCGCCAGCAGGCGTACCCGCCAGTCCGGCGCGTGCTCGATCAACTGCGCGTCAGCCGTGTGCAGCGTGACTTCGGTATCCGGGACGGCGAGCGTCTTGCCGTCGAGCTGGCGCAGCAGGTCGGCGACGTCGCGCGCGAGATAGTCGATCACCTTGTGCTCCAGCGCTTCGCTGGCCGGCAGGCTGACCGCCTCGCGCACCGCCTGCTCGGCCCACTCGGCATTGCGCCCGCGCAGCTGGGCGAGGCCGCGGATATAGGCCGCCGCGTCGTTGACCTGCTTGCGGCTCATGGCATCGCCGGGTGCCCTGGTTTGCTCGTCCCGCTCGCCTTGCGGCTGCTCGGGCGGCGCGCCGGGCATGCCGCCGATCTGCACCGGCGTCGCCGCGCCGAGGTTGGTGCCCGGCGCCATCGCCGCGACATGGCTGGCGTAGAGCATGTAGGTGCCGGCACTGGCCGCGCGGGCGCCGCTGGGGGTGACGTAGGTGGCGACCGGGATGGGGCTGGCGAGGATCGCCTTGATGATGGCGCGCATCGAGGTGTCCAGCCCGCCGGGAGTGTCCAGTTCCAGCACCACCAGCTGCGCGCCCTCGTCGCGGGCGTGTTGCAGGCCACGCAGGATGTAGTCGGCACTCGCCGGACCGACGGCGCCATCGACCCGCAGCAGCGTCACCGGTGCGGCGGCGCTCGCACTCTGGACCGCCAGCAGGAGCAGCATGGCCAGCAGCCAGTGGGCGGAATGGCGAGGCATGACAGGCGTCCTCTTGTGCGAACGGGCACCCGGCGTGCCCCTGTTCAGCGTAGACCACCGGCTGTTACCGGGTCGCGGCGGACAAAGTTCGCATCCCGGCGGGCTGAACTCCGGCGCGCGGCACGGCCTCTGACGACATAGAGCCGGCGATCCTGTCGGCTCGTCGAGCGAGGAGTGCCCATGCGCGTCCATCACCTGAACTGCGGTTGCATGTGCCCGCTCGGCGGCGCCTTGTTCGATGGCTTCAGCAAGGGGCTGACGGCGCAGCTGGTTTGCCATTGCCTGCTGCTCGAGACCGAGCAGCACGGGTTGGTGCTGGTGGATACCGGCTTCGGCAGCCGCGACGTGCAGCGTCCGGGTGATCGCCTCAGCCGGTTCTTCCAGGTGCTCAACAACATCCAGCTGGAGCCGCGCTACACCGCGCTGGAGCAGCTGCGCCAGCTCGGGTTCGCCGCCGAGGACGTGCGCCATATCGTCCTCACCCATCTGGATTTCGATCACGCCGGCGGCCTGTCGGACTTTCCCGCGGCACAGGTGCACGTGCTGCAGCGCGAGATGGATGCCGCCCGGGCGACACGCAGCTTCATCGGCCACAACCGCTACCGTCACCGGCAGTGGGACGAGGTGCGCCACTGGCAGTTCTACGAGCCGGGCGGCGAGCTCTGGTTCGGCTTCCAGGCGGTGCGCGAGCTGCGTGGCCTGCCGCCGGAAATCCAGCTGATCCCGCTGACGGGGCATACCCACGGCCACGCCGGGGTCGCCGTGCAGACCGACAGCGGCTGGCTGCTGCATGCCGGCGACGCCTATTTCTTCCGCGAGGAGGTCGGCCGCAACGAGCGCCATTGCACGCCGGGGATGCGCTTTTACCAGCGCATGATGGAAGTCGATCGCACGGCGCGCCTGGCCAACCAGCACCGGCTGTGGACGCTGTCGCTGGAGCACCGCGACGAGGTCACGCTGTTCTGCAGCCATGACGCGCAGGAGCTGGCGCGCATGCAGCGCGGTGCGCACTGATGGCGGCGCCACGCAGCCGGGCGGTGGAACGGATGATGGCCGCCGTGCGCTGGATCGGCTTCGGCGCCTGTTCGCTGGCCGCGCTCGGCTATGCGGCGATCGGCAACTACAGCATGTCCGGCGCCATGCTGGCGCTGGCCGTGCTCTCCTGGATCAACATCCGCCGCAAACGCGAGCCGCGCCGGTAACGACAGCTCAGCGCCGGCGCCTGCCGAGCAACAGGCCAACGCCGAGCGCCAACAGCGCACCGGCGCCAACGGCCAGTCCGCTGGCGGTCGCCGCACTGAGCGATACGGCCCGGGGTACGGCCTGCTCGGTGAAACGCCCGTCGGTCCGATGCAGACCCTCTACCGGCTCGAACAGGTTGTCGGGTCGCTCGGACGGGGCAGGCTCTGCGGTCAGCTGACCATCCCAGGCCTGACGGGCGAGCATTCGATCGAGCAGGCCGGGCATCAGCTGCGTACCCAGGATCGCCTTGAAACTGGCGGCGCCCAGCCAGAGTTCCCGTGGCGCGTTCCTGGCCGCACGCAGGATGGCGCGGGCCGCGACGTCCGGCGTGTGGATCGGCGGCACCGGCTGCGCACGCCGGCTCATCCGGTTGCGCGCCCAGTCGAACTGCGGCGTGTTGTGCGCCGGCAACTGCACCATAGTCAGGCGAATGGCGCTCCTGTCGTGAATCAGCTCGCAGCGCAGTGAATCGATGAAGCCGCGGATGGCGAACTTGGCGCCGCAATAGGCCGACTGCAGCGGAATCGCACGATAGGCCAGCGCCGAGCCGACCTGGACGATGGTGCCGCGGTTGCGCGGGCGCATGCAGCGCAGCGCAGCGAGAATGCCGTGCACGCTGCCGAGATAGGTGACCTCGGTGACGCGGGCGATTTCCTCTGCGCTGAGCGTGGCGACCGGACCGAACACGGTGGCCATTGCGGCATTCACCCAGACCTCGATGGGCCCCAGTTCCGCCTCGATGCGCGTCGCTGCGGCGTCCAGCGCAGCCGCGTCGGCGACATCGACGGACAGGGCCAGCACCTGCGCGCCCGACGCTTCGATCTGCCGCCTCGTTTCGTGCAGCCCCTGCTCGCCACGGGCGATCAATGCCACGCGGTAACCGGCCCTGGCGAAGGCCTCGGCGGTCGCGCGGCCGACACCGGCGGTCGCACCGCAGATCACCGCAGTTGGTTCGGCCATGGGAATCCCCCTGTCGTCAGTTCACCGCCGGTACATTGGCCGGCTCTGTAAGCGACCTGCCGCAGCGCTGGCGAGTTCCTGCTCACGACGGACGCATTTTCCGAGTGATCCGCTCGGCTATCGACCAATGGCCAATAGCGATTACGTCTTTAGTCTGAGATTGTTAGCAGGCTAAGCGAAAGCCTGGCGCTGCCCCTTGGTCCAAAAGGCGAAGTGGCACGACGCGGCAGCCACCGCAGGTGGGGCTGCGTCCTTTCCTCTGTGCATCGATCAGATGCCCTCGGCGACTTATCCGGTCGCCTTCGGATCGTGGCGCCGCTGCCCCGGCAGCGGACTTGCCCGGCGGCAGCGCGAAGGAACCGGTCGACACCGATCAGGTCGATTCAGGTAAGCCAAGTTTGGCGACCTCTGACCTGACGGAGACCATGATGGACCTCATCCGCATCATCCTTGCGATTCTGCTGCCGCCGCTGGGCGTATTTCTCCAGGTAGGCTTTGCCGGTGCGTTCTGGCTGAACATCCTGCTCACCCTGCTGGGCTACATCCCGGGCATCATCCATGCGGTCTGGGTCATCGCCCGCCGCTGACGAGCCCCGGCCCGGATGGTCGGGCCATTTTGAACTCCCTCTCCTGGCCGTGTAGAGTCGCCGTCCCGGCGCTATGGAACCTATTGCGCGGGAAACACTCAAGAAAACGCCGTTAACGAGTGCGATCAGGCGGTAGCCATGCCTGCCGCCGGCAATCCTTGCTTGCGTTCGCCCGTCCCGGGTACACGGAAAGGAAACCAGATGAGCGAGTCCTTCATCGACCAAAACAATTTCAGGCGGATCCTCAACCGCAACGTGGCGGTGCCCCTGGGGTTCGGTTTTCTCAGCGCCTTCTTCTTCAGCGCCATCGTCTATTACCTGCTGAGCGTGGGCCAATGGGTCGAGCGCTCGGTTCAAGGCGTCGCCTATGCGCACGAGGCGCAGAAGATGCTCAACGACATCGAATCCTCGATGCGTGGCTATCTGATCGCCGGCCAGGACCGGTTCCTCGAGCCCTACGAGCGCGAGCGGCCGTTGTTCGAGGAGCAGTTGGTACTGATGCGCAAGTACTCGGCGGAAGATGCCGAGCAGCTCGAACGCGTCGAACGCATCGCGATGCTGCACAGCCAATGGCTGGCCTTTGCCGAGGACCTGATCGGCCAGCGCGGTCAGGGGCTTTCGGTCATCGAGGACGTGCAGAGCAAACGTGGGCTCGAGTTGAAGGAGGATCAGCGCCGGCTGCTCAACGATTTCATCGCCCGCGAGCGCCAGCTGCGCAGCGAGCGTACCGATGTCTCGGAGGTCATCACCACCGCGCTGATCGGGGGGTTCCTGCTGTTCAGCCTGATCTTCAGCGGCCTGCTGGTCTACCTTGGTCGCCGCGACCTGACCTCGCTGTCGGAAAGCTACTCGGAGTCGCTTCAGCGCCAACAGTCCCATGCCGAGGCGCTGGAGCAACAGGCCTGGTATCGCACCGGGCAGACCCAGCTCAGCGACTCCATCATCGGCGAGCTGGCGCTGCCGGCTCTCGGTCAGGGGGTGCTTAACTTCCTCTCGCGCTACATCGATGCCGCCGTCGGCGCGCTCTACGTGGTGCAGGACGGCAAGCTGCAGCGCGTCGCCGAGTATGCCTACGACCCGGAGCATCTGCAGAGCGCACGGACCCTGGAAGTCGGCTCCGGACTGGTCGGCCAGGCCGCGCTGGAGCGCCGGGTGATGGCTGTCGAGGACCTGCCGGCCGATTACCTCAAGGTGACCTCGGCGCTGGGCGGCACCCAGCCGCGTTCGGTGCTCATCGTGCCGGTGGAAGACAGCGGCCTGCTCAATGGCGTGATCGAACTGGGCTTCCTGCGACCGCTGCGCGAGCAGGACAGCGAGCTGTTGCGGCGCATCGTGCCCAGCATCGGCTCGGCGATCGAGGCGGCGCGCTATCGCCAGCGCCTACAAAAGGTGCTGGCCGAAACCCAGCAGCTCAACGAGGAGCTGCAGGTGCAGCAGGAAGAGCTGCGTGCCGCCAACGAAGAGCTGGAAGAACAGTCGAGCGCCCTGCGCGAGTCGCAATCGCACCTGGAAGAACAGCAGGCCGAGCTGGAGCAGACCAACGAGCAGCTGGCCGAGCAGACCGAAACCCTCGCGCGTCAGCGCGACGAGATGGACGAGAAGAACCAGCGCCTGAACGAGGCCCAGCTGATGCTCGAGCAGCGCGCCGACGAACTGCAGCGCGCCAGCCGCTACAAGTCCGAGTTCCTCGCCAACATGTCCCACGAGTTGCGCACGCCGCTGAACAGCTCGCTGATCCTGGCCAAGCTGCTGGCCGACAACCCCGAGGGCAATCTCAGCGACGATCAGGTGCAGTTCGCGCGCTCCATCTATTCGGCGGGCAACGACCTGCTCACGCTGATCAACGACATTCTCGACATCTCCAAGGTGGAGGCCGGCAAGCTCGAGGTGCACCCCGAGCTGACCGTGCTCGCGCGACTGGTCGATGGGGTGAAGAACCTGTTCTTGCCACAGGCCATGGAGCGATCGCTGCAATTCGAGGTCGAGCTGGCCGATGATCTGCCGGTCAGCCTGTTCAGCGATCGGCAGCGTCTGGAGCAGATTCTCAAGAATCTGCTGGCGAATGCCTTCAAGTTCACCGAGAAGGGCTCGGTGACGCTACGGGTGGAAAAGCGTGGCGAAGACCAGCTGGCATTCGCCGTGCGCGACACTGGCATCGGGATTGCGCCGGAGCAGCAGGCCGCCATCTTCGAAGCGTTCCGTCAGGCCGACGGCACCACCAATCGCCGCTACGGCGGCACCGGCCTGGGGCTGTCGATCTCGCGCGAACTGGCCAATCTGCTCGGTGGCGAGATCGAGGTGCAGAGCAGGCCGGGGGCGGGCAGCACCTTCACCCTGGTGGTGCCGAAACACTACAGTGAGCCGCGCCCCATCACGCCAGCCAGCGTGCCGGCCGCCGCGCCTGTGGTCACGCTCGAGCCTCCGGCGCCTCCAGCTGCCGTCGAGCGAGACCTGCTGCAGCGTGCCGCGGCTCCCCGCCAGTGGCTGCCGGACGACCGTGACGAGCGGCCGTTCGAGGCGCGCTGCGTGCTGGTGATCGAGGACGAGCCGCAGTTCGCGCGCATCCTCTACGACCTCGCCCACGAGCTTAACTACAGCTGCCTGCTGGCGCAGAACGCCGACGACGGCTTCGATACCGCCGTGCAGTACAAGCCCGATGCGATCCTGCTCGACATGCGCCTGCCGGATCACTCCGGTCTGACGGTGCTCGAACGGCTCAAGGAAAACCCCGCTACCCGGCATATCCCGGTGCATGTGGTATCGGTGGAGGATCGCAAGGAAGCGGCGCTGCAGATGGGCGCGGTGGGCTACGCAATGAAGCCGACCACCCGCGAAGAACTCAAGGACGTCTTCAGCCGGCTGGAGGCCAAGCTGGCGCAGAAGGTCAAACGCATCCTGTTGGTCGAGGACGACGCCCTGCAACGCGAGAGCATGTCGCGGCTGATCGAGGACGTCGATATCGAGATCACCGCCGTGGAGTTCGGCGAGCAGGCCCTCGAACTGCTGCGCAGCACCGTGTTCGACTGCATGATCATCGACCTCAAGCTACCGGACATGGACGGCAGCGAGCTGCTCGAACGCATGGCTCGCGAGGACATCTGCTCCTTCCCGCCGGTGATCGTCTATACCGGGCGCAACCTGACCCGCGACGAGGAAGCGGCGCTGCTCAAGTATTCGCGTTCGATAATCATCAAGGGCGCGCGCTCGCCGGAGCGCCTGCTCGACGAGGTCACGCTGTTCCTGCACAAGGTCGAGTCGGACATGCCGCCGGAGCGGCAGAAGATGCTGAAAAGCGCGCGCAGCCGCGAGAAGGCTTTCGAGGGCCGCAAGATCCTGGTGGTCGATGACGACGTGCGCAACGTCTTCGCCCTGACCAGCGCACTGGAGCAGAAGGGCGCACTGGTGGAAATCGCCCGCAATGGCCTGGAGGCCATCGACCGGCTGCAGCACGATGGCACCATCGATCTGGTGCTGATGGACATCATGATGCCGGAGATGGATGGGTTCACCGCCATGCAGGAAATTCGCAAGGACTCCCGTTTCGCCAAGCTGCCGATCATCGCGGTGACCGCCAAGGCGATGAAGGATGACCAGGATCGCTGCCTGAGCGCTGGCGCCAACGACTACCTGGCCAAGCCCATCGACCTCGATCGGTTGTTCTCGCTGATCCGTGTCTGGCTGCCGAAAGTGGAGCTGCTGTGAAATGCCCGACCGCAATGTCGAGATCGAACTCAAGCTGCTGATCGAGGCCATCTACCTCAAGTACAGCTATGACTTCCGCGACTACTCCGGCGCCTCGCTCAAGCGCCGGGTGTTGCTGGCATTGAAGCAGCTGCAGTGCCAGAGCATCTCCGAACTACAGCGCAAGATTCTCTACGATCCGCAGGCGTTCATGGAGCTGCTGCAGTACCTCACCATTCCGGTCAGCGAGATGTTCCGCGACCCAAGCTACTACCGGTCGCTGCGCGAGCACGTGGTGCCGGTGCTGCGTACCTACCCGTCGCTGAAGATCTGGATCGCGGGCTGCAGCACCGGCGAGGAAGTCTATTCGATGGCCATCCTGCTCAAGGAAGAGGACCTGCTGGAGCGTTCGATCATCTACGCCACCGACATCAACCCGCGGTCGCTGGAACAGGCGCGCCAGGGCATCTTCGCCATCGACCACCTGCGTCAGTACACCGCCAATTACCAGCAGGCCGGTGGCACGCAGAGCTTTTCCGACTACTACACCGCCGCCTACGACTCGGCGATCATGGATAAGTCGCTGAAAGAAAAGGTTACGTTTGCCGACCATAGCCTGGCGACCGATAGCGTATTTTCCGAGACACAGCTGATTTCTTGCCGAAATGTGCTGATCTACTTCAATAAACCGCTGCAGGATCGGGCGTTCGGCCTGTTCCACGAGTCGCTCTGCCACCGGGGTTTCCTTGGCCTTGGCAGCAAGGAGACCGTCGAGTTCTCGGCCTTTGCCGGTCTCTACGAGCCATTCGACAAATCGGAAAGGATCTTCCGCAAGCTATGAGCAGCGAGCAGGCTATATTGCGCAGCAAACGGCAGCCGCCCATCGAGGCCGTGGTGATCGGTGCCTCGGCTGGCGGGCTGGAGGCGCTCGGCATGCTGCTCGACGATCTGCCGGCCAACTTCCGCCTGCCGATTCTGGTGGTGCAGCACGTTCCGGCCAACGGCCCGACCCACCTGGCCGAAATCTTCGGCCGCCGGACCCGGTTGCGGGTGAAGGAGGCCGACGACAAGGACGCGGTAAGTGGCGCCACCCTGTACTTCGCGGCGCCCGGCTATCACCTGCTGGTCGAGCGCGATCGCAGCCTGTCGCTGAGCCAGGACGATGCGGTGCATTTCTCGCGGCCGTCCATCGACGTACTGTTCGAGTCCGCCGCCGATGCATGGGGCGCGCAACTCGCCGGGCTGCTGCTAACCGGTGCCAATGAGGACGGCGCCGCGGGACTCGAGGCGATCCATCGTTGTGGTGGCCTGACCGTTGTCCAGGACCCAGCCGAAGCGGCGGTACCGACCATGCCGCGTGCCGCGCTCCAGCGCTTCGCGCCGGATTTCATCTTGCCTCTGCGCGACATCCACCGATTGTTGCGAGAACTGGAGTGACCATGCCCGACCATACCGACGAGGTGAATCTGCTGATCGTCGATGACCTGCCGGAGAACCTGCTGGCCCTTGATGCACTGCTGCAGGCGCCGGGCGTCAGGGTGTACCAGGCCGAGTCGGCCGAACAGGCGCTCGAACTGCTTCTGCGGCACGAATTCGCCCTGGCCATTCTCGATGTGCAAATGCCGGGCATGGACGGCTTCCAGCTGGCCGAGCTGATGCGCGGCACCGAGCGCACCAAGCAGATCCCCATCGTCTTCGTCAGCGCCGCCGGTCGCGAACTCAACTATGCCTTCAAGGGCTACGAGAGCGGCGCGGTGGATTTCATGCACAAGCCGCTGGACGCCCATGCGGTGCGCAGCAAGGTCAGTGTGTTCGTCGACCTGTATCGCGGGCGCAAGCGTCTGGCTCGCCAGCTCGATGCGCTGGAGCGCAGTCGCCGCGAGCAGGAAGTGCTGCTCGACGAACTGCGCAGCACCCAGGCTGAGCTGGAGAATGCGGTGCGCATGCGCGATGACTTCATGTCGATCGTCTCCCACGAGCTGAAGACCCCGCTCAACACCCTGATTCTCGAGGTGCAGCTGCGCAAGCTGCAGCTCGGTCGCAACAACCTTGAGGCCTTCAGCGAAGAGCGCCTGCGCAACATGGTGGACAAGGACGAGCGGCAGATTCAGAGCCTGATCCGGCTGATCGACGACATGCTCGACGTGTCGCGAATCCGTACCGGCAAACTGTCGATCCGCCCGGCTCAGATCGATCTGGCGCAACTGGTGGGCAACGTCGTGGAGAGTTTCGCAGCGCAGATGGAAGCCTGCGGCTGCGAACTGCGGCTGGAGCGAAACGAGCCGATCATCGGCGTCTGGGATGCCTTCCGTATCGAACAGGTGCTGGCCAACCTGCTGACCAATGCGATGCGCTACGGTGCCGGCAAGCCGGTACATGTCAGTGTTGCGTCCTGTGCGGAGGGTGCGTGCATCGAGGTGCGCGACCACGGCATCGGCATCAGCCCGCAGAGTCTGGAGCGCATCTTCTGCCAGTTCGAGCGTGCCGAGGGTAGCGAAAGCAGCGCCGGACTCGGGCTTGGCCTGTTCATCGCCGACCAGATCGTCAGGGCGCACAACGGCCGCATCCAGGTTCACAGCGAGGAAGGTCAGGGCTCGCGGTTCCGCGTGCTGCTGCCATTGGGCAAGTAGCGCAGCGACGGCACTCCAGCGGGCGATATGGACTCGGCCCGTCACGGGCCGCGCACCTCAGGACGAGCAGCTGATCTCCAGATGCTTGCCCCATTCCGGCGGGCGCTCGGCGTAGCGCTGCATGCCGGGCTGCTCATCGAACGGTCGGCTGAGCACCTGATGCAATTCGCGCACCGGCCCGTAGTCGCCTTTCTCCGCCGCCTCGATGGCCTGCTGCGCCAGGTAGTTGCGCAGGATGTACTTCGGGTTGACCGCCTGCATGCGCGCCTGGCGCTCGGCCGGCACGCTGCCCTCGCGTGCGGTGCGCGCGCAATAGTCCGCGGCCCAGGCATCGAAGCCCGGCAGATCGACGAAGTCCTCGCGCAGGCGGCGTACCGCCTGTTCGGCAGGACTCTCGCTGAGTTCGCGGAAGAAGTTCGTGTAATCCACGGCGCTGGCCTGCATCAGCTGCAGCAGGCGGCGCACCAGTGCCTCGTCATCCGCTTCGGCCGCGGCGAAGCCCAGGCGTCGGCGCATCAGGTCGAGCCATTCGGCTTCGTACAGCGGCAGGAACAGCTCCATGGTTTCACGCAGCAGCTTGACCTCGACGAAGGGCGTCAGCGCCTGGGCCAGCGCCGCCAGATTCCAGTGGGCGATGGGCACCTGATTCTCGAAGGAGTAGCGGCCGGTATCGTCGGAGTGGTTGCAGATGAACCGGGCGTCGAAATCGTCGAGGAAGGCATAGGGGCCGAAATCGAAGGTGATGCCCATGATCGACATGTTGTCAGTGTTCATCACCCCGTGGCAGAAGCCGTAGGCCTGCCAGCGGGCGATCAACGCCGCGGTGCGTTCGAGCACTTCGCGGAAGAATGCGTGGAACGGCTCGGGGTGTTCCAGCAGTCCGGGAAAGTGTGCCTCGATGACGTGTTCGAGCAGCTGCTTCAACTCGGCGTGCTGGCGGGTGTAGTAGAAGAACTCGAAATGGCCGAAGCGCACATGGCTGGGTGCCAGACGCAGCAGCATGGCGCCGCGCTCCGGGCGTTCGCGGTAGACCAGCGAATCCGAACCGGTGACGCACAGCGCGCGCGAGCTGGGGATTCCCAGCGCGTGCAAATGCTCGCTGGCGAGGAACTCGCGAATCGACGAGCGCAGCACCGCGCGGCCATCGCCCATGCGCGAGTAGGGCGTCTTGCCGGCACCCTTGAGGTGCAGGTCCCAGTGCTCGCCCGCTTCGTTGACCACCTCGCCGAGCAGCAGGCCGCGGCCGTCGCCGAGCTGCGGGTTGTAGCTGCCGAACTGATGACCGGAATAGACCATCGCCCGCGGTTCGGCGGTGGACCAGATCTTGTGTCCGGAGAACAGCTCGGCGAACAGCGGCTGCTCGGCCTCGGCCGGGTCCAGGTCGAGCAGCGCCATGGCCGCCGCGCTGACGACCACCAGGCGCGGTGCCTCGAGTGGTTGCGGCGGCACCTCGGTGGAGAACGTATCGCCAAGGCGGGCGAAGCGGTTGTCGAAGGTCAGTTGGGTCAGGGTCTTCAAGATCCCTCCGGCGCGGCATGCAGGCAAGAATAGCCCGGCAATTGCCGGGCGTGTTCAGGTGGTTGGAGGCTGCGATCCGTCTGGGCGTTCCTCAGCCGCGATCGTCGGTCTCCGACTTCGGCGTATCGCCGGCCGGTTTCGGCGTGGTGCTGAGCTGCAATTGCTGGCCGGCGAAGTTCTTGAGGAACACATCGACCTGGCGGAAGGCGATGTTGATGCCGGCCTTGGCGAACTCGCGATCGATGAAGCGGTTGATCTCGTCGGTGGCCGGGTTGCGGTCGCCGAGATCGCGCACGTGGATGCGCAGCTCATGGTCCAGCGTGCTCTCGCCAAAGGTGAGGAAGAACACCTGCGGCTCCGGCTCCTTGAGCACCCGCGGATTATCCTGGGCGGCCTTGTAGAGCAGCTCCTTGACCTTCTCCAGATCCGAGCCATAGGCCACTCCGACCTTCACCGTCACCCGGGTGACGGTGTCGCTCAGCGACCAGTTGATCAGCTGGCCGGTAATGAAGGTCTTGTTCGGGACGATGATGTCCTTGCGGTCGAAGTCGGTGATGGTGGTGGCGCGGATGCGAATCCGGCTGACCGTGCCGGACAGGTTGCCGATGGTCACCACGTCGCCGATCCGTACCGGGCGTTCGAAGAGGATGATCAGGCCGGAGATGAAGTTGGCGAAAATTTCCTGCAGGCCGAAACCCAGGCCCACCGAGAGCGCCGCGACCAGCCATTGCAGTTTGTCCCAACTGACGCCGAGGGTGGACAGCGTGGCAACGATGCCGAAGCCGGCCAGCGCATAGGACAGCAGCGTGGTGGTGGCGTAGGCGCTGCCCTGGGCCAGGCGCAGCTTGGACAGCACCATGACTTCCAGCAGGCCCGGCAGGTTGCGTGCCAGGGCCACGGTGATGGCGACGATCAGCAGCGCGCCTAGCAGGTTGTTCAGGCTGATCGCCGCGGTGGTGAGCGTCTCGCCGCTGCCGGTGGTGTATTCGTAGAGGGTGATGTTGTCCAGGTAGGACACCACCGAGATCAGGTCCGACCAGACCCAGTACAGCGCCACCAGGAACACGCCGAACATGGTCAGGCGGGTCAGGCGCAGCGACTGCTGGTTGACCTGCTCGATGTCCAGCCCCGGTTCGCCTTGGGTTTCCACCGTGTCGCTGCCCTCGTCGACTTGCGTCTGGCGCTTGGCCAGCGCGCGCTTGTAGGCCAGGCGCCGCGCAGCCACTGTCAGCCCGCGGATCAGCGCGGCTTCGACGACGATCCAGATCATCAGCAGGTAGAGGGTGTCGATCAGCCGGTCGGTCAGCTTCAGCGCCGTGTAGTAGTAGCCAAAGCCGACTGCGACGATCAATGCGATCGGCAGCACGCTGAACAGCAGCCCGATCATCAGCCGCAGCGGCGGTGCGTTCTGGCTCGACGGGCCCTTGAGCAGCAGGCGATTGAGGCGCCAGCTCATCAACGCGAAGCAGGTCAGCACCACCAGGATGCCGAGGACGTCATCGGCCAGCCGCGCCGGTTGATGCTCGGCGACGCTGACCACGGCGACCAGGGCCATGACGATCAGCCCCAGTCGGCGGATTTCGTCACGCAGGAAGGCCACCTGCGGCCGTGACCAACCGAAATGCAGCTCGGCTACACGCCCCGGCGAGAGCATGCGGTAGGCGCTGTAGAACACCAGCCAGGCCTGCGCCATTTCAAAAAGGGCGGCACCGAGGACGTAGTTCTGTCCGCGCGCGTCCATCTGCAGCAGGTAGCCGCATAGTGTCAGGAACAAGGCGCCGGGCAGTGCCAGCAGCAGGTTGAGCAACAGCGCCAGTGGGGTGTGCAGCTGGCTATCGTTGCGGAAGTGACCGATTTCTTCGCTCAGCGAGCTGAGCTTGGCCTCGATCTTCCGACGCCACCAGAGCAGGGCGGCGATCAACAGCAGCAGCGGCAGGAAGAACAACGGGCGCTCCTTGAGCCCTGCCCCCAGTTCCTGCAGCGCGGACAGCCAGGGCATCGCCGCGAGCTGATTCTTCAAGCGCTGGGCGGCGCCCTGCAGCCAGTCGAAGTCCAGCGGCTTGTTGCTTGGAATCCAGAACATCTGCTCGTCGAGGGTATTGCTGAGCGCGCTGGCGGTGTCCTGCAGCTGCTTCTGGTTCAGCTGCAGGGTGATGGATGCGTTGAGCAGGGCATCCAGTTCACGGTTCAGACGGTCGAGCAGCTCGCTGCGGGTGGTCGCCAGCTCCAGCAGGGTGCGCCGCAGTTCCGGCGTGACCTCCTCTTCGTTCTGCTGGGCGAGCAGCTGGTCGACGTAGGCGGCGGCATTGCCTGCGGCTTCACGGCGCTGGTTCAGCTCGAACTGATAGAGGCGGATATCGGCGATCTCGTCGGCGAGATTCTTGTCCAGCTGCAGGCTCGGCAGCGCCTGCTTCTGCTGATAGAGAATGCGCGACAGCAGCAGGCTGCCTTCGAGCACGGCGATCTGCTCCTCCAGTGCCTGATCGGTCTGGTTGAGCGTGTCGAGCTGCTGGCGGGTCTGCAGGTTCTGCTGGTTCAGACGGTTGAGGCGTTCGGTGGCGCGCAGCAGATAATCGGAGAGCTTGAGGTTCTCGGCGCTTTCGGCGGCGAGCAGTTTGTCCGAGCCGGCCTGCTGCACCCGTGCCGAGAACTCCGCCACGGTCTGTTCCGATTCGGCCCGGCGCTTCTCGTTGATCAGGGTCTGCAGCGCCTGGGTTTCTTCCTCCGCACGCCGAATGCGCTCGGCGAGCAGATCACGGCGGGCCTTGCCGAGGTCCTGCAGCAGGCTGTTGCCGGCCAGCTCCTGACGACGCAGCTCGATCTGTGCCTCGAGCGAGGCGATCTCGGCATTGAGCAGCGCGCGCCGCTCCTCGCTCAGCGGCTTGCCGGATTCACGGCCACTCTTGAGCAGGTTGTTGATCTCCTGGATGCGCGTCTGCGCCGTACCGATCTGCGCCTGGGCGCGTTCGGGGCGGGTCTGCGCCGAGATGATCATGCTGTTGGCCGAGCTGTACTGCTTCTGCCATTCCGCCAGTTCCTCGACCCGCGCGCTCAGGCGCTGTTCGAGCGCATCCACCGACTGGCTGGCATAGCGCTTGGCAGGGTCCTCGTCCGGGCTGGCCTTGAGCTTGACCAATTCGCGCTGGGCTTCGGCGATCTCCTTCGGCGCCTGCGCCAGTTGCGTCTTCAGCTCGTCGAGGCGGGCCTTGCTGGTTTCGGCCTGCTCGACCATGCGCTGGGTTTGTTCGCCCAGCGATTGTTGGGCGGGCTTCGCTTCGCCTTCGGCACTGGACGGCGTGCCGGTGAGGCTGTCCAGCGATTGGGCATGCAAAGGGGCGACGATCAGGCAGAGCGTCGAGAGCAACAGCGTGCGCAGAAGTGACATGAGGGCAGTGACGTAGCGGATGACCGGAAAGAGCGGAAGTCTACGGACTGTGCCGGCCCAGCGCGAGTACCCGACAGTCGACCGGCAGATGAGCGGTGAGGCCGCGTAAACCGGCGGCTGTACTGGCATCAGAACATCAGTTGCGGGCCGGGCTTGTCACCTTCGGGAAACTTCAGGCCGACCTTGCGAACTTCGCCGGCGTCCATGGCCGCCACGGTCCAGGTCAGACCGTTCCATTCGACCTGATCACCCACCACCGGCCGACCACCGACTTCCTCGGCCATGAAGGAGCCGATGGTCTGCTCGCCGTCGATGTCGCCGAGCTTGAGCCCGTAGAGCGCGGCGATGGCGCTGAGCCGAGCGTCGGCTTCGAGGATGAAGTCGCCGAAGAAGCGCAGGTCCTGGCCGCGCTTGGGCGCCTGGCTGAACAGCTTGCCGAGGGCCGGCAGGTCTTCGTCATGGCCGATCACGCAGAGGATGTCGTCCACCTGCAGGCGCGTACTGCCGGACGGGTGCAGCAGCTCCTTGCCACGGAACAGCGCAGCAATGCGAGTACCGGGTGGCATCTTCAACTCGCGCAGTGCGGCGCCGACGCACCATTTGCTGGCGCTCAGGCGGTAGACGAACATCTCCCACTGGCTGGTGGTGTGCACCTGCAGCCCGGTGCGCGAGACCGGCATCGGCGATGGCGGGACCTCCACCTTGGCCTTCTTCGCCGCCCAGGGCAGCGTCGAGCCCTGCAGCAGCAACGACACCAGCACGATGAAGAACGCCACGTTGAAGAACAGCTGGGCGTTCTCCAGCCCGGCCATCAGCGGGAACACCGCGAGGATCACCGGCACCGCGCCGCGCAGGCCGATCCAGGAGATGAACAGGCGCTCGCGCAGGTGGAAGCTGCGAAACGGCAGCAGGCTGACGAACACCGCCAGCGGCCGGGCGAAGAGGATCATCCACAGCGACAGCGCCAGTGCCGGCAGGGCGATGGGCAGCAGCTCGCTGGGCGTGAGCAGCAGACCGAGCACGAGGAACATGCCGATCTGGCTGAGCCAGGCCAGACCGTCGAACATGTGCAGGATGCCGTGGCGGTTGCGGATCGGGCGGTTGCCCAGCAGCAGGCCGCAGACGTAGATTGCCAGGATGCCGCTGCCGCCAATCGCGCCGGACAGGGCGAAGATCATCAGGCCGCCGGCCACCGCCAGCAGCGGATAGAGGCCATCGGCCACCGACAGTCGATTGATCAGCTGCAGCAGCAGCCAGCCACCGAGCAGGCCGAGCACGGTGCCGATGCCGAACTGCTGCAACAGGTTGAGCAGGAAATCCCAGCCGAACGTGGTCTGCCCGGCGAGCAGCATGTCGATCAGTGCGACGGTAAGGAACATCGCCATCGGATCGTTGCTGCCCGATTCGATCTCAAGGGTCGAGCCGACCCGTTCGTTGAGGCCCTTGCCGTTGAGCAGATTGAACACCACGGCGGCATCGGTGGAGCCGACGATCGCACCGATCAGCAGGCCCTGCAGCAGCGGCAGGTCGAACAGCCAGGCGGCGGCGAGGCCGGTCAGGCCGGAGGTGATGGCGACGCCCAGGGTGGCCAGGGAAAAGGCAGGTTTCAGCGCGACGCGGAAGGTCGCGGTGCGCGTGCGCATGCCGCCATCGAGCAGGATCACCGCCAGCGCCAGGTTGCTGATGACGAAGGCGAGCTGGTAGTCCTCGAAGACGATGCCGCCGATGCCGTCGACGCCGGCGAGCATGCCCACGGCGAGGAAGATGACCAGAATCGGTACGCCGAGGCGATTCGACAGCGAACTCATCAGGATGCTGGCAGCAACCAACAAGGCACCGATAAAAAATAGGTGGTTGATGTTGCCGACGTCCAAATGCGCTCTCCCCGGTCATTGCGGCCCCATGCAGGGGGCATGCCAGCGATTCTAACCTGATGATTTGACGGGCTGTCAAAAAAACGCCCCGCATCGTGCGGGGCGCTGTAACAGGATTTCTAGCGGCTTAGAACCAGGCGTCCTGCATGCCCAGGCAGGTGTCGTCGCGGGCTTCGAGAATGGCAAGCTCATGGGCGCAGCCCGGCACCTCCCAGGTCAGGAAGTAGCGCGCCGCCTGTAGCTTGCCGCGATAGAAGTCGGCATCGGCCGGATTGCCTTCGGCCAGCCCGCGCTCGGCGCGCAGCGCCTGTTCCAGCCAGCGCCAGCCGACCACGGCATGGCCGAACACCTTCAGGTATAGCGCCGAGTTGGCCAGGGTCTGGTTGACCTTGCCGGCCATCAGGTCGCCGAGCAGCGCCTGGGTCACGCTGGTGAGGCGGGCGATGTGCTGCTCCAGCGGCTGGCGCAGTGCGCTCAGCGAGTCGTATTCGGCGGCGTGCGCGCAGCTGGCCTGGATCAAACCGAGCAGCTGGCGCAGGCCGGCGCCCTTGTTCTGCATCAGCTTGCGGCCGAGCAGGTCCAGCGACTGGATGCCGTGGGTGCCTTCGTGGATCGGATTGAGGCGGTTGTCGCGGTAGTACTGTTCCACCGGGTATTCGCGGGTGTAGCCATGCCCGCCGAGAATCTGGATCGCCAGTTCGTTGGCCTTGAGGCAGAACTCCGAGGGCCAGGATTTGACGATCGGCGTGAGCAGGTCGAGCAGCTCGCCGGCGTTGCGTCGCTCCTCGTCGCTCTCCGCGGTGTGCTCGTCGTCCACCAGGCGTGCCGAGTACAGGCCGAGATCGAAAGCGCCTTCGACATAGGCCTTCTGCATCAGCAGCATGCGCTTGACGTCGGTGTGCTCGATGATCGGCACCTGGCTCGAAGCCGGGTCCTTGCCGTCCGGCAGGCGACCCTGCGGACGCTCGCGGGCGTAGTTCAGCGAGTAGAGGTAGCCGGCGTAGCCGAGCATGATCGCGCCCATGCCGACGCCGATGCGCGCCTCGTTCATCATCTGGAACATGTAGGCCAGGCCCTTGTGCGGCTCGCCGACCAGATAGCCGACGCACTCGCCGTTATCGCCGAAGTTCAGCGCGGTGCTGGTGGTGCCGCGCCAACCCATCTTGTGGAACAGGCCGGCGAGGAGCACGTCATTACGCTCGCCGAGGCTGCCGTCGTCGTTGACCAGGAACTTCGGCACGATGAACAGGCTGATGCCCTTCACTCCGGGCGGCGCGTCCGGCAGCTTGGCCAGCACCATGTGCACGATGTTTTCCGACAGCGGGTGGTCGCCGCCGGAAATGAAGATCTTGTTGCCCTTGAGCCGGTAGCTGCCGTCGCCGGCCGGTTCGGCGCGGGTGCGGATGTCCGACAGCGAGGAGCCGGCGTGCGGCTCGGTGAGCGCCATGGTGCCGAAGAAGCGGCCATCGATCATCGGCTGCAGGAACAGGCGCTTCTGCTCGTCGGAGCCGAAGGCCTCGATCAGGTGAGCCGCACCCATGGTCAGCATCGGATAGGAGCTGGTGGCGATGTTGGCCGACTGGAAGTGGGCGAAGCAGGCGCGCGACAGCAGGTTGGGCATCTGCATGCCGCCGTCTTCGAAGTTGCGTCCGGCGTTGTGGAAGCCCGCCTCGATGAAGGCATCGACCGCCGGCTTCACCTCGGGAATCAGCACAGCCTCGCCGTTCTGGTAGACCGGTTCGTGCTCGTCGGACTTGCGGTTGTGTGGGGCGAAGTATTTCTCGGCGATGGTACGTGCGGTGCCGAGGGCGGCATCGAAGGTTTCGCGGCTGTGCTCGGCGAAGCGCTCGCGGCGGGTCAGGGCTTCGGCGTCGAGCACTTCGTAGAGTTCGAAAGCCAGGTTGCGCGGGCAGAGCAGGGTCTCGGTCATGGTCAACCTCCATTTTTATCGACCCGAGTCTAAGGACGGCGGTTTTCCATTGCCTAGCTCCATCCATTGCACTGATGGAGCGTCAACACGGTCGCCCTCGTCTGCTAGCCGAGCAGCTGGCGCATCAGCGAGGCGAGTTCGCCTTCGGCCAGCCCGGCGGCCTGCAGGTGCGCCAGTGTCGCTTCGCGGTGCGTCGCCAGTTGCTGGCGCGCGGCCTGCGGACCGAGCAGCGAGACCACCGTGGCCTTGGCCCGATCCTGCTGGCAATCCTTGCCGGTCTGCTCGGGGCTGAGGCCGTCGGCGATATCGTCGAGCAGCTGGAAAGCCAGGCCCAGTTCGACGGCGAAACCGTGAAGATGCCGCATCAGCGTTCGATCGGCCCCGACCAGCAGCCCGGCCAGGGTCAGCGCAGCGCTAAACAGGGAGCCGGTCTTCAATTGGTTGGTGGTGGTGGCTGCGTCGAGTGGGTGAGCCTGTTGCTGCGCACCGTGCAGGTCGCGGAACTGCCCTCGCACCAGGCCCTGCGCACCGACGGCGCGAGCCAGGATGGCAACCGCTTCGTTGCGCTGTCTGGGCGTCAGGCCCGGCGCGGTGGCGGTGATGCCGTAGGCGTGGCTGAGCAGGGCCACCGAGGCGAGTACGGCGACGTCTTCGCCGAAACGCAGGTGCAGGGTCGGCTGGCCGCGGCGCAGGCTGGCGTTATCCATGCAGGGCATGTCGTCGAGAAACAGCGACGCGGCATGGATCATCTCCAGCGCACAGGCCGGATCCAGGCCGATGGTCGGGTCGCTGCCCAGGTCGCCGAGCGCCAGCAGGAGCAAGAGCGGGCGCAAGCGCTTGCCGGGTGCCAGGGTGCCCTCGCGAAGCGCGAGCGTGACCGTGTCCAGCTCCGATTCGGGAAACGGCAGGCGCAGCGCCAGGCGCTCGTCGACTTGCCGGCGCAGGCGCAGCAGGCTGTCGCATGACGGGAGCGGGAGGCTGGTATTCGGCGTTTGCATGGCGCTGCCCTCGCTGGCGTCCCGGCACGAGCCAGGATGGCGGATAGGTTGTACAACCTGATGGACGGTTTGACAGAAACTTGTACAACTCGTGCCATCGCATAGCACTTTTTTCAGGCCATCACGTCCAATGAAGTCATTCCGGGGAGCCGATTCCATGAGCAAGCAATCGCTGGTCAGCCGCAAGAACGATCATCTGGACATCGTCCTCGATCCCGGGCGCGCGGTGAGCGCAGCAGGGAACGGTTTCGCTGCCTTCCGCTTTGAGCACTGCGCCCTGCCCGAGTTGCACCTGGACCAGATCGACCTGCGCAGTCAGCTGTTCGGGCGGCCGCTACAGGCACCGCTGCTGATCAGCTCCATGACCGGTGGCGCGGCGCGTTCGGCGGCGATCAATGCACATCTGGCCGAGGCGGCGCAGCAGCTGGGCATTGCGATGGCCGTGGGGTCGCAGCGGGTGGCGCTGGAAACCGCGGGTGACCAGGGGCTTACCGGCCAGTTGCGCCAGCTGGCGCCGGATATCCTGCTGCTGGCGAACTTCGGCGCTGCCCAGCTGGTGCGTGGCTATGGCGTGGACGAGGCTCGGCGGGCGGTGGAGATGATCGAAGGCGACGCGCTGATCGTGCACCTCAACCCGCTGCAGGAGGCCGTGCAGGCCGGTGGCGACCGTGACTGGCGCGGCGTGCTGCAGGCGATCGAGGCACTGGCCGCGCGCCTGCCGGTGCCGGTGGTGATCAAGGAGGTCGGCGCGGGTATATCCGCGGCGGTGGCCCGGCGACTGGTCGATGCCGGGGTGGCCGCCATCGATGTGGCTGGTGCCGGCGGCACCAGTTGGGCTGCGGTGGAGGCCGCGCGGGCGGCAGACGCCAGCCAGCAGGCCGTCGCCGAGGCCTTCGCCGACTGGGGCATACCCACGGCGCAGGCACTGCTGGCGGTGCGCGAGGCCTGCCCGGATACGTCGCTGATCGCTTCCGGCGGTATCCGCGATGGCGTCGAGGCGGCCAAGGCGATCCGCCTGGGCGCCGATCTGGTGGGGCAGGCGGCCGGCGTGTTGCAGGCGGCGATGCACAGCAGCGAGGCGGTGGTCAGCCATTTCGAGGTGCTGATCGAGCAGTTTCGCATCGCCTGCTTCTGCACCGGCTCGGCCGATCTCACCGCGCTGCGACAGGCGCGGCTGTTGCAGCTGTCCGCCTGCTGATGCGCGGCCCGGCGCGCCGATGACACATTTTGCGGCGATTGCGCCGCCCTTTCTCAGCCATCTGCGGGCGTTCGAGGCGATCGCCTGGCAGCTGCAGCAACATGGCCACCGCGTGACCTTTATCCAGCAGGCCGATGTCGGCGCGCTGCTGGCCCTACCCGCGGCGTGCTTCGCCGCCATCGGTAGCGACAGCCATCCGCCGGGCTCGCTGGCCGCGGTGGTGCGTCGTGCCGCCAGTCCCGGACCGTTCGGCATTCGCCGGGTGATCGCCGACATGGCGGCGAGCACCGAGCTGTTCTGCCGCGAGGCACCTGCCGTGTTGCGGGCGCTGGAAGTGGAGGCGGTGCTGGCCGACCAGATGGAGCCGGCCGGTGCGCTGCTGGCCGAGCACCTCGGGCTGCCATTCGTTTCCATCGCCTGCGCCCTGCCGTTCAACCGCGAGCCGCGGGTGCCGCTGCCGGTGATGCCCTGGCGTTACCGTGCCACGGACTGGGGCGAGCAGCTCAACCGGCACAGTAGCGGCGTCTACGATCGGCTGATGCGGCCGCACGGCGAAGTGATCGAGCGCTATTGCCGGGCGTTCGGCCTGGCCAGACGCACGAGCCTGAGCGACTGTCTGTCGCCGCTGCTGCAGATCAGCCAGACGGTGGAAGGCTTCGACTTTCCGCGGCAGGCCCTGCCGCCACATTTCCATGCCGTCGGCCCGTTGCGTCGGCCTCTGCAGGCGGAGGGGGAGCTGGACCTGCCGATCGACCGCGCGCGGCCCTTCGTCTTCGCCTCGCTGGGCACGCTGCAGGGCCACCGCTACGGCCTGTTGCGCAGTATCGCCCGCGCCTGTCGGCGGCTCGATGTGCAGCTGTTGATCGCCCATTGCGGTGGGCTGGATGCCGCAGCGGCCGCCAGGCTCCGGCAGGAAGGCGCATGCTGGGTCACCGATTTCGCGCCGCAGCGGGCCGTGCTGGCGCAGGCGTCGGCCGTGGTGACTCATGCCGGGCTGAACACCGTGCTCGATGCCTTGGAGGCGGGTGTGCCGATGCTGGCGCTGCCGATCGCCTTCGACCAGCCCGGCGTCGCCGCGCGTATCGAGCACGCCGGCGTCGGGCTGCGCCTGCTTCCGGCGCTGGCCAGCCCGGCGCGTATCGCCCATGCGCTGCGGCGGCTGCTCGACGAAGCGGCCTTCCGCCAGCGTGCCGCGGTGCTCGGTGAAGAGGTTCGCCAGGCCGGTGGCGCGGCCCGCGCCGCCGAGCTGATCGAAAGCGCGCTCGGCTGCGTGCGGCCTCGGTCGGAGGTGGCCGATGACGCCTGATGCAGACCTGATCCTGGTTGGCGGTGGCCTGGCCAACGGGTTGCTGGCCCTGCGCTTGCGCCAGCAGCGGCCGGAGCTGCGCGTGCTGCTCCTGGAGCAGGGCGAAACCCTCGGCGGCAACCACACCTGGTCGTTTCACCAGCACGACCTGACCCCGGTGCAGCAGGCCTGGCTGGCACCGTTGGTGGAGCAGCGCTGGCCGGGTTACGAGGTGATCTTTCCCGCCCTGCGACGGCAGCTCGGCAGCGGCTACGCGAGCATTTTCTCGTCGCGCTTTCATCAGCACCTGATGGCTGAGCTCGGCGGGCAGATTCGCCTGGGCGTGGAGGTGTCCGCGGTCGAGCCGCAACGCGTTCGGCTGTTCGGCGGGCAGAGCCTGGAGGCCGGGGCGGTGATCGACGGGCGCGGCGTGCGGCGCAGCGCTCAGCTGGCGCTGGGCTTCCAGAAGTTTCTCGGCCAGGAGCTGCGTCTGCAGCAGCCCCATGGCCTGCAGGTGCCGATCATCATGGACGCCAGCGTCGCTCAGAAAGACGGCTATCGCTTCGTCTACGTGCTGCCGCTCAGCGTCGACAGCCTGCTGATCGAAGACACCTACTACGCCGACGGCGATGCGGTGGCGCCAGAGGCACTGCGCGCCAATATCCAGCGCTACGCCGAGGGCCGCGGCTGGGCGATCCGCGAGGTGCTGCGCGAGGAGCAGGGCGTGCTGCCCATCGTGCTGTCCGGCGATATCGCGGCGTTCTGGGGCGAGGCGCGTGGCGTGCCGCAGAGCGGACTGTCGGCCGCGCTGTTCCACCCCACCACGGGCTATTCGCTGCCCGATGCGGTGCGCCTGGCCGACCACCTGGTCGCCCTCGATCGCTGGGACGCAGGCAGCCTGTTCGCCGCGATTCGCGACTATTCCACGCTGCAGTGGCGCCGGCGCGGCTTCTTCCGCCTGCTCAATCGCATGCTGTTCATGGCCGGCCCGGCGGATCGCCGCTGGGCGGTGATGCAGCGTTTCTACCGGCTGCGCGAACCGCTGATCCAGCGCTTCTACGCGGCCGAGCTGACTGCCTGGGACCGCTTGCGCATCGTCTCGGGCAAACCTCCCGTGCCGGTGGGCGAGGCGCTGCGGGCGCTGGCCGCCAGCAATCTGCACAAGGACAGACGATGAACCAGGCAACAGGCGGTGTGAGGCGGGCGGTGGTGATCGGTGCCGGTTTCGGCGGGCTGGCGTTGGCGATCCGCCTGCAGCGCGCCGGCGTCCAGACGACGCTGCTGGAGAAGCGCGACAAGCCGGGCGGCCGCGCCTACGTCTACCACGACCGGGGCTTCACCTTCGACGCCGGGCCGACGGTGATCACCGATCCGCCGGCACTGGAAGAACTCTTCAGCGGCGCCAGCAAGCGCATGGCCGACTATGTCGAGCTGCTGCCGGTCAGCCCCTTCTACCGGCTGTGCTGGGAGGACGGCTACAGCTTCGACTACGTCAACGACCAGGCCCAGCTGGACCGGCAGATCCACGCGCTCAACCCTCGTGACGTGGCCGGCTATCAGCGCTTTCTCGCCTATTCGCGAGCGGTTTACGAGGAGGGCTACGTCAAGCTCGGCACCGTGCCCTTCCTGTCGTTTCGCAGCATGATCGGCGTCGCCCCGCAGCTGGCCAAGCTGCAGGCCTGGCGCAACGTGTACAGCATGGTGGCCAAATTCGTGGAGAACGACCGGCTGCGCCAGGCGCTGTCCTTTCACTCGCTGCTGGTGGGCGGCAATCCGTTCGAGACCTCGTCCATCTACGCGCTGATCCATGCCCTGGAGCGCCAGGGCGGTGTCTGGTTTCCCCGCGGCGGCACCGGGGCGCTGGTGCAGGGGATGGTCCGGCTGTTCGAAGATCTGGGCGGCAGGCTGGAGCTGAACGCCGAGGTCGCGCGGATCGAGCTGGAGGCCGGACGCGCGAAGGCCGTGATCACCGGTGACGGGCGCCGCTTCGACACCGATGCGGTGGCGTCCAACGCGGATGTGGTCAACACCTACAAGCAGCTGCTCGGGCATGAGGAGCGTGGTCGCGACGAGGCCAAACGGCTCTCCGGCAAGCGTTTTTCGATGTCCCTGTTCGTCATCCATTTCGGTCTCAAGCGCCGTCATGAGCACCTGCAACATCACACGGTGTGTTTCGGCCCGCGTTATCGCGAGCTGATCGACGAGATCTTCAAGCGCGAGACGCTGGCCGACGACTTTTCCCTCTACCTGCACGCGCCCTGCGTCACCGATCCTTCGCTGGCGCCGGAAGGCTGCGCCAGCCATTACGTGCTGGCGCCGGTGCCGCACCTGGGCACGGCGGATATCGACTGGGCGGAGGAGGGGCCGAAGTACCGCGACCGCATCTTCGAGTACCTGGAGCGGCACTACATGCCGGGGCTGCGTGGCGATCTGGTGACCCACCGGATCTTCACGCCGCAGGATTTTCGCGACGAGCTCAACGCCCATCTGGGCTCGGCGTTTTCGCTGGAGCCGATCCTCACCCAGAGCGCCTGGTTCCGCCCGCACAACCGCGACGACGTGATTCCCAACCTCTATATCGTCGGCGCCGGCACTCACCCGGGTGCCGGCGTGCCGGGCGTCGTCGGTTCGGCCAAGGCCACCGCCGGGCTGATGCTGGAGGACTTCATGCTGAAGGGGCAGGCCGGATGAACGATCAGGTCATCGATCACTCCACTCAGGCGATCAATGTCGGCTCCAAGAGCTTCGCCGCGGCGGCGAAGCTGTTCGACGAGCGCACCCGCCAGAGCGCGGTGATGCTCTACGCCTGGTGCCGTCATTGCGACGATGTGATCGACGGCCAGACGCTGGGGCATGGCCAGGTCGAGGGCGATCGCAACAGCGGTGAGGCGCGGCTGGCCGAGCTGGTCGATCTCACCGAGCGCGCCTATGCCGGCGAGCCGATGGTCGATCCGGCGTTCGCCGCCCTCCAGCAGGTGATCCAGCGTCATCGGATTCCCAAGGCCCATCCGCTGGAGCATCTGGCGGGTTTTCGCATGGATGTGCGGGGCTACCGCTACCAGACCCTCGACGACACCTTGCTGTACTGCTACCGCGTTGCCGGCGTGGTGGGCCTGATGATGGCGCGGGTGATGGGCGCCGAGGCGGAGCCGACGCTGGATCGCGCCTGTGATCTGGGCTTGGCCTTTCAGCTGACCAACATTGCCCGCGATATCGTCGAGGATGCGCAGATCGGGCGCGTCTACCTGCCGGCCGAGTGGCTGGCGGAGGTGGGTATTCCGGAGGACGAGGTCGCGCTGCCTCAGCATCGTGCCGCGTTGGCGACGCTGGCGGCGCGACTGGTGGATCTGGCCGAGCCCTACTATCGCTCTGCGTCTCAGGGCCTGCGCGACCTGCCGCTACGCTCGGCCTGGTCGATTGCCACGGCTCATGGCGTTTACCGGCAGATCGGCGTCGAGGTGAAAGCGCGCGGCGCGGCGGCCTGGGATGCGCGGGTGTCGACCAGCAAAGGGCAGAAGCTGCAGTTCCTGCTGGGGGGCGGCGTGCTGGCGCTGGCCTCGCGGCGGATGCAGGTCAGGCCGCGTCCTGACGATCTCTGGAGACGTCCTCGCTAGATGCACCCTGGTGCTTGCGCAGCGGCCCGTCGTGCAGCTCGCGCAGCTGGCGCTTGAGCACCGCCAGCGGCGGCGCGTAGAGAAAGCCGAAGGATACGCAGCGCTCCTTGCCTTCGACCGCATGGTGCAGACGGTGCGCCTGATACAGCCGCTTGAGATAGCCGTTGCGCGGCACGTAGCGCAGCGGCCAGCGGTGATGGACCAGCCCGTCATGAGCGACGAAATAGAGAAAACCGTAGGCCGTCATCCCGGCGCCGATCCATTCCAGCGGGTGATAACCGGCCGTGCCCAGGGCGATCAGCAGGATCGCCACGCCAGCGAACACCACCGCATAGAGGTCGTTCTTCTCGAACCAGCCGTTGCGCGGCTCGTGGTGCGACTTGTGCCAGCCCCAGCCCCAGCCGTGCATCACGTACTTGTGTGCCCACCAGGCGAAGACTTCCATGCCGGCCAGGGTGGCCAGGAAGACGAGCGTATTGGTCAGTGGACTCATGACGGGATTCCGTGTGACGTGCGGTCGATTCTACGCCCCGTCGCGGCGGCTCAGGGCTCGCCGCGACGGAATGCGTAATGACTCAGGCCTGCCAGCCGCCGGCAAGTTCACGAGTCAGCTGGCCGGCCGGGATCTCCCGGCAGCCGCTGACATTTTGCCCGGCCCACAGCGGCGTGCAGTGATCCAGGCCCTGCTTCTCGGTCTGGGCGCGCAGCGCACCGATGGCGTTGCCGGCCAGCGGAAAGGGCGGAACCCCTTCGGGCAGCGGACCCAGTTCGCGCATGATGCGGTTGACGATGCCGCGTGCCGGACGCCCGCTGAACAGGGTGGTCAGCGCGGTATGCACTGCCTGCGGGCTCTTCAGCGCGGCGCGATGCAGCGCATTGGTGCGGCTCTCCGGGCACAGCAGGTAGGCGGTGCCCAGTTGCACACCAGCGGCGCCCAGGGCCTGCGCTGCCGTCACGCCCTGGGCATCGGCGATGCCGCCGGCGGCGACCACCGGTACGTCCAGCGCGGCGACCAGTTGCGGCAGCAGGGCGAAGGTGCCGAGTTGGGTGGTCAGGTCCTCGCTGAGGAAGATGCCGCGGTGGCCGCCGGCCTCCAGACCTTGGGCGATCACCAGGTCGACGCCGTGCTGCTGCAACCAGAGGCCTTCGGCGACCGTTGTCGCGCTGGACGCGATCTTCGCCCCGGTGGCGCGGGCGCGTTGCAGCAGGTCAGGCGCCGGCAGGCCGAAGTGGAAGCTGACCAGTGCGGGCCTGTGCCGCTCCAGCACCGCGGCCATTGCCGCGTCGAACGGCTGGCGGGTTGCGCCGGCCGGAATGTTGGCTGGGTCAATGTCGAATTCGGCGAACATGGGTGCGAGCATCCGGTGCCAGGCGTCGAAGGCCGTCGGGTCGGCGGCTGGCGTCTGGTGGCAGAAGAAGTTGACGTTGTAGGGTCGGTCGGTCAGCGCCTCGATGGCGGTCAGCTCGGCGTCCAGCGCTGCCGCATCGAGCATGCCGGCCGGGATCGAACCCAGCCCGCCGGCCTCGCACACCGCCGCGGCCAGCAGGTGATTCTGCGCACCGGCCATGGGTGCCTGGATGATCGGGTGCTCGATGCCGAAGAGATCGCGCAGGTCCATGGGGCAGCTCCGTTCAGTCGTCGTGGGGCGTCACTGTAGCCCGTGTCGGTGGCCGGGGAAAACGACGCCGGTCATGCCGGGCCTGCGTTGGGCAGGGCCGACAGGTAAACTGCGCCGCTCTCCAGGAGGATCAGATGAACTACCGCCACGCCTTCCATGCCGGCAACCACGCCGATGTGCTCAAACACCTGGTGTTGAGCCGGATCTTCGCCCTGCTGTCGCGCAAGGAGGCCCCGTTCGCCTACCTCGACAGCCACGCCGGCGTCGGCCTCTACGACCTGGCCGGCGACCAGGCCAGCCGTACCGGCGAGTGGCTGCAGGGCATCGCCCGCATCTGGCAGGCCGAAACCCGCCCGGCGCTGCTAGACGACTACCTCGGCGTGATCCGCTCGCTCAACCCGGACGGCGCGCTGCGCTACTACCCGGGCTCGCCGGAACTGGCGCGGCAGCTGACCCGCGAGCAGGATCGGCTGCAGCTCAACGAGAAGCATCCCGAGGATGGCGCCCTGCTCAAGGACAACATGTCCGGCGACCGCCGCGTGGCGGTGCACCGGGGCGAGGGCTGGCATGTGCCGCGGGCGCTGATGCCGACCCGCGAGAAGCGCGTGGTGCTGCTGATCGACCCGCCATTCGAACAGGCCGACGAACTGAGCCGATGCGTCACGGCGCTCAAGGAAGCGCTCGGCCGCATGCGCCAGACCATCGGCGTGATCTGGTACCCGATCAAGGACGAGCGCCAGCTCAAACGCTTTTATCAGGACCTCGCCCGCAGCGGCGCCCCGAAACTGCTGCGCGCCGAACTGTTCGTCCACCCCGCCGACGACGCCAGCCGCCTGGCCGGCTCGGGCCTGGCCATCGTCAACCCGCCGTGGGGTCTGGAGGATGAACTGCGAGAGCTGTTGCCCTGGTTGGCCGAGCAGTTGGCGCAGAGCCAGGGTGGCTGGCGGCTGGACTGGCTGATCGAAGAGGCCTGAGCCGCCGAGATCGCCGCCTGGTGGACCGCCACCCGGTGGATCGCCACCCGGTGGATCGATAAAGCGCGATCCACCCTACGCAGACGCCTGGATTCGTAGGGTGGATGTCGCTTTTCACATCCACCGTCACGGGGCTGAAGTCGCTCCGCTTGGCCGTCCTCAGAACAGCCTGAGCGGCTCTTCCTGCAACGCCGACATCTGCTCGCGCAGGATCAGCACCTGGTCGCCCCAGTAGCGCTCGCTGCCGAACCAGGGAAAGCTCATGGGGAAGGCCGGGTCTTCCCAGCGTCGTGCCAGCCAGGCGCTGTAGTGCATCAGCCGCAGCGCGCGCAGGGCCTCGATCAGCGGCAGCTCGCGCGGGGCGAAATCGTGGAATTCGTTGTAGCCGTCCACCAGTTCGGCCAGCTGGGCGAGCCGCTCGTGTCGCTCGCCGGCGAGCATCATCCACAGGTCCTGCACCGCCGGGCCCATGCGGCAGTCGTCGAGGTCGACCAGATAGAAGGCATCGTCGCGGGCGAGGATATTGCCCGGGTGGCAATCGCCATGCAGGCGGATCGGGGTGAAGCTGGTGCTGGCGAAGACATCCTCGACTCGCTTGAGCAGGTCCCGCGCCACCGACTCGTAGGCCGGCAGCAGGCTCCGCGGCACGAAGTCGCCTTCCAGCAACGTGCTCAGCGAATCATGGCCGAAGTTCTGCACGCCCAGGGTTTCGCGGTGCTCGAACGGGCGGTTGGCGCTTACCGCATGCATGCGGCCCAGCAGCTGGCCTAGGCGATAGAGCTGGTCGAGATTGCCGGGCTCCGGTGCGCGGCCGCCGCGGCGCGGGAAGAGGGCGAAGCGAAAGCCGGCGTGCTCGAACAGCGTCGTGCCGTTGCGCTCCAGCGGTGCCACCACCGGCACCTCGTGCTCGGCCAGTTCCAGACTGAACTGGTGCTCCTCGAGGATCGCCGCGTCGCTCCAGCGGCCCGGACGATAGAACTTGGCGATCAGCGGCGTTTCGTCTTCAATGCCCACCTGATAGACGCGGTTCTCGTAGCTGTTGAGCGCCAGCACGCGGGCATCGCTGAGGTAGCCGATGCTTTCCACGGCGTCGAGGACCAGGTCCGGCGTGAGTGTGTCGAAGGGATGGGACATGACCGGCTCCGCTGACTAGGTCGTCCAGTGTACGCCCTCCATCGGTCGGCGGCTTCATTCGCCGGGTTTCGGGGTGCGCGCCAGGCAATAGACATCGACCCGTTCGGCGCCGGCGCGCTTGAGCAGGCGCGCAAGGGCTTCGGCGGTGGCGCCGGTGGTCAGCACATCGTCGACCAGCGCCAGATGCCGGCCCTTGACGTCGGCACCGGCTGCGATGGCGAAGGCCTGACGCAGGTTGCGGCGGCGGGTGGCGGCGTCCAGCTGCTGCTGAGCCGGTGTGTCGAGTACACGTTCGAGCACGCGGGCGTCGGTGGCGATGCCCAGTGGGCGGCTCAGCCAGTCGGCGAGCATCTGCGCCTGGTTGAAACCGCGCTGGCGCAAGCGCCGACGGGCCAATGGCACCGGCAGCAGCAGGTCCGGCCGCGGCAGCCCATCGGCGAAGGCATGCTCAAGATGATGGGCCAGGCGTTCGCCGAGCAGCCGGCCATAGGGCCAGCGTGCCTGGTGCTTGAAGCGGGTGATCAGCGCATCCACTGGGAAGGCGAAGCGCCAGGGCACTTCGACGTGATCGTAGCTCGGCGGTCGCTTCAGGCATTCGCCACAGACCAGCCAGCGGCTGGGCAGCGGGACCGCACAGACCGTGCACCGAGCGTCGAGCCACGGCAGATCCGCCTCGCAGGGGCTGCACAGTGGCTGACCCTCGCAGCGCTCGTCGCAGAGCAGGCAGTGCTGTTCAATAATTGACCAGTTGTTAACCATGATTCCCTTCCTGGTTGACAGCGTATCGGGCTTGGCTAACCATTCAACATCCGTGTCAGGCCGCCGAGCCGCTATTAATTACAAGGAATGCCCATGAGCGCCACCTCCGCTTCCGTTACCCGCCACGACTGGTCCCTCGCCGAGGTCAAGGCGCTCTTCGAGCAACCCTTCAACGACCTGCTGTTCCAGGCGCAGACCGTGCATCGCCAGCACTTCGACCCCAATCGTGTTCAGGTTTCGACGCTGCTCTCGATCAAGACCGGCGCCTGCCCGGAAGACTGCAAGTACTGCCCGCAGTCTGGTCACTACAACACCGGCCTCGATAAAGAGAAACTGATGGAAGTGCAGAAAGTGCTGGAGGCCGCAGCCGAGGCCAAGGCCATCGGGTCCACCCGCTTCTGCATGGGCGCGGCCTGGAAGCATCCGTCAGCCAAGGACATGCCCTATGTGCTGAAGATGGTCGAGGGCGTCAAGGCGATGGGCCTGGAAACCTGCATGACCCTCGGCAAGCTGGATCAGGAGCAGACCCGCGCCCTGGCCGCTGCGGGCCTGGACTACTACAACCACAATCTGGATACCTCGCCGGAGTACTACGGCAACATCATCACCACCCGCACCTACGGCGAGCGTCTGGAGACGCTGAGCTACGTGCGCGAGGCGGGGATGAAGATCTGTTCCGGCGGAATCCTCGGCATGGGTGAGTCGCTGGACGATCGCGCCGGCCTGCTGATCCAGCTGGCCAACCTGCCCGAGCACCCGGAGTCGGTGCCGATCAACATGCTGGTCAAGGTCAAGGGCACGCCGCTGGCCGAGGAACAGGACGTCGATCCGTTCGACTTCATCCGCATGCTCGCGGTGGCGCGGATCATGATGCCGAAATCCCATGTGCGTCTGTCGGCCGGGCGTGAACAGATGAACGAGCAGATGCAGGCCCTGGCCTTCTTCGCGGGTGCCAATTCGATCTTCTATGGCGAGAAGCTGCTGACCACCGCCAACCCGCAGGCGGACAAGGACATGCAGCTGTTCGCGCGTCTGGGCATCAAGCCGGAAGAACGTCAGGAGCACGCCGACGAGGTGCACCAGGCAGCCATCGAGCAGGCGCTGATCGAGCAGCGCGACAGCAAGCTGTTCTACAACGCCGCGGTCTGATCTTCTCGCCGGGGGGATGAGCGTCGCGTTCGTCCTCCCGGTGCCTGCTCTGGTTTCTTCGCGGTGACGGCCCGCTTGCGGTTGTTCACCGTCTCCGGTTTCTACCATGACATTCGATCTCGCTTCCCGCCTCGCCGCCCGTCGTGCCAAGCACCTCTACCGCCGGCGTCCGCTGCTGCAGAGTCCGCAAGGGCCTGAGGTGACGGTCGACGGTGAACGCCTGCTGGGGTTCAGCTCCAACGACTACCTGGGCCTGGCCAACCATCCCGAGGTGATTGACGCCATGCAGCAGGGCGCTGCGAAGTGGGGCGTGGGCGGCGGTGCTTCGCATCTGGTGATCGGTCACAGCACGCCGCATCACCGGCTGGAGGAGGCGCTCGCCGAGTTCACCGGCCGGCCGCGTGCGCTGCTGTTTTCAACCGGGTACATGGCGAATCTGGCTGCGGTTACCGCGCTGGTCGGGCAGGGCGACACGGTGCTGGAGGATCGGCTCAATCACGCCTCCCTACTCGATGCCGGGCTGCTCAGCGGTGCGCGCTTCTCGCGCTACCTTCACAACGATGCCGAGAGCCTCGCCAAGCGCTTGGACAAGGCCAGCGGCAACACCCTGGTGGTCACCGATGGCGTGTTCAGCATGGACGGTGATCTCGCGGAGCTGCCGGCGATCTGCACCGAGGCAAAGCGGCACGGCGCCTGGGTGATGGTCGACGATGCCCACGGCTTCGGCCCGCTGGGCGCGACGGGCGGCGGCATCGTCGAGCATTTCGGCCTGAGCATGGATGACGTGCCGGTGCTGGTCGGTACGCTGGGCAAGGCCTTCGGTACCGCCGGCGCCTTCGTGGCCGGCAGCGAGGAGCTGATCGAAACGCTGATCCAGTTCGCCCGGCCTTACATCTACACCACCAGCCAGCCGCCAGCGGTGGCCTGTGCCACACTTAAAAGCCTGGAGCTGCTGCGCAGCCAGGGCTGGCGGCGTGAACACCTGAGTCGACTGGTGGCGCGTTTCCGCGAAGGTGCGGCGCGGATCGGCCTGACGCTGATGGCCAGCCCGACGCCGATCCAGCCGGTGCTGGTGGGCAGCAGCGCGCGGGCGCTGCGGCTGTCGGCCTTGCTGCGCGAGCGCGGCATCCTGGTCGGCGCTATCCGCCCGCCCACCGTTCCGGCCGGCAGCGCGCGATTGCGGATCACCCTCACCGCGGCCCATACCGACGCGCAGCTGGAGCGCCTGCTGGAGGCGCTGGCCGAGTGCTGGGCTCTGATGCCCGAGGAGTGCGACGATGCGTGATCGACTGACCCTGCTGCCGGGCTGGGCCTATGGCCGCGCTGCCCTCGAACCGCTGGCCGAACTGCTGCGCGAACGTGAACCGCGTTTGCAGGTCGAGATCGCCCCGTTGCCTGCACTGGAACAGCCCGGCGCCTGGCTCGACGAACTGGATGCGCGTCTGCCATCGGACAGCTGGTTGGCCGGCTGGTCGCTGGGCGGCATGCTGGCCACGCAACTGGCCGCGCGTCGCGGCGACAGTTGCCCCGGCCTGATCACCATCTGCAGCAACCCCTGCTTTCGCAGCCGTGACGACTGGCCGACGGCGATGCCCGCGGACGTGTTCGATGCCTTCGAAGAGGCCTTCCGCCTCGGTCCGGACGATACGCGCAAGCGCTTCAGTTTGCTCTGCAGTCGCGGCGCTTACGATCCGCGCACCCTTGCCCGGCAGTTGCAGGTGAGTCTGCTGGAGCAACCGCAGGCCGTGGCGGCCGCGGGCCTGCGCCTGCTCGCCGAACTGGACGGGCGCGCGGCGCTGCAGCGTTACGTCGGGCCACAGCTGCACCTGTTTGCCGGCAGCGATGCGCTGGTCCCCGCCACTGCGGCTGATGCCTTGCTGGCCTGCCTGCCGGATGTGGAGGTTGATGTGCTGGCCAATGCCAGCCATGGCCTGCCGCTCGAGCGCGCCGAAGACGTGGCGACGGCCATGCTGGCCTTCATGGGCGAGGGCGAGGATGACTGACAGCACCACCCTGTTGCCGGACAAGCGCCAGGTCGCCGCGTCCTTTTCCCGTGCTGCGGCCAGCTACGACAGCGTCGCGGCCCTGCAGCGGCAGGTCGGCAACCAGCTGCTGGCGCGGCTGCCCGCCGATCTGCAGGTCACCAGCTGGCTCGATCTGGGCAGCGGTACCGGCTATTTCTCTCGCGCACTGGCAGCAGCGTTTCCCCAGAGCGACGGCATCGCGCTGGATATCGCCGAGGGCATGCTGCGTCATGCCCGGCCGCAGGGCGGTGCGCGCCATTTCGTGGCCGGCGATGCCGAGCGCTTGCCGCTGCGCGATGCTGGCCTGGACCTGATCTTTTCCAGCCTGGCCCTGCAGTGGTGCGAGGATTTCGCCAGCGTGCTTGGCGAAGCACGCCGCGCGCTGCGCCCGGGCGGCACCTTCGCCTTCAGCAGCCTGTGCGTCGGCACCCTGCAGGAGCTGCGTGACAGCTGGCAGGTGGTGGATGGCTTCACCCACGTCAACCGCTTTCGCACCCTGGAAACCTACCAGCGGCTCTGCCAGGACAGCGGTCTGCGACTGCTCGGCCTCGAAGTTCGTCCAGAGGTGCTGCATTTCCCCGATCTGCGCCAGCTGACCCACGAACTCAAGGCGCTCGGCGCGCACAACCTCAACCCCGGTCGACCGGGCGGGCTGACCGGTCGCGCACGCATCCGAGCGCTGGTCGACGCCTACGAGCGCTACCGCCAGGCCGAGGGGCTGCCCGCCACCTATCAGGTCGTCTACGGGATTCTGCGTAAGGAACCATGATGAGTCGCGCCTTCTTCATCGCCGGCACCGATACCGACGTCGGCAAAACCACCATCGCCGCCGGCCTTTTGCATGCCGCGCGCTCACAGGGGTTGTCCACCGCGGCGATCAAGCCGATCGCCTCTGGCTGCGAGCTGACCGACTCCGGCTTGCGCAACAGCGATGCGCTGGCGCTGCAGGCCGAATGCAGCCCGGCGCTGGAATACGCGGCGGTCAACCCGTTCGCCTTCGCGCCGGCGATCGCGCCGCACATTGCCGCTCGTGAAGCCGGTGTCGAGCTGAGTGCCGAACGCCTGGTTCAGGTGATACGTCCGGTGTTGGCGCGGCAGGCCGATTTCACCCTGGTGGAAGGTGCGGGTGGCTGGCGCGTGCCGCTCAGCGCGCGGGAAAGTCTTTCGGCGGTTGCGCAGGCACTGGGTTTGCCGGTGATCCTGGTGGTCGGCGTGCGGCTGGGCTGCATCAATCACGCGGTGCTCAGTGCCGAGGCGATTGCCCGGGATGGGCTGGCACTGGCCGGCTGGGTGGCCAACATCGTCGACCCGGCAACCTCGCGTCTGGAGGAGAATCTGGCGACGCTGGCCGAGCTGCTGCCAGCGCCCTGTCTCGGCCGTGTGCCGCGTCTGGACCAGCCAGATGCTCAGGAGGTCGCCCGCCATCTGTCGCTCGGCGCCCTGCAACTGCCGAGCGGTCGAGGTTCCACGAACTAGCGCCTTGCCGGCGCAACCGGCATCTGCTTGAATGCTGGCAACCTGATAGCGCGTGGAGCGAACCATGCAGATCACCAACAGCCTCATGGGCGCCGGGCTGAGCGCCTTCCAGAACGGCCAGCAGCGCGTCGAGCAGGCCGCAACGAGCATCGCCTCCGCCAGTGCATCCGCGCTGGGCAATTCCCAGGCGGTCGCCGAACTCACCGAAGAGCTGATCCAGCTGAAAGTCGGCGAGCACACTGCCAAGCTCGGCGCCCGCATGATCCAGAGCGCCGACGAAGTGCTCGGTACGCTGATCGACACCCAGGCCTGATCAGACCTCCCGCTTTCCCTTCCCCCGCAGCGCGACTCCTTTAGTTCGCCGGGCCTGCTCGGCTGTTCCCGCGCTCGTTGCCGGTTTCGCCGGCGCCCGTGTCATGGGTCAAGCGATTGCAACAATGCGTTTCCAACACGCTCGTCCGTCTTGCCCGGTATCGGGGCGGGTGCGACTGTGCCCCATGATCTGGCCGATTCAGCCTACCGACGTCAGCCCTTCACCTGCTTGACATCGCTCAGGTCGAAACGTATGTTTCAAACGCCTGTTTGACCCTTCGGGCGAATCGTCCGACGGTCGGAATCGAATTCGAATGACCGGGCTTGCCGGTCAGCTGCAACAAGAACTCACCGCTGAGGTTTACGCTATGCCCGATTACAAGGCCCCCTTGCGCGATATCCGCTTCGTACGTGACGAGCTGCTCGGCTACGAGGCGCACTATCAGAGCCTCCCGGGATGTGAAGACGCCACCCCGGACATGGTCAATGCCATTCTCGATGAAGGCGCAAAGTTCTGTGAGCAGGTACTCGCTCCGCTGAACCGCGTCGGCGACATTGAAGGCTGTACTTGGAGCGAGTCGGGCGTGAAGACGCCGACCGGTTTCAAGGAAGCTTACGAGCAGTACGTGGCAGGCGGCTGGCCGAGCCTGGCCCATGACGTCGAGCACGGCGGTCAGGGTCTGCCCGAATCCCTCGGTTTGGCGATCAGCGAAATGATCGGTCAGGCCAACTGGTCCTGGGGCATGTACCCCGGCCTGTCCCATGGCTGCATGAACACCATCGCCACCCACGGTACCGACGATCAGAAGCACACCTACCTGACCAAGCTGGTATCCGGCCAGTGGACCGGTACGATGTGCCTGACCGAGCCGCACTGCGGTACCGATCTGGGCATGCTGCGCACCAAGGCTGAGCCCCAGGCCGACGGCAGCTACAAGCTGAACGGCACCAAGATCTTCATTTCCTCCGGTGAGCACGACATGGCCGAGAACATCGTCCATATCGTACTGGCTCGCCTGCCCGATGCTCCGGCTGGTACCAAGGGCATTTCCCTGTTCATCGTGCCCAAGTTCCTGCCCAACGCCGAAGGCGAGAAGGGGGAGCGCAACGGTGTGAACTGTGGTTCGCTGGAACACAAGATGGGCATCCACGGCAACGCGACCTGCGTCATGAACTTCGACGGCGCCACCGGTTTCCTGATCGGGCCGCCGAACAAGGGCCTGAACGCTATGTTCACCTTCATGAACACCGCGCGCCTGGGTACCGCACTGCAGGGTCTGGCGCACGCCGAGATCGGTTTCCAGGGCGGCATCAAGTACGCCCGCGAGCGCCTGCAGATGCGTGCGCTGAGCGGTCCCAAGGCGCCGGAAAAGCCCGCCGATCCGATCATCGTGCATCCGGACGTGCGTCGCATGCTGTTGACCATGAAGGCGTTCGCCGAGGGCAACCGCGCAATGGTTTACTTCACCGCCAAGCAGGTCGACATCGTCAAGAACAGCCAGGATGAAGAGCAGAAGAAGCAGGCCGACACGCTGCTGGCCTTCCTCACGCCGATCGCCAAGGCATTCATGACCGAAGTGGGCTTCGAAGCGGCCAACCACGGCGTGCAGATCTACGGTGGTCACGGTTTCATCGCCGAGTGGGGCATGGAGCAGAACGTGCGTGACGCGCGTATCTCCATGCTGTACGAGGGCACCACCGGCATCCAGGCGCTGGACCTGCTGGGCCGCAAGGTGCTGATGACCCAGGGTGAGGCACTGAAGTCCTTCACCAAGATCGTGCACAAGTTCTGCCAGAACCAGGAAGGCAACGAAGCCATCAAGGAATTCGTCACCCCCCTGGCCCAGCTGAACAAGGAGTGGGGCGAGCTGACCATGAAGATCGGCATGGCGGCGATGAAAGACCGCGAAATGGTCGGTGCGGCGTCCGTCGATTACTGCATGTATTCTGGTTACGCCTGCCTCGCCTATTTCTGGGCTGACATGGCTCGGGTTGCTGCCGAGAAGCTTGCTGAAGGCACTTCTGATGAGGCGTTCTACAAGGCCAAGTTGCAGACCGCGCGCTTCTACTTCCAGCGCATCCTGCCGCGTACCCGTATGCATGTGGACGCGATGCTGTCCGGCGCCGACAACCTGATGCAGATGGCCGAGGAAGATTTCGCACTCGGCTACTGATCGGTTGCTGCTGAAGAAAGCCGCTGCATTCGCAGCGGCTTTTTTTTGCGCCATGCCATTGCCGGTTTACCAAGCGGTTGCGGTTTCGCGACCTTTTGGCTGCACAACCGCGACCGTTAAGGCAAAATGCCAGCTTTTCTCGCTGCGCCGGTATTCTCGTGTCGCGCCCCTATTCGCCTCGCTTCAGCCACTTCCTTGCACCGCTGGCATTGCTGCTTGGCGGCGAGGCGATCGCACGCCAGGTCGTGCTGAACGAGTTCTTCACTTCGCTGTACAACGTGCTGCCGACGGTACTGTTGCTGCTCGGTGGGGCGCTGTGCGCGATGTACGGCCGCATTCGCGAGCTATTCCTGCTGCTGTGCGTCTATATCGCCTATTTCCTGCTCGACACTCACGCCGACTATTACCGGGCCCATGGCAGATTGCTGGACGACGCGGCGCTGACGTTCCATCTGTGCAGTCTGTTGCTACCGCTTTCATATGGCTTGTATGGCCTGTGGCGAGAGCGCAGCCACCTGGCACAGGATGGTCTGGCCCGGGCGGCGGTGCTGTTTGCCCTGGGCGTCGTTGCGGTCGCGTTGGCGAAGCGATTTCCGGAGGCGCTGCACGCCTGGCTGGTGGTGATCCGCTGGCCATCGCTGCAGGCCGATTGGCTGCCGCTCATCCAGCTGGCCTATCCCGCTTTCATCGTTGCGCTGGCGCTGCTGGTGGTGCAGTACCTCCGGCAGCCCAGGCCTTCACATGCGGCGCAGATCGTCGCGCTGATCGCCTTGCTGCTGATGCTGCCTCAGACGTTCAGTCGCATCGCCGCACTGAACATCCTCAGCAGCCACGTGTTGCTCATGCTGGTCGTGGCCATCGCTCACGAAGCCTATCTCATGGCCTTTCGCGACGAGCTGACCGGTCTGCCGGGGCGGCGTGCGCTGAACGAGCGACTGCAGCGCCTCGGCCGGCAGTACGTGCTGGCCATGGCGGACGTGGATCATTTCAAGAGTTTCAACGATACCCATGGCCATGATGTCGGCGACCAGGTGCTGAAGATGGTGGCCAGCCGCCTACGCAAGGTCGGTGGTGGCGGGCGCGCCTATCGCTACGGTGGCGAGGAGTTCACTCTGGTGTTTCCGGGGCGTAGCGTCGAGCAGTGTCTGCCGCACCTGGAGGCTGTCCGCCAAGCGATTGAGGGGTACGCCCTGCAACTGCGTGACGCCAGCAAGCGACCCAAGGATGACCGCCAGGGACGTATGGCGCGTGGTCATTCGTCGACAGCGCAGGTGTCGGTGACCATCAGTATCGGGGTGGCCGAGCGGCAGAGCGACCAGCGCAGCCCGGAGGAAGTCATCAAGGCGGCCGATCAGGCGCTGTATGGCGCCAAGAAGGCCGGCCGCAATTGTGTTCGGGTGCATGGCAGCGGGCGCGGCGCAGTGCGTATGGCCGGCCATTCGCGTTAGGGCTGTAGCGGTTCGCTTATGACCGCACAAAACTATCTGGTCATAAAAAGACGCTTAATCCTGTCCTGGTTGTTCGGTTAGACTCGCTGGAAACGGCCCACAGTGGCTGCAACCCAGTGTCTTGCGAGGAACCTTGCCATGGCTGACTACCAAGCGCCGCTGCGCGACATGCGTTTTGTCCTGAATGAAGTCTTCGATGCGCCGAAGCTCTGGCAGGCGCTGCCAGCCCTGGCCGAGGTGGTCGACGCGGAAACCGCCGACGCGATCCTCGAAGAGGCCGGCAAGATCACCGCCAACAGCATCGCCCCGCTCAATCGCAGTGGTGACGAAGAGGGTTGCCGCTGGGACGGCGGTGCGGTGTCGACACCGGCCGGCTATCGCGAGGCCTATCAGCTGTACGCCGAAGGTGGCTGGGTGGGTGTCGGTGGTGACCCGGCATTCGGTGGCATGGGCATGCCCAAGGTCATCTCGGCGCAGGTGGAGGAGATGATGAACTCCGCCAGCCTGGCGTTCGGTCTGTATCCGATGCTGACGTCCGGCGCCTGCTTGTCGATCTACGCCCATGCCAGCGAAGAGCTTAAGCAGAAGTACCTGCCGAACATGTACGCCGGCGTCTGGTCCGGTTCCATGTGCCTGACCGAACCGCATGCCGGTACCGACCTCGGCATCATCCGCACCAAGGCCGAGCCGCAGGCCGATGGCTCCTACAAGGTCAGCGGCACCAAGATCTTCATCACGGGCGGCGAGCACGACCTGACCGACAACATCATCCATCTGGTACTGGCCAAGCTGCCGGATGCGCCGGCCGGTTCGCGCGGCATCTCCCTGTTCCTGGTGCCGAAGGTTCTGGTCAATGACGACGGCTCGCTCGGCGAGCGCAACTCGCTGTCCTGCGGTTCGATCGAACACAAGATGGGCATCCAGGCGTCCGCCACCTGCGTGATGAACTTCGATGGTGCCACCGGCTGGATGGTCGGCGAACCCAACAAGGGTCTGGCGGCGATGTTCACCATGATGAACTACGAGCGTCTGGGCGTCGGTATCCAGGGCTTGGCCACTGGCGAGCGTTCCTACCAGAGCGCCATCGAGTACGCTCGCGAGCGCATCCAGAGCCGTGCCCCGACTGGCCCGGTGGCGCAGGACAAGGCCGCCGATCCCATCATCGTGCATCCCGATGTGCGGCGCATGCTGCTGACCATGAAGGCCTTGAACGAAGGTGGGCGAGCCTTCTCCAGCTACGTCGCGCTGCAGCTCGATATCGCCAAGTTCAGCGACGACGAAGCGGCACGGCAGCGGGCCGAGGCGCAGGTTGCGCTGCTGACGCCGGTGGCCAAGGCCTTCCTCACCGACATGGGATTGGAAACCACTGTGCATGGTCAGCAGGTGTTCGGCGGCCACGGCTTCATTCGCGAATGGGGCCAGGAGCAACTGGTGCGCGACTGTCGTATTACCCAGATCTACGAAGGCACCAACGGCATCCAGGCGCTGGACCTGGTCGGACGCAAGATTGTCGGCAGCGGCGGCACCATGTATCAGGCGTTCGTCGATGAGATCCGCGCGTTCGTCGCCAGTGCCGGTGCGGATCTGCGCGAGTTCACCGAGCCCCTCAAGGCTGCGCTGGACAATCTGGACGAGCTGACCGCCTGGGTGATCGATCAGGCCAAGACCAATCCGAACGAGATCGGCGCCGCTTCGGTCGAGTACCTGCACGTGTTCGGCTACACCGCGTACGCCTACATGTGGGCGCGGATGGCGGCGGTTGCACTGGCCAAGCAGGGCGAGGGCGATTTCTATCAGAGCAAGCTGGGCACGGCGCGCTTCTACTTCGCCCGGCTGTTGCCACGCATCCACTCGCTGACTGCCTCGGTCAAAGCAGGAAGCGATTCGCTGTACCTGCTCGAAGCGGCACAATTCTGAGTGGAGAGGCTTAATCTAAGGGCAATTTGAAATTATTTGGCCATGACGTGGAACGATTAAGCCGCCCCTTCTGTCATAAAACTCGCGTCATGTAAGCCTGGACTTACAGGATTGCGTCAAGGATGACGCGATGTAGGAAAAGGCTTACAGGGCGTGATGCAAAATGGCTACTACTGGCTCACGAGGCCCGGCGGTACTCTACTGCATAGGGACGTTGCGCAAGGAAAGCGCGGATCAACAACACGGACCAACAAGGAGCGGTGCCAGGACGGCACGCGATCATGGATGTCAGGATTCAGTCTGCAGAGCCCCGCTTCGGCGGGGTTTTTCTTTTCCGCGCCGCCGTGGCTTAGCCATGGTGCTATGGGCAAAGCGCGCGAGCCCTCTTTTGGGGTGAGGCTTAACCTGCCCCTTCGGCGCTTTCAGCCGGGCAGGCACACGCCTGTTCCACCCAGCCCGCAATAACCCCCCGGATTCTTGGCCAGATATTGCTGGTGGTATGCCTCTGCATAGAAAAAAGCTGGAGCGTCGGCAATTTCCGTGGTGATCGCGGGATAGCCGGCAGCGCTGAGGCCACGCTGGAATCGCTCGCAACTGGCCTCCGCTGCACCCCGCTGACGCTCGTCCATGCAAAAGATCGCGGATCGGTACTGGCTGCCGACATCGTTGCCCTGACGCATCCCCTGGGTGGGGTTGTGCGATTCCCAGAAGACCCGCAGCAGTGTTTCGTAATCGATGATCTGTGGATCGAACACTACCAGTACGGCTTCGGTATGGCCGGTCAGGCCGGAACAGACTTCTTCGTAAGTCGGATTGGGCGTCGGGCCGCCAGCGTAACCGACGGCCGTCGTCCAGACGCCAGGCAGTTCCCAGAATCTCCGCTCCGCCCCCCAGAAACAGCCCATCGCGAAAACGGCCTGCTCAAGGCCTTGGGGAAAGGGCGGTTGCAGCGGGTGCCCGTTGACATAGTGTGCAGCGGGAACCGGCATCGGTGTCGAACGGCCAGGCAACGCCTGCTCGGCCGTCGGCAATGTCTGTTTGTTGAGCAGAATCTGCGAACGTAGGGACATGCGGGCCTCGGTCAGAGCGTGAGCTGGACCTGTAGGCTACAAAAGGCCGGGCGGCAGCGAAAGCGTCGCGCGTCGCCTGGCGTGCTCAGGCATTGTGTGGATAACGCTGCAGCGCCTCGTGCAGCGATCTGCTGGAGATCGGTCTGTCGAACAGGTAGCCCTGGCCGATGTCGCAGCGATGCTGGCGCAGGAACCTTAGCTGTTCGGCGGTTTCAATGCCTTCGGCGACGACTTTCAGATTCAGCTTGCGTGCCATGGCGATCACTGCCGAAGTGATCTCGACGTCATCCTGGTTGCCCGGGATGTCCTTGATGAAGCTTCGGTCGATCTTGATGACGTCGATGGGAAACTTCTTCAGGTAGCTGAGCGAGGAATACCCTGTGCCGAAATCATCCATCGCCAGGGTCAGCCCCAGCGCCTTCAGGCCGAGCAGCTGCTGGCGGGTTTCCTCGGTGGCATCGAGCAGCAGGCTTTCGGTCAGTTCCAGTTCCAGCTGAGCAGGTGGCAGTTGCTCTTCGAGCAGTATTGTCGCGATCGAACCGAGCAGGTCGGGATCGGAAAATTGCTTGGGTGACAGGTTGATCGCCACTTGAGGGGCGCCAAACCCCAGTGCCGACAGCCGGACACCCATGCGGCACGCTTCGCGCGCCACCCATTTGCCAATGGGGATAATCAGGCCGGTTTCTTCCGCAACACTGATGAACTGATCCGGGCTGATCATGCCCTTTTCCGGATGGTTCCAGCGCAGTAGTGCCTCCAGGCCCTGCAGTCGACCGCTGCGCAGGCAGAGCTTGGGTTGATAGAACACCTCCAGCTCGTTCTGTATGAGCGCGCGGCGCAGGTTGTTCTCGACGAACAGTTTGTAGTTGGCCTCGGCGTGCAGCGCCTCGGTAAACACCTGTACCTGATTCTTGCCGTTGGCCTTGGCTTTGTGCAGTGCCTGCCCGGCATGCTTCATCAGCGTCTCGGGATCGCGGCCATGCTCGGGCGAACAGGCGAGACCGAGCGAGCCACTGACGCTGATCAGCTGTTTGTCGACGAACAGTGGCTTGTCGAGGATGTGCAAGACCTGGTCGGCAAGGCGAATTCCCTCCTCGAGCTCCATTTCATCGAACATCAGGGCGAACTCGTTGCTGGCGAAGCGCGCCAGTACGCTCTGCTGGCTCAATCCGTTGCGCAGGCGGCGGGCGAGGCTGGCGAGCAACTTGTCGCCGGTCTGGTGGCCAAGGCTGTCGTTGATCCGCTTGAAGTTGTCGATATCGACGAGCAGGAGGCAGAGCCGCGGCTCGGCGCCGGCTGTGAAGCGTTCTTCGAGGCTGCGGATGAAATAGGGTCGATTGCCGAGGCTGGTGAGATTGTCGGTGTAGGCCAGGCGCTCGATGTGCTGGTGCGCCAGCTTGCTACGGGTGATGTCTTCGTAGATGCCGATGTAGTGGGTGAGAATGCCGTCCTCGTTGAAGACCTTGGAGATCGACAGCTGGCCCCAGTATGGCTCGAGGTTCTTGCGTCGCGAGCGGAACTCGCCCTGCCAGCTGTTGCTGTGCGCCAGTGCCGATGACGTGGCGAACAGCAGCTCGCTGAGATTTTCCAGCGCTTTGAGGTCTGCCAGCCGCTGACCGCGAACCTCGGACTCGGTGAACTGGCTGATAGTCGTGAAGGCCGGATTGACGTACTCCACCCGTCCTTCGCGGTCGACCAGAATGAACGCGCTGGCACTCTGCTCGACGGCGCGCTGGAACAGGCCGAGCATATGGGTGGCGCTGAGTCGCTGCTGGTTGGCCAGTACCTGGGCGTACTGATCGGCCAGCTCGCCGGCGAACGCAATCTCGTCGGCTTGCCAGATTCGCGGTTTGCCATCGTGTTGCAGGCTCAGCACGCCAACCACCTCGCCGCCGACTCGGATGCTGGCGTCGAGTATCGACTGGGTACCCAGGGGCGCGTAGAGCTGTCCGCCGAGTTCGCTGGTTCGATGATCCTGCAGCACGTCCCGTGCATCCACTGCACGACCGCTCTGCAGCGCCTGCAAGTAGCGGGGAAAAGGCGCCAGCTCGAGCGGCGCGAGGGTTTCATAGCTATCGCTGATGCGTGCGTAGCAGGCGATCGGCTCCAGGCGCGTTCCGCTCAGGTGCCAGATCGCGGCACGGTTGACCTCGTAGACTTCGCAGGCCGCCTGGGTGATCAGCTGCGCCGCTTCGAGTTGTGGGTTGGCCGAGCCGTAGCGGTGCCTGGCCAGCCGGACGATGAGGCTCTGCTGGGTGCGTGAGCGCAGCATGTGCTCGACATGCTCGTCCTGGGCCTGCTCGTGCTCCTGCAGTGCCATGCGCAAGCGGGCGTTCTGCGTTCTCAGGTCATGATCAGATTCGGGGTGCCGGCCGGCCAACAGGTATCCCCTGAGCAGCTCGCGACCGTATTGCTGGCAAACTTCGCCGAGTTCGGTGATATCCAGGACCCCGTCAGGCGTGTGCAGCCGGTAGCCGACCTGATAGTGATTGCGCCCGGCCAGCTGCTGCTGGATGTCTTCGTGCAGCTGGTGGCGAGCGCTGGGTTCCATGAGACTGGCATAGGGCGAGTCGACCAGCGAGCAGAGGTCACCGGCGCTGACTCCGAATGCACGTTCGCAGGTCGGATCGAGAAACAGCAGTGTCCAGCTCGGCTCGTTCAAACGCTCGAAGCGCAGCATGCCGAGCCGTGATGGCACTGGCAACTGCGTCACAACCTCGGTCGCCAGTCGGCTGGCGGCATCGGTATGTATTTTCATCGAGCGGCTGGCTTCCAGTATGCTCCACGGAGTTGGGCTGGCCTGGGCTCCAGGTGCCGTTCCAGCGAAGGACGATGGCTAAATAATATTAATTCCGGGCAAGGGTGCATCATGCGACAGGGACTGACAAGTCGGCTTGCGAAGTTAGTGATGGTCTCGCTTTTCTGTACCTTCGGGATACCCCTTCAGGCTGCTGAACCGGTGGAGTTCGCATCTGATGAATCGGCCAACTATCTGGCCGAACTGCGCCGGCTGTATCTGACCGGCAGCGACCGTCAGGCCTTGCTGGCACACAGCAACGGGCTGCTCGGCACCTACGCCTTGCGTGCCGGTTTCCAGATCGGTCAGCCCAACCCCCAGGATGTGCTCTACGAGCTGAGCGTGGCGACGCCCGGCGAGCTCCGCATCCGCGAAGAGGTGCGTGGCAGTAACGGCGGCGTAGCGGTACGCAACCGCAGCCTTTCGGTATTCGGGCTCGACCCCTATCTCCAGTACCAATGTCCGGCGCAGGGCTTCAGTTGCGCGATCAACAGTCCGGCCGATGGTTTGCCGCTGGTGGTGATCCAGCGTGACCCGGCGGGTGCTGAGGAGCTTGCCAAGGCGCTGTCTTATCTGATCCGAAACCTGCAGAAGGGGTGAACCCGACGCTGCAGATTGTTCGTCCGTCGGGCTGAGTCGTAGACGGCTCCGGTAAAGAAAAACGCCGCATCCTCGAAGAGAATGCGGCGTTTTTTTTCTTCAGCCCGAGCGGTTACAGCAGCAGCGTGCGGATGTCCTCCAGCAGTTCGGACAGGCGCTTGGTGAAGCGCGCCGCCGCGGCGCCGTTGATCACTCGGTGATCGTAGGACAGCGACAGCGGCAGCATCAGGCGCGGCTGGAAGGCCTTGCCGTCCCATACCGGCTGCATGGTGGCCTTGCTGACACCGAGAATCGCCACCTCAGGCGCGTTGACGATCGGCGTGAAGCCGGTGCCGCCGATGTGGCCGAGACTGGAGATGGTGAAGCAGGCGCCCTGCATGGCGTCCGGCGAGAGCTTCTTGTTGCGTGCCTTGTCCGCCAGTTCGGCAGCTTCGCCAGCCAGTTGCAGCAGGCTCTTCTTGTCCACGTCGCGGATGACCGGGACCATCAGGCCGTCCGGCGTGTCCACGGCGAAGCCGATGTGCACGTACTTCTTGCGGATCAGCGCCTTGCCGCTCGGCGCCAGCGAACTGTTGAAGTCCGGCAGCTCCGTGAGCAGGTGCGCGCAGGCCTTGAGCAACAACGGTAGCACGGTGAGCTTGACGCCGGCCTTCTCGGCCACCGCCTTCTGCGCCACGCGGAAGGCCTCCAGCTCGGTGATGTCGGCCGACTCGAACTGGGTCACGTGCGGCACGTTCAGCCAGCTGCGATGCAGGTTGGCGGCGCCGATCTGCATCAGTCGCGACATCGCGACTTCCTCGACCTCGCCGAACTTGCTGAAGTCCACCGCCGGGATCGGCGGAATGCCAGCTCCACCGGCCGCGGCCGCGGTCGGTTCGGTCTTGCCCTGCTGCAGCATGGTCTTCACATACTGCTGCACGTCTTCCTTGAGGATGCGTCCCTTCGGACCGCTGCCGGCGACCGCGCTCAACTCGACGCCGAACTCGCGGGCCAGCTGGCGCACGGCCGGGCCGGCATGCACCTTGGCGCCGTCGCGGCTCGGTGCGCCGACCGCCTGTGGAGCTTCGCTCTGCGCGGTTGGTGCCGGCTTGCGGTCGGCTTGTTCCGGGCTTGCGGCCTTGGCCGGTTCGGCGGGACTCGGTGCTGGCGTCGACTCGGCCTGCTTGGCCGGTGCCGCGCCCTGGACCTTGAGGGTCAGGATCAGATCACCGGTGCCGACCTCATCGTTCAGCTTGATCGCCAGGCTCTCCACCACGCCGGCCACTGGAGACGGAATCTCCATGCTGGCCTTGTCCGATTCCAGGGTGATCAGCGACTGCTCGGCCTGTACCGAATCACCCGCCTTGACCATGATCTCGATGACGTTGGCCTTGCCGGCCGAGCCGATATCCGGCACGCGGATCTCCTGGCTCTGTTCGGCGCCTGCGGCGGCCGGTGCTTCGCTGGCCGCAGGGGCTTCGGTGGCTTCGGCTTCATCGGGCGCCTGGCTCGGTTGCGCGGCCTCCGCGGCAGGTGCCGCGGGTGCTTCGGCAGCGGCTTCGCCACCGTCGCTTTCCAGCTCCAGCAGTTCGTCGCCTTCTTTCAGACGGTCGCCCAGCTTCACCTTGAGGGCCTTGATGACGCCGGCCTTGGGCGCCGGAATCTCCATGCTGGCCTTGTCCGACTCCAGCGTCAGCAGGCTTTGTTCGGCTTCGATGCGGTCGCCGACCTTGACGAACAGCTCGATCACTTCACCTTCGCCACTGCCGATGTCGGGTACGCGAATCAGTTCACTCATGGCTTCGCTCCTCAGCAGTCCAGCGGGTTGGGTTTGTCGGTATCGATACCGAACTTGACGATGGCCTCGGCCAGCACCTTGGCTTCCATCTCCCCACGTGCGACCAGCTGCTCCAGCGCGGCCAGCACGACCCAGTTGCGATCCACTTCGAAGTGATGACGCAGCTTCTTGCGGCTATCGCTGCGGCCGAAACCATCGGTGCCCAGCACGCGGTATTCGCGGCTCGGTACCCACTGGCGGATCTGGTCGGCGAACAGCTTCATGTAGTCGGTGGAGGCCACTACCGGGCCCTTGCGGCCGGCCAGGCACTGTTCGACGTAGGACTGCTGTGGCTTCTCGTGCGGGTGCAGGAGGTTCCAGCGATCCACCGCCAGGCCGTCGCGGCGCAGTTCGTTGAAGCTCGGCACGCTCCAGACGTCGGCGGCGACACCGTAGTCTTCGCGGAGGATTTTCGCAGCCTCGCGCACTTCGCGCAGGATGGTGCCGGAACCAAGCAGCTGGACGTGATGCGCGGCGTCCATCTTGTCTTCTTCGAGCAGGTACATGCCCTTGATAATGCCTTCTTCTACACCCTCCGGCATCGCCGGCTGCTGGTAGGCTTCGTTCATCACGGTGATGTAGTAGAAGATGTTCTGCTGCTCTTCGGTCATCTGGCGGATGCCTTCACGGATGATCACCGCCAGCTCGTAGCCGTAGGTGGGGTCATAGGTGCGGCAGTTGGGGATGGTTGCGGCGAGGATATGGCTGTGGCCGTCCTCGTGCTGCAGGCCTTCGCCATTGAGCGTGGTACGTCCGGCGGTGCCGCCGATGAGGAAACCGCGTGCACGGCTGTCACCGGCCGCCCAGGCCAGGTCGCCGATGCGCTGGAAGCCGAACATCGAATAGAACACGTAGAACGGCAGCATCGGCTGGTTATGGTTGCTGTAGGCAGTCGCCGCGGCAATCCAGCTGGACATGGCGCCGGCCTCGTTGATGCCTTCCTCGAGGATCTGACCCTTCTTGTCCTCGCGGTAGAACATCACCTGATCCTTGTCTACCGGCTGATACAGCTGGCCGACCGAGGAGTAGATGCCGAGCTGGCGGAACATGCCTTCCATACCGAAGGTACGCGCCTCGTCCGGAATGATCGGCACGATGCGCGAGCCCAGATCCTTGTCCTTGACCAGCTGTGCCAGTACGCGGACAAAGGCCATGGTGGTGGAGATCTCGCGATCGCCGGAGCCGTCGAGGATGGCCTTGAGGGTGTCCAGCGGCGGCGTCGGGATGCTGAAGCTCTTGGTGCGGCGCTGCGGCACGAAGCCACCGAGGGCCTCGCGCTTCTGGCGCAGGTACTTGGCCTCGGCGCTGTCCTCCTCGGGTTTGTAGAACGGCAGCTTCTCCAGGTCCTCGTCGCGGATCGGGATGTTGAAGCTGTCGCGGAAGCGCTTGAGGCTCTCGACGTCGACCTTCTTGACGTTATGCGCGATGTTCTGCGCCTGCCCGGAGCCGGTGCCGTAACCCTTGATGGTCTTGGCCAGGATCACGGTGGGCTGGCCCTTGTGGTTCACCGCCTGGTGATAGGCCGCATAAACCTTGTACGGGTCATGGCCGCCGCGGTTGAGCTTCCAGATTTCCTCGTCAGAGAGGTCCTCGACCATCTTCAGCAGCTCGGGGCGTGCGCCGAAGAAGTGCTTGCGCACGAAGGCGCCGTCGTTGGCCTTGTAGTTCTGGTAGTCACCGTCGACCACCTCGTCCATGCGCGCCTGCAGCAGGCCGGCATCGTCCTTGGCGAACAGTGGGTCCCACAGACGGCCCCAGATGACCTTGTTGACGTTCCAGTTGGCGCCGCGGAAGTTGCCTTCCAGCTCCTGGATGATCTTGCCGTTGCCGCGCACCGGGCCGTCCAGGCGCTGCAGGTTGCAGTTGATGACGAAGATCAGGTTGTCCAGCTTCTCGCGGCCGGCCAGCGAGATGGCGCCGAGGGATTCCGGCTCGTCGCACTCGCCGTCGCCGAGGAAGCACCAGACCTTCTGCTTGCCGGCCGGGATGAAGCCGCGGTCTTCCAGGTACTTCATGAAGCGAGCCTGGTAGATCGCCTGGATCGGGCCGAGGCCCATGGAGACGGTGGGGAACTGCCAGAAGTCCGGCATCAGCCAGGGGTGCGGATAGGAGGACAGGCCGTTGCCGTCCACTTCGCGGCGGAAGTTGTTCAGCTGCTCTTCGCTGATGCGGCCTTCGAGGAAGGCGCGGGCGTAGACGCCAGGGGAGGCGTGGCCCTGGAAGTAGATCAGGTCGCCGCCGTGCTCTTCGGTCGGTGCCTGGAAGAAGTAGTTGAAGCCGATGTCGTACAGCGTCGCGCTGGAGGCGAAGGTGGAGATGTGACCGCCGAGGTCCGGGTCCGCCAGGTTGGTGCGCATGACCATGGCCAGCGCATTCCAGCGTACCAGCGAGCGAATGCGGCGTTCCATGAACAGGTCGCCGGGCATGCGTGCTTCGTGGGTGACGGGAATGGTGTTGCGATACGGCGTGGTGATGGCGTAGGGCAGCTGGGTGCCGCTGCGTGTGGCCAGTTCACCCATCCGGGTCATCAGGTAGTGAGCGCGTTCTTCACCCTCGCGGTCGAGGACGGACTCGAGGGCGTCCAGCCATTCCTGGGTTTCGACGGGATCGAGATCTTGCATGGCTTGCTCCATGGCGGAAAGGCTTCCAGAATCGGTCGCCTGTTCGCTACCGGCTTTGTGGGCCGGTGCGTGTAATGTTCTTGGACGAGTGCCGGGGGGTAGGGCCGGGCGTCTGTAGTTTTACTACAAAAATGCGCCGGGATCAGCCCCCTGAAATACTCTTTAGTAGTAAAACTACAGATCAGCGGCACTGGCATTTCCCTGTGAAAGGTACTTGCGAGGCTCTGAATCGCGCGGTCCATCGTATTCGCTGCTGTGAAGGAAACCTTCCAATGAGTCTGCCGTCGCTGGTTGCATTGCCGCCCTCACTCCTGCCTTTTGTCAGTCGTGCCGAGGAGTCGTTCCTCGCGGCTGCCGGCAACCTGTCGGAAGCGCTTGCGGCACGATGCCGCGCCTGGCTGACCGAGCATGGCGAGGCGTTCGCCCGGGTCTGCGCGGCGAGCGACTTCGTCAGCGAACAGGTTAGCCGAGATCCACAGATGCTGCTGCAGCTGGCCGAACTGGGCTGGCTGGATCGGTCGCTGGAAGCCGGCGAGCTGCGCGATGCGCTGAGCGAGCTGATTGCAGCCTGTGACAATGAGGACACGCTGGCGTTGACGCTACGGCGCTTCCGTAGCCGCCAGCAGGTGCGCATCATCTGGCGCGACCTGACCCGCCAGGCGGCCCTGGCCGAAACCTGTCGCGATCTCTCCGACCTGGCCGACGCCAGCGTCGATCTGGCCTATCACTGGCTCTACACCCGCCATTGCGAGCAATTCGGCGTGCCCACCGGACGGCGCAGCGGCCAGCCGCAGCACATGGTGATTCTCGGCATGGGCAAGCTCGGCGCACATGAACTGAACCTGTCCTCCGACATCGACCTGATCTTCGGCTATCCGGAGGGCGGCGAGACCGTTGGCGCCAAGCGCTCGCTGGACAACCAGGAATTCTTCGTCCGCCTTGGCCAGCGGCTGATCAAGGCGCTGGACGCCATCACCGTCGACGGCTTCGCCTTCCGCGTCGACATGCGCCTGCGTCCGTACGGCTCGTCCGGACCACTGGTCTACAGCTTCAATGCGCTGGAGCAGTACTACCAGGATCAGGGGCGCGACTGGGAGCGCTACGCCATGATCAAGGCGCGGGTCATCGGCGGCGACCAGCAGGCCGGCAAGGAGCTGCTGGAGATGCTGCGACCCTTCGTCTACCGGCGTTACCTGGACTTCTCCGCCATCGAGGCGCTGCGCACCATGAAGCAGCTGATCCAGCAGGAAGTGCGGCGCAAGGGCATGGCTTCGAACATCAAGCTGGGCGCCGGTGGCATCCGCGAGGTCGAATTCATCGCCCAGGCCTTCCAGCTGATCCACGGAGGGCGCGATCTCAGCCTGCAGCAGCGTCCGTTGCTCGGTGTGCTGGCCACGCTGGAGGGGCAGGGTTATTTGCCGGCCGCGGCAGTGACCGAACTGCGCGAAGGCTATGAGTTCCTGCGCTACACCGAGCATGCGCTGCAGGCCATCGCCGACCGTCAGACGCAAATGCTGCCGGAGAACGAGGCGGACTGTGCGCGGGTGGCGTTCATGCTCGGCTTCGACGGTTGGGCGGCCTTCCATGAGCAGCTGCTGCACTGGCGCGAGCGCATCGACTGGCATTTCCGCCAGGTCATCGCTGACCCGGACGAGGACGAGAATGCCGAGGGCGAGGCGCTGGCCGGCGGCGAGTGGCTGCCGCTGTGGGAGCAGGACTGGGACGAGGAGTTCGCCTGCCGCCAGCTGTCCGAGGCGGGTTTCCATGACGGCCAGGGCGCCTGTCAGCGCCTCGCCGCGTTGCGCAACGCCAGCCAGGTGCGCACCATGCAGCGTCTCGGCCGCGAGCGTCTGGATGCATTCATTCCACGGCTGCTGGCGCAGATCGTCGAGCAGGACGATCCGGATCTGGTACTCGAACGCGTACTGCCGCTGGTGGAAGCGGTCGCCCGGCGTTCGGCCTATCTGGTCCTGCTGACGGAGAATCCCGGGGCGCTGCAGCGCTTGCTCGAGCTCTGTGCGGCCAGCCCGTGGATCGCCGAGCAGATTGCACGCTTCCCGCTGTTGCTTGACGAGCTGCTCAACGCCGGTCGTCTGTACAGCCCGCCGCTGGCGCCGGAACTGGCGGCTGAACTGCGCGAACGGCTGATGCGCATTCCCGAGGATGACCTCGAGCAGCAGATGGAGGCGCTACGGCATTTCAAATTGGCGCACCGGCTGCGGGTTGCCGCTTCGGAGATCGCCGGGACGCTGCCCTTGATGAAGGTCAGCGACTACCTGACCTGGCTGGCCGAGGCGATCCTGCAGGAAGTGTTGACCCTCGCCTGGCGTCACACCGTCGCGCGTCATGGCCAGCCACAGCGCAACGACGGCACGCTCTGTGATCCGGCGTTCGTCATCGTCGGCTACGGCAAGGTTGGTGGCATCGAGCTCGGGCATGGTTCGGATCTGGATCTGGTGTTCATCCACGACGGCGATCCTGCCGCCGAGACCAATGGCGCCAAGCCCATCGATACCGCGCAGTTCTTCACTCGCCTGGGCCAGCGCATCATCCATCTGCTCACCACCCAGACCACCTCCGGCCAGCTCTATGAGGTGGACATGCGCCTGCGTCCGTCCGGCGCCTCCGGGCTGCTGGTCAGCTCGCTGGGCGCCTTCGAGCGCTACCAGAGTCAGGAGGCCTGGACCTGGGAACACCAGGCGTTGGTGCGCGCGCGGGTGCTGGTCGGCTGCCCGCAGCTGACGGCCGACTTCGAACGGGTGCGCGCCGGTGTGCTGGGTCGCGAACGCGATCTCGAGGCGCTGCGCCGCGAGGTCAGCGAGATGCGCGCGAAGATGCGCGACAACCTCGGCACCCGCGCGACGCATGCGGGAACCGCCGAGCAGGCCTTCGACGCCGCTGCCGAGTTCAATCTCAAGCAGGACGCCGGTGGTATCGTGGATATCGAATTTATGGTGCAATACGCGGCTTTGGCGTGGTCGCACCAGCATCCCGAACTGCTGCGCTATACCGATAACATCCGCATTCTCGATGGGTTGGAGCAGGCCGGGTTGATGACCGGCGATGAGGTGCGGCTGCTGCAGGACGCCTACAAGGCGTACCGTGCCGCGGCTCACCGGCAATCACTGCAGAAGCAGCCCGGAGTGGTGAGTGGGGACCAATTCCACGACGAGCGTCGCGCAGTCATGCGGATCTGGCGCGAGCTGGGGCTCAGCTGAGCCCGCGTCGGGCTACCGAGCAATATCGAATTCTGAGGAGCTGGCAAGATGTCGATGGCCGATCGTGATGGCGTCATCTGGTATGACGGCGAACTGGTGCAGTGGCGCGATGCGACCACCCATGTGCTGACCCATACCCTGCACTACGGCATGGGCGTGTTCGAAGGCGTGCGCGCCTACAACACCCCGGACGGCACGGCGATCTTCCGCCTGCAGGCGCACACCGACCGCCTGTTCGATTCGGCGCACATCATGAACATGCAGATGCCGTACTCGAAGGAAGAGATCAACGAGGCGACCCGCGCCGCGGTGCGCGAGAACAACCTGGAAAGCGCCTACATCCGCCCGATGGTGTTCTACGGAAGCGAAGGCATGGGCCTGCGCGCCAGCGGCCTGAAGGTGCACGTGATCGTCGCGGCCTGGCATTGGGGCGCCTACATGGGCGACGAGGCGCTTGAGCTGGGCATCAAGGTGCGCACCAGTTCCTTCACCCGTCACCACGTCAACATCACCATGACCCGCGCCAAGTCCAACGGTGCCTACATCAACTCGATGCTGGCCCTGCAGGAAGCCATTTCCGGTGGCGCCGACGAAGCGTTGATGCTGGACCCCGAAGGCTACGTGGCCGAGGGCTCGGGCGAGAACATCTTCATCATCAAGGATGGCGTGATCTACACCCCGGAAGTCACCGCCTGCCTGAATGGCATCACCCGCGGCACCGTGCTGACCCTGGCTGCCGAGCACGGCCTGAAAGTCGTCGAGAAGCGCATCACCCGCGACGAGGTGTACATCGCTGACGAAGCCTTCTTCACCGGTACCGCAGCCGAAGTCACGCCGATCCGCGAAGTGGACGGCCGCGCCATCGGTATCGGCCGTCGCGGCCCGATCACCGAGAAGCTGCAGAAAGCCTACTTCGATCTGGTCACCGGCAAGACCAATGCCCACGCCGAATGGCGGACCCTGGTCAAGTAAGCCTGGCGCTGGAAGCCGGCAACGCATGACTCGCTTGCCGGCCACGCTTCCAGCCCCTCAGCTTATGGCTTAGAGCTTATGAACATACTGATCGTAGGACCCAGCTGGGTTGGCGACATGGTGATGGCGCAGACGCTGTTCGTCTGCCTGAAACAGCGCCATCCCGACTGCCAGATCGACGTGCTGGCGCCCGAGTGGAGCCGGCCGATTCTCGAGCGCATGCCCGAGGTGCGCCAGGCGCTGAGCTTTCCGGTCGGGCACGGCGTGCTCGACATGGCGACCCGGCGCAAGGTTGCGCAGAGCCTGCGCGGTCAGTACCAGCAGGCGATCCTGCTGCCCAACTCCCTGAAGTCGGCGCTGGTGCCGTTCTTCGCCGGCATCCCCAAGCGCACGGGCTGGCGTGGCGAGATGCGTTTCGGCCTGCTCAACGACATGCGCAAGCTCGACAAGCAGCGCTACCCGCTGATGATCGAGCGCTTCATGGCGCTGGCCTTCGAACCGGGCGCCGAGCTGCCCAAGCCGTACCCCAATCCCTCGCTGCGTATCGACACCGCGACTCGCGACGCCGCCCTGGCACGTTTCGGCCTGAGTCTGGACCGGCCAGTGCTGGCGTTGTGCCCCGGTGCCGAGTTCGGCGAATCCAAGCGCTGGCCGGCGGAACACTTCGCCAAGGTGGCCGAGCTGAAAATCCGGGACGGCTGGCAGGTCTGGCTGTTCGGCTCGAAGAACGATCACCCGGTCGGCGAGCAGATTCTCGAGCGGCTGATTCCGGGCCTGCGCGAAGAGGCAGTGAACTTGGCGGGCGAAACCAGCCTGGCCGAGGCGATCGATCTGCTGTCCTGTGCCGATGCAGTGGTGTCCAACGACTCCGGTCTGATGCATGTCTCCGCCGCGCTCGGCCGGCCGTTGGCGGCGGTTTACGGCTCCACCTCGCCAGCCTTCACTCCACCGCTTTCCGAGCAGGTTGAAGTGGTGCGCCTGGGCCTCGACTGCAGTCCCTGCTTCGAGCGCACCTGCCGCTTCGGCCACAACAACTGCATGCGCGAGCTGAAGCCGCGCGCGGTGATCGATGCGCTGGATCGTCTGGTCCCGCAGTCGGTCGAGGTACGCTGATTGAAGGTCCTGCTGGTCAAGACCTCGTCGCTGGGCGATGTCGTGCATACCCTGCCGGCCCTGACCGATGCGCTGCGGGCGCTGCCCGGCATCCAGTTCGACTGGGTGGTGGAGGAGGGCTTCGCCGAGATTCCGGCCTGGCATCCGGCGGTGACACAGGTGATCCCGGTAGCGATTCGTCGCTGGCGCAAGCACCCGCTGCAGACCCTGCGCAAGGGTGAATGGCAGCGCTTCAAGGCACGCCTGCGGGAAGGCCGTTACGACCTGGTGATCGACGCCCAGGGCTTGCTGAAAAGCGCCTGGCTGACCCGTTACGTCAAGGCTCCGGTCGCTGGATTGGACCGGGAGTCCGCGCGTGAGCCCATCGCCGCACGCTTCTATGACCGATGCTACGCCGTGCCGCGTGACCAGCATGCGCTGGAACGGGTGCGTCAGCTGTTCGCCCAGGCGCTCGCGTATCCGCTGCCGCAGGATGTCGCCGATTACGGTCTCGATCGCGAGCAGATGGCGGCGCCCAGCGACCAGCCCTACCTGCTGTTTCTGCACGGCACCACCTGGCCGAGCAAGCACTGGCCGGAAGCATACTGGCGCGAGCTGGCCGAGCGCATGAGTGATTTCGGCTGGGCGATCCGCCTGCCGTGGGGCAATGCCGAGGAGAAGGCGCGGGCCGAACGCATCGTCAGTGGCATAGCCAACGCCGCGGTGCTGCCGAAGCTCAATCTTGCCGGTGTCGCCCGGGTCATCGCCGGCGCGCGCGCCTGCGTCGCGGTGGATACCGGTCTCGGCCACCTGGCCGCGGCGCTGGATGTGCCGAGCATTTCGCTCTATGGTCCGACCCTGCCCGGGCGGGTCGGCGCCTATGGCCGCTCCCAGGTGCACCTGTGTGCCAGCGGACCGAACGCCGGTCGCGGTGACCGGCACAAGCCCTGTTTCGACGACCTGCGCCCCGAGCGCGTCGTCACCGAACTGAAAGCCCTGCTGCGGGCCCCGGAGTCCGTCTGATGCAACTGGCCTTCATTCTTTACAAGTACTTTCCGTTCGGCGGTCTGCAGCGCGACTTCATGCGTATCGCCCTGGAATGCCAGCGTCGTGGGCACAACATTCGCGTCTACGCGATGATCTGGGAAGGCGAGGTGCCGGACGGCTTCGAAGTGCTGATCGCGCCGGTCAAGGCGTTGTTCAACCACACTCGCAACGAGCGCTTCACCGCCTGGGTCGAGGCCGATCTGGCCAAGCGGCCGGTGGACCGGGTGATCGGCTTCAACAAGATGCCGGGGCTGGACGTGTACTACGCCGCCGACCCATGTTTCGAGGACAAGGCGCAGACGCTGCGCAACCCGATCTATCGGCGCTGGGGCCGCTACAAGCACTTCGCTGAGTACGAGCGCGCAGTGTTCGCGCCCGAGGCGAAGACCGAAATCCTGATGATCTCCGAGGTGCAGCAGCCGCTGTTCGTCAAACACTACGGCACGCCCGCCGAACGCTTTCACCTGTTGCCGCCGGGCATTGCCCAGGATCGCCGCGCGCCGGCCAATGCCGCGCAGATTCGCGCCGAGTTCCGCGAGGAGTTCGAGGTGCGGCCCGACGAGCTGCTGCTGGTGCAGATCGGTTCCGGCTTCAAGACCAAGGGACTGGACCGCAGCCTCAAGGCACTCGCCGCATTGCCGCGCGAACTGAGCCAGCGCACCCGGCTGCTGGTGATCGGCCAGGACGATCCCAAGCCGTTCAAGCTGCAGGCCAAGACGCTGGGTGTTTCCGGCATGGTCGAATTCCTCAAGGGGCGCAGCGATATCCCGCGTTTCCTGCTGGGCGCCGATCTGCTGATCCATCCGGCCTATAACGAGAACACCGGTACCGTCCTGCTGGAAGCGCTGGTCGCCGGGCTGCCGGTGCTGGTCACCGACGTATGTGGCTATGCGCACTACATTACCGATGCCAACTGCGGTCGCGTGGTGCCCAGCCCCTTCGAGCAGCAGGCGCTCGACCAGATGCTGGCGCAGATGCTCGCCGATGATGCGCAGCGCTCGGCCTGGAGTCGCAACGCGCTGGCCTTCGCCGAGACGGCCGATCTCTACTCGATGCCGCAGAAGGCCGCCGACGTGATTCTCGGGGAAAGCGCATGAAGGGCCTCCTGCGGGCGCCGTCATTGGGGGCTCCATGCGTCTGATGCTGACCGAGCCGTTCGAAAGCCTGTGGCAGGGCAAGGACCCCTTCGAAGAGGTCGAGCGTCTGCAGGGCCAGGTCTACCGGGAACTGGAAGGTCGCCGCACGCTGCGTACCGAGGTTGCCGGGCGCGGTTACTTCGTCAAGATTCATCGCGGCATCGGCTGGGGCGAGATTGCCAAGAACCTGCTCACGGCCAAGGCGCCCGTGCTTGGTGCCGGCCAAGAATGGCGAGCGATCCAGCGGCTGCAAGAAATGGGCGTGCCGACCATGACCGCGGTGGCCTATGGCGAGCGCGGGGGCAATCCGGCCAGCCAGCACTCGTTCATCATCACGGAAGAACTGGCGCCGACTGTCAGCCTCGAGGATTTCTCGGCGAACTGGCTGGAACAACCACCGGCACCGGCGCTCAAGCGCGCCCTGATCGCCGAAGTCGCCCGCATGGCCGGCACCATGCATCGCGCCGGGGTCAATCATCGCGATTTCTACATCTGCCACTTTCTGCTGCACACCGACAAGCCGGTGACAGCAAGTGACTTCCGCCTGTCGCTGATCGATCTGCACCGCGCACAAACGCGCAGCCACACGCCAATTCGCTGGCGCAACAAGGATCTGGCCGGGCTGTACTTCTCTGCCCTCGAGATCGGGCTGACCCGTGGCGACAAGCTGCGCTTTCTGCGCGATTACTTCCAGCGGCCGCTGCGTGAAGTCCTGCGTGATGAGGCTGCCTTGCTGGCGTGGCTTCAGCGCAGGGCGGAAAAGCTACTGGATCGTAAGCAGCGTTATGGGGATGCGCTTTGATGGCAGGCTGGACTCTCGATCCTGCCTACATCGATCTGCATGATGACTTTGGCAGCCTGACAAGCGTGTTCGCCCTGCAAGGCGAGCGTCTGACGCAAGATCTGCTTTCGGAGGTCATCCGCATCGAGCGCAACGGCGTGCGCTACTACGTCAAGCGCTATTCCGGCGCAGGCAAAGGTTTGCGACGATTCATCGGCCGCCCACGTGTCAAGGCAGAGTGGCAGAACCTCATGCTGTTTCGACGTTGGGGCATTCCGACCGCGCCGATCGTGGCTTACGGCATGGAGCGGCGCGGCGGTGCGTTTCTACGCGGTGCCCTGATCACTCGCGAGCTGGAGCAAACCGACGATCTGGCGTTGCTGGCGACCACTCACGACGCCCGTCTTCGCGATCCGCGCTGGGTGCAGGAGGTTAGCCTGCAGTTAGCGCGCTCGACACGGGCGATGCATGATCGGGGCTTTGCTCACAACGATCTCAAGTGGCGCAACCTGTTGGTCGATCCGCAGCGTCGCCTTTATCTGATCGACTGCCCCACCGGCGCGTTTTGGCGGGGCCCGTTTCTGCAGCGGCGCATCGTCAAGGATCTGGCGTGTCTGGACAAGGTGGCCAAGTACCAGCTCACGCGGACGCAGCGCTTGCGTTTCTATCTGCAATACAGCGGTCACCAGAAGCTGGATAAGCGAGACAAAGCCAGGATCAGGGCGGTCTTGAAGTTCTTCGAGGGGCGTGAATGAACAGATTGAAGCTCGGCGAGCTGGCAAAAGCTGGCCGTGATCCGTCGCTGCCTCTGGTTCTTGGTCTCCCCTCGGGTGAACTGCTTATCGAGTCGTGGTTGCGCGTCTTGCCCGGGCAGCGCTATGTCGGGCGCGCGCTTTGGAACGGTCGCCAGGTCCTGGCCAAGCTTATGGTGGGTGGCAAGGCGCTGCGTCACCATCGGCGCGAGGCGGCTGGCGCACAGTTGCTGGCGGACCGGCAACTACCGACGCCGTCACTGATCGCTCAGGGCTGGCACGAGGGTGAGGGTGGCTGGCTGCTGTTCGACTGGCTCGATTCCGCTGAAAGCCTGTGGGAGGCCTGGCGCTCCGTCGAGGCTGAACCTGGCCTGTCGGACGGGCAGCGCGACGTACTCGGCGAAGCGCTTGAGCTGATCGCCAGGATGCATGCGCAAGGCCTATGGCAGGCGGATCTGCATCTGGACAACCTGCTGCGGGCCGATGGGCAGCTCTACGTGGTCGACGGCGGCGGTGTAAAGGCCGAGACGCCCGGGGAGCCGTTGTCGCGTGAGCGTGTATTGGAGAACCTGGGCGTCTTTTTCGCGCAGCTGCCGGCAGAGATCGAGCCGTTCATCGAAGAGTTGCTGGTGCATTATCTGCTGGCAAACAGCGAGCATGCCTTGCCGCTGGAGGCGCTGCTCAAGGAGGTGCACAAGACCCGCGCCTGGCGCCTGAATGATTATCTGAAGAAAACGGTGCGGGACTGTAGCCTATTCAGTGCGCGCATCGGCGCGTTCGGTGCACAAGTGGTTCGGCGTGGCGAAGCACCTGCGCTGCAGTCGGTGCTGGTTGATCCGGACGCTTTCATTACGCGGGGCCGTCTGTTCAAGACCGGTGGCGCAGCCACCGTTGCGCAATGCGAACTGGACGACCAGGCCCTGCTTATCAAGCGCTACAACATCAAGAATCCGTTGCATTGGTTAAAGCGCTTCTGGCGGCCGAGCCGAGCCTGGCACAGCTGGGTCGAGGGCAATCGGCTCGATTTTCTCGGGATCGCCACGCCGCGCTTGCTGGCCGTCATCGAGTGCCGCTGGCTGTGGATGCGCGGACCGGCGTGGCTGATTACCGAATTGCTGCACGGAGAAGATATAATCGCGCGTTTTCAGCCGTATCTGGATGGCCGTCCTCCAGAGCAGGAACTGGTCGCCCTGGACCGGCTGTTCGCGGCACTGATTCGCGAGCGAATCAGTCATGGTGATCTCAAAGGGCACAACCTGTTCTGGGAGCATGATCGCTGGTCGCTGATCGACCTGGATGCCGTGCAGCAGCATGGCAGCGATGCCAGCTTCGCCCGGGCCTATGCCAAGGACCGTGCGCGATTCCTGCGCAACTGGCCGACCGACAGCGCCCTGTACCGGCTGCTTGACCAACGTTTACCCGCGGTGCCCGGCACCAGCATCGAAGATTAAGAGGCAATACCCGTGGCATTGACGATTCTCGGCCTTTCCGGCGCCCTCAGTCATGATCCTTCCGCCGCCCTGTATATCGACGGCAAGCTGATCGCCGCCGTCGAAGAAGAGCGCTTCGTGCGCGACAAGCATGCCAAGAACCGCATGCCCTACGAGTCAGCCAAGTTCTGCCTCGAGCAGGCCGGTATCAAACCGTCCGACGTCGATGTGGTGGCGATCCCGTTCGCACCGATCAGCATCTTCGAAAAGGCCCGCTGGCACTATGCCAAACGTTACTGGTACGCACCGGATCGCGCGCTGGATGCCATTCTCATGGGCAACCGCCGCTACTACCGCTATAAGAAACGCATCGAATGGTGCCTGCAGCAGCTCGGCTTCGACCTGAAGAAGGTCAAGCTGCAGCCGGTCGAGCATCATCTGGCACATGCCTCCAGCGCCTATCACTGTTCCGGCTTCACCGAGAAAACCGCGATTCTCGGTATCGATGGTAAGGGCGAGTACGCCACCACCTTCTTCGGCTGGGGTGAGAACGGCAAGATCCACAAGATCAAGGAGTTCTACGACCCGGATTCCTTGGGCGGGCTGTATGGCGCGATCACCGAATACCTCGGCTTCGAGATGCTCGACGGCGAGTTCAAGGTCATGGGCATGGCGCCGTACGGTGACGCGGCCAAGTATGATTTCTCGCGCCTGGCGACCTTCGAGAACGGCGAGCTGACCATCAATACCGAGTACGCCAACGTCATCGGCTTCCGTCGCTACAAGGAGAAGGGTAAGGGCTACTATTTCTCGCCCAAGCTGATCGAGTGGCTGGGGCCCAAGCGCGAAGGCGATATTGCTGACGATCCCTACATCCATTACGCGGCCAGCATGCAGGCGCTGTTCGAGAAGCTCGCGCTGCAGATGATGGATTACTACCTAGGGGACATCATCCGCGAGACCGGCAAGATCGCCTTTGCCGGCGGGTGCGCGCTGAACGTCAAACTCAACCAGAAGATCATCGCCCGCGAGGAGGTCAAGGAGCTGTTCGTCCAGCCGGCCTCCGGTGACGCTGGCACCGCCGTTGGTGCGGCGGCATATGTGTCGGTGCAGCGCGGCGTACCGGTGGAGAAGATGGAGCATGTCTATCTCGGCCCGTCTTATTCCAACGAAGACGTTATCGCTGCCTGTGCCCGCCACCCGAACAAGCCGGTGTTCAAGCAGATCGCCAACACCCCCGAGCGCATCGCCAGGATCATGGTCGATGGCAACCCGGTGGCCTGGTTCCAAGGGCGCATGGAGTTTGGCCCGCGCGCCCTTGGCGGTCGTTCGATCATCGGCTGCCCGAGCGTGCCGGGCGTCGCCGACCGCATCAACGAGCAGATCAAGTTCCGCGAGCGCTGGAGACCCTTCTGCCCGTCGATGCTCGATACAGTCGCGCCACAGATGCTCAAGGTCGACCATCCGAGCCCGTTCATGACCTTCACCTTCGAAGTCAACGAAGGCTGGAAGGAGCGTGTCGGCGAGGTGGTCCATGAAGACGGTACCTCCCGCGCCCAGGTTCTCGAGCGCCGCCACAACCCGCGCTGGTATGACCTGATGCTGGAGCTGGAAAAGCTGACCGGCAACGGCGTGTCGCTGAATACCTCACTCAACCGCCGTGGCGAGCCGATGATCTGCTCGCCAACCGATGCGCTGAACATGTTCTACGGCTCGGACCTGCAGTACCTGATCATGGAGGACATCCTCGTGGTCAAGGAGGGCAAGGATTGGTATGACGGCCTCTGAACAGAACGCTGGCCAGGTACAGCGCTGGGTCCTGCAATTCTGCCATGGCTATGACGGCCCGTTTCTCGATTGTGCGCGGCAATACGCCGCGCTTTTCGTTGAGACGCCATACAAGGTCTGCACCGTCTATCTCACTGGGGCACCGAGCGAAGAAGTAGTGCGAGGCTCGGCTTCGGATGAAGTGATCTTTCTCGACTACAGCAGTCGCGAGGTGCGCGGCCTGAAGTTGCGCGCAATTCGTGATATCCGAAAGATTTCCAAAACACGCGATTTCGCTTTCTGTATCGCGCATCGTTTCAAGCCGATTTACGTGGCGTTGCTAGGTACAAAGCTATCTGTAATCGGCGTTCATCACGCCTTTGGGGATTACCAGCGTCGGTCACGCCAGCTGTTTGCCAATTTCTACCGAAAGCGTCTGGCGCTCTTGGGTGTTTCAAATGCCGTGCGCGACGAAATTCGCGCCTGCCTATCAGAATGGCCGGCTGAGCGCATCGAGACGCTGTATAACCGCATCAATATAGCTGCGGTGCGGGCTGGCCAAGTATCTAGAGAAGAAGCACGGGAATTCCTTCGGCTGCCGCAGAATGCCTGGATCGTCGGCAACGTTGGCCGTCTGCATCCGGACAAGGATCAGGCAACGCTGATCCGTGGCTTTGCCCAGGCTTTGCCTAAGCTGCCGAGCGGTAGCCTGCTGGCCATCATGGGTAGCGGTAAGCTCGAGGACTCGTTGAAAGCACTGGCTTTAGAACTGGGCGTTGCCGAGTCGGTGCGTTTTCTCGGACAGGTGCCGCAAGGGCGTCGCTACTTCAAAGCGTTCGATTTGTTCGCGTTAACATCAGATCATGAGCCTTTTGGAATGGTGCTGCTTGAAGCCATGGCGGCTGCTGTGCCGGTTATATGCAGCGATTGTGGTGGCGGCAGAGAGGTGGTAACTAGCCAGGAGATGCTGTTTCCGCTTGGAAGTTCGGACGCCCTGTCCACCCTGTTGCTGGTCCAGTCTTCGTTAGGCGAAATTGACCGCTGCAATCTTATTTCGTCTCAGTCTGTGCGATTGCAGCAGGAGTTTTCTGAGGCGGTTGCAGCGCGAAAATTTTGGTGCTTCTACAGACGTATCGAGTAGTGAGTGATGGCCAAATCTCCAAGCATAATTGTAATTATTCCCTATTTTGGGCAGTGGCCTTTCTGGATGCCGTTCTTTATCGAAAGCTGTAGGGCTAATTGCGATATTAACTGGCTGTTGGTAGGGGACTGCGCGGTTCTGGAAGATTTGCCGGATAATGTAGAGCAGCGCACTGTCGATTTTGCAAGTTATTGTGAGTTGATATCTAAGCGTCTCGGTATAAAGTTCAAGCCTTCAAATCCATATAAGCTGTGTGACCTTAAGCCTGCTCTCGGTTTTATACATGCTGCAGATGTGGTCAGTTATGATTTTTGGGGTTTCAGCGATCTCGATTTGATATACGGAGATATTCGCGCATATTTTTCAGACGAACGCTTGCGCAGGTTCAAGGTGCTTTCCACCCATGAGCGGCGAATCTCCGGCCATTTCTGCCTGCTGCGTAACGAGTCTGAGCTGAATAGTCTTTTCTGGAAGATACCTGATTTCGTCCGTCGTGCCGAAGATCCAAAGAATCACGCGCTCGACGAAGGGGGATTTAGTCGAATATTCCTTTGGCGCAAGAACTTTCCGAAACCGCTCTTTGACTTTGTCGGTCTCTTCAATCGCTGGCGTCGTGTTGCCGAGTTCAAGGAGGCCTTCAGTACGCCTAATGGTATTAGACCGTGGACTGATGGTACGCAGGACTATCCAGCTTTCTGGACGTGGCGTAACGGGTGTCTGCAGAACGCCAAGGATGGTGATAGGCAATTCCCATACCTGCACTTTTTAGTGTGGAAAAAACATTGGCAGCAGAGTTCGCGCGCGCCAATGAGCTATGAGCAAGCGCAGGTCCTGGCAAGCAGGAGAAGCTGGCGAATTGATCGCGACGGATTTCACATTGGGGATGACCAATGAATCGTCGCAACAGCATATGGGCGATGAAAGCGCGTGAGCTGGACACCTATCGCTGGCGCATGTTGCGCGAAGAACACGGTTGGTTGGCTAGCATGCTGCGCTTCGCTCGCGACGCAATCAGCGATATTTCATTTGGTTTGCGTTCCCGCTTCCGCTTGTCGCGGCAGGTCAATGCCGAGCCCTGTGACTTTCTCTTGCTGCAATCTGCGCCGAAGGTGATTGCTTTCCAACGAAAGCGGCGTTTTATGGAAGCGCTTCGCGGCCGAGGCCATGCGCTGATCGAAACGGCATTGCCGGAGCCTAACAGCATCCTCGCGCAACGCCTGCTAGTACGCCCTCCAGAGCCGGTGCCGTTACGCTACTTTGGTTATGCCGCTTATGCTCAGTGGCTCGTTCTGCGGCATCGCCCGCGTATTCTGCTCAACGACCGCAACGGGAGCTTGTACGCTCCATTTCTGCGTCTGGCATTGAATGCTGAAGGCGGCCTGCTGGTGCATCTGGCCCATGCGACTACCGTGGAAGGATCCAAGCGTCTGGGGATGAACGACTACGACTTTTATTTCCTGTTCGGCCAAAGCTCTCTGGAAGCACTGCGGGAACGAAATCTACGATTCGGAGTGTCCAGTGCAGTAATGGCGGGCTCGCATATGATCGACGATACGTTCGACTTGCCGCCATCGGATGGGGGACACAAGACCGTTCTGGTGCTTGGGGTCGGGCCTGATAAGGAGAAGGAATCAGGATACACGCGCACCTACGAGCTGATTCGTGCCTGGGCTGAGCGTAACCCGGACCATCAAGTGTTGATCAAAGCACACCCGCGCAGTCAGGTTCCGTTCTGGAAAGATGCCTCTGATTCACTGCGCAATCTCCAGGTTCTGCCGAAGGAGTGCGACTTGGCTCAGGCCTTGGCGCGCGCCTCGGTGGTGATCAATATCATGTCCAACGCCGTTATCGAGGCTGCCCTTGCTCGTAGGCCGGTCGTCTATGTGAACTGTAGTGGGCAAAGAGACATATTCGAGCAGGAACGTTTCTTTGGCCCTTGTGTTCAGGATGCGAGCGAGCTGGAACGGCGTGTACGGGATATCGAGGCTGATTACTGTGCACGTGTACTGATTGCCGAGCGCTTTGCGAAATATCATCTCGCCGCAGGTAGTCATGGCCTGCAACGAAATATCGAACTGCTTGAGCAACTGCTGAGCTCCGGTCGCTGCGAGGCTGTGCTACTGCCGTCCGCCGGGCTAGAGGCCCGGCAGTGAAAGCAAGAGGACAATCCAATGACTGATCGATGCACGGTGCTGCTCGATTGCACACTCCGCGACGGCGGTTATTACAACAACTGGGACTTCGATGAAGCGCTGGTGCAGGATTACCTGCTTGCGATGGCCGCGATTTCCGTCGATTACGTCGAACTGGGATTCCGAGGGTTTTCTGCCCCGGGTTTTCGTGGTGCATTCGCTTACACCACCGACAGCTTCCTGCGCAGCCTGGATATTCCCCAGGGCTTGAAAATCGGTGTAATGGTCAACGCCAGCGAGCTTTTAGGTTACGCCGAAGGTCTGCGGCCAGCACTGGACCGTCTGTTCGTTTCGGCGGACCAGTCGCCTGTGCGCTTGGTACGACTGGCTTGCCATGTCCACGAGTTTGAAGCCGCGCTACCGGCTTGTGACTGGTTGCATCAGCAAGGTTACGTTGTCGGCATCAACCTGATGCAGATCGCTGATCGGGATCCCGCAGAGATCGAACAGCTCGCCCGGCTCGCCCAAGCGTATTCGCTAGATGTGCTGTATTTCGCCGATAGCATGGGAAGTCTATCTCCTGACCAAACGTCCGGCGTGATAGAAGCGTTGCGGCATGGCTGGAAAGGTCCGTTGGGTATTCACACCCACGACAATTGTGGCATGGCGCTGGCAAACACTCTGCGTGCGATCAGCGATGGCGTGAGTTGGGTAGATAGTACAGTTACCGGCATGGGACGAGGGCCGGGTAATGTACGTACGGAGTACGTGGTCATCGAGTTGATGGAGAAGCGAAGCGGGCCAGTCAACGTCGCGCCGCTGTTCAATTTGATCTCTCGCCATCTACAACCGTTACAGCAACGGCATGGTTGGGGTACGAACCCTTACTATTTCCTGGCAGGCGTATACGGAATTCATCCAACCTACATTCAGGAGATGCTCGCTGATTCGCGGTATGCGGAAGAAGACCTCCTGGTGGTGATTGACTTCCTCAAGAACCAGGGAGGTAAGAAGTTCAATCCAGGAACGCTTGAGTCAGCTCGACACTTCTATCCCGGCGAGCCCCAAGGCAGCTGGTCACCCAAGGATCTCATTGCAGGTCGCGAGGTTCTGTTGCTGGGCAGTGGGCCGGGGGTGGAGCGACATCGGCAGGGTCTGGAGGACTACATCCGTCGAGCGAAACCTTTCGTTATCGCGCTGAATACTCAGAGCGATATCGCGAGCGAGCTTATTGACGTTCGAGCCGCTTGCCACCCGTTCAGGCTGATGGCCGATTGTCGCGAACACGTAAAGCTGCCTCAGCCTTTGATTACGCCTGCTCATATGCTACCGGCCGAAGTACGCGCTGCGCTCGATGGCAAGGTCATGCTCGACTATGGGATTGCGGTGCTGGCTAAGACATTCGAGTTCGCCGAGCAACATTGCATCTTGCCGACGTCCTTGGTCGCCGCCTATGCATTGGCCGTAGCCGCCAGTGGTAAGGCGACAAGGGTATTGCTCGCTGGATTCGATGGGTACTCGGCGGACGACCCGCGAATGCTCGAAGTTGATCAATTGCTGGAGGCTTTCCAGCAAGTCACCGATACCCCGGAATTGCTTGCGGTGACACCCAGTCGCTATCAGATACCTCACGGTTCCATTTACGCCTTATGAGTTCCAACATGCCTCCATGCGCTCCTGACTATGCGGTAATCATTCCGGCTCGCTACGAGTCCAGCCGTTTTCCAGGCAAACCGTTGGTGAGCCTCTTGGGCATACCCATGGTTGTACGTACATATCGTCAATGCATCCGTGCCTGTCCGCCGGAGCGTGTGTATGTGGCCACTGATGACCGGCGCATCGAAGCCGTGTGCCGTGAATACGGCATCAATCTGCTGTTGACCTCAAGCGACTGCCTGACTGGTACTGACCGGGTTGCAGAATGCGCTGCGCAAATCAACGCGGAAGTGTTCATCAATGTGCAAGGGGATGAGCCAGTCTTCAACCCGGATGATCTTAGGGTGTTCATTGACCAGCTGGCTGTCTATCCCGGTGAAATCTTGAATGGCTTCTGCGCAATTGATTGCGAGACCATGTATCGCAGCAGCAGTACGCCGAAAGTCGTAATGCGTCCAGATGGGCGTCTGCTGTACATGTCGCGGTCCCCAATACCCGGTAATAAGGCACATGCATTTGAGCGCGCCTGGAGGCAAGTGTGCGTATATGCGTTTCCCCGCCGTGCTCTGCAAGATTTCGCTGCGCAGCCGACGAAAACTCCGCTGGAGGAGATGGAGGACATAGAGATACTTCGGTTCATCGAGCTAGGCTGGGAGGTGCGTATGGTCGAGTTGTCTGCGCAGTCTGTTGCAGTGGATAACCCGGAAGATGTCGCCCGTGCCGAAACAGTTATTCGTCAGCAGGGGCTATAGTGCGCGCGTTAAGCGATTACCGGTCACTCGTATTTGATTGCGATGGAGTTTTGCTTGATTCCAATCGCGTGAAAACCGACGCATTTTACCAGGCGGCACTTCCGTTTGGAGAAAGCGCAGCTAATGCTTTGGTTAGATACCATGTCGCCAATGGCGGCGTTTCTCGTTATCGGAAATTCGAGTACTTTCTGAGCGAGATTGTTAGACATGAGGATATGGAGCCCCTGAATGAACTACTTTCTCGCTATGCGGAGCGAGTTCGTGAAGGGCTGCTCGCTTGCCGCGTCGCAGACGGTCTTGGCGAGCTCAGATCGGCATTGCCAAAGAGTAACTGGATGATCGTTTCCGGCGGCGATCAAGGCGAACTGCGTGAGGTGTTTGAAGCGCGGGGCCTGTCCCACTACTTCAGTGGCGGTATATTTGGCAGCCCAACGGACAAACAGGAAATACTTTCGCGGGAGCTTAACTGCGGTAACCTGGTCCTTCCAGCGGTTTTCCTTGGGGATAGTCGCTACGATTACGAAAGCGCGATGAAGTTCGGGTTGGATTTTGTTTTCATCAGCCAGTGGACGGAATTTTCCGGTTGGCAGGAGTATTTCGCCGATCAGCCTACGGCTGTGGTTCATTACGAGAGCATTCGCTCTTTAATTGATTGAACAATTTGGATCGTTCTTTCGGCAAGCCTCTTGTCGGCGGGGATGAGTTTCCGTTATATAGGTTGCCGCTTGGGTTTAATAATGTTTTATAAGTTAGGTTGTTTCTTAAAGGGGCGGTTATTCTTGATCGCTCTGCTGCCAGTTGCGATTGTTCTATTGGGCCGGTTCTGGTGGCCTGGGGAGACCTCTGCTTGGGCAAGCAGCACTCGGTTTGCGCTGCTTGCTTTTTTGGTCTGCCTTGTTTTTGTCGAGAGATCGTTTTTTGCAAGGCTTGACAAGAAGCTTGGCGTTGTTCTGCTTTTATTTGGCGGCTGGATAATTCTGAGCGTTGCGCTGTTCGATGGGCAGTCGGAGGTTCTGCGGCGCGGCTTGGTGTTGGCAGTGTTCATCTGCGCTGTCGCTGTGCTCAAAATGGATGGTGAAGCCGCGTTGCTCAATCTGCTGCGCGCGGCGGCCCTGGTCGGTACCGCTGCCGCTCTGGTAACGATCTACTTTGAGTTGGAGCGGCGCGGGCTCGACTTCCGCTACAGAGCGTTTCGCCTACACAGCTCAGGGGTTCCTGGTTTCGCCGAGTTCTTCAACCCGATTATTTCCGGTATGCATATGGCTTTCGCCGGTTTGACGGCGTGCTGGTGCGTGCTATTTGCCCGAACGCCCGCGGCGCGTTGTCTTTGGTTTTGTTGTCTGAGCGTTATTGCCGTCTATGTATTCCTCACCTATTCGCGAAGCGCATGGCTTGCTCTAGGGCTGGGGGGGGTTGTGTTGCTGACTCTCCGCGGGCGCGCAATCTTCTGGGGCATTTTCGTAGGTGCGATGACTCTTGCGCTGGTCGTGATAACAATAAAGTTCCCGCAAGTGTTTTCAGTCGAGGTTGAGCGCGGCACCACCAATAGAGACCTCATTTGGGCAATGGTCATCGATAGCATGCCCGGCTATTGGCTCGCGGGCCATGGCGCTGGGATTGAGATGAGCCAAATGTCGATCCCAGGCCAAACGGTAGTAAATACACACAGCCTCTACCTGGAAGTGCTTTTTCAATACGGTGTGGTTGGCTTGCTGCTTTTTCTTGTCGCCCTGCTGATGGCGGCAAAAGCGATGTGGGCTGACCGCTCTGATTTGTCAGTATTGGGCGTCTCGCTGCTTGCGGGAAGTGTTGGCGTGATGTTCTTTGAGTTGCATTCTTTCATCCACTCGCCGAATCTGGTCTGGTTGTGGATCTGGTTCCCAATGGCGATTGCATTGGGGAGTCAAATCAGAAGGAGCGCGCAGAGATGAATGTTCGAAGTCTCGAGCTGGACGGCGGCCAGCGCCTCCGTTTGAATGATTTTGCTTCCCTGCGTGGCCAATGCAATGGTGCGCTATTCATCATCGCATCGGGGCCATCGGTAAACGAGTTTCCAATGGCTCGCTATCGGAATGTGCCAATGATCGCGGTGAATGGATCGATTGCTCGCTTCGTTGAGGAGGGTGTCGAACCGCTCTTTTACCTGTGCGACGACCGGGGAGTTGCTGCGCGTAAGGGGTTCGCTGTTGCCGAAGGTATAAAACGCTCTGCCAATGCCGCCCTGAGCCGTTCAGCATTCAACGAAGTGGCCAAACAGAATCCGCACTTATTGAGCCGCGCGAACCTGTTCCTGTTGGAGCGGGTTAATCGTAGTTCGGGGCAAGCCGCTATGTCCGATCGTCGGTTCGCCTGGCAAGTCAGGAATGACCCGGATTATGCGGTGGAGTGGTCGCTGTTTCGGCAGAAGCCGAACCGAATCGGTTTCAGTCGGAACATGGCGAACGGCTATTTCAATGGAAGAACCATTGCCTATGCTGCCTTGCAACTGGCCTATCATCTGGGCTTTGACAAGGTTTTTCTAGTTGGCGTAGACATGACTCCCGAAGCTGGGCAGTTCTATGATCCGAAAGGGGAGATTGTTCCCAGCCGACTTGGCGATGATTATGCCGACTATATCTTGCCTAGTTTTGATCTTATGGCCAGGAAAGTCGTTGGCTCCCGCTTTTCTGTTTATAACCTGTCTCAAAATAGTCGGTTGCCTGAAAAAACCATCCAGAAAATAAGTTATGAAAAGCTGGATCAGTTGCTGGCTGGTAGCTAGTTGTCGGAAAAATGTTGCGAGTTTGCGCAGTCTTTTTTGTTTCGGCTAGGGTGCCTGTATTGACGCTGCCCTGGGGGCTGAATGCAATTCTTTACCTCTTTGATACAGCGGTTCGGTTCCAGTAGGAGCTTTCCCGAAATAAAGCGGATTGCTGAAAAGCATGCGCTGCGCGACGACCATGGCGCCTACGAGCGTGCGTTGAGCCGATATGACACCAATATCGTTTTTGACGGCGCATGCGACCTGCATCAATTCATAGGCTCTGGTAAAGGACAGCACACGCTCAACTGCTACCGGAAGCTGCGCTGCGATGGTCGGTGGCTATTCGAGAAGATTTATGCTGTAGAGTCGCTTGATTGGCGTAAGTGTCAATACTTCTATGAGCATGTACACCCCAATCTAGAGCGGGTAGCTATCCGTGTGCCTGCGCTGCTTTGGTCGATGTGCGGAAGTCGACTTGCAGTCGCGCGATTCGATTACGTTGAGTTCTCTCCAATTGATCCGCAATCATACTTGGAAGATGTCGTTACGATCTCTGGACAGCTATCCGGTATAGGCCCGGCGCAGCCATACGTCCCGGCAGATCTGCTCGATCTATCGCAACACTATGGCTTCGAGCGTTGTTTCCAGAAAACCGTAGGTGTTGTGGAACGGGCTGGTGGGGATGCCGAATTGCTGCGGTCGATGCGCAATCAGTGCGAAGCGCTGCCAAGATTCATTGGCCATGGAGACCTGAGCAGACCAAACATGGCGCAAGGCGCTTTGCTTCTGGATTGGGACAATTTTGGTTTCTATCCGCCGGGTTTCGATCTGGCACTAGCGGCTGTGCTGAAGGGCGATCTTCTAGGAGAGGAGGAGTTGAGGCAACTTGCTTTATCAGCCTATAAACCGATCTCTGAACATTGCTCCTTTCAGGATTTCTGGTTTTCCATGACCTTCTTTTACAGTGTGTTCCTTTCCGCGCGAAAAGCCGAACACAAGGTCTCCTGTCTCAAGCTGCTCGAGCGGAACCTAGCAGGTTCGAGCGGTCGCGCTGTAGCTTTCAATTAGCCGGTCCATGGGGAATCCAGTGATCTTTCTGCGTTGCAGGTAACGTCGAAGATGGCCGAGGTTTCTTTTGGCTTCCCAGTTGTTTAGGCGACGGCGCTTCTTGATGAGATCCAGGAAATCGATCAGGCCAAAACCTCCTTCAGGCAGAAGAAGTACGTTACCCAAGTGCAAAGAGCGAAAGTAAATTCCTTGCCGATGCAATCCGAATATGAAGGTAGCCAATTCGGGAATCAGCCTATCCATCTCAGTAGGTTGTTCTTTGAGCAATGTTTCCAGCGACGTGCCTGGAAGAGGTTGATAGGTGCAAGCACTTAGCCCTTTGTCCCGGTCGAGCCACAGCGTTTCGGCGATTGCGGGCGCTGCGATGCCCAATTTCTCCAGCGTTGAGGCGTTCTGTGCGAAACGCTGTGCTGGGGGATTGATCCTGGCAAGCCAAGGATGGCGTCGTGTGTGGAATATCTTGAGGATCAGGCCGTTTTGTAGCAGCACTACCTTCGGCCCTCTACTGTCTTTTTCCAGCACGGTTCCGTGCTCCAGCCAATCCTGCAGTTCTCGTGCTGTTACAATCCGCATCTTGTTCCTCTAGCCAGTCGTATGGGGCTCGCCGAATGGCCAATTCTACCCAGCAATCCAGTCTCACTGTGTACCTGCGATTGCTGCGCTACGTGCTTCCATACTGGGGGCTGTTCGCGATCAGCCTTGTTGGATTTCTGATTTTTGCTTCTACCCAGCCGATGCTGGGCTACATGCTCAAGTTTTTCGTCGACGGGTTGAACAACCCCGAGGCCAGTTTCTTTGGCCAAGTCCCCTACCTGCAGGAGCACAGCTGGCTCGCCGAACTCAAGCTGCTGCAGGCCGTCCCGCTGCTGATCATCTTCATCGCGCTCATGCAGGGCATCGGTTCGTTCCTCGGCAATTTTTTTCTCGCGAAGGTTTCGCTGGGGCTGGTGCATGATCTGCGGCTCGCGCTGTTCAATAACATGTTGACCCTCCCCAATCGCTATTTTGACAGCCACAACTCCGGCCATCTGATCTCGCGGATCACGTACAACGTGACCATGGTCACCGGCGCGGCGACCGATGCGATCAAGGTCGTGGTGCGCGAGGGCATGACGGTGATCTTCCTCTTCGCCACGCTGCTGTGGATGAACTGGAAGCTGACCCTGGTGATGCTGGCGATCCTGCCGGTGATCGGCTTCATGGTGTCGAGTGCCAGCAAGAAATTCCGCAAGCAGAGCAAGAAGATTCAGCTTGCGATGGGCGATGTGACGCATGTGGCATCGGAAACCATTCAGGGGTATCGCGTGGTACGTAGCTTCGGTGGCGAGCCCTACGAGCGGGATCGCTTCTTGGCGGCGAGCTCGGAGAACACGGCTAAGCAGCTGCGCATGGTCAAGACCAATGCGGTATACACGCCGAGCCTGCAGCTGGTGATCTACAGCGCCATGGCAGTGCTGATGTTCCTTGTGCTGCTGCTGCGAGGCGATGCGTCTGCTGGCGATCTGGTCGCTTACATCACGCTGGCCGGGTTGCTGCCCAAACCGATTCGCCAGCTGTCGGAAGTCAGTTCGACCATTCAGAAAGGTGTCGCTGGCGCTGAGAGCATCTTCGAGCAGCTCGACGAGCAGCCGGAAATAGACAGTGGCACGCTGGAGCGCGATGCGGTCAGCGGACGTCTGGACGTGCGCAACCTCAATTTCGTCTACCCGGGCAGCGACAAGCCAGTGCTGCACGACATCAGCTTCACCGTGGAGCCCGGGCAGATGGTGGCGCTGGTCGGTCGGTCCGGCAGCGGCAAGTCGACACTGGCCAATCTGATTCCGCGTTTCTATCACCACGAGACCGGCCATATCCTGCTCGACGGTGCGGATGTCGAGTCCTACACGCTGCGCAACCTGCGCCGGCATATTGCCTTGGTGACGCAGCAGGTAACCCTGTTCAACGATACCGTGGCCAACAACATCGCCTACGGCGATCTGGCCGGCGCGCCGCTGGACGATATCCGCCGTGCGGCCCGTGATGCCTATGCCGACGAGTTCATCGAGCAAATGCCCGAGGGCTATCAGACCCTGGTCGGGGAAAACGGCGTGCTGCTGTCCGGTGGACAGCGGCAGCGCCTGGCGATTGCCCGTGCACTGCTCAAGAATGCCCCGGTGCTGATTCTTGATGAAGCGACTTCGGCGCTGGATACCGAGTCCGAGCGGCATATCCAGGGGGCTCTGGACCATGTGATGCAGGGCCGCACCACGTTGGTCATCGCTCACCGGCTGAGCACAATCGAGAAGGCCGACCTGATCCTGGTGATGGAGCAGGGCCGCATCGTCGAGCGTGGCACCCATGCCGAGCTGCTGGCGGCGAACGGTGCCTACGCCAGGCTCCACGCGACGCAGTTTCAGGACGACACGCCAGACGAGCAGGGCGCCTGATGCTGCAGTTTCTGAGGAGCTGGCGTGAGCGCGGCTGGTGCGAGATCGATGCCGACACCTATGCGCAGATCTGGCAGCGCTACGGCGGCAGCGTTGCCACTCACCCCGCCGTCGTCGAGCGCCTGGCCGGTCTTGCCGGGATTCCGGTGCGCTATCTGGCGTGGGAGCGGCAGGGCGAATTGATCGCCGCGGTGCCCTGCTGGGGCCGGCATCTGGCCCTGTCCAAGGACGTATTGAAAAAGACCGGCAAGCGCGGGCTGTTCGATCTGGGTAATGCCGAGATCATCCTGCCCGTCGCCGAGCAGGCGGCGATCCCGGTCCGCCAGCGCATGCGCTACGTGTCAGAGCTCAATGCAGGCGCGATCAGCACCTTGCGCGAGCAACCGGAGGGTCTGGCGCTGGCGCGCGAACCGGAGGCGTACTCGAAGAAGTTTCGATACAACCAGCGCCGCGAACAGCGTTTGCTGGAAGAGGCGGGCGGTGCGCTTCGCCCCGTGCTCGATTTCTCTGCGGCGGAGCAGGCGACGATGTACGCCGAGTTGTTTCAACGGCGCTGGAATTTCGAGGCGCCGGGGAGGGCGCATCTGCACGAGGTGTTCGAGCTGCTGCGCGAGTTCATGACCGGCTCGGTGGTGTTTCTCGACGAGCAGCCGATCGCCATCCAGGTTCTCTATCGGGTCGAGTCGCCGAAGTGGGTGTCCGTCGAGTACATCAATGGCGGTGTCGACCCGGTGCAGCGGGACTTCAGCCCAGGCAGCGTGCTCAGCTTCGTCAACACCCAGACGGCCTGGGCCGAGGCGCGGGCGTTGGGCAAACCGCTGCGTTACTCCTTTGGCCGGGCGGATCGCGAGTACAAGGATCGCTGGTGCCACCGAGTTCCGGTCTATCAGGTGTGAGCCATGAGTGCACGCAAGCAGCAGTTGCTTAGACGCCACCGCAAGCACAAACGCATCGCCCTGCTGGTCGCGCTGGTCGCGCTGCTGCTGCTCGGCGCGCTGGTTGCTTGGTGGTTGGTTCCGCTCTTGCTGGTGTTGGGCTGGATCGCTCATGAGGCCTGGTTTGCCGACCACCTGTTCTACAGCCCTCAGGACGATTACGACTATGTATTCCCGGATGATGCCCAGCGTTATCCGGTGCGGATCGACGGCGGCCGAATCACGGCGCCGGAGCGCTTCGAAGCCGCGGATACGCTTATTCTCGAGATCGAGCTCAAGGCCAGCTGGCTGGGGCGGTGGCTTGATCCGCAGGTGTGGGTCGGTGACGACCGTCAGGATTTCGAGCGGGGCGTTGCCGGCCGGCGCTATCTCAACCTGTCCGGCCAGCATGGGCCGCTGAGTGGCGGTGTGCTGCGTGTCAGCGGGCGCTTCTGTCGCCTGTCCGGCGAGGCGACGCTCTTCGCGATGCGCAACCCGGATTATTCCGAGCGCCGCGTGCTGATCGTCGCCCCGCACGCCGACGATGCCGAGCTGGCCGCTTTCGGTCTGTACAGTCGGGCACGCGATGTGGCCATCGTGACCCTGACCCAGGGTGAGATCGAAGCCGACAGATACCGTCGGCTGGGTCTGGACGATGCATCTGCCGCCAGGCTCAAGGGGCGGTTGCGCACCTGGGATAGCCTGGCGGTGCCGTTGTGGGGCGGCGTGCCGCAGTCGCGGTGCGTCCAGCTGGGCTATTACTGCCTGCAGCTGCCCGCCATGGCTGCAGACCCGCAGACGCCGTTCGGTTCGCGCGAATCCGGTGAACAGGACGTGCGCAGCGTGCGCCGGCACAATCCGCTGCTGTTGCCCGCGGACGTGGACGGTGTGCCCAGTTGGGACAATCTGCAGGCCGATCTGCGGGTTCTGCTCACCCATTTTCGCCCTGAGGTGGTGGTCACACCGCACCCCGAACTGGATCCTCACGCTGACCATGTGGCTGCCACCCGGGCCTTGTATCAGGCCATGGAGGAGGGCGACTGGCTGCCGGAAACACTGCTGTTGTACGCCAACCATCTGCACGATAACGACCGCTGGCCAATGGGCCCGGCGGATGGCGGCATCGCCCTGCCGCCCGCTATCGAGTCGCTCCCAGCGGATCGCCTGTGGAGCCCGACGTTGGATTCCGAGGTTCGGCTGAACAAGGCCATGGTGCTGGCGATGCAACACGATCTGCAGGGTCCTTTGCCGTTCAAGAAGCGTCTGCGCCGCCTGATCCAAGCCATGCTTGCCGGTCGCCGCTGGCCGGCCACTGGCGATGACGAGTTTTTTCGCAAGGCCGTGCGCAGGCACGAGCTATTCTGGGTGCGCAAGCTCTAGCAGCCTTGTCGCGCTGGCCGGACCAGCGCGAGCTGCGTGTTATGATCGCCGCCGTTTTCTGTTTGTCATCGGAGCCCCAATGAAGCTGTCCATGCCCCGTTTCGACCAAGCCGCCGTACTGGTGGTGGGTGATGTCATGCTCGATCGCTACTGGCATGGCGGCACGTCGCGGATCTCGCCTGAGGCGCCGGTGCCGGTGGTCAAGGTCGAGCAAATCGAAGATCGCCCAGGCGGTGCGGCCAACGTCGCGCTGAACATCGCGGCGTTGGGGTCTGCTGCGGCGCTGGTGGGTGTGACCGGCGAGGACGAGGCGCGTCAGAGCCTGGCTGACAGCCTCGCGGCTGCCGGTGTGCAGGCGCATTTCCAGTGCATCGATGACCAGCCCACCATCGTCAAGCTGCGGGTGATGAGTCGCCATCAGCAACTGCTGCGCATGGATTTCGAGGAGCCGTTCAACACCGATCCGGCCGCGTTGCTGGCCGAGGTGGAAGGGCTGCTGGCCGGGGTCAAGGTGCTGGTGCTGTCGGACTACGGCAAGGGCGCGCTGAAGAACCATCAGGCGCTGATCCAGGCGGCGCGGCACCGTGGCATTCCGGTGCTGGCCGACCCCAAGGGCAAGGATTTCGACATCTATCGCGGCGCTACGCTGATCACGCCTAACCTGGGCGAATTCGAGGCGATCGTCGGGCATTGTGCCGACGAGGCCGAGTTGGTCAGCAAGGGTGCCGAGCTGATGAGCCGGCTCGAGCTGGATGCGTTGCTGGTCACTCGTGGCGAGCACGGCATGACCCTGCTGCGTCCCGATCACGCGCCGCTGCACCTGCCGGCCCGTGCCCGCGAAGTGTTCGATGTCACCGGTGCCGGCGATACCGTCATTTCAACCCTGGCCGCTGCGATTGCGGCCGGCGAGGAACTGCCACAGGCCGTGGCACTGGCCAACCTGGCCGCCGGTATCGTGGTCGGCAAGCTGGGCACCGCCTGCATCAGCGCGCCGGAGCTGCGCCGCGCGGTGCAACGCGAGGAAGGCTCCGAGCGTGGCGTGATGACCGTCGAGCAGCTGCTCACCGCGGTCGAGGATGCCCGCGCCGAGGGCGAGAAGATCGTCTTCACCAATGGCTGTTTCGACATCCTGCACGCCGGCCATGTGACCTACCTCGAGCAGGCCCGGGCCCAGGGCGACCGGCTGGTGGTGGCGGTGAACGATGACGGCTCGGTGAGCCGCCTCAAAGGCCCGGGCCGGCCGATCAACTCGGTGGATCGACGCATGGCGGTGCTGGCCGGTCTGGAAGCGGTGGATTGGGTGGTGTGCTTTTCCGAGGACACGCCGGAAAACCTGCTGGCCCAGGTGCGACCCGATGTGCTGGTCAAGGGCGGCGACTATGGCGTCGATCAGGTCGTCGGTGCCGATCTGGTCAAGGCCTACGGCGGTGTGGTGAAGGTGCTGGGGCTGGTGGAAAACAGCTCGACGACCGCCATCGTCGAGAAGATCCGCGCCCGCTGAACCACGGCAGCCAGGTGCCGCGCGATCGGGCTTCTCAGCGCGCCGCGGCGGCTGGCCGGGCTGCCCACCAGTCCTTCCAGCGTACCCGCTCGTCGCGCACCACCCAGCCCTCCTGTGGTGCAAAACTCTCCGATAGCCACAGCCCCCGTGTATTGACGGGGCCGAACTGGCCATCACGCAACTGCAGCAGCTGCTCCTGCGGTTGTCCCTGGTGCAGCGGAACAAGGTAGAGGTCGGGCCTGTTACGGTTCAGGCGCGCCACCAGCTTGTCCGCTTCCAGGCGTTCGTCGACATGGTACAGGCTGAGCAGGCGAACCTCCTTCGGCAGTTCCATGCGCATGTCGTAGACCAGCTGCAACGATGCCGTCGGCAGGTGCACATAGGCGCGTGGCCGTTCCATGAGCACCATGTTGCCGCACTGCACCGGCCGTGTGGCGCCAGATTGCGAGGCGAGCTTGAAATGCACCGCCTCGCGGTAATGCAGGCTGGCCTGATAGGGCGTGGGTAGCCAGGTGTCGCCGAAGCGCCCGGCCAGCCAGCCTTCGGGCGTCTCCAACAGGCATTCTTCGGCGATTTCCTGGATGGCGGTGAGCAATGGCAGGTTCAGCTCGTGTGCCGGGATGTAGCCGGAAATCAGCTTGAGCACCACGTCGCCGCGGTCCGGCCGCTGCTGACGGACCAGCACCCAGTATTCGCGGCCCTGCCAGCTCATGGTCAGACGCACCGAGACGCCGAGATTGGCCAGTTCGATGGCAAAACGGCCCGGATCGGACACCTCCACAGGGCGGCGGCGCTCGATCACTTCGCTGAAGTTTAACGGCCGGCCCAGACTCTGGTAGCTCAGGTTGTCCTGGCTGGCCTCGACGTAGAGAGGCAGAGTCTTGAATGCGGCAGGGCTCTTGCGCACCAGAACTCTTGGCATTCGGTTTCTCCTTGCGGCGAAGAAAGTAACCGCGCGGCATCAGCGTAATGCGCTTCCGCGCAGCGGATGAACGTTGCCGCCAGGACCGTTTCAGTTGCCGGTCAGAACAGCAGCAGCAGTCCGTACGTTAGCCGTCAAATGCTGCGGATTGATAGTGCCGATGATCGCGCCGCTGACACCTGGGTGACCGAACAGCAGCTCGAAACTGCGGCGGACCGGGTCGTCGCCTGGCTTGAGGCAGGCATGACCGCTGGCCAGGGCTTTCTTGATCAGGATGCCCTTGCCGTGTGCAGCAGCGTAGTCGAGGACCGGTCGTTCGGCCTGCTCGTTGAGGTTGTAGGTCACCATCGCGCAGTCGCCCTGCTGCAGCGCAAGCAGTCCACCATCGACCGTCTTGCCGGACAGGCCGAAGGCGAGGATCTTGCCCTCGCGCTTGAGCTCGGCGAGGGTCTGGTAGACCTCGGTGTGCCGCAGGATGTCGAGGTCTTTGCCGTCCGAGTGCACCAGCACCAGCTCGATGCGGTCGGTACGCAGGCGTTTGAGGCTGCGCTCCACCGAGAAACGCGTGTGGGTGGCAGAAAAGTCGAAGCGTGACTGGCCGTTCTCGAACTCCTCGCCAACCTTGCTGACGATCACCCAGTCCTCGCGCTGGCCTACCAGCAACGGGCCGAGCCGTTCCTCGCTGACGCCGTAGGCCGGCGCGGTGTCGATCAGGTTGATACCCAGTTCGCGGGCCAGCGTAAGCAGTTGGCGAGCCTGGGCGTCGTCTGGGATGGAAAAACCATTGGGATATTTCACCCCTTGATCGCGACCCAGCTTGACTGTGCCCAGACCCAACGGCGAAATGCGCAGGCCGGTGCTGCCCAGCGAGCGGTGCAGGTCATGCAGCGTCCCGTTCATGGCAGCAGCCCTTCCCAAAACGGGCCGGTCAACGGTGGTCGCGGCAGTTCCGGTAGCGCAGGATGCTGGCCGGGGCGAATGCCATCGCGGGCGAGAGCGGCTTCGACGCGGTCGGAAAAGTCGGGGGACAGCGCCAGCTTGGTTGGCCACCCGACCAGCAGTCGGCCCTGTTCGGCAAGGAAGGCGTTGTCCGGACGGGCGAGTGCCGATTGTGCAGGCTCGGCGCGGTCGATACGCAGCGTGGCCCATTGCGCGGAGGACAGGTCGATCCAGGGTACCAGTTCGGCCAGCTCCTTTTTCGCTGCGGCGATCTGAGTGGCTTCGTCGCGTGCCACGCCATCGGCTTCGGCCAGGTCGCCGCCGAGATACCAGACCCACTCGCCGTCCGCTGTCGGATGGCTGGTGACCGTAATCCGCGGTTTGGTGCCGCCGCCCAGGCAATGGGCATAGAGCGGCTTGAGCGTGGGCGCCTTGACGATGACCATGTGCAACGGACGGCGCTGCATGGCCGGTTGTTGCAGGCCGAGCGACGCGAGCAGCTCGGCCGTCCCGCCACCGGCGCTGAAGACGATGCGCTGGGCGCGGATCTCGCGACCATCGACGCGCAGCCCGACCAGCTCGTTGTCGTCGAGCAGTGGTTCGATCTGCTGGCAGGCCAGCAGGCTGTCGCCAGCCAGCTCGGCCAGCCGGGCGATCAGGCTGGGCACGTCCAGCACCAGCTCGCTGAGCCGATAGACCTTGCCCTTGAACCGTGGATGCTGCAGCGCAGGTGGCAGCTCATCGCCCTTGACCTGGCCGACCCTCGAGCGCACTGCCTTGCTGGCGAAGAAGCTGGTGAGGTTGCCGGCCAGGGTGCCTGGCGACCACAGGTAGTGTGCGTCGGACAACAGACGCACGCCGCTGAGGTCCAGCTCGCCCTTGCCTTCGAGCGCTTCGCGCCAGCGTCTTGGCATGTCCGCTATCGCCTCGGAGGCACCGGTGAGCGCACCGCTCAGCGCGTACTTGGTGCCGCCATGGATGATGCCCTGCGACTTCACGCTCTGCCCGCCGCCCAGTGTTCCCTTGTCGACCAGCAGGGTGGCAAAACCCAGTCGGCGCAGGCGTGCGTTCAGCCAAAGGCCGGCGACGCCGCCGCCAACGATCAGGACGTCGGTGCTGAGGGATTCGGGCATGTGCAGACCTCATTGGGTAAACGGTCGCGCAGTATAACTGCAGTCCGCCGGCAGCTTAGTGGCCTGCACTGCGGGAGAACAACTGGATGACCACCACACCGGCGATGATCAGTCCCATGCCCAGTACCGCCGGGAGGTCCAGATACTGACGATAGAGCAGCGCCGCGGCGACGCTGACCAGCACGATGCCGAGCCCGGCCCAGATGGCATAGGCGATGCCCACCGGGATGGTCCGCACCACCAGCGCGAGCATCCAGAACGACAGGCTGTAGCCGGTCACCACCAGCAGCAGTGGCAGCGGACGATTGAAGCCGGCCAGTGCCTTCATCGAGGTGGTGGCGACCACCTCGGCGCAGATGGCGATGGCCAGGTAAACGTAGCCGGACATGGCGAGATCCTGATTATGGGCGGGCAACTTCGTTCGGTTCCGACCTCGCCAACAAGTTCGCCGGCAGGGCGGTTATGGCTCGCGAGCAGGCGGCTTGCTAAGCTCCGCGCCCATGAATCGCACCCTCTATACCCTTCTGTTCCACCTCGGCCTGCCGCTGGTGTTCCTGCGCCTGCTGTGGCGCGCCTGGCGCGCCCCGGCCTATTCCCGCCGTATCGGCGAGCGTTTTGCCTTCGGTTTGCCGCGGCTGCGTCCGGGTGGCATCTGGGTGCATGCGGTCTCGGTGGGAGAAAGCATCGCCGCGGCGCCGATGATCCGCGGGCTGATGGCGCGCTACCCGCAGCTGCCGATCACCGTCACCTGCATGACCCCGACCGGCTCCGAGCGCATCCAGGCGCTGTTCGGCGACAGCGTGCAGCATTGCTACCTGCCCTATGACCTGCCTTGGGCGGCGGCGCGCTTTCTTGAACGCCTGCAGCCGAAGCTGGCGGTGGTGATGGAGACCGAGCTCTGGCCCAACCATATCCATCAGTGCGCCCGGCGCGGCATACCCGTGGCGCTGGCCAACGCGCGGCTGTCCGAACGCTCGGCCCGTGGCTATGCGCGCTTCGCCCGGCTGACCGCGCCGATGCTGGCCGAGTTGAACCTGATTGCCGTGCAGACCGAGGCTGAAGCCGAGCGTTTTCGCCAGCTCGGCGCACGCCACGAATGCGTCGAAGTGACTGGCTCGATCAAGTTTGACCTGACCATCGACCCGATCCTGCTGGAACGGGCGAGCGACTTGCGCGATCAATGGGTGGCGCAGAAGCGGCCGCTGTGGATCGCCGCCAGCACCCATGCCGGCGAGGACGAAATCATCCTGGCCGCGCACCGACGCTTGCTGGAGCGGTTTCCGCAGGCCCTGCTGCTCCTGGTGCCACGGCATCCGGAGCGCTTCGTCTCGGTGTATGAACTGGCAGGCAAGGAGGGCTTTGCCGCGGTGCGCCGCTCGACGGGCGAGGCTGTTGGCGCCGGCACGCAGGTGCTGGTCGGCGACACCATGGGCGAGCTGCTGTTTCTCTATGCCCTGGCCGACGTGGCCTTCGTCGGTGGCAGCCTGGTACCCAATGGCGGGCACAACCTGCTGGAGCCTGCGGCGTTGGGCAAGCCGGTCCTCAGTGGCCCGCATCTGTTCAACTTTCTCGAAATCTCCGCGCAACTGCGCGATGCCGGCGCCCTGCGCGAAGTACAGGATGCCGGTCAGTTGGCTGATGCTGTCGGTGAGCTCTGGCGCGATCCGGCTGTCGCGCAACGGATGCGTGACGCCGGGCTGGGCGTGCTCAAGGCCAATCAGGGGGCCTTGCGGTGTCTGCTGACGGGGCTGGCGAGGCTGCTCGGCTAGCAGGTGCGTTTGGCCTTGCGTGGAACAAAACGGGTCGATTGCCGGCGCGGGCGATAGCCGCCATCCAGGTGTAAGAACCCGGTGGGCTAAAGCCCACCCTACCGACTAAGCGTTCGGGTCGTAGGGTGGGCCTTAGCCCACCAAGCCACGGTTCAAGCGAGCCCTCTGCTCAATAATCCACCCGCACCGGCTGACCGATGGTCTGCGGCAGATCCGGCGGCAGGAAGTCGGTGTCCGGGTTGTAATCGGGTTTCAGGTAGGCCGCCAGCTGCTGCAGGTCGTCCGGGTTCAGCGTGCCGGCCGCCTGTTTCAAGCGCAGGTTGTCGAGGATGTAGTCGTAGCGGGCATTGTTGTAGTCGCGCACGGCGGCATACAGGCGCCGCTGGGTGTCGAGCACATCGACGATGTTGCGGGTGCCGACCTGATAGCCGATCTCAGTGGCTTCCAGCGCACTCTGGTTGGAGATGATCGACTGCCGGCGGGCCTGGACCTGTTCGATATCGGTGTTGACCGCACGGTGCAGGTTGCGCGTGGCTTCCACCACCTGGCGGCGCAGGCTTTCGCGCTGCTGCTCACTCTGACTCAACTGGTAATAGGCCTCGCGGCTCTGCGACGTGGTCAGGCCGCCGCTGTAGAGCGGGATGTTCAGCTGCAGGCCGATGCTGCGCTGCTCGACGTCGCCGGTGTAGCGCGGCATGTCGAAGCCCGGGATGCTCTGGCTGTTGCTGAAGCCCAAGGCGTCGTTGTCGCCCTTGCGGTAGGAGGCCACGGCGTCGAGCGTCGGCGCATGGCCGGCGCGGCGCTGGCGCAGGGTCTCCTCGGCGGCGGTCACGGCGTAATTGACCGCCAGCAGATTGAGGTTCTGCCGCGTCGCCGTATCGACCCAGGCCTTGGCCTCGTTTGGCACTGGCGCCAGGACCGGCAAGGTGTGGCGGATGCCTTCCAGCGCCAGGAATTCGCGGTTGGTCAGGGTGTACAGTGCCTGGAAGGCATCCTCGACCTGGCGCTGGGCGATGGAGCGATTGGCGCGCGCGGTATCGAAGCCGGCCTGGGCTTCGAGCACATCGGTCTTGTCGGAAAGGCCCACCTCGAAGCGTTCGTTGGCCTGGTCGAGCTGGCGCTTGAACGCGGCTTCCTCGGCCTTCACCGCCGCCAGGTTGTCCTGCGCGCGCAACACGGCGAAGTAGGCCTGGGCGCTCTGCAGGATCAGGTCCTGCTCGGCGATGGAGTATTCGATTGCGGCCTGCTCGCTGATCGCTTCGGCGGCCTTGAGCTGGAACCAGCGGTCGGCACGGAAGATCGGCTGGCTCAGCGTCGCCTGGTAGACGGTACCGCTGCGCGACAGCGAGGTGGAGCCCATGCTGGTATCGACGTCCGTTTCGGTGTCACTCAGCTCGGCACCGGCGCTGAGATTGGGCAGCAGGCCGGCGCGGGCCTGCGGCACGACTTCCTGGCGCGCGCGAAACTGCGCGCGCGCTGCAGCCAGGTCGGCGTTGTTGTTGACGGCTTGCTGATAGACGCTGACCAGATCGGTCTTGCTGGCGAGGGGGATGGTCTCCTGCGCCCAGGCCCCTCCGGCAGTGAGGGTGGCCACGGCGAGAGCCAGGGGGAGTCTGCGCAGCATGTTGGGTCCATCCTGAATAGAGCTGATGGGCAAGGCTAAGCGGCAGCTGTCAGAGGGTCAAGGCGCGCGTGCGCCGTGGTGTGAGGCGGCGATGGCGGTCCGGGCAAATGACCGAACGGTCGACTAGTTTCGCCATTGCCATGGTGTTCGCCCAAGGTCTTGATTAGACTCGACGGCGTTCTTGTCGGGGTGCCTTGAAGCGAAGGCTGAGATCGGAAAGTTCCGGATCCCGTTGAACCTGATCAGGTTAAGGCCTGCGTAGGGAACAAGATGTCCTCGTCTAGAACGTGACGAGTCTCTCCACCGCAGTTGCGGTGCCCGACGCCCTTGATCCGCCGTGTTGCTCAGGTTCGCTCCGACACATCCCAGGAGAAGCCGATGAGCGTGCAAAGCAACAAGAACCTGAGTGAATCCGCCCAGGTCGACCAGCAGTCCATTCAACCCTTCCCGCGTTCGCAGAAAATCTATGTCCAGGGTTCGCGCCCGGACATCCGCGTACCGATGCGCGAGATCAGCCTGGACGTGACACCCACCGACTTCGGCGGCGAGATCAACGCGCCGGTCACCGTCTACGACACCTCCGGCCCCTACACCGACCCGAGCGTCACCATCGACGTGCGCAAGGGCCTGGCCGACGTGCGCAGCGCCTGGATCGAGGACCGCGGCGACACCGAGAAGCTGCCGGGGTTGTCCTCCGAGTTCGGCCAGCGCCGCCTCAACGATGCCGAGCTATCCGCCATGCGCTTCGCTCATGTGCGCAACCCGCGTCGCGCCAAGCCCGGGCACAACGTCAGCCAGATGCACTATGCGAAGAAGGGCATCATCACGCCGGAGATGGAGTACGTCGCCATCCGCGAGAACATGAAGCTCGCCGAGGCGCGCGAAGCCGGCCTGCTCGCCGAACAGCATGCCGGGCAGAGCTTCGGCGCGGCCATCCCCAAGGAAATCACCCCCGAGTTCGTGCGCAGCGAAGTCGCTCGTGGCCGCGCCATCATCCCGGCCAACATCAACCACACCGAGCTGGAGCCGATGATCATCGGCCGCAACTTCCTGGTAAAGATCAACGGCAACATCGGCAACTCGGCGCTGGGCTCCTCCATCGAGGAAGAAGTGGCCAAGCTGACCTGGGGCATTCGCTGGGGCTCGGACACCGTGATGGACCTGTCCACCGGCAAGCACATCCACGAGACCCGCGAATGGATCATCCGCAACTCGCCGGTACCGATCGGCACCGTGCCGATCTACCAGGCGCTGGAGAAGGTCAATGGCATCGCCGAGGATCTGACCTGGGAGCTGTTCCGCGACACGCTGATCGAGCAGGCCGAGCAGGGCGTGGACTACTTCACCATCCACGCCGGCGTGCTGCTGCGCTACGTGCCGCTGACAGCCAAGCGCGTGACCGGCATCGTCAGCCGCGGCGGCTCGATCATGGCCAAGTGGTGCCTGGCGCATCATCAGGAGAATTTCCTCTACACCCATTTCGAGGAAATCTGCGAAATCATGAAGGCCTACGACGTCAGCTTCAGCCTCGGCGATGGCCTGCGTCCGGGCTCGATTGCCGATGCCAACGACGCCGCGCAGTTCGGCGAGCTGGAGACCCTCGGCGAACTGACCAAGATCGCCTGGAAGCATGACGTGCAATGCATGATCGAAGGCCCCGGCCATGTGCCGATGCACATGATCAAGGAGAACATGGACAAGCAGTTGGAATGCTGCGACGAGGCGCCGTTCTACACCCTCGGCCCGCTGACCACCGACATCGCCCCCGGTTACGACCACATCACCAGCGGCATCGGGGCGGCGATGATCGGCTGGTTCGGCTGCGCGATGCTCTGCTACGTGACGCCGAAGGAGCACCTGGGCCTGCCGAACAAGGATGACGTGAAGACCGGCATCATCACCTACAAGATCGCCGCGCACGCTGCTGATCTTGCCAAGGGTCATCCGGGCGCGCAGATCCGCGACAATGCGCTGTCCAAGGCGCGCTTCGAGTTCCGCTGGGAGGATCAGTTCAACCTCGGCCTCGACCCGGACACCGCGCGGGCCTTCCACGACGAGACGCTGCCGAAGGAGTCGGCGAAGGTGGCGCACTTCTGCTCCATGTGCGGGCCGAAGTTCTGCTCGATGAAAATCACCCAGGAAGTGCGCGAGTACGCTGCCGAGCACGGCCTGACCGACGAGCAGAAGGCCATCGAGGCGGGTTTCGCCGAGCAGTCCTCGCGCTTCAAGGACGAGGGTTCGGTGATCTACAAGCAGGTGTGACCGGCGAGGTGTGATCGGCGAGGTGTGACCGACTGCCTGTAGGCGAGTCGAAGCGGGCCGGCGGATGCCGGCCCGCTTCGTATCCTCAGAGATATTCCGGCTTCAGAATGCCCTTGAGCTCAAGCCCCCGAAAGGTGGATGTAGCGTTCACATCCGCTGTGGCTCCGCTCGTGTTCGGCGAGGCCACTGGCCGCCGGATAGGATGGATGACCTGAAAAAATGGGCGGCAGCAGCGTTAACGGCGGTGCCGGTGGCGCGTCCGCATCGCGGATTTAGCAGGCATGGCAGTGCACAGGCCGTGCCGGCTGAGCAGGAACTGTCCCCCGAGCAGGATCCTGCGTATCTCTCGAAAGCATGGCGCATGCCGTACATGCTTCGGTTCTGTGATCTGCACTATTTCCGTGGGCGGTCGATCACCCTATCGTGTTCGACGCATCCCAGCTAAAGGAATAGCCATGGACATCCTGCATCACGGCGCCCGGGATGGCGTGACCGGTTCATGCCATCAGTTGCAAATGAACGCCACCACCAGCCTGCTGATCGACTGCGGCCTTTTCCAGGCGCCGAAGCGTCTGCCTCCGGCTCGGGTGGCTCTGACAGGTTGGATATCGACTTCAACCTCTCAGGCATCCGGGCGCTGGTCGTCACGCATGTGCACATCGACCATGTCGGCCGCATTCCGTATTTGCTCGCGGCCGGATTCAGCGGCCCGATCCTCTGCAGTGAAGCCTCTGCCCAGCTCCTGCCGATTGTGCTTAGACTGGGCATCAGCCGCGATCAGGCGAAGGTTGAGCGCTACCTTGCGCTCATCGAGGCGCGAATCATCGCCTTGCCCTACAAAACCTGGTTCACCCTGCATGACGACGCCGCGCTTCATACCCGGATCCGTCTGCAGCGTGCCGGTCATATCCTCGGTTCGGCTTATGTCGAGGTGGACGTGCTCGACCGCACTGCGCGGGAGAACAAGCGTGTCCTGGCGGGGGGGGGGGGGGGGGGGCTGGGCGCGCCTCATGCGCCCCTGCTGCCGCCACCCAAGCCCGCCCGCCGCGAGGATATCCTGGTACTGGAAAGTACCTATGGCGATCGCAATCACTAGGGTCGGGCCGATCGACGCCAGCGTTTGCAAGCCGTGATCGAAGAAGCGCTCGAGGACAAGCGCACCGTACTGATGCCGGCGTTCAGTATAGGCCGCACCCAGGAGCTGCTCTATGAGCTGGAGGACATCATTCATCGCTGTACGCAATGCGATCAGTCATCCGCAGCGCCGGACAGGCACGTCTGGCCATCGCCATTCTGGACTCACCATTGCCAGCCGTTTCACCGAGGCATATCGCAACTTCAGCCTTTCTGGGGCGAAGACGCCACCCGGCGCGTCGGCGATGGTCGTCGGCCGCTGGCGTTCGACCAATTGATCACCATAGACAGCCACGCCGACCACCAGCGAACGGTCAACCATCTGGCGTAGACCTGTCGGCCTGCGGTTGTCATCGCCCGGGGAGGGATGTGCAGCGGTGGCCGCATCGTCAGTTACCTGAAGGCCATGCTTGGCCATACGCGGCATAACGTCGTTCGTCAGTTACCAGGCGCGCGGTGCGCCCGGGGCGCAGATACAGCAATTCGGTCCGCACAGCGGCTACGTCGAGCTCGACGGGTTGCTGCGCTTCGTCACCGGCATGCACGAATGGCCAGGCGAGATTCGCCTGACCCATGGCGAGGCTCAGGCCAAGGCACAACCGCGTCAGCTGCTGGCGCGCGTATATGAGCGCAACGGCCTCGATGTGCTAGTTCAGATTCCTGACCTGATCGGCCTTGATGCCAAGAGGTAATGATCGGCGAGCCGGGTTGCCGTGCGAGGCGGCCTCGGCTCGGGAAAATAGCGAGTCGTTACAGCGCGCGCTGCGCCACGACCTCGCGATAGACGCGTGCAGTTTCGGCGCACATACGTTCGGCGGTGAACAGCTGCTCGAACCGTGCCTTCGCGTTGGCGCCGAACCGGCTCGCAAGCTCGGAATCGTCCCACAATGTGCGCATCGCTTCGCGTAGCGCCAGTGGTTCCGTCGGCGGTACGGCCAGGCCTGTCGTCCCATGCAGATTGACGAAGGTCGTTCCGGTGCCAATTTCGCACGAGATCATCGGCTTCCCATACATCGATGCCTCCAGCAGCGATATGCCAAAAGCCTCCGAGCGCAGATGAGATGGGAAAATCATCGCGTGGCAAAGCTGCAGCAGGCATGCCTTGTCTTCGTCGTCCAGCCGTCCGAGAAACTGCACCTGGCGTAGCTGAAGGCGTTCGGCCTTGGCCCGCAGCGCCGCTTCTCGCGGGCCGCTGCCGACGATCACCAGCGGATAGCCGGTTTCCCGCAGCGCGTCGAGCAAGCTGTCCAGCCCCTTGTAATAGCGCAGCACGCCCACGAACAGAAAGAACCTGGGACTCACCCGCTGACGCCAATACTCGAGCTTGGCTGGCGAGCATCGTGGGTAGGCTGCGCGGTCCAAGCCGTAAGGGATGACCTCGACCTTGCTCGCATAGGGCTGTAACACCGCACTGCTGCGCTGGTAGTTGGGCGACGCCACCAGAATGCGGTCGACGCTGTTCAGGAAGCGAGTCATCAGCGGCCGGTATAACGTCAACAGCGCGCGCTGCTTGACGATATCCGAGTGATAGCTCACCACCGTAGGCCGGCCATGGCGTGTGAGGAAGTGCACCACATCCATCACTGGCCATGGGAAGTGAAAGTGAATGACGTCGGCGTTGCGCGCCATCTCGCTAAACATGCCGAACGCTTGTCGCGAGAATCCCGTCGACGCGATGAACAGATCCTGCCGGGCGCGTCTGACCTCATGGCCCGCTACCCGGACCCGCTCAGGCCCCGGGGTCGGGCTCAATGTCAGCACTTCGCCCTGCACGCCGTGCGCCAGTCCGCCCTCGCACAGCTGGAAGATAACCTGTTCGATCCCGCCAGTGGTATCGGGCAGGTAGGTTTTGAAAAAGTGGAGGACGCGCATAGCTTTCCTGTTAACCGACCAATTGTCGCGCCATCCCTGGACAGCTGCACCGACAGAGGATTACCAGCTCCTTGCCGAGCACATCGTGATTGGGGTGGGGTACGAGCGCGCCGACTCTACCGGCGCGACCTGCCAGCATCAACCATGGCTATTCGTCGCATGCACCGGGGGCGCATACAATGCGGTTGGCTTCGGTGATACACTTCGCCGCTTTTCAGCACCCGGCAGTTCGGTATTATGCGTAACGCACAGGAAAATGCCCTTAAGGTCGCGCTCAAGGCGTGTAGGGGAAGTTTCATTTCGGTAGGGTTTTTCAGTTTTTTTGTTAACGCCCTGATGCTGGTGCCGTCGTTCTACATGCTGCAGGTCTATGGCAGGGTCGTGACCAGCGGCAGTATATCCACCTTGGTCATGCTGACCCTTATCATGACATTGCTCATGGCGACCATGGGATCACTTGAGTGGACTCGCTCGAGGATCATGGTGCGCCTCAGTACTCGCCTCGATGTGCTGCTCAGTCGCGATGTCTATCGAGCCAGTTTTAAACGCGCCCTTGACAGCGGCGGTATGGATGCATCGGCGCAGCCTCTTAATGACCTGACAGGGCTACGTCAGTTCCTCACCGGCAACGGCCTGTTCGCGTTTTTCGATACGCCTTGGCTTCCGGTCTATATCGGCGTGATGTTCCTGTTTCATCCCTGGTACGGCTGGTTTGCCATTGGCTGCGCAATCATTCTCCTGTGTCTTGCGGTTGTGAATGAGAAGCTCACTGGCAAGGCAATTGCCGAAGCAAACAAGCAGAACATCGCCGCGAACCTGTACACCAACAAAAACTTGCGCAACGCTGAAGTTATCGAATCGATGGGCATGCTTGAGACGCTCATGGGTCGTTGGGGCATGCGTCAGCGCAAGGTGTTGTTGCTGCAATCGCAGGCTAGCGATAACGGCGGCATGATCACTTCATTCTCCAAGACGTTCCGCATGTTGGTTCAGTCGCTCATCCTCGGGCTGGGTGCCTACTTGGCTGTCCAGCAAGAAATAACCCCTGGGTTAATGATCGCTGGCTCCATTCTGCTGGGGCGTGCGTTGGCTCCGATTGATTTGATGATTGGTAGCTGGAAGGGCTTCATTGCCGCTCGTTCGCAATATGCGCGTCTCAACGAAATTCTCGACAAGCAGCAAGCCGAGCCTGAGCGTATGTCGTTGCCCGCACCGGAAGGTCACGTTCTGGTAGAAAACCTCATCGTCAGCGCGCCGGGCTCGAAAACACCAATCTTGAAAAATATTACGCTTGCTGTGCCTGCGGGCTCGGTAGTTGGTGTGATCGGGCCAAGTGCATCCGGCAAATCAACCCTGGCGCGTGCTTTGCTCGGCGTCTGGGCGCCGCAGCACGGCGTGGTGCGACTCGACGGAGCGGACATAAATAACTGGGACAAGCGCGAGCTTGGACCGCACCTGGGATACTTGCCGCAAGATATCGAGTTGTTCGAAGGCAGCATCAGCGAGAACATTGCCCGATTTCGTGACGTTGACCCGGGCAAGGTGATCCAGGCCGCCAAGACTGCCGGCGTTCACGAAATGATCCTGCAGTTGCCTGAGGGCTACGATACGGTGATCGGCACGGACGGCGTCAACCTGTCCGGCGGGCAGCGCCAACGGGTCGGATTAGCTCGGGCCATCTACGGCAGCCCGCGCCTGATTATTCTTGATGAACCCAACTCCAATCTTGACGAGGTCGGCGAGCGCGCCCTTGCGCTGGCCATCCAGCAACTCAAGGCGACGGGCGCCACGGTGTTCGTGATTACCCATCGCACTAGCATCCTGACCCAGCTTGACCGCCTGCTGGTGATGAGTGGCGGGACAGTTGGGATGTACGGACCACGTGACAAGGTCATGGCGGAGCTCAACAAGCAACAGCTCGCCGCCCAGCAGAAGATAGCCCAGGTAGCACCTGGTGCATCCTCGGCTCGTTCGTGACCGAGGGAGTAAATAACATGACCAGCATGAATACCGCTATCGATGACAGCCTGTCCGATTTGCCCTCGTCTGACCGCAAGGCCCGTACGGTCGGCCTGGCAATCGTACTCATCACCTTTGGCCTATTCGGCGGTTGGGCTACATTCGCTCCACTTGAGAGTGCCGCCTTGGCGCCCGGCGTGGTGACGGTGCAGTCGTACCGCAAGACGGTACAGCATCTGGAGGGCGGTATTGTTAAAGAGCTTCACTCCCGGGATGGCGACATGGTAAGGGCTGGCGATCCGCTCATCGTGCTGGATGATACGCAGATCCGTGCTGAGTATGGAATGACGCGCAGCCAGTTGGTTGCTGCGCAGGCAATGGAGGCTAGGCTAAGGGCTGAGCGCGACGGTGTTGATCAGATTGATTTTGGCGACATGCTGGAAAGCGAAAGCAAGCGTGCGATCGAGGCTCGGGAGGGCGAGACACAGGTGTTCAACGCTCGACGCGGATCTCGGTTGGGTGAAGTCTCTGTGCTTGAAAAGCGGATCGGCCAGCTCAACGAGCAAATCAGCGGCTTGCAGTCGATGATCAACACCAAGCGCAGCCTGGAAAACTCGTACAAGAACGAAATTTCCGAACTGAGACAGTTGTTGTCTGAAGGATACGTCGACAAGCAACGGCTACTCGAGCAGGAGCGCAAGCTTGACATGTTGAGAGCCGAAGTCGCTGATCATCAGTCTGAGATAACCAAAACTCAGCTGCAAATTAGTGAAACGGAACTGCAAGTTCTGCAGCTGAACAAAGATTTCAATTCCGAAGTCGTCGGGCAGTTGTCGGAAGTCCAGACCAAAGTCTTCGATCTTCGAGAAAAAATGGCCGCACTTGAAGATCGGCTCAGTCGTGTCGTTATTCGAGCACCCGAAGATGGCATGATTCTCGGGATGAAGGTTCACACCATTGGCGGTGTCGTCAGTCCTGCTACACCTTTGCTGGATATCGTTCCGTCCATTTCAGATCTTATTGTTGAAGCTCAGGTCTCACCGATCGACATCGACCGGGTGAGTGCCGGTAAGTCTGCAGATATTCGCTTCAGCGCTTTCAATAGCGCGACAACGCCGGTTATCCAAGGCGAGGTTCGACACGTATCAGCTGACCGACTCATCAACGAAGAAACTGGAATGCCTTATTACCTGGCCCGTGTAGCACTCACCGAAGAGGGATCGCGTGCTCTCGGGTCGCTCAAGCTGCAGCCGGGCATGCCAGCCGAAGTGCTCATCAATACAGGTGAACGCACCATGCTTCAGTATCTGATGCAGCCAGCGACGGATGCGTTTGCCAGATCGATGATCGAGGATTGACCGTGCGGTTTCCGCTTTTTTTTACCCTCCTGCTTGTTGTCTGCGTTCATGCTCAGGGCGCCGAACTGGAACAGACCTCTAGCGTGATGGCGTCTGGGTATTCGGCCAATCTGATGCAGCTCTACCGTGAGTCGCGCCTTGAAGATCCCCGAGTGCTCGCTGCCTATGCACGCGCGCAGGCCGGGAGGGAGCGCCAGCGCGAGGCGCTTGGCGGTTTGCTGCCGCAGGTTTCGGCAAGCACTTCCCTGAATCGCACCAGTCGTGAGTTGCCGACCTATTCAGAGGCTTTTAACAACGAGCGATACGCCCTTACGCTTAGTCAGCACCTTTATAACAAACAGGCCTGGGAGAACTATCAGGAGTTCAAGGCGCGTGCTCGGCAAGGGGAGTTCGAGGCGGTCGACGCACAGGCTGAGGCGACCGTTGACCTGGCGCAGCGCTACTTCGTGGCACTTGCCTCGGATGACGAGCTTGAGCTTGTGCTTGCCGAGCGACGAGCAACACAAAAAAATCTTGATCGGGTAGAGGCGCTTTACGATAGGCAGATGGCGATGGTGACCGATGTGCTCGACCTTCGTGCGCGCGTTGATGCGTTGGCTGCTCAGGAAGTCGAGGCACGTAACCAGGTGCGTGTCAGCCGTGAAGAGCTATCGGAGTTGATAGGTCGCCCAGTCAAGGAGCGGCTTAGTCGCATTCGTGAGGACATCGAGCTGCAGGTGCCAGGCGAAAGTGTCGCCGTCTGGGTTGAGCGGGCGCTGGCAGCTAACCCGGCACTGAAAGCACAGCAGGAGGCGCTGGTCGCCGCTGATGCTGCGCTGCGCGAAGGCAAAGGCGGCCATTATCCGTCGCTGAGTCTCAATCTCAGCGCCCAGCGCAGCGATGTTGGTTACGACAATACCCTTGCGCCGCGCTCGGATAGTTACGTTGCCAGCCTGGGAATCCAGGTGCCCATATACAGTGGTGGTTCGACATCCGCGCGCAGCCGCGCGCTATATAACGACCGTTTGGCTACCGAGCAGCAGCTTGAGGCGATTCGTCGTGAGATTGTCAAGGAAACGACGAGCGCCTACCTCACGGCACAGGCTAGCGTGGAAAAGATACGCGCCTCACGCAATGCGCTTGAGTCGGCAGAAAAATCCAGCGTGGCAGCCGAGCGCGGATTCGAGTTCGGTGTTGTCAATGCGGTCGATGTACTGACCAGCGTGCAAAACGAATACAAGGCGCGGCGTGACCTGCTCAGTGCGCAGTACGACTTCATAACCAATCTTTTGGTCATGAATCGCTGGGCTGGCAGGCTATCCGAGCAGAGCATCGAAAACGTCAATGTGTGGCTGGCCCGCAACGAAGAAGCACGGGCCCTAGAAAGGAAAACCGCGGAATGAGCATGAACGGCAAGACCGCCATCGTCACTGGAATTACCGGGCAAGATGGCGCCTACCTCACCGAGCTGCTGCTCGAAAAAGGCTACAAGGTCTACGGCACCTACCGGCGCACCAGCTCCGTGAACTTCTGGCGCCTGGAAGAAGTGGGTGCGCTCGGCCACCCGAACCTGGAGCTGGTCGAGCACGACCTCACCGACCTGGGCGCCAGCATCCGCCTGATGCAAAAGGCACAACCCGACGAGGTGTACAACCTAGCCGCGCAAAGTTTCGTCGGCGTGTCCTTCGACCAGCCCGTCACCACCGCCGAGATCACCGGCATCGGCGCGGTCAACCTGCTTGAAGCGATTCGCATCGTCAACCCGAAGATCCGCTTCTACCAGGCGTCGACCTCGGAAATGTTCGGCGAAGTGCAGCAGATTCCGCAGACCGAGGCCACGCCCTTCTACCCGCGCAGCCCGTACGGCGCCGCCAAGCTCTACGCCCACTGGATGACCGTCAACTACCGTGAGTCCTACGGTATCTTCGGCACCAGCGGCATCCTCTTCAATCACGAGTCACCGCTGCGCGGCAAGGAATTCGTCACCCGCAAGATCACCGACGCCGCAGCGCGCATCGCCCTTGGCCAGCAAGGCAGCCTGGAGCTCGGCAACCTCGCTGCCAAGCGCGACTGGGGCTATGCAAAGGAGTACGTCGAAGGCATGTGGCGCATGTTGCAGGCTGATGAGCCGGACACCTTCGTGCTGGCCACCAACCGCACCGAAACCGTGCGCGACTTCGTCTCGCTGGCCTTCAAGGCCGTGGACATCCACCTTGAATGGCAGGGCAGCGAAGAAAACGAACGTGGTATTGACAGCCGGACTGGCAAGGCGGTGGTGGTAGTCAATCCTCGTTTCTATCGCCCCGCCGAAGTTGACTTGCTAATTGGTAATCCGGAGAAAGCTAAGAACGCATTGGGATGGGAGCCGAAAACTACGCTCGAGAACCTTTGTAGGCTGATGGTAGACGCTGACCTTCAGCGGGTCCAAAGTGGCAAATCGTTCTGATTCGCCGGGTGAGCTTTGGCTTGGCGGGATAGTCTCCAGCTTTATGTAGAAGCGCCGCCACGGCCGGACACGGCGTGGCGTCGTTTACTTTGGCGAGTGTGGTCCGCTCCAATAAGGGCGCTGGGCCCTCATAGACACGTATGGCCGGGCGGATGTCGTGAGCACGGCGACATCCGGAGCTATGGCGTCCACACAACTCGACCGGTGGGTCTTCTGCTATGTTCGATGAATATCTGAGCTTTGAACCAAACGGCAACTTTGAGTCGTCGGCAGCTATAAGTGCTGGTACTTATCTGATTGACTCGAACGGCAGAGATTTTTACAGCGTTCAGGGCGCACCTGGATTGATGACGTTCAGCATGACCCCTGAAGAGGGGCTGGACGTAAACATGATTCTCTACAATAGCCAGAAACAGGTGGTCGGGAGCAACTTCTCGGTTGGGGTTGAAACCATCCAGTACATGTCTTCATCGTCTGAGACCTATTACCTGGAAGTTTTTCCAACTGTGTCGAGCACTTCGCAGTATGAGCTTGAAATCACGCTGCCTAAACTGACGTGGGCGACAGCGCTGGACTTTGGGCCCATAAGAGACGTTTCAGTTGCGCTCTACGATATAGATGCAGACGGTAAGGACGAAATTTTCGTTGGGACGAGTAAAGCTCTCGACGAAAACTTAAACGAAGTCCGCCATGCGGGTTTGATCGTGTTGGAAGATGACGGAACGGTTAAATGGTCCGTATCGTTTCCGGGAATAGATGGCGCCGATCCGCAGACCGGTAAAACGTACCAAACGACATCGGTCAGTACCGCCCCGACGTTTTCCGATATAAACGGAGACGGCAACATTGATATCTTGGTAGGCGTGGGCGCAGACGTATATGGTGAGGCGGGTGAGGATGTCGTAGGTCAGCCAGGAGATAAGGGAGGAGTGTACGCAATCAACTCAGACGGCTCTATCATCTGGTATCACCAAAGCCTGGATATTATTGGCGGCGCCACTAATACCGGGGATGGCCGACCCGACGGCGTTTATGGTTCACCAGTTGTGTTCGACATCGATCGCGACGGTGAGCGCGAGGTGATCATCAATGGCTGGGATCAGAGCACCACTATCCTGAATGCGCGAACTGGTGCTGTCGAGCGAAGCATTCATCTTGCCGACACAATATGGTCCACTCCACGCATCGCCGACCTCAATGGCGATAACATTTTTGAGATTCTCGTTTCGGCAGACATCACGGCGAACGCTGACGCGGGTGTCTCTACTGGCGGGATCTTTCATGTCTTGTCCGCTGATGGAAGCCAGCGCACCCCGGGCTTCGATCAGCCGGTAGGTAATCCCAATTACACCGAGCTGCGGGGGAAGTATGAAGAGCAGGCGCTCTGGAGCAGTCCTGTCACCGCTGACCTAGACGGTGATGGCTTGCTGGAGATCGCTTACGGTACCGGAAACTATTTTGCCGATTCGAGGGGCTCCTACATCAAGGTGTGGGAACACAATGGCGCACTCAAATATCAATTGCCAACTCTCGGTAAGACCTTGGCTACGCCTTTGATGGCTGATCTTGATGGTGACGGCGACAAGGAAATAATCGCAGCCACACTAGAGGGTTACGTTCACGCTTGGGATCATCTCGGGCGCGAACTTTTCGTGACGAGACCGACTACTATCGGCGGCACCCAAGGCAATCCAGTCTTCGGCGCTCCGCTGGCCGTCGACCTTAATGAAGACGGTAAACTGGAGATTGTCTTTTCTCAAGGTGCGCAGACTGTGATCCTTGACCACGAAGGTAAGCAGCAGACGGATCCTGAGTCCAGAGAGTACGTGTTTGAGTCGTTCAAGGGTTCGCCAGCGATTAGGGATATCGATGGTGACCACCAGCTTGAAATCATCAGCGGCGGTACAAATGCAGCGAAGGATCAAGCTGTCGTGTATCGCTGGGATGCCCCCGGTGAGCAGACCAGGCAGGCTGTGGATGCCCGCTATCAATACCATCAGTCCCAGTCGAACATAGAGGCTTTCGTCAAACGCTTTTACGAAACAGTTCTGGAGCGTAACGCGGAGCCCGCTGGGCGTAATGACTGGGTAGACCGTCTGGCCACAGGCGTCGAAGCTGGAGCAGACGTGGCGCGCGGCTTCATCTTCAGTACCGAATTTACTAATCGGCATCTCGATGACGAAGATTTTGTTTCCGTTCTATATCGCGCCTTCTTCAATCGCGCGCCAGATCAGGCTGGAATGAACGACTGGATTCAGCGACTGAGCGCCGGAGCGGACCGAGGCGCCGTCTTGGATGGCTTCATCTATTCCCAGGAATTCAAGAACCTCGCCTCTGCATACTCCATTCTTCCTGCCAAATAAGGACACGTGTTGAGGACTATATTCATAGACTGCTCATATCTCGCTGATCATGCGGAGCTCAATACCGGAATCCAGCGAGTAGTCAGGCAGGTCGTGGAAAATTTTTCCGCTCTGGCGCCAGCCGAGTCTCTGCGCATTCAGCCGGTGCGAATTGGTGATGGGCGTTTCGAAACAGTTGGCATAGAGCAACTCTACCCAGCCAGACCCGTCGAGCCGGCGTCTCGCAGCCGTTCTCATGAGCGGTTCATTCGGGTGGCTCACTACTCAAAGCGCGTTTATGTGACGGGTAGGGAGTTCGTGTCAGCATTGTTTGCGGATAACCGGCATGTGCGCGGCTTCCTGTACGCCTCGCGTGAGCGGTTTGGGCTGAGTTATTTGATCGACAAAGGCATTGTGCAGCCGATCAAGCATCTCATGGGTTACCGTGCACCGCGAACGCCCAGCATACTGGATGAAGTTAATCCCGGTGACGTGCTGTTACTTCTGGATTCTACGTGGTACTACAATATATGGCCGACGGTATCTGCGTTTCGCCAGCGGCAAGGCAGAGTCGTGGCGGTCATCTATGACCTCATTCCTATAACGCACTCTCATTTTTGTGATGACGGGCTGGTTGCGAACTTCAGAAAGTGGTTCTATGACTCTTTAGAACACGTAGATGGTTATGTCGGTATCTCGAAAACTGTCCAGCATGATTTACAGTCGTTCATGTCCGCAGAGTTCGGTCAGGCCGTAGGTGAAAAGCAGTTCAGCCACTTTTTATTAGGTGCTGACTTTAAGTACCGTCAAGTGGCAGAGAGGGACGTGCGTATCGAGCTTTCCAAGGCTCTGAGCGAGCGCCCTGCTTATCTGATAGTTTCGACCGTCGAGCCGCGTAAAAATCATAACTATCTTCTGGATGCGTTCGATAAGTTGTGGGCTGATGGCCTGGACGTTTCCCTCGTCATCGTTGGTCGTACGGGGTGGAAGGTCGAGGGGCTCATGCAGCGTATTCTCAATCATGCGCAATATGGCGTTCGGTTGCGTTATTGGCATGATCTCAATGATCAGGAACTCAACTACTGCTACCAACATTCGAAGATGCTGGTCTTTCCGTCGATCGTTGAAGGATTCGGCTTGCCGATTGTAGAAAGCCTCGCCAACAAACTGCCGGTACTTGCTAGCGATACCCCGATCCACCGAGAGATAGGTGGCGATCGTGTAGGGTACTTTGACATCAACCGTCCAAGTGACCTGGCGGCACAGATAACCGACATCGAAACGCATGGGCTACCTCCAGTTCTAAGGGTGCCCGACGACTATCGTTGGTTGACCTGGGCAGAAAGCAGTGAGCACCTGCTGGGTCAGGTGCGCACTATGGTAGCGTCAATTGGTGCCGTATCGGTTGATAAGGGAGCTGGCGAAGCATGACCCCTGCGCTGTTATGGAGCTTCACTCGCCAGGAGCTGGTCGACAGATACGCAGGTTCGGTCCTGGGGGTCGCTTGGGTGTTTCTCCAGCCGATCTTCACTCTGTTCATCTTCGTAGTCATCTTTGGTCAGGTCATGGCGGCACGCCTGCCTGGGCTTTCCAGTACTTACGGCTACAGCATTTATCTAGTCGCCGGCATGCTGCCTTGGCTAGCCTTCGCTAATACGCTCTCTCGGACGTCTACGGTGTTCGTCGACAAGAAGGGCGTCTTATCGAAGGTTGGCTTGTCCCTGCCAATGCTTCCGATTTTCATCGTGTTGGCTGAGTGCATCACCTTTCTCGTCGCGCTATCGCTGTTTCTCGTGTTTCTAATTCTGGCTGGTTATCCGATAAAGCCGGAATTTTTAGTTATACCTTGGGTATTTGCGGTACAGCAAATGCTTGCTTTGGGTCTGGGGATGATCTTCGCGGTGCTCAACGTATTTTTACGAGATATACGGGAGTTCATTGGCATCCTTACTCAGATCTGGTTCTGGATGACACCTATAGTCTGGACGCCACAAATCATCAGTCCTCGCTTGTATGACTGGTTGTCGACAGTCAACCCGATGGTCCCGATAGTTGACGCCTATCATTCGATGTATTTGCCTGTCGGTGAGCCCAATTATTTCAAGCTCATCATAATCGCTATGCTGGCTGTCGCAGTGCTTGGCTTCGGATACTTCTTCGTTAAACGCATGGAACGCGACGTACGGGATTTTTTATGATCGCTTTCGTTTCAGCGGCGTTAGCTATCAACGGTGCTGCTCTAGGGTTGACCTACCTGGCCCGTCGTTTTTTGCTAAGACTGCCCATGCCCGGTATCTGGCTGCTGTCCATCGTGCTGGTTGCAGTCGTACTTACTTTCTATGCCGCCGAGGTTACCCTCTCGTGATTCGCGTTACGAACATTGGTAAACGTTTCCGCATGTATAGCAGTCCTGCGGATCGGCTGAAGGAAATCGTATTTCGCAAGGTGTTGCATCACGACCATGACGCGCTCAAGGGCGTGAGTTTTGAAGTGCAGTCCGGTGAGACGCTCGGAATCATTGGGCATAACGGTGCCGGCAAGTCGACTTTGCTGAAAATGCTCAGCGGTGTGCTTCTGCCCGATACTGGAACCATCGAGCGCGGCGGGCGTATAACCGGCTTGCTTGAGCTGGGGACAGGATTCAACTTTGAGCTCTCTGGCGAACGCAACATCGAAAACAACGGCCTATTGATTGGAATGACCGTTGAAGAAATCGCTGAGCGGCGCGAAGCCATAATTGCCTTTTCGGAGCTTGGTGAGTTTATTCATGAGCCGCTAAAGACCTACTCTTCGGGCATGGTCATGCGGCTTGCGTTCTCGATTGCCATTCATGCCGAGCCCGATACCTTCCTCGTCGACGAAGCGCTAGCAGTCGGGGACGCGCACTTCCAGCAGAAATGCTACAAACGTATTCAGGAGTTCCGCGAGCGTGGCGGCAGCATATTGCTGGTTTCGCATGACCTAAATTCAATCAAGATGCTCTGCGACAAGGTTCTGCTGTTGGATCATGGGCAGGTAATCGAGCAGGGCGATCCTGAGCAGGTAGTCAATTCCTATAATTTCCTCGTCGCGAGCATGGGCGATGGTAATGCCCAACTTTCAAGGAAAATTGGGGCGACGACGGATTATGGCACCGGTGAAGCCGAGTTGCTGGACGTCGGGCTGCTGGGGCTCGACTCGTTGGCAAATGTGGTTAGCAGCGGCGAGCGGGTGTCATGCAAGGTTCGTTACAAGATCAATCACGAGATTCCCGACCTCACAGTTGGGATGCTGGTGCGTGATCGATTCGGCCGCGACATATTCGGTACCAACTCGCATCTCCTGGGTTATGCCGTGCCGGTGGCACCGGGCGTATGGGAGGCGGACTTCGAAATGGATCTGGATATTGCACCTGGCAAGTACACCCTCACTGCAGCTTTGCATTCTGAGATGAATCACCTGGACGCTTGCTATCACTGGAAGGACGCGGCCGCGAACTTTGAAGTGGCAGGCGTTCGAGGGCCCCTGTATTCGGGGATCTGCCGGCTGCGCCCCGAGCTCCGTATCGCATCGCTGGGCCGGAGCTGATTTTGCGCAGGCTTCTATTCGACACTACGCGTCTGCAACGCTCTGGCCTGCATACGGGTATTCAGCGGGTAGTGCGAAGTTTGATCGCTGCGTTGAAGCATCAAATAAGCGGAGTTGATGTTCAGGTCTTGCCAGTCATGTTCGACGGCGCGCAATGGTTGGCTTATCAAGGTCTGGTTGCGCACCCGCTGCAGGGCGGTACGCCTGATGGTGCGCAGTACTCGGCAGTTCGCATAGACCCAGGCAAGGGCGATACGCTGCTGCTTTTCGATGCGTCATGGTACGGCGATCCCTGGCCGGCGGTGGATCGGGCACTGGCGGCTGGTGCGCGCCTGTGCGGCATGGTTCATGACCTGCTTCCCGTTGAGCAGCCTGGCTGGTTTCGCGAAGGGCTTACAGATGCATTTGCTGCGCACCTGATCTCCATGGCGCGTCGTGCCGATCTGCTGGTGGTGCCCTCGATCGTTGTGGCAGAGCGTTTGCGAGCTTATCTCCGAAGCGTCGCAGCTCAGCCGGATATTCAGGTTCTCGCACACGGTGGGGACTTCCTCCCGGCAACTCTCGATACTGAGCCGCCCCTGTCAGTTCAGCGGCTCATTTCGATTGGTGATCGGCAAGAGCGTCAGGTCTTCCTGACGCTCGGAACCCTTGAGCCGCGCAAGAACCATGGTGTGATATTGGACGCGTTCGATAGCTTATGGGCAGACGGATCGTCCTCGGAGCTGGTAATGGTTGGGCGAGAGGGCTGGCAGGTCGAGCCGTTGATGCAGCGCATCAAGAGCCACCCGCTGCTTGATCGGCAGCTCTATCATCTGGAAAACCTGGACGACACATCCTTGAAGTACCTCCTGCGCAGGGTCGATGCCCTTATCTATGTTTCCAGCGATGAGGGCTTTGGTCTGCCGGTACTTGAAGCCGCCCAGCAGGGGTGTCCGGTGATTGCATCGGATATACCCGTGTTAAGGGAGGTGGGCGGCGAGTGGCCCTGCTATGTACCGGCTGGCGATCCAGTGGCGCTGAGGATGGCATTGCAGAGCCGTCTCTATCTGCGCCCGGAAAAACCTGCCCCATCGCGAACCTGGGCTGCCGTTGCGCAGCGGCTTTTGTCATTGCTCCTCAACAATGGCTCCGACCTGCATACCACAGCCCAGTCAACGCAAACGCAAAGGAATTGACATGCCAAGTGCCACAGATCTTGAGCTAGACACCTTGATCCAGCGCATCCGGGACTCGGCTGTAGCGTCTGCTGCCGGCAACGAGCCGGACGGTAATGTCAGCTGGCTGGGCGCGGGCTCTTTTGACGAGCTGCTGGCTAGCGGAAGTGACGATGTATTCGTTGATGCCTGCTACATAACGATTTTTCGCCGCGAGCCCGACCCGGCCGGCAAGCGTGAAATCATCGAGCGGCTTAGTGCGGGTGTCCGTCGAACCCTGGTCATTACGCAACTACTAGGCTCTCCTGAGGCAGCGGCCCTGGGTGCACGGTTACCTGGGACCGGCATCGCCGTCAGCTTGAACGCCCTGGCGCAGCGCCTCTCTGCCCGACCTGCGACCCGTTCGTTGGGGGTTGTGTTGATAAGGGGTTACAGCTCGTGGCGACATTTTCGACTTGCGCTCAATGGCCAGGGCTTGCGTCGTAATGGGCGTATTGCTGACTGTATGCATGCTCACGGGCGCGAGGAGGCAGGACGGCTCCGCCGCGAGTTGCATGCATTGCAACACGAGGCGTCCAGCGCCCTTCAGCGCGCTGAGCAGCGTTACCGCGCTTGCGAGGCGGATGTACAGATGCTGCGGCTACGTCTGGCGCAGTATGAGGGCCAGCTCAGCAAACAGAACGGCAAGGTTGTCGCTGTACAACAGCAGATGGCTCGTCTTTCTGCACCTGCGGCGATGAACAGTGCATCCGCGCCCGTTGAGCCGACCAGGGCCCAGGCGGAGCAGTCTGTAACAGCCGTACGCCTGGATGCTGATCTTGAGGGCAAGCTGACGGCGCGGCTCGATGCCTACTATGTAGCGTTCGAGGATGCGCACCGTGGGAGTGAGGACAACATCAGGGGGCGGCTCGGGGTCTATCTCGAGCGACTCGCGACCTTGAGCGCTAGCGCCCTGGCGTATCCAGTTCTCGACATCGGCTGCGGCCGTGGGGAATGGATAAAGCTGCTCGAAGAAAACGGCTTCAAGGCGATCGGCGTCGATCTCAATCGGGAGATGATCGAGCATTGCCGACTGAGCGGCCTGCAGGCGCATCATCGCGATGCGCTTGACTGGCTGTCGGCTCAGCCAGATGAGTCCGTCGCTGTCATCTCGGCATTCCATGTTGTCGAACACCTGCCGTTCGCTGTCCTGTTCCAGTTGATCGAGCAGGCTCGACGCGCGCTTATTCCTGGCGGGCTACTTGTGCTGGAAACGCCTAATCCCGAAAACGTCCTGGTGGGCAGTCATACTTTCTATCACGATTTCAGCCATCGTAATCCGGTCACGCCGGTATCGTTGCAGTTTCTTCTCGAGTATCACGGTTTCGCAGTAAACGAGTTGCTACGCCTGCATCCCTATCCATCAGAAGCCCGCCTGGCGGGCGATTCGGAAGTGGTGGCGAGGGTCAACGGCCATTTCTGCGGGCCGCAAGACTATGGGGTGGTTGCCGCCAAGCCGGCCAAAAGTGGCGAGGATCAGCGCCTATCAAGCGGGGGGCGCGAGGCGACATGAAGCTGATTGTCACGGCTTGCCAGGTGCCCTTTGTCTCGGGCGGGGCGACTTACCATATCGAAGGGCTGGTCGACGCCCTGCGCCGCGCCGGTCATACGGTCGAACTCGTTCGGTTTCCTTTCCAGTTTCAACCCGAGTCGAGCATCCTCGAGCTCATGGATTATTGTCAGTCACTGGATCTGACCAGGCCAAACGGCCAGCCGGTCGATCGCGTGATCAGCCTGCAATTTCCAGGATATGGCGTTCGGCATCCCCATCATGTCGTATGGCTGATGCACCAGCATCGATCCGTATACGAGCTTTATCAATCCGAGGTAGCGGCCCCGGATCAGGCCCGCCTGCGTGACTCTATCCAGGCCTATGACAGCACAGTGCTTGGCAAGGCTCGCCACCTGTTTGCCAACTCGCAGCGTGTGGCCGAGCGGTTGTACGAATACAACGGGCTGCGGGCCGAGCCGCTCGCCCATCCCCCAGCCTATGCAGAACTGTTCCGCTGCGAACTTGCGCAACCCTACGTGTTCTATCCCAGCCGGCTCGAAAGCCTGAAACGGCAAGACCTGCTCATCGAGGCGGCTCGTCACATGCGCTCGCCGGTGGGCATTCTGTTGGCCGGTGCGGGCGGTCAGGAACAGCGATACCGCGAAATGATCGAGAGATACGACTTGCAGCATCGGGTTCGGCTGCTGGGGCAGATCACCGAAGCCGAAAAAATCGCCTTCTACGCGAATTCGCTTGCGGTGTTCTTTGGCCCTCATGACGAGGATTACGGCTACATCACGCTCGAAGCGATGTTGTCGTCGAAGCCCGTCCTGACCTGCACCGACTCCGGTGGGCCGCTAGCTTTTGTTCGTGACGGAGAAACAGGCCGCGTGCTCCCGCCAGACCCAATCGCAATAGCGAACGCGATCGATGAGCTTCACGCTCGTCCAGAGCATGCTGCGCGTTTAGGGCGCGCCGGGCGGGCGCACTACCGCGCGATGAACATCAGCTGGGAGCGAACCGTGGAGCGTCTGCTGGCGGTGTGACGAGCCCCGCTGCACATAATGCAGTCCACATCTGTCTCGCGATAGCGTGCCAATCCCCTTCGGCAGTGGCCCTTTGTTTTGCTGATTCGATCATGCGCGCGCGCTCCGTGGCCATTCGCTCACCAAGGAGATTGTCGATAGCTTCGGCAAACCGCTCCACGTCTGCGGCCACATAATGCTCGCCTGCCAGCAGAATTCCGCCGCGCCCGCCAAAGGGCGTGCTCACGATAGGCAGGCCCGCGGCAGCATATTCCAGCATTTTCAGATTGGTGCCCGAGCCGCTGACCATCGGGTTGAGGCCGACATCCGCGGCGCCGAGCCAGGCGCGCAGCTCGGCGTCGCTCACCCGGCCTACCAGATGGACATTGCCCGCGAATTCAGGCAGCCCGGCAGCGTCGCACACGCTACCCAGCACCACGAATGCCATCTCGGGCAGCGCCTGCGCGACATCCCCCAACGCCTTCAACGCATCGATGTTCGGGCCGTGCAGACTGCCGATGAACAGGGCAATCCGAGTCGCACCCAGCCCAAGCTTCTCGCGCAGACGGCTCGCTTCTTCAAGCGGGAGTTCGGCGTAGCTGGCAGCGTCCACGCCATTGGCCACCAGGCGCGGTGTTTCATCGAGCGAGTGGCGTTCTCGCATGCGTGCCGCATCTTCCAGGCTGCAGCAGAACACCACGGGCGCGGTCCGGGCGCATTGGCTTTCGACCTCGGCCACCGCGGCAATCTGCTCGCTGGCGTGTGGGAAAATCGCGGCCTTCAGGTCCGCCTCGACATTGAGAGATTCATACACCACCGGGCCGTCCCATACCCGCCGGATCGCAGGATAACCATAGGGGTGACACGCCACCACCACGTCCGCCCACTCGCAAGCCTGCTCGATTGCCTGGAGCCATTGCGGTACCAGTTCCGGTCGGAGCATGGGCGCGACGTCCCCGCTGGGCGCTCGCAACTGGCGGGACAGGTCCCGGTCGAACATGGCCAGAGCCGTGCTCATCGGTACCACGACCTCTTCCAGGCCGCTGACCAGCGTGCGTTGCTGCGGTGCGCCGCGATGTGGGCCGAGATTGACGATACGAACGTTCGCATAGCTGGCCAGGCGCTGATAAAGCTGGAACATCCGCACCTGCCCACCGTTCTGGGGCGGATAAATCGGAAAGGTATTGATGACCGCGACGCGCGGCCAGGGTTGGCTAAAAGCTGCCGCGAGGGCTGGCCAGCGTATGTGCGCCACGCTTGGCCGGGCCTGTTCCGCCATTCGTGCTCTTGCCGCCGAATCGGTCGCGAGCAGGCGCATGCCAATTGCAAGCGCCTCGATGTTCGGTTGGCAGATCAGCCCATTCTCGCCATCGCGGATCAACTCGGTGACGCCGCCGCTGTCTGCGCACGTCAGCACTGGCTTGCCGGCCTGCAGCGCTTCGAGCGTAATCAGGCCATAGTCTTCCCGGTCGGGCACGAACGGGACGAACAGGGCCCGCTCATAGGCGGCCGCGAGCTCGGCATCGGTCAGTCGTCCCACCAGCCGAATGTTGGGGTGCCCCTCGGCTAGCTGTTCGAGCGCCGGCCGGCAGGGCCCCTCTCCGGCTATGACGAGCGGGGTGTCTATATTCGCAGCCAGGTATGCCTTGATCACCCAGTCCAGGCGCTTGGGCTGGTCCAGCCTGCTGGCCGTGAAAATAGCGCCCTGCGGTATAAGGGATGGTTCCGTTGAACCGGTACGCGGCAGCGTAGGGTGGTGAAACACCTCTACATCTGCACCCGTTGGGAAATACCCCGCCCGGGCTCGAACGGTTTCGGAGATGGCGGCGTAGCGGCGAATGGCGGTGCGAGCCAGGCCAATATCATCCAGCGCATGGACGACCTTGCGGATCAGCGCACCTGGCAGGCTGAACAGGTCATTCGGCAAGTCTAGGGCTTCGGCGCGCAACACCTCCAGCGCGGCGAAGATATCAGGCAGCGCCCCCCGTTCGCCCTTTGCGTTATTCAACGTACGTAGCAGTGCGTCTACCGGCGCCGCATCGCAAGCTACTTCGGTAGGGAAATGCCCCGGCCAGGTATCGTACAGGCCGCGTAATTTGTGTTGCAGATAAACGTGATGGTCGGCGTGCTCGACCATCCACGCGGGATACTTGGTGCTGATCACGCGATCGAAGTGGCTGAGGTCCAGCTCACTCCAGCGCCTGTAGCTGTCGACAATTTCCCAGAAGCTGCGCTCGGCGGTAGGCAACTTGATCAGGTCCGCTTCCACGCCGGGCTGTGCATTGAGCGCCGAGATCCAGCCGCTCCAGAGGTTTTCTGCACCGCCAATTAAAAACGGCACCGGACTTGGTGCTATCAAGGCAATCTTCATCTGCACGGGCCCTGGGGCCGCTCCTGTTTGTGAAAATAGGCTGCTGTGCTACATAGAGGCGGCGGGCTTGTCGAAAACAAAAAGCCCTCCGCCCGGTAACAGGGGAGGGCTAGTGTACCGCAGTGATATTTAGATCGCGGTCAGATCGGACAGCTGAATCAGGCCCTTCTGCTCTGTATAGGTCGGAAGCGTACCTACCGCAACGATTTGCACGTCGTGGGGAACCCATGACGGCAATTCTTGGCTGGTGTCGTTGAAGTACGAGATGCTCGGCGGCGATGCTGCCGTATCGGTATCAGTCAATAGTCGGTAATCGGCCGCCAGATTCGGCGACGCTTCGGCCGTGAGGTCAAATACAAACGACTCATCGTTGTAGATGGCCGTCACTACGCTGCCCTTGACGAAATAATCGTCCACATAGATGCCGCTACCGGTGCGAGTGGCCAGCAGCTTGAAATCTCCGGTCTCAACGGTAGGTGCCTGCGGATCAGTAACGTTTACGTTGAAAGTAAAGAACTGTCCGCTGGTGTCGTACCCAACGAATTTTCCTGGCGACGACTGCTCCAGTTTGTCGACTCCAGGCACCACAAACTTCGCCGTCATGGTCAGGTCACTGTCCAAGACAATGAAGCTGGCGCCATTCTTGGCGAGGATCATGCCCTTCTCAAGCTCATAAAGGCTGCTTGTGTACTGCACGGTTTGCGAGTGTAGAACGTTCAGGTCGGCGTCGACCTTGAACAGTTCACCGTTACGACCTAGGAGCAGGGCATTCCCGTCGGCAGTCTTATAAGCGTGGATGAACTCTTCCGAGCTACCATTGCTGGGTGCATCGAAGCGCTTCTGCGCATGCACCGTCAGGTCGCTGTTGAGAACGACGGCGTACCCGTCCCAAGAATCCGATACCGTATTCTGTTGCCCGACTGCTAGATACTTGCCATTACCTAGCGCGACCATGTCATTGATGTCCGGCTCGTCGCCGCCTTTGACGTCGCCAAGGTGAATGGCGCTCACCGGCTTCATATCGCCGTCCAGCGACCAGATAAAACTGAGGTTGTCGCCTTGGGCGTTGTAGCCGTTATCCAGGTCGCCCCACACTAGGAAGCCGTCATCCCCACGATTCACGATGCCGTAAGCCCGTTCGCCGAAACTTGCATGGCCTACAGACGCCATAGTGCCGCCGTGCAGCGTGTCGGAGTCCAGCTTTGCCATAAATACGTCATAGCTCGCGCTATAGTTCAGTCGTCCGGTACCAGTAAAAAGAAGCCCATTCGTATATTCGGCCTGATAGGCATCGCCAAGGTCGCTCAGCCCGGTGTTGCTGGCGACCGCATAGCTGGCCCACGTCGCGTTCTGAATATCGGCCAGCGTAGTGCTGACCAAGCTGCCGATAGCGCTATCGGACATGCTCTGTGTAACGTGGGACAGATAATCGCGCGCAGGGGCGATGTCCTGCTCGCCGTTATAAGAATGGCTCATGTTCTGGGCACGCAGCGACTCGGTGAATATGCCTGCCGCGTCGACCTTGCGGTTGATCAGCGCAAGGTCACTATCCGTAGCGCCATTCATGATCTGCAGCGCTGCGCTCTGCAGGCTGATTTCGCCCGAGTCGATCTGCTGGACGTACCAGTTTTTCCCGGCTTCGTCGGCAGCGCGGTTAAACAGCTGCTGATAGACCTTTTCGATGCGCTCTGCGGTACTGCTGGAACCGTAGAGGCTTTTGCTTTCTTCCGATGAGCCAAACGATTGAATGACGTTGGTGAGGTTGCCGCCGTTCCCGTCCAGCACGCCTGCCCAATATTCCAAGCCTGCGTAATCGGCCGGTCGGCCGTAGAAGGCAACGTATGCCTTCTGGATTTCCCTGATTGAATTGGCACTCGGCGTAGCCATGTATCGCTCCTGCTTCTGGATAGAAAAAATCGCCGCCGAAGAGTAGCCCAACGCAACGACACCAACAATTGCGCCAGGGTTTAAAAAACTGTCAGCTTATGCTTACAACGAAGGTTGACATCCGTCATGTCTTAATCGCGTAAAAAATGCGTTCCAGTACGCGGGGCGGGAGCAAGCATTCAGCCGTGTCAGTGTTTTGAATACCGCTCGCGCAGGGATAGGAAGGGCGCCTCGATCGTCCGGTAACTCACCTGCGCCACGCCCCAGGAAACCGCCAGCACACCGGCAGTGACCACCAGCGCATCCAGCCGCCAGTCGCCGAACCAGTTCGGCGTACCCAGCCAGCGCGTGGCCATAAAAATCACCAGCGCATGCCAGAGATACAGCGAAAAACTGATTTCCCCGCCGCGCTCGAGCAGCGCGCCCAGCCACTGCCACAGCCCACCTCGCCAGTGTGCATAGCTCACGATCACCAGCGCCCAGCCAATGGCCTCCACCGTCGGCCAGGCCAGCCATGCCGGCTGCACCTGCTCCGGCAGAAAATAGCTTGCCCAGTGCGCCTGCGCTTCCAGTAGCAGCACCATGCCCAGTGCCGCTACCAGGACCCAGCCGCCATGTAACGTTCTGGTCATGTACCGCAGCGCATACTGAGCCGCCAGCATACCGACCAGAAACTGATCCATGCGGCCCAGCAGTGTCGAATAGATCATGTGCGTGGGGCGCTCGCTGACCAGGAAGGCGCCGGCCTTGAACAGCAACAGCAGGCCGATCAGCCGCAGCAGGTAACCCGGCCCTTGGTCGATGGCGAAGCGTGCCAGGAATGGGAACACCAAATAAAAGGTGAACTCGACCGATATGGTCCAGGCGGGCCCGGTCATGAACTGCTTGCTGGTCGGCGCATCGCCGAGGTTGCTGAAAATCACATAGAGCACGTCCATTGGTCGGAACGCGTCGCGCCCGATCGAGATGGCGACTACAAACACCACTAGGAATAGCGGAAACACGCGAAGCACTCGGTTGCGAAGGAATCGCCCGTAGTCCAGGGGTCCATTCGAGCGGAGGGCGATACTCATGAACAGATAGCCACTGAGCACGAAAAACAGGCTGACTCCCGTGTGCCCCTCCACCAGCCAACCGAAGCCATGTGCGTCCGGTTTGGCTTGCCATTGGCCAAAGAAGCTGTGATAGGTGTGAAACAGCAGCACCAGCAGTGCGGCAATGCAACGCAGGTGTGCCAGGCGCGGGTTCCATGGCAGGTTGGCCGAAGCGCTTCCTTTATACAGAGACATCGATCATTCACGGGTGATAAACGGGCGCAAAGTGTGCGCACGCGTCAAGCCCATGGCAAGCGCTGGGGCCGCAGGCCGAGGCTGAACGGCTTAACCGTTGTGCGCCAGCCTCCAGGCGAGGCATCAGCTCGACGGAAGTTCCCTATGCCGCGATTTAAAATTGCACATGGCAGGCGAAACGGCGCAAAATGCGCACCTTGCCTGCTCGACGGACGGCGCTGCTGGGGCTGGCTCCGATGCTTGACATCAAAGTATTGACGCGGCTAACTATGCCGCAACCCACTTCTCGAGTGTGGGCATGCAGCGCAACACTTAATACCCTAGGAGATTTACATGGCTGTCGCTGATCAGTTTGAAACCGTACAAAAACTCTACATCGCGTTTTATCAGCGCCCGGCAGACTTCGCCGGCCGTCAGTACTGGGCGGAGCAGGTAGAAGCTCAGGGTCTGCAGAGCGTCATCAACGCCTTCGCCACCTCGGCTGAAGCTACCGCTCTGTATGGCGACATCAACGCCGACACCATCGGTGACGTTATCGACGCCATCTACCAGGCGGCCTTTGGCCGTGCTGCCGATGCCGAAGGCAAGGCGTGGTACATCGAGCAGTTCAACGCTGGCGAGTTCACCGCCGCCACCATCGCCCTGAACGTGGTCAACGGTGCCGCTGGCGTCGACGCCACCACCCTGGGTAACAAGGTCGAAGCTGCTGACCTGTTCACCGCTGCTGTTGAAAACGTTGAGTACAACGAAGCTGACATCACTGCCGCTCGTGACTTCCTCGCTGGCGTGACCACTACTGTTCCGACTCAGGCTGAAGTGGATGCTGTTGTTGAGCAGATTGGTGGCGAGACTCCGGAAGAGCCTGGTGAGTTCACTCTTGCTCAAGGTCTGGAGGATCTGGCATCGGCGCAGAACGCTAAGGCTGCTTTCCTGCTGGCCTATGCCCAAGATCCTGAGGTAGACGGCGAAGAAGCAGCAGCCACTGATGCTCAGGTTGTCGCAGGTCGTAATGCTGCTGTCGCGGAAGTTGATGGCTTGGTTAATGGCGATTATGCAAACGCATCTGCTGGCGTACGTGCGGCTTTGTTGGCTGACCAGCAAGAAGCCAATGCTACTGCTCTCGCCGATGCGCAGGATGATCTTGCTGAAGCTCAGGCTGATGTGGCAGCGGTTACCGGCCTGACCCAGGCGGTAGCTAACCTTAAAGCGGCCCAGGACGCAGAAGAAACTGCTGCAGAAACCGTTACCGACGCTCAAGCTTCGCTGGCTGCAGCAGTTGCTTCTTACAACGCTTACAACGTGACTGATATTACTAGCGTAGGTGAAGACGGTACTGTCGCTGGTCTCATCGTTCTCAAAGATGGGAAGTTGGTACTGGAAGCTGGCGTTACTGAGTCTACTAACAAAGGCATCACCGCCGTTCTGAATGCTAGCACTGCTAAAGAAGCAGCGGATGCTGCGTTGGTTGACGCGGCCGAAGCCACTGCTTCCGCTCAGGAAACGGTCGACAACCTCGACCTGACTGCTGCTGCGAAGGCTGCTCTGCAGAATGTTGCAAATGCAATGGTTGTGGTGGATCTTGCCGAGGGTGCGCTCCCGTCTGCGTTGCAGATTCAGTCGGAGCTTGCCGGTTTGCGTGCCCTGGCTACAACTGCTCAGGCTACTGCTGATCAGACAGATGCTGCGGCTTTGCGTGCTGTCGCTGATGATGCGCTGCAAGCGTTCAACGATGCGGGCGGTGATCAGGAGGCTAACGCGACTGAGTATCAGGCGTATGTCACTGCTGATACTGCTGCGACAGCGGCAGAAGCTGATGACGCAGCTGCGCTTGAGGCTAGTGCTGATGTAGCGACGTTCGAAGGCTTGGTTGCAACTTACGAGACCGAGGCCAATGCCAACCCGCTTCTGTCCGCGCTGGAGTCTGCCGAATCCTCCGTCGAGACTGCTGAGACCACCATTGCTGATCTGGCAGAAGCTATTGCCGATCTGGCAGAGGCGCAGGCAAGTGTCGATCAGCTGACTGGTCTGAATAACGCTATCGCTGCTGCCGAGAAGGCGTTCACCGATAATGGTTATCAAGTGCCGGATACTCTGAGCGAAGGTGCGAACCTTGCTACCGCTAACTCCGACATCTTCATGGTCGGTGAAGGCAATAGCAGCATCACGAACTTCGGTTTGTTGGGTGATGACGCTCTGTTTATCGGTAACGGCTTCACGCTGAATACTGGTAATTTCGCTACTGATGGTGATAATTCTGTACTGGAAGTTTTCCTCGTTCAGGATGGTGCCAATACGGTAGTTACTCTTGAGACTGAAGTGTTCGGATCGAACTCTGCCGACGCAGAGCAGACAATTACTCTGGTTGGTGTAAACGTAGCTGATCTGGTTTTGGTGGACGGCATTTTGTCGGTGGCTTAACCTCCGAAATCACCCAGGGTAAGGGCAGTTACATTTGTAGCTGACTCTCTTCCCTCGGCGTAAAAGAAAACCCCACTTCTCACAAGGAGGCGGGGTTTTTGCGTTTTTAAAAAAAACAAAAAAAGGGGTCAGGTACATTTGTTTGGTACATGGCGAGGCTTCAAGGATGACACCATTCCGGCCGCACTTTTATGACGTTCACTGGTACGGACCGTTTCTCTGCGATCAGCTAGACGAGCTACATGACGATCTGGGAAAAAGGGGGCAGGTACATTTATTGACCCCCGAAGCCTAAGCAATACGCTGTAAACGAAACCCCCGCTTCTTCCGCGGCGGGGGTTTTTGTTTGTCCGAAAAAGAAACGGGAAAAGGGGTCGAAACGGGAAAAGGGGTCAGGTACATTTAGGAGAGAAGGGGGCAGGTACATTTACCGTTGTTTTTATCTCTGCAGCTTTTTGGGCCGGCCCCTGGGCTTCGATACGACCTCGCGGCCAAGCATTGCTTTGATCTGTTGAGCGAATTTGGCCGAGCCGAATGCAACGTTTTGTTGGGTGGCGTCGCGCAACTGACTGGTCACAGCTGGATCCTCTCCTGCCAGGACCAGTGAGCGGTAGCAGGCCTGGCGCTGCGAAGCGTTGGAGCCAAGCGCGAGGTATTCCGGGTGGGGCGTCACCAGTCGGGATAAGCGCTCGCCGACATTGGCATGCCAGGAACTCCACGCATAGGCTTGGGGATGGTCGACCATGCCAGCGCGAACCGGGTTGAGCTCGATATAGCGCATGCAACTCAGCAGATAGCGCTGCTCGCCCACGATGCTTGCCTTGAAGCGGCCCGCCCAGAGATGCCCGGTACGCTTGAATCGGGCGTTGATCTGCTGGACGTACCGTCGGTTGAGGTGCTGCATCATGCGGCTTAACGTGCCGGGTGCGCTTGGCGTTAGTAGCAGGTGCACATGGTTGGTCATCAGACACCAGCTATGAACGCTTACCTCGAAGTCGTGCGCATAAGCGGCGAGCAGGTGTAGATAAGTCAGGTAGCACTGCCGGTCGAAAAAGACGGCTTGGCGATCGACGCCGCGCTGCACGATATGGTGCGGCAATCCGGTGATTTCTAGCCGCGGCTGGCGTGGCATAACCCCTCCCTGGGTCTGGGTGATCATCGCTCACATTGAACCCTCAGCCGGCGCCGAGAAGAACGTTCGATAGGGCATGTGTATCTGGCCGTCCTCGGTAGTTCGCTCTGAACGCCGGGGCGGGGGCCTGTTAACCGCGTTAGCCTTGAGGCTGTTTAGACGCCTGGTTCGTCGAGCCCATGCCCGGTGTATGGCTGAGCCGTTCGTTTTGAAAAAAGCATGCAGCGCAATTACATTGCTCTCTGTTCCCTCTTCGCCTTGCCCGCCCAGGAGCACCCCATGGATCCAAACCAGGCCCGCGACCTTCAGCGCATTAAAGAGCGCCAAGAGAAGCAAAGGCTCGCAGAATTCGAAGCGATGAAAAGTGACGTTATCGGCGCCATGCGTGATAAGCGGCAACCGCAGGTAACTTCCTCTGCCGGGGTCGGACCGGTCGAATTGGGTGAAGGTGCAATTGGCCTGGCCTTTATCGGTTTCGCACTCTATATCTGGGTGTTGGCGACCAAGCATGGTGCTGTCCACTATCTCTGGTTTATTCCCTGGCTGGCTCTCGGTATGGGTTTTGTCTGGGTGCGCGAGACTGTTTCCTACGGTGTGCGCCTGTTTTTCTACACAATGGTCGTGGTAGTGGGTGGCCTCTGGCTGCTTTACCTGAGCGGCTGATACGGAACGCCGCGAAGCAAGCGCGCTAGGTGAGGCATCTTCGAAAAAGCGGGAGGAGCAGGCCGGGCCGCTTGCCGGGCGTGGCAGCGCTTGCGTATGGCTCGGCAATACGCAACTGCATACCGAATATGGCATCTGGCCATCATTTCGGGCCGCTGGCATACTTCATCAGAATTGACGATGATCAAGGGCAGCAGGCGCTGCCCGGTACGCCATTTATGTGGTCGCAGCGGCCAAGAGGCATCCTGCCTCCTGGCCAGTTCAAGCAAAACAAAAAGCCGTTTCCCCCGGGGCGATATGCTGCTGATAAGCATCCGAGATTGCCTGGTTATTCGACATCTAAGGCTTTATTCCTGCGGCATTAGACTGCCAACTACTCGAACCGCAGCGCTGCAACAGCCGCTGCGAACCTCATGGACGAAAACATGACCACTGAAGCCTATTCCCGCGAATTCGTTTTTATCGACAGTCGCGTGCCGCAGTTGGATGTACTGCTAGCGGCCATGCGGCCTGGCGTCGAACTGGTGATGCTCGATGGATCAACCGACGGGCTCGCGCAGATCGCCGATTACCTAATGGCTCACCCCGGCGGGCAGGCGGTGCATATCGTGTCGCACGGCCGGGCCGGTGGCGTCGAGCTGGGCAATCAGTGGCTGGACAGTGACAACATAGACGCCCACGCTGATGCCCTCGCACGGATCGGCCAATCCCTTGCGCCGGACGGCGATATTCTCTTTTACGGTTGCAACTTGGCCGCCGGGACGGTCGGTGCGAAATTTCTCGACCAGTTGGCGCAGGCTACCGGTGCGAACGTGGCGGCCTCCGATGACCTGACCGGCTCCGTTCGACTGGGTGGCGACTGGCAGCTCGAATCCCAGGCAGGAACTGTCGATACGCTATCGGCGTTTTCCGGCTCGGCGCTGCTGAAATATGACACCACGCTGGGCGTGGCTTCTGAAAACTTCGATGGTGTAACCCCGTTCTTTGAAGAGTCGACCGGCTCGTTAGACGTCAACGGCTGGACCTTTTCCTCAAGCCAACCCACTGACTTTTCTGTCGACTATGCTTTGAATATGGTCGGAGGGACCGATGATCTAACCTTAGCCTGGAACTTCAATAGAAATGCAGCCAGTGATTTCAAATTCAGGTCCACACATGGAGAGGATTTCAAGCTAAATTCGTTCGTTTTTGGACTGATTGGGCATTCAGTCGTAACCATCTCCGGTTACCGCGACAATAGCGAGGTAGTGGGTGGCGAGACCTTCGACACGTCGGGGTCGTATAACGGCCCAAACATCAGCTACTTGAGTAATGCGGCAGGCTACGGCACTGCGACGTTCGGCAGCGCCTACGCGAATGTAGACGAAATCCGGTTTTCATTGAGCCAGGGCGTAGCGCTGGAACTAGACGACATCTCGATATCTCCGGTCGCGGTCCCAACCGTCGACGTGACCCTCAGTGATTACGCCCTGAGGATGGGTGAAACCGCTTCCGTGACTTTCGCGTTCAGTGAGGCAGTGAGCGGTTTTACCACTGACGACGTGACGGTCCCCTACGGGACGCTTGGCGGTCTCGTCTTGGGCGGTGACGGGCGCACCTGGACGGCGACCTACACTCCCAATTCCGCTATTTCGAGCGGGTCCAATGTCATTACTGTGGACATGACCGGTGTGTCGAGCGTGGCATCGTCGACTCCTGGCGCGGCTACCACCAGTTCCGCTGCCTTCGCCATCGATACGGTTCCGCCCTCTGTTGTCAACGTCGCCAGCAGCGCCCAGGACGGCACCTATAAAACAGGCGAAACCCTCAGTGTGAGTGTGACCTTCAGCGAACTGGTGATTGTTACCGGCACGCCTGAACTGACCCTCGAAACCGGTGCGTCCGACCGGGTCGCCTACTACGCCAGCGGCAGCGGCACTAATACGCTGAACTTCGTCTACACCGTGCAGGCGGGGGACACCAGCGCCGATCTTGACTACCAGGGCAGCACGGCGCTGGCGCTTAGCGGCGGCACCATCAAGGACGCAGCCGGCAACCCGGCCGTGCTTGCCCTTGCCACGCCGGGTGCGGCTGGCTCGCTGGGTGCCAGCGGGGCGATCATCATCGATGCTGTGGCTCCAGTGCCCATCAGCGGTGGCGTTCCGGCCGGTGCCACCTATGGTGCCGGTCAAGCCCTGGACTTCACGGTGACCTACGGCGAGGCCGTTACCGTCGATACCACCCATGGCGTGCCCTATATCGCGCTTACGCTGGGGGCCGGGAGCACCGTCCAGGCCGACTACCTTGCAGGCTCCGGTACCAACGCGCTGACCTTCCGCTACACGGTGGCCGCAGGCGACCAGGACGCCGACGGCATTGCGGTCGCCTCCGGTATCACGCTGAGCGGTGGGACCGTGCGCGATGCGGCAGGTAACGACGCGGTGACCACCGGCATTCCCTTTGGCAGCACTAGCGGCGTATTGCTGGATGCGGCCGCTCCCTCGGTCAGCTCGATCAGCTCGATGGGCGCCTCTCCAACCAACGCGGGCAGCGTGAGCTATGCCGTGCTGTTCTCAAAAGCTGTCACCGGGGTGGATGCCGGCGATTTCGTGCTGGCCCCGACCGGCACGGCAAGCGGCACGGTGACGGGCGTCAGCGGCTCTGGCGACAGCTATACCGTCACCGTCAGTGGCATCTCGGGTGACGGCACGTTGCGCCTGGATCTCAAGGGCAGCGACACCGGCATCATCGATGGGGCAGGAAACGCCGTGGCGGCGGGCTTCACCTCCGGTCAGGCCTATACCTTCGACAACGTAGCGCCTGCAGCACCCTCGGCGCCCGATCTAAATAGTGCAAGTGACAGCGGCTTGTCGTTCACGGACAACATCACCAATGTCAGTACGCCCACCTTTACAGGGACGGCAGAAGCCAATAGCACCATTACGCTGTACGGCACTGATGGTAAGGGGCTCGGCACTACCCAGGCGGACGGTTCAGGTCTGTGGTCCATTACCAGCAAGGCGCTCGGCTCGGGTACACACACGCTGACGGCCAAAGCCACCGACGCGGTCGGGAACACCAGCGCGGAGTCTGCGGGATTAGCGGTCACCATCGACACCACAGCGCCGGCTGCGCCCGGCACACCGGATCTGGCTGCGGGCAGCGACAGCGGTATGTCGAGTTCGGACGATATTACCAACGTCAACGCGCCCACCTTTACAGGGTTGGCAGAAGCCAATAGCACCATTACGCTTTTCGACACGGACGGCACGACGGTACTGGGCACAACGACCGCTGCTGGCGGTCACTGGTCCATCACTAGCGCCCCACTGGCAGACGGCTCCCACACGCTAACCACCAGGGCTACCGATGTGGCGGGCAATGAGAGTGCGGCCTCTGCCGGTCTGGTAGTCGTCATTGATAGCACGGCACCGACGCTGACGATCACCAGTAGTGCGTCGACCCTAAGGGCCGGAGAAACAGCTACCATCACTTTCCAGTTCAGTGAAGATCCCGGCGCTTCCTTTACGTGGGATGGCTCGTCAGGCGATGTCACGGTTTCCGGCGGCGTGCTCGGAGCGATAAGTGGCACGGGGGTATCCCGTACTGCAACATTCACCCCCACGGCCGGCACCGATGCTGGCAGCGCCAGCATCTCGGTGGCTGCAGGCTCTTATGCAGATGCTGCGCAGAACACCGGCGGGGCTGGCGTCTCGCCGGCGCTGATGGTCGATACCCTCGCCCCTGCTGCGCCTTCGGCGCCCGACCTTGCTGCGGGCAGCGACAGTGGCGCGTCCAATGAGGACAACGTTACCCGCTCCACTACGCCTACCCTCACCGGAACAGCTGAACCCAATAGCACCGTTAGGCTGTACGACACCGACGGCGCAACGGTACTGGGCAGCACCACTGCCGATGGCAGCGGTAACTGGTCCATCACCAGCGCAACGCTTGCTGACGGCGCGCATACCCTGACCGCCAAGGCCGCCGATGCGCTTGGCAACGTCAGCGCTGCGTCCGCTGGGCTGGACCTGGTCGTCGACACCGCGGAGCCGACCTTTGCGTCAGCCACAGTCAATGGCAGTCAATTGGTATTGACCTATTCGGAGTCCAGCCTGCTTGACGCAGCTGTCTTGCCCGCTGCGGGCGACTTTGAGGTGCAGGCGGCCGGTGCCGTGCGCGCGGTTAGCGCCGTGGCGATTGATGCAGTGGCCAAGACGGTCACCCTGACATTGGCAGCCGCTGTGAGTGCAGGCCAGGCGGTCACCGTTGCTTACACCGATCACGACGACCTCAATGCGATTCGGGATGTCGCTGGCAATGACGCAGTCAGCTTTGGCGCTGAGGCGGTTGACAACGTCACGCCCTCAGCGCCGCCAGCGCCGCCAGTGGCAAATGAGACGATTGACGGGGTGGTGGTCGAGAGGGTGATGGTGAAGAATCCGGATGGTTCTACATCGCAGACCCTTGTGATTCCGGTGGTCCAGGCGGGCCGGGTGGATGTGATCGGCAACGATGTGCTAGCGGATATTCCGCTTGTCTCGAGCAACTCCGGAGCTACGCTGCTCGGTGCCCAGCTGCCGATCGGCTACGGTCTGCAGGTTAGCGGGGTGGTTGTTCCGCAGACTGCTGACAGCGCACTGCAGCAGCTTATTCAGCAGATCGAGACGCGGACTTCGGCAGGGTCGTCGAGTCAGGAGCAGCTGCTGGGTGGTGCATTGAGCTTTGGGCGGGGAGTGGCTTCTGACGCCCCTCTGCTGGTGCAGGCCATCGTGCCGACGTCTCCCACCGGCCTCCCGACGCCTGCGGTTCCGCTGGTCATCAGTGGTCTGCCGGCCAGCACCGATTCGCCGATCAGCGCGCTGGTCATCGATGCGCGGAATTTGCCGAGCGGTAGCACCCTTCAGCTCGATAACGTCGACTTCGCGGCAGTGGTCGGCGCCGTACGGATAACAGGTGGAGCGGGTTCGCAGACTGTCTGGGGAGACGATGCGGCGCAGCACATCGTGCTGGGCGCCGATGATGATGTGCTGCACGGCGGTGGTGGGGACGATACGGTAGGTTCCGAGGGCGGCGACGATCTCATATACGGAGACGCTGGCAACGACACCTTGTTTGGTGGCGCAGGTGCTGACCGACTACACGGCGGACGCGACTCGGATACTGCGCGTTACGAGGGCAGTCGCGATGATTACGTCGTCACTCAGGACTACGGCGTGATTACCGTCCAGTCGAAAGCGGACCCCAGCGATATCGATACCCTGATCAATGTCGAGACGCTGTCGTTTGCCGATGGCGACGAGGGGGTCGCTTATGCAGATCAGCTCGTCTGGATCGCTGGGCTTTATCGTCAGGTATTGGGGCGTCAGGCTGATGTAGATGGAATCCAGTACTGGGCCGGGCAGGTTGAAGAAGGCCGTGATGCCGCTGATGTTGCCCTGTGCTTCCTGGACTCGGGCGAGGCTGGAATGGCGCTGTCATCCGGCGATGCTTCAGCAACGCTGGATGCACTGTACCAGGGGCTGCTCGGTCGCGCCGCAGATGCGCCCGGACAGGCTTACTGGCTGGATCGGTTGGACAATGGTCTGTCCTTGCATGATCTGGCGGCGGGTTTCATGGGGTCCGGCGAAATGCAAACCCACAATCTCGCGGCGACAGCGTGGGACTTCATGGGGTGATCCGTTTCGTGAGCTTAAAAGCTTGCCCCAGCGCCACTGCGCCCCGTAGGGTGGTTTGCGCCATCGGCACCGAAGGCGGGGCCGGTGAAGCCGGGATGCAAGGCGTATCCGGGTGGGTTCAAGTGCGTTGCCAGTAGCTATGAACTTGTGAGCCTGGGGTCGTCACCCAGGGGCGTTGTGATAAGTGCGCCGGTGCGACCAGAGCCTGGTAGGGAGATATACCTGCTCCTTATTGGCGTGGTTGTGGGTCATCTTCGACCATTCGCCAGCCAGGGAGGGGAGGTGGCCTGGCGCAATAAGGCGGTTGCGCGCGGCTCGTAATGCGCTTTGACGTGGTGGGCGCGTCAGTGGATCGTGGTGAGCTGGGCGTTTTATCGCGATTGAATGTGGCGGCGCGGTGGCCGCGCCGGGCGTCGGATTCACACCCGCTGCGTGACGGGGTTCGATGCAGCAGAACGGCCGCGCCCGTATGATGTCGCTTCGAGCTGTCATGCCATTGTCTGCTGGAAGTCATTGTGAACCGCGAAGTCACTGAGCTTGGAAGCTATCCTTACCACGCCATTGCGCACCTGTACGTTACCTTTCCTGATGGGAGTGCCGCGTTGGGTACGGGCGCGTTGGTGGGGCGAAACGACCTGCTGACGGCCACCCACGTTATTTACGACCCGGATGCCGGTGGCTGGGCCAGTGACATACAGATATCCTTCGGCGCCGATTTCAATAGCGTCACCTACGAATACGAAACCGCTTCGCTGGTAGATATGGACGGCGCCGGCTGGAATCTGTTCGGCTTTCCTTCGTCCACTTTCGCCGACAACAACCACACTACATTGACGCTGGATGAATCGCAGGCTGATGTCGCCTTGATTGGCCTCGATAGGGCGGTGGGCGACGAACTAGGTTACTTCGCGCTGGCGCCTGGTTACGACGCGACGCAGCTGGCCTATCAGATCGGTTATCCCGAGGGCAGTCCTGGAATGATGTATGGGGCGCTGCTGGTGCAATCCAATAGCCGTTACGAGGTGTATCAGGCAACTCAGGGCGGTGCGAACGAGCTGATGGGGCCCGGTAGTTCCGGTGGGCCGCTTTTCGTTCTCGAGAACGGTATGCCAACCATCATCGGTGTTCGCTCGAGCTACTCCTCAACCGAAGCCTATTGGGCCGACGTTGGTTACACCTACGAACAACTTGCATCAGCAATGAATGCCAACGACGAACTGCTTGGCGAGTGGGTGGCGGCGAATGTCATCCGAGGGAGCGCGCGTAACGATGAGCTGTATGCCACGTCATTAGCCGACCTTGTAGAGGCGGGTACTGGGCGTGACACCTTGGTGATGTCGTCGGTGCAGGCGGGCTACAGCGTGGACCTGGTAAGTGAGGGCGCAATCGTTAGTAATCTTGATGTTGCCAATGATGTCGATCACTTGCGTAGTGTCGAGCGGCTTAAATTCACCGATGGGGTTCTGGCGCTCGATGTGGGGGCTGGTGAGGCCGCAGGGTGTGCTTATCGTCTTTATCAGGCAGCGTTTGATCGGCGACCGGATATTGATGGTCTCAACTACTGGATCGACAAAATCGATGCGGGTATGACGCTGCAGGATGTCTCCAGATCCTTTCTTCTAAGCACGGAATATGAGGTGCTTTATGGGAGCCACTTACGCAACGAGACGTTGCTTACCAACTATTACCTGAACGTGCTGGATAGAGAGCCAGACCCGGCTGGGTATGCCTATTGGCTCGATAGAATGGCTGGTGGGTTAAGTAGCGCAGAGGTATTGGCGTCGTTTTCCGAAAGCGCGGAAAACCAGAGCAACGTCAGTGCTGAGCTTGATGCAGGGCTTTGGCTGGCATAGCTGTGGCGGCGTGGGAAAGATTCGCCACACGCCAATGCAGGTCGAACAAGTCTGCATTGGCGGGAGGATGCGTTGATCAGGCGATGAAGTTCCAGTCTTCTAGCTGGAAGACCCCGGGCAGGCTAATGGTTATGTCGTTTACGGCGTTGTATGTGCCGTCGCCATCGACATCAATTACCAGAAGCTGAGAGTCTCTGAGTAACGCTGCTTGGCCTGCAATGCCCGTGAAATATTCGGGCGAGTGCAACTCTTCCTGGTGATCTGGTTCACCTGTATAAGTGAATTTTCCGATCAAAGCCTTCAGGTCTGCCGACATGGCAAAGCGATCGAGGCTGGTCTCGAAATTCTTAACCAGCAGATTGCCGTCACCCAGGGAGAGGGTGTGAACGTCTTCCGTATTGGGCGTTGAAGGTAGTAGGCCGGCTTGTTCTGCGGTGCCTGATTGTGTGGGGCCTGCTTCATCGCTGCCGACGAAGTTCCAGTGTTCCAGTTGGAAGACGCCTGGCAGGCTGACGCTCAGGTCGTCGCTGGCTTCATATCTTCCGTCGCCGTTGAGGTCGATCACCAGGAGCTGATAGTCCCGGATAAGTGCCACCTGGCCTGCTACGCCAGTGAAGTATTCAGGCGTGTGAAGCTCTTCCAGCGTATCGGGTTCGCCAACGTAGCTTAACGATCCAATTTGTGCAGCGAGCTTGGATGACAGGCCGAACTGATCGAGATTCCGTTCGAAATTGTCGATTATTATTTGCTGTGGAGTTGCCGGCAGCAAATGAACATCGACCTCCCCATGATTGGACTCAAAGGAGGTGTTGGTGTCGTCCGATACGGTCCCGTACTTGATCGCAATTTGATCAATCGCAGCAAGGGCGCTCGCTTCGTCTTTAACCGTTGCGATGCTATCGCTCAGTACTTTCGCATCTAGGCCGGGTGCGTTGGGGCCGGAGACGTGTTGTTGGGCCATGTACTGCGCAACACCGACGCGCGCCTGCAAAAACTCACTGTCGCCACTCTGCTTGAGCGCTTCGTCCAGGAACGGAGTGATGAATTCGCCTCGACTGGTCTTGCCGCTGTCGATCTCATTGGCCCAATACGCGATTTCCTCGCTCGCAGCGTTTCTCCCCAGTGAATTCTGGTATGCAAGCCTGACGAATTCGGTGGTATCGACCTGCGTGCCACCTTCGCCATTGCTGGCGCCCGCTGCATACATCTCTCGTCCGATGGCCTTCAGCGCGTCGTACTGAGACTCGTTGTATGCGATTCGAGTGCCCAGTTGCGCGGCCCAATAGAGCAGCCCTTCATATTCCGGTGCTCGGTTGAACGCGCCTACATAGATGGCGACCAGCAGCTCCTGCTGCGCCTCACTGACGTTGGCAAAAGACAGCGGGGCCTGGGGCAGGTTTAGAGAGATAGGTGTGGCCATCGATACACTTTCCTTAGCAAAAACCGCATTCTACTATGGTGTCGATTTGATGGCGCCAGCTTTTTTGCTTTGCGCAATGGCGGTGCAAGAACGTGATGTGCCGCCACGCTCGTCTGGGTTAGACGGCCACGCTTCTATACACGTTGTAAGTATGTCTCGCGCAACGGTCCCACGTTAGTTGACTTGCGCGCAGTAGTCCCTTTTCGGCAAGCACACGTCTCGCATCATCATGTTCAAGCAAATACTGGATGCGTTCGGCGAGATGGCAGCTGTCGCCGCGATGGAACAGGCTGCTGGCTCCGTCGCTGAACTCGGCCATCGAAGTATCTGCTGTACACAGGGTTGGAGTGCCACAAGCCATTGCTTCAAGCGTAGGTAGGCCAAAACCTTCATACGAGGATGGCGCGATGAACAGGGCTGCGCCTGAATACAGTGCGGGTAGATCCGCTTCGGGCACGAAGCTCAGATGTCTGATTGTTTTAGTGCGGGATAAGACTTCGATGCGAGTCTGTAACTCTTTATCTTTCCAGCCCGACGCGCCGGCAAGTATGAGTGGGAAAGATTTTCGAAGTACCGCAGGTAACTCCGCGAATGCATCGAGCAGCGTATCGACACCTTTGCGGGGTTCCAGTGTCCCTATGAACAGGAGGTATTCACCGTACTGGAGCCCGTATCGGCTTAGGACCTGCAGGGAATCCTGGGCGGATTGCGGTCGGTAATGCGCTGCAACCCCGAGATGGATGGCGGTGACGATATTTGGATCGATGCCGTAACTCTGAATGAGCTCTAGCCGAACATATTCGGAGTCGGTGATGATCGCATCGGCTCGCTCAAGAGTGCGAGGGAGCTGTTTGACCAGCCACTCTACCCGCTGACGAGGATGGAACTCGGGGTAGCGAATGAACGAAAGGTCGTGGATGGTGGTAACCCTCGGTCCGGGATGATCTTTGAGAATAAAGCTTGGCTCGTGATAAACGAAGTCTCGCTTGCTGCGCCCTGCAAGGCGCACGGCAGCGTTTCGTAAGGCTTCTCTTGCACTGTAAGCTAGCGCTGACTGCCTGAGTCTATGCTTGATAACCCCACTAACCGCTATGCGCGGTGGTGTTTCGGTCAGCCCCGGTTTGTCATGCGAGGCCACATATGCGTTTCTGCAATTCTCAATAGTGCGTGAGGCTGATGAAAACCCGTACCCGGAGAAACATTCAATCTCCTGTATTTCCGGGATATTCTGCAAGGCGCCCAAGAGGTTAAAGGTGTAATTGCCGATACCAGTAAGGGGGGGCGTAAGCGATTCGGTGTTGATCCAGAGCTTCATCAGCCGGCGACCACCTCGGCCCGCCAATAATTCAACAAGTCTCGTAGGGTGTCGTTCAGGCTGATTGTCGGTGCCCATCCAGAAAGCTGTTGCAGGCGCTGGCTGTTACCCGCAGCAAAAGGGATGTCGGATGGTCGCATGCGGTCGGCGTCTGGCTCGATAGCGATTGTTGACGGACTCATCTGGATAAGTGTGTCTAATATCTCCGCAATCCGGTGGGACCGGCCTGATGAGACGTTGAAGCATTTCGGCAAATCCCGGCTGCTGCCTGAAATCGCCAATAAACGCTCGTATGCCCGACAAACGTCAACCACGTCAAGGAAGTCGCGGCTAGCTTGGAGGTTGCCCACTCTTACGATCGGCTCCTGCTTGCCGGCCTCGATCAAGGCAATTTGGCGGGCAAAGGAGGCGGTCACGAAGTCAGGCGACTGATGGGCCCCGATGTGGTTGAAGGGTCTAGCGACAACGCCACGAATGCCGCGTCGGAAGTAGTCGTAAAATGCCGTCTCGGCAGCTAATTTACTGGCAGCGTAGGGATTTTGTGGCGCGCAGGCGGCACCTTCGTCGACGGGCGTATTTTGTTTGAATGCTGCGCCATACACGTCCGCAGAGCTAACAAACAGAACGAAGCAGTCCGGCGCGAAGCTTCTTACCGCCTCAAGCACGTTAATGCTGCCCATTACGTTGGTCTGCCATGTGAGCTGGGGTTTCTCAAAGCTAGTGGGGATGTGCGTGATTGCGGCTAAATGCACGATGTGTGAGGGCCTTGTTGCACGAACGATCTGACCGAAGTCGTGCGCTTCTCGAATATCACAACTATAGGTTTCTTGGCCGGGTGAGGTCGGTCCCCCTTCGCGAGATGTAACCGCGATGACATGATGGCCAGATTTCTGAAGTGATCTGCAGAGCTGTTGCCCCACGAATCCGTTCGCGCCTGTGATTAGCGTGCGTTGCATAGGTGATCTCTTATTGGCCAGAGTCTGGCTAGGTAGTTTACAGAGCGTTCTGGATACTGGCGACATGACTGCCGGCTGATAGAGTGCGCGACCGCTTGGCGTGTGCCAGTCTCCGGCCTAAACTGCACGACCTTTTGTCATGCTTGCGTTCGGTAAACTGAATTCAGTTTCTTGCGAAGCCGTTGGGTTGCGCAAGCTCGTTGATTTTCGCTCGCCGCCGATAATGGAGTTATTAATGTTCACGCCTGTAATCCTCGCGGGAGGCAGTGGCTCACGCCTATGGCCTTTGTCGCGACGGAGCCTCCCCAAGCAGTTTTTGGCGCTGGATGGCCAAGGGCAGGGCTCGATGTTCCAGCGGACACTGCAGCGCCTAGATGGACTTGCGCACGCCGCTCCGCTTGTCGTTAGCAATGAACAGCACCGTTTCGTGGTGGCCGAACAACTGCGGCTTGCTAACAGGGTGCCGGCAAGAATCATTCTTGAGCCGCTTGCGCGCAATACTGCGCCGGCTATCGCGCTGGCGGCACTCGTCGCTACTCGGCAGGGCACTGATCCGGTCCTACTGGTCCTGGCTGCGGACCATTACATCCCGGATCAGCAGGCGTTCCACGCGGCGATTGCCGCCGCACAGGTGCATGCCGATCAGGGGCAGTTGGTTACGTTTGGTATCAAGCCCACGCACGCTGAAACGGGGTTTGGTTATATCCAGTGTGGGCAAATGCTGGGCGAAAGTGGTCGCCGGATCGTTGCATTCAAGGAAAAACCATCGTCCGAGCATGCTGAGGAATACCTTGTATCCGGAGCCTATTTGTGGAACAGCGGCATGTTTATGTTCCGCGCGTCCAGATACCTTGAAGAGCTGCAGCGGTTGCGCCCCGACATTCTTGACGCTTGCCGTGTGGCGTTAACCCATGCTGCGGACGACAGGGATTTTCTCCATGTGCCAGCCGAGCAATTCGCGCGTTGCGACGATGAGTCAATCGACTACGCGGTAATGGAACGGACGGATGATGGTGTAGTGGTGCCGCTGGACGCTGGCTGGAATGATCTGGGTAGCTGGTCGGCCATCTGGGATGTCGCTGCGCGTGATGCCGAAGGCAACAGTTGCCAAGGCGACGTGATGTCGGTCGACAGTCGAAATAACCTCGTTCACGCCCATCATCGTCTGGTAACCACGGTCGGTGTCGACGATCTTGTAGTTGTCGAAACCAAAGATGCTGTTCTGGTCAGTCGGCGCGACAGTTGCCAGCAGGTCAAGCAAATCGTTCAGCGGCTGCAGACCGAGCAGCGCGAGGAGTTCGCCAGCCACCCGATGGTCAGTCGGCCGTGGGGCCATTACGACACGGTCGACAAAGGCGACCGCTACCAGGTCAAGCGCATCACGGTACTACCCGGCGAGTGCCTGTCACTGCAGCTGCACTATCATCGTGCCGAGCATTGGATCGTAGTCTCCGGCACCGCCAGGGTCGTGTGCGGAGACAAGGAAATGGTTCTCTCTGAAAATCAGTCGACCTATATACCGCTGGGGGTCAAGCACTCGCTGTCCAATCCGGGAAAAGTGCCTCTGGAGCTGATTGAGGTGCAATCCGGTGCCTACCTGGGTGAGGACGATATCGTGCGGTTCGAGGACCGCTATGGTCGTGTGCCCTCCTAACGGACTATTCGCGATGCCGTGGGCATTCAACGCGGGCATTCGCGGCGCTTGGGGGCGTAGAATCCGGCGTCAGACGGCTAGGGAGAGCTGCGGATGTCGGAGAGCAGGTTGAGCGTCAAGAAAAAGGTTCTGGTAACCGGGGGGACAGGCTTTATTGGGCATGCCTTGCTGGAGTGTCTTGCCCGCCGGCCGGACGTGCGGTTGCTTGCCTGGATTCGCCGGGTGGATGCGCTGCTGCCGGTGGGTGTCATACCAGTGTCGGCATCCCACGGTCGGATGTTCGCCGCCGGTGGGCAGGCAGACGAACTGGATACTGTTATCCATTGTGCTGCTCGTGTTCACGTGATGGCGGACAAGGCCGAGGATTCGTTGGCAGAATTTCGCAAGGCGAATGTCGACCTTACCTTGGCGCTGGCGCGCAGCGCAGTGGAGGCCGGAGCACGGCGCTTCATATTCCTGAGCTCGGTCAAAGTCAACGGGGAAGCCAGTACGCCGGGGCGGCCCTTTACCGCTGCCGACCAGCCGGCTCCAGTGGGGCCCTATGCGACGTCCAAGTATGAGGCTGAAGTCGGGCTGCGTCGGATCAGCGAGGAGTCTGGCCTTGAGGTGGTAGTCATCCGTACGCCCCTGGTGTACGGACCGGGCGTCAAGGCGAATTTCCGCACCATGATGCGCTTTTTGTCTATCGGTCTGCCGCTGCCGCTGGGTGGCCTTGAGAACAGGCGCAGCCTGGTAGCGCTCGATAACCTGGTCGACCTGATTGTTACTTGTATCGACCATCCGGCTGCTGCGAATCAGACCTTTATGATCAGTGATGGCGAGGACCTTTCCACCAGTGCGCTGTTGCAGCGTCTGGCGGTAGCTATGGGGCGATCGGCAAGACTGTTGCCGTTGCCCGAGCGAGCTCTGGGCTGGCTGGCGCGGTTGCTGGGGCGGCAGGAAGTTCATGCGCGTCTGTGCGGGTCGCTGCAGGTCGATGTCAGCGATACATGCGAGCGGCTTGGGTGGTTCCCGCGAGTGCGAGTCGATGAAGCGTTGCGAAAAACGGCTGCCGATTACCTGCGCAGGAAGCGCGACTGATGCTTGCTTGGGGCTTGCTGCTGGCGTTTCTCTCATCCTTCTCGCTTACCGCTATCCTCCGTCGCTATGCGTTGCGCCGGCAGCTGATGGACGTGCCTAACGCACGCAGCTCGCATCGGGTGCCCACGCCACGCGGTGGTGGCATGGCTATCGTGGTGACACTTGGCTTAGCGGTCGGCGCGCTGGCGAGCTTTGACTTGGTCGCCCATTCCTTGGCGCTGGCTGTGCTCGGCTCGGGGCTGATGGTTGCACTGATCGGTTTCGTCGATGACCACGGGCACATTGCTGCGCGTTGGCGGCTGCTAGGACACTTCGCGGCCGCAGGCTGGGCGCTCTTCTGGCTTGGCGGTCTACCGGCGATACCTGCGCTCGGTTGGACCTTGCAGCCTGGTTGGCTTGCGCAGGTGATTGCGTTGCTTTTCTTGGTATGGATGCTCAATCTCTACAACTTCATGGACGGTATCGATGGTATCGCCAGCTTTGAAGCCCTGTGCGCATGTGTCGGGGCGCTGGCGTGCTATGCCGCTGTGGAGAATTCCGGCGCGATAGGCCGGATGGAGTGGCTGATGTTCGCTGCCGTGGCGGGGTTCGCCTGCTGGAATTTTCCGCGCGCGCGCATCTTCATGGGCGACGCGGGAAGTGGTTTTCTTGGCATTACGCTGGCCGTGCTTGCGGTGCGTGCCGCCTGGGTGGAGCCGCTATTGCTTTGGAGCTGGCTGATCTTGCTCGGGGTGTTCATTGTGGATGCAACTTTTACCTTGCTACGTCGTCTGCTGCGTGGCGAGGCGGTGTATCAGGCGCATCGCAGTCATGCCTATCAATCTGCTGCACGAAGATGGGGGCACGTTCGGGTAACGCTGGCAGTGGCATTGATCACGCTGAGTTGGCTTCAGCCATGGGCAGTCGGCGTGGCTGCCGGCTTAGTTGATGGTGGCGTAGCGTTAGTTGTCGCCTATCTCCCAATGGTCGGGCTTTGCGTTTGGCTCAATGCCGGCGCTGCGGAGCGATGTTAGTGGGCATGGCCGGCTCCTACGGTTTGCAATCAGGCAGAATAACTGATGTTGCGTGACTATCTAGTAAGACTGCCAAGGCGCTACAAGCGACTGTTTCAGGTCCTGGCTGACGTTTTTCTCGTGTGGTTGTCATTGTGGCTGGCGTTCGTCGTTCGTCTGGGTTCATTTGACGAAGTGGATCCGGTCGGCGGGCATGCCTGGTTGTTTGCTCTAGCGCCAGTACTGGCCATCCCTCTGTTCGTGCGTATCGGCATGTACCGAGCGGTGATGCGCTATCTCGGCAATGATGCGCTGATCACCATTGCCAAGGCGGTGACGTTTTCTTCGCTGCTGCTGGCGCTGGCGATCTATTGGTATCGCGATGCGCCAGCGCTGGTGCCGCGTTCGCTGGTTTTCAACTACTGGTGGATCAGCTTGATGCTGCTCGGCGGGCTGCGCCTGTTGTTGCGACAGTACGTGCTGGGTGACTGGTACGCCGGCATGCTAGCCGTCCCGTTCGGACGTGACGACGGCCTGACGCGTGTAGCCATCTATGGCGCCGGCGCGGCCGGCAATCAGCTGGCGGCGGCGTTGCGAATGGGGCGTGCCATGCGTCCGGCTGCCTTCATCGACGACGATGGCGACCTGGCCAATCGGGTCATTGCCGGGCTCAAGGTTTACAAGCCCAGGCATATAGATCAGATGATCTGCGACACGGGGGTGAGCGAAGTATTGCTGGCGATTCCCTCCGCCAGTCGTGCGCGGCGTCGCGAGATTCTTGTCGATCTGGAGCGATACCCGCTGCACGTCCGGTCGGTACCCGGGTTCATGGATCTCGCAAGCGGCCGGGTGAAGGTGGAAGATCTCCAGGAGGTCGACATCGCCGACCTGCTTGGGCGTGACAGCGTCGCTCCGGACGAAAGGCTGCTGGCACACTGCATAAAGGGCAAGGTCGTGCTGGTCACCGGCGCGGGGGGCTCGATCGGCTCCGAGCTCAGTCGCCAGATCCTGCGGCTGTCGCCGACGGTGCTGCTTCTGCTCGACCACAGTGAATACAACCTGTACGCCATCCACGCGGAACTCGAGCAGCAGGTCAGTGAGCGGGCGCTTCAGCTGGAACTGATCCCCATCCTAGGGTCGGTCGGCAATGCCGATCGGCTGCTCGACGTGATGCGCACCTGGGGCGTCGATAGCGTCTATCACGCTGCGGCCTACAAGCATGTGCCAATGGTCGAGCACAACATCGCCGAAGGCGTGATGAATAACGTGATCGGCACGCTCAATTGTGCGCAGGCGGCGATTCAGGCGGGTGTTTCGCACTTCGTATTGATTTCGACCGACAAGGCGGTGCGCCCGACGAATGTCATGGGCAGCACCAAGCGCCTCGCGGAAATGGCCCTGCAGGCCCTGAGCAGCGAAACGGCGCCGGTGCTGTACGGGCAGGCGGGGGTCAACCATGTGAACCGGACACGCTTCACTATGGTCAGGTTCGGCAATGTGCTGGGGTCGTCCGGCTCGGTGATACCGCTGTTTCGCGAACAGATTCGCCGGGGTGGGCCTGTCACCGTGACCCATCCCAAGATCACCCGTTATTTCATGACCATCCCCGAGGCCGCCCAGCTGGTGCTGCAGGCAGGCTCAATGGGGCAGGGCGGGGACGTGTTCGTGCTCGACATGGGCTCTCCGGTGCAGATCGTCGAGCTTGCCGAGAAGATGATCCACCTGTCGGGACTGTCCGTGCGCTCCGAAAGCAATCCTGCCGGCGATATCGCCATACAGTTCACCGGCCTGCGGCCGGGCGAGAAGCTTTACGAGGAGTTGCTGATTGGCGACAACGTCACTCCGACCCAGCATCCGATGATCATGTCGGCGAACGAAGCCTGCCTGCCATGGGCCGAGTTCTGCGATGTGCTGGACAGGCTTCTGCAGGGGCTGGACCGTGATGACTTCGAGCAGGTCAGGCTGGTCATGCGTGCCACGGTCGATGGCTACTCGCCACGCGAGGAGATCGTCGATTGGATCCACCGGCGGCGGGGACGGATGCCGCTGGCCTAGGCTCGGTCAGAGATATTTTGCCTTCAGAATGCCCTTGAGCTGTTCGTGGGGAATGAACAGCTCCGGGTGACCGCTGGAGTAGGGCGCGATGCTGTAGACGTCGTACTTGAGCAACACGCTGTCTTTCAGCAGCGCAATATTCGGCGTCTGCTGGAAGGGCCAGAAGTCGACGAACTCGGCGTCCTGATCGTGTTCGTTCTCCACCAGCCAACGCTGGTGCGCCTGGCGTGCGACGCGCCAGAAGTTACCTTCCTGCCCCGGAACCAACAGGTCCTCCAGGCGCAGCTCGCGGTTCTGCTCGCGATCGTAGTTGATGAAGCCACGCCCGGGCGTGCCGTGGGCGCCGCCGACATACAGGTAGCTGGAGAACTCGACCACCAGGATGTCGCCGTGCTGCTCGCGCAGCTTGGCCTGCAGGTAGCTGCTCCAGCCCGGCTCGGCGGTGCTCAGAAAGCGCTGCTGGTAATCCTGTAGCGACGCGGGCAGACGGTCATCCGGGCCGTTGATGGTCATCCGCCGCAGCCGTGCGTCGATCAGGCGGTTGAGTTCAGGTTCGTCGGCAAAGGTCAGGGTATCGATGTTCACCAGTGGGCAGCTGTCGCCCTCGCAGCCTTGGGGACGATGCTCGGTGACGATTTGACTGACTTCGACGGGGCGTTCGGCGACCAGGTGCTGGCAGCCGCCGAGCAGCAGGAGAAGGCTGCCCAGCAGGATGAGGTGGCGGATGGATGCGATTGAATACATGGTTGGTCCAGGCATGACAGTGCGCTTTCGATCGCCGCGCTTGCGCGAAGTTCGTGCGCTGGCGGCAGTGGAGCGTTCTTCGGTTACGGCGGTCTGCAAAGGGCTGCGTCAGAGACGATGCCGCGTTAGGATGGCCACAAAGCCGCTCACGACGTGACGGTTGCAGTCATTCGCCGCCGGCAAGGCGCGAATCAAACCGATATGAGTGGTACCCATGAGCGAGACCTTCAAACCCGGTCCGGATGATGTCCAGATCCTCCGTCGAGAGCAATGCTTCAGCGGTTTCTATCGGCTGGAGCGCGTCCACCTGCGCCACCGTCAGTTCAGTGGTGCCATGGGCGCCGAGTTGAGCCGCGAACTGTTCGTGCGCCACGATGCCGTATGCGTGCTGCCCTACGATCCGCTGCGCGACCGTGTGGTGCTGATCGAGCAGTTTCGTGTCGGGGCGCTGGGCAAGGTCGACAATCCCTGGCTGATCGAACTGGTCGCCGGGCTGATCGACAAAGACGAGGCGCCGGATCAAGTCGCCCGTCGCGAGGCGGTGGAAGAGGCCGGGCTGGAGCTGGGCGAGTTGTGGCCGATCACGCGTTACTTTCCATCGCCGGGCGGCAGCGACGAGCGCGTACACCTCTATATAGGCCGCTGCGACAGCGAAGGGGTCGACGGGGTGTTCGGGCTGGCCGAAGAGGGCGAGGACATCCGTGTGCATGTCTGGTCGTTGCAAGAGGCACTGCGCGCCATTTCCGACGGTCGAATCGACAACGCGGCCAGCATCATTGCACTGCAGTGGCTGGCCTTGAATCGCGAGCAGGTGCGGGGGGAGTGGGCATGAGGAAGACGCGCGAGCGATACCGAGTCGATCTGCTCGAACTGCAGGCGGCCTGCGAAGCCAACTATCTGCGTCTGATGCGTCTGTTGCCGGGCATGCGCAGCGGCTGCGAGGCGCGGCGCATCGCCATCAGCCAGGGTGACCTGCTGCTCGGCGTACTGGTGCTCGAAGTGCTGGAGAGCTGCCCTTACACCACTACCGTGCGGGTGAGTCAGGAGCACTGCCTGACCTGGTTGCCGGTGCCGAAGATGGAAGTGCGCGTCTATCACGATGCACGCATGGCCGAAGTGGTTCGTGCCGAGAATGCCCGGCGCTTCCGCGGCATCTATCACTACCCCAACGCGCAGATGCACCAGCCTGATGAGAAGAACCAGCTCAATCTCTTTCTCGGCGAGTGGCTGGGGCACTGCCTGGCCTGTGGCCATGAGCTGGAGCCCGTGCTCTGAAGCCGTTGATCTATTGACGAAGCAGGCACACGCGCATCGCAGCGCGGTTCTGTGACCCAGGCCCACAACCCGAGGTTTACCCTCCGGATGGGCTCCTACCATAATTCCGTTGCGATTTCGCTCAAGGAGAAGGGCCTTGCCTGGTGCGCCCCTGACTGCTGTTGAAGATTCGGTTCTGCTGGTGCAGCTCACCGATAGCCACTTGTTTGCCGAAGCGGACGGCAAGCTGCTGGGCATGAATACCTGCGACAGTCTGAAGCGGGTGGTCGAGCTGGCCATCGAAGAGCAGCCGCGCATCGACCTGATCCTGGCTACCGGTGATCTGTCCCAGGACGGCTCAGTGGCGTCCTACCAGCGCTTCCGCCAGTTGGCCGGGCGCATCGAGGCGCCAGCGCGCTGGTGTCCCGGCAACCATGACGAACTCGGCGCCATGCGCGAGGCCACCCGTGGCAGTGAGCTGATGGAGCCGGTGCTTGAGATCGGTGGCTGGCGCGTCGTGATGCTCGACACCCTGGTTGCAGGCTCGGTGTATGGCATGCTGCGTGGCGATCAACTCGAGCTGCTGGATCGCGCCCTGGGCGAGGCGCCCGAGCGGCATCACCTGGTCTGTTTGCATCACCATCCCGTATCCATTGGCAGCCGCTGGATGGACAGCATCGGGCTGCGCAATCCCGAGGCGCTGTTCGAGGTGCTGGACCGCCACGACAATGTGCGTGCGCTGCTTTGGGGCCACATCCATCAGGCGTTCGATCAGTCGCGCAATGGGGTTCGGCTGCTAGCCACGCCGTCGACGGGCGTGCAGTTCACGCCGCAGAGCGAGGACTTCCAGGTCGATAGCGCGGCACCGGGCTATCGCTGGCTCCGTCTATATGCCGACGGGAGACTGGAAACGGCTGTGTCGCGGGTCAGCGGCATCGCCTTCGAAGTGGATTACAGCGTCAAGGGCTATTGAGCGTACTGCAGCTCGCGCTGCATAACGTTTGGTCGGCGGTCTTGATCGGTTCGGGCAGGGGTAAGTGGCGTTCGTCCCGGGCGGTTCGCTTGCAGTCGGCGGTATGCGCCTTGTAGCCTTGCGGTTTTTCAACGAACTGTATTCATGTCCAGTTACCCGCCCTCGATACTCTATCTCCATGGCCTCAACAGTTCGCCGCTTTCGCAGAAGGCGAGCCAGCTGTCCGCTGCGTTGGACCAGCTTGGCCTTGCCGATCGGCTGCGGGTGCCGGCGCTGCATCACCACCCGCGCCAGGCCATCGCCCAGCTCGAAGCCTACATCGCCGAGCTCGGCCGGCCGTTGCTGGTCGGCAGCTCGCTCGGCGGCTACTATGCGACCCACCTCGCCGAGCGCCATGGCCTGAAGGCCCTGCTCATCAATCCGGCGGTGATGCCGCATCGCCGCTTCGACGGTTATCTCGGGCCGCAGACCAATCTCTACAGTGGGGAAGTCTGGGACCTGACCGAGGACCATGTGGCCGCACTGGCGGAGCTGGAGACCTCGTCTCCCGAGGATGCCGAGCGCTATCAGGTCTGGCTGCAGACGGGCGATGAGACGCTGGATTACCGTGACGCGGCGCAGTTCTACCGTGGCTGTGCGCTGCGTATCCAGGCAGGTGGCGACCACGGTTTCCAGGGGTTCGAGGAGCGCCTGCCGGCATTGCTGGCCTTCGCCGGTTTCGACCCGCAGCTTTGGTTGGGGCGGCTCTGACAGCGTGTCGCGGCGGCAACGGTAGCGCGAGTGCGCACTGGCGATACCGCATGACTCGTCGATTATTCGTGGCTCGCATGGGCCGATTGTTCAGAACATAAGGACAGTGCCAGACTGATGTCTTATACCGCAGAAGCCATCGAGGTTCTTTCCGGCCTCGATCCGGTGCGCAAGCGCCCCGGCATGTACACCGACACCTCGCGGCCCAATCACCTGGCCCAGGAAGTCATCGACAACAGCGTCGACGAAGCCCTCGCCGGCCATGCCCGCTCGGTCCAGGTGATCCTGCATCAAGACAATTCGCTGGAAGTGATCGACGACGGCCGTGGCATGCCGGTGGACATTCACCCGGAAGAGGGCGTGCCGGGCGTCGAGCTGATCCTCACCAAGCTGCACGCGGGCGGTAAGTTCTCCAACAAGAACTATCAGTTCTCCGGTGGTCTGCACGGCGTCGGCATCTCGGTGGTCAACGCGTTGTCGACGCGGGTCGAAGTGACCGTCAAGCGCGACGGCAACGAGTACCGCATGAGCTTCGCCGATGGCTTTAAGGCCACCGACCTGGAGGTCATCGGCAGCGTCGGCAAGCGCAACACCGGTACCAGCGTGCGCTTCTGGGCCGATCCGAAATACTTCGATTCCCCCAAATTCTCCATCAGCCGGCTCAAGCACGTGCTCAAGGCCAAGGCTGTGCTCTGTCCGGGGCTGAGCGTCAGCTTCGAGGACAAGGCCAGCGGTGAGAAGGTCGAGTGGCATTACGAGGATGGTCTTCGTTCGTACTTGGTGGACTCGGTCAGCGAGTATCTGCGCCTGCCGGACGAACCCTTTGTCGGCGCCCTGGCTGGCAACACCGAAGCGGTGGACTGGGCGCTGCTGTGGCTGCCGGAAGGTGGTGAGAGTGTCCAGGAGAGCTACGTCAACCTGATTCCCACGGCCCAGGGCGGTACCCATGTCAATGGCCTGCGCCAAGGCCTGCTGGATGCCATGCGTGAGTTCTGCGAATTCCGCAACCTGCTGCCGCGTGGGCTCAAGCTGGCGCCGGAAGACATCTGGGAGCGCATCGCCTTCGTCCTCTCGATGAAGATGCAGGAGCCGCAGTTCTCCGGGCAGACCAAGGAGCGCCTGTCGTCCCGCGAGGCCGCCGCCTTCGTCTCCGGTGTGGTCAAGGATGCCTTCAGCCTCTGGCTCAACGCCCATCCGGAGCTGGGCATGCAGCTGGCCGAGCTGGCGATCAGCAACGCCGGGCGCCGCCTCAAGGCTGGCAAGAAGGTCGAACGCAAGAAGATCACCCAGGGCCCGGCGCTGCCCGGCAAGCTGGCCGACTGCGCCGGGCAGGACCCGATGCGCGCCGAGCTGTTCCTGGTCGAGGGCGACTCGGCCGGCGGCTCCGCCAAGCAGGCACGGGACAAGGAGTTCCAGGCGATCATGCCGCTGCGCGGCAAGATCCTGAACACCTGGGAAGTCGACGGCGGCGAGGTACTCGCCAGCCAGGAGGTGCACGACATCGCCGTGGCCATCGGCGTCGATCCGGGCGCCACCGATCTGGCCCAGCTGCGCTACGGCAAGATCTGCATCCTCGCCGACGCCGACTCCGACGGCCTGCACATCGCCACGTTGCTCTGTGCCCTGTTCGTTCAGCATTTCCGCCCTTTGGTCGAGGCCGGCCATGTCTATGTCGCCATGCCGCCGCTGTACCGCATCGACCTGGGCAAGGACATCTTCTATGCGCTCGACGAGGCCGAGCGCGACGGTATCCTCGAGCGGCTGGTGGCCGAGAAACGCCGCGGCAAACCTCAGGTGACGCGCTTCAAGGGTCTCGGTGAAATGAACCCGCCGCAGCTGCGGGAAACCACCATGGACCCCAATACTCGCCGCCTGGTACAGCTGACCCTGGATGATTTCGAGGGTACCCGCGAAATCATGGACATGCTGCTGGCGAAGAAGCGCGCCGGCGATCGCAAGAGCTGGCTCGAGTCCAAGGGCAACCTGGCGGAGGTGCTGGTTTGATCCGTCGCTGGCTGGCGCTGCTGAGTCTGGCCTCGGCACCGCTCTGGGCCAACGAGCCGGCGCCCGAGCTGAAGCTGTTGAGCGAGCATCCGGTGGCGGGTATGAGCGGTGGCAACCTGTCCGGAATAGCCTGGTGTGGCGATGCGCTGTGGGCCGTTTCCGACCGCGAGGATGACGTTCTCTATCGTCTGGATACCAGCGTATTGCCCTGGCAGGCGGAGCCCGAGCGTTTCGAAGCCGGCCCTCCGCCGGATAGCGGTTTGCCTTGGGGCATGCGCATGCGCACCTGGCTCAGTGGCCACGTACGCGGTGGTCACCTGGATTTCGAAGGGCTGAGCTGCGACAGCCTGGGCAATCGCTATCTGGTCAGCGAGGCGCATGCCGCCGTGCTGCGGGTGAGCCCGGCGGGCACGGCGGAGTGGCTGCGGTTGCCCGAATCGCTGGTGCGCCAGGCGCGGGCCAGCGGCATGCTCTGGCATTTCAATGCGCTGTTCGAGGGCATCGCCGTCGATCCGAAGGCAGAGCGCCTCTGGCTCGCCGCCGAGCGTGAGCGCCGAGGGCTGCTGGTACTGCATCGCCAGCAGAGCAGTTGGCAATGCACGGGCGGCTGCGTGCTGATGGCCGAGGGTGGCGATCAGCCGCCGCCCCCTGCATTGGGCGATGCACCGCTGCCCAAAAGCTTCTCGGCGGTGGCGTTCTTCGGCGACAAGGTCTTCGTGCTGGAACCCTCGGCCTACCGCGTCTGCCGTCGCAGCCTCACCACTGGTGCGGTCGAGCGCTGCTGGTCATTTGCCGAGGAGGCTTTGACCGAGGAGCGCCGTTACGCAGAGCCCTACGGTAATGCCGAAGCGCTGTGGATCGACGAAGAGGGCGCCTGGATTGGCGTCGACAACAACGGCAAGGCTCGCGGTGACGGCGAGAAGCGTCCCATTATCTGGCGATTCTCCGCGCCGAAAGGCGGCTGGGGTGCGAAGCCTTGAGCCAGACGGCCGGGCGTCGTGCCGGGCGGGTGATGCTGGTGCTCGCCTGGGGTATCGGGCTGTTCCTGGCTACACGCTTCTTTGCCGCCTGGGAGGCAGATCGCGTCAACCCCAACCGCCAACCGGTATCCCAGCTGCAGGGCGAGCAGATTGAGGTGCAGCTGGCTGGCAACGTCCAGGGACATTTCGTTGCCAGCGGCAAGATCAACGGCGAGGCGGTCACCTTTCTGCTCGACACGGGCGCCACCGATGTCGCGGTGCCGGCCGAGCTGGCCGAACGGCTGGGGCTGGAGCGTGGCGCACCGGTGATGCTGCACACCGCCAATGGCCAGACCACCGGCTATCGCACCGTGCTGCCAAGTCTCGAACTTGGCGAAATCAGGCTGCGCGATGTGCGCGCCATCGTCGCCCCCGGCTTTCGCAGCGAACAGGTTCTGCTCGGCATGAGCGCCCTGAAACAACTTGAATTCACCCAGCGCGCCGGCACTCTGGTGCTGCGCCAGCATGTAACGGATCGACCATGAGCGAATCCCTCGACCTGAGCCTCGATGGCGTGGAGCGGCGCTCCCTCGCCGACTTCACCGAGCAGGCCTACCTCAATTACTCCATGTACGTGATCATGGATCGCGCGCTGCCGCATATCGGCGATGGCTTGAAGCCGGTGCAGCGGCGCATCGTCTATGCCATGAGCGAGCTCGGCCTGAACGCCGATGCCAAGCACAAGAAGTCGGCGCGCACGGTCGGCGACGTGCTCGGCAAGTTCCATCCGCATGGCGACAGTGCCTGCTACGAGGCCATGGTGCTGATGGCGCAGCCGTTCAGCTATCGCTACACGCTGGTCGACGGTCAGGGCAACTGGGGTGCGCCGGACGATCCCAAGTCCTTCGCCGCCATGCGCTACACCGAGGCGCGCCTGTCACGCTATTCCGAGGTGCTGCTGTCCGAGCTGGGGCAGGGCACGGTGGACTGGGTACCGAACTTCGACGGCACCCTCGACGAACCGGCGACCCTGCCGGCGCGGCTGCCCAACCTGCTGCTCAACGGCACTACCGGCATCGCCGTGGGCATGGCCACCGACGTGCCGCCGCACAACCTGCGTGAAGTCGCCGCCGCCTGCGTGCGTCTGCTCGACGAGCCGAGTGCCAGCGTCGAGCAGCTCTGCGAGCATGTGCAGGGGCCGGATTTCCCGACCGAGGCCGAGATCGTCACGCCGCGCGCGGACCTGCTGAAAATCTACGAAACCGGCCGCGGCTCCGTGCGCATGCGTGCCGTCTACCGGGTCGAAGACGGCGACGTGGTGGTCACCGCGCTGCCGCACCAGGTGTCCGGCTCCAAGGTGCTCGAGCAGATCGCCGGGCAGATGCAGGCCAAGAAGCTGCCGATGGTGGCCGACCTGCGTGATGAGTCGGACCACGAAAACCCCTGCCGCATCGTCATCATCCCGCGCTCCAACCGGGTCGATGTCGAGGCGCTGATGCAGCACCTGTTCGCTACCACCGATCTGGAGTCCAGTTACCGGGTCAACACCAACGTCATCGGCCTCGATGGGCGTCCGCAGGTGAAGAACCTGCGCACCCTGCTCAGCGAGTGGCTGACCTACCGCATCGGTACCGTGCGCCGTCGTCTGCAGTTCCGCCTGGACAAGGTGGAGAAGCGCCTGCACCTGTTGGAAGGTCTCTTGGTGGCGTTCCTCAACCTCGACGAGGTGATCCACATCATCCGGACCGAGGATCAGCCCAAGCCGGTGCTGATGGCGCGCTTCGCGCTATCCGAACTGCAAGCCGACTACATCCTCGACACCCGCCTGCGCCAGCTGGCGCGCCTGGAAGAGATGAAGATCCGCGGCGAGCAGGACGAACTGGCCAAGGAGCGCGAGCGGCTGCTGGCGCTGCTGGGCAGCGAAAGCAAGCTGAAGAAGCTGGTGCGCAAGGAGCTGATCGAGGACGCGGAAACCTACGGCGATGACCGTCGCTCGCCGATCGTCGAGCGTGCCGAGGCCCGTGCGCTGTCGGAGAACGAGCTGCTGCCGTCCGAGCCGGTCACCGTGGTGATCTCCGACAAGGGCTGGGCGCGCTGCGCCAAGGGCCACGATGTCGATGCCAGCGGCCTGTCCTACAAGGCCGGGGATGGCTTCAAGGCGGCTGCGGCCGGGCGCTCGAATCAATATGCGGTGTTCATCGACTCCACTGGACGCAGCTATTCGCTGGCGGCGCACTCGTTGCCTTCGGCACGTGGCCAGGGCGAGCCGCTCACCGGCCGGCTGACCCCGCCGCCAGGCGCCAGCTTCGAATGCGTGCTGTTGCCAGACGACGAGGCGCTCTATGTGATCGCCTCGGATGCCGGCTATGGCTTTGTCGTCAAGGGCGAGGACCTGCAGGCCAAGAACAAGGCTGGCAAGGCACTGCTCTCGCTGCCGACCGGCGCTCGCGTCGTCGCCCCACGCCCTCTGGCCAATCGCGAGGAGGACTGGCTGGCTGCCGTGACGACCGAAGGTCGTCTGCTGGTGTTCCCGGTGCGTGATCTGCCGCAGCTGGGCAAGGGCAAGGGCAACAAGATCATCGGCATTCCCGGCGAGCGGGTGGCCAGCCGCGAGGAGTATCTGGTCGATCTGGCGGTATTGCCCGCCGGCGCGACGTTGCTGTTGCAGGCCGGTAAGCGCACGCTGTCACTCAAGGCCGAAGATCTCGAGCACTACAAGGGTGAGCGCGGGCGGCGCGGCAACAAGCTGCCACGCGGCTTCCAGCGTGTCGAAGGGCTGCAGGTCGAGGTCTGACCAGCGCATTGGCGCTGGAATCGACGGCCGCTTTCACGGAAGATAGCGGCCTTTCCAGCCTGCGGCATGTCGCCGGTGCTTTTCTTTCGCGTCGCTGACTCGTTTTCCGGCGCGCTACATATGCACGAGGCATTGCTGGCCGTAGGGCCGCAGGCGGCCAGAAGAATTTTGGTGTTATGACGGTAATGAAGAACTTGCTGCGTGTTCCGACTGTTTTGTTGCTGGCCAGCATTGGCTTGACAGGCTGCATCGGGCTCAAGCCGGCGCCGATGTATCGGCTCGACAGCGGTACGACCGAGGTGCCTGAAAGAACCGATGGAGCGTCCGTGCTGCTGGCGCCGGTGGCGTTGGCCGACTACCTGCAGCGCGATGCTCTGCTGCAGCGCCTGGCCGATGGCAGCCTGGCTGCCGATGATCAGCAGGCACGTTGGGCGGGCAGTCTGAAGGGTGACATCGAGCAGCTGTTGCTGCGTCAGCTGGCCTGGCGCCTGGACACCCAGAGCCTCGTGCTCGGCCCGGCTGAAGAGGGTTTCGCGGCGGAGGTACAGATCGAGCTGTCGATCTCGCGTCTGGATTCCGGTCCGCAGTACCCGGCGGTGCTCGAGGCGCAGTGGCGGCTCAGGGACAAGGCGGGCAAGCATCTGGGCACTCGCCTGGTGCGGCTGCAGGAAGAGCATCAGGGCACGGCAACCGACCAGGTACGTGCGCAGAGTCAGTTGCTTCAGCGACTGAGCGAGATGCTGGCGCAGGCGGTTGAGCCGACCCTGGTGGCGAAGGCGGCGCCCAAGCCTGCGCCGGCCAAACCGCCGGTCAAATCTGCCGAAGCGCCGGCACCGCGGATCCCTGCCGTCGAACCCATTCGCACCGATATGGAAGTGTTCCGCTTCTGACCCTGTTGCGGCGGCTGTTGCAGCCCGTGCTATGAAAAAGCCCGGCCAGCGATCTGGTCGGGCTTTTTCGTTCTCTCGGGCTGGTTGCCTCTGCGGGCATGCTCGCCGCGCGACTTGCTTGAAAGCGACCCTATGGCTTGCGTCAGTGGGTGCGGCTGCGTAGCTCGTGCATACGTGCGAGCTGACGCTCTAGCAATGACGGGTACGGGTCGAGCAGGCGCTCGACGCAGCAGGCGCCTTCCGGGCTGGCGATCGGGCGGATGCGGGCACGTTGCTGGATCAGGCGGTCGTCGCTGATGCTGCGCTCGACCAGCAGCAGATTACGGCTGTGCAGCGACATCTCCAGTGCAGCCTGTGCCGCTTCGCTGAGCAGCAGGTCACCCTGGCCGAGATCGAACAGGTTGTCGCCCTGGGTCAGGCCCAGCTGCAGCTGCAGGGTGATACCACTGTCGGCGAGGTCGATCTGCAGGGCATGGCCAAGCGCGCGCATCAGCTCGCCGCAGCAGATGGCATGGGTGAGGTAATTCTGCTCGTCGTCCTGACTATGGAAGAGCATCAGACTGCTACCGTCGTTGAGTGTATGCAGCTCGGCCTGGTAGAGCGTCGCCGCCTGCTGCAGGCAATCACGATAGCGTTGCAGCAGTTCGGTCAGGCGCTCGCGCGGCAGGCGGCGCAGCTGGTCCTGATTGCCAAGCTGGATGGCCAGCACGGCGCTGCGCGTCGAGCGTGGCGCAGCCATCGGTTGCGGAGCCCGGCTGGCGGGAGCGGGGCTGTCGAAAGGCGGTTCGTCGTCCGCTATCTCCAGATCGTCGTCGCTGTTCGCCGATAGCCGCACCTGACGCTGCGGCTGGTCTTCATCCAGGTCGACCTCGAAGCGTTCGGGGCGAGACCGAGCCGGGCTTTCTTGGGGGGGGCGATCTGCGTCCTGCTCGAAATAGTCCTCGTCCAGTGCATCGCTGAGGTCAAGCTCCGGCTCTGGCTTCTCCGGCACAAGACGTGCCTGCAGTTGCCGGGCAAGGTCGCCTATCTCGTCCTGCCGCCCGGCGCCCGGTGCCGGGTCGTCCGGGTCGCGCAGCCAGAGGCGCATTTGCATCAGCGGCGTGGATAGCTGGCGGCCGAGGCGCATGCTCAGGGTCAGGGTCAGCGCCAGCAGAATCAGGCTGAGCAGGCCCATGCTTTGCAGGCTGATGGTCATCGGCTGCTGGAACTGCTGCATGTCGAGGCTGACACGCAGATGCCCGGCGATCACCTCCTGAAAGCTGATCGGCGTCGAGTAGAGGCCATTGTCGTCCCCCAGCAAGCCCTGCTGTGGGCGCGTGCCGGACTCGGCCAGCACGCGATTGTCCACGCTGTAGATCGCCGCATGGGCGACCAGCGGGTTCTTCACCAGATTGCTCAGCAGCACGTTGAGGCTGAGGATGTCGTTGGCCACCAGCAGGTCGGTGGCCGACGCCGCCGTCTGTGTCACCAGACTCTGGCCGAGGGCATCGGCCTGCTGTTCCATGGCGTGCTTGAACTGCATGCCGATCACCCAGGCGTAGATGATCAGCGCCAGCGCCACCAGCAGCAGCGTGTGGCTGGCGATACGCAGCACCAGTGGCACGCGATGCTGGCGCACTGCGCGGTAGAGCATGAGAAAGAAGTTGTCGGGCTTTACGGATGCGGGCCGGTTCACAGAGCGCGGCTCTTCTCGTCGGGAAATTGCCGAGCAGTATACGGAAAGCACGGTGGGCGCTGAAGGTCTGCAGCTATCAGCTGACGAATTGCGTGGGAGCGTCTAGCTAAAGGGGACGCGGCACGTAGGGCTTGCTGGCGAAGTCGTAGACCCTGTCCTGGCGCACGGCGAGCTGATGTAGAATGCCGGCCTTCATTGCCTGTCATGGGAGCTGCGCCTTGCGCGAAATCGTCCTGATCAACATCACCGGTGAAGACCGTCCGGGCCTGACCGCAGCCATCACAGGCGTGCTCGCCCAGGGAGGCGTGAACATTCTCGACATCGGTCAGGCAGTGATCCATGACACCCTGTCGTTCGGCATCCTGATCGAGATACCCGACAATGAACGTGCCTCGTCGGTGCTCAAGGACGTGCTGTTCATGGGCTACAAGCACGACCAGCAGGTGCGCTTCACGCCTGTCTCCGAGGCCGATTATCAGCACTGGGTGGCCGGCCAGGGCAAGGCTCGGCACATCGTCACGCTGCTGACTCGCAAGGTCACCGCCGAGCAGCTGCAACGGGTCAGTTCGATCACCGCCAAGTATGGCCTCAACATCGATCACATCGATCGTCTGTCCGGACGTATGCCGCTGGACATGCCCGAAGAACAAGGTAAGGGCTGCATCGAGTTTTCGGTGCGTGGCGAGCCTGCCGATACCGCCGCATTGCGCGCCGAGTTTCTCAGCGTGGCTCAGGAGCTGAACGTCGACATCGCCTTCCAGCGCGACTCGGTCTACCGGCGCAACCGCCGCCTGGCCGTGTTCGACATGGATTCGACGCTGATCGAGGCTGAGGTCATCGACGAGCTGGCCAAGGCCGCCGGCGTCGGTGAACAGGTGTCCGAGATCACCGAGCGCGCCATGCGCGGCGAACTGGACTTTCGCGCCAGCTTCAAGGAGCGCCTGGCGCTGCTCGAGGGCCTGTCCGAGGACGTCCTCGCCGATATCGGTGCCAGCCTGCGGCTGACCGAGGGCGCCGAGGTGCTGTTCGCCGAGCTCAAGCGCCTGGGCTACAAGACCGCGATCCTGTCCGGAGGCTTCAGCTACTTCGCCAAGCAGCTGCAGGCCAAGCTGGGCATCGACTACGTGTTCGCCAACGAATTGCAGATCGAAAATGGCAAGGTCACCGGCGTGGCGGTCGAGCCCATCGTCGATGCCCAGCGCAAGGCCGATCTGTTGCGTCAGCTGGCCGAGCAGGAAGGGTTGTGTCTGGAGCAGACCATTGCCGTTGGCGATGGCGCCAACGATCTGCCGATGCTCGGTCTGGCCGGTCTCGGCGTCGCCTTCCGCGCCAAGCCGCTGGTCAAGCAGTCGGCCAAGCAGGCGATCTCCACGCTGGGGCTGGACGGCATCCTCTATCTGCTGGGCTTCCGCGATCGCGAAGGCTCCGAGTGACGGCGACGGGCTGATATTGCGGCATCAGCCCGTCGCGGGCAGGTCTCAGGGCTTGATCGCTACCTTCAGTACCCCGTCGCGCTGGTTGGCGAAGAGATCGTAGGCGTCATTGATATCGGCCAGCGCATACTGATGGGTCACCAGCGGGCCGAGATCGACTCTTCCTGAAGCCACCACGTTGAGCAGCCGGCGCATGCGCTCCTTGCCGCCGGGGCAGAGCGAGGTGACGATCTTGTTGTCGCCCAGGCCGGCGTGGAAGGCGCCGAGCGGAATGGTTAGGTCACTGGAATATACGCCGAGGCTGGACAGCGTGCCGCCTGGCTTGAGTACTCGCAACGCGCTCTCGAAAGTCGATTGCAGGCCCAGCGCCTCGATGGAAGCGTCGACGCCGCGGCCGCCGGTCAGCTTGAGCACCTCGTCCACCACATCGACATTGCGGAAGTTGAGTGTCACGTCAGCGCCCATCTTGCGCGCGATATCCAGCCGCGCATCGACGCCGTCCACCGCGATGATGGTGCCGGCGCCACGCAGTCTGGCTCCGGCAGTAGCACACAGGCCGATGGGTCCTTGGGCGAAGATCACCACGATGTCGCCGATCTTGATGTTGGCGGCCTCGGCGCCGGCGAACCCGGTGGACATGATGTCCGGACACATCAACACCTGCTCGTCGGTCAGGCCGTCCGGCACCGGCGCCAGGTTGGCCTGGGCGTCGGGTACCAGCACGTACTCGGCCTGGGTGCCGTCGATGGTATTGCCGAAGCGCCAGCCGCCCATGGGCTTGTAACCGTGGCACGAGCAGCCGCCATCCTGCGACGGCAGGCCGTCCTGGCAGGCGTAGGAGGTGAAGCTCGGGCAGATGGCGCCGGCGATCACGCGCTGGCCCTCCTGGTAGCCCCTGACATTGCTGCCCAGCTTTTCGATGACGCCCACCGGCTCGTGACCAATGGTCAGTCCCGGGGCAACCGGGTACTCGCCCTTGAGAATGTGAACATCGGTGCCACAGATGGTTGTCGTGGTGATCCGCAACAGCGCATCGTTCGGGCCGATCTCGGGTATGGGTTTGTCCTGCAGTTCGATGCGCCCGGGTTCGACGAACACGGCGGCTTTCATCATGGCCATGGCACGACTCCTCCTGAAAGTGAAGACGTCCGGACACTCTAGCCCAGCGTTGCGGCCAGCGGATGACCACGATCAACTCAGGGCGAGTTGGCAGGAGGAGTCTGTCTTGGCCGCTGGGCCAGCCGGGCTCACTCCTCGTCGGAGGAGAAGTCGTAGTCCATCGACTGGCTGGGGCCCTGCAGGTAATGCCCCTGGATATAGCTGACGCCGGCCTGCCAGAGCGTGGCGAGTACCGTGGCGCTTTCGACGAAAGGCACGATGCTCTGCTTGCGCTGCTCGTGCAGTTCGGCCAGCAGCGTCTTGAGCGCTTCCTGATTTTCCTGGCGGCTCAGATCCTGGGTATAGGAGCCGTCGACCTTGATGAACTCGGCATCCAGGTGCTTGAACGTGTTGAAGGGGTTCAGCACGCAACCGAACTGGGCCAGGGCAATTCGGCAACCGAGGCCGCTCAGGCCCTGTGCTAATGCCTTGGCTGGTTTGAGATAGGCGACGGCATCGGCTTCGCCGAACTCGAAGGCCAGTGAGTCGCCGGGCAGGCGCGAGGCCTTGAGTACGACGCCGAGCCAGGGCAGCAGACTGGCGTCCTGGATGCTGGCGGCGGACAGGTGCAGGAACAAGCGGGTGCTATGGCCCTTGGCGCGATGTTCAGCGAGCAGCTTGATGGAATTGAGGATGACCCAGCGGTCGATCTTGCTAGCCAGGCCGGCCTCGCTGGCGGCGCTGAGAAACTCGTTGGGCGGTACCTCCGCGCCTTGGGGATCGAGCAGTCGCAGCAGGACTTCATAATGCTCGAAGTTGTCGCCGCGCAGGCTGATGATCGGCTGGAACAGCAGCCGGAAGCTGTTGTTCTCCAGTGCCTGCTTGAGCATGGCGGCGATATCGCCGCGGTTCGCCGCGGCGGCCAGCTCGTCGGCGGGGTTATAGATCTTCAGCGCATTGCCGTCGCTGAGCTCATCGGCGCAGCGGTGCGCGCGCTCGATGGCGTCCTGGGCCTTGGCGGTCTTTTCGTCGAGGCCAGCGACGCCGATGCTGAGGGTGACCTGCACCGTGCGTCCGCCTACATCGAGCAGATGCCCTTCGACCTTGCCAAGCAGCGCACGCAGTTCCGCTTCGGCCTGCAGCGGTATGACGCCGGGCTGCAGCACGGTGAACACATCATCGGCGAAGCGCGCCAGCTGGGTGTCGCTCGGGAAGTGCCCGCGCAGCAGGGTGGCCAGCTGGCTGAGCAGCTGGTCGGAGTCGGTCAGGCCGATATCGGCCTGCAATGCAGCGAAACGGTCGATGCGGATGTACGCCAGGGTCGCGCTCTGGCCCGCGTTGACCGCGCGCTCGACCGCGGTGTCCATGACTTCGACAAAGCTGTTGCGGTTGAGCAGGCCGGTCACCGGATCCTGGCTGCTGATCTCGCGGAGCTTCTGCAGTTCGGCGCTGTCGCTCTCGGCGCGGATCACCACCTGGATGCAAGGCTCGCCGTCATAGGCGGCTGGCGAGAAGCTCATGCGCATCTTCAGCGCTTCGCCGTCGGCGCGGACCCCGCCGCAGGCCAATTCGGCGCTGCCTTCGAGAGTCTGGTAGTTTTTCAGGAAGGTCTTGAACCGGCTCTGGTCGGCACCGCCGATCAGGTCGATCATCGGCATGCCTTCCAGATCCTCGACGTCGTCGTAGCCGAACAGCTCGAGGTAGGCACGGTTGGCATAGATATGCATGCCGTCGTGAACGTAGGCGATGGCGTCGACGGAGCTGTCGAGCAGCAGCTGGCAACGTTTCTCCGCCTCGCGCAGCGCGACTTCGGCCGAGCGTCGGGCGCGTCGCTCCTCGAGGTTGGCCAGTTCGCGGTTGGCCACCAGCAGCAGCCATTCATCCTCGCCCTGTGGCAACGCGTCCTGGGCGCCGAGCATCAGCGCATCGGTGATCGCTTCGGCGTCGTTGCCGGCGGTCAGCTGGATGATCGGGATGTCCTTGGCCTGCCGGCGAATAGCGCTGATCGCCTCGCTGGGGTCGAGATTCTCGCTCTGCGGCGCACTGATCAGCAGATCCCAGATTTGTGTCAGGGCTTCGGCCAGATCGTCGCTGGAGGTGAGTCGATGCACCCGGGTCGCCTGTCCGGCATTGCGGAAGAGGCTGACCAGGCGCTCGGCTTCGTTCTGCGAGTCCTCAAGAATCAGCAGGCGGATGGTTTTCTTTTGCAGGGCCATGGCAACAGCTTAAGTGCGCGCCGGTGCGGCGCGGGCAGGCAAGAATGCGAGAATCGGCAATCTACAGCGACTTCCAGAGTGAGTCAAAATCTTCATCCCCGCCGCTCGTGTGGGCTTTCCAGCCTGTGAACGAGGTCTCTCGCTCCGGTGCCAGCTGGCCAAGCGAGCGATACTCGAACTGGTTGTAGTTTCCGCTGTTGCCACGGCGTCGGTGCAGAATGGCGCGCTGTTCCTCGCCGTTGTGATTGATCAGGACCTTGTGCCCCTCCTGGAAGGGCAGGCGTGGCGCAATCAGCATCGCCGACTGGGAGATGGCGCCGATCTCGGGTAACAGCAGGGCACGAAGGTACTCGCTGCCCTGATCGACCTTGCGCAGCAGGCGCAGGCCGCAGGGTTGGGCCTGCGGTGCGATCAGCTGGACCCCCATCTGCGTGACGCCCCCGCGGATCTGGCGAATCCAGCGCACCACGGCGATGCTCCAGCTCTGTCCTTCACCTTCGCGCAGCCCCAGCAACTCGCCGGTCTGCAGCAGGCCGGGTACTTCGCCTTCCCAGGCCAGGCAATAACCGCCCGGGCTGTGATCGACCAACTGGACCTGATGAATCGGGTGGTTTTCGCTTGTTGTCGATCTGCTTGCCGGGACCGAATCGGTGTTATTTGCGCGAGCCGCTGGAGCGGGCGTGGGAGTGGCGCGTACGCGGGTAGGGCTGATGAACTCGATATGATCCTGGTCCGGCGGCAGCTCGGTAGCGGTGCTCTGGGCATCGAAAGCGCTGGCCCAGACATCTGTTGCGCCATTGTGCAGCTTGAATACCGCGCGGTTCGATGCGTCGGGCTGCTCCAGTACCTCATTGAACGGTCGCTGGCCGGCTAGCTGAAAATGCAGCGCGGTCATGCCGATGCACAGGCTGAGTACACCCTGTGCCGGGGTGCGCTGGAAGGTGCGTTCGGAAATCGCGCCCCAGGCCGAGCTCAGGTGGCGCAGCAGATCGTCATCGAGACCGTTAGCCGCCGGGAGGTTGGTCAGCTGGCGGTTTTCCTGAGCCAGGCGCAGATGTTCCTCGATCAGGTCGACCAGTGGACGGGTATCGATACCGAGCAGATGCAGCTGTTGTGCATCTGGCAACAACGAGCGATAGCGTGGTGGGCCGTCTACCGTCGGGGAAAACAGGAACAGGCTGCTGGCCAGGCTGCCGGCCTGGATCAATGGCAGCGCGCTCCAGGCTTCGAGCGCCGCGGCCAGCTTGATGATGTTTTGCTGACGCATCTGGTTGCAGCGCGCACAGCCGAGCAGCAGCGCGGCGATATAGCTCTGCTCGGTGCTCAGGCCGGGGCCGTGCTGCGCCAGCGGATCGCGGACCAGGAGGCGCTCGACGCCGTGTTCGACCGCCAATTGATAGAGCTGATGCATCTCCAGCCAGAGACCGGGTGCGGGCGGCCCGTAGAGTTGAGTCGAGCGCACGAGCAGCGCCCCCAGGCTGTGAACGGCACGCTGCAGTGCGACGGAAAACAGCTGGTGGCGGTCGCGGTTGGGTTGGGAGACCACGCGAACGACGATCAGCTTGTAGCCGACCGCCAGATGGTTCTGCAGTGCCTGGCAAAGGCCGGCGACCTTGCGCGGGCGCTCGGCCAGCACGATTGGCTGGTTGACGTAGTGCTTTTCCAGCTGCCGGCAGACGAAGTGCACGTCCGGGCGCAGCAGCTCGAGTATCTGCAGCCTGGTTTCGGATCCAATGCGAAGCTGGTTGAGCTCGATCAGGGCCTGATACAGCTGACGTGCGGTCTCACCGATGTTGGCTTTGGGCAGCCCGGCGAGCCAGGCGGATACGCCGCGCACGCTGGCATCGCAGAAGGACAGGCTCTGCCGAGTCGGTGCGGGTGCGCGCAACAGCAGATGATGGCTCTGTCTATCCAACGATGGCTCCGCAGCGATTCAAGGCATGAGTAATGAGAACTCTATCAATATCTGCCGCAGCGGGCAGGACTGAATAATGGCCTGGTGATATTAGCCGACATTCGGCAGCGGCTGGCGGCCGAACGTCGGTTGGGGCCGTTAGAGCTGGTCGAGCGACTCGGCGACCACTGCGCTCGATTCCGCCTGCCCCAGGGCCTGGCCCACGCATACGGGACTAAGCGGGCCGAGCTGCTCGGCCCAGCGAACACGGTCCGGACCGAACAGCAGGATGACGGTCGAACCGAGCTTGAAGCGTCCCATCTCCGCGCCCTTTTCCAGGTGAATCGGTGCGCGCGCGGTTTCGTCGTAACGGAAGGTCCGGAGGCTGCGCTTGGGCGGCGTGACGAGCCCAGCCCAGACCGTTTCGATGCTGGCAACGATCATCGCGCCAACCAGCACCATCGCCATCGGCCCATGCTCGGTGTCGAACAGGCAGACCACCCGCTCGTTGCGCGCGAACAGCTCCGGTACCCCCTGGGCGGTAACGGTGTTCACGGAGAAAATCCGTCCCGGTACATAGACCATCTCGCGCAGCGTGCCGCTGACCGGCATATGCACACGGTGATAATCCTTGGGCGACAGGTACACGGTAGCGAATGCGCCGCCCATGAACGGCGCCGCGCGCTCATGATCGCCGCCGAGCAACTCCATGGCGCTGAAGCTGTGCCCCTTGGCCTGGAAGATGCGCCCCTGCTCGATGCGGCCTAGCTGGCTGATGGCCCCGTCGCAAGGGTTGAGAATGGCGCCAGGCGTGGTGTCCAGCGGACGCGCGTCGTCTTTCAACGCGCGGGTGAAAAAGGCGTTGAAATGTTCGTAGGCCGTAGGTTCTTCCGTCTGGGCCTCGCGCATGTCGACCTGGAAATGGCGGACGAACCACTTGATGAAGGTGTTCTTCACCCAGGGCAGCCGGCATTCGGCCAGGCAGCCGGCCAGTCGTGAGATCAGGTGATGCGGCAGCACATACTGGCTGGCGACGAACAGGCGTTCTTTCATGTTGGTCCTTTTCATTGCTGCACCGGGGTGTCAGGCAGGTTGCCCCATTCGGCCCAGGAGCCGGCGTAGCCTTTGACGCGCGGATAGCCCAGCGCCTTGGCTATCAGGTAGGTGAGGCCTGAGCGATGGTGGGTTTGACAATGGGTGATGATTTCCTTCTCCGGCACGATCCCGAGTGCCCGCAGGTGCTCGGCGATGTCCTCGCGGATGCGCAGCGAACGTGCTGGGTCCATGGCGGCGGTCCACTCGAAGTTGACCGCCCCGGGGATGTGGCCACCGCGGGCGGCGAACAGCTTTTCGCCGCGGTATTCAGCCGGTGAGCGAGCGTCCCATATAGCCAGGTCGTCCGCGCCGAGGCGGCTCTCGATGTAGGTGCGGGTGGCGGTGGGTGCTTCGTCGAGCGTCAGGCTCGGGTGGCCGGCGGCGGCCGCGGGTACCTGCTGGGTGAGTGACCGGCCCTCGGCCAGCCAGGCGTGCAGGCCGCCGTTGAGGTAGTGGTAGTGGCGATGGCCAATCACATCCAGCAGCCAGACGAAGCGCCCGGCCCAGCCGCCGCCCTCGTCGTCGTAGACCACATAGACCGCGTCGGGGCGATGTCCCAGTGCGCCGAACAGCTGCTGCAGCTGCGCGATGTCGGGAAGCAGGCCGGGCGCTGGCGGTTGGCCGAGCTGGGTTTGCTTGGGGTCGACGAAGCGAGCACCCGGCAGATGGCCTTCGGCATAGCGAGCGGCGCTCGTCAGATCGACCAGAATCAGTTCCGGCGCATCGAGGCGAGCGGCCAGATCGGCAGGCTCGATCACCAGCGGCAGGTGGGAAAAGACGGACACGGCGGGCCTCGACTCAGTCATGGAAGGGACGAAGTCTAGCGAAAAAGATCAGCCCCCGCGCCTGCTGAAGTTGCTCAGTGCGCGCTCGATGCACTGGGATGTTTTAACGAATGTTTGCAGTACCGTGTCCGACATGGGCGCGCCGTTCTGATCGGCAACGATGAGCATCAGCACTCGCCCGTCGACTCCCAGCGAGCGCAACAGCAGGTGCTCGCCGGCGAACAGTTTCTTGAGCGTGCCGGGCAGGAGGGCCGAGAACTGCGCCATGTTGGATGGTTGCAGTCGCAGCTGGGCAGGTTTTTCCAGCAGGCGCCGAACAATCTGGCTCTGCTCCGGAGCAAGCGTGAGGCGCGTGGCATCGGCAGGCAGGCCGTTGCCCTGCTGGCTGATCAGGCGATTCTGCTTGCGGTCGAGCAGCATCACCAGTGAGCGCTGAAGGCCGGCGCAGGTCAGTGCGCGGCTGGCCGTGGCAGTCAGTTGCAGGATGTTGCTGAACGGTGAGGGATCGCCCAGCAGGCGGCGGCACTGGTCGCGCCACTCGGCCAGGTCGGCCGCGCTCGGGGTCGGTGCTTCGCGCAGGGCCTGAAAGCGGCTGCCGGTTGGCCACAGCAGGCCTTGGGCCGGGTGCCAGAGGTCGGTCGGGCCGAACTCGCGGGCACTGATGACCGCTTGCTGGTGCACCATTTGTTGCATCTCGTCCAGTGGCACCTGCAGGTACAGTCCGGCCAGCCGCTGCCAGCGCAGGCTGTGCACGCCGCTCCAGCTGTGGTGTGCCGATAGCGCCAAGCCGTTGGCCAGCACGATGGTGTTGCTCGGCAATGTAAGCCAGCGGCGTAGCTCGGGGTCGGCGTCGAGCATCTGCTGCTGGTGCAGCGGGTGTTCGTTGTCGTGGGCGATATGCAGGGCCCTGATCAGCCGGCGCCGATCGGCACCGAGCAGGCGATAGCCCTGAGCGATCCAGTCGGGTAGACGCCAATGCTCGGCAAGCCTGAGGCACAGCTCCAGCAGGGAAACGCCGAGCAGTTCGCGCTCGACGCGGCTGGCTGGTTCGCCCTTGACCAATACCCGCTGTTCCCAACTTTCCAGCAGATGCGGATAGGTGCCGATCAGTGCCCAGGCCGGCGCCAGAAACAGCAGGCTGCCCCAGTGGATGTCCTGCCACAGCCGGGCCAGGCGGGCGGCGAACAGTCCGTTGGCCTGCTGGCTGGCATGGCGGCTGATCAGCACCAGTTGCCGCAGCGGTCGCGGCATGTCGGCCGCCTCCATCGCCGGAATGCGCGCCAGCAATGCTTCAGCGCGCTGCACGCCGATGCGGCTGAGTGCGACCTCCAGGCTTTCGGCCGGCTGGCCATCGCCGATGCCGCGGTTGGCCTCCTGAATGAAGCGCAGCGCCAGCACCGGGCTGTCCTGGATGAGTTCGGCGATCTGCCGCATCGACTTGCTGCTGTCGCGCAACGCCAGGCGAACCCGTTCATGAACGGCAGCAAAGGCGGGCAGGGGAGCATCGTCGAGTGCCTTGATCCAGGCGGGCAGGGTGCGTGGTAGCGGGGGCGTGGTGGTCATGGCCGAACTAGCTTTTCATCGGGATGGCCTTTAGTCTGGCGCAAAAGTTCCGATAACCAGAACAATTCTTCCAACATTCCTTTTGCAAGGTCGTCTGGTAGCGACTTGGGGCGCTGTTTTGCCCTGATCCGGACGGCTCGTAACCAGGTTTCAGACGTACCTCCTATGGTCAAGATAATCGGCATCATCGTGGTGTTCGCCAGTGTGCTGGGCGGCTTTATTCTTTCCGGCGGCAAGGTCGGCGCACTGATCCATCCATTCGAGGTGATGATCATCGGCGGTGCGGCGCTGGGTGGCTTTCTGCAAGCCAACCCTGGCAGCACGACCAAGGTGGTTTTCAAGAAGTCGCTGCAGATGTTCAGTACGCGCTTCACCCATGCCTATTATCTGGAAGTGCTCAGCCTGCTCTATTCGATCCTGAACAAGAGCCGTCGTGAGGGCATGATGGCCATCGAGGCGGACCTGGAAGATCCAGCCGCCAGCCCCTTGTTCAGCAAGTACCCGGGCTTTCTGAAGGACGAGCGGATGACTGCGTTTGTTTGCGATTACCTGCGCATCATGTCGTCCGGCAACATGGCGCCCCACGAGCTCGAGGGTCTGTTTGACATGGAAATATCGAGCCTGAAGGAAGAGCTCGAACACCCATCCCATGCGGTGGCCAAGATCGCGGATGGCCTGCCGGCAATGGGTATCGTGGCGGCGGTGCTGGGCATCGTGATCACCATGTCGATCCTTGCCGAAGCGACGAACGCCGAAATCGGTGAGAAGGTCGCTACGGCGCTCGTCGGTACATTCCTCGGCATTCTTGCTTCCTACGGGTTCTTCGGTCCGCTGGCCGGTGCGCTTGAGCATGATGCCAAGGAAGAGTTGAACGTCTACGAGGCGATAAAGGCGACGCTGGTGGCCTCGGCCTCCGGCATGCCGCCGACCCTGGCCGTCGAATTCGGGCGCAAAGTTCTGTATCCGGCGCACCGCCCGAGCTTCTCCGAGCTCGAGCAAGCCATGCGTGGCGCCTAAAGGTTCTCCATGGACAACACCCAACCGATCATCGTCAAGCGGGTCAAGAAGTCCGCTGCCGGTCACCATGGCGGCGCCTGGAAAATCGCCTTTGCCGACTTCGCCACCGCGATGATGGCGTTCTTTCTGGTGATGTGGCTGATGAGTTCGGCTACGCCAGAGCAGAAGAAATTGATCTCCGGCTACTTCCAGGATCCGATCGGCTTCACCGAAAGTGCCAGCCCGCATGTGATCGATCTGGGCGGTACGCCCACGCCATCGCCGGATCGCACGCTCAACCCCGAGTTGGAGCCGGCACAGAGCGAGGCGCAGATCGACGCCCAGCAGGCGGAGACCTTCGCCGAGCAGATCGAGCGCGAGCGGCTGGAGCTGCTGCTGCAGGAACTGCAGAACAAGGTCGATGAGAACCCCGAACTGCAGAAGTTCAAGGACCAGATCCTCTTCGAGATCACCCAGGACGGCCTGCGCATCCAGATCATGGACGCCGAGAACCGGCCGATGTTCGCCCTCGGCAGTGCCCAGCTGCAGCCTTATTTCGAGGACATCCTGCTGGCGCTGGTGGACACCATCGCCGCCGTGCCGAACAAGATCAGCATCAGCGGACACACCGACGCCAAACCGTTTTCCGGGCGCGGCGATTTCGGCAACTGGGAGCTATCGGCCAGCCGCGCCAACGCGGCTCGGCGAACGCTGGTGTACGGTGGCTATCCGGAAGAGCAGATCGCGCGGGTGGTCGGCTACGCATCCTCTGCGCTGTTCGATCGCAAGGATCCGTTCAACCCGGTGAACCGTCGCATCGACATCCTGGTGCTGACCAAGAAAGCGCAGCGTTCGATCGAGGGCGAGCAGCCCGGCGCGCAGCCCGACGATGAGGGCGGTGCGGCGCCTGCCCAGTCTTCGCCCGGCGCGACGGCACCCGTCGAGGAGCCGTTGCAGCCCGAACAGCTGCGCGAGCGGTTGAATATCTTCGAAGACGGAGTGCTGAAGTTCAGCGAGCCCGGTGCGCGCTGATCAGCCCGTTTATCAGTAGTCCGATTCCGGCAGGCTGCTGAGAATATGTCGATAGCTGGCCATGCGCTGCGGCTGGATACGCCCCTCTTCCAGAGCCTTGAGCAGCGCGCAGCCCGGTTCGCGATCATGCTTGCAGTCGCGGAAACGGCAGTGCCCGAGCAGATCCTGAAATTCGATAAAGCCCGCTTCCACGTCGGCGCGGCTGACGTGGCCGAGGCCGAATTCGCGAATGCCGGGTGAGTCGATCAGCTCGCCGCCGCCGGGGAAGTGGAACAGACGCGCGGTGGTGGTGGTATGCGTACCCTTGCCGGTCATTTCCGACAGCTCGCCGACACGGGTGTCGACGCCCGGCAGCAGGCTGTTGACCAGCGACGACTTGCCAACCCCGGACTGCCCGACGAACACGCTGACGTGACCGTCGAGGCGCGCCTTCAGCTCGTCCATGCCGGCGCCGCCATGGGCCGAGACCTCCAGCAGGGGATAATCCAGCTGGCGATACACGTCCAGCAGGCGGTTCAGTGCTGCCTCGTTCTGCTCGTCGATCAGGTCGGCCTTGTTCAGCAGCAGCAGCGGCGCGATGCCAGCGTGCTCGGCTGCTATCAGATAGCGATCGATCAGGTTGGCGTGCGGCTCGGGGAGCGGGGCGAAGACGATGACGATCAGGTCGACATTGGCCGCCACCGGCTTGAGCTGGCCGCGCATGTCCGGCCGGCACAGCTCCGAATTTCGCGGCAGCTGCGCGACGATGACGCCGATGCCCTGGTTGCCCGGGCGCCAGACCACGCGGTCGCCGGTGACCAGTGCCGGCAGGTTGGCCCGCAGGTGGCAGCGGAACACCTGGCCGCTGTGTTCGCCCTCCAGTGCCTCGACCTCGACCTGTACGCCGAAATGCGCGATGACCAGCCCGGTCTGTTCCGGGCCGAGGTCGCCGCCCTCCAGCTCCTCGAGGGCACGGCTCTCGCGACGCGCGGCACGGGCGGCGCGCTCTTCCTGGATCTTCTCGATGCGCCAGCTCTGCCGGCGGTTGAGTTGGCGTTTGGCCATGGGTGGGGGTTGTCTCGCAGTTTTGGTGGGCGAGTCTAGCATGCCGGCTGGCTGCGGCCTGTATGGCGCGTCGGCAGACGGTTAGACTGGCCGACCCTGGTTCGACGATCGCTGACCATGTCCGTCACCACGCTTACCCGCTTGCCTGTTCTGCGCGCGCTGCTGGCCCAGTTGCTGGCGCTGTTGCTCGTCTGGCTACTGGCGTTCGGCTTGGCCTGGGGCTTTGCCGTGCGCCCGGGGCTGATCCCCACCGCGCTCGCGCAGGGCGGTCTGGCCTCGCTGATCGGGGCGCGACTCGGCCTGTCGGTCTGGTGGCTGCCGATCAACCTGCTGTTCGTGCCTGGTCTGCTGCTGTTCGGCGACTTGAATGTGCCGGCATGGACGCCGCTGAGCGGCCTCGCGCTGCTCTTGCTGCTCAACTGGAACGCCTTCGGCGAGCGGGTGCCGCTCTACCTGACCGGCTCGCAGACCGAGCGCCGGTTGCGGGCGCGGCTGGCGGTGCTGCCGAACGGTTTTCGTCTGATCGATCTGGGCAGTGGGCTGGCCGGTACCCTGGTGCGGCTGGCACGGGCATATCCGGCGGCGCGCTTCGTCGGAGTGGAAACCGCACCGCTGACCTTCGCCCTGTCCTGGTTGCGCTGCCTGCCGCGGCGCAACTGCCAGGTCCAGCCGCTCAGCCTGTGGCGCGTCGACCTCGGCGAATACGATGTCGTCTACTGTTTCCTGTCACCGGCGCCCATGGCGGCGCTGTGGGAAAAGGCGCAAGCGGAAATGCGCCCCGGCGCGATGCTGATCAGCAACAGTTTCGCGGTGCCTGGTGTCGAGCCGGCTGAAGTGCTGTCGATCGGCGACTGGCGCGGCTCACGCTTGCTGATCTGGTACCCGGCCGGCCCACCTGACGGCGCCGGCGCGAGCGGCTAAACTGCGCCGCACAGCCAAGGAGCCCCTCATGCAGAACCCGCAGAACCTGATCTGGATCGACCTGGAAATGACCGGCCTGGATCCGGACAACGACGTCATCATCGAGATGGCCACCATCGTCACCGACAGCCAGCTCAACGTGCTGGCCGAGGGACCGGTCATCGCCGTGCACCAGAGCGACGAAGTCCTCGCCGGCATGGATGAGTGGAACACCCGCCAGCACGGCGGTTCGGGGCTGACCCAGCGTGTGCGCGAGAGCCAGATTTCCACGGCGGAGGCCGAGCGCCTGACCCTGGAATTCCTCGAGCAGTGGGTGCCCAAGGGCAAGTCGCCGATCTGTGGCAACAGCATCTGCCAGGACCGTCGTTTCCTCTACCGACAGATGCCGACGCTGGAAGCCTATTTCCACTACCGAAACCTGGATGTCTCGACGCTCAAGGAGCTGGCGGCACGCTGGGCGCCACAAATCATGGAAGGTTTCAAGAAGGCTGGTACTCACCTGGCGCTGGACGACATCCGCGATTCCATCGCCGAGCTGCGGCATTACCGCGAGCACTTCATCAAGGTATGAGCGGCCACTAAGGCTCGCGCAGGCTCGTTGGGTGGATCGCGCGGCGCCGATCCGCCCGGCCGGGCGAGCCGGAAGTAAAGAGCGACATCAGTCCTACGCCTGCGAGCCGGCAGCAAGCCGGCCCTCGCGACGATCACGGCCAGAAGTCCGGCCGAAAGCTACTTGCCCAATTTGCGCAGTTCGTCCGACTCGACGATGCGCAGGCCGTCGCCTTCTTCCAGCGCCAGGCGCCAGAGCGCTCGCGCCAGCGTGCAGGCCTCGATTCCGTGGTACTTGCCTGGAAGCAGCTGCGACAGCGGCGCGGCGATGCGCTCGCTCAGGCGCGACTCCAGGCGTGGGCCGATGAGTTGCGAAGGGCGCGCGATGGTCAGTTGTGGCCAGTCCTGCTGCTGCAGTGCGGCCTCGGTCTCGCCCTTTACCTTGAGATAGAAGATCGAGCTGTCCGTGCTGGCGCCCAGTGAGCTGATCACCAGCAGATGGCGGGCGCCCATTTCCTTGGCGCGGCGGGCGAATGCCAGCACCAGGTCATGATCAACGGCACGGAAGGCTTCCTGGGTGCCGGCCTGCTTGAGTGTGCTGCCCAGGCAGCAGAAGGCCGTGTCGATCGCGCCGCTCAGAGTTGGCAGCACTGTTAGCAGCTCGCCGATTGGGTTTTCCAGGCGTGGGTGCGCGGCCAGCGGCTTGCGCGTCGGCGCCAGCACGCGTTCGACGGTGGGTTCGTTGAGCAGTCGATCGAGCAGGTGCTCGCCAGTGAGTCCGGTGGCGCCGGCAAGCAGAATGCGCTGTGGCGTCAAATACATGGTTGTGCTCCTGTGGCGATCATTGGGCGGCACGTCGTTGCTGCAGTTCCTGCCAGCGCTGGACGACCGGTTCCGGTGCCCATAATTGCGGTTCCGATGCCTGATAGTCGTCGGCCTGCTCGCGTTCGGCAACCTTTGCCGCCGCCAGCGTGAAGGCCTGCACGATATCGTCGGTTTCCTGCAATGCTTCGGCGAACAGCGCGCGGCCGAAGTAGGTGAAGTCGCTTTGCTCGGAGCAGCCGAACGACACCCGGTCGGCACGCGCGGCAGTCATGATCAGCGTCTGCTGATTCTTCAGCGGCTCGATGAAACCACCGGAGTAGCAGGCGGATATCACCACCACCGCCTTGCGCCCGGCCAGCGGCGTGAGCAGCCCGACAAGGTCGCCGGCAGGCAAGTCGTCCAGGCTCAGACGCGGCTGGCTCAACACCAGTTCATGCTCGGCCGAGCCGTGGCTGGTGAAGTAGAGGAAGATCAGGTCTTCCTCGCCGCTGCGCTCGGCCAGGGCACGGATGGCCCGCGCCAGGTTCTCCCGGGTCGCCAGCGGGCGGTCGGCCAGGTGGTCACGATGGTTGACCAGGCTGAGCTGGCCGCGGGCCTCGAAGCGCTCGGCCAGCAGCCGCTGCACGTAATCCGCTTCGCGCATGAACACGCTCTGGCGACCGTCGCCGGCGAACGTCAGCGTATAGAGTTCGGCCGCCGGGGTGGATGGCGGCAGTGCCTCGATGGCGCTGTCGAGCAGGTCACCCTGCTCCAGTAGGGCGATCTCCAACGGGTCGAGCAGGGCGTGGCCCTGTTCGTCGCGGATGCGCCGGCTGTTGTGCCAGGTGCCGCGAAGTTCGCGGCCTACGGCATCGGTCAGCGCACCCTCGCCGGCGAAGCGTCCCTGGCGGAAGCCGCCGGTGTAGAAGCTGCCATCGGCACGGTCGAGCCGGCCCTGGCCGTGGTAGCGCCAGCCGCGGAACTGGCCGACGTAACGGCTGCCATCGCTGGCGAGGTGGCTGCCGGTGCCACTCAGTTCGCCATGGACGAAGGTGCCGCTCCAGACGTTGCCGTCGCTGTCTTCGTAGCGGCCCTGGCCATGGAACTGGTCATTCTCGAACTGGCCGCTGTAGCGTTCGCCCTGGCCGGTCACGTAGCTGCCTTCGCCGTTCAGGCTGCCGGCGCTGAAATCGCCGCTGAGCTGGCCATCGACGTCGCTGCGGGTACCAGGACCATCCGGCTGGCCTTGGCTGAACTGGCCCTGATGGACGTAGCCATCGGCATACTCGAGCTTGCCCTGGCCGTGGTAGAGGTTGTTGCGGAACTCGCCTTCGTAGACCGTGCCGTCCTGGCTGAAACGGCCGTGGCCGTGCATGCGGCCGGCCTGGAATTCGCCTTCGTAGACGCCGCCCTCGGCGTAGCTGAAGCGGCCGAGGCCGTCGAACAGGCCATGCTTGAACTCGCCCTCGTAGTGATCGCCGGTAGCGCCGTTCCAGGTACCGAAGCCATGCCATTGGCCGTCCTTGAACTCGCCGAAGTAGTAGCTGCCGTTCGGGTAATCGATGCGCCCGCTGCCCTGCAGCAGGCCATTGACGATCTCGCCGCGGTAGCGGCCGCCGTCCGGCAGCACTCCATCGGCAGGGGTGAGAGGCTCGCCCTCGCCGCAGGCGGTGAGCAGACCGAGTAACAGGAAGGGAAGAATACGCAGCATGCGGACATCCGCTCAGGCAGGACGTCCGCAGTATGCCGCAAACCGGGCGGGCTGCGACAATCGCGCAGGGTTGCCGCTCAGAGGACGCACAGAGCCAGGGTTTCGGCGATGTAGGCCGGTTTCTCCGAGCCTTCGATCTCCATTACCGCGCGGGCCTTGAGCAGCCACTGACCGGGATTCTTCTCGTGGGCGTCGATTAGCGTCAGCCCCAGCCGCACCCGCGAGCCGACGCGTACCGGCTGGATGAAGCGCAGGCTGTCCAGGCCATAGTTGACGCCCATTCGCGTGCCTTCGGGAACCACCATCAGGTCACCGGAGAGCATCGGCAGCAGCGACAGAGACAGGAAGCCGTGGGCGATGGTGCCGCCGAACGGGGTCTGGGCAGCCTTCTCGGCGTCGACATGGATGAATTGGTGGTCACCGGTGCAGTCGGCAAACTGATCGACACGCTGCTGGTCGATGGTCAGCCAGTCGGAGTGACCGAGTTCCTTGCCGATGAAGTCCTTCAGTTGTGCGACGGGTACCTGTGGCATGAATCCTCCGGGTTGTTCTTGTGATTGCAGGATGAGCGGCCATGGGCAGTGGGCGACTGCACCGGTGCTAGATCAGCACGTGCACCAGCCACTGCAAACCAGCATCGGCAGCGCGAATGGCCCGTCATAGCGCCGCGCGGGCAGCTGAGAGCATTGGCCCTTATACTGTCCGCATTTTTGCAGGAGGCTCCCATGCTGCTCAGAGGCCTGACCTGGCTGGTCGCATTCCAGCTGCTTGGCACCGTGCTGAACGTGCTGTTTCTGCCCATGCTGCCAGGCCCGATCATTGGGATGGTGCTGTTGTTCGCTGGTCTGCTTGCGCGTGGCAGGGCAAGCGAATCGCTTCAGCTGGCGGCGAGTAGCCTGCTGCGCTATCTGCCGCTTCTGCTGGTGCCCCCGGCAGTGGGTGTGATGGCCTATACCGAGGCGATTTTGGACGATTTCTGGGCCATCATCGGCGTGCTGGTGATTTCGCTGGTGATCTCGCTGGTCTTCACCGGTTGGCTGATGCAGGCACTGATCCGGCGCAAGCAGCGCCGTCAGGAGGGGACATGATCGAGTTGCATTGGTATGCGGCCTGGCAGGCGCTGATCCACCATCCGCTGTTCGGCGTGGGCATCACCCTGGCGGCGTTCCAGCTGGCGTTTGCCGCCTATGAGAAGACTCGCTGGGTGTTTCTACAGCCGGTGCTGGTGTCGATGGCGCTGGTGGTCGGCATCCTCTTGGCATGCGGTATCGCCTACGAGGAGTACCGCATCAGCGCCCAGTGGCTGACCATCCTGCTGGGGCCGGCCACCGTGGCCCTGGCCGTGCCGCTTTACCTCAACCTGCGGCGCATCCGCGAGCTGTTCGGGCCGATCGTGGTCACCCTGCTGGTCGCCGGCATATTCGCCACGGCGCTGGGCATGGCCCTGGCCTGGGCGTTCGGCGCCGACGAGATGATCCTCATGACCCTGGCGCCGAAGTCCGTGACCTCGCCGATCGCCATGCTGGTCGCTGAACAGATTGGTGGCGTGGTGGCCCTGGCCGCGGTGTTCGTGATGATCACCGGTGTGCTCGGCGCGATTATCGGTCCGGAACTGTTGCGTCGGTTTGGCGTTCAGCATCCTGCAGCCCGTGGCATCGCGCTGGGGCTGACCGCTCACGCCGTGGGCACGGCGCAGGCGCTGCAGGAAAGCGACGAGTGCGGTGCTTTCGCGGCGCTGGCCATGAGTCTGATGGGGGTACTGACCGCGGTACTGTTGCCGCTGGTGGTCGCCCTGCTGCTGTGATGGAGTCCGCATGAGATTGCCGCTGTTCCCGCTGGATACCGTGCTGTTTCCCGGTTGTGCCCTCGAATTACAGATATTCGAGGCGCGCTATCTGGACATGGTCAGCCAGTGCTTAAAGGCTGGTCACGGCTTTGGCGTGGTGCACATTCTGGATGGTCGTGAAGTCGGCGCGGCGCCAACGGCCTTCGCCAGCATCGGCTGCGAGGCGCATATTCGGGACTGGCAGCAGTTGTCCAATGGCCTGTTGGGCATACGCGTGGAAGGCGGGCGACGCTTCGATGTTCAGTCGTCCGAAGTGCAGGACGACCAGCTGACCGTCGCCCAGGTCGCCTGGCGCGCCGAGCCCGCCCTGCAACCGCTGAACGAGCGGCACGCCGACCTGCTGGTACTGCTCGAAGCGCTCGGTCAGCATCCGATGGTCAAGACGCTGGGCCTTGGCGGCCCCGTCGACGATCAGGCCACCCTCGCCAATCAGCTGGCTTACCTGCTGCCATTCGAGGCCACGCAGAAAATCGAGTTGCTGGGACTGGACAAGCCGGAGCTCCAGTTGGAGCAGATTCAAAGCCTGCTCGAGCAATTGCAAGACGGCGCTTAGCGCGTCCGCGCTACTGATACCGATACATCTGCATCGCGGCCGGCAGCGCCCAGGTGCTGAACGTGCCGATCAGTCCCAGGCAGGCGGGCAGGATCAGCCACCATACCTTGGCTGGTAGTGCTGCCATCGGGGCGCGCCATTGCACCAGGGTCAGGCTGAGTGCGCAGATGCTCGCCGCGAGCAATGCACCGGCGGTGACGTCGGTCATCCAGTGCACCCCCAGGTAGACCCGTGACAGCGCGATCGCCGTGGCCGGTAGGCTGGCCAGCACCAGCCAGGCCAGGCGTAGGCGCGGCGGCTGGTCGCGGCCGGCGAGCACGCCGAGGGTGAGAAAGAAGGCGAACGCGGCCGAGCTGTGTCCACTGGGAAAGCTGTAGCTGCTCAGCGGCTCCATCAAGACCTCTGGTCGGACGCGGGCGAAGGAGGCCTTGAGCGCACCGTTGGCCGTGGCCGTGCCCAGCAGCGTGAGGATGGAAAAGATTGCTGCACGCCACTGGCGTAGGATCAGGAGCAGCACGCACAGCAAGACACCGGCCCAGAGCTGGGTGTGGAAGTCGCCTAAGCGGGTGATGACGACCATGATGCGATCGAGCACGCTGCTGCGCTCGCTCTGGATTACCTCGAGCAGTCCTTCGTCGAGCTCCTTGAAATGTGGCCAGCCGAAAAACAGCCCGAGCAGGATCGCTACGCTGACTGCTGCCGACAGGGCACTGACCCAGCGCAGCTGGCGCAGGCTGCCGTACGCGGTACAGGCGGCCAGAGCCAGTAGGCCGCCGGCGACGATCGCCGCCTCGCTCCAGAAACCTTCCTGCAGCGGCAGGCGCATGGCCGCGCCAGCGCTCCAGCCGGGCAGCAGATAGGCCATCGACCAGCCAGCGGCGGCGCACAGGCTGACCAGCAAAAAGCGGCCGAAGGGCATGTCGAGCATGCCGGCGGTCATTGGTAGCATCGGTCGCAGCGGCCCAATGAAGCGGCCGACCAGCAGGCTGGCAACGCCGTAGCGCTGGAAGTAATGCTCGGCGCGCAGCAGCCACTCGGGATGGTTGCGCAGGCCGGGCAGGCGACGTATGCCCTGATGGTATCGACGGCCCAGGCCATACGAGAGCAGGTCGCCGATCAGGCCGCCAATGAAACCCAGCAGCAGGGTTTCGCCGAGCGTGAGGACGCCATTACCGGCCAGCAGGGCGATGGAAAAGGTCAGTACGGTACCTGGGATCAGCAAGCCGACGACTGCCAGGCTCTCCATGCAGGCAACGAGCAGCAGCGCCAGGCCAAGCCAGTGTGGGTGGCTTGCCAGCCATTGAGTAAGGGGGTCGAGCCACTGGCCCATGCATGCTTCCTTGGATCGGGATCGCCTTTCGACCTGACGAAAGGGCGGCGGGTTTCCTGTGCGCCGATGATACCCCGCTGGTGTCATGCTGAGCGGGCGCGATCGGAGCCCTTTCGCCCCGTCTTCGCTGTGCGTAGGCTGCCGGGACGGCTATAATCAGCCGCTTTCCCTTCAGTCAGGCCAGCTAGATCCATGACCGAGTCCGTACTCGACTACATGACCCGCCTGGGCCGCGCCGCGCGCGAGGCCTCGCGAGTGCTTGCGCGTGCCAGCACGGCGCAGAAGAATCGTGCCCTGCAGGCCGCTGCCGCGGCGCTCGACGCTGCCCGCGACGAGCTGGTGCGGGCCAATGAACTGGACCTGGCCGGCGGCCGTGCCAATGGCCTGGACGCCGCCATGCTCGATCGCCTGGCGCTGACGCCCAAGGTCATCGACGGCATGATCGAGGGCCTACGCCAGGTCGCCACGCTACCGGACCCGATCGGCGCGATCCGCGACATGCGCTACATGCCGTCCGGCATCCAGGTCGGCAAGATGCGCGTACCGCTGGGCGTGGTGGGCATCATCTACGAATCGCGGCCCAACGTGACCATCGACGCCGCCAGCCTGTGCCTGAAGTCGGGCAATGCGACCATCCTGCGTGGCGGCTCCGAGGCGATCCATTCCAATCAGGCGATTGCCCGCTGCATCCAGCTCGGCCTCGCCGAAGCCGGCCTGCCGGCTGCTGCCGTGCAGGTGGTGGACACCACTGACCGCGCCGCGGTTGGCGCCCTGATCAGCATGCCGGAATACGTCGACGTGATCGTGCCGCGTGGTGGCAAGGGTCTGATCGAGCGCATCAGTCGCGACGCCCGGGTGCCGGTGATCAAGCACCTGGACGGCATCTGCCACGTCTATGTCGACGTCGCGGCGGATGTGGACAAGGCCATCCGCATCGCCGACAACGCCAAGACCCAACGCTTCGCGCCGTGCAACACCATGGAAACGCTGCTGGTGCACCAGGGCATCGCCGAGCAGGTGCTGCCGCCGCTGGCGGCCATTTATCGCGACAAGGGCGTCGAGCTGCGTGGCTGCCCGCGCACGCGCGCGCTGCTCAGCAACGAAGTGCTGGCGGCCAGCGAAGAAGACTGGTCCACCGAGTACAACGCGCCGATCCTCTCGATCCGCATCCTCGACTCGCTGGATGAGGCGATCGAGCACATCAATCGCTACGGCTCGCAGCACACCGATGCGATCGTCACGGAGAACTTCACCGACGCCCGCCGCTTCCTCACCGAGGTCGATTCGGCATCGGTGATGATCAACGCCTCGACCCGCTTCGCCGATGGCTTCGAGTACGGGCTGGGGGCGGAGATCGGTATCTCCACCGACAAGCTGCACGCGCGCGGTCCGGTCGGCCTGGAAGGGTTGACCAGCGAGAAGTACGTGGTCTTCGGCGACGGTCACGTCCGTACCTGATGAATCATGCAGGCGGCGCCCGGCGCATCGGCATTCTCGGTGGCACCTTCGATCCGGTGCACATCGGCCACCTGCGCGGCGCGCTCGAAGTGGCCGAGATGTTCGGGCTCGACGAGCTGCGGTTGATACCCAATGCGCGGCCGCCGCACCGCGATACGCCCAATTGCTCGGCACAGGATCGCCTGGCGATGGTCCGCCTGGCGGTGCAGGACCTGCCGCCGCTGTGTGTGGATGCACGGGAGCTGGAGCGCGAGAGACCGTCCTACACCATCGATACGCTGATTTCCTTGCGTGCCGAGCTCGGTGCCGACGACCAGCTGCTGCTGGTGGTGGGCTGGGACGCCTTCTGTGGTTTGCCCACCTGGCATCGCTGGGAGGAGCTGCTCGACTACTGCCATATCCTCGTGCTGCAGCGGCCGGATGCCGGCACCGAGGCGCCGCAGGCACTCCGTGATCTGCTCGCGGCGCGCAGCGTGACCGACCCGCAGGCGCTGTGCGGTGGGGCGGGGCAGATCGCTTTCGTCTGGCAGACGCCGCTGGAAGTATCGGCCACACAGATTCGCCAATTGTTGGCCAGCGGCAAGTCGGTCCGATTCCTGGTTCCCGATGCCGTACTGGCTTATATCAACGCGCACGGACTGTACCGGGCGTCGAACTGAGGTTGTTTTCACGTTATGCAAACTGAAGCTTTGGTCCAGCTGGCGGTCGCCGCCCTGGAAGATCTGAAAGGCCAGGACATCACCACCATCGATGTCCAGGGCAAGACTAGCGTCACCGACTACATGATCATCGCCAGCGGCAGCTCCAGCCGGCACGTCAAGTCGCTGGCCGAGAACGTTCTGGAGAAGGCCAAGGAGCAGGGCGTGCGCCCGCTCGGCAGTGAAGGTCTGGATGGCGGTGAGTGGGCGCTGCTCGACCTGGGCGATGTGGTGGTGCATGTGATGCAGGTGCCGACCCGCCAGTTCTACGACCTCGAGCGCCTGTGGCAGGGCGCCGAGCAGAGCCGCGCGCAGCACGCCCACGACGCGGAGTAAGCTGTGCGGATCAAGCTGGTCGCGGTTGGCTCGAAGATGCCGCGCTGGGTCGAGGACGGTTGGCAGGAATACGCCAAGCGCCTGCCCTCCGAGCTGCCGCTGGAGCTGCACGAGATTCCGCTCAACACTCGTGGCAAGAACGCTGATGTGGCGCGGTTGATCCGCCAGGAAGGCGAGGCCATGCTGGGCAAGGTGCAGCCGGGCGAGCGCATCGTCACGCTCGAGGTGCACGGCAAGCCCTGGAGCACCGAGCAGCTGGCTGCCGAGCTGGAACGCTGGCGACTCGATGCGCGCAACGTCAATCTCATGGTTGGCGGCCCGGAGGGCCTGGCACCCGAGGTCTGTGCACGCAGCGAGCAGCGCTGGTCGCTTTCGCCGCTGACCCTGCCGCATCCGCTGGTGCGTATCCTCATTGGCGAGCAGATCTATCGCGCCTGGACGTTGCTGTCCGGTCATCCCTATCACAAGTAGTACGCGAACACTTCCAACATGCCGCAACCGATTCAGCTCAAGGATCACGAAAAGGACGCCGTGCTGGTACGCCGACGCGTGATCGTGGGGCTTGCCGTCGTGCTGCTGCTGATCGGCGTGCTGGTGGCGCGCATGTACTACCTGCAGGTGGTGCAGTTCGAGCATCACTCGACGCTGTCGGAGAACAACCGCGTCCACGTTCAGCCGATCCCGCCCAACCGCGGGCTGATCTTCGATCGCCAGGGGCGGGTCATCGCCGACAACCGGCCGAGTTTCAGCCTGACCGTGACCCGCGAGCGTGCCGGCGACTGGCGGGTCGTGCTCGACTCGGTGGTAGAGATTCTCGAACTGGGCGAGGAAGAGCGCGGATTGTTCGAGAAGCGCGTGCTGCAGGGTCGGCGGCCGTTCGAGCCGGTGCCGATCATGTACGAACTGTCCGAGGAACAGATCGCCCGTATCGCGGTGAACCAGTTCCGTCTACCCGGTGTCGAGGTCGCGGCGCAACTGGTGCGTCATTACCCGCAAGGGCCGCATTTCGCGCATTCGGTCGGCTACGTCGGGCGGATCAATGAACAGGAGCTCAAGCAGCTCGATCCGGTCAACTACAGCGGTACGCACCACGTCGGCAAGACCGGAATCGAGAAGTTCTACGAGGACGAGCTGCACGGCCAGGTCGGTTACGAAGAGGTCGAGGCCAACGCCCGTGGGCGGGTCCTGCGCGTGCTCAAGCGAACCGATCCGATCCCGGGCAAGGACATCACCCTGTCGCTCGACCTGGATCTGCAGGAGGCGGCCGAGGCGGCCCTGGGCGGGCGCCGTGGCGCCATCGTCGCGCTGCTGCCGGACACCGGCGAGGTGGTCGCCATGGTCAGTCAGCCGAGCTTCGACCCCAACCTGTTCGTCACGGGAATCAGCTTCAAGGACTACGGCGAGCTGCGCGACTCGATCGACCGGCCACTGTACAACCGCGTGCTGCGCGGCCTGTACCCGCCGGGCTCGACGATCAAGCCGATGATGGCGGTCGCCGGGCTCGATGCCGGGGTGATCACGCCGACCAGCAGGGTGTTCGATCCGGGCTTCTTCCAGCTGCCCAACGTCAAGCACAAGTACCGCAACTGGAATCGCAGTGGCGACGGCTGGGTCGATCTCGATCTGGCCATTGCCCGTTCCAATGACACCTACTTCTACGACATGGCGCACAAGCTGGGCGTCGACCGCATGCACGATTACATGACTCGATTCGGCCTGGGTCAGCGGGTATCGCTGGACATGTACGAAGAGACCGCAGGCCTGATGCCATCGCGCGACTGGAAGCGGGCGCGCTACCGGCAGCCCTGGTATCCCGGCGAGACGGTCATTCTCGGCATTGGTCAGGGCTACATGCAGGCCACGCCACTGCAGCTGGCCCAGGCCACGGCGCTGGTGGCCACGCGCGGTAAATGGATTCGTCCGCATTTGGCGCGCAGCATCGGTGGCAAGGCGCCGGTGGACCCGGAACCGATTCCGGACATTCAGTTGCGCGATCCGCGTTTCTGGGATTATGCAACCCACGGCATGGAGCAGGTGCTGCATGGCGCGCGCGGTACGGCGCGCAAGGTCGGAGACGATTCGATCTATCGCATCGCTGGCAAGAGCGGCACCGCCCAGGTCGTGGCGATTCGCCAGGGCGAGAAGTACGACAGCGCCAAACTGGCCGAGCGCCACCGCGACCATGCGCTGTTCGTCGCGTTCGCGCCGGTGCACGACCCGCAGATTGCCGTGGCGGTGATGGTGGAAAATGGAGAGTCCGGTTCCGGTGTTGCCGCGCCAGTGGCCAAGCAGGTCATGGATGCCTGGCTGCTGGACGAAGAGGGCAAGCTCAAGCCCGAGTTCGCACCGCCGCTGACTGCCGAAGGGAAGAAGCCATGAGCGGCAATTTCGACCGCACCCTGTCCCGCGACGATGTGTTGCGCCGCCGCGCCAGCCTGCTGCAGCGCCTGCACATCGACGGGCTACTGCTGGTGCTGCTCTTGATACTGGCCGCCGGTAGCCTGTTCATCCTTTATTCGGCCAGTGGCAAGAACTGGGATCTGGTGATCAAGCAGGCGACGTCCTTCGGTCTCGGCCTCGGTGCCATGCTGGTGATTGCACAGTTCGAGCCGCGTTTCATGGCGCGCTGGGTACCGCTGGGCTATCTGGGCGTGGTGGCGCTGCTGGTCGCGGTCGAGGTGGTCGGGCACACGGCGATGGGCGCGACGCGGTGGATCAACATTCCCGGCGTGATTCGCTTCCAGCCGTCGGAGTTCATGAAGATCATCATGCCGATGACGATCGCCTGGTACCTTTCGACCCGCAGCCTGCCGCCAAGTCTCAAGCATACGGCGATCAGCCTGTCGCTGATCTTCGTGCCGTTCGTGCTGATCCTCAAGCAGCCTGACTTGGGCACCTCGCTACTGATTCTGGCGTCCGGCGCGTTCGTGCTGTTCATCGCCGGTCTGCGCTGGCGCTGGATCATCGGTGCGGTGGCGGCGGTCGTGCCCATCGCCGTGGCGATGTGGTACTTCGTCCTGCACAACTATCAGAAGCAGCGCGTACTGACCTTTCTCGATCCGGAAAGCGATCCGCTGGGCACGGGGTGGAACATCATTCAGTCGAAGGCCGCGATTGGCTCGGGCGGTGTGTTCGGCAAGGGCTGGCTGGCCGGGACGCAGTCGCACCTGGATTTTTTGCCGGAAAGCCACACTGACTTTATCATCGCCGTGCTTGCCGAAGAGTTCGGCCTGGTCGGTGTCTGCTTGCTCCTGCTGGTCTATCTGCTATTGATCACGCGTGGGCTGGTGATCACGGTGCAGGCGCAAACATTGTTCGGAAAACTGCTGGCTGGCGCCTTGACGATGACATTCTTCGTTTACGTTTTCGTCAATATCGGTATGGTCAGTGGGCTGTTGCCCGTGGTGGGGGTGCCGTTGCCCTTCATCAGTTACGGTGGAACTTCATTGGTGACCCTACTGTCAGGGTTCGGGGTTTTGATGTCGATCCACACCCATCGCAAGTGGATCGCACAGGTTTGACGAGAGTGAATTTGTTGACTTCATTACGGCGTGGTTGGGTGGTGCGAATGCTGGCGGGCGTGGGCTTGGCTGGTGCCGTGCTGGGAAGCCTGCCGCTACAGGCCGCTGACTACGTCGGTCCCAACGTGGACGAGTTTGTCGCTGAAATGACGCGCGACTACGGATTCGCCAGCGAGCAGCTGCACGAGCTGTTCGCAAAGGCCGAACGTAAGCAGGCCATTCTCGATGCGATTTCGCGGCCAGCCGAACGAGTCAAGCCGTGGAAGGAATACCGGCCGATCTTCCTCACCGACTCGCGTGTCGCCCAGGGCGTCGACTTCTGGCGCGAGAACGAGGCGGCGCTGGCCCGTGCCGAAGCCGAGTACGGCGTGCCGGCCGAGATCATCGTCGCGATCATCGGCGTGGAAACCTTCTACGGGCGCAACACCGGCAGCCATCGCGTGATCGATGCACTGTCGACGCTGGGCTTCGACTATCCGCCGCGGCAGCCTTTCTTCCGCCAGCAGCTCAAGGAGTTTCTGCTACTGACCCGCGAGGAGCAGGTCGACCCGCTGACGCTCAAGGGATCCTACGCCGGAGCCATGGGCCTGCCGCAGTTCATGCCGAGCAGCTTCCGCGCCTACGCGGTGGACTTCGACAGTGACGGCCATATCGACATCTGGAACAACCCCACCGACGCCATCGGCAGTGCCGCCAGCTACTTCAAACAGCATGGCTGGGCTGCCGGCGAACCGGTGGTGGCGCGGGCCAAGGTCTCCGGCGAGCGTGTCGAGGAAGGCCTGACCGTTGGCCTCGAATCACAGAAGAACGCCGGCGAGATGCGCGCCCTGGGTTGGCAGTTCGACAAATCTGTGGCCAACGAGACCGCCGTCACAGCGTTCCGTCTGGAAGGTGCCGATGGCGATGAATACTGGCTGGGCCTGCCGAATTTCTACGTGATCACCCGCTATAACCGCAGCGTGATGTACGCCATGGCCGTGCATCAGCTGTCCCAGCAGCTGGCTGAAGCGCGAGGCGATCAATGAGCCTTCTCTGGACAAGAATGCTTGCCCTGGGCATGACGGCAGCACTGCTGGCGAGCTGCTCGTCGACTCCCGCACCGAGCGCTACGCCGAGCAAGGGCAGCGGCATCAGCGGTCCAGGTGATTATGCTCGTCCGCACAAGGATGGCGCGCCTTGGTGGGACGTGGACGTCTCGCAGATTCCGGATGCGGTGCCGATGCCGCATTACGGGCCGTACAAGGCCAATCCTTACACGGTGCTCGGCAAGACCTATTTCCCCATCAGCGACGGGCGCCGTTATTCGGCGACCGGGACGGCGTCTTGGTACGGCACCAAGTTTCACGGGCAGCCCACCGCCAATGGCGAGAAGTATGACCTGTACGGCATGAGTGCAGCGCACAAGACACTGCCATTGCCGACCTATGTAAAGGTCACCAACCTTGAAAACGGACGCACCGTGACGCTGCGCGTCAACGACCGGGGGCCGTTCTACTCGGACAGGATCATCGACCTGTCGTTTGCCGCTGCAAAAAAGCTCGGCTACGCCGAACGTGGCACCGCCAAGGTCAAGGTCGAGGGGATCGATCCGCAACAGTGGTGGGCCGAGCAGGGCCGACCGGTGCCCAGCATGATGGCGCAGCCGCAGGTTGCCGTGGCCAAGCCGGCCAGCAACATGGCGCAACCGATCGAGCAGTACACCCCGCCGCCGCAGCAGCACGCCGCGGGGACGGTGCCGCTGGAAATCGAAGCAAAAAAAAACGCTTCGCCCGCAGCCTCTGGCCTGTTTCTCCAGGTTGGCGCCTTCGCCAATCCGGATGCGGCGCAGCTGCTCAAGGACAAGCTGAGCGGCGTGGTGTCTGCACCGGTGTTCATCAGCTCGGTGGTACACAACCAGCAGACCCTGCACCGGGTGCGGCTGGGACCCATCGACACGCCGGATGAGGCCTTGCAGCTCGAGCAGAGCGTACGCCTGGCCAATCTCGGACAGCCGCGCCGCGTCGCGGTCGACTGAGCCTTTTGCAATTCTTGCCTTGTTTTACCTGACTAACTTGAGATTCGGATGAACATCACCAGCCTCGTGCAACGCTCCCTAGTCCTGATTCTGCTGGCGGTCGCTCCGACCGTCTGGGCGGCGCAGATCCTGCCGTCGCCGCCACAGCTGGCGGCCAAGTCCTACATGCTGATGGATGCGGCCAGTGGTGAGGTGCTGGTCGAGCACAACGGTGACGAGCGCCTGCCTCCCGCCAGCCTGACCAAGCTGATGACCGCCTACATCGCCACCCTGGAAATACAGAAGGGCCAGATCAGCGATAGCGACATGGTCACTGTCAGCGAGAAGGCCTGGCGTACCGGTGGCTCCCGGATGTTCATCCAGGTCAATACCCAGGTTTCGGTGGATGATCTGTTGCACGGCATCATCATTCAGTCTGGCAACGATGCCAGCGTGGCAATGGCCGAGCATATCGCCGGTAGCGAAGAGGCTTTCGCTGACCTGATGAACGCGACGGCTCAGCGCCTGGGCATGACCAATAGTCATTTCATGAACGCCACCGGTCTGCCGGATCCGGAGCACTACTCCTCGGCGAACGACATGGCCAAGCTGGCCCGCGCGATCATCTACGAGGATCCGGCGCACTACGCCATCTATGCGCAGAAGGAGTTCCTCTGGAACAACATCAAGCAGCCCAACCGCAACCTGCTGCTATGGCGCGACAAGACCGTCGACGGTCTGAAGACCGGTCATACCGAGGAGGCTGGCTACTGCCTGGTGGCCTCTGCGGTGCGTGACAACATGCGTCTGATATCGGTGGTGTTCGGCACCGACAGCGAGCAGGCGCGTGCTGCGGAAACGCAAAAACTGCTGACCTACGGCTTCCGCTTCTTCGAGACCCGCACCTTCTACCAGAAAGGCACCGAGCTGGCCGAAGCCCAGGTCTGGAAGGGGCAGCAGAGCAAGCTCAAGGCCGGCCTGGCCCAGGACCTGACCATGACGCTGCCGCGCGGCCAAGTGGAGAAGCTGCAAGCCGTCATGAGCTTCAACGGTACGCTGACCGCGCCAATCCAGCAGGGCGATGTCGTTGGCAAGGTCGAGGTCAAATTGGATGACAAGGTCGTGCGTAGCACCGACCTGGTGGCGCTGGAAACGGTCGAAGAGGGTGGGCTGTTCCGCCGTTTTTGGGATAGCATTCGCCTGTTCTTCTACAGCCTGTTCAACTGACCACGCTCGCGTGCCCCGCGGCTAATCCCGCCGCGGCGCACGTGCGGATCACGAGTCCGTTACGCCATGACCGATAATCAAGATGTCGCTGCACCCAAGATCGACTTTCCCTGCGAGCGCTACCCGATCAAGGTGATCGGCGACGCGGGCGAAGGCTTCCGTGAGGTGGTGATCGAAGTCATCCAGCGCCACGCGCCGGACTTCGACGAGACCACCGTGGTCACCCGTGACAGCCGCAACGGACGCTTCCTTTCGCTGCAGGTGCTGATCACCGCCACTGGTGTTGAACAACTGCAGGCCATCCATGTCGACCTGCGGGCCACTGGTCGTGTCCACATGGTGCTGTGATGACCCACGAAGTGGGTGTGCGTGAGCTCGGCCTGATCGAGTATCGGGCTGCCTGGCAGGCCATGCAGCATTTCACCAATACGCGCGATGCTGCCAGTGGCGACGAAATCTGGCTGCTGCAGCACCCGCCGGTGTTCACCCAGGGCCAGGCCGGCAAGGCAGAACATCTGCTGTTCCCCGGCGATATTCCGGTGGTGCAGGTGGACCGCGGCGGTCAGGTGACCTATCACGGGCCCGGCCAGCTGGTCGGCTACCTGCTGCTGGATGTACGCCGACTCGGTATCGGTGTACGGGAGCTGGTCAGTCGCATCGAGCAGAGTCTGATCGATCTGCTCGCCGGCTATGGTGTCGAGGCGGCTGCCAAAGCGGATGCACCGGGCGTCTATGTCGACGGTGCAAAGATCGCGTCTCTGGGCCTGCGCATTCGCAATGGCCGGTCCTTCCACGGCCTGGCGCTGAACGTGGACATGGATCTCGAACCTTTCCGGCGCATCAACCCCTGCGGTTATGCAGGGCTGCCCATGACCCAGTTGCGTGACCTGATCGGGCCGATCGACATCTCTGAAGTGGCCGATCGACTGCGTGATCATCTGGTCCGGCAGCTCGGATACGCGCAACAGAAGACCCTTGCGGGCGGAATCGAAGCTTATGAGTAGTGTAGAAACGGCAGGCAAGCGCCCGGCCAAGGTGGAGGCTGGCGTCAAACTGCGCGGTGCCGAAAAGGTCGCGCGGATTCCGGTGAAGATCATCCCCACCGATGAACTGCCGAAGAAGCCCGATTGGATCCGCGTGCGCATCCCGGTATCGCCGGAGGTCGACCAGATCAAGCAGACCTTGCGCAAGCACAAGCTGCACAGCGTCTGTGAGGAGGCGTCCTGCCCGAACCTAGGCGAGTGCTTCTCCAGCGGCACCGCGACCTTCATGATCATGGGCGACATCTGCACCCGTCGCTGCCCATTCTGCGACGTCGGCCATGGCCGGCCGAACGCGCTGGACCCGGACGAACCGAAGAACCTGGCCCAGGCCATTGCCGACATGCGCCTGAAGTACGTGGTGATCACCTCGGTGGACCGCGACGACCTGCGCGACGGCGGTGCCCAGCATTTTGCCGACTGCTTGCGCGAGATTCGCAAGCTGTCGCCGTCCATTCAGCTGGAGACCCTGGTGCCGGATTATCGCGGGCGCATGGAAATCGCCCTGGATATCACTGCCACTGAGCCGCCGGATGTGTTCAACCACAATCTCGAAACCGTGCCGCGGTTGTACAAGTCCTCGCGCCCGGGCTCGGATTTCGAGTGGTCGCTGGATCTGCTGGAGAAGTTCAAGCAGCGCGTGCCGGGCGTGCCGACCAAGTCGGGACTGATGCTCGGTCTTGGCGAGACCGATGAAGAGGTGATCGAGGTCATGCAGCGTATGCGCGAGCACGACATCGACATGCTGACCCTCGGCCAGTACCTGCAGCCGTCACGCAATCACCTGCCGGTGCAGCGTTTCGTCCATCCCGACACCTTCGCCTGGTTCGCCGAGGAAGGCATGAAGATGGGCTTTAAGAACATCGCGTCCGGCCCGCTGGTGCGTTCCTCGTACCATGCCGATCAGCAAGCCCACGGTGCTAAGCACGACTGATCCGTACCGGCGTTCTGCCGTTGAAAAGGAAGCCGCGAAGGTAATCAAGATTGCCTCCGCGGCTTTTTTTTGCCCACACACTGGAGTCGGCGAAGGCTGCAGCCGAAGCGTTGGCAGGAAAATTGCGGCATTTCACCGCATTAGACTTTGGTCTATAGTGGCCCGGTTTACACCACGAGGCCAACCGAGGGCCACAGCAGATGAACGAACCCCAGTTGAAGAACCTGCTTGATGATCTGGATGCCGCCAAGGTCGAGTGCGACGCGATGAGCCGTCTGGTGGTGACGCGTCTGGCCAAGCAGCACATTCCATATCGGGCAATGTTGGGGCAGGTGGAGTTGGACGGTAAGGTGCTGTCGCCACACTTCTGGGTCGAGGCTGATGGCTGTGTGATCGATTACCGAGCGCGCCAGCGGCTGGGTGGCGATCAGCGTGTGCCCCATGGCGTCGTTCCGCGCGAGGCTGTCCAGGCGCATTATCAGGGGCAGCAAGTGGTCATCGATCCGCTACCGGACTACCTCTACGAGGTGGCGGTCAAGCACTGAGATGCGACCTGCCATACGAAAAAGCCCGGCCATCATGCCGGGCTTTTTTGTTTGCCGATTTTTCGCCCCGCTCGAAGCACAGGCTGCGCTCAAGGCTGAGCGCGAAGGCGACCGAGCAGCTCCTGAGTGGGATGGCCGTCGGCCGGCCAACCCAGCTGCTGCTGGAAGCCGCGAATGGCCTTGCGTGTATTGGCGCCGATGATGCCGTCCGGCGTGCCCGGGTCGAAGCCTTGGGCGACCAGGCGCTCCTGCAGCTCCAGGCGTTCCGAGCGGCTGAGCGGTTGCTCGCCACGTGGCCAGCTGCCGGCTACCTGGCCCTTGCCCTGAAAGTTCTCCGACAGCAGACCGATGGCCAGCGCATAGGCCGAGGAATTGTTGTAGCGCAGGATCGCCCGGAAGTTGTCCATGATCAGGAACGCGGGGCCGCGGTGGCCGGCAGGCAGCAGCAGACTGGCATTGGCCTCGTCCACTCCTTGGGGTAGTCCGCGCAGGCCGAGGCGACGCCATTCGGCCAGCGGCTTGCGAATCTCGTTATCGGCCAGGGCATAGTCGAAGCCACTGGGCAGCTGCACCTCGAAACCCCAGGCCTGACCGAGCTTCCAGCCCGAGGCCTGCAGGTAGTGCGCAGCGGATGCCAGGGCGTCGGCCGAGCTGTTCCAGATATCGCGCTTGCCGTCACCGTCGAAGTCCACCGCATGGGTGTTGTAGGTGGTCGGAATGAACTGTGTCTGGCCCATGGCGCCGGCCCAGGAGCCGCGCATCTGCTGCGGCGACACGTCGCCGTGCTGAAGGATTTCCAGTGCGGCGATCAGCTGGCTCTTGGCAAAGGCTGGGCGGCGACCCTCGTGGGCGAGGGTGGCCAGCGAGCGGATCACCGACTTGTCGCCCATGATCTGGCCAAAGCTGCTCTCCAGGCCCCAGACGGCGACCAGGGTCTCGCGATCGACGCCGTAGCGGGCTTCGATGTGCTCCAGGGTCGCGGCGTGCTGGTTCAGCAGGCGTTGTCCGCTGCGGACTCGCTGGGCTGAAATCGCGCTCTCCAGGTATTGCCAGACGGGGCGCGTGAACTCCGGCTGGCTGCGATCGGCTTCGATCACTGCAGGATCGGGCTGCACGCCGGCGAAGGCGCGGTCGAAGGTCGTGGCGGAGATGCCCGCTTCCAGGGCTTCGGCACGGAATTGCTCGCGCCACTGGCTGAAGCTGAGATGAGTGGCTTCTGCTGGCGCTTCGACGACGGGCTTGTCGCTACGCTGGACAGAGGGCGCGGGTGCGTTGCTGACAAGGGAGGACTGCGCAAGGGGTTCGGCGGCACAGGCGACCACCAGGCTCATCGCCGAGGCGGCGACCAGCGTTCGCAGCAGCAGAACGGGAACGAAGGTGTAAAACATGCACCACTCTCGAAAGGTGTCGTCGGCCGCAGACATTATCACGCTTTCGGGGTGTTGGGTTTTCAGGCCGCCAGAAGGACCGAAGCCTCCCAGTTGGTGGACTGGGAGGCTTCGCGGCGGTAGCTGCCTTTGCCTTTCTTTGGCGTTTCCTGGCGCTGGCGGAACAGCGGTTGCGCGACCAGGCGTTTGGCCTTGTTCGTTCTTTTCTTGCGTGTGCTCATGATGTATCCCTCAGTAGCCCGATAGCGGGCAGGGGCATCATAGGGGTTGTACAAAAAATGTCCAGCAGACTGGCGTTGTCAGCTTGCGCCCAGCCGGCGGCCGCTCAGCTGTAGGCAGATATTGGCCAACCCGATCCAGGGGTCGCCGTCGGCCTGGCCTTTGATCTGCTCGTCGATGCGCTGTGCAGCCATCAGCAAGCGGCTCCAGCCGGCGGCGTCGTGCCGTTGCAGTGCCTTGGAGACCAGCGGGCGTCGTTTGTCCCAGACCGGTGGGCGTGCCTGGCTGAAGGCGCGCTCAAGCGGTACGCCCTGGCCGTACTGCTGGGCGATATTGGCCAGCAGGCGCAGCTCGCGCGCCAAGGCCCAGAGGACCACCGGCGCTTCCACGCCCTCGCCACGCAGGCCTTCGAGCATGTGCAGCGCGTGGGCGGCCTGGCCGTGGAGTGCCGCGTCGATCAGGCCGAAGACGTCGTAGCGGGCGCTGTCGGCTACGGCTGCTTGCACAGTGTCAGCACTGATCTGGCCGGCGTCGGCCAGCAGTTTCAGCTTTTCGATCTCTTGCGCGGCGGCGAGCAGATTACCCTCAACCCGTGCCGCGATCAGCTCGACGGCTTCCTGATCGGCGGACAGGCCGGCCTGGGCCAGCCGCTGGCGGATCCATTGCGGTAGTTGCGCGGCGTCTACCGGCCAGATCTGCAGAAACTGCACGTCCTTGCCGTCGATCAGCGCCTTGGCCCACTTTGTCTTCTGCGTGCTGCCATCAAGCTTGGGCAGGCTGATCAACAGCACCGTGTCTTCGGCCGGGCGCGCCAGGTAGTCCAACAGCGCCGCGGCGCCCTTGTCCCCCGGCTTGCCGTTGGGAATGCGCAGTTCGATCAGACGTTTCTCCGCGAACAGCGACAGGCTGGCGCCGGCCTCGATGAGCTGGCCCCAGTCGAAGCCGGTCTCGACGTGGAAGACCTGACGCTCACTGAAACCCTGCGCGCGGGTTGCCGCGCGAATCGCATCGCAGGCTTCCTGACACAACAGGTGCTCGTCACCGCAGACCACGTAGATGGGCGCAAGGGTGCCTTGCAGATGCTTGCCGAGTTGAGCGGGAGAGAGCTTCATGGGTGCGGAAACGGGGGCGCGAGGCCCCCGTGCAGACTCAGCGGACGGGTAGCTGGATGGGCGACTGCTGCGGTTGCGCATCCTGGGCGCGGCGGGCGGCTTCGACGGCCTCCGCTTCGGCACGGGCCTTGGCTTCGGCCTCCTGCTGCAGGCGGTCGAGCTGTGCCGGGGTGATGCGTTGGATGCGCAGAACGAGCTGCTGAAGCAGGTCGCGACGCATTTCCTGACGCAACTGGTCGCCCTCCTGGGTCGAGCCGATCAGGTTGTTGCTGTCGTGTACGTAGACCTTCTGCACCTCGATGCTGTCTTCGAGCAGCAGCAGGTTCTGCGGGCCACGGAATTCGTAATCGAGTGTGCTGGTCAGCTCGTACTCGGCGCTGCGTGCCGAGCTGGTGTAGCTGGCGGTGCGCTGGCGGGTCTGCTCGCGGGCCAGGTTGAGGCTGTACTTGGCCCCCGGGTAAACCCGCACGTCGTTGCTTTCGAGCAGCGCTTCGAGCTGCTGGACCGTCTCGCCATAGCTGTTGCGGGCCTGCAGATCGATTTCCTTGAGACCGAACTCCACATCACCGGTGCCGCGCAGCTGGAAACCGCAGGCGCTCAGCAGCAATGTCAGACCCAGCACCACCAGATTCCGTTTGTTCATCTTGTTATCCCCTTGCAGGCCCGGCGCAGGCGCCGGGACCGAATCAGTTAGCGACGATGTTGACCAGCTTGCCCGGCACCACGATGACCTTGCGGATGGTCAGGCCTTCGGTGAAGCGCAGCACGTTCTCGTTGCCGCGCGCGGCGGTCTCCACCTCTTCGCGGCTGGCGCTGGCCGGCACTTCGATCTGGCCACGCAGCTTGCCGTTGACCTGAACCACCAGAGTCAGGCTGTCCTGCACGAGGGCGGATTCGTCGACCTTCGGCCATTGCGCATCGATGATCGCGCCGCTCTTGCCCAGCCGCTGCCAGAGTTCGTGAGAGATGTGTGGGGTGATCGGGGCCAGCAGCAGGGCGACCGTTTCCAGCCCTTCCTGCAGCAGAGCACGGTCCTGCTCGCTGGCGGTCGGCGCCTTCTCCAGCACGTTCATCAGCGTCATGACCTGGGCGATGGCGGTGTTGAACTTGTGGTGCTGGCCGACATCAGTGCTGGCCTGCTTGATCGCCAGGTGAATCGCGCGGCGCACGGCCTTCTGTTCGTCGTTCAATGCGGCCACATCTAGCGTACCCGGCAGCCCGGCGCTGACATGCGCATGGGCCAGACGCCAGACGCGGCGCAGGAAGCGGCTGGCGCCCTCGACGCCGGAGTCGGACCATTCCAGGCTCATGTCCGGCGGCGAGGCGAACATCATGAACAGTCGGCAGGTGTCGGCGCCGTAGGCATCGATCATCGCCTGCGGGTCGACGCCGTTGTTCTTCGACTTGGACATCTTCTCGGTGCCGCCGATTTCAACCGGCTGCCCGTCGGTCTTCAGCCTGGCACCGATGACCTTGGCCTTGGCATCACGCTCGACCTCGACGTCGGCAGGGTTGAACCAGTCCTTGCCGCCATTTTCCAGGGTGCGGTAGTAGGTTTCGGCAACCACCATGCCCTGGGTCAGCAGGTTCTTGAACGGTTCGTTTGAGCTGACCAGCCCCTCGTCACGCATCAGCTTGTGAAAAAAGCGCGCGTACAGCAGGTGCAGGATGGCGTGTTCGATGCCGCCGATGTACTGATCCACCGGCAGCCAGTGGTTGGCCGCTTGCGGGTCGACCATGCCTTTGTCGTAGTTCGGGCTGGCGTAGCGGGCGAAGTACCAGGACGACTCGACGAAGGTGTCCATGGTGTCGGTTTCGCGCTTGGCAGGTGCGCCGCACTTCGGGCAGCTGCACTCGTAGAACTCGGGCATCTTCGCCAGCGGCGAGCCGGCGCCATCCGGCACCACGTCTTCGGGCAGCACGACCGGCAGCTGGTCTTCCGGCACCGGCACGTCGCCGCAGCTGTCGCAATGGATGATCGGGATCGGGCAGCCCCAGTAGCGCTGGCGGCTGATGCCCCAATCGCGCAGGCGGAACTGGGTGCGCGCCTGGCCGAGGCCTTTCTTCTGCAGCGCCACTTCGATGGCGTCGAAGGCGCCTTCGAAATCCAGGCCGTCATAGATGCCGGAGTTGATCAGCTGGCCGTGCTCGCCGTAGGCGTCCTGCCAGGGCGCGGGCGTCTCGTCGCCGGCGCTGGTGCGCACCACCGGCTTGATCGGCAGGCCGTACTTGCTGGCGAATTCGAAGTCGCGCTCGTCATGCGCCGGCACGGCCATGACCGCGCCTTCGCCGTAGTTCATCAGTACGTAGTTGGCGACCCATACCGGCAGCAACTCCCCGGTCAGCGGATGCTGCACGCGCAGGGAGGTGGCCAGGCCTTTCTTTTCCTGGGTGGCGATGTCGGCTTCGGCGACGCCGCCGCGCTTGCACTCGTCGATGAAGGTCTGCAGCTCGGGGTTGTTCTGCGCGGCGAGAGTGGCCAGCGGATGTTCGGCGGCGACGGCCACGTAGGTCGCACCCATCAGCGTATCGGGGCGGGTGGTGAAGACCTTCATCACGCCTTCGCTGCCGATGCTGGCGACGTCGTAGGGGAAGCTGATCTCCATGCCGCGCGACTTGCCGATCCAGTTGCGCTGCATGGTCTTGACCTGCTCGGGCCAGCCGTCCAGCTCGTCCAGACTCTCCAGCAGCTCATCCGCGTAGGCGGTGATCTTGAAGTAGTACATCGGGATTTCGCGCTTCTCGATCAGCGCGCCCGAACGCCAGCCACGGCCGTCGATGACCTGCTCGTTGGCCAGCACGGTCTGGTCCACCGGGTCCCAGTTCACGGTGCCGTTCTTGCGATAGATCACGCCCTTTTCGTACAGGCGGGTGAACAGCCACTGCTCCCAACGGTAATAGTCAGGCTTGCAGGTGGTGACTTCACGGGTCCAGTCGACGGCCAGGCCCAGGCTTTTCAGCTGGGCCTTCATGTAGGCGATGTTCTCGTATGTCCACTTCGCCGGCGCCACCTGATTTTTCATCGCGGCGTTCTCGGCTGGCATGCCGAAGGCGTCCCAGCCCATGGGCTGCAGGACGTTCTTGCCCTGCATGCGCTGGTAGCGGGCGATCACGTCGCCGATGGTGTAGTTGCGCACGTGGCCCATGTGCAGCTTGCCGCTGGGGTAGGGGAACATCGACAGGCAATAGAAGGTGTCCTTGCCGGGCTGTTCGCTCACTTCAAAGGATTTCTGCGTATCCCAGTGGGATTGCGCGGCGGCTTCGATCTCGCGGGGCTGATACTGTTCGTGCATGGCTACTGGCGTTGGATAGGGGCTGGCTCTCCGCGAATGCGCTGGCGCAGGCTCGGCTGGCAGGTCGGAACGACCTTGTGCAAACGCGACCCGGCGGGTGGCGGACGGAGGCATGGAAGCGCCGTAGCATACATGACCCCCCGCAGCCTAGGGAAACCCGATTTGCCGTCAGCACCGAGGGTTCCGTCTGTCGCGTCCGGCTTGAGCGAGCCAGGCTGAGCTACGCTTGATCCAGGGGCGGGACAAACGCGAGGTATGTCCAATGGAAAGAGAGTCGCAATCAGAGGACAGCAGTCTGTATGCGCGGGTCCTGCAGCGCTTGAGTTCGGCGCTGCAGGAGGCAGAGCGTGGCGGATCAGGTGCCGCTGGCGAACTGGAGGTCGGCGGGTTGACGCCGGCGGAATTCGAGTTGATTCGCGCCTATCTGCAACGTGATTCCCAATGGCTTTCCGGCTGGCATGCGGCTGCCGAGGAGCAGGCTCATCTCACGCGCCAGGCGATGCGGCCAGCCGTGCGTGGTGGCGGGCGTCAGCGCCATGGCGCACGCGTCAGGCATGCGCCGCTGCACCTGCAGCAGAGCCTCAGCTGCGCACTTTGCAATACCAAGGTGACCTGGCCGGAAGGTGCCGGGCCTGCGATGTGTCCGGCCTGCGGCTCGCAGCTGCTACGTGCACGGCAACGTCTGCAGACCTACCCGCGCCACTGAGCGCCCCCTGCGCCGACAAATCGGCCGACAGCCGCTAGAGTGTCGACCTTTGCCGGAGAGCTGGGATGCCCATTCGTTATTTCTTCAAGCAACTGCTGTTGCCGCCGGGGGGACTGCTGCTCCTGTTGCTGCTGGGCTGGTGGCTGCGCCGCCGCGCGCCGAAGCTGGCGGCGCTGTGTTTCGTCACCGGCTTCGGTGGGCTCTGGCTGATGAGCCTGCCGATCGTCGTCGAATGGACGGCGCGCGCGGTGGAGCGCGAGCCGGCATTGGCCGAGGCGCGCTGGCCGAAATTGAGCGGGCAGGCCGGTGCCATCGTGGTACTGGGCGCCGGCCGGGAGCAGAACGATCCGGCCTGGGGTGGAGATCAGCCAGGCTACGTAGCGCTGGAGCGCCTGCGCTATGCCGCGCGCGTCGCCAAGGCATCTGGCCTGCCGATTCTCACCAGCGGGGGCCTGCACTACGGCGAGCCGCCCAGCGAAGCTATGCTTGGCGCCGAGGTGTTGCAGCGCGATCTAGGCGTCGCCACGCGCTGGCTGGAAGAGCGCAGCCGTACGACCTGGGAGAATGCCGTGCTCAGTGCCGAGATGTTGCGCTCGGCTGGCATCGAGCGGGTGGTGCTGGTCACCTCGGCCGCGCACATGCCTCGTTCGCGTTGGTGCTTCGAGCAGAACGGCATCGAAGTGATTGCCGCGCCAGTGGGCTTCATGGGCGTGCCCAACGGCCGCCCTTTGAACGGCTGGCTGCCGGAGGCCAAGGCTTACTGGCAGAACGGCATGCTGCTCAATGAAATCGTCGGCATGGCGGTGTACCCGCTGGTTTATCGCTCGGCGAACGATTGAGCGGAACGCTTTCTCTCAGTCGTAGGGACTTAGGGTGTCCTTATGCGGACTTGCGTCTGACCAGTGCCCAGCCGAGCAGCAACACGCATGCCGCGATCAGCGGCCAGGAACGCCAGCGCAGGTAGGGCGTCAGCCCCTGCATCGGCGTGACTTCGCCATACAGCACGGCCTGTTCGAACTGCGGAATCTGCTCGGTGATGCGCCCGTACGGGTCGATCAGCACGGTGATGCCGTTGTTGGTCGCGCGGATCATCCAGCGTCCGGCCTCCAGGGCGCGCATCTGCGCCATCTGCAGGTGCTGCAGCGGGCCAATGGAGCGGCCGAACCAGGCGTCGTTGCTCACCGTCAGCAGCAGGTCGCTCTGCGCCGCGAGGCCTGCGGCGAACTCCGGATAGACCACTTCGTAACAGATATAGGGTGCGATCTGCAGGCCTCTGGCCTGTAGCAGCGGCTGGCCGGGTTCGCCGCGGGCGAAATCGGACATCGGCAGGTCGAAGAAGGCGATCAGCCCGCGCAACAGTTCCTGCAGCGGCACATACTCGCCGAACGGCACCAGCTTCTGCTTGAGGTAGGTACCGGCACCCTCGCCAGCGGTGGTCAGGCCATTGTAGTAGCGCAGCTCGCCCTCGGCATTGGGCTGGCGCACCGGCACACCGGTGATGAGCGCCGATCCGCGCTGCTTGGCGAAGCCGGCCATCATTGTCAGGTAGCCTTCGGCGTGCTCCTTGAGGATCGGCACGGCGGTTTCCGGCCAGACGATCAGGTCCGCCGGACGGCTGCGAAAGGTCATGTCGCGATACAGCAGCAGCTGCATTTCGAGCTTCTTCGGATCCCACTTCATGCTCTGCTCGACGTTGCCCTGCACTGCAACCACGCTCAAGGGCTCACCCTTGTCTTGGGTCCAGGCGCGATCCTTGAGTGCCAGGCCGGTCAGCCAGGGGGCGATCAGCAACAGGACGCCAGCCAGCAGGCGCGGCTTGTCGGCACGCAGTCGCGGCAGCGCGACCAGCAGGGTGGCGCTCAGGGCGATGGCGAAGCTCAGCAGCCAGACGCCACCCACTGGCGCCAGCCCGGATAGCGGGCCGTCGAGCTGGCTATAGCCGATATAGAGCCAGGGAAAGCCGGTGAGCAGCCAGCCACGCAGGGCGTCGAAGGCCAGCCAGAGCGCGGCGAAGGCCAGCGCGTCACCGAGCGCGGAATGGCGATTGCGCAGCAGCCGCACCCAAAGCCAGCCGAGCAGGGCGAAGAACAGCGCCAGGCCGGCGACGAAGCCGAGCGTGAGCAGGCCGGCCAGTGGCGGCGACGCCGCGCCGAAATCATGGATGCTGACATAGACCCAGCTGACGCCCGAGGCGAACAGGCCAAAGCCGTAGCACCAGCCGCGCTGCGCCGCCTGCTTTGGCCCGGTTTCGCGCAGGCCGAGGTAGAGCAGCGCGACCGACAGCAGGGCCAGTGGCCAGATGTCGAAGGGCGCCAGGGAGAGGGTGGTCAGCGTGCCGGCCAGCAGGGCCAGCAGATTGCCCGGCCAGCCGGGGCGGGTGAACCAGTGCATGGGGTTTCCTTGCGCGGGGATTGCGGCGCAGGCTACGGGCAACGTCGCGATCGGGCAAGCTGCCCGGCGGCTCGCCGCCCGTAGGCGGGCGGCAAGTCGCAGGTCATGCGCTTTCCAGGCGACTCAGGCGCAGCATGTGCACGCGGCGGCTGTCGGCGTTCAATACGCGAACGCGGAAGCCGTCGATCTCGGTCACCTCGTTGCGCTTGGGCAGATGGCCGAAGGTGCTCATCACCAGGCCGGCGACAGTATCGAACTCATCGTCGGGGAAGGCGCTGCCGAAGTACTCGTTGAAGCTGTCGATCGGTGTCAGCGCCTTGACCAGGAAGTCGCCACTCGGCAGCGGGCGGATATAGCTGTCTTCCTCGACGTCGTGCTCGTCCTCGATGTCGCCGACGATCTGCTCGAGCACGTCCTCGATGGTCACCAGGCCGGCCACGCCGCCGTACTCGTCGATGACGATGGCCATGTGATTGTGGTTGGCGCGGAACTCGCGCAGCAGCACATTGAGACGCTTGGATTCGGGCACGAAGGTGGCCGGGCGCAGCAGGTCCTTGATGTCGAAGTTGTGATGCTCATCCTTGAGAATCAGCGGCAGCAGATCCTTGGCCAGCAGCACGCCGATCACCTCGTCGAGGCTCTCGCCGACCACCGGGTAGCGCGAATGCGCGGCGGCGATGATGGCGGGCAGAAATTCGCGTGGCGACTGGTCGGCCTTGATGCTGATCACCTGCGAGCGCGGCACCATGATGTCGCGTACCTGCAGGTCGGCGACTTGGATGGCGCCTTCGACGATGGCCAGCGCCTCGTTGTCGAGCAGCTTGTTCTGGTGGGCCTCGCGCAGGATTTCCAGCAGCTCCTGGCGATTCTTGGGTTCATGGGCAAAAGCCTGGGTGATTCTTTCCAGCCAGGTCTTCTGCCCGCTGATCGATCGATCTTCGCTCATGTCGTTTGACTCAAGAGTCCTTGCAAATGCCCGTTTCGGGCGAATCTTCAGCATAGGGGTCGGGATGCCCCAGTTCGGTCAGCAGCTGGCGCTCCAGCGCTTCCATTTCCTCGGCTTCGGCATCCTCGATGTGATCGTAGCCGAGCAGATGCAGGCAGCCGTGGATGACCAGGTGGGCCCAGTGCGCCTCGAGAGCCTTGCCCTGTTCCGCCGCCTCGCGCTCGACCACCGGCACGCAGATCACCAGGTCGCCGAGCAGCGGAATGTCGAGAAATTCGTCCGGCACATCGGCCGGGAACGACAGCACGTTGGTGGCGTAGTCCTTCTGCCGCCAGGTGCGGTTCAGCTCGCGGCCTTCGGCTTCGTCGACCAGGCGAATGGTCAGTTCGGAATCGCCGCTGCGCTGGCGCAGCGCCAGTTCGCACCAGCGCTGCAGGTCTGCCGCAGCGGGCGTGGCGCCAGTGCTGGCGCACTGCAGGTCAAGCTCAATCATCGGCGGCGTCCTGCGCGGCACGCTTGCTGGCCGGCGACTGACGATCCTCGAACGACTCGTACGCCTCGACGATGCGTTGCACCAGCGGGTGGCGCACCACGTCCTTGGGCTTGAAGTGGGTGAAGCTGATGCCGTTGACGTCCTTGAGCACTTCGATGACATGCGCCAGGCCGCTCTTGGTGCCCCGCGGCAGGTCGACCTGGGTGATGTCGCCGGTGATCACGGCGGTGGAGCCGAAGCCGATCCGCGTGAGGAACATCTTCATCTGTTCCTGGGTGGTGTTCTGGCTTTCATCGAGGATGATGAAGCTGTTGTTCAGCGTGCGCCCGCGCATGTAGGCCAGCGGGGCGATCTCGATCACCTGTTTCTCGATCAGTCGCGCCACGTGCTCGAAGCCAAGCATTTCGTAGAGCGCGTCGTAGAGCGGGCGCAGATAGGGGTCGATCTTCTGCGCCAGGTCACCGGGCAGGAAGCCGAGCTTCTCGCCGGCTTCCACCGCCGGGCGCACCAAGAGGATGCGGCGCACCTGCTCGCGTTCCAGTGCGTCTACCGCACAGGCCACCGCCAGGTAGGTCTTGCCGGTACCGGCCGGGCCGACACCGAAGTTGATGTCGTTGTCGAGAATGGCCTTCACATAGCGCTGCTGGTTGGCACCGCGCGGGCGGATCATGCCTTTCTTGGTGCGCAGCGCCACGCCCTGGTGGGCGTTCGGGTTGGCCAGCTCCTCCATGCCGGATTCCTGCAGGTACAGGTGCACCATGTCCGGGGACAGCTCGGTGGTCTTGGTCTCGCGGTACAGGCGGCGCAGGAGATTCTCGGCGGATTTGGCCACGTTGCTCGGGCCGACCAGTTCGAACTGATTGCCGCGGTTGCGGATTTCCAGCTCCAGGCGCTGTTCGATCAGGCGCAGATGCTCGTCGAACTGGCCGCAGAGATTGGCGAAGCGACGGGCTTCAAAGGGTTCGAGGGTGAAACGATGCGGTTCTATGGGTGCGTTCAAGGGCTTTTATATGTGGCCGATATCGGCGAAATGATGAAAGAAGAATAGCGCTGCGGGCGCGAAGCGAAAAGCGCAGTCGCGGCCCCGATGCACTCACATGGGGGCCGCATTCCGGCTTCTCAAGCTAGCAAAGTGCCACGCAGCGAGTGTGGCAGCGCGTCATCGATATGTACGTCGACGAACTGGCCGATCAGTCGCGGGTTGTCGCAGCGGAAGTTGACGATGCGATTGTGCTCGGTACGGCCCTGCAGCATGCCCGGGTCCTTCTTCGAATAGTCGCTGACGAGGATGCGCTGGGTGGTGCCGACCATTCGTCGGCTGTTCTCGAAACCCTGCTGATTGATGCGCTGCTGCAGGATGGCCAGACGCTGCTTCTTGACCTCTTCCGGCGTGTCGTCGGCGAGGTCCGCTGCCGGGGTGCCGGGGCGTGCGCTGTAGACGAAGGAGTAGGAGAAGTCGAAGCCGACGTCCTCGATCAGCTTCATGGTCTGCTCGAAGTCCTTATCGGTCTCGCCGGGGAAGCCGACGATGAAATCCGAGCTGATCAGGATATCCGGCACGGCGGCCTTGAGCCGACGGATGCGCGACTTGTACTCGAGCGCGGTGTGGTTGCGCTTCATCGCCGCGAGGATTCGGTCGGAGCCGGCCTGCACCGGAAGGTGCAGGTACTTCACCAGCTGCGGGATGTCCGCATGGGCCTGAATGATGGCGTCGGAGAACTCCAGCGGATGGCTGGTGGTGTAACGGATGCGACCGATACCTTCGATCGCCGCTACCGCGTGCAGCAGGTCGGCGAAGTCGTGGCCGTCGTGGCGATAGCCGTTGACGTTCTGCCCCAGCAGGGTGACTTCCTTCACGCCGTTCTCGGCCAGGTGCACGATTTCCGCCAGCACATCGGCCAGCGGCCGGCTGACTTCCTCGCCGCGGGTGTAGGGCACCACGCAGAAGGTGCAGTACTTGCTGCAGCCTTCCATGACCGAGACGAAGGCGCTGGGGCCGTCGACTCGCGGTTCGGGCAGACGGTCGAATTTCTCGATCTCGGGGAAGGAAATGTCCACCTGCGGCATCTTGGTTGTGCGCGCGGCGTCGATCATTTCCGGCAGGCGGTGCAGCGTCTGCGGGCCGAAGACCACATCGACGTAAGGCGCGCGGTCGCGGATCGCAGCGCCTTCCTGGCTGGCGACGCAGCCACCGACGCCGATGACCAGTCGCGGATTGTCCTGTTTCAGTTCGCGCCAGCGGCCCAGCTGCGAAAAGACCTTTTCCTGGGCCTTTTCGCGGATCGAGCAGGTGTTGAGAAGAATCACGTCGGCTTCTGCCGGGTTCTCGGTGATCTCCATGGCCTGGTGTTCGCCCAGCAGGTCCACCATGCGCGAGCTGTCGTACTCGTTCATCTGGCAGCCGTGGGTTTCGATGAAAAGCTTGCGGGTCATGTTACGGGCCGGCGTTGTGCAAAAAATGACCGGTGATTATATGCCCATGGCCGGGCAGGGGAAAGCGCGGACGGATGCCGCAGGGTGCACCGGTTTCTCAGGGGATCTGTGGGGCGTCGGCGGCCTGCAGCTGCATGAGATAGTCGCGGAAGATCTGGCCGAGCACCTGGCTGGCAATCTCCAGCTCATCCCGGCGCATCTGCGCGGAGACGCGGTCGGCGGTATCCAGCGCTTCGTCTTCGCCGTTGACCGCGGCCATCTTCAGCACAATATAGGCCTGCACGTTGTTGGCCTTGACGCCTTCGCCGCGGAAGAACATCACGCCGAGTCGGTGCTGCGCCGCCGCATGGCCGCGCAGCGATGCCTGTTCGAACCAGTACAGCGCCTTGGCCAGATCGCGTGGCGCACGTTTGCCGTCGTAGTGGAATTCGCCCAGCTCGTAGGCGGCCTGCACGTCGCCATCGCTGGCTGCCTGCTGGCAGCTGCGCAGCGCTTCAGGCAGTTCCTCGGGCAGCGTATCGAGGGCACAACGGGCGGTCGCCGGGATCAGCAGGGTGTTCCCGCCAGCCAAAGCCGTGAGAGGCGAGAGAAGCAGCAGACAGCCCAAAGACAGGATGCGGCCGGTGCGGATCATGAAAATCTGGCGCCTCGAGGAGCAGGGCGATAATGAAAGGCTGGAACGAGCCAGCCGTCACATTATGGATAAGCTGCAGTCTGCTTACAAAGCCTTTAACGGCCTGCCATCGGCTTTTTATGCGGCCGTTGGCTGTTGCTCGCGCGCGCTGCCCGGTAACCGCAGCAGCAGGACTGCCAGCAGCGGACTGGCGATCGCCAGCAGCAGCGGCTCTGCCCCGGCGAACGGGTTGCCGATCGCCATGCTGCCAGGCAACGGCAGCATGAGCAGCAACAGCACGCCTGCCGCGACGCCAGCACCGCTCGGCAAGCGCTCCGGCCATTGCAGCACCGCCGCATAGATCACTAGCAACGCGCTGGCGAGCAGCAGGCCGAGCGCATAGGGCTCGCTCCAGCCGAGCTGTCGTGCCAGTTCGAAGAACACGCACAGGCCCAGCACCACCCGGCCCCAGTTCGGCCGGCTCCAGACCCAGCGTCGTGCCAGGGTCAGTGCGGCCAGGGCGAGCAGCGGCAGACCGAGCAGCAGGGTGGCGCGTTCCAGCCACTGCTGGGCCTCGGCCAATCCGCCGGCGAGGCCGGTCGCCCCGCTGGCTGCGGCAAGGATGAAGGCGAGCATCGCGCTGAACAGCGCCGGTTGATCCGCTTCGCCGTAACGGCGCCGGGCGCGACCGACAAGGATCGCGCTGGTGGCCGCGGCAACTGTCAGTAGCAGGGCCTGCAGCAGTTCCATCGGCGTGTTCACTTGAGCTTGGCGAAGGCGCGCTCGGCGGCGTCGAGGGTGACGGCCAGCTCCTTATCGCCGTGGGCGATGGAGGTGAAACCGGCCTCGAACGCGCTCGGCGCCAGGTACACGCCGCCCTCGAGCATCAGGTGGAAGAAGCGCTTGAAGCGATCGGCATCGCTGGCCATGACGTCGGCAAAGGTCACGATGTCGTCGGCGCCGCTGAAATACAGGCCGAACATGCCGCCGACCTGAGTGGTGACGAAGGGAATGCCGGCGGCGTCGGCGCGATCCTGCAGACCCTGCAGCATGCGGCTGGTATAGGCGCTCAGGGCATCATGGAAGCCGGGGCGGCTGATCAGCTCGAGGGTGGTCAGGCCGGCGGCCATGGCCAGTGGGTTGCCCGATAGCGTGCCAGCCTGGTAGACCGGGCCGAGCGGGGCGATGCGTTCCATGATGGCGCGCTTGCCGCCGAAGCAGCCCACCGGCATGCCGCCGCCAATGATCTTGCCGAAGGTCGAAAGGTCCGGCGTCACGCCGTAGTAGGCCTGGGCACCGCCGAGGGCGACGCGGAAACCGGTCATCACCTCGTCGAAGATCAGCACCACGCCGTGCGCGTCGCACAGGCGGCGCAGGCCTTCGAGGAAGCCCGGCGCCGGCGGCACGCAGTTCATGTTGCCGGCGACCGGCTCGACGATGATGCAGGCGACCTGCTCGCCCTTTTCCTTCAGCGTGGCTTCGACTTCGGCGAGGTCGTTGTAGGCCAGCGTCAGGGTGTGCTTGGCGAAGTCCGCCGGCACGCCCGCTGAGCTGGGTACGCCCTGGGTCAGGGCGCCAGAACCGGCTTTCACCAACAGGCTGTCGGAGTGGCCGTGGTAGCAGCCTTCGAACTTGATGATGGCGTCGCGCCCGGTGTAGCCGCGGGCCAGGCGGATCGCACTCATGGTCGCTTCGGTGCCGGAGCTGACCATGCGCACCATCTCCATGGACGGCACCAGGCGGCAGACCAGTTCGGCCATCTCGGTTTCCATCGCGGTCGGCGCGCCGTAGGACAGCCCGTGCTCGAGCTGGCGACGCACCGCATCCAGTACCTGCGGGTGGCTGTGGCCGAGGATCATCGGACCCCAGGAACCGACGTAGTCGACGTAGCGCTTGTCGTCCTCATCGATGACATAGGCGCCTTCGGCGTGCTTGAGGAACAGCGGGGTGCCGCCGACGCTGCGGAACGCACGAACCGGCGAGTTGACGCCGCCGGGGATGTGGGTCTGGGCGCTGGCGAAGAGGGTTTCGGAACGGGACATGCGGGCCTCGCAAAACAGGGGCGGACGGCGTTAGCGGCCCGCCGTGGCGGAATCAGGGCGTGTTGAACAGTTGGCTGAAGGCCTGGGCGCGGCGCTCGACCTCGGCGGCACTGTCGGCGGCGAACAGGGCATGGATCACGGCGACCATGTGCACGCCGGCAGCGATCAGTGACGGCGCGGTGTCCAGCGTGATGCCACCGATAGCGACGATGGGCAGGCCGATACGGGCGCGAGCTTCACGCAGCAGGTCTTGATTGGCTGACGGTGCGCCGGGTTTGGTGTGGGACTGGAAGAAACGGCCGAAGGCAACGTAGCTGGCACCCTCGCGAGCGGCCTGCTCGGCCAGCGGCAGTTGCGCATGACAGGTGGCGCCGATGATCGCCTGACGCCCGAGCAGGGCCCGAGCGGCGGCCAGCGAACCATCTTCCTGGCCCAGATGCAGGCCGACGCCCAGGCGCGCAGCCAGTTCGGCATCGTCGTTGATGATCAGCTGTGCGCCGTGGCGGGCGCAGAGTTCCTGCAGCGCATCGGCCTCGCGCAGCCGCCGCGCTTCGTCGCCGGTCTTGTCGCGATACTGCAGCAGACGGGCGCCGCCCTTCAATGCGGCTTCGGCATAGGGCAGCAGGCGACCATCGGCCAGCAGTGTGCTGTCGGTAATGGCGTACAGGCCGCGCAGGCGGGACGCTTCCTTCATGCGCTGCTCTCCAGTCAGGCCAGGTCCAGGGGCAGGCGGCGCGGCACGTACTGGCCGTGGCCGGGGGCCTCGGCATCGCGCAGCGTACGCCAGGTGTAGTCGAGTGCCGAGCGGACCGCGCTGGTCAGCTCCTCGCCCAGTGCCAGACGGCCAGCGAGGGCGCTGGCCAGGGTGCAGCCGGAGCCGTGATAGCTGCCCGGCAGGCGCGCGCAGGTGAAGTCGTGACGGCTGCCGTCGCGGCAATACAGACGGTTGTGCACTTCACTTTCATCGCCGTGACCGCCGGTGATCAGCAGATGACGGATATGCGGCAGCAGGCGCTCGGCGCACTCGTCGGCACTGCCCTGCGGCAGTTCGGCCAGGATGCGCGCTTCCGGCAGGTTCGGCGTGGCGATTGTGGATGCTGGGAACAGCCGCTCGCGCATGGCGTAGCCGACATCGTCCTTGCCCAGTGCACCGCCGCCGCCAGCGCGCAGCACCGGATCGCAGATCAGCGGCACACCGGGCAACTTGGCCATGATCTCGAGCACTGTCTCGACCATCTCCACCGAGCCGAGCATGCCCAGCTTCACCGCGGCGATGGGCAGGTCAGCGATCACCGCGTTGGCCTGGGCGAGTACCCATTCGCGGTCGAGCACGCGGAAGTCGGTGACGTTGACGGTGTCCTGCACGGTGAGCGCGGTGACGGTCGGCGCGGCGTGGCAGGCCTGCGCCAGCAGGGCTTCGATGTCAGCCTGCAGGCCGGCGCCGCCACTGGGATCGTGGCCGGACAGGCAGAGGACGACGGGACGGGAAGTGAAGTTTTTCATGGCGTGCGAGCTTATCACCAAACAGGGGCGGCGGGACGCGGCAGTTGCAGGTCGAACGGTCATCCGGCGGTGTCTGCCGGCCATCGGAACGATCGCGACGCTGCACGTCCGCTTTTCCGGCTGGCCCAACTGCTGTGGTAGATTGCTGGCACTTTGATTACGGTCTGGGTGGCGGAGTTCATGGGACATGAGCTCGTTTTCGGCACTCGGCCAGCACGAGGCAACATGCGGCACGTCTTCCTGTTCATTCTGGCCTTCCTGCCCGTCCTGGCCGTTGCCGTCGAACTCGACGAAACCACTCGCCATCTGCCGCTCGGACGGCACATGCAGGTGTTCGAGGATCCGCACGGCCAGCTGCGGATCGAGGATGTCGCCGCGGCGGCTTTCGAGGAGCGTTTCCAGGCGCATCGCAAGGATGTGCTGAACGCCGGTTATTCGCGCTCCGTGCATTGGGTGCGTGTCGATCTGCACTATCGACCGCAGTCGTCGCCAGACGCGCGGCGCTGGTTGCTGGAGGTGGCCTATCCACCACTCGACAGCCTGCAGTTGTATCTGCCGGACGCTTCCGGCTCTTACCGCCTGGCTCGCGACACGGGCGACATCCAGCCCTGGGCCAGCCGCGAGATCGGGCAGGGCAATTACCTGTTCGAACTCGAGTTGCCGGCCAACCAGACGCAGCGCCTGTATTTGCGCGTGCAGAGCGAGGGGTCGGTCCAGGTCCCGCTGAGTCTCTGGTCGCACCACGCCTATCTCGAGGCGCAGCCCGGGCGACTCTATGTGCTCGGCATGATCTACGGTGTGCTGCTGGCGATGCTGGTTTACAACCTGTTCATCTATGTCAGCATCCGCGACCCCAGCTATCTGTATTACATCCTATACATCGCTGCGTTCGGCCTTTATCAGGTCTCGGTGAACGGCGCGGGCGTGCAGTTTCTCTGGCCTGATCGACTTTGGTGGACCAACGCCGCGACGCCGCTGCTGATCGGCGCGACCGGCTTGTTCGGCTCGCTGTTCACCCGCAGCTTCCTGCGCACGGCCGAGCACAGTCGCTGGATCGACCGGCTGCTGCGGCTGATGATCGCCTTCTCGCTGGCCGTGATGGCGCTGGCGTTGACCATGGATTACGGCGTATCGCTGCGCCTGGCCACTGCCCTGGCACTGCTGTTCACCCTGGCGGTGTTCGCTGCGGGCATCCTTGCCTGGCTGCGTGGCATGCGGGTGGCGCGTTACTTCATCATCGCCTGGAGTGCGCTGCTTATTGGCGGACAGATCAACACGCTGATGGTGCTTGGGTACCTGCCGCACAACTTTCTGACCATGTATGCCAGCCAGTTGGGGGCGGCGCTGGAAGTGGTGCTGCTGTCCATGGCGCTGGCCGATCGCATCAATGCGCTGAAGGACGAGCGGGCAAAGATCCTGGAGAATGCCCGCTCCGACCTGGAACAGCTGAACCGCGAGCTGGCCGAGAGCAACCGGCTCAAGGACGAGTTTCTCTCCAACATCAGCCACGAGCTGCGCACGCCGATGATGGGCGTGATGGGCGCGCTCGAGCTGCTGCCGGCGTCGGAAACCCCGGAGGAACTGCAGCAGTACCAGCACATTGCTACCGGCTCGGCGCGCGACATGATGCGTCTGGTCAACAACATCCTGGCGCTGAGCGAGCTGCGTGCAGGCAAGTTGCGGCCCCGTATCGGAGAGTTCCGCCTGCGCCAGATGGCCGAGCGCTTGCACCAGCAATTCGCTCCCGCGGCGCAGGAAAAGGGCCTGGAGTTCGAGCTGGAGGTCGCCGCCAACCTACCGGACCGCGTCTTCGGCGACGGCGAAAAGCTCGAACAGAGCCTGACCCACCTGCTCGACAACGCGCTCAAGTTCACGTCGCGCGGCCACATCACGCTGCGCTTCGGTGGCGAACCAGGGCAGCATCACCTGCTGCTGCAGGCCGAGGTCATCGACACGGGCATCGGCTTCAGCGACGCCGATGAGGCGTTCCTCTACCACCAGTTCCGCCAAGTGGATGGTTCCATGACCCGGCGTTACGGCGGCCTCGGCATCGGCCTGGCGATCAGTCGCGGTCTGCTGGAGGTGATCGGCGGGCAGCTCGACCAGCAGTCGCGTCCCGGCCTCGGCAGCCGTTTCCGCATCAGCGTTCGCCTGGCGCTTCTCGATCCGCACCAGGCGATTGCCTGACGCGCGGACCTTTTGGCCGATACCTCGCTTCAACCGTCGCGTCAGCACATGCTTCACTGCCTGTGCGTCGCCGGTTGCCGGCTACGCTTGCTGGCAAACGCCGCATCGGTCAAGAAGGAGGACGCCTGGATGAATCCGCAAAGCTGCGCCGAAACCCACGAGGTCACCAACCAGGTGCCGCCCCTCGACGGTGCCAACCTCTACCGTCTCGACCTGCCGCTGCAGCAATGGGTGCAGCGCTACCATGCCGGCTGGGCGGCGGAACGTCTGGACGCCTACGGTGCGCTTGCCGGCGGCCCGTTAATGCAGGCCGGTTTTCTCGCCAACGAGAACAGGCCGGTGTTCAAGAGCCATGACCGCTACGGTCATCGCATCGATCTGGTGGAGTTTCACCCGGCCTATCACGAGCTGATGCGTGCAGCTATCGAGCACGGCATCCCCTCGCTGCCGTGGACCGATCCGCAGCCCGGCGCGCAGGTGGCGCGCGCCGCCCTGATGTACCTGCACAACCAGGCCGAAGCCGGCAGCAGTTGCCCGCTGACCATGACCTACGCCAGCGTGCCGGCGCTGCGCCTGCAGCCGGATCTCGCCGAGCGCTGGCTGCCGAAGATCCTTGCCCGCGAATATGACCCGCGCAACCTGCCGATGGAGCAGAAGGCCGGCGTCACCATCGGCATGGCGATGACCGAGAAACAGGGCGGCACCGATGTGCGCGCCAACACGACCCGCGCCTATCCGGTCGGTGCCGGCGGGCCGGGGCAGGCCTACGAACTGACCGGGCACAAGTGGTTCTGCTCGGCGCCGATGTGCGATGCCTTCCTCACCCTGGCGCAGACCGACAAGGGGCTGTCCTGCTTCCTGCTGCCGCGGCATCGGCCGGACGGAACACGCAACCAGTTCTACATCCAGCGCCTGAAGAACAAGCTGGGTAACTGGGCCAACGCCTCCAGCGAAGTCGAGTACCGTGGCGCGCTGGCCTGGATGGTCGGCGAAGAGGGCCGCGGCGTGCCGACCATCATCGAAATGGTCTCCTCGACCCGTTTCGATTGCATGATCGGTTCCAGCTCGCTGATGCGTCAGGCACTGACCCAGGCCCTGCATCACTGCGCGCACCGCCAGGTCGGCGGCCGGGTCCTGCTCGAGCAGCCGCTGATGCAGAACGTGCTGGCCGATCTCGCCCTGGAAAGCGAGGCGGCGCTGGCGCTGACCCTGCGCATGGGCCGCGCCCAGGACAATCGCCACGACGAGCACGAAGACAAGTTCGCCCGGCTGGTCACCGCCGTCGGCAAATACTGGATCTGCAAGCGCGCACCGAACATGATCGCCGAGGCCAGCGAATGCCTGGGCGGCGCTGGTTATGTCGAGGAAACCATCCTGCCGCGGCTGTACCGCGAGGCGCCGGTGAATTCCATCTGGGAAGGTTCCGGCAACGTGCAGTGCCTCGACGTCTTGCGCGCGCTATCGAAGGAGCCGGGCGTGCTGGAGGTGCTGTTCGCCGAACTCGGCGACGGCCACGGTGATGCACGGCTGAAGGCGCATATCCAGCGTTTGAAGGCGGCCTTCGGCGACAACGGGGACATCCAGTACCGCGCCCGCCAGCTCACCGAGGACGTTGCCGTTGGCCTGCAGGCCAAGCTGCTGCTCGAAGCCGGCAACGCGGCCGTATCCGATGCCTTCATCGCCAGCCGCCTTGAAGCGCATGGGCGAGTGTACGGGACGTTGTCGCGCGGGCTGGGCATCGACGCAGTGCTGGCCCGGAGCGCTCCGCAGCTGTGATGCGGGACGTGGGGCTCTGCCGTTGTAAACGCCCGACCGGGCGCGAGCACGGCGACGAAGACCTGCTCGGGAAGTGACGGCGGTGTCCGGTTCGTTTCCAGATTTGACAGAGGTCGGGCGGCGCTTTGAGCGCGGTGACAGGCCGGGCGTCCCGTTTCCACGGCGTACGGCGGCGGGCGAATGCTGCACAGTCGGCCGCTCGTGGTTGCGCTGGGCGCGGATACCGGCTATGACCTCTCCTGTGCGGCGGCCTGCTAGTACCTTTGTATAACAGCCAAAAGAGCTGGTGCTCCTAGAATGGGGCGAGCGACTACGTTACGGGGTTGCAAGTGCCGCATGATTTTTTGAGGTTCGATATTGAGCGGCAAAAGACATGGGCGCTTGGTCTCTGAACATCAAGTGGCCGTCTCCCTGCCTCGTCAGGCCTGGTGAGTTTCTTCGCAGAGCCTTCACGGACGAGCATTCGATGAGTTTCTGAGGTGAGTTCATGGCAACCGATCTAAACAAGTACATCCGCAACGCAGCGTTTCTCGACAAGGTCGTCCCGGCAGAAGAAGCCGCGTCGTGGATCGAGGACGGCATGACGCTGGGCATGAGCGGCTTCACCCTGTTCGGGGAGCCGAAGGTGTTCCCGAAGGCACTGTCCGAGCGCGGCCAGCGCGAGAAATTCAAGGTCAACCTGTTCACCGGCGCGTCCATGGGACCGGCGGCAGACCAGTCGATGGCCGAAGCCGGCATCATCAACAAGCGCATCCCGTATCAGGGCAACCCGGTACAGCGTAAGAAGATCAACGCCGGCGAGGTGCTCTACATCGACCAGCACCTGTCCCACACCGCCGAGCTGCTGCGTCAGGGCGTGCTGCCGCAGGTCGACTACGCCATCATCGAAGCGGCGGCCATCACCGAGGACGGCCAGATCATCCCGACCGGTTCGGTCGGTAACTCGCCGATCTTCGTGCAGAACGCCAAGCACGTGATCATCGAGCTGAACACTTCTGCTCCGCGCGAGTACGAAGGCATGCACGACATCTACATCCCCGGCCCGGCCGGCGAGGATTCGCGCAAGGACATCCCGGTCTACAACGTCAGCAAGCGCATCGGCTCGATCGGTATCCCGGTCGATCCGGCCAAGGTGCGCGGCATCGTGCTGTCCAGCGAGCCGGACATTCCTTCCCCGCTGTTCGAGCCGAACGCCGAAACCCAGAAGATCGCCGACAACCTGCTGGACTTCCTGCGTGAAGAAGTGCGGCTGGGGCGCCTGACCAACAGCCTGGCTCCATTGCAGTCCGGTGTGGGCTCGGTGGCCAACGCGGTGCTGGCTGGCATGAAGACTTCCGAGTTCAAGGACCTGACTGTCGCTTCCGAAGTGCTGCAGGACGGCGTTTTCGACCTGATCGACGCCGGCGTGGTGAAGTTCGCCGCCGCCACCGCCTTCTCCCTGTCGAAGAAGCGCGTGGACAACCTGGCCTCCGACCTCGCCAAGTACGCCGGCAAGGTGGTGTTCCGTCCGCAGGAGATCTCCAACCATCCGGAAGTGATCCGCCGACTGGGGATCATCTCCTTCAATACCGCGCTGGAAGCCGACATCTACGGCAACGTGAATTCCACGCACGTCAACGGCACCCACATGATGAATGGTATCGGCGGCTCGGGTGACTTCGCCCGCAACGCACGTATCAGCATCTTCGTGACGACCTCGACGGCGAAGGACGGCAAGATCTCCTCCATCGTGCCGTTCGTCACCCATGTGGATCACACCAACCACGACGTCGACGTGATCATCACCGAGCAGGGCTATGCCGATCTGCGCGGGCTGGCGCCCGTCGAGGCGGCGGCGCGAATCATCAACAACTGCATGCACCCGGATTACCGGGCCCAGGCGCTCGCCTACCTCGAAGAGGCGAAGCAGCGTGGCGGCCACACCCCGCACGTGCTGGAAAAAGCCTTCTCCTGGCACGCCAACTTCGCCAAGAACGGCACCATGCTGCTGGACAAGTAATCGGTAGGAGCCTGTGCGGCTGATGCAGCAATGCATCGGCGGCGGGCTCGAAGCGGTGCCCAAATCCGACGCCAGGCGCTGGCGTCGGATTTTTTTTGCCCGTGACGGTGCACATTTGCAGCGCGCCGGCGCCTCTGATGCGGCTCCATCCGCTCGGCTGCGTATACATCCGTCACCAAATACGGCCAAGATAGGCCGATGTGTTAAGCCAGGATGAGCCATGACTTCCAACGAATCCAGATCCTTCACCGTCGCCACCTGCGCTGAGGAGGCGGTCGACAAGCTGGCCGAGCTGCACGCGCAGGCCACCGCAGCGCTCAACCAGGCGCTCAAGCGCTACGTGGCCAGCCGCACCGAGCCGAGCCTGCAGGAGCGCAGCCTGTTCCGCTATCCGCAGCTGCGCCTGACCTATGAATGCCATGGCGAAGTGCCGGCCTCGACCCGCGCCTACGCCAAGGTGCAGGCACCCGGCGTATACAGCGTCACGGTGACCCATCCGGCAGCGTTCCGTGCCTATCTGCTCGATCAGCTGAAACCGCTGATCCAGGACTTCAACGTCACCGTTGAGGTCGGCATGAGCGACCGCAACATCCCTTATCCCTACGTCATCGAGCAGGGCGACGAGCTGGCCGGTAGCGGCGTGACCGCCGCCGAGCTGGCGCGGGTATTCCCCAGTACCGACCTGTCCGCCGCGACCGACGACATCGCTGACGGGCTCTATGACTGGGAGAACGCCGATCCCTATCCGCTGGCACTGTTCGATGGCGCGCGGGTGGACTTCTCGCTGCGCCGGCTGGTGCACTACACCGGCAGCGACTGGCGCCATGTGCAGCCCTGGATCCTGCTGACCAACTACCACCGCTACGTCGACCAATTCATTCGCCACGGCCTGGACATGCTGCGTGACGACACCCGTTTCACCCGCATGGTGCTGCCGGGCAATGTGATCATCGAGCGTGGCATGGAGGAGGGCGAGGCGCAGGCGATCATCGGCGGCGTGCTCTGGCATCGCTACCAGATGCCGGCTTATCACCTGATCGCCGACGATGGCCATGGCATCACCCTGGTCAACATCGGCGTCGGCCCGTCCAACGCCAAGAACATCACCGATCACCTGGCCGTGCTGCGACCGCATTGCTGGCTGATGATCGGCCACTGCGGCGGGTTGCGGCAGTCGCAGTCCATCGGCGACTACGTGCTGGCCCACGCCTACATGCGCCGCGACGGCATCCTCGATCGCGTGTTGCCGCCGAACATTCCGCTGCCGGCCCTGGCCGAGGTCCAGCAGGCGCTGCAGGAGTCCGCAGCCAAGGTCACCGGCGAGCAGGGCGAGGCGCTGAAGAAGCGCCTGCGCACCGGCACCGTGCTGACCTACGACGACCGCAACTGGGAACTGCGCTGGGCGCAGGAGCGGCCGCTGATCAACCTGTCGCGGGCCGTTGCGGTGGACATGGAGAGCGGCACCATCGCCGCCCAGGGCTACCGCCTGCGGGTGCCCTACGGGACACTGCTGTGCGTATCGGACAAGCCGCTGCACAGCGAGATCAAGCTGCCCGGCTCGGCCAACGCGTTCTACGAGCGGGCCGTTACCCAGCACCTGAAGATCGGTATCACCGCACTCGAACTGCTGCGCAACCAGCTCAACTCGCTGCACTCGCGCAAGCTGCGCAGCTTCGACGAGCCGCCGTTCCGCTGACGCCGGCGCTTTCGCGGGAATGAGCAATACTCATAGCGTTCATTCCCGCGAGCACCGGAGGTCAACATGGAACAGTCGATCCACGCCTTCCATAACCTGTTCGAGCAGTTGGGCCTGCCCAACGACGATGTCTCGATCAGGCGATTCATCGAAACCCATTCGCCGCTGGCAGACGATGTCTATCTGGCCGACGCGTCGTTCTGGACGCCGGCCCAGGCGGCTTTCCTGCGCGAGGAGATTCTCGAGGATGCCGACTGGGCCGAGGTGGTCGATCGCCTCAATGTTGCGTTGCGGCGGCGCTATCACTGAGGCATGGCTGGTTCTCAGCCGGCCAGCAGCCAGGCGCCCGTGACTGCCGAGGCGGCACCGGCAATGCGCACCAGCGGTGCGGCAGCCTGCGGCAGCAGGCGTACCAGCGCGTAACCGGCGGCATGCAGAGCGGCGGTGGCAACAACGAAACCGGCGGCATACCCCCATGGGCTGGACAGCTCCGGCAGTTCCAGTCCGTGGGCGACGCCGTGGCTGGCGGCGAACAGCGCGGTCAGCGCTGCGGCGACGACCAGCGGCGGGCGGATTGCCAGGGCTACCAGCAGGCCGAGGGCCAGAACCGAGCCGGCAATCCCGGTTTCCATCAGCGGCGTTTCGATTCCGGCGAAACCGGCCAGCGCGCCGAGCAGCATGGTGGCGACGAAGGTCAGCGGCAGCGCCCAGCGCGCCTTGCCAGTCTGCTGGGCCGCCCACAGTCCGACGGCAACCATCGCCAGCAGGTGGTCGAGACCGAAGATCGGATGGGCGATACCGGACAGCACGCCGGCATGGTCATGCCCGGGGTGAGCCAGGGCCAGTGCCGGGCTGAGCAGCAGGAGGGTGGCGAGCAGTGGTTTGCGCAGGTTCATAAATACTCCTTGGACTATCGGGCGGACGTCAGGCGGCGCTGAGCATTCCCTGTTTTTCGATAAAGGCGATGATTTCCTCGAGACCCTGGCCGACCTTCTGGTTGCTGAAGACGAACGGCCGCTCGCCGCGCATCTTGCGGGCATCGCGATCCATTACCTCCAGCGAGGCGCCGACCATCGGAGCCAGGTCGATCTTGTTGATCACCAGCAGGTCGGACTTGCAGATGCCCGGGCCGCCCTTGCGCGGCAGCTTGTCGCCAGCGGACACATCGATCACGTAGATGGTCAGGTCCGACAGCTCCGGGCTGAAAGTCGCCGAGAGGTTGTCGCCGCCGGACTCGACGATGATCAGGTCCAGGCCGGGAAAGCGCCGGTTGAGCTGCTCCACGGCTTCGAGGTTGATCGAGGCGTCCTCGCGGATCGCCGTGTGGGGGCAGCCGCCAGTCTCCACACCGATGATCCGCTCCGGCGCCAGGGCCTCGTTACGCACGAGGAACTGTGCGTCTTCCTGGGTGTAGATGTCGTTGGTCACCACGGCGAGGTTGTAGCGGTCGCGCAGGGCCTGGCACAGGGCGAGGGTCAGGGCGGTCTTGCCGGAGCCGACCGGCCCGCCAATGCCGACGCGCAGGGGTTGGGTGTTCATGGGTGGTCTCCTCTGGAAGGCAGTGAGGCTGCCTCGGGGTTGATGCGAAGGGCGTGCCGCTGCCGATTGGGGCAGGGGGGAATAGAAATCGTTGGGTGATCGATGGTGGCGTACGCAGTGTTGTCAGGCGCCGCGCTTTCCTCGGCTGGGACTACTGGTTGCGCCTTGCACGGCGCGTCACTTTCTCTTGTCTCGCCAAGAGAAAGTAACCAAAGAGAAGGCGACCCCAGCATCCGGCCCTTCGCTGCGCGAAGGGTGCCCTCACTCCATCGCCGCTCCGGGGGCACGCTGCGAAGGGCCATCCCTGGCCCATCGCAGCTCTCGCGGCATCCATGCCGCTCAACCCCCTCCACGGCGACTGCGCTCGGCCTCCTGACGGGGACTGGGGTCCGAGTTGCATGAAAGCTTTTAACTAACCAAAGGAGCACGCTTTGGTTTTTTTCTGGCCAACAAACCATCAGACGACGCCGAACGCCCCTTTCAGGAGGCCGAATGGAATCCGCGCGGAGGGGAGCGAGCGGCATGGATGCCGCGAGAGGCGTAAAGGGTCGGGGCCGCCATCGGTATGGATGGCCCTTGTACGCCGGTCCCCGGAGCGGGGATGGAGTGAGGGACGTCGAGCGAAGCGAGACCCGGATGGAGGGGCAAGCGTTTTTGGTTACTTTTTCGGCGTTTGGAAAAAGTGACTCGCCCAGCAGGGCGAAACCAATGCATTGGCCAGCTCGCATATTAGCCCGAGATTCCCAGCCCAGCGCCAGCAAGCCGCTGTTAGGGCATGCCATATTAAGGGCAGACGAGAATGCAGCGGTCTGGGACCAACCAAACCAATCTTCACGTCCGCACACTCCATCCGTGAGCAAACTCGCACCTACAGACCCGCACGACAAAGCGGAACGCACCTTCCTCATGACCTAAACAACCGACTGTACTGCCGCTCATGCGCCATGCTGGTCAGCACCAGCCCGAACGGCGCGCTGCCCCAGGCCGCTTCCGGCAGCTGACTGGCCTCCCGTTGCGTCTGGCTCAGGACCGGCAACAACTGCGAGGTCAACCGCTGCGCCGCCTGCTGCCCCAGCGGCAGGGTCTTCATCAGCACCGCCAGCTGATTTTCCAGCCAGCCCCACAACCAGGCGGCGAGGGCGTCGGCGGGCATGATCTGCCAGGCGCGGGCGGCCAGTGCCCAGGCGAGAGCCAGGCCGGGCTCGCCGGCGGCCGCGAGGCAGTTGCGGGCCGGCTGGTCGAGTTCTGGCAGGCCGTCGAGCAGCTGCGCGAGGGAATAGCCCATCTGCCGGCTTTCCAGCTGCAGCTCGCGGGTTTCGCGGCTGGCGCGGTGTTCGGCAGCCAGATGTAACAGGCGCGGCCAGTCGTCCTGTGCCGCCGCTTCGCAATGCGCGAGCAGCAGCGGCGCCTCGAAGCGCGCGAGGTTGAGCAGCAGTTGATCCTCCAGCCAACGCCGCGCGCTGTCCGGATCGTTCACCTGGCCGTTCTCCACCGCCATCTCCAGCCCTTGGGAATAACTGTAGCCGCCGATCGGCAGCTGCGGGCTGGCCAGCCGCAGCAGCGCCCAGGCCGAGCCGGGAGCAGCGGTCGCGTTCACGTCCGTACGCCGAACTGGTGCAGGCGCGGTGCGTAGCTGAACTCCGCTTCGCCGGCGTGGGAGTGGTGATGGCCGCCACCGTAGGCGCCGTGTTCCGGCTGGAAGGGCGCCTCGATGTGTTCGACCTCGGCGCCCAGCTGCAACAGCATGTCCTTGAGCACGTAATCGTCGAGCAGGCGCAGCCAGCCGTCGCCGACCTGCAGGGCGACATGGCGGTTGCCCAGGTGATAGGCCGCGCGGGTCAGCTCGAAGGCGCTGGTGCAGGTGACGTGCAGCAGTTTTTCGGGCCGAGCACGCACCCGCACGACACGGCCATCACCGGCGAGCAGGCATTCGCCATCGTGCAGCGGCGGCTGGCCGCGTTCGAGAAACAGGCCGACGTCTTCGCCGCTGGTACTGAAGCAGCGCAGGCGACTCTTGCTGCGCGCGTCGTAGGTCAGTTCGAGTTCGGCCTGCCACTCGGGGCGGTCGTCGATGCGTTGGCGAATCACCAGCATGTGCAGAGTTCCGGTCGGATCGTTTCCGGAACAAGAGCAAGTGGCTTGCCAACCGGCCCCATGTATCGCGATCACGGCGGCTGTCGGGCCTGCGTGCCTGATAATGGGGCTTTGGGTGCACCTTCACGGTGCGCGTGTCGGGGGCGGGTCTGGTGCGTGCGCCTTACTGGTGCAGGTTGCGCACCATATACACCGCCGGGATCTGGTAACTGGCCAGGTTGCCGGCCTGCGGCGGGTCTAGTTCGTCGTGGGCTTCGTAGCCCAGGCGCGACCAGAAGCCGGTGGAATCCTGCACCGACACCAGTGCCGAATAGCGCAGCTGTGCGGTGCCGGCCTGTTGCAGGTTGTGCCGCACCAGTGCCGGGCCGATGCCGCGGCCTGCGGCCCGGCCGGCCACGGCGAGGTCATGCAGGTAGAGGCAATCGGCTTCGCCGTCGGTGCAGAACTCCCCGTCCAGCGGGGTCACTTTGCCCAGGCGCGAGTGGTAGGCGAACAGGTAGGCGCATACGCCCTCGTCATCCTCGGCCACCCACGCCAGCTGTGGAAATGCCGCCAGACGTGAACGGATCACCGCCTCGTCTTCGAGGACCTCGGCGGCATAGGATTCTTCCTGGATCGCCAGGACGGCAGGGATATCGCGCTCCTGCATCGCTCTCAACTGGTACATCACGACTACACTCGGACGCCGCGAGACGCCGCGCGGCTCGGCAAAAAGCCGGCGATCATACGCGAAATGCCGGCGCTCCGCTTGCCGCCGGGCGGCGCATCCGCAGCTCCGCTGCCACCCACAGCCGGACAGTCGCGCCGCGTCCAGGCTCAAGTGAAAGGTTTCAGCTGATTGGTGCAGCGGTGCGACAAGATGACAGGCATAATGGTTAGCCTGCTAACAAGTGGCTGAGGCCTGCGTTGAACGATCACCACCACCCGCTCTACGGCGTCTTGCTGATATTGCTGTCGGGTCTGTTGCTGGCCAGCCATGACGGGCTGGCCAAACACCTCTCGGAAATCTACCCGGTGTTTCTGGTCATCTGGGCTCGTTATGTCGCGCAGACGGTGCTGATGACCGCGCTGTTCGTGCCGCGCATGGGCCAGCGCGTGTTTCGCACCCTGCGGCCGTGGCCACAACTGCTGCGCGGCCTGAGCCTGGTCAGCGTCAGCCTGCTGTTCATCAACGGCCTGCATTTCATCCCGCTGGCCGAAGCCACCGCGGTGATCTTTCTGACCCCGGTGCTGGTAACCATCGCCTCGGCGCTGCTGGGCGAGCGGGTCAGTCGCAGCCAGTGGCTGGCCGTGGCCTTTGGTCTGCTCGGGGTGGTGATCATCGTGCGCCCCGGTTCGGCGCTGTTCACCCCGGCGGTGCTGTTGCCCTTCGGCGCGGCGCTGTCGTTCACCGTATACCAGCTGGTGACCCGGCGTCTGGCCGGCACCGATCACCCGGTGACCAGCAACTACCTGACCAGCCTGGTCGGTTGCGTGACCCTGAGCGTGCTGGTGGTCTTCAACTGGCGCACGCCAACGCTGCACGACGCGCTGCTGATGGGCGCGCTCGGTGGCATGGCGATGCTCGGCCACCTGCTGCTGACCAATGCCTTCCGCTTCGCCAGCGCGGCGACCCTGGCGCCGTTCACCTACGGCCAGATCGTCTTCGCCGGGGTGGTCGGCTATGTCGCCTTCGATCATGCGCCGGATGCCGGGGCGCTGATCGGCATGGCGGTGATCATCGCCAGCGGCCTGTGCATGGCTTATGTGCAGCGCCGCCAGCGGCCGGTCATGGGATAGAACAGCGAATGTGCCATTCGGCCGACCAGGCAGCTTCTCACAATACTGAAATGAAAAGACAGGGCGAATCGACCCTTGCGTGCACCCATGGAGCCTATATGCCGCGACTCTCTCATCACGACCTGCGCCGCAACTTTCGCGAGCTGCTGAACGCCGACCGCTGCTTCCACACCGCCTCGGTGTTCGATCCGATGTCCGCGCGCATCGCCGCCGACCTCGGTTTCGAAGTGGGCATCCTCGGTGGCTCGGTGGCCTCGCTGCAGGTCCTCGCCGCGCCGGACTTCAACCTCATCACCTTGAGCGAATTCGTCGAGCAGGCCACGCGCATCTGCCGCGTCGCCCAGCTGCCGGTATTGGCCGACGCTGACCATGGCTACGGTAATGCGCTGAACGTGATGCGCACCGTTTCCGAACTGGAGCGCGCCGGGATTTCCGCGCTGACCATCGAGGACACCCTGCTGCCGCCCAAATTCGGCCGCCGCTCCACCGATCTCATCGGCATGTTCGAGGCCGTCGGCAAGATACGCGCGGCGCTGGAGGCGCGGGTCGATCCGGAAATGGCCATCATCGGTCGCACCAATGCCGGCGTGATCGGCTTCGAGGAGGTCATCGCCCGCGCCCAGGCCTACGAAAAGGCCGGTGCCGATGCCATCTGCCTGGTCGGCATCGAGGATTTCGATCACCTGGAAAGCATCGCCAGCCAGCTGAGCAAGCCGCTGATGCTGGTCACCTACGGCAACCCCAACCTGCGCGACAACGCGCGGCTGGCGGCGCTCGGCGTGCGCATCGTGGTCAACGGTCACGCGGCCTACTTCGCGGCGATCAAGGCGACCTACGACTGCCTGCGCGAACAACGCCAGGTCGATGCGCTGGACCTGAACGCTTCGCAGCTGTCGGTCAAATACTCCACGGCCGATGAATACGTCGTCTGGGCCGAGGAGTACATGCAGGTCAAGGAATAGCCGCGCTCAGAACAGCTGCCGCTCGGCGCGGAAGGTCAGTAGCCCGTCGCAACGCGGGTTCTGTCCCGAGTAGGCGCTGCAGGCCTGGCCGCTCAGGCTGGAGTCGCTGTAGGACAAGTTCAGCTGCAGGCCCAGCCAGGGCCGCGAGAGGTCGAGTGACCAGTCGCTGAACATGTCCACGCTGCCACCACCGTCGAGATAATGCGGTGTGGCCAGCGCGTGGCTCGAGTACTTCACGCGGACGCCGACGGCGAATGGCGTCACCGTGCCCAGGTCCAGATAGAACGTGCTGTCGGTGCGCCCGGCGGCACTGTTAAGCGCCGCACCGAGGCGGCGATCGCCCAGCGTCAGGCCACCGTAGTATTCGTGTCGATCCCATTCGGGCAGTTCCGGAAAGCTGTAGCGCATCAGGCCGATCTCGTAGCCGAGTTGGTCATGATCGTTCTGCTGTGCGTAGCCGAGATAGGAGTTCACCTCGAGCTGCCTTCCCTCGACCAGGCCGACGCTGGGGGACCACTGCCCGACATATAGCCCGCTGGCATGGGTGAGATCGAGCCCGCCATGGAATGCATTGCCGGTACTCGGTTGCACCAGCCCCTGAGCCATGCTGCGGGCGGGCTCGGTGCCCAGCTTGAGATCGAAGGTGCCCAGATCGCGTTCCAGCACCTGTGGTTCGCTGGCGCAGCCCGCCGCCAAGAGCAGGCTGGTTATGATCGGTAAGATGCGCTTCATGCTGGCTGCCCTGCCGGTTCGCAAATGCCCGAGGCACTGAGCCGTCGGCGTGAACCGAGGCAGGATAGGTGACTGTGCCGCTCGGGTTGCGCCATCCGTCGATTGCCCGGCGTCATTCGATGGGCGGTACCACTCGGGGTGAGCATCCGGCGGCGCAGCGACTCCAACGCAGAACAGCATCGAGCCGATGCGGGAGGTGGAGCATGGCGACAGGTTGGGCAGGTGACGGTGCCGTCCAGGAGCAGATCGACAGCACGGTCGAAGACGCGGTGCAGCGTGCCCGAAGCAAGCTCGCCCGCGGCGAGAGCCTCAAGCATTGCGAGGAGTGCGGCGCGGCCATACCCGAAGCACGGCGCCAGGCAGTGCCCGGCGTCAGGCTGTGCATCAAGTGCCAGGCCGAGCAGGACAAGGAAGACGCCAGGTTCAGTGGCTACAACCGCCGTGGCAGCAAGGACAGCCAGCTGCGCTGATCAGGCGCGCCGCAGCGGCATGCGGAAGGTGAAGGTGGTGCCGGCTTCGGCGCTGGAGGTCACCTGCATGCCGCCGCCATGGGCTTTGGCCACCTGATCGACTATGAACAGCCCGAGTCCAAGCCCGTTGCGCGAGGTGTCGTCTTCCTGGGAATAGGCATGGAACAGTTGTTCGAGCCGCTCTGCCGGGATTGGCGTGCCGCGATTGTGCACCGCCAGCTGGAAATGCTCGTCGACCACCTCGGCCTGCACGATCACCGGACCGGTGCTGGCGCCATGATGCAGGGCATTGGTGACCAGGTTGGCCAGCAGCTGGGCGATCCGGTCCGGATCGCACTCGAACACCGGCAGCTCCGGCAGCTGTTCGAGCAGCACACGGCGTGGATGGGCGGTACGCAACTCGTTGACCACCTGCGAAAGAACAAGGTGCAGGTTGGCCGAGGCCATCCAGTTCAGCGGTATGCCATTGCCCAGCTGGCCGCGGGCGAAATCCATCAGGTCATCGACCAAGCGCGAAGCGCGCTGGCTGGAGGTACGCACATGTTCTGCAAGCTGTTGCGTGCCGCGTTCGGTAGAACGGCGGATCAACAGGTCGCTGGCCGCCTGGATGGAGGCGAGCGGGGTGCGCAGGTCATGGCCGAGCAAGGCGATGAACTGCTCACGCTGATAGCCGGTGAGGCGCTCGTCGGCCAGCGCCGCACGCGTCGCCTGCTGTTGCTCTTCGGCATCGATCTGCAGGGTCAGCAGGCGGGCAAAAGACTCGAACATCGCCCGCGTCGCCGGGCTGGAGAGGTCGCGGGGCTCCGGATCGAGTGCGCAGAGCGTGCCGAAGAAACTGCCGTCGGCGCGCAGCACCGGCACCGAGATATAGCTTTCGAAGCCATACATCTGCGGCGTGTGATGGTTGCGGTAGTCGGGGTCGGCGCTGACCTGGCTGATGATGATCGGCTGGTGCGAGGCGTGGATCTCGCTGCACAGCGTCGTGGTGATGTCCAGCTCGCCGCCGACCTTCAGACCGAACTCGATGCGATCGAGCACGGCGCAGGCGGTCCAGTTCGACTCGGTGACGCGGGCGACCGCAGCGAAGCGCAGGCCGGTGGTTTCGCTGACCACCTGCAGGATGGCCGGGACGGCGCTGATGCGTTGCACGGTAAGCAGGTCGTCGAGGATGGATCGCGCCATCTGCAGGCCCTGAGCGGCGAAAAAAAGGCCGGCCACTTTAACATGGTCGACCTCTTCTGCAGGCTGCGCTCAGCCGAGCGGAGCGGGTTGAGCCGCGCCGCTGAGCGGTGACTGGTTACGCATCAGTCGATCAGAACAGAAAGTAGCGCTGCGCCATCGGCAGCACTTCGGCGGGCTCGCACCAGAGCAGCTGGCCATCGGCGCGCACCTGATAGTTCTGCGGGTCGACCTGGATGTCCGGCGTGTAGTCGTTGTGGATCAGATCCTTCTTCTGCACCGAACGGCAGCCCTTCACCACGCCGATCTTCTTCTTCAGGCCCAGCTGCTCGGGCACGCCGGCCTCGAACGCGGCCTGGCTGATGAAGGTGAAGCTCGACGCGTGCAGCGAACCGCCGTAACTGGCGAACATCGGCCGGTAGTGCACCGGTTGCGGTGTCGGGATCGACGCATTGGCGTCGCCCATCAGGCTCGCGGCAATGGCGCCGCCCTTGAGGATCAGTGTCGGCTTCACGCCGAAGAAGGCCGGGCGCCAGAGCACCAGGTCGGCCCATTTGCCCACTTCGATCGAGCCCACCTCGTGGCTGACGCCGTGGGTGATCGCCGGGTTGATGGTGTACTTGGCGATGTAGCGCTTGGCGCGGAAGTTGTCGTTACCGGCGCCGTCGCCGGGCAGGGCGCCGCGCTGCTTCTTCATCTTGTCGGCGGTCTGCCAGGTGCGGGTGATCACCTCGCCGACGCGGCCCATGGCCTGGCTGTCGGAGCTGATCATGGAGAACGCGCCGAGATCATGCAGGATGTCTTCGGCCGCGATGGTCTCGCGGCGGATGCGGCTCTCGGCGAAGGCTACGTCCTCGGCGATGCTCGGGTCGAGGTGATGGCAGACCATGAGCATGTCCAGGTGCTCGTCGATGGTGTTGCGGGTGAACGGCCGGGTCGGGTTGGTCGAGCTGGGCAGCACGTTGGCGAAGCCGCAGGCCTTGATGATGTCCGGCGCGTGACCGCCACCAGCACCTTCGGTGTGGTAGGTGTGGATGGTGCGGCCCTTGAACGCGCCGAGGGTGGTCTCGACGAAGCCCGATTCGTTCAGCGTGTCGGTATGGATGGCCACCTGTACGTCGTACTGATCGGCGACGCTCAGGCAGTTGTCGATGGCCGCCGGGGTGGTGCCCCAGTCCTCGTGCAGCTTGAGGCCGATGGCGCCGGCCTTGACCTGCTCGATCAGCGGTTCGGGCAGCGAGGCGTTGCCCTTGCCGGTGAAACCGATGTTCATCGGGAAGGCGTCAGCGGCCTTGAGCATCATCGCCATGTGCCAGGGGCCGGGCGTCACCGTGGTGGCGTTGGTGCCGGTAGCAGGGCCGGTGCCGCCGCCGATCATGGTGGTCACGCCGCTCATCAGCGCCTCTTCGATCTGCTGCGGGCAGATGAAGTGGATGTGCGAATCGATGCCGCCGGCGGTGAGGATCATGCCTTCGCCGGCGATCACTTCGGTGCTGGCGCCGATGGCGATGGTCACATCGGGCTGAATGTCAGGGTTGCCGGCCTTGCCGATGGCGGCGATGCGGCCGTCCTTGAGACCCACGTCGGCCTTGACGATGCCCCAGTGGTCGAGGATCAGCGCGTTGGTGATCAGGGTATCGACCACCTCGGCGGCGCACAGCTGGCTCTGGCCCATGCCGTCGCGGATCACCTTGCCGCCGCCGAACTTCACCTCTTCGCCATAGGTGGTGAAGTCTTTTTCGACTTCGATCCACAGGTCGGTGTCGGCCAGGCGCACCTTGTCGCCAACGGTGGGGCCGAACATGTCGGCGTAGGCTTGGCGGGAAATCTTCATTGCATCTCATCCTGTCCGTAGGGTGGACAACGCGAAGCTTGTCCACCGGCAATCTGGGTGGTGGAAAAGCCTTCGGCGTTTTCCACCCTACGAAGCTTGCTTGTCGCTTGCGGCTGCGCTCTAGAGCGCTCCCATTACCCGCCCGGCAAAGCCGAACACCCGGCGCTCGCCGGCCAGCTCGACCAGCTCCACCTCGCGGCTCTGGCCCGGTTCGAAGCGCACCGCGGTGCCGGCCGGGATGTTCAGGCGCATGCCGCGCGAGGCGGCGCGGTCGAAGGTGAGCGCGTCGTTGGTTTCGAAGAAGTGGTAGTGCGAGCCGACCTGGATCGGCCGATCGCCGCTGTTGGCCACATTGAGCGTGACGGTGCGGCGGCCGGCGTTGAGCTCGATGTCGCCGTCCTGGATCTGGTATTCGCCGGGAATCATGGATTGGAGCTCCTGTTCAGGGTCAGTTGCATCATGGTCAGGTCCAGCCAGCGGCCGAACTTGCAGCCGACCTGGCGCATCTGGCCGACATGGATGAAGCCCAGTTGCTGGTGCATATGCACCGAGGCACGGTTCTCGCTTTCGATGAAGGCGACCATGACGTGCTTTTCTAGCTGCCGGGCGCGCTCGATCAGTACCTTCATCAGGCTGCGGCCGATGCCGCTGCCGCGGTGGTCGGGGCTCACGTACACCGAGTTCTCCACGGTATGACGAAAGCCGTCGTGGGGGCGCCAGGGGCCGAACGAGGCATAGCCGGCCACCTGGCCCTGCTCGTTGATGGCAACCAGCACCGGGTAACCCTGCGCGTGGCGCTCGGCCAGCCAGGCCTGGCGGTTGGCAAGGTCGACCGTGTGGTCGTTCCAGATCGCCGTGCTGTTCTGCACCGCGTCGTTGTAGATCTGCAGGATGCCTTCGAGGTCGGTGTCCAGGGCGTCGCGTATCTGCACGTTGGTTTCCTTCAAGAACGGTTCAGGTCGTGGGCAGTAGACATTGACCGATATTTCAGGCGATTGGTTGATGCACCGTGACCAGCTTGGTGCCGTCCGGGAAGGTCGCCTCGACCTGGATCTCCGGAATCATCTCCGGCACGCCTTCCATCACCTGCTCGCGGCTGAGCAGGGTGGTGCCGTAGTGCATCAGCTCGGCGACCGTCTGGCCGTCGCGCGCGCCTTCGAGCAGCGCGGCGGAGATGTAGGCCATGGCCTCCGGGTAGTTGAGCTTCACACCGCGGGCCAGCCGGCGCTCGGCCACCAGGCCGGCGGTGAAGATCAGCAGCTTGTCCTTCTCTCTTGGTGACAGATCCATAACCGCTCCAGTCGTAGGGTGGATGTCGCTCTTCGTATCCACCGGCCGGTGGTCGAGACCACGCAGCGTTGTTCAGGGCGACGTGCACGCAGGCGCGCCGGCGTAAGGAGGGCAGCGGCGCAGCCGTGCCCACCGATCATTCAGGTACTCCAGATTCGCGGCGGTACCGCTTCTCGGCCCAGCAGTTCGGGGCGCAACAGCCGCCACAGGTCGATCAGCCAGGCGCGGGCGTGCAGCGCCTCGTCGGCCAGGCAGCGCGCCACGATGAGCCCCGGCAGTTGCGTCAGGTCACCGCGCACGCGGCTGGGCAGTTCACGGCAGCGTTCCAGCAGGTCCGCGTCGAGCTCGCCGCTGGCGATGAGGGTCGCGAACACCGAACGCCCGTCCAGGCCGATCGGCGAATCCAGCAGGCCGTCGGCGCCGGCGATGCGCTGGCGCTCGTGCCAGATCAGCCGGTCGTCGCGACGGATATCCAGGCGCGCCTGGAAATGCCCGGCGTCGAAGCGCTCGCCCGCGGCCGGCCGGCCGAGGGCAACCATGTCCCAGTAGAACAGCCGCGCATCGCCTTCCAGCTCGATGACCGTGCTCAGCTCGGCCTGCGCTGCGGAATAGACAATGGTCTCCTGCGGCAGCCATTCCAGCGTGGCACCGGTTTGGACGCGCAGGCGCAGGTCCTGAAAGGCCGGGCTGGCGGCGCGATACCACTTGGCTGCACCGGGGCTGGTCAGCTGCGCCCAGGCACCGGCTGCAACCGAGGCGCTGATATCCAGCCGATCGCCACCGGCAATGCCGCCCGGTGGGTGCACGATGATGTGCTGACAGACCTCCGGCCCCTCGGGATAGAGATGCTTCTGCACCCGCAACGGCCCCGTGTGGCGACGCAGTACCGGCCGTGTTGCGCCGGCGCACGGCGCATAACCGAGCTCCAGCTCGGCATGCCAATGGGGGGTGAACAGCGGTGCAGGGGCGTTCATGGGTGCAGGCTTTTCGATCTGTCGGTCAGGAAAGCAGAGCAATCGCCATGCCCGTTATGCGCTGCATTGGTGCGCGGCCTGACAGATCGGCGCTATGGCGTTTTTTCGACGTGGATTCGCATCTTGGGCAGCGTCTCAGGTTGTTCTTTTTGTGCATCGGGCTGGTGCGTCGAGCGATAAATGCGCTGTTGTGGTGCGCTGGCCGGTCAGATCGCGACCAGCCCACGTACGCCTTCGGCTTCCATGGTTTCGCCGCGACCCTGCTGGATGATCTCGCCGCGGCTCATCACCAGGTACTGGTCGGCCAGTTCGGCGGCGAAGTCGTAGAACTGCTCCACCAGGAGGATCGCCATGTCGCCGCGGGCCGCGAGTTTCTTGATCACCGCGCCGATCTCCTTGATCACCGAGGGCTGGATGCCTTCGGTGGGTTCGTCGAGGATCAACAGGCGCGGCTTGCTCGCCAGCGCGCGGCCGATGGCGAGCTGCTGTTGCTGGCCGCCGGAGAGGTCGCCGCCGCGACGGTGCTTCATTTCCTGCAAAACCGGGAACAGCTCGTAGATGAACCCGGGGACTTCCTTGGCTTCCCTGGCACTGAAGCGGGACAGGCCCATCAGCAGGTTTTCCTCGACGGTCAGGCGGCCGAAGATCTCGCGCCCCTGCGGCACGTAGGCGATGCCGGCGTGCACACGCTGGTGCGGCTTGAAGCCGGTGATCGGCTTGCCCTCCCAGTTCACCGCGCCTTCCTTGGCCGGGATCAGGCCCATCAGGCACTTGAGCAGGGTGGTCTTGCCGACGCCGTTGCGTCCGAGCAGGCAGGTAACTTCGCCGACCTTCGCCTCGAACGAGAGGCCGCGCAGGATATGGCTGCCGCCGTAGTACTGGTGCAGTTGCTGGACTTGCAGCATGTCGATGTCCTTGTTCGTATGTCCGCGTGGAAAAGGCTTTGCCGTTTTCCACCCTACGTTCGGCGGGCGTAGGGTGGATGGCCGAAGCCATCCACCTTTTTGCTCAACGCCCCAGATACACCTCGATCACCCGCTCGTCCGCCTGCACCTGTTGCAGCGAACCCTCGGCCAGCACCTGGCCCTGATGCAGCACGGTGACGTGGTCGGCGATGGTTTCGACGAAGCCCATGTCGTGCTCGACCACCATCAGCGAATGCTTGCGCGCCAAGGACTTGAACAGCTCGGCGGTGAATTCGGTCTCGGCATCGGTCATGCCGGCCACCGGTTCGTCGAGCAGCAAGAGCTGCGGCGACTGCATCAGCAGCATGCCGATCTCGAGGAACTGCTTCTGCCCGTGGGACAGCAGCCCGGCCGGGCGATGACGCGACTGGCCGAGGCGGATGGTCTCCAGCACTTCGTCGATGCGGTCCTTCTGCTCGCCGTTGAGCTTGGCTCTCAAACTCGCCCATACCGACTTGTCGGTCTTCTGCGCCAGCTCCAGGTTCTCGAACACCGAAAGCGCCTCGAACACCGTGGGCTTCTGGAACTTGCGACCGATGCCGGCCTGGGCGATGTCCACCTCGCTCATGCGGGTAAGGTCCAGGGTTTCGCCGAACCAGGCGCTGCCGCTGGTGGGGCGCGTCTTGCCGGTGATCACGTCCATCATGGTGGTCTTGCCGGCGCCGTTGGGGCCGATGATGCAGCGCAGCTCGCCGACGCCGATGTACAGGCTGAGATCCGTCAGCGCCTTGAAGCCGTCGAAGCTGACGTTGATGTCTTCCAGGCTGAGGATGGTGCCGTGGCGTACGTCCAGGCCCTTCTCGGCGACCCGGCCGAGGCCGATGGCATCGCGGGTCAGGCCGCCCCCGGTGGGGTCGAAGCCGTCGATGACGGCGCTGCAGGGTACGGTTTTCATTCTTCGCCCCTCCGCTTGATGAGGCCGATGACGCCCTTGGGCAGGTACAAGGTGACGACGATGAACAGCGCACCGAGGGCGAACAGCCAGTATTCGGGGAAGGCCACGGTGAACCAGCTCTTCATGCCGTTGACGAGGCCGGCGCCGAGTAGCGGGCCGATCAGCGTGCCGCGCCCGCCGAGGGCGACCCAGACGGCGGCCTCGATGGATTGCGTCGGTGCCATCTCGCTGGGGTTGATGATGCCGACTTGCGGCACGTAGAGCGCACCGGCCAGGCCGCAGAGCACCGCCGACAGGGTCCAGATGAACAGCTTGTAGCCGCGCGGGTCGTAGCCGCAGAACATCAGCCGGTTCTCGGCATCGCGCAGGGCGGTGAGCACCCGGCCGAACTTGCTACGCGCCAGGCGAAAGCCCAGGTACAGGCTGCTGGCCAGGAGCGCCACGGTGGCGAGGAACAGCGTGGCGCGGGTCGCCGGCGCCGAGATCGAGAAACCGAGGATGGTCTTGAAATCGGTGAAGCCGTTGTTGCCGCCGAAGCCGGTCTCGTTGCGGAAGAACAGGAGCATGCCGGCGAAGGTCAGCGCCTGGGTCATGATCGAGAAGTACACGCCCTTGATCCGCGAGCGGAAGGCGAAGAAGCCGAAGACGAAGGCCAGCACGCCGGGCACCAGCACCACCAGGCACATGGCCCAGAGGAAGCTCGACGTGCCATACCAGTACCAGGGCAGCTCGTTCCAGGCGAGGAAGCTCATGAATGCCGGCAGGCCGTCACCGGCGCTCTGGCGCATCAGGTACATGCCCATGGCGTAACCGCCGAGGGCGAAGAACAGGCCGTGGCCGAGGGACAAGAGCCCCGCGTAACCCCAGACCAGATCCAGCGCCAGGGCGACGATGGCGTAGCAGAGGATCTTGCCTACCAGTGTCAGGGTGTAGGCCGAAACGTGCAGGGCATGCTCGGCCGGAAGGAGGTGCAGCAGCGGCATGGCGACGAGGACGGCCAGCGCCAGACCGAGGGCGATGACCGTGGCTTTCGGCCCGGCTTTCTGTGCGGCGGTGAGGGTAAGTGGTTGGTTCAATCGATGACCCTCCCCTTGAGAGCGAAGAGCCCCTGCGGACGCTTCTGGATGAAGAGGATGATCAGCGCGAGGATGAGGATCTTGCCCAGCACGGCGCCGATCTGCGGTTCGAGGATCTTGTTGGCGATGCCGAGGCCGAAGGCGGCGAAGATGCTGCCGGCCAGCTGACCGACACCGCCGAGCACCACCACCAGGAAGGAATCGATGATGTAGCTCTGGCCGAGGTCCGGGCCGACGTTGCCGATCTGGCTCAGGGCCACGCCGCCGAGCCCGGCGATGCCGGAGCCCAGCCCGAAGGCCATCATGTCGATGCGTCCGGTGGGTACCCCGCAGCAGGCGGCCATGTTGCGGTTCTGCGTTACCGCGCGCACGTTCAGGCCCAGGCGCGTCTTGTTCAGCAAGAGCCAGGTCAGGAGCACCACGAACAGCGCGAAGCCGATGATCACCATGCGGTTGTACGGCAGCACCAGGTTCGGCAGCACCTGCAGGCCACCGGAGAGCCAGGCGGGGTTGGCGACCTCGACGTTCTGTGCGCCGAACAGAACGCGCACCAGCTGGATCAGGATCAGGCTGATGCCCCAGGTCGCGAGCAGGGTTTCCAGCGGGCGACCGTAGAGGTGGCGGATCACGGTGCGCTCGAGTGCCATGCCGACGGCGGCGGTGACAAAGAAGGCCACCGGCAACGCCACCAGTGGGTAAAAGGCGAGGGCGTCAGGGGCGAGCCGCGCCATCAGCACCTGCACCATGTAGGTGGTATAGGCCCCGAGCATGAGCATCTCGCCGTGGGCCATGTTGATCACCCCGAGCAGGCCGAAGGTGATCGCCAGGCCGAGGGCGGCGAGCAGCAGGATCGAGCCCAGCGAAAGGCCGCTGAAGGCCTGGCCGAGCAGCTCGCCGATCAGGAGCTTGCGCTTGACCTGGGCCAGGCTGGTTTCCGCTGCCTTGCGCACGTTGGCGTCGGTTTCCGCCTCGTCGGCCAGCAGGTTCTCCAGGCGCACCCGGGCCATGGGCGCGCCGGTTTCGCCGAGCAGGCGCACGGCGGCGAGGCGTACTGCGGGGTCGCTCGCGGTCAGCTGCAGGTTGGCGAGGGTGAGGGTAAGGGCTTCGCGTACGGCCGGATCGTCCTCGGCTTCGAGACGCTGTTGCAGCAGTGGCAATTGCTCCGGCTTGCCGCTGCGCTGCAGGCGCTTGGCCGCAGCGAGGCGCTGCGCGGGGTCTTCGGCGAACAGCTGGTGGCTGGCCAGGGCGGTGTTGAGCAGGCCGCGCAGGCGGTTGTTCAGGCGCAGCTTCTTCGGCGTGCCGACGGGTTCGGCGTCGCCTTCGAGGGCACGGTAGGCGCCGTTCTCCTCGATAAAGGGGGTCTTGTTCTTGTCGATCACCACGCGGCTGGCGCGCAGCGCTTCGATCAGTGCCAGGCGTTCGGGAACAGGCGCGATGGCCCATGTTTCAAGCAGCTTGGCCTGTTTGGCCGGGCTCGCCTTGGCGTAGTCGGCCGCTTCTCCGGCGTGCACTGCCCAGGGCAGGGCGAGCAGGAGCAGCAGCAATAATCGGTGCAGGGCAGTGTTCATCTGTGCATTCCCCAGGGGAGGTCGCGGGCTCTCTTAATGGAGCTAGTGACGGCCGGCAGGCGGATGAGAAAAGCGACATTCATCCGCCGCTACAGCGTCGAAGGTGGCCTGTTTGTAGGGTGGGCTTCAGCCCACCGAGGGCTGATGGTGGGCTGAAGCCCACCCTACGAATGCAGGGCCATACGGCAGTGCTCGTCAGATGGATGGCGCTTCATCCACCACAACGGCGTCGATCAGTTCGACTTCACCGCGTAGTCCGGCTTCTTGTCGTTGCCTGGGATGTACGGGCTCCACGGCTGCGCGCGGACCGGGCTTTCGGTTTCCCAGACCACCGAGAACTGGCCGTCCTCCTGGACCTCGCCGATCATCACCGGCTTGTGCAGGTGATGGTTCTTCTCGTCCATGGTCAGGGTGTAGCCGCTCGGCGCCTCGAAGGTCTGGCCAGCGAGGGCGTCGCGCACCTTGCCGACGTCGGTGGTGCCGGCTTTCTCGACCGCCTGCGCCCACATGTGGATACCGACGTAGGTGGCTTCCATCGGGTCGTTGGTCACCGCCTTGTCGGCGCCCGGCAGGTTCTGGGCCTTGGCGTAGGCCTTCCACTTGCTGACGAAGGCTTCGTTGACCGGATTCTCAACCGACTGGAAGTAGTTCCAGGCGGCCAGGTGGCCAACGAGCGGCTTGGTGTCGATGCCGCGCAGCTCTTCTTCGCCGACCGAGAAGGCCACGACCGGAACGTCAGTGGCTTCCAGGCCCTGGTTGGCCAGCTCCTTGTAGAAGGGCACGTTGGAGTCGCCGTTGATGGTCGACACCACGGCAGTCTTGCCGCCGGCGGAGAACTTCTTGATGTTGGCGACGATGGTCTGGTAATCGCTGTGACCGAACGGCGTGTAGACCTCTTCGATGTTCGATTCCGGCACGCCCTTGCTGACCAGGAAGGCGCGCAGGATCTTGTTGGTGGTGCGCGGGTAGACGTAGTCGGTGCCGAGCAGGAAGAAGCGCTCGGCGCCGCCGCCGTCTTCGCTCATCAGGTACTCAACGGCCGGGATGGCCTGCTGGTTTGGCGCGGCGCCGGTGTAGAAGACGTTCGGCGACAGCTCTTCGCCCTCGTACTGCACTGGGTAGAACAGCAGGCCGTCGAGCTCCTCATAGACCGGCAGTACCGACTTGCGCGATACCGAGGTCCAGCAACCGAAGGTCACCGCCACCTTGTCCTGGGTCAGCAGCTGACGGCCTTTCTCGGCGAACAGCGGCCAGTTGGAAGCCGGGTCGACCACCACCGGCTCGAGCTGCTTGCCGAGCACGCCGCCCTTGGCGTTGATCTCATCGATGGTCATCAGCGCCATGTCCTTGAGCGATGTCTCGGAGATGGCCATGGTGCCGGACAGCGAATGCAGGATGCCGACCTTGATGGTCTCTGCGGCCTGCAAGGTGAAGGGGAACAGGCCGCTGAGCATCAGGGCACTGGCGGCGAGGGTGGTCTTGATCAGAGGACGGCGTTTCATTGTGGGGCTCCTTGGCTGTCCGTGCGCAACTGTGGGCTGAAAACATCGGAACGCCAGGAGCAATGGCAGCATCCGTGCCAAATGGCGCAAAGCCTTCTGCGACGCAGCTTTGCGCCGATCCGGGGGCGATCGGGCAGCTTTCTAGGTGAGCCATGCTGGTGCATGCGAAGGCCGGTGGTGCACCGCGGGAGCCCGCTTTGCCCGATTTCAGTGCCGTGCATCGGAGCTCCGCTACTTGCGGCTGCCGGGCGTCACTTCTAGCATGGCCGGCCCGCATCGAGACCCGTCGCCATGCCTCGCCCACCGCGTTCTCCATCCTCGCGATCACCTGCACGAACCGCACGCCCATCCGCGCCGCGGCGCGTGGCCAAGGCTCCGCCGGCCGAGCCACGCCTGTTGTTGTTGAACAAGCCGTTCGATGTACTGACGCAATTCAACGATGCCGATGGCCGCGCGACGCTGAAGGATTACGTGCAGGTGCCGGGCGTCTACCCCGCCGGCCGACTGGATCGCGACAGCGAGGGGCTGCTGCTCTTGACCAACGACGGTCAGTTGCAGGCGCGCATCGCCGACCCGAAGCACAAGCTGCCCAAGACCTACTGGGTGCAGGTGGAAGGTGAGGTGGACGAGACACAGCTGGAGCGGCTGCGTCAGGGCGTCGAGCTGAACGACGGCCTGACCCTGCCCGCCGAAGCGCGGCAGCTGGACGAGCCCGAGCTATGGCCACGCAACCCGCCGGTGCGCTTTCGCAAGAGCGTGCCGACCAGCTGGCTGGAATTGGTGATTCGCGAGGGGCGTAATCGCCAGGTCAGACGCATGACGGCGGCGGTCGGGTTGCCGACCCTGCGTCTGGTACGGGTGCGCATCGGGCCGTGGGCGCTCGATGGCCTGCAGCCGGGTGAGTGGCGGGAGGTGCCGGCGCAGCTGTAGCGCGCCGGCCGGTGCCTCAACTCAGTGCGGGATGCCCTGAGTCACTTCGATGACGTAACCGATGACCGGCTTGGCGAGAAAGGCGAACAGACACAGACCCAGGCCTAGGAAGAGGATGGCGGTGCCGAGGCGACCGGCCTTCGACTTCTTGGCCAGGTCCCAGATGATGAACGCCATGAAGGCCATCAGCCCGCCGACGAGCACGATCATCATCCACTTTTCGAAAACTTCGGGCTCCACAGGGATCTCCTGAGTGACTTCGACGAATGCGCCCGTGGCAGGCCGGGCGCGAAAGCGGCGCAGTATACGCCGCCAGCGAGTGGCGGGTGTGCCACCGCTGGTTGGACGGTCGAGCTCGGAAAGCGTTCGGATCGCGCCGACCGGGCGCCGGTGCGGCGAAATGTCTCACCGGTATTCAGTAGGCCGCCTTGATCACGTCGATGCCCTTGTTCAAGACCATGTGCCAGGCCTTCAGGTCCTGTTGCTGCAGTTCGCCATCGTGCTGGCGGATGGTCTTGAGCAGCGCGTCGATCCATAGGTCATAGAGCTCCGGGCGGATGTCCAGGCGTGCCCGCGAATGGCTCTCGCCCAGCGCGCGAAGCTTGGTGTCCGGCATGCCTCGGGCGAACAGCACCAGATTGAGAATGCCGGCGCGTAGCAGCTGCTTTTGCGCGGTCATGTCGGTGCGGGCGAACTTCTCCCGTATCGCCGGCGAGCTGGCGAGGAAAGTCACGTAGAAATCATCGAAGAAGCTGGGGCTCGCGCAGCAGCGGCCATAGCTCTGCATGACGCGGTTGGTGTCGTTCATGGGGCGTCCCTTGCACGAAGGATCTGGAACGGCGCCTGCATGGGGCGTCGCATTCGGCAGTCCGGCTCGCCCAGGCGGGCCGGAAAACAAGGGCGCGGATTATAGGCAGTAACCCTGCGAAAAGTAGGGTGCAAGCTGTGCGCTGCGTCTCAGCTGCGCAAATGCTCCAGCGGCAGCTCGGTACTCGACGCCACCTGACGCAGGACGAAGCTGGAACGCACGCTGGAAACGCCTTCGATACGCGTCAGCGTGCCGAGCAGGAACTGCTGGTAGTGGTCCATGTCGGGCACGACTACCTTGAGCTGGTAGTCGGCATCCATGCCGGTGACCAGGCTGCATTCCAGCACCTCCGGGCAGCGTCCGATCACCCCCTCGAAATGCTCGAAGCGCTCCGGAGTGTGCCGGTCCATGCCGATCAGCACGTAGGCGGTCAGCGTCAGACCGAGCTTCTTGCGGTCGAGCAGGGCGACCTGGCGCGCGATATAGCCATCGTCTTCCAGCTGCTTGACGCGGCGCGAGCAGGGCGAGGGCGACAGACCGATGCGTTCGGCCAGCTCCTGATTGGAGATTCGGGCGTCGTGCTGCAATTCGGCGAGAATGCGCAGGTCGTAGCGATCGAGTTTGCTCATGGAGAGATGCCTTTGGGATCGGGTTGCGCGTGATGATGAATCCATGGCTATTGATTGCGCAAGTGACGCTGTGATCAGCAATCTTCGCAATCCGGTGCCGGTCGGGGCGGCGTAAGCTTTATCTCAACTTCAGCCCCCGGCAGAACGACCACGGCACGCGATCCCCGCTGCGGTCACCGAAAGTCTTACCGAGACCGACGGTCCGGGCCTCCGGCGCTCACGAGGCACCGTGCGAAGCAGCCGTTACCATCGGCCAGACGAATCGAAGAGACCACGCCCAGGCGTGGTCTTTTTCGTTGTGGGCGTTGTGGTGGTAGAACTGCTTACCGCTTAGGCGGCGCTACCTCAAGCGGGTCGGCATGCACCAGCACCTCCGCATTCGGATAGCGATCGTGAATCGCGTTCTCAACCGCCACGCACAGATCATGTGCCTGTGACAGCGGCAGGTCCCCGGGTAGCTCCAGATGCAACTGCACGAACCAGCGCGTGCCGGAAACCCGTGTGCGGAAATCGTGGCAGCCATGCACGCCGGGCACTTCGCAGACCAGTTGCTGCATCTGCTCGCTGATTTCTGGCGACAGCTCGGTATCCATCAGCACGGCACCGGCTTCGCGGACGATGCTGATCGCGCTCCAGAAGATGTACAGGGCGATAGTGATGCCGAACAGCGCGTCCACTCGCTCCCAACCAAAGCTGGCCAGCACCAGCGCGAGCAGGATGCTGGTATTCAGCAAGAGATCGGAGCGGTAGTGCAACGAATCGGCGCGGATGGCGGTGGAGCCGGTGAGCTTGACCACGTGGTGCTGGTAGGTCAGCAGCACGGCGGTCATCACCAGTGAGAAGATCATCACCGCGATGCCTACGCCCTGCGCGCCCAACGGTTGCGGGTGCAGCAGGCGGTCGACGCCTTGCACGCCGACGAGGATCGCGCTGACACAGATGAATGCCGCCTGGCCCAGCCCGGCCAGGGCCTCGGCCTTGCCATGGCCGTAGCGATGATCGTCGTCGGCCGGGCGCAGCGAGTAGTGCACCGCCAGCAAGTTGAGCAGCGACGCGGCGCCGTCCAGTAGCGAGTCGGTGAGGCCCGCCAGCAGGCTCACCGAGCCGCTCAGCCACCAGGCCACCGCCTTGCTCAGCGCCAGCAGGATGGCCGTCGCCAGGGCCGCAGCGGTGGCCCGGCGCATGAGCCGGGCGTGGTCGCGATTGATGCTCATCGGCGCCGGCTATCCCCCGTGCGCATCAGGCGGCCGGGCGCAGGCCGAAAGCGGCCAGCTGCTCGACGCTGCCGTTGTGCTGGATCAGTCGTGGGTCGTCCAGCGGCAGGCTGCGGCCGGTTTCCGCCTCGATGATGGCTTTCAGACGAGCCTGATCGATCACGCCGTCGGCACCAATGGCTTCCTGCAGTTTCTCCGGCGCAACGGAGTACTGGTCGTCGGGCAGGTAGATCGCGCCAGTGGCGAAGTCGATGCCGAAAGCAATTAGGCCAGGGAGGAGGTAAAAGATCAGGCCGACTGCATTCAGAGCCGCAATCGCCGGGTCGATGCGGCCTTCGATCTGCCCGCGGCGATCGGGATAGAACAGCGTGCCGCAGGCGGTCAGTTGGGTGAACAGGGAAGCGGCCAGCACGCCGCCGATGATTCGGTTACGGGTACGCATAAAGACCTCCGGGAAAAGTGGCGCAACTATACAAGGGCTGGATGATGTTTTCTCGACATCAGACCGCCCGGGTCGCGCGGCTGTTCGCAAAAAGTCGCCGGTCCGCTATCGATGCGACCGCCTCGATATAATCGGCCACCGCAATCGGAGCCGACATGATCAGCCTACCCATCGACGAAGCCTTGCCGGCGTTGCGCCAGGCTCTGCAACAGCGCGACGAAGCCGTGCTCGAGGCGCCGCCTGGCGCCGGCAAGACCACCCGCGTGCCGCTGGCGCTGCTCGGCGAAGCCTGGCTGGCCGGGCAGACCATCATCATGCTCGAACCCCGCCGGCTGGCCGCCCGCGCCGCTGCCGAGCGCCTGGCCAGCGAGCTCGGCGAGCGGGTCGGCGAGACGGTGGGCTATCGCATCCGCCTGGACAGCAAGGTCGGGCCGAGCACGCGCATCGAGGTGGTCACCGAGGGCATCCTTGCGCGCCGCCTGCAGGACGACCCGGCACTGGAAGGCGTCGGGCTGGTGATCTTCGACGAATTCCACGAGCGCAGCCTGGATGCCGATCTGGCCCTGGCGCTGACGCTCAATGCGCGTCAGCTGCTCCGCGACGAGCCGCTCAAGCTCCTGCTGATGTCGGCGACGCTGGAGGGCCAGCGCCTGTCGGCGTTGCTCGACGAGGCACCGGTGGTGCGCAGCGAGGGGCGCATGCACCCGGTGGAGCAGCGCTGGGGCCGCCCGCTGGCGCCGGGCGAGCGCATCGAGCCGCGGGTGGTGCAGACGGTGCTGCAGGCGCTGCAGGACGAGCGCGGCAGCGTGCTGGTGTTCCTGCCCGGGCAGGTGGAGATCCGTCGGGTGAACGAGGCGCTGGCCGAACAGCTGGAGGGGCGCGGCGACATCCTGCTCTGCCCGCTGCATGGCGAACTGGAGCTGGCCCAGCAGCGTGCGGCCATCGAGCCGGCACCGGCGGGCCTGCGCAAGGTGGTGCTGGCGACCAATATCGCCGAGACCAGCCTGACCATCGAAGGCGTGCGCGTGGTGGTGGACGCCGGGCTGGCGCGGGTGCCGCGCTTCGATCCCGGCAGTGGCATGACCCGCCTGGAAACCCGGCGCATCTCGCGTGCCTCGGCCACGCAACGGGCGGGGCGGGCCGGGCGGCTGGAGCCGGGTGTCTGCTACCGGCTGTGGTCGGAGGAGCAGCACGGGCAGCTGGCGGCCTACGGTGAGGCGGAAATCCTCCAGGCGGATCTTGCCGGCGTCGCGCTGCAGCTGGCGCGCTGGGGTGTCGAGCCCGACGAGCTGGCCTGGCTCGATCGCCCGCCGATTGCGGCCTACGGCCAGGCGCAGACGCTGCTGGAGCGCCTCGGTGCTCTGCAGCGCAGCGAGCACGGCGGCTGGCAGCTGACCCGTCACGGCCAGGCGATGGCCGAGCTGCCGGCGCATCCGCGCCTGGCGCATATGCTGCTGCGCGGGCAGGCGTTGGGCGTGGCTGCGTTGGCTGCCGACGTGGCGGCGCTGCTGGTCGAGCGTGACATTCAACCCGGCGGGCAGCGCGGCGGCGGAGCCGATCTCGCCCTGCGCCTGCATCAGTTGCAGGATGGTCGTGGTGCTGGGGTACAGCGCGTCCGGCAAATGGCCCGGCAGTTTCGCAGCTTGCTGCGCGGTGCCGCGGCGGCGCCGGCTGCTCAACTCGATGAGCAACACGCCCTGGCCGCACTGCTGGCCTTCGCCTATCCGGACCGGGTGGCCCGACAGCGCCGTGAGGGCGGCGGTGGCTATCGGCTGGCCAACGGCCGCGCGGCGCAGTTCGGCGAGCCGGACCAGTTGATGAAGGAGCCTTGGCTGGTGATCGCCGAACTGGGCGGTCATCAGGGCCAGCGCGAGGAGCGCATCTATCGCGCCGTGGCGCTGGACCCGGCCTTGTTCGAGAGCGCGCTGGCCGAGCAGGTCGCCGTGCGCGACGAGCTGGAATGGGACGAGCGCGAGGGCGTGCTGCGTGCCGAGCGGCAGCGGCGGGTCGGCGAGCTGGTGCTCGGTCGTGAACCGCTGCCGACGCTGGATGAAGCGGCACGCGGCAAGGCACTGCTCGCCCTGGTGCGGCGCAAGGGGCTGGAACTGCTGGCCTGGACGCCGGAGCTGCGCCAGTGGCAGGCGCGCATCGGCCTGCTGCGTCAGCTCGATCTGGCTGCGGGTGGCGTCAGTGACTGGCCGGACGTCAGCGACACTGCGCTGCTGGCACGCCTGGAGGACTGGCTGCTGCCCTATCTCGGCAAGGTCACCCGGCTGGCGCACTTCGCCCAGCTCGATCTCGCCGCGATGCTCGCCACCCTGCTGCCCTGGCCGCTGCCGCAGCGCCTCGAGGAGCAGGCACCGGTGGCCGTCACTGTTCCCTCCGGCTCGCGCATCAGGCTGGACTACAGTGAGCAGCCGCCGGTGCTGGCGGTGCGCCTGCAGGAGCTGTTCGGCCTGGCCGATACCCCGCGTATCGCCGGCGGCCGGCAGGTCGTCAAGCTGCACCTGCTGTCGCCAGCGCGCCGGCCGGTACAGGTCACCCAGGACCTGGCGAGCTTCTGGGCCAATACCTATGCCGAGGTGAAGAAGGATCTGAAGGGGCGCTACCCCAAGCACTACTGGCCGGACGATCCGCTGATCGCCGAGCCCACCGCCCGGGCCAAGCCCCGCGGGCAGTGAGGCTCAGTCGGAGGGCAGGCTGAGGTCTTCGCCGGCCTGTTGCAGCGTTTCGTAGGCCTGGTCCAGTGCATCGACGATGGTTTCGGCGTCGTGCGCGTGGCGCGAAACGATGAAGTGGATCGGCACCTGGGTCAGGCGCAGGTAGGGCAGTTCTTCCATCTGCAGCCGCTGCCGGGCCTGCTCCACGGGAATCTGATAGTCCAGCAGATAGTCGCCACGCTTGCGCCGCAGCATTTCCAGCGCCGAAAGGTGGTTGCTGGTGCGCAGCAGACGCAGATCGAGCGCCGGGTTCTCGAGCATCGTGTTGACGTTCGGCCAGTAGCTGTAGCCGCCGATCAGGATCAGCGACTTGCCGGCCAGATCCTCGGGAATGCGCGGCGCCGGTGTGCCCGCACGGTGGTACAGGTTGAGGTTGATCTGACTGAGGGTATGCCGCCCCTCCAGGGTATGCGTGGTGAGCTCAGGCTTGCCCCGGGCACCTGGCCAGACGTCGATACTGCCGTTTTCCAGTGCCGCATACAGGCGCGCACTGGGCAGCAGTCGGAAGCGTGCCTCATAGCCGGCCTGGCGCGCCACGCGGCGGGTCAGCTCGGCCAGCTCGCCACGCGCCGTGCCGTGGGCGTCGGTATAGATGGCAGGCGCGAATTCGTAATAGCCGATATTGAGGACTCGCGGCGAAACGGAATCTGCCATCGCCCCGGCAGACAGGCTGCAGAGCAGGGCCACGCCAAATTGGAGGAATGCTTTCAAAGGATCGATCACTGGCTTGCGCTGTTCCGGCAAGCATGCGCAGGCGTTGCGCTGTTGTCCATGAGGCATCTTGCGGCGGCGTGAGGTACGTCTGCTTATCTCGACCTATGCTCAAGGCAAGGCGCGATGTCGCGGGCGAGGAGTAAAGATATGCAGCGCAAGGTGTTCGATCGCAAGGTGTTCAACCGCAAGCTGGTGCTGATCACCGGTGGCTGTGCCGGAATCGGCCGTGCCCTGGCGGTGCGTATGGCCCAGGCCGGCGCGCGGCTGGTGATCTTCGATCTGCATCAGGATGCGCTGGATGGCCTGGTGCAGCACCTGGCCGATCACCACAACGCCGAGGCGCTGGGGCTGTGCTGCGACGTCAGCGATGCCGAGGCGGTGCAGCGCGCGGTGACGCTGGTGATTGAGCGCTATGGCGGCATCGATGTGCTGGTCAACAATGCCGGCATCACCCATCGCAGCCCGGTGGCCAATACCAGCCTGGCGGTGTTCCAGCGGGTGATGGCGGTGAATTTCTACGGCGCGCTGCATTGCACCCAGGCGGCACTGCCCAGCCTGATCGCCCGGGACGGGCAGATCATCGTGCTCAGCTCGCTTTCGCAGTATGCCCCGGTGCCCAACCGCGCCGCCTACAACGCCAGCAAACACGCGCTGCACGGGCTGTTCGAGACGCTGCGCGGCGAGCTGAGCGATACCGGGGTGCATGTGATGCTGGTCTGCCCCGGTTACACCGCTACCGACCTGCGCAAGAACGTGCTGGTCGGCGACGGCTCCACCGCACCGTCGCCGGTGCTGGACATCGGCCGGGTCGCCTCGCCACAGGATGTCGCCGAGGCGATCTACCAGGGCGCGCTGCGTCGGCGCCCGCTGCTGGTGCACTCCAATCTGGACTGGAAGGCGCGACTGCTGGCGCGCTGGTGTCCGCGCCTGTACCAGAACCTGCTGCTGCCACGGCTGCTCGGCAGTCGAACCTGATGCTCCGCGGTCACTCGCCGCTGCCGTAGAGCTGCTCCATCAGCGCGGCGTCCCAGTAGGCCGCCTCGATCTTGTGGCCGTCCAGATCACGGACGAAGCACCCGTAATAGGGCTCGCCATACTCCGGTCGTGGTCCCGGGGCGCCTTCATCGACCGCGCCGGCGGCGATGGCGGCTCGGTGGAAGGCGTCCACGGCTGCCTGATCGGCGGCGAAGAAGCCTACATGGGTACCGTTGCCGACGGAGGCCGTGCCGCCGTCGAACGGGCGTTGGACCCAGAACTCCGGGTATTCGCGGCCCCAGGCGACCGCACCCGGGTGTTCGAGGATGCGTTTGCAGCCGAGGGTGGCGAGGACCTGGTCATAGAAGGCAACCGCCTCGTCGAAGCGATTGCTGCCCAGGGAAATGTGGGAAAGGATGCTGGGGTTCTGTTCGGCCATGGTGCGTTCTCCTTGAATGGCCAAGCAAGCCTAGCAGGCCATCGGCGCCTGGCCGCGGGACCAGCCGAACGGCGACTCAGCCGGGCTCCGACTGCCTTGCCGGCGGTTCGCTGCAGAGCATGAAGCAGCGGAACAGCATGATGGTCGGCAGCAGTTGCAGCAGGCCGACCACGCCATCCAGCAGCATTGCCGGCAATAGCGACGGGGTCTCGTCAGCGAACAGCTGAGCGGCGATCCAGACCTCGAGTATCCAGACCGGCAACAGCACGGTCATCACACAGCCCAGGATCAGCAGGAAATGCCCGCGGGTGAGTTGGAAGCTCTGCTTCAGCGCTGCCAGCGGTGTCAGCCCGCGCAAGACCAGCAGGTACTCGGCGAAGGCGATCTTGACCATTACCCAGATGCCCGGCAGCACGAACAGCGAGGCGCCGAGCAGGATCAACAGCGTGCCCAGCCCCGAGAGCACCGCCAATGCCGGCCACAACGGCAGCGCCCGGGCATAGACCGCGCCGAGAGCCGGATCATGGCCACGGCTGCGCGCATCCAGAAAGAGGATCAGCGCGCCGACGTACAGCGGGTAGAAGATCAGGCCCACCAGCAGGTCCAGGGCGGGCAGCACGTCTTCGCCGAGCCAGTGATCGAGCGCCAGGCGCGTCGCGCTTTCGAGCAGGATCAGCGGCAGGCAGAGCCGGACGATGGTCAGGAAGTGACGGGAGTAGAAGAACCAGGCGTCACGCAGGATGGCAAGAACGTTCATTGCAGACCGAAGGTGAGGTAGTCGTTTCGGGGCGCCACTGTAACGGATGCGGCAAGGACGGGACATGCGCGATTTCGCCGTCCATACTGGCGGTCCATTCAGATTTCAGGCTGCCGCGTGAAGAAGATCGCCCTGTTCGCCGATGTGCAGAACCTCTACTACACCGTGCGCCAGGCCCATGGCTGTCACTTCAACTACGCGGCGCTGTGGGCCGATGTCAGCCGCCGCGGCACCATCGTCGAAGCCTATGCCTACGCCATCGAGCGCGGCGATGCGCGGCAGCAGCAGTTCCAGCAGATCCTGCGCAAGCTGGGCTTCACGGTGAAGCTCAAGCCCTATATCCAGCGCAGCGACGGCTCGGCCAAGGGCGACTGGGACGTGGGCATCACCATCGACGTGCTGGACGCGGCGGCGCGGGTCGATGAGGTGGTGCTGGCGTCCGGCGACGGCGATTTCGACCTGCTGCTCGAGCGGGTGAGGGCCGGTGGCGCCGAAGCGACAGCCTACGGCGTGCCGGGCCTCACCGCGCAGTCGTTGATTCGCGCGGCGACGCGTTATGTGCCGATCGAGGGGGAACTGCTGTTGCGCTGAATGCGCGGAGGAGATGGTCGAGGCGCTGGCTGGTGGAAAATGCTTCGCAGTTTTCCACCCTACGGCCGCGTCAGACGTAGGGTGGCGCTCCACCCATCCGCCAGATCGTTCGTCAGGCCCCGCCCAGCGCCGCCAGACGCTTGCGCACCGCCGCTTCGATGCCGGCGGCATCCAGGCCGCATTCGGCGAGCATTTCGCTGGGCTTGGCGTGCTCGACGTAGTAGTCCGGCAGGCCCAGGTGCAGGATCGGTCGCAGCACGCCTTCGGCGGCTAAGAACTCGGCCACCGCACTGCCTGCACCGCCCATGATGCTGTTCTCCTCGACCGTCACCAGCAGCTCGTGGCTGCCCGCCAGTTCGCGCAGCAGGGCTTCGTCCAGCGGTTTGACGAAACGCATGTCGACCACCGTGGCGTCCAGCGCCTCGCCGACCTGCAGCGCCTCGGGCAGCTGCACGCCGAACACCAGCAGCGCCACCTTGCTGCCCTGACGGCGCACCACGGCCTTGCCGATTTCCAGCGGCTCCAGGGCCGGCTCGATGCTGGCGTTGGGGCCGCTGCCGCGCGGGTAGCGCACCGCGGCCGGGCCTTCGAAGTGGTAGCCGGTGGTGAGCATGCGGCGCATCTCGTTCTCGTCGCTGGGCGTCATCACCAGCATGCCGGGGATGCAGCGCAGGTAGGAGAGGTCGAAGCTGCCGGCATGGGTCGGGCCGTCCTCGCCGACCAGGCCGGCGCGGTCGATGGCAAACAGCACATCGAGGTTCTGCACCGCGACGTCATGGATCAGCTGATCGTAGGCGCGCTGGAGGAACGTTGAGTAGATTGCCACCACCGGCTTCAGGCCTTCGCAGGCCATGCCGGCCGCCAGCGTCACGGCGTGCTGCTCGGCGATGGCGACGTCGAAGTAGCGGTCCGGATAGCGTTCGCTGAACGCCACCAGGTCGGAGCCTTCCTTCATCGCCGGGGTGATGCCGGTCAGGCGCGGGTCGGCGGCGGCCATGTCGCACAGCCACTGGCCGAAGACGTTGGAGTATTTCGGCCCCGTGGGCTTCTTCGGCGCTGGCGGCGCGCCGACCGGTTCCAGTTTGCTGATCGCATGCCAGGTGATGGGGTCGGCCTCGGCCGGGGCGAAGCCCTTGCCCTTCTTCGTCACCACATGGAGGAACTGCGGGCCGTCGAGGTCGCGCATGTTGCGCAGGGTGGCGATCAGCGTCGGCAGGTCGTGGCCGTCGATGGGGCCGATGTAGTTCCAGCCCAGTTCCTCGAACAGGGTGCCGGGCACCAGCATGCCCTTGGCGTATTCCTCGGTGCGGCGGGCGATTTCCCAGGCGCCTGGCAGGCGCGAGAGGATCTTTTTACTGCCTTCGCGCATGCTCGAATAGGTGCGGCTGGAGAGGATCTTGGCCAGGTAGTTGGACAGGCCGCCGACGTTGCGCGAGATCGACATGTCGTTGTCGTTGAGCACCACCAGCATGTTGGCGCCGACTTCCGGGGCGTGGTTGAGCGCCTCGAAGGCCATGCCGGCGGTCAGTGCGCCGTCACCGATCACTGCGATGGACTTGCGCTGCTCGCCTTTCAGACGGGCGGCGACCGCCATGCCCAGGGCGGCGCTGATCGAGGTGCTGGAATGACCGACGCCGAAGGTGTCGTACTCGCTCTCGACCCGGCGCGGAAAGGCGGCCAGGCCATCCTTCTGGCGCAGGGTGCCCATGCGCTCGCGGCGGCCGGTGAGGATCTTGTGCGGATAGGCCTGGTGGCCCACGTCCCAGACCAGCCGGTCGTCCGGTGTGTCGTAGACGTAGTGCAGGGCGATGGTCAGTTCGATCACGCCGAGGCCGGCGCCGAAGTGCCCGCCGGTGCGGCCGACGCTGTACAGCAGCTCCTGGCGCAGTTCGTTGGCAAGCTCTTCGAGTTCCGCCTCGCCCAGTCGGCGCAGCTGCTCGGGGGTCGCCGCTCGGTCAAGAACGGGCGTCGCGGGGCGCACCCGAGGAATCTCATGGAACGTCTTGGGCATCAGGCGGATCGTTGTCGTTGGAAAAAAGAGCGGCAGTTTACCCGATGGGCCCCTCGATAAGAACGGCCCCGGGTCCGGTAGGGGTTTGACTGCGATTTCGGCGAAAGGTCAATTGCGCCGTTCGACAATGTAGCGCGCCAGCTCGCGCAGCGGCTCGGCGGCGGTATCGAACGGCCGCAGCGCGTGCAGTGCCTGGTCGCGCAACTCCAGTGCATAGGCCTTGGCCGCGTCCATGCCGAGCAGGGCCGGGTAGGTGGGTTTGTCCCGCGCGATGTCGGCGCCCTGGTGCTTGCCGAGCGTGGCAGTGTCGCTTTCCACGTCGAGAATGTCGTCCTGGACCTGGAAGGCCAGGCCGATGGCGCGGGCGTACTGGCTCAGCGAGGCGAGGTTGTCGGCATCGGCACGGCCACTGGCCAGCGCGCCGAGCTGCACGCTGGCTTCGATCAGCGCTCCGGTCTTGTGCCGGTGCATCAACTCCAGGGCATCGCGATCGAGCTTGAGGCCCACCGAGCCGAGGTCGATGGCCTGGCCGCCGACCATCCCCGCCGGCCCGGCGGCGCGCGCCAGCACGGCGAACATGCGCAGGCGCAGCGCCGCATCCTGCGGATTGTGTTCGGCCTGGGCCATGGCTTCGAAGGCCAGGCTCTGCAGGCCATCGCCGGCAAGGATGGCGCAGGCCTCGTCGAAAGCCTTGTGGGTGGTGGGCTGGCCGCGACGCAGGTCGTCGTCGTCCATGGCCGGCAGATCGTCGTGCACCAGCGAATAGGCATGGATCAGCTCGACCGCGCAGGCGGCGCCGTCGGCGCTGGCCTTGTCACCGTTCAGTGCTTCGCAGGCGGCGTAGACCAGCAGCGGGCGGACGCGCTTGCCACCGTTCATCACGCTGTAGCGCATGGCCTGGTAGAGCCGCTCGAGCTGCGGCAGCGGCGGGACGAAGAGGGCTTCGAGGCAGCCGTCGACGCGCTGCTGACAGCCTTTCTGGTAGTCGCCGATCATCATGCTTCGGGGTCCGACTCGAAGGGGGCTTCCTGCAGGCTGCCGTCGCGTTCCAGCAGGATCTGCACCTTCTGCTCGGCCTGGCTCAGCGCCGCCTGGCAGTCGCGGGTCAGGCCGATGCCCTGTTCGAAGCAGGTCAGCGAGTCTTCCAGCGACAGCTCGCCGCTCTCCAGGCGCTCCACCAGCTGTTGCAGCTCGGCAAGGGATTGTTCGAAATCGAGTGCAGCTTTCTTGCGGGCCATGGCGGGAACCTGTCGTCGGCGGCGAGTCGGAAACGGGCGCGACATTAGCAAAGAAACGCCGGTGGCAGCCACAAGGTTTGCCCGCGTGATGTGTATCAACCTGCGTAGCCCGGCGGGGTGCCCGTCAACCCGCGCCGCCGCTCAGTGGTCCTGCTCGCGCAGTCGCCTTTCCCGTTCGGCGAGCGGCAGCTTCGGGCAGCTGTCGCAGAGTTCGCCATCGGCGCGGCGAAAGTGCTGGCAGCACGCCTTGCGCTGCAGGCCCAGGCGCGTACCGCCTTCGGCCAGCGGTACCGCGAGCAGGCCGCTGGCGCCGGACATGGCGCAAGCCGCCAGCCAGACGTCAGCCGCCCGGCACAGTTGCAGGTTGCCGCAACCGTCGAGGCGCTGGCTATGCAGCAGTGCGGCCATGACGCAATCGGCCGCCAGCCGCTGCGCCAGCTTGGGGTGCAGCCCGAGCAGCGGCCCGCTGACGGTCTGGGCCTGCTCACAGAAGCCACGGATCTGGGCGCCGGCATGGCGCAGCAGGCGCTGGGGCTCGCCCTGCAGTGGCGGGTGATCGGGCAGGCAGAACCCGGCGACGAAGCCCTGTTCGACGCCCTGCGCCAGGCCGTCCAGGCACGGGGCCTGGCCGGCCAGGCGCACCGCGAGCACCTGCAGGTAGATGGGCTGCCAGACCAGCAGCGTCCAGCAGCGCGCCGCCCAGTAGTGGCGGCCCGCTTCCGGACAGGCCTCCCGCCAGTGCGCCAGCAGCCTGGCCACAGACTGCGGATGCTCCAGCGTCAGCTCGTCGGCGCGGGGTGCGCCGACCCGGCCATCGAGGCCCGGCAGCACGCGACGCAGGCGCAGCAGCAGGCTGCCCAGCGCATCCGTGGCCGGCCAGCGCGCTTCAGCGCTCCGGTGCATAGCGCGCCACGGGGTTCTTCAGGGTGCCCGCGAATTTCAGCGCTCCGGCCGGATCGGCGAGGTCGAGCATCTGCCGGTTGTTGCCCAGCTGCAGGCGGTTCAGGCAGGAGCGGGCGAATTCCTCGGCGAACAGGTCGTAACGGGCGAACTTGTCGCGCAGCTGCGGCTGGCTGGCCTGGTAGTCGGCGATGCAGTCGGCGACCTGCTGCCAGAAGCGCTGCTCCGGCAGGCCGCCCTGTTCGTCGAGAATCTGCGCCAGGTAGCGGAAGAAGCCGTCGAACACGTCGGTGAAGATCGACAGCACCTTGAGCTCGTCCGGCACCGAGACGGCGAGACGGCCGACCGCTTCGGGAATCTTCGCCTCCGCATCGAGGATCACCGCTTCCTCACCGATGTCCTTCATCAGCACGCGGACCGGCACATGGTCTTCCAGCACCAGGATCAGGTTTTCGCCATGGGGCATGAAGACCAGGTCATGTGCATAGAAGCAGTGCAGCAGCGGCTTCAGGTAGGCATTGAGGTACTGCCGCAGCCAGCGGTCGGCGGTGAGTCCCGAGGCGCTGATCAGCGTCGGCAGCAGGGCGCGCTCGTCGCCGTCGCTGTGCAGCAGCGCGGCCATGGTCATCAGCCGCTGGCCGGGTTCGATGTGGCCCAGCGGGCTCTCGCGCCAGAGCGCCGAGAGCATCTTGCGGTAGGGGCTGCTGGCCGGCAGCGCCTGCTCGTAGTAAGGGTTGCGATAGCCGATCGCCGCCACCTCGCGCAGCAGCTGGAAGCCGCAGTCGCGCAGCAGCGGGTCGCGCGCCACGCGGCCTGCGAGGTAGGCGTTGATCGCCGGGGTCGCCTGCATGTAATAGGGCGACAGCCCGCGCATGAAGCCCATGTTGAGGATCGACAGGGCGGTCTTCACGTAGCGCCGCTGCGGCTCGCTCTGGTTGAAGAAGGTGCGGATCGACTGCTGTGCCAGGTAACGGTCGTTGCTCAGGCCGAGATAGACGATCTGCCGGTTGGCGATCTCCGCGGCGAAACCGATGGCCAGGATGTTGTGCCACTGCCAGGGATGCGCCGGCATCAGCAGATAGTCGTCCGGGTCTAGCTGCAGCGCCTGCAGCTGGTTGTGGAACACGCCGAGCTGGCCGCCCAGTTCCTCGCGCAGCAGGGTCGCCTGATCGAGCCCGTCGATGGCGCTGTAGCTGGCGCGGCTGCGGTGCACGGCGAGCCAGACCAGACGCACCGGGCTGGCGGCTTCCGGCGCGTAGGCGCGGTAATCCTGGGCGTCGAACCCCATCCGCCCGTTGTTGGCGACGAACCCTGGATGACCTTCGCGCATGCCGGTCTCGATCTGCTGGAAGTCCGACAGGGCCAGCTGGGCCTCGCTCAGCGGGCTTTTGGCGAGCTTGTAGGCGCTGCCGAACAGGGTGCTGCTGATCTCGTCCAGGTAGAGCGGCAGGTTGGCTTCGGAAAGGCCGAGGACGTCGGTGAATTCGATGATGAACGCAAGGGCATCCAGCGGCTGTGGTTCCCCGTCGCTGAGCTTCTCGATGGAGTCGGTAACGATGGACCAGTGATCCAGCGCCAGCCGCCGCGCCTTGAAACGGTACTCGGTCGAGCTGTCCGGCACGGCGACGCGGTAGTGGCTGTCCCCCAGCGGCTCGGGGCTGAGCAGCTTCTCGTGGCTGAACTCGGCCAGGGCCTTTTTCAGCAGCAGGCGATTGGCGCGGGCCCAGAGTTCGGCTTGCAGATGGTCGGTGGCCAGGTCGCTGGTAGCGGTCGGCAGGCGTACGAGCTGATTCATTGCGGGTTCTCCTGAAGGGTGGCGAGGAACTGCGCACGGGTGCAGAACGCCAGGCAGGCGTCCTTCTCCGGCAGATGCAGCAGGCACTGGTAGACGAAGCCGACCCGGCGGTTGAGCGCATGCACCTTGGCGTTGCGCGCGTCGGGCTCGACGACGATGCGGCGGGCGAAAGGGTCGGCGAACTGATAGGCGAGGATGCTGCGCATCACCTCCAGGCTGAAGCCGTGCACCGGGCGCTCGCAGGGGGCGAGCAGCAGATGCATGCCGCGGTCGCCGGGGCGCACCTGATAGTGGTCGGCGAGCCGGTCGTGGGCCGGGTGGTAGCCCTCGAACAGGAAGGCTGGCTCGCCGTTCCACAGGCCGAGGGCGATGTCGCGGTGACTGCTGCGCTGGATCTCGTCAACGTAGTCGGCCAGCTGCGTCAGGCTCATGTGGCCCATGCCCCAGAAGCGCGCGTAGTCGCGGCGCAGCCAGTCCTGCAGCAGCGGCAGGTGCTCGGGTTGCAGGGTTTCGAAGTGCATGGCGCCAAGGGCGCAGTAGCGGACGAAGCGCGGACCGTCCGCGCGGGAAAGAGCGGTGTTCATGGTTTGGCTCCACAGAGAGGCGCCCCGACCGGTGCCGAAACCAGCAGCCAGCGCAGGGTGCATGCGGTGAGAACGAGGCCTAGTGCCGAGAGCAGGAACGGCGCGGCGAGGCCGGCATCACGTACCACCACGCCGGCCAGCCAGGAGGCGGTGAGTACGCCGAGGTTCTGGAAGATGTTGATCAGGCTGTAGTCGCGGCCGTAGTGCTCCGGCCGGCTGAGGGCGAACAGTCGCGCATCCAGCGCCACGGTGAGCTGGTACAGCGCCCAGCCGAACAGCACGCGCCCGGCCAGCACCAGCGGCATCTGCTCGACGCCCTGCAACGCCAGCCCGGCGGCGCCGAGCAGCAGCCAGGCGGTCAGGTGCTGCCCGGCGTGGTAGTGCAGGGCGAGGGCGAGCAGTGCCAGCATGCCGGGAATGGCATAGACCAAGCCGGTGATCCAGCTGGCCTGTGGTCCACCGAGCTGTTCCCAGTACAGCGTGAAGAACGGCCGCGCCAGGTAGACGCAGAAGTAGAAGGCCAGCATCAGCAGGCACAGGCGGATGATCGCCAGATGCTCCTCCCGCGGCCTCGGTGGCGTGCTCGCATCGACCCGTGCCGGCTGCGGCGCATGGCGCAACAGCAGCAGGCTGACGGCCATCTGCACGAAGTCCATCAGGCCCATCAGCACGAACATCCGCGCCGGACTGAGGTAATGCAGCACGCCGCCGCCCAGCGTCGCGCCGGCGATTGCGCCCAGGTGCACCACCACCGAAAGCAGGCCGATGGTGCGTACCTGCTGGTCGGTGCCTACCAGGCCCATGACGTAGGGATACATCAGCAGATAGCTGGCCTTGAAGGCGATCATCGCCAGCGACACCGGCCAGAACAGCCACTGCCGGTCGATGGCCGCGCAGGCCAGTGCCAGCACGCCGGCTACCAGCTGACCGAGGATCAGCAGTCGCAGCGGGTGGGCATGGCGTGCCAGGCGCACCCACACGGGCAATGCGAGCATCGCCACCAGGCACACCGCAGCCAGGTACAGCCCGACCTGCTCGCTGCGCAACTCGCCGAAACGCTCGGCGAAGTATTGCGGGTAGAACGGCATCAGCAGGCTGTCGCCGAGCACGGCCAGCAGCGTCATGCCGATCAGTGCGCGTCGCAGCGTCATCGCGCCGCCACCGCGCCCTGGGGCGTGAGCGGCTGCGGCAGGCTGAACTGCTGGAAGGCGATCTTCGTCTCCACCGCGTAGTGCTCGCGCCCGCAGATCTCGCGCAGGATGCAGGCGTTGCGGTAGCAGCCCATACCGAGATCCGGCGTCACCAGGCCGTGATCGGCAAGCCCGGCGTTCTGCACGAAGACCTCGCCGCCGTTGCGGTCGATGCTGTAGTTGCGCGCCACGGCGAAGCGCTCCGGCGCCTGCCAGACGATGCGTTCGGCGATCGGCTGGATGAAGCGTGGCAGGCGGTACTGATACCCGCTGGCCATCACCAGCGCCTCGCAGCGGTGCCGGTAGCTCTGCTGCAGTTCGTGCTGGAAGAACTCCAGCTCCAGCGTGCCGTCGGCCAGGCGTTGGCAGCGGCGCAGTTCGGCGTTGGTCAGCAGCTGGGTCGGCACCTCGCCCTTGAGGCTCTGGTTGTACAGCTCGTCGTAGATGGCGTTGATCAGCGTACCGTTGATGCCCTTGTACAGGCCCTTCTGGCTGTCGATGAGCTTTTCCCGGGTGCTACGCGGCAGACTGTGGAAGTAGTCGATGTACTCGGGGCTGGTCATTTCCAGCGTCAGCTTGGTGTATTCCAGCGGGAAGAAGCGCGGCGCGCGGGTGATCCAGTTCAGCTGATAGTCGTTGCGGTCGATTTCCTGCAGCAGGTCGTAGTAGATCTCCGCCGCGCTCTGGCCGCTGCCGACCACCGTGATCGAGCGCTTGCCCTGCAGGCGTGGCTTGTCCTGCAGGTAGTTGCCGCTGTGGCTGACGTGGTCGGCCACGCCTTCGCAGCAACTCGGCAGATAGGGCGTGGTGCCGGTGCCGAGTACCAGGCGGCGGGTGAGGAACTCGAAACCCTCGCCGCTGCGCGCATGTACCCCGCGCACGCGGTAGCAGCGACGCTCGTCGAGGTAGTCGACGTACTGGACGAAATGCCCGAAGCGCAGGCTGTCGAGCTGCTCCACCACCCACTGGCAGTACTGGTTGTATTCGCGGCGCATCAGGAAGAAGTCTTCCTTGATGTAGAAGGCGTACAGCCGCCCGATCTGCTTGGCGTAGTTGAGAAAGCTGAAACGGCTGGTGGGGTCGGCCAGGGTCACCAGATCGGCCATGAACGGCGTCTGCAGGGTGGCGCTGTCGAGCATCATGCCGGGATGCCAGTTGAAGCCCTCGGCGCGGTCGAGGAACAGGCAGTCGAGTCCGTCGATGGGCTCTGCCAGGCAGGCCAGGCCAAGGTTGAACGGGCCGATGCCGATGCCTATGAAGTCGTAGATCTTGTTCATGAGCGATCTCCTACTGGTTGGCGGTCGTCGAGCAGGCGGGCGCCGTGGTCACGAATCAGCTCGACGATGGCGCGCAGGTCGTCCAGCGTGGTTTCCGGGTTGAGCAGGGTGAACTTGAGGTACTGCCGACCCTCGACCACGGTGGCGGCAATGACCGCTGCGCCGGAGCGGAAAATCGCCTTGCGGATCTCGCGGTTGATCTCGTCTAGGCGCTCGTCCGCCACGCCTGCGGCGACGAAGCGGAACACCAGCGTGCTCAGGCGCGGGGCGAAGACCTCGAAGGCCGGGTCGTCGGCGAGCAGGCGATGGGTGTCGGCGGCGCGGTCGATGACCTCCTCGAACATCGCGCCGAGATGCTCGGCACCGAGGATGCGCAAGGTCAGCCAGAGCTTCAGCGCGTCGAAACGGCGGGTGGTCTGGATGCTCTTGTTGACCAGGTTCGGCGTGCCCTCGCGGGTCTGGCTGCGCGGGTTGAGGTAGTCGGCGTGGTGGGTGATGTAGCTCAGGTGCTGACGCTGGCGAACGAAGAAGCCGCTGCAGCTGACCGGCTGGAAGAACGACTTGTGGTAGTCCACGGTGACCGAGTCGGCGTGTTCGATGCCGGTCAGCCAGCCGCGATAGCGCGGCGCGACCAGCAGGCCGCCGCCATAGGCCGCATCGACGTGCAGCCAGACGCCGTAGTGCTGGCACAGCGCGGCGATTTCCGGCAGCGGGTCGATGCTGCCGAAGTCGGTGGTGCCGGCGGTGGCGACCACGGCCATGGGCAGCTCGCCCAGGCGCTGACAGTCCGCCAGTGCCTGGGCCAGCGCGGGCACGCTCATGCATTGGGCACTGTCGGTTTCGATGCTGCGCACGGCGTCGTAGCCCAGCCCCAGCAGCGCGGCGGATTTCTGCACGCTGAAGTGGCTGGCGCGGGAGGCGAAGATACGTAGCCCGGCGGCCTCGGCCGGCAGACCATGACGCAGATTGCCGCCGTGGCCGGGCAAGCGGTTGCAGAGGTGCTCGCGGGCCAGCAGCAGCCCCATCAGGTTGGACTGGGTGCCGCCGCTGGTGAAGACGCCGTCGGCCTGACTGCCGAGGCCGATGCGCGCACAGGTCCAGTCGATCAGGCGTTGTTCGATCAGCGTGCCGCCGGCGCTCTGGTCCCAGGTGTCCAGCGAGGAATTGATTGACGACACCAGCACTTCGGCGAGCAGCGCCGGCAACACCACCGGGCAGTTGAGATGGGCGACGTAGCGCGGATGGTGGAAATACACCGCGTCGCGCAGATAGAGCTGATCCAGCTCACGCAGCGCGGCGCTGGCGTCGCCCAGCGGGCGCTCGAGATCGACGCGTTCGAAGTCGGCGGCAAGCTCCTGCGGAAGGATGCCGCTGAACGGCTGCTGCTGACGCTGCAGGCACTGCTGCACCAGGTTCAGACCCTGCTGCAGTAGCCGGCGGTAGTCATCGTGATTGCTGCGGGTGAACAGCCCGCTGCTGGCGGGGCCGGGGGCGAAGGGCACTACGGTACTGGACGGGGTCATGCACATTCCTCGGGCCGAGCGCGGCCGCGACCCGGAACGGGCCGTTTTCGCGGCTTCGGTGGTTTCTTGTCTGGCGGCTGGACCGCACGAAAGCATCTGCGAGGATGCCGGTTAATCGAGAATTACTCTCAATTGCGCAAGGGCACAGGCAAGACGAATCAGCGCGGAAAAACCATTACGGGGTCGAAGAAAAAATTACGGCCGCTCCAGCCGCTGGCGCGCCTTGGCCAGCTGAGCGATCACGGTGTTTACCGAAATGCCCAGGCGCTCGGCGATCTCCGCCTGGCTGAGTCCTTCCAGCCGCGCCAGTTCGAACACCTGGCGACAGCGTGGCGGCAAGTCGTCGAGCTGGCGCAGCACGCATCGCAGCGCGCACTGGTGCTCCACCAACCCGCAGGGGTCGGCCTGCACGGCCTCGATCAGTTCCAGCGGTGCCTCGTCGCCAGCACCGACAAGTGCGCGATGGCGCATGGCATCGCGCAAGAGATTGGTGGCGATGCGAAAGAGATAGGCCTTGGGGTTAGCGAGGTGCTGCTCGGGCATGACCTGCGCCAGTTTCAGCCAGGCATCCTGAGCCAGGTCCTCGGCCAGCGCGCGGCAGCCGCCGAGGCGCGTGAGATGGGCCACTAGCCGTTGGCGGTGAAGGACATAGCACTGCAGGCAGGAATCGGAAATCTTGTTGTTTTCGCGCATGGGGCGTGCCACCGAGAGGGGCAACGAAACTATCCCAGATGCGAACTGTTCGCAATTGCAGGCTCAATGCTGGCACGCCGACCGGCGATCAGCCGTCCAGCGGCAGCTGCAGGGTGATCGGCCGGGTGCCATGCTGCAGGCGGCATTGGGCGGCGGGTAGCGGCCGTGCGTAGTGGAATCCCTGTAGGCTGGGGCAGCCGTTGAGGCGCAGGAAAGCCGCCTGACGCTCGTTCTCCACGCCTTCGGCGACCACGTGCAGGCCGAGGTGACTGGCCATGGTGAGGATGCCCCGCACCAGCGCGACGGACTGCTCGCTATCCGGCAGCCCGTTGACGAATTCCCGATCGATCTTGATGCCATCGAAGCGGAAGCGTTGCAGATAGGTCAGCGAGGCATAGCCGGTGCCGAAGTCGTCGAGCAGCAGCGGCAGCCCGGCGGCCTTCAGGCGGCCGAGGGTCTGCTGGACATGCTCGTCGGCTTCGAGCAGCGCACTCTCGGTGACCTCCAGTTCCAGCATGCTCGCCGATGCGCCTTCTTCCTCGAGAATCGCCAGCAGGCTGCCGGCCAGATCCGCCTGGCGGAAGTCCAGTGGCGAGAGGTTGACCGCGATACGCAGCGCATGCCCCATGGCGTGCCAGCGACACGCCTGCCGGCAGGCCTCGCGAAACACCCAGCGGGTCGCCTCGATGATCATGCCGCTGTCTTCCAGCACCGGGATGAATACCCCGGGCGGCACCAGGCCGCGCTCCGGAGAAGCCCAGCGCAGCAGGGCCTCCATGACTTCCGGTTCACCCTGGGCGTTGACCTGCGGCTGGTAGTGGAGCACGAACTCGTCGTGATCCAGTGCGCGGCGCAGCGCCTGCTCCAGTTCATGGCGTTGCGCGGCGGCTTCGCTTAGGGATTCGTTGTAGACGACCGTGCAATTGCGCCCCGCGTCCTTGGCCGAATACAGCGCCAGGTCCACCTGCCTGAGCAGGTCGCTGGCACTGTGCCGGCCGTCGCTTATGGCAACGCCGATGCTCGGGCTGACGTAGCACTCGTACTGGCCGATGCGCACCGGCGGCTGGAAGCCTTCGATGATGCACTGGGCCAGCTGCTCGGCGCGGGCGTGGTCGCTGCCGTCGAGCAGCAGCATGAATTCGTCGCCGCCGCTGCGCGACAGCAGCGCATGCTCGGGCATCAGCCGGCCCAGGCGGTCGCCGATCTGCACCAGCAGCTTGTCGCCGATCTCGTGGCCGAGGCTGTCGTTGATGCGCTTGAAGTGGTCCAGGTCGAGGTAGAGCAGCGTCAGCGGCAGGCGCGCCGCGAGCAATTGTTCGAGGCGCTGCACCAGGTAGTTGCGATTGGCCAGCTGCGTCAGCGGATCGAAGTGGGCGAGAAAGCGCAGACGCTGCTCGGCACGCAGGCGGTCGCTGATGTCGCGCAGCAGCACGAGGAAATGGCGAACACCGTAGCGCTGGAATGGCGTGCAGCTGATCTCCAGCGGCACCTCCCGGTCATGACGGCGACCGGTCAGCTCCAGCGGCGTGTTCGCCGGGGTGCTCAGCAGGCGGGTGGTGGCGTCGCTTTCCAGCAGGCGATCACCCGGCAGGTTGCCCAGCAGCTCCGCCGGGGTACAGCCGAACAGCGCTGCCGCCGCAGGGTTGGCCTGCAGCACGCGCATCTCTCGGTCGACGACCAGCATGCCGATCGGCGCGGTGTCCACCAGGTCGCGGAACAGCTGCTCGCTTTCGCTGAGCGCCAGTTGGCGCTCGTGCAGCTGGTTCATCATCCGATTGAGGGTTCTGGCCAGCCGGGCGATTTCGTCGCGGCCGCCGACCGACAGGTTCTGCGGTTGCTGATCGATGGCGAACTGGCGTGCGGCCTGGTCGATGCGGGCCAGGCGGCGTGTCAGCAGGCGACCGTAGAGGCGGTTGAGGATCACGCCAAGCAACAGCAGCAGGGCCAGCGTTTGCACGAGGTAGAACCAGGCCTCGCGCTTGGTCTGCGCCAGCATCGGCGCGAAGTCGTACTCCACCAGCAGCGCTTCGCGCAGCGGCGTGCCGTCCTGGGCGACGCGGTCCAGCGGGTAGATCGCCAGCTGCCTGGAGCCTTCGCCGAACCAACCCGCGCGGCCGCCGTTCACCTGTTTGGCGAGCTCACCGGCATCGATCAGCGTCAGGCGCTCGGGGGACAGGCCCAGCTGGGTCGTGGCGATCACCTGTAGCCCACGGTCGATCACCATCGCCCAGCGCACGCCTTCCAGGCTGGCCAGATCGGCAAGCTCGGTCTCCAGCTCGGCGTTGCGGCCGAGGCGGCGATGATCGCTCAGGCTGCTCTGCAGCAGGGCAAGATGCTGCGAGGTGTGGTTGCGCCAGTCGGCGAGGTTTTCCTCGATACGGGTCGGCAGGTGCCAGGCGGTCAGCATGACCGTGAACAGCAGACCGAAGATGCCCAGCAGCAGGGGCATTGATCGACGCAGCGACAAACTTGTCAGCATGTTGGGCCCTCGCAGCGAGCGATCAGATTGACCGGGTTCGGACCGTTGAGCAGCCGGCGTTCGCGCAGATACTGGCTGAGCTGGCCGATGCTCTGCTGCAACTGGCCCTCGTCGAACCATTGAAGGTTGACGGCGCGATCACCCATCAACAAGCCGTCGAGGGTGACCTGCAGTGCCATCGGCGTCAGGCCGAGGCGCGCATGCAGGCGTGGATCGGTTTCGCCGCGATTGTCCTGCCAGGTGCGCAGCGCATCGAACCAGAGGGCCCGGAGGCGCCGGCGCTGCTCGCGGGTGACGCGTTGCCGGTCGACCACCAGTACGTCGACGATCTCGCCCGGCAGCCGGCGGCTGTCGAAGATGCGCCGGGCGCCCTTGCTTTCCAGCGCCGGGCCCTCCGAAGCAAAGGTGATGACAGCGTCGACATCGCCGGCGGCGAAGGCGGCGGTCTGCTCATGCACTGGCAGGCTGACCACCTGCAGATCGTCGATCCGCAGCCCGGCCTGATCCAGCACGCGGGACAGGAAGTAGGCGCCCAGCGCAGTGTTCTCCACGCCAATGCGCTGGCCGGCCAAGTCCTTGAGGTTGGTCAGCGGCGCGCGGGCGAACAGCGCATCGGCGCCAGCTGAGACGTTGGTGACCAGAATGATCTCCAGGTCGAGCTCCGCCGCGCTGTCCTGCAGCAGCAGCGTTTCGTCGAGGGTGAGCATGGCGGCGTCCAGCATGCCGTTGCGAAAGCCGCGCAGCACACCTGTGGTGTTCGGGTATTCCACCAGACGGATGCCGCTGGGGGCAGTCCAGCCCAGATCGTCCGCCAGATAGATCGGTGCATAGCCAAGCCAGCGGTTGCTGCCGATACGGATCGACTCCGATTCGGGCTGGCAGCCGAGCAAGGCGACAAACAACAGCAAGAGGATTGAGCCCCGAACCATGCGATCACTCCGTGATACCTGTTAGCCACCATAGCGAAACCGCACGGTCACGGGAATCCCTTCGAAAGCAGGGGATATAGGCACGACGTATCGGCGGTGCGCTGAATCGCATCAGCGCCGCTCGTCTGCAGCGGCGTCGTGCTCAACTCCGGCAAGTGGCGCGGGCATAGTCGGTGATCAACCTGGGCAGGTTTTCCAGGGCCTCGGTGCTCTGGGCGGCGCCGATCTGCAGGGCCTCCTTGGGCATGCCGAAAACCACGCAGCTGGCTTCGTCCTGGGCCACGGTGCGGGCACCGGCCTCGCGCATGTTCAGCAGGCCGCGTGCGCCGTCGTCGCCCATGCCGGTCATGATGATGCCCAGCGCGTTGTGCCCGGCATGCCGCGCCACCGAGCGAAACAGCACATCCACCGAAGGCTTGTGGCGGTTGACCGGCGGCCCGTCGAGCACTTCGACGAAGTACTGCGCGCCGCTGCGCTTGAGCTGCATGTGCCGCCCGCCGGGCGCGACCAGCGCCAGCCCGGCGCGCACGCGATCGAGGTGGCGCGCCTCGCGCACTTCGATCTGGCACAGGTTGTTCAGGCGCTGGGCGAAGGCTGCGGTGAATTTCTCCGGCATGTGCTGGACGATGACGATGCCCGGGCTGTCCGCCGGCAACTGGCGCAGTACCAATTCCAGTGCCTGCGTGCCGCCGGTTGACGTGCCAAGCGCGATGACACGATCGGTGGTGGTCAGCCCCGCCGCGGGCAATGGCTCCCGGGAGGACTCCCGGGACGGGCCGCTGGGCTTCGGTTGCGCACGCGCGGCGGCGCGTGGCCGGCTGCGGGCTGCCTGTTCGATCTGCCGGATCAGCTCGCTGGAGAGCTGCTGCAGGCTTTCCTTGAGGCCCAGCCTGGCCTTGGTGAACACACCGACGGCTCCGGCTGCCAGCGCTTCCAGGGTGATCGCCGCACCGGCCTCGGTGAGGGTCGAACAGATGATCGCCGGTGTCGGCCGTTCAGCCATGATCTTGCGCAGAAAGGTGATGCCGTCCATGCGTGGCATCTCCACGTCCAGCACCAGCACGTCCGGCCAGTCGCGCTGCATCTTTTCCAGGGCGAACAGCGGATCGGCGGCCTGGCCGATGACCTGGATGCCGGGGTGACGATCCAGGCAGGCGGTCAGCACCTGGCGCACGAGCGCGGAGTCGTCGACGATGAAGACTTTGATCATGAGCGACTCCTGGGCGGCAAGACGCGGTTCGGCCCGGTGCGTCGGAACGTCGCGGAGGGGGCTGGGCGACTCATAGGCGTTCGAATACCGAAGGCGCCAGACCGCGCAGCGGCAAGCCGAAGCCGTGTACGCTTTCGGCGTGGCCGATCAGCAGCAGACCGCCCGGGCGCAGGTGCTGCAACAGACGAGCCGTGATGGCGCGCTTGTCGTCGGCAGTGAAGTAGATCAGCACGTTGCGCAGCAGGATCAGGTCCATCGGTTCGATATCCTGCGGCAGCGGCCGCATGAGGTTGATCTCACGAAAGCTGACCCGCTCGCGCAGCGCCTGGCTGATACGAAAGTTGCCGTCCTGGGCGCCGACGCCACGCAGGCAGTGGCGCTTGAGCCAGCCGGGTGGGAAAGCGTCGGTGTCGGTCATCGGATAGACCGCCTCGCGAGCCTTGCGCAAAACGCTCTGGCTCAGGTCACTGGCGAGGATCGACCAGTCGGAGCTGGCGTGCTCGGCCAGTACCATGGCCAGGCTGTAGGGCTCTTCGCCACTGGAGCAGGCGGCGCTCCAGCAGCGCAGCGGCCCGCGGCGGCGTGCCAGCCACTGGGCGAGAAAGCGAAAGTGCTGCGGCTCGCGGAAGAAGTAGGTTTCGTTGGTGGTCAGCAGGTCGACCACCAGCCGCCGTTCGACCTGCTGCTCCGGTGTGCGCAGCAGATCCAGATACTGCGCATAGTCGCGCAGGCCCAGCGCCCTGAGCCGGCGCATCAGCCGGCCGGCTACCAGCGGGCGCTTGCCTTCGCTCATGCGTATGCCGGAAGCCTCGGCCATCATCTTCTGCAGATAACGGAACTCCCGATCGCCCAGCGCCGGCAGGTGGGACGTCGGCACTTCAGCCTGCCAGCGCCATGGCGCGATTGAGCTGCAGGATGTCGTCCAGCGAGAGCACCCGGCGCACGTCGAGAATGATGGTGAAGCCCTGTTCGTTGCGTGCCATGCCGGCGATGAAGTCGGTGCGGATACCGGTGCCGAAGGGCGGTGCCGGCTCGACTTCATGCCCTTCGATGTCCAGCACCGCATCCACCGCATCGACCACCAGACCGATGCGCTGCTGCACCTCGTTGAGCTCCAGTTCGATGATCACGATGCAGGTGCGCTTGCCCGCGGCGGTGCGCTCCATGCCGAAGCGCGCCGCCAAGTCCAGCACCGGCACCACGTTGCCGCGCAGGTTGATTACCCCGTGGATGCACGCGGGCATCATCGGCACGCTGGTGATCTGGCCGTACTCGATGATTTCCCGGACCAGCTCGATCGGCAGGGCATAGCGCGCCTGGCGAACCCGGAACGAGAGGTGCTGGATGCTGTGCTCGGTGTTGGCGATCTGGTTCATGCGCGCACCCTCAGCTGAAGCTGACGAACTGGCTGTCGTCCACCGACGCCAGTGCCCGCTGCTCGCCACGTGGGCTCTTGGCGGCCGGGCGTGGGCTGGCGAACGGCACCGGGCGCCGCAGCGGCTGCGAGGCGTTGTTGCTGGCGTCGAAGCGGAAGAAACTGATCAGCTCGAGCAGCTGCCCGGCCTGGGCGTTCATCTCCTCGGAGGTGGCGGCCAGCTCCTCGGAAGCCGAGGCGTTCTGCTGGGTGATCTGGTTCATCTGGCCCATGGCGATGTTGATCTGCTCGGCTCCGCTGCTCTGCTCCTGCGAGGCGGCGGTGATCTCCTGCACCAGATCGGATGTCTTCTGGATGTTCGGCACGATCTCGTCGAGCAGCGACCCGGCCTGCTCGGCCAGTTGCACGCTGTTGCTGGCGACACCGCCGATCTCCTGAGCAGCGACCTGACTGCGCTCGGCCAGCTTGCGCACTTCGGCGGCGACCACCGCGAAGCCCTTGCCGTGATCGCCCGCACGCGCGGCCTCGATGGCGGCGTTGAGGGCCAACAGGTTGGTCTGGTAGGCGATGTCGTCGATGATGCCGATCTTGTCGGCGATCTGCTTCATCGCCTGGACCATGTCGCGTACTGCACGGCCGCCTTCGACGGCATCATTGGCGGCCTTGCCGGCAATGTTGTCGGTGATCTTCGCGCTTTCGGTGTTCTGTGCGATCGAGGCGGACATCTGCTCCACCGAGGCGGTGGTTTCCTCGACGCTGGCGGCCTGCTCGCTGGCGGCCTGGCTGAGCGATTGCGAGGTGGCGCTGACCTCCTCGGAGGCCGACGACAGCGAATCGGCGGCGCTGCGAACGTCGCTGATGACGTTGCGCAGGCGTTCGGCCATGTTGTTCATCGAACTGAGCAGGCGCCCGGTTTCATCCTTGCTGTTGACCTCCAGCTGCACGCCCAGATCGCCGGCGGCGAGGCTGTCGGCGACGCTGACGGCACGGTTGAGCGGACGGGTGATGCTGCGGGTGACCAGAATACCGATGCCGAAGCCGAGCACGGCGGCGATGATCACCAGGCCGATCATCTGAGTCCGCGAGCCGAGGTAGATGCCGGTGATCTCCTCGTTGGCCTGCTTGGCATTGGCGACCTTGCGCTCGACCAGCGCGGTCAGCAGATCGTCGGCCTTGCTGCCGGTTTCGCGCAGTCGTGGAAGCATGACGGTCAGTTCGTCGGCCGGCCGCACCTCGCTGGACGCTTCACGCAGCTTGAGCACTTGCTCGACCATCTGCACATACGCCTGCATCGGCTCGCTAAGCGACTCGAGCTGCGCCTTGCCTTCCGGCGTCACGAAGCTCGGGCGAGTCAGCTCGATGTACTCATACATTTTGCTGATGGCTTCACGGGTCTGCTTGATGGCCGCGTCACGCTCTTCCAGGCTCGTTGCCAGAAGGCTCGAACGCATACCGCGACCGACGTAGACCAGCTGTACGTTGGCCGACTGGATGTTGTTCAGGGCGATCATTTCGCGTGAATACATCTGGTCTGACAGGTCGTTGACGTGCTCGAGGTTGCGAATGCCCAGCAGGCCCACGGTGACGGTAAGCGCGACCACCACCAGGAAGCCCAGAGTCAGGCGCGCGCCGATTTTCATGTTGCGGAAGAATTGCATGGGGTTTCTCCTTGCTGACCTGCGGCGATCTGGCGGGGCTGGCTGGTACGCAGATCAGCAGGGCTCGCTTCGACGTGGGTATGCAGATGACGGAACAGACTGGGAATATCCAGGATCAGGGCGACTTGCCCGTTCCCGAGAATGGTTGAGCCGCCAATACCCTGCAGGTGCTGGAACAGCTGGCCGAGGGGCTTGATGACGGTTTGCAGTTCACCGTGCAGGTGATCGACGATCAGCCCGGCCTGTTGCCGGCCGTGGCTGACGACAATGATGTTGCGGCGCTTGCTGGGCGCCTCGCGCAGTTTGAAATGCGCGGCCAGCGACAGGCACGGCAGCGGTCGGCCGCGCAGGTCGAGGTAGCCGTAGGCGGCGCCATCGAGCTGATCGGCTTCCAGCTCCAGGCATTCGGTGACCATGTCCAGCGGAATGACGAAGTAGTCGTCGCCAAGGCTGATCAGGAAGCCATCGATGATGGCCAGGGTCAGCGGCAGGCGGATGCGGAAGGTGCAACCTTCGCCGGGGCGCGAGTCGATCTCGATGGTGCCGCGCAGCGCATCGATGGCACTGCGCACCACATCCATGCCTACGCCACGCCCGGAAAGGTCGGAAACGTTGTCGGCGGTGGAGAAGCCGGCGGCGAAGATCAGCATCTGCACATCGTGGTCGCTGAGGTTTGCCTGGGCATCGATCAGGCCGCGGGCAACGGCCTTCTCGCGGATGCGCTGGGTGTTCAGGCCGCGGCCGTCGTCGGCGACTTCGATGACGATCATCCCCGACTCGTGGTAGGCGTCCAGGCGCAGATGCCCTTCGGCCGGTTTGCCGGCGGCGAGGCGCTGATCGGCCGGCTCGATGCCGTGGTCGATGGCGTTACGCACCAGATGGGTCAGCGGGTCGGCCAGTCGATCGATCACCGCCTTGTCCAATTCGGTGTCGGCGCCCTGGATTTCCAGGCGGATGTCCTTGCCCAGCTGCTGGCTGACGTCGCGCACCACACGGTGGAAGCGGTTGAAGGTGTCGCCGATCTCGATCATGCGTAGCTTCAGCGCCGCCTCACGGATCTGTTCGACATGCAGATTGACCGTCTGCGTGCTTTCGATGCAGGCGGCGTCGCCCTTCAGCTGGGCCCGCAGTTGGGCACCGGCGGCGCTGATCACCAGTTCGCCGACCAGGTTGATCAGCTCGTCGAGCTTGTGCGCCGCGACGCGGATCTGGCTGCTCTCCTGGCTGCGCTTCTCGCGCACCGTCTGTTGCTTGGCCAGCGCTGCGTTGACGCCCTGGGCCGGCACCATGCCTTGCTCCACCAGCACGCTGCCCAGCGGACGGGGCTGCTGCGCTTCGGCCGCCTGCAGGCGCAGTGCCTGGTCCAGTTCCAGCTCGGTGAGCAGGCCACTGGCGACGAGGATGCGGCCGATCTTCTGGTCGGTTTCCGGCAGGTCGTGGATCAGCTGCAGGTAATCTTCCAGCGCGGCGTTCGGCGGCAGGATGCGCAGTGTGCAGAAGTCGCGGATGAACTCGAAGACTTCCTCGATCTCGGCCTTGCCGGCCGTCGTGCACAGGTCGATCTCCATGCCCAGGTAGCAGCTTTCGGGGTCCATATCGGCCAGCGCCGGCAGCGCGTCGTCGATCACCTCGAGCTGCAGGATGTCGCCCAGCCGGCCGAGGTAGCGAAGAAAGGAGGCCGGGTCGAAACCATTGCCGAGGATCTCCGGCTGCAGGCGCAGGGAGATGTGCCAGGCCGCTTCTTGGTCGCAGCTGGCGCATTTGTCGAGGCGCCCGAAAGCCTTGCAGGCGTCGGGCTCGATCACGGTCAGCGGAATGAGCGGGCTGGCGTCATGGCCGGTCAGGGCCGCGATCAGTCCGGCATGGCGCGCTTCGTCCACGGTCAGCTCGCCGCTCTCGGCGTCGATCAGCTCGACCATCGCATTGATCTCGTCGAGGCCGCGCAGCAGCAGATCGAGCAGCACCGGCGTGAGCGCCTGCTGGCCCTCGCGGACCTTCATCAGCAGGCTTTCCAGGTGATGAGTGAAGTTCACCAGGGGCGTCAGCGAGAACAGGCCGGCCGACCCCTTCAGGGTGTGCATGGCGCGGAACAGCCCGTTGATGGCGTCCTCGTCGGTCGGCGTCTGCTCGAGCTGCAGCAGGTATTCCTCGGCCTGCTTGGCCAGGTCATGAGCTTCTTCGACGAAGCTCAGCAGCAGTTGGCTCCACTGTTGGTCATTGAGCATGGCGATCTCCGCTGGCTGCCGGCCCGGGGCTGGAGAACAGCGCCTGCAGACGCAACAGCTGGAGCAGTTCGAGCGCGCTGGCGCTTGGGTTGCAGACTTCCAGGGTGGCGTCGCTCAGACGCAGCTGGCGCTGCGCGGCGAGCAGCAGCTGAGCGCCGGCGGTATCCAGTTCGTCGAGTGCGCTGAGGTCCAGCTGCCAGTGGCCGCTGGGCTGCGCGCCGAACGCGCCCAGCAGCGCGTCGCGTGCGTCGCGCACTTCATAGATGGTCAGGCTGCCGCTCAGGACCAGGCACGTGCCGGCCTCGCTGGCCTGCTGCTCGAATGTGAACATTTCAGCCGGCCAGTTTTTCGACGGCCGACAGCAGCTGCTGCGGCTGGAACGGTTTGACGATCCAGGCCTTGGCTCCCGCGGCCTGGCCTTCGGCCTTCTTGCCCTGCTCGCTTTCGGTGGTGAGCATGCAGATCGGCGTGAAACGGTAGGCGGGGTTGGCCTTGACCGCCTTGACCAGGCCGATACCGTCGAGGTTGGGCATGTTCACGTCGCTGATGATCAGGTTGATCTTCTGCCCGGTGAGCTTGCTCAGTGCATCGCGGCCATCGACCGCCTCGATCACCTGATGGCCGGCGCCGGTGAGGGTCATCTTCACCAGCTGGCGCATGGACTGCGAGTCGTCGACGATGAGAATGGTCTTGCCCATGAAAATGTCTCCTTGGCGGGGTCAGAAAAAGGTCACGTCGTCGGTCGAGGCGCTGCTGCGTTTGACGCCGTGGCGCTCTTCGTCGGTGGTGAAGCGCTGGCGCAGCTCGCGCAGCCAGCGTTGCGGGTCGAGCACGGCGCTGTCCTGACGGTCGACGGCTTCGTGCAGGCGCTGCATGTCCTGCTGCAGGTGGTCGAGCATCTGGTCGGTGCGATCCTGGAACTGCAGGTTGACGACGATCTCTTCGATGTCCGCCTGGGTGTGGCGGGTGTCCTGCTGCAGCAGCAGCGAGGTGTCGGAGAGCTCTTCCAGGCTGGCACTCAGGCCCTGCATGACCTCTCCGGTCACTTCATCGAGGTAGTGCAGGTTGCTCTGTTCGGTATTGCTCAATTCTTCGGCGGCGCTGACCGTGGCGCTGATCGCCTGGTTGATTTCGCCGACCTTCTGGTCCATGTCCTGGCCGGTTTCGGCTGACAGCGTGGACAGCTTGCGCACTTCATCGGCGACCACCGAGAAGCCGCGGCCGTAGTCGCCGGCACGGGCGGCCTCGATGGCGGCGTTGAGCGCCAGCAGGTTGGTCTGGCGGGCGATGTCCTGAACCAGCCGCGACATGTGCTGCAGTTCGCTGGCGTGCTGATTCAACTCGCCGATGGTGCCCAGCAGTTCGGCCTTGCGCTCGCTGGCCGCATGAAAGGCACCCGTGACGGTATTCAGCTGATCGCGTGCCTGACGCAGGCTGCTGGCCATGCCGTTGCCGCCGACCACCGCTTCGGAGGTGTTCAGGGTCTGCTGCAGGCGTTGCGTCATGCCGGAGAAGCGGCTGAACAGCTCGCCGATACTGCCTTGCTGCACCTGGCGCACCTGATCCACGTTGCTGCGCCAGGTTGGGACCACGGCCAGCAGCAGCGCTTCGACTGCCGAGCTGGCCGGCGCTACCGGTGCGCTTGCCGGCTCGGGGTTTGCCTGCGGCGTCGGTGCGGCCGGGCGCAGCAGCAGCGCGGCGCCGGCACTGCCGAGCAGCCCGACGACGGTCATCCATGGCCAGCCAAGGCCCACGCCTGCGAGCCCTGCGGCGATTGCAATCCAAAGTGCGCTGTAGGCGATCATCTCACCCTGCCTCCCGGTTCATGTGCGGCGAACGATAGGCAGCCGGGAGCGGGGCGGGTATCGGGCAAACCCCTAGGGTGGCCTAGGGCACATGGGGGCTAAAGTTTTCCGCGAATCTGCCGGGCATCGGTCCTGAGCAACTCGGCTACGCCGGTTGGCGATCAAGCGGCGCAGCGGGTTGTCTACAGTGAGACTTGCGCAATGCGCGTCCCCACCGCCTCATGCCGGGGGCGCCTTCGAGGAGTGACAGCATCGAATGATCCCCAATGCTGCCGATGTCGCTGCGAGTCTTCATGCCTCACGCCGTGCGCTGAGGGTGGCACCGTGGAAGATCGTCTTGGCCTATGCCCTGGTGGCTGTGGTGTGGATCTTCGTGACGAACCTGATCATCACCGCGCTGGGCTTGCCCGAGTCGAGCTATACGCTGCGCATCGCACTGTTCGTGCTGTTCACCGCCCTGGGAATCTGGTGGTACACACGGCGGCTGGCCGACGGGGTGATGCGCTCGCAGAAGCTGGTGGGCCGCGCCGAGAACAGCTACCGCATGCTCTTCGATCGGCATCCCGCGCCGATGTGCCTGTTCGACACGCGCACCCTGAGCATCGTCCGCGGCAATCGCCAGGCGGTGGCGGCCTACGGCTACAGCACCGAGGAATTCGCCCAGCTGGAAGTCCTCGATCTGTATGCGGCCCACGAGCGTGAACGGCTGGAGGCGCTTGCTCAGCCGGCAACGCCGCAGCAGTTGGCCGGGTTGCGTCAGCATGTGGCGCGCGACGGCCGGGAGCTGAATGTCGAAGTGCTCTGCAGCGCGCTGGACGTCGACGAGTCGCCCTTCGCGCTGTTGATGGCGCAGGATGTCAGCGCGCATTTCCAGGCCGAAACGCAGCTGGCCGGTCGTTTGGGGAAACTGGAGCTGGCGCGGCAGGTCGCCCGGATGGGCCATTGGCAGCGGCTGCCGGGTAGCGAGCAGATCGACTGGGCGCCGGAGATGGCTGACGTGCTCGGCGTCGCCAACGTTCGTGCGCTGAGCTGGACGGCGTTTCTCGATCACCTGCATCCGGATGATCGCTCAGCGGTCGCCGCTGCCCATGAGCGGGCCGAGCGGCACGGCAGTATCGCTCATGAGTTCCGTGTGCTGGGCGCTGTTGGCGAGCAGCGCTGGATGTTCGAGCGCATACAGCTTCTCGGCGGCCACCAGCGGGTGCTATTTGGCGCGCTGATGGACGTCACCGAACTCAAGGCCGCAGACAGCAACCTGGCCGATGAGAAGCGCCGCTACGAACGCATGGTCGACGGCCTGCCCGACGGCGTGCTGATGTTGCGCCAGGGTCGCATTCACTACGCCAATGCGGCCGCGCGCCGTCTGCTGGCCGGCGATCCGCTGCAGCCGCTGAACGCCCAGCCGTTTCTCGACTTCGTCGCCGAGCATCAGCGCGCCCGCGAGGCTGCCCGGCTGGAGGCCTTGCAGCAAGGGGTTACGGGCGGCCAGCCGCAGCGCTTGCTGCTGGTATGCCGCGATGGCCGGCCGTTCGAGGCGGAGGTGAGCGAAACGCTGTTGCCCGCCGAAGGCGACGCCGAGGTGCAACTGCTGATCCGCGATATCAGCCAGGCCGAGCAGCTGCGGCGCGATCTGGAGGACGCCAATCAGCGGCTGCAGCATCTTTCGCAGCGGCTGATCGAGGTGCAGGAAATCGAGCGGCGCGAGGTGGCGCGTGACCTGCACGACGACGTCGGCCAGCACCTGACCGGCTTGAAACTGCATCTGCAGCGGCTGATCCGCCGCCAGGCTGGCGACAGCGATTTCGAACGCCTGTCGCAACCGCTGGTGGCCGGCGTGGATGCGGCGCTGGCCAAGGTGCGCAGCCTGTCGCTGTCGCTGCACCCGCTGCAGCTGGAAGCGCTCGGCCTGGAAGCCGCCGTGCGCTGGCACCTGCAGCATTTTCTCGAAGCCAGCGGCACGAGCTGGGAGCTGGAGGTTCGCGGCTCGACCACCGAAATCCCGCCCGGCCGGGCGGTGGCGGCATTCCGGCTGGTGCAGGAGGCGGTGAACAACGTCGCACGGCATGCGCGGGCGCGCACGGTGCGCATCCTCATGGTGTGCGACGAACACGAATTGCGTCTGGAAATCCTCGACGATGGCTGCGGCTTCGACGTGCCAGACGCGCTGCAGGGCGCCCAGAGCCTGGGGCTGACCAGCATGCACGAGCGAGTCGCCTCATTCGGTGGCGACCTGCGGATTTCCAGCCTGCCGGGCATGGGGACGCGCATCACCGCGCTTCTGCCGGCGCCGAACGACTGATGAGGATGAGCTTTTGAACAAGCGAGTTGCCCTGGTAGACGATCACGCCCTGGTGCGGGCCGGTCTGCGAGCGCTGGTCGAGGATCAGCCCGGCTACGAGGTGGTCGCCGAGGGCGGCGACGGCCAGGACGTGGAAGCGATCCTGCGCCAGTCGCGTCCGGACATTCTGCTGCTGGACCTCAGCATGAAGCACATGGGCGGGCTGGATGCGCTGCGCCAATGGCACGGCCAGTATCCGCACGTGCAGGTGTTGATCCTGTCCATGCATGCCACCGCCGACTACGTGCTGGCAGCGTTGCGCCTGGGTGCCCGTGGCTATCTGCTCAAGGACGCCGCCGCGCAGGAACTGGACATGGCGCTGCAGGCGCTGTCGCGCAACGAGTCCTACCTGAGTCCGGGGATCGCGCAAACAGTGATCAGCTCGGCGATCGTCGAGGGACGCAGCCGCGAAACAGGCGTGACCCCGGCGCTGACGCCGCGACAGATCGAGATCCTGCGCCTGATCGCACGTGGCGTATCGACCCGCGATATCGCCGGCGGCCTCGGGCTCAGCGTGAAAACCGTGGACACCCACCGCGCGCAGATCATGGCGCGGCTGAACCTGCACGACGTACCGTCGCTGGTGCTCTACGCGGTGCGGCAGGGGCTGATCAGCCCCGACGACTAGGGGTTTGCCTGATAGCGCGCCGGCCGCTCCGGCGCCACAGTGTGGCCTGGCCCCGGCACGCGAGATCCACCATGCATCCCCACTCAGCCGACGTGTTCGTCGACGCCTATCTGGCACGGCACGCCGGCCCCACCGCAATCGCGCAACGCCCGCTCTGGCAGGCGCCATGGCTGCTGGCACTGGTCGCGGCTGTGGTGAGCCTGCTGGCCGGCGTGCTGTGGCGATCGCTCGGCCTGCCGGCCGGGCCCGCGCTGGTGCTACCGGGAATCGCCGTGGCTGGCGCCTTGCCGGTCTACCTCTGTGCGCGCTTGCTGAACCAGCGGAGGAGGCTGGCCCATACGCGCGGGGAGGTCGCCTTGCTGTGCCAGCTCTGTTCGCTATGGGCCCAGTCCGAGGGCGCCTGCCTGAAAGAGGTCGATGCCCATGGACGACTGCTGGCGATGAGTGAACGCGGCCGCCAGCTGATGGATGTATGCGATTTCGATGCGCTGCGCGGTTCGGACTGGCTCGGGGTCTGGCCCGGCGAAGCCGCCGTCGCCGCGCGGGACGCCTTCGCGCGCGCCCGTGCCGGTGAGCTTGCACGCTTCTCCGGCTTTTGTCCGACGCTGGCCGGCGTTGCGAAATGGTGGGATGTACTGATCATGCCGCTGCCCGGGGCAACCGGCGCAGCATCGATGCTGGTGCTGTCCTGGGACGTCACCGAAGTGCGACAACGTACGTGCCAGCTGCAGGCTACCAACGACGAACTCACCACCTTGCTGGAGCACCTGGATGACGGTTTCTGCCGGCTCGATCGCTCGTGGCGGCTGGTGGAGCTCAACGGCCGGGCGGTCGCCCTTCTGCAGCGTCCGCGCAGCGAACTGCTCGGCACCGTGCTCTGGGATCTGCTGCCGCAGGCACGTGGCGCCGAGCTTGGTGTCGCGTTGCAGGAGGTGATGGACCTGGGCATCGCTCGGCGCATCGAGACCTTTTCGCCGCAATACCAGGGCTGGTATCGCATTCATGCCTATCCGCATGCCGACGGCCTGTACCTGTTCTTCAGCGACATCAGTCGCGACGTGGCGAGCGCTCAGACCGCCCAGGCGGGGCAGGCGCGCCTGCGCCTGACCCAGCAGGTCGGGTTGTTCGGCGACTGGCAATTCGACCTGGCGAACCAAAGCCTGGAGCTCTCCGACCAGGCCCTGCAACTGCTGCGCATGCCGCCGGGCTCCGCTGCCGGCCAGGCGTTGCTGGAGCGTCTGCACCCGCAGGACCGGCTGGGGTTCGTTGCCGCCATGCTCGATCTGGCCGAGGGGCAGACCGGGTTCGATGCGTGGGTTCGTCTGAGCGACACCGACGCCGAGGACTGGCGCCACTTTCATTTTGCCGGCACGGTGATTCGGACCAAGGCCCACCCAGCCGGTTTGCTGGTCGGCTGCCTGCAGGATGTGACCGAGCAGCAGCGGCGCGAGGCACGTCTGGAAGACGCCGAGGCGTTTACCCGTGGGATCATCGATGCCTTGCCGCTGGCCATCGGGGTGGTCGATGGCAACGGCAGGCTGATCACCGCCAATCAGGTCTGGATGGCCGGCGGCAACGCTCCGGCTGCCTTGTCCGGCTGCAAGTCGCTGGATTACCTGGCGCGCTGCCGTGCGGCCACTGGCGACGGGTTCGATGCCGGTGCCAGGCTGGCAGACGGCATCGAGGCGCTGCTCGCCGGCACTGGCGATCCGTTTGTCTTCAGCTACGAGCACGGCCGTGATGGACAGCGGCGCGCGTACCAGAGCTCGGCCTTGCTGATGAGTACGCTGACCCGGCAGGTGCTGGTCGTGCACGAGCTTCTTCCGGTGCGCCAGCCAGTGGCGATGGACTGATTCCAGTCTGAATGGCTGTGTTGCCCTTGCGTGCACAGCGCGGGCGGGCGCGCGTCATGCCGGTGCGTTCTTCGGTCGCGTGTCTGGCCGGCGCTACCGTTCGTCTGTTAGCTTCGAGAACAAGAACTTCGCGTAGGACGCGACGGAGTGAAGCTTGAAACGCAAGGCAGGACTTCTGGCAGCTCTCATCCTCGCGCTAACACTGGTGCCGATGTGGGCCTTTGTTCTGGACGAGATCAAGCATCAGCGCCGCGTGACGGTGGATGCTGCACGCAACGATGCGATGAACCTGGCTACGGCATTCGAAGCGCATGTGCACAGTGTGATCAGGCTGATGGATATCGTGCTGCTGGACATGCGTGAAGACGTGAGTGAACACGCCGATTTTCAACGCTACGTGCATGAAGAGCTGCAAACCTACGGCAGCTTCGTCACGCAGCTGGCGGTGATAGACAAGAATGGCTTGTTGACCTTTTCGAATCTTGCGCCATCGACCAAGCCTGTGGACCTTAGCGATCGCGAGCATTTTCGCGTCCACCGAGACAACCCATACGAAGACCGATTGTTCATCAGCAAGCCGGTACTGGGCAGGGTTTCAAAGCAGTGGACCATTCAGTTCACCCGGCCCATCCAGCAGAACGGCGAATTTGCCGGTGTGCTGGTGCTTTCCGTGCCCACCAGCTTCTTCGCCGACTATTACCAGCAGATCAACGTAGGCCCGAACGGGACCATCGCGCTGGTAGGCATCGACCGCAGCCTGCGCGCCATTGCCTCGGGAACTCCAATTCCGGGCCGTTACGGTCGTTTCAAGGTGCCGGAAGACCGGCCTTATTTCGATCCGAAGGCGCCGGCGCACGGCTACTACGAGGGCGTGAGTTCGATTGACGGGCAATACCGTCTGGGCGCTTATCGGCGCCTCCCTGACGAAGGCGTGGTGGTGGTCGTGTTGCTGGCGCCGAAGGACTTCATGGCTGCGTTCCATGAACGCAAGGAGCTGCTGATCGCCTCGGCAGGCATCATTTCGTTGCTGCTGTCGGCGGTCGCCTTGCTGGTGTTCGTGCTGAGCAACCGGTATTTCCAGAGTACCGACCGGCTGCGACAGGCTCATGATCAGCTGACACTGCTGGCCAACACCGATGTACTGACCGGCGTCAGCAGCCGCCGCGCCTTTCTTGCCAGCCTCGAAGCGGAGATCGCCCGGGCGCATCGCCATAAGCAATGCCTGAGCCTGCTGATGCTCGATATCGACCACTTCAAACGGGTCAACGACGTCTATGGCCACCCCATCGGCGATGCGGTCCTCCAGCAGTTCACCAGCACCTGTGCCGGCATGCTGAGAGGGCATGACCTGCTCGGTCGCCTTGGCGGCGAGGAATTCGCCATCGCGCTGCCGCACACTGATATCGAGGGGGCGCAGAGCGTCGGCGAAAAGATTCGCGTCGCCGTCGCGCAGACGCCTGTTCCGACCTCCGCCGGCCCGATTGCGATCACGGTCAGCATTGGTCTGGCCCAGCTGGAGGCGGGAAACGTCGAGGTCGAGCAGTTGATTGCCCGCGCTGATGGTGCGCTCTATCAGGCCAAGCGCGATGGGCGCAACCAGGTATGTGCTGCAAGTCGGGCGCCGGATGGATGTTCCGACGGCATGCTAAAACCGGCCGCCGCTGCGGCCGATCCTCTGTGAGAGGCCCGACGCGCTGTCCGCCCGGGCCAGCGTGCAGGTGCTCGTTCGTTCGGGCGCCGCAGAACCGTCCAGACGGTGGCGCCGGGTAGGAGAGCCGAGCAGTGCCCGGCTCACCGGCACCTAGACAGCCGTCAGCGTGCCCCTTCGAGCTGCTTGCGCTTGGCCCGTCGCGCCAGCATGTTCAGCACCTCGATGCCCGCCGAGAACGCCATGGCGGCATAGACGTAGCCTTTCGGCACGTGGGCGCCGAAGCCTTCGGCGATCAGGGTCATGCCGATCATCAGCAGGAACCCCAGGGCCAGCATGACCACTGTCGGGTTGTCATTGATGAACTTGGCGAGCGGGTTGGCCGCCACCAGCATCACGGTCACCGCAACGATTACCGCGACCACCATGATGGCCACATGGTCGGTCATGCCGACGGCGGTGATGATGCTGTCGATGGAAAACACCAGGTCCAGCAGCAGGATCTGCGCGATTGCCGAGCCGAAGCCCATGGTGACCGCGTTGCCGACCGACTTGCCCTCGAACATGTCGCCGCCCGGCGTCGGGTCCATGCTGTGGTGGATTTCCTTGGTCGCCTTCCACAGCAGGAACAGGCCGCCGGCGATCAGGATCATGTCCTTCCAGGAGAAGGCATGGCCGAACGCCTCGAAGACCGGCTCGGTCAACTGGACGATCCAGGCCACGGTCCCCAGCAGGCCCAGGCGCATGATCAGGGCCAGGCCGATGCCGATGCGTCTGGCTCGTTCGCGGTGCTGCTCCGGTAGCTTGTTGGTCAGGATCGAAATGAAGATCAGGTTATCGATGCCGAGTACCACCTCCATGGTGATCAGCGTGGCCAGGGCCACCCAGGTGGTGGGTTCGGAAAAAAGCTGAATGAGCGATTCCATCGGAAATCTCGGGTTGTTGGCAGTCAGCCTCCGCACGTAGCTGCACGGGGCGGCGAATCTTAGCGATAAGGCTGTTCGCAGCGATGCAGATTAAGAGGCTGATTTGTATCAAGTCGTTCCCGACTTGGGAGCCGACAGACTGCGGCGGCGAGCGCCGAGGGAACGGGACGTAGCAGAGGAAAGCGTGCCGAATTGCAGGCATTAAAAAGCCGGCTTGTGGCCGGCTTTCAGGGGGTGGCGTTGGCTTATTTTTGGTAAGCCGCAACCGCCTTGGTGATTGCGGCACGGGCGGCGTCGGCGCCTTCCCAGCCTTCGACCTTGACCCACTTGCCCTTCTCGAGATCCTTGTAGTTCTCGAAGAAGTGCTTGATCTGCTCGATCAGCAGCGGTGGCAGGTCGGTGTATTCCTTAACGTCCTTGTACAGCTGGGTCAGCTTGTCGTGCGGGACGGCGATCAGCTTGGCGTCACCGCCGGCTTCGTCGGTCATGTTCAGCACGCCGACCGGGCGGCAGCGGATGACCGAACCCGGGGCAACCGGATAGGGGGTCACGACCAGCACGTCGAGGGGGTCGCCGTCGTCGGCCAGTGTGTGCGGGATGAAACCGTAGTTGGCCGGGTAGAACATCGGGGTGGCCATGAAGCGGTCGACGAACAGGCAGTCGGTGTCGTGATCGATTTCGTACTTGATCGGCGCGTGGTTGGCCGGGATCTCGATGGCGACGTAGATGTCGTTCGGCAGGTCTTTGCCAGCCGGGACTTTGCTGTAGCTCATGAACGATGGGCTCCTGATCGGCCAGCGCGGCCTGGGGGCGGAAAAAAGTGGGCGCGATTATAGGCGCAATGTCGCGTGCAATGCACGCCGGCTTCGACGCGCCCGGCCTACGCAGGTTCCCGGTAGGCAGGGTGTTCGGCCTGCAGGCGCTGCAGGCGCGCCAGCGGGTCCTGCCGGTAGAACGCTGCCAGCTGCGCATAGACCTCGGGAAAGGCCTGCTGCAGCACGTCCGGTGCGCTGAAGAAGTACTCGCTGGTAACGGCGAAGAACTCTGCCGGATTCTCGGCGGCGTAGGGGTCGATCGGCGTCTCGGCATCCGGGTCGGCGTCGAGCGTGTGATCGAGCTGGTCGTAGGCCCGCTGCATGGCGCTGGCCCAGGCGTCGATGCGCATCTGCCGGTGCAGCGGCGGCAGGCCGTTGGCATCGCCGTTGAGCATGTCCAGCTTGTGCGCCAGCTCGTGGATCACCAGGTTGTAGGCTTCCCAGCCGCCACTCTGCTGCACGCCAGGCCAGGCCAGGATCACCGGACCCTGCAGCCAGGCTTCGCCGCTGTGCTCGGCGTCCCATTCATGCTCGACGCCGGCGGCATCGCGGTGCTTCTGCGGGCTGAGGAAGTCGTCGGGGTAGATCACGATCTCGTGAAAGCCGCGATACCAGCCGAGGTCGGCCAGGTGTAGCAGCGGCAACTGCGCCTGTAGCGCCAGACGCAGGCGGTCCTGGGGTTGCAGCTCGACGCCCGCCAGCGGTGTCAGGCGCTTGTCGTGCAGGAACAGCACGGCGCGCTCACGCAGCCGATCCAGCTCGTCATCGCTCAGGCCATCGAGTATCGGCAGGCTATCGAGTACCTGTTGCCACAGCTCAGGCGCGACCGGGTTGCGGGCAAGGATGCGTTTGCGCTGCCAGGCGCGGAAGGACCACATGGGCGGAGGCTCCAGCGAAGTGGGCGCCCACATTAAGCGTGGCTGCGGGATGCGACAAGCAGTGAAGTACCGTCGGTCGGTGCGTCATGGGACTGTCAAGCGGGGCGGCTACATCAGGAGAACCACCCACTCGCAAGGAGACCTCGAGATGACCGCACCGGATCAGAAACGCCGTCAGCTGCTGCAGGGCATCGGCGCCGGCATCGCCCTGCCGGCCCTGGGCATTGCGCCCGCCATCATCGCCGCGCCGCGGGCGCGCCCGCAGATGCTCGACGGTGTGCAGTCCGGCGACGTGACGGACGGCCGCGCATTGATCTGGAGCCGCTGCGACAGGCCCGGGCGACTGGTCGTCGAGTGGGATACGCGCAGCCGTTTCGGCAATCCGCGGCGCATGCTGTCGTCCATCACCGATGCCGGTCAGGACTTCACCGCCCGCGTCGATCTGCGCGGGCTGCCGGCGGATCAGTCGATCTTCTACCGCGCGCGCTTCGAGGACGCCCGCAGCGGCGTGCTCAGCGAGCCCTGGTTCGGCCACCTGCGCAGCGCACCGACGCGCCCGCGCAATATCCGTTTCGTCTGGGGTGGCGATACCTGCGGCCAGGGCTATGGCATCAACCCGGACTTCGGCGGCATGCGCATCTACGAAAGCATGCGCATCCGGCGGCCGGACTTCTTCCTGCACAGCGGCGACGTGATCTATGCCGACGGGCCGATTCCCGCCGAAGTGACCGCCGAGGACGGCAGCATCTGGCGCAACCTGGTCACCGAAGAGAAGAGCAAGGTTGCCGAGACGCTGCACGAGTTTCGCGGCAACTACCGCTACAACCTGCTGGACGAGAACCTGCGCGCCTTCAACGCCGAGGTACCGCAGATCTGGCAGTGGGACGATCACGAGGTGACCAACAACTGGTCGCCGAGCAAGGAGCTGGACGACCGCTACCAGCAGGTGCGCGACATCGACACCCTGGTCCGCCGTGCGCGCCAGGCCTACCTGGAATACGCACCGATGCGCCTGGCCCGCGGCGACAGGCTCGGGCGCATCTACCGCAAGGTCAACTACGGGCCGCTGCTGGATGTGTTCGTGCTGGATATGCGCAGCTATCGCGGGCCCAACACCCACAACCTGCAAGCGGAGCAGGGCGCGGACACGGCGTTCCTCGGCCGCGAGCAGTTGCGCTGGCTCAAACGCGAGCTGCGCGCCTCGCGGGCGACCTGGAAAGTGATCGCCGCCGACATGCCGATCGGCCTGCATGTGCCCGATGGTCCGCGCTGGGAGGCGATCGCCAATGGCAACGACGGCGAGGCGTTGGGTCGCGAGCTGGAAATCGCCGACCTGCTGACCTTCATCCAGCGTGCGCGGGTGCGCAATACCGTCTGGCTGACGGCCGATGTGCATTATTGCGCCGCGCATCACTACCACCCCAACCGCGCCGCTTTCCAGCAGTTCGAGCCGTTCTGGGAGTTCGTCGCAGGTCCCTTGAACGCCGGCAGCTTCGGGCCGAATCCGCTGGACGGCACCTTCGGCCCGGAGGTGGTGTTCCAGAAGGCGGCGCCCACGCCAAACAGCTCGCCGCGGGCGGGCTTCCAGTTCTTCGGTGAGGTGGAGATCGACGCCCAGAGCGGTGCGCTGAGTGTGAGCCTGCGCGACATCGACGGCGCGGTGGTCTACAGCCAGACGCTGGAGCCCTGGCAGCGGGCCTGATGCCGGCTAGCCGAGCAGGAAGTTGCCGGCGCGCGGCTGACCGTCCAGCGCCGGCACGTCGGCTTCGTCCTTGAGCTGCACGCCGGAGAGCTGTCGGCGGCTGGCTTCGCGCATTAGGTAGATCAGGCGGTGCGCGGCCAGGTTGTAGCTCAGCCCCTCGGGGCGGATGTTGGAGATGCAGTTGCGCTGCGCATCGTGCCGGCCGACCTGCGGTGCCCAGGTGAAGTACAGGCCCAGGCTGTCCGGCGAGCTGAGGCCCGGTCGCTCCCCGAGCAGGATCACCACCATGCGCGCCTTGAGGCGCTGGCCGATTTCGTCGGCCACCGCCACGCGGCCCTGTTCGACCAGGCTGATCGGCCCAAGAGACCAGCCTTCGGCCTGACACTGCTCGGCGATCTTCAAGGCCATCGGTGCGGCGTGGCGCTGAACGGCCAGGGCCGAGAGGCCATCGGCGATCACCAGCGCCAGGTCGCAGCCGTCGCCGGCCTGGGCGTCGAGCGTGGCTGCGCTGGTTTCGTCGAGGCGTCGGCCGAGATCAGGGCGTTGCAGATAGGTCTGGCGGTCGCTGGCGGCGCTGTGTAGCGGCAGGCAGGCGAGGCCGTGCTTGTCCAGCTCGGCGGTCAGCGCTTCGCAGTCCAGCGGCAGGTGCACGGCATCACGGGCCTGCGCATGGGCGAACTGGAAATCCAGTTGCGCCACCGTCGGCAGACTGGTGCCGGCACGGCCAAGGGCGATGCGCGCCGGGGTCAGCTGGCGCAGGTGCTGCCAGGGATTTTCGATGGTGGGGGAGCGGTCGGGCATGGCTACCTCGGAGCTTGGCGGTCAGGCGCGCGAACAGGTGCGTGGAAAAGACCTGCGGTCGTTTTCCACCCTACGGGTCGCGGCGAGAGTCTCGGCGTAGGGTGGAAAACCGCGCAGCGTTTTCCACGCTGCTGGCGGCGAATGAGGCAGCGCTTCATGCCTGCTGCTCCAGCGCCCGGCGGAAGGCTTCGGGCAGGTCACGGCCGAGCTGCAGGCGATTGCCGTCCTGCCGGAGGATCTGCATCTTCGCCAGCCATTCCTCGAATTCCGGTGCGGGCCGCAGGCCGAGCACCTGACGCACGTAGAGGGCGTCGTGGAAGGAGGTGGTCTGGTAGTTGAGCATCACGTCGTCCGAGCCCGGGATGCCCATGATGAAGTTGATGCCCGCCGTGCCGAGCAGGGTCAACAGCATGTCCATGTCGTCCTGGTCGGCTTCGGCGTGGTTGGTGTAGCAGATGTCGCAACCCATGGGCACGCCGAGCAGCTTGCCGCAGAAGTGGTCCTCCAGCCCGGCGCGGATGATCTGCTTGCCGTTGTAGAGGTATTCCGGGCCGATGAAGCCGACCACGGTGTTCACCAGCAGCGGCTTGTAGCGGCGCGCGACGGCGTAGGCGCGGGCTTCGCAGGTCTGCTGATCGACGCCGTGATGGGCGTTGGCCGAGAGCGCGCTGCCCTGGCCGGTCTCGAAATACATGAGGTTGTCGCCGAGGGTGCCGCGCTTCTGCGACAGGCCGGCCTCGTAGCCTTCCTGCAGCGTTGCCAGGTTGATGCCGAAGCTGGCATTGGCCGCCTCGGTGCCGGCGATGGACTGGAACACCAGGTCCAGCGGCGCGCCGCGGTTGATCGCCTCGATGGAGGTGGTGACGTGGGTGAGGATGCAACCCTGGGTCGGGATCTCGTAGCGGCTGATCACCGCGTCGAGCATTTTCAGCAGCTCGCAGATGCCGGCGGTGCTGTCGGTGGCCGGGTTGATGCCGATCACCGCGTCGCCGTTGCCATAGAGCAGGCCGTCGAGAATGCTCGCGGCGATGCCGGCGCCGTCGTCGGTGGGATGGTTCGGCTGCAGCCGGGTGGACATGCGCCCGGCCAGGCCGATGGTATTGCGAAAGCGGGTGACGACGCGGACCTTCTGCGCGACGAGGATCAGGTCCTGCACACGCATGATCTTCGACACCGCGGCAACCATCTCCGGCGTCAGCCCCGGTGCGAGGGCTTTCAGCGACGACTCGTCCGCCTCCTCGCCGAGCAGCCAGTTGCGGAAATCGCCCACGGTCAGGTGGCTGATCGGCGCGAAGGCGGCGGCGTCATGACTGTCGATGATCAGCCGGGTGACTTCATCGCTTTCGTAGGGGATCAGTGCTTCTTCGAGAAAACGCCTGAGCGGCACATCGGCCAGGCACATCTGCGCCGCCACTCGCTCGGCGTCGCTGCCCGCCGCGACCCCGGCGAGCAGGTCGCCGGAGCGCGCCGGGCTGGCCTTGGCCATCACCTCGCGCAGATCTTCGAAGCGCCAGGTGGTGCTGCCCACGCTGTGCGAGTACGTCATGGCTGCTCTCCCTACTTGAGTGTCGCCTCGGCCTGCTCGATCGCCGCGAACTCTTCTTCCGGCGTACCGGCCACCAAGTGGTGCCGACTGTAGATCGCGAAATAGGCGATGAAGATCCCGTAGATGATCGCGGCGCCGATCACCACCCGCGGATCGACCAGGAAGCCCGCGATGACCGCGATGCAGGCCAGTACCAGCGCCACGCCCGAGGTGACGATGCCGCCGGGTGTCCTGTACGGGCGATGCAGATCCGGCCGGCGCAGGCGCAGCACGATGTGCGAGGCCATCATCAACACGTAGGAAATGGTCGCGCCGAACACCGCGACGAGGATCAGCAGGTCGCCCTGACCTGTCAGCGAGAGCAGGAAACCGATCACACCGGGGATCACCAGGGCCAGCACCGGCGCCTTGTTCTTGTTGGTCAGCGAGAGGTTGCGCGGCAGGTAGCCGGCCCGCGACAGGGCAAAGATCTGCCGCGAGTAGGCGAAGATGATCGAGAAGAAGCTGGCGATCAGCCCGGCCAGGCCGACCAGGTTGACGAAGCCGCTCATCCAGGTGGACGAGCCGTAGGCCGTGGTCAGCGCTTCCACCAGCGGGTTGCCGGATGCCACCAGGGTGCTGGAACCGGCGCCGCCAGGGCCGACTAGCAAGATCAGGCCGGCAAAGGCGACCAGAATCAGCATGGCGCCGATCAGCCCGCGGGGCATGTCGCGCTGCGGGTTCTTGGTTTCCTCGGCGGCCAGCGGCACGCCTTCCACGGCGAGGAAGAACCAGATCGCGTAGGGAATCGCCGCCCAGATGCCGACATAGCCATAGGGCAGGAAGTTGCTGGCACCGGCAGCGGTGGTCGGCGCGATATCGAGCAGCTTGTCCACCGAGAAGTGCGGCACCATGGCGACGATGAACACCGCCAGGGCAAGGGCGGCGACGGCGGTGATGATGAACATCAGCTTCAGCGCCTCGCCGACGCCGAAGATATGGATGCCGATGAAGACGATGTAGAAGGCCAGATAGATCATCCAGCCGCCGATGCCGAACAGTGACTCGCAATAGGCGCCGATGAACACGGCGATCGCCGCCGGCGCGATGGCGTATTCGATGAGGATCGCCGTGCCGGTGAGGAAGCCGCCCAATGGGCCGAAGGCGGTGCGGGCAAAACCGTAGCCGCCGCCCGCGGTCGGGACCATCGAGGACAGCTCGGCCAGCGAGAAGCACATGCACAGGTACATGGTCGCCATCAGCAGCGTGGCGATGAACAGCCCGCCCCAACCGCCCTGGGCGAGGCCGAAGTTCCAGCCGGCGTAGTCGCCGGAAATCACATAGGCGACGCCAAGGCCGACCAGCAGCACCCAGCCGGCGGCACCTTTCTTCAGTTCGCGTTCCTGGAAATAACTACTGCCAACGGTTTCGAAATCGATTGCGTGGTGCGGTGGCGTTGAACTGCTGTGTTCGAGAGCCATGGGGGAATCCTCTTGGACGGGTTGGCACCTCTCTCCCTAGCAAGCGTCATGCCCCCGCACCGGAATACGGGATTCCCGGTGTTTTGTCGGTGGATGTCGGCAGGAACGCACCTTTTGCGGGCTCCACAGCACCACGGCGGAGCCCGGCAGGTGTCTTGTTCGAACGCGCGGTGAGCCAAAGCCCACCGCGCTCAGCCCATCAGAAGAAGCCCAGCGGATTGATGTCGTAGCTCACCAGCAGGTTCTTGGTCTGCTGATAGCTGTCGAGGATCATCTTGTGCGTCTCGCGACCGACGCCCGACTTCTTGTAACCACCGAACGCCGCGTGCGCCGGGTAGAGGTGGTAGCAGTTGGTCCAGACACGTCCGGCCTTGATCGCCCGGCCCATGCGGTAGGCGCGGTTGATGTCGCGGGTCCAGACGCCGGCGCCGAGGCCGTACTCGGTGTCGTTGGCGATGGCCAGCGCCTCGGCCTCGTCCTTGAAGGTGGTGACGCCGATCACCGGGCCGAAGATCTCCTCCTGGAACACGCGCATCTTGTTGGTACCCTTGAGCAGGGTCGGCTGGATGTAATAACCGGTGGCGAGCGAGCCTTCGAGTTTCTCGGCCGCCCCGCCGGTGAGCACTTCGGCGCCTTCTTCCTGGGCGATCTTCAGGTAGGACATGATCTTGTCGAACTGCTGCTGGCTGGCCTGGGCGCCAACCATGGTGTCGGTGTCCAGCGGGTCGCCGCGCTTGATCTGCGCGACCTTTTTCATCACCGCTTCCATGAACGGCGCGTAGATCGACTCCTGCACCAGTGCGCGGGACGGGCAGGTGCACACCTCGCCCTGGTTGAAGAAGCCCAGCACCAGCCCCTCGGCGGCCTTCTCGATGAAGGCCGGTTCGGCCTGCATGATGTCCTCGAAGTAGATGTTCGGGCTCTTGCCGCCCAGCTCCACGGTGCTCGGAATGATGTGCTCGGCGGCGCGCTTCATGATGTGCGAGCCCACCGGGGTGGAGCCGGTGAAGGCGATCTTGGCGATGCGCTTGCTCGAGGCCAGGGCTTCGCCGGCTTCCCGGCCGTAGCCGTGCACCACGTTGAGCACCCCCGGCGGCAGCAGGTCGCCGATGCATTCGAGCAGCACGTTGATGCCCAGCGGGGTCTGCTCGGCCGGTTTCAGAACCACGCAGTTGCCTGCCGCCAGTGCCGGGGCGAGTTTCCAGGCGGCCATCAGAATCGGGAAGTTCCACGGGATAATTTGCCCGACCACGCCCAGCGGCTCATGGAAGTGATAGGCCGCGGTGTGCTCGTCGATCTCGGCTGCGGTGCCCTCCTGGGCGCGGATGCAGCCGGCGAAGTAACGGAAGTGGTCAGCCGCCAGCGGGATATCGGCGTTCAGCGTTTCCCGCACCGCCTTGCCGTTGTCCCAGGTCTCGGTGATGGCGAGCATCTCCAGGTTCTGCTCGATGCGGTCGGCGATCTGCAACAGGATCAGCGAACGCGCCTGCACGCTGGTCTTGCCCCAGGCATCGGCGGCGGCATGGGCGGCGTCCAGGGCCTTCTCGATGTCGGCGGCGTCGGAGCGCGGAAACTCGGCGATGGGCTGACCGTTGACCGGGGAAAGGTTGGTGAAATACTGACCGCCGGCCGGCTCGACGAACTGGCCGTTGATGTAGTTGCCGTAGCGGGATTTGAAGGAAACGACAGCGCCTTCGCTGCCGGGATGGGCGTAACGCATGATGAGTCTCCGGTCTTGTAATTGTGATGACTGCTGTCTTTCAGCGTAGAACAGGCTCCGTTCGTCGGCAGGCGAGGCGACGTGCGGTGCGACCGCCCCGCAGCGGACCCTGTGCTAATCTGCGCCGCAGTTTTCCAGCGTCGAATGCGCGGCCATGCCGTCTGGCGCGGCGTCTTTCAGAGGTCATCAATGCATATCCATATTCTCGGCATCTGCGGCACCTTCATGGGTTCGCTCGCGGTGCTGGCCAAGGAACTCGGCCATCGCGTCACCGGCTCCGATGCCAACGTCTATCCGCCGATGAGCACGCAGCTCGAGGCTCAGGGCATCGAGCTGATGCAGGGCTACGAGCCGGCGCATCTGGAACCGGCACCCGATCTGGTGGTGGTGGGCAACGCCATGTCGCGTGGCAACCCGGCAGTGGAATACGTGCTGAACAAGGGGCTGCCCTATGTCTCCGGCCCGCAATGGCTGGCCGATCACGTGCTGCAGGGTCGCTGGGTACTGGCGGCGGCCGGCACCCATGGCAAGACCACCACCAGCAGCATGCTGGCCTGGGTGCTGGAACATGCCGGCATGAGCCCGGGCTTTCTCATCGGTGGTGTGCCGCAGAACTTCGGCATCTCCGCGCGCCTGGGCGGTACGCCGTTCTTCGTGGTAGAGGCCGACGAGTACGACAGCGCCTTCTTCGACAAGCGCAGCAAGTTCGTCCACTACCGCCCGCGCACCGCGATCCTGAACAATCTGGAGTTCGATCACGCGGATATCTTCCCGGATCTAGCCGCCATCGAGCGGCAGTTCCATCACCTGGTGCGTACCGTGCCGGGCGAAGGGCTGATCATCCATCCCGAGTCGGAAACGGCGCTCAAGCGCGTCATCGAAATGGGCTGCTGGACACCGGTGCAGACCACCGGCGACGGCGGCCAGTGGCAGGCCAGGTTGCTCAGCGAGGACGGTTCGCGCTTCGAAGTGATCTTCGATGGCGAGGTGCAGGGCGTGGTGGACTGGCAGCTGACCGGCCGGCACAACGTCAACAATGCGCTGGCGACGCTGGCGGCGGCACGGCATGTCGGCGTGCTGCCGAAGCAGGGCGCCGAGGCGCTGAGCGAGTTCCGTAGCGTCAAGCGGCGCATGGAAAAGGTCGCCGAGGTCAATGGCGTAACCATCTATGACGACTTCGCCCATCACCCGACCGCCATCGCCACCACCCTCGACGGTCTGCGCAAGCGCGTCGGCGATACGCCGATCATCGCGGTGGTCGAGCCGCGTTCGAACTCGATGAAGCTCGGCGCGCACCGCGAGGGCCTGGCCGAGTCGGTGGCGCTGGCCGATCGGGCGATCTGGTACGCACCGGCAAACCTCGGCTGGGATCTCGCCGCGACCGTCGCCGGCTCGCCGGTGCCGACCACGGTCTGCGATTCGCTGGAGGCGATCATCGCCAAGGTCAAGGCCGACGCCACGCCGGGCACCCAGGTGGTGGTGATGAGCAATGGCGGTTTCGGTGGGTTGCACGGCCAATTGGCCGCCGCACTGGCGTAGGGTGGAAAACGCCGAAGGCTTTTCCACGCGCCGGGTTGCCGATGTGGCGGGCACAGGGTGAATTTGTTCTCAAAGCGTCGCGAGCGAAGCTTAGGCAAGGCGAAACCTTGCGAGAAAGCGGAGCTTGCTGGTGCAAGTGAGCATTTCGAGTAAGGTTTCAACGCAGCATAAGCAAGCGCAGCAGCTTTGGGAGCACATTCATGAGCGGACCGGAACGCATCACTTTAGCCATGACCGGCGCCTCCGGCGCGCAGTACGGTCTGCGCCTGCTCGATTGCCTGATCCAGGAAGACCGCGAGGTGCACTTTCTGATTTCCAAGGCCGCGCAACTGGTGATGGCCACCGAGACCGACGTGGTGCTGCCGGCCAAGCCGCAGGCCATGCAGGCCTTCCTCTCCGAGTACACCGGTGCCGCCGCCGGGCAGATCCGTGTGTTCGCCAAGGAGGACTGGATGGCCCCGCCGGCGTCCGGCTCCGGCGCACCGACGGCGATGGTGGTGGCGCCCTGTTCCACCGGCACGCTGTCGGCAATCGCCACCGGCGCCTGCAACAACCTGATCGAACGCGCCGCCGACGTCACCCTCAAGGAGCGCCGCCAGCTGATTCTGGTGCCACGCGAGGCGCCCTATTCGAGCATTCATCTGGAAAACATGCTCAAGCTGTCGAATCTGGGCGCGGTGATCCTGCCGGCCTCGCCGGGCTTCTATCACCAGCCGCAAAGCATCGACGACCTGGTGGATTTCGTCGTCGCGCGCATCCTCAACCTGCTCAACATTCCCCAGGACATGCTGCCGCGCTGGGGCGAGCACCATATCGTCAGCGACGACTGAGATGATCGGTCGGGCGCTGCTGGTACTGACGACGCTGAGCGTGCTGGGTGGCTGCGCCACGGTGCGCACGCTGGACGCGGCCAAGCCCGGCGCGCCGATTATCTATTCCGGCACGCGTCTGGACTGGTACAGCCTCAACGGTGGCTGCTGCCCGCTGGAACGCTTCGGTGCCGTGGCGCCCAAGCATGCCGCGCTCGATCTGCCGGCCAGCGCCCTGCTGGACACGCTGTTGCTGCCCTTTGCCGTCGCGGCGGAGCTGGGCGTCGGCCTCGGCGTGCGCGGCGGGCTCTGATTGCAGCAACCGTGGCATAACTGATCTGAGTCCAGGCGACGTCTTCGCCGAACAGGCATAGTTGGCAGGTCCGCGCCACAAGGAGAAACGGTGTGAAAGACCGCGCTCAGTTCCACTTCAACTACTGGATGATCGCCATCCTGGTGTTTCTCGGCCTCCAGTACCTGCTGTCGACCCAGCAGCAAGTGGCGACCATCCCTTACAGCGAGTTCGAGCAACACCTCAAGGACGGGCGCATCGACGAACTGGCCATCACGGACCGGCGCATCGAAGGCCGGCTCAAGGAGCCCTTGGCCGGCGGCCAGCGCCGTTTCATCACCAACCGCGTCGAGCCGCAGCTGGCCGAGCATCTGCAGCAGTACCCGGTACGCTACACCGGCAAGGTGGAAAGTACGCTGGTGCGTGACCTGCTGTCGTGGATCGTGCCGGCCATGCTGTTCTTCGGCATCTGGCTGTTCCTGCTCAAGCGCATCGGCAGCGGCCTGGGGGGCGGCGGCATGATGCAGATCGGCAAGAGCAAGGCTCGGGTCTATGTCGAAACCGACATGAAGGTGACCTTTGCCGATGTAGCCGGTGTGGACGAGGCCAAGGACGAGCTCAAGGAAATCATCGACTTTCTCCGCGATCCGCAGACCTACGGTCGCCTCGGCGGACGCATGCCCAAGGGCGTGCTGCTGGTCGGCCCGCCCGGCACCGGCAAGACGCTCCTGGCGCGCGCGGTGGCCGGCGAGGCGAAGGTGCCGTTCTTCTCCATTTCCGGTTCCGAGTTCGTCGAGATGTTCGTCGGCGTCGGCGCCGCGCGGGTGCGTGATCTGTTCGAGCAGGCGCGGGCCCAGGCGCCGGCGATCATCTTCATCGACGAGCTGGACGCCCTCGGCCGCGCCCGCGGTGCCGGCCCCCTGTCCGGCGGGCATGACGAGAAGGAGCAGACGCTCAACCAGCTACTGGTGGAGATGGACGGCTTCGACACCTCCAGCGGACTCGTCCTGCTGGCGGCCACCAACCGCCCCGAGATCCTCGATCCGGCGCTGCTGCGCGCCGGCCGTTTCGACCGTCAGGTGCTGGTCGATCGTCCGGACAAGGTCGGGCGGGTGCAGATTCTCAACGTGCACCTGAAAAAATCGCGACTGGGCACCGATGTCGATCCGCAGGCCATCGCCGCGCTGACCCCGGGCTTCACCGGTGCCGACCTGGCTAACCTGGTCAACGAGGCGACGCTGCTGGCGACCCGGCGCAATGCCGACGCGGTAGCGATGGAGGACTTCACCGCGGCCATCGAACGCATCATCGCCGGGCTGGAAAAACGCAATCGCCTGCTCAACCCGCGCGAGCGCGAGATCGTCGCCTACCACGAGATGGGCCATGCGCTGGTGGCGATGGCGCTGCCGGGCGTTGATCCGGTGCACAAGGTGTCGATCATTCCGCGCGGCATGGGGGCGCTGGGTTACACCATCCAGCGCCCGATCGAGGATCGCTTCCTGATGACCCGTGAGGAGTTGGAGAACAAGATGGCCGTGCTGCTCGGCGGGCGTGCCGCGGAGTGGCTGATCTTCGCGCATCTGTCCACCGGCGCGGCGGACGACCTGGCCAAGGTCACCGATATCGCCCGCGCCATGGTGACGCGCTACGGCATGTCCAAGCGTCTCGGCCACCTGGCGTTGGAGCGCGAGCCCAATTCCTTCCTCGGCAACGAGGCGATGCTCGGCCTCAAGCCGCAACACGACTATGCCGAGAGCACGGCGACGGCGATCGACGAGGAAGTGCAGGAGCTGGTTCAGTCGGCCTTCCAGCGTAGCGTCGATCTGCTGCAGGCGCGTCGTGCACTGCTCGAGCGCTGCGCCCGGCAGCTGCTGCAACAGGAGACGCTGGATGCCGGACAACTGCGTGCGTTGAGCGCCGAGCTCGGCGCTCAGTTGCCGTCATCGGACTAGCCTGCCCGCTTGGCGTGCTGGGCCAGGGCCCACTCCACATGCTCGCGCACCAGCTCCGATGGGTCGTCGCATCGCGCCTCGAGCGCCTCCAGCACCGGAATGCTCGACGGCGCATTGCCCAGGCCCACCGCGAGATTGCGCAGCCAGCGTTCGTAGCCGGCGCGGCGTAGCGGTGAGCCCTCGGTGCGACTGAGAAATTCCTCTTCCGTCCAGCGGAACAAGGTCGCTAGCTCAGCGTTGTCCAGGCTATGGCGCGGTTGGAAGTCGCCTTGCTCGGTGGGGCGGGCGAAGCGGTTCCACGGGCAGACGATCTGGCAATCGTCGCAACCGAATACGCGGTTGCCGATCTTGTCGCGCAGCTCGACCGGGATCGGTCCCTTCAGCTCGATGGTGAGGTAGGAAATGCAGCGCCGCGCATCCAGCAGCCGTTCACCGACGAACGCCTCGGTGGGGCAGATGTCCAGGCAGGCGTGGCAGCTGCCGCAGTGGTCGCGCGCACTGGGCTCGTCGATCGGCAGCGCGATGTCGACGAACAGCTCGCCGAGAAAGAACCAGCTGCCGGCCTTGCGGTTGAGTAGCAGGGTGTTCTTGCCGATCCAGCCGAGCCCGGCCTGCTGGCCGGCGGCCTTTTCCAGCACCGGCGCGCTGTCGACGAAGGCGCGAAAGCCGAACGGGCCGACCACCTGCTGAATGCGCTCGGCCAGTTGCTGGATGCGTTTGCGGATCAGCTTGTGGTAATCCCGGCCCAGGGCATAGCGCGACACATAGGCCTTCTCCGGGTCGGCCAGCTGCTGGCTCATGCGCGTGTCGCCGGGCAGGTAGTCCATACGCAGCGAGATGACCCGCAGCGTGCCGGGCACCAGTTCGTCCGGCCGCGAGCGTTTGCTGCCGTGGGCGGCCATGTAGTCCATCTCGCCTTGGTAGCCCGCTGCCAGCCAGGCCTCGAGATGCGCCTCGTGCTCGCCGAGGTCGACGCCGGTGATCCCCACCTGCTGGAAGCCGAGCTCGCGGCCCCACTCCTTGATAGAGTCGGCGAGGACGATGGGGTCGAGAGCGGAGCTGGACATCGGAGACTGCGGCGGGAAGTGAGCGGGTGCGTATAATTCTGCCAGACATTCCGCCGCGATGATCCCTGCACCGATGACCGATTCCCTGCCCGTCGCCCTGTACAACGCCGCCCAGGTGCGCGAACTCGATGCGCGCCTGATTGCCGCCGGCACGTCCGGCTTCGACCTGATGCAGCGCGCCGCCCATGCCGCCTGGCGCGCGCTGCGTCGGCGTTGGCCCGATGCAGGTGCTGTCACCGTGCTCGCCGGGCGCGGCAATAACGCCGGCGATGGCTACCTGCTGGCGGCGCTGGCGCAGCGCGCTGGGTGGCAGGTGCGGGTGCTGGCGGTGGGCGATCCGCAAACGCTGCAGGGCGACGCGGCGCTGGCCTGCGCCGAAGCGCGTGATTGCGGAGTGCCCATCGAACCCTGGCGAGCAGAGGCGGCGCTGCAGGGCGTGCTGGTGGATGCGCTGCTCGGCACCGGTCTGACCGGCGCGGTGCGCGAGCCCTATGCGAGCGCGATCGCGGCGATCAACGCCAGCGGCCGTCCGGTGCTGGCAATCGACCTGCCCAGCGGGCTGTGCGCCAACACCGGTCAGGTGCTGGGGCAGGCAGTGCGCGCCGATCTCAGCGTGACCTTCATTGGCCTCAAGCTCGGCCTGTTCACCGCCGACGGTCCTGATCGTGTTGGCGCGCTGGTGTTCGACGATCTGCAGGCCGACCCGGGAATCGTCGCGCAGGTGGCCAGCGAGGCCGTGCGCCTCGACCACGGCTCGCTGGCGCGGGTCGCACCTCGTTCGCCGACAGCGCACAAGGGCAGTTTCGGCCAGGTGCTGGTGATCGGCGGCGACCTCGGTACCGGCGGCGCCGCGCTGCTCAGCGCCGAGGCGGCGCTGCGTTGTGGGGCCGGCATGGTGACCCTGGCGACCCGCCCGGAACACGTCGGCGCTTCGCTGGTGCGCCGGCCGGAGGTCATGTGCAGCGGCGTCGAGTCCACCTACAGCCTGACGGCGCTGCTGGAGCGTGCCGATGTGCTGGTGGTCGGCCCCGGCCTCGGCCAGGCGCCGTGGGGGCGTAGCCTGATTTCCACGGCTGCGCAGCGCGAGCAGCCGCAGGTCTGGGATGCCGATGCGTTGAACCTGCTGGCGAGCGGCGCCGTCGAATTGCCGTCCGGCTGCCTGATCACCCCGCATCCGGGCGAGGCCGCGCGACTGCTGCAGTGTTCGGTCGGCGAGGTTCAGGCCGATCGCCCGGCGGCGGCGCGGGCGCTGGCGCAGCGTTATGGGTGCGTCGCGTTGCTCAAGGGGGCCGGCACGCTGATCGCGGCGCCGGATGGCCGGCTGGCGCTGTGTGATCGCGGCCATCCGGCGATGGCCAGTGCCGGGCTCGGCGACGTGCTCGCCGGTGTGCTCGGTGCCTTGCTGGCACAGCAGCTGGCACCGTTCGAGGCGGCCTGCCTGGGCGCCTGGCTGCACGCCAGCGCGGGTGAGCGCCTTGGCCCGCTGGGGCGCGGCCTGGCTGCCAGTGATCTGATTCCGGTGATCCGTCAGTTGTTCGAGGAGCAGTCGCCATGCCGGAAATGAATCTGTATGCCGGTGACGAGGCGGCTATGCTCGCACTGGGCGCGCGCATTGCCCGGGTGACCGGTGGTCGGGGCGTCATCTATCTGCATGGTGACCTCGGCGCCGGCAAGACCACACTGTCACGCGGCCTGATCCGTGGCTTCGGCCACGAGGGCAAGGTCAAGAGCCCGACCTTCACGCTGGTCGAGCCCTACGAACTGGGCGAGGTTCAGGTGTTCCATTTCGACTTGTATCGCCTGGTCGATCCGGAGGAGCTGGAGTTCCTCGGCATCCGCGACTACTTCGAGGGCAATGCACTGTGCCTGATCGAGTGGCCGGAACGCGGGGCCGGCATTTTGCCAAAGGCCGACATGGACATTACCATTACGCCGCATGAGGCCGGCCGAACGCTGCGCCTGTCGCCCCATACCGCGAGGGGCGAAGCCTGGTGTGTCGCCCTGACCGACGGAGAGCTATGAATAACATGGGTTTGGGGATGCGCATGCGCACCCTGGTTGTTGGCCTGCTGCTGTCGCTGATGACGGCGGACCTGTTTGCTGCCAGCGATGTACAGAGCGTGCGTCTGTGGCGTGCGCCGGACAACACCCGCCTGGTGTTCGACCTGTCAGGGCCGGTCGAGCACAAGATCTTCACCCTCACCGCACCCGATCGGCTGGTCATCGACGTCACCAACGCCACGCTCAAGGCGCAGCTCGATCAGTTGCCGCTGAGCAATACCCCCGTCGCCTCCCTGCGCGCCGGTCAACACGATGCCGATACGCTGCGCGTAGTCGTTGATCTGCATGCGCCGGTTACGCCTAAGAGCTTCAGCCTGGCGCCGAACCAGCAGTACGGCCACCGGCTGGTGGTCGATCTGTTCGATCAGGCAACGGCCGCCCGCGCCGCCACTCAACCGCCGGTCACGGCAACGCCGTCCAAACCTGTCGCACCGGTCTCGCCGACTCTGCCTGCGGTCAAGCTGCCCGCTCCGATCGGTGGCAAGCGTGACATCGTGATCGCGATCGATGCCGGCCATGGTGGCGAGGACCCAGGCGCCATTGGCCCCGGCAAGGTCTACGAAAAACACGTCGTACTACAGATTTCCAAGGAGTTGCAGCGCCAGATCAATGCCGATAAAGGCTTCCGCGCCGAGCTGGTGCGCACCGGCGATTACTTCATTCCGCTGCGCAAACGCACCGAGATCGCCCGCAAGAAGGGCGCCGACCTGTTCGTCTCGATCCATGCCGATGCCGCGCCGCGTTCAGCGGCCTATGGCGCTTCCGTATTTGCCCTGTCGGATCGCGGCGCCACCTCGGAAACCGCGCGTTGGCTGGCCGACAGCGAAAACCGTTCCGACCTCATCGGCGGTGCCGGCAACGTCAGCCTCGGCGACAAGGACCAGATGCTCGCAGGCGTGCTGCTGGACCTGTCGATGACCGCCTCGCTGTCCTCGAGTCTGAACGTTGGGCAGAAGGTGCTGAGCAACATGGGCCGCATCACGCCGCTGCACAAACGGCGCGTGGAGCAGGCCGGCTTCATGGTGCTGAAGTCGCCGGACATCCCGTCGATCCTGGTCGAGACCGGCTTCATCTCCAATCCGTCGGAAGCCAAGAAGCTGCAGACGTCCGGCCATCAGCAGGCGCTGGCACGCTCCATTCACAGTGGCGTGCGGCAGTTCTTCCACGAGAATCCGCCTCCGGGAACCTACGTCGCCTGGTTGCGCGATTCCGGCAAGATAGCCGCCGGTCCTCGCGAGCATGTCGTGCGCTCGGGCGAAAGCCTGGCCTTGCTCGCCCAGCGCTATCAGGTCAGCCTGACCTCGTTGCGCAGTGCCAACAATCTGCGCAACGACGTGATCAAGATCGGCCAGACACTGAACATTCCCGCCACCACCCTGGCTTCGCAGCCATGACGCAAGCGCCACGCATCCAGCTGCTCAGCCCGCGGCTGGCGAACCAGATCGCCGCTGGCGAGGTCGTCGAACGCCCGGCCTCGGTAATCAAGGAGTTGCTGGAAAACAGCCTGGACTCCGGCGCCGGCCGCATTGAAGTAGACGTCGAACAGGGTGGCGTAAAACTGCTGCGTGTGCGCGACGACGGCTGCGGCATCCCGCCGGACGACTTACCGCTGGCCCTGGCCCGCCATGCCACCAGCAAGATCCGCGATCTGGAAGATCTCGAGCGGGTGATGAGCCTGGGCTTTCGTGGCGAAGCGCTGGCCTCGATCAGCTCCGTCTCGCGACTGACCCTGACCTCGCGTACCGCCGATGCCAGCGAGGCCTGGCAGGTGGAAACCGAGGGGCGCGAAATGGAAGCGCGGGTGCAGCCGGCGGCTCATCCGGTGGGTACCTCGGTGGAAGTGCGTGATCTGTTTTTCAACACGCCGGCACGGCGCAAGTTCCTGCGCACCGAGAAGACCGAATTCGACCACCTGCAGGAGGTCATCAAGCGCCTGGCGCTGGCGCGCTTCGATGTGGCCTTTCATCTGCGCCACAACGGCAAGGGCGTGCTGGCGTTGCATCAGGCCAACGACGACAGCGCCCGTGCGCGGCGCGTCGCTGCGGTATGCGGGCCGGCCTTCCTCGAGCAGGCGCTGCCCATCGAGATCGAACGCAACGGGCTGCGGCTCTGGGGTTGGGTCGGACTGCCGACCTTCTCGCGCAGTCAGGCGGACCTGCAGTACTTCTACGTCAACGGACGCATGGTGCGCGACAAGCTGGTCGCCCATGCGGTGCGCCAGGCCTATCGCGACGTGCTGTTCAATGGCCGACACCCGACCTTCGTGCTGTTCCTCGATGTCGATCCGGCGGTGGTGGACGTCAATGTGCATCCCACCAAGCACGAGGTGCGTTTCCGCGACAGCCGTATGGTCCACGACTTCCTCTACGGCACGCTGCATCGCGCGCTGGGCGATGTGCGTCCCGAGGACCAGCTGGCCGCGCCGGCGAGCGTGGTGCCGATGACCCAGGTCTCCGGGCTGGCTGCCGGCGAGTTCGCCGGGCAGAATGAAATGAGCCTGTCGGCCAGCGTGCTCGAGCGGCCAGAGGGGGAGACGCCGGTCTGGCGCGGTGCCGGCGCGGGCTATCAGGCGCCACGCCCGACATCGGCCGGCTATACCGCCGAAGCCCAGGGCGCCTACCGCGAGTTCTTTACTCCGCTGCCCGAAAGCACCCCGGCGCCACTGCCTGCCAGTCAGGATGACGTTCCCCCACTGGGCTACGCGCTGGCGCAGCTCAAGGGGATCTACATCCTCGCCGAGAATGCCCAGGGCATGGTCTTGGTGGACATGCATGCCGCCCACGAACGCATCACCTACGAGCGGCTGAAGACTGCCATGGCCAGCGAAGGGCTGCGCGGCCAGCCGCTGCTGGTGCCCGAGTCCATTGCACTCAGCCAGCGCGAGGCCGATTGCGCGGAAGAGCACGCGCAGTGGTTCCAGATGCTCGGCTTCGAGTTGCAGCGCCTCGGTCCGGAAACCCTGGCGATCCGTCAGATTCCTTCGTTGCTCAAGCAGGCCGAGGCCACCCAGCTGGTGCGCGATGTGCTCGCCGATCTTCTGGAATACGGCACCAGTGACCGCATCCAGGCCCACCTCAACGAGTTGCTGGCAACCATGGCCTGCCACGGCGCGGTCCGCGCCAATCGCCGCCTGACGCTGCCGGAGATGAACGCCTTGCTGCGCGACATGGAGCACACCGAGCGTAGCGGACAGTGCAACCACGGCCGCCCGACCTGGACGCAACTGGGCATGGACGATCTGGACAAGCTGTTCCTGCGCGGTCGCTGACCGGCGGCGGGCGGCAGGCCGCGCTTGCGGGCAACCGTCCGCCACTGGAAACTATGCGGCCACGCCTGCCGAGCCCGCCGATGTCTTCTCTGCCTCCCGCCATCTTTCTCATGGGTCCCACCGCCTCGGGCAAGACCGATCTGGCGCTCGAGCTGGCGCGTGTGCTGCCCTGCGAGCTGATCAGCGTCGACTCGGCGCTGGTCTACCGTGGCATGGACATCGGCACGGCGAAGCCTTCTCCAGAGCTGCTGGCAGAGTTCCCGCATCGGCTAGTGGATATTCTCGATCCGGCCGAGAGTTACTCGGCAGCCGAATTCAGCAGCGATGCCCTGGCGGCCATGGCGGAGATCAGCGCCGCCGGCCGCATTCCGCTGCTGGTCGGCGGAACCATGTTGTATTTCAAGGCGTTGCGCGATGGCCTGGCCGACATGCCGGGTGCCGATCCGTCGGTGCGTGCCGATCTGGAAGCGCAGGCGGCGGCTGAGGGGTTGCAGGCGTTGCACGACGAGCTGGCGCGGATCGATCCCGAGTCGGCGGCGCGCATACATCCCAACGATCCACAGCGGTTGGTTCGCGCCCTTGAGGTCTATCGTGTCAGCGGTTCGACCATGAGCGAGCACCGTGCCCGACAAAGGTCGCAAAAAGCCGTTGCAGACGCTCCAGGCTCCGGTGTCTTGCCTTATACTGTGGCGCATCTGTGCATTGCTCCGGCGCAGCGCAGCATTCTTCATGAACGTATCGAAAGGCGTTTCCTGGGGATGGTTGAACAGGGGTTCATCGAAGAGGTCGAAGCCCTGAGGTGCCGCGGTGATCTGCATCCCGGCATGCCATCGATTCGCTCGGTTGGTTATCGGCAAGTCTGGGAGTACCTGGACGGTCGGTCGAGCCGGAACGAGATGGTAGAGCGCGGCATCGTCGCGACCCGGCAACTCGCCAAGCGACAGTTCACCTGGTTGCGGAGTTGGGGGGAAGGTTATTGGTTGGACAGTTTGTCCCGCGACAATCTGCCGCGCGCATTGAAATACCTGCAATCGCTCTCCATATTGAGCTGACACTGCAAGCTGACCGTCTATTCTCAGACAAGTGGATCGTCGGTTGTACTTTATAGAACACTAATGAAACAGATCCTCTAAGGAGTGCGGCACATGTCAAAAGGGCATTCGCTACAAGACCCTTACCTCAACACACTGCGTAAGGAACGCGTCCCGGTCTCCATCTATCTGGTCAATGGCATCAAGCTGCAGGGTCAGATCGAATCCTTCGACCAGTTCGTCATTCTGCTAAAGAACACCGTCAGTCAGATGGTGTACAAGCATGCGATCTCCACCGTTGTTCCCGGGCGTCCTGTGCGCCTGCCGACCGCTGGCGATGCCGAGCAATCCGAGTCGAGCAACGACTGAGGTAGGTTTCTTTGTTCTTCGAACGTCCCGGTGGTGGTGAGCGGGCTATCCTGGTGCACCTGGACGGCCAGGACCCCGCGGCGCGCGAGGATCCTCAGGAGTTCCAGGAACTGGCGCGTTCGGCAGGTGCAGAAACGGTTGGCTTCGTCAATGTGTCCCGCCACCAGCCGTCCGCCAAGTTTCTGATCGGCAGTGGCAAGGTCGAAGAGCTGCATGACCTCGTCAAGGATGGCGAGGTCGAGTTGGTGATCTTCAATCACACGCTTACCCCCAGCCAGGAGCGCAACCTCGAGCGTGCCCTCGAATGTCGCGTGCTCGATCGCACCGGTCTGATCCTGGACATCTTCGCCCAGCGTGCGCGTACCCATGAGGGCAAGCTGCAGGTCGAACTGGCACAGCTGGAACACATGAGCACGCGGCTGGTTCGCGGCTGGACTCACCTCGAGCGGCAGAAGGGCGGTATCGGCCTGCGAGGGCCGGGTGAAACCCAGCTGGAAACCGACCGTCGTCTGTTGCGGGTCCGCATTCGGCAGATCAAGCAGCGCCTGGAAAAAGTGCGCGGCCAGCGTGAGCAGGCCCGTCGCGGGCGGCGTCGCGCGGATATTCCTTCCGTGTCGCTGGTGGGCTACACCAACGCCGGTAAGTCCACTCTGTTCAATGCCCTCACCGAATCCGAGGTCTACGCTGCCAATCAGCTGTTCGCCACGCTCGATCCCACGCTGCGCCGCCTCGAGCTCGAGGATGTCGGTCCGGTGATCCTGGCCGACACGGTGGGCTTCATTCGTCATCTGCCGCACAAACTGGTGGAATCCTTTCGGGCGACGCTGGAGGAGTCCAGCAACGCCGACCTCCTGCTGCATGTGATCGATGCTCACGAGCCCGAACGTGATCAGCAGATCGAGCAGGTGCTCGCGGTGCTCGGTGAGATTGGCGCCAACGAGCTGCCGATGCTCGAGGTGTACAACAAGCTCGATCTTCTCGAGGGCATCGAGCCGCAGATACAGCGCGATGCCGATGGCAAGCCGCAGCGCGTCTGGGTGTCCGCCCGTGACGGCCTGGGGCTGGACCTGTTGCGTCAGGCCGTCGCCGAGTTGCTCGGTGACGATCTCTTCGTCGGCACGTTGCGCCTGCCGCAGAGGCTGGGCCGCCTGCGGGCGCAGTTCTTCGAGCTGGGTGCGGTGCAGCGTGAGACGCATGATGAGGAGGGTGGCAGCCTGCTCGAGGTTCGCTTGCCACGTGTCGAACTGAATCGCGTGATCAGCCGCGAAGGGTTGCGGGTGGACGAGTTCATCGAGCAACACACTTTGCAATAAAGCCTCGATCGGCAATTTTGCCGGTCGTTCGGGGCTTTCTGTAGCATTGGCGGGCGCGCCGTGGGCGCGCCTTTAGCTTTATTTGAATGGAGAGCGCTATGGCTTGGAATGAGCCGGGTGGCAACTCGAACAACCAGGATCCCTGGGGCAGTGGTGGCGGTGGTCGTCGTGGTGGCGGCGGCGACCAGAAAGGCCCGCCGGATCTCGATGAGGCTTTCCGCAAGCTGCAGGACAGCCTGAACGGCATGTTCGGTGGCAAGAAGCGTGGCAGCGGCAATTTTGGCGGCAGTGGCAAGCGCGGCGGATTCGGCCTGGTGTGGGTCGCCCTGGTCGTATTGCTGGCTGTGTGGCTGTTCAATGCCATCTACATCGTTGACGAGCAGGAGCAGGCTGTGGTGCTGCGCTTCGGCAAGTACCACGAGACTGTCGGGCCGGGCCTGAACATCTATTTCCCGCCGATCGATCGCAAGTTCCAGGAGAACGTCACTCGCGAGCGCTCGTACAGCAAGCAGGGGCAGATGCTCACCGAGGACGAGAACATCATCGAGGTGCCGCTGACCGTTCAGTACAAGATCAGCAACCTGCAGTCTTTCGTGCTGAATGTCGATCAGCCTGAAGTGAGCCTGCAGCACGCCACCGACAGCGCCGTGCGGCATGTCGTGGGCTCGACGGCCATGGATCAGGTGCTCACCGAGGGGCGTGAGGTCATGGCCGGTGAGGTCAAGGAGCGTCTGCAGCGGTTCCTCGACAACTACGGCACCGGCATCGTCGTTACTCAGGTCAACCTGCAGAGCGCCGCCGCGCCGCGTGAAGTCCAGGAAGCCTTCGATGACGTCATTCGGGCGCGCGAGGACGAGCAGCGCGAGAAGAACCAGGCCGAGTCCTATGCCAACGGTGTGATTCCCGAGGCGCGCGGTCAGGCCCAGCGCATGCTGGAAGAAGCCAGTGGTTACCGCGACGCGGTGATCTCCCGTGCACAGGGTGAGGCGGATCGCTTCAGCAAGCTGGTCGCCGAGTATCGCAAGGCGCCGGAAGTCACGCGCGAGCGTCTGTATCTGGAAACCATGCAGGAAGTCATGAGCAATACCAGTAAGGTCATGGTGAGTGGCGACAGTGGGCAGAACCTGCTCTATTTGCCGCTGGACAAGATGATCAACGGTCGTGGTGCGAGCACGCCAGCCCCGGCTGGGGTTGCCTCGGGTGCGGCGGCTCAGGGCACACGTATGCCGCCAGAGCTGGATCCGCGTGAAGTCCGTACGAGGGAGGGCCGCTGATGAGCAATAAATCCCTTACTGCCCTGATCGTGGGTGTGGTGGCTGCAATCGTTCTGTGGAACAGCTTTTACATCGTTTCGCAGACCGAGCGCGCGGTACTGCTGCGGTTCGGGCGTATCGTCGAGCCGGACGTGAAGCCGGGCCTGCACATGAAGATTCCGTACGTGAACTCGGTGCGCAAGTTCGATGCGCGTCTGCTGACGCTGGATACCACCACCTCGCGTTTCCTGACGCTGGAGAAGAAGGCGCTGATGGTCGACTCCTACGCCAAATGGCGTGTGGACGATGCCGAGCGCTTCTATACCGCGACCTCGGGCATGAAGCAGATCGCCGATGAGCGTCTGGCGCGTCGTCTCGAGGCGGCGCTGCGCGATCAGTTCGGCAAGCGCACGCTGCATGAGTCGGTCTCCGGCCAGCGTGATGAGCTGATGGCTCAGGTCACTCGAAGCTTGAATCGTGCGGCTCAGCAAGAGCTGGGGATCGAAGTCGTCGACGTCCGCGTCAAGGGCATCGACCTGCCGCGTGAAGTCAATCGCAGTGTCTTCGAGCGTATGAGTTCCGAGCGGGAGCGTGAGGCGCGCGAGCATCGCGCCAAAGGTAAGGAGCTTGCCGAGGGTATCCGCGCCGACGCCGATCGCCAGCGCCGTGTCCTGCTGGCCGAAGCATTCCGCGAAGCCGAAGAGCTGCGTGGTGACGGTGACGCCAAGGCTGCCGCAATCTATGCCGCCGCGTACGGCCAGGATCAGGAGTTCTACGCCTTCCACCGTAGCCTGCAGGCTTACCGTGAGAGCTTCTCCAGTAAGGAAGACGTGCTGGTACTTGATCCGAAGAGCGACTTCTTCCGTTATCTGCAGAGCAACAAATAGCATCTCACTGCCAGTTGGCTAAGGTTCTCCGGCGGCACGCGCGTGTCGCCGGGTGACCCATGGGGAAAAGGTTGCTATGATCCGCCAGCCGGGGAAATCCCGGCTTTTTTGCGTCTGTGCCCTTGAGGTCGCAGGCTATCCCAGGCATGCGGTGGTCATGCCAACCCCTCAGGGGCATGGCTCGGATGCCATGGTTCGAACACAACTGCACGCAACCGGAGGCCAGCCGAGGCTGCAGCCGCGGTTTTCGTCTGGGCTTACCGGAACGAGAGGTGATTTCGCGAATGGCAACGGTAGACCGCTGGCTCTTGCCAGATGGCATCGAAGAAGTGCTGCCGCCCGAGGCGGCGCGTATCGAAACGGCGCGTCGGCGCGTGCTGGATCTGTTCCAGCGCTGGGGCTACGAGCTGCTCATCACCCCGCATGTGGAATTCCTCGAGTCATTGCTCACCGGTTCCGGGCAGGATCTGGATCTGCGCACCTTCAAGGTCATCGATCCGCTTTCCGGTCGCCAGATGGGTTTGCGTGCCGATATCACGCCCCAGGTGGCCCGCGTCGATGCGCATACCCTGCGTCGTGAAGGCCCGAGCCGGCTGTGCTATGCCGGTAGCGTGCTGCATGCCAAGCCGCAGGCGCTTTCCACTTCGCGCAGCCCCATTCAGCTCGGTGCCGAACTGTATGGCGATGCCTCCGCTTCCAGCGATCTCGAAGTCATCAGTCTGATGCTGGAAATGCTCGAGCTGGCCGATGTGCCCGACGTGCACATGGACCTCGGTCATGTCGGCATCTACCGCGGTCTGGCAAAGGCCGCTGCGCTGAGCGGTGAGGCCGAGCAGCGCCTGTTCGACGCGCTGCAGCGCAAGGCTATGGACGAGATCGAGCAGCTGACCGCGGCACTTGATCCGGCGCTTGCGGCGATGCTGCGCTCGCTGGCGCGCCTGTGTGGCGGGCGCGAGACGCTCGATGATGCTCGGCAGGCTCTGGCTGGCGCGCCCGCGGATGTGCAGGCGGCGCTGGAGACCCTTTCGGCGGTGGCCGACCAGCTCGCGCTGCGCTACCCGCAGGTGCCGCTGTACTTCGACTTGGGCGAATTGCGCGGCTATCACTACCATACTGGAGTGGTGTTCGCCGTATTCGTGCCGGGCATGGGACAGTCGATTGCCCAGGGCGGGCGTTACGACGATATCGGTGCCGATTTCGGGCGTGCCCGTCCGGCGACCGGCTTCTCCACTGATTTGAAAACGCTCGTCAGTCTCGGAAATGCCGATCTGAGCACGCCAGTTTCCGGGATCTGGGCTCCGCACGGCGATGAGTCGGGCCTCTGGAATGCGATTCGCGAGCTGCGGCGCCAGGGCGAGCGCGTAGTGCAGGCGCTGGATGGCCAGTCGCGGGCCGATGCCGCGCAGCTGGGCTGCGACCGGCTATTGCGGTTGAGTAATGGTGTCTGGACGGTGGTTTCGCTGGCGTCCTGACGGCTATGGCGCCGCGCTCGCGGTGCCGGCCAGGTTTCGATTATCGCCGGTTGCGGCCGGTATGCTTCGCCGAAGAGGACAAAGGGTTATGGGTAAGAATGTCGTGGTCCTGGGCACCCAATGGGGTGATGAGGGCAAGGGCAAGATCGTCGATCTGCTGACCGATCAGGCGGCTGCGGTCGTGCGTTACCAGGGCGGCCACAATGCCGGTCATACCCTGGTCATCGATGGCGAGAAGACCGTGCTGCACCTGATTCCGTCCGGCATCCTGCGCGACAACGTGCAATGCCTGATCGGCAATGGCGTGGTGGTCGCGCCTGATGCGTTGCTGCGGGAAATCACCAAGCTGGAAGAGAAGGGTGTACCGGTGCGCGAGCGCCTGCGCATCAGCCCGTCCTGCACCCTGATCCTGCCGTACCATGTGGCGCTGGATCAGGCCCGCGAGGCCTCGCGTTCGGAGGGCAAGATCGGTACCACCGGGCGCGGCATCGGTCCGGCCTACGAGGACAAGGTGGCGCGTCGCGGCCTGCGCATCGCTGACCTGTTCAATCCAGAGCGCTTCTCGGTCAAGCTGCGTGAGTTGCTGGGCTACCACAACTTCGTGCTGCAGAACTTCTATAAGGTCGAGCCGGTAGATTTCCAGAAGACCCTCGACGAGGCCCTCGGCTACGCCGAGATCCTCAAGCCGCTGATCACCGACGTCACGGCCCGTCTGCACGAGCTGCGCAAGCAGGGTGCCTGCATCATGTTCGAAGGTGCGCAGGGCTCGCTGCTGGACATCGACCATGGCACCTATCCGTACGTGACCAGCTCCAGCACAACGGCTGGCGGCACGGCGACTGGTTCCGGCTTCGGTCCGCTGTATCTGGATTACATCCTCGGCATTACCAAGGCCTATACCACGCGCGTGGGCTCCGGTCCGTTCCCCACCGAGCTGTTCGATGATGTCGGTGCGCGCCTGGCCGAGCGTGGTCACGAGTTCGGCTCGACCACCGGGCGTGCGCGTCGTTGCGGCTGGTTCGATGCCGTCATCCTGCGCCGTGCGATCGAGATCAACAGCATCTCCGGGATCTGCCTGACCAAGCTCGACGTGCTCGACGGGCTGGAGACCATCCGCATCTGCGTCGGCTACAAGGATCGCAATGGTGAAGTGTTGGTCGATGCGCCGACCGATGCCGACAGCTACGACGGTCTGCAGCCGGTGTACGAGGAAATGCCGGGTTGGAGCGAGTCGACCGTTGGTGCCAAGAGTCTTGACGAGCTGCCGGCCAATGCCCGCGCTTACATCAAGCGACTGGAAGAGTTGATCGAGGCGCCAGTGGATATCATCTCCACCGGTCCGGACCGCAACGAGACCATCGTGTTGCGTCATCCGTACGCCTGATAGCGCGCATGGTAGAAAGACCGCCTTCGGGCGGTCTTTTGCTGTTTGGAGCTGGCGACAGCGCGAGTCTGGGTCGACGGGGATTTTTATCGGACTGAAACGAAAAAACCGAGCCAAGGGCTCGGTTTTTTCTTGAAGAATGGTGCCCAGGAGAAGACTCGAACTTCCACGGTGTTGCCACCGCTAGGACCTGAACCTAGTGCGTCTACCAATTCCGCCACCTGGGCACATTGCGATGATTGCTCACCGACTTTCTTTGCCATTTTGCCGATTCACATCGGCCGAAGTCGGCAATCTTCGTTACTGCCTGAGACACGCATCGATGATGCGGGTTTCATTTGAAGAGTGGTGCCCAGGAGAAGACTCGAACTTCCACGGTGTTGCCACCGCTAGGACCTGAACCTAGTGCGTCTACCAATTCCGCCACCTGGGCACGAGAAACGATGATACTTGGCCGTTTCCGTGTTACAACGTCTGCCAGACATTGTGGGCGCGAACTATACGGCCGAGGTTTGGCCTTGTAAACCCCTGATGGCGAAAAATAATTCGCATGAAAGCTGCCGTCCGGCAGCGATTCGCGCTTCAATAGAGAAAGGGCGTTCTGCCTCTATAAATGAATGAAAGGTGACATCTCTTAATGGCCGATTGGCAATCCCTCGATCCCGAGGCCGCTCGTGAAGCGGAAAAGTACGAAAACCCTATTCCCAGCCGTGAGCTGATTCTTCAGCATCTCGGCGAACGTGGCTCGCCAGCTGCCCGTGAAGAGTTGGTGGAAGAGTTCGAGCTGGAGTCCGACGAAGATATCGAAGCGCTGCGTCGCCGCCTGCGCGCGATGGAGCGAGACGGCCAGCTGATCTACACCCGGCGCGGCACCTATGCCCCGGTGGACAAGCTGGACCTGGTCTGCGGGCGCGTCAGCGGCCATCGTGACGGTTTTGGTTTCCTCATTCCCGATGATGGCAGTGACGACCTGTTCCTCAGCCCGGCGCAGATGCGCCTGGTGTTCGATGGTGACCGCTGCCTGGCGCGCGTCGCGGGTCTCGATCGCCGTGGGCGCCGCGAAGGCGCCATCGTCGAGGTGATCAGCCGCGCGCACGAGAGCATCGTGGGCCGTTATCACATCGAGAGCGATGTCGGTTTCGTCGTTCCGGACAATCCCAAGATTCAGCAGGAAGTGCTGGTCACGCCCGGGCGGGCGCTGGATGCCAAGCCGGGTCAGTTCGTCGAGGTGAAGATCACTCACTGGCCGACGCAGCGTTTCCAGCCGCAGGGCGATATCGTCGAGGTGATCGGCAACTACATGGCGCCGGGCATGGAGATCGACGTCGCGCTGCGCAGCTTCGATATTCCGCATGTCTGGCCGGAAGCGGTGCTCAAGGAGGCTGCGCGGCTCAAGCCCGAGGTGGAGGAAAAGGACAAGCACAAGCGCGTCGACCTGCGCCATCTGCCCTTCGTCACCATCGATGGCGAGGATGCCCGCGACTTCGACGATGCGGTCTACTGCGAGAAGCCGGGCGGCTGGAAGCTGCTGACCGGCGGGTTCCGTCTGTATGTGGCCATTGCTGACGTGTCGCACTATGTGAAGGTGGATTCGGCGCTCGACAAGGAAGCTGTGGTCCGCGGCAACTCGGTGTACTTCCCCGAGCGCGTGGTACCGATGCTGCCCGAGGAGCTGTCCAACGGCCTCTGCTCGCTGAATCCCCATGTCGATCGTCTGGCCATGGTCTGCGAGATCACCCTGAGCAAGTCGGGGAAGATGACCGACTACCAGTTCTACGAAGCGGTGATCCATTCGCACGCGCGGCTGACCTACAACAAGGTCAGCGCGATGCTGGAGCAGCCCAAGTCTGCCGAAGGCAAGCGGCTCAGCGGCGAATATGCCGAAGTGCTACCGCACCTCAAGCAGCTCTATTCGCTTTATAAGGTGTTGCTCAAGGCGCGCCATACCCGCGGCGCGATCGATTTCGAGACTCAGGAAACCCGCATCGTCTTCGGTGCCGATCGCAAGATCGCCGAGATCAAGCCCACCGAGCGCAACGATGCGCACAAGCTGATCGAGGAGTGCATGCTCTGCGCCAACGTCGCCACCGCGGCGTTCCTGCAGAAGCATGAGATTCCGGCGCTGTATCGCGTGCACGACGCACCGCCGCTGGAGCGTCAGGAGAAGTTGCGTGCCTTCCTCGGTGAGCTGGGGCTTTCCCTGCACAAGGGCAAGGAAGGACCGACGCCCAAGGATTACCAGGCGCTGCTGGAGAAGATCCAGGGGCGTCCGGATTTTCACGTGATCCAGACGGTGATGCTGCGTTCGCTGAGCCAGGCGGTCTACAGTGCCGAGAACCATGGTCACTTCGGTCTGAACTACGAAGCCTATGCGCACTTCACTTCGCCGATCCGGCGCTATCCGGACCTGCTGGTGCATCGCGCCATCCGCAGCGTGATCCGGTCCCGTCGCGACACACCGCACGTGCGGCGTGAAGGCGCTGCCAGCATGCCCAAGGCGCGCATCTACCCGTATGACGAGGCGGCGCTGGAGCAGCTGGGCGAACAGTGTTCGATGACCGAGCGGCGCGCCGACGAGGCCACCCGCGACGTGGTCAACTGGCTCAAGTGCGAGTTCATGAAGGATCGCGTCGGCGAGACCTTCCCGGGTGTGATCACCGCGGTGACCGGCTTTGGCCTGTTCGTCGAGCTGACCGACATCTACGTCGAGGGCCTGGTGCATGTCACGGCGATGCCGGGCGACTACTACCACTTCGACCCGCTGCATCACCGGCTCTCCGGTGAGCGTAGCGGGCGGAGTTTCCGCCTTGGCGATAGCGTCGAGGTTCGCGTCATGCGCGTCGATCTGGACGAGCGCAAGATCGATTTCGAGCTGACCGCTGGCGGCACCAAGGCCGCCGGCCAGCGTGACGGCGCAGAGCGTGGCCGCGAACCGGGCAACGCCGACATTCGCAAGAGTCGCGAGCTGAAGAAGGCATTGATTGCCGAAGCCAAGGTTGGTGGCAGGAAGGGCAAGTCCAACAAGGCTGGCGGCAGCAAGTCCCGGTCCGGCACATCCAAGGCAAAATCCGCAGCGAAGTCGACGAGCAAGCCGTCAGCCTCCAGCAGTGGTCCCCGAAAGCGCAAGGCCAAGTCATGAGTCAGCTGGAAAAGATCTATGGCCTGCACGCCGTGGAGGCCTTGCTGCGGCATCATCCCAAGCGCGTCAAGCAGGTCTGGCTGGCTGAAGGCCGGGGCGATCCGCGTGCGCAGGTGCTGATCGAGCTGGCCGCGCAGGCGCGCGTCAGTGTCGGCCAGTGCGAGCGTCGCGAGATGGATGCCTGGGTCGAGGGCGTGCACCAGGGTGTGGTGGCCGAGGTCAGCCCCAGCCAGGTGTGGGGTGAGGCGATGCTCGACGAGCTGCTCGATCGCGCCGAGGGTCCACCAATGCTGCTGGTGCTCGATGGGGTGACCGACCCGCACAACCTCGGCGCCTGCCTGCGTACGGCCGATGCGGCCGGTGCGCTGGCGGTGATCGTGCCGAAGGACAAGTCCGCCACTCTCAATGCCACGGTGCGCAAGGTCGCCTGCGGTGCTGCCGAGGTCATTCCGCTGGTGGCGGTGACCAATCTGGCGCGGACTCTGGAGAAGCTGCAGCAAACGGGCCTTTGGATCGTGGGCACCGCCGGCGAGGCCGAGCAGTCACTCTACGAGCAGGATCTCACCGGTCCAATCGTCCTGGTCATGGGGGCGGAAGGTCGCGGCATGCGCCGGTTGACCCGCGAGCACTGCGACTATCTGGTGCGTCTGCCGATGGCGGGTAGCGTCAGCAGTCTGAATGTCTCGGTTGCCACCGGCGTCTGCCTGTTCGAGGCGCTGCGTCAGCGCGGCCTTGGCCAACCGGCTCGTTAGCGCCAGGCGACGCATGTTCTGAAACCGATCGGTCTTTTTGTGGTCAATCGCTGTCCCAGGCCCGCCGGAGCGGCTGTTCGATTTTTTCGCTTGAGGGCCCCGGAATGCTGCCGGGGTCTCGCTGAGTTCGTTACGCGGCGTCAGGCTCGTACCATGGAGGTTGTATGCAGCAGCGCCCGTCTTTCGAGAGTCTGTTCCGGCTGTCGCCGAACGCCTATGTTCTGCTCGATCGCGATCTGGTCATCCTCGATGCCAACGCGGCTTACCTGGCCCTGACCGGCCGCAGGCTGGAGGAGATCCAGGGGCAGCGCCTTCACGAAGCGTTCGCAGCAGACCCGCTCAGCCCCGAGACGACTCGTGTGCAGGAGCTGCTCGACTCCTTTGCTCGTGTGCTCAGCCGCAAGGCGGTCGATACGCTGCCGGTTATCCGTTATTCCATTGCACGCCATACGCCGCTTGGCCCCGTCTACGAGGATCGCTACTGGAGTGCCACGCACACTCCGATCCTCGATGAGCAGGGTGAAGTCGTGGCCATACTGCAGCACACCTCCGACATCACCGAGCTGCAGGCCATGAAGGATTCGCTGAAGCAGGTTGCCGGGCATCAGCCTGTGCAGCAGCTCGAACAAGGCGTCATGTCCCGCGCCAGGCTGCTGCAATCCGAGGGCGAGCAGTTGCGGCGGCTCTTCGCCCAGGCGCCTGGATTCGTCTGTTTCCTGCGCGGGCCGAATCACGTCTACGAACTGGTCAACGATGCTTACCGAGATGTGACCGGGCATCGCCAGCTGCTGGGTAAGGCGGTTCGCGAGGGCCTGCCCGAAGTTGTCGACCAGGGGCTGATCGACCTGCTGGACGAGGTCTACCGCACGGGTCGATCCTACATCGGCAAGCGCGTGTCGCTGTTTCTCAAGCGCCAAGCGGACCGGGAGCCGGAAGAGACGATCCTGGACTTCGTGCTGCAGCCGATCATCGAGAACGAGGGCAACGTCACCGGCATCTTCGTGCAGGGGCAGGATGTAACCGAGCAGCAGCGCAACGAAACGGAATTGCAGCGCTATCGTGAGCATCTCGAGGAGCTGGTACGCGAGCGGACCCAGGCGCTCGAGCAGAGCGAGGCGGAGCGGCAGGTCGCCGAACAGGCCCTGCAACAGGCTCAGCGCCTTGAGGCGGTGGGCAAGCTGACAGGCGGTATCGCCCATGACTTCAACAACATGCTGCAAATCATCGGAGGCAACCTGCAGCTTTTGCGTCGCAGCCTCGGCAACGATGAAACGGCTGCAAGACGTCTGAACTCGGCGGTCAGTGGGGTCGAGAAGGGCGCGCGCCTTGCCTCGCAGCTGCTGGCATTCGCCAGCCGCCAGCCGCTACTGCCCCGGCAGGTGTATCTGCCCGATCTGCTGGAGCAGATGCATGAGTTGCTCGATGGCGCTCTCGGGTCTGCGGTGCAGGTTGATTTGGATGTCGTAGGTCGGCCCTGGCCGGTCTTTGTCGATGTCGGAAACCTGCAGAGTGTGGTGCTGAACCTGGCGGCCAACGCGCGTGACGCGATGGCCGGGCGCGGCCGGTTGGTGCTGCGTCTTGAGAATCGCTCCCTGAATGACGAAGCGGTGGAGCAGCCTGGGGATTATGTACTGCTCAGCGTCATCGACCAGGGCAGTGGTATGAGTGACGAGGTTCGAGCCCGGGCGTTCGAGCCCTTTTTTACCACCAAGCAGGAGAGCAACGCGTCGGGTCTCGGCTTGAGCATGGTCTACGGATTCGTCAAGCAGAGTGGCGGTTTCGTGACGCTGGGCAGCGGTGACAACGGTGGTGCGGCGGTGCATGTTCATCTGCCGCGCAGTGCGGGCGAGAACGCAGAGTCCGACGCCGTCAGCGAGCGCGAGCCCGCGCAGCCGGAGTCGGACGGCTCGTTGACCGTCGACGATGCAGGACTGAGGATTCTGTTCGTCGAGGACGATCCCACGTTGCGCATGCTGACCGGGGAGGTCTTGACGGAGCTTGGCCATCGGGTCGAGGTCAGCGAGACGGCTGAGGAGGCGCTGGGATTCCTGGATCGGCAGCCGTTCGATGTGCTGCTTACCGATGTCGGTTTGGCAGGAATGAGTGGAATCGACCTCGCGCGCCAGGCTGGCGCCCGCCATCCTGAGCTTGCGCTGGTGATTGCCTCGGGGTATGCCGTCAGTCCTGCCGAGGTGGGGATCGATCGACTGCGCACGATGATCAAGCCCTACGATATCCATCAGGTTCGCGAGCTGCTCGACGCGATTCGTAGCGAAAGGGCTGCGGCAAGCCGCTAACCTGCTCGGGCTGGTCAAATAATCACCAGCTTGCCTTGCGCCACTGCCGGCCCTTCTCTAGAATGGCGCCCCTTGCCTGGATGGCAGGCGTTTGCGCGCCTTTCTACAGACAAGACAACAAGTCATTCACTCCTTGCCTGACCGCATCGTCGGCAGGCTGCAACCCGTAAGGAGCAGTTATGCGTCATTACGAAATCATCTTTCTGGTTCACCCGGACCAGAGCGAGCAGGTCGGCGGCATGGTGGAGCGTTACACCAAGCTGATCGAAGAAGACGGTGGCAAGATCCATCGCCTGGAAGACTGGGGCCGTCGTCAGCTGGCTTATGCCATCAACAACGTGCACAAGGCTCACTACGTGATGCTGAACGTCGAGTGCAGCGGCAAGGCTCTGGCCGAGCTGGAAGACAACTTCCGCTACAACGACGCTGTCATCCGCAACCTGATCATTCGTCGCGACGAGGCCGTGACCGAGCAGTCCGAAATGCTCAAGGCCGAGGAAAACCGTAGCGAGCGCCGCGAGCGTCGTGATCGCCCTGAAAACACTGACGGCTCCAACGAGAGCGACAGTGACAGCAGCGATAACAACGCTGACGAGTAATCCACGGATCTATTGAGGAGCCTATTTCATGGCACGTTTTTTCCGTCGTCGTAAGTTCTGCCGTTTCACCGCCGAGGGCGTGAAAGAGATCGATTACAAGGATCTCAACACCCTGAAGGCCTACATCTCCGAGACCGGCAAGATCGTTCCTAGCCGCATCACCGGAACCAAGGCACGTTATCAGCGTCAGCTGGCCACCGCTATCAAGCGCGCCCGCTACCTGGCCCTGCTGCCCTACACCGACAGCCACGGCCGTTGATCCGGCTGGTCGACAGAAGTAAAGGATAAATCGCATGCGCGCCCTGGCTGAGTTCATCATGCGCGGCCGCATGCAGGCCATCTTCGTGGTGGCCGGTGCTGCGGCACTGCCCATGTTGTTCTGGCTGAGCGCTGCCGCAGGCAGTCTCGTGCTGCTGCGACGCGGGCTGAACGATGCGTTGAGTGTGCTGGTTTGGGCCGTGATACCGGCCCTGGCCTGGTGGTACTTCGGCGATCCGCGGACCCTGCTGGTATTGCTGGGTACGCTGGGCTTGGCCCTGGTACTGCGCGGTCAGGCGTCATGGGTGCGGGTGATGTTAAGCAGCGTGGGCCTGGGACTGCTGTATGTCTGGGCGCTCGGTGCGGTATTCGGCGAGCCGATCGCGGCGTTGGCTGGTGAGTTGCAGAAGGTGTTGCCCGATGCGTTGTCGGGTGCCTACGAGCAGCTGTCGGTGGAAGAGCGTGGTCGGTTTGAGGCGCTGCTGATACCGGTGCTGACCGGCCTGCTGGCTGCGCTGCTGCAAATCGTCACCCTGCTGAGCCTGATGCTTGGGCGCTACTGGCAAGCCGCGCTGTACAACCCGGGCGGTTTCGGCAGCGAGTTTCGAGCGCTGCGGTTTCCGCCGCTACTGGCGACACTGCTGTTGCTGGGCATGCTGCTGGGGCCGAATCTCGGTGCGCAGCTGGCCGTACTGGCGCCCCTGTGCAGCGTGCCGCTGGTGTTTGCCGGTCTCGCACTGATGCACGGGTTGGTCGCTCAGGGGCGCTTGCCGCGGTTCTGGCTGGTGGGACTGTACGTCACGCTGGTGCTGTTCATGCAGTTGGTTTATCCGCTACTGGCCGTTTTGGCCATTGTCGACAGTCTGTTTGATTTTCGTGGTCGCGCGGCCGGCAAGAACGGCGCGGGACCTGCGAACGGTGAAGGTTAAAAGTTAAGAGGTAAGACTCAAATGGAAGTCATCCTGCTGGAAAAGATCGCCAACCTGGGCAACCTGGGCGACAAGGTAAACGTCAAGGCCGGTTACGGCCGTAACTACCTGCTGCCGCAAGGCAAGGCTACCGCTGCGACCCCGGCCAACATCGCCGAGTTCGAAGCCCGCCGCGCCGAGCTGGAAAAAGCGGCTGCCGAGAAGAAGGCTTCTGCCGAAACTCGCGCTGCTCAGCTGGCCGAACTGGAAGTCACCATCACCGCTACCGCGGGCGATGAGGGCAAGCTGTTCGGTTCCATCGGCACTGCCGACATCGCCGATGCCCTGACCGCCTCCGGCGTGGAAGTGGCCAAGAGCGAAGTTCGTCTGCCGAACGGCACCATTCGCCAGACCGGCGAATACGACGTGGCTGTGCACCTGCATACCGACGTCGAAGCGACCGTCAAGCTGATCGTCGTAGCCGGCTAAGCCGTCGTCTGGCACCACTGGTGCCTGACGAGTAACATCGGGCACGTTTCCGCGCGAGTGGAACGTGCCCTTTGTTTTTTCCGTAGTTTCGAATTTCGAGTGCCATGAACGACATCAGTGTCCCCCAGCAATACGATCTGGAAACCGCCGCGCTCAAGGTGCCGCCACACTCCATCGAGGCTGAGCAGGCGGTGCTTGGCGGTCTGATGCTGGACAACAATGCCTGGGAGCGCGTGCTCGACCAGGTATCCGACGGTGATTTCTATCGTCACGATCATCGCCTCATCTTCCGCGCCATCTTCGCCCTGGCCGAACGCAACTCGCCGTTCGACGTGGTCACCCTGTCCGAACAGCTGGACAAGGAGGGGCATCTGTCCCAGGTCGGCGGCCTCGCCTATCTCGGCGAGCTGGCCAAGAACACGCCGTCGGTGGCGAACATCAAGGCCTACGCGCAGATCATTCGCGAGCGGGCGACGCTGCGCCAGCTGATCGGCATCAGCAACGAAATCGCTGACAGCGCCTATGCTCCGCAGGGCCGCACCGGTGAGGAAATCCTCGATGAAGCCGAGCGGCTGATCTTCCAGATCGCCGAAGCGCGGCCGAAGACCGGCGGCCCGGTCGGCATCAACGACATCCTGGTCAAGGCTATCGATCGCATCGACACGCTGTTCAACGCCGGCGAGGCGATCACCGGCCTGTCCACCGGCTTCACCGATCTGGATGAAGCCACCAGCGGCCTGCAGCCGGCCGACCTCATCATCGTTGCCGGCCGTCCGTCGATGGGCAAGACCACCTTCGCCATGAACCTGGTGGAGAATGCCGTGCTGCGTACCGACAAGGCGGTGCTGGTGTTCTCGCTGGAGATGCCCGCCGACTCCATCGTCATTCGTATGCTCGCTTCGCTCGGGCGCATCGACCAGACCAAGGTGCGTGCCGGTAAGCTCGATGACGATGATTGGCCGCGACTGACCAGTGCGGTGAATCTGCTCAACGACCGCAAGCTGTTCATCGACGATACCGCCGGCATCAGCCCGTCGGAGATGCGCGCGCGCACACGGCGCCTGGCCCGCGAGCACGGTGAGATCGCCATGATCATGGTCGACTACCTGCAGCTGATGCAGATTCCCGGCTCCAGCGGTGACAGCCGGGTCAACGAGATTTCCGAGATCTCGCGCTCGCTGAAAGGCCTGGCGAAGGAGTTCAATTGCCCGGTGATCGCCCTGTCCCAGCTCAACCGCTCGCTGGAGCAGCGACCCAACAAGCGACCGGTGAACTCCGACCTTCGTGAATCGGGTGCGATCGAGCAGGACGCGGACATCATCATGTTCGTCTACCGCGACGAGGTGTATCACCCGGAAACCGAGTACAAGGGCGTCGCCGAGATCATCATCGGCAAGCAGCGGAACGGCCCGATCGGCACCACGCGCCTGGCGTTTCTCGGCAAGTACTCGCGTTTCGAGAATCTGGCGCCGGGCAGCTACCAGTTCGACGACGAGTAGTCGGCCGTCTCGCCAAGCGGCGGCGGAGGGCGTCGTCCATGCCCCTCGCCGAGCTCCGCTCTGCAAGGTCGTGCGCAGCGGAGTAAGATTCCTGCCTCACCCGCCTTTGTACAGGAACAGTCCCATGCGTCCGCTGGTTGCCACGGTCGATCTGACCGCGCTTCGCCACAACTATCTGCTCGCCAAGCAATGTGCGCCACAGCGCAAGGCCTTCGCCGTGGTCAAGGCCAACGCCTATGGGCATGGCGCACCGGAGGCGGTGGCGGCATTGCGCGAGATTGCCGATGGTTTCGCCGTGGCTTGCCTGGAAGAGGCAGAGGTGATCCGCGGCTGCGCACCCGACGCGCGCATCCTGCTGCTGGAGGGCTGCTTCGAGCCATCCGAGTACCAACGAGCGGCCGAGCTGGGGCTGGATATCGCCGTTCAGGACGAGCGCCAGGCCGACTGGCTGCTGGCTGCCGAGCTGGTGCGCCCGCTGAACGTCTGGCTCAAGCTGGATTCGGGCATGCACCGGCTGGGCTTCGGCGTGGACGGCCTGCGCGAGTGTCACGCGCGGCTCAAGGGCGCGGCCCAGGTCGGCGAACTCAATCTGATCAGTCACTTCGCCTGTGCCGACGAGCGTGGCCACGCCCTGACCGACACCCAGCTGGAGCGCTACGCAGAGCTGCTGGAGCTCTCGTTCGACAACTGCTCGCTGGCCAATTCCGCCGCCGTGCTGACCCTGCCGCAGGCGCATATGGCCTGGATCCGCCCCGGGATCATGCTCTACGGCGCGACGCCGTTTGCCGAGCTGAGCGCTCGGGAGCTTGGGCTGAAACCGGTGATGACGCTGACTGGCGCGCTGATCGCGGTGCGCGAGGTGCCGGTCGGCGACAGCGTCGGTTATGGCGCGAGCTGGGTGGCGCAGCGTCCGTCGCGTATCGGCACCGTCAGCTGTGGCTACGCCGATGGTTATCCGCGTACCGCGCCGTCCGGCACCTCGGTGGTGATCCATGGGCAGCGCGTGCCGCTGGCCGGGCGAGTGTCGATGGACATGCTCGCTGTGGACCTGACCGACTTGCCGCAGGCGCAGCTTGGCGACGCGGTGGAGCTGTGGGGTGCGCAGATGCCCATCGACGAGCTCGCCCAGGCCTGCGGCACCATCGGCTACGAGCTGCTGACCAAGGTGACCGGGCGCGTGCCGCGCCGCTATATCGGCTGATCGGCCGGCGTACGCCCGTCCTGCTGGAACCAGCTCGCCCTGCCCTGCTTCTTGGCGCGATAGAGCGCCTCGTCAGCGGCCTTGTAGAGCCGGCTGAACTCCTCGGCATGCTGCGGAAAGAACGCGGCACCGACGCTCACGGTCACCGCCAGGCTGGTGCCCCGGTAGCGCACCGGTAGCGACAGCTCGTGCAGCAGCCGTTCGGCGACCTGGCCGGCGTCCTGCTCGACGTTCGGCCCGGTCAGCAGTATCGCGAATTCATCCCCGCCCAGCCGGGCCGCCATGTCGCTGCTGCGCACCAGGCTGCGCAGTCGCTGGCCCAGCGTGCGCAACAGAAGATCACCGGCATCATGGCCGTGGCCGTCGTTGATCGGCTTGAAGTGATCCAGATCGATCAGCAGCAGCGCGATCGACTCACCGCGCCGCGCGGCCTCGGCCATGGCCGCTTCGACCCGCTCGATGAGGTAGCGCCGGTTGGGCAGCTCGGTCAGCGGGTCGTGGAAGGCGGCCCGCTTGAGTTCGATTTCCCGTTCGCTGAGGTCGCGGTTGGCCTGCGCCAGCTCGGCGGTACGCGCCTCCACTGCTAGGCTGAGTTGTTCGGCGCTGGCCTGGACCTGCTTCAGCCGGGCGGACTTCTCCCGGTCGGCTTGTTCCAGTGCCGCCGCGCGCTCCTGCTTGAGTATCTGGATGCGCGAGGCCAGGGCGAAAGAGAACAGGATGGACTCGGCCGCCACCGCCAGCGGAAAGACGTAGCCGCTCCAGGCCGCCGGTTGGATCACGCCGGTGGCGCGCAGCAACAGCAGATTGACGCTGCCCAGGATCACGCCGAAGCCGCAGAGGTAGAGCAGGGCGGGAAAGTAGCCCTGGCGCCAGCGGCGGAACGAGGCCCACAGCGACGCCGGGATCGCGGTCAGGGCCAGCACGACGAAGACCCAGGCGCCGAACGCACGCAACCCGAAGATGTTGAGCAGCACGGCCGTGACATAGAGGCACAAGGCAAAGGTCAGCAGGCGGTGGGCCCAGGGCACGAAACGGCGGGTCTGCAGCAGGGTCTGGGTGAAGCGGCAGGCGCTGAAGCCCCAGAGCGCCGGGATGCTGATGCGATCCAGCCAGAAGGGCACCGGTCCGTTCGGCCAGAGGTACTGAAAGCCATGTCCGGTCATGCCCAGAATCATCAGCAGCGCGCCGCTGGTGGTCATCACGTACCAGAAATAGGCGGTATCGCGCAGGCTGAGGAAGATGAACAGGTTGTACAGCAGCATGGCCAGGATCAGGCCATAGATCAGGCCGAGAAACAGGTTCTCGCCCACTGCCTGCTCCTGCAGCGCGTCGAGCTGCCAAACCTTGAGCGGAAAGGAGTTGCCGGCCGGGTCGTAGCTGCGCAGGTAGAAGGTCAGCGGGCGCTGGTCGCTCAGCTCGGGAAGGCGGAACAGCATGCGCCGGTAGGGATGGTCGCGCCCTTCATGGAAGCCGACCAGCTCGCCGGACTGGCGCTCGTGCCAGCCACCCTCACCGTCCGGCAAATAGAGGCGCAGGTCCTTCAGCGTTACCGAGCCGACCTCCAGCCACCAATGCGCCGGCGCGTCGCTGGTCCGCTGTAGCGTGACCTTGACCCACCAGGGGTGCGGGCTCTGGCCTACGCTGGCCTTGCCCTGCGCCGGCTGAAAGCGCGCCAGTACTTCGGCGCGCTGCAGATCGGTCACCTGTAGTTCGGCGCCGGGGTCCATCAGCAATTCCACATGGGCATTCAGACTTCGGCCGCTGTCATGCGCGCCGATCACGGCTGTATCGGCATGGGCGGGCAAGAGCGTGCCAAGGCACAGCAGCAGGGCGAGGAGGACGTGCACCAGGATCTCCCGGGCTCGATACGTGGATCGGGTGGCGCGAGTATAGCGGGAGACGAAAGCGCAGCGCGCGCCTGTCGGCAAGGCCGATAAAGACCCTGCACAATGGTCGGGCTTGGTTATTTTTTGTGCTATATTCCGCGCCCGTTTTCGTTGCCCCGGTTTTCCGCCATGCACGCCGTCAAGCCACTGTTCGACTATCCCAAGTACTGGGCCGAGTGTTTCGGTCCGGCGCCGTTCCTGCCGATGAGCAGGGAGGAGATGGATCAGCTCGGCTGGGACTCGTGCGACATCATCATCGTCACCGGTGATGCCTATGTCGACCACCCGTCCTTCGGCATGGCGATCATCGGCCGCCTGCTCGAGGCCCAGGGCTTTCGCGTCGGCATCATCAGTCAGCCTGACTGGCAGAGCAAAGACGACTTCATGAAGCTCGGCGAGCCGAATCTGTTCTTCGGCGTCGCTGCCGGCAATATGGACTCGATGATCAATCGCTACACCGCCGATCGCAAGGTGCGTTCCGACGACGCCTATACCGCGGGCGGCCTGGCCGGCAAGCGACCGGATCGTGCCAGCCTGGTCTATAGCCAGCGTTGCAAGGAAGCCTACAAGCATGTGCCGGTGGTGCTCGGCGGCATCGAGGCCTCGCTGCGCCGCATAGCCCATTACGACTACTGGTCGGACAAGGTGCGCCGCTCGATCCTGATGGACGCCACCGCGGACATGCTGCTCTACGGCAACGCCGAGCGTGCGATCGTCGAGGTGGCGCAGCGCCTGGCGCGTGGCGAGCCGATCGAGGCCATCACCGATGTGCGCGGCACCGCCTTCATCCGCAAGGACACCCCCGAAGGCTGGTTCGAGATCGACTCCACCCGCATCGACCGCCCCGGCAAGATCGACAAGATCATCAACCCCTACGTCAACACGCAGGACCTGTCCGCCTGCGCTATCGAAAAGGACAAGGGGCCACAGGACGACCCGAACGAAGCCCGGCCGGTGGAGCTGCTGCCGCACCCGAAACTCGAGCGTGAGCGCACGGTGATCCGCCTGCCGTCTTTCGAAAAGGTGCGCAACGATCCGGCGCTGTATGCCCACGCCAACCGGGTGCTGCACCTGGAAACCAACCCGGGCAACGCCCGCGCGCTGGTGCAGCGTCACGACGATCGCGAGCTGTGGCTCAACCCACCGCCGATTCCGCTGACCACCGAGGAAATGGACTACGTGTTCGCCGCGCCCTACGCGCGCGTGCCGCACCCGGCGTATGAGGGCGCGAAGATTCCGGCCTACGAGATGATCCGCTTCTCGGTGAACATCATGCGCGGCTGTTTCGGCGGCTGTACCTTCTGCTCGATCACCGAGCATGAGGGACGCATCATCCAGAGCCGCTCCCACGAGTCGATCCTCCACGAGATCGAGGAAATGAAGAACGTGCCGGGCTTCACCGGTGTGGTCTCCGATCTCGGCGGGCCGACGGCCAACATGTATCGCCTGGCCTGCAAGAGCCACGAAATCGAGAAGCACTGCCGCAAGCCGTCCTGCGTGTTCCCCGGGATCTGCGAGAACCTCGATACCGACCACAGTTCGCTGATCGAGCTGTACCGCAAGGCGCGTGCGCTGCCGGGCGTGAAGAAGATCCTGATCGCCTCCGGCCTGCGTTACGACCTCGCCGTCGAGTCGCCGGAGTATGTCAAGGAGCTGGTCACCCACCATGTCGGCGGTTACCTGAAGATTGCGCCGGAGCACACCGAGCGCGGTCCGCTGGACAAGATGATGAAGCCGGGCATCGGCACCTACGACCGCTTCAAGCGCATGTTCGAGAAGTACTCGAAAGAGGCGGGCAAGGAGCAGTACCTGATCCCGTACTTCATCGCCGCGCATCCGGGTACCACCGACGAGGACATGATGAACCTCGCCTTGTGGCTGAAGGCCAACGGCTTCCGCGCCGATCAGGTACAGGCGTTCTACCCGTCGCCGATGGCCTCGGCCACCGCCATGTACCACACCGGCAAGAACCCGCTGCGCAAGGTGACCTACAAGAGCGAAGGCGTCACCGTGGTCAAGAGCGAGGAGCAGCGTCGTCTGCACAAGGCTTTCCTGCGTTATCACGATCCGAAGGGCTGGCCGCTCTTGCGCGAGGCGCTGATCCGCATGGGCCGCGCCGACCTGATTGGCAGCGGCAAGCACCAGCTGATCCCGGCACACCAGCCAGCCACCGAGGGTTACCAGAGCGCGCGGCGCAAGAACTCCACGCCGGTCGGCAGCAAGAAGGCCGGGCAGGGCGGCAAGATCCTCACCCAGCACAACGGCCTGCCGCCACGCAGCCACGACGGCAACGCCTGGGACAAGCGCGAGCAGGCCAAAGCCGCGGCCGAGGCCCGGCGCAAGGCGCAGAAGAGCGGCAAGCCGGCTGGCAAGGGTGGCAAGCCGCAGCGCCCGGTTGCACCCCGTTAGCGGTAGCGGTTCTTCGGCATAGGAAAACGGAGCAGCAGGCTCCGTTTTCTTTTTTAGAACCTGAACGCCTGGGTCGCACGATCCAGTTCGCTGCCCAGCTGCAGCATCTGCGCACTCTGCTCACGGCCCCGGCTGATGTGGTTCAGGTTGGCGTCGCCGAGTTGGTGGATGCGTTCGCTGTGCCCGCGAATCTCGCCCACCGCCTCGCCCTGTTGCGCGGTCGCCTGGGCGATCTGTTCGGCCATGCGACTGATGGTGGCGATGGTCGAGACGATCTCGTCCAGCGCCTGATCGGCACTCTGGGCGAGACTCGCGGTGCTTTCGGCATGCTCGACCTGGCTGCGCATCGCCTCGACCGATTGCCGTGCGGCCTGCTGCAGGCGGCCGATCAGCTGTTGGATCTCTTCGGTGGCGCCGCTGGTGCGCTGCGCCAGCGAGCGAACCTCGTCGGCCACCACGGCGAATCCGCGGCCATGCCCGCCGGCGCGGGCGGCCTCGATAGCAGCGTTCAGCGCGAGCAGATTGGTCTGCTCGGCGATGGCGCGGATCACCGTCAGCACGTTGCCGATGGTGGTGGTCTCGTCGGCGAGGCGCTCGATGGCAGCGGCATTGTCCTGCACTTCGCTGACCAGACCATGCAGTCCGGTCAGGCTTTGGCCGATCACCTGCTGGCCGTGCTGCACCGCCCGGGCGGCGGCGCGACTCGCTTCAGCCGCTTCTCCAGCCCCATCGGCCACCTGTTGGATGGTTGCTTCCAGCTCGCCCAGCGAATCGCGAATCTGCGCCGTATCGCCGGTCTGGCGCTGGGCTCCGTCATGCAGATCGCTGCTCATCTCATCGAGGTTGCGGCTGCTGGCTGCAACCTGGGTTGCCTGCTGGCGCAGCGTTCCAACCAGCTCCAGCAGGTAGCTGCGCAGGCGGTTGAGCGAGGTCTCGATGTCGGTGATTTCAGTTATTTTCGTCTCGATGCGCACCGCGCTGGCGAAATCGCCCTTCGCCCAGCTGGAGAGGGCCGGCACCAGTTGGCCAAGGGTGCGGGTCAGCTGGCGTTGCAGGCGGTCGATCGCCAGGGCGATAAGCAGTATCAGCGCGATGATGCCCACCTGTATCAGGCGCACCTCGCCTTGGATGCGGCTGTGCTCGGCGCGCACGGCGGGCTCCAGTTCGGCCAGTGCCTGCTCGACGCTGGCGATCTTCTGCATGCTGCTGTCGAGCAACGCACGGCGTTGGCGGATCAACTCGCGGGTGCGTTGCAGCTCGGCAGGGTAGCGCTTGATCAAGCTTGCGAGCTCGCGCTTGAGGGCGATGCCGCGGTCTTCGCTGTGTTGGTCTGCGGCCTCGCCCAGCTCCAGCAGTGCGGCGAAACTGCTGGCGGCCGACTGTGTAGCGGCCTCCACGCCCAGCAAGGGCAGGGCTTCGAGCTTTGCGGCCTCCTGTTCCAGGTTGTGCAGCACCTGCTCCACCTCGCCAGCCAGATCATCGCGACCGCTGCTCACCAGTTTGCCCCGGGCGTGCCCCAGGCGCTGCAGCTGTTGGGCGGCTGCGAACAGCGGGCCCTGATACGCCTGTGCGCTCGGATGGCTGGCCTGGCTTCGGTATTCATCCAGCTGCGAAAGGACACCGCTCAGCTCCCGTTCCGCCTGCAATAGCAGGCCTTGCGGGTCACCTGCCAGCTTGCCGGCTGCAAGCAGGTCATCGGCACTGAAGCGGTTCAGTTCCTCTAGGCCGGGGCGAAGCTGATCTGCCAATTCGCCGGGCAGTTGGCCGATGTCCTGCTCCAGCTCGACGAGGGCCTGCTGCGCCTGGGCATGGCGCAGGGCGTCGCCGCTGCCGAGGTAGGCGTGGATGTTCTCCGCGACCTCATGCTGGAACTGCTGGGACAGCCCCAGGTAGCGCGCCATCAGCAGGTAGGGACGCTCAAGCGCTCGCTCCGACCACCAGAGCGTGGCTCCGAGCGCCAGGCAGACCGCTACGAGCAACAGGGTATTGAGAGTGGTGAGCGACTTCAGGCGCATCCTCGCCTCGCATAATGGATCGAGAGGCCTGAAAGGTATGGCAATTTAATGTCAGGCTTGTGACAGTGTTACCCGGGCCACTCCCCGGGTGTTGCCGGGAGCCCTGTCTCAGTAACGTTCGACGCGGTTGCGACCGCCGTGTTTGGCTCGGTAGAGCGCTTCGTCCGCCTGCTGAGTGAGTGTCCTGACCTCGGCATCCGCAGTCAGCTCGGTCACGCCGCAGCTGAACGTGCAGCTCAGGTCCTCCGGTTGCGCGGGGAAGTGGATCTCGGCGAAGCGCTGGCGGATATCGTCGAGTACCTTGCAGGCCGCGCTGGCGGGTGTGTCGGGCAGCACAACGGCGAACTCCTCACCACCGTAACGGCCGATGTGATCGGTCTTGCGCAAGCGTTGCTTGAGAAATAGCGCGAGGCTTTTGATGACACGGTCGCCCATGGGATGGCCGAAGGTGTCGTTGACGCGCTTGAAGTGATCGATGTCGAGCATCGCGAAACTGAGCGGACGGTCGTCGCGCCGGGCGCGGAAACGCGCGTCCTCGAGCAATTGCAGGCTATGGGTGTGGTTGTACAGACCGGTCAGGCTGTCGCGCACGATGCGCGCCTTCAGGCTTCGCGCGCGGGTGGCGCGGGTGCGCACGGTAGCGATCAAGTGGCTTGGCTTGATCGGCTTGGTGAGAAAGTCGTCGCCGCCTTCGCCCATGGCGTCGAGCTGCTTGTCCAGATCGTCCTCGGCGGACAGGTAGATGATCGGGACGCTGACATAGCGCTCATGCTGGCGAATCACCTTGGCCAGTTCGGTACCCAGGCATTCGGGCATGTACATGTCGAGAATGATCAGGTCAGGCTGGAACTCGGCCAGCGCGCCAATCGCCTGGATCGGCTCCAGCAGGGTGTGGGTGACGATGCCCGCGTTGTTCAGTACGCGCTCGGTATGCGTTGCCTGGGCTCGGGAATCGTCGACGATCAATACGCGGATCGGTTCGTAATGTGCCGTGCGGGTGAATATCTCGATCTTCTCCAGCAGACTGCTGGCATCCAGGGTGCCGGTGAAGAACTCCAGACCGCCGGCACGAACGGCGGCAAGCCGGGTCGGCGTGTCCGTTTCGCAGTGGCTGAAGAACAGCAATGGCAGCTTCGCTTCGAGTCCCTGCTGGATTTGCTCGGCCAGCCGCAGGCCTTCGCCTGGGCCGTTGAAATCGACTTCCATGACGATGGCGGATGGGTGGCGGCGATGCATGGCGGCGCGAAACGCCGCGACATTGCCGAACGCCTGCGCAGACATACTGAAGAAGTCCAGCTGACGCACCAGATGCTCAGCGCGCTCCTGATCCTGCAGTGCGATGTACACCGGTTTGCTCAACGGTGGCAGGAAGGACTGGTTGTGCGGGTCGTTATGGCGCAGGCCGGTCCGCGCCAGGCGGTAGATCAGCTGGCTGAGCGTAGAAATGGTGCTGCTGGACAGGCGGCCGCGGTTGTCCCTGATGTCGCCGAGGCAATCCTCGATGTTCAGCGCCAGCTCGGCATGCTCGGTCTGCTCGAAGCGGTCGGCAAATCGCCGAAGGCGGGAGGTCGCTTCGGTAAGGGCCGTATGGTAGCCATCGTTCCATTCGCTGCGCTGCAGTTGCTGCCAGACTTCGAGCACCTCGCGAGCCTGATGAATGACCCGTTGGGCAAAGTGCTGCTTGAGTTCTTCCTGATCCGACATGACGAAATTCCTGTGCACCCGGTGCGCTGCCTCGGTGCTTTGTAGTGGCGGCATGCTATCACCGCCCGTGCGCTTTGGAAGTGCGTCGCGCGGTAGTGGTTCTCAATTTGACACTGAGCACGGCGGGACGCTGCGTTATAGTAAGAAAACTCTCCGCAACGCCCCCCGGCTACCTGCGGTCGAACTCCCGAATCCGCGAGAAGGACACATAACACATGTTGGACTGGAAGAATCGTTTCGCCCGTATCGGTCGCACGAACGGCTCGGCCGGGACCGCCCGTCAGGGTGGTAACCCGCTTCTACTGGTCCTCGCCGCTCTGGTGGGCCTCTACTTGCTGGTGACCTTGCTCGTGGGCTGGTACTGGAGCCGCGAGCCCGACCTCTTCCCTGTGCAGCAGCATGCGCGCCAGAGCGCCGAGGCGGCACAGCTGCAGCTGGTCAGCGGCTACACCACGGTCGAAACGCTCAAGCGGGTGGCCAGCACGTTGCTGGACAAGCCCGGCGGTTATCTGAGCAACGATATTGCGCCGCCGGGACTGTGGTTGGACAACATGCCGAGCTGGGAGTACGGCGTGCTGGTGCAGGTTCGCGATCTGGCGCGTGCGTTGCGCAAGGACTTCGCTCGTTCGCAATCGCAGTCGACCGAGGATCCGGACCTGGCCAAGGCCGAGCCGCTGTTCAATTTCGACAACCGCAGCTGGACGCTGCCGGCGTCGGAGTCCGAGTATCGCAACGGCATTCGCGCGCTCGATCGCTATCTGGCACGGCTGAGCGATCCGGCGCCAAAGGCCTTGTTCTATACCCGCGCCGATAATCTGAACAACTGGCTGGGCGACGCGGCGACGCGACTGGGCTCGCTGTCCCAACGTCTCTCGGCTTCCGTCGGCCGCGTGCGGCTGGACACCGATATCGCACCGGAACAGGAGCGGGCCGGCATCGTGCCGCAGGTCAAGGAACAGGTGGTGGAAACCCCCTGGATGCAGATCGACAATGTCTTCTTCGAGGCGCGTGGTCAGGCCTGGGCGCTTTCGCATCTGCTGCGGGCGATCGAGGTGGACTTCGCCGACGTCCTGGCCAAGAAGAACGCCACGATCAGCGTACGGCAGATCATCCGCGAGCTGGAGGCAGCGCAGGAGCCGCTGTGGAGCCCGATGGTGCTGAACGGCAGTGGTTATGGTGTGCTGGCCAATCACTCGCTGGTGATGGCCAACTACATCTCGCGCGCCAACGCGGCGATCATCGACCTGCGCAACCTGCTGTCGCAGGGGTAAGGTGAGCTACAAGCGGTAAGCGGCAAGCTTCAGGTGAGCGTCGTGTCTGACTGATTCGACGCTGACTTGGGCTTGCGTTCAATCCAGGCCGAGCTTTTTCAGCCGGTAGCGCATCGAGCGGAAGGTCAGGCCAAGCCGCTGGGCCGCCGCGGTGCGGTTCCAGCGGGTTTCCTCAAGGGCCTGCATGATCAGCTTGCGCTCGATCTCTTCCAGATGGTCTTCCAGGTTATCGATCTGCGCCAGACTGGCTTCGCCGTTCTCCGACAGGCCCGGGCTGTCGGCTAGACGCAGGTCGCCGGCCTTGATCTCGTCGTCTTCGCAGAGCGTGTAGGCCCGCTCGAGCATGTTCTCCAGTTCGCGCACGTTGCCCGGGAAACGATAGTTTTCCAGCTTCGCCAGGGCATCAGGATGCAGCCGGGCACTGCTGTCGCCGCATTCCTGTGCCAGCCGGCGCAGCATGGCATCGGCGAGCAGGCCGATGTCTTCACGGCGCTCGCGTAGTGGCGGTACACGCAGTTCGATGACGTTCAGACGGTAATACAGGTCCTGGCGGAAGCGGCCTGCGGCCACTTCGCTGGCCAGATCCTTGTGGGTGGCACAGAGGATGCGGACGTCGACCATCACTTCCTGCGCGCCGCCAACCGCACGTACGGCCTTTTCCTGAATGGCGCGCAGCAGCTTGACCTGCATCGGCAGCGGCAGGTCGGCCACCTCGTCGAGAAACAGCGTGCCGCCGTTGGCCGCCTGGAACAGCCCGGGCTTGTCCTCGATGGCGCCACTGAAGCTGCCCTTCTTGTGGCCGAAGAATTCGCTTTCCATCAGTTCCGAAGGGATCGCGCCGCAGTTGACCGGCACGAAGGGCTTGTCGCTGCGTGGGCCCTGTTCGTGAATCAGGCGGGCCACCAGTTCCTTGCCGCTGCCCGATTCGCCGCTGATATAGACCGGTGCCTGGCTGCGGGCGAGCTTGCCGATCTGCTTGCGTAGGACCTTCATCGGCGGCGAACTGCCGAGCAGGCGATTGTCCACTGGCGATTCGGCCGCCGGTGCGCGCAGCCGCAAGGCGGTGCTGACGAGTTCGCGAAGGCGGTTGAGATCCACAGGTTTGGTCAGAAAATCGAAAGCGCCGGCCTTCAGGGCGCCGATGGCGGTGTCGAGACTGCCATAGGCGGTGATCATCGCCACCGGCAGTTGCGGATGCTGCTGCTGGATGTACTGCACCAGATCCAAGCCGCTGCCGTCGGGCAGGCGCATGTCGGTCAGGCACAGATCATAGTGCTCGCGTGCCAGGCACTCGCGCGCTTCCTTGAGGTTGCGGGCGCTGCGGGTATCGAGCTTCATACGCCCGAGGGTGATCTCCAGCAACTCGCGGATATCGGGCTCGTCATCGATGATCAATGCTTTCTGGCGCGCGGTCATGGTCTTGCTCTTGATTCGTGAAGCGGGTGTCCCCCAGCTAAGGGGCAGGGCAGCATGTTAACCCCGCCGAGGGTCGCCGTGGCTGTCGCTTTGGTCGATGTGTGATGCGCTGCCGGCAAGCGGCGAGCTCAACTCAGCTTACGCGGGTGGGCGAAGACGATGCGGAAGCAGCTACCGCCTTCGGGCCGTTCGCGATAATCCAGTCGAGCCTGATTGCTCTCGCAAAGTTCTCGCGAGATGTAAAGCCCCAGGCCGGTGCCCTTGCTCTCGGTGGTGAAGAACGGCTCGAACACGTTGTGCAGTTGGTCGGCAGCAATGCCGGGGCCGTCATCGAGCACCTCGACGATCGGCAGATCGCTCTGCTCGTCGCGGAAAAGTCGCAGCCAGACTTGCGCCTGCGAATGCTGCTGCCCACTGTAGCGCAGGCCGTTCTGCACCAGGTTGGTCAGCACCTGGGTCAGCTGATTGGGGTCCATGCGGGTCTGCAGCGAACTGCCGATCGTTTCCACATGCACCGTCTGTTGTGGGGTCAGGCCTTGGCGGAACTCGCTCGCGAAGCGATGCAGCCAGTACTTGAGGTCTAGCAACTGTGGCTCGGCCTGTCGGCGCCGCGAAAGCTGCAGGACGTTCTCGATGACCAGGTTCATGCGTCGAGAGTGGTCCTGAATGATCTGCGCCAGGCGGCGGTCCGGGCCGTCCAGCTCCTCGGACTCCTGAAGCAGCTGTGCGGCATGGCTGATGGCGCCCAGCGGGTTGCGTATCTCGTGGGCAATGCTGGCGGTGAGTCGTCCGAGAGATGCGAGTTTGAGCTGCTGCGCTTTCTGCGCGATCTGCGAGATGTCCTCGAGAAAGACCAGGGTGTCGAGCTTGTTGCCATGTTGCAGGGCGGCGAAGCTCGGCTGGAGCGTCGGGCCCCCCGGCGTTGCCTTGAGATTCTGCGGGCGCAGGGTGGGATTGCCGCGCCATTGTTGCAGGGCTTTGAGCAACTCCGGGCAGCGTGGGGCAAGACGCTCGCCGGTCAGCGACTCGTCCTGGCCGAGTAGCTGCAGCGCGCCCTGGTTAGCCAGCAGCACGCGTTCCTGGGGGCCCAGCACCATGATGCCGGTGCGCATGCGCTGCAGGATAAGCGCGTTGAGTGCTTCGAGGTTGGCGACGTCCTCGGCGCGCTGGCGTGCGAGGTTTTCGCTCGCCTGCAGGCGCCGCGTGAGGCCTTGCACGAGAAACGCGGCAGCGAAACAGAGGGTGCCGAGCGCGGCGGCCTGGACATACTGGCTGCTGGCTTCAGGCCGGCTGATGCTGAGATAGAAGGTCAGGTAGATCAGGCCAATCGCTGCCACGGCGGCAACGAAGAACCCGATGCGCCCGCGCAGCAGGATGTTGGCGATGGCGACGGCGATGATCAGCAGGTTGCCGATTCCACTCGGCGTGCCTCCACCGAAATAGAACAGGCCGGACAGCAGGATCACGTCCATCAGTGCCAGGCCGAGCACAGGCAGGTCACGCGCAGGGTTCTGCACCAGCACGGCGACCACGATGTTCAGGATCAGATAGAGCCAGGCACCGTACTGGAACAGCTGCGGATTGCTCATCTGCAGCAGGTCGTTGTGCAGGTCACTGCTTATCAGCAGTACCAGTGCCAGGCCGATGGTCAGGCGATAGAGGTGATACAGGCGGAGGATGCGTCGCCCCTGATCGCCGAGAAAAGCGAGGTTTTCAGTGCCCACCAGGCGTGCTGTCCTGCTCCAGGTGGGCCTGGCTGCAGTACCAGCGTCCCTGGGACTGCAGCGCCTGATCCTGCGGTACGTGCACGCCGCATTGGGCGCAGCGGACCATTGGCAGGCTGCCCTGTTGCTGTTTGGTAGGTGCCTTCTTCTGGGTCAGGCGCCGCCAGAGCCAGAAGGCGGCGGCGATCAGTGCGATCCAGAACAGCAGTCGAAACAGCCCCATATCGTTTCCTTCCCCTTTAAGCGTGACGACCGGCGATCGTTTGAGCCAGGGCCGATCCAGGCCCTTTGCGCCGCCAGCGACGTGCGCGGGGCTCGTCGGGGCGGCGCCAGGTCAGTCCAGTCAGTCGAACAGGCCGAAAGTCAGGCGGCTCCACCAGGAGCGCTTCGGCTCCTGCTGCTCCACTTCCTTGAGCACGGGACGCAGCTCATCGGGCAGGTCACGTGCGGCGTTCTCGTACTGGCGCAACACGTCGCGGTTGGCGCGGGAAGTGTCGGGGCGCGGCGCTTCGCCCTCGATCAGGCCGAGTGTGGCCTTGCTCAGCCAGCTGCGTGTGTCTTCTTCGCGCTCGACGGGAGTGAACTTGCCGTCTTCCAGAGTGGCGTGATCGGGATAATTAAGTTGCAGGGTTTTCAGGCTGGACTCGGCGAGGTCATCCAGGCCCAGGCGCTGGTACGCCTCGGTCATCACAGCCAGGCCGTCCGCCACCGCGGGCGTCCCCTGGAAGTTCTCCACTACGTAGCGGCCGCGGTTGGCCGCCGCTACATAAGCCTGACGCTTGAGGTAGTAATGCGCGACATGGATTTCATTGGCCGCCAGCAGGTTGCGCAGATAGACCATGCGCGCCTTAGCGTCGGGGGAGTAGCGACTGTTGGGGTAGCGGCTGGTGAGCTGGGCGAACTCGTTGAACGAATCACGCGCGGCGCCGGGGTCGCGTTTGGTCATGTCCAACGGCAGGAAGCGGGCTAGCAGGCCACGATCCTGATCGAACGAGGCCAGGCCCTTGAGGTAGTAGGCGTAATCCACATTCGGATGCTGCGGGTGCAGGCGGATGAAGCGCTCTGCTGCCGAGCGCGCGGCCTCCGGCTCGACGTTGCGGTAGTAGGCGTAGATCAGCTCGAGCTGGGCCTGCTCGGCGAAGCGGCCGAAGGGGTAGCGCGACTCCAACGCCTTGAGCTTGCTGATTGCGCTGGTATAGCTCTTGTTGTCCAGGTCGGCCTGTGCTTGCTGGTACAGCTCGACCTCACCCAGATTCTCATCGACGGTTTCGTTGGAGGAGCAGGCGGCGGTTAGGGCGAGAATGGCGATCAGCAGCAGGTGTTTCACTTGCATGGCGGCTTGCGTCCCTGTGACGGCTGGCTGTCTCGCGCGGAGCCGTCCTGTTATGATGAGCGCCCCGGTGCGCCGGGACAAAGACGCCGTATTTAAACACAAGCGTGTAGCCGAAACCAAAGGCCGCGCCGCCATCGGCGGTCCCCAGGCATCCATCAGCAGCGGATGCCGCTCGCCTCTCTCTGACGAATCTATCTCGCCGTATGTCCACGATCTCCAAACAGGCCATCCAACTCCGCGCCGAGGTGCCGTTCGACCTGGGCGGACAACGTCTCGATCAGGTCGCGGCGCAGCTCTTTTCCGAACATTCGCGTTCACGCCTTGCGGCCTGGATCAAGGACGGCCTGCTGACGGTGGATGGCGCCGTGCTGCGCCCCCGCGACACCGTGCATGCTGGTGCGATGCTCGAGCTGAGCGCCGAACAGCAGGCGCAGGGCGAGTGGGTGGCGCAGGATATTCCGCTCGACATCGTCTACGAGGATGACCAGATTCTGGTGATCGACAAACCGGCCGGGCTGGTGGTGCACCCCGCAGCCGGGCATGCCGACGGCACGCTGCTCAATGCGCTGCTGCATCACGTGCCAGATCTGATCAACGTGCCGCGCGCCGGCATCGTGCATCGTCTGGACAAGGACACCACCGGCCTGATGGTGGTGGCCAAGACGCTGCAGGCGCAGACCCGACTGGTCGAGCAGCTGCAGGCGCGCAGTGTCAGCCGCATCTACGAGGCCATCGTCATCGGCGTGATCATCACCGGCGGCACGGTCGATGCGCCGATAGGTCGTCACGGCCAGCAGCGCCAGCGTATGGCGGTGGTGGAGGGGGGCAAGCCGGCGATCAGCCACTATCGCGTACTCGAGCGCTTTCGTTCGCACACTCATGTGCGGGTCAAGCTGGAAACCGGACGCACCCACCAGATTCGTGTGCACATGACCCATCTCGGCTACCCGCTGGTTGGCGATCCGTTGTATGCCGGGCGTTTCCGTATTCCGCCGGCGGCCAATCCGACGCTGGTGCAGACGCTGCGCGAGTTCCCGCGGCAGGCGCTGCATGCCCGTTTCCTCGAGCTGGATCATCCGGTGACCGGGCAGCGCATGAAGTGGGAGTCGCCGTTGCCGGATGACTTCGTCTGGCTGCTGACGCTGCTGCAGCAGGATCGCGAGGCCTTCGTCGGGTGACCAGCTGGAACGCGGATTGGCTGCTGCCTGACTGGCCGGCACCGGCCCGCGTTCGCGCCTGCGTGACGACGCGCCAGGGTGGCATCAGCGCGGCACCGTTCGACAGTTTCAATCTCGGCGATCATGTCGGCGATGACCCGGCGGCGGTGGCCTGGAATCGCCAGCACCTGCGCGATGCGCTGGGCTGTCAGCCGGTCTGGCTGGAACAGGTGCATTCCAGCGTGGCGGTCAGGGCTGCGCCTGGTGCTTGCGCCACCGCCGATGCCAGCTGGAGCGAGGCGCCTGGCGAGGCGTGCGCGGTGCTCACCGCAGACTGCCTGCCGGTGCTGTTCTGTGATCGCGCCGCCAGCCGTGTCGCGGCGGCGCACGCGGGCTGGCGCGGGCTGGCTGGCGGCGTGCTGGAAACAGCGCTCGAGGCGCTGGCGCTTCGCCCTGAAGAGGTACTGGTCTGGCTGGGACCGGCGATCGGGCCCGCTGCCTTCGAAGTGGGAAGCGAAGTGCGCGAGGCATTCGTCGCGCAGCATCCCGCGGCTGCGGTGGCATTCCTGCCGAGCCGCAACGAGGGGCGCTTCATGGCTGATCTGTATCAGCTCGCGCGCATTCGCCTGGCCGCGGTCGGAGTCGAAGCCGTCTATGGCGGTGGCTTGTGCACCTTCAGCGACCCGCGTTTCTATTCCTATCGCCGTGCCTCACGCACGGGGCGCTTCGCCAGCCTGGTCTGGCTGGAGTCTTAAGCCTGCGCATTCGACAGGGCTGTGACTCCGCGGTCCCGGCATGACCTGCATCAATGTCATCCGCCTTGAATCTCCAACAATCATCCTCATCTATGCTCCATCTCGCGGGTTATTTGTAAGGCGCGATTCATGGTGCCGGCCCGCTTTACCTGAGGATGAACATCCATGCGTATCGATCGTCTGACCAGCAAGCTTCAGCTTGCGCTCTCCGATGCCCAATCCATTGCCGTTGGCCTGGATCACCCTTCCATCGAGCCGTTGCACCTGATGCAGGCCCTTCTGGAGCAGCAGGGCGGTTCGATCAAGCCCTTGTTGATGCAGGTCGGCTTCGACATAAACGCGCTGCGCCAGGCCCTGACCAAGGAGCTGGACCAGCTGCCCAAGCTGCAGAACCCCACCGGTGACATGAACCTGTCGCAGGACCTGGCACGGCTGCTCAACCAGGCCGATCGCCTCGCCCAGCAGAAGGGCGACCAGTACATCTCCAGCGAACTGGTGCTGCTCGCCGCGCTGGATAGCAATACTCGCCTCGGCAAACTGCTGCTGGCCCAGGGTGTGAGCAAGAAGGCCCTGGAGAACGCTATCAGCAACCTGCGTGGCGGTGATGTGGTCAACGATCCCAATGCCGAAGAGGCGCGCCAGGCATTGGACAAGTACACCGTCGACATGACCAAGCGGGCCGAGGACGGCAAGCTCGATCCGGTGATCGGCCGCGACGACGAGATCCGCCGCACCATCCAGGTCCTGCAGCGGCGCACCAAGAACAACCCGGTGCTGATCGGCGAGCCCGGTGTCGGCAAAACCGCCATCGTCGAAGGGCTGGCCCAGCGCATCGTCAATGGCGAGGTGCCGGATGGCCTGAAGGACAAGCGCTTGCTGGCGCTGGACATGGGCTCGCTGATCGCCGGTGCCAAGTTCCGCGGCGAGTTCGAGGAGCGTCTCAAGGCCGTGCTCAACGAGCTGTCCAAGCAGGAAGGCCGAGTCATCCTGTTCATCGACGAGCTGCACACGATGGTCGGTGCCGGCAAGGCCGAGGGCGCCATGGATGCCGGCAACATGCTCAAGCCTGCTCTTGCCCGGGGTGAGTTGCACTGTGTCGGCGCCACCACCCTCGACGAGTACCGCCAGTACATCGAGAAGGATGCCGCGCTGGAACGGCGTTTCCAGAAGGTTCTGGTGGACGAGCCGAGCGAGGAGGACACCATTGCCATCCTGCGCGGCCTCAAGGAGCGCTACGAGGTGCACCACGGAGTGACCATCACCGATGGCGCCATCATCGCCGCGGCCAAGCTCAGCCATCGCTACATCACGGATCGTCAGCTGCCGGACAAGGCCATCGACCTGATCGACGAGGCTGCCAGCCGCATCCGCATGGAGATCGACTCCAAGCCGGAAGAGCTGGATCGTCTCGACCGCCGGCTGATCCAGCTGAAGATCGAGCGTGAGGCGCTGAAGAAAGAGGACGACGAAGCCACCAAGAAGCGCCTGGCCAAGCTCGAGGACGATATCGCCAAGCTGGAGAAGGAGTATTCGGACCTGGAGGAAATCTGGAAGTCGGAAAAGGCCGAGGTCCAGGGCTCCGCGCAGATCCAGCAGAAGATCGAGCAGGCCAAGGCCGACCTCGAGGCGGCGCGGCGCAAGGGCGACCTGGCGCGCATGGCCGAGTTGCAGTACGGCATCATTCCCGACCTCGAGCGCAGCCTGGAAATGGTTGACCAGCACGGCAAGAAGGAAAACCAGTTGCTGCGCAACAAGGTGACCGACGAGGAGATCGCCGAGGTGGTCTCCAAGTGGACCGGCATTCCTGTGTCGAAGATGCTCGAAGGCGAGCGCGACAAGCTGCTGCGCATGGAAGACATGCTGCACACCCGTGTCATCGGCCAGCACGAGGCGGTTGTGGCGGTGGCCAACGCCGTACGTCGCTCGCGCGCTGGATTGGCTGACCCGAACCGGCCGAGCGGCTCCTTCCTCTTCCTCGGCCCGACCGGGGTAGGCAAGACCGAGCTGTGCAAGGCGCTGGCCGAATTCCTCTTCGATACCGAGGAGGCGATGATCCGCATCGACATGTCCGAGTTCATGGAGAAACATTCGGTCGCGCGCCTGATCGGAGCACCGCCGGGCTACGTCGGCTACGAGGAGGGCGGCTACCTGACCGAGGCGGTACGTCGCAAGCCCTACTCCGTGGTGCTGATGGACGAGGTGGAGAAGGCCCATCCGGACGTGTTCAACGTGCTGCTGCAGGTGCTCGAGGATGGTCGTCTGACCGACAGCCATGGACGGACCGTGGACTTCAAGAACACCGTGATCGTGATGACCTCGAACCTGGGCTCGGCGCAGATCCAGGAGCTGGTCGGCGATCCCGATGCGCAGCGCGCTGCGGTGATGGATGCGGTGGCGCACCATTTCCGTCCGGAGTTCATCAACCGTATCGACGAGGTGGTGGTATTCGATCCGCTCGGCCGCGAGCAGATCGCCGGCATCGCCGAGATCCAGTTGGGCCGGCTGCGCAAGCGTCTGGCCGAGCGCGAGCTGAGCCTGGAGCTGAGCCAGGAGGCGATGGACAAGCTGATCGCCGTCGGCTACGACCCGGTTTACGGCGCGCGGCCACTCAAGCGCGCCATTCAGCGCTGGATCGAGAACCCGCTGGCGCAGCAGATCCTGGCCGGCCAGTTCGCTCCGGGCAGCAGCGTCAAGGCGCGGGTAGAGGGCGAGCAGATCGTCTTCGATTGAGGCCAAGGGCAATCCGCATGGCATCGCGAATGCCATGCGGTTGTCCGATCAGCCGATCGCGCCCGCTAGCCGGACGCAAACTGTTGTCATGAATCGCATTTTTAGGGTTGACAGCAGGGTATGGAACCGTAAAATGGCGCGCCTCTGAGGCGGGAACGTAACGCCAAGGAGCTGGAATGTTAGTTGTTCCGCGATAGCTCAGTCGGTAGAGCAAATGACTGTTAATCATTGGGTCCCTGGTTCGAGTCCAGGTCGCGGAGCCAAATTCCAATCGGGGTATAGCGCAGTCCGGTAGCGCGCCTGCTTTGGGAGCAGGATGTCGGGAGTTCGAATCCCCCTACCCCGACCATTTTTGGGTCGTTAGCTCAGTTGGTAGAGCAGTTGGCTTTTAACCAATTGGTCGTAGGTTCGAATCCTACACGACCCACCATACAAGCTTGCCTGGCAAGCATGAAAAGCTGGATGTCCGCACGGGCATCCAGCTTTTTTATTGCCTGCAGTTTAGAGCTCGCTAGATGGCGCACCACGCGGGTGCGCCATCGATGCGTCAATGGAGTTTCAGGCGAGGTTCGGTACTGCGGCTGAGCTTGTCGCCCAGCATCATCAGCAGCGTACGAGGCATACCGTACAGCGCGATCTGGTGCATGCGGTACAGCGAGATGTAGAACATCCTTGCCAGCCAGCCCTCGAGCATGACGTTGCCCGTCAGATTGCCCATCAGATTGCCCACGGCCGAGAAGGTCGAGAGCGATATCAGCGAACCGTAATCCTTGTAGCGGTAGGTCGGTAGTGGCTTGCCTTCCAATCGATTGCGGATCGATCGCGCCAGCATTGAAGCCTGCTGGTGAGCCGCCTGCGCGCGAGGCGGCACATTGCGGTCGCTGTCCGGCTGCGGGCAGGCGGCGCAGTCGCCAAAGGCGAAGATGTTCTCGTCGCGGGTGCTCTGCAGGGTCGGGTCGACCACCAGCTGATTGATGCGGTTGGTTTCCAGGCCATCGAGCTCGTGCAGGAAGGCCGGTGCCTTGATGCCGGCTGCCCACACCTTGAGGCTGGCTGGAACGAACTCGCCCTGCTTGGTGTGCAGGCCGTCGGCTGTGACTTCGCTGACCGCTGCGCCGGTAAGCACCGTGACGCCCAGGTCCATCAGCGTCTGGTGCACGGGCTGGCTGATCCGCTCGGGCAGCGCCGGCAGAACTTTCGGTCCGGCCTCGATCAGGGTGATCTTCACGTCTTCCGGCTTGATTCCATCGAGACCGTAGGCGGCCAGTTCCTTGGCCGCATGCAGCAACTCGGCGGCGAGTTCGACGCCGGTGGCGCCAGCGCCGACGATTGCCATGTTGATGCCGCGCGGCCCGCTTTCGCCAGCGTGCGCCTTCATGTAGTGGCTGAGCAACTGACGGTGGAAGCGCTCGGCCTGCTCGCGGGTATCGAGGAAGATGCAGTGCTCGGCGGCCCCGGGGGTGCCGAAATCATTGGTCGTGCTGCCGACCGCGATCACCAGGGTGTCGTAGTTCAGTGCGCGCGAGGGCACCAACTCCACGCCGAATTCGTCACGCGTGGCTTCCAGGCGGATGCACTTGTTCGCACGGTCCAGGCCGGCCATGCGGCCCATCTGGAATTCGAAGTGATTCCATTTGGCCTGCGCCACATAGTTGAGCTCGTCGGCCGATGAGTTCAGCGAGCCGGCTGCCACTTCATGCAGCAGCGGCTTCCAGATGTGGGTGAGATTCGCGTCGACCAGGGTGACCCGGGCTTTGCCGCGCTTGCCCAGGGTCCTGCCCAGGCGGGTAGCAAGCTCTAGCCCGCCGGCACCGCCGCCGACGATTACGATTCGATGTGACATGGGAATGACTCATAGCTGCAAGGAAATCGGGGCGGTGCGCCGGTGTGTGCTCAAAGCACCAGGCGACTCAGGAGACGGCTCAACAGCCCAAGGCCTATTACGATGGCCAGCACGACGAGCAACAGGAGCCAGGGACGAAACGGCCGGCGTTCGACCTGATGCTGCGGTGCGCGGAGGTAGTCATCGACGCGCTGCTGGTCTTCGGGGGTAAGGCGGCTGGGCATGGGCACCTCGAATAGAATGCAGGCATTCTAGCTGTGCAGGGTCAAAAGCCAAGCGCGAAGTGCGGCGCTTTGCCGCGCGGAGGGATCGCAGGCATGCCGGGCGACATGCCCGTTGGGACGATCAGGTGTTCTTCAGCTTGCGCAGGTTGCCGATAACCGATTCGAGGGCGCGGTCGAAGAGCAGGGTGTCGTTGAGCAGGCGAATGGCGCCGCGCTGAAACTCGCTCGCCAGCCCCATGCGGGTCTTTTCCAGGACCTTCATGCCAGTACGGTTGACGAAGATGTACTTGCCGGTGGGCTTGATCACCGCGGCCAGCTTGCAGCGCAGCTTGTGCTCTTCGTCCTCCTGGAACTCGACCCAGCTGCCGACCCGAAGATTGTCGACCTTGATCAGCGCTTCATCGTTGTCCGGAAGGCTGACCTCGGGCTCCTGCTCGCGGCTTTCGCCAGGTGCCAGCAGAACGATCTCATCGACCACCTCGACCATGGCCGGTGCGCGGTCTTCGGCGGCGGCAGGCTCCGCTGGGACATCACTCGCCGCCTCGGCGTTGTCCGGGGAGGGCTGTGGCTGCTGGATGCGCTGTAGGGTCTGGACATGTAGCGCTTCGAGCTGGGTGAAGAAGTCTCCGGTAGAGAACGGGTCGAATGCTGCGCTAACCAGGCCCTCGCGCAAGGCCTTGAGAAGGCTGGGGACCAGTTCCAGCAGGCGTGCCCGCGACTCGTCGTCCTCGTGCGGGGTCACGCTCCAGACCAGATCGTCCATGGTGTCCAACGCTGCCTGCCATTCCTCGGACTGGGTGCCATGCTTCAGGCAGGTGAGCAGCAGCACCTTGCTCCAGGCCTCTTGCAGCAGGCGTACCACGACTTCCGGAAGCGTCTTGCCGAGCAGGCGCTGGTTCAGCGCGTACTCCACTTCTTGGCGCGCAATCTCCGCCTTGGCGCGGCCTTCCTCAGCGTCACGGGTGCGTTGCTCGAGTAGTTCGCTGCGGCGGCGCTCGTCGCCCACGAATGCCAGGAAGTCGGCCAGCAACTCGGAGAAGATCGCCGGATCGTCGACAAAATCGTTGAGCAGGCGAGCCACGATCTGCTCGATCTTCTGATACAGGCTGTCGCGCTGGGCTTCGTCCTGGTCGCCCCAGCCCATCGCTGCCGAAGCGATCTCGTTGAGCAGGCGGCGTGCCGGGTGGCTGCCGCGGCTGAAGAATGTCTTGTCCAGTACCGCGACCTTCAGCAGCGGGATCTGCAGGCGGCCAATCAGGGCCTTGAGCGAATCCGGCAGGGTTCGATCGTCGAGAATGAACTCGAAGAGCATGGAGACGAGGTTGATGACATCGTCATCGATCTCGCCGACCACGCGCGATTTTCCGGTCTTGGCGCTTACCCGGCTCAGCAGGCTGCCGAGCTGCTCCTGCAGATCGAAATCATCGACCGTCTGTGGTGCGCGGGCCTGCATATGCGACAGCAGGCGAAGCAGATCACTGCTGGAGATCGGGATGGCATCGCTGGGAACGTTGCGAGCCGGCAGCATGCTGCTGCCACGCAGCTCGGAAAGTAGATTGTGCAGGGCGCTGAACGCGGCCTCCTGCAGGCCCTCGTCGACCTGGACAGCCTGTCCGGACGGGGCGACTGGTGCATGGCTGCCGGCCGGGACGCCTGGTCGCGGCTGGCGTCGCGGCAGAGCCGATTGGAGTTCGGGTAGGATGCCGGCCGCCACCAGTGTCTGGTTGGCTTCTGCGTAGAGCTGGTCGAGATCGCCGAGTACGTATTTTTCGAATAGCTTGAAGATGATCAGCTTGACCTTGATTTCGACGCCCAGGCTGCTGCTCGCCTCGATGAAGTAGTCGCAAAGCGCGTGCGGGCCGAGCGGGTTGCTCTTGTCGTCGAGCTTCTTGCTGATCAGCGCATTCATGCGGGTGGTCAGATGGCCTAGAGGCTGCGCTGCTCGGCTCATGACCTTCGCTACCATGGTGTCGACGGCGACCGACTCCTCCAGCTCGTCATTCTGTACCAGCGACAGGCTGTCGAAGGAGACGGTTTCCGGAGCCGGTGGCTTGCCGATCTCATACTGGTTCAGCTTGGAAAAGGCTTCGAACAGCTGCTGCAGGAAGCCGCGCTCGATGTTGCGGCGCTTCATGCGCAGGTCGCGCATGGCCTCGAAGAAAGCGTTCTGCTCGGAGTTGCTGGTCGCGCGATCGGCGATTTCGAAGAGCGAGTCGTCGGCATTGTCGAACAGCGATTGCAGAGCCTGGCGCAGCTGCTGGGCAGCCTTGTCGCGCACGCTGATGAGCGCCACCGGCAGGCGGCCGGCTGGCGAGGAAGGCTTGTGCTCAGGGGCGGCCTTGTTCAGGTGCACCACTTTCGCATCGGTTCGCATCGAGACTCTCCTGCGGTCGCCCGTTTGAGGCGGTCACACGCCAGATGTTGAGCAGCGTCTTATAAAGGTAACCAGGTTGGCAGGGCAAGGCGAAGGTACCGGTGAGCCCGCATCAGGGCAGACTTTTGTATCGAGCCGGATTCCAGCCGCAGCATAGCCGAGCGCTTTGGTTTTACAACGACGTCCCGTCAGCTGGATGTCGCCATTTACGTGACGTCAATTTTCAGGGGCATTATAAGCATCTAAGGCCGATGCCAAGGCCGGTATTTTGTTGGACATGATCTGGCTCACAGATACTCGCGGCTTTTCCGCCAGGAGGTAAGGAAAGCTCGATGAGGGGCCTCATCGAGGGTGCGCTTGTCGCTGTGCAGCGGTCCGAGTCTTTATAATCCGGCAATTCAGAGGAGCCCGTCATGCCCAATCTCACGCTTGCCGATCTGTCGGCGGAAATCGACGCCAACGCACGCCGCGCGCTCGCCGAAGATGTCGGCAGTGGTGACATTACTGCCCAGCTGATCCCTGCTGAGCGCCTGGCTCACGCCTCGGTGATAACCCGCGAGGCTGCGGTGATCAGCGGAACCGCCTGGGTCGATGCGGTGTTCCGTCAGGTGGACCCGCGTGTTGCGGTCCACTGGCAGGTCGCCGACGGGGACAGGGTGGGCGCGGACAAAGTCCTTTTCCACCTCGAAGGGCCGGCACGGGCGCTGCTGACCGGCGAGCGTAGCGCACTGAACTTCCTGCAGATGCTCTCTGGGGTGGCCAGCCGTTGCCGGCACTACGCCGACATGGTCGAGGGCACCGGCGTTCGCTTGCTGGACACGCGCAAGACCATTCCAGGGCTGCGTCTGGCGCAGAAGTACGCGGTTACCTGCGGCGGCTGCCACAACCACCGGATCGGCCTGTACGACGCTTTTTTGATCAAGGAGAACCACATTGCCGCCTGTGGCGGAATCGCCGAAGCGGTGGCCGCTGCGCATCGCATCGCGCCGGGCAAACCGGTGGAGATCGAAGTGGAAAGCCTCGAAGAGCTCGAGCAGGCGCTGGATGCGGGTGCGGATATCGTGATGCTCGACGAGCTGACGCTCGATGACATGCGCACGGCTGTGGCGATCACGGCGGGTCGGGCCAAGCTCGAGGCATCGGGTGGCATCAGTGACGACACGTTGCGCAGTGTTGCGGAGACGGGGGTCGACTACATCTCGATCGGCGCGCTGACCAAGCATATACAGGCGGTGGACCTGTCGATGCGCTTGCGTCAGTAATAGGGGGAGAGCCTGGCGCAGCGGCTGCGCCAGGCGATGGATCAGTGACGGCTCTTAAGGCCGAAGCTCTCGTGCAGAGTGCCAGGAGTATCGTCGCCTTTGGGGGCATAGTCCTTCGGCGGTTCGGTGAAGGCCGGTGAGGACAGGCGCTCGCGCGAACCATGGTTCTCCTCGTGCAGCGCGGCCATCAGACGCTGGCGGGTCGGCTCGTCGAGGGCCAGGCGGTTGGCGCCGTCGGACAGGTGCTCCTGAATGTCCTGGTAGTTCTGGGTGAGCTTGCGCAGCAGGCTGGCGGTGGTGTTGAAGTGGGTGACCACTTCGCTCTGATAGGTGTCGAAGCGCTCTTGCAGGTCGTCGACCTGACGCTGTGTGCGGTTGGGTGCGCTGCTGCGCGCCACCAGATAACCGATGGCGATGCCGGCGATCAGGCCGACAATCGGGAGCAACCAGGTCGCGAGGGTCTGTTCCACGAGTCCTTCCTCTATATAAACGGCTGTGCTTACGTTAACGTCTCGTCCCTGCTCTGTATACCGCAACACGAGGCGGCGGTTATCGGCAGCTAGTTAGCAAGACGAGTCGACTCGTCCCAAGGTCACGGAGTTCCTGTTTTGTTGAAACGCGAAAATCCCCTGTCTATCGATGGCCCCTGCGGAGCGCTGGAAGCGCTGTACTTCGATCAGTCGCAGGCGCGCGGCCTGGCGCTGATCTGTCATCCGAACCCGGTCAAGGGTGGCACCATGCTGAACAAGGTGGTCTCGACCCTGCAGCGCACCGCACGGGACGTCGGCTACAGTACGCTGCGCTTCAATTACCGTGGCGTCGGCGGCAGTGCCGGCGCGCACGACATGGTCGAGGGTGAGGTGGACGACGCCGAGGCTGCGCTGCGCTGGCTGCGTCAGCAGAACCCCGAGCTGCCGCTGACGTTGCTGGGATTCTCGTTCGGCGGATTCGTTGCCGGCAGCCTCGCTGGTCGCTTGAACGCCGAGGGCGTGGCGGTGCAGAGGCTGATGATGGTTGCACCGGCGGTGTCGCGTCTTGCGGAGCTGTCGTTGGCTGACGACTGCCAGCTGACGATCATCCAGCCGGAACAGGACGAGGTGATCGACGCCGAGTCCGTGTACGCCTTTTCTGCGCAGTTGCAGCACCCCCACGAGCTGCTGAAAGTGGCAGAATGCGGCCACTTTTTTCACGGCAAGCTGGTGGAACTGAAAGAGCTGGTCGCGCCACGCCTTTAACCGCTGCTTTCGTTCTTCAGTGCGCAACGATCGAGAAACGACCGAATGACTACCCGCATCCTGACCGGTATCACCACCACCGGCACGCCGCACCTGGGCAACTACGCCGGCGCGATCCGCCCGGCGATCCTCGCCAGCCGCGACGCGGCAGCCGACTCCTTCTATTTCCTCGCCGACTACCATGCGCTGATCAAGTGCGATGACCCGCTGCGCATTCAGCGCTCGCGTCTGGAAATCGCCGCGACCTGGCTGGCCTGCGGCCTCGATGCCGAGCGCGTGACCTTCTACCGCCAGTCCGATGTGCCGGAGATTCCCGAGCTGACCTGGCTGCTGACCTGCGTTACCGCCAAGGGCCTGCTCAACCGCGCCCATGCCTACAAGGCGTCGGTGGACAAGAACGTGGAGAGCGGCGAGGACCCGGACGCCGGTGTCACCATGGGCCTGTACAGCTATCCGGTGCTGATGGCGGCGGACATCCTGATGTTCAACGCGCACAAGGTGCCGGTGGGGCGCGACCAGATCCAGCACGTGGAAATGGCGCGTGACATTGCCCAGCGCTTCAACCATCTGTTCGGCAACGGCCGCGAGTTCTTCACCCTGCCCGAAGCGGTGATCGAGGAGAGCGTCGCCACGCTGCCCGGCCTCGATGGACGCAAGATGTCCAAGAGCTACGACAACACCATTCCGCTGTTCGGCAGCGCCAAGGAGCTGAAGGCGGCGATCGCCCGTATCGTCACCGACTCGCGCCTGCCGGGCGAACCGAAGGATCCGGACAACTCCCACCTGTTCACGCTTTACCAGGCCTTTGCCACTGCGCAGCAGCAGGCGGGCTTCCGTCAGGAACTGCTCGATGGCCTGGCCTGGGGCGATGCCAAGCAGCGCCTGTTCGAGCTGCTCGACAACGAACTGGGCGATGCGCGCGAGCTGTATCACCAGCTCATCACCAAGCCTGCCGAGCTGGAAGACATCCTCCAGGCCGGAGCCGCCAAAGCGCGCAAGATTGCTACCCCGTTCCTTGGCGAGCTGCGCGAGGCGGTGGGGCTGCGCAACTTCGCCAGCGAAGTGAAAAGCGCGGCGCCGGCGAGGAAGAAGTCCAGCAAGACCGCTCGCTTCGCCAGCTTCCGCGAGGCCGATGGCGCCTTCCGTTTCCGCTTCTTCGCCGCTGATGGTGAGGAGCTGCTGCTGTCCCGCCCGCTGAGCAATCCGAAGGCCATCGGCAGCTTGACCCAGCGCCTGATCGCCGGCGGGCCCGATGCCCTGGAACTTCGCGAGGACGAAGGCGATCAATTCACCCTGTGGCTGGACGACGAATGCATCGCCGACAGCCCGCACTACGAGAGCGCCGAAGCGCTTGACGCCGCCATGTTGCGGGTGCGCGAGGCGCTGGCCACGCTTGTCGAGTAACGCTGCTGGCAGGCCGGGCGCAGCCGATGGGTGCGCTCGGCGACGCGGTGATTTCCAAGTACGGCTGTCCCAGGAGGGCTGACGCTTGAACGACCTGAGTAAATTGCCAACCACCGAGGGCGCCGCTAAAGTGTCGGCCCCGTTTCACTACCCAGACTCCGCCATGACTCCTCTTGAGCGCTATCAGGCCGACCTGAAACGTCCTGACTTCTTCCACGATGCCGCCCAGGAAAACGCGGTGCGTCACCTGCAGCGTCTGTACGACGACCTGGTCGCCGACGATCGCAACAAGAGCGGCCTGCTCGGCAAGCTGTTCGGCAAGAAGCAGCAGGGGCCGATCAAGGGCATCTACTTCTGGGGCGGCGTCGGCCGCGGCAAGACCTACCTGGTGGATACCTTCTTCGACGCGCTGCCCTTCGAGCAGAAGATGCGCACGCACTTCCACCGCTTCATGAAGCGCGTGCACGAGGAAATGAAAACCCTCAAGGGCGAGAAGAACCCGCTGACCATCATCGGCAAGCGCTTCGCCGACGAGGCCCGGGTGATCTGCTTCGACGAGTTCTTCGTCTCCGATATCACCGACGCGATGATCCTCGCCACGCTGCTCGACGAGCTGTTCAAGAACGGCGTGAGCCTGGTGGCGACGTCCAACATCGTGCCGGACGGCCTGTACAAGGACGGTCTGCAGCGTGCGCGCTTCCTGCCCGCAATCGACCTGCTGAAGAAGCACACTGAGATCGTCAACGTCGACAGCGGCATCGACTATCGCCTGCGTGCGCTGGAGCAGGCCGAACTGTTCCACTTCCCGCTCGATGCCGAGGCCGAACAGAGCCTGGAGCGCAGCTTCAAGAGCCTGCTGCCGGAGAACTGCCGGGTTGTGAACAACGACGCGCTGATGATCGAAAACCGTGAAATCCGCGCGGTGAAGACCGGCAACGACGTGGCCTGGTTCGAGTTCCGCGAGCTCTGCGACGGGCCGCGCAGCCAGAACGACTACATCGAGCTGGGGAAGATCTTCGGTGCCATCCTGCTGGCCAACGTCGAGCAGATGAACGTCGCCAAGGATGATATGGCGCGTCGCTTCATCAACCTGGTGGACGAGTTCTACGACCGCAACGTCAAGCTCATCATCTCCGCCGAAGTGGAACTGAAGGATCTCTACACCGGCGGCCGCCTGGAGTTCGAATTTCAGCGCACCCTGAGCCGGCTACTGGAGATGCAGTCCCACGAATATCTGGCGCGTCCGCACAAGCCCTGACCGTGAACCGGTCGCGAAGACTTGTTCTTCGCGGCCGGGGTCACCCGCATGATTACTGCGCTGTTGTCGGAGCGGTCTCCCTGCCAGGCCGCCCGCTGCAGTCGGCTGCCCGCTTCGGCACGCCATGGCTGTTTCCGTGTTTGCCCTAGGATGCCGGCCGGTACTTCTGCCGATAGTGGTTCGGCGATAGCTCCGTGTGCTGGCGGAACAGCCGGGCGAAGAAGCTGGCATCGTCGTAGCCCACTTCATAGCTGATCGTCTTGATACTTTTGCCGGTTGTGGCCAGCAGGCTCTTGGCCGTCTCGATGCGCAGGCGTTGCAGATAATGCAGCGGCTTGTCGCCGGTGGCGGCCTGAAAGCGACGCATGAAGTTGCGAATGCTCATGCCGTGCTGGCGGGCCACGTCCTCGAAGCGGAATTTCTCCGCGTAGTTGGTCTCCAGCCATTCCTGGATCTGCAGGATGCGGGTATCCAGATGCAGTTTCTGCCCGCCAAAGCCCAGCCGGCCGGGGCTGTAGCTACGCTGCAACTCGAACAGCACATCACGCGCCATGCCCTGCGCCACCTGCGCACCGCAGAAGCGTTCCACCAGATACATGTAGAGGTCGCAGGCCGATGTCGTGCCACCGGCACAGTACAGGTTGTCGCTGTCGGTCAGATGCTTGTCGGCGCTGAACTGTACGTCCGGAAACCGCTCGACGAACTCGTTTGCGAAGCGCCAATGGGTGGTCGCTTCCCGGCCATCCAGTAGTCCCGCCTGAGCCATCCAGAACGCCCCTGTGGCTTCTCCGCAGATAACTGCGCCGGCGGCGTGCCGCTCGCGTAACCAGGGCGCAACCTCAGGGTACTGTGCGCAGAGCGCGTCGAAGTCGCCCCAGAACGCCGGCAGAATGACCATGTCGGCAGCGTCCAGCGCGGCATCCACCGCGAAGGAGGTTCCGCTGAACGTGCTCACCGCCTGGCCGCCGGGGCTGACCAGACGAGTTTCGAACGCCGGCGTCAGCTCCATCCCGAGCTGTCGGCCGTAGCGCAGGCTGGCCATGTGAAAGAAATCCTTGGCCTGCATGAGCGTCGAGGCGAAAACCCCTTCGGTGGCCAGTATGCTGATGTGCTGTATCGAGGCGAGGTTGGGCATGAGCGTTCTAATTATTGTTGCGGCTGAACAAGGCGAAACTGCCGTCTTGCGGCTGGAGCGTCCTATTTTTGTGCCGTGTTGTCCAGCCCTCGAAGAGTCGAGACGGCTGAACCCCGGGTCCGACAGCACGTCGAAACGCAGAAGCCGATGGAGCCATGCATGAACGAATCCAGCCACTTTCCAGCGAATCCTTTTGGCGATTGGGATGGCAGCCCGGCCGCGGCGCGAGCGCTGCAGCAGACGCTGGCCGCGCAGCTGCGTCTGCAGGACGACTTTCCGCCGCTGCACCTGATCGCCGGGGTGGACGTTGGCTTCGAAGAGGGCGGCAGCATCACCCGGGCGGCGGCGGTGCTGCTGGATGCCGAGACACTGGAGCTGGTGGGCAGCAGCCTGGCGCGAATCCCGACCAACATGCCCTATGTGCCCGGCCTGCTGTCGTTTCGCGAGCTGCCGGCCGTGCTGCAGGCGCTGGCGGAATTGCCGGCAATTCCCGACCTGATTTTTTCCGACGGCCACGGCATCGCCCACCCGCGGCGCCTGGGCATCGCTGCGCATCTGGGCGTGGTGACCGGCCTGCCCACCATCGGTGTAGCGAAGAAGCTGCTCACCGGTGAACACGACGAACTCGATCTGCAGCGCGGCGCCCGGGTAGCGCTGCGCGATAAGAAGACCGGCGAGGTGATTGGCTGTGTGCTGCGCAGCAAGGACAAGGTGCGCCCATTGATCGTCTCACCGGGCAACCGGGTCAGCATTGCCACGGCACCGGAGCTGGTCATGCGCTACGTGACCCGCTACCGCCTGCCGGAACCGACACGGCTGGCCGACCGCCTTGCCTCCCGTCGCGAAGAGAAAGCCGCGGCACGGCGCCTGGGCGGTACAGCCGGGTAGCGAATGGTTTGTAACGGCGAATGCCGGTGACAGCGGCAGCGCTTGCAGCGCCTGTCTCGCAAGCGCTAGCCTGCGGAACTGCCGTCAGCATGGACCTTCACGATGCATCTGGATACCGCCACCGGCTGGTGCCATGGCGTCCACCATTGCCCGTCACCCAACTTCAACCAGCGGCCAGCCGGCGAGATTTCGCTGCTGGTGATCCACAACATCAGCCTGCCGCCAGGCCAGTTCGGCACCGGCAGGGTCCAACAGTTCTTCCAGAACTGCCTACAACGCGACGAACACCCCTTCTTCGAGGAGATCGCCGAACTGCAGGTCTCGGCGCATTTTCTCATCGAGCGTGATGGCTCGATTACCCAGTTCGTCTCCTGTCTGGACCGGGCCTGGCATGCCGGAGTGTCCTGCTTCGACGGTCGCGAGAGCTGCAACGATTTTTCCATCGGCATCGAGCTGGAGGGAACCGATGACCAGCCGTTCAGCGAGGCGCAGTACCAGGCGCTGATCGCGCTATGCCGGATGCTGCAGAGCGGCTATCCAGGCATCACGCCGGAGCGGGTGTGCGGCCACAGCGACATCGCGCCGGGGCGCAAGACCGATCCCGGACCGGCCTTTGACTGGCAGCGCTTGCGTGCCGCCTCAATTACCTGCTGACGAAAGGAAACGGCGATGAGCTTTCTGGTGATTCTGCTCGTGCTGCTGGTGGAGAAATTCTCCGATTGGCGACCACGGCTGCAGTACGACCGCCCCTGGCTGGCGCGCCTGCGCCAGGCCGAGGCCAGCCCGCGCTTGCGCGGCGCTCCCTGGCTGGCGCTGGCCTTGCTGGTATTGATTCCCGTGCTGCTGCTTGGCCTGCTGTTGGTCGCACTGGAACCATTGGCCTACGGCTGGTTGAGCCTGCCACTGCACTTGCTGGTGCTGCTCTACAGCCTCGGCCGCGGCCATGCCAAGGCTGAACTCGGCGCGTTCCGCGATGGCTGGCGTCGTGGTGATGAGGAGGCCGCCGCGCTGGCGGCAGAGCGTGACGCCGGCCTGCAGGCGCAGGACCCGCCGAGCCTGTTATCGGCGGTACAAACCTGGCTGCTGTGGCGCAGCTACGAGGGTTTTTTTGCGGTGATCTTCTGGTACCTGCTGCTCGGGCCGATGGCGGCACTGGCCTATCGGCTGCTGGCGCTGTGCGCCGAGCACGCCGAACTCGAAGGGCTGCGCGAGCGGGCCGAGCAGCTGCGGCATGCCTTCGACTGGTTGCCGGTACGCGTATTGCTCGGCAGTTTCGCCCTGGTCGGCAACTTCGTCGCGGTCAACCGGGCGCTGCTGCATGAACTGTTGAGCTGGGATGTGCCGGCCCGGCGCCTGCTGGCCGATGCCGGTCCGCTGGCCGCCGATCTGCCGCCTGCGACCGAAGGTGAGGCGGGCATCGCGCGGCTCGACGGGATCGCGGCGTTGCTGGTGCGCACCCGCGTGTTCTGGTACGCGGTGATCGCGTTCTGGACGATTCTCGTCTGAGCCTTATCCGCCAGCGGCGGCGCTGATGGACCTCCATAACGCCGCTGTATGAGGTTTGCCTGTCGAATCGCTGGAACCCTTGAGCCAGACGCCTCGCCGGGTGCCTATCCAATACAGAACTGCTGGCCATGATTTGGCCATTACCTTAAGTTACAAAAGCCCCTACCGATATCCCGTATAACCCGGGCAGATGCCACTCTCTGACGAGCCCTGCTGCGCGTTGCAATTGCGTGCAAGCCAATACCAATAAAATTGGGAGACGTCGTGTGAATAGCCTGTTGTATCCCGCCATCGCGTTCATGAACCGCCTGAGCTTCGGCATGAAGTTCAGCCTGGTCAGCGTCCTGTTCTTCGTTCCCATGCTGCTGAGCAACTACTACCTGGTGCGCGATTCGTACCGAGCGTATGTCGGTACCCGCAACGAGTTGCAGAGTCTCGAGCTGCTCGGCTCGACACTGCAGGTGCGGCGCAGCATGGAGGATTGGAAAGACCTCGTGCACATCGAGTCGATCATCGGCCAGACCGGCAATGTCGAGGCGTTGCAGACGCGTCTGAACCGTGTCGAAAGCGAGCTGACGGCGCAGCTGCAGGCGCTGGCCCCCGTTGGCGATGCGCCCGAGCAGGTGGCCGAGTTCAATGCCCGGCGCGACGAACTGGTGGCTGGCCTGCGGGCTGCCCAGGCCGAGCAATCGCTGCAGTCCAAGGCGGCCATGGCCGAGACGCTGTTGGGTCAGTCGCAGGTGATGATCAAGCTCGTCGCCGGTCAGTCCGGCCTCAGCCAGGATCTCGAGCGTGAGGTGCGTCAGCTGGCCGAGCTGCTGACCACGGTAACCCCGGCCATCAGCGCATCGCTCGGCGAGGGACGTGCGGTGGGCTCCTACACCTTCGGCCAGGGCTACCTGAACTCCGATGCCAGCAATACGCTGGACAACCTCGTGCTGGAACTGGAAAAGCAGCAGGCGCAGTACGCCGCACAGTTGCAGGACGCCCTCGGCGCGAGCCAGGCCGCGCGAACCCGGCTCGACGCTTTCGCTACGGCCAGCCGCGAGTCCCTGCAGGCGAGCAGCGACATCCTGCAGGACGAGGTGATCATGGCCGACGCGCTGGACCAGCCATGGGAACAGTTCTACGAGCGCATCAGCGCCGAGATGGCCAAGACCTACGAGCTGAACGACGCCATCCTGGCATTTCTCGATGTGGAGCTCGCCGATCGGTTGGAACAGAAGCGCCTGCTGATGACGCTGCTGCTCTCGGCCCTGGCGGTGGTGTTGTGTCTGGTGGCCTACCTGTACGCCGGCTTCTACGCTTCGACGCGCGCCTCGTTGCACAGTCTCGGCAGGATCATGGACAAGGTCGCCGCCGGCGACATGACCGCGCGCTATCAGGTACAGAGCCGCGATGAGCTCGGCGAGCTGGGCCAGGTGTTCAACACTACCGTGGCGCAGATCCGTGAGCTGATCGAGCGCGTCGGCCATACCGTCGCCGAGGTGGAGCGCCAGGCCGGACGGGTGGAGAGCGTATCCGGCGAGAGCAACCAGACGGTATCCGAACAGCGTGGCCAGATCGAACAGGTGGCCACCGCGATGAACGAGATGTCGGCCACCGCCCAGGCGGTCGCCACCAGCGCCGAGGCCGCAGTGGGCAGCGCGCAGAGCGTCAACGAGGAAACCGTCAGCGGCCGTTCCCTGGTGGTCGCGCAGGTCGGCGGCATCCAGCGGTTGGCCAGTGAGATCGAACAATCGGTAGAGGTGATCAACCAGCTAGCTGGCGACAGCAAGGCGATCAGCCAGGTCCTTGACGTGATCAAGGCGATCGCCGAACAGACCAACCTGCTGGCCCTCAATGCCGCCATCGAAGCGGCGCGGGCCGGCGAGCAGGGCCGCGGGTTCGCCGTGGTCGCCGACGAGGTGCGTGGCCTGGCGCAACGCACGCAGAAGTCCACCGCAGAGATCGAGCAGATGATCTCGCGCCTGCAGAACGGCGTCGGCGCGGCGGTGAAGACCATGCACGCCAGTCATGCGCTGGCCGAGGAAACGGTCGGGCAGTCGGCACAGGTGGAGCAGGCGCTGGAGAATATCCTCGGCGCGGTGGGGCTGATCGTCGATCAGAACCAGCAGATCGCCGCGGCTGCCGAGCAGCAGACGGCGGTGGCGCATGACATCGATCGCAACATCGTCGCCATCAACGAAGCCGGGCAGCGAACTGCCGAAGGCGCCGGGCATACCGAGCAGGCGAGCCGCGAATTGAGCCAGCTGGTCGGCCAGCTGCAGCAGCTGATCGCCGCCTTCCGCGTCTGACGGGCCGGCTCAGCGCCAGCCGAACAGTTCGCAGCTGTTGCGATAGCTGGCCGCGGCCAGCGTTTCGGGGGCGATGCCCTTGAGGTCGGCCAGGCGTTGGCAGATTTCCGGCAGCAATTCCGGGCTGTTGCGCTCGCCGGCATGCCCGGCCGGCGGGATGTCCGGCGCATCGGTTTCCAGCACGATGGCCTCCAGTGGCAGCTGTCGCAGCACCCGATGCATCCGCTGTGCCTGTGGCCAGGTGCCGGCGCCGCCGAGGCCGAGTCTGAAGCCCAGCCGCAGATACTCCTGTGCCTCTTCCCAGCTGCCGCTGAACGCGTGCACGACGCCGGCACGTTCGAGCCTGTAGCGCTTGAGCGTGGCGATCATCGGCGCATGGGCACGGCGCACATGCAGCAATACCGGCAACGAGAACTCCGCGGCCAGCGCCAGCTGCGCTTCGAGCAGCTGCTGTTGGCGCTCGACGTCCGGATTGTCGATGTAGTAATCCAGGCCGATCTCACCGATGGCGCAGAGCTTCGGCTCGCCGCGCAAGCGCTCCAGCCAGTCGCGCAGCTGTTCGACATGGGCGTCCTGGTGCTCCTCGAGAAACACCGGATGCAGGCCCAGCGCCGCATGCACCGACGGTTCGTCACAGGCCAACTGCCAAACCCGCTGCCAGTTGGCGGCATGTACGCCGAGTACCACGATGCGCTCGACGCCGCCGGCCTGGCTGCGGGCGATCACCGCGGCGCGGTCCTCATCGAACGGATCGAAATCGAGATGGGTGTGGGTGTCGATCAGCTGCACGAGCAGACTCCGTACGGTCGGCGGTGAACGGGCGGCAATGCTACAGCCTCGTCAGCGGTTTTCCTCTTCGATCTGAACATCGCTGACGCCCAGTTCGCTTAGTCGGCTGGCTTCGCTGGGGTGCACCGGATTCTCCCAGGGCGCATCGACCGCGGCGCGCGGCTCGCGGACATGGCGCAGGAGAATCTCCAGTTCGGCCTGTTCCAGGCTGGGCAGTTCGAACGAGCTCATCAGCAGCGAAGCGGGCTCGCCGTTGATGCGGTAATGGATGCGGTAACGCTTCAGTTCGGTCATGGCAGGCTTCCGGCGGTCGGTACTGCAGTATCCGACCGCTGAAACTCGCTCAGGCTCCCGATTCGCCTTGCCCTTCGCGTTCGAGCAATGCCGCCTTGCGCGCCAGCCCCCAGCGGTAGCCGGTCAGCGCGTTCTGGTTACCAACCACGCGGTGACAGGGCACCAGCAGGCCGACCGGGTTGCTGGCGCAGGCGCGCGCCACCGCTCGGGCGTGGCTGCCGAGGCTTGCCGCCAGCTCGCCGTAGCGGCGTGTCTGACCTGCTGGAATCTGCTGCAACGCCTGCCAGACGCGCTGCTGGAAGGCCGTGCCGCGCAGGTCGAGGGGCAGTTGGGCGGCGCGCTGCGGTTCCTCCAGCTGGCCGACGATCGCCTGCAACCAATTGCCCAGCCCGGCCTGGTCGCGCTGCAGCGTGGCGGCGGCGAAGCGCGAGCGCAGCTCCTGTTCCAGCGCGGCTTCGTCGTCGCCGAACAACAGCGCGCAGAGACCCTTGTCGCTGGCGGCGATCAGCAGCAGGCCGAGCGGGCAGGAGGCCATAGCGTAACGCAGGGTTTCGCCAGCGCCCTTTCGACGCCGCTGCGCCGGGCTCAGCGCCTGCGCCTCGGCATAGGGCCCACGGGTGCCGGAGTAGCCGACGGCAAGGGCGGCATCGAGTACCGAATCGGCTTTCGGCAGCTGGGCGTCGAGGCGTTCACGCCGGCGCGCGGCGGCCCAGGCATGCGGCGTCAGGCCGGTGCGCGCCTTGAACGCGCGTGACAGGTGCGCCGGTGACAGACCGATGCGTGCGGCCAGCTGCGGCAGCGTCAGCGGCGTTACGGCGTCATCGAGCAGGCGGCAGGCGGCGACGACCAGCGCGTCCAGCTGCTGGCTCGGACTCGGCCCCAGCGGCGAACAGCGTCGACACGGGCGAAAGCCGGCGACTCGCGCTGCTTCGCCATCGGTGTAGAACGCCACCCGTTCACGCGCCGGGCGCCGTGCCGGGCAGCTGGGGCGGCAGAAAATACCGGTCGAGCGCACGGCGAAAACGAAACGCCCATCGAAGGCGGCGTCGCGCTCGCACAGCGCCTGCCAGTAACGGTCTTCATCGAGCATGGCGGTGCTCCAAGAGATGATGGTCCGATTGTCGGCTTTGCGCGTGCTGTGCGCCAAGCCAAAGCGTGCTTTCAAACTCGATGGGAGGCATGGAAGCCGCTATGCGATTGCCGTAACCTGCAGCCCCGCCCCGCACTGAAGGACCTGCAAGCCGCTGATGAAAACGCCTAAACGACTCGAACCGCTGATCGAGGATGGCCTGATCGACGAGGTGCTGCGGCCGCTGATGAGCGGCAAGGAAGCAGCGGTGTATGTGGTGCGCTGTGGCGACGAGCTGCGCTGCGCCAAGGTCTACAAGGAAGCCAACAAGCGCAGCTTCAGGCAGGCCGTGAAATACCAGGAGGGGCGCAAGGTGCGCAGCAGTCGCGATGCGCGCGCCATGGCCAAGGGCTCCAAGCACGGGCGCAAGGAGAAGGAAGAGAACTGGCAGAACGCTGAGGTCGCGGCCCTGTTCCGCCTGGCCGACGCCGGCGTGCGGGTGCCCAAGCCCTACGATTTCCTCGACGGCGTGCTGCTGATGGAGATGATCGCCGGCGAGGATGGCGATGCCGCGCCGCGACTGAACGACGTCGACCTGCATCCGGACGATGCCCGCGAGTTCCATGCGTTCATGATCCATGAAGTGGTGAAGATGCTCTGCGCCGGGCTGGTGCATGGCGACCTGTCCGAGTTCAACGTGCTGCTCGACGAGCATGGCCCGGTGATCATCGATCTGCCGCAGGCGGTGGATGCAGCGGGCAACAACCATGCCTTCGAAATGCTCGAGCGGGACGTCGGCAACATGGCCGCCTATTTCGGCCGCTTCGCGCCGGAACTCAAGTTCACCCGTTACGCCAAGGAAATGTGGGCGCTATATGAGCAGGGCAAACTGACGCCCGAGACGGAGCTGACCGGGGAGTTCGCCGAGCCGGAGGATGCCGCGGATATCGATGCGGTGATGCGCGAGATCAAGGCGACGTTGGCCGAGCAGGCGCGGCGGGAGGCCATGCGGGGCGCGGACGATGCGCCGCAGGATGAACCGCCGGAGCCGCCGTGGATGAAGGGCTGATTGGCAGTCTCCGGCGAGGGCCGGAGACTGTGGGCTCTGTTTTACTCACCGCGTCGTTTGAGGCTCGCCCGTACCCAAAAAGGTATTCAGTGCGTCGCTGTCTCTGAAGACGAGTCCGCAGCATGTGCGGACTCAGCATGCCAGCCGCCTCCCAACGCCACATACAACGCCACCTGCGCCGTCGCCAGCGCGGTCCGCCCTTCCAGCGCCCGCTGGCGGGCCTGCAGCGCACCGCGCTGGGCGTCCAGCACTTCACTCAGGTTCGCCTCACCCAGCTCGTAGCTGCGCTGTGCCAGCCGATGCGCCCGCTCACGGTGCTCGCGGGTGCGGCTGAGCGCTACGTGCCTGCGCTGCTGACCGGCCATCCTTGTCAGGCCCCGTTCGACTTCTTCCAGTGCTCGGGCCAGCGCCTGTTCGAAGGCGACGTAGGCCGTCTCGCCCTCGGCATCGGCCAGGTCGATGGCGGCGCCGCGGCGTGGATAATCCAGCAGCGGCAGGCCGAACGTCGCGCCAACCCGAGCGAAGTTCGAGGCGCCGGATATCGCGTCTCCCAGGGAGAAGCCGGAGCGCCCCACCGCGGCCTGCACCGCCAGCTTGGGGAACAGGTCACGGCGCGCGGCCAGTGATTGCAGCTCGGCAGCGTCCAGCCGTGCGGCTTCGGCGATCAGGTCCGGGCGGCGGCGCAGCAGGTCGATGGGCTGGCCGGGAGCGATGCGCTGCTCCGCCAACGGGACCGGCGCGCTGGAGGCGAGCCGCGTGGCGGTGCTGCCGGGCGGCTCGGCGAGCAGGGTATCCAGCGCCAGCTGCGCTTCGGCCAGGTGGATGTCCAGCTCGTCCAGATCGGCTTCCAGCGATGCGCGTTCGGCGGATGTGGCCTCCACGTCCAGCCGGGTCACTTCCCCGGCGTAGAACAGCAGCCCGGCGATACGCTCCAGCTCACGCGCCACTTCGATGCCTTCGACCAGCAACACGCGCTGGCCCTGCAACGCGCGCAGCTGCAGATAGCCCTGGGCGGTATTCGAGGCCACGGCCAGGCGCGCAGCGATCGTCTGTGCCTCGGCCGAGCGCAGTTGCTGGGCCGCACTGTCACGCCGCGCGCGGGTGGCGCCGAACAGGTCGAGTTCCCAGGTCGCCTGCAGCGCCAGCTCCCAGGTATCGAAGCTGATCACGTCGTCGTCAGGGATGAAATCGGCCAGTGGGCTGTCGGGTTCGGCTTCCTGATCGTTCTCGTTCCACTGACGGCTGGCCGAACCGGGCAGGTCGAAGCTCGGCAGCAGGCCGGCGCGCGACTGGCGCAGCTGGGCGCGGGCGCTGTCGACCCGCGCCATGGCCAGGCGCACATCGTGGTTCTGCTGCATGGCGCGGCCGACCAGCGCGGTGAGCTGCGGGTCGTCGAACTGGCGCCACCAGGCGGCGAGCGTCTCGGCATCCGCCGCGTGGCTGCCGGCGGCACTGAACCAGGCTTCCGGCAGCTGCGGCTCGGGGTGCTGCGGTGCGCTGGAGCAGGCGCCCAGGGCCAGAACGAGCAGCAGCGGGACGGCCAGAGGCTTCGCGCTCATGCGGTTTCCTCCTGGCGCACTTTCATCAACAGCAGGTACAGACAGGGCACGGCGAGCAGGGTCAGCAGGGTGGCGAAGCCCAGGCCGCCCATGATGGTCACCGCCATGTTGGCGAAGAACGGGTCGAACAGCAGCGGCACCATGCCCAGCACGGTGGTGCCGGCGGCCATCATCACCGGGCGCAGGCGCGAGGCCGAGGCTTCGATGATGGCGGTCAGGCGCGGCACCTCGTCGTCGATCTGCCGGTCGATCTCGTCCACCAGCACCACGGCATTCTTGATCAGCATGCCGGTGAGGCTGAGCAGGCCGAGCAGTGCCATGAAGCCGAACGCCTGACCGGTGAGCAGCAGGCCGAAGCTCACCCCGCAGATGGCCATCGGCACCACCGCCCAGATCATCAGCGGTTGGCGCACCCTGGCGAACAGCAGCACGGTGACCAGCACCATTGCCAGGTAGGGCACCGCCAGCGTGCTGGCCAGCGCCTGCTGGGCCTCGGAGGACTGTTCGTAGTCGCCGCCCCATTTCAGGCTGTAGTTGACCGGCAGCTCGATGCCCTCGATCAGCGGGCGGATGCGCTCGTGCGCCGCGTTGGTGTTCTCGCCGTCGCGTGGTTCGGCGCGGATGGAGATGGTGCGCTCGCGGTCGTAGCGCACGATGATGCTGTCCTCGCTGACCGGCTCGATGCCATCGGCCACCTGCGCCAGTGGCACGTAGCCGGTGCCGGCGGGGCTCCAGATCAGCCGTTGCAGCAGCTCGCCGCTATCGATGCGATCCTCCGGCGCGGCGCGCAGCAATACCGGGATCAGCTCGTCGCGCTCGCGCAGCAGGCTGACCCGCTGGCCCTCGCTGCCGGCGGCCAGGGCACGCGCCACGGCCTGGCGGGTCAGGCCGGCATCGGCGAGGCGATCCAGTGCCAGTTGCGGGCGCAGCACCAGAACCTGTTGGCGCCAGTCATCGCGCACGTTGAACACCTTGCCCTCGTCCTGCAGGCGCTTGCGACCCTCGGCGGAAATGGCCCGCAGCACCTCAATGTCCGGGCCGCTGATGCGTGCTTCCAGCTTGGCCTCGGCATTGGGGCCGAACATGAACTGCGCGGCCGAGACGTCGGCCGAGGGATAGCGTTGCGGTAGCTGCTGGTTGATCTGCCGCACCAGCCCGGCGATCAGCTCGGCATCTTCGGTGCGCACGAGAAAGTGCATCAGCGCCGAATTCGGCTGCTCCGGCATATAGGTCAGCATGAAGCGCGAAGCGCCAGCGCCGATGAAACTGGACACCTCGCTGACGCCCTCCAGCTCCGCCAGATACGCCTCCACGCCAGAGGCGGTCTCTGCGGTCTCGCGAATGTGCGTGCCCTGCGGCAGGAACAGGTTGACGTAGAACAGCGGCGTGCTCGAAGGCGGGAAGAAACTCTGCGGCAGGCGAGTGAAGATCACCGCGCTGATCACCGTCAGTACGACCAGCACGCCGATGGTCAGCCAGGGCCGGTGCAGCACGCCAACGGCCAGTCGCCGATAACGGTTGTACCAGGGGCCGTTGTAGGCGGCGTCGGGGTCCTCGTCGGTCTTGGCGTTGCGCAACAGGTAATGACCGAACAGCGGCACCAGCAGCAGCGCCAGCAGCCAGCTGAGCAGCAGCGACACGGCGATGACGAAGAACAGCGAGAAGAGGAACTCACCAGTGGTGTCCTGGGACAGACCGATACCGGCGAAGGCGAGGATGCCGATGATGGTCGCGCCGAGCAGCGGCCACTGCGTCTGTTGCAGCGTTTCCTGCGAGGCTTCGAGGATGCTCTTGCCCTGGCGCTGGCGCACCAGCATGCCGTCACAGACCACCACCGCATTGTCCACCAGCATGCCCATGGCGATGATCAGCGCGCCGAGGGAAATCCGCTCCAGCTCGATGCCCGCCAGCCACATCACCAGCAGCGTGCCGAGCACGGTGAGAAACAGCACCGCGCCGATGATGATGCCGGCGCGCAGTCCCATGGCGATGCACAGCACGCCGACCACGATGGCCACCGAGAGGAACACGTTGAGCGCGAAGCTGTTGACCGACTCATCGACGATCCGGTGCTGCTCGTACAGCGGATGCAGTTCGGCGCCCAGTGGCATGCGATGCTCGATGGCCTGCAACGCCGCCTCGACGCTGTGGCCGACCTCGACGATGTTGGCGCCCGAGACGCCGCTGACACCCAGGGTCAGTGCCGCCTGGCCGTTGTGGCGGATGATCTGCCGCGGCCGCTCGGCGTAGTCGCGCGACAGCCTGGCGATGGCGCCCAGCTCGACCCGCTGCGCGCCCTGGCCGACCGGCAATGCGCGCAGCTCGTCGAGCGAATCGAAGGCGCCGCTCGGGCGCAGGCGCACGAAAAACTCGCCGGCATGCACGCCGCCGGCATCCACTGCGGCATCGGTGTCGGCCAGCGCCGCGGCGATCTCGTCGGGGGCGATGCCCATCGCGGCCAGCTGCGCCTGGTCGACTTCCACGAGGATGCGCTCTTCCTGCACGCCGGCGATCTCGACCTTGCCGACGCCATCGGCGGCCACCAGCGCGCGGCGCAGATCCTTGGCCGTCTCGTGCAGCTCCTTGAGCGTCAGGCCGTCGCCGGTCAGCGCGTAGAAGATGCCGTAGACGTCGCCGAAATCATCGTTGACCTGCGGCGGTTCGATCCCCGGCGGCAGGTCGCCCTGGGCATCGTTGATCTTGTTGCGCAGCTCGTCCCAGATCTGCGGCAGCGCATCGCCGTCGTAGCGGTCCTGCATCTCCACGCGAATCTCGGCGATGCCCGGCATCGAGCGCGAGCGGATCTCCTTGATCTGCGACATCTGCTGGATCGCGCTCTCCAGCGGTTCGGTCACCTGTTGCTCGACCTCCAGCGCTGTGGCGCCGGGGTACTGCACGTTGACGATGGCCTGCTTGATGGTGAATTCCGGGTCTTCCAGGCGGCCGATCTCGAAGAAGGCGAGGGTGCCGCCGAGCAGGCAGATCAGTACCAGAATCCAGATGTTGACCGGCCGGGTGATGGCGTAGCGGGCGAAATCCATCGGCTCAGTTCCGCTCCTGCGCTTCGATCGGCTGGTCCTCGTGCAGCTTGCTGCCGCCAGCGACGATGATCGGCATCTGCGCCTGCAGGCCGTCACCGCGAATCAGTGCCTGATCGCCATCGACCCGCTCGAGCTGCACCGGCTGCCGCCGCGCGCGGCCATCGTCCGCCTGCCAGATGAAGTGCTGGCCGTCGCTGCCGGTCTGCAGCGCCGACAGCGGCAGGTGGAAGGCGTCGCGGGTCCTCTGCGGCTGCGGCGGACGTTCGATGCTGACGCGCATGGCCATGCCCGGCAGCAGGTTGTACTCCTCCGGCGGCTCGCCCTGCAGCACCAGGCGGTAGGTCCGCGCGCCTTCACGCGGTTGCGTGCTGTGTTCCTTGTAGCGCAGCGGCAGGCGCACATCGGCAATCACCAGCTCGCCTTCGGCCTGCAGACCGGGGCCGAGCGGAATGCTCAAGGCGGCGGTTTCCGGAAGGTCGACGCTGACTTCGATATGACCGTTGTCCTGCATCTCGAAGACCGGCGTGCCCACCGCGACCACCATGTCCGGTTCGGCCAGACGGCGCGCCACCACGCCGTCGAACGGTGCATTCAGCGTGCTTTGATCGAGATCACGCTGCGCGCTGTCGCGTGCCACCCGTGCCGCCACCGTGTTGGCTTGCAGCGCTTCGATGGCGGCCGGCGCGAGGATGCCTTCGGCGAGCAGGGTGCGCTTGCGTGCCAGATCCGCTTCCAGTTGACGCAGGCGCGCCTCGGCTTCGCGCAGCTGCAGGCGGTAGTCGGTGCGATCCAGCTGCGCCAGCGGCTGTCCTCGGATCACGCGGGTACCTTCGTCGACGAGGATGCGCTCGATACGCCCGGCCACCTCGAACGACAGCTGCGTGGACGTCACGCTCTGCACCACGCCGGAGAAGCGCAGTGGCTCGGCTTGCGGCTCGGCCGCCTGCAGAGGCTCGACCAGCGCCACCCGCGGTGGCTCGGGTGCCGGCTCGGCTTCCGAGGAACAGCCGCCGAGCAGTGGCAGCGCGCAGGCGATGATCGTCAACCAGGCCAGGGTCACTGGAAATGCTCGTGTTGACGTCATCGGGGCTCCTGGCTGCTCGCGTTGCGGGCGCGCTGACGCCCGTTGGGACTGACAGTAGAGCCCTGCGTCGGCGCAGGAGTTCGGCGGCAAATTGTTGCCAACGGGGTGACCGGGTGGTCGATTTTCGCCAATGCTCTGCCACACTTGACGCATGAGCGGCTGCGTCTTTGCAGCGCTTGACCGTCGTGAACTCAGCGGGGATGCTTGCCCGCTGTTGAAGGCGCATCACTCATGGGGAATACGCAATGCAAGGCCAGGCACCGGTAATCGACTATCTGAAGGAGCTGTTGCGCGGCGAACTGGCGGCGCGCGATCAGTATTTCCTGCATTCGCGGATGTACGCCGACTGGGGCTTCAGCAAGCTCTACGAGCGCATCAATCACGAGATGGAGGAGGAGACGCAGCATGCCGATGCCCTGCTCAAGCGCATCCTCTTTCTCGAAGGCACCCCGGACATGACGCCGGAACCGATCAACCCGGGCCACAGCGTGCCGGACATGCTGCGCAACGACCTGGCGCTGGAGTACAAGGTGCGCGCCGCGCTGGCCCAGGGCATCGCGCTGGCCGAACAGCACGGTGACTACCCGACCCGTGACATGCTGGCGCTGCAGCTGCACGACACCGAGGAAGACCACGCCTACTGGCTCGAGCAGCAGCTCGGCCTGATCGACCGCATCGGTCTGCAGAACTACCTGCAATCCCAGGCCAGCTGAGTCTTCCACCCCGCGAGGCAGGGCCTGCCTCGCGGGGCGCTTCGACGTTCCGTCAGAGCCGGAAGCGGCTCACCATCGACTGCAACTGACCACCCAGACGGGCCAGCTCGGTGCTCGACGCCGCGGTTTCCTCGCTGGCGGCGGCGGTCTGTTCCGACACATCGCGCACGTTCACCACGCTACGGCTGATCTCCTCGGCCACCGCGCTCTGCTCCTCGGCGGCTGCGGCGATCTGCTGGTTCATCGCCTGGATGTTCGACACGGTACGGGTGATGCTGCCCAGCGACGCACCGGCACGGCGCGCCAGCTCGACGCCGCTGTCGGTGAGGTCGCGGCTGGTATGCATGATCGCGGCGACCTGCTGGGTGCCGTTCTGTAGCGCGGCGACCAGCCCTTCGATTTCCTCGGTGGACTTCTGGGTGCGCTGCGCCAGCCCGCGCACCTCGTCGGCGACCACGGCGAAGCCTCGACCGGCCTCGCCGGCGCGGGCAGCCTCGATGGCGGCGTTGAGCGCCAGCAGGTTGGTCTGTTCGGCCACGGCGCGGATCACGTTCATCACGCTGCCGATCTTGTCGCTTTCTTCCTGTAGCGCCGTCATCGCCTCGCTGGAGCGCACCACGGCGCTGGCCATGCGTTCGATCTGCGTGACCACCTCGGTGACCACGCGATCGCCTTCGCGGGCTTCGCCATCCGCTTCGGTGGCGGCCAGCGCGGCCTGCTCGGCATTGCGCGCCACTTCCTGAACGGTGGCCGACATCTCGTGCATGGCGGTAGCGACCTGGTCGGTTTCTTCCTTCTGGCTGTTCACGCCGGCGCTGGTCTGCTGGGTAACCGCCGAAAGCTCCTCGGCGGCGGCGCTGATCTGGCTGACACCATCGCGGATGCCGCCGATCAGTTCGCGCAGGGTCGCGCCCATCTGCTGGATGCCGCGCTGCAGCACGCCCAGCTCGTCGCGGCGCTTGATCTGTGCGGTGGCGCTGAGGTCGCCGGAGGCGATGCGCTCGACATCGGCCAGGGTGGCACGCAGCGGCAGAATGATCTGCCGGGTGATCAGCCAGGCGGCCAAGATGCCCAGCACCAGCGCCAGCAACGCGCTGACGATCAGGCGTGTACGCGCGGCGGCGCTTTCCACGGCGAGTAGGTCGAGCTGAAGCTGGTAGAGCGAGTCGCTGATGCGGACGATTTCCTTCTGCTGATCGGTCATTTCCTGGCGCGCCTTGGCGATTGCGAGGGTGGCCTTCTCCAGCGATTCGATGGCGCCGCGGTACTCGCCGAGCACGGCACGGATCTGCTCAAGCGTCGCCGCGTGGTCGGCATCAAGCGCGGCGGCATGGCGATCCAGCGTGGCCTGGGCGGCATCCAGTTGTGCGTAGACGGCCTTGGCCGCCTCGGCACCGGGAGTCGCCATGTAGACGCGCAGCAGGTATTGGGCGCGCTGCACGTCATCTTCGATGCGGGTGATGGCCTGGAATTGCGCGAAGCGCCCTTCGTCATACTCCGCCAGCTGCAGTACCTGGCGGGTTACCCCTGCGTTCAGCTCAGCCAGGCGCGCGGCGGCGCCGTCGATGGTGGTGCGCGCGGCGTTGGCCTGGGCGTAGCCCTTGCGCATGTCGTCCAGCGAGTTCTGGTACTGGGCGTTGTAGCCGGCCTGTTCCTTCAGCTGGGCGACGTCGTCCGGGTGCCCGAAGGTCTCCAGCAGCTTGGTCTGCTGGGAGAGGTAGATGCCCAGGTTGTTGTCCAGCCGCTTGGTGGACTCGTTGTCGCCACTGGCCAGCATGAATTGCAGGCGGGCGATGCGCAGGTCGGTGAGGGTCTTGTTCAGCTGGGATATTTCGGTCATCAGTCCGCTGCGCTGGATGACGCTGTCCAGGCTGCCCCAGCCGTTCCAGGCGAGGACGATGGTGAGTATCAGGACGGTGGCGAAGCCCAGCGTGAGCTTCCTGCTGACCCCGATGTTTGCAAACCAGTTGTTCATGGCACTCCAAGCGAAAGCGAAGTAGTCGGTTCGAGTCGACGCCGCAAGGCGAGGCTCGTATACCGCAGCGCTTTCGGCCGGATGCATACGAACTTGAATGTAAAGCGAGGAACGGTCGTAGCGCCGGATGATCGCTCCCCAGCGCCGAACCAGATCTGTCCGATCGGTCAGGTCTTGTTGCGCGTGAGCGGTGACGGCGCCTGCTCAGGGCGGGCGCAGCAGCCGCTCTCGATGCCCTGCAGGATCGGGCAGTCTGGGCGATCATCGCCCTGGCAGTGGTCGACCAGCTCCTGCAGCGTGTCGCGCAGGCCGACCAGTTCGGCGATCTTGCGGTTCAGCTCGTCGATATGCGCGCCGGCCAGGGCCTTCACGTCGGCACTGGCGCGCTGGCGGTCCTGCCACAGCGCCAACAGCTTGCCGACCTCTTCCAGCGAGAAGCCCAGGTCACGGGCGCGGCGGATGAACGCCAGCTGGTGCAGGTCGCGCTCGTTGTAATGTCGGTAGCCATTGGCGCCGCGCCCAGCGGGCGTGAGCAGGCCGATGGATTCGTAGTAACGGATCATCTTCGCCGTGAGGCCGCTGTGCTTGGCGGCCTGACCGATGTTCATGGCGTGCTCCCGATCATTCTTGCGGTTTCCAGGAACGCAGCAGCAGGGCGTTGCTCACCACGCTGACGCTCGACAGGGCCATCGCCGCACCAGCCACCACCGGGCTGAGAAAGCCGAAGGCGGCGAGCGGAATGCCCACCAGGTTGTAGATAAAGGCCCAGAACAGGTTCTGCTGGATCTTGCGGTAGGTGCGCCGGCTGATCTCCAGCGCGGCCGGCACCAGGCGCGGATCGCCGCGCATCAGGGTGATGCCGGCGGCGTGCATGGCCACGTCGGTGCCGCCGCCCATGGCGATGCCGACATCCGCCGCGGCCAGGGCCGGGGCATCGTTGATGCCGTCGCCGACCATCGCCACCACGGCGCCGCCCTTCTTCAGCTCGGCCACGGTGGCCGCCTTGTCCGCCGGCAACACCTCGGCATGCACGTCATCGATGTGCAGCGCTTCGGCCACCACTCGCGCGCTGCCACGGTTGTCGCCGGTGATCAGGTGGCTGCGGATATGCCGCGCCGCAAGCCCGGCAATCGCCGCGGCGGCGCCGTCCTTGAGGCTGTCACCGAAAGCGAACAGACCGAGGATGCGCGGCTCGGGCGCTTGTTCCACCAGCCAGGAGAGGGTGCGGCCCTCGGCTTCCCAGCGCTGGGCGGTGTCCAGCAGCTCGCCCGGCTGCAGGCCGTACTCTTCGAGCATGCGCCGGTTGCCCAGCGCCAGCTGCTGGCCATCCAGCGTGCCGGCGATGCCGCGGCCGCTCAGGGCCTGGCTCTTCTGCACATCCGGCACCGTGATGCCATCGGCTTCGCAGCGCTCCAGCACCGCACGCGCCAGCGGGTGTTCGCTGCCGCGCTGCAGGGCGCCGGCCAGGCGCAGTATCCGCGCTTCGTCGCCGTCCACGGCATGCAGGTGGATGATCTGTGGCTTGCCCGAGGTGAGCGTGCCGGTCTTGTCGAAGGCCACGGCATTCACCGCATGGGCGACTTCCAGCGCCTCGGCGTCCTTGATCAGGATGCCGTGCCGCGCCGCCACGCCAGTGCCGGCCATGATCGCCGCCGGCGTCGCCAGGCCGAGTGCGCAGGGGCAGGCGATGACCAGCACGGCCACGGCGTTGATCAGCGCGACCTCGACCGGCGCGCCAGTGAGCAGCCAGCCGATCAGGGTGAACACGGCGATCACCAGCACCGCCGGGACGAACACCTGGCTGACCTTGTCCACCAGCTTCTGGATCGGCGCCTTGGCCGCCTGGGCGTCTTCCACCAGGCGGATGATCCGCGCCAGCACGGTCTCGCCACCGAGCGCGGTGGTGCGCACCAGCAGGCGGCCTTCGCCATTGATCGCGCCGCCGGTGATGCGGTCGCCCGGCGCCTTGTTCACTGGCAGGCTCTCGCCGCTGATCAGCGCTTCGTCGGCCTGGCTTTCGCCCTCGACCACTTCGCCATCCACCGGGAAACGCTCACCGGGGCGGACCAGTACCAGATCGCCGAGGCGCAGCGCGGCGATGGCAACATCTTCCTCGCGGCCTTCGACTACCCGTGTCGCGCGGTCCGGACGCAAGGCTTCCAGCGCCCGGATCGCCGCGCTGGTCTGGCGCTTGGCGCGGCTCTCCAGGTACTTGCCCAGCAGCACCAGGGCGATCACTACCGCCGAGGCCTCGAAATACAGGTGCGGCATCTGCCCGGTCGGCGTCGCCCACCATTGATAAAGGCTCAGGCCGTAACCGGCGCTGGTGCCGATGGCGACCAACAGGTCCATGTTGCCGGCACCGGCGCGCACCGCCTTCCAGCCGGCGATATAGAAGCGCGCGCCGAGAATGAATTGCACCGGCGTGGCGAGCAGGAACTGAATCCATGCCGGCAGCATCCAGTGGCCGCCGAACAGCTCGGCGAACATCGGCAGCACCAGCGGTGCGGCCAGCAGCAGGGCCGCGATCACCGCCCAGCGTTCACGCTGCAGGCGTCGTTCGGCATCCTGTGCAGGTTGCTGCTGGTCGCCGGCGCTTGCCTGGTAGCCGGCAGTCTCGACCGCCTGGATCAGCACGGCGGGGGCGGGCGTGCCGATCACTTCGACATGCGCGCGTTCGCTGGCCAGGTTCACCGCGGCGCTGCGTACACCGGGCACCTTGAGCAGGGCGCGTTCGACCCGGCCGACGCAGCTGGCGCAGGTCATGCCTTCGATGTTCAGCTCGATGCTCTGCACAGGCACGCCGTAGCCGGCCTTTTCCACGGCCTCGATCAGCGTTGCCACGCCCAGGTCATCGCCTTCGATACGCACCTGTTCGTTGGCCAGGTTGACGTTGGCCGCGGCGACGCCCGGTACCTTGAGCAGGGCGCGTTCGACGCGGCCGGCGCAGCTGGCGCAGGTCATACCGCTGACCGGCAGCGTATGGGTGGCGCTGGACATGGCTGTGACTCCTCGGGTTGCGATGGCTGCAGGATCGACCTTAACCCTGTGGCAAGGTCAACACCATGATCTGCGACAGCAGGTGTCTTGACCTTGCCCAGGTGGCAAGGTCGAGAATCCACGCATCTACCAGTCGAGGAGAGAGACGATGCAAGTATTCAACGTGAGCGGAATGACCTGCAGCCACTGCGAGCGTGCGGTTACCCAGGCCATTCAGGCGCTGGACCCGCAGGCTCGGGTGCAGGTGGATCTGGCGGCCGGAACCGTGCAGGTCGAGAGCAGCGCCAGCGAGCAGGCGATTCGCCAGGCGATCAGCGAAGAGGGTTATCAGGTGAGCTGATCGCTCACGCGGCAGGCTGGTCGGGATCTTCCGGCCAGTCGCGGACCAGACCGCGGAACAGTGGGTCGATCAGCGCCTTGGTATCGACCTGCGGCGCGAACAGCTCGGTGTCGCGCGTCCAGTCGGTGAACAGCCCGACCACCATGGCGTGCAGCGACAGTGCGGCGAGCCGCGGCGTGACGCCGGGTCGCAGGCAGGCCGAGGCGTTGCGCAAGAGGTTTTCGCACAGATCGATGAATTGGTTGATGAAGGCGTGGTGACGTTCCTCGGCTTCGCGCAATTCGTCGGTGAATTCGCACTTGTGCAGCAAGATGGTGAAGATGCGACGCTTCTGCTCGTTGCTGGCCAGGGTGCTGATGGCCTCGACCGTCAGGTTGCGCAGGGCGATCAGGGATTGCAGCGGCTGCTGCTGGTCGCAGGTGCAGAGCCGCTCGTTCATCTGCTCCGGTGGCAGGCGAATCTGGTTGAGCATCTCGTGAAACAGGTGCGCCTTGTTCTGAAAGTGCCAGTACACCGCACCGCGTGTCACCCCGGCATCCCGGGCGATCTGGTCGAGGCTGGTGTGGGCCACGCCCTTGTCCAGAAACAGCCGCTCGGCGGAGGCGAGGATGGCGATGCGGGTCTTCTCGGCTTCTTCTTTGGTTCGGCGCATGGGACAGGTTCGGCAGATAGCGGCTGCTTCGGGCATCCAGCAGCGTTGGAGGCGACCAGTGTAGCGAGGCATCTCGTCGCGATGCATGTTTACAAGCGGCGGTGTATGTAACAGCATCTTGCACGCCGGTGCAAACCCTCGAACGAGGTAACGGTCCACCGAGTGGCCCTCGCGCCACCTTCTCTTTCCTGCTTGCGAGCTTCTGATGTCTCTGCGGATTCTCCTCATCCTGGGCGCGCTCAGTGCGTTCGGCCCCCTGGCCATCGACATGTACCTGCCGGCCTTTCCCTTGCTGGCGGAGTCCTTCGATACCAGCGTCGACCATGTCCAGCTGTCGCTGGCTGCCTATTTCATCGGTCTGGCCATCGGTCAGCTGGTCTATGGCCCGCTGGCCGATCGCTACGGGCGGCGTGGGCCGCTGCTGGTCGGCGTGACGCTGTTTACCCTGGCCTCGCTGGCCAGCGCCTTCGCGCCGTCCATGGACTGGCTGATCGGCGTGCGCTTCGTGCAGGCGCTGGGTGGCTGCGCCGGCATGGTGGTTGCGCGCGCCGTGGTGCGCGACCTGTGCGACCCGATGACCAGCGCCAAGGTGTTCTCGCAGCTGATGTTGGTGATGGGCCTGGCGCCGATCCTTGCGCCAGTGGCGGGCGGCGCGTTGCTGGCGACCTTCGGTTGGCCATCGATCTTCATCCTGCTGACGCTGTTCAGCGCGATCTGCCTGGTGGCGGTTACGCTCTGGCTACCGGAAACCTATCCGGCCGGGCTGCCGCGCCAACCGATGTCCGGTGCGCTGGGACAGTACCTGCGGCTGTTCCGCGATCGCTTCTTCATGGGCCACGTGCTGACCGGCGCGCTGTGCATGGCAGGGATGTTCGCCTACATCACCGGTTCGCCGTTCGTCTTCATCGAGCTGTATGGCGTCAAGCCCGAGCATTTCGGCTGGCTGTTCGGCATCAATGCCGCGGGCTTCATTCTGATGGCGCAGGTGAACGTGCGGCTGGTGCGCTGGCGCGGGCCGGAATTCTGGGTGCGGCGCTGGGTGTGGTTCTTCTTCGGCAGTGCGCTGGCGCTGCTGGCGGTCGCCGCCGCGCAGCCCGAATCGCTCTGGCCGCTGCTGATCCCGCTGTTCTGCTGCGTGTCCTGCCTGGGCTGTCTGTTGCCGAACGCCACGGCCTGCGCCATGGCCGACCAGCGTGCAAATGCCGGCAGTGCTTCGGCTCTGCTCGGCAGCCTGCAGTTTGCCATCGCGGCGATTGCCGCTTCAGCGATAGGCGCTTTGCACAACGGCACAGCGGTGCCGCTGGCGGCCATCATGAGCCTGTGCGGGCTGCTGGCGACGCTCGTCGCCTATGGCACGGCGCGCGCCAGCACGGAGTGAAGTATCAGGCGCTCAGTGGCAGGCGATGCGGCGCCTTCAGGCGTCGCTGCAGGGTTTCGACGAAGGCGCGTGCCTCGGCCTCGCTGCGGAAGGTGACGCGCTGGCGGTCCAGGCAGACCTGCCAGGCGGTGTCGGGATAGGGCGTCAGGCGGCGGACGAGAATGTTCATGGCGATCTCCTCGCAAGTTGGCGCCGCTCAGTCTAGGCGCAGCCATGGCTCGCGTGGCGAGCCATGGTGTCGCAGGTCGGCCTTGCGCCGACGAATGGCTCAGTAGGCCAGGCGCGCGTCCAGGCTGTTCTGCGCCAGGCGGCGAGCCTGCGCTTCGGTCATCCCCAGGCTCTCGTGCAGCGCGATGAAGTTCTCCGTCACGTAGCCGCCGAAGTAGGCCGGGTCGTCGGAATTCACCGTGACTTTCACGCCCTGCTCCAGCAGGTCGAGGATGTTGTGCTGGCGCATGTCGGCGAACACCTTGAGCTTGGTGTTGGACAGCGGGCAGACCGTGAGCGGGATCTGCTCCTCGATCAGCCGGGCGATCAGCTTCGGATCTTCCGCGGCGCGCACGCCATGGTCGATACGGCTGACCTTGAGCAGATCGAGCGCCTGCCAGATGTACTCGGGTGGGCCTTCCTCGCCGGCATGGGCAACGGTCAGCAAGCCTTCGGCACGCGCCTTGTCGAACACGCGCTGGAACTTGCTCGGCGGATGGCCGACCTCGGAACTGTCCAGGCCGACGGCGAAGAAGGCATTGCGATAGGGCAGCGCCTGTTCCAGGGTCTTGAAGGCTTCTTCTTCCGGCAGATGGCGCAGGAAGCTGAGAATCAGCCCGCTGCTGATGCCCAGCAGCTCACGGCCGTCGGCAAGCGCCGCGCTGATGCCGTTGAGCGCTGCCTCGAACGGCACGCCGCGGTCGGTGTGGGTCTGCGGGTCGAAGAAGGGCTCGGTATGTACCACGTTCTGCTCTTCGCACTTCTGCAGGTAGGCCCAGGTCAGGTCGTAGAAGTCCTGCTCGGTGCGCAGCACGTCGGCGCCGGCATAGTAGAGGTCGAGGAATTCCTGCAGGTTGCCGAAGTTGTAGGCGCTGCGCAGCGCCTCGACGTCGTTCCAGGGTAGGGCGATCTTGTTGCGCTCGGCCAGGCGGAACATCAGTTCAGGCTCCAGCGAGCCCTCCAGGTGCAAGTGGAGTTCGGCCTTGGGCAGATTGTTGAGCCAGTCGTGCATCGCGAAATTCTCGTCTTGCGGGTGTGGGGGCATTCTAGCGACGGGTTGTCGCATCCGGATATGGCCATCGGCTGTTTGCCGTGCCTAGCAGGCGTCGATGACAGTGCGATGAAGTCTCCGTTTCATTTGGCGAATATTTGACCAGCGGTCTGCGAGCCAAGCACGGCGCGGCCTGGCAAGGTTGTTCCCAATGTTATCCACATACTTCTCCACGCGAATCGGGCATAACTGGCAGCTGGCAGAACGCGATTGATGGCATTGCGTCATCGCGCGACCGCTCAGTCAAAAAACACTGCAATTCAAGCGTTTAACGTGATAGAGGCGGGTCTGCAAGGCGCTCTGATTAAAAAATGTACAGATTTATGCAGCCCCCGTGGCAGGCGCTTCGCAGCACACCATACAAATGTTATCCACAATTGCTTCCACAGTTTTTGTGGGCAAGGCGCGTCTAGTCCAAGGCTTGCAGCCGACTACGGCCGCGGCTGATATCGGCGAGCAATCTTTCCAGCGGCTGCAGCTGAGCGGCGGGAAGGGCAATCTCCAACGTCGCGCCTTCGGCATCGAAATGCTCGGCTTCCAGCAGCGCTTCGAAATCCCCCAGGCGCGCCTTGAGCAGCGCCAGTTCGGCGAAGCGGCAATGACAGCGGCAGCGCGAGCGCGAGACCAGTTCGCTGTGCTCGCCGGCCTGCAGACATTTGGCGGTGGTGCCGCCGTAGGCACGGGCGAGGCCGCCGGTGCCTAGCTTGATGCCGCCGAACCAGCGGATCACCACCACCGCAACCCGATCGAAATCCTGCCCTTCTATGGCCGTGAGCATTGGTCTTCCCGCCGTACCGCCGGGCTCGCCGTCATCGCTGAAGCGGTACTGATTGCCGATCTTCCACGCCCAGCAGTTATGCGTAGCGGTCGGATCGCTGACCGCCTGGATGAATGCCTGCGCGTCTTCCGGACTTTGCACCGGTGCGGCCTTGGCCAGGAAACGGCTCTTGCTGATGACTTCCAGCAGTTCGCACGGCGCGGACAGGGTGAAGGGCATGAGAAATGTAGCTTCCGGATAGCGCAACGGGGCGAGCATTGTAGCCGCGTCGGAGTCGTCGCAAAGGCCGGGCGGCCATGACCATCCGGCCAACGGGCTGAACTTATGTTGCCGCCTCGGACCCCTAGTTAGTAAGGCGTGGCTCGCGCCTGACGCCAGTGGCACCTACCAGAGCCACTTCCTACCGGCTAGAGAAAAGGAGGAAACACCATGCTCAACTCCAGTTACCACTCATGCATCCAGGCCTGTTCCAATTGCGCCCTGGTCTGCGAGACCTGCGCGGCCTCCTGCCTGCGCGAGGACGACGTGAAGATGATGGCGCGCTGCATCGAACTCGATCGTGATTGCGCCGACATGTGTGCGATCGCGGCGGTGCTGATGACCCGCGACAGCGCCTATGCAAAAGCCTTCTGCAAGCTCTGTGCGCAGGTCTGCCGCGACTGTGCCGAGGAGTGCGGCAAGCACCAGCACGACCATTGCCAGGCCTGCGCCGAAGCCTGTCGCAAGTGCGCTGAAGAGTGCGAAAAGATGGCGGCCTGATCGGTCGTCGATCCAGAGGGCTGCAGCTGCGGCTGTCGGCCCTTCTGCTTCAGGCCAGCCAGTCCAGCGTCAGGATCAGGCGGCGCTCGGTGCTGGTCGCCTGCGGCGAGCGGTGAATGATCCCGGCGCCTTCGTTACCCAGCCATTTCTCCCCCTTGAACAACGCCACGTCGCCAGCCCCGAGCTGCTCGATGGCGGCCGGGTCTGTCGGTTCGGCTGCCGGATCACCGAGACGCCGACGTGGCATGCCGTCCTCGCGAAGCCATTCGCTACCCGCGCCGGCATAGGTGGTGATCAGCCGCAGCGGTACATGATCGACGTGGAAGCGCGGGCACATGGGCTTGTCCAGCAGCCGCAGGCGCAGGCCGATGCGCCGCGCATCGACCAGGCAGGCGAACGCCCGCACCAGCCAGGCCACGTCAGCAACGAAACCGGCGTGGCCGGCAACGTCCCGATGGGCTGCCGCCAGGGTTGGCAGCTGCAGCTCGCCGTCGCCGCTCGGCTCGAGGGTCAGCGACTCCGCCAGCGGCTCGCCAAGGGCCAGCAGCGTCTCGGCGAATTCGGCAATATGCAGCGGCAGCTGACGCTGCCATACGCTGAGGTTGACGCCGTCGTTCAGCGCTTCGCCGAGTATCGCCGGAGAATCGCCCAGCAGCTGGCGTGGCTGTGGACGGATGATCCGCTGCGCCAGCATCAGGCGACCTGCTCGTGCCAGGGGCCGAACGGGTCCGGCAGGCGCAGCCAGCCGTCGACGCCCACGGCCCATTCACTGTCGTTCAGCAGGCAGGCGTCCAGCTCGCGGCGCAGCCGGTTGAAGTCGATGTTCTGCCCGATGAAGACCAGTTCCTGGCGGCAATCGCCGAACTCGCCGCGGGATTTGCCAAGGATCGCCGTGCGGCTTTCGCGGTCACTCGGCCAGGCCGACTCCGGCGTGAAGTGCCACCAGCGCCCGGCGTAGTCGTAGCGCATCAACCCACCGGCCTGCGACCAGCTGCCGGCTTCCTCGGGGCGGGTAGCGAGCCAGAAGAAGCCCTTGGAGCGCAGCAGGCGGCCGTTGCTCCACTCGCGGTTGAGGAAGTTGTAGAAACGCTGCGGATGAAATGGCCGGCGCGCCAGGTAGGCGGTGGAGGCGATGCCGTACTCCTCGGTTTCCGGCACATGCTCACCGCGCATTTCCTTGAGCCAGCCGGGCGCCTGGGCGGCGCGTTCGAAATCGAAACGGCCGGTGTCGAGGATTCGGTCGAGCGGCACCTGCCCCATGCTCATCGGCAGGATCTCGGCGTGGGTGTTGAGCCGGCCGAGGATGGCGCTCAGCTCTTCGCGGTCGGCCGCGGAGATCAGGTCGATCTTGCTGATCAGGATGACGTCGGCGAACTCCACCTGTTCGATCAGCAGCTCGGTGACCGAGCGTTCGTCGTCCTCGCCCAGGGTTTCGCCGTGACTGGCCAGGCTCTCGGCCTCGTGGAAGTCGCGCAGGAAGTTCACCCCGTCGACCACCGTGACCATGGTGTCCAGCCGTGCCAGATCGGCCAGGCTCTGGCCCTGTTCATCGCGGAAGGTGAAGGTCTCGGCCACCGGCAGCGGTTCGGATATACCGGTGGACTCGATCAACAGGTAGTCGAAGCGGCCCTCGCGGGCGAGCTTGCCGACTTCCTCGAGCAGGTCTTCACGCAGGGTGCAGCAGATGCAGCCGTTGCTCATCTCCACCAGCTTCTCTTCGGCGCGATTGAGGCTGACGCCGCGCTGCACCTCGTTGCCGTCGATGTTGATCTCGCTCATGTCGTTGACGATCACCGCCACGCGGCGGCCGTCGCGGTTCTTCAGGATGTGATTGAGCAGTGTGCTCTTGCCGGCGCCGAGGAAGCCGGACAGGACGGTTACGGGGAGGCGGTTCATGGCGGTCTCTCAGGCGGATCGTTGGTGTTTTTCGCGCTGTTCCTGGCGTTGCTTCGCCTCGATGGACAGCGTCGTGGTGGGGCGCAACAGCAGGCGCTGCAGGCCGATGGGTTCGCCGGTTTCGGCGCACCAGCCGTACTCGCCGCGGGCGATGGCATCCAGCGCGGCGTCGATCTTGTCCAGCAGCTTTTTCTCCCGCTCCAGCACACGCAGCTGCCAGTGACGCTGTTCTTCGGCGCTGCCGATGTCGGCGGGGTCGCTGCTCGGTTCCTGTTCGCGCAGCGCCTGGAATTCTTCCTCGATGCGCGCCTGCAGCTCGGCACGCTGGCGTAGCAGCAGGTCGCGGAAGAAGGCCTGTTGGTCAACGTTCATGTATGCATCGGCGGGCTGGGCGAGTAGTTCGGCTTCGGTCATGGACGGGTGTCTGGCAACATCGTACGCATAGTTATAACATAACATTCAGTGTTGCGAGAGCTTATCCAATGAGGTTGAGCGACAGTCGAAGGAGGTGCTGCGAGCGCCGGCGCTGATGTGCGCGGTGCAGAACCGCCAGTGCACTTGCATGCGTGGCCGATCACGTCTGTACTGGCTCGCTACCGGCGCCGGCCCGGTTTGTCGGCGTGCCAGTGGAGCGACCTATGAACCCGACTTTCCAGCCTGGTCGAAACATGGCGATGAAGGTGCCCGCCCATGAGTACGCGAGCACCGTTGCCTTCTACCGCGAGACCCTGAGGCTCAGGGAGCTGACGCCTAGCGATGCCGATGGCGAACAGACACCGCGTTTCGAATTCGGCGACAAGGTGCTCTGGCTCGATCGCGTGGCGGGCATCAGCCAGGCGGAAATCTGGCTGGAGGTGGTGACGGACGATCTGGATGCCGCTGCCGACTTCCTACAGCACCGGCATTGCGCCCGTCGCGATGAAATCGAACCTCTGCCTGACGGCTTCCGCGCGTTCTGGATCTCCAGCCCGGCCAATATCATTCATCTGATTTCCGAGCAGAAGCTGTCCTGAACGCGCCTCCGGCTGCGCAGCGTTACGCCGCCTGCCTTTGCCGATAGCCCTGCGCAACCTGCAGCAGTACCACCAGCGTCACGATGGGCAGCAGCCCGATGTTCACCGCCGCCCAGCCCGCCTGCGCGATCAAGGCGCCGGAGGCGAACGACATGGCTGCGGCGACGCTGCCGTTGCTCAGCTCCATCAGGCTCTGAGCCCGGGCGCGTTCGCTCGTGGCGTGGCCCTGGCCCAGCTGGGTGGTGCCGGCGACCAGCATGAGGTTCCAGCCGATGCCGAGCAGGCAGCTGCTGAGCAGGAAGTGCCAGTGGCTGACGCCGAGCAGGGCGACCACTGCGCTGACGATCAGCAGTCCTCCGCCAAGGCAGGCGACCAGCCGGCAGCCGAAACGATCCACCAGCGGCCCAGCGACGAACGCCGGGAGGAACATGCCGAGCATGTGCCACTGGATGACCTGGCCGCTGGCGTGCAGATCCAGACCTTCGCCATGCATCGCCAGGGGCGTGGCGTTCATCACCAGGATCATCAGGCCGTGGCCGGCAGCGGTGGTCAGCACCGCGGCGCGAATGGTCGGCCGTGCGAGCAGTGCCTGCCAGCTGATCGTCGCCGCATCCGCCTGGGCTGCCGGTACTCCCGAGTTCGCCGGCAACCCGGTCAAGACCACGAATCCCAGTGCCGCCAGACTGGCGATCAACAGATAGGTGCCGGCGAAGGGTACTCCAGCGAGATCGCGCGCCATATGGCCGAGCGTGGGCGCGATCAGCGCCGCCAGCACGCCACCGCCGATCACGCAGGCCGTGGCGCGCCCCTTGAAGGCATCGCTCACCGCTTCCAGCGCGGCGAAGCGGTAGTACATCGCCGAGGCCTGGTAGGCGCCGATGGGCAGAGCGCCGAGACAGAGCAGGGTGAAGCTGTCGAGCCAGAGCGACAACGCGCTGACCAGTCCGCCCAGCACGCCGGCCGTGGCACCGATGAGAAAGCCGGCGCGGCGACCGCGGCGTTGCATCAGGCCCGCCAGTGGTTGCAGGGCGAGCAGGCCGCCGAGCATCAGCAGGGCCAGCGGCAGCGTGGCGAGACCAGCCACTGGCGCCAGGCGCAGGCCGACGATGGCGGTGAAGATGATCCCGGTCATCGAGCAGGACCAGAACAGCGCCTGGGCGATGAACAGACGCAGGACCTGGGGATTGCTGAGCAAAAGATGCATATGGGCGGCTCCTTTTGGGGTGGCGAGCGGGCACAGCGCTGCCTGGCCAGATGCCGAGCGGGCTGGGAACGGTGATTGAGGTCGGTTGCGTCAGCCGAAACGCTGGTAGAAGTCCCGCGGGCTGACCGACAGGTGCTTCTGGAAGCTGCGCCTGAGGTTTTCCGGATGGCCGAAGCCGGTCAGCCGCGCCACTGTCGCGATCGAGGCCTGGGCGTCGAGCAGCAGATTGCGCGCGGCCTCCAGACGCACTCGCTCGATGTACTGGCCCGGGCCCATGCCGGTTTCCTGGCTGAACAGGCGGCACAGGGTGCGTGGCGTCATATGCGCCTGGGCGGCCAGCGCCTCGATGGACAGGTCGTCGCCCAGATGCCCTGGAATCCATTCCAGCAGCGCGGCGAGGCGCGCCACGTTGCCGCTCGGCGCCGCCAGCATGGGGCTGAACTGGGTCTGCCCGCCGGGCCGGCGCAGGAACATCACCAGCCGCTGGGCGACTGCCAGCGCCAGTGCGCGGCCGAGATCGGCTTCGACCAGGGCCAGCGCCAGGTCGATGCCGGCGGTGACGCCCGCGGAGCTGAACAGGTGCGACGCCTCTGAATCGGTCGGGTCGTAGGTGTGCAACCGGTCGCCCTGCACCTCGATGGTCGGGTACTCGCCCAGCGCCGCGAGGTCCGCCCAATGCGTGGTCGCCTTGCGCCCGTCGAACAGTCCGGCCTCGGCCAGGATCAGCGCGCCGGAACAGACCGAACCGAGGCGCCGCACCCTGGGTTCGGCGTCCCGCAGCCAGGCGAGCAGTCGTTGGTCGCGCCTCTGCGCATCCACGCCGACGCCACCGGGGATCAGCAGGGTATCCAGCGTGACGGGAGCGCATTCGGCCCAGCTGGCATCCGCCACCAGCTTCAGCCCCGCCGAGGTGGCGACCGGACCGGCTGCGGCGCCCAGCAGCACCAGCTCGTAGTGACGGGGCAGACCCTGGCGCTGGCGCTCGACGTTGGCCGAGGCGAACACCTGCATCGGGCCAGTGACGTCCAGGCTCATCACATCCGGGTAGATCAGGCAGGCGACGGTGCGGGTAGCGTCCATGGTGCAGCTCTCAGGGTGGATGGCTGCAGTCTGCTGCCGGCACGCGCGTGTCGCAATGACAAGGTTCCCACGGATCTTGCCAATGCATGCCACGGCTTGGTCATCCGCGACCCGCATCGCTGCTGCAGATGGCCTCTGAGTGGCTACCTGGGCTTCAGGCGTTGCTGCTCTTGATCCGCGACCGATACTGCCCCGGCGTCATGCCGACCACGGTCTTGAAGTCATGAATGAGGTGCGCCTGGTCGCTGTAACCACAGCTCAATGCGGTATCCAGTAGCGGCTGGCCGGTGCGCAGTTGGTTGCGCACCAGCGCCACCCGCTGGATGCGGCTGAACTGCTTGGGCGTCATTCCTACCTGGTGGCGGAACAGGCGCTCCAGCTGACGCTGGCCGAGCGGCACGCTCTGCAGCAGATCGGCCAGGCGGCCCCGGCCTTCGCTGGCGGCGATTCGGTTGAGCAGCTGCTGTACCGGGTTGCGGCGTGCCTGGGTTTCCTCGAGACGGCGGAGCAGTTCGCGTTCGATCAATGCCTGCTGCGCGCCGCGTTCCAGCTCGGCCAGCTGATCGACCAGGTGCGCGAGTCCGAGCCTGGGCCAGTCGGCGTCGTGGAATCCCGTCAGCTCGTCGAGGCCGATCCCGAACATGGCGGCGCCCATGCCGGGCCGAAAACGCACGCCCATCATCCTGACCCGGCCGACCAGCTGCAGGCGCGTGCTGGCCAGCTGCGGCCCGGCGATCAGGGCCCGTCGGCCACGCTGGGTGCCATCGAAGTTCAGCGGATCGGCGAAGTTGAAGATCACGCCGCTGCCGCCGTCCGGGTGCAGCAGCTGCTCGTCGTAGGCCTGCGAGCCGTCGCCATCCATCCACCAGAAACGCTGCACGTACGCGGCCAGAGCCGGGATCGGCGGATGGGTGACGAAACCCTGCAGACAGGGCAGGCGGGCGTGGAGGGACTCGGTCATGACGGGCCGCTTGCAAGATGTCGAAAATCTACAATAGCGCAGCATGGCGGCTGCGTAGCCTTGGTTGCACATTCAAACCGAGGAGTGACCCCCATGCGCATGAACTACCAGGCCGCCGCCCCCGATGTGATGACCGCAATGATCGGGCTGGAAACCTACCTGGCGCGGCAGAGTCGCCGCGAGGACGGCGTCGACAAGCCGCTGATGGAGCTGGTCAAGATCCGCGTCTCGCAGATCAACGGGTGCGCCTACTGCCTCGACATGCACACCAAGGACGCCCGTGCCCTGGGTGAAACCGAGCAGCGCATCTATGCCCTGAGTGCCTGGCGCGAAACGCCGTTCTTCAGCGATCGCGAGCGTGCCGCGCTGGCCTGGGCCGAGGCCAACACCCTGCTGCCGCAGGGCGTGTCGCAGCAGCTGTTCGAGGAGGTGCGCGAGTACTTTTCCGAAGCCCAGCTCGCCAACCTGACCCTGGCCATCGCCACCATCAACGCCTGGAACCGCTTCGGCGTGTCTTTCGCGCCGGTGCCGGGCAGCTATCAGCCCGGCTGAGCCAAGCGTAACCGCCTGGCCTGTTGGCCGGGTGGTTCCGCTTCAGCGTTGCAGTTCCTGATTGCCCATGGCGCAGAAGCTCTGCGCCTGCCGCGCCGCCGGCAGCGCGCGCAGCCGGGACATGCATTGCGCCTGGCTGGGCGTGCGCACCACACGGAGCTGGGCGTCGTCGTTCACCTGGATCAGGTACGGCTTGTTGTAGCGTGGGCCGTCGTGCCAGCTGCTGAAGCGCTGCTCACTGTAGGCGCAGTGATAGCGCATGTGCCCGGAGAAGCCCTTGATCCGGTCGCGGCGGAAGATGTGATGGTATTGCTGCCAGTCACGCTTGCTCTGGCCGTCGCGCACCGCGTCGAGGCAGCCCTGCAACTCAGTGATATCCGGTTCGTAGAGAAAGATGCTCTGTGCCAGGCTGGAGCCATCCAGTTGCATCGTCGCCACCAGGTAGACCTGCCGCTCGGCCGCCTGAGCCGGAAGCGCCAGCGACAATCCCAGCGCCAACATCCCTGTTCTGATCACTCGCAGTACTCCTGAGGTCCGCTTATTCGAGCGCCGCACCCTAGCCGAGGTCAAACGGCGGAACAAGCCGATGGGCGAAAGTCACCCCGGGCGCGACCTGAACTCCGGCGGTAGCAGCAGTCAAATCGATGTATTCGGCAGATCATCGCGCGGGGAAATGAAATGTTGCATGCGCCTTCGTACTGGTCGGGCGGCTTTGCGGTAAATTGGCCTGCCTTTGGCAACGTAACCACCCTTACATGACCCTCCTGATAGCGTTCGCTGTCTTATCCATCCTCGTTTCATTCATCTGTTCGATCCTCGAAGCTGCACTGCTTTCGCTGACACCCAGCTTCATCGCGCACCAGAAGACGACCCGCCCGAAGCTGTACGAGCGCCTGAAAGAACTGAAAGACAAGGTCGACCAGCCGCTTGCGGCGATCCTCACGCTGAACACCGTCGCCCACACTGTCGGCGCCACCGGTGTCGGCGCCCAGGTCACCGTGGTCTTCGGCAACGGCTACGTCGGTATCGCCTCGGCGGTGATGACGGTGCTGATCCTGGTGCTCTCGGAAATCCTGCCCAAGACTATCGGTGCCCGTTACTGGCGTACGCTCGCGCCGTACCTGCCGCCGTTGCTGAACGGCATGATCTGGATTCTGAAGCCCTTCATCTACTTGTCCGACATGATCATGCGGCTGGTCGGCGGCAAGGAGCCGGAGCACGACATCCGTCAGGAGATCAAGGCGTTGACGGTGCTTGGCCGCGAGAACAAGAGCCTCGACGAGGACGAGCAGCGCGTTATCAGGAACATCCTCGACCTGCACGAGATCAAGGTCCGTGACGTGATGACACCACGCACGGTATGCGACTACACGTCGCCGGAGACCAGCATCGGTGCATTCAAGGCGCAGGTCGCCGACAGCCAGTTCTCGCGCTACCCGGTGATTGGCGACAACGAGAGCCCGCTGGGTGTGGTGTTCCGCTATGACGCCCTGGCCGCGAGCGATGACGAAGCGCCGGTGTCGACGATCATGAAATCGATGAAAGTCGCACCGGAAATGACCAGCGTGGAAAATCTCATGACCCAGCTGCTGCACGAGCGCCAGCACATGTGCCTGGTCTACGACGAGTTCGGCAGCTGGCGCGGCCTGGTGACGCTGGAAGACATCATGGAAACCATCATCGGCCAGCCGATCATGGATGAAACGGACGACATCCCGAACATGCGCCGCTTCGCCAAGCGCCGCTGGGATCATCGCATCAAGCGCGCCCGCGAGAGCTGAGCGGCAATGCGGGGCGGGCCTGCCGCTCCGCAGGTGTCCTCTCGGTGACCGCAGGGCCTGATTGTTCCGAGGCGCACGAAGCGCATCGCATCAATCGTCGGAAGGGGCGGCCTCGTACAGTTCCAGCGGCAAGCCGTCCGGGTCCGCGAAGAAGGTGAACCGGCGCCCGGTGTATTCGTCTGTTCGAATCGGCTCCACCGCAACGCCCTGACGCTCCAGCCACGTCTTGCACTGCGCGACCTCATCCACCGCAAAGGCCAGATGCCGCAATCCTTGCGCTTCCGGTCGTGAAGGGCGCGGCGGGGCGTCGGGAAAGGAAAACAGCTCGAGTTGCCCGCCATCCGGCAAGGCCAGGTCGAGCTTGTAGGAGCGGCGGGCCTCGCGGTAGTGCTCGGCGACCACCGCAAGGCCCAGCGTCTCGGTATAGAAGCGCTTCGAGACGGCATAGTCGGAGCAGATGATCGCGGCGTGGTGGATGGACAGCAGCATGGGCATTCCAGTGAGCAGAATACGGGTGGACAGCTGGCGTCCGGCTCCGTTTGCTACGCATCAGTGCGGCATCAGTGCGAAGACGCCCCAGCCGAGGTACTCGCGCGTATAAGTGGCGTAGCGCTCCGGCTCCGAGCTGAGCTGGGCGCGGACTTCCTGCGCCAGCTCATCGTCAGGGTTGGCCTCCAGCCAGCGGCGCATGGTGAGCCATTTCGCCGCCTCGTATCGGTCCCAGCCATCCTGGTCCGCCAGGACCATTTCGACCACGTCATAGCCCAGCTGGCGAAAAGACGCGAGAAGTTCGGGGAGCACGAGAAAGTCTGCGACCGCATTGGCCAGGCAGCCCCGGGCGACCTCCTCGGTCGGCGGCAACTGGCGCCAGTAGGGCTCGCCGATCAGGATGATCCCGCCGCTGCGCAGGCTGCGCGCCAGCAGCTCGAGCGTGCCGGCGACACCGCCAGCGATCCAGCTTGCGCCGATACAGGCGGCTACGCTGACCTTCTCGTCCGAGACATGGCCGGCCGCATCGCCATGGATGAACGCGACTCGGTCGGCAACACCCAGCTCCACTGCGCGGAGTGTCGCCTGCTCACTGAACAGCTGGCTCATATCGATGCCTATGCCGACGATGCCGTGATCGCGCGCCCAGGTGCAGAGCATTTCTCCCGAACCGCTGCCTAGATCGAGCACGCGATCCCCCGGCTCTAGCCGCAGGGCCGCACCGAGCGTGGCGAGCTTGTCTGGCGTGATCGGGTTATGGATGCGGTGGGCGCTCTCGGTGATGTTGAAGATCCGTGGGATATCCATGAGTGCAGCCTCCTCGGCGGCAGGGACGACGGCTTACCCATCCAGTGTATCCGTAGCGCTCAGCGGCGCACCCAGCCGAGCACTTACGGGTCCGCTCGCCCGGTGGGGACGGCACTCGATGTAGGCGGATACCGCTCGGCATCCGGGCATTCTGCGTGACTGGCCGGCATCTGAACTTGAAGCAGCTCAGCGGATTCTTCGCCTGGCCTTCGCCATTCCATCATTTCGGGACTCGCGGGCAGGGTGCGTGTCGAGTAAAAACGAACGACACGAAACGACCGAAGGCCTGATCCATGCACCACCACGTCCGCCATATCAGCATCTTCATCGCCCGTGATCCGGGACAGGTGTACGCGTTCGCCGCCGACCCGCGCAATCTTCCGCAGTGGGCGGCGGGGCTGGCGCGTTCCGAGGTCACGCAGCAGGGCGATGCATGGGTGGCTGACGCGCCTTTTGGAAAAGTGAGGATTCGCTTCGCGCCGCCGAATGCGTTCGGGGTGATGGACCACGAGGTCGAACTGGAGTCGGGTTCGATAGTTCGCAACCCCATGCGGGTCATGCCGTGTAGCGGCGGGTGTGAATTCGTTTTCACGCTGTTCCGCCAACCGGACATGAGCGATGAGCAATTTGCGATGGACGCTCAGGCGGTGGCGGCGGACCTTCAGCGGCTCAAGAATCTGCTCGAGCAAGCGCGATAAGTTAATTCGGATTTCTCGAATGGACGCCCAGCGCCGTGACCGTCAGCAGAATCAGCGCCATGCCGAGGATCTGCATGGCGGCCAGGTTTTCATCCAGCACCGCGACGCCGAAGAGCGAGGCGGTCACCGGTTCGACCATGGCCAGGATGGACGCTGCCGCGGGCGCGGTATGCTTGAGCCCGACGATGTACAAGACGAACGACAGCCCGCCACCGAGTACGCCTAATGTGACGAACAGCGGCCAGCTCGAGGTGCCCAGCACGGCCAGTGTCTGCTCCGCATCGCTCAGCCCGAGCAATATCGCCACCAGCACCACGAAGGCGATCACCAGAATCGCCTGAGGGCTGCCATGGGGGGCCGCATACTTGAAGGCGAAGATGAAAACGGCGTACGACACGCCGGAAAGCAGTCCTGCACCCACCGCCAGCAGTGTGATGTCACCCGCTCCAACATCGTAGATGCCGGTCAGCAGAATGACGCCAAGCGTCACCAGCGCGATAGCCGCCCACTTGAATGCGCTGGGCCGCTCCAGCCGAAACGCGAACGAGACGAGATAGACGAACACCGGGGCGGAGTACATGAGTGTTGCCGCCACGGCCACGCTGCCCTCGGCGATGCTGAGAAAATAGAACGAGAAATTGCCTGCCACGGCCGCCCCGGCGACTGCCGACCAGAGCCACAGTCGCCCGTTCACCAGACCGCTACCAGCCGGGCGCAAGGCAAGCCAGAGAAGCACGATTAGCAGCCCGATCGCGCCGCGGGAGAGCGAGACCACGATCGGGCTCCAGCCCTCGGCGGTCAGGACACCGCCGATTCCGCCCGACAGCCCCCAGCACAATGCCGCGAGTACGACGAATAGCCCCCCGAGGCTTTGCGTCTTGCCTGATGGGTGTTTCACGTTGGGTCGCGGCGGCTGCTGCGCGATGTGCCCGGCCCGTTATGCCTGTGACGTCGCTGGCCTTTCTTCATGAAGTCACCGCCGACCGCCTGTTCCGCGCCTCAAGGGGCTGTCGAGCGAGGAACGGCCCACAACCCTCCCAGCAGCTGTATTCAAGCTGTCGGGAGGGTTGGGCGCTGCTGGTCATTGGCTGCGTGTCACGCGCCAGACGATGTTGGCCAGGTCGTCCGCGACGATGAGCGCACCGCTGGGGTCGACGGTCACACCGACCGGGCGGCCGCGGGTCTTGCCGTCCTCGCGGAAGCCGGTCACGAAGTCGATGGGTTCGCCGGCGGGGCGGCCGTCGCGGAACGGCACGAAGACCACCCTGTAGCCGGACGGGTCTTCACGGTTCCAGCTGCCGTGCTCGCCGACGAACGCGCCTTCGGCGAATTGCTCACCCATGACTTCCGAGGAGAAATCCAGACCCAGCGCGGCGACGTGGGCGCCCAGTGCGTAGTCCGGCGTGATCGCCTGCTTGACCTTGTCCGGGTCCTGCGGGCGCACGCGGTCGTCGACGTTTTGCCCCCAGTAGCTGTAGGGCCAGCCGTAGAAGCCGCCTTCCTGTACCGAAGTCAGGTAGTCCGGGACCAGATTTTCGCCCAGCTCGTCGCGCTCGTTCACCACCGACCACAACTGGTCCGTGCCGGGCAATATGGCAAGGGCCGTAGGGTTGCGCAGGCCGGTTGCGTATGGCTTGTAGGCGCCGGTCTCGGTGTTGATTTGCCAGACCATGGCGCGGTCGACCTCGGCTTCCATCCCGCGCTCGGTGATGTTGCTGTTCGAGCCGATGCCGACGTAGAGATACTGGCCATCGGGGCTGATGGTCATCGCCTTGGTCCAGTGGTGGTTGATCTCCGAGGGCAGGTCGATGATCTTCGTCGGTGGGCCGCTGGCTTCGGTCTGGCCGTCCTGGTAGTCGAAGCGCACCAGTGCGTCCTGGTTGGCGACGTACAGCGTGCCGTCGTGGAACGCCAGTCCGTAGGGCGCGTTGAGGTCCTCGGCGAACACCTTTTGCAGTTCGTAGGTACCGTCGCGGTCGGCGTCGCGCAGGAGCGTCAGGCGATTGCCGCTTTTCACCGAGGTGACGCCTTTGGCCTTGATATAGCCGGCAATCACGTCCTTGGGCTTGAGCTTGGGCGCATTTCCGCCTCGGCCTTCCGCCACGAGGATGTCACCGTTGGGTAGCACCAGCGTCTGCCGTGGAATCTGCAGGTCAGTGGCAATGGCGCTGACGCTGTAGCCGTCCGGTACCGTCGGCATCGCATCGCCCCAGGGAGCCGGGTCGGCGATCGTCATGCTCGGCAGCAGCCCGCGCTCGGGCTCCGGCAGTTTGGGGTTGGCGCCGTAGCGGTTGGCAGCGTCCTGGTCGTTGCCACCGCAGGCGCTCAGCAACACGGAGATGGTCAGTACGGAGAGGGCATGGGTGTGCTTCATGCTTCACCTCCGTCGCGCAGATTGGAAAGGCCAACCCATGCGGCGGCGCAGGCCAGCAGGGTGACGATCACCGATAGCACCAGGCCGGTCGGCATGACCGCCCAGGCATCCTTGGCGTGCTGCAGTGCGTTGATGAAACCAAGCACCCAGGCCACGGCGAGCAACAACAGATAGATCAAAGGTCGGCCTGTTCTATGCCTGGCCTTGACCAGATTGGCGATGGCGAACAGCACCGACAGCCCGCAGAACACCAGCGCGCCGGCGATCAGCCACGAGGCGAAGTTGGCCCACTGGATCTCATAGCTGCGGAAGTAGGCGATGTCGCTCAGCAGCGCGCCAAGAAACAGGGGGACGGTCCCGGCCAGCAGCGTCGCATGCAGTGGGCCGGGCACATGGCGGGAAACGCTGTGGGTGGTTTCGGTGGTGCGGTGGGTAATAACGGTCACGAGGCTCTCCTCATCGCTTCGGATCGGACCCGCCCAGCACGATGGTCTGGCTGCCCGGGTCGCTCTGACGGTGCTTAAGAGGGGATCGCATCACTGGCCTGTTAGTTCACCACCAATGGCCGAGCGGGCAACCCGGCGTTCTGGCAGGACGGCGCGAGCAACCGCGCCAAGTGCTATGGGATGCGCGCGCTATGTGCCGTTGGAGGCGGGCGGTGGCCCGTCAAACACGATTCGCAAAACCTGCGCCGGGCATCGCTGGGCTGGTTGGCGTCACTGTGTCGGGGCGAGTTCGCTCGAGCGGCAGGTGATTTCCGCATAGGGCTCATCCGGTGAGTACTCGCCTGGAACCCGCTCGGTGCGCTGGGTATTTGGCGCGACAGTGAAAACTGGCGACGCCGAGGTATCGGAGCGCGCCTCATTCGGTACATGGAACTCGCAGGTAATCTGCCCGCCGGTACGGTTCATCACCTTCACTGCCCGCACTCCAAGCAGTTCACCTTCGACCCCTTCGGATTTGGCCGGCACGCCCATCGGGCTGATCTCCACATCGAGACCGTTGAGGTGGCTGACCACTTCCGGCGGCCGCGTTTGGGCGAAGACCAGCGGGGCGAGGAGTGCCAGGCCGCCGGCGAGGAATGAATGCTTGCTCATGGGAACCTCCACTGACTGGAGCCCTTTAGAAGGGCGTGCCACGGGTCGGTTCGATCGCTGCGTCAGGCAATGGTTGCAAATGATTAAAGGCGTCAAAAAATTGGTTGGCACGATTTATGATGGCTCAAAGCCATGATCTGTATTGCCGCGCCGGTTGTGCCGTGTTGAACTCCAGCCGTGCCAAGGTTGCGTGCGGTCCTTGCGAGGGTGGCTCAAGTGACAAGGTTTCTGTGCATCGCGTTGTTCGCCCTGTCAGGCACGGTGTCGGCTTCGGTCGATGTGACGCTCGACCTGAGCTCTGTCGAGCGCGACTGGCTGGCCGACAACCGCTCGGTCAGCATCTGTGTCGATCCGGACTGGCTGCCGTTCGAGACGCTCGACGCCCGTGGTGAGCACGAAGGTATCGCCGCCGACCTGCTGCGTCTCGTGGCGCAACGGGCGGGGCTGCAACTTGATATCGTGGCGACCAGCGACTGGGGCCAATCGGTGGCGTTTTCCCAGGCCGGCCGCTGTCAGCTGCTCAGCTTTCTCAACCAGACGCCTGCGCGTGATGCCTGGCTGATCTTCACCCAGCCATTGTTCACCGACGCCAATGTGGTGATCGCACGGGAAGACCATCCCTATGTGGCTGACCTGTCTGCCCTTGAAGATGTGACGGTCGCTTTGCCGGTGGGCACGTTTGTCGAGGAAAGCGTTCGGCGGGATTTCCCCCAGCTGCGCGTCATTGTCACCGACACGGACGCCGAGGCGCTGGCGCTGGTGAACGAGCGCAAAGCCGATCTGACCATACGGTCGCTGACCGTGGCTGCCTATACCATGCGCCGCGAGGGCTGGTTCAATCTGAAAATCGCCGGACAGCTGGCGAGTCTTGATAACCAGTTTCGCATCGGTGTGCTGAAGAGCGAACCTGTGCTGCGCGGCATTCTGGACAAGGCGATTGCGACCATTACGCCGTGGGAGCTGAACCAGATCGCCAACCGGCATGCGCCGATTCGCATCGAGTCGGGTACCGACTACCGGCTGGTCGTGCAGATCGTGGTGGTTTTCTCGGTGATGCTGCTGACCAGCCTGTACTGGATCGGGCGGCTACGGAGGCTGAACGAGCAGTTGCAGATCAAATCGCAGACCGATGCTCTCACCGGCTTGGCCAACCGCGCCGAACTCGACCGGCGCTTCGCCAGGGCGTTGGAGCAGGCGCGGCGTTACAGCCGGCCGCTGTCGATCGTCATGCTGGATATCGATCACTTCAAGAGCATCAACGACGAGTTCGGTCATCAGACTGGGGACCGCGTTCTCAAGGAATTCGCCGACCTGCTGGTATCTGGTCTGCGCGGCAGTGACGCCGTGGGCCGCTGGGGTGGCGAGGAGTTCCTGCTGCTGTGTCCGGAAACCAATGGTCAGCAGGCGCTGGCGTTCGCCGAGCGCCTCTGTGAACAGTCGCGGGCATCCATGTTCAGCACCGGTCGCGGGCAGACCCTCAGCGCCGGGGTTGCCGAGCTAGGGCCGGTGGACACTGCCGATAGCCTGCTACGGCGTGCGGACGCTGCGCTCTACCGCGCCAAGCACGACGGTCGTGACCGCGTCTGCTGGCTGGCGTCGGACGAGTAGCCGGGCCGCTTCGCCGTTCAGTGCTTGCCGGCCTTGCGCAAGCGGACGTAGAGATCCTTGCCGCCGGTGGCGCTGCTGCCGCGTGACTCCAGGTCGAAGCGTTTGGGCTGGCCGGCGATCAGGTCACTGAGCTTCCGGCAGCCGTACAGGCGCGGATCGAAGGCCGGGCGCAGCTTGCTGATGTTCTGCCCAAGTGTGCCGAGCTGGATCCAGTCGTCTTCCTCGGTGAGGTCGTCGAGAATCTTGGCGATGAAGTCCACCGGCACCGCCTGGCATTTGATGGTGTCGCCCTTGTCGCCTGTCTTCGGCGGCTTGCTGCTTTCTTCGACCTGTGCGGCGGCCGCGGCGAGCTTTTCCGGCGACGGCTCGACAGCGATCTTGGCGGCGTCGGCGCGCAGGATTTCGGTGTAGATGAACTTGTCGCAGGCGGAGACGAAGGGCGAGGGCGTCTTCTGTTCGCCGAAGCCGTACACCGTCAGGCCTTCCTCGCGGATGCGCGCGGCCAGACGGGTGAAGTCGCTGTCGCTGGAGACCAGGCAGAAGCCGTCGAAGCGGCGGGTGTAGAGCAGGTCCATGGCGTCGATGATCAGCGAACTGTCGGTGGCGTTCTTGCCGGAGGTGTAGGCGAACTGCTGGATCGGCTGGATCGAGTGGTCGAGCAGCACCTTTTTCCAGCTGCCGAGGTTGGGCTTGGTCCAGTCGCCATAGATGCGCTTGACGCTGGCGACGCCGTACTTGGCGATTTCCTCGAACAGGCCTTCGACAATGGCCGCCGGCGCGTTGTCGGCGTCGATCAAGACCGCGAGGTGTTTCTGCTTGTTCGCACTGCTGGGCTTGCTGGCCATGGTTCATCCCTGGGCTGTCGATCGTCCGACCATAACGCCGACCGCCATGCCCTGGCCATAGCGAGGTGCAGCCAACACTTACCCGGCTCGGTTAGCATGCGCGGCTTTGATCCCATGGATTTGAAGCATGGAACAGCGAGGCACGCTGAAAAGCTGGAACGACCAGAAGGGCTTTGGCTTCATTCGCCCGGAGCAGGGCGGCGAGGATGTCTTCGCGCACATCTCGGCCGTGCATGGCGAGCGTCGGCCGCTGGTGGGCGACAGGGTGCTCTACGTGGAGGGGCGCGATGGTCAGGGCCGCTTGCGAGCCGAGCATCTGCGGCTGGATGCACCGCTGACGCTGGATCAGCCGACGATTCGCCAGCGGCCGGGCAGTCAGCGGCAGAAGACGGAGCGATCGAACCGCCCGCGCGCGACGGCGCGTGCCGTCGGCAAGCCAGCGCGGCAGCTGGTCGCCGGGAACATTCAGCGGCTTCCGCTCAAGCTGGTGCTGTTCGCGCTGCTCTGCCTGCTGCCGCTGGCGGGCAGCCTCCTGCGCCTCGGGGCGGTGTCGCCGTTGGCAATCTACGCCCTCGTCAGCCTGCTGACCTTCTTCCTCTACTGGCGCGACAAGCACAGCGCGCTGAAGGATCGCTGGCGCACGCCGAAAACCACGCTGCATTTCTTCGAGCTGGCCGGCGGCTGGCCGGGTGCGCTCGTCGCGCAGCAGGTGTTTCGCCACAAGACCCGCAAGCTGAGCTATCAGCTGACCTTCTGGCTGATCGTCCTGCTGCACCAGGCGTTCTGGATCGATCTGCTGTTCATCGGCAGCGGCTTTACCCGCGAGCGGCTGGACTGGTTGTTGCGCTTGATCTGAAACGCGAAAGCCCGGCGAATGCCGGGCTTTCGGACGAGCATCGCGGCTCAGACTTTTCTGACGAACTCGGACTTCAGCTTCATCGCGCCGATGCCATCAATCTTGCAGTCGATGTCGTGGTCGCCATCGACCAGGCGGATGTTCTTCACCTTGGTGCCGACCTTGACCACCAGCGACGAGCCCTTGACCTTGAGGTCCTTGATCACCGTGACGGTGTCGCCGTCCTGCAGGGTGTTGCCCACCGAGTCCTTGATCACCTTGTCGCCTTCGCCCGCGGCCGCTGCGCTTTCAGTGGCGGACCACTCATGGCCGCACTCTGGGCAGACCAGCATCTGGCCGTCTTCGTAGGCGTATTCGGAATTACAGTTGGGGCAGGGAGGCAGCGTGCTCACGGCGGGTCCTTCAGTGGAGGTGCGGAAAGCCGTGCATTGTATAAGGTTTTGTTACAAATCGGGGGCTGCCGGACTCCGGCGCCGCCGAAGTCCCGCTGTGCCGTCGAGGGCGACGTCTAATTCACCGCAGCGAGGCGCTCGCTGCCTGCGCGCAGTTCGCTGTAGCGGTGTTCCAGCTCACGGCGGATCTCGCGGCGCTGGTAGGCCTGGGCGAAGCGGCGCTGCTGTTCCGCTGTCTTCGGATTCAGCGGCGGCACCGGCACCGGCTTGCCGTCCTCGCCGAGAGCGACCATGGTGAAGAAGCAGCTGTTGGTGTGACGCACGGTCTTCGAGCGGATGTCTTCGGTTACGACCTTGATGCCGATCTCCATCGAGGTGGTGCCGGTGTAGTTGACCGAGGCGAGGAAGGTGACCAGCTCGCCGACATGCACCGGCTGGCGGAACACCACCTGGTCCACCGAGAGGGTGACGACGTACTGCCCGGCATAGCGGCTGGCGCAGGCATAGGCGACTTCGTCGAGATACTTGAGCAGCGTGCCGCCATGTACGTTGCCGGAGAAATTGGCTTTGTCCGGCGTCATCAGCACGGTCATGGTCAGCTCTGCATGTCCATCTAGCATGGGGGTTACGGCTCCTCGGTGGTGAAGGGTTGCTACTTTAGTCGAATGCCTCCTTCCTGTCTGGTCTATCTGGCAAAACGCTTCATCGTTTTTTTCTATCGTCAATGCGGCAAAGGCGCGCACTGCTCGCATTTGGCCGATAAACCACTCATTACGGCGTCCATGTCCTATCGGACCATGGCGCTCTGGTGCGCTGTGACGTGCATCACGAAAGTTCGCGGCCTCGGTCGTCACGACCGCTTTCGTTGACCTGTGCCGGGGTCGGCGGGTGGTGGGCTGCCTATAGTCAAGCGCCCGCAAATACCCATCGGCTCAGTACGGATACCCCCATGCGTAAGCTCGTTCTCGCTCTGCTTGCCTGCTTCGTTCCGCTCTCCCATGCCAGCGAGGAGGCCATCGAGCGCTTCAACCAAATCATGGCCGACGAGCAGCGGCGCGACCAGGCCAGCCTGGCCGGCCAGGAGCGCGCGGTGTTCTGCGCCTACTGCCACGGTGAGACCGGCAACAGCAAGCGCAAGCACATCCCCAATCTGGCTGGGCAGAATCCGCAGTACCTGTTTTATGCCTTCGAGAAGTTCGCCAGCGGCGAGCGGACCGACTTCGTCATGTCCAAGCTGGCGCAAAACCTGAGCATGGAGGAGCGGGTGAACATCGCAGTGTTCTTCAGCCAGCAGAAGGTCAATCCGCCCGAGGGCCCGGTGAATGCTGCGTTGCGCGGAAGCGGTGAGAAGATCTTCCAGACCACCTGCACCGGTTGCCACGGGGCTCATGCCGAAGGCATGGAGACCATGCCGCGCCTGGCCGGGCAGCCCGACGAATACATCCGCAAGGCGCTGACGCGTTTCCGGGAGAACGACCCGAGCCGCGCCGGCTCGGTAATGATCGGCGTCGCCGCGCAGCTTTCCGCAGCGGACGTGGAGGCGCTGGCGGCCTATCTGTCGCAGCTGAAGCTGACGCCGGCCGAGGAAATGGCCAACATCAACCGTCTGCGCAAGACCACCGCCGCCGCTCAGTAACGCTGGATCTGCGCCGGCGTGCGGCGCATCAGCACCTCACCGTTGCGTACCGAGAGCAGGGCATGGCCCTGGGTGCGCAGCATCTCGTAATCGTCCGGCGCCGACAGCACCAGCAGGCTGGCCGGTCGCCCCACCTCCAGCCCGTAGCGCTCGCCCAGGTTCAGGGTGCGTGCGCTGTTGTCGGTGATCAGATCCAGGCCGCGCTGCAGGTCCTCGTAGCCGAGCATGTGGCAGATATGTAGCCCCGCTTCGAGGATGCGCAGGATGTTGCCGTTGCCCAGCGGGTACCAGGGGTCGACGATGGAATCCTGGCCGAAGCAGACGTTCATCCCGGCGCGGTCGATCTCGGCCACGCGGGTCAGGCCGCGGCGCTTGGGGTAGGTGTCGAAGCGGCCCTGCAGGTGGATGCTCTCGGTCGGGCAGGAGACGAAGTTGATCTGCGACAGCTTCAGCAGGCGGAACAGCTTGGAGCAGTAGGCGTTGTCGTAGGAGCCCATCGCCGTGGTGTGGCTGGCGGTGACCCGCTCGCCCATCTCGCGTACCCGTGCCTCTTCGGCGAGCACTTCGAGAAAGCGCGACTGCGGGTCGTCGGTTTCGTCGCAGTGCACGTCCACCAGACAGCCACTGCGCTCGGCCAGGTCCATGAGGAACTTGATCGAGCTGACGCCCTGGTCGCGGGTGTTCTCGAAGTGCGGAATGCCGCCGACCACATCGGCGCCCATGGCGATCGCCTCGGTCATCAGCTCGCGACCGCCCTTGAACGACTCGATGCCCTCCTGCGGAAAGGCGACGATCTGCAGGTCGATCAGGTGACGGGTTTCCTCGCGCACGTCGAGCATGGATTTAAGCGCCGACAGCGTCGGGTCGGTAACGTCGACATGGGTGCGCACATGCTGGATGCCATGATCGACCAGCATGTCGATGGTCTTCTTCGCCCGTGCCTTGGTGTCTTCGTGGGTCACCAGCGCCTTGCGCTCGCCCCAGCGTTCGATGCCTTCGAACAGCGTGCCGCTCATGTTCCAGGCCGGCTCGCCGGCGGTCAGGGTGGCGTCCAGATGAATGTGCGGTTCGATGAAGGGTGGCACCACCAGGTTACTGGCGGCGTCGATATCGCCGTCGTTGGCTTCGGCTGGCGCCTGCTGCGCGCTGATGGCGGCGATGCGCGCGCCGTCCAGTTCGATGCGGTACAGGCCGCTGCGGCCGCGCAGGCGGGCGTTGAGGATGTTCATGGTGGCTCCTTGATCAACGGGCGTCGGTTTGCGTCAGCACCGTGCGCGACAGGGCCAGGCGCTGACCCTCGTACAGCACAATATAGGCTGCGGCGGCCACCAGTATGCCGACGATGGGCGCCACCCAGGGCGAGAAGTAGGCGCAGGCAGCGCCCAGCACATAGGCCGCCAGGCCCAGGCTGTTGTATTTGGGTAGATGCGCTTCGGCCAGCTTCGGGTACTGCCCGCGATGGCGGTAGAAATAGTCGGCCATGATCACGCCGCCGATGGGCGGGATGATCGAGCCGAGCAGGATCAGAAAGGGGATCAGCAACTCGTACATACCGCCGAGCGCCAGCAGCGTGCCGACGAAGGCGCCGCCCAGGGTCACCAGGCGGCGGCGCTCGGTGCGCAGCAGGTTGCAGCCGGCCGCGGCGAAGTTGTAGATGGTGTTGTCCTGGGTGGTCCAGAGGTTGAGAAAGAGCATCACCACCGCGGCCATCGACAGGCCCTGCAGCACCAGCACTTCGACGATGTCCGGCTGCTGGTAGACGATGGCCCCGTAGGCGCCGGCGACGATCATCAGGCCGTTGCCGATGAAGAAGCCGATCAGACTGGCCCATACGGCGACTTTGCTGCTACGGGCGAAGCGCGTCCAGTTGGTGGCCTGGGTCGCGCCGCTGACGAAGGTACCGAAGATCATGGTGATGGCCATGCCGAGGGTCAGGCTGTCGCCTGGTTGCACCGCGAGCAGGCCGTCCAGCCCGCCAATGTCGCGGGTCGCGGTCCACAGCGATGCGATCAACAGGATCAGCATCGCCGGCACCGCGATGCGCGAGAGCAGGTCGAGGCCCTTGTAGCCGACGAAGGCGGTCAGGCAGAAGCCGAAGCCGAACAGCACCATCAGCGGCAGCGTCCAGCTTTCCGGCAACGCCAGCAGGCGTACCAGGACGATGGCGATGGTCGCCGTGCCCCAGGCGTACCAGCCGATCTGGGTGAAGCCGAGCAGGAAGTCGGACAGCCGGCTACCGACCTCGCCGAAGCAGAAGCGCCCCATCAGCACCGAGTTCAACCCGCTGCGGCAGGCGATCAGCCCGAGCGCGGCGGCATAGAGGCCGAGCAGCAGGTTGCCGATCACCGCGGCCCAGAGCATGGTCTTGAAGTCGAAGGCCAGGCCGATCTTACCCCCGGCGAACATGGTGGCGGTGAAGAAGGTGAAGCCGAACAGCAGAATTGAGGTGGACCCCAGTCCCTTGCGCGCGCCGGCGGGCACTTCGCTCAGGGGGTAGTCGGTATCGACGGGCTGTTTCATGGTGGTTGCTCCGCAAGCGCCGGTTGAATGCGCTGGGAGTGCAGATGCCATGCCATAGCTGACCGATCGGCCAAGCGGGGCTGTTGCGTCGGATGGCGGCGGCGGATGTCTCATCGCGGTGCAGCGGGCTGTCGCCTTGCACCGCGATGGCGCTGGCGCGAAGTTCCTCCAGGCGGAGCGACATTTTCTCTATCGCGCTGTTCGGCTTATTCAATTGGGGCATCTTCGGCCCCCCTCTTAGGCTTTCCGACGCGCCATAAGCGCATCAGAAAATCGAAGAGGAATCACCCATGTCCCGTATGACCTTTGGCTCCACGCCAGCGCGCCTTGCGCTGGGCGTCCTTTCCGCGAGCCTCCTTGCGCTGCCTGCCCACGCTGCCCCGCTGACCCGCGACAATGGCGCGCCGGTCGGCAACAACCAGAATTCCCAGACCGCCGGACCCAACGGCCCGACCCTGCTGCAGGACGTGCAGCTGCTGCAGAAGCTCCAGCGTTTCGGTCGCGAGCGCGTCCCCGAGCGCGTCGTGCACGCCCGTGGTACCGGTGCCCATGGCGAGTTCACCGCCACCGAAGACATCTCCGACCTGACCATCGCCAAGGTCTTCGAGAAGGGCAGCACCACGCCGGTGTTCGTGCGCTTCTCCACCGTGGTGCACGGCCTGCACTCGCCGGAAACCCTGCGCGACCCGCGCGGCTTCGCCACCAAGTTCTACACCGCCGATGGCAACTGGGACCTGGTCGGCAACAACTTCCCGACCTTCTTCATCCGCGATGCGGTCAAGTTCCCGGACATGGTCCACTCCTTCAAGCCGGACCCGCGCACCAACCTGGATGACGACAGCCGCCGCTTCGACTTCCTCTCGCACCACCCGGAAGCCACCCGCACCCTGACCCTGCTGTACTCCAACCAGGGCACTCCGGCCAGCTACCGGATGATGGATGGCAACGGCGTGCATGCCTACAAGTTCGTCAACGATCAGGGTGAAACCCACTATGTGAAGTTCCGCTGGAAGAGCCTGCAGGGCCTGAAGAACCTCGACCCGAAAGAGAACGAGGCGATGCAGGGCAAGGACTACAGCCACCTGTCCCGTGACCTGATCACTGCCATCGACAACGGCGACTATCCCAAGTGGGACCTGATGATCCAGGTGCTCAAGCCGGAGGATTTGGCCAGGTTCGACTTCGATCCGCTGGACGCCACCAAGATCTGGCCTGACGTGCCCGAGCGCAAGATCGGCCAGATGGTGCTGAACAAGAACCCGGACAACATCTTCCAGGAAACCGAGCAGGTCGCCATGGCGCCGGCCAACCTGGTGCCGGGCATCGAGCCGTCCGAGGACCGCCTGCTGCAGGGCCGTCTGTTCTCCTACGCCGACACCCAGATGTATCGCGTCGGTGCCAATGGCATGAGCCTGCCGATCAACCGCCCGAAGGTGCCGGTCAACAACGGCAACCAGGACGGCCAGCTGAACGCCGGCCACACCACCAGCAGCGTCAACTACCAGCCGAGCCGCCGCGAGAACCGTGAGGAAACGCCACGCGCCGTGCTCAGCAAACTGGAGTTGAGCGGCACCACCCAGCAGGCGCCGATCCAGCGTCAGCAGAACTTCAAGCAGGCCGGCGATCTGTATCGCTCGTTCAGCAAGAAGGAGCAGACCGACCTGATCAACACCCTGGGCGGCGAGCTGGCCAAGGCGGACGACGAGGCCAGGCACATCCTGCTGTCGTTCTTCTACAAGGCCGATTCCAACTACGGCGAGGGCCTGACCAAGGTCGCCAAGGCCGACCTCAAGCGGGTCAAGACGCTGGCCGCCGAACTCAAGGACTAAGGTCCCCGGACCGGCGCCCGGCATGCAGTGAGGCTCCTTTGCGCTGCATGGGCGTCGGTTGTTTCGACCCGGGTCGGGCGATGGCCCGGGTCTTTTTTTGTGGAGGCTATATGCAAGGTCTTTTGCTGATGGCAGCGCTGCTGTTGGGCAGCGGGGCCGCCCTGGCCGCCGATGGCCCGCTGACGGATGCTGTGGACACGCCCGAGGCGGTCCGGCAGCAGTTGCGTGACTACTTCTTCAACGCCGCGCGCTTCGGCGATAACGAGGTTCTCGACGAATTCATCCGGGCCGGGTACGACCTGAACAGCGCCGACGACAAGGGCTATACCGCCCTGATTCTGGCGGCCTACAACGGCCATGGCCAGACCGTGGAGCGCCTGCTCGCCGCCGGGGCCGATGCCTGCGCCGAGGACAAGCGCGGCAACACCGCCCTGCTCGGGGCCATCTTCAAGGGTGAGCTCGGCATCGCCAAGCGCCTGCTGGCCACCGAGTGCGATCCCAACCAGCGCAACAACGCCGGGCAGACGCCGGCGATGTACGCCGCGCTGTTCCAGCGCGAGGCATTGCTCCAGGCGCTGCGCGAGCGTGGTGCGGACCTCAATGCGGCGGACCCGTTGGGCAACAGCGTGGAAAGCCTGGCGCGCGGGGAGATCCGCACCCGCTGATCCCTCAGTAGCTCTTGTAGGGCAGGAACTTGCCGGACAGCACCACGTTGACGCGATCGCCCTTTGGGGCGCTCTGGCGCTGGATATCCATGGAGAAGTCGATGGCGCTCATGATTCCGTCACCGAACTCCTCGTGGATCAGTTCCTTGATGGTGGTGCCGTAGACGTTGACCAGCTCGTACCAGCGGTAGATCAGCGGATCGGTCGGCACCGCGGTGGGCAGGGAGCCCTTGTAGGGGACGATCTGCAGCCAGGCGACGGCTTCGTCGGAGAGTTCGAAGAGCTGCCCCAGGGTCTCGGCCTGGGCCTTGTCGAAGGCCATCTGGCCGAGGCAACCGGCGGTGGTCCACTCCTTGGACATACCGATGCTTTCGGCGACATGCGCCCACTTCAGGCCCTTGCGTACCTTGGCGGCGACGATCATCTGGGTGACCTGTTCACGACTGCTGATCATGGCGAATCCTCATCTGGCGAATGCGAGTCAATGGCCGCGCGGGCGCGGCGGGCCTCGGTCGATGCAGGTTCGGTGCCAGGGGGTCAGTCGTATTCGGCGGCCTCGTGCTCGCCGAGCAGGCGGCGCTGGCGCGGTGTGGCGGCGGCCAGCACCTCGGGATCGAAACGGAAGTGCAGGTAGGGCGAGAACTTCTGCGCCACCATGCGCCGACCATAGTGGATCTGCAGCAGGTAGCGGCTGCGCTCGGCGCTGCGGTTGCGGCTGCCTGCGTGCCAGAGGTCGCTGCGAAACAGCAGCACGTCGCCGGCCTTGCATAGCACCGGTTCGGCCGCGCGGCCGTGCCACTGGGTTTCGCCCGGTTGCGGTTTGCGCCCGGCGCGGTGGCTGCCGGGGATCACCAGCGTCGGGCAGAGGTCTGCGTCGATGTCGTCCAGATACAGGTGCGCGGTGCAGATCTGCATCGGCAGTTCGAAGGCCGGATCGGCCAGCAGGCTTTCCGGCAGCTCCATGGCCAGGTAGTCGGCATGCAGCTCGCCGCCGATAAAGCCCGGGCGGCTGCGCCAGGCGGTCTGGCCGATGATGTGGCAGTCCGTCCCGAGTGCCGCCTCGGCCAGTTCGATCACCCCGGGCAGATCAAGAAAGCGCAGCCAGAACGGCGAGCGATTGAAGACGCACTTGTAGTGGTCGTCGACCAGGCCCTGGTAATCCCAGTGGATGGGTTCGAGCCGGTCGATCGCTTCGCGCAGCTCCGTGATCGTTGGCGGATCAATCACCGCAGGCAGCAGCACGAAGCCCTGCTGATGCAGGGCGGCGAGCTGTTGCTGGAGGTCGCTGGATTCAGGCATGGCGGCGCTGGCGGATGACTTTCGCTCAGCATAGGCAGCGCGAACGCCCGTTGAAAGCCGGTTGAAAGCTTGCGGCGATACTGTGCCGGCGCTGCTGCGGCAGCCAGTCGCGTGGTCACGAGCCGCGCCTCTGCTCTCTCGCTCCGGCGCACCCGGCGGCGTCGCCAGAAGCGGCGTCACCGGCGCGCACCTTCACATCGTTCAGGCCTGCACCACCCGTGCAATGGCCCTGGCCAGATCGTCCAGGCGCTCGGCATCCAGCCCGGCGACGTTGGCGCGACCGCTTTCCACCAGATACACCGAATCTTCGGCGCGCAGCCGGCGTACCTGCTCGGCGGTCAGGCCGGTATAGGAGAACATTCCCCGCTGCCGGGCGATGTGCGCGAAGCGCTCGGCCAGCCCATAGGGCGTCAGCGCCTCGACCAGCCCCTGCCGCAGGCTGGCGATGCGCCGGCGCATGCGCTCCACCTCGTCCTGCCAGATCTGCCGCAGCGGCTCATCGGCCAGGATCGTCGCCACCACCGCGGCGCCGTGGGCCGGTGGCGTCGACCAGAGGTTGCGGGCCAGCGACGCGAGCTGGCTGCGCACGTCGAGCAGACGCTCGGCATCGCTGGTGACGGCGATCAGCGCTCCGGTACGCTCGCGGTAGAGGCCGAAGTTCTTCGAGCAGGAACTGGTGATGAGCATTTCCGGCAGCGTTTCGGCGAACAGCCGCACCGCCCAGGCATCCTCTTCCAGCCCGTCGCCGAAGCCCTGGTAGGCGAAGTCGAACAGCGGCAGCAGCTCGCGCGCACGTACCACCTCCAGTACCCGCAGCCAGTCGTCGTGATTCAGGTCGAAGCCGGTGGGGTTGTGGCAGCAGGCGTGCAGCAGCACCACGTCGCCGGACGGCACCTGTTGCAGCGCGGCGAGCATGCCGTCGACGTCGAGACGGTTGTCGGCGTCGACGTAGGGGTAATGCTGCACGCGCAAGCCGGCGGCGGCGAACAGGGTTTCGTGGATCGGCCAGGTCGGGTCGCTCAGCCAGATGCTGCGCCCGGGCAGGCACCTGGCGATGAACTCGCCGGCCAGACGCAGCGCGCCGGTGCCACCAGGCGCCTGGGTGCAGCCGGCGCGCTGTTCGCCGATGGCAATGGAACGGCTGCCGAGCACCTGGCGCAGCAGCAGGGCGCCGAACTGGGCGTCACCGTGGCCGCCGACGTAGCTCTTGGTCTGCTCGCTGTCGACCAGGCGCTGCTCGGCCAGCTTCACCGCGCGCGGGATCGGCGTCAGGCCCTGGGCGTCCTTGTAGACGCCAACGCCCAGATCGAGCTTGGCTGGGTTGGGGTCGGCGCGATACAGGTCCATCAGGCCGAGGATCGGGTCGCCGGGCACGCGGGGAATCTGGCCGAAGTGCATTACTTGCGGCCCTCCGCGCTGGCGGCGAGCTGGTCGGTGCGGGCGGCCATGATGAAGTCGTTGCGGTGCAGGCCGCGCATCTCGTGGCTCCACCAGGTGACGGTGACCTTGCCCCACTCGGTGAGCAGGGCGGGATGGTGGCCGACTTCCTCGGCGATGGCGCCGACTGCGTTGGTAAAGGCCAGGGCGTGGCGGAAGTTGCGGAACAGGAAGACACGTTCCAGCTCCATGTGGTCGCCGCGCACTTCGATGTTCCAGTCGGGGATTTCGCGGATCAGCTCGGCCAGTTCTTCATCGGACACCTTGGGTGCATCGGCGCGGCAGGCTTCGCATTGGGCTTGGGCGAGGGCGGTCATGGTGTAGGTCCCTTTCTTGATGATTGAAGTCGTTCGAAGGTTGAAGCTTAGGCAAGTGGTGGGCTGAAGCCCACCCTACAGAACAGATGGCGCCCGTAGGGTGGGCTTTAGCCCACCACGAGCATCACTCAGGGCCGAATCATGCGGCCTTCGGCGGAAACTTCGGCTGGTGCAGGCCCATGCGCATGGCCTCGCGCACCATCGCCATGATGTCCTGCTGGGCGAGGTCGAACAGCTGCTTGAGGTCCGGCAGGACGAAGTACAGCGGCTGCAGGATGTCGATGCGATAGGGCGTGCGCATCGCCTCCAGCGGGTCGAACGGCTGGTGCTCGGGTTCGGCGGACAGGCTGTAGAGCGTTTCCTTCGGCGAGGAAAGGATGCCGCCGCCATAGATGCGCCGGCCTGCGGGCGTATCCACCAGGCCGAACTCGACGGTCATCCAGTACAGGCGGGCAAGGAACACCCGCTCCTCCTTGCTGGCCTCGAGGCCGAGCTGGCCATAGGTGTGGGTGAATTCGGCGAACCGGGGGTTGGTCAGCAGCGGGCAGTGACCGAAGATCTCGTGGAAGATGTCCGGCTCCTGCAGGTAGTCCAGCTCTTCCGGGGTGCGGATAAAGGTCGCGACGGGAAAACGCTTGCTCGCCAGCAGTTCGAAAAAGCGCTGGAAGGGGATCAGCGCCGGCACGCGCTCGACCTGCCATCCCGTGGTGGCGGCCAGCACGCGGTTGATCTCGCCGAGCTGCGGGATGCGCTCGTGGGGCAGGGCGAGCTGGTCGAGGCCGTCGAGGTATTCGTCGCAGGCGCGCCCGTCGAGCAGTTTCAGCTGACGCTCGACCAGCGTCTGCCACACCGCGTGCTCGGCGTCGGGGTAATGAATATGCCCCTGCGCGTCCGGTTCGCGGGCTACGTAGTGGGTGGTCTTCATCGCTTCTCCTGGGCCGCTTGGGCATCTTGTTGTTGCCCTCATTCGAACGCGAAGGCGTGCTGCGGGGGAGAGGCGCTGTGGCGCAATGTCGCATGTGCGCGGTGTTGCGCTGTAAGAAATCCATGACACATGAGTCGGCAGCCGGATCGACGGCGTTGCCAAAGATCGAAACTGTCAAATAATCTTGACGATAATTTGCGCTGCATTGCAGCGCCGGCCCCACAACAAGACAACAGGGCTCCGCCATGCGTATCAAGATTCTTTGCCAGAACCGCGTCGGCATCCTGCGCGACATGCTCAACCTGCTGGTGGACTACGGCATCAACGTGGCCCGCGGCGAGGTGGGCGGCGAGCAGGGCAATGCCGTCTACCTGCACTGCCCCAACCTGATGAACCTGCAGCTGCAGGCGCTGCGGCCGAAGATCGAGGCGCTGCCCGGCGTGTTCGAGCTGCGCAAGGTCAGCCTGATGCCCAGCGAGCGGCATTCGCTGGAGCTCAACGCGCTGCTCGGCGCGCTGGAGTTTCCCGTGCTGTCCATCGACATGAGCGGCGCCATCGTCGCCGCCAACCGCGCCGCCGCGCAGCTGCTCGGCGTGCGTGTCGACGAAGTGCCGGGCATGAGCCTGTCGCGCTACGCCGAGGACTTCGACCTGCCCGAACTGGTGCGCGCCAACAAGGCGCGGATCAACGGCCTGCGGGTGAAGATCAAGGGCGATGTGTTCCTCGCCGACATCGCCCCGCTGCAATCCGAACACGACGACAGCGAGGCGCTGGCCGGCGCGGTGTTGACCCTGCACCGCGCCGACCGGGTCGGCGAACGCATCTATCAGGTGCGCAAGCAGGAGCTGCGCGGCTTCGACAGCATCTTCCAGAGCTCGAAAGTGATGGCCGCGGTGGTGCGCGAGGCGCGGCGCATGGCACCGCTGGATGCGCCGTTGCTGATCGAGGGCGAGACCGGCACCGGCAAGGAACTGCTGGCGCGCGCCTGTCACCTGTCGAGCCCGCGTGGGCAGTCACCCTTCATGGCGCTCAACTGCGCCGGCCTGCCGGAATCCATGGCCGAGACCGAGCTGTTCGGCTACGGCCCCGGTGCCTTCGAGGGCGCGCGGCCGGAAGGCAAGCTCGGCCTGCTGGAGCTGACCGCCGGCGGCACGCTGTTTCTCGATGGCGTCGGCGAGATGAGCCCGCGGCTGCAGGCCAAGCTGCTGCGCTTCCTGCAGGACGGCGGCTTCCGCCGGGTCGGCAGCGATGAGGAGGTCTATCTCGATGTGCGGGTGATCTGCGCGACCCAGCTCGATCTGTCCGAACTCTGCGCCAAGGGTGAATTTCGCCAGGACCTCTATCACCGGCTCAACGTGTTGTCGCTGCACATTCCGCCGCTGCGCGATTGCCTCGACGGCCTGCAGCCGCTGGCGCTGCACTTCATCGACCAGGCCAGCCGGCAGATTGGCTGTGCGCTGCCGACGCTCTCACCGCAGGCGCTGGAGCGCCTGGCCGGCTATCACTGGCCGGGCAACGTGCGACAGCTGGAGAACACCCTGTTCCAGGCGGTTTCGCTGTGCGAGGGCGGCATCATCAAGCCCGAGCACATCCGTCTGCCGGGCTACGGCGCGGCGCAGCCATTGGGCGATTTCTCGCTGGAGGGCGACCTGGCCAGCATCGTCGGGCGCTTCGAGAAGGCCGTGCTGGAGGGGCTGTACAAGCAGTTTCCGAGCAGCCGTCAGCTGGGCAAGCGCCTTGGCGTGTCGCATACCACCATCGCCAACAAGCTGCGCGAGCATGGCGTGGGCAAGACGGAAAACTGAACGCAGGGCGGAGGAGCGCTTCTGTTCAGCACTCGATGATGTTCACCGCCAATCCCCCGCGAGCGGTTTCCTTGTATTTGCTTTTCATGTCGGCGCCGGTCTGGCGCATGGTGCGGATCACCTTATCCAGCGAGACGAAGTGCCGACCATCACCACGCAAGGCCATGCGCGCCGCGTTGATCGCCTTCACCGCGCCCATGGCGTTGCGTTCGATGCAGGGCACCTGGACCAGTCCGCCGACCGGATCGCAGGTCAGCCCGAGGTTGTGCTCCATGCCGATCTCGGCGGCGTTCTCGACTTGCTGCGGGGTGCCGCCGAGCACTTCGCACAGCGCGCCGGCGCCCATGGAACAGGCCACGCCCACCTCGCCCTGGCAGCCGACTTCGGCCCCGGAAATCGAGGCGTTCTCCTTGTAGAGGATTCCGATCGCAGCGGCGGTGAGCAGGAAGCGCACCACGCCATCCTCGTCTGCGCCCGGGACGAAACGCATGTAGTAGTGCAGCAGCGCCGGAATGATGCCTGCCGCGCCATTGGTCGGCGCGGTGACCACGCGGCCGCCGCTGGCATTCTCCTCGTTGACCGCCAGCGCATAGAGGTCGACCCAGTCGAGGACATTGAGCGCGTCGCGCAGGTTGGCCTCGGGATGCTCGCTGAGCTGGCGGTAAAGCCCGGCGGCGCGCCGGCGAACCTTGAGCCCACCGGGCATCACGCCTTCGGTGCGGCAACCGGCATCGACGCAATCCTGCATCACCTGCCAGATGCGCAGCAGTCCGTCGCGGGTCGCTGCTTCCGGCCGCCAGGCGGCTTCGTTGGCCAGCATCAGCTGGCTGATGCTCATGTCTTGTGCGGTACAGTGATCGAGCAGTTCAGCTGCGCTGTGAAAGGGGTACGCCAGCGCGGTGGCATCCTCGACGATGCGGTCGCTGCCGGCGGCCTGCTCGTCGACGACGAAGCCGCCGCCCACCGAGTAGTACTCGCGGCTGCGCAGCTGCAGGCCGGCGGCGTCGAAGGCGCGGAACACCATGCCGTTGGGATGGAACGGCAGCGGCCTGCGGATGAAGGCGAGCTGGGCCTTGCTGTCGAAGGGAATCGGATGCCGGCCGAGCAGCTGCAGTTCGCCACGCTCGCGGATCGTCGCGAGGCGAGCCGGGATGTTGTCGGTATCCACCGATTCGGGCTGCTCGCCCTCCAGTCCGAGCAGCACGGCCTTGTCACTGCCGTGGCCCTTGCCGGTAGCGCCGAGCGAGCCGTACAGCTCGACCCTGAGGCTGGCAGTGGCGGCCAGCAGTTCGTCGCGCTGCAACCCGTCGGCGAAGCGCCATGCGGCGCGCATGGGGCCGACGGTGTGCGAGCTGGACGGGCCGATGCCGATCTTGAACAGGTCGAAGACGCTGAGGGACATGGGGTGCTCCGAGGCAGGGCTTGTATCAGCCTAGACCGTTCCGCGGTCAACAAGGTTGATCGCGATCGGTCTGGCTCGCTGCTCATCGGCAGGCGTTGTGCCCGCCGGCGATAACCGGTCGCCGCTCACCGCGAGCCGCCCCAGGGGTTGGCCTCCAGGCTATTGTGCACGGCGGTCGCGGCCTGGGCAGCCTGGCCGATGGCGACACTGATCTGCTTCAGCCCCGGGGTCACGTCGCCGATCGCGTAGAGGCCGCGCAGCGAGGTCTGCAGGTGCGCGTCTACCTGCAGGGCGCCGCATTCGTCGCAGTCGATGCCGAGCTGGATGGCGAGTTCGGAGCGAAAGCGGGCGCCCAGGCTGGGATAGATGATGTCGAAGTGATGCCGCTCGCCGCGGCAGGTCAGCAGTTCGATGCCGGTTTCGCAGGGATGCAGCGATTCGACGTGGTCGCCGATCACGCGAATGGCGTAGTGCTCGGCCAGCGCGATGGCCTGGTCGCAGGCGTCCTGCTCGCCATGCACGACTACGGTGACCCGGTCGGTGAAGGTGCGCAGGAAGACCGCATGGGAAATGGCATTCTCCGCTTCGCCGTAGACCGCGACGTTATGGCCATCCACTTCGTAGCCATCGCATATCGCACAGAGCCTCAGCTTGCCATCGGCGATGGCGTCTTCGGCGCCCGGCATGTCCGGCAAGGTGTCTTCGATACCGGTGGCGAGAATGATGCGCCGTGCCGTGCAGGTGGTCGCGCCGAAGCGGACGCTGAAACCCTCGGCGCCGGGTTCGATATGTTCGACGCGGCCATGTTCGAGCCGTGCACCATAACCGCTGGCCTGTTCACGCAACCTGACCAGCAGGTCGTTGCCGGAGATACCCGGCGGAAAGCCCGGATAGTTGCGCGAGCGTGGGATCCAGGACGCCCGGCTCGAACCGGCATCCACCACCAGGCAGCTGCGGCGAAAACGCGCCAGGTACAGCGCGGCGGTCAGTCCGGCAGGGCCGCCGCCGACGATCAGGCAGTCGTAGCCGACGGCAGCGGGCGCGGGGGGTGTGCTGGTCATGGCAAAGGGCGTCGAGGTCTGGGACATGTCTGTTATGAAGAGCAACCAGGTCGTGAAGTTCGCCGGAATCGATGGCCGGCCACGGCAACGGCTGAAATGCAGTGAGGGCAGATCCGACAAAACCAGCGCCGATCGTGTCAGTGGCTTGCATGGTGCGGTGCGATATGGCTGCGAAACGACGACCTCCCGTAGCGATCTAGCGTGAAACAGTTGGCAAAAGGACCTCGCATGATGGCGTCGTGCTTGTAGCGCTCTGGCGGATGCCGAACACTTCGCATCGCTGCCGCAGGCGACAGAGGGCGTTTGCGATGCAGCCGATTCCAATAAAGGCAGCCGCCGGCGAACAGCGCCCGGAATGAGCTGCCCCTCCGCTCGATGGGGCTGGTGCACGCGCACCGCTTTGTGTCCCGAACACATCATGGTACGACCCGGCGGTGCTCACGAGGCGCCGGCCGGGCACTTGCATTTGGGGGTTACATGTTCAGGTCTTGCTTGGCTGCACTGGGTGCGGCGTTGTTCCTAATGGCTGCGCCGGCGATGGCCGCCGAAGAGGGTCCGATTGTCATCAAGTTCGCCCACGTGGTTGCGGACGACACGCCGAAGGGCAAAGGGGCGCTGCTGCTCAAGCAGTTGGTCGAGGAGCGCATGGCGGGCAAGATCAAGGTCGAGGTCTATCCGAACTCGACCCTGGTCGGGGACGCCGAAGAGATGCAAGCGCTGTTCGACAACAAGGTGCAGCTGCTGGCGCCGTCGATGTCCAAGTTCGCGCCGTACACCAAGAAACTGCAGGTGTTCGACCTGCCGTTCCTGTTCGATGACGCTGAGGCACTGCAGCGCTTCCAGAAGCGTGAAACCGCACGCCAGTTGCTGCACTCGATGGCCGAGCACGGGGTGTACGGGCTTGCCTATTGGAACAACGGCTTGAAGCAGCTATCGGCTACCGTACCTCTGCGCAAGCCGAGCGATGCCGCAGGGCTGAAGTTTCGTATTCAGCCGTCGCCGGTGCTCGAGGCGCAGTTCGCCGCGGTTGGCGCCCAGTCCGTCGTGCTGCCCTTCGCCAAGGTCTATGAGTCGCTCAAGGGCGGTGTCGTGCAGGGCGCGGAGAACCCCTGGTCGAACATTCTCAGCCAGAACATGCACAGCGTTCAGCCCTATATCACCGAGAGCAACCATGGCGTGCTCGACTACATGCTGATCACCAACAACGAGTTCTGGCTGAGCATGCCGTTCGCCGTGCGTTCGGAGCTGGAGGGGATCATTCTCGAGGTGACCCAGGCGGTGAACCGCGAGGCTGCTGCGGTCAATCGCCGTGATCGCGACCGGATCCTTGCCAGCGGTAGCAGCCAGCTGATCACCCTGACGCCGGACGAGCGTCAGGCCTGGCGCGAGCAGATGCTGCCGGTGTGGAAGTCCTACGAAGCGGACATCGGCGCCGACCTGATCCGCGCCGCCATGACGGTCAACCGTCGTCGTTGATCGTTCCGCCCAGCTCCTCGGCCAGGCAGGCCGGCGAGCTGGGACGCCCCAGCCGCTGCATTTCATCCTCCAGCCATTCGGCCAACACCTGGGCATTGTTCTGCTGTTCGTCTCGTGCGGCGTAGAGCAGCGTCAATGGGCCGCGTTCGGCCATCGCCAGCAGCGGCCACCAGTGCTCGGGGCGGGCTGCCAGCTCCTTCTGGTAACGCCGACGGAACTCCGCATAGTCCAGCGTGCCGCCCTTGAACGCCTGGCGTAGCGCGGTCGAAGGCGCGACGTCCGGCAGCCATGCCGCCAGCGCCAGGCTGTCCTTGCGACAGCCCCTGGGCCAAAGCCGGTCGACCAGCACACGTTGGCCATCGGTCTCGCTTGCTGGCTCATATACGCGTCTGCAGCGAATCATCGAAAGGGTCTCCGCAGCCTGATCCGTCAAGCATAGGTAAAAAATACGGATTGCTCAGGGTATAAAAAACTGTTGCATGGGTTATTAAAACCTAAGCCTTTCAGGTAAAAAATACCCGTAATTCTTTATCTATTTGATTTTATAGACATTAAATGTCGGCACGCTTCGTGAAGAAGAGACAAGGTGGCAAAACCTAATCCGACAGGAGCGTGACATGAAAAAGGTAATGGTAGTGGTGGCGACCGTGGCAGTTCTGGGCGGCAGCCTGGTCAGGGCGGACGAGATTCTCGAAGTGCATCAGGACCGTGCCGTTGGTGGTGGTTTCGGTGGGCTCAGCGGTTTCATGCTCGGGGCGGCGGCGGGCGGCCCGATCGGTGCGCTGGTTGGCGGCGGCGTCGGTTACCTGCTGGGGCAGGGCGCACAGCAGGCGGCGGGGCTGGAGCAGACGCGCTATGTGGTCCGGCGTGAGGACGGCAGCGTCGCCCGCATCCGTACCTCCGATGACCGTTTCCTGCGCGGACAGCATATCGAGCGCGACGGCAGTCGGATCACCGCCTCGGCAGAATGATCGCCGGCGGGTAGTGCGTGGCGCGCTGTTTGCGGGATGATCGGGGCTGACATCGCCAGAGGAGGCACAGATGAGTTATTCCGTTCTGCACGTGGTGCACCTGCTGGCCGCGATCTTCTTCATCGGTACGCTGTTCTTTGAGGTGATGATTCTCGGCCGTATCCGCGAGCAGATCGGCGAGCAGACCATGCCGCTGGTCGAGCGCGCCGTCGGTGCGCGTTCGCGGGTGGTGCTGCACTGGGTCGTGCTGTTCGTCTACGGCGCGGGCATAGGCCTGGGCTGGTATCACCGCGAAGCGCTGGCCGACCCGCTGGCCAGCAGCTTCGCCACCTTGCTGATGCTGAAGATTGTGCTGGCGATCGGCGTGTTCTTCACCTTCGGCCTGGTCGCCATCCTGCTGCGCAAGGGGCGCATGACGCCGGCCCGCTATCGGGCGATCCACTGGGCCATCTTTGTGCAGATGATCGGCATCGTGCTGTTGGCCAAGGGCATGTTCTACGTGCATTGGTGAGGTTGCGCTGCATACCCAGTTTCGTCGGTTTCGGTGATGACCACGGTCAATTCTGTTGAGGCTTCGTTGCATGTTTATCGGGCCTGATTCAGTCATCGCAGCCTCGTTGCTTTAGCGGCTGCGGGAACTAAGGTGGCTGCATCGTTTCCCGATCAGCAGAGGTTGCCCATGGATTTTGCCTACAGCTCACGTGTCGAGGCGCTGCGTCAGCAACTGCGCGCCTTCATGGACCAGTACATCGTGCCGCGAATAGGCGCCTGGCATGCCGAGGTAGCGGCCGGACAGTATCCCGTCTCCTTCATGGACGACCTCAAGGCGCTGGCTCGTTCGGAAGGGCTGTGGAACCTGTTCCTGCCGTCGCTCGGCGAAGACGAGCCGGGGATGGGCCTGAGCAATCTCGAGTACGCGCCGCTGGCGGAGATCATGGGGCGCGTGCACTGGGCCTCCGAGGTGTTCAACTGCAACGCGCCGGATACCGGCAACATGGAGCTGCTGCACATGTTCGCCACGCCCGAGCAGCGCGAGCGCTGGCTCAAGCCGCTATTGGAGGGCGAAATCCGCTCGGCCTTCGCCATGACCGAGCCGGACGTGCCGTCCTCCGATGCGACCAACATCCAGACGCTGATTCGCCGCGACGGCGACGACTACGTGATCAACGGCCGCAAGTGGTTCATCACCAACGCCTCGCATCCCAACTGCAAGCTGTTGATCGTCATGGGCAAGACCGACCCGGACGCCGAGACCCATCAGCAGCAGAGCATGATCCTGGTGCCGTTCGACACGCCCGGTGTCGAACTGGTGCGCAACATTCCGGTGATGAACCACATCGCCCCGGAAGGCCACAGCGAACTGCTGCTGAAGAACGTGCGCGTGCCGGCGAGCAACCTGCTGGGCAGGGAAGGCGACGGCTTCATGATGGCCCAGGCGCGTCTGGGGCCAGGGCGCATCCACCACTGCATGCGCTCGATCGGCATGGCCGAGCTGGCCCTGGAGCTGATGGTCGAGCGCTGCCAGGAACGCAAGGCGTTCGGCAAGTACCTGCAGCAGTATTCCAATGTCGCCGACTGGATCGCCGAGTCGCGCATCGAGATCGAGCAGGCGCGGCTGCTGGTACTCAAGACCGCCTGGATGATCGACGAGGTCGGCGCCAAGGCCGCGCGCAAGGAGATCTCCATGATCAAGGCGTTGGTGCCGCGTATGCACACCAACGTCGTCGACCGCGCCATCCAGGTCTACGGCGCGATGGGCCTGACGCCGGACACGCCGCTGGCCGACATGTGGACCGGCGGCCGCGCGCTGCGCTTCGCCGACGGTCCGGATCAGGTGCATCTGCGCAGCATCGCGAAAATGGAAATCAAGGCCAGTGAAGCCAGTCGCGGCGCGACGGCGGCCTATCTGACCCCGCCCGGCCGCCACTGAGCGTGCCGCTTCTGCCGGCCGTATCTCCATTGCGGTGTGCGGCCAGCGCTTCTCTGATGCTTTTACCCGCCGTTTCGCTCGCGTTCTGGGATGGCTGGCCTAGGCTGGTCATCAAACCTTCGTAGGTTGCGTTCATGTTGTTTATTGACATGGGACAACGAAAGTAACGGCCGGCCACGTCCTTGATTGCAGTCAAGGGGCGCCGACAGAGCGCTCCCCTACCATGCGAGCCACTTCAAGTAGTGCAAGCAGGTGATTTCGATGGCTTCCCGCGAGTTCTGGTCGCTGCCCGGTGCGCTGAGCGCCTGGGTCACGGGCCTTTTCATCGCCCTTGTTCTGGCAGTCTGCGCCGTGCCGGTGCAGGCCCGCGAGTACCCGGCCGAACAGCAGCGCCTGGAGAAATTCTTCCCCGGTGCCAGCGTTTCGGCGGCCCAGGGCGATTACCAGGTCCGCACGATCACCAAGGGAGACGAGGTCCTCGGTTATGCCTTCCAGTCCATCAACGTGGTGGACATCCCCGCCTACTCCGGCAAATCGATCAATATGCAGGTGCTGCTCGATCCCCAGGGCGTGATCGTCGATGCCTACGTGCTCGAGCACCATGAACCGATCCTGCTGATCGGCATCCCCGAAGAAGAGCTGCACGCCTTCAATGCCAAGTACCAGGGCATCCACGTTGACCAGCGCGTCGTGGTCGGCCGTTCGCGGGACGAGAATGCGGTCACCATCGATGCGGTCACCGGGGCCACCGTCACGGTGATGGTGGTCAACGAGATCGTCATGCGCGCGGCGCATGACGTCGCGGTGTCGCTGGGGCTGGTGGAGAGCAAGGCGGGCGTCGCGCAGAAGCCGGCCACCGTTCGCGCGGATTATTACGAGCCGGCAACCTGGAGCGACCTGACCGGCAACGGCTCAATCCGCCGCCTGCACCTGACCAAGGGCGAGATCGACGAGGCGTTCAAGGGCACCGAGGGCGAAGGCATCGACGAGGCGGCGGCAGATGAGGTGCAGGACACTTTCATCGACCTCTACGCCACGCACCTGAACCCACCGACCATCGGTCGCGCCCTGCTCGGCGACGCGCACTACCGCACGCTGATGGACGAGCTCAAGCCAGGCGAGCATGCGGTCGCGGTGATGGGCAGCGGTGAGTACTCGTTCAAGGGCTCGGGTTATGTCCGCGGCGGCATTTTCGATCGGGTCCAGTTGCGCCAGTTCGGCAATGTGATCAGCTTCCGCGACATGGACTTCCAGCGGCTGGACGACGTCTATGCCGAGGGCATGCCCGACTTCAGGGAAATGGCGATCTTCATCGTCCGCGAGCATGCGGCGTTCGATCCCGGTTCACCCTGGACGCTGGAGCTGCTGGTGCGCCGCCAGACCGGCCCGATCAGCGGCATGTTCACCAGCTTCGAGCTGCCTTACCAGATGCCCGAGCAGTACATCGAGCGTCCGCAGCCGACCGCCGAGGAGCTGGCCGCCATCGAAGAAGCCAACCGGCCGATGTGGGTCAACATCTGGTACCAGAAGTCATTCCAGATTGGCGTGATCCTCGCGGCGCTGGGCCTGCTGACGGTCATCCTGTTCCTGCAGGACAAGTTCACTCAGCGGCCGCGGTTCCTGCACTGGCTGCGTCGCGGCTACCTGGTGTTCACCGTGGTGTTCATAGGTTGGTACGCGCTGGGGCAGCTGTCGGTGGTCAACGTGCTGACCTTCGTTCACGCGCTGTTCCAGGATTTCCGCTGGGAGCTGTTCCTCTCCGATCCGGTGATCTTCATCATCTGGACCTTCACCGCCGCCAGCATTCTGCTCTGGGGCCGTGGCGTGTTCTGCGGCTGGCTGTGCCCCTTCGGCGCGCTGCAGGAGCTAATCAACGAAGCCGCACGCAAGCTGAAGATTCCGCAGTACGAGCTGCCCTTCGCCGTGCACGAGCGGCTCTGGGCGATCAAGTACATCGTCCTGCTGGTGCTGTTCGGCATCTCCCTCGAGTCGATGATGATGGCCGAGAAGGCCGCCGAGGTGGAGCCGTTCAAGACCGCCATCACCCTCAAGTTCGACCGCCAGTGGTGGTTCGTCGCCTACGCGGTGTTCCTGCTGGTGATCAACATCTTCACCCGCAAGGTGTACTGCCGCTACGTCTGCCCGCTGGGGGCGGCGCTGTCGATCAGCAGCAAGGTGCGCCTGTTCGACTGGCTCAAGCGGCGCCCCGAATGCGGCAGCCCCTGCCAGCTGTGCGCCAAGGAATGCGAGATCCAGGCCATCCACCCGGATGGGCACATCAACCACAACGAGTGCCATTACAGCCTGGACTGCCAGATGACCTACCACAACGAAAACAAGTGCCCGCCGCTGATTCTGAAGAACAAGCGCGCCAAGCGCGGCAAGAAGGCACCGGCCGACCCGTCGCTGATTCCCGTAGTGCAAGTGGTGGAACCCTGAGCCGTCGCCGCAGGCGAGGCGCTCGATCGATGTGTTTGAAGCAGTGTCCCAAAGGAGCAAAACCCCATGAGTGACAAGAGCAAGAACAATCCCGAGGTGCTGGAGAAGGGCGGCATGAGCCGTCGTGGCTTCCTCGGCGCCAGCGCGGTGACTGGCGCGGCCGTTGCGGCCACGGCCTTCGGCGGCGCGGTGATGAGCCGCGAATCCTGGGCCGCAGCGGTCAAGGACGCGCGGCAGAACATTCACGTCGCGCCGGGCGAGCTGGACGACTACTACGGCTTCTGGAGCGGCGGCCACCAGGGCGAGGTGCGTGTGCTGGGCATTCCGTCGATGCGTGAGCTGATGCGCATCCCGGTGTTCAACGTCGACTCGGCCACCGGCTGGGGCCTGACCAACGAGAGCAAGGCGGTGCTGGGTGATAGCGCCAAGTTCCTCAACGGTGACTGCCACCACCCGCATATCTCGATGAAGGACGGCAAGTACGACGGCAAGTACGTATTCATCAACGACAAGGCCAATACCCGTGTCGCGCGTATCCGCCTGGATATCATGAAGTGCGACAAGATCCTGACCGTGCCGAACTGCCAGGCGATCCACGGCCTGCGCCTGCAGAAGGTGCCGTATACCAAGTACGTATACGCCAACGCCGAGTTCGTCATTCCGCACCCGAACGACGGCAAGGTGTTCGATCTGCAGGATGAAAACAGCTACACCATGTACAACGTCATCGACGCTGAAAAGATGGAGATGGCCTTCCAGATCATCGTCGACGGCAACCTCGATAACACCGACGCCGACTACACCGGCCGCTTCACCGCTGCCACCTGCTACAACTCGGAAAAGGCCTACGACCTCGGCGGCATGATGCGCAACGAGCGTGACTGGGTCGTGGTGTTCGACATCGAGGCAGCCGAGAAGGCGGTCAAGGCTGGCAAGTTCATCACCCTCGGCGACTCCAAGGTGCCGGTGCTCGATGGCCGCAAGAAAGGCGACAAGGACAGCGAATTCACTCGTTACATTCCGGTACCGAAGAACCCGCACGGCTGCAACACCTCCTCCGATGGCAAGTACTTCATCGCCAACGGCAAGCTGTCGCCGACCGTGTCGATGATCGAGATCGCCAAGCTGCCCGACCTGTTCGCCGGCAAGCTGAAGGACCCGCGCGACACCATCGCTGCGGAAGTGGAACTGGGCCTCGGCCCGCTGCACACCACCTTCGACGGTCGCGGCAACGCGTACACCACGCTGTTCATCGACAGTCAGGTGGTCAAGTGGAACATGGCCGACGCAGTCCGCGCCTACAAGGGTGAGAAGGTCAACTACATCAAGCAGAAGCTGGATGTGCACTATCAGCCGGGCCACATCCATGCCTCGCTGTGCGAGACCAGCGAAGCCGACGGCAAGTGGCTGGTGGCGCTGTGCAAGTTCGGCAAGGACCGCTTCCTGCCGACCGGCCCGCTGCATCCGGAAAACGACCAGCTGATCGACATCTCCGGCGACGAGATGAAGCTGGTGCATGACGGCCCTACCTTTGCCGAGCCGCACGACTGCGTCATGGCCCGTCGCGACCAGATCAAGACCAAGAAGATCTGGGATCGCAACGACCCGTTCTTCGCCGGCACCGTGGAAATGGCGAAGAAGGACGGTATCAACCTCGACACCGACAACAAGGTCATCCGCGACGGCAACAAGGTGCGCGTGTACATGACGTCCATGGCGCCGGCATACGGTGTGCAGGAGTTCACCGTCAAGCAGGGCGACGAAGTCACCGTGACCATCACCAACATCGACCAGATCGAGGACGTGTCCCACGGCTTCGTCATGGTCAACCATGGTGTGAGCATGGAGATCAGCCCGCAGCAGACCTCTTCCATCACCTTTGTCGCTGACAAGCCGGGACTGCACTGGTACTACTGCAGCTGGTTCTGTCATGCGCTGCACATGGAAATGGTCGGCCGCATGATGGTCGAGCCCGCCTAAGCGGCTCCAGCCATCGCCCGTTTGCGGTCGGGCGATGGCGTCGCAATCCGCGAAGGGTTTCGGCATGCTGCCGCGACCCTTCCGGCAACCGCCGTTCGCCAGCAAGCTGAAGAAGGTCAAAACGCAGTGTTCAAAGCTCAGGCTGGTTTTTTCTCGCGTTACCCCACAGCAGTCATGCTGCTGCTTTTATTCGGCGGTGCGGCTCAGGCGGCACCGCAATCGATCACCACCCTGCCGCTGCAGCCCGACGGTGAGAACCGCTGGCGCCTGCCTGCCGGGGAATATCAGGGGCAGTTCACCATCGAGCAACCCATGCAGCTGCGTTGCGAGCCGGGTGCGACCATCCAGTCGCAAGGGCAGGGCAGCAGCCTGCTCATCAGCGCGCCCGACGTCGTCGTCGACGGCTGCACGCTGCGCGACTGGGGCTCCGACCTCACGGCCATGGATTCGGCGGTGTTCGTCCTGCCAGCCGCGAGGCGGGCGCTGATTCGGAACAACCGCATGCAGGGGCCGGGCTTCGGCGTGTTCGTCGATGGCGCCGCCGACGTGCAGGTGATCGGCAACGAGATCGTCGGCGAGGTGGACATTCGCTCGCAGGACCGCGGCAACGGCATTCACCTGTTCGCCGTGAACGGTGCACGCATCGTCGGCAATCGGGTACGTGACGTCCGCGATGGCATCTACATCGACACCTCCAACGGCAACCACCTGGAGGCCAACGTCCTCGAGGATCTGCGCTATGGCGTGCATTACATGTTCGCCAACGACAACAGCGTGATCGACAACGTCACCCGCCGTACCCGCACCGGCTACGCGCTGATGCAGAGCCGCAAGCTGATCGTCACGGGCAACCGCTCCGAGCAGGATCAGAACTACGGCATCCTGATGAACTACATCACCTACTCGACCATCACCGGCAACTTCGTCAGCGAGGTGCAGCGTGGCGATACCGGTGGCGACAGCATGATCAGCGGCGGCGAGGGCAAGGCGCTGTTCATCTACAACTCGCTGTTCAACACCATCGAGAACAACCATTTCGAGAAAAGCTCGCTGGGCATCCACCTGACCGCCGGCTCCGAAGACAACCGCATTTCCGGCAACGCCTTCGTCGGCAACCAGCAGCAGGTCAAGTACGTGGCGACCCGCACCCAGGAATGGTCGGTGGACGGCCGTGGCAACTACTGGAGCGATTACCTGGGCTGGGACCGCAATGACGACGGCCTGGGCGATGTCGCCTACGAACCCAACGACAACGTCGATCGCCTGCTCTGGCTCTACCCGCAGGTGCGCCTGCTGATGAACAGCCCGAGCATCGACGTGCTGCGCTGGGTGCAGCGTGCCTTCCCGGTGGTCAAGTCGCCGGGCGTGCAGGACAGCCATCCGCTGATGAAGCTGCCCACTGAAGAACTCCTAACCGAAAAGCAGGAACCAACGTCATGAACGCCGTCGAGATCCAGGGCGTAAGCCAGCGTTACGGCAGCATGACCGTGCTGCACGATCTGAACCTGAACCTCGGTGAAGGTGAGGTGCTCGGGCTGTTCGGCCATAACGGCGCGGGCAAGACCACCAGCATGAAGCTGATTCTCGGCCTGCTCGCGCCGAGCGAGGGTCAGGTGAAGGTGCTTGGCCGCGCGCCGAACGATCCGCAGGTGCGCCGCCAGCTCGGCTATCTGCCGGAGAACGTGACGTTCTATCCGCAGTTGAGCGGCCGCGAAACCCTGCGCCACTTCGCTCGCCTCAAGGGCGCGGCGCTCGGCCAGGTGGACGAGCTGCTCGAGCAGGTCGGCCTGGCACATGCCGCCGACCGCCGGGTGAAGACCTATTCCAAGGGCATGCGCCAGCGCCTCGGCCTGGCCCAGGCGCTGCTCGGCGAACCGCGCCTGCTGCTGCTCGACGAGCCGACCGTGGGCCTCGATCCGATCGCCACCCAGGATCTCTACCAGCTGATCGACCGCCTGCGTCAGCGCGGCACCAGCATCATTCTCTGCTCCCACGTACTGCCGGGGGTGGAGGCGCATATCAACCGCGCGGCGATCCTCGCCAAGGGTCGCTTGCAGGCGGTCGGTAGCCTGTCGCAACTGCGTGCCGAGGCCGGGCTGCCGGTGCGCATCCGCGCCAGCGGCATCAGCGAGCGCGACAGCTGGCTGCAGCGCTGGACCGATGCCGGCCATAGCGCCCGCGGCCTCAGCGAAACGAGTCTGGAAGTGGTTGCCATCAATGGCCACAAGCTGGTGCTGCTGCGCCAGCTGCTCGGCGAGAGCGAGCCGGAGGACATCGAGATCCACCAGCCGTCGCTGGAAGACCTCTACCGCTATTACATGGAGCGCGCCGGTGACGTACGCGCCCAGGAGGGTCGCCCATGAACCAGGTCTGGAACATCGCCCGCAAGGAACTCAGCGACGGCCTGCGCAACCGCTGGCTGCTCGCCATCAGCCTGCTCTTCGCCGTGCTCGCGGTGGGCATCGCCTGGCTCGGCGCTGCGGCGTCCGGCCAGCTCGGCTTCACCTCGATTCCGGCGACCATCGCCAGCCTGGCGAGTCTGGCCACCTTTCTAATGCCGCTGATCGCATTGCTCCTGGCCTACGACGCCATCGTCGGCGAGGACGAGGGCGGCACGCTGATGCTGCTGCTGACCTATCCGCTGGGGCGTGGGCAGATCCTGCTCGGCAAGTTCGTCGGCCACGGGCTGATCCTCGCCCTGGCGGTGCTGATCGGCTTCGGCTGCGCGGCGCTGGCCATCGCCGTGCTGGTCGAGGGTGTCGAACTCGGCATGCTGTTCTGGGCGTTCGGCCGCTTCATGATCTCCTCGACGCTGCTCGGCTGGGTGTTCCTCGCCTTCGCCTACGTGCTCAGCGGCAAGGTCAACGAGAAGTCCAGCGCGGCGGGGCTGGCGCTCGGCGTGTGGTTTCTCTTCGTGCTGGTGTTCGACCTGGTGCTGCTGGCGCTGCTGGTGCTCAGCGAAGGCAAGTTCAATCCCGAACTGCTGCCCTGGCTGCTGTTGCTCAGCCCCACCGACATCTACCGGCTGATCAACCTGTCCGGCTTCGAGGGCAGCGGCAGCGCCATGGGCGTGCTGTCGCTCGGTGCCGACCTGCCGGTGCCGGGCGCAGTGCTCTGGCTCTGTTTGCTGGCCTGGGTTGGCGTTTCGCTGTTGCTGGCCTACGGCATCTTCCGCCGTCGGCTGGCCTGAATTCATGAATCAAAAAGGAAATCCTCTATGAACGCACTGCATCGCATCGGCGCCGGAACCTTGCTCGCTCTGCTGCTTGCTGTCGGCCTGGCCGGCTGCGGCGAGAAGGAAGAGGTCGAGCAGGCGCTGGACCCGGTGGCCTTCCACGACAGCGACGAATGCCATGTCTGCGGCATGATCATCAGCGACTTCCCCGGGCCCAAGGGCCAGGCGGTGGAGAAGGGTGGGGTGAAGAAGTTCTGTTCCACCGCCGAGATGCTCGGCTGGTGGTTGCAGCCGGAAAACCGCCTGCTCGACGCCAAGCTGTACGTGCACGACATGGGCCGCAGCGTTTGGGAAAAACCGGATGACAGTCACCTGATCGACGCAACCAGCGCCTACTATGTGGTCGGCACGTCGCTCAAGGGCGCCATGGGCGCGTCGCTGGCGACTTTCGCCGACGAGCAGGCGGCCAAGCGTCTGGCCGAGGAACACGGTGGCCGCGTGCTGCGTTTCGATCAGATCGATCAGGCGCTGCTGCAGGAGGCGGCGAGCATGCAGCATGGCGGCATGCACGAGCACATGCCGGCCGATCGACACAATGCACACGCGGGTCACTGAGCCGCGATCAATTCCGCTACATCCGAGGTAAGCACAATGATGGGTATCAGCGTCTGGCAACTTCTGATCATTCTTCTGATCGTCGTCATGCTGTTCGGCACCAAGCGCCTGCGCGGTCTGGGCTCCGACCTGGGCAGCGCGATCAGCGGTTTTCGCAAGTCGGTGAGCGACGGTGAAACGACCGCGAGCAGTGAGACGGTGAAGCAGGAACTCAAGTAAGCGCGTCTGCCTCCTGCGGCGCCGGTTCACGTGCCGGGCGCCGCGCCGAGACCTGCCGGCGCCTGTCCGCGCTTGCAGGTCAGCTTCGCATCTCCGCGCGGCAGTATGGTCGCCTTGCACCGCAACGGTGCATCTTCGAGCCGGTCTTCAGCGCCGCATGTCACTTTTCCGCCGCCTCGGAAAAAAGCTGATCGCAATCAAGTCTGCCGAGCGCTCCTACCCTGTAGAAAGTAACCCTGGCTCCCGCTTTCTGGAGCGCTCATCTGCCCGTTGCGCCCACGACTATGCGCTACGGGACATGGCAATACTGGAGGCCTTCCGTGCAAGTTATCGATCGGCGAAAAGCCCTGAGTATCCCGCCTATATGGCGGCTCGCGTTTCGCCCCTTCTTTCTCGCCGGCAGCGTCTATGCGCTGCTGGCAATTCCGCTCTGGGTCGCCGCCTGGACCGGGCTCTGGCCGGGCTTTCAGCCCACCGGCGGCTGGCTCGCCTGGCACCGTCACGAAATGCTGTTCGGCTTCGCCATGGCGATCGTCGCCGGCTTCCTGCTGACCGCGGTACAGACCTGGACCGGGCAGACCGCGCCCTCCGGTAACCGCCTGATGGGACTGGCGCTGCTCTGGCTGGCGGCACGCCTGAGCTGGTTGTTCGGCCTGCCAGCCGAGTGGCTGGCACCGCTGGACCTGCTGTTCCTGCTGGCCCTGGCCTGGATGATGGCCCAGATGCTCTGGGCGGTGCGGCAGAAGCGCAACTACCCGATCGTGGTGGTGCTGAGCCTGATGTTCGGTGCCGACCTGCTGGTGCTGAGCGGCCTCCTGCAAGGCAGCGATGCCCTGCAGCGCCAGGGCGTGCTGGCCGGCCTCTGGCTGGTGGCCGCATTGATGGCGCTGATCGGCGGGCGGGTAATTCCGTTCTTCACCCAGCGCGGGCTGGGCAAGGTCGAGGCGCTCAAGCCCTGGGTATGGCTGGATGTCGCCCTGCTGGTGGGCACCGGTGTGATCGCCCTGTTGCATGCAGTCGGCATCGCCATGCAGCCGCACCCTGTGCTGGGCCTGTTGTTCGCGGCTATCGGCGCCGGCCATCTGCTGCGTTTGGCGCGCTGGTATGACAAGGGCATCTGGAAGGTCGGCCTGCTCTGGTCGTTGCACCTGGCGATGCTCTGGCTGGTGGTCGCGGCGTTCGGCCTGGCGCTCTGGCATTTCGGTCTGCTGGCGCAGTCCAGTCCCTCGCTGCATGCCCTGAGCGTCGGTTCGATGAGTGGCTTGATCCTGGCCATGATCGCCCGGGTGACCCTCGGCCACACCGGTCGGCCGCTGCAGTTACCGGCGGGCATTATCGGGGCCTTCGTGCTGTTCAACCTCGGTACGGCAGCGCGGGTATTCCTCTCGGTCATCTGGCCGGTCGCCGGGCTGTGGCTGGCGGCGGCCTGCTGGGCACTGGCCTTCGCGCTCTACGTCTGGCGCTACGCGCCGATGCTGGTCGCGCCCCGTGTGGATGGACACCCGGGCTAACAGCGCAAGTCGCAATCGGCAGGTGCCGTCGCACCTGCCACACCTAACCAGCTTGAAAACCGCTGCCTCTGGCGAGGCGGCCTGTGACTCGACACGTGTCGAGCTCGGAGATGATGAATGAAAAGCGAGTTTCAGGATCGTCTTGCGGTCGTGACCGGTGCCAGCTCCGGAATCGGCCTGGCACTGTGTGCTGCCCTGTTGCAGCGGGGAGCCCAAGTGCTGGCGATGTCGCGCAGCCTGGGTGGTCTCGAGGCGCTGTTGGCGACGCATCCGGAGCAGCTGCAATGGCTGCGTGGCGATGTCACTTCGGCCGAAGACCTGGCCGAGCTGGGCCGGCGCGCGGCCCAGCTCGGCCCCGTGCATTACCTGGTGCCCAATGCGGGCATCGCCGAACTGGCCGATGGCCTCGACATGGCGGCCTTCGACCGGCAGTGGGCAGTCAATGGCGCCGGTGCGCTGAATACCCTCGCGGTCATGCGTAACGAGCTGGCCAAGCCGGCTTCGGTGGTGTTCGTCGGCACCTTTCTGATCCGTTCGACCTTCCCCGGACTGGCCGCCTACATCGCCAGCAAGGCGGCGTTGGCGGCGCAGGCGCGTACGCTGGCGGTGGAGTTCGCGCCGCTGGATGTACGCATCAACATGGTCTCGCCGGGGCCGACCGCTACCGCGATCTGGGGCACGCTGGGACTGACCGACGACCAGCTCGAAGGCGTTGCCGATGGCGTTACCAAGCGCCTGCTGCCGGGGCATTTCCTCGAGTCCGCGGCGGTCGCCAACGTCATCCTGTTCCAGCTCTCGCAAGGCGCGCGCGGCGTGTTCGGTCAGGACTGGGTGGTGGATAACGGCTACACCATCAGCTGAGGGATACCCGCATGTGGTTCAAGTGGAAGCGCAGCGCGGTACGCCTGGAGCAGGAATTGCGCGCGTTGCGGGCCAGTCACGCCGAGCAGTCGGCGCGCGTCGCAGAGCTGGAACAGCAGCTGCAGGTAGCAGAAGCCGCCAGCCAGCAACGCCAGCGACAGCTCGACTATTACCGCGGCGTGTCGGAAAAGCTGATTCGCTTCAGCACCTCGGTGGCCCATCTCGGCGAGTCGTTCGAGTTCCTCACCGGGCAGCTGGGCGGCAACAAGGCCCGTGCCGGCGAGGTCGCCGCCGCGGCGCTGAGCAACCAGAAGCATTTCGGCGAACTGCAGGGCAAGGCAGCCGAGATGGAGGAGGGCCTCGCCCTGGCCTCGCGCAAGGTCGATACCCTTGCCGAGCGCTCGCAGGAGATCAACGGCATCGTCGATCTCATCAGCGGCATCGCCAGCCAGACCAATCTGCTGGCGCTGAATGCCGCGATCGAGGCGGCGCGGGCCGGCGAAGCCGGGCGTGGTTTCGCGGTTGTCGCCGGGGAGATTCGCAGCCTGGCGGAAAAGACCGCGCTGGCGACCGATGACATCGTGCGCAAGATTGGCGAAGTGCAGGGCGAAATCCGCAACGTGCATGACTATATCCAGCTGCAGGGCAGCCACGCCAAGGGCTTCAGCCGAACCACCGAGGTCGCGGTCGAGGCGATGCGTACGCTCTACCAGCTGGCCGGGGCGATGCGCGCCAGCAGCGCCGCGTCTTCCTTCCGTGCCGGCATCGAGCTGGCCAATCTCGACGAGCTGTCGCTGAAGTTCGTGGTCTACAACCACCTGCTGAGCGATCAGGCACAGCCGATTCCGCAGCTGCCGAGCGAGCGCGACTGTCGTTTCGGTCGCTGGTACTACGGCGAGGGCAACCGCGATATCCAGGCGCTGGACTGCTTCCGGCAGATCGAGCGACCGCATACGGCAGTGCACGCCCAAGGGCAGGCGGCGCTGGATGCATTCGCCGAGAACGCCCTGGAAACCGCGCTGCGTCACCTCGGCCAGATGGAGGATGCCAACCTGGAGGTGATGCGCATCGTCACCGCGGTGGTCGATCAGTTCGAGCGAGGGACGAGCCGCGCGGCTTGATGCTGCAGGCTGCGGTTTCCGCCCCACAGTGGACTTAGTGCAAGAATATTGCGCTTATCGATCAATACTATTCGTTAGATAACATTTAACTCGCCGCAGACAATGCGCACGCATTCCGTCTGCGCGGCATTCCGTCGCGCTCGATATGAACCGATCCCAGGAGGAACGGCGAGCGGATGCGGCGTGCCGGTCCGTCGACCATTGCCAGCGCTGCGCTGGCAGATCTCGATGTTCGTTCCCTGGGCGCCCGCGTCGGCCGCCTGGCGAGCATGAGCGAACTGCACAACAGTCCCGAACCGATTGCCTACAACTACCACGTGGTGCGCCAGTTCACCCTGATGACGCTGGTCTGGGGTGTGCTCGGCATGGGCCTCGGCGTCTTCATCGCCGCTCAGCTGGTATGGCCGCAGCTGAACCTCGATCTGCCCTGGACCAGCTTCGGCCGGCTGCGACCGATCCACACCAATCTGGTGATCTTCGCCTTCGGTGGCGGCGCGCTGTTCGCCTCGTCCTTCTACATCGTCCAGCGCACCAGCCATGCCCGACTGATTTCCGATCGGCTGGCCGCCGTGGTGTTCTGGGGCTGGCAGGCCGCCTGCGTGGCGATGCCGATCAGCTACGCGCTGGGCTACACCACGTCCAAGGAATACGCCGAGATGGAGTGGCCGATCGCGCTCTGGGTGACGCTGATCTGGGTGCTCTACGCCTATCTGTTCTTCGGCACCATCGCCCGCCGGCGCATCCGCCACATCTACGTCGGCAACTGGTTCTTCGGCGCCTTCATCATCGTTACCGGCATGGTGCACATCATCAACCATGCCCTGATCCCGGTGAGCCTGCTCAAGTCCTATTCGATGTACTCGGGGGCCACCGATGCGATGGTGCAATGGTGGTACGGGCACAGCGTGGTGGGCTTCATTCTCTCGGTCGGCTTTCTCGGCATGATGTACTACTTCGTGCCCAAGCAGGCCGGGCGGCCGATCTACTCGTACCGCCTGTCCATCGTGCATTTCTGGGCGATCATCTCGATCTACATCTGGGCCGGCCCGCACCACCTGCACTACACCGCGCTGCCGGACTGGGCGCAGAGCCTGGGCATGGTGATGTCGATCATCCTCCTGGCACCGAGCTGGGGCGGCATGATCAACGGCATGATGACCCTCTCCGGCGCCTGGCATAAGCTGCGCACCGACCCGATCCTGCGCTTTCTGGTGGTCTCGCTGGCGTTCTACGGCATGTCGACCTTCGAAGGGCCGATGATGGCGATCAAGACGGTCAACGCCCTGTCGCACTACACCGACTGGACCATCGGCCACGTACACGCCGGGGCGCTGGGCTGGGTGGCGATGATCTCCATCGGCTCGCTGTACCACCTGATTCCGCGGCTGTGGGGGCGCGAGCAGATGCACAGCATCGGCCTGATCAACGCACACTTCTGGCTGGCGACCATTGGCACCGTGCTCTACATCGCCTCGATGTGGGTAAACGGCATCACCCAGGGCTTGATGTGGCGCGCGGTCAACGAAGACGGCACGCTGACCTATTCCTTCGTCGAGGCGCTGCAGGCCAGCCATCCCGGCTACATCGTGCGCATGGCCGGCGGCGGCATTTTCGCCTGCGGCATGCTGCTGATGGCATTGAACACCTGGCTGACCGTGCGCCACGTGCGGCGCGCCCCGGCCCGGGACGCAGAGCTGACCGCTGTGACCGCTTGATTTCCACTCGCTACCCTTGTAGCTCCTGAGGGTCCAGGGACGGACCTTTTTTACCCGGCTACGCTCCCATAGCCGGTGCTTCGTCTGACAAGAGCCTCCATGCAAGACAATCTCATCGACTGGTTCAAATCCTTCGTTCCCGCGCCCCTGAATGCGGCTCCCCGACACTGGCTGCGCGCCGCCATCGGCGTCGCCCTGGTCATGCCACTGGTGTTTCTCAGCGACCGCTGGCTGGTCGGCACCGGGCTGGCGCTGCAAGTGATCGCGCCGGTTGGCGCCTCCGCCGTGCTGGTGTTTGTCGCCTCGTCGAGCCCTTTCGCGCAGCCCTGGTCAGTCATCGGTGGCAACCTTTTCGCCGCGCTGATCGGCGTCTCCCTGGGCCTCACTGGGCTGCCTAGCGTGCTCGCCGCGACGCTGGCCGGCGCGGCGACGCTGCTGTGTCTCTTTGCGTTGCGCTGCCTGCACCCGCCGAGCATCGCGCTGGCGCTGGTGGCCGCAGTGGGTGGCCCCGACCTGCACCAGCTGCACTTCGGCCTGCTCTGGCCAGTGATGTTCAACTCGCTGCTGCTGGTGACCTTCGCGCTGCTGTTCAACAACCTCACGGGTAATCCCTACCCCAAGGCGCGCCTGCCGCGCGAGAACGAGCACCACACCCGGGATCCTCGCCCAGGCGAGCGAATGAGCTTTGTCCAGGATGACGTCGACCGCGCGCTGGCCGAATTCGGCGAGTACGTCGACATCACCCGCGACGACCTCGCCCGGCTGATCAAACAGACCGAGAAGCACGCCCTGCGCCGCAGCATGGGCGAGATCACCGCGGCGCACGTGATGTCGCGCGATCTCTACTGGCACACCCCGGATACCTTCATCGAACAGGCCTGGCAGACGCTGCAGCAGCATCGCCTGCGCTCGTTGCCGGTGGTCGAGGGCGATGACCATCGGCTGGTCGGTATCGTCACCCAGGTGGATCTGCTCAAGCACTTCCACCCACGCCCGGGGCGGCTCAGCTTCGGCCAGCTGAACTTCCTGCGCGGCACCAAGCTGCGCGCGATCATGAGTTCGCCGGTGGTTTCGGTGACGGCCGATACGCACATGGTCGAGCTGGTCTACCTGCTCTCCGACCGCGGCCTGCATTGCCTGCCGGTGGTCGACGCGCAGCAGCGGCTGATCGGCATGATCACCCAGACCGACCTGATCGCCGCGCTGTACCGCAACTGGCTCAAGCAGCTGCCGGACTGAACCGCGCCGGTCAGATTTCGTAGTACCAGCGCGACCAGTCGTAGTCGTCGAGAGCGAGCTCGCGCAGCAGCTCGATGGCTTTGCCCAGCGCCGGCGACTCACTGGCGCGGGCACGCACCAGATAGACCGGGTAGGAAAACTCCGGTGCCTGCTCCACTCGTTTGAGAATGCCTTCTTCCAGGTAGCGCTGGACCACGCGGGTGCGGAAGTAGCCGCGCCCGCCGCATTGCACCAGATACTGCAGCGCCAGCGGGCCGAGGCTGAACGAAAGCGTGGCGCGGGTGCATTCGGGCAGCGCCTGGTTGTGCTGCTTGCGAAATGCCGGGCCCCAGTCGACATACAGGTACGGATCAGGATTGGCCGTCTGCACCACCTGGATGAGCTTCTCCTCCAGCAGTTGCTCGACCTGCAGGCCCGGCCAGTACTCCGGCTGGTGCACAAGCGCGGCGTCGAGCACGCCCAGATCCAGCTTCTTCTGCAGTTCCTCGCCGCTGGCGATCTCCAGCCGTACCGCATGGCCTGGCAGCCCCTGGCGCAGGCGTTGCACCCAGGCCAGCATCAGCGGGTTGCACAGGCTCACCTCGGAGCCAAGGGTCAGCAGCTTGCCGCTGCCCTGCGATAGCGGCAGGTCGCGGCGCGCGGCTTCCCAGGTCTGCACCAGCTGGTTGGCGTAGGCGACGAAGCGCTCGCCGTCATGGGTCAGCCGAGCGCCGGCACGGTTGCGTACGAACAGGCGGCAACCGAGCTGGCTTTCGAGGTTATGCACCCGTGCGGTGACGGCCGTTTGGGTGATGTGCATACGTTCGGCGGTGGCGATGAAGCTGCCGCTGCGAATGATCTCGAGAAAGGTGCGGGCGAGATCGATGTCCATGGTCGAGCCTTCAGTGCAATGAAAGTGATGGAACCACGGATTGTATTGGCTTGCGGATGATAGGTCGCCCGCCATGTCGGCGGGCGACACGGCGGGTGTTAGTGCGAGGTGCCTTCGGCGAATTCGATCTTGTTGCCGACGTTGTACTTGCCGGAGGGCTTGTTCATCGGGATGCGTTTGACCTCCTCCAGCGTGTTGGCGTCGTAGACGAGGAGGGCGCCGTCGGTGTCCCAGACGCTGAGCAGGGCGTAGCGGCCGTCGTTGGTGAATTCGACGTGGGCGGCGTTCTTGCCCGGCATCGGGCGCAGAGTGTGGGCGACTTCCAGGGTCTGTTTGTCGATCAGGTGCACGGCGTCGTTGTTCGGGCCGAAGAATACGTCGGTCCAGGCATAGGGCGAGTTGGCCTGGCTGCGCATGAAGAAGCCCGGGCCTTCGGTGGGAATCTCCTTGATCAGTTTCCAGGTCTGCAGATCGAGCACCGAGATCAGCCCCTTGCTGACGTTGGGCGTGGCGAACACCCACTTGCCGTCGCGCTTCCAGTAGATGCCCGAGCCCAGGTGCGGCATGCCCGGCAGCGGGATGTCGGTGACCGCCTTGCCGGTATCCAGGTCGATCACCTGGCCGCCGTGGGCCTTGCGCGAGGTGGCCAGCAGGTGGCGGTAGTCGGGGGTGAAGGAGAAGTCGTCGAGGAAGTCGGCGGCCTCGATGCGCCGTGGTTCGAAGGTCGGCTCGCCGGCGTAGGAGAGTTCCCAGGCCTCTTTCACGTCCTTCAGCGCGACCACGAAGCTGTCGCGCGGCGGCGCGGTGTAGACGGCGCTGACCCGTGATGGCGTGCCATCCTGGCCGACCGCGGGGATGTGCTTAACCAGCGACAGGTCGCGGGCATCGAGCAGCACCAGATTGCCCGGCAGGTAGTTGCCCACCAGCACCCAGCGGCCGTCGTTGCTCACCGCCAGGTTGCGCGTGTTCAGCCCGGCGCGGACCTCGGCGATCATGCTCAGGTTGTGCAGGTCGTAGACGCTAACCCAGCCGTCGCGGGAGGCAAAGTAGACGAAGCGGCCATCCGGCGAGAACTTCGGCCCGCCATGCAGGGCGAAGTGCGACTGGAAGTTCGCCAATTCCTCGAAACGATCACCGTCCAGCACCCGGACGTGGTGATTGCCGGCTTCCACCACGACGAACAGGTTGAGCGGGTCGGCGCCGTGCTGCGGGGTCGTTGGCAGAGTGGCGAGGTCCTTGAGAATGCGGTGGCTGGCGCGGATGTCGGCGTCGTTCCAGGTCGGCGGCACGGCCGAGGGCTGATAGAGGTAATCGACCAGGCCGGCGATCTGCGCTTCGTTCAGCACCTGCGAATAGGCGGCCATCTGGCTTGCCGGGCGGCCGTCACGGATCACCGCCTGGGCTTCGGCCGGCTTGATGCGGCTGAGGCTCTCCGGCAACAGCGCCGGCCCGGCGCCGCCGAGGCGGTTGACGCCGTGACAGCTCTGGCAATGCGTTTGGTAGAGCGCCTGGGCATCCGTCGGCGAGGGGGCCGCGACGGCCATGTCGAGGGCGACGAAGGTGGCGGCCGGCAACGCCGCCGCCAGCAGCAGGGCAGGAATCAGTTGCATGAGGCCTCCGCAATCTTGATCGGATCACCTTGCAGATGTGCCGGGTGCTGAACCTGACGATCTGCGAACAGGCCCACCACCCGACCGATCACGGTCAGGGTCGGCGGGGTGAGATGCTGCTGGTCGGCCATGCTCGGCAGCTGGCGCAGCGTGCAGCGCACCACCTGCTGGTTCTCGCGGGTGCCGTTGCCGATCAGCGCGGCGGGGGTATCCACCGGCAGGCCGGCGGCGATCAGGTTGCGCGAGATCTCGCCGAGGCTGGCCAGGCCCATGTAGAACACCAGGGTCTGGCCGCCCTGTGCCAGTGCTTCCCACGGCAGGTGCAGTTCGCCGTTGCTCTGCAGGTGGCCGGTGATGAACTGGCAGGAATGCGCCAGATCGCGATGTGTCAGCGGGATGCCGGCGTAGGCGCTGCAACCGGCCGCGGCGGTGATGCCTGGCACCACCTGGCAGTCGATGCCGCGCTGCAGAAGGAATTCGAGCTCCTCGGCGCCGCGGCCGAAGATGAACGGGTCGCCGCCCTTGAGTCGCACCACGCGCTTGTTCTGCAGGGCCAGGTCGGCCAGCAGCTGGTTGATCTCCGGCTGCGGCAGGCTGTGGTAGCCGCTGGTCTTGCCGACGTAATGGCGACTGCAGGCGGCAGGCAGCAGGGCCATCAGGCCGTCACTGACCAGGCGGTCGTAGACCACCGCGTCGGCCTGTTGCAGCAGGCTCCAGGCGCGCAAGGTGAGCAGTCCGGGATCGCCCGGACCGGCACCGACCAGTGCGACCTCGCCCGGGGCGAACGCCGCGCTCAGCGAGGCGGGAAGTGTGAATGGCTGGTCCATGCGGTGCTCCTGAATTCTCATCGGGCTTACGGAGTGCGTTGCTGCGGCGCTTGGTCGGCCGCTTGATCGATCATCAGATGGCGATGCTGGGAATGCGCTCGACGGCGGGCAGGCCGATCTCCTCGTCGGAGAGGTAGCAGCCCGGGTCTTCGGCCCAGAGATCGCCCTGCGCCCAGGCGCGGGTGCGGGTGTTGCCGTTGCAGATCGACAGCCAGCGGCACTCGGCACAACGGCCGCCCACCGCGCGCGGATGCTGGCGCAGCTCCTGCAGCAGCGGCACCGGTTCGTTCAGCCAAATGTCGCTGAAGCGCTGCCGGCGCACGTTGCCGACGGTGTGCTGCCACCAGTAGGTGTCCGGGTGTACGTCGCCGATGTTGTCGATGTTGGCGATGCCGCTGCCCGAGGCGTTGCCACCCCAGGCGCGCAGCATGCCTTCCAGGCGCTCGCGATGTTCCGGCAGGCGCTGCTCGACCCATTGCAGCAGCAGGACCGCGTCGGCGTCGTTGTTGCCGCTGACGAAATCGGTCTCGCGGCCGTGCTGGACGTCGTCCCAGGCCTGCTCGAAGAGCTGGCGCATGGCGTCGCGGGTCATCTGGTGATGGGCGTCGGCCTTGCGGCTGCGCTTGCCGCGGCCGCTGTAGTTGAGGTGCGAGAGGTAGAACTTCTGCACGTCGTGTTCGCGCATCAGCGCCAGCAGGGCTGGCAGCTGCGGGTAGTTGTTCTGCGTCAGGGTGGTGCGCAGGCCGACGCGGATGTCGCGCTGGCGGCACAGGTCGATGGCATGCATGGACGCGGCGAAGCTGCCCTTGAGCTGGCGCCACTCGTCATGGACCGCCTCCAGACCGTCGATGCTGATGCCGACGTAGTCGAACTGCGCGGCGGCGATACGTTCGATGTTGCTCTCGTCGATCAGCGTGCCGTTGGTCGACAGCGCAACGAAGAAGCCCTTGTCGCGAGCGTAATCGGCCAGCTGGAAGATGTCGGCCCGCAGCAGCGGCTCGCCGCCGGAGAGGATCAGCACGCGCACACCGGCTTCGTGCAGGTCATCGATCACCTTCAGCGCCTCGACGGTATCCAGTTCGTCGCGGAACTCGCTGTCGGCGGAGGTGGCGTAGCAGTGCTTGCAGGTCAGGTTGCAACGGCGCAGCAGGTTCCAGATCACCACGGGTGGGCGCTTGCCGCTGGCGCTGCGGGCACCAAGTACGGGCGTGGCCGGCCGGGCCAGGGCGCGCAGGTAATGGCTGATTCTCAACATGGTCGGCTCCGCTTCGGCAGCGTGTGACACCGGGCGCGCCGTCTCGCGCGTCCAACTCTTGAGTGGCAGGATCACCGAGCGAGATAGGGCTGACCTTGATCAGAAACAATAAAAGTTGCAGGGCTATTGGTGCCGGGCGGGCAGGCCGTACCGCTGGTCAGAGCAGCGTCAGCAGCACGCCGATGGCCATCAGCAACGGCCAGCCAAGCAGCAGCAGACGCCAGGCTGGCGGGGCATGGCGCAGTTCCATGAAACCATCGGTGATCAGCCAGGCCTTGCCGAATGCGGCCAGCAGAACGCCTGCCGTCAGTGCCAGGGTGGCGCCGGCACTGCCGAGCACGACGGTGGAGACCGAAAGCGCGGCCAGGCCGAGCCAGCAGGCGACCAGCAACTTGGAAGCGGACATGACGACCTCGTCAGTTCAGCACGTAGACCAGCGGGAACAGCAGCACCCAGACCAGATCCACCATGTGCCAGTAGAGCACCCCAGATTCCAGCCCGCTGTGCGCGTCCGTGCGGTAGGCACCGCGCCGGCAACGCTCGGCCAGCCAGCCGAGAATCACCATGCCCAGCAGCACGTGGAGGAAATGAAAGCCGGTGAGAATCCAGTACAGGGTGAAGAAGGTGTTGTGCTCCATCCCCAGGCCGAGCCCGGCCAGGTGGCCATACTCGTTGAGCTTGAGCACCACATAGACGCACGCCGAGGCCAGCGCCGCGAGCAGCAGCAACGCCGCACGACCCTGCCGCGCCTGACGGACCTGTTCCACCGCCAGCGCGGCGAGCAGGCCGGAGGTCAGCAGGCTCAGCGTCAGCGCCAGGCCGATGGAGCTGTCCAGTGCCGCGCGGCTTTCGCCGAACAGCTGCGGGTTGAACATCTGGGTGACCGCGAACGCCAGGATCAGGATGGCGAACACCGTCAGCTCGGCGAGGATGAAAAACCACATCGCCAGGTCACCCGGCAGGCGCCGGGACGGCTGGGCGACGCGTTCAGCCGAAGTGGACATCGACCACATCCATCAGCGCGGCAACGGTCTGCGGATCATCTGACAGCGGCTCGGCGAGACAGGCCAGGCAGGCCTGCCGCGGCGTCATGCCGGAGCGGATCATGCGTGCGGTGAAGATCAGCAGGCGGGTCGAGGCGACTTCCTCCAGATCGTGCTGTTCCAGCCGACGCAGTGCCTGGCCAAGCTTGACCACCTGGGCGGCTAGCGCGGCATCGACCTGCGCCTCGTTGGCGACGATGCGCTCTTCCTCGGCGGCTGGCGGATAGTCGAAGCGCATCGCCACGAAGCGCTGGCGGGTGCTCGGTTTCATGCCCTTGAGCAGGTTCTGGTAACCGGGGTTGTAGGACACCACCAGCATGAAGCCCGGCGGCGCCTTCAGCGCCTCGCCGGTGCGCTCGATGAACAGCTCGCGGCGATCGTCGGCCAGCGGATGCAGCACCACGGCGGTGTCCTGGCGCGCCTCGACCACTTCGTCCAGGTAGCAGATGCCGCCTTCGCGCACCGCGCGGGTCAGCGGTCCGTCCTGCCACCAGGTGCCCTGGGCACCGATCAGATGACGGCCGACCAGGTCGGCGGCGGAGAGGTCGTCATGACAGGCCACGGTGTACAGCGGCAGGTTCAGCCGGTGCGCCATGTGCTGCACAAAACGCGTCTTGCCGCAGCCGGTCGGGCCCTTGATCAGCACCGGCATGCCGTGCTGCCAGGCCTGCTGGAACAGCTGCTCCTCGTTGCCCAATGGTTGATAGAACGGGGCATCCGGTGTGCCGGCGGCGGTTGGGATCTCGAGCGCATTCACAGGCAATACCTCACGGCAGCAGTTGGTTATCTCGAACGCCACGCTACCGATCCGGGTACGGCCGCTCAAGCAGCCTGCCGGCAAAGCTTGATTGCGATCAAGCCCGCTGCGGATGCGTGGCGGAGCGAGACCCAGCGCAAGGTTTGCCCGCGACAAGGCGTCACGCTCAGGGGGTGAGGAGGGATCTCTTGATTGTCGTCAAGCGGACCCGCAAAGCCGCTCTCATAGGATGCCCGTGCATCAACAACAACTGGATCTGCCGTACCGCCGTCACCTGAGCAGGAAGCGCATCCCGCGTTTCCAGAGGAGAAACAGCATGAAAAAACCACTACTGGCTGGATTCGTCGCCGGCTTCTCGTTACTCGCTCTGGGCATTGCTCAGGCACAGAACAATCCGGAAGACAAAGCCGAGGCTGCCTATAAGGGGCAAGCGTCGGCAGTCGATCCGGCCAGTGCACAGGTCGTGCATTCACCGGGCGCACCGGACCTCACCTCCGCCGAGTTCGAGCACGCCAAGGAAATCTATTTCCAGCGCTGCGCCGGCTGCCATGGCGTGCTGCGCAAAGGCGCGACCGGCAAGCCGCTGACCCCGGACATCACCCAGGAGCGTGGCCAGGCCTATCTAGAAGCGCTGATCACCTATGGCTCGCCTGCCGGGATGCCGAACTGGGGTACGTCCAACGCGCTGACCAAGGATCAGATCACGCTGATGGCCAAGTACATTCAGCACACGCCGCCGACGCCGCCGGAGTGGGGCATGGCTGAGATGAAGAACTCCTGGAATGTGCTGGTCAAGCCGGAGGACCGGCCGAAGAAGCAGATGAACAAGCTGAACTTGCCGAACCTGTTCTCCGTCACCCTGCGTGACGACGGCAAGATCGCCCTCGTCGACGGCGACAGCAAGAAGATCGTCAAGACCATCGACACCGGTTACGCGGTGCACATCTCGCGCATGTCCGCTTCCGGTCGTTACCTGCTGGTCATCGGGCGCGACGCCAAGATCGACATGATCGATCTGTGGGGCAAGGAGCCGGTCAAGGTCGCCGAAATCAAGGTCGGCATCGAGGCCCGTTCGGTGGAGACCTCGAAGTTCAAGGGTTACGAGGACAAGTACGTGATCGCCGGCGACTACTGGCCGCCGCAGTACACCATCATGGATGGAGAGACCCTGGAACCGCTGCAGATCGTGTCCACCCGCGGCATGACCGTCGGTACCCAGGAATACCACCCCGAGCCGCGCGTCGCGGCGATCATTGCCTCCCACGAGCATCCTGAGTTCATCGTCAACGTCAAGGAAACCGGCAAGGTGCTGCTGGTCAACTACGAAGATATCAACAACCTGACCACCACCATGATCGGCACCGCACCGTTCCTGCATGACGGCGGCTGGGACGTCAGCCACCGCTACTTCATGACGGCGGCGAACAACTCCAACAAGGTCGCGGTGATCGACTCGAAAGAGCGCAAGATGGCCGCTCTGGTCGATGTCGGCAAGATCCCGCACCCAGGCCGTGGCGCCAACTTCGTGCATCCGAAGTTCGGGCCGGTATGGGCCACCAGTCACCTGGGTGACGAGACCATCTCGCTGATCGGCACCGATCCGCAGAAGCATCCCGAAAACGCCTGGAAAGTGGTCGATACCCTGAAAGGGCAGGGTGGCGGCTCGCTGTTCATCAAGACCCATCCGAAGTCCAAGCACCTTTACCTGGACACCACCTTCCACCCGGATGCCAAGATCAGCCAGTCGGCTGCGGTGTTCGACATCAACAACCTGGCGGCCGGCTACAAGGTGCTGCCGATCGGCGAGTGGGCCGGCCTGAAGGAAGGTGCCAAGCGCGTGGTGCAGCCTGAGTACAACGAGGCGGGCGACGAGGTCTGGTTCTCGGTCTGGAATGGCCAGGAGGAGGAGTCGGCAATCGTCGTGGTCGATGACAAGACCCTAGAACTCAAAACAGTGATCAAGGACAAAAGGTTGATTACCCCAACCGGTAAATTTAACGTCCACAACACTCAGTACGACGTTTACTGAGTCCACCTGGGGGCGGGCCTCAAGATCCGCCCCCGATTAGCCTTGAGGAAGTACTCATGAAGAAAGTTCTGCTCCCGTTGCTCGCCATCGGCGGCGCGCTGGCTCTGCAGCCGGCGTTAGCGCAAGACGGTGAGGCGCTGTTCAAGAGCAAGCCGTGCGCGGCCTGCCACAGCATCGACGCCAAGCTGGTAGGCCCGGCGTTCAAGGAAGTCGCCGCCAAGTACGCAGGGCAGGACGGCGCAGCCGATCTGCTGGCCGGCCACATCAAGAACGGCAGCCAGGGCGTCTGGGGTCCGATCCCCATGCCGCCAAACCCTGTTACCGAAGAAGAAGCCAAGATCCTCGCCGAGTGGGTTCTTAGTCAGAAGTAAGCTGCACCGGAGGACGCCATGACAGTTGCCCGACACGCCGTAAAACGTCTGGGGCTGACCCTGGCGTCCTTCCTCCTGATTCCCGTCGCGCTGGCCGCTGCTCCTTCGGCAGAACGCCAGGCCCAGCTCGACAACCTGCTCCTGCAGGATTGCGGCTCCTGCCATGGCCTGCGCATGACCGGTGGGCTCGGCCCGCCACTGACGCGCGCGGCACTGGCCGACAAACCCCGTGAAAGCCTGATCGCCACCGTCACCCACGGGCGGCCCGGCACCGCCATGCCCGGCTGGAAGGCGCTGCTCGACGAGCAGGACATCGCCTGGCTGGTCGACCAACTCCTGCAAGGATATCCAAAGCCATGATTCGCCCGATCCTGCTGTTCACGGCTGCCGCCATGCTCGGTGCCTGTGCGCAACAACCCCTGCGCGGTACCGGTGACCTCGGCGTGGTGGTCGAGCGCGCCACCGGCAGCCTGCAGATCATCGAGAGCAGCAACCAGAGCCAGCTGGCGCGCGTCGAAGGGCTGGGCGATCTGTCCCATGCCTCGGTGGTCTTCTCCCGCGATCAGCGTTACGCCTATGTGTTCGGGCGCGACGGTGGGCTGACCAAGGTCGACCTGCTGCGCCAGCGCATCGACCGCCGTGTGGTTCAGGGAGGCAACAGCATCGGCGGGGCGATCAGTCAGGATGGTCGGCTGATCGCGGTGGGCAACTACGAGCCGGGCGGCGTCAAGGTATTCGATGCCGAGACCCTTGAGCTGGTCGCCGACATCCCGGCCACGCCGCTGGCCGATGGCAGCCGCAATTCGCGGGTGGTCGGCGTGCTCGACGCACCGGGTCGGCGCTTCATCTACAGCCTGTTCGACACCAACGAGACCTGGCTGCTGGATTTCAGCCAGGGCGATACACCGACCGTCACGCGTTTCGAGAACGTCGGCAAGCAGCCCTACGATGCGCTGCTGACCCCTGACGGCCGCTACTACATCGCCGGCCTGTTCGGCGAGGACGGCATGGCCAAGATCGACCTCTGGCACACCGTCCGCGGTGTCGAGCGGATCATCGACGGTTACGGCCGCGGTCAGGAGAAACTGCCGGTCTACAAGATGCCCCACCTGGAGGGCTGGACGGTGGCCGGCGACCAGACCTTCGTTCCCGCCATCGGCCAGCATCGGGTGCTGGTGATGGATTCGAAGAGCTGGAAGCAGACCGACGCCATCGACGTCGCCGGCCAGCCGGTGTTCGTCATGGCGCGGCCGGATGCGCGGCAGATCTGGGTCAACTTCGCGCACCCGGACAACGGCAAGGTGCAGGTGATCGACAGCGAAAGCCACGAGATTATCGCTACCCTGGAGCCCGGTCCGGCCGTGCTGCATATGGAATTCACCGCCCGTGGCGACCAGCTCTGGCTGTCGGTGCGCGACGGCAACGAAGTCCAGGTCTGGGACCCCTACAGCCTGAAGCTGATCAAGCGCCTGCCGGCACAGAGCCCGAGCGGCATCTTCTTCAGCAGCCGCGCTCACGAGACGGGGTTGTGACATGCACATCGACGCTCTCAGTCGCCGCCTGATCGACCGATTTCAGCACGGCATGCCGCTGTGTGCCGAACCCTACCGCGCCATGGCCGAGGAACTCGGCTGCAGCGAGGACGAGGTGCTGGCCCGCCTCGAACAGCTGCAGGCCACCGGCGGGCTTTCGCGCGTCGGCCCGGTGTTCGAACACAGCCGAGCCGGCGCCAGCACCCTGGTGGCACTGGCCGTGCCCGAAGCGCGGCTGGAGCAGGTGGCGGCCCGCATCAGTGCCTTCCCCGAGGTCAATCACAACTATCTGCGCGAGCATCGCTACAACCTCTGGTTCGTGCTGACCGGGCCGGACCGTGCGCACATCGACCGAGTGCTCGCCGAGATCGAAGCCGACACCGGGCTGGTGCCCCTGGACCTGCCGATGCTCAACGCGTTTCGCATCGACCTGGGCTTTCCCTTGGGAGAACCGTCATGAACGACTGCCTCAACGATCTGCAGGCGATGCAGCTGCGCCGCCTGCTCGAGGCCGGCCTGCCACTGGCGGCGAGGCCCTACCAGCGGCTTGCCGAGCAGATCGGCTGCAGCGAGCGCCAGGTGCTCGAACAGGTCGAGCAGTGGCAGGAGGCCGGGCTGTTCCGCCGCGTTGGGCTGGTGCTCAAACACCGGGCGCTGGGGTTTCGCGCCAACGCCATGTTGGTGATGGATATTCCCGACGAGCAGGTCGACGCGATCGGCCGCCGCCTGGGCCAGGCCGCCGGGGTCAATCTCTGTTACCAGCGGCCACGACGCCTGCCACAGTGGCCCTACAACCTGTTCTGCATGGTTCACGGTCGCGAGCGTGAACAGGTCTGCGGACTGATCGAGCGGCTGCTGGCCGAGCACGGTCTGAGCGATGTGCCGCACCAGTTGCTGTTCAGCACGCGGGCCTTCAAACAGTGTGGCGGACGTTTCGCGCCGCCATTGCCGGACGTCGCCAATGGATGACTTTGATCGCCTGCTGATCAATCGCCTGCAACACGGCTTGCCGCTGGTCCGCCAGCCCTGGGAAGCGCTGGCTACGGAGTTGGGCAGCAGCTCCGAGACGTTGCGGCAGCGGGTTCAGGCCCTGCTCGAGGATGGCACCCTGACCCGCTTCGGCCCGATGTTCGATGTCGAGCGCCTCGGTGGCGCCTTCACCCTGGCCGCACTGGCGGTACCGGAGGCGCGCTTCGACGAGGTTGCCGCGCAGCTCGAGGCGATGCCCGAGGTCGCCCACAACTACCGCCGTGAGCACCAGTGGAACATGTGGTTCGTGCTCGGTTGCGAGACGCCCGCGGGCATCGCCGAAGCCATCGCCCGCATCGAGGCGCAGACCGGCCTGACGGTGCTCAACCTGCCGAAGGAGAAAACCTATCATGTCGGTTTGCACTTCCCCGTCTGACGAAGCGCTGGTGCGTCGGTTGGTCGAACTCACCGAGGCCGGTCTGCCGCTGGTTTCCGATCCCTGGGCCTGGCTCGCCGACGAGCTGGGGCTCGCGGTGGATGACACCCTGGCGCTGCTGCAGCGCCTGCAGGCCGAGGGGGCGATTCGCCGGATCGCTGCGGTGCCCAATCACTACCGCCTGGGTTACCGGCACAACGGCATGACCGTATGGGATGTCGACGATGCCGAGATCGACCGCCTGGGCGCGCTGATCGGCGCGCAGCCCTTCGTCAGCCACTGCTACCGGCGGCCACGCCGCGAGGGCTGGCCTTACAACCTGTTCGCCATGGTGCACGGGCGCGATGCCAGTGACATCGAAGCCTACCGCAACCAGATCCGCGCCTTGCTCGGCAGCGCCTGCCGGGCGAACGAGATGCTGGTGTCCAGTCGCATCCTGAAGAAGACCGGCCTGCGCCTGGCCGCCCAGCGTCGCGCCTGAGCCTGCGCCGGTACTGCTGTTCGCCCTCGTCGACGGCCCCGGCTACCGGGTTCGCAAGCCCGTAGCGTAGCGGCCCGATGCCCGGCCGGTGCGCGTGAAAACCGCTGGAGCCCTTGCCTCGCAAGGGTTTGCGGCCTGCCTTCGATCCCCCTTGAAAGCCTGACTGTTGCGTTCGGGTTTTTCTTGATTGCCATCAAGCAGGTTTCGATAGCCCCCTTCTTAAACTGGCCACGCCAAGCCATGAGGAGGCGACCATGTCCGAGACCTTCACCAAAGGAATGGCCAGGAATATCTACTTCGGAGGAAGCGTGTTCTTCTTCCTTGTGTTCCTCGGCCTTACCTACCACACAGAGCAGACTTTCCCCGAACGTTCGAACGCATCGGAAATGACCGAAGCGGTCGTGCGCGGCAAGGCAGTCTGGGAAAACAACAACTGCATCGGCTGCCACAGCCTGCTGGGTGAAGGTGCCTACTTCGCACCGGAGCTAGGCAACGTGTTCGTCCGTCGAGGCGGTGACGAGGCCTTCAAGCCGTTCCTGCACGCCTGGATGAAAGCCCAGCCACTCGGCGCCCCCGGTCGCCGCGCGATGCCGCAATTCAATCTGACCGAGCAGCAAGTTGACGATATGGCGGAGTTCCTCAAGTGGACTTCGAAGATCGACACCAACAACTGGCCGCCAAACAAGGAAGGTTGAGTGATGAACGTCTTTGTTTCCGAATTCACTGGAGGGGCCACGAGATGAGCATTCTCAACCCGCATCTCAAATTCCAATCGCAGGCCGTCGCCAAACCCTACTTCGTGTTTGCGCTGATGCTGTTCGTCGGTCAGATCCTCTTCGGTCTGATCATGGGTCTGCAGTACGTGGTGGGTGACTTCCTGTTTCCGCTGCTGCCGTTCAACGTGGCGCGGATGGTTCACACCAACCTGCTGATCGTCTGGCTGCTGTTCGGCTTCATGGGCGCGGCCTACTACCTCATTCCCGAGGAAGCGGACCGCGAACTGCACAGTCCGAAACTGGCCATCATCCTGTTCTGGGTGTTCGCCGCTGCCGGCGTGCTGACCATTCTCGGTTACCTGTTCGTGCCCTATGCGGGCCTGGCGGAAATGACCAAGAACGAGCTGCTGCCGACCATGGGCCGTGAGTTCCTCGAGCAGCCGACGATCACCAAGATCGGCATCGTGGTGGTCGCTCTGGGCTTCCTCTACAACATCGGCATGACCATGCTCAAGGGTCGCAAGACCGTGGTCAGCACGGTGATGATGACCGGTCTGATCGGCCTCGCGGTGTTCTTCCTGTTCTCCTTCTACAACCCCGAGAACCTGGCGCGCGACAAGTACTACTGGTGGTTCGTCGTGCACCTGTGGGTGGAAGGCGTGTGGGAACTGATCATGGGTTCGATGCTGGCCTTCGTCCTGATCAAGATCACCGGCGTTGACCGCGAAGTGGTCGAGAAGTGGCTCTACGTGATCATCGCCATGGCCCTGATCACCGGCATCATCGGCACCGGCCACCACTTCTTCTGGATCGGCGCACCGACCGTGTGGCTGTGGCTGGGCTCGATCTTCTCCGCCCTGGAACCGCTGCCGTTCTTCGCCATGGTGCTGTTCGCCCTGAACATGGTGAACCGTCGCCGCCGCGAGCATCCGAACAAGGCCGCCTCGCTGTGGGCCATCGGCACCACCGTGACTGCCTTCCTCGGCGCAGGTGTATGGGGCTTCCTGCACACCCTGGCTCCGGTGAACTACTACACCCACGGCTCGCAGATCACGGCCGCGCACGGTCACCTGGCCTTCTACGGCGCCTACGCGATGATCGTGATGACCATGATCAGCTACGCCATGCCGCGTCTGCGTGGCCTGGGTGAAGCGCCGGATGCACGGGCGCAGCGCATCGAGGTCTGGGGCTTCTGGCTGATGACCCTGTCGATGGTCGCCATCACCCTGTTCCTCACCGCCGCCGGCGTGGTGCAGGTCTGGCTGCAGCGCATCCCTGCCGATGGTGCCGCCATGTCCTTCATGGCAACCGCCGACCAGCTGGCCATCTTCTTCTGGCTGCGTCTGGTGGCCGGGGTGATCTTCCTGATCGGTCTGGTCTGCTACCTGTACAGCTTCCGCCAGCGCGGTCGGGTACCGGTCGCAGCAGCGGCAGCCGCCGCGGCCTGAGACGGTTCGCAATGAGCATCGACGGCCCGGCTGGTATTAGCGGGCCGTTTTGCGTTTCAACTGCCAGCACGGAGTAACCCGCCATGGCCTTTACCATCGAAGTGGAAGAGTGGGTCGGCAGTGTCTGGCACCGCTTCATCACCCGTCGCGCCAGCCCGGACTTCCCCGAGGCGCGGGTCGATCTCGAGAGCATGCAGCGTCCGCTGTCGCTGCTGTTCCGCGCCATGGGCGGCGCCAGCGGGGTCGGCGTCGAAGCCGCCAGCGCGCGTGATCTGCTGCTCAGGCGCAACCTATTGCAACAGGTCGCCGGGACCTGCAAGCAACTGCCGGTGGCCTGGTGCGACGCCAGCAACCTGCGGCTGCCGCAGAGCCTGGCGGTCTACCCGGAAGTCTCGCTGAATCAGGACCTGTATCGCTGGCTGGCGCTGCTCGCCGCGCAGGCTGGGCAGATGCGCCACTGGGCGCGCGACAACCAGCGCTGGACGCAGGCCATCCTCGAGCAGTTTCCGGCCATGCGCGCGCGTTACCGGCGGCTGGTCGAGGCCCATCTGCAACTGCGCCCGGACCCGAGCCAACTGCCGAAGGCCGAGGCGGCATTGGAAAGCGCGCTGTGCCAGGCACTGCGTGAACCGGGCAGCGTCAGCCAGTTCCCGCGCAGCGAGCGCGCGCCCTGGCCGCTGCCGCTGTGGCTGTATCCGGCGGACAACCTTGGCGAGCCCCAGGCCGCCCAGCGCGCCGAGGAAGGCGAGGGCAATCTGGAAACCCCGCCCGGCGGCGAATCGCGCCAGCGCAAGCGCGCCCGGCGGGTCGAGGAAAGCTCGAGCAAGGGCGGCCTGCTGCTGTTCCGTCTGGAAAACCTGTTCAGTTGGTCCGAACACATCGAGCTGGATCGCTGCGGCGACGACACAGAGGATCTGGACGCGGCCCGTGTCGCCGAGGATCTCGACGAGCTGGCCCTGTCGCGTCAGCGCATGCGTCAGGGCGGCGGGCTCAAGCTGGACCTGGATCTGCCAGCCGCGGACTTCGACGATGTGCCGCTGGGCGAGGGCATCAAGTTGCCCGAGTGGGATTATCGCAAGCAATGCCTGCAGAAGGACTTCGTCAACCTGCAGCTGATGCTGCCGCGCGGCTCGGAAGCCAAGCCGTTGCCGCTGCACCTGTCGCCGCTGGCGCGGCGCCTGCGTCGGCAGTTCGAGCACCTGCGCAACGACCGCCAGTGGCTGCGCCAGCAACCCCAGGGTTCGGAGCTGGACATGCAGGCCTGGCTCGACTTCCACGTCGAGCGGCAGAACGGCCAGTGCGCCGAGCGCGGCCTGTTCATGGAGCAGCGGCAGAACCGCCGCGACCTGGCCTGCCTGCTGCTGGCCGACCTGTCGATGTCCACCGATGCGCACCTGGACAACGAGCACCGGGTGATCGACGTGGTGACCGACAGCCTGCTGCTGTTCGGCGAGGCGCTGTCGGCGGTGGGCGATCCCTTTGCGCTGTACGGCTTCTCCTCGCTGCGCCGCCAGCAGGTGCGCATGCAGGAGCTGAAGAGCTTCCGTCAGCCCTACGGCGACGAGACCCGCGGCCGTATCCAGGCGCTCAAGCCAGGCTATTACACCCGCATGGGCGCGGCCATCCGCCAGGCCACCGAACTGCTCGGTGCCTGCAAGCAGCGGCGCAAGCTGTTGCTGCTGGTGACCGACGGCAAGCCGAACGATCTGGATCTGTACGAAGGCCGCTACGGTGTCGAGGACACTCGCCAGGCGGTGATGGAGGCGCGCAAGCAGGGCCTGCTGCCGTTCTGCATCACCATCGACCGCGAGGCCGGCGATTACCTGCCGTACATGTTCGGCGCCAACGGCTACACCCTGATCAAGGAGCCGCAGCAGCTGCCGTTCCGCCTGCCGCAGCTGTACAAGCAGCTGACCCAGTCGTAGGCGGGTAATGCAGACGAGGGCAGTTGCTACAACCGCCGCGGTGCTGCACTGCTCGATCGTAGGGTGGATGTCGCTTTTCACATCCACCGTGCACAGCGTGCTGTGCATGGCCACCTGGTGGATCGCTGAAGCGTGACCCCACGACAGGGGGATTGGTTGGGCGAGAGGTCAGCGTGGCATGTCGGGTACGGGGGCGCTTTCACATCCACCGTGCTCAGCGCGCGGCGGATGGCCATCCAGTGGATCGCTGAAGCGAGATCCACCCCACGACAGGGGATTGTTTGGGCGAGGTCAGCGCGGCATGTACGGTGGATGCCGCTTTTCACATCCACCATGCACAACGCTCGTGGATCGCCAGCTCATGGACGGTGAAGCGAAATTCACCCCAGGCTGCTGGCAGGCAATCAGAACAGATAGCGTGGCAGCCAGACGATCATCACCGCGCAGAAGACGCTGAGGGCAATGCAGAACCAGAGGAAGCGCCGCTGGCGGCGTTCCGGGGCGCTGTCGGCGTGTTCCGGCAGGGGCATGCCGCAGTTGCTGCATTCGGCTTCCCCAGGCGGATTGTCTTGCTGGCAGTACAGGCACTTGGGCATATGGTGCTCCTCCTCGCCAGCAAAGCCTGACACGCGGCCTGCGCCGCCGACTTTGATGGCGATCAACTCACTCGAACTGCTCGAGCCGCTGGCGATCGAGGATGGCGATCTGCCGACCTTCCTGGGTAATGATGCCCTCGTCGATCAGGCGGCGGATGATTCGCGAAAAGGTCTCCGGCTGGATCGACAGGTGCCCGGCCACCAGCTGCTTGGCCATCGGCAGCTCGAAGCTGTTGCTGTCGTCCTTGACCCGTGCCAGTTGCGTCAGCAGATAGCGCACCACGCGGTGAGTGGCGTTCTTCAGCGACAGGGTCTCGATCTCGTTGATGCGCTGGTGCAGGCGCACACAGAGCTTGCCGAGCAGGGCGAAGGTCAGCCGCTGGTTGGCCTCCAGCAGACGCATGTAGGCCGCGTTGGAGAAGCGGTAGACCTGCGACGGGCAGACCGCCTGGGCCGAGGCCACGTAGTTGGGGGTGTCCATCAGCATCATGGCTTCGGCGAAGGTCTGGCGGTTGCCGATGACCTCGAAGACCTTCTCCTGGCCGTCCGGCGTCAGGCGGTAGACCTTCACTGCGCCGGAGATGACGAAGTAGAAGTTGTGCGCCGGCTCGCCCTGGTGGAACAGGTTGTCGCCCTTGTCCAGGTTGAGCAGCTGGCTGGAGTTGAGCAGTTCTTCCATCTGCTCTTCGTTGAGCGGTTCGAACAGGTGATGGCTGCGGAGAATCTGGTGGTGTACGCGGTGAAGCACCATGCAAGGCGTCCTGTTTCAGTGGAACGATTACTACAACGTCGGCCTCAGCCTAGCGCATGTGGTGTCGGTGGCGCATGCCGGACGTTGACCAACGTCAAGGTTCGGCGTGCGAGTGAACGCCGCCGCCCGGTGCGATCAGTACAGGCGGGCGACGAAACCGTCACGCCAGAGCGGCGCGGTGAACAGCTGCGGGTAGCGCTCGAGTGCGTCGACCAGGCGCTGCAGGCCCTGCTCGCGCTGGTCGGCTTCGGACAGCGCCTCGGCGCCGCGGAGCACGTCGATCAGCAAACCGTGCAGCGCGGCATCGGCGGCTTCCGGCAGCTTGCAGTTGGCAATGAGGTAGCTGGTCGCCGCCTCGATGTCGCGCTGTAGCTCGGCGGCCGCCTGGTCACCGATCGATTCGCCCGGGGCATCCGGCAGGCTACGCTGGACCGCTTGGTGAATGCGCGTCATGCCCTCGCGCAGGGCCTCGTCGGTGCTCCAGCGGACACCCGGCCGGGGCTCGATCGCTGCTGCTTGGTCATGCTGGCCATGATCGTGGGCCATTGCCGCCTGGGCGGTGCCGGCCACCATGCTGAGGGCGAAGCCGCTGGCCATGGCGACCACGGAGGCCATGGCCACACCCCAGGCGAGCGGTTGCAGGTACTGTTTCATGGCTGTGTCACCCCGATGCGTTGAGCCTCATCCGCGCTGGCGGCGAGCGGCGCTTCGGCGTTGCGGAACAGCACGTTGTTTTCGAGGTGGATGTGCTGCATCAGATCGTCACGCAGCTCCTCCAGCCCACGATAAAGCGCTCGCCAGGTGTTGCAGGCGTTGGCCGGTGGGGTGATGTCGTTGGTCAGCAGCGCCAGTCGTTGCAACGCGTTGCCGTGCTCCTGATGCTCGTAGCGCATCACCGAAATTGGCCCCTGGGCCTGTGGAAGGCCCATGCCGCGCTGCAGCATCGGGAAGAGGATCTGTTCTTCCTTGAGCATGTGGCTTTCCAGTTCCTGTTGCATGTTCCACAGGTGCTCGGCCAGGCCATTGGGGCAGCCGGGCTTGCTGCCGTGGACCTGCTCGACGCGGCTGGCCAGGCGGATCAGCTCGGGCAACTGGTCGCGGTGGCGCTCGTGGAAGCGCGCGAGGATGTATTCGATCAGCTGCCCGGCGGGCATGCTGCGCCAGTCCCTGTCTTCGGCGTCGGGTTCCAGGGCGAGCAACGCATCGGCGATATGCTGCGGATCGGCTTCGATGCGCTGGGCAGCCTCGCGCAGCGATAGATCACCGCCGCAGCAGAAATCCAGGCGGTACTGGCGGAACACGCGGGTGGCGCCCGGCACTGAACAGGCGAGATTGCCGAGGGTCTGGTCGAGTAGGTCGGTCATGGCAGCGATCCTGATGCGTGCTGATAAACATGCACGGGCCATCGCAACAGGCGTGCCAGAAGCCGGGCCGGCGCCAGCCGGCGTTTTGGCGCTTCCGCTGGTGAAATCTACCCCGAGTGGTTATGGTGTTCAAAACCCGGAGGGTAATTGGAACCATGATGGCTGACGCACTGCTTGCCGACCTGACCACCGAGCTGCCCAACGCCGTGCGCTTGCAGCGCCTCGTGCATACCTTGCAGCAGCATTTCAATTGCGGCGCGGTGGTGCTGTTGCGCCTGGACGAGGATAGCCTGCGTCCGCTGGCCGCGGTCGGGCTGGTGCAGGAAGCGCTCGGCCGGCGCTTCGTCGTCGCCCAGCATCCGCGGTTGGCCGCGATCCTCTCGCAACGCGAGCCGACCTGGTTCGAGCCGGACAGCCGCCTGCCCGATCCTTACGACGGATTGCTCGACGCGCACGTCGGCGAGCCCTTGCCGGTGCACGACTGCATGGGCGTCAGCCTTTACGTCGAAGGCAAGCTCTGGGGCGCGCTGACCCTCGATGCCCTGCACGCCGGCACCTTCGGTGACGACGCCCGCTGCGACCTGCAGCGCTATACGTTGATCATCGAAGCCGCCGTGCGGGTCACCCGCCTGGAGCACGAGAACCGCGGCCTGCGTCTGGCCCGTAGTGATGTGCTGGAGTCGTCGCAGGATCACGGCGAAGGCGAAATTCTCGGTCAGAGCGACGCGATTCGCGAGCTGTTGCGCGAGTTGCAGGTAGTGGCCGATTCCGAGCTGCCGGTGCTGCTGCTGGGCGAAACCGGGGTCGGCAAGGAGCTGTTCGCGCGCTGGCTGCATCGCCATTCGCGGCGGCGCAACAAGCCACTGGTGCATGTGAATTGCGCGGCACTGCCGGAATCCCTGGCCGAGAGCGAACTCTTCGGCCATGTCAAAGGCGCCTTCTCCGGCGCCACTACCGATCGTCCGGGTCGTTTCGATGCAGCCAACGGCGGCACGCTGCTGCTCGACGAGGTCGGCGAGCTGCCGCTGACGGTGCAGGCCAAGCTGCTGCGTACCCTGCAGAACGGCGAGATCCAGCGCCTCGGTGCAGACAAGCCGCGGCAGGTGGACGTGCGTATCATCGCCGCGACCAACCGCAACCTGCGCGACAGCGTGCGTGACGGGCATTTCCGTGCCGATCTCTATCACCGCCTGTCGGTCTATCCAGCGCCGATCCCGCCCTTGCGCGAGCGTGGTAACGACGTGCTGATCCTCGCCGGGCACTTCCTCGAACTCAACCGCGCGCGCCTTGGGCTGCGCAGCATGCGTCTGTCGCCAGCGGCCGAGCGGGCGCTGCTGGCTTATTCCTGGCCGGGCAACGTGCGCGAACTGGAGCATGTGGTCAGTCGCGCGGCCCTGCGCCTGCTCAGCCGCGGCGCCTCGCGCAGCGAAATCCTCACCCTGGAGCCCGACTTGCTGGATCTGGACAGCCACGCCGCGGGTACGGAAGCGCCGGCGTTGGCCGAGCAGCCGGTGGCGGTCGACGAGATACTGTCGCTGCGCCAGACGGTGGATGCAGCGCAGCGCCGGGCCATCGTCTACGCCCTGGAAGCCTCCGCCGAAAACTGGGCGCAGGCGGCACGGCTGCTGGATGTCGACCCGAGCAACCTGCACAAACTGGCGCGGCGGCTGAAGCTCAAGTAGCGCCTGTCGGGCGGCCAGAGTCGTCGTCGGCGCGCCATGGTCTAACCTCACAGCACAACCTCGAGGAGATGCCAATGGCCCTGGACCAGAACGAATTCGAAGCGCTGCTGAACGAGGCGCAAGCCTTTGCCGAGCGCGCCGCCAGCGAGAACAATCCGCTGCATTACCGCGACGCGTTCGCTGCCAGTCTCAAGGCCATGCGCCTGCTCGGCGAGGAATCCGGCGCCTGGCGGCAGATGGTGGCGCGGGCGACCGAGGAATTCGAGGGTGACGAGGGCATCTGACAGCGACTGCCTGCGCTTGGCACTCACCGCGATGCTGGCCGATCCGCTGCATTTCGTCGCATCGGCCACGTCCGAGCAATCTTGACCCCTATCAATGCTGGCCACTGGTCAGCTGCCTAGACTGCCGGCTGTTTTCCGTTCAGCCGAACGACCGCCGCGCCGCCTGTGCGTGGCGCGCATGTACCCGAATGTCTAGGAGTTGTCATGCACCTGGTCTGCCCGGCAGGAAGCCTGCCCGCGCTCAAGGCCGCCGTCCAGCAGGGCGCCGATGCCATTTATGTCGGTTTTCGCGACGACACCAACGCCCGCCATTTCGCCGGCCTCAATCTCGATGAAAAGCAGCTCGACAAGGGCCTGCAGCTGATCCGCGAGAAGGGCCGGCAGCTATACATTGCCGTCAACACCTATGCTCAGCCGGACGGCTGGAATCGCTGGCAGCGCGCCGTCGACCAGGCTGCCGACATGGGCGTCGATGCGCTGATCGCCGCCGACCCAGGCGTGCTCGGCTATGCCAGCAAGCGCCATCCCAAGCTCAAGCTGCACCTGTCGGTGCAGGGCTCGGCGACCAATGCCGCGGCGCTGGGTTTCTACCAGCAGCGCTACGGTATCAGCCGTGCGGTGCTGCCGCGGGTGCTTTCGCTCAAGCAGGTCAAGCAGGTCGCGGCGAGCAGCCCGGTGCCGATCGAGGTATTCGCCTTCGGCAGCCTGTGCATCATGGCCGAGGGGCGTTGCCACCTGTCTTCGTACCTCACCGGCGAGTCGCCGAACCTCTGTGGCGTCTGCTCGCCGGCCAAGGCGGTGCGCTGGAGCGAGGAGCCGGAAGGGCTGACCTCGCGCCTGAACAACGTGCTCATCGACCGCTACGCCGAAGGCGAATCGGCCGGCTACCCGACGCTGTGCAAAGGGCGCTTCATGGTCAACGGCCAGCGCTTCCATGCGCTGGAAGAGCCGACCAGCCTGAACACCCTGGACCTGATCCCGGAACTCTCCGCCATCGGCGTCACCGCGATGAAGATCGAGGGTCGTCAGCGCAGCCCGGCCTATGTCGAGCAGGTCACCCGGGTCTGGCGCGCCGCGCTGGACAGCTACCTCAAGGCGCCGCAGCGCTATGCGGTCGAACCCGGCTGGCGGCAGGTGCTGGATGGCCTTTCCGAAGGCTCGCAGACCACCCTGGGTGCCTACCACCGCGCCTGGCAATGAACGAGGAGCCACGCATGAAACTCTCTCTCGGCCCGGTGCTGTTCTACTGGGATCGCCAGCAGACGCTGGATTTCTACGCAAACATGGCGGAGCAGCCGCTGGACGTGATCTATCTCGGCGAAACGGTGTGCTCCAAGCGCCGCGCCATGATGCTCGACGACTGGCTGGGGCTGGCCCGCGACCTGGCCGAGGCCTCCTCGGCGCAATTGGTCCTGTCCGGCCTGACACTGGTCGAGGCGGCTTCAGAATTGTCCAGCCTGCGCCGCCTGTGCGACAACGGCGAGCTACTGGTCGAAGCCAACGACATGGGCGCGGTGCAGCTGATGTCCGAGCGCAAGCTGCCCTTCGTCGGCGGCCCGGCACTCAACCTCTACAACGGCCATGCCCTGGCCGAGCTGGTGGCCAGCGGCATGAGCCGTTGGGTGCCGCCGGTGGAAGCCTCCGGCAAGCTGATCAAGAGCGCCCGCGCGCAACTGCAGGAACTGGGCGTGGCGCTGCCGGAAATCGAAATCTTCGCCTACGGACACTTGCCACTGGCCTACTCGGCGCGCTGCTTCACCGCGCGAGCCGAGAACCGGCCCAAGGACGATTGCCAGTTCTGCTGCCAGAACTACCCCGAGGGCATCCCGCTGCTCAGCCAGGAAGGCGAGGCGCTGTTCACCATCAACGGTATCCAGACCATGTCTGCTTCGGTCAGCAACCTGCTTGCCGACTACCAGGGGCTGGTCGACAGCGGCGCCGACCTGCTGCGCCTGAGCCCGCGTGCCGCCGGCATGGAAGAGGTGATCGGCGCCTTCGACGCGGTGCGCAAGGGCGCATTGCCGCCGCTGGCGGTGGATGGTTGCAATGGTTATTGGCATGGCCAACCGGGCATGCTGCGTGCCGAGGAGGTCGGTTTATGCTGAATCCGCGTGCCCATCTGGTGAATCTCGGTGGCCGCCTGCTGCCGCTGGCGGCGAAGACGCCATTCCTGCTCCAGCGTCTGGCGCTGGAGCGCAGCCTCAACCAGGTATTCGCCGAAGCCCTGGATGATGGCGCGTTCGACGTGCTCGATGGCCACTGGATGAAGCTCGAGGTCGCCGACCTCGGACTCGCCTGGTGCCTGACCTGCGAGCGCGGCAAGCTGCGCATCGCCGCACAAGCGCCGGTCGAGGTGAGCATCCGCGGCAACTGGCGCGAGTTCCTCTTGCTGGCCAGCCGTCAGGAAGACCCGGATACCCTGTTCTTCCGCCGCCGGTTGGTCATCGAAGGTGATACCGAACTGGGCCTGGCGATCAAGAACCTGATCGACAGCCTCGACCCCGACACCCTGCCGAGCTGGCTGTGGAAGCTGCTGCAGGGGGCGGGAGAGGAGGTGGCCGCGGCCAATCGGGCGCAGGCGGCAAACGCCTGAGCGAGGGAGCGCTGAGCGCGCCGGTGACTATCCCGGTGCGCTATTGGCGTCGCTCCGCGTAGCAGGCCAACCCCTGCGGAATCTCATCCCGCGCGCAGCTGCATGCGGTCGCTGGCGATGATCGCCTTCATGTCTTCCAACAGCGCCATGATCTCTTCCTCGCTGCAGTCTTCCCGGTAGCGCTTGCGCAGGCCGTAGCTGCTAAGGGTGATGTGCACGTCGGGCGTAACGCCGTGCTGCGCCAGGCAGGCACGCGCGCAATGCATCGGACAGCCGTCGATGGCCAGGATCGGCCGGCCGGAATTGGCCTTTTTCACCAGCGCCGCGACACGTCCACCGACGCCGGCTATGCAGGACATTTCCGCGAGTCCGGCGCGATCGAGTCGCACCGCCAGGGTGTTGGCCAGCTGGGCGACATTCGAGCATCCCGAGCAGGAGTAGACCAGCGGCAGGGGCGTGGTGACAGTCATGGCATGTTCCCGGCAGCGTCTTGACGCTGGCCATTTTCCAAGCCGAATGCCTGGCTGGCTTTGACAGCAATCAAGAACGCTGAGGCGCTCTGTCGCAGGTCATTCGTCATAGGCCGCCAGCTTGCGGTGGTCAAGGATCTCGATGCGTCGGCGCTGGACGGAGATGGTCCCGGCGTCGATCAGGCGATGCAGGATGCGCGAAAAGGTTTCCGGCTGGATGCCCAGCTTCGAAGCGATCAACCGCTTCGGCACGTCGAGCATCACCACGCCGCTGTCGTCCTGCTGCGACTGGGCGAGAAAGCGCACCACCCGATGACTGGCGTTGGCCAGGGTGAGGGTGTCGATCTCGGTCATGCGCTGGTGCAGGCGAATGCTCAGGGTGGCGAGGATGTCGAGGCAGATATCCGGCTGCTGCTCGAGAATGCGCCGGTAGTGCGGCCCGTTCAGGCTGGCGACCAGGCTGGCCTTGAGCGCCGTGGCGCTGACCGGATAGCTGGGCGTGCCCTTGAACAGCAGCGCTTCGGCGAAGGACTCACCGGCGCGCATCACTTCCACCAGCTTCTCCTGGCCGTCGCAGACCACTCGATGCAGCTTGATCTGGCCGCTGAAGAGGAAATAGAAGCGGTCAGCCCTGTCGCCCTGATGAAACAGCGAGGCACCGGTCGGCAGGCGCTTCAGGTTGGCCGAGGCGCAGACTTCCTGCAGCGCGGCATCCGGCAACCGGCTGAACAGATGATGGCGGCGCAATTCGGCGATCAGCGAATGTTCGGTGAGCATGTGTCCTCCCCCGGACGAACCGGGTTTACCAGGCTGCATCCTAGGAGGCGGCACGCGGAGAGTTCCTTGACGCTGGACAAGTCTGCCGGCCATGGCGATGCGACCGCTCGGCAATCGCTTGAGCTGGCTTGACGATGGTCAATTCGGTAACAAGGTTCCGCCTCTAAAGTCGCACCATATTGTGTTTCAAGCCAGAAACAACACTACATATGGTATGGAGGCGTGGATGCCCAGGCAGGCAGAAGTGACAAAACCGGTTTCACTGCGCAAGCGCGACGGCCGCCTGGCGGCGTTCGACATGGCGAAGATCGAGCGTGCGATCGCCGCCGCCGGCGCGGCCACGGGCGAATTCGGTGCGTCGGAGGCTCATGCCCTGGCCGAGGCGGTCTGCCTGCAGCTGGCCCATCGCACGGCGGTGGAGGTGGAGCAGGTACAGGATGGTGTCGAGCGCACGCTGATGGCTGCCGGCCACTTCGACACGGCGCGCGCCTACATCGTCTACCGCGAGCGCCACGCGCGCCTGCGCCGCGATCGCAAGGCAGTGGTGGATGTCGCGGCCTCGATGAACGAATACCTCTCGCGCGAAGACTGGCGCGTACGGGCCAACGCCAACCAGGGCTATTCACTGGGTGGGCTGATCCTCAACGTGTCGGGCAAGGTCACCGCCAACTACTGGCTGGACGAGGTCTACAGCCCGGAGATCGGCACGGCGCACCGCGAAGGCGATCTGCATATCCACGACCTGGACATGCTCGCCGGCTACTGCGCCGGCTGGTCGCTGCGCACGCTGTTGAACGAGGGCTTCAACGGCATTCCCGGGCGAGTCGAGGCGGGCCCGCCGAAGCACCTGTCCAGCGCCCTGGGGCAGATGGTCAACTTCCTCGGCACGCTGCAGAACGAGTGGGCCGGCGCCCAGGCGTTCAGCAGCTTCGATACCTATCTCGCGCCCTTCGTGCGCAAGGACCAGCTTGGTTTCGATGAGGTGCGCCAGGCGATCCAGGAGTTCATCTACAACCTCAACGTGCCGTCGCGCTGGGGCACGCAAACGCCGTTCACCAACCTGACCTTCGACTGGGTCTGCCCCGAGGACCTGCGCGAGCAGATCCCCTATATCGGCGGCGAGGAGATGCCTTTCGCCTACGGCGAGCTGCAGGCCGAGATGGAGCTGATCAACCGCGCCTACATCGAAGTCATGCAGGCCGGCGACGGCCTCGGCCGGGTGTTCACCTTCCCGATCCCGACCTACAACATCACCCACGACTTCCCCTGGGACAGCGACAACGCCGAGCGCCTGTTCGAGATGACCGCGCGCTACGGGCTGCCGTACTTCCAGAACTTCCTCAACTCGGACATGCAGCCCAACCAGGTGCGTTCCATGTGCTGCCGGCTGCAACTGGACGTGCGCGAGCTGCTCAAGCGTGGCGGCGGGTTGTTCGGCTCGGCCGAGCAGACCGGTTCGCTGGGCGTGGTGACGATCAACTGCGCGCGGCTGGGTTACCTCTACCGCGGCGACAAGGCGGCCCTGCTCCAGCAGCTGGATCGCCTGCTGGAGATGGCTCGGCAGAGCCTGGAGGTCAAGCGCAAGGTCATCCAGCAGCATATGGATGCCGGCCTCTACCCCTACACCAAGCGTTACCTCGGCACCCTGCGCAATCACTTCTCCACCATCGGTGTGAACGGCCTGCACGAGATGCTGCGCAACTTCACCGATGACGCCGAGGGCCTGCACAGCGAGGCGGGGCGGCAGCTGGCGATCGAGGTGCTCGATCACGTGCGGGCGCGGCTGGTGCAGTTTCAGGAAGACACCGGACACCTCTACAACCTCGAGGCGACGCCGGCCGAGGGCACCACCTATCGTTTCGCCAAGGAAGACCGCAAGCGTTTTCCGGACATCCTCCAGGCGGGTACGGCCGAGGCGCCGTACTACACCAACTCGTCGCAGCTGCCGGTGGGTTTCACCGACGACCCGTTCGAGGCCCTGGCGCTGCAGGACGAACTGCAGTGCAAGTACACCGGCGGCACGGTGCTGCACCTGTACATGGCCGAGCAGATTTCTTCGGCCGAGGCCTGCAAGAAGCTGGTGCGCAATGCGCTGTCGCGCTTCCGCCTGCCCTACCTGACGGTGACGCCGACCTTCTCGATCTGCCCGGTGCACGGTTATCTCGCCGGCGAGCACGAGTTCTGCCCGAAATGCGATGAGGCGCTGCTGCAGCAGGCCGAAGCGGCCCGGGCGGTCTGAGCTGCGACCCCATGCCCCGCAGCTCCGCACAGTGCGGCGCTGCATACTCACACCCCAGCAAGTAAGGAGAAGCAACATGAGCCAAGCCAGCCAACTGCCCCAGGACCAGCGCCAGCGTTGCGAAGTCTGGACCCGCGTGATGGGCTATCACCGCCCGGTCGCTGCCTTCAATCCTGGCAAGCAGTCCGAGCACCGCGAGCGCCTGCATTTCACTGAAGCGACGGCGCGGTGACCGCAGCACTTCGCGTCGGGGGGCTGGTCCCCCTGACCACGCTGGATTTTCCCGACCATCTGGCCTGCGTGCTGTTCTGCCAGGGCTGCGGCTGGCGCTGTCGCTACTGCCACAACCCGCAGCTGATTCCCGCCTGTGGCAACGAGGAAAAGCCCTGGTCGGAGATTCTGGCGTTCCTCGAGCAACGCGTCGGCCTGCTCGAGGCGGTGGTGTTCAGCGGCGGCGAGCCCACCCTGCAGACCGCGCTGCCCGAGGCCATCGCCCAGGTACGGGCGCTGGGCTACAAGGTCGGCCTGCACAGTGCCGGCATCAAGCCGAAGCTGTTCGCCAACATCCTGCCGCTGGTGGACTGGGTCGGTTTCGACGTCAAGGCGCTACCCGAACACAGCACGGCGATCACCGGCGTGGATGGCAGCGGCAAGGCCAACTGGAAGAGTCTCGAGCATCTACTTGAAAGTGGCGTCGAGCATGAATGCCGGACCACCGTGCACTGGCAGCTGTTCAATGCCGACAGCATTTGGGACATGGCCCAGCGCCTGCGCCGGCTGGGTGTCGAACGCTTCGCCGTGCAGTGCGTGCGCACCGCGCGAATGCTCGACGACGGCCTCGCCGAGAGCCGTGCACCCTACGACCAGCAGCGCTTGTGGGAGCGCATGGATCGGCTGTTCCCGTCATTCGTGTTGCGCGGTTAGTCGCAGGCTTTCCCAGCACCCCCTGGTGGTGCATGCGGTGCGGGAAGGGGAGCGCAGGCGCCCCTACCGTGATGGCCCTCCACGCTCTGTAGGGTGGGCTTCAGCCCACCTAGAAGAGGGACTCACCAGCCCCAGAACTGCAACCACCAGCCGTAGCCGACCAGCGCGCAGCCGGCGTTGACGCAGGCGAACGCCAGCAACCGGCGCAGGCCGTTGCCGCCGTGCCGGCTGATCACGTTCCAGGCCAGGTACAGACTCCAAGCCACGGCGCCAATGAGCAGCGCGGCACGTGCCGGTTGCGCCCAGGCCAGCAGAAAGCCCTCGTAACGCAGCAGCTTCACCGTGGTGGCGGAAAGGCCGAGAAACAGCCCGGCGCCACCCAGCGGTACCAGCGCCAACGTCAGGTGCTGGAACACATTGTCGCCGCGGCGCATGACGCGTACAGCCACACGCAGCAGGAGCCACAGCGCACCGCCGATCAGCAGCGAGGCACCGAAGATGTAGGTGAGGATCACGGCGCCATCGAGCCAGGTGAAGGCGTCGTTGGCCTGCGGATAGTGGGTCAGCAGCCACCAGGGCGCGTTGGCTTCCAGCGGCCAGAAGATATCGCGATCCACCAGCCATTCCGCCGCGGCCTGCTTGAGGGCGATGAACCAGGGGCTGACGGTCCACTGGAAGGCGCCCATGGCCAGGCCGATCATGCCGAACAGCAGCAGGGTGCTGTCCCAGTGATCATCTTGGTGCTGGCCGCCGACGATGAGAATTTCCGCGTTCGGCGAGCGGGCGCTCAGCTGTACTGCGCCACGCTGTCCGCTGCAGCGGCCGCAGGCATGGCAGTCGGCGTTGCCCTGCATGCGGCGAATGTCGATCAACGGCGCACAGTTGGGTGTTGGCAGGTGCGGTTCGCGATTCTCCAGCCAGCGCTGTTCGTCGACCTTGTAATGCACCGGCGCCAGCCGCGCGAGCAGGGCGAACACGCCGCTGACTGGGCACAGATGGCGGCACCAGACGCGCTTGCCGCGGCCGTAGAGAAAGCCCACCAGCATCGCCGCGACGGTGGAACCACCGAGAATCAGCAGTGCCGCCTGGGCGTAGTCGTAGACGCTGATCAGCTGGCCATAGACGGTGGTGAGGATGAAGGCAATGGTCGGCCAGCCGCTCCAGCGCACCCAGCGCGGCGTGCGCTTGTTCAGCCCACGCCAGCTGATCCATTCGCTGAGCGAGCCCTCGGGGCAGAGCACGCCGCACCACAGGCGGCCGAAGAAGATCATCGACAGCAGCACGAAGGGCCACCACAGGCCCCAGAAGATGAACTGCGCCAGCACCGTCAGGTTGTCGAGCATGCCGGCCTGGGCCGGCGGCAGGTCGAGAAAGGCGGGAATCACCAGCAGCGTCAGGTAGAAGCCCACCACCAGCCACTGCAGCGTGCGGATGGCCTTGGCATGCTGGCGCAGCAGATCACCGAGTCGCGCCAGCCACGGCGCCTGGCTGATCATGCCGGCCTCGCAGCGAGCTGCACCTGCGCCCGCGGTTTGAGCCAGGCCCATGCGGCGAGCCAGTACAGGGCGAGTGCCACAACCGCGGCCAGTGACGGCATGGCGCGGTAGCCGGTGAGGCCGGCCAGTGTGCCGCCCAGCGAGCCGCCGTCATCCAGCAGAGCGGAGGTGTCCCAGAGCGGATCGCCGAACACGGTGTAGAGCACTTCCGGTACATCCATGCCCATCAGCTGGCCGCTGAAGCGGTCCAGTGCGGCCATCAGCAGGGCCCCACCGAGCAGCAGCAACATCACCTCGCTGACCTGGAAGAAACGCCGCCAGCTGAAGTAGCGGCTGCCTGCCTGCAATGCGGCATAACTGAGCAGGGCGAGGACGAAGCCCAGGACCCCGCCGATGACGAAGCCGGTGAGGTCCTGGCCCTGCTGCTGGTTGCCGATGCCGTAGAGGAACACCACCGTCTCGCTGCCTTCGCGCCCGACGGCGAGCATGGCCAGCACCAGCAGGCCGAAGCCGCTGCCCTGACTGAGCCTCTCCGCCGCGCTGTTCTGCAGGCTGCTCTTCAGCGTGCGACCGTGCTGATGCATCCAGCCGACCATGTGCAGGATCAGCAGACTGGCTACCAGCAGCATCGCGCACTGGAACCATTCGCCGCCGCTGCCGGCCAGCCAGTCGCCGGCCTGCAGCACGCCCCAGCCCAGCGCGACGGCCAGGCCGAGCCCGGCAGCAACGCCGGCCCAGAGCATGCGCAGGGCGTTGCCGGCGCCCGGTTGCTGGCGTAGCCAGGCATGCAGGATGCCGATGACCAGCAGGGCCTCGACGCTTTCGCGCCAGACGATGAACATGGATTGGCCCATGGGGCTCTCCTCGGAAAAACTACTTGGCGATGATCTCGCCCTCGGGAAGATCCATATGGAATTCGTCGAAGAACGGGTAGCGGCCCGGCTTCAACGGATGGATCACGACGAAGGAGGTCACACCCGGTGACAGCACCTTCTCGACGCGCAACGGTGTGCTTTCGAACTCGGTCGGTCCGCTGCCGGCGTTGTGCACGATGATCTTGAAACGCTGACGAGCCGGCACCTCCAGGGTCGCCGGCTCGAAGTGGCCGTCACGGATGGTCAGCTCGTAGGTCGGCAGCGCGGCCTGCACCGGGCCCGCGAGCCCGGCCAGCAGGGGCAGCGCGCCGAGCAGTGAGCGCCCGGCGCGGTCCATCAGTAGCCCCCTTTCTTGCCGATGCCGGCGTAGGTGAACTCGTAGTTCAGCTCGCAGCCTTCGAACCAGGGCGCGACGCCGGTTTCCTTGTCGGTGTGGCGACCGAACATGGCGTGCCCCGAGCCTGGCGGCAGGATCTTGTAGGTCAGCTGGTACTTGCCGGGGCCGAGCAGCTTGACGTTGTCTCCATAATGCGGCCCGTCGTTGGCGACCATCGGGTGGAAGTCGCCTTCGACCACTTCGTCGGAACCCTTCTTGCGCAGCGTGTAGTGGATGCTCAGGTAGGGCACGAAGCTGCCTTCCTGCCAGCCGTTGCGGTTGTCCTCGGTGGCGCTGATGTCGGCCTCGAGATGCACGTCGGACTCGGCGGCGGCGCGCATCATGCCCGGCGGGTCCATTTCGACCGGCTGCAGGTACACCGCGCCGACCTCCATGCCACCGCACTGCTGCGGTTCGCCGATGGGGTATTCCTTCGCCTGGGCGAGCGGGGTGAGCAGCAGGGACGTGATGGCGAGTGTGGCGGGGATGCGCATTGGGAAAGTCTCCGGAAAAGCAGAAAAGGACGGAGTGAAGATTGCATCTGCGCTTCCGAATGATAATGATTCGCGTCAATTTCCCAAGAAATATTTTGTTACCGGTGGTCGTATGCAAGCCCGTATGCAGTTCCAGGCCGCTCTCCGTGGGCGTCAGCGGACTGCTGCGACCGGTCGTCACAGGGGCGTCGCAGCACTGGTTCCTGCCGTGTCGAAGCCCTGGCGGCGCGAACCGTCGCCGGGGGAATCCTCTAAGATGGTGCACCTTTCGTTCCCGGGGACTTCATGCAACCGCCCGTAGCTCTCGATGCCCGCACCGCGCGAATCCTGCCGTGGCTGGTGGCCATCGCCTTCTTCATGCAGACGCTGGACGGCACCATTCTCAATACCGCGCTGCCGGCCATGGCCCGCGACCTGGCCGAGAACCCTTTGCGCATGCAGGGTGTGGTGATCGCCTACATGCTCACGGTGGCGTTGCTGATTCCGGCATCGGGCTGGATCGCCGATCGCTTCGGCAGTCGGCGGATCTTCGTCGCAGCCATCGTGCTGTTTTCCCTGGGCTCGCTGCTTTGCGCGTTGTCCACCAGCTTCAACCAGCTCGTCGCATCCCGCGTGCTGCAGGCGCTGGGCGGCGCGCTGATGTTGCCGGTCGGGCGGCTGGTGGTGCTGCGGGCCTTTCCACGCAGCGAATTCGTGCGGATCATGGCCTTCATCGCATTGCCGGGGCTGGTCGGGCCGCTGCTCGGGCCGACCCTGGGCGGCTGGCTGGTGGAGTACGCCTCCTGGCACTGGATCTTCCTGATTAACCTGCCGGTGGGCGTGATCGGCTGTATTGCCGCGTTGCGCTTTATGCCGGATCTCAAGGGGCCGGAGCGGGTGCGTTTCGATACCCTGGGTTTCGTGCTGTTCGGTGTCGCGATGGTGCTGATCACCATTGCCCTGGAAGGGCTCGGCGAGATGCACATGCCGCATGCGCGGGTGACGTTGCTGCTGTTCGGCGGTGCCGCCTGCATGGCCGCCTACTGGCTGCGTGCCAGACGCATCGAGGCGCCACTGTTCAGCCCCAAGCTGTTCCATACCCGCAGCTTCGCGGTCGGCATCTTCGGCAACCTGTTCGCGCGCCTGGGCGGCGGCGCTCTGCCATTCCTGGTACCGCTGCTGCTACAGGTGGCGTTGGGCTATTCGCCGGCGCAGGCGGGCATGAGCATGATCCCGCTGGCGCTCGGCGCGATGGCGGTGAAATCCCTGGCCAAGCCGATCATCGACCGCCTCGGATATCGTCGCCTGCTGATCGGCAACACCTTGCTGCTCGGCTGCCTGATCGCCAGCCTGGCAACCATCGGCACGCAGACGCCGACCTGGCTGCTGCTGGTGCATCTCGGGCTGATCGGCATGGTCAACTCCATGCAGTTCACCGCAATGAACACCGTCACCCTGATCGGCCTCAGCCATGCCGATGCCAGCAGCGGCAACAGCCTGCTGTCGGTGGTGGTGCAGCTGTCGATGAGCCTTGGCGTCGCCACCGCCGGCGCGCTGCTCGGCGGCTTCACTGTGGAGGGTGCGGCTGGCAGCGAGGTGCTGCACGCCTTCCAGCTGACCTTCCTCTGCGTGGGTGCCATGGCCATGCTCGCGGCCGCGCTGTTCCTGCAGCTGGAGCCCCGCGACCCCGGCCACGACGATGACTCGCGGCGTGCGGTTGACGTGGGCGAATAGTCCGCCCGTTCGCGCTGATATGTAAGGTTTCAGGTCATGTCGTTCGGCTTTCTTATCACGCTTCCAGCGCGGGCTTGATCGCGATGGCCATTGCGCCACCGCGAACCCGCTGCATTTGTTTACCTGTTCAAGTAAACATTATCGACCTGTCGTGTAACGCTACATATCGTTGCGGCTCTGGACTGGCATTCTGCCGTTATGGAAGGAGCGAAGGAATGAACGGGATGAGCCTGGCCTGGCTGCTGATTGGAGGATCGCTGTGCAGCGTGATGGTACTGCTGGTTCTGCTATGGCTGCTGTGGCTGGAACGCAAGAGCCAGCGCTGCGAGCTGACGGTGTTGCGTGAACTGCTCGACGGCTTAGGGCAGGTGATCGTGCGGCTGGAGAAGGACAAGGCCGAGCTGACATCGGGGTTGCGTGCGGAAAAAGCCCACGTCGCCCAGTTGTGTCGGCAGATCGAGCTGCTGCGGCGCTGAATTTGTTGTTTATACCAACATAATGCTTCGAAAGCTTGATGTGTACGGCTATGATGCGCTCCTATTTGTTATAAAAACTACAATCTTGGAGGTTCCATGCATCCCCGGGTCGTCGAAGTCACCGAGCGCCTGATCGAGCGCAGTCGTCCGACGCGCGAGGCCTATCTCGCCATGATTCGTGCCGCCGCGAGCGCCGGGCCGGCCCGCAACGCGGCGCAGTGCGCAAACTTCGCCCATGGTGTCGCCGGTTGCGGCGCCCAGGACAAGCAGCGCCTGCGTCTGCCTGATGCGGCCAACGTCGCCATCGTCACCGCCTATAACGACATGCTCTCGGCGCACCAACCCTACGAGGACTACCCGGAGCGCCTGCGCCAGGCGCTGCGCGAGATCGGCTCGGTGGGCCAGGTGGCCGGCGGCGTGCCGGCGATGTGTGATGGCGTGACTCAGGGCGAGCCGGGCATGGAGCTGGCCATCGCCAGCCGCGAGGTGATCGCCATGAGCACGGCGGTGGCGCTGTCGCACAACCTGTTCGACGCCGCGCTGCTGCTCGGCATCTGCGACAAGATCGTTCCTGGGCTGCTGATCGGCGCGTTGCGCTTCGGTCATCTGCCCGCCGTCTTCGTGCCGGCCGGGCCGATGCCCTCCGGCCTGGCCAACAAGGACAAGGCCGCGGTGCGCCAGCGTTACGCCGAAGGCAAGGCTGGCCGCGACGAGCTGCTCGCTGCCGAGATGCAGGCCTATCACAGCCCCGGCACCTGCACCTTCTACGGCACCGCCAACACCAATCAGATGCTGATGGAAGTGATGGGCCTGCACCTGCCGGGCTCGTCCTTCGTCAATCCGAGGACGCCGCTACGCGATGCGCTGACCATCGAGGCGGCACGCCAGGTCACGCGGCTCACGCCTCAGGGGGGCTGCCATACGCCCCTCGGCGAGCTGGTCGACGAGCGTGTGCTGGTCAACGCCGTGGTTGCGCTGCATGCCACCGGCGGCTCGACCAACCACACCCTGCACATGCCGGCCATCGCTCAGGCGGCGGGCATTCAGCTGACCTGGCAGGACATGGCCGACCTCTCCGAGGTGGTGCCAACGCTGGCGCGCGTCTATCCCAATGGCTCGGCGGACATCAATCACTTCCATGCCGCTGGCGGTGTCGCGCTGCTGGTGCGCGAACTGCTCGACGCCGGCCTGCTGCACGAGGATGTGCATACCGTGATGGGGCGAGGCCTGCATCGCTATACCCAGGAACCCTTCCTCGAGGATGGTCGGCTGACCTGGCGTGAAGGGGCTGCGCAAAGCCTTGACGACAGCATCCTGCGATCCGTGGCGCGGCCGTTCTCTGCCGAGGGCGGATTGCGGCTGATGAGCGGCAACCTCGGGCGCGGGGTGATGAAGGTCTCCGCCGTGGCGCCGGAGCATCGCGTCGTGGAGGCGCCGGCGCGGATCTTCTCCGATCAGCTGGAGCTGGTGGAGGCGTTCAAGGCGGGCGAGCTGGAGCGTGATTTCGTCGCCGTGGTGCGTTTCCAGGGGCCGCGCGCCAATGGCATGCCCGAACTGCACAAGCTGACGCCCTATCTCGGCGTGCTGCAGGATCGTGGCTTCAAGGTCGCGCTGGTCACCGACGGGCGCATGTCCGGTGCGTCGGGCAAGGTGCCGGCGGCGATCCATGTCTGCCCGGAGGCGATCGACGGCGGGCCGCTGGCGCGGCTGCGCGATGGCGATCTGTTGCGCGTCGACGGTCAGGGCGGTGTGCTCGAGGTGTTGGTGGATGTCGCCGAGCTGGCTGACCGCTCACCTGTTGCTGCGCCGGCGGCGGGCGTGCAGGGCTGTGGGCGCGAGCTGTTCAGCTTCATGCGGGCGGCGTTCAGTTCGGCGGAGCAGGGCGCCAGCGTGTTCACCGCCGGGCTGGAGGCGCTGCGATGAGGCTGGCGCTGGTCGGTGACATCGGTGGCACAAACGCGCGCTTCGCGCTGTGGCGCGACTCGCGGCTGGAGTCGGTGCGGGTATTGGCGACGGCGGATTTCGCCACGCCCGAGCTGGCGGTCGAGTACTACCTGGCATCGCTCGGTCTTGCGCCGGGCAGCGTCGGTGCGGCCTGCTTGGCCTGTGCCGGGCCGGTCAAGGGCGAGCAGTTCACCTTCACCAACAATCACTGGCGGTTGACGCGAAGCGACTTCTGCGGCGCTCTGCAGCTGGATGAGCTGCTGCTGATCAACGACTTCGCCGCGATGGCGCTAGGCATGACGCGAGTAGGTGAAGCGGGGCGGCGCGCGATCTGTGCGGGCGAGGCAGAGCCGGATGCGCCGGCGCTGGTGATCGGGCCGGGCACCGGGCTTGGCGTCGCCGCGCTGATGCCCTTGGGTGGGGGCAGCTGGCGTGCGTTGCCGGGGGAGGGCGGGCACGTCGATCTGCCCGTGGCGGATGCGCACGAAGTGGCGCTGTGGCAGATGCTGTTTGCACAGCTTGGCCATGTGCGTGCCGAGGACGTGCTCAGTGGCGGTGGCCTGTTGCTGCTCTACCGGGCGGTCTGTGCCCTGGCCGGTTTGACGCCGCGACTGGCGTCGCCGGCCGAGGTCACCGCGGCCGCGCTCGCGGGTGATCATGTGGCGGTGGCGACCCTGGAGCAGTTCTGCGTGTGGCTCGGGCGGGTTGCCGGCAACAACGTACTGACCCTGGGCGCACGCGGTGGGGTGTATATCGTCGGTGGTGTGGTGCCGCGTTTCGCCGATTTCTTCGCGGCCAGTGGTTTCGCCCGCGGCTTTACCAGCAAGGGCTGCATGAGCGGCTATCTCGCCGATGTGCCGGTGTGGCTGGTTACCGCGGACTATCCGGGGTTGGAGGGTGCCGGTGTGGCGTTGGAGCAGGCGCTGGTGCGCTGATCTGGTGGTTCGGGTGTGTGATGGCGGGATGTTGTTATAGCAACATCCCGCGTTCGTGCTGGTTTCGTCAGCTCGGCTCTTCATCCGCCGGGTAGCGGCTGGCGTTGAGGCTTTCCTTCACCTTGCGCAGGTGCGGCTGGAAATCCACGCCGCGGCGCAGGGTCATGCCGGTGGCGAGCACGTCGAGCACCGTCAGCTGGATGATGCGCGAGGTCATCGGCATGTAGATGTCGGTGTCCTCGGGCAGCGGAATGTTCAGGCTCAGCGTGCTGGCCTGCGCCAGCGGCGAGCCGGCGGCGGTCAGGCCGAGTACCGAGGCGCCGTTCTGGCGGGCGATGCGTGCCACTTCCACCAGCTCGCGGGTGCGCCCGGTGTAGGAAATGATCACGAACAGCTCGCCGGTGTGCGCCACCGAGGCCAGCATGCGCTGCATCAGCACGTCCGAATGCGCGGTTACCGCCAGATTGAAGCGGAAGAACTTGTGCTGCGCATCCAGCGCCACCGAGGCCGAGGCGCCGAGGCCGAAGAAGTGGATCTGGCGGGCCTGGATCATCAGGTCCACGGCGCGGCTGACCAGCTGTGGGTCGAGGCTCTGGCAGGCGCTGTCCAGCGAGGCGATGGCCGAGCCGAAGATCTTGCGTGTGTATTCCGCCGGGCCGTCGTCGGGCTCTACCGCCTGGCTGACATAGGCGGCGCCGCTGGCCAGGCTCTGCGCCAGCTGCATCTTCAGTTCCGGATAGCCGCTGACGCCGAACGAGCGGCAGAAGCGATTCACCGTCGGCTCGCTGACCTGTGCGGTCTGCGCCAGGGCGGCGATGCTGAAGCGGGTGGCCTGCTGCGGGTTGCGCAGGATGACTTCGGCCACCTTGCGCTCGGCCTTGTTGAGGTCTTCGATGCGACGCTGGATCTGCTCGAGCAGGTTGTGTACGCGGTCCATGACGATCCTGATGCGGCGGGTCGGAGGGGCTCTATGCTACTGAGCGGGCTGCGGAGCGACTACCGGAATCTCCTTTTCTGACTAAATGTTGTTTTTATTACTACATCATCCTTGAATAAACGCGGCTTCGCGTGTATTCATAGGGCAGTGTTAGTAGAAGAACAAACATCATGACGCCATTATCTGTCGAACCCTGCACCCTGGCGCTGTTCGGCGCCCTCGGTGATCTGGCCCTGCGCAAGCTGTTTCCCGCGCTCTATCAGCTCGACCGTGCCGGCCTGCTGCCGGTGGACACCCGCATCCTCGGCCTCGCCCGCGACGGCGGCGAGCCGGCATCGCATCTGGCGCTGATCGCCGAGCACCTGCGTCGCCATGTGGCCGAGCGCGAACTCGAGGAAAGCGTTCTGCTGCGCTTCCTTGCCCGTCTGGACTACCTGAGCATGGAGTTCGGCCGCCGCGAGGATTACGCCGCGCTGGCGGACAAGGCCGGCCAGGCCGAGCGTATCGTCGCCTTCTTCGCCACGCCGGCTTCCGTCTACGGCGCGATCTGCGCCGGGCTGGCGGAGGCGGGGCTGGCAGAGCGCACCCGCGTGGTGCTGGAAAAGCCCATCGGCCATGACCTGGAGTCGTCCCGTGAGGTGAACGACGCGGTGGCGCGCTTCTTCCCGGAAGACCGCACCTACCGCATCGATCATTACCTGGGCAAGGACACGGTGCAGAACCTCATCGCCCTGCGCTTTGCCAACAGCCTGTTCGACACGCAGTGGAACCAGAACCACATTTCCCATGTGGAGATCACCGTCGCCGAAACCGTCGGCATCGAGGGCCGCTGGGGCTACTTCGACCAGGCCGGCCAGCTGCGCGACATGATCCAGAATCACCTGCTGCAGCTGCTCTGCCTGATCGCCATGGACCCGCCCAGCGACCTTTCGGCCGACAGCATCCGCGACGAGAAGGTCAAGGTGCTCAAGGCGCTGGCGCCCATCGCCCCGGAGCATCTCGGTCAGCAGCTGGTGCGCGGGCAGTACGTGGCCGGCAGCATCCTTGGCCGTCACGTACCGGGCTATCTGGAGGAAGAAAACTCCAACACCCAGAGCGACACCGAGACCTTCGTCGCCCTGCGCGCGGAGATCTGCAACTGGCGCTGGGCCGGCGTGCCGTTCTACCTGCGTACCGGCAAGCGCATGCCACAGAAGCTGTCGCAGATCGTCATCCACTTCAAGGCGCCGCCGCATTACATCTTCGCCCCCGAGCAACGCCAGCTGATCGGCAACAAGCTGATCATCCGCCTGCAGCCGCAGGAGGGCATCTCGCTCTTGGTGATGACCAAGGACCAGGGCCTGGACAAGGGCATGCAGCTGCGCAGCGGCCCGCTGCAGCTGAACTTCTCGGAAACCTACAAGAGCCCGCGCATCCCCGACGCCTACGAGCGTCTGCTGCTGGAAGTGATGAAGGGCAACCAGAACCTCTTCGTGCGCAAGGACGAAATCGAATACGCCTGGAAGTGGTGCGACCAGCTGATCGACGGCTGGCAACGCGTCGGCGCGCCTCCCAAACCCTACGCAGCAGGCAGCTGGGGACCGGCTGCCTCGATTGCCCTGATCAGCCGTGACGGCAGGAGTTGGTATGACGATCTCTAACCTCGATCTCCCGGTGCAGACCCTCGGTTTCAGCCTCGGCAACGCCGACCAGCTGGCCGGCGAACTGGCGCTGACCGTGAGCAACGCCCTGCGCGGTGCGATCGCCGAGCGCGGTGCGGCGACGCTGGTGGTGTCCGGCGGCCGCAGCCCGATCGCCTTCTTCGAGCGCCTCGCACAGCAGGAGCTGGACTGGACCAAGGTCACCATCAGCCTCGCTGACGAGCGCTGGGTGCCGGTCAGCCATCCCGACAGCAACGAAGGCCTGTTGCGCCGCCATCTGCTGCAGGGGCCGGCCGCTACGGCGCGCCTGGTTGGCCTGTACCAGAGCGCGGCAAGTCTGGAGCAGGCTGCCGAGCGTGCCGATGCCGTGCTGGCCGAGCTGCCGCCGATCGACGTGCTGGTGCTGGGCATGGGCGAGGACGGCCACACCGCCTCGCTGTTCCCCGACAGCCCGAACCTGGAAGCGGCGCTCGACCCGCGTGGTGCGCGGCGCTGCCTGCCGATGCAGGCGCCGAGCGTACCGCGCCAGCGCCTGAGCATGTCCCTGGCGCTGCTGGCCAGCGCGCGGCTGACCCTGCTCGCCCTGCACGGCCCGGGCAAGCTGGCCACGCTCAACCAGGCCCTGGCCGGCGAATCCTATGAAGCGATGCCGATCCGCGCCTTCCTCGCCCGTCCCCTCGAAATCTACTGGTGCCCCTGAGGCCGCAAGGAATCTTCCATGACATCTACCCAAACCCGCGCCGTCAGCATGACCGACAAGATCGCCCTGATCGACCAGTGGTGCAGTGCCGCGCGCATCCTCCCGGTGATCACCATCGAGCGCGAGGCGGACATCCTGCCGCTGGCCGACGCCCTGGCCGCCGGCGGCCTCAAGGTGCTGGAAATCACCCTGCGCTCGGCCCTGGGCCTGAGCGCCATCCGCCTGCTGCGCGAGCAGCGCCCCGAGCTGATCGTCGGTGCCGGCACCGTGCTGGATGCCGCCATGCTGGCCGAGGCCGAGGCCGCTGGTGCGCAATTCATCGTCTCTCCGGGCAGCACCGCTGAGCTGCTGGATGCCGCTCTACAAAGTCCATTGCCTCTGCTGCCGGGCGTGGCCAGCGCTTCGGAAATCATGCTCGGCTACGCCCTGGGTTACCGCCGCTTCAAGCTGTTCCCGGCCGAGGTCTGTGGCGGCGTCGCCGCGCTCAAGGCGCTGGGCGGGCCGTTCGGCAATATCCGTTTCTGTCCGACCGGTGGCATCAACGCGCGCAACGCCAGGGACTACCTGGCGCAGTCCAACGTGATGTGCGTCGGCGGCACCTGGATGGTCGACGCCAAGGCCGTGCGTGCCGGCGACTGGGCCGCCATCGAAAGCGCCACGTACCAGGCCCTGCAGGCGCTGGACAGCGCAGCGCCTGCCGAATTGCCGCGCGACTTCGATCTGCGTGCCGAGCGCGCCGAACAGCGCGAGCTGTAATCCGTCCGACCCCGTCGCGGTGGGCGTGGGGCCTGCCGCGATCATCCCGATTCGCTACCTGGAGGTTTCATGACTACCGCGCGTCCGCTTGCCGAGCTGTTTCCCCGTCTCGATGAGATTCCCGCTGCCTACCAACCGGATGCACCGGTCGAGCAGCGCGACTATCTGCTCGATGGCGAGCTGCGGCAGTGGCACGGCCCGCTGGCCGAAGTGCGCAGCCCGGTGTTCCTGCGCGAGGCGGACGGCAGCGAGCGCCAGGTGGTGCTAGGCAGCACGCCGCTGCTGGATGCCGACGCCGCGCTCGAGGCGCTGGATGCGGCGGTCGCGGCCTACGACAACGGCCGCGGAGCCTGGCCGACCATGCGTGTGGCCGAGCGGATTGCCCATGTCGAGGCCTTCCTGGCGCGTATGCGCGAGCAGCGCGAGGCGGTGGTCAAATTGCTGATGTGGGAGATCGGCAAGAACCTCAAGGATTCGGAGAAGGAATTCGACCGCACCTGCGACTACATCGTCGACACCATCCATGCGCTGAAGGAACTGGACCGCAGCTCCAGCCGCTTCGAGCTGGAGCAGGGCACCCTCGGGCAGATCCGCCGCGTGCCCATGGGCGTGGCGCTGTGCATGGGCCCGTACAACTATCCGCTGAACGAAACCTTCACCACGCTGATCCCGGCGCTGATCATGGGCAACACCGTGGTGTTCAAACCGGCCAAGTTCGGCGTACTGCTGATCCGCCCGCTGCTCGAAGCCTTCCGCGACAGCTTCCCGGCCGGGGTCATCAACGTCATCTACGGTCGCGGTCGCGAGACGGTCAGCGCGCTGATGGCCAGCGGCAAGATCGACGTGTTCGCCTTCATCGGCACGCACAAGGGCGCCGCCGACCTGAAGAAACTGCACCCGCGTCCGCACCGCCTGCGCGCCGCGCTGGGGCTGGATGCGAAGAACCCGGGCATCGTCCTGCCGCAGGTCGATCTCGACAATGCCGTGGAGGAGGCGGTGACCGGCGCGCTGTCGTTCAACGGCCAGCGCTGCACCGCGCTGAAGATTCTCTTCGTGCACGAAACGGTCCTCGATGATTTCCTCGAACGCCTTGCCGCGCGGGTCAATGCACTCAAGCCGGGCATGCCCTGGGAGCCGGGCGTGGCGCTGACGCCGCTGCCGGAGCCGGGCAAGACCGATTACCTGCATGCGGTGCTGGAAGACGCCGTGGCCAAGGGCGCGCGGGTGATCAACGCCGGCGGTGGCGAGTCGCACCAGACCTTCTTCCAGCCGGCAGTGCTGAGCCCGGTGGATTCGTCCATGCGTGTCTACCACGAAGAACAGTTCGGCCCGCTGGTGCCGGTGGTGTCCTACCGCGACCTGCAGGAGGTGATCGACTACGTCACCGCCTCCGACTACGGCCAGCAGCTGTCGATCTTCGGCAACGACCCGGCGCAGGTAGGCCGGCTGGTGGATGCCTTCGTCAACCAGGTCGGACGCATCAACATCAACGCCCAGTGCCAGCGCGGGCCGGACAGCTACCCGTTCAACGGCCGCAAGAATTCCGCCGAGGGCACGCTGTCGGTACATGACGCCCTGCGTGTGTTCTCCATCCGCACCCTGGTGGCGACGCGCTTCAACGAAGGCAACAAGGAGCTGGTCGACCGGATCATTCGTGACCGCCAGTCGAGCTTCCTGACCACCGACTACATCTTCTGACGGAGCGCCACGATGGCCGCACCCGTGCTCGCCCAGCCGCTGTTGCTGGGCATGATGCGCCTGCTGGAATACCCCGAGCTGGGCGAGCCCCAGGCGCTGCTGGGCTTTATCGAACGCTGTGTCGAGCACGGGCTGAACGGCTTCGACCATGCCGACATCTATGCCGGCGGGCGCTGCGAGGCGCACTTCGGTGCAGCCCTGCGCCGGGCACCGGGGCTGCGCCAGCGCCTGCAGATCATCGGCAAGGCCGACATCGTGCCGGCGGGGCAGGACTGCTCGCGCTGGCGGGTCAAGCACTACGACTCCAGTGCCCGCTACCTGCGCCGGGCGGTGGACGACAGCCTGGCGCGATTGGGCGTGGAACGACTCGATGGTTTTTTGCTGCATCGCCCGGACCCGCTGCTGCAGGTCGACGAGGTGGCCGAGACGCTGAACGCACTGGTCGCCAGCGGCAAGGTCGGCTGGGTGGGGCTGTCCAACGCCGGCATCCTGCATTGCCAGGCATTGGTCCAGTGCGTGCCGCTGCGCTGCAACCAGATCGAGCTGTCACTGCAGGCCCAGCACTGGGTATGGGATGGCAGCCTGCATGCGTTGCAGGCTGCCGGCCTGCAGGTGCTGGCCTGGTCGCCCATGGGCGGAGGACGCTTCGGTGAGCGCCTGTGCAGCGCACTCGATGAAGTCGCCTCAGATCTGGGCGCCACGGCCAATCAGGTAGCGCTGGCCTGGCTGCGGCAGCTGCCCGGCCGGCCGTTGCCGATCCTCGGCAGCCTGCGCTGGGAGCGGATCGAGGAGGCGCTGTTGGGCGCTGAACTGGAGCTGGACCGTCCCGCCTGGTTCTACCTGAGCGAAGCGGCCCGCGGGCATGAGGTGGCCTGAGGCAGTGGGCGTCTGTCCGCTATCGGAGGTGGAAAATGCTTCGCAGTTTTCCACCCTACGGGGGCTCGTAGGGTGGATGACGCTTCATCCATCCACCGCGGGCATCTGCGATGGTTCGGCATATCCCCGGTTAGGAACGCTATTGATCAACGGACGCTGCGAGTGGTCCAAAACGGTGCGCGGCTGTGCTAGGGTCGCATCCGCCGCGGGACGACCCGTCGGCGTGTCGAATCATGCGGGGACGGCCCTGCCGTTGCTGGAGTCATCGTCATGCATTCGGCCTGGATCATGCTGATCATCGCCGGCCTGCTCGAAGTGGGCTGGGCCATTGGCCTCAAGGCTTCCGAAGGTTTCACCCGCCCGCTGCCGAGCGTGCTCACCCTGGTGGCCATGGCCGCCAGCTTCTTCCTCCTCGCCCGCGCCATGCAGGTTCTGCCGGTGGGTACCGCCTATGCGATATGGGTCGGTATCGGTGCGCTGGGCACCGTGGCGCTGGGCATCGTCATCTTTGGCGAAAGCGCCTCGCCGGCGCGGTTGCTCAGCGTGGTACTGCTGCTGGCCGGGCTGGTGGGGTTGAAGCTGACCGCCTGAGGCAGTGCGCTTTGGTCCGCTGGCCCAGAACCCGGTTTGGCCACGGGAACCTCCCATCCGGTGGGCTGAAGCACCACCCGACGCTTACAGCAGCGATCGTGGGGGTGGGTGACGCTCCATCCATCCACCGCAGTGTCCAAGCGTGCAAGTCGCCTCGTTCGCGCGTCGGCGACTTGCGTCTTTCTGCATCGGGTGGGCTGAAGCCCAGCCGATGCGCTTGGCCCTCTCGTCAGCACTGTGACTGCGGTTATCGCTGCTCGGCCAGATTGGGGCTCAGCGGATAATGCCGGCGGCGCCAGGATTGCATCTGCGAGCCCTTGGCCAAGCGCTCGGCGATGTAGTCGAGGGTATCCGCGATGGGCTTGCGGCCGCTCAGCATGGGCTCCATGCGGGGCGTGATCAGCGCCCAGAGGCGCTTCATTTCCGGAATGTCCGGCATGATTTCGCCCGCCTGTGCCGAAGCATAGGTGTGGGCGATCAGCGGATCGTGCCGCAGGCGTTCCATCAAGGCCAGATTGGCCACTGCGCCGAGGGGTTTCTCTGCATTGATCCGCGCCAGGCCGTCGGCGTTGGTCAGGTAGTCCTCGATGAAGCGCTGGGCTGCGGCCTTGTTCGGGCTGTTGCTGTTGATCGCGGCGGCGAGGACGCCAACGAAAGGCTTGCCCTGGCGCGCCGGGTCGGCGGTGGGAATGTCGCCGACCGCGAAGCGGATACCGGCCTGGCGGACCTCGTTCCAGGCCCAGGGCCCATTGATGATCATGGCCGTGCGCCCGTCCTTGAAGCCTTCCATCATGCTCTGATAGGTCGCGGTGGGATCGAGTAGCCCGTCGTCGAGCAGGCGCTTGATCGACTCCATGCCTTCGATGGCGCCCGGCGTATTGAGGCCGATGTCCGTGAGGTCGTAGATGCCGTTGTTCTTCCTCAGGCTATAGCCGCCGCTGCCGGCAATGATCGGCCAGGAGAAATAGAGGTTGCGGTAGTCCCATTCGATGGCGCGCTTGCCTTCGGCACGCAGGCGGCGATCCAGCGTCGCCACTTCCGCCAGGCTGCGTGGCGGCACGGGTACCAGGTCCAGGTTATAGATCAGGCTGACCGCCTCGGTGGCCAGCGGATAACCGTAGTAGCGCGCGCCGATGGTCACCGCCTCCCAGGCGAACGCCGGCGCACGCGCCAGGGCTTGCGCGCTGGGTTCCACCGGTTCGAGCAGCCCGTTGTTGATCCAGGAACCGAAGCGATCGTGGGCGAAGATGACGATGTCCGGGCCCCGGCTGGTCGTGGCGAGGCGGTCGAACTGGACCGCCAGGTCGTCGGGGGTGTCGACGGTTACCGGCATGCCGGTGGCCCTGGTGAAATCCTTGCCGATTTCGCCCAGGGCCTTGTAGCCCTTGTCCTGGTTGATCCAGATCGTCAGGGCATCACGCTCGAGCGCCAGTACCGGCGTGCTGAGCAGAAGCAGAAGGCTCAAGGCAGATCTTGTTATTTTCATGGCTGCATCCTGCGTATGAAAACGGGGCGTTCACGGCGCCCCGTACGGTCATTTGATCTGGATACGCTCCAGCAAATGGCGTTTGGCCGTGGTATCGCCCACCCGCGCCGCCTCGTCGGCCAGGCGCAGCGCGCGTTCCAGGTCCTTTTCGGCCAGCGCGGCATCGATCGCCTGGCGGTAGTAGGCCGAGGTTTCCGGCAGCACCGCGGGGGCCGGCGCGACGGGCAGTTCGTTGCCCATCTCCTGGCCGATGCTGTAGCCCGGCACGTAGCCCTTGGCGGTCGAGCCGGTGGCGCTGTCGGGGATCATCACCAGCTTGATCACACCCACCGGGGAGTGCTGCGCCACCGGATCGGGAATGCTCGGCGGCTCGTTGCCCAGCGCCTTGGCGTAGGCCTTGGCCGGGTGCTGCAGAACGGTCTGGCCGGCCATCTGCGCCTCGCTGGTGTAGAGGATCAGATAGCGCTCGTTGCCCGGGTGCTCCGGCTGCGAGCGGTCGATGCGCAGGCGCGCGTCCAGGCTGTCACCCTTGAGCCCGGTCGGCGGAACGTAGACGAAATCGTCGGCATCCAGCAGGCGGGTCGGGCGCATGCGGCTGTCCAGCAGCATGGCGTTGGGCGCCAGCACGCTGCTGCCGGCCTGGCTGTACAGGCGCAGCTCGAACGACGGGCCGCCGGCCGGCAGCTTGAAGGCGCGCAAGAAGCTCTTGCCGGTTTCGAAGTCATAGGCCGGGGCCTGGCTGTCGATCACGACATTGCCGCTGAAGCCCGCCTCCAGCGGCTGGTACGGCAGCTGGTCGAGACCGCTGCAGCAGGACGGCGCGGCGGCCAGCGCGGCACGGGCCTGTTCGACCGAGCCGTGCAGCGGCGCCGGGCTGGCGGTGAGGGCGTCGACCCGACGCAGCGGTTCGCTACTGCAGCCGGCCAGCGCCAGGGCGATCAGCCCGGCGGCGAGAAGGGATAGAGGATGCATGGCGGTTCTCCGGATAAAAAATGCCCCGACCTGCCAGAGTCGGGGCAAAAGGCACCGTCTGGACGGTGGGAGCGGAAAGGCTGCCGTTGCGTGCAACGGCGTTCAGCCGGCGCGGTTTACCACCAGGCCTCGGCCTGGATACCGAAGGTGAGGCCGTCGTCGTCACCGGCGTCGATGGATTCGCTGGCGGCCTGGTAGCGGCCGCCGTCCCACTGGGCGTAGGTGGCGAACACGCGGATCTGCGGGCGCGCCCAGAAGCTGTTGCCGGCTGACCACTGCTGGGCCAGCGTGAGCTTCTTCAGGTCGCGGGTGCGTTCGCCGTCGGCCTGTGGATCGACCCGGTCGTAGCCGAACTCCAGCGCGGTGCTCATCACGTCGCTCCACTTGTACACCGGGCGCACGCCGAAGCTGGCCCAGGTCTGCCCGGAGTCGTTGTCGAAGTCGCGGTCCTCGTAGATCTGCACGTACATCATCTCGATGTTGTCGCTCAGACCCACCACGCCCTGGTTGACCAGGCGGAACATCTTGCCGTCGCTGTTGCCGGTGCTGTTGCGCCCGCTGCTACCGATGATGCCGTCGGTGCCGTACTGCAGGGCGAGCTTGTTGTAGCCGCCGAACCAGTTGCTCTGGGTGTGCTCGAGGGTGACCAGATGGCCTTTCTGGTCCTCGTAGCCGGGATCGCGTTCCTGTTCGTCGGTGAGGTTGGCCTTGCCGTAGTCGTAGCCCAGCTCCAGCTTGCCGTTCGGGTTGACGTCGATCTCGGCCAGGCGGAAGTCGAGGGTGTCGTTGGCCAGGTTTGTACCGGTGCCCGAGCCCTGGTAGACCCAGTCGCCGTCGGTATTGCGGATCCACGCCACGCTCGCCTTGGCAAAGCCCAGGTCGATGTCCTCGATACCGGCGCCGGGGCCGGAGACGTCCCAGTAGTAGTAGTCGTTGATGTGCACGTCGTGGCGCTTGTAGTAGCGCTTGCCGGCCCAGATCGCCGCGCCCGGCAGGCTCGGGATGAGGTTCTTGCCGACCACGTTGAACTGGCGGATGGAGGTGGTGCCGGCTTCGTCGAAGGGGTTGTTCTCGCCGCCGTTGGTGTCGGTGCCGGTGGCTTCCCAGTCGTTACCCTGGTCGGAGCGGTAGGCGATCATGCTGTCGACGTAGAAGCTGCGGTTGCCTTCGCTCCACACCTCCTGGCCGAGGCCGATCTCGGCGTAGGTTTCACATTCGTTGCCCAGGCGATATTTCGCCGGGGCGCCGGCAGCCTGGAAGCAGGCCTGGTCGCCGCCGCCGGCCGTGGCGCCGACGCCGGAACGCAGGTAGCCGTGGAAATCGACCGCCAGGGCCGGGCCGCCGACCAGCAGGGCGGCGAGGACACAGGCGGGTTTGAGGACGAATAGAGGGTGCGCGGTGTGCTTCATGACGGGTCCTTGTTTTTCTTGTTAATGCCGAACGATCACGCCGGCGCTGCCTGCTGCGGCAACGCCGATCGGTGGCGCAAAGCCTCGGGGATGCGGCCGGGAGCGCCATCCTCCGGCGCGCAGATTTCGCTGGCGCAGCTCGAGGGCGTAATCGGGATGAATGCGGCGTAATCCCCGGGGCGGGGTCGCTACGGGTAGGGCGCAGATGATTGCCACGGGCCTTCCGCCTGGCCACTACGCCGCCTCGAACGCGCGCAGGGAGGTTGGTCGCGAGCGGGCCCAGGGGCAGCCTGCCCAAGTCGGTCGAAGGTGCGACCGGCGTTCATCCTCATTCGGCAGTCCGTTGCCGGATACCCGCGAACAAGCACAAGAACCGGAGTATTGCGATGAGCCAGACCCTACGTGCCGCCGTATTGGCGGCGATCCTGCTGCCGTTCCCCGCCCTCGCTGACCAGGCCGGCAAGAGCCCGGCCGGTGTGCGCTACCACGGCGGCGACGAAATCATCCTCCAGGGCTTCCACTGGAACGTCGTCCGCGAAGCGCCCAACGACTGGTACAACATCCTGCGCCAGCAGGCCTCGACGATCGCCGCGGACGGCTTCTCGGCAATCTGGATGCCGGTGCCCTGGCGTGACTTCTCCAGCTGGACCGACGGCGGCAAGTCCGGCGGCGGCGAAGGCTACTTCTGGCACGACTTCAACAAGAACGGCCGCTACGGCAGCGACGCTCAGCTGCGCCAGGCCGCCGGCGCGCTCGGTGGCGCCGGGGTGAAGGTGCTCTACGATGTGGTGCCCAATCACATGAACCGCGGCTACCCGGACAAGGAGATCAACCTGCCGGCCGGCCAGGGCTTCTGGCGCAACGACTGCGCCGACCCGGGCAACTACCCCAACGACTGCGATGACGGTGACCGCTTCATCGGCGGCGAGTCGGACCTGAACACCGGCCATCCGCAAATCTACGGCATGTTTCGCGACGAGCTCGCCAACCTGCGCAGCGGCTACGGCGCCGGCGGCTTCCGCTTCGACTTCGTTCGCGGCTATGCGCCCGAGCGGGTCGACAGCTGGATGACCGACAGCGCCGACAGCAGTTTCTGCGTTGGCGAGCTGTGGAAAAGCCCGTCCGAGTACCCGAGCTGGGACTGGCGCAACACGGCCAGCTGGCAGCAGATCATCAAGGACTGGTCCGACCGGGCCAAGTGCCCGGTGTTCGACTTCGCCCTCAAGGAGCGCATGCAGAACGGCTCGGTCGCCGACTGGAAGAACGGCCTTAACGGCAACCCCGACCCGCGCTGGCGCGAGGTGGCGGTGACCTTCGTCGACAACCACGACACCGGCTATTCGCCCGGGCAGAACGGCGGCCAGCACCACTGGGCGCTGCAGGACGGGCTGATCCGCCAGGCCTACGCCTACATCCTCACCAGCCCGGGCACGCCGGTGGTGTACTGGTCGCACATGTACGACTGGGGCTACGGCGACTTCATCCGCCAGCTGATCCAGGTGCGGCGCGCCGCTGGCGTGCGCGCCGATTCGGCGATCAGCTTTCATAGCGGCTACAGCGGCCTGGTGGCCACCGTCAGCGGCACCCAGCAGACCCTGGTGGTGGCGCTCAACTCCGATCTGGGCAGTCCCGGCCAGGTTGCCAGCGGCAGCTTCAGCGAGGCGGTCAACGCCAGCAACGGTCAGGTGCGTGTCTGGCGTACCGGCACCGGCAGTGGTGGCGGTGACAATGGCGGCGGTGAGCCCGGTGCCCTGGTCAATGTGAACTTCCGCTGCGACAACGGCGTGACGCAGATGGGCGACAGCGTCTACGCGGTGGGCAACGTCAGCCAGCTCGGCAACTGGAGCCCGGCCTCCGCGGTACGGCTGACCGACACCAGCAGCTATCCGACCTGGAAGGGCAGCATCGCCCTGCCAGCCGGCCAGAACGTGGAATGGAAGTGCCTGATCCGCAACGAGGCGGACGCGACGCTGGTGCGTCAGTGGCAATCGGGCGGCAACAACCAGGTCCAGGCCGCCGCCGGCGCGAGCACCAGCGGCTCGTTCTGACGACATGCCCGCCCGGCCTCGGCTACGCCTACGCCGGGCGGCTCCTCCCGACCCAGGGTGGGCAGGGAGGAGGCCGGCGACGGGCCGGGCCACCGATGCTGGCACGACAACCATAAAAGCCTTCGCGCTGCGCTGTCGTATCAGGAGCTGTTCATGTTGGCCCAGACCCGCTCGACCCCTTTCCGGCTTGGCTTCCTGGCCCGGCTGTACCTGCTGATCGCCGCACTGGTGGCCTTGCTGATGCTGGTAGCCGGCACCAGCCTGGTTGCCATCGGCCGCCTGCAAGGCAATGCCGAGCAAATCTCGTCGACCGCGTCGCGTCTGCTGGTCAGCGAGAGCTTCTTCGGTACGTTGCAGAGCCTGACGCAGAACCTTTCCGACGCCCTGGCCGAGGACCGGCCTGACCAGCTCGACGGCTATGTCGGCCGGCATCGCACGCTGCAGGACCAGGCCCTCGAGCTGTTCGCCCAGCTGGAGCGGGTGACGCCAGCACATGCCGAGACCAAGCAGCGCCTGGCGGCCCTGTTGCCGGAGCTCGACCGCCGCAGCCTGGCGCTGATCGATGCGCAGCGTGACCTGCTCGCGCGCGTGGGGCGCAACGCCGTCGCGCTGCGCGACTTGCAGCTGCAGTTCTCGCGGCTCAAGCAGGACCTGCTGCAGGCGCAGTTCGTGACTGGCGACGAGCTGGTCGCCTATTCCATCAAGCAGTTCATCATCCCGCTCGAGCAGGTCGAGGCGCTGCTGTTCGATGCCATCGGCGTGTCTTCGATCAAGGCACTCGACGAAGCCGGTGCGCAGATCGCGCAGCGGCTGCCGGCCCTGCAGAAGAAGCTGGAAAACGTTCTCCTCGATCTGGAACCGCACCAGGACAGCCGTACCGACTACGCGCACAGCTTCCAGGCGCCGTTCGCCGCCATCGAGCAGCAACTGGCTGTGCCCGGCAATGGCGCGGTGGCGCAGTACTACGCCTGGCTGTCCGACCAGCAGGCCAACCGCGAGCAGAAACTGCAGCTCGGTCGCCTGCAGCGCCAGGCACGCGAGGACATCGGCACGCTCATCGCCAGCGCCCAGGAGGCCAGCGACAGGCAACTGGGCCTGGCCGCGCAGACCTATCGTCAGGGTGTGGCCGGCCTCTTGGCGATGGCCGGGCTGTCGATCGCGGTGGCGCTGGCCATGGGCCTGTGGCTGGGGCGCACCATGCGCATGGCCCTGGCCGCCGTCAGCGGCAGCCTGCAGCACCTGGCCGACGGTGATCTGCGCGGCGGCTGCGAGTACCAGCGCGCGGACGAGTTCGGGCGTGTCGGCGATTGGGTCAACCGGGTCGCCGGTAGCCTGCGCGACGCACTGGCCCAACTCGGGCGCAATGCCGACGAACAGGACCAGATCGCCCGCCGCAATGCCCAGGCCTGCAGCCAGGCGCGTGCCGGGCTGGAGAAGCAACGCAGCAGCATCGGGGCGCTCGCCGTCAGCCTGGCCGAGCTGGAGACCAGTTTTGGCGAGGTGGCGCAGCATGCCGGCGAGACGGCCACGCGGGTCGGCAGTGTCGAGGCACTGACCCTGCAAGGCAGCCAGCGGATGGCCGCGACCCGCATCGGCACGCAAGCCCTGGCCGAGCAGCTGGAAACCAGCGTGGCCGAGATCGCCAACGTGGAGGCGGTGAGCGAGCAGATCGGGCAGATTCTCGATGTGATCCGTGCGATTGCCGAGCAGACCAACCTGCTGGCGCTCAATGCGGCGATCGAAGCGGCGCGCGCCGGTGATCAGGGGCGTGGCTTCGCGGTGGTCGCCGACGAGGTGCGCGGCCTGGCCCGGCGCACGGCGCAATCGACCGGCGAGATCCAGCAGCGCATCGAACGCCTGGCCCAGGGCATCGGCTCGGCGGTGCGTTCGGTGGAGGCCAGTCGCGCGCAGATGCAGGGCACCCTCGATCAGGTCGGGCAGGCCGACCGGTTGATGCAGGAAATTCGCAGCCAGGTCGAGCACATCGCCGCCATGTCGCGAGAAATCGACTCGGCTACCGGCCAGCAACGGCTCGCCGCCGAAGAGGTGTCGCGCGGCATGCATGCGATCGATGCCGCGGCCGAGCTGCACATGGACAGCGTCGTGGCGATCAGCGACAGCAGCGAACGTCAGGCGCGCATGTCCGCCGAGCAGCAGGCGCTCTGCGGGCGCTACCGCACCTGAACGCGACCGGGCGGTGGCGATGGCCCGGTCGTCCCCGTCTGGCCTAGGCGCGCGGGACCTGCCAGCCGATGGCCTGCGCTTCGGCGCGGCGCAGCTCGTCGAGCAGGGCGGCGCGTTGCGGGGCCCGCTCGTGGGCCAGGGCGTCGGCGGCGAGCAGGTCGGCGTGGCGTACGCCAACCGTTTCCCGGAGCCAGGCCAGGCGCTGCAGGGTTTGCGGCGTGCAGGTCTGGCCGTCGAGATCGTCGGCCAGGTCGAGGCGATGCGAGCGCCAGGCTTCGCGCAGGTAGAGCGCCTCGGCCGAGCCGGCAAGGGCCGTGCGCCAGCTGTCGATCAGCCGGTCCAGCCGTTCGAGCACGGCCGGACTGGCGTCGCGGCCGGCCAGTTCGGCCCGCCAGCGCCGGTAGCGATCCAGGGCGATCGCCTTCTCCAGGCGGAACGCCGCCAGCGCCCGGGCGCTGCCGAGTGCCTCCTGGCCGAGCAGCCAGGCGAAGAACTGCCTCGTTTCGAAACGCTCGACCGGGTGGAAGCCCGGGCAGGCGAGGCCATCGCTGTTGAACTCGCGCAGCGGATCGAAGCGGTACAGGTAGCCGAAGTCGAACAGCCGGATGCGGCCGTCGTCGAGCACGTTGCCGGGGCACAGGTCCCACTCGAACAGGCCGGCGGAGGCGAGCGTGATGACGCAGTCGAACAGGTCTGCCAGGCGCGTTTCATCCCAGTCGCCGACGACCTCGCCGTCGATCCAGGGCGACAGCAGCACGCCGTGACGAAAACTCGCATAGCAGGTATCGACGATCCCGGCGAGCGGCTCGGCCAGCTCGGGCCGGGCTTTCAGCGCACGCAGGTCGGCACGCCGCTGGACCTCGTTGAGAAACGAGGTCTGGCCATCGGCGTTCTGCACCAGGCAGCGCTCGCGGGCGCGCTTGAGCGTCCAGCTACGGCCGGCCGCTTCGATCCGGTAGACGTGGGCGGTGAGCCCGCCGGACAGCGTGCGACTGACATAGGGTTCGCTGCCGTCGGTGGCGACCAGCGTGGCCAGCGGCAACGGGCAGTCCTGCGGCTGGCCGACTTGCAGTTCCGCTCCGCTGACGACAAAGGCCAGCTGCGCCTGCTGGCGCGGGTTCAGGGTTGCGTTCATTGCGGGCTCCAGGCAGGGGGCGGCTGCGTCCCGGGCTGCGGCCCGGGACGGGCGATTCAGGGGGTGAGCGATGCACCGGCCTGCACGACGACGATGCGGTCGTCGCCCAGCGTGCGGGCGAAGGCATAGGGCTGGCCGGACGACAGCAGTCGATGCGTACCCGCGCCGATCGCCGGGTGGCGCGCGCGGAACTGGCCGATTCGCTGCCAGTAATCGATCAGTCCGGCGATCTCCGGGCGCTCGTGCTCGTCCCAGTTCATCGGGCTGCGCGTGCCCTGGAAGGGGTCCGAACCTGTGGGCCCGAAGGCGCGGGCGCTTTCGTCGCCGTAATAGACTTGCACCGCGCCGGGCGCCAGCAGCAGGGCGGCGGCGAGCCCGCGCTGACGCGCCAGGTCGCCCTTGGCCAGCTGGTTGAACAGCGCGGTGTCATGCGACGATGCATAGCTCAGCAGGTTGTGCCCGGGCGTCTCGGCCAGGCGCCGGGCATAGTCGGCGTAACTGGGCTCGGCGGCGGCCAGGCAGTCGCTGGCGGCCAGCGCCTGATCCTGAAAGGCGAAGTTGATCAGCGCGTCGAAACCCTGGTCCAGATAGTCACTGGCCTCGGGGCCGTGACCGAACACTTCGCCGACCATCCAGAACGGCTCGTCGGCCATGGGATCGTCCGGGTTGGCGCGGGCCCAGTCGGCGCGGGCGCGCTCGGCCGCCACGCGCAGCTCGGCCCAGGTCGAGGGTTCGACATGCTTGACGGTGTCGGCACGGAAGCCGTCGACGCCGAACTCGCGCACCCAGCCGGTCAGCCATTCGATCAGGTAATCGCGCACCCGGTAGCCTTCGCGTGGCTCGGCGCGGGTCTGCGCCTTGCGCGCGAGAAACTCCGGCAGCGCGACGACCGCCTCGGATTCGGTGCGGAAATCCGGCAGGAAGGCCAGCGAGCCCTTGAGCGGATCGACGGTGCTGCTGGGTGGCGTGTCGTAGTCGGCGATGCCCGCCCGTACCCAGTCGCGACCCCACCAGGCGGCCCAGCTCGGGTGCTCGTAATCCACCAGGTTGTGGTAGGCGTGCAGATTCTCGTGGGCTTCCGGCTGCCAGGTTGTCCACTGCTCGGGCAGATACTCGGCCATGCCGTCGCGCAGAGCACCGAAGCCGAGCTGCTGCATGTCCTGCAGGGTCGAGTAGCCGGGATGGTTGAGCACCACATCGAACAGTACGCGGATGCCGCGGGCATGGGCCGCGCTGATGAGCGCGCGCAGGTCGTCTTCGCTGCCCATGTTGGCGTCGAGCTGGGTGAAGTCGAGCGCGTAGTAGCCGTGGTAACCGTAGTGGCGGAAGTCGCCGCGATCGCCGCCGCCGACCCAGCCGTGGATCTGCTCGTAGGGCGCGCTGATCCACAGCGCGTCGACACCGAGGCTGGCGATATGGTCGAGGCGTTCGGTCAGTCCCTTGAGGTCGCCGCCGTGGAAGGTGCCGATCTCCTCGGCGCCATCCGGTGCGCGGCCATAGCTGCGGTCGTTGTCCGGGTCACCATTGGCGAAGCGGTCGGTGAGCACGAAGTAGACGATCGCGTTGCGCCAGTCGCGTGCGACCGGCTGCTCGGTCGCTTCGGCGCGTTCGAGCAGCAGCAGGCCAGCGCTGCCGGCGGCAGGCTGCAGCCTGACCCGGCCGTCGCGGACCGCCGCCGTGGCGCCGGACAGTGCGTCGCGCAGGGTTTCGCCCTCGCCGAAGACCTCGCCAACCGCCAGCTCCACCGCGCCACCCTCCCACGGCTTGCAGACCGCGGTGGCTGCCTCCGGCTCGGCGGCCTTGATCGGCAGCAGGCGCAGGGCCGGCGCGGCGCCGGTCTCGACGATCAGCCGATAGCGCCCGGCTTCAGGCACTTCGTAGCGGTAAATGCTGTCTGTGCCAAGCGGCTGACGGCGAAAGGGCGCAAGCGCCACGGCCTCGCCGCTGGCCTGTGGCATGCGCAACTGCAGCTGGCCGGGCGCGAGGCTGAGCTCGATGTCGTAGCGGTCGCTGGCCAGGGCATTCCAGTTCAGCGGCAGCGGCTGGCCGTCCAGCCGGGCAGCCAGCTCGGGATCGGCCAGTACGGGCAGCGCTAGGGTGAGTCCGAGCAGCAGCGACAGGGCGGATAGGCGGTGGGCACGCATCGAAGTGGCTCCATTATGCTTTTTCGCCACATTTGACTGCGCGTTTGCTGCCAGGTATAGGCGTAAGCGCTAGGCTGATGGCGTATTTTGTGCGCTTGCGGGCCACTGCCTACGCCCCACATCTACGCCCTCCGCCTCCTGAAAGGGGAGGATGTAGATGGCACGGGACGCGTCGAGGATGGAACGACTGTCAGAGCCTCAGGCCGGCAGCAGGTGGAACAACTAATAAGAAGCCACGAGGAAAGCGAAGCATGAACAAGAAATTCTGGTGTATCGCCACTGTCGGCCTGGCGGCCACCTTCAGCCTGCCGCTGCCGGCGCTGGCAGCGATCGAAGAAGGCAAGCTGGTCGTCTGGATCAACGGCGACAAGGGCTACAAGGGCCTGGCAGAGGTTGGCAAGCGGTTCACCGCCGAGACCGGTATTCCCGTGGAAGTGGCCCACCCGGACAGCGCCACCGACAAGTTCCAGCAGGCGGCGGCCACCGGCAACGGCCCGGACATCTTCATCTGGGCCCATGACCGCATCGGCGAATGGGCCAAGAGCGGCCTGCTCACCCCCGTCACCCCTAGCGCCGAGACCAAGTCCGGCATCGCCGACTTCGCCTGGCAGGCGGTGACCTACGACAACAAGCTGTGGGGTTACCCGATCTCGGTGGAAACCATCGGCCTGATCTACAACAAGGCCCTGGTCGACACCCCGCCGAAGAGCTTCGACGACGTCCTGGCGCTGAACGAGAAGCTCGCCCCGCAGGGCAAGCGCGCCATCCTCTGGGACTACAACAACACCTACTTCACCTGGCCGCTGCTCTCGGCCAAGGGCGGCTACGTGTTCGAGCAGACCGACGGCGGTTACGACGTCAAGTCCACCGGGGTCAACAACGCCGGCGCCAAGGCCGGTGCCAAGGTGTTGCGTGAGCTGATCGACAAGGACGTGATGCCCAAGGGCGCCGACTACAGCGTGGCCGAGGCGGCTTTCAATAAGGGTGACTCGGCGATGATGATCAGCGGCCCCTGGGCCTGGTCGAACATCGAGAAGAGCGGCATCGACTTCGGCGTGGCACCGATTCCCGCCATCGACGGCGAACCGGGCAAGCCCTTCGTCGGCGTCGCCGCCGCGCTGCTCAACGCCGCCAGCCCGAACAAGGACCTGGCCGTGGAGTTTCTCGAGAACTACCTGCTCGAGGTCGAGGGCCTGAAGACGGTGAACGCCGACGTGCCGCTGGGTGCGGTCGCCAACACCGCCTATATGGAAGAGCTGTCGAGCAATCCGCACATCAAGGCGACCTTCGAGAACGCGCAGATGGGCGAGCCGATGCCCAACGTGCCGGAGATGGGGGCGTTCTGGTCGTCCATGGCCGCCGCGCTGACCAACATCACCTCCGGCCGGCAGGATGTCGACGCCGCCCTGGACGATGCCGCCAAGCGCATCACCCGATGAACCCGTCGCCGGCCGCCGCCTCGGGCGCGCCGGCGGACTATGCTCCGTTCTCAAAGGTTCCGCTCCCGTGAATGCCCGTGCCGAGTTGCCCAGCCCAGCCATGACCCGTACGACCTCCCGGGGCTTGCCCCGCTCCCTGACCAACGGCCTGCGCTGGCTGGCGTGGCTGACCTTCAATGCCTTCGCGCTGTATCTGGTGGTCGCGCTCTACGTGCAGGGGCAGATGGCCTTCGCCCTGCTCGGGCTGGTGGTGACCGGAATCGCCAGCTACCTGTTCATCAACCGGCGGATGTACGCGCAGCGCTACATCTTTCCGTCGGTGGCCGGGATGCTGGTGTTCGTCATCTTTCCGCTGCTGTACACGGTGGGCATCGGCTTTACCAACTACAGCGGCAGCAACCTGCTGAGCCTGGCCCAGGTGGAGCAGTACCACCTGAGCCAGACCTACCTGGCCGGCGAGCGTTTTCGCTTCACCCTGCACCCGAGCCCCGATGGCGAGCGGTTGCGGGTGGACAAGGGCGAGCAGGGCGTGTTCGTCAGCTCGCCGCTGACCGGCGAGCCGGATGCGGAAGCACCGCTGACGCTGCAGCCGGCCGAGGACGTCGAAGGGCTGGGCGAGGCGCTGCCGCTGCGCGAGGTGATTCAGCGGCGCAAGGCGCTGGAACAATGGGTCATGCAGGGGCCTGACGGCAGCCTGCTGCGGCTGTACGGATTGCGTGAAGTCGCCGCCGTCGAACCCGTCTACCGTCAGGATGGCCCCGGCGTGCTGGTCGATACCCGCAGCGGTACTCGTCTGACCGCCGACATGGAGCGCGGCTTCTATGTCGACGAGACGGGCAAGGCGGTGCCGCCGGGCTTCACCGTGTTCGCCGGCTTCGCCAACTTCACCCGGGTGCTGAGCGAGCCGAGCATCCGTGAACCCTTCGTGCAGATCTTCGCCTGGACCTTCGCCTTCGCCGGGCTCACCGTGGTCTTCACGCTCGCCGTGGGGCTGGTGCTGGCCAGCCTGCTGCAATGGGAGCTGGTGCGCGGCAAGGCCTTTTACCGGCTGATGCTGATCCTGCCGTACGCGGTGCCGGGGTTCATTTCCATCCTGGTGTTCCGCGGCCTGTTCAACCAGAACTTCGGCGAGATCAACCTGTTGCTCGAGGGGCTGTTCGGCATCCGCCCGGACTGGTTCAGCGACCCGACCCTGGCACGCACGATGATCCTCATCGTCAACACCTGGCTCGGCTACCCCTACATGCTGCTGCTGTGCATGGGCCTCCTGCAGGCCATCCCGCGGGACCAGTACGAGGCCTCGGCCATCGATGGCGCCAGTCCGCTGGACAACCTGCTGCGCATTACCCTGCCGCAGCTGATCAAACCGCTGATGCCGCTGTTGATCGCCTGCTTTGCCTTCAACTTCAACAACTTCGTGCTGATCACCCTGCTGACCCGTGGCGGCCCGGACATCATCGGCGCGACCACGCCGGCCGGCACCACGGACCTGCTGGTCAGCTACACCTACCGCATCGCCTTCCAGGATTCCGGGCAGGACTTCGCCCTGGCTGCGGCCATCGCCACGATGATCTTCATCCTCGTCGGTGCCATGGCGCTGCTGAATCTCAAACTCTCGAAAGTGAAGGTATAAGGAGACGGTCATGGCCATGGTGCAACCGAAATCCGCGCGTTACCGGCTCTGGGCGACCCACGCGGCGCTGCTGGCCTTCGTCGCGGCAATCCTCTTCCCGCTGCTGATGGTGGTGTCGATCTCCTTTCGCGAGGGCAACTTCGCCACCGGCAGCTTGTTTCCCGAGAACCCGACGCTGGAACACTGGTCGCTGGCCCTCGGCATTCCCTACACCCACGAGGACGGCAGCGTAACGAACCCGCCGTTCCCGGTGCTGCTGTGGCTGTGGAACTCGGTGAAGATCGCCCTGGTCAGTTCGGCGCTGATCCTGCTCCTGTCGACCACCAGTGCCTACGCCTTCGCGCGCATGCGCTTCGGCGGCAAGGCGCCGATCCTCAAAGGCATGCTGATCTTCCAGATGTTTCCGCCGGTGCTCTCGCTGGTGGCCATCTACGCCCTGTTCGACCAGCTCGGCCAGCACGTCAGCTGGCTCGGGGTGAACAGCCACGGCGCGGTGATCGTCGCCTCGCTGGGCGGTATGGCGCTGCACATCTGGACCATCAAGGGCTACTTCGAGAGCATCGACGCCTCGCTGGAGGAGGCTGCCATCGTCGATGGGGCGACCACCTGGCAGGCGTTCTTCCATATTCTGCTGCCGATGAGCGTGCCGATCCTCGCGGTGGTGTTCATCCTCGCCTTCATCACCAGCGTCACCGAATACCCCATCGCCTCGGTGCTGCTGATGGACGTCGACAAGCTCACCCTCTCGGTCGGCGCGCAGCAGTACCTCTATCCGCAGAACTACCTGTGGGGCGACTTCGCCGCCGCCGCGGTACTCTCCGGGCTGCCCATCACCGCCGTGTTCCTCTACTGCCAGAAGTGGATCGTCGGTGGCCTCACCGCCGGCGGGGTGAAGGGCTGACGTGTGAGTTGAAACGAGGCGCGAGACCGGGGAGCGGGAGCGGTGCGAACCGGTGCGCCAGGTCATGACAAGAACAAGAACAGGGAACCGTCCATGAATGCCGCGATGCCACCTTTACTGCCATTGATCCCCACCAAGCTGGCGATCCCCATGCTGCCGCCGGGCCTGCTCGAGCGGCCGCGGCTGGACGAGTGGCAGCAGCGCCTGCCGCAGGTGCGCCTGGCGGTGCTGCACGCCGCCAGCGGCTTCGGCAAGACCACCCTGGCGGCGCAGTGGGCGCGGGCCTTCGACGGCCGCATCGCCTGGTTCCAGCTGCATGCCAGCGACAACCTGGGGCTGCAGTTCGGTCGCTACCTGACCCAGGCGCTGGACCGCCAGCTGGACGCCGGCTGTCCGCTGGCAGTGGCGTTGGCCGAGCAGGGCCGGGTGTCACTGGATGCGTTGTTCACTCAGCTACTGGCCGAACTGCCGGGCGAGCACGAGGCGATCCTGATCGTGCTCGACGAGTTCGAGGTGCTGCACGACGCCGAGTTGATCGCCGGCCTGCGCTTCTTCCTGCGCCATATGCCGAGCTGGATGACCCTGCTGGTGTGCAGCCGGCGCCTGCCCGAACTGGGTGTCGCCGAGCTGCGGGTCAAGCATCAGCTGCTGCTGCTCGACGCGCGCCAGCTGGCTTTCGAGGATGACGAAGTGCAGGCGCTGCTGGAGCTGGGCGTGCCGGTCAGCATCAATCGCGAGCAGGTCGAGCGTCTCAACCGCCGCATCGGTGGCTGGCCCTGCGCGCTGCAGCTGGCCTTGCAGGAAGTGCAGACCAGCCGCGGCATGGACCTGTTCCTGGAAAACCTGCAGCTCGGCCATCCGGACATCCGCGACTACATGCGCGAACAGGTGATCGAGGGGCTGCCCGATGACCTGCGCGGTTTTCTCGAGGCGACCTGCCTGCTCGACCGCTTCGACGCCGCCCTGGCCGATCGTCTGACCGAGGCCTGTCACGGCCGCGAGATGCTCGAACGGCTCGAGCGTGGCGGCCTGTTCATCCAGCCGCTGGACAGCCTGCGCCGCTGGTACAGCTATCACCCGCTGTTCGCCGTGTTCCTGCAGGGCGAGCTGCGCACCCACCAGCCGCAGCGGGTCAACCAGCTGCACCTGCGTGCGGCCTCCGCGCTGCTGGCCGAGAACATGCCCGAGGAAGCGGCGCGCCATGCCGTGCAGGCCGGCGATCCGCAGCAGGTCGACGAGATCCTGCAGCGCCACGGGCGGGCGTTCTATCGCCAGGGTCGTCTCGGGTTGCTGCAACAGTGCCTGGAAACCCTGCCGGAAGCGGTGATCGCCGGCTCGCCACTGCTCACCCTGCTGCAGGCCTGGGTGTCGCAGAACTCCTATCAGTTCGATCATGTCGAGCGCTGGTTCAAGGCCGGCGAGCTGGCGCTGCAGCGCAGCTGCTCCGAGCAGGACTGGGCGCGCATCGTCTGCGAATTCAATGCCGTCCGCGCGCAGGTGGCGATGAACCAGGGCGACGAGCAGCGCGCCGTCGCCCTGGCGCAGGAGGCGCTGACCCGCGAGCCGCTGATCATGCGCACCTCGCGGGTGGCGGCGATGTCGGGCCTGGCCGAGGCGCATTTCGTCCAGGGCGAACTGCCGCAGGCGCAGAAGCAGTACGAGGAAGCCGAGCGCCGCGCGCGGGAGATCAACGCCTCGCACCTGGTGGTCTGGAGCCTCGGCCAGCTGTCGGAAATCGCCATCGCGCAGGGCCATCTGCAGAAGGCCTATACCCTGCAGGAGCGCGCCATCCAGTACATCGAGCAGCAGAACCTGCAGGCCACACCCATCGTCGAGTTCATCTACCGGGTGCGCGGCCAGGTGCTGCTGGAGTGGCACCAGCTGGACGCTGCCGAGCAGTGCGCGCTGCAGGGTATCCAGATACTCGACGAGCTGGACGACCCCCGCTGGCGTCTGCAGAGTTACGCGCTGCTGGCCGGCGTCGCCTACGCCCGCGGCCAGCAGCACGCCTGTGCCGACTACATCGCCCAACTGCAGGCGATGCTCGCCGACGATCGCTACCACATCGACTGGCTGGCCAATGCCCACGCGATCATGCTCGCCTACTGGGACTCCAGCCAGGATCGCGAGGCGATCCGCCAGTGGCTGCTAAGTGCCCCGCCGGTGAGCGGCGGCGCCAACCACTTCGCCCAGCTCAACGCGCGCAACCACGCCCGTGCCCACCTGGCGCTCGGGCAGCTGGAGCGCGCGCTACCGATCCTGCGCCAGCTGCTGACCGACGCCGAGCGCCACGGCCTGGAGATGGATCGCAACCGCAACCATATCCTCCTGGCGCAGCTGCACTGGTTGCGCGAGGAGCGCCAGCAGGCACTGGACCACCTGCAGCGGGCCATGACCCTGGCCAGCGGTAGCGGGGCCATCGGCAGCTTCCTGCGCGTCGGCAAGCCGATCATCGGCATGCTCAAGTGCCTGCTGCACGAGCGCACCCTCGATGAAGCCGAGGCCCAGCGCGCCGCGCGCTTGATCCAGCTGGCGCAGCAGCAGCGCGATTTCAGCCGCGCCATTCGCATCACCCTGGACGAGGCGGTGATCCAGGACATCATCAACCGCCCCGACGTGCCCGAGCTGATCCGTCGTTCGCCGCTGACCCGGCGCGAATGGCAGGTGCTGAGCCTGATCCACGCCGGGCAGTCCAATGAGCAGATCGCCGATCACCTGAATGTCGCGCCGACCACCATCAAGACGCACATCCGCAGCCTCTACCAGAAGCTCAACATCACCCACCGCAGTGAGGCGGTACAGCTGGCGCGCGACCTGCTGAGCAAGATCCAGGGCGAGTAGAGGTCAGCCCTTCCACTGCGTCTGAGCGAAGGCGGGCAGGGCGTTGGCGCGCCGAGACGCTGAGGCCAGGTGGGGGAATGCGCTGTCCGGTGCCAGCGTGTCGGGCAGGGTGAGGCGGGCGAAGTCATAGGCGACCACCGCGCTGATATCCACCTGGCTCATGCGTTCGCCCAGCAAGGGCCGCTCGCCGCGCTCGGCCTGGCGTGCGTCCAGCAAGGCCAGCGCGCCACGCGCCTGGTCTTCGCAATGGCGGTACCAATCGTCCCACACCAGTCCTTCCGGCCTACGATCGCGTTCGTAGTACGCCGCCACGGTTTTCTCGCAGGCACCGACGGCGAAGGCCAGCAGGTTCATCGCCTCGCTGCGCTCGGCGCCGGACAGCGGCAGCAGCGCCCGCTCGGCGCCCGCCTGCTGATCGAAATGGTCGAGGATGGCGTTGCTGTCGATCAGCACCCGGCCATCGTCCAGCACCAAGGCGGGCACTCGACCCAGCGGCGAGTATTCGCGGATCTTCAGACTATCCGTCAGAACGCTGAGGGGCTCGTTGGTGAACGGTATGTCCAACAGATGCAGGCTGACGCCGACGCGGCGGACGAATGGCGACATGTAGCGACCGATCAGTTTCACAGGCAGTGCTCCGGACGGGGTAGGGGAGCAACAACCCTAGCCGAGCCGGTCGGTTAATGCGAAGGCGCGACCGTCGATCGTCTCATCCGCTCGCGACCACCGGGGAGGAGCAAGGTGAGGCGTGCGCTATGGCACCCTCGGTGCTTTAGCGAAGGAGGCTCCACCATGACGATGAGCGAGAAACAGAAGATGCTGGCCGGCGAGCTGTACCACCCCGGCGACCCGGAAATCCTCGCCGACCAGGCCGCGGCCAAGGCCTGGATGGTGCGCTACAACGCAGCGCTGGCAGCCTCGCCGGACGAGCGCCGGGCGCTGCTGGCCGAGCGGCTGGCCTCGGTCGGTGCCGGTGCGGTGATCCGGCCGCCGTTCCACTGCGACTACGGCTACAACATCCACCTGGGCGAGGGGGCTTTCCTCAACTTCAACTGCGTGATTCTCGATGTGGTCGAGGTGCATATCGGCGCCGGTACGCAGATCGGGCCGGCGGTGCAGCTCTACACCGCCGACCATCCGCGTGATCCAGAGGCGCGCCGTTCGGGTGTGGAGTTCGGCCGGCCGATCCATATCGGCCGTAATGTCTGGGTCGGTGGCGGGGCGATCATCCTCCCGGGTGTGACGGTGGGCGACGATGCGGTGATCGGTGCCGGCAGCGTGGTCACCCGCGACGTGCCGGCCGGCGCCACCGTGGTCGGCAACCCGGCACGGGTGCGCTGACCGACTCGCTGGACCGCTCTACGCCCTCGCTCGGCAGGCCAGCTACGCCCGCCTGTTACGCCTGCGCCCGCCCGCTGCCGGAGGATGTTGCGACCGCTTGCCGCACCTAGAGTGACCCCGTCTTCACGCTCACTCAAGGTACGTGGTATGTCCGAGCAACTTCAGAACTGGTGGCGCGGCGGGGTGATCTATCAGGTCTACCCGCGCAGCTTCTTCGACAGCAACGGCGATGGCGTGGGCGACCTGCCCGGCGTGCTGCACAAGCTGGACTACATCGCCAGCCTCAACGTCGACGCCATCTGGCTGTCGCCCTTCTTCACCTCGCCGATGAAGGATTTCGGCTACGACGTGGCCGACTACCGCGGCGTCGACCCGCTGTTCGGCACGCTGGACGACTTCGTCCGCCTGGTCGAGGCCTGCCACGAGCGCGGCATGCGCGTGCTGATCGATCAGGTGCTCAATCATTCCTCGGACCAGCACCCCTGGTTCACGGAGAGCCGCTCCAGCCGCGACAACGACAAGGCCGACTGGTACGTCTGGGCCGATCCCAAGCCCGACGGCAGCGTGCCGAACAACTGGCTCTCGGTATTCGGTGGCCCGGCCTGGAGCTGGGACAGCCGGCGCCGGCAGTACTACCTGCACAACTTCCTGTCCAGCCAGCCGGACCTGAATTTCCATTGCCCGGCCGTACAGGAACAGCTGCTCGACGACATGGAGTTCTGGCTCAAGCTCGGGGTGGACGGTTTCCGCCTGGACGCGGCGAACTTCTACTTCCATGACGCCGAGCTGCGCGACAACCCGCCGAATCTGGAGATTCGCGAGGGCAGCATTGGCGTGCGCATCGACAACCCCTACGCCTACCAGCGGCACATCTACGACAAGACCCGGCCGGAGAATCTTGAATTCCTCCGTCGTTTGCGTGCGCTGCTGCAGCGTTACCCCGGTGCCTCCTCGGTGGCCGAGATCGGCTGTGACGAGTCGCTGCGCACCATGGCCGCCTACACCAGCGGCGGTGACACCCTGCACATGGCCTATTCGTTCGACCTGCTTACCGAGCAGTGCAGCCCGGCCTACATCCGCCGCACGGTGGAGGGCATCGAGCGCGAGCTGGCCGATGGCTGGTCCTGCTGGTCCATGGGCAACCACGACGTCGTGCGGGTGATGACCCGCTGGGCGCTCGACGGCCGTCCCGATCCGGAGCGCGGCCGCCTGCTGATGGCGCTGCTGCTGTCCCTGCGTGGCAGCGTCTGCCTCTATCAGGGCGAGGAGCTGGGCCTGCCCGAGGCGGAACTGCGCTACGAGGATCTGGTCGATCCGTACGGCATCACCTTCTGGCCGGAATTCAAGGGCCGCGACGGCTGCCGCACACCGATGCCCTGGGAGAGCGAGGCGCATCATGCTGGCTTTACCGGCAGCCAGCCGTGGTTGCCGGTGGATGATTCGCACCGCTCGCTGTCGGTGGCCGCGCAGGATGCCGACCCGCATTCGATGCTCAACTGCTACCGGCGCTTCCTCGGCTGGCGGCGCGAGCAGCCCCTGCTGATCGAGGGCGACATCCGCATGGTCTACCATGACGACGCCCTGCTGGTGTTCGAGCGCCGGCTGGGCGGGGAAGCCTGGCTCTGCCTGTTCAACCTCGGCGACCTGCCGCGCAGCTACGAGTTGCCGGCGCAGGCGGTGCCGCTGGTGGACGTGCCGGCGAGCTTCGCCGAGTACGATGGTCATTGGGCGCGGCTGCCGGCGCATGGCTTCGGCTATGTGCGGCTCGCGGATTGACGGCGTGCCGGCAGCGGTGGGCATGACCCGCCGCTGCCATCGAAACGAGTGCATCGCAGCAACGGAGAACAACAACGATGGCCAGTGTCACGCTGCGCGACATCTGCAAGAGTTATGACGGTACGCCGATCACCCGGCATATCGACCTGGATATCGAAGACGGTGAGTTCGTCGTCTTCGTCGGCCCGTCCGGCTGCGGCAAGTCCACGCTGCTGCGATTGATCGCCGGGCTGGAGGACATCACTTCGGGCGATTTGCTGATCGGCGACCAGCGCGTCAACGACCTGCCGCCGAAGGATCGTTCGGTGGGCATGGTGTTCCAGTCCTACGCGCTCTACCCGCACATGACGGTGGCGGAGAACATGGCCTTCGGCCTCAAGCTCGCCAGCGTCGACAAGCGCGAGATCGCGCGCCGCGTCGAGGCGGCCGCGGCGATCCTGCAGTTGGACAAGCTGCTCGAACGCAAGCCCAAGGATCTTTCCGGTGGCCAGCGCCAGCGCGTCGCCATCGGCCGCACCATGGTCCGCGAACCGAAGGTGTTCCTGTTCGATGAACCCCTGTCGAACCTCGATGCCTTCCTCCGCGTGCAGATGCGCATCGAGATCGCCCGCCTGCACCAGCGCATCCGCTCCACCATGATCTACGTGACCCACGACCAGGTCGAAGCCATGACCCTGGCCGACAAGATCGTCGTGCTCAACGCCGGCGAGATCGCCCAGGTCGGCCAGCCGCTGCACCTTTATCACTACCCGAAGAACCGCTTCGTCGCCGGCTTCCTCGGCTCGCCGCAGATGAACTTCGTCGAGGTGCGCGCCATTTCCGCCAGCCCCGAGGCGGTCACCATCGAACTGCCCAGCGGCTACCCACTGACCCTGCCGGTGGACGGCAGCGCTGTCAGCCCCGGCGACCCGCTCACCCTCGGCATCCGCCCCGAGCACTTCGTCATGCCGGAAGAAGCCGACTTCACCTTCCACGGCCAGATCGCCGTCGCCGAGCGCCTGGGCCAGTACAACCTGCTCTACCTCACCCTCGAGCGTCTGCAGGATGTGATCACCCTCTGCGTCGACGGCAACCTGCGCGTCACCGAGGGCGAGACCTTCGCCGCCGGCCTGAAGGCCGACAAGTGCCACCTGTTCCGCGAGAACGGCGAGGCGTGCACTCGGCACTATCGGGAGCCGGCGATCTACGGCTGAGTGCGTCTGAGTGATTCCGACGGCAAGCAGAGGAACCGGCGGAATCACAGCACCTTGGGCGGGCGCTTATGGCTCGGGCGTGTTCGAGTCGAGGATTTCCGAGAGGGCCTCGGCGAGGGCCTGGTGGCTGAACGGTTTCGCCAGCACGCGAAACGCTGACGCAGCCGCGAGCCGCGTGGTGTAGCCGGTCGCCAGGACGACTGGAATCGATGGGTACAGCCGCTGCACTTCTTCGGCGAGGCCGACACCGTCCAGCCGACCCGGCATGACCACGTCCGACAGCAGGATGTCGATGGTCGGCTGACGCCGGTCGGCCAGCCTCGCCAGTGCTTCATCTGCCGAGGGCGCTTCGTCGACCTGATAACCCAGCTCGTCGAGCATCGCGACCATCGCCTCGCGCACTTCGGCGTCATCATCGACCACCAGCACCCGCGCCGGGCGCCCGGCGCGCACGGACACCTGCTGATCCTCTAGCGCGGCGGCGGCGTCGTGTTCCTTGCGCGGCAGCAGCAGGGAGACGCGGGTTCCCTTGCCGACCTCACTCTGGAGCGACACCGTCCCGCCGGATTGGCGGGCGAAACCATAGACCTGGGCCAGACCCAGCCCCGTCCCTTCGCCGACCGGCTTGGTGGTGAAGAACGGTTCGAATACGTGTGCCTGGACGTCCGGGCTCATGCCGCAGCCGGAATCCTCGACGTCCACGCACAGATAGGCCCCCGGCACCAGGCCGAACGGATTGTCCTGCACCAGGGTGAGCTTATGCAGGGCAATGACCAGCGGGCCACCTTCCGGCATCGCGTCACGGGCGTTGATCGCAAGGTTAAGGATGGCCAGCTCGCATTGCACCGGATCGAGTACCGCCGGCCACGCCCCTTCTGGCAGCTCCAGCGTCAGTGTCACGCGGTTGGGAAGGGCACCGGTGAGCAGCTCGTGCATGCCCAGGATCAACACGCGCAGGTCGACCTGCTCGGCGTCGGCGGTGCGGCTTCTGCTGAAGGTCATCAGATGTCGTGTCAGCCGCGTAGCGCGGTTCGCGGAGCGCTGGCAGCCCTCGATGGCACGCTTGGCGCGCGGGTGCGAGGTCAGCATTTCGGCCAGCTGCAGGCCCATGGTCATGCTTTGCAGCAGGTTGTTGAACTCGTGGGAGATGCCCGCCGTCAGGTTGCCCAGTGCTTCGAGCTTCTGTCCCTGCAGCAGCGCCTGATGCGAGCGCTCGGCCTGTGCAACCGCATCCTTGACCCTGCGGGCCATCTCCTGGCTGGAGCGGTGGATCGTCACGCTGGCCTGGGCCATCACCTGCGCGGTTCGGTCGGTTTCATTCATTCCGGTGTTGGGCGGATCGAACACCTCGCCTCGCGCCAGGGCGCTGGCGGCGTCATCGAGCTGCGCCAGCGGTCGTGTGATGGTTCGACCGACGGCAATCGCCAGTATGATCGCCAACGCCAGAACGACCAGAATGCCCGGCACGACGGTGCCCAGCGGCGCGAGCGCGCTGGCCAGCAAATCATCGCGCGGAATGGCGATCAACGCCGTCCAACCGGACGCTGGTGCATGGCTGAAGAAGGTCGTCACCGGCACGTCGTCGCGAGTGACGGACTGCACTTTCCCATCGATGCTTGACGAGGCGTGCAGCTGACTGACGAAATCGGCACTGGCATGCCGGCCGACGTGCTTGTCGGGTTCACGTGTGCGTGCCACGACGGTGTGGTCCTGATCCAGGATGACGCCGAGCCACTTCTCCGGCAGCGCTTGTTGCGCCAACAGCGCGCCGATGTTGGCGACCGGAAACTCCATGGCCAGGTAATACACCACTTCGCCGTCACGCATCACCGGGCGGCGGATCGCGATGCTCTGCACGCCGCTCACCGGGTCGCGGAACGACGGGCTGACCTCGATCTGAGCCGCGGTCTTGCATCTGCGAAAATCAGGCAGGCTCGGCAACGGCGTGCCAAAGGCATAGTCCGTATCAGCCAGGGGCGTGCCTTGCGGATCGAAGATCGTCACGCTGCTGCCCACCGCATGTTTGGTCTGCTGCAGGCGCTCGTGGAAGGTGCGCAGGTCGCCCCTGATGATGGTCGGGGAGGCGGCGAGCGTCGAAACGATCGTGGCATACCGATTCAGCTCGCGATCGACGGCTAGCGCGACGGCACGCGAGACCTCTTTCATGCCTTGGTCGACCTGGGCCGATTGCGCACGATAGACCGCATAGGTGCCATACAGCGCAAACGCCAGTGCCGGGGCGATGACGGCAATGACCAGCCAAACCAGACGGGAGCGAATCGACACGACGTGAAGGTTCCTGATGCAGGCGCAGCGCTTGAGGCGCCGGGCGTGCCGCAGCATAACCCAGGTTACTTGCTAGAAGCGTGGGCCGGCGTCATCGGGCTGTTGCCGTAGCCTTTGGGCTGTTTCTGCTCGTCTGGCCTCGATCGCCTGGTCGCCTATCGGTCGGCCAACGCCAGATTGGCACCAAGGCCGGCAAAGGACGCGGCGAACCCACGACGCAGCCAGGCCTGGACCCGCTGCGACTCGATGACCGCCTTGCGAAAGGCATGCGCCAGTAGGCTGTAGATGGCGAAGATGACGAAGGTGAGCAGCATGAAGGTCCCACTGAGCCCGAGCAGCTGCGCAAGCTCGTCACCGGCGCCCGGCCGGACGAACTGCGGCAGGAAGGCCAGGAAGAAGATGGTCAGCTTCGGGTTCAGCAGATTGACCAGCAGCGCCTTGGCAACCAGCGATCGAATGTCGAGTGTCGCGCCATCGCCACCCACCGCCAGCGCGGAACGATCGCGCCAGGTCGCGTAGGCGAGATAGAGCAGGTACGCGGCACCGGCATAGCGCAGTGTCTCGAAAACCAGCGCACTGGAATGCAGGATCGCGGCGACACCGAGAATGGTCGCCAACAGATGCGGCACGATCCCCAGCGTACAGGCCAGCGCGGCCAGGATACCGGCGCGCCGCCCATGCACCAGCGCGATCGAAACCGTGTAGATCACTCCCGCGCCAGGTATCAGCACGACGACCAGGCAGGTAATCAGGTATTCGAGGCTGGGCATGGGGACTCCTTGCTAGGGGCGGCTGGAATGAACCAGCATAGAGCATTCATCGAGACTATCCGGGCCGGGCGCTGATCGAACTGCGTATGGGCTGAAATAGCACGCCCCGAGAGGCTGGCTGCGGTCGCGTGTCTACGGGTTGGGACGGGCCAGTCCGAACGCCACGCCATTCTGCGCGTTCCGCGACACGCTCGCGCGCTGATCCGGACCTCTGGGTAACCTACGCCACAACGTGCCAATTTGCTGCGAGGTAACAATGGAAGTCAGAAGGTCCTCTCGACTGGTCATAGCGGATGCCGATGGGCGGCTGCTGCTTTTTTTCTACAAGGACGAACATCAACCGCCGTTCTGGGCGACCGCTGGCGGCGAACTGAAACCGGGCGAAAGCTACACCGACGCAGCTGCACGAGAGCTGTATGAAGAGACCGGCCTTACGCGTCCAATCGGCAAGCTGCTAAAGGAACGAGACGAGGTCTATGCCGTGGCACGCTCGACGCCGGCGCGTTGGCTGGAAAAGTACTTCCTCGTAGAGTGCCCGGCGAACACTAGCGTGTTCGCTGAAAAATGGACCGAAGAAGAGCAGAGCACGATCCAGAGATGGAAGTGGTGGAGCCTGCGCGAGATGCAAGACGAGGCGCCATCTTCGTTCAAGCCTGAGTGGTTGCCTGAACTTCTCGGTGCCATTCTGCGGGAGCGTCAACGCAACGGCTGACCGAGCTGTGTTCTTTTGACTGCCGGCAATGGGCGATTCCGCGGCGCCACCGAAATACCGTTGCCCAAGAAAACGTGCAAGACATTGCCAGGACCCGCGGCCATCTTCCGACACTGCAAAGAAAAAGCCCCGAGAATCTTGAGATTTTCGGGGCTTTGTTTGTTGGCGGAGCCGGGGGGATTTGGACCCGAATTTTTGCTCCGCTTCACCCTGCAAAGCCCCGCTTTATCGGCATTGCTGTGCCTCATGGCGCGCAATGCACGGCGTTAATCAGCATTTTGCTCGACAGCTTTTCGACACTATTTAGCTGTGCAATCATAACGCCACCAAGGCGGCCGGTGCTTTTGCCTGACTCATTTATCGAGGGGCGCATGAGATTAGCGGAGAATTATAAACGGTCAGGTTTCTTTTGGCTTCCAGGGAAAGAAGAGCGAAAAATTCCTGGTGAGCTATTAGTGTTTGATGGCGGAAAAGCGCAACTAGAGATCGTTGGTCTGTTCGACGACAGCATAGCCGGCAGAAATAAAGGTGAGGATATCTCCAGAATTATCGGAGAAATTGAGAAGGATGGCCTGGTTACGCTGGATAACTGTTTTTATCTGCAGCGCAGTCTTTCTTTTGGAGGAATTTCCCGCTCAAAATTGCGAGTAAATAGAGTCTTTTGTGGCGTCGGCTATGAAAGGGATGAAAAAGTTACTCTTAACTCTGTAGTTTTTTCAGTTGAAGGTTTGCAAGAGTGGGTGGCGATTTCTGGAATAAATGTTTCGTATGGCGATCAGTTCGACACGGCAACAATTAGCTACACCCGGCAAAACGACATTACTTACAGCCTTTCCGACGGCTTTAAACTGCATATTCTATTTAGTTACATGCTGCCTGGCATGCCGCATTTGGCAGAAGCAAAAATTTCACAAAAGATATATTTGAAATTAACAAGCGACGAAGATCGTGACTTTGAAGATTTCATCAAAATTGTTCATCACATAACCTACTTTCTTTGCTTTGCGATTGATGCAACAGTGACGATATCTGATGTGGTGGCGACCTCAAGCGAGGTAGTGCAAGAGTTCGCCGGCGGAGTAAAACAGCCAGCAAAAATAAGGCTCTTTTACTCTAGTCTGCCATTTTCGATTGAACCTCCAAAGATTGAAGCTGACCGAATTCTTTTTCGGCTTATTGATATAGCCGCTAATGCTGAGAGAATACTCAACAACTGGATTAATGCTTTTGTTGTAATTAGGCCGGCCATAGGCTTGTATTTTTCAGCCGCTTCGGGAACGCATCAATATTTAGACGGTAGGTTCTTAGCCTTGGCGCAGGGACTGGAGACCTACCATAGAAGGACGTCCTCAGAAACTCTCATGGATACATTGGAGTTTCGCAGCTTGGTGGCCAAACTATTGTGGGGCTGCGACAAGGGAAAGCGCAAATGGCTTAGGTCCCGGTTGATGCACGGCAACGAAATTAGTCTTAGCCAGCGCATCAAAAGGATTATCGAGCCTTATAAGGAGCATCTGGGTAACACCAGGCAGCGCAATAAAATAATCAGAGGGCTGGTGAATACGAGGAATTATCTAACTCACTATGATGAGAAGACCGAGGAGCAGAGCAGCAAGGGATTGGGGCTTTGGCTCCTTTGTCAGAAAATGGAAGCGATTTTTCAACTTCACCTGCTACAACAGCTTGGGTTTACTAAGCCAGAGATAGAAAATATCCTAGAAAATAATTACAAACTAAGCCAGAAGCTAGGCAAATAATTGGCGAATGGAACGATTTGAATTATGGAAACGCAGGAACTGATTAGCGCATTCAGGGAACAGCTTCTTCAGGTCGAAGCCAATGGCGGGCATCATGTTCAGATCTCTGCGCTTCGTACCTATTTGAATGCTCTCGAAAAAGATGCTGATGCTTCTAAGGAATATCGACAAAGGGAACATGAGGGGCTTCTAGCTCACTACAATGCCGAATCCCAGCATGGCCTAGAGATGCTCAAGGCCGTGTTGGAAGCCGGAAAAAGTGCCTTGCATTCGCTGCTAATTATTAATGGCGGCGCTGTCGTCGCTTTGTTGGGTGTTTTTAGTAATTTGATCGGAAAGAGTGATGGGGTCAAATTTGCCTTAGAGCTAGCTGTTCCTCTGCTTCTTTTCGGGAGCGGAGTGCTATTGGGCGCGCTTGGATTTGCGTTTCGTTATTTCAGTCAGGCTTGCTATTCGGAAAGCAATACAAAAAACGATAAACACGAAAGATTTGGGGATTTGTTTCGAAACGCGACTATATCTCTTGCATTACTAGGTTATGCTTTATTTGGAACTGCAATTTTTAGATCGTATGGTGCGGTGATTTCGGCTTTTGGGACCTGAACGGATCGCATCGAGCTTTCTATCCTCAGAATGGAAAAAGGGGACAGATTTATTTTCAGCCTTCAGCCTCCAGCCTCCAGCCTCCAGCCGCATGGCCTCCGCCGAAACAGGCAGGTTTACGACTGGTGGCCTGTGGGGTGGGGACCAGGTGAGAAGCGGAGCAGCTTGCACGCCGATGGGCTTTCGGTAAGAGGCTAACCGAGCGTCCCGACCGGCTTTCGATCCGGCAAAGAAAAAGCCCCTAGGCTCTTTCGAGTCTCGGGGCTTCGTGTTTGGGGCCGGGGGGATTTGAATCCCAAACTTCAATATCCCGGCCAAATCAAGGCTTCAGCGCATTATGCAAGAAACCTTGATTTGTTGGATTGCTCACAGTGAGCGCGAGTATATGAACCTTTCGAGCCTTGTCAAGCATCGCATTCACCTATCTGTGAGAGTGGCTTTGCGTGCGTTGGCGAGTAGAGCTGCCCGCAGTCGGTTGGGTTTAGGCTGCGTTGAAGCCAAACGCTCCTGAGTTTGAAGTTACCAATGATCTAGGGAGGCGCCTTGGGTTTCTAAGGTGTTCCCGTTGGCACCCGATCATAATCACCTCAACTCAATTTACGGTCTTATTTTGACTGCGGTTCGAGGTTCATGGAGCAGGATTGCCTGGTGTGATTCCAGGTTTCAATCGCGAGGTGCGAAAATGGATGGGGCTGACATCGCTCGCTCAACGCGCGGTTGCCAATACCTTACGAGCGAACGTAACCAATTCAGGGCAGTCACCGTTGGTGCTGTTTCGGTCAACAAAAAAGCCTCGGATGCCTACTGCCGTTGGCCCATCTCGGTCGCAACGTTGGGAGTCACCGATCATCCACGATGCGGTCGGGGACGCCCCAAGCTGATCGCAAATCCAACTGTAGATGGTGGGTTCGGGCTTCATTACGCCTAAATCACAGCTAAACGCATATGCGTCTAGCATGGGGTAGCAACGCAGGACGGCTTGCCGGTACGGGAAAGCCAAATTCGAGCAAACACCGATTCGAATGCCTTGCTCTTGGAGCAGTTTCACCGCTTCGAGCCCGTCAGGATATGCCTCAACGGCTGCGATCTCTTCTGCCAGGACAGTTTCCAGAGTGCTCAATTGTTCAGGGCTTGCAGTGATCCCCAAATGCGCTGCGGCTTGCGTCAACGTTATCGCAGATTTCATCAGGAAAGACGCGTCGTCCGGGCGGGGGCGCCGCCCATGCGCCTTTCCGATCTTCATCAACTGTCGGTACGGATGCGACCCATCTTGAATCTTTATCAGTGTCCCGAAAGCATCAAAAATGACGGCTTGTATGGTCATTAGACATCCCGTTACGACAGGGTATGAAGGCTGGCGCATTCAACCGACGTGCTTGATTGGCCCCGAATACTTCGCTGTAGCATGATTATTGGTTACTAGGATGAAGCCTTCCGAAGCTGCTTGTCCGATGAGCATCCGATCAAATGGGCGCTGTGAAGGAGAGGCGAGGCCGCAGCCGTAATGGCGTGTCGGCTGGTCACGGACAGCTCCTTGTAGTCGCCGTCCAGAAGAGACCTTCTTAGTACTCCTGAATCGAACTGAAAGCTTGCTTTGCCCATCGCGTTTTGGCCGATTTCCCAGATGCTAGCGGCGCTGATGAACAGCTCATTGGCGCGATCCTCGATCATCTCCACAGCCCCGAGTTAGCTAACCCACTTAGTCTATCCCCTCATTGGAGGGGCAGCTGTCATGGTCAATTGCAGGCTGTAAACAATTGCGGTTTTTCCGTGACGCTGCGGTTATATGGAATTATGGCTCAGCCATAATTATTGCTGAGCCATAATTTCCATCATTTTGTGGCCTCGCCGTACAGCTCGACGCGTGGCGCGCTTCGTGCGTGCACTAGATAGGTAGCTAGGTGTTAGTGAGCAGATCTCAGCGTACGCAGACTTTCTCGAACCTTCCCCTCGCTACAAATTACTCAGATCATCCACTTTCGTTTGTATTTTAAGCAGTCGCGAGGAGTCGCGGTACCCTTCCGCGTCACAGACGCGCCTCGCTTGTGGTGATTACCAACGGTGCGAAATTTCAAAATTCGAAAAGACGACTCCGAGCCGGTTGGATCAGCCTCGCATCGTCCGTGGAGATGTCTTGATCTCAAATAGTCATTGACCGCGCCCAGGGCATACATACGACCTGACATACCAGAGAACCTGACAGAAATGTAATGGTTACTTCAGCCTTTGGTCAGGACGCTTTGCATATATTGGCTGTCAGACGCTGCAAGCATTGAAAAACCGCAAATGTCCCTGCAATAGGCCAAGTTCGTCGCTAACCAATCCATAAGGTGCCCCGTATGTCCTCTCAGCAGTGCCATCACCAGCCCGACCAAACGAAAGGTACTGCAGCACTCACAGACCCCGTCTGCGGGATGAAGGTGGAAGAGGATAGCGAGCATCAAGAGCATTATCAGGGAAGCACTTACCGCTTCTGCAGCCAGGGTTGCCAGACCAAGTTTCGTTCCGACCCTGCTCGATATCTCGCTGCACCGCAGGCTCATGGGACCTCCTCTCGGGCATCTACCCCACCCGCACAGAAACCACCCGCCGGTGATGCAACGACAGAGTACACCTGCCCGATGCACCCTGAGATCCGCCAAATGGGTCCAGGTGATTGCCCTATCTGCGGGATGTCATTGGAACCTCTGATCCCTGAACTCGACGAGGAGGAGAATCCCGAACTCAAGGACTTCTCGAAGCGATTCTGGTGGTCTCTGCCCCTGACCGTAGCAGTAACCCTGTTGGCAATGGCGGGACATGCGATACCGCTGTTTCACGGCGCTAGCCAGAACTGGGTTGAACTAGCCCTTACGACCCCGGTTGTCTTGTGGGCAGGTTGGCCATTTTTCGTGCGCGGTTTCGCATCAGTTAAGCATCGCAGCCCAAACATGTGGACGTTGATCGGGCTTGGCACAGGGGCTGCGTATATTTACAGCATCGTAGCAACCGTCTTACCGAGCATATTTCCAGAGTCATTCACTGTGGGCGGCCGGATAGGCGTTTACTACGAAGCCGCAGCGGTCATCATTTCACTGACGCTTTTAGGTCAGCTGCTCGAACTGAAGGCCCGCTCTCAGACATCTTCCGCAATCAAGTCCCTGCTTGGCTTATCACCCAAAACAGCTCGCCGTATCGCCAAGGATGGTTCCGAGGAGGACATCCCGCTCACACATGTTCACGAGGGCGACCATCTGCGCGTTCGTCCTGGTGAAAAGGTACCCGTTGATGGAGAGGTGTTAGAGGGCGAGAGCGCCGTCGACGAATCCATGCTAACGGGCGAGCCGGTTCCGGTGACGAAGCGGACAGGCGATTCGCTTATCGGCGCGACGATGAACACGAGCGGCTCGCTTGTCATGCGAGCCACCAGGGTTGGCTCCGGGACTATGCTTTCACAAATCGTCCAGATGGTTGCGAATGCGCAACGCTCCAAAGCACCCATGCAGCGAATGGCGGACACGGTTGCGGGTTATTTCGTGCTGACGGTCATTGGTATCGCCTTGCTGACATTCTTTGCATGGGGCCTGTTTGGACCCGAGCAGGGCTGGGTATTCGGCCTGATCAATGCAGTTGCGGTTCTGATCATTGCTTGCCCTTGCGCACTTGGCCTTGCAACGCCTATGTCGATCATGGTTGCCACAGGCAAAGCGGCTGGAAGCGGAGTGCTTTTCAGAGACGCAGGCGCCATCGAGAACGTCCGTAAGGTAGACACGCTGATTGTCGATAAAACAGGAACCTTGACCGAGGGCCGACCTGTCTTCGATCGGGCCATAGGCGTCACGCCGTTTGACTCGCAGGAAGTCATCCGTTTGTCTGCCAGCTTGGATCAAGGTAGTGAGCATCCCCTAGCCCACGCGATCGTAGACCATGCCAGAAGCGAAGGTATCCAGCTGGCGAAGCCAGAGACCTTCGAGTCAGGGTCAGGTATCGGAGTCCGTGGTCTGGTGGAAGGCAAGCAGCTACAACTAGGCAACACCGCGCTTATGGAAGATGCGGGTGTGAGCGTCGAGCCGTTGAGAGATCAGGCAGAAAAAATGCGCGAGAGCGGTACCAGCATTGTGTACCTGGCTGTTGATGGGGCACTTGCCGGCTTGCTGGCCGTATCGGACCCAATCAAACCGACTTCCAAGGAAGCTGTAGCGCGGCTCCAAGGGGAGGGCGTGCAAGTCATCATGGCCACCGGCGACGGGCTTACCACTGCCCGCGCGGTGGCTCGTGAGCTATCGCTCGATGAGGTGCATGGCGAAGTGAAGCCGCAGGACAAGGAGGCGCTGGTGGTTAAGCTACAAGCCCTAGGTAAAGTAGTCGCCATGGCAGGCGACGGAATAAATGATGCGCCGGCGCTCGCCAGGGCTGATGTCGGCATAGCGATGGGCACGGGCACTGACGTCGCCATGAACAGCGCCCAAGTTACGCTCGTTAAAGGTGACCTGATGGGGATACTGCGCGCGCGCACGCTTTCGGTGGCGACGGTTCGCAATATGCGTCAGAACCTTCTGTTTGCCTTTATGTACAACGGGTTGAGCATCCCGATTGCCGCAGGTCTGCTCTATCCGTTCTTCGGACTGTTGCTGTCTCCGATGATTGCTGCCCTAGCCATGAGCCTCAGCTCAGCATCGGTTGTGTTCAACGCACTCCGGCTCCGTCAAACGCGTGTAGTTTGAAGCCTGTCGGCTTAGGCTTAGGCTTCGGTTGCGAAGCGACCGAAGCCTCATTGATTGCTCATGAATTGCCCCGTAAGCTGGAAATATGAAGTCCTACATGCGCTCCTTCCTTGTCCTGCTGCTAGTGCTCGCGCTTCCGATCAACGGGATGGCGCAATTGCTCATGCCGGTTGGGTCGTCAGCGCATCACGTAATGCCTGATAGGGTAGGCATAGAGGCTATGGCAGCCAGCCACGCGTCGATGGCTGGCGTCAGCGGCGCTGAGCCCGAGTGCTGTGAAGCGAATGAGCATGGAACGGCGACCGTCTGCAAGACGGGCCAAGAATGCAAAACTGCAAGTATCCTTCAGCTTGTCTCAATAAAAGCCCAGCTGATGCCTGCTGCTAAACCCGTGACCACTTCCTATAACGGCCTGATCCCCTCTAGCCTTTTAGACGCCGTCTGGCATCCACCCCGCGTCTAATTCCGATCAAATTATAGGAACCGCCCGAGTGAGCATTCGGGCCGGCTACCGCGCGCCTTTGGCTCGCATGAAAGATCAGGAATCCTTCGCAAATGAAACCCCGTATTTATTGGGCGCCGCCGTACGTGGCCGCCTTGATCATGGGCGCGCTCTCGTTTCCAGGGTTAGCGTCCGCTTTGACCTTAGAACAAGCTCTGAGCGTGGCCGAGCAAGACGCGCCTTCGCTGCATGCGCAAGCCGCCAACCTGGTGGCCGCACGCAGCGCTGCAATCCCTGCCGGCGAGCTTCCTGACCCTAAACTTAAGCTTGGACTGCAAAGCGTGCCCATCGAAGGTGACGCTCGCTGGCAGTTGGAGCAAGAGGCCATGACCATGCAAATGGTTGGGGTCATGCAAGATGTGCCAAACCGAGCGAAAAGGCGCGCTCGTGTCGAGGCCGCGCAGGCTAGTGTTGCGCTCGCAAACGCCCAGCAAACGGTTGAACGTCTCGGTGTGCGCCAAGCAACCGCCGAGGCATGGATCGCTAGCTTCGCGGTCGAGCAGAAGCTAAGCCTTTTCAAGCAGCTTTACAGCGAGAATCAGCTCCTTTCGCGGGCTGTTCAGGCCCGCATTGCTGGCGGCAGCGGACAAACCGCAGACAGCGTACTTCCGAGGCAAGAGGCAGCATTGCTGGCTGAACAAGAGGATGAGCTGCTGCGTAACCAGGCTGTTGCGCGGGCCGGCCTCCGGCGCTGGATAGGCGAGCTAGCAGGCCAGCCGCTTACAGGTGACTGGCCGCAATGGCTTGCCGTCGTTGATAACTATCAGCACAACCTGAACCGGCACCCGGCGTTACTCGCCTTCGACCCGATGACTCGTGAAGCGGAGGCAAAGGTTCACCAGGCCATCGCAGAGAAAACACCGGATTGGAGTTGGGGGGTCGACTACCTGCGACGTGGCCGTGAGTACGGCGACATGGTGAACCTCAGCGTCAGCTTCGACCTGCCGCTGTTTACCAGCTCTCGGCAGGATCCGAAGATCGCGGCCGAACGAGCTCGCCTTGCCCAGATCGAGGCTCAGCGCCAAGCGACCTTGCGCCTGTACAACCAAGAGCTGAGTACTGACCTCGCTGAGTATCAGCGTCTGGACCGCGCACTCATCCGCCTCGACAAAACCTTACTACCCCTCGCTGAAGAGAAGGTCCGCCTTGCCATGGCCGATTACCGCTCCGGAAGCGGTGAGCTGACCGCTGTGATCGAAGCGCGACGACAGCTTGTGGAGACCCGGCTACGGCGTATTGACGTCGCCCGCGATCGATCGTTGAGCAATGCCCGCCTGCATTTCGCCTTTGGAGATACCCGACCATGACATTCCAACACAAGCGGCTGGTACTCGCCTTCAGTCTGCCTCTGATGATTAGCGCTGCAGCGCTAATCGGTCTGCCTACCGCAGCCTTCGGACAATCGCCTGCAGAAGAAGACAAGGAAGTGCTCTATTGGTATGACCCCATGGTCCCCCAGCAAAAGTTCGATAAGCCGGGCAAGTCGCCATTCATGGATATGGAATTGATTCCACGCTATGCAGATGAGGGAAGCGACGGGGCATCGATCAGTATCGACCCGAGCGTGACGCAGAATCTCGGCGTGCGCTTGGCAACCGTAACGCGTGAATCGATCAGCCAGTCGCTCGAAGCGACAGGCGCGTTGATGTTTGACGAGCGAGACGTGGCGGTTGTGCAGGCGCGTGCCGGTGGCTTTGTCGAGCGCGTTTACGACCGAGCACCGGAGGATGTCATCGAAAAAGGCGCGCCGTTAGCCGATCTTTTGGTTCCCGAATGGGCTGCCGCACAGGAAGAGTACCTGGCGCTCAAAGGGGTCGGCCAACCCCAGCTGCTCGCAGCGGCTCGCCAGCGGTTGCGCCTTGCTGGCATGCCGCCAGAAGTCATAGTGCAGCTAGAACGAACTGGTAAAGCGCGCCCCGTTTGGACAGTGACGAGTCCAATAGGCGGCGTGCTGAACAGCCTCGACGTTCGCGAGGGCATGACCGTACCCGCCGGCGCTACTCTTGCGCGCGTCAACGGGCTGGACACGGTTTGGCTAGAAGTTGCAGTACCAGAGGCGCGGATCGCAAATTTAGCGCCAGGGCAATCAGTAACAACGCGCCTGCCCGCTTTTGCGGGTGAAACGCTGGAAGGAACGATCCAGACGGTACTATCGCAGGCCAACCTGGATAGCCGCACTGTGCGTGTCCGGGTCGAGCTACCTAACCCGCAACAACGGCTTCGTCCCGGCATGACGGCCGAGGTGACGTTGAGTCGCAACGTCGAAGATGTCTTGGTCATCCCGTCCGAGGCGGTCATTCGCACCGGTCGGCGCGCATTGGTGATGCTGGCCGAGGATCAAGGCCGTTACCGCCCGATTGAGGTTCGCACAGGCCGGGAATTCGATGACCAGACAGAGGTGCTTGAAGGGCTGGAAGCCGGTCAGAAGGTCGTGGCGTCCGGTCAGTTTCTCCTGGATTCAGAGGCGAGCCTACGCGGGCTGACCGCTCAGGGTTTGGAGGAGCCTGCAACTTCTACAGAACCTGCGCTGCACGAGGCTGAAGGTACGATCGTCAGCCTGGAAGATGGCATGGTTGGCCTGTCGCATGGGCCGTTCAAGACGCTGAACATGCCTGGGATGACAATGTCCTTTCCGGTTGCAGATCAATCGCTCCTAACAAAGTTGCAGACCGGCGATCACGTCCGTGTCGGCGCGCGTGAAAGCGAAGAGGGCCTGGTCATTGAGCACATCGAGAAGCTGGGGGGCCAGCCATGATCGCAGCCATAATTCGCTGGTCAGTGGCCAACCGCTTTCTGATCCTGCTGGCTACTGTGTTCGCGGTGGCTTGGGGTGTCTGGTCGGTCAAAAACACCGCTGTTGATGCATTGCCAGACCTTTCCGACGTTCAGGTCATCATCCGCACGCCATACCCCGGGCAGGCGCCCCGGATCGTTGAGAATCAGGTCACCTACCCACTGACGACGACCATGCTGTCTGTCCCCGGCGCAAAGACGGTCCGCGGCTACTCCTTCTTCGGGGATAGCTACGTGTACGTCCTGTTTGAGGACGGCACCGACCTCTATTGGGCCCGTTCTCGGGTGCTGGAGTACCTGAGTCAGGTGCAGAGTCGGCTTCCCGCCGCCGCCAAACCCGCTTTGGGCCCTGACGCCACAGGTGTCGGCTGGATCTACCAATATGCTTTGGTAGACCGAACGGGCAAACATGACCTCTCGCAGCTGCGCTCTTTGCAAGATTGGTTCCTGCGCTATGAGCTCAAGACACTGCCCAACGTGGCGGAAGTCGCGCCCATAGGCGGGATGGTCAAGCAGTATCAGGTCGTACTGGATCCCGTGCGCATGGCAAGCAGGGGCGTGACGCAGCAGCAGATTGCAAAGGCGATCGATGAAGCCAACCGTGAAACCGGCGGGAGTGTTCTGGAACTCGCAGAAACCGAGTTCATGGTCCGTGCGACCGGGTATCTCAAGACACTCAAAGACTTTCGAGCCATTCCTTTGCGTCTCGACGGCGGCGTGCCTGTGACGCTAGGGGACGTTGCGCATATCCAGCTCGGCCCGGAAATGCGCCGGGGCATCAGCGAGCTTGACGGTGAAGGTGAGGTAGTCGGCGGCGTGGTGATCCTGCGGAGCGGCAAGAACGCTCGGGAAACCATCGCTGCCGTTCAGACCAAACTGGATGAGCTGAAAGCGAGCCTGCCCCAAGGCGTCGAAATTGTCACGACGTACGACCGTAGCAAGCTGATCGACAGTGCCGTTGAAAACCTCACGCACAAGCTCATCGAGGAGTTCATTGTCGTTGCGTTGGTTTGCGCGATTTTTCTGTGGCATCTGCGCTCGTCGTTGGTCGCCATCGTGTCGTTGCCGATCGGCATCCTGATTGCTTTTGTGATCATGCAGCGGCAAGGCATCAACGCCAACATCATGTCGTTGGGTGGCATCGCGATCGCCATCGGAGCGATGGTCGATGCAGCAATCGTCATGATCGAAAACGCCCACAAGCACATTGAGGCCTGGCACAAGCGGCATCCTGACTCCACCTTGAAGGGCCAGGAGCACTGGAAGGTCATTACTGACGCGGCTGTTGAAGTGGGGCCGGCACTGTTCTTCAGCCTGCTGATCATCACGCTGTCGTTCATACCAGTGTTCACCCTGGAGGCGCAGGAAGGCCGGCTGTTCGGTCCACTGGCGTTCACCAAAACCTATGCAATGGCAGCCGCCGCGGGCCTGTCTGTCACGCTGGTTCCGGTGCTCATGGGGTATTGGATCAGGGGCAAAATCCCTGACGAACACCGTAATCCACTCAACCGTGGCCTCATCTGGATCTACAAGCCGGCCCTGGACGCGGTACTGCGCTGGCCCAAGATGACTCTGCTGGTGGCTGTTCTGGTCTTCCTGACAGGCTTGTGGCCGGCCTCTCGCCTTGGTGGGGAGTTCTTGCCCCCGCTGGATGAAGGTGACCTCCTTTATATGCCCACTGCGCTTCCAGGCCTCTCCGCTCAGAAGGCTTCTGAGCTACTGCAGCAGACGGACCGGCTCATAAAAACGGTTCCAGAAGTTGCACACGTGTTCGGTAAGGCTGGTCGAGCCGACACCGCTACAGATCCCGCCCCGCTGGAAATGTTCGAGACGACCATTCAGTTCAAGCCGAAGGATCAATGGCGCCCTGGGATGACGCCTGACAAGCTGGTTGAGGAGTTGGATCGCACCGTACAGGTACCTGGATTAGCCAATCTGTGGATCCCGCCGATTCGAAACCGTATCGATATGCTGGCGACGGGTATCAAGAGCCCGATCGGGGTGAAAGTGTATGGCACTGACTTGGCACAGATCGACAAAGCCACCCAGGCAGTGGAAAAAATCGCCAAAACGGTGCCTGGGGTCAGTTCGGCGCTTGCTGAGAGACTGACCGGCGGCAGGTATATCGATGTGGATATCGATCGTGTCGCCGCCGCACGCTACGGCCTGAATATCGCGGACGTGCAATCGATCGTGGCCGGTGCCATCGGTGGTCAAACCATTGGTGAAACCGTGGAAGGGCTCGCCAGGTATCCGATCAACCTCCGCTATGGCCGCGAGTGGCGCGACTCGATATCCGATCTGCGCAACCTACCGATCTACACGCCGCAAGGCAGCCAGATCACGTTGGGGACCGTGGCCAAAGTACAGGTGACAGACGGACCTCCCATGCTTAAAAGCGAAAACGCAAGGCTGTCGGGCTGGGTTTACGTCGATGTTCGTGGCCGCGACATGGCGGCTGTGGTGGGCGATCTGAGGGAAAAGATCAGCAAAGGGGTCCAGCTCGAATCCGGCATGAGCATCAGCTATTCCGGCCAATTCGAATTCATGGAGCGCGCTAACGCGAAGCTGAAGCTCGTCGTTCCGGCTACCTTGCTGATCATTTTTGTATTGCTCTACCTAACGTTTGCCCGCTTTGGCGAGGCGCTGCTCATCATGGCTACGCTGCCATTCGCTCTGACCGGGGGCGTCTGGTTCCTATATCTGCTCGGGTACAACCTATCCGTAGCGACAGGAATCGGATTCATCGCACTGGCAGGCGTTTCTGCTGAGTTCGGCGTCATTATGCTGCTGTATTTGAAGAACGCCTGGACGGATCGGGTTAACGCTGGAGCCCATGGCGAAGGCGTCCTGCTCGACGCCATTCGTGAAGGTGCTGTCCAGCGAGTGCGCCCCAAGGCCATGACCGTCGCCGTGATCATCGCTGGCCTGCTGCCCATCCTTTGGGGCGACGGGACCGGCAGCGAAATCATGAGCCGTATTGCCGCGCCCATGGTGGGCGGGATGATCACCGCGCCGTTGCTCTCCCTGTTCGTTCTGCCGGCAGCCTACCTGCTGATGCGCCGCCGGCAATTGCAGGCCCAGCACGCAACCAACTCCCCTGGAGAACATCTATGAACATCAAGCACATCACCCTTGCCTCACTCTTCCTAGTACCAGTCGCCTATGCCGCCGACAAGGAGCCAATGGACGGCATGCCGATGGTTCACAAAGGCATGAACATGCCAATGGACCAGAAGTCGGCGGGACAGACCGCTACAGCCACAGGTACGGTCAAGAAAGTAAACACCGAGAGCGGAACCGTCACCATTGCCCACGGCCCGGTCGAAGCGTTGGGCTGGCCGTCGATGACGATGGGCTTCAAAGCAAAGCCTGATCAGCTCCAAACGCTGAAAGAAGGGGACCAGGTCGAATTCGAGTTCTCCTCGAAAGGTATGGATTCCACCATTACGCGCATCGAAAAGCAGTAAAGAGCAGAAAGCGACCGCCGCAGGCGCGGCGGTCGTACCAACACGAGAATGAAGCGATTACCGCTTTGTAACCTTGGCAACAGCTTCTTGTAAGTAGCAAGCCTTTAATCTACAGGCATCAACTAACCAAGAGCTGCAAACCATGAACCGCATAACCAAAGTAATCGTTCCTTTTATTCTGACCGTTGCTTCCTCGCTTGCAATGGCCGAAGGCGGAAGCGAACGTACGCTGAATCGCTTAAATGACTCGGCAGGAGCAAAGCCCACCCTTAAGGAGCTTGTCAAAGAGGGTCAAGTGCTGAGCATCGCACCTGCAGGGGCGACCGGCACGACTCGAATGATTCAAAACTATAGAACTAGTGCCCAAGTCCAGACGTATGAGATGAAGGTCAAGACCCCCGACGGGAAGATCCATACGGTAGAGTTCCTGAGCACCCCAGTTGGCGTGAACAATGGCTAATCTGCCAAGCTTAATATCCGAGGGATAGTTAGATGAGCAGCATAATATCCAAGATTAAAAGCGTACTGCAGCGCAATCCGGTCGTAACGGGGTTAACCGCAGCTGTGGTTGGCTACATGCTACTGAACCAAAGCACTGCGGCGTTGGCAACAACGCTGCCAAGCCTGCTCTTTCTCTTGCCCTGCTTGTTGATGATGGTCGTATGCATGAAGCATATGTCTAGCGGTAAGTGCGACAAGCCCAAGGAGCCCAACGTTGGCGAAAACACCTTGTTAAGCAAAAGCGAATAACCCACTGAACTTGGAGATTTAACATGCGAAAGGCCATCATCGTTACAGCAATCGCAATCACCTTGGCGAGCGGACTGAGTTTCGCAGCGGCATAAAGCGGACCAAAGCCATTCAGAAACCGGCATGATGAGCGGCGACAAGCATATGGAAATGATGGGTGACATGCGTGGAATGATGAAAGAGTGTCGTGAGATGATGGGGGCCGCCAAAGCCGGCCACTCGCAAAATGGCGAAAATCCAGACGCAGCATAGGATATGAGGGTGTGAGTAACAATGATCGAAGCAGGTGGGGGGTGCCCCACCTGCTTTTTTGTGCTTGATGGCCTAACCAGGACCGTACTGATGGGAAAAGTGTCACTGACGAGCAGAATGGCGATAGCTTTCATGCTCGTGGTTACGGTTGTGCTGCTGGCGGCCGCAATCAGCTTTAATTATTTTTGTCAGCTCCATTTCGAACGCAAAGATGCACAAGTGCTTAATGAAAAGGCCGCTGCAGTAGAGCGTACGCTACTCAACAGCTCAGCATTCGGGCCTGAGACCGCTTCAAGGATCGATGCCGTTATTGAGCACTCCTTTGGCTTCGCGACTGCGGTTGTAGTAGACGGTAAGACGGTTTACTCCCATCACAATCTGTCTGAGAGCTTGCTACCTCTTGTCACAGACATCCAAGAGGAACGCTGGACGGTAAGTTTCGGTGGCCACCAGTACAGCGGAATTACCAGAAAAGTAAATCGGTGGGTAGAAGGGCAGGACACTGTTATCTATTTGGCTTTGGATGTAACGCACCGAATCCACTTCTTCGATATGATTCAGCAGTGGTTTGCTTATACGCTTGTCGTTAGTGCACTTCTGAGTGGCGCGTTAGGTGTTGTTCTGATCAGGAAAGGCTTAAAACCAATAGACGAACTGTCCAAGACTTCTTCTACGGTAACCGCCCACTGCTTAGATACCAGAATTCCAACCGAGTCGGTGCCAGGCGAGCTGCATGAACTCGTAGACAACTTCAACGAAATGCTTTCGCGCTTGGACGACTCTTTTCTCAGATTGTCAGGTTTCTCAGCGGATATCGCGCATGAGCTAAGAACGCCGCTGAACAGCATGCTTACCCAAATGGAGGTCGCGCTCTTGCGCGACCGCGAGAATACCGACTACAAAGACATTTTGTATTCCGCCCTCGAAGAACTTAGGCGCATGTCAAAGATGGTCGATGACATGCTATTCCTCGCCAAGGCGGACAACGGGAAGATTACGCCCAATGCCGAAGATGCCAGCATGGCTGAGATTACCGCGAGCGTTATCGAATATTACGAGCTTGCAGCCGAGGACAAAAAGGTAGAAATCGCGCTTTCAGGCGATGGATCGGTACATGGCGATAAATCGATGCTGAGACGGGCCGTCTCAAACATAGTCTCTAACGCAGTTCGATATGCAGAGGAAGGCAGCACCATCAGCGTTGAAATAAGCGAGAGCGGTGGCTCGGTTTGCACAGCCATATCCAACCGAGGCACAACGATTCCAGCCGAGCTTCAGGCCCGAGTGTTTGATCGATTCTATAGGGTCGACACCGCAAGGCGCGAAGGAACCACCATGAATGCGGGCCTCGGCATGGCTATCACTCGTTCGATAGTCGAAGCGCACAAAGGGCGCATCGCTTGCGAATCAGCTGAGGGGCATACGACTTTCACAATGACGCTTCCAAAGCTTATGTCTAGTTAATGGCAGAGTGCCAGCAACGACCCTGACCTACGCTCATAGAAACGCCAGGCTGAACCGAAAGAGGCCGAGACTTTCGAAGCTGTATGTTTGGTTCTGGAGGTTCCCGTGCAAGCGTCCTCATCGAGAAAATGCGGTACGACAGCCGCAGCGCTCAACGAAGCGTGCTTCTGCGTAAGCCTAGATCAAGCTGCGCTCGTAAACTCATTGACCGAACAGCTTGGGAATTCAGAGCTGTCGGAGCTATTGAAGTCACGTTGCCCTCATGTGTTTGCAGCACGACCGGTCTTTGTTTCATCCTTGCGGCTGCGCCAGGTTAATGAGGTTATTCAGGCCATCGAGCAGACCGTGAGCTCGCCCGGTTGGCGTGAGCATGCTCTGGATTCTGCACCTCCTATTGCCCGACACGATCCTCGGGGCGCGCGCGGCGTCTTCTTTGGCTACGACTTCCATCTGGATGATGACAAGCTTGGGCTCATCGAAATAAACACAAATGCGGGCGGAGCGATGCTAAACGTATTGCTCGCCCGCGCGCAGCGTAGTTGTTGCAGCGGCGTAGTCGGGCTTTCGCCAGGTCAGGAAGGACCCGGCGGCTTCGAGCGTTCGATTCTGGATATGTTCGCCCAGGAATGGTCTACGAGCGGCGAGCCACGTCCGCTCACGCGCGTGGTGATCTTGGATGAAAGCCCACAAGCCCAATACCTGTATCCGGAGTTCCTTCTTTTTCAGCGGTTATTCGAGTCAGCAGGAATCGACTGCCTAATCGCGGACCCAGCCGATCTGGCCTTTCACAACGAGTGCCTCTTGGTCGACGGGAAGCCTGTGGATCTCGTCTACAACCGACTCACCGATTTCTATCTGGAAGGCGACAATTGCAGCGCGCTGCGCAGCGCTTATTTGGCTGATGTCGTGACGGTAACGCCACATCCTCAGGCCTATGCCCTTTATGCCGACAAACGCCGGTTGGTTGACCTAACCAACGCACGTTTTTTGGAAGAGATTGGCGTCGATCAGCAAGTCCGAGCCGTATTGGCCCAGTACGTCCCGCTTACGGTTCCTGTCGAGCATCGCAATGCGGAGCACCTCTGGCAAAACCGCCGTAGCCTCTTTTTTAAGCCTGTCAGCGGGTTTGGTAGTCGCGGTGCGTACCGAGGAGACAAGCTCACCAAGCGGGTTTGGGAAGAAATCATTGGCGGAAACTACTTGGCCCAGTCCCTTATAGCTCCTGGCGAGCGTAGAACCGTCGCCGACCCTCAGGTACGACCAATGAAGTTTGACCTGCGCGCGTACGCTTATGCTGGCGAGGTGCAGTGGAACGCTGCCAGGGTCTACCAAGGCCAAACGACCAACTTTCGAACGGAGGGGGGCGGCTTTGCTCCTGTGTTTACCTTAGGCGAGGAAGAGGAGCGAGCCGGTTCTACAGAGCAACGGTCGCACGCCTCGTTCACGTTCTTGCTCGACGAAACCGGCGCCGTAGAGGAACTGCCGCACCCGCTATATCTGGCGCTGGTTCGAGCCGAAATGGCTACTTCTAAGCTTGCCGGTAAGCGTTTCCGATTGGCGGACTGGTATGTGGCAATGGAAGATGGCCATCCTTCCGAAGTCATCCGAGAATTGTACGGCTGGGTTGCTTTCGACGCAGATGGCGCTTACCACCCTGAAGTTGGCCCACCAGAAAATGGTCAGCCAAATAGTATTGGCAATGTTGACTCATCTGCCCTGCCAACACCGGAAGAACATGATCGAATCGAAGGTCTGTTGTTTCAAAGTGAGTGAGGTCCCGCGCGCCACGAAAGGCGCGGCTTGGGACAGAATAACCTCGCCGCTCAGTTTTGGAGCCAGCTACACCCAGCCGTCTTAGCCGCCACACATCTAATGTGCGAATACTAACCCTGCGGTCACACTCGACAAGAACGTGGCATATGCTGGGTGCTGAATTGTTCTCTCCGAGTGTTCTATTGCTCACGATAACTCTTTGGGCTTGCTAAGCCGAGTAGTCGGGTCTCAAGGCTTGAAGGCCATCTTAGTGGGCCCGCTCTTTCGCGCAGTGGTCCATAGCGCGACGTTGGTATTGTCTGCTTATAAGCTATTAGCGATTGATTAGTTCAGGGGAACATTACGCGTAGTACAGCGCTGGCAGCGCTTTAAGCCGGTCTTAAAGCGGTCGATGATTACATTTTTGTAAGCTTCTCAAAAAATCGAAACCTCATCATCTTCGGCTTGTCCGTTTTTAGGAGAGCATTCGAAAGCCACTTCTAAGCAGGGCTGCGCGAACACGTTGAGTCGCCGATCCAGCAGCAATCATTAAAGAGGTCTAACTATGCAAATGTCTTACTGGCGCTTTGCAGCGATGGTAGCCACGTCTACGATCATTATGTATGGCGTGATGTACTTAAATACTTACTCGTTCGAGCATGTTTTTTGGAGCGAGACTCGCGCTTGGATGGCATTAGTGATGGGCGCGGTAATGGCAGTAGTCATGCTCGCATTCATGCTCAACATGTATAAGCGTAAGTCAGTAAACCTAGCGATATTGGCAGGAAGTGCAGTAGCTTTTACCATTGCACTATGGCTTGTACGTGGGCAAGCGACGGTAGACGACACGGACTACATGAAGGCCATGATCCCCCACCATTCCATAGCAATCCTAACAAGTGAACGAGCTCAGATTTCAGATCCTCGCGTCCGCAAGTTAGCTGACGAAATCATCGACGCTCAGCGCCGAGAAATCGCAGAAATGAAGTCCCTGATCAATGAACTAGAAAGGGCAAATTGATTCCCAGAAACGGTGTGTCCACAGCCCAGGGCATGACGGTGGCGACATTGATGGTCTCGCTACCGCTCAGGCGAATCTCCTCAGCGATTGCCGCGCCGAGATTTATGACGCCACCTTTGGTCGCTGCGGAGGAGGCATGATAAGCCAGCGGTATCTCGCTCTCGACTGAGCCCACGTTGACAAGCGTGCCGAAGCCTTGAGCTCTGAACTGGCGCATGGCTGCGTGGCTGCCATAGATCATGCCCTTAAGATTGACATCCACGATCCGCGCATGGTCCTCGACGGGAACGTCCTCGAAACGACCCAGCGCTCCGACCGCAGCGTTGTTAATCCAAACGTCGATCCTGCCGAAACGCTCGATGGCGGCTCGTGCCAAGTCCTGCATCTCGTTCGGGTTGCTCACGTCGGTGGTCACCACCAGTGCCGATCCTCCAGCCATGCGTATCTGCGCGGCCAGTTCTTCGAGCACGTCGGTCCGGCGGGCCGCTAGCACCACGTCGCCTTGCAGAGCGGCAAGCTTGAGCGCCACGCCGCGGCCGAAGCCACTGGAGGCACCAGTGATGACAAAGGTTTTGCGAGCAACGCTTGGCTGGTCGCTTGGTTTCAGGCGCGGGGAAACGGCGCAGCCACTGAGTTGCAGAACGGCGAGCAGTACTAGCAGCAAAGCCAATCGCTGCGATGGGAATATTCGCAAAACCATTTTCGTTTTCTCCCAGCAAAATAAGGTCGCATGGCCCGCTTGGTTGTTGTTGGACCGCCTTTTTGCCAGGAGCTTTCATGCTAATTCACTCAATTAGTTTTCAGCGCTCAATCGGGAGACAGTGGCAAGAGAATAGACCGTTACGGTGGCGATCATCGGTGGCTAAGTAAGAGTTGCTAGCGCGTAACTATCGTATTTCGCTTTGGAATGAAATGCTGCTGGACAGGGATTGATTCGCTCTTGGCAGTTGCGGGTATCGTACGCACTTTTTCGATATGTCATGGAGGCGCGAACATTAAGCGCACCATGGCTTTTCTTATTCTTCGAGGGGCTCTGACACTCCCAATTTAGTAGTGCCAGAGCAGTGAGTTACGGATGTTATCCTGCCATTCGCTCACATTCCTCAGCGCAGTTCATGCACGCCTTCGCACACTCTTGGCAATGATCCATTTCATGCTTCGCGCATTCCTCTCCGCATGCACGGCAGATCTTGGCGCAAAGGGCGCAGAACTCCTTAGCATATTCACTTTCGCGGCTCATCAGTGTGGCAGCCAACCTGCAAATGTCCGCGCAGTCGCGGTCAAGCTCGATGCAGCGAGCCATCATTTTTACATCATCCTCGCGTAGGCAAGCAGAGGCGCACATTTCGCACACTAGGGCACAGTTCGAACAAGCTTGGATACAGGATGCGAACATTGAGTTTGTCATTTACGTTCTCCAGGGTTCGATAGTTGTATTTCGTCGTTTGGTTACTGGCCGATATGGCTCATCAGCCTGTTAGCAGACACTGAATTACGACACGCTCCTACCGAGCCCGTTTCGAAAAACCTCATTACAATGTTGTAAGGTAAGTCCAACCGCACCGGGGATCTGCGGGCGCAGTTGGTGGCGATGTGGCCGTCAGATTGCCTGTACGGCTTCGCTAGTCTGTTCGAGATGATTGAGTTGAAAATGAGGGAGCTCCCTGTCGCCACGACTGGGAGCATTCGTTGGGGAACGGCCGGAGCGCAAGCCGCTTAACTAGGTAAGTTACTGGCCTTGCGGCCTAACTTTTAGGAAGGAAGCAATTGCAAAGCCCTCCGGTACCGTTGCGTCGACTAGGATGGCCTAGGGCCGATCCTCTGCTTGCTGAACCGCCTTTCTTAGAGCCTCGATCAGAACCGCATAGGCACACATATACCGGATGTTAGTGCTCGTGTTGCTTCCCGTCTGCGTGCACATGGTTTTTTGAAGGGGATTTGCCTTCCGCATCGGCACTGTCACTGCCATTGCTGTGCTCAACCGCCTGGGGCTCCTCGGACGCATGATGGTCATCGCTTTCGTTATTACCATGATGACCGGAGCCTGATTGGCCGGATGCTCCACCTGTGCTGCTGGAGCCATGGTGATCCGAGCCGCCACTGTCGCCCTGATGGTGGTCGCCCGAGGCCATCTCGCCGTGTTGCTCACTATGCCCAGCTGGGGTCTCCCCACCACCATGCTGGTGACCACCGCTAGACGCAACGAGTGCTCGATACGCTCCTTCATCTAACTCAGGAAGCTTCTGCAGAAAAGCCACCATTCCCCAGATGTACGGGTCAGCCATGCTTTTACCCCACGCGGGCATCCCAGTGGCCTTAATGCCATGCTTGATGACCCAAAATGTTTTTGCTGGGTCATCGTATGGCCCCGCTTCAGCCAGGCTGGGTGGAGCGGGATAAAGGCCATTGCTTAGCTCGGTCTCAGCCATGCCTGGCGCCAAATGACAACCCACACACATCGAGTCGTAGTTCCCCGCCCCGGCGCGGATTTGGTCTTCATCGTCGAGAGATGGCACGGCTATGTCTTCGGAGCGAGCCTCAATCGAGCGATTGCGAGCAGTTTCCAGGAATGCGTGCACGACTCCCGTATGAGGATCATCCGCGGCAACGCTAATCAGTCCTGAGAAAACAACTCCGGCCACTACCAACAGGCCTAGAGCACAGAAGGCAGCGAAGCTAATAATTATTCTTTTCATCGAGGGTCCTTAAAACCAAAGCCTGATGCCAGCAACGAACCGCGCCTCATCTAGGTCTTCGCCCTCATCTCTCGCCATATCAGCGGTATTACCGTATGCCCGGCTCCACGTGACGCCGATGTACGGTGCGAACTCACGAACGATTTCGTATCGGAGGCGGAGCCCCACCTCTGTATTTGCTAGACCAGCGCCCACTCCGCGTGCAGGATCGTCCTTGCCATAGAAATTGAGCTCGGCAGTCGGTTGGAGGATGAGCCGGTTAGTTAGGAGAATGTCGTACTCGCCTTCAAAACGTGCTGCTGTCTGCCCACCTTCACCGACGAAGGCGGTGGCTTCCGCCTCAAACCCATACAGAGCCATCCCCTGGACGCCTAAAGCCGCCCACGTCTGCGGCGACTCGGGCTTAAAGTCCTGGCGAACACCTGCTACTACATCCCACCAGGGACTGATTGCACGCCCGTAAAGCGCCTGAATTTCCGCGTCTTCAGTAACGCCATTCGTTCGCTCACCTTCCGAGCGAAACCAGAACCGATTGATATCGCCACCAACCCAGGCAGTAGCTTCCCAACTGAGGGTGCTACCTTCATTTGCGTCCTGGTACTCAAGTTGATCTAGCAGAAGGAACCAGGCCAGATACTTGTCATGGACCGTATGACCTTGAAGACCAGGGAAAGCCGCTTCTCTATCCGCATCGGTCAATACTGGAATGAACGAGGGATGAACCATGCCGGGCATTTCGAGCGTATCGTCATGCTTCATTTGGCCATGGTTCATCTTGCTATGGTCCATCGCACCATGACCCATTGCAGAATGGTCCATTTGCCCACCGGAGCCATGATTCATTGTCGCGGGCTTGGCAGAAGATGCAGGGGCTTGAGCTGCCGGAATAGGAGGGGTTTGATGCATCGAGTGATCCATCATCTCGGCGGCGTTGGCTATCCGTCCAGCCGCTGCGCTCAACGAAACTCCGAGCGCAATAAGAGCAAAGCGAGAAGATCTAGTGGTCATGGTGCGAATCCACCTCAGTACCAGTAGCCTTCGGGTCATGATCCATCTTGCCATGGTCCATTTCACCATGGTCCATCGAGCCATGACCCATGTCGCCGTGGTCCATTTCTGAGTTAGAGGAGCCTTGTGTCTGAGATGCCGGCTTGTTGCCTGAATTTTGCGACGAAGCCGATGGTTGCTTGTGCTGATCATGCGTTTGCTCTGCAAACGCAGCTGATATATTCATTACGCCCAGCAGACTGAACATTAACGCGCTGCCGATAAGAGTTTTACGCTTCATAAAATTTCCCATATAAAGTTCCTCTTACTCGTCCACTCGGACTTCACGAAACATGCCCATTTCCATGTGAAGCAGTAGGTGACAGTGATAAGCCCAACGCCCGAGTGCATCGGCTGTCACGCGGTAGCTGCGCTTCGAACCTGGAGGCATGTCGATCGTGTGCTTGCGAACCATGAACTTTCCATTCTCATCCTCAAGATCGCTCCACATACCATGCAGATGAATCGGATGGGTCATCATGGTGTCGTTGACCAAAGTGATGCGTACCCGCTCGCCATATTTGAGCCGCAGGGGCTCCGAATCAGAGAACTCTATGCCGTCAAATGACCAGGAGAACTTCTCCATGTGGCCGGTGAGATGGAGTTCGATCGTCCGACTGGGCTCACGGCCGTCCGGATCGGGGAAAGTGCTTCTCAAGTCGCCATAGGTCAGGACTCGGCGGCCGTTGTCTCGTAAGCCAATACCGGGATCGTTCAGCCTATGAGTTGGGCTCATGGTCTGCATGTCCACCAGTGGGTTATTGGACTCTGAGGGCGGGTGCGATTGCATACCTGCGCTCATCCCAGCCATTCCAGAGTGGTCCATCCCGGACATCCCACCCATTTTGCTGTGATCCATGCCGGCCATTGCGCCCATGTCGCCCATCCCTTGCATGTCACCGTGGTTCATGCCGGACATGTTGCTATGGTCCATCGCGCCCATGTCGCCGCCATGGTCCATGCCCGCCATACCGCCCATGCTGCCGTGATCCATCCCCATGTCGTCCATGGTGATTAGTGGTCGAGGATCGGTTTCTGGAACAGGAGCGCTCAGCCCTTCGGCAACCGCTAGCGTGCCACGGGCGTATCCTGTGCGATCCATCGATTGGGCGAAGATCGTGTAAGCCTCCTCGGTCGCAGGCTCGACAATCACATCGTAGGTTTCTGCCACGGCAATGCGGAATTCGTCGACGCTAACTGGGTTGACGTATTGGCCATCGGCTGCGACTACAGTCATCTTCAGCCCTGGAATGCGGACATCGAAATAGCTCATGGCCGAGCCGTTGATGAACCGCAGACGAAGCTTCTCGCCGGGCTTAAAGATGCCGGTCCAGTTCCCGTCGGGTGCTTGGCCGTTCATTAGATAGGTATAGGTGTAGCCGCTTACGTCGGCGAGGTCGGTGGGACTCATTTTCATCTGAGCCCACATTTTCCGATTCGCAATCGTAGCGGCCCAGCCGTCTTCGCTCACGTCGTTAATGAAGTCTCCGACAGTGCGCTTGTGGAAGTTGTAATAATCGGACTGCTTCTTGAGCTTAGAAAGGATTCGAGCGGGATCCTCATCGGACCAATCAGTCAACATCACCACATAGTCGCGGTCATAGCTGAACGGTTCGGGATCCTTCGCATCGATGACCAAGGGACCATAGACACCAAGCTGCTCTTGTAGGCCTGAATGACTGTGGTACCAATAGGTACCGTTCTGTTTAACCTGAAACTTGTAGACATACATGCCATCGGGAGCGATGCCGTGGAAGCTCAATCCAGGCACGCCATCCATGTTGGCCGGCAGGATCATGCCGTGCCAGTGAATCGATGTATCTTCGCTCAACTTATTTCTGACTCGCAGCGTGACGGTATCCCCTTCCCGCCAACGTAGAAGCGGCCCTGGGATGGTCCCATTGATAGTCATCGCTGTCCGGGCCGCGCCGGTGATATTGACCGGCGTCTCCCCAATCAGCAGATCGAACTCCGTGCCACTTAGTACGCTGGGCTGGCCTGGGCTAGTCACTGCCCAGACCGGAGCTCGCCACAAGCCAAGACCGCCAAGGATGCCTGCGGCAGTCAAGCCTTTAACAAAGGTTCGCCTAGAGGTTTTACGTTGCATGTGTAGGTTCCAATCAAACTAAGGAGCCAAGCCGAAACCAGCCGTAAGGTTGGTGTTGCCAGCGTTAATTGATCTTAGAAACTCGCGCACGGTCTGTCTTATCAAGCGACTCGCCTTTAATCGTAAATATGGCATGCCTAAGAAAGACGCGGGATTACATTTTTGTAAGCTTAAAGCGCTTCAGAAATCGCCCAAAAAATCGCCTGTGAGCATGTCAATCTCCAGGTGGAAGCTGCGCAATGGCTTTTGATTTCCGTGCAAGGATCCGGTTGCAACGATACTCATTGAAGTCAAAGATTGCTCAATGTACGGCTAATACCATCAGCCTCTAACCGCTGCCTTCACATTATTATATTCCGATCATCTTAATAGTTTAATTTAGGCTGCAGCTTTGATAATAATCGCTTAAAATAATGTGCGCTGTTAATACTGATATCGCCGGTTCTTCCAACGAATGTTACAACTACCAACACCGTGGCAACTACAACATCCGAGAAAGCTGCCACAGTTCCGAGAGGTGCATGGTCACAGTTGCGTAAGGTTTCGCTTCAGCAATTAGCGTGGGCGTGCTTCGCTGAAGTTGCTTTTGAGGCTACCTCCTGGGCTTGGTCCTTCTGGTCAGCCTGATAACTAGCGATCGCTATTTGGCGAGCCTGCTCCATACGAGCAAAGGTACGATCACCACCACCTTCTGCCATTGCATAGGAAGAGCTTGCTGCGATGGCGAGCAGTACAGAAACGGATCTGAAGAATTTCATTACTTGTTACCTCGTTCGAAGACATGGGAGACCCAGCGCAGCTCCATAAATAGAGGCTTTGGCTTTGGCTTGGTCTTGTGTCTAAGCTAACCGAGCGTTCCTGTCAGAACCCTGATTTAGACATTACGGTTTCGTCAGTAATGCATAAAGGCAGTGAGCCCAAGCGAAAGCGCAGGTAGCGTGCATGGTGCCTTTTCGTTCAGGCAAATAGGTCTTGTTTCCAGCGGGCAAAAAAAGGGCGCCATCTAGGCGCCGATAGGCCAAAGGAGCATGGAAAAGGCCAAAAAGCAGAGTGTGGGAGCAACTGCTGATGTAGACGTTAACGCTACAAGCTGTCAGACAGATGATGCGAGCATTACGTTTCTGTAAGGTACTGGCTGCACGCCCTGACAATCGGCACACTGCTCCAAATGCCGGAGGGAATACTTTCATGAAGCTTCTTGTTGCTGAAGACGAGCCGAAAACAGGCACCTACCTACAGCAGGGGCTTTCAGAGGCAGGCTTCACAGTCGATAGAGTTGAAAACGGGACCGATGCTGCTCAGCACGCGCTTCATACCACATACGACTTGCTCATCTTAGACGTGATGATGCCTGGCCTGGATGGGTGGCAGGTTTTACAGAAAGTCCGCGCTGCTGGTAATGAGGTTCCCGTGCTCTTTCTCACCGCCCGAGACGGGGTTCAGGATCGAGTAAAGGGATTGGAGTTGGGCGCTGATGATTATCTCATCAAGCCGTTTGCCTTCTCCGAATTGCTAGCCAGGATCCGTACGTTGCTTCGCCGCGGCAATAATGTCCCCAACCAAACAATACTCAAACTCCTCGACCTTGAGGTCGATCTGCTCAGGCGTCGAGTTACGCGATCGGGGAAACGAATAGACCTAACTGCAAAGGAATTCGCACTTCTTGAGCTATTACTTCGGCGTCGCGGGGAAGTGCTCTCAAAGTCCCTTATCGCCTCCCAAGTATGGGACATGAATTTCGACAGCGATACCAATGTGATTGAGGTGGCGGTACGACGGCTGAGAGCAAAAATCGATGATGAGTTCGAACCTAAGCTCATACAAACCGCGCGTGGGATGGGCTATTTGATCGACGCGCCAGACCCCTAGAGCGAAATGCTCGGCATTTCACGCGATGGGCCAAGCTACCGGTACCGATGCGGTTAAGGCGAGCCACCGAGCAAGGAGCGGTGCCGAACCTCAGTTCTCCGAGCTGGATTTCTTCAGCTGTGGCACGAAGAAGATGGGTCTCTGCGGGGGAGCTATCAGAATATCACTGGATTTGATGCTAGTGCCCTTGCGACGCCTGGTCTTGCCATCCTTACCGACCGCCAGCAAATCACCGGTCGCAACAGCGATATCGAGCGCCTGCTTTACGTGAAACTCGTCAGCCATGGTGTAGTTGGTCAATCCGCTCATCAGGCCCAAAAAAGGTTGCCGTTCTACCTCGTAGACCTGTTTGGGCAAGAGCTCTGAAAGTTCTCCTCGGACGCGGTCATCGGTGGCATCGTCGAAGTGATGCTCATCCAACAGCAAATCGTGTTGGCCTGTCACGGCGATATCCGATTGGCGTCGTAGCCGAAAAAGCTGGAAGGCGACAGCATATGGGAAAAGTTGTTGCCGTATTTCCAGTGGATCTTCTTCATCACATCGTTGGCGCGGTAGTTGTTCGCCAGATGGATAAACCAATAGGCCATCGGGTTGCTGCCAGCAGGGCGGATGAAGAACACGGTCATGTACTGGGCACCGCTTTCCTGTTTGATCCCTTCAGACAGATGGCGTTGGATCAGGTACTGCCAATTGCGAGGCTGATGTGCCTTCAGCTCTTTCAGCATGCCATGCGCTTTTGTTGGTGCAATCTATAAGCGTGCGTCGGTTGCCGGGCATTAGTAAATGAAAGGCTACCGAGACAGTAAAGATTTGAAGTGGGCAGTCTTCAAGCTAATCAGGCGATCTACAATAAAGCCAACGTCTAACCGAGTCACATTGAAGTCAATTTAGTCGATTAAACGTCTTTATATATAGCGCGCCTCGGTTGCATGCGGCTTTTGATTGGGAATGCAATGGCGGGACATTAGCGCGTGCACGCTTACCGTGGTGCATTGAAACTCAAAATATCCAGTTGCTCGGTCAGCCAGCGATGCGCCTGATATGTACTCTGAAATTTACGAGCTAGGATGCGTACACCTTTATCTACGCTACAGTCACGGAGCGTGAGGCCATGACCTTCTTCGTCGATTTCGTAGGTCTTTGCTTTCATATCGCCGAGCTGCATCGCCAGCAGCCTAACGTCATCGAGTGAATGAATGGGGGCTATGCTGTGCTTGCGCACGTAGGAGCGTACCTTCTCAGAAAGCTCATTGAAGTCATCTGCATTAATGCGGTGGACTATATCATCTGAATCTGGGATTTTCTCCGGATAGTCATCATCAAGTGATACGCAGTGTTCCACACCGTGAATGCTTGCTACTAGGTATTGACCGCCGACTTCGTCGCGCTCGCAGTTAAGAATTAGGATAGACATGATTTTTCCTCAGGTTGTTGTTCTGTTCATAATTCTAAGTTGCTCTGCTTAAAAAAGGCAATAGGCTAACTGTATTTTTATGCAGTCTCTGGTTAACGCCCCGGAGGCCGTTCGGCTGGCTATCTAGTAGAGTGTTCGACCCAAAACTCATAATTTAAAAGTGGCACAAGCAGTATGTCGTGGGCAGTGGTGTCTCGGTAAGCGATCGCGCCAGTCCGTCGCCGACCCAGGCTGTGAGCGCAATTTAAAATTACTCTACTTGGTTCTCGCATTTTAAAATGTGAATCGGCTGAAAGAGTGGAAGCGCCTGCTGATAACCGACGCTATCCAGTCGGTCTATGTGCTGCTCCCGGCGGGTTGTCTTGATGGGTCAGGTAACATGGTGCGTTCTTGGCCAACGAACCAAAGTCCAGGGCGCGATATAGAAAAGGATAGGGATTTTGGGATTTGCAATCTTGGGCTTGTGGGTTATATAAAAAATAATATTCTGGTTGTTGTTTTTTGGTTTTCGTATTTGCAATAATTAATCGTGTGGCATGTGTCGCGCAGATAATAATAAGAAGATAGTTATGAATACAGATACTCAAAGCGCCTACGTCGGTTTGGCCAGTAACTTCTATGCAACTCGAATGCAGGGCGTTGAGCTTAATGAGCTCAATATTATTGGTGCTTTGCTACGGGCTGCCCCTGATTACCGCCCGGATTATTACCGGCGCTTACGTAACGCTTTGGCGTTTGATCAAAAGCGTCGAGGCAATTTCTGGGCTGCTCAAGAAATCAATCGGACGCTAAATCCGGTCACCGTGTTGGGTCTTCCGCGCAAGCAAAAGCAACAACGTCCGCAAAAGCTTTCTACCGCTGATTTTGAGGCGTGGCTCCGATATTTAGCTGAACGAGATATGCCTGTTGAAGCGGGCGCTTTGATGGTGATATCTCTTACCGGAGCGCGCCCATGTGAGCTTAATGGCATTTCTATCGACGGCCGGCGCATCCATGTATCTGGTGCAAAGCTTAGCCACAACGGTTTACGCGGCGCTAGCCGAACGCTCGAGGCTGACGATGGTGTCTGTAACATCTTGAGAGATGCTCTCGCTGCTTTTAAATGTCAGCCGCGCAGTATGGACTCAATACGCGTTGCGCTTCACCAAGTCGCTACTGAGCTATTCGGTAGGAGGAAGGTGCCGAGCATGTACACGCTTCGTCACCAGTTCGGAGCAAATTTGAAAGCTTCAGGCATGTCTGCGGTTGAGATGGCGTATGTCATGGGTCACCAGGCGACCGATTCGATTAGCCGGTACGGCGATAGACGAACCGGACGAGCAGAGGCTGTTAAGGTGAAGCCCGCAAGTGATGCTGATTTCTCAAAGGTGAGAGATACAGTGCCCACGCGAATGCGTGCGGTTGAGCTGGCCCTTAGTGTTAAGCGAGACAGAGAGCGTAGGTCGGAAATCGCCGACGGCTGAGGTACCTCCTGATGGTTTGACCTTTCAGATGCAGCTCGGCTGATGGCCTGTGAGGCAATAGGAGTGGTCTCGTGGCTACCTATAGTTTGAGCGCTTTGCAGCGCTCACGCCGGAAATTCATGCGTATCTATTGGGTGGCTGGGCTACGAAAGTGGAGGCCCACGGGCAGCTTCCGGCCAAAAGCTGCCTGTCGTTGAGTGCAATTTTTGACTCATGGCTGCCAGCAACGGCAGCAGTTAAAATGCTCAGAGACGATCACTCAACGAGCAATAGACCTAGTTTGTTCGACCGAGCTAGATTAGTAAAAGCTCTTTCACTTTTTGCTTGATTTCAGCAGGGCTTTCTTCAAATCCGTATTTACCGGCATTATCTTTAGAAGAGTTATATCCCAAGAAATAACCATTGTATTGAAAGTAGTTAGTGTCAATTTTTCGCCTGCTTGGCTTGCCTTTTTCCAGCATATCCAGAAGCGTTTTTAAGTGTGAGCGTGTTAGCCAGAATTTTAGAAGTAATCCGCTCCCTAGCACTTCAGTGCCGATCATTGGAGCTGCTTGAAAGCCCAAGGCCTAGCTCAGGGCTAGTCGTCTACACCAGTTCCGCTATGTATGCTGAAGGGGGCCCAACCACTCTACCTGACCAGCAACCTCAAGCGCTTCGGCGAATTCAACCTCAAGCTAAACCGGCCACCGGAGCCCTGGATCAAGGACTCGGTGTTCCAACAAGCTGCCGGCTCGCTGCGGGTGATCAGACCTAGCCAGCTAGATACCGAGAAAACGCCATGATCAACATTCCTCCCGCATCCTTCCGCCTTACACCGTACGGCGAAGTGGACGCCGTGGCGTTGGAAAACCTGCGCGACAGCTTCGACACCTCTCAACTGCTCCGGCTGGTTGATCGCTTGGACGTCTGCTTGGTGGAACTGGGTGGAATCACCTCCATTCGCGACGAGCTACTGAGATTGCATGCGATGGCTCTGACGATAGTTGAGGGCATCGCTCTTACGGTGCCTGCCGAGAGTGCTTGTATCTGGACAGAAGCCCAATCTCTACAGATGGATCTTGAGGCACTGGTTTCTTGGGCGCGCTCCGCTCAGCTCATCATTGCGCCGCTGATCAATCTTGCTCCACAGCACGAGGCATGAGCGCTCTCGCCGATTTCGACGAGGCTCAACTGTTTCTGACCATGGCTGGAATCGCCCGTAAGTAGATCAATTCACCAATCAGTTCTACGAGTGTCTGAGTAATCACAGCCGCCGCGGCCAGCGCGCGAATGGACTCCGGGAGCGCTAGGGCCAGGGGAAGCACTACAAGCGAGTTGCGAGTGCCTGAGCTAAAGGCCACTGCCCGTGCGGCAGAAGCCTCCAAGCCAAATAGCCGGGAGCTGAGTACGCCGAGGGCCGGAGCGAGTAGTAGAAACGCTCCGTATACCGGAAGCAACGGCGCCAGGATGTCGAGTTGGTACACGACAGCCGCGATCTGCGAACCCACCACCACGATTAGAACCAGGGCCATTGCAGGCACTGGCAGCCAGGCCCAACCTGCGCTCCATGCGCGAAGCAGCAGAGATCGGCGTCCGCCAAATTCGGTGAGCACAGCCGCTACCAAGGGTAGGACGATCAGTAACAGGAAGGCTTCTGCGAAGGGCCACAGCTCGATCACTGTGCCGGCTTCGGGGCCAAGGATTAGCCGCAAGTAGAGGGGCAGCAGCAGAAGCTGGAGCAACAGCAGCAATGGCGTCGCCGCGAGCACCAGACGAGAGTCCCCTTTGCCCAGGTGGGTGAAGACCACCACGTAATCGATACAAGGCGTCAGCAGGACAAGCAGCGCGCCGACCAACAAGGCCTTGTTCGATGAGAGCGGCCACGTCACCAGCCACACCATCAATGGCACCAATAGGAAGTTGGCCAGCAACAAGGCACCGACGAAGCGGCGGTTGGCAAAAGCTTCTCGCAGCTCCAAAAAAGGAATCTGCAGAAACATGGCATACATCAGCACGGCAATCGCCGGTGTGATGGCCATGGCCGTCAGTCCGGTGAATTGCGCAGAGCTCAGGCCTGCAATGGCAGCGGCCACCACCGCCGCGAAATAAAATGCTATCTGGTGTTCTTCCAGCCAGTCCCGCGACATCTGATATCTTCCCTTGTTGCGCAAGGGCGACATTCTCCCACTGGCATCGGATTTAACCCAGCGTTGAGGCTGGTTGCTTTTCGCTTTGCCGTTGGGCGAAGTCCGCAACGGTCCTAACAAGTCCTGCCGATAAGAGGATGCATGATGTTTCGAAATAACTGGATGGCGGGTCTGAGGCAAGTGCTCGCCATCGCCAGGAGTTAACCGCAATGAATCCTCAACCTTCAGGCATGCCCTGGAACCTGCTGCTGCTAACCTGGCTGGTCGCACTGGTATCGACCCTGTCCGCGCTGTTCATTGGTGAGGTGATGGGCCAGGCACCCTGCGTGTTGTGCTGGTTCCAGCGTGCCTTCATGTTTCCGCTGGCGGTGATCCTGGCCATCGCCTGCTACCGCTCGGATTTCACCGTCTGGCACTATGCCCTGCCGCTGACCGCTATCGGTGCGGCACTGGCATTTGTTCACACGCTGCTCTATGCAGGGCTGATTCCACAGCCGATCCAGCCCTGCACGGCCACTGGTCCATCCTGCTCAGGCGCCGGAATGACCCTCTTCGGCGTGGTGCCCCTGCCGGCACTCGCCTTGTTCGCTTTTATCCTTATCGCCATCCTGCTCATAATCATCCGTCGGAGAACCACCCCATGAATCGCCGTTCCGTGGTCCTGATCGTCAGTGTCGTGATCCTGGCCGTCTTTGCTGCCGCCGCATTCTTCTATTCCCCCTCGCAATCGCCTCAACAGGCCCAGGCTCCCGGTTCGACAGCCCAAGAGACCGCGACACAACCCAAACAGAACGGCGGCCAGTTGGTTCGCTTCCACTCACCAGTGTTCGGCCCGGCGCAAGCGCCAGTGACCATCGTCGAATTCTTTGACCCTTCCTGCGAGGCATGCCGCGCCTTCCACCCCTATGTGAAGCAGATCCTCGCCGAGAACCCGGAAGACGTGCGTTTGGTGCTGCGCTATGTACTGTTCCATCAAGGCTCCGAAGAGGTGGCGCGAATGCTGGAGGCGGCGCGTAAGCAAAATCTCCATGAACAAGTGTTGGGGGCTGTGCTGGAAGCCCAACCCGGTTGGCACGACGACCCCAAGGTAACGCAGGCATGGGCTGCTGCAGAGCGCGTCGGTTTGAACTTGGAACAGGCCCGCCAGGACATGCATACGCCTGGCGTCAACGCCGTGCTGGAAACGGACATGCAGGACGTTAAAGCCGTTGGGGTTCGTGGCACGCCGACTTTTTTTGTCAATGGTCGTGCGCTCAGCGAGTTTGGCCCGGAGCCGCTGCGCCAGTTGGTGAACAGCGAAGTGGCCAAGGCACGAGAATGACACTATGAGCGCGCTGGAAAACCGCGTGCCACCGCTGCTCGTGGCCGGCCTGATCGCTGTGCTGATGGGTTTGTCGGGAACCAAATTGCCGGGTTTCGAACTGGCATGGACCGCGCGCCTGACCTTCGCTTTGCCAATACTGCTCCTGGGGCTCGGCGTGTGCCTCGCCGGCGTCCTGTCGTTTCGCCGCGCGCGTACTACGGTTAATCCATTGCAGCCGCAGCAGGCTTCTGCATTAGTGGAGGCTGGCATCTACCGGTACAGCCGCAACCCCATGTACTTAGGCTTTGCCATTATCCTGGCGGCTTGGGCGCTGGTCTTGGCCTCGCCTCTAACCCTGCTTGGCGTAGTTGCTTTCGTGCTGTACATGAACCGTTTCCAGATCCCAGCCGAAGAGTGGGCGCTGGAAACATTGTTCGGCGAATCATTTGCCCGCTACCGTGCACGAGTCCGCCGCTGGCTCTGAGCGTCCGCGGCGGTAGCGACTGGCGGGGCTTGCTCGTCGCGGCAGCCTGCCGAAGGTGCCACGACCTAGCCTGATCTCCTCGTGACGAGCTGCTTTGGCCACATGCCGCTAGCATGTCTCTGGTCGAAGACATAGCGCCAACGAGTGATGTCGCAAGTTCACTCCGTTGATATCGAGATAACTGTCTAGCAACAGCGTTGAGCGCAAAGCAGGCTTATGCTTCGCTGCGATGACTGTCGGCCTGCCTGGTGTCGATACAAACACTGCCGTCTAGCTCCATTTCAAGTGTCGAGTGGCTGACTTTGAATTGCTCATGAAGTACTCGTTTTAAATCAGTCTTTACTCGTTCAATATCGGGCAGGCTAGCCTTCTTGATGACAACATGTGCTTCCAGTGCGATTGTATGCTCAGCGATTTCCCATACGTGTACGTGGTGAACACTCACAACGTCGTTTACATGTTCCATGATATTGATTATGTCGGCGATGGAAACTCCTTCTGGCGCGCCCTCCATCAACAAGTGAATGGTTTTAGGTAGCATGCTAAAGCCCTGCCATAGCACGTAACCAGCAATCATCAGCGTCAGGACAGTATCTGTCCAATACCAGCCATACAGGAGGATCAATGTTCCGGCAATAATAACGCCGACGGAGGCCAACGCATCCGACACGTTGTGCAAGAATGCCGCCTTTATATTCATGCTATTCTTAGACATTGTGTAGGTGAGCAAGGCCGTAGCGATATCTACAATCAAGGCTATTCCCGCCACCACGACCACTGTCCATCCTTCAATGGGCTGTGGGGAAAAAAACCGACCTATAGCTTCGTAGATGAGGTAGAGACCAACGATAATCAGCGTGACCAAGTTAATCAAAGCCGCTATGGTTTCACTGCGTCGGTAGCCAAAGGTTTTAAAAGCATCTGGCGGTTTGCGGCCGATCTTACGTGCGATGAGCGCAATAACCAGTGATGCAGCATCGCTCAAGTTGTGTAGTGCATCCGCTATGAGCGATAAGCTCCCAGAAAGTATCCCGCCAACAACTTGTGCCAGAGTTAGTGCAGTATTAACGCCAATAGCTGCGATTAAACGCTTATCACCCATGGCTTCGGTGTTATGGTTATGTTCGTGAGCCATATTTTTACCGCTCCTTAAAAACTAGCGTAAGAAAAATAGGGGAGCCAAACGACCGCCCATAAGAGATAATAAAAATACTAGCGCCTATACCATCTGGCCCTCCAAGCCACACTGACAGAAAATGCGACCACCCTCGAGCGAGTTCGTGCGTTATCGTCTTTAACTCGCCGACAACAGGTCGATCTCTCTCAAACGATAAACGACGTTGCTCGCTAATGATATGGATTATGCGGTGCCATGATCTGAAGATGACAAAAATGTAATCTTCCAATCAATTTTGTCGTAGGCTCAAGCCCCTTGCAGATTGGTGCGCCTTGTTGCTGCAATGACGAAGCAAGGCGCTCATGTCACTCCACAATGGAAGCATTACATTTCAATAATGTAATGCTTGGCTCATGCTGCTGTTAGCTTCAGTCAGGCAAAATTCATTCGAACCTGTAGAGCTCACCGAGAAAGCTCAGCAAGCCACCTTTGAATTTAGCGAGGACTGCCCTATGAATCTGTTGAAAGCTATTGTTGTTGGTTTGGTAATTTTCGGCTCCGCATCGTCTTATGCAGGAGATGGATACGACCGTTCAATGAAATTTAATGAAAAATTCCGAGCAGATCAAAAGCGAATTCACGGAACCGAATCCGCCGAAAAAAAAGCAAACGAGTTGAAGGTTAATGATATTCGCCAAGATCAGAACAACACGGAAATTAAGAAAGAAACCAAAGCTGACTAACCGCTTAATATCTGAACGATATCCGCCGCCGGCAGCTTCCAAGCACCGTTGGAAGCAGTTGTACTCTAAGCGCCCTTCGGGGCGCTTTTTTGTGTCCATCACTTGCCCGCAACATCGCTACCAGCGAATCGCCCCGGCCTTTATAGGCCGTTTCGTTAAGTCAGGCCGCTATCGCCTGATCTGTCTGTTATTAGCGTTCGCAAGAGCATATCCGATTGAGCTGAACAGACGCTGGTGGCGTACAACGCATCCACGTCAGGGTCGCCATCTCAACGGCCTCGCGGTTCGTCCATGATTGAAGGTGTCAGCTCGGCCTTGTAAAGCCCGCTGATCGTTCCAGCCAGGGCGTTTTCGTAGCTATCGCCCGTGCTGCCGCCCGGGGCAGGTCAGCCGCTGCTTGCATAATCTTTCGTCAGCTCACCGTGGGTGAAAGCCATCAGCCGAGGAGGCGTATGTAGCGCGGAGTCATACGCACTAAGCGCTGAGCACCCTTTCTATTCACCGTTTAGATGCATTAGACCTACGCTATAAAGGCTTTGCTGCCCGCTGCGCCGCCGCTGAATCTTAGCACTCCGAAACCAACACGCCCCGTTCTCGCGAGCTAGCAAGAACGGGGCGTTGTGTGCCGCCATCCAATCTCTAGCTTGTTCTGTCAGCGGCCAACGCGATTTCTTGCTCCTCCAATTCGTCTTCGCGCCGATGAGCCAGCTGGTAGAGCAACGGCAGTACCAATAGCGTTAGCACCGTTGAGGAGAGAATCCCCCCGATCACCACCGTCGCAAGGGGGCGCTGTACCTCTGCACCGGTACCCACATTCAAGGCCATCGGAACGAACCCGAGTGAAGCCACCAAGGCTGTCATCAATACCGGCCGTAGCCGGGTCAGAGCGCCCTCGCGGATCGCGGTGCCCAGAGGTAAACCTTGCTCCCGTAGGCTACGGATGAAGGAGATCATTACCAGGCCATTTAGAACGGCGACGCCCGACAGAGCAATAAAGCCAACTCCTGCTGAAATGGACAATGGGATATCTCTCAGCCACAGCGCAACAATGCCTCCGGTGAGCGCAAATGGAATCCCTGTAAACACCAACAAGCCGTCTTTGACATTGTTGAACATCATGAAAAGCAGAATGAACACCAGGAGCAGCGCCACAGGGACGACAATCTGCAGCCGCTTCGTTGCAGATTCAAGCTGCTCAAAGGTACCGCCCCAGTCGATCCAATAACCTGACGGGATATCTACCTGGGCCTGGATTTTCTGTTCTGCCTCAGATACGAATGATCCAATGTCCCGACCACGGACGTTTGCACTAACGACAATTCGCCGTTTCCCTTCCTCTCTACTGATCTGATTCGGACCGGGGGCCAAATCCAGAGTGGCCACCTCGCCGAGGGGGATATAACTTATGGCGCTGTTTAATTCCCTTGGAAGGGCAATTGGGAGCCTCTCAATTGCGGCGAGATCGCTTCGTATCTCGTCCGGTAAACGAACTACGATATCGAAACGCCGGTCTCCTTGAAACAAGGTGCCTACCTCTCGGCCCCCGATGGCTACTGCAACCGCTTGCTGTACAGTATCTAAACTCAGGCCGTATCGTGCGATTTGATCGCGATCGATATCAATCGTGAGCATAGGAAGGCCAGTCGTTTGCTCGACCGTAACCTCGGAGGCGCCTGGTACTTGTCCTAGCACCTCGGACACTTCCGCCGCCGTGCTGTTAAGAACCTCCATGTCATCACCATAGATTTTCACGGCTACAGCGGCACGAACACCGGAAATCAACTCGTTGAAACGCAGCTGAATAGGCTGGGAAAACTCGTAGTTATTGCCCGGTAACTCAGCGGCGGATGCTTGGACCTCGCTTAAGAGTTCGTCGCGCGACTTGCCTGGATCCGGCCACTGCTCTTGTGGCTTCAGCATGACGTACCCGTCAGAGATGTTTGGAGGCATGGCATCGGATGCCACCTCCGCAGTGCCTGTGCGCGCAAAAATCCGCTCGATCTCCGGAAACTCATCCATGAGCTTTCGCTCCAGCTGCTGCTGCATCTCGACAGACTGACTAAGGCTGGTAGCCGGTACACGAAGGGCTTGGATAGCGAAGTCCCCCTCGTTGAGGCTAGGCACGAATTCACTGCCCATACGTGCCCCTACGAGGCCGGAAAGTACAACTGCAACAACGGCAAAGGTGAGCACTACTGGCTTGTTGGACATCACCGCATCGAATGCAGGTGCGTAGGCCCGTTTAGCATTGCGGATTAGAAAGTTTTCCTTCTCTGTAACACGCTTGCCGATAAAGAGCGCAACGGCTGCCGGGACGAACGTCACCGAGAGAATCATCGCCCCGAATAGCGCTGTCACTACGGTAAACGCCATGGGCGTGAACATCTTACCTTCTACCCCTGTAAGGGCGAATATCGGCAGATATACGATCATAATGATCAGCTGCCCATAGAGTAGAGGCCGACGCACTTCCTTTGCCGCAGCGAACACTTCATGAAGCCGTTCGGACAGCGTTAATGCCCGCCCGTGATGGGACTGAGCGTGAGCAAGTCGACGCACGCAGTTCTCAACAATCACCACGGCACCATCGATAATGATGCCGAAATCCAATGCGCCTAAGCTCATCAGGTTGGCGCTGACCTCGTTGGCTACCATGCCGGTGAACGTAAAGAGCATCGCCAGCGGTATAACAAGTGCGGTTAGGATCGCCGCACGGATATTGCCCAAGAAGAGAAAAAGTATAACCACAACAAGAATGGCACCCTCAGTGAGGTTCTTCTTAACGGTGGATATAGCTTTGTCTACGAGTACAGTTCGATCGTAGACAGTAATCGCCTTTACGCCCTCTGGAAGCGAAAGGTTTATCTCTTTCATCTTGTCATCGACAGCCCTAGAAACTACCCGGCTATTTTCACCGATAAGCATGAAAGCCGTACCTAGAACCACTTCGCGGCCATTCTCGGTGGCTGCGCCAGTACGGAGCTCCTTTCCAACCTCTACCGTCGCAACGTCGCGGATACGTACTGGGGTACCGTCAACGTTGCTAATAAGGGTATTGCGGATGTCCTCTACTGATTGCATTTGTCCTGGAGCACGAACAAGATACTGCTCGCCGCGTTTTTCAATATATCCGGCACCTAGATTGTTATTGTTTTGCTCAACCGCCTCGATCAAATCTTGTAGTGTTAGTCCAAACGACCGCAAAGTGTCTGGGTTGGGGGCGATCTGATATTCCTTTGCATATCCTCCGATCGTATTGATCTCAGTTACGCCTGGTACATTGCGGACTTGCGGTTTGATGATCCAATCTTGAATCTCACGCAAGTCAGCAGAGGTATAAGGCGTACCGTCCGATTTGGTGGCACCGTCCTCAGCTTCAACCGTCCAAAAATAGATTTCGCCAAGCCCAGTGGAAATAGGGCCAAGTGTTGGAGTGACGCCTTCCGGAAGCTGATCTTTGGCCCCTCCCAAGCGCTCATTCACAAGTTGGCGGGCAAAATAGATGTCAGTGCCTTCCTCAAAAATAACTGTGATCTGAGAAAGTCCATATCGAGACAAGGAACGGGTCTGCTCGAGCTTGGGCAACCCGGCCATTACCGTCTCGAGCGGGTAGGTAATGCGCTGCTCCACTTCCAGCGGGGAATAACCTGGGGCCGCAGTGTTGATTTGCACCTGTACGTTGGTGATATCAGGGACAGCATCGATAGGCAGCTTTTGGTAGCTGTAAGCTCCTAACGCTGCCATGCCAAGCACGGCTAGCAAAACCAGCCAGCGATGCTCTATAGAAAAGCGAATGATACGTTCGAACACAGTCTATAACTCCGTATCAGTGAGCATGCGAGGCGCTGGCTTTGCCAAGCTCGGACTTAATGATGAAACTGTTGGCCAAGGCATAGCGCACTCCGGCCTGAAGACCTTCCTTGATTTCAACCGCTTCACTATCGCCGCGACCAGTCACGATTGGCTGAGCAGCAAAGCCATGGTCGGTCCGTACAAACACCACCGGATTATCTTCCAACGTGTGGATCGCATCGGGCTTGACTGCAACCGGCACGGACACTCCGCCAGAGCCTACCCGCACTTTGACGAACAGGCCGGGACGCCAAACACCTTCCGGGTTCGGAAGCGTGACCCGGGCGGTAGCGGCGCGGCTTTGCTGACCAACAAGTGAGCCGACATAAGAAACGGTGCCATTGGCACTGGACTCGAATGCTGTGGCTTCGATAACCGCGTTGCTGCCGACTCGTACCGCGCTGAGTGCATTGGCAGGAACGCTGATATCTGCCCAAACGGTAGAGAGATCGGAAATGATGAATATCTGGTCGTCGGTATTGACTGACTCACCGAGCGTGATGTCCTTCTCAACGATCATCCCATCGAACGGCGCCCTGAGTTCGTAGCGGCTCAATGCGTCTGGCTTGCCAGCATCACTACCAAGCGCTTGTAGCTGTGCTTTTGCATTCGCAACCGTCAGCTCTGCTTCCCGTAGAGCCTGTTGTGCCTGTAAATAATCCTGTTCTGCAGAAATACGCTCTTCCCACAGCTCCTTTTCGCGTCGATAGGTTTTCTGAGCCAATGCAAGACGTTTTTGTGCCGCGTAGAACTCGCTTCTACGTTCCGACAGGTCGGTACTCGCGATCACAGCAAGCACTTGCCCCTGTTTCACCTGTTCGCCCAAATCGACTTTGACCGCTTCAACGACACCTGAGAGACGAGGCACAACTTGCGCTGTACGATCCTGGTTAAACGTAATTTCACCTGGCAGCTCGATTGCGCTTTGTATCTTTGCGGGCTCAGCAGTTGCCAGTGAAATGCCGGCGGCTAGGATTTGTGTCTCTGAGAGTTCTACCTCTGCTGTTTCAGTGTGCTCCGCTCCCTCGGGCTCATCTTCATGCTCATCTTTCTCTGCCGCACCGACCTCGTGATCGCTATCGGCGCCTCCTTCATCATGTCCATGATCTCCTTCGGCTTCAGCATCCTCATCCGAATGCCCTTCATCCTCCTGCTCCGATGCGTCACCATGCTCGCTATGTGCGTCGCCCGCTTCGGGCACAGCTGGACTACTGCGAAGAAGCAATCCGCCAAGCACAAGTGCCACGCTTAATATGACGACGATCCAAAAAATCTGCTTCTTGTGACCAGCCAAGGAAGATGTATTCGATTTACTTTTCATATGGATTCCTTATGGCTGAGTGGCCGAGGTGATAACGGCCGACCCATCGCCGACGATTCGGGCGATTTCCGCCGCCGCCTGGTTAGCTTGCGAGAGCGCAGACAGATACTGAGAGCGGGCTTGGAAAAGCGTGCGTTGAGCATCCAGTACGTCAAGGAAGGTGAACTTTCCTAGTTCGAACCCCTTGCTGGCAGCTTCATAAGCGCTTTGGGCACTGGGGAGCATGTCGTTGCGCAACAGTTCGAACTGCTGGCGAGCAGTGCGCAGCCGCATGTGCGCTTGGGAAAGTTCGCTTTTCAGGCGTATATGGACGGCGTTAAGCTCGTCCTGCGCCTGGTAGGCCCGTTCCTGTGCTGCTCCGATGTTGCCTTGGTTTCGATCAAACAACGGCAGGGGCATCGAGATACTCACCAGTCCCAGCGTGCCGTTATATTCATCTGAGCGTTGGGCACCTACGCTAACCGTCACGTTAGAAAAGCGATTCGTCCTTTCCAGCTCCAACGCAGCCCGACGTCTTTCAGCCTCCCGACGCGCGCGGGTTAGTTGGGCGGAATCGTTCAAACGGCTATAAAGCTCAGCTAGCTCGGGAAGAGGAGGCACTGCCTCTACCGGCTCTTTTACTCGCTCAAAGCGTGGCTGTGGATTTCCCCAGTTGGCCGCCAGCCGAGTGCGCGCAGCTTCGAGTTCAGCTGTGGCCTGGGCAAGCTCTACTTGCACTCCAGTAGCCGCAACCCGCGCCCGGGTTTCCTCTACGGGAGAGACCATGCCGGCCCTCACACGTCGATTGGCAACGTTCACAGCTTGCTTCGCAAGCTTTGAAGCAGCCTGAGCGAGGTCCAGCCGTTCTTGAGCAGTAAGCACATCGTAGTATGCACCCATCACTGCCCCCCTCAGTCGAGCTTGGGCGTCCTGTAGGTCGGCGGCCGCTACGTCCATGGCGCGTTGCGCTGCCTCAATACGAGCCGAACGTTTACCACCCAGCTCTATTTCTTGGCTCAGTTCAAGCGTGGTCTCCGGGGCATCGCCCCGGATTCCCTCCTGGCTAGCGGACAATATTGGATTCGGACGTGCTCCTGCTTGGCTAATCAATGCGCGAGAAGCAGCCAGCTCACGTCTTGCAGCAGCCAGTTCAGGGCTTGCAGAGCTAGCGAGTTCCAAGGCGCGTACAAAGCTTATGGAGTCGACAGACTCAACGGGGAAGGTATTTGACACACTGACAGGTAAGGTCTGTGTGAAGGTCGGCAACTCTAAGGGTTGCGCAAAGGCGAGATTGCACGACAACGTCGTCAACCCCAGCGAGAAAAGAGCTTTTCGCACCGAAATCTCCTAAAAAAAGGGAAGGTTCGGTGAGACGTCAGATACAGATAAATGGCGCTTACTGGTTACTTTGGCGTCCCACCGGTTTTGCACCGATGCGCCAATTAGGTTTCTCAGGACGCCCCGCTTCAGCCGATGCGTAGCTAGCAGAAGGAAACGGTTTCAAGCTCATTGATAATACCGAACCAGGACAGATCCCTTTCGTTATAAGCGGCTTGATATGGTCGCCATGAAAGACACAGTCTCCATCCAGACTGATTTTTTTTGCGGCTTTTGACGATCCTTCCTCGTCAGTACCCAGAGACTCGTGCGGATGTTCGTGATGTCCAAGATGATTTGCTGCCGAACCATCCTCATGACTGCAGCTCGTGCTAACAACTGCCCATGATGATTGCAATGGGAACAAGGCTAGCAACATCAGCAAAACTATTTTTCTCATCCAAGGCAAAACGATGACTTCCTGGTTTAGATGTCGAATCCAATCATAAGAACTACCCCCGCCAAGACGCGAAACACATGCGCCTCTACTGCGATAGTGATTCGCCCTGAATTTAGTAGACAAATACACGAAAGCGTTTTTATCAGCCTTGCCAAGCCGGCGAGATAGCTGATGGCTATGGGGTGGTGACTTTAAATAAGTGTGGATAACGACCTGGTGACCGCAACATTACAAATCTGTAATCGAAGGAGTGCGCGATTGGGCTTCCTCAGATTACAAAATAGTCATTTGCCGCTAATCCTGCCGTCATCTCTAGGGGAAGAACATGGCCAAGCGCTAAAAACAAAAAGGCGAAAGGCGTCATTCGAGCACTGACCTGCCGTACATAAGGAGCATCATCATGAGCAAAAAGGCCGTTTTTTCGCTGACAGCCCTTTCACTGGCATTGGGCAGCGCCCCGGTCTTTGCCCAATCGGAAACAGCCGAGGGCTTCATCGAAGGCAGCACGCTATCGCTGATAAATCGCAACTTCTATTTCAATCGGGATTTTCGCGACGGTGAGAGTGCCGCCGGCAATGGCTACTCCGAGGAATGGGCCCACGGATTGATGGCCTTCTTCGAGTCCGGATATACCCAAGGCTCGGTAGAGATTGGCTTCGACGCTTTCGCCATGCTCGGCCTCAAGCTCGACTCCGGTTCGGGGCGCTCCGGTGTGGGCGGCAGCATCGACCTGCTTCCCCACGACAGCGCTGGCGATCCTGAGGATGACTTCACACGGGTGGGGGGCGCGGTGAAAGCACGCTTGCTGGACACCGAGATCAAGGCCGGCGATGTATTTCCCACTACACCTGTCGTGCACTTCGGCGACTCTCGGCTGCTGCCGGAGTCTTTCAAGGGTGTCACCGTTGTGAACAACTCGCTGGACGACCTCACCCTTCAGGGAGGCCGCTTGCACGCGATGAGCCAGCCCAACACCAGTAACATGAACGAAGACTTCGTCACCTTCTACGGCGGGGGCGTAGACGCGCCTTGGCTCGGCTACGCAGGCGGTGACTACAGCGTGAATGAAAATATCAGTCTTAGCCTGTACACCAGCCGCCTCAAAGATGCCTGGAACCAGCATTACTTCGGTGCGTCGGCCACCTATCCGCTCTCCGATATCGTCGCGCTGCTGGCCAGCTTCAACTATTACAAGGCAACCGACGAAGGCCGTGAGTTGCTGGGCGAGTTCAACAACAACATCTGGAGCTCCAGCCTGGGTGTCGCCTTCGGCGCGCACACCGTCACGGCGTCGTATCAGCGAAACAACGGTAACAACGACTTTGACTACTTGCGCCAGGCGGACTCGATCTACCTGAACAACTCCATTCAGTACAGTGATTTCAACTCACCTAAAGAGCAGTCCTGGATGCTGCGCTACGACCTGAACATGGCGGAGTACGGCATACCCGGGCTTACTTTCATGACCCGCTACGCCCGCGGTTGGGGCGCCGATTACAGCAACGCGAACGAGGTGTACATGCGCCAAGACGATAACGGTGCGCCGCTGACGGGACAGAACCGCTGGGAACGCGACGTCGAAGCCCGCTACGTTGTACAGACTGGCTCTCTCAAGGATTTGTCTCTGCGGGTGCGCCAGGCTACCACGCGGGCGACTGCTTTCGAGTCCGACCTCGATGAGGTCCGATTCATCGCCGAGTACCCTCTCTCGATCTTGTGAAACACCATGAGCAACACCACATCTTCTTTAGTTTTGCTCCCTTGGTTTGAAGATGTGTTTCAGGCGCCCATCAGGGCGCCTTTTTTCGTTTGGTGCACCCGCTCGCGCTGCGGGTCAACCAAATGACCGGTAGATTACAAATTCGCAAGATAGCCCTCACAGGGCTTTTACCGCGTTAAAGTGCTTCCCGCTTCCCTGGGCAGATCTTTTCGCCTCTGCCTTTCACGCTAGAGCCAAGCCGCTTTCGTCTTGACCTAGTTACTACATGGATTTTTTTGGTTCCGCTTACCGCGCACCTCCTTGCCGAGTTACCTCAAAACATGCGCATCCTGGTTGTCGAAGACGAGATCAACGCTGCGGAATACTTGCAGCAGGGTCTTATCGAATGTGGTTACTTGGTCGATTGCGTAAGTGATGGCCTCGATGGGTTTCACCTGGCACTGCAGAACGACTATGACATCGTGCTGCTAGATGTGAATCTGCCAACCATGGATGGGTGGGAGGTTCTCGAACTCATCAGGCGGCGTAAGCAGACACGCGTCATCATGCTGACTGCCAATGGCCGCTTAGAGCAAAAAGTCCGCGGCTTGGAATCGGGCGCCGACGACTATCTGGTCAAGCCGTTCCAGTTCCCCGAGCTGCTTGCCCGTATCCGGACACTGTTGCGGCGAGGCGAGGCAGTCACACTTCCGAGCAACCTGCGTGTAGCCGACCTCGAACTGGACCCGGCCCGGCATAGGGCTTACCGGAGCGGTCAGCGTATCGACCTCACCAGCAAAGAATTTGCGTTATTGCATCTGCTCATGCGCCGGACTGGCGAAGTCCTCACGCGTACGGAAATAACTGCCATGGTGTGGGACATCAATTTCGACTGCGATACCAATGTGGTGGATGTTGCGATTCGTCGCCTGCGGATGAAAGTGGACGAACCCTTCGGCGATCGCCTGATACACACCATCCGGGGTGTGGGCTACGTGCTGGAGGCGCGGCCTTGAAGCCACTCAGCCTCGCATCGCGTCTCGCGCTTCAAATCACACTGACCGGCGCCGCTTTGGTCGCGCTGCTGATTGCACTGAGCTACTGGGTACTGGTGCGCCAACTGGAACTGCGCGCCCAGGAGGAAGTGACGGCCAAGCTCTCTCAGATCGATCATGGACTCCTCGAAGACACCAAAGCCCGTATGGGCCGCTCCTGGCAACACGCATTGAGCGATACCGTACTCGGCCATGACAACCTTTCGATTACGGTCATCGGCGATACAGCGAAATCACCCATTTTCAGTATCGGCCGATTCGCCAATGCGCCGCAGCAGCTGGATCTCGTGAGCAGGGACGGCGACTATCTTGGCTGGACAACGAAAGATGGCGTGCAGATGCTAACCGGGCGCAAGCAAATCCAAGTCCCGGGACTGGCTCCAATGACGCTTTTACTTTCGCAAGATCGCAGTGCCGATCAACGGCTGGTGGCTGCATTCCTGCGCTCGGCCTTAGTGACCGTGCCGATGCTACTGATATTGATCGGATTGGCTGGATGGCTAATCGCCCAAAATGGCTTGCGGCCGCTTCGCAAGTTCCGGGCCTTGGCGACTAAGGTATCTACACAGGATCTATCACCTCGAATCCGCACCGATCGGCTTCCGCAAGAGCTCCAGGCATTGGCGCACAGCCTCAACGTAATGCTTCATCGACTCGATGACGGCGTTCAGCAACTGTCACAATTCTCGGACGATGTGGCTCATGAGTTAAAAACTCCGCTGAACAACCTGATAGGCAAGGCGCAGGTGACTTTGGTGCGTGAGCGAAGCAAGGAGCATTATCGGGAGGTGATCGAGTCGTCGGTTGAAGAACTCGAACGCATGGATCGAATCGTGTCAGACATGCTGTTTCTCGCCCAGGCCAGCCACGCCAGCCCAGCACTGAAGCTCGAACAATTATCTTTAGGAAGCGAGGCGAGGCGCGTATGTGAATACTTCGAAGTCCTTGCCGAAGAAGCGGGAGTCGCTACGACAGTAACGGGCGATGCCATGATTTTGGGAAATCGACTTATGGTCCAGCGGGCCATTTCCAACCTGCTATCCAACGCGCTGCGGCATTCAAATACTGGCAGTACGGTCGAACTTAAGATCCTTGAGGAGGACGTAGACATCGTCTCGCTGGCTGTCACCAATCATGGCGCGACTATCGAATCGGATCATCTCCCACATCTGTTCGACCGCTTTTACCGCGTTAACGGCATACAACCTCGCGGGGCAGGATTGGGGCTAGCGATTGTCCGCTCAGTGATGAACCTCCACAAAGGCCACGTGGCCGTCGCCAGCAAAGACGGTCGGACCACGTTTGAACTCACGTTTCCTCGGCAGGCCTGACTCAAAGTGATACCGCACGGAGACAGCCATCACTACGAAGGGGCAAAAACCACAGGGACAAACAACCATTTCGAGGGCATGCGCGTTGGCCGGGTAACCAGGCCCGCAAGCCCCAACGCCGTTCATTTAATGCATGCGTCCTCGCTAATTCCGGCGAGAATGCCGCAAGCCTCAACTTCCCGCCCATCGTTGCAATTAGCCCGCAGTGAAACGAGTTGTCGTTCGAGTGATTGCAGAGCGGTTATCTGGGATCTGACTTGAGAAATGTGATCATCGAGTAAGGCATTGACGGCCGTACAAGGCTGGCGAGGGTCATCCTGGTAGCTTTGGAGTGCGTGAATCTCTGGAAGTGACAGATTCAAGATTCGGCAGCGCCGGATGAAAGCTAGCCGCTCGCCATGCTTCTCGGTGTAGACACGATAGCCGTTCGCCTGGCGATCAGGCGGTGGCAACAAGCCCTGCTGCTCATAGAAGCGGATCGTCTGTGTATCAATCCCTATTAGCCTTGCTAACTGACCAATGCGCATCGTGTGAATCCTCATCGGCTCTGCGTTATTGACCTTATAGTAGCTATAAGGCTTTTAATGATCCCATCTTCGATTTCAAGTGGAGCCGTATCATGAGCAAGTCCGATGGTCCCTGCGGCTGCGATGCGACACCAGCCGCTGATGCCGATATGCAAAACCCTTCCGATACGACGGGGCAATGGGTCAGTGTTTACGCCGTGCCCAAGATGGATTGTCCATCAGAAGAGCGAATGATCCGCTTGGCGCTGAATGGTTTGGACGGAGTTCGGAAGCTGACTTTTGATCTGTCGGACCGTCGGTTAGATGTCATGCATGACAGTGCCGTTGAGCCCATAACCAAAAAGCTGGCGACGTTAGGGCTAGGCGCCACTCTTCAGAAAACTGTCGCGGCAGACCCTGAGATGATCAAAGCCGCCGAGAATCCGGCGAACTCTACACAGGAATCCCGCTCCCTACGTTTACTGTTAGGCATCAACGCCTTCATGTTCGTGGTAGAGATGACTGCTGGCCTGATTGCCAGGTCCGCGGGTCTGATTGCCGATTCGCTCGACATGTTCGCTGACGCGGCAGTGTACGGCCTGGCCCTTTATGCGGTTGGGCGCAGCGTCAATCTGCAGGTGCGTGCTGCACACCTTGCTGGTGTGCTCCAGCTGATTTTGGCCCTCGGCGTGCTCGTAGAGGTGATCAGACGCTTTATATTCGGCAGCGAGCCCGAGTCGCTGATAATGATGGCCGTCGCGTTCCTGGCATTGCTCGCCAACACGGGTTGTTTGCTGCTGATTTCCAAACACCGGGAAGGTGGTGCTCACATGAAAGCGAGCTGGATATTCTCCGCCAATGATGTGGTCATCAACATGGGCGTCATAGTCGCCGGAGCGCTCGTCGCTTGGACTGGGTCCAACTACCCAGACCTGATTATCGGTACCGTCGTGGGATTCATCGTTCTCAACGGCGCTCGGCGTATTCTGGCGCTCAAGGGTTGAAGGAGCTCCCGTTACAGAAAAAGGGTGTCTTCATGCCTGTAAGCCATCCGGGTCTAGCGGCGTCAGCTAAAACTGGCGACGCCGCTTTAGCCGTTGGCGGATGGTGGGTATTGCAGAACGTGGGCTGCAAAGTCCATCAGCGAGACGAAGCCGCACTGATCGGCTTTTCCTTCACGCTGTAGGTGGTAGCCCCGCATGCCTTGCCCAATTGGACCAAGCATATCGGCTTGCAACGTGTCACCGATCATTGCGATAGCGGAGGCTTCGCAGCCAAGCTGTTCGATCATCTGACGATAGATTGCGGGCTCAGGCTTTATTGTCCCAACCTCAAAGCTCCATCCGTAAACATCGAACGACGGCAGTAACAGTTTGGCCGGAATCGCATATGGGGCTGCGAGATTGGAGCACAACGCGAGATTCAGGCCGGCGTCCTTTAGCTGATTTAGCGACTCCAACGCATCATCGAAAAGGCGAACGCTGGCCAGCTCGGTGAAAAGGTCGCTTTCAAGGCTAGCTAACTCAGAGTTGCTCAACTGCGCACCGAAATAATCGGCAGCTCCAGCCAAGCCCAGATTTCGAGTCATCAGAGTCCGTGCGTCATCCGGCCTTGGTGTTTTGCCCTGAAGCCGCAGGTTCTGCATCAGTTGGCGGAAAGGATGGCGGCGCTCACCTATCTGGAGAAGCGTGCCAAACACATCGAAAACTACTGCTTGTATCATGCCGGTACCTCTACCGTTGGAGGCGAACCGCCCACCCGAAGAGCGATGCCGCCCCTCTCAGTTTTCTGAACTGGATTTCTTCAGAGGTGGCACGAAGAAGATGGGTCTTTGCGGGGGCGCTATCAGGATATCTGTCGACTTGATGCTTGTGCCTTTTCGACGCCTTGTTTTGCCGTTCTTGTCGACCGCCAGCAGATCACCGGTCGCGACAGCAATGTCGAGTGCCTGCTTTACGCGAAGCTCGTCAGCCATGGTGTAGTTGGTCAATCCGCTCATCAGGCCCAAAAAAGGTTGCCGTTCTACCTCGTAGACCTGTTTGGGCAAGAGCTCCGAAAGTTCTCCTCGGATGCGGTCATTGGTAGCATCGTCGAAATAATGCTCATCCAACAGCAAATCGTGCTGACCTGTCACGGCGATATCCCGATTGGCGTCGTAGCTGAAAAAGCTGGAAGGCGACAGCATATGGGAAAAGTTGTTGCCGTATTTCCAGTGGATCTTCTTCATCACATCGTTAGCGCGGTAGTTGTTCGCCAGATGGATAAACCAATAGGCCATCGGGTTGCTGCCGGCCGGACGAATGAAGAAGACGGTCATGTACTGGGCACCGCTTTCCTGCTTGATCCCCTCGGACAGATAGCGCTGGATCAGGTATTGCCAGCTCCGTGGCTGATGCGCCTTCAGCTGTTTAAGCATGTCCCATGGCACATGCTGATCCAAGCCGATATTTGCAATGGCTTTCCGGTTCGCTTGGCGGTCGGCTAGATACGTAACCAAAAAATCGACATTGAAGGTCAGCAGGACCTCGGCTTTGTTGAGATTCTGGAAAATCCATTTGATCTTAGGGAACGGCACATCGCCATACATCATGCCCAGCCCCGCAGCGAGGATTGCCTTTTTCCGAGCCGGCTGCATATCTCAGACCATCTATCCACTCGTCAATACGCTCGTATCGTCAAAGGTTGGGTGAAAGCCATTGGCCCTGATCCAGCCCTGTATGGCATTCACACAATAAGACGTACGAAGGCATCGCTGATCTATCGCAGGACGAAGAACCTGCGGGCAGTTCAACTGTTGCTCGGCCATACGAAGCTGGAGAGCACCGTTCGATATCTGGGGATTGAGGTCGATGATGCCCTAGAGATGGCGGAACAGACCGAGGTTTGACCATGCATAGCGACGGTCGAAGCCAGGCCGTCGCTAACCGGCCAGAAGCCGTCGTTGTGATCCTTGGATACAGCGCCAAAGCCGTGGCCGGCTGTCAAAAGCCGCAGGCCATTTTCGATAGTAGTGCGGCAATTGATTTAGCACCGGCAGACTGGGGAAGGACAATGAATGTATTTGTTACGCCGATAGCCACGCTTTTGGAACAGGGTGCGGGCGAGCTACAGGGAGCAATTCAGGGCGATCAACCTGAGCTTCAACTATACGAAAAAATCGATTGGTTCCTGCTCGGCAAGGTGTTCAATGACGATCGGTTTCGTGGCCTCGACTCCACGATCCTTCAGCTTGCCGCACATTCGAGGAACGTATGGACAGCAGGCGTCCGCATGGCTCTCAGTGGGCAGCCGTACGCGGTACCACCAATCGTGCGCACCGCCCTTGAAGCGGCCTGCTATGCCTCGCTGATCAATCATGATGTCTCGCTCGCGAGGATCTGGCTCGACCGCCACAACAACCCGCAATCAATGAAAGCTTCCCGTAAAGCGTTTGGCAGTGCTGTCGAGACGGTGAGAAAACTGCTCAACTCCAAAGCCTCTGGGCTTGGCGATCAGGTTAACGAGGCATACCAGGGCTGCATCGATGATGGAGCTCATCCGAACACCAGGGGTATACCGCGGACACGAAAGCTAGTTTTAGGCCCAAACAATTTCCGAGAAGAATACGACGAGACGACCGATTTCTACGGCATTCCTTCCATCAAATCCAAGGATGCCTTGTGCCTAGTCGCATATATAGGCCTGCTTATGTGTCACATCCTGTGCCTAACATTCATGCCTTTTCATGAATTGCCCCACGGCCTCCTTGATGAAATGTTGGACGAATTCAACGGCATCATTCCGCAGGCTGATGCCTCACCAGTAGATTTTTCGTCAATCATTAGACATGACTAGGTTGCGCGTTGCGCGAAGTGAATAGCTGTTTGGGGTACCGTCTCACACTTGGCCAACAGTCCCGTCGATGTCGGCCAAGAATCTGCCTTACGATCACGCATACGCTGTCTGCACAGCTCGGAGCGAGCTCCAGTCTTAGTCGATTTGACTGGCAAGGTTGGAGATCGTCACCGACTGCTTTTGGCCGTAAGCGGAAGCTGGGCTATCTGCCCCTAGAGCGGTGTGTTCAAGTTCGCTGTTCGAAATTTAGCGAAATTCCCTAGCTCACCTTTCTAAACTAAGACGCCTCACCGTAGCGTTAGCCCATGCAGTGGCGAGCTAGAAAAAAGCTGGCATTTGATTCGGTTGTCACCAACGGCCCATCGGAGAGAAACGCCTTTCATCTCGCCGAAAAGCGTCCTGGCATATTTATACCAGTGGTTGGGCGATCCTATCGATAAGTTCGGGCCCCTCATTCCGCACGTTCCCGACGGCCTTTCCCACCGGACGCCACTCGAACTCCTCCACGCACAAACCATGCTTTAGTGCGAGCTCTTCAGCCTCGTGCGGCGGTAAATCCGAGGACATCCAGTGAGCCGCGTACTCGGGCGTTAGAACCAGTGGACGCCGATCGTGAATGTCGAGCATGCCGGCAGCGCTGGATGACGTAATGACAACAAACCCGTCGCCGTCTCGCGGTTCCAGCGAGCCGCCTCGCTGAAACCGCCCGAGCGCAGCGAAAAACATCGGCTCACCGCTACGGAGCGTGATGTAGTAGGGCTGCTTGATCTTCGGATTCTCCGCGTTCTTCTTCCACTCGTACCAACCATCAGCGGGCACTATGGCGCGGCCTGTTTGCCAGATATCGCGAAAGAATCTGCTAGTCGCGGCAGTTTCCACCCTGGCATTTATCGCTGGTGGTCGTTTCCCCTGTGCCCACAATGGGGCGTATCCCCACCTGACCGGCTCCATGCAGATCCCGTCATCGTCTTGGTGCAGGAGCTGGACCATTGATTGCGGACACACGTTGTAGCGTCCAATCGGCTCGGGGTTTACGTAGCCTTGCAGCGGCAAGGGCAGCTGCACCGCAATCCTGTCCAGATACTCAAAGGCGATTCGGTACTGAGTGAAACGTCCACACATGGGTGCCCCCCGCACATCTGGTTCAATTGACCAGGCTTTAGCCTCAGAATACTGTGTGCACATACAGTTATGAGGTCTGTGCCATGCCCGTCCATATCTTGGGACCTGCTGCTCCCACCACAATTTCGCTGCCGTTTTTCAGTTTCTGCGTGCCCGCGGGATTCCCGAGCCCAGCGCAGGACCACATGGAGGGGAGCATCTCGCTCGACGAGCTGATGAACATCCGAGCTCCGCATACCTACCTGGCGCGCGCAGACGGGGAGAGCATGATCCAGGTCGGCATCTTCGACCGGGACATTCTAATCATCGATCGGGGACGGGAGGCAGAGAAGGGGGAGGTAATCATCGCAGCGCTGAATAACGAGCCTCTGGTCAAGATTTTCGACCGAGCCGGCAGCCAAGTGATTCTGCGCTCGGCCAATCCGAAGTTTCCGCCGCGGTACCTCCTCGAAAGCGAAGAACTCTACGTATGGGGCGTGGTGTCATACAGCATCCGAATCCATGGCAAGTACTGAGCGGGCAATCGCCCTCATCGATTGCAACTCGTTCTACGCCAGCTGCGAGCGTGTCTTCCGACCAGACTTGCGCCGTACGCCTATCGTCGTGCTTTCGAACAATGACGGCTGCGTAATCGCGCGCTCAACCGAGGCAAAGCAGCTCGGTATCAAGATGGGCGTGCCGTATTTTCAGATTCGGCGCGACCTGGAGCGTTTGGGCGTTGTGGTGTTTTCCAGCAACTACGCACTGTACGGCGATATGAGCGAGCGCGTCATGACGGTCATCGAGAGCCTGGTCCCTACGGTTGAGGTGTACTCAATCGACGAGTCGTTTGCCGACCTTACCGGTGTGCCAGACGTCGAAGTGCTCGGCAGGCGGATCCGCGCTGAGGTACTGCGCAGCACGGGTATCCCGGTCGGGGTGGGCATTGGGGGGACCAAGACGCTCGCCAAGTTGGCGAACCATTCAGCGAAGCGCTGGCAGAAGCAGACGGGTGGGGTAGTGGACCTGCTTGACCCGGTGCGGCGCGACAAGGTGCTGCGCGTGACTGACGTCGGCGATGTATGGGGTGTCGGCCGCCGGATGACCGAGCACCTGAACAGGTTGGGCATACGTACTGCTTGGGATCTAGCCAGCGCGGATGCCTGGACCCTGCGCAAAAAATTCAGCGTGGTCATCGAGAAAACCGCACGCGAACTGCGCGGGACGCCGTGCCTCGATCTGGAGGACGTCGCGTCACCCAAACAGGAAATCTGCTGCTCGCGAATGTTCGGCAAGCGCTTGCGCGAGCTGGAGCCAATCAAGGAGGCAGTGGCGGCATACGCTGCTAGGGCCAGCGAGAAGCTGAGGGGCCAGCAGTCACTGTGCAAGCGTCTCCGAATCAGCATCCGGACCGGCATGTTCAATCCCGACGAGCCTAAGTTTGCGAAAGGCGTGGTGTGTGAGCTGTCGTATCCTACCGACGACACCCGATACATCGTCCGAGCGGCGATCGCCGGTTTGGAGCACATCTATCGCGAGGGATTTTCGTTCAGCAAGGCCGAGGTCCTGCTGATGGACCTGTGCCAGCGTGGCGAGTACACCGGTGATCTATTCTCCCAAACTCAACCTGCTGCCTCGGAGCGCGTTATGGGGGTGCTCGATGCAATCAACGCCAAGTGGGGCCGCAACACCCTACGGCCAGGCCGTGTAACCACCGCGCCGGACTGGGGCATGCGACGGGAGATGATGAGCCAAAGCTTCACAACCAGGCTGGATCAGTTATGGGTGGTGCGTTGCAACTAGCCGAGCGGATGCGACGGCCGGTGATTTTCCATGTGTCGGTTGTAGTGCGATTCGCTTGGCGCTGAAAGCGGATAGATAAAAGCCAGGCATTGCCTGGCTCTTGTGCTGGACGGGATAGCTTACTGAAGCCAACTCTCCACCTTGTCGGCGCCGTGCTTTTCTTTCCAGGCTTTCAAAATCTTATGATTGCCACCCTTAGTCTCTACCACCTCTCCAGTTTCTGGGTTTTTGTAAACCTTAACTTGGCGCTGCCGACGAGGCGCTTGAGACGTCGGGGTGGCGCTGATGCTGGTGCGGCTGGGCTTCGGATCCAATATTGAAATAATTTCGCGCAGGCCTACGTCATATTGCCCCATCAAATTGCGGAGTTTTTCCTCGAACTCGATTTCGCGCTTGAGTTTGTCGTCATTCTTAAGAGCATCAAGCTGCTTTAGCTGGGCTGCGAGCTGGGCTTCTAGAGCTTTGAATTCGGCGAGTTTGGACATGGGTAACCTTCTGAGAACGAAACTGCTTTGTGTGTCTCAGTCTACCGTTTGGGCACAGAGGGAGAAAACTAAGGACCGACCGATTTCGCGAGTGATCCAGTCATCGAGAGGCTGGCAGGGATAGCGCTGCGGAGTGTTTGTCAGCCAGAGATGTGCGTAATTTCCTGACATATGAAGTGGTGGGTTCGCAGAATGGGAGGTGACCAAGCGGCGGCCGTTGCATAGAAACGTCGCGCATCCCGTAGAGGAAGCGGACGTGAGCAGGCTTCTTCCGCTTTAGCAGAGGTAGCCATGCATAGCATCGAAATTCGAGCTAGCCATTTACCTGCGGCAAATGAAGAAAGCTGCCTTTTTTGACAACAATGGCAGCCGCTTCGCGAAGGCAGTTGATCATTTTGGTCTTATTGCTCGGTCTCGCTCCACATTCGTTTCGCTTACCTGCAAACGCCCAAAATGCTCAACTGCCCCATACTTGAAGATTTCAAGTATGGGGTGCGGGGGCATACTTGAAGGAACGCTTCGCTGCTTCAAGTATGCCCCCGCAATTTTGTTGTCAAATCATAGCCGCCAGGCGTTGCCTGGCCGAAATAGCGATGGAGCAAAGAGACGTGGCTATCGCACTCATGAGCCTTGCCGTCCCGTAACTGACATCGAACAAAGTTGTTCGCTCTGGAGCGCTGGCCGAACCGTCTAGCGATGGTATAAGCGCATAAATGAGGCAGATGAAGTTACGTAAAAATGCTGTTCAAACGAGCTTTTATTGGTTATATAGATTTCACTTAACTGTCTGATATTTAACGAATTAAAGGAAATTATAACCGAAAAAGGCAGTGCCAGTTCTGGCACTGCTGCTGCCAATGACGGCGCTAAAAACGCCTGTAATGGCGCTCTGTAGTGCCATTAGAGGCGTCAAGAGTGCCGGCAATGACCTCCGATGGCGTGGTCTTCCAATTCTTAACGTGGCCAGAGTCCATACCGCGACATTCGCACCATTTGCTGCTGCACGCGTGTTGTATCACGACGTCTATGCGACATGATCTGAATGTCGCAGTCTCGTCCTGTCACACGTGCGGCTTGCTGCAGCGGGTGGGTGTGAAAGGCCGCATAACTGCACTGCGTGCGTGTCACATGTGGGGCTTATGACACGGTGTACTGCGACGCTCGGAAAGCGTCGCGGTTCCTATGTGTGACATGACTATCGCTTCGCGCTGCCGACTGTCACGGAAATTCTAGTCGTAGTGTGTGGGCTGCTCTTACTGGCGGCGGATTGATCAGCAAAGTGGTCGTTGGATGGTTTCAGCGAGCGTCGCCCCCCTGAGTCAGTTGAACCCTTGGTCTATGCGGCTGCGATACAGAACGAAAAAAGCCGCAGGGTTAGCTGCGGCCTTTTATTCATCCTGTCTCATAATCATCTCCAGGCGACGATTGTTTTGAACGCTACGCGCTAGCAAGGCTTTTGCTTAGTTCTCCTTCCTCGCTTTCCGCGTCCGGCTTGGTTTGCGAGCAGGTTTTTAAAATGCTCCCAGCGGATCTGCTCGGTCTGTGCGTTGTATGTCAGTCCCCGTTCCATCTGCTCCAGTAATCGCAAACTCAGTGGCTGCTCCAAGTAGTGGTCTGCTGTGACTTCTGGAGCACCACCCTCATGGCCGAGCAGATAGGCAATGGTTGAAGGGGGTATACCTGACCGTTCAAGTCTCACGGCAAACGAGCGGCGGAAGCTTTTAAAATTTAGACCACCATTTACGGCTGGCGGGCAGTGCTGACCGATGTATCCTGTCCCCGTGCACGGCCCGCAGAAAAACCGACTTGGGTCGCGGGAGTACAGGTGCTTCGGATCGAAGCTCAGCTCGTTGAAAAGCAGTGCATCGTTGCCTTCGGCCTGACGCCGTTCTTCTACGAATTTTAGAAAGCCCATCTCCACTAGCTTCGAGCAGATTGGGATCTGCCGGGCCGACGGCCCCGTCTTCAAAGACTTGTTGTAGCCATTATCGTTGATATCGATAAGGTCGACGCCGTGGACATCTTGGATCACATCATGCACACGTAGCTGGCAGAGCTCGTTAAGCCGCGCGCCGGTATAGAGCCCAAGCGGGAGCAACCAAAACCGATAGGGCTTGGCGTCCTGGTTGATTTTCGGCAGGTCGCCTGCGAGATACTTTCTGTAGGGCCAGCCTGAGAACATCTGATTCAGATTGCTATCCAGAAATGGCTTGGTGATTTCGGCGTGTTTTGTATTGCAGGTCGCGACTTTGATCGCCTCGGTAATCAGCTTGCTCTCAAGTGCTTCGTCCAGCATTCGATTGAACAACTGATAGTAGGTCGTGAGGTTTGCGCCTTTGCTACCCGACGCAGCGTTCTGCTTGAGTAACGACGGTAGCTGATCCTTCAGACGCTGTACGTCGGCCCGATCAAGCTCAGCAACTCGGCGGGTAGGATTATCTTGCGTCAGAGCGATTTTTAGTTTCTCCATCCGCGCTCGAAGCATGTGCTCGGATTTCCCTGCGTAATTGTTTTCTCGCAGAAAGCGGGACAGCGTTATGTCCATGAACTCGGTAAGCAAAGGAGAAGACTGAAAGCGGTTTATCGCATCCGTAATCGCTGAAATGTTTGCCAACGCGATTCGCAAGTGTTCTTCATGGCCGGGTTCGACGATAAGACTCAGGCCTTTGTAAAAAGGAATGGAGAGGGGGGCAGTTACATTCATATATACCTCACAGTGGGTGAGGCTTGAGATTATTACTGGATGGATAAACAGTCAAGATAATCTATTAGGATTTACCATGCGATAGTTTTTATTGACAACTTGTCAATAATCGCAAGATGAGCAAAAGGTAAGAGCGAGCCCCTACCTTTTATTAGCTGAATATTATGCGTACGTTTTCCAGTGCCGCTTAGCAACCCGCACGCTGGGGAAGGGGGTGCCAACCGGGCGACCGACATTGAAAACGCCCTGGCGTTCTCGTAACTCTTGATAGTGCCGGTAATGGATGTGTCCCAGCCCTAGCCCGAAATCGAGCTTGTCGAGCTCGTCTTTGAGCACGTCAGACGGATAGCAGTCGCCGTACCCACCGGTGGTACTTTTATCCGAGTGGCCTACAAGCGCTTTGGCTTTCGCCAGGTCAAGGTTCTGCCTGCGAAATTGATTGATAAAGGTGTGGCGCAGACCGTGGTACGTCAGGCCGTCATCTCCCAGGCCGCAAAGCCCAAGGTAACCCCGGCTAATCTGGCTTGAGCCGAGAAACCAACGGCTCGCAACATGCCCGGGAGAAAGGTCGCCGTATACCCGAATATTGTCGAAAAGCGGAGCCTTGCCGTCTCGCTCGACAGCTTCCAGGCGTGCTTGATGAAACTCCAGGAAGCCCGACTCGATAAGCTGCCGGTGAATCGGCACCAACCTTTCCGAATCGGACGTCTTCAGCTGTTTCGACCCGCTTCGATTGATGCTGATGAGCCAGACGCCGAGTTCTTGCCGAATGTCTTCGAGCCGTAGCTGGCACAGCTCACTTAGCCTTGCGCCTGTAAAAAGGCCAAGCAGCGGCAGCCAAAACTTGTAGTCATCCAAGCGCCAGCGCGGCGGCGTGGTCAGTGTGTAGGCCGGACCGTGAAGAAGTTTCTCGATCTGGCTTGGGCTATACGTGCGCTTCCTCGGCGCCTCGGCTCCTTTGGTGCTGAATGCCAATCCGGCCGCGATATTTTCGGTGATGTAACCCTGATCATGAGCGTAGGTGACAAGGGCCCTTGCCAGCTCAAAGAACTTTTTCGCGGTGCGTGGATTGATCGGCTCGAATTTCCCGTCGCTGATGATCTTGCTCAGCGGCTGATTACGGGTGGCGCGAAGGCGGTGCCGGTTCTTCGGATAGCTACGCAGATGATCGCGTAGCGTGTTGAATTCAGCGCGAGTCAGCGTCTCGACTTGCCGGTGCCCGCCAAGCAGCTCGCACAGGCCTTCCAGGCGGGCCTTTGCGGTAATGCGAGTCCGCGGGTTAGCCCAGGCGCCTTCACGAATTTGCCGTTCTTCGTATTCCTTTACCAATGCTGCGAGGCTCAGCCCTGCGTTTGGACTGCTCGTCGGCGAGACAATGCGTTCGCTGACCGAAGGTTGGGTAAAGAGGGTTTCAAGCTTCGCTTTCTGCGCGTCGGGCAGAACGCTCCCGAGCGCATTCAGCAACGCGAGCGTGCCTGGATCCTGTGGCGGTGCCACAGGATCTGTCGGCGAGTTCAGCTCCGGAATCGTCTGCATAGGCTCGGTGGTTGCAGCAGAACCCAACATCCGCCGAACCAGGTCACCGATTTCCTGCATGGCTTGGGCGTAAGGATCTTCGTGATCGTCTTCCTGAAAGTAACGCAACAGCACCTTATCAACCTTCTGCAGCGTATACGTCAGCATGAGGACCGCAATGATGATGGAGCTAGTGAGCAGCTCAACCCGAAAGCTTTTCTTTTCTCTCAGATGCGCTTTCATGCAGAGCGGATCAAGTTCGATAAGCATCACATAAAGCCCCGACTCCTCCTGCACCAAGAGCGCTCGATCAATGATGCGGAGCTTCAGATGCATCGCGTTGGCTTGCTGAAGATGAAAATGCAAAGCTTGCCGAGATTGCGGTAGTGCTTGGGGGATGTGCATGAGATTCCGACCCTGGTCTGGGCGGGCATGGCACAGGTATTCGTAAAGCGTCATCGCTGCAAACGCAGGAGATTCTTTCGAATAGCGCCCTGGAGAGGGTGGGACGGTCTCGAGTACATCAAGGGCAGCGTAAATGTACCGGGCAGCGTCGCTCGCCACGTTCTGGTTGCTGGTTCCGAGCGGCCAGTCAAAGCGTACGAACCCAACGCCAAGCGCTTTCACCAGTGCGGGCGTGGGTGTTAGTGCGAAAAAGATTTCGCCCCCTGGCTCGTGGCTATAGAGCACCACACGCTCGGCACTCTCTTTCATCATGCGAGCGTGGGCGACCGAGAGATCTTGGTTCGCGAGCTTCATTGGCGACGGGCGTACTTTCCAAACTCGGTCGGCGAATTTGAGTGCTTCCGCTACCGCCAAGTGAAACCTTTGGAGGTCAGCCAGCAGGCGGTCAGAAAAGAGCTCGACGTAGTGCTCGGTCGCCTTCGCAAGAAACTGCTCGAAAGAGGCGTTCAAATACCTTGCGAGGTCACGTGCAAGCGCTTCGTCGTGGCTGAGCGACCACCGGATTTGCGCAGGCAGTTTCGGGTTGGCCGCGAAATGCTTCGGGAATGTGAGGTAGTACTGGAAGCCAGTGTTGGCTTGATAGACGAGGTGCGGAACACCTGTTTTGCTTTGGCGCTTGGACATGATGGCATACCTTTTGGATTCACAGACGGACTGTGAGTAATCCAATGCCATCAAATCTGGCCTGAAACCCGCGTTCTAGACGGGTTTCAGTGTTGAATTGGTGGGCCGGGGTCACCTTAACTAGCCGCGTAACCTACTGATATTTATAGATTTTGCTGGTTGATAAAATTTCAGGGATACATGTAGGGATACATTTTCATGGCCGCTGTGGCTGTTTCTAGCTTTCCGGACGGCTATGGAGGTCATCCGTTTATGACCTTGGTTGCTCGCCTGGATGCACTCGTTCTTCAAGCTGCAAGCCATCGTTCAGTCTTGATTCGGATGGCAAAATTTCAGCGGGCGTTCGTACGTCGGGTGCCTGTTTCGGCGGGTCCATCATGAAGCCGGGGCGACAGGTTCCGTCAGTTAGCATGATGCAGTAAAAACTCTCATCATACGCACGATCCTCCGCATCAACTGTTTCGTCACTACTAGTAGGCTGCTCTTGATCTACCGCGGCGGCGCGGCGCTGTCTAACGCGCTGCCGGAAATACAGCAGCAGACCGAGTGAGGCGAAGCCGAGAGTCAGGATGATGCTTGCGAGCGTGAGAGTGTCCATGATGTTTTCCGACGATTCCATGCGATGGGTCAGGAGCGCAACTGTGTGCCCAAGCCATAGTAGCCCTGCTGGCCTTTAATACCTCTTCCAACCGGTCGGGTTTGGCTGCCATCGAGGCATCTGAACCGGCGTCGAATGTTTGCGCAGTAGAAACGTCTCCTTTTTCACTCCAAGAGTGCGATTCCGTGTTAACCGGCGCTTGTTAACCAGCGTTTCATATACTCAGCCTATAGCCCCGCTGGAAAGATGAACAAGGCGTTGCGAAAGGGCCTGTTCGGTAGTCCAAGCTAAGCCCTGAAAGTTTACCTGTTCATATATACAGCCTAGAAACCGCTTTGCGCAGTCCATACAGTCGCTAGCCTAAATCGGGACCTGAAGCGCTGACCGTGGGATTTCTGATCCCTATGCAGCGTGCTTAGCAGGTAAGCTCGGCAAAGATTGATTGCCAGCTTTACCCATGCAAAGGCAATGGATAAGGTGGCGGCATCAAAGCACGGCAGGCCTGTAGATCCAGGGATGGCCCTCCGCTCGTACTCGTTCAGCCAGTACAGACTTACACACCATCCCTTCGCTTACTGCGCATCGTCCCGCTCAAAGCCGCATCACCGTTTATTTACCGGCGCTTCCACTGGATGGAAGCGCACGAGGAGTTACGCATGACAGATTTGGCCACGTTGTCTCAGGCATTGCTTGCGGCCGTTCCCGTCGATGGCAGCAGTATCGGCAATCAAACGCTGCTTTCGCGCCTGCAAGACCAGTTCGCCGGATTGGGTGAAGAGCAGTTCCGCGCCGCTCGTGATGAGCTGATAGCGCAGGGTGTATTGCTCAAAGGTCGCGGACGCGGCGGTTCCGTATCCCGTGCCTCGGTCACTGGCATCAGCCTGGCGGACCAGGCTCTGAGCAAAGCACGTGAACGTCGCGAGCCTGGTGTCGCGGAGGTGCCGGCCAGCTATCTCGTACAGGCTGCACCTAAGGCCAAATCCGTCAAGCTGCAGCCGGCCACCAGCCTGGCGATGATGGAAAAGACCCTCTGGGCCACCGCCGATAAGCTGCGCGCCAACATGGACGCCGCCGAGTACAAGCACATCGTGCTCGGTCTGATCTTCCTCAAGTACATCTCCGACAGCTTCGCCGGCCGCCGCTCCGAGCTGGAACGCAAGCTGCTGGATGAAAACGACGACTACTACCTGGGCGCCGACGACCCCGAGGCGCTCGCCGCCGAGCTGGAAGACCGCGACTACTACCGCGAAGTCAACGTGTTCTGGGTGCCGGAAGTGGCGCGCTGGGAGGCGATCCGTGCCGCCGCCAAGCAGGTGGATATCGGCAAGCGCATCGACGAGGCGCTGGCTGCCATCGAGGCGGAAAACCCCAAGCTGAAAAACATCCTCGACAAGCGCTACGCCCGCGCCCAGTTGCCGGACGGCAAGCTCGGCGAGCTGGTGGACCTGATCTCCACCATCGGTTTCGGTGACGACGCCAACAAAGCGCGCGACCTGCTTGGCCAGGTCTATGAATACTTCCTCGGCCAGTTCGCCAGCGCCGAAGGCAAGAAGGGCGGCCAGTTCTACACCCCGGCCTCAATCGTCAAAACCCTGGTGGCGGTGCTCAACCCCCACCACGGCAAGGTCTACGACCCCTGCTGCGGCAGTGGCGGCATGTTCGTGCAGTCGGAGAAATTCATCGAAGCCCACGGCGGCAAGCTGGGCGACGTGTCCATCTACGGCCAGGAATCCAACCCCACCACCTGGCGCCTGGCGGCGATGAACCTGGCCATTCGCGGCATCGACTTCAACCTCGGCAAGGAGCCGGCGGACACCTTTATCCGCAACCAGCACAGTGACCTGCGCGCCGACTTCGTGCTGGCCAACCCGCCATTCAACATCAGCGACTGGTGGCACGGCAGCCTGGAAGGCGACCCGCGCTGGGTCTACGGCACACCGCCGCAGGGCAATGCCAACTACGCGTGGCTGCAGCACATGCTCTACCACCTAAAGCCCAACGGCCGCGCCGGTATCGTGCTGGCCAACGGCTCGATGAGCTCCAGCCAGAACAGCGAAGGCGATATTCGCAAAGCCATGGTCGAGGCCGACGTAGTGGAAGTGATGGTCGCCTTGCCCGGCCAGCTGTTCTTCAACACGCAGATTCCCGCCTGCCTGTGGTTCCTCGCCAAGGACAAGCGCCATGCCCTGAGCACCGCCGGCTGTGATCGCAGCGGCCAGGTGCTGTTTATCGATGCACGCAAGCTCGGCACCAGCGTTAGCCGCGTGCAGATCGAGCTGACCGAGGCCGATATCGAACGCATTGCCAGCACCGTGGCGGCCTGGCGCGGCGAAGCGCTGGATGAAGGCGGGCAGGTGGGCGAGTACGCGGATATCCCCGGCTTCTGCCGCAGCGTAACCCTGGCGGAAATTGCCGAGCATGGCTATGTGCTGACCCCGGGCCGCTATGTCGGTGCCGAAGAGGTGGAGGATGACGATGAAGCCTTTGCCGAGAAGATGCAGCGGCTGACCCGGCAGTTGGGTGAGCAGATGCAGAAGGGGGCGGAACTCGATCAGTTGATCCTGCAGAAGCTGGGGGGGCTGGGGTATGAGTTTTGACAGCTGTCGTTTAGCTGATATCGCAGACGTACAGGGTGGCTACGCATTCAGGAGCGCAGACTTTGGGAGCGCCGGTGTTGCGGTTGTCAAGATTGCAAACATTCAGCCACCAAACGTGACGCTGGATTCCGCAGATCGAGTGGAGCAACACAAGCTAGAAGGCCTTGCTCGCTTCGAACTGGCTGATGGCGACATCCTCATGGCCATGACGGGGGCAACAGTCGGTAAAGTCGCTCGATTTCGAAAGACTGAGCGCGCATTTCTGAACCAACGAGTCGCAAGAATTTCAGCGAAGGGTGGTCCAGAGTTCAATGACTTTATCTATGCGCTCGTTTCTCTTCCGGGCTTTGACAAACAAATAGAGAGTGCCGCAGCAGGTAGTGCTCAAGCGAACATTAGTGCCGCAGGTATCGGTGCGGTAGCGATTCCATCGCTGGGCCGAGATGCTCAACTAGTGATTGGCTCTATCGCTCGGAGTATCGACGACCGCATCACCCTGCTACGCGAAACCAACGCCACCCTGGAAGCCATCGCCCAGGCCCTGTTCAAATCCTGGTTCGTCGATTTCGACCCCGTGCGCGCCAAGGCCGAAGGGCGAGCACGCCAGGATGGCGAGCGCAGCGGGCAACCAAGGATGCCGCAGGCATCCGACTTGCCCAGGCCTGGAGCGGAGGCAGGAGCCGAAGCGCAAGGACAGCCGGAAGGCGCTATACAGGGAAGTATGAGTGCCGCTGAAGGCAGGATGCCGAAAGCGGCCATGGACGCCACCACCGCCGCCCTGTTCCCCGATAGTTTCGAAGAGTCCGAACTGGGCTTGGTGCCGAAGGGGTGGGCTATTGCAAAGTTTGGGGATTTTATAAATAGGCTTTCCGTCGGTCAAAAGTACGATCAGAAATCAGCCTTTCCTGATGGAGCTGTCCCGGTTTTAGATCAGGGCAAGTCAGGAATTATTGGTTATCACAATGATTCGCCGGGAGTGAGGGCTAGTTTAGAGGCCCCTGTCGTGGTTTTTGCTAATCACACCTGCTACATGCGCTTAATCACCTTTGATTTCTCGGCAATCCAGAATGTTCTGCCATTTAATGGGCGTGGTGTGGATACCGTTTGGGCGTTTTATGCGACAAAGGACAGGGTCAAATTCTCCGAGTACAAAGGTCACTGGCCGGATTTTGCGATAGAAAAGTCAGTACTTCCCCCTGCGGCACTCACCTATGTATTTCGCGATGCGGTTGACCCCGTGATACGCAAAATTAGGTTCAACGAGCTTCAAGCCCAAACTCTCACCCAACTCCGCGACACCCTCTTACCCCGCCTGATTTCCGGCCAGCTGCGCCTGCCGGAAGCTGAAGCCCTGCTGGAGGACAGCCTCTGATGCACGAGCCCATCGAGCAGCGCGAAGAGCTATGGGACAGGTTTCTCCAGCGTTGGCCGTTGGAGCAGCTGCCGAGTATGACGCTGCCGGCCTACAACCAGGCCGGGTCGGATGATTCCTTCTGCCGTTGGCTGGAGAAGCACCTGGAGTCCCTGGGGTCGATCTGGGGCGGGTCTTCGCTGAAATTCGGCATCTACTCGCGTGCCAATACGGAAAAAGACCCGAGCGGGCAGAACGGTGTAACGGCCAATGGACGCTATGCCTGGTACAGCCGTTATGGGCAGAGCGAAGAAGTAGCCTTTGTCCGGGTTCGCGATTTGATCGTTGCAACCGCCCAGGCCGCGCGCGAGGGGCGTCTGACGGATATTGAGTCCATCGACCTGTGGCCGATTCTGAAGTGGAAGATTGCCTTTCTGTATCAGAATCGCCAGCAGCCAACAGTACTGCCGATTTATCTGCGCAAGTATCTGGCTGCAGCCCTGACGGGACCGGTGCCGACCTCGCACGCCGAGCTGTATCGGGTGTTGCTGGCAGAGCGCGGTAACCAACCGCTACTGGCCTATGCCGACGCGGTGTATGAGCGTGGGCAAGTGGCGCTTCAGCATGCGCAGAGGGTGGCCGTGCTGGGTCACTTTGCTGGGGCGGTGGATCTGGCGGCACGCTTGCAAGCCGCCAATGCGACGCTGGCGTTTTGTGATCTGGCGTTGGCGCTGCATGAGCAGGGCTTGGACTGGTGGATCACCGAAGCCGGGGCGATTCATGCCGGGCGCACCGAGGACTTTCGTGTTTGGCAGGTGGCTGTGGCCTTGCGCGTCGAGGTCGGCGCTGAGCTGACGCGGGTTTGTGTGCAGGAGGCAGGTGAGGAGCAGTGGCACGTGCTGGAGGAGGCGCTGGTCGATTCGCTGATCGAGTCGGTAGCTCGCCACAGCGCGCAATGGCCCATGCCCGCACGGGCGGCCTACTGGCCGGATGACTACGACAATATGGCTGACCGGCTGGTGATTACCCTGACGGATGGGGCCATTCGCAACGGTTACCTGAGTGTGCCGAAGTTGCAGCGTTTGTTCCCTGAGGCTTGCCTGGGTGAGAGCGATCAGCCGGCGGCGCGCCTGTTTACCCTGCGCCTGCCCGATGGCCGTATTGAGCAGACTCAGGTGTTGAAGCAGCACAAGCGTATTCAGGCGCGATTCAATAGTCTGTTCGCTGCCAATGGTCTGCAGCCCGGCGACCAAGCGGTGCTGAGTAAGGTCGCCGAGTTTGATTACCAGCTGAGTTTCAGGCGTGCCGGGCAGCAGGATGCTGCCGCCGTGCCCCAAGCAAAAGACTTAAGGAGTGAAATGCCCATGCGCGATGTGCCGCTTAATCAGATTCTGTTCGGCCCGCCAGGCACCGGCAAAACGTACGCGACCGTCGAGGCAGCGCTTGAGGTGCTCGAACCTGACTATTTGCAAGTACATCGGGAGAGTCGCGCGGCGCTTAAACAGCGCTTTGACACATTGGTCGCGCAGGATCGCATCCGCTTTGTCACCTTTCATCAGAGCTTTAGCTACGAAGATTTCGTCGAGGGGCTACGGGCTACCACTGACGAAGCCAGCGGGCAGTTGCGCTATGAGGTGGTGGATGGGGTGTTTAAGTCGCTCTGCGAGGCCGCAGCGGCGAAGGTGACACAGCAAGCTGAGGCACCCACGGAGATCGGCCAACGGCGTATCTGGAAAATGTCGTTGGGCAATACCTTGGGTGAGGACGCCAGTATTTACCAGGAGTGCTTGGCCGGTGGCTATGTGCTGCTGGGTTACGGTGGGGCGATTGACTTCACAGGCTGTAGCTCTCGCCAACATGTCCAGGAGCGATTTGCCCAAGCAGGCGTTGTGCCGGCGAACCCCACAACGGATTACGGCATCACCAGCGTGACGGCCTTTGTCTCTCGCATGCAGGTGGGTGACCTGATCGTTGTCTCCGATGGCAATTTCAAGTTCCGCGCTATCGGTGAAGTGAGCGGGGATTATCAGTTCAAGCCGCACGCGGATTTCCCCGGCGATTACTCGCAAATGCGCGCTGTGAAGTGGTTGCGGCAGTACCAGCCCTCGCTGCCGCACACCGAGCTGCTCAACGCCCAGTTCAGCCAGATGACGTTGTATGAGCTGCGTGAGCCCAGCTTGGATAAAGAGCGGCTCAAAGCGTTGCTGGGTGCGCCAGAGGCTAGCGCTGGGAGCCTGTTACGCGTTGGCCAGCGTTTTGGTCAGGGCTACGTGGTGCGTAGCGTGGGCACGGAGGTCGTTGAGTTTGACAAGCCGCGCGGCGGTATCTTGCCGCTGCCTATGAGTTTGTTGCGGCAGCTGCTCGCCTACGCAAATGCGGGCCAGGTTAGCGTGGATGACATCCGCCAAGGTCGGGTTTTCGAGAAGGTTGCCGAGGCCGAGATAGAGAAATACATCGTCAATGGCTATCAAAGCTTGTTCGCGGCGATGGTTGAGCAGTTGATGGCTTCGCCACCAGCTAACGTCGGCAACGACGCACGGGTGCTGATCATCGATGAAATCAACCGGGGCAATATTTCGCGAATTTTTGGCGAGCTGATTACGCTGATTGAGCCTTCCAAGCGCACAGGGGCGGACGAAGCACTGTCCGTTGTGCTGCCTTACTCCAAACAACCTTTCAGTGTGCCCAGTAACCTCTATCTGATCGGCACTATGAACACCGCCGATCGCTCCCTGGCCGGGCTGGATATTGCCCTGCGCCGGCGCTTTATATTCCGCGAGATGCCGCCGCAGCCCGAGCTGCTTGACGATGTTGAGGTGGCCGGGCTGAACATCGGCCAACTGTTGCGGGTGATGAACCAGCGCATCGAGGTGCTGCTGGATCGGGACCATTGCCTGGGGCATGCCTACTTTATGCCGCTGAAATCGGCTCCCTCACTGGCGCGACTGGAACTCATCTTCCGCAACCAGATTCTGCCGCTCCTGCAGGAATACTTTTTTGAGGATTGGGAACGCATCAGTTGGGTGCTGAATGATCAGCAGGCAGTGAGATCAGGTTCGGAGCCGTTTATCCAGCGTCCGCACAGCGAGCAGAACCTGGCTGCGCTATTTGGCAACCAAGTGGCAGAGAAACTCAGTGACCAACGCTGGGAACTGAACGATGCCGCCTTTGCTGCGCTGGCCAGCTATCAGAACATTCTGGGCTGAGTGACGTGGCCAGCCAGCACGTCACCATCCGTGAATACGCCCGACTGACCACGGCAGCTGTTGAGCCCTCGCTGGATCTGGCTCAGGTCTCGCCGAGCGCCTTCGACTGGCTGTGCGAGTTGAGTGCGCGCTTCAACAAAAATGGCGCGCCCTTGCTGCAGGTCGAGGGGAGGCAGGTGCTGAAATGGGACTCTTACGTGGGTGTGCTGGAAACGCCTTGTGGCATGCGGCTGGAGATTCTGCCCAAGCACCATGAGCAGGGCGATTGCCTGATCAAGAGCCGCCAGTTGCTGCGCAAGCTGATTCAGCAGGCTTTGCAGCTCAAACCCCGTGAGGCTTCGGTGGCCAGCCTGGAGCTGTTCGATGCGCCGCTCAGCGAGTGGGTGATGGGGCAGTTTCTCGTCGAGCTGGATTTGTTGGTGAAGCGAGGGGTGCGCTTCGATTATCAACGCATCGAGGAAGAGCAGCGTTTTCTGCGTGGCCAGCTCAACGTGGTGGGGCAGATGCGCCAGCCGCCGGGCCGCCAGCATCACTTTCAAATTCGCCACGATGTGTTTCTGCCGGACCGTGCCGAGAACCGCTTGCTCAAGTTGGCGTTGGAGCGGGTGGCCACCAGTACGCAGGACGCCGATAACTGGCGTTTGGCAAACGAGCTGCGCACGATGCTCGCCGAGTTACCCGCCAGTCGCCATGTGGCCCAAGACTTTCGGGCGTGGAGCCGCGACCGGCTGATGGCGCATTACCAGGCGGTTAAACCCTGGTGCGAGCTGATCCTTAATCAGCAGATGCCGATGGCCGTGAGTGGTGAGTGGCGTGACATGAGCCTGCTGTTCCCGATGGAGAAACTGTTCGAGTGCTACGTGGAGGGTTGGCTGCGTAAACAGTTAGCGCCTGCCGCGCGCTTAACTAGCCAGGCCAGCCGCGCCTACTTGTGTGAGCATGGCCAGGGGCGAATGTTTTGCTTGAAGCCGGATCTACTGATCGATACGGCTGAGCAGCGCTGGATTCTCGACACCAAGTGGAAGCGGGTTGATGCGCGTAAGCCCGAGACCAATTACGACCTGAGCCAGGCTGATTTCTACCAGTTGTTTGCCTATGGTCATAAATACCGCACCAACATCGGTGTGCCGAAGCTGGTTCTGATTTACCCCTCTTGGTCGGGGCTGACACGGGCGCTGCCGGTGTTTGATTACGGGCAGGGGATGAGCCTATGGGCTTTACCTTTTGATCTGGACAGTGATCGACTGTTGGATGCAGACGCCGCCGATATTCCGTTGGCCGGCAAGGGCACCGATCAAGTAAGCGTACAAGTAAGCGATCAAGCACATGCCACAGCAATTGCCAGGTAAGGCCGATAAGAATGACCGAAGACCAGCTTGAAAAAGAAGCACTCGAATGGCTGAGCGAGCTGGGCTACACGCACCTTTACGGGCCGGATATCGCCCATGACGGCAGCGACCCTCAGCGCGAGAGTTATCGCCAGGTCGTGCTGAAGGAACGCCTGCGCGCCGCCATCGCCAAGCTCAATCCCCAGGTGCCGCTGGCTGCACGCGAGGATGCAATCAAGCAGGTAGTCGATCTGGGTGTGCCGGCGCAGTTGTCGGCCAACCGCCTGTTCCATCGGCTACTGGTCAGCGGTGTGCCGGTGCAGTACCAGAAGGATGGCGAAACCCGCGGCGATTTCGTGCGGTTGATTGACTGGACGAATGTGCGCGGCAACGACTGGCTGGCGATCAACCAGTTCAGCATTCAGGGGTCGAAGCACACCCGCCGTCCCGACATCATCCTGTTCGTCAACGGCCTGCCGCTGGTGCTGCTGGAGCTGAAGAACCCCGCCGATGTGAACGCCGACCTGTGGAAGGCTTTCGATCAATTGCAGACTTACAAGGAGCAGATTCCCGATCTGTTCCACTACAACGAAATCCTGGTGATTTCAGATGGCAGCGAGGCACGCATGGGCTCGCTGTCGGCTGATGCCGAGCGCTTCATGAACTGGCGCACCATCGATGGTGAGCAGCTCGACCCGCTGGGTCAGTTCAACGAACTGGAAACCCTTCTGCGCGGCGTGATGGCGCCGGAGATGCTGCTGGATTACCTGCGTTACTTCGTGCTGTTCGAGGATGACGGTCGCTTGGTGAAAAAGATCGCCGGTTATCACCAGTTCCACGCGGTGCGGGCGGCGATCCGCCAGGTGGTGACCGCTTCGCGCCCGGGCGGCACGCACAAGGGCGGGGTGGTCTGGCATACCCAGGGCTCGGGCAAGAGCATCACCATGACCTGTTTTGCCGCACGGGTGATGCAGGCGGCGGCGATGGAGAACCCGACTATCGTGGTGATCACCGACCGCAACGACCTGGACGGCCAGTTGTTCGGGGTGTTTTCGCTGTCGCAGGACTTGCTTCGCGAGCAACCGGTGCAGGCCGAGACGCGTGGCGATCTGCGGGAGAAACTAGGCAACCGTCCGAGTGGCGGCATCGTGTTTGCCACCATTCAGAAGTTTATGCCGGGTGAGGATGAAGACAGCTTCCCGGTGCTTTCGACCCGCTCGAACATCGTGGTGATCGCAGACGAGGCGCATCGCACCCAATATGGCTTCCATGCCTCGCTGAAGGCGCCCGACCTGAAGGTGGCCGAGGCCAGCGCCCGCTATCAGGTGGGTTATGCCCAGCACCTGCGCGATGCCTTGCCGAACGCCACCTTCGTGGCCTTTACCGGCACGCCGGTGTCCAGTGAGGACCGTGACACCCGGGCTGTGTTCGGTGACTACATCCATGTGTATGACATGCAGCAGGCGAAGGATGACGGCGCCACGGTCGCGATCTACTACGAGTCGCGGCTGGCCAAGCTGTCGCTGAAAGACAGTGAGCTGGCACATATCGATGATGAAGTCGATGAGCTGGCCGAGGATGAGGAAGAGGATCAGCAATCGCGCCTGAAATCGCGCTGGGCGGCGCTGGAAAAGGTGGTTGGCGCGGAGCCGCGTATCAAAAGCGTGGCGGCGGATCTGGTCGCCCACTTCGAGGAGCGCAACCAGGCGCAAACCGGCAAGGCGATGATCGTGGCCATGAGTCGCGAGATCTGCGTGCACCTATACAACGAGATCGTTGCGCTGCGTCCCGACTGGCATGACGAGGACCCGGAGCAGGGCGCGATCAAGGTGGTGATGACCGGCAGCGCCTCGGACAAGGCGTTGCTGCGCCCGCATATCTATCCCGGCCAGGTGAAGAAACGCCTGGAGAAACGTTTCAAGGACCCGAAGGACCCGCTACAGCTAGTCATCGTGCGCGACATGTGGCTGACAGGCTTCGATGCCCCCTGCGTGCATACCCTGTATGTGGACAAGCCCATGAAGGGCCACAACCTGATGCAGGCCATCGCCCGGGTGAACCGGGTGTTCAAGGACAAGCAGGGCGGCCTGGTGGTCGACTACATCGGCATCGCCAACGAACTGAAGGCAGCACTCAAGGAGTACACCGCCAGCCAGGGGCGTGGGCGACCGACCGTCGATGCCCACGAAGCCTATGCGGTGCTGGAGGAAAAGCTCGACGTGCTGCGCGGCCTGCTGCATGGCTTCGATTACAGTGATTACCTGACCGGTGGGCACAAGCTGCTGGCCGGTGCGGCCAACCATGTGCTGGGCCTGGAGGATGGCAAGAAGCGCTTCGCCGACAACGCCCTGGCGATGAGCAAGGCGTTCACGCTGTGCTGCACGCTGGACGAAGCCAAGGCGGTGCGCGAGGAAGTGGCGTTTCTACAGGCCATCAAGGTGCTGCTGACCAAACGCGAGATCAGCGCTAGGAAGAAGACCGACGAAGAACGCGAGCTGGCCATCCGCCAGATAATCGGCAATGCCGTGGTCTCCGGCGAGGTGGTGGATGTGTTCGAAGCGGTGGGCCTGGACAAGCCCAACATCGGCCTGCTGGATGATGAATTCCTCGCCGAGGTGCGCAACCTGCCGGAAAGGAACCTGGCGGTGGAGCTGCTGGAGCGGCTGCTGGAAGGCGAGATCAAGAGCAAGTTCGCCAGCAACCTGGCCCAGGAGAAGAAATTCTCCGAACTGCTGGATAACGTAATCAAGCGCTACCAGAACCGCTCCATCGAAACCGCTCAGGTCATTGAAGAGCTGATCGAGATGGCCAAGAAGTTTGCCGCCGCCAGCAAGCGTGGCGAGCAGCTTGGGCTCAATGATGACGAGCTGGCCTTCTACGATGCCCTAGCCAATAACGAAGCCTCGGTGCGTGAACTGGGCGACGAGATCCTAGCCAAGATTGCACATGAGCTGACCGCAGGCCTGCGGCAGAACGTGACTGTGGATTGGAGTAACCGCGACAGCGTACGTGCGAAGCTGCGGCTAATGGTCAAACGCATCCTACGGAAATACAAATATCCGCCGGATCAGCAGGAAGGCGCTGCACAGCTGATTTTGGAGCAGGCTGAGATCCTATGTGCAGGTTGGGCGTAGGTTGGGTCGGTTACAAGCTCGCTATCGAAGATCCCTTCAAGCCGGGATGCGGCAGACTGCTCTCGGAGCAAGGTCAGGGCAGATAATCCGCTTTGGCTGACACCAGTGAGCTTTTTAGGTGGCTCCGTACTGGTTGGCGCAGGTTGTTGGTCTCCAAATCGGTACCGCCTGCGCTCATTTTCATGGATACCAGCCCGTGGATACCGGAAGCACACTGGCTCCGACTGTCGCCTCGTGCTGGCTGATGCCCCGCCTGCCGGGACGGTGAATCTATTCTGACGCAATGCGCGCGCGGCATAGTACGCAAAGGTACATTTCCGTGCGTACCACGCTGCGTACCACTCTTTTGCGTACCTGGTAGCCGATGCGCAACACCGCTGAGTCGCTACGGCTCAAGTGCCGCCCCCTCTTCGATTGATACTTCTCGAGGCCGGCCAATGGTCTGCGGGGTTTAGGGTGGCTTAATGAATGAAGGCCAATGAGTGATGTATTAACTGTCCGTTTCCGTGCGCACCACGCTGCGCACCACTCTGTTGCGCACCGTCTGGTAGGCCACGGCAATCCATCAATCTGCTGGTAGGCCTCAAAAGATAATCGCTGCAGTTGGGGGATGCTTTACCCCAGAAGGTTGCGCTGTAGTGCGGGCAAATGGACGCCAGTCTGGCGGTAGTGGCTGAAAGCATGCTCGAGAGACGGGGAGTTTATTGTTGACTACCGGTACCGTGCCTCATTCTCTTTTTTGGTGTAGCGATACCCCGTCTCGCTGATGCCCTGCTGCTCGATTGGCAAGCGTAGTCGTCCCAGGTGAGCTGGCACGTCGGCTCTGACATCGGATCGATACAGAAACTGGTCGGCTTGCATTAAGGAAAGTGTTTGGTCGGCATGGACCTGTCGTTTCTTTGCCCCGTAGACAGCTGCGGAGATCGTAACGGCGCGGGCGGAAGTTAGCGGTGCCAGCTGCGTCGGCACCGATGAGCTGTATGAGGCGAAACAGCTCGACAACGATTACTTTGCGGAGGAGTTACGGTGACTTTTGTTGCTACATCTCCTTGCTACAGAAATCGTCAGTCCACTCGTCAACAGTTTGGTCTTGCGGTCGTTTGGGTAATGGGGTGGCTGAGCTAGGCCCCGTGTCATCGCTCTTCCTGATTACCGCTTTACCGTAGTATTGATCGCCCGTAGTTGATTTCGGCTGAAAGCCGCGTAGCGCATGGCCTGTAGCCAAATCCCTATCCGGGTTTTTTATCCGGCGGTTATCCGGTCCATATCCGGCTGTTATCCGAGAGTTTTCCGGCAAAAATGCTTTCCTAACCAGGTCAGCAGAGACGAACAACGGTCTTATTGAACCTTTAACCATTCGGCCATCATCACGGTCTTCAGTCAGAATTGCCGTGTACAGCATGCCTTTGAGTTTGCCCATGTAGTCGTGAAACGATGTGAGGCTTTTGGGGATGGCGAGTGCTGTAGATTTCCAAAACTTATAGAACTCAACACGTTCGGTAACAATGAAGTGCCCCTTCGGTAGTGGTGAACCTGCCTTTCCGCTGTTGGTGTTGCGAATGCGAGTTAGGCCAACGTTGAAAATGGTGTAAGTGCTTTCGTCCGCTATGACGGAGGTGAATTGTAGAGATATCCCCGCATGTTTTGACCTGCCGTAATAACCTGTTTTGTAGCTGCGGTATTCGTATGCTTCTATCTCTAACGCGGTCAGAATCTCGCGCAGGAGAATCGGCGAGTATTTTTTCAGAAAGTCTTGGCCCACTTCTTCCCCGTTGAGCTGGCGCACAACGAGCCGGCCAAACTCGATACTGACTTCGGCTTTGCGGCTAAGCAGCCGGCTAACACGAGAGGTCATAGTTATTCAGGCTCTGATCTGTAGACGCAACGCGGATTACTCCGCATCACGTTCCTTGATCTTGTCAGCGAGCCAGGCGTTCAGCTCGGCGATCACATAGTAGGCGGCAGCCTGACGGGTATCGCTGAATTTGATGGGTTTCGGGAATGTCGGGTCTTTTTTGCGCAGCTTGTCCAGCCCGGAGCGGGTCTGGCCGATGACCTTGCAGACTTCGGGCTGGGGAATGAGAGCTTGGTCAATCGTGGGGTGGGTAGGGTGCATCTGAGCGCCTCCGTATGGGTTACGGGACGCAGGGTAGGTAGACCTGGTGGAGTGCTCTAAACCACTATAAATGCGTTTATGGTGGCGGTAAGGAATCACCTGCAATCTGCATGAGAGTTTCATCGGGCAACCATTCAAAGCCCACCTTGTAGGTCTCGCAGGCGCGCTCAACGGATCGGTCGCTAATCGTCATCTGCTCGGCGGCGTCTGTCACGGCATCCTCCCAATTGACGCCTTTGCGCATTTGCAAGGCCACTATGGCCGCTGCGCGTATATCGCGTGATGTATTGTCAGGCCGATTATATTTGCCCTTGATGGCCTTCAGTCCAAACGCCTGGTCGGCGCTTCGCCCTTCCATGATCAGGGAAAAAACATGCCTCATCAGTGCATATAGTGCGTCCGGGTCAACATGCTCGTCGTCTTGCATCCGCTCATGGAAGAGCTCGATGACCTTGTGTGACAGGACTGGGTCGAAGTGGTACTTGAGAGTTTCAATGATGTTAAGGAGCTGGTCGGACGTTACGTTGTCCCATTTACGCATTGGTACATCTCTTCTGGTGAATGGCCGGGAAAAGGTTATGCCTTGCGCTTGAGCGGGACGACATTGCCAACCGCAAGCGTGTCCATATGATCGGCATACCACTGCATCATTACCTTGCGCTGTTCCAGATAGGTACTCTTGTCATAGACGCCCCGCACCCCTTCCTTAACGTGGGAGAGCTGGGCCTCGACGTGCTGCGAGTCGAAGCCGTTTTCGTTGAGGATGGTACTGGCCAGATGGCGAAAGCCGTGGCCGGTCTGTCGGCCTTCGTAGCCCAGGCGACGTAAAGCCATCAGGAACACGGTATTACTGCGTGGCTTGGTTGTGTTGCCTCGGCCTGGAAACAGCAGCGAGTAGTTGCCAGTGATGTTTTGCAGCTCGCGTAAGAGGGCGATTGCTTGAGTAGGCAGTGGCACTAGGTGGTCGCGGCGGCGTTTCATGCGCTCGGCAGGAATAAGCCAGAGGCCCGAGTCGAGGTTGATCTCCTCCCAGCGCGCCTCACGCAGCTCGGATGGTCGACAGGCGAGCATAGTCAGCAATTGCAGACCTATGCGCACATCGGGGGCGTGGGGGTAGGAGCGGATAGCTCTGAGCAGAGCAGGCAGCTCCTCAAGGGATACATGAGCAAAGTTCTCTACCGGTTTGGTCAGTAGGAATTTATGCAGTCCTTCGAGCGGGTTGTGCATCGCTCTGCCAGTGACGCGAGCTAGGTCATAGATCTCACGGCACATACCGCGTACGCGGCTGGTCTGCTCTACGATGCCGGTTTGTTCCATGCTGCGCAGGAATTCCATCCATTCCATGGGCAGGATGCTGGTGTAGGGGCGCTTGCCGAACACAGGGAATACATGTTTCTCAAGCGCGCCGATGGTGCGAACGGCCGTCCCTTCCGTCCAAGTCTTGCACTTAGTCGCGTACCACTCGCGGCCTAGATGTTCGAAAGTGTTATTGGCTGCTTCGAGCTCTGCTGCTTTCTTGGCACGTTTGGTTGCCATGATGCTGCCATCCTTGGCGGTACTGTCGCGCAGCTCGCGGACTTTGCGGCGGGCCTGCTCGCCGGTCAGTTGATGGTCACCCGTGCCGTAGCCACCGACTCCCAGCCACGACCATTTTCCATCTGCCTTCTTGTAGCGCAGCTGCCAGGACTTCGAGCCATCCGGCTTCACGCGGATATACAGGCCGTCGCCATCCAGCTCTCGGTATTCCTTGGTTTCCGGTTCTAGGCTGGCGAGCACGGTATCGGCCAGCGGGCGGCGCTTGATATCGCTGCGCTTCATGGCTTGTATCCCCTGGGTTCATCTTTCAGGTGAGGATACACGCGGGGATACACGGTGGGCAATGGTGTAGGGGAGCATATGGATATGTACAGAAACAAGAAAGCCCGCACTGGGCGGGCTTTTCAGGGTGTTTCCGATCATATGGGAACATGTGGAAACTTGCATTTGGTGGAGCCGGGGGGATTTGAACCCCCGTCCGCCAGCTCTCCGCTATTGGTTCTACATGCTTAGCCAGATCTACTGAGTTAACTCCGCGCCGCCCGATTGGCAGGGTGCTTGGAGCGAGCTGTATGAGATTTAGCCGTTACGTCTACAGCGAACTTGGCGGCGATCCTGTTCTATCTGACGGTCATTTCGGGTTTACAGGCATCCCCTAGTGACCGCTGGAGCCGAAGCTACCAGATGAAGGTTAGGCGGCTAGCGCGTATCCTTCGTAGTTGTCGTCGTTGGCAACTATAGGTTTGCAACAGTTTATTTACGAGTTCTGTTACCAACTCGGCATGCCCCTCAAGTTTCGTTACCGGCGTCGAATCCTAATCGGCCCCTGGTGCAGCTTGTGGTGCTGGGCGCGAGTGTACGGCGATCTTTACGATGTGTCGATCACTTTTTAATCATGCTGATCAGAAAATGATCAGTCGCGGCGGCGGGCTCGCGGGATACGATCCCGCCGCCATGGCTCAGTTGCCGGCGCCCGAACCGGAGCCAGCGGTGCCGCCGCTGCCGGAGCTGCCTGGACCCTTGAGCTCTTGCAGAGCCTTGGTGGAGTGGGCGATGCAGGCTTCGGTGTCGCCGGACTGCTGAGCCTGGCGGGCCTGCTTGACGTACTCCTCGACCTTGCTCTTGGCCGGCTCACCCAGGGTGGCGGTGTTGGTGGCCATGTTGTCGTCGATTTCCTGCAGGTTGGTCTGGCACAGGTTGTTCTGGGCGAAGACGGCGGGGCTGGCGAGCAGTACCGCGGACGCGAGCAGTGCATGAACTTTCATTGTGGGTCCTCCAGTCTTGTGGACTTCCCGGGCCTGCCTGAGAACTGCTGAAACGGCGGCGCCGAGTCGAATCGAACCCGTCAGGGGCTCTAAAAATCGGACTGCGATTGCGCAAGAGCGTTCATCGAAGCGACACAAACGAAACGGCCCCGCTCCGCTGAGCGGGACCGTAACGCTGGTGCTAGAGCGGTTGGCTGGCAGTTTTACGGCGCGTTACGCGGTCGACCAGGTAGACCAGGCCGTGGTAGTCGATCTCGCCATGGCGCGACAGGCCGATCTCGCAAGTGCGGCTGGTGGAGATGCCTTCGTCGCAGATCTGCACGGCATTCTTCAGGCTGCGCAGGGCATGCTCGTTCAGCTCCGGCGTGGTGAAACCCTTGTCGCCGGCGAAGCCGCAGCAGTGGATGCCTTCGGGCACCACGACTTCCTTGGCGCAGTGGCGGGCAATGTCGATCAGCGCCTGCGCCTCGCCCAGGTGCTGGGTGCTGCAGGTGACGTGCACGGCGATCGGCTTGTCCTGCGGGACGAAGTCCAGCTTGTCGAGCAGGTGCGTGCGGATGAAGCGCACCGGGTCGTACAGATCGAGGCGATGATCGGTCAGGCCCTGGACCAGGCGCAGCGTGCAGGGGCTGGTGTCGCAGTAGATTGGGTCGAGCCCGCCGCGACTGGCCTTGAGCAGCGCGTCGAGCATCTCCTGACGCTTACGCTCGCCCTGTTCAGCGTAACCCTTGGAAGCGAACGGCTGGCCGCAGCACAGATCGTTCAGCTGCTCGGGGAAGATCACCTGGTAGCCGGCCTTTTCCAAGAGGCTGCGGGTCTTGTCGAGCAGCGGCTCCTGCTCCTGATCGCGTGCGGCCGGCGCCATGGCACGAGAAACGCAGGCCGCCAGATAGACCACACGTGGGCGCTCATCCTGAGCGGCGGGCTGGGGCAGGTGCAGGCGCTGCAGGGGCTGCGGCATGGCCGGAGTCCATTGCGGGACGCGACCCTTGCTGGCGTTGGTCATGGTGGCGGACAGCTTGGCCAGACGCTTGGTGCCGAGGATGATATGCGCGCCGTTGGCGGCATGCAGCATGAAGCGAGTGCCCTGCACGGCCGTGGAGAAGTGATCGGCCAGCCAGTTGGCGGTTCCGGTTTTGCTCGCTTCACGCCCGCGCAGCTTGCGCACCAGATCGCCAGTGTTGATGCCGACCGGGCAGCGCTGGGCGCAGAGGCCGGTGGCGGCGCAGGTTTCGACGCCGTGGTAATGGTAGAGGCGCTCGATTTCCGTGGTGTCGACGCCGGCGCGCTTACGGGCCTGGATGTCGCGCCAGATGACGATGCGCTGGCGTGGGGTGAGGGTCAGCCCGTTGGATGGGCAGACCGGCTCACAGAAACCGCACTCGATGCACTTGTCGACGATCTCGTCGGCGGCGGGCATCGGCTTGAGGTTCTTCAGGTGGATGTCCGGGTCTTCGGAGAGCACCACGTCCGGATTGAGGATGCCGGTGGGGTCGAGCAGGCGCTTGATCTTCCACATCAGCGCGTAGGCTTCGCTGCCCCATTCCAGCTCGACGAAGGGCGCCATATTGCGCCCTGTGCCGTGTTCAGCCTTGAGCGCACCGCCGAATTCGACGGCGACCAGCTGCGCCACTTCGCCCATGAAGGCTTCGTAACGGGCGACCTGCGCCGGATCATCGAAGCCCTGGGTGAAGACGAAGTGCAGGTTGCCCTCCAGCGCGTGGCCGAAGAGGATCGCCTCGTCGTAGCGGTGCTTGTCGAGCAGTTCGATCAGCCGGTTTACACCCTCGGCCAGGCGCTCGACGGGGAAGGTGACATCTTCGATGATCACCGTGGTGCCGGTCTGGCGCACGGCGCCGACTGCTGGGAAGGTGTCCTTGCGGATCTTCCACAGCTGGTTGTAGACCACCGGGTCTTCGCTGAAGTCGACCTGCTTTTCCACCGGGAAATGCGCGATGGAGGTCATGATCAGGTTGATCTGCTCGTGCAGCAGCGACTGGCTGGCGGCGCGCGATTCGATCAAGAGTGCGCAGGCGGTCGGCGACAGTTCCTTCACCCACTCGGGCATGCCGGCCTTGTGTTCGACCGAGCGCAGACTGCGGCGGTCCAGCAGCTCCACGGCCGACACCGGCTGCTGCTTGAGCACGGGTACGGCCAGGCAGCAGGTTTCCACGTCAGGGAACACCACCAGCGCGCTGGCTTTGTGCGGGTGATCCGGCACGGTGTCGTAGGTCACCGCGCTGATAAAGCCCAGCGTGCCTTCGGAACCGACCATCAGGTGGTTGAGGATGTCCAACGGCTCGTCGTAGTCGACCAGCGCATTGAGCGAGAAACCGGTGGTGTTCTTCAGTCGGTACTTGTGGCGGATCTTCGCGGCCAGTTCGGTGTTGGCGCGGGTTTCGCGGCCCAGCTCGGCCAGCTGTTCGAGCAGCGCCGCATGGCTCTGGCGGAAGGCGGCAACGCTGGAGGCATCCTCGCTGTCGACCACGGTCCCATCGGCCAGCACGACGCGCAGGCCGGCGAGGGTTTTGTAGGTGTTCTGCGCCGTGCCGCAGCACATGCCGCTGGAGTTGTTGGCGACGATGCCGCCGATCTTGGCGGCGTTGATCGAGGCCGGATCAGGGCCGATCTTGCGCTGAAATGGCGCGAGTACGGCGTTGGCGTTGGCACCGATTACGCCGGGCTGCAGGCGGATCTGCTCGCCGCCGTTGCGAATCTCGCGGCCGTTCCAGTTGTCGCCGAGCACGATCAGCACCGAGTCGCTGATCGCCTGGCCGGACAGGCTGGTGCCGGCTGCGCGGAAGGTCACCGGGGCGTTTTCCGCATGGGCCAGCTTGAGCAGCCTGACCACTTCGGCTTCGGTTTCGACGCGTACCACCAGCTTGGGCACCAGCCGGTAGAAGCTGGCGTCGGTGCCGAAGGCGAGGGTGGAAAGCGGGTCGTCGAAGCGCCGCTCGACCGGGATCAGGCACTCGACTTCACGGAGAAACGACGCCGGCAAGGGCGCGCGTTCGAGCTGGGCGGCCGCGTTCATGCGTCCTCCAGGATCAGCAGGACCAGATCCTTCGGCCCGTGGGCGCCATAAGCCAGCACCTGTTCGATGTCGGCGGTTTTCGATGGGCCGGAAACCAGCAGCGCATTGGTCGGCATGCCGGCGGCCCACTGGAACTTCTGCTGGATTTCGTAGAAGTTGTCGTGAATTTCGCTGGCCTTGAGGATGGCGAAATGCACCGGCGGCACCAGGCTCATCAGGCGCGGTTCCTCGCGGGTCGGCCACATGATCAGGCTGCCGGTGGAGGCGATGGCGCCGAGGGTGCCGGTGAGGCTGGCCGGGGTATCGTTGAACAGCTCGTCCTTCCAGTCCTCGACCGGGCGGTCATAGGCCTTCAGCGTCGGCAGGCCTTCGCGACCGGCGCAATGCGCGGTGAAGCGCTGGCCGTACGGTGTGGTCGGGGCGATCAGCAGGCTCGGCAGCTGGCGGTCGTGCAGCAGCTGCTCGAGCAGCGCGGGCCAGCCGGCGTCCGTGGTCAGGTGAATCTCGGTGTGCACCGCTTCCATCAGTTGACGCAGGCGGGCGATGCGTTGCTCCGGCGCGTAGCTCCAGGGCTGGGTCACCAGCGACTCGTCGTAGTCATCGACGATCGGCGTGGTGCCCTCCAGGCTTTTTTTCAGCTTGGCGAGAATGTTGGCCTTGGCGCTCATCGCTTGCCCTCCAGGTGTTCCTTGGCCAGCTCGTGCAGCGAGCGGGCAGCCGGTTTCGGTGCGCTGTGGTTCTGCGTCCAGGGGCCGATGTTCGATGGCGTCAGGGCGCGAAGGCGTGTGGCGAAGAAGCCGAACAGGCGGTACAGCGTCGGGCTGGTGTTGAGCAGGCGCCAGCCGGCCCAGATCAGCCGTTCCTGCCTGGAGTACTTGCTGCCCTGGCCGCGCATGACCTTGTGCGGATCGTCCGGCGCCTTGACGTTTTCCTCGCGCAGGCGCCGCAGGAGCGTCGGAATCGGGATCTTCACCGGGCAGACTTCGCCACAGGCGCCGCACAGCGACGAGGCGCTGGGGTGATCCGGCACCTTGTCCAGGCCGACCATGTGCGGGGTGATGATCTTGCCGATCGGCCCGGGATAGACCTCGCCGTAGGTGTGGCCGCCGACGCGGGTGTACACCGGGCAGTGGTTCATGCAGGCGCCGCAGCGGATGCAGTTCAGCGTCTGGCGCAGCTCGCTGTCGGCGAAGGCCTGGCTGCGGCCGTTGTCCAGCAGGATCAGGTGCACTTCCTGCGGGCCGTCCAGCTCGTGCGCCTTGCGCGGGCCGGAGATCATGTTGACGTAGGTGGTGATCGGCTGGCCCAGCGCCGAGCGGGTCAGTAGCGAGAGCAGCGGGACCACGTCACGCAGGTTCTCCACCACCTTTTCGATGCCGGTGACGGCGATATGTACCGGCGGCACGGTGGTGCTCATGCGCCCGTTGCCTTCGTTCTCCACCAGCAGCAGGGTGCCGGTCTCGGCCACCGCGAAGTTCACCCCGGAGACGCCGATATCGGCCTCGAAGAACTTCTGCCGCAGGGTGCGGCGGCCGATCTGAATGAGTTGGTCGACGTCCTTGGTGTACTCCACGCCGAGCTTGTCGTGGAACAGGGACGCGACCTGGCCGGCGTTCTTGTGGATTGCCGGCATGATGATATGGGAAGGCTTCTCGTGGTCGAGCTGGACGATGTACTCGCCCATGTCCGACTCCAGGCACTCGATGCCATGGCCGTCGAGGAAATGGTTCATCTCCATCTCTTCGCTGACCATCGATTTGCCCTTGATCACTTGTCGCGCCTCGTGAGCGCGGGCGATCTCGAGGACGATGTTGTTCGCCTCGTCTACCGTCTCCGCCCAGTGCACTTTCACACCGTTGCGGGTCAGGTTGGCTTCCAGCCGCTCGAGCAGTTCGGGCAGCTTGGACAGTGCGCGGGCGCGGATATGGTTGCCCATCTCGCGCAGCCGCTCGCGTTCGTCGGCATCGCTGAACGCCGCGGCGCGCTTGGTCATCAGCGAGTCCATGGCGGTGCGGAAGTTGCGCCGCAGCTGCTCATCCTTCAGCGACTTGCGGGCACGGGCGCGGAAATCCGGGTCGCCGGCGTTTTCGATCTGAATCGCGGGAATACGCTGTTCGGCGTTCATCGGGCACCTCCGGTGCGTTGCCAGAGGAAGCTGGCCAGGTGCTGGCCGCGCAGGGCTTCACGCTGCTTTTCCAGCGAGCCGTTGATGTTCATCAGGCAGCCGCAGTCGGCGCTGACCACCTGGTGCGCGCCGGACTCCTTCAGCGCACGGGTCTTGTCCAGCACCATGGCGCCGGAGATGTCGGGCATGCGCACGCTGAAGGTGCCGCCGAAGCCGCAGCATTCGCTCTCGTGGTCATGCTCGACGCGCTCGACCTGGCCCAGCTGGGCGAGCAGGGCGCGGCCGTGCAGGTGCGTGTTCATCTCGCGGCGGGCCGAGCAAGAGGTGTGCAGGGCAACCTTGGTCGGTGTGCCGGCATCCTTGAACTCGACCTGGCAGACATTGAGCAGGAACTCGGCCAGCTCGAAGGTGCGCTCGGCCAGCGCTTGCGCCTTCTTGAGGGTCTGCGGCTCGTCCTTGAACAGGTCCAGATAATGGTGGCGCAGCATGCCGGCGCAGGAGCCGGACGGGACGACCACCGGCCAGTCGTTGGCAAACAGATCCAGTTGCGCTCGGGCGACGTTGCGTGCCTCGTCGGTGTAGCCGCTGGTATAGGCCGGCTGGCCGCAGCAGGTCTGGCCCTGCGGGTAGTGCACGGTCAGTCCTTCGCGCTCGAGCAGGCGGATGGCATCCAGGCCAGCCTCGGGATAGAACAGATCCACCACGCAGGTACCGAACAGGTAGACCTGGCTCGGCTTGGCCGGGTACTCGCGTGGCTTGGGCAGCGGCGGCGCAACGCGGGTGGCGTTCGGCGCGGCGTTGTAGAAGAGTTCACTCATCGGCTTGGTCTCCGGGTGGGCCCGGTTATCCGCAAACTGCGGGAGGTTGAAGCGCTCTTGCCCCGCATGAGCGGGGCAAGGTTTCACGGTTGTCTTACTTACCGACCAGCGGGTCGGTCACGCCCATCACGTAGATCGCGATCAGGCCGATCGCCCCCGTGAACAGTACGTAGTACAGCGTAGGCCAAACGGTCTTGCGCAGCGTGGAGCCTTCGCGGCCGAGCAGGCCGACGGTCGCAGATGCGGCGACCACGTTGTGGATCGCAACCATGTTGCCCGCAGCCGCACCGACGGCCTGAGTGGCGACTACCATTGCTCCGGAGATGCCCAGCGATTGTGCGACACCAAACTGGAACTGGCTGAACATCATGTTGCTGACGGTGTTGGAGCCAGCCAGGAAGGCGCCGAGTGCACCTACGGCGGGAGCGAGCAGCGGGTAGATGCTGCCGACGCTATCGGCGACGTAGCGCGCCATGACGATCGGCATGCTGGCCAGCTCGGCGCCGTTGACGCCGGAGTTGATCAGGATGCGCACCATCGGCACGGTGAACAGCAGGACGAAGCCGGCGCTGAGCAGCACGCCGCTGGATTCCTTTACCGCAGCCTTCAGCTCGGAAACGCGCATGCCGTGCAGGAAGAAGGTGATCAGCACCACCATGACGAGGATGCCGCCCGGGAGGTACAGCGGCTCGATTCCTGCACTGACGCCGGTCTCGCCGAGGATGTTGGCAAAGGCGATGGAGACGGACTTCAGCGTGGCAGTGACCTGCGGGAATACGCGGCTGATGACCAGGATCGCACCGACCAGCACATAGGGCAGCCAGGCGCGGAAGGCGCTCATCGGGCGCGCGGCGATGTCGTCCAGCTTCATCTCGATGGTACCCAGCCATTCGGCCGGCCACTCTTTGGCGTCGGCGAAATCCCAGGTGCGCTTCGGGGTCAGGAAGTTGAAGCGTGCCGCGGTGGTGACGATAGCGAGACCGACCAGGCCGCCGAGCAGCGACGGGAATTCCGGGCCGAGGAAAATACCGGTGGCGGCGTAGGGCAGGGTGAACGCCAGACCAGCGAAGATCGCGAACGGCAGCACTTCGAAGCCGGCTTTCCAGCTCTTCTCCTTGCCGAAGAAGCGCGTCAGCATCAGCACCATGACCAGCGGCATCACGGTGCCGACGATGGCATGGGTGATCGCTACACTGCTGGTGATCTGCTGCAGGAAGGCTTGCCAGCTGGAACCCTGGGCTGCCAGCTGCGCACCGATGGTGGCGGTATCCAGGCCGCTATTGATACCCACGACGATGGGCGTACCGACCGCGCCGAAAGACACCGGCGTGCTTTGTACCAGCATGCCGAGCAGGACCGCAGCCATCGCCGGGAAGCCAACCGCGACCAGCAGCGGCGCGGCGATGGCGGCCGGGGTGCCGAAGCCGGAGGCGCCTTCGATGAAGCAGCCGAACAGCCAGGCGATGATGATGGCCTGGATGCGGCGGTCAGGGCTGATGGTAGTGAAGCCGGCGCGAATGGCAGTGATGCCGCCAGAATGCTTCAGCGTGTTCAGCAGCAGGATCGCACCGAAGATGATCCACAGCAGGCCGAGGGTAATCACCAGGCCCTGCAGCGTGGAGGCGATGATGCGGGTGAAGCTCATGTCCCAGATGAACAGGCCGATTGCCGCGGTGAACAGGTAGACCAGCGGCATGGCGCGGCTGGCGGGCCAGCGCAGGCCGATCAGCATCACGGCCGCGAGCAGAATGGGAGTGAAGGCGAATAGTGCGAGCAGTCCGTTGGACATGTCAGGCGTCCCCTACGGTTCGATTCATATGGGGCCCTGAGTGGACCGTGGAATGGTTGTCGTGCACAGATCTCATGCTGAGTCCTCTTATTGTTAGTCACTTCTGTAAAGTGGTAAGACCAATTGTCAGAAGCGAATGGCCAGCGTAAGAGCTGCGCCTGGGAGCGTCAATCAGGTGGACATAGACTTTGGTCGGAGCCGCTGACCTTGTATGGCCGTGAGCCGACGGCTAGCATTCTTCGACTGGTAAGACCATTTTGAGGTGGGTATGGACGTGGGCATGGTGCGTCAGCGGCGGCTGGCCGACGATATCGTCGCGCAGTTGGAAACCATGATTCTGGAAGGCACCCTCAAGGCCGGTGAACGGCTGCCGGCCGAGCGGGTGCTGGCCGAGCGCTTCGGGGTGTCGCGGCCCTCCCTGCGCGAGGCGATCCAGAAGCTTGCGGCCAAGGGCCTGCTGATCAGTCGGCACGGTGGCGGCACCTTCGTCGCCGAGTCGCTGGGCTCCACCTTCAGCGACCCGTTGCTGCACCTGCTGGAAAACAACAGCGATGCCCAGCGCGACCTGCTGGAGTTCCGGCATACCCTGGAGGGCAGCTGTGCGTACTATGCGGCGCTGCGTGCGACCGAGGTGGATCAGAAGCGCCTCACGGACGCCTTCTCGGCACTGCAGGATTGCTACACCCGTGAGGGCAAGGTGACTCGAGCGGAAGAGGGCGCGGCCGACGCGCAGTTCCACCTCGCGATTGCCGAGGCCAGCCACAACGCGGTGCTGCTGCACACCATTCGCGGCCTATTCGATCTGCTCAAGCGCAACGTGGTGACCAATATCGGCGGCATGTACGCCCTGCGCGACGAGACCCGCGACATGCTGATGAGCCAGCATCGCGAGCTGTACGAGGCGATCATGGCGCGGCGTGCGGTGGAGGCGCGCGACGTCATCCATCGGCACATCAACTATGTGCAGGAAGTGCTTGCCGAAGGTCAGCAGGAAGCCCAGCGGCTGGCGCGCGCGCAGCGTCGGCAGGAGCGGGTAGGGGCATCGCAAAAGGCCGGCTGAGACATGAGCGAGGCAAGGCAGGCGGGCGAAGCGGTGCTGCCTCGCCCGGGACCGATCAGTCGTCCTTGCCCTTGGTACGCATGGCGCGCTGGATTTCCCGATCGGAATCGCGCTCCTTCTCGGTGTGGCGCTTGTCGAATTCCTTCTTGCCCTTGGCCAGGGCGATCTCGCACTTGATCATGTGCTTCTTCCAGTACAGCGACAGCGCTACGCAGGCGTAGCCCTTCTGCTGCACGGCACCGAACAGCTTGCCCAGCTCACGCTTGTTGAGCAGTAGCTTGCGAGTGCGGGTCGGGTCGGCGATGACGTGAGTGCTGGCACTGGTCAGCGGCGTGATATGCGCGCCCATCAGCCAGGCTTCGCCATCTTTGAGCAGCACATAGCTGTCGACCAGCTGCGCCTTGCCGGCGCGCATGCTCTTCACTTCCCAGCCGGCGAGGACGAGGCCGGCCTCGAACTTCTGCTCGATGAAGTAATCGTGTAGCGCTTTCTTGTTCAGCGCGATGGTCCCGGGGGACTGTTTCTTCTGTTTGGCCATAGGGGTGGCATTATAGGGAGTCCCGTTGCGGCTGGCGACAGCCTGCAACAGCGCTGGCGGCAGAAACTTGAGGGGCGGCCGCTAATCCCCGACAATGTGCCCCGCTTCGCGCTGAGCGGCTTCGGCAAATGGTCGAGCCGCGGGTGCGGGCTGGCTGCGCCGACGTCTGGATGGCGCGCAATGAAACGACGACGTAGAAGGTCCGCATGACGACGCACATTCAACGTTCCGCGCTGCTGCCTTATCCCGCACACGCGCTGTTCGACATGGTCAACGACGTAGCCAGCTATCCGCAGTTCCTGCCCTGGTGCTCTGCGACCGAGGTGCTCTCCAGTAGCGAGACCGAAATGCATGCCAGCATGACCGTGGCCAAGGCTGGGCTCAGTCAGCGCTTCATGACGCGCAACGCGCTGGAGCTTGGCAAGCGCATCGAGATGAAGCTGGAAGAGGGGCCGTTCAGTCACCTGCATGGCATCTGGGAATTCAAGGCGCTGGGTGAGAAGGCCTGCAAGATCAGTCTCGATCTGACCTTCGATTACGCCGGGCCGCTGGTCAAGGCGACGCTTGGTCCGCTGTTCAATCAGGCCGCCAATACCCTGGTGGACGCCTTTTGCGAGCGAGCGAAACAGCTCTATGGATAAGCCGTCGATTGCCGTCGAAGTGGTCTATGCGCTTGCCGACAAGCAAAAGCTGCTGCAGATGACCGTGCCTGCCGGCACCACCGTCCGCGAGGCTGCGCTGCGTTCAGGGCTGGATGCACATTTTCCTGGTCTCGACCTCGCCAGCGCGCCGCTGGGAATATTCGGCAAGGCGGTGCCCAAGCCTGAAGAGCGGGTGCTGGCAGAGGGCGAGCGCGTCGAGATCTACCGGCCGCTGATAGCCGATCCGAAGGAGGTCCGTAAGCAGCGTGCGGCGAAAGCGGCGAAGAACAAGGCAGAGGATGCTTGAACGCTAGATAGCAAAACGCCCGGACTCGCCGGGCGTTTTTTCATTCGGTTTCCAGTGGTTCTGGAATCGGTACCGGAACGGCTTCCGCTTCGTCCACTTCGCGCTGGATCTGCTCCAGCAGCGATCCGGGCGCGGGGCGCTCTTCCGGCTGGCGGGGCGTGGCTGCGGGCGTGCTCGGGGCCTGAGGCTGGCGGCCGAGAATCTGTTCGTCACGGCTGACACCCGGCATGAAGTCACCGGCCAGGCCTGCGAGCTGATCGTTGGCATTGAACACCAGGCTCACGCGCTCCTGCTGGCGCTGACTGCCGCCGGGCTGAATGCTGTAGAGGTAATCCCAGCGATTGGGGTGGAAGGTGTCGGTGATCAGCGGGTTGCCCATGATAAACCGCACCTGCTGGCGGGTCATTCCAGGTCGCAACTGGTCTATCATGTCCTGCGTGACGACATTGCCCTGTTGAATGTCGACCTTGTAAACCCCGGGAAATGAACAACCGGCGAGTGCGAACAGACCCACGAAGGTGAGGCTGGCCAGCATGAGCTTGGTGTTTTGCATCGGTGGGTGACTTCCACTATCTTGGCTGGGCAAAGAACCCGGATCATACCCGTATTGAAGGAGGCTGCGAAACAGCAGCAGCGAGAAAGCCAACCATGGTTGAAAATAGCGAACTACGTAAAGCAGGTCTCAAGGTAACGCTGCCGCGGGTCAAGATCCTGCAGATGCTGGATACGACCGATCGCCGTCACATGAGTGCCGAGGATGTCTACAAGGCATTGATGGAAGCGGGCGAAGATGTCGGTCTGGCGACCGTCTACCGTGTGTTGACTCAGTTCGAGGCGGCCGGCCTGGTAGTTCGGCACAACTTCGATGGTGGTCATGCCGTCTTCGAGCTGGCCGATAGCGGGCATCACGACCACATGGTCTGCGTCGATACGGGCGATGTCATCGAGTTCTTCGACCAGGAAATCGAAAAACTGCAGAAAGAAATCGTCAAGCGTCACGGCTACGAGCTGGTGGATCACAACCTGGTGCTCTACGTGCGCAAGAAGGACTGATCCAATAGATGTTGAAAAGGCGGCCATGGGCCGCCTTTTTTATGCCGCTCTGCCTGGCGTTCAGGCCTGTGCGGAGGTGACCATCTGCCTGGCATGAGCCAGGGATTGTTCGGTCAGGTCGACGCCGCCGAGCATCCGGGCGATCTCCTCGACGCGCCCCGCCTGGTCCAGTTCGGTAACCGCCGTGCGGGTTTCGTCGGTGCCGCGGGCCTTGTGCACGAACAGGTGGTGGTGTCCTTGCGCAGCCACCTGCGGCAGGTGCGTGACGGTCAGGACCTGGCCGCGCTCGCCGAGGCGGCGCAGTAGCTGGCCGACGATTTCCGCAGTGGGGCCGCCGATGCCGACATCGACTTCGTCGAACACCAGCGTCGGCACGCGCGACGTTTGTGCGGTGATCACCTGGATCGCCAAGCTGATCCGTGACAGCTCGCCGCCCGACGCGACCTTGGCCAGCGGTCGCAGTGGCTGGCCGGGGTTGGCGCTGACCAGGAACTCCACCTGTTCCAGGCCGTAGGGCGTGTACTCGCCTTCGGCTGCCGGCTTGAGCTGTACGCTGAAGCGCCCGCCGGGCATGCCCAGGCGCTGAATTTCTGTCTCGACCGCGCTCGCCAGCTCTTCGGCGGCTGCCTGGCGGTTGCGGCTCAGTTCGCCGGCTTTCTCCTCGTAGTGGCGAGCGTAGGCCGCCAGCTCTTCGCCGAGGCGCTCGACCGCTTCGTCATCGGCATTCAGCCCTTCCAGTTCTTCCAGCAGCTGCTGGTGCAGGTTGGGCAGTTCGCTCGGCTGTATGCGGTGCTTGCGCGCCAGGGTGTAGATGGTGTCCAGACGCTCCTCCAGCATCTGCTGGCGTTCCGGATCGGCGTCGAAATGGTCGACGAAGCGATTGAGCTCGCCGATCGCCTCTTCGACCTGGATCTGCGCGCTGGCCAGTAGGTTGACCGCTTCGCTCAGCGCCTGTGGCTGATTCTGGAAAGCGGTCAGCCGCTGCAGGCTGCTGGTCAGGGCAGAGAGCACGTTGCCGGCATCGCTTTCGCTGCACAGTTCCATGACCTGGCGGCAGGCGCCGAGCAGCTGTTCGGCGTTGGCCAGGTTCTTGTGTTCCTGTTCGAGCTGCTCCAATTCGTTCTCGCCCAGCGCGAGATTCTCCAGCTCTTCCAGCTGATAGCTGAGCAGCTGGTGGCGTGCGCGCTGCTCGTCGCTGCTGTTGCTCAGCCGCTCCAGGGTCTGGCGCGTCTGCCGCCAGCGCTGCGCGGCCAGTTGCACCTGGCGCGCCAGTTCCTGGCTGCCGCTGTACTCGTCGAGCAGGCGCCGGTGGGTGTCGGCCTTGAGCAGCGACTGGTGCTCGTGCTGGCTGTGGATATCGATCAGCAGTTCGCCCAGCGCCTTGAGGTCACCCTGCGGGCAGGGCGTGCCATTGATGTAGCCGCGCGAGCGGCCCTCGGCGGTGATCACCCGGCGCAGGATGCAAGGACCTTCGCTGTCCATGTCGCGTTCGGCCAGCCAGGCGCGGGCGTCGGGGATGTCGTCCAGGTCGAAGCTGGCGAGGATGTCGGCCTTGTCCGCACCGATGCGCACCACGCTGCTGTCGGCCCGGTCGCCGAGGGTCAGGCCGAGGGCATCGAGCATGATCGACTTGCCCGCGCCGGTTTCACCGCTGATCACGCTCATGCCGCGTTTCAGCTCGAGGTCCAGATGTTCGACGATGGCGTAGTTATGAACCGACAGATGAACCAGCATGGCAAGGCTCCCGATTTGCGTGGCTGGCTATTTATACAGTGGTTTTCCTGCTGGTCACAAGCGCGGGCGGATGAAAGTGCCGTTGCCCGTCATTTCGCCCGCTGCACATCGCCTCATGCCCTTGAAGCCGGTTTTCGCGCCCCCATATAGCGGCACAAGCGCGGGCTTGCTGCCCGCTGATCGTACTGAGAGGAGGACCCATGGCCGACGAGCAGAATCAGGATAACCAGAACCCGGAAACGCCAGAGCAATCGCAAGCGGACGTAGCCGAGGATCTGGCGGCCCGCGTGCAGTCGCTGGAGGAACAGCTGGCGGCTGCGCAGGATCAGTCGCTGCGCGTGGCGGCAGAGCTGCAGAACATCCGTCGACGTGCCGAACAGGATGTAGAGAAGGCGCACAAGTTCGCGCTGGAAAAGTTCGCCGGTGACCTGCTGGCGGTTGCCGACAGCCTGGAGCGCGGCCTGGAGCTGTCGAATCCGGACGACGAGGCGGTCAAGCCGATGCGCGAAGGCGTCGAGCTTACCCTCAAGCTGCTGCTCGACACCCTGGCGCGCCATCAGCTGGAGCAGCTGGACCCGCATGGCGAGCCGTTCAATCCCGAGCATCACCAGGCCATGGCGATGGAGGAAAGCACCCACGTCGAGCCGGGCAGTGTGCTCAAGGTGTTCCAGAAAGGTTATCTGCTCAACGGCCGCCTGCTGCGTCCGGCGATGGTCGTGGTCAGCAAGGCGCCTGCCGACGCGCCGCCTTCGATCGATGAGAAGGCTTGAAATCGGCGTACCCAACCCCATCTGGTAGCCAAGCGTTTTTGTGTTACCCGCAGCCGGTAGACAGGCGCGGATCAATCGAAATTTGGAGAGCGAATTAAATGGGCAAGATCATCGGTATCGACCTGGGGACCACCAACTCCTGTGTCTCCATCATGGAAAACGGCAACGTCAAGGTCATCGAGAACGCCGAAGGCGGACGCACCACGCCGTCCATCATCGCCTACACCAACGATGGCGAGACGCTGGTCGGCCAGTCGGCCAAGCGCCAGGCGGTCACCAACCCGCAGAACACCCTGTACGCAGTCAAGCGTCTGATCGGTCGTCGCTTCGAAGAGGACGTCGTGCAGAAGGACATCAAGATGGTGCCCTACAGCATCGTCAAGGCCGATAACGGTGATGCCTGGGTGGAAGTGAAGGGCCAGAAGATGGCGCCTCCGCAGATTTCTGCCGAAGTGCTGAAGAAGATGAAGAAGACCGCCGAGGATTACCTGGGCGAGTCGGTCACCGAAGCGGTCATCACCGTGCCGGCCTACTTCAACGACAGCCAGCGTCAGGCTACCAAGGACGCCGGCCGCATCGCCGGTCTGGACGTCAAGCGCATCATCAACGAGCCGACCGCGGCCGCGCTGGCCTATGGCATGGACAAGGCCAAGGGCGACCACACCGTGATCGTCTATGACCTGGGTGGCGGTACCTTCGACGTGTCGGTGATCGAGATCGCCGAAGTCGATGGCGAGCACCAGTTCGAAGTACTGGCCACCAACGGTGACACCTTCCTCGGTGGTGAAGACTTCGACATCCGTCTGATCGATTACCTCGTCGACGAGTTCAAGAAAGAAACCGGCATGAACCTCAAGGGCGACCCGCTGGCCATGCAGCGCCTGAAGGAAGCCGCCGAGAAGGCCAAGATCGAGCTGTCCTCCAGCCAGCAGACCGATGTCAACCTGCCGTACATCACCGCTGACGCGTCCGGTCCGAAGCACCTGAACGTGAAGATCTCCCGCGCCAAGCTGGAGTCGCTGGTCGAGGATCTGGTCGAGCGCACCATCGAGCCGTGCCGCATCGCGCTGAAGGATGCCGGTATCGATGTCTCGAAGATCAACGACGTGATCCTGGTCGGTGGCCAGACCCGCATGCCGCTGGTGCAGCAGAAAGTCGCCGAGTTCTTCGGCAAGGAAGCGCGCAAGGACGTCAACCCGGACGAAGCCGTCGCCATGGGTGCTGCCATTCAGGGCGCCGTGCTGGCGGGCGACGTCAAGGACGTGCTGCTGCTCGACGTTTCCCCGCTGACCCTGGGCATCGAGACGCTGGGCGGCGTGATGACTCCGCTGATCGAGAAGAACACCACCATCCCGACCAAGAAGTCGCAGGTGTTCTCCACTGCCGACGACAACCAGAGCGCCGTGACCATTCACGTGCTGCAGGGTGAGCGCAAGCAGGCCGCGCAGAACAAGTCGCTGGGTCGCTTCGATCTGGCCGAGATTCCGCCGGCTCCGCGCGGCATGCCGCAGATCGAGGTCACCTTCGACATCGACGCCAACGGCATCCTGCACGTGTCCGCCAAGGACAAGGCCACCGGCAAGCAGCAGTCCATCGTGATCAAGGCCAACTCGGGTCTGTCGGAGGAGGAAATCGAGCAGATGGTGCGTGACGCCGAGGCGAATGCCGAGGAAGACCGCAAGTTCGAGGAGCTGGCCACCGCACGTAACCAGGGCGACCAGCTGGTACATGCCACCCGCAAGATGCTCACCGAAGCCGGCGACAAGGCCAGCGACGATGACAAGGCGGCGATCGAGAAGGCGCTTGGCGAGCTGGAAGTTGCCATCAAGGGCGACGACAAGGCCGAGATCGAAGCGAAGATCGCCGCGGTGTCCCAGGCCTCCACTCCGGTGGCGCAAAAGATGTATGCCGAGCAGGGCCAGGCTGGCGAGGGTCAGCCTGCCGGTGAGCAGGCGAAGCCGGGCGACGACGTGGTCGATGCCGAGTTCGAAGAGGTCAAGGACAACAAGTAAGCCCCGGCTTGCTTCCGCTCCAGCCCGCCCCGACGCCAATGGGGTGGGCAAGACCGCCGCGCGGGGGCTTGCTCCCGCGTCGGCGTGTCTGGAAGGCATGAAATTGAGGGTTCAGGATAGTTATGGCCAAACGCGATTTTTACGAGGTGCTGGGCGTCGAGCGCGGCGCCAGCGAGGCGGAGCTGAAAAAGGCTTACCGTCGCCTCGCCATGAAGCATCACCCCGACCGCAACCCGGGCGACAAGGCGGCTGAGGATGCCTTCAAGGAGGCCAATGAGGCCTATGAGGTGCTGTCCGATCCGAGCAAGCGCGCTGCCTACGATCAGTACGGACACGCCGGCGTCGATCCGCAGATGGGGGCGGGTGGAGCCGGTTATGGCGGCGCCAACTTCTCCGACATCTTCGGCGACGTGTTCAGCGATTTCTTCAGTGGTGGTCGTGGCGGCTCCCGCGGCGGCGCTCAGCGCGGCAGCGATCTGCGCTACACGCTGGAGCTCGATCTGGAAGAGGCTGTACGCGGCACCACCGTGACCATTCGCGTGCCGACTCTGGTCGAGTGCAAGACCTGCGATGGCTCCGGGGCGAAGAAGGGTACCAGTCCGGTGACCTGTACCACCTGTGGCGGCATCGGCCAGGTGCGTATGCAGCAGGGCTTCTTCTCCGTACAGCAGACCTGTCCGCGCTGTCATGGCAGCGGCAAGATGATTTCCGACCCTTGCGGCAGCTGCCACGGCCAGGGTCGCGTCGAAGAGCAGAAGACGCTCTCGGTCAAGGTGCCGCCGGGCGTCGATACCGGCGACCGCATTCGCCTGTCTGGTGAGGGCGAGGCGGGTACTCAGGGCGGTCCGGCTGGTGATCTGTATGTAGTAGTCAACGTGCGCGAGCACGCAATCTTCCAGCGTGACGGCAAGCACCTGTATTGCGAGGTACCGATCAGCTTTGCCGATGCGGCGCTGGGTGGTGAGCTCGAGGTGCCGACGCTCGATGGCCGGGTCAAGCTGAAGATCCCGGAAGGCACCCAGACCGGCAAGCAGTTCCGCCTGCGCGGTAAGGGTGTGGCGCCGGTGCGCGGTGGCGCAGCGGGCGATCTGATGTGTCGCGTCGTGGTCGAAACGCCGGTCAACCTGAGCAAGCGCCAGCGCGAGATGCTCGAGGAGTTCCGCGGCACGCTACAGGGCGACACCTCCCATTCACCCAAGGCCAGCGGCTGGTTCGAGGGTGTGAAGCGCTTTTTCGGTGATGTTTGAGTCGAACTGAGGGCTTGAGGTCCGGTGCCTGGTGCATCGGCCTCGCCGTCGGTTTCCGGCTTGCAGCTTGGAGCTGATGTTATGCGACGTATTGCAGTGACGGGCGCCGCCGGGCGCATGGGCAAGACACTGATCGAGGCGGTGCAGCAGACAGGCGGCGTCGCCGGCCTGACCGCGGCCATCGATCGGCCGGACAGCACCCTGGTCGGCGCCGATGCAGGCGAGCTGGCAGCCATCGGGCGGTTGGGCGTGCCGCTGACCGGTGATGTCGCCAGGGCGGTCGACGAGTTCGACGTGCTGATCGACTTCACCCACCCTTCCGTGACGCTGAAGAATCTGGACGTCTGCCGGCGCGCCGGCAAGGCTATGGTGATCGGCACCACCGGCTTTTCGCCGGAAGAGAAGGAGCGCCTCGCGGCGGCGGCCAGGGAGATTCCGATCGTCTTCGCGGCCAACTTCAGTGTTGGCGTCAATCTCTGCCTCAAGCTGCTGGATACCGCGGCGCGGGTCCTGGGTGACGATGTGGACATCGAGATCATCGAGGCCCATCACCGGCACAAGGTGGATGCGCCGTCCGGCACTGCGTTGCGCATGGGTGAGGTGGTGGCCGAGGCGCTTGGGCGCGACCTGCAGAAGGTCGCCGTCTATGGTCGCGAAGGTCAGACGGGTGCGCGGCCGCGCGAGACCATCGGCTTCGCCACAGTGCGTGCCGGGGATGTTGTGGGTGACCACACCGTGCTGTTCGCCGCCGATGGCGAGCGTGTCGAGATCACCCACAAGGCTTCCAGCCGCATGACCTTCGCCAAGGGGGCGGTGCGCGCCGCGCTGTGGCTGGACGAGAAGCCGGCGGGCCTCTATGACATGCAGGACGTGCTCGGGCTGAAATGATTCGTTGCGCACACTGGCTGTGTGGTGCCCCGTTCGGGTGCGCTGGGCGGCGATTTCGGCTGGACCGGAAAGGCGGTTTTGTGTAAGCTTCCCGCTTTAGTGTGTCCACTAAAAGTTGCGCAGAAATGAATCAAACAAAAAGCGGGATGACCTTCACACGTCATCCCGCTTTTTTACAATCTGCGTTTGCTCCAGCCTTGATCTACGGGAGGTCTCTTGACTAAGCCAGCCCTTACGCCAGCCATTCTGGCTCTTGCCGATGGCAGCATCTTTCGCGGCGAATCCATCGGCGCCGATGGGCAAACCATTGGTGAGGTGGTGTTCAACACCGCCATGACCGGCTATCAGGAAATCCTCACCGATCCTTCCTACGCCAAGCAGATCGTTACCCTCACCTATCCCCACGTCGGCAATACCGGCACCACGCCCGAGGATGCCGAGTCGTGGAAGGTCTGGGCCGCGGGCCTGGTGATTCGCGACCTGCCGCTGATTTCCAGCAACTGGCGCGACAAGCAGTCGCTGCCCGATTACCTCAAGGCTAACGGCACCGTTGCCATCGCCGGCATCGATACCCGTCGTCTGACCCGTATCCTGCGCGAGAAGGGTGCGCAGGACGGCTGCATCCTGGCTGGAGCTGACGCGACCGAAGAGAAAGCGCTGGAGCTGGCGCGCAGCTTCCCCGGCCTCAAAGGCATGGATCTGGCCAAGGAGGTCAGCGTCAAGGAACGTTACGAGTGGCGTTCCACTGTCTGGTGCCTGAAGGACGACGCGCATGCCGAGATCCCGGCCAGCGAGCTGCCCTACCATGTCGTCGCCTTCGACTACGGCGTTAAGTACAACATCCTGCGCATGCTGGTCGCCCGCGGTTGCCGCGTCACCGTGCTGCCGGCGCAGACGCCTGCCAGCGAAGCCCTGGCGCTGAATCCGGACGGCATCTTCCTGGCCAATGGCCCGGGTGACCCCGAGCCGTGCGACTACGCAATCAAGGCGATTCAGGAAGTCCTCGAAACCGGCATTCCGGTATTCGGCATCTGTCTCGGCCACCAGCTGCTGGCGCTGGCCTCCGGTGCCAAGACCGTGAAGATGCCCAATGGTCACCATGGGGCGAACCATCCGGTGCAGGATCTGAAGACTGGCGTGGTGATGATCACCAGTCAGAACCACGGTTTCGCCGTGGACGAAGCCAGCCTGCCGGCCAATGTGCGCGCCACGCACAAGTCGCTGTTCGACGGCACCCTGCAAGGCATCGAGCGTACCGACAAGGATGCCTTCAGCTTCCAGGGCCATCCCGAGGCGAGCCCCGGCCCGCACGACGTCGCGCCGCTGTTCGACCGTTTCATCGAAGCCATGGCCAAGCGACAGTAAACGAGTCGCCTTGAGAGTGTAGCGAGCGCGGTCTGGGCAAGGCGCCCGGAACGCAACGACGAGACAGTACAGGTAGTACGGCGAGGAAGTGAGTACCGCGCAACGCAGCCCAGGAGCGCGCAGTAACTCTCAAGATGACTCGCCGACTGACCCAAGGATTCGAGTAACGAATATGCCAAAACGTACAGATATCAAAAGCATCCTCATCCTCGGCGCTGGCCCCATCGTCATCGGCCAGGCCTGCGAGTTCGACTATTCCGGTGCCCAGGCGTGCAAGGCGCTGAAGGAAGAAGGCTTCCGCGTCATCCTGGTGAACTCCAACCCGGCCACCATCATGACCGACCCGGCCATGGCCGACGCCACCTACATCGAGCCCATCAAGTGGGCCACCGTGGCCAAGATCATCGAGAAGGAGCGCCCCGACGCGCTGCTGCCGACCATGGGCGGCCAGACTGCGCTGAACTGCGCGCTGGACCTGGAAAAGCATGGTGTGCTGGAGAAGTTCGGTGTCGAGATGATCGGTGCCAACGCCGATACCATCGACAAGGCCGAAGACCGTTCGCGCTTCGACAAGGCGATGAAGAACATCGGCCTGGCCTGCCCGGAATCCGGCATTGCGCACAACATGGAAGAGGCCTACGCGGTTCTCGACAAGGTCGGCTTCCCGTGCATCATCCGCCCGTCGTTCACCATGGGCGGTACCGGTGGCGGCATCGCCTACAACCGTGAAGAGTTCGAAGAGATCTGCGCCCGCGGCCTGGATCTGTCTCCGACCAGCGAGCTGCTGATCGACGAGTCGCTGATCGGCTGGAAGGAATACGAGATGGAGGTGGTCCGCGACAAGAAGGACAACTGCATCATCGTCTGCTCCATCGAGAACTTCGATCCGATGGGCGTCCACACCGGCGACTCCATCACCGTAGCCCCGGCGCAGACCCTGACCGACAAGGAATACCAGATCATGCGCAACGCCTCGCTGGCGGTGCTGCGTGAGATCGGCGTGGAAACCGGCGGCTCCAACGTGCAGTTCGGCATCTGCCCGAACACCGGCCGCATGGTCGTGATCGAGATGAACCCGCGCGTGTCGCGTTCCTCGGCGCTGGCCTCCAAGGCCACCGGCTTCCCTATCGCCAAGATCGCCGCCAAGCTGGCCGTCGGTTACACCCTCGACGAACTGCAGAACGACATCACTGGCGGTCGCACGCCTGCCTCGTTCGAGCCGGCGATCGACTACGTCGTGACCAAGGTGCCGCGCTTCGCCTTCGAGAAATTCCCCAAGGCCGACGCCCGTCTGACCACTCAGATGAAGTCGGTCGGTGAGGTCATGGCCATCGGCCGTACCTTCCAGGAATCCATGCAGAAAGCCCTGCGCGGTCTGGAAGTCGGCGCCACCGGTTTCGATCCGAAGCTGAACCTGGCCGATGCCGAGGCCGAGAGCACCCTCAAGCGCGAGCTGACCGTGCCGGGCGCCGACCGCATCTGGTTCGTGGCCGATGCCTTCCGCGCCGGTAAGAGCGTCGAAGACGTGTTCGCCCTGACCAAGATCGATCCCTGGTTCCTGGTGCAGATCGAGGATCTGGTCAAGGACGAGGAGCAGGTCAAGACGCTCGGCCTGTCCAGCATCGACCGTGACCTGATGTACAAGCTCAAGCGCAAGGGTTTCTCCGACGCCCGTCTGGCCAAGCTGCTCGGCGTCACCGAAAAGAACCTGCGCAGCCATCGCCACAAGCTCAAGGTGCTGCCGGTGTACAAGCGCGTCGACACCTGCGCCGCCGAGTTCGCCACCGACACCGCCTACATGTACTCGACCTATGAGGAAGAGTGCGAAGCCAACCCGTCGAGCCGCGAGAAGATCATGATTCTTGGCGGCGGTCCCAACCGCATCGGCCAGGGCATCGAATTCGACTACTGCTGCGTGCATGCCGCGCTGGCGATGCGTGAAGACGGTTACGAGACCATCATGGTCAACTGCAACCCGGAGACCGTTTCTACCGATTACGACACTTCCGACCGTCTGTATTTCGAGCCGGTGACCCTGGAAGACGTGCTGGAAATCGTCCGCGTCGAGCAGCCCAAGGGTGTGATCGTGCAGTACGGTGGTCAGACGCCGCTGAAGATCTGTCGCGCCCTGGAAGAAGCCGGCGTGCCGATCATCGGCACCAGCCCGGATGCCATCGACCGTGCCGAAGACCGCGAGCGTTTCCAGCAGATGGTGCAGCGCCTGAACCTGCGCCAGCCGCAGAACGCCACGGCGCGCAGCGAAGAAGAGGCGATCGCGGCTTCCAAGGCCATCGGTTATCCGCTGGTGGTGCGCCCGTCCTACGTACTGGGCGGTCGCGCGATGGAAATCGTCTACGAGGAAGAAGAGCTCAAGCGCTACATGCGCGAAGCGGTGCAGGTGTCCAATGACAGCCCGGTTCTGCTCGACCACTTCCTCAACTGCGCCATCGAAGTGGACGTCGACGCCGTCTGCGACGGCGAGATGGTAGTGATTGGCGGCATCATGCAGCACATCGAACAGGCCGGCGTGCACTCGGGTGACTCGGCCTGCTCGCTGCCAGCCTACTCGCTGCCGCAGCACATTCAGGACGAGATCCGCGAGCAGGTGCGCAAGATGGCCCTGGAGCTCGACGTGGTCGGTCTGATGAACGTGCAAATGGCCGTGCAGGGCGAGGACATCTACGTGCTCGAGGTCAACCCGCGCGCCTCGCGTACCGTGCCGTTCGTATCCAAGTGCATCGGCGAGTCGCTGGCCAAGGTCGCCGCTCGTGTGATGGCTGGCAAGACGCTCGAGGAAGTCGGCTTTACCCGCGAGATCATCCCGACCTACTTCAGCGTCAAGGAAGCGGTGTTCCCGTTCGCCAAGTTCCCGGGCGTGGATACCATTCTCGGCCCGGAAATGAAGTCCACCGGCGAGGTGATGGGTGTCGGCGACAGCTTCGCCGAAGCCTTCGCCAAGGCCCAGCTGGGTGCCAGCGAAATCCTGCCGACGTCTGGCTGCGCCTTCCTCAGCGTGCGCGAAGACGACAAGCCCTACGTCGAACAGGTCGCTCGTGATCTGGTCGGGCTCGGTTTCGAGGTGGTCGCAACGGCCGGTACTGCTCGCATCATTGAGGCGGCCGGCTTGCCGGTACGTCGCGTGAACAAGGTGACCGAAGGCCGTCCGCACGTGGTCGACATGATCAAGAATGACGAAGTCACGCTGGTCATCAACACTACCGAAGGGCGCCAGTCCATCGCCGATTCGTATTCCATTCGTCGCAACGCCCTGCAACACAAGATCTGCATCACCACCACCATTGCCGGTGGTCAGGCGATCTGTGAGGCGCTCAAGTTCGGTCCCGAGAAGACCGTGCGCCGCTTGCAGGATCTCCATGCAGGAATCAACGCATGACAAAATTCCCCATGACCATCCAGGGCGCTCGCGCCCTGGAAGAAGAACTCAAGCATTTGAAAACCGTGCTGCGTCCGCAGATCACCCAGGCCATCGCCGAGGCGCGTGAGCTGGGTGACCTCAAGGAAAACGCCGAGTACCACGCGGCGCGTGAGCAGCAGGGCATGGTCGAGGCGCGCATTCGTGACATCGAGGGTCGTCTGCAGAATGCCCAGGTTATCGACATCGCCAGCATTCCACCGACCGGCAAGGTGATCTTCGGCACCACCGTGGACATCGCCAACGTCGAGACGGACGAGCAGGTTACCTACCAGATCGTCGGTGACGACGAGGCCGATATCAAACAGGGCAAGCTGTCGGTGAGTTCACCTATCGCGCGGGCGCTGATCGGCAAGGAAGAGGGCGATGTGGTGGCGGTCAAAACACCCAGCGGGCTGATCGAGTACGAGATTGTCGAAGTCCGCCATATCTGATCGGCAGCCTGCGCGCGCCGGTTTCATCACCTGGCAGCTGACCCAGACCTTCTGGGTCGGCGGTCTGTGGTTGCTGCAGTTCCTGGTGCTGCCTGCGCTCGGCCGGATCGGTCTGGCGCCAATGCTGGTCGAGGAGATTGCCCGAAGCCTGCGCCCTCTGATGGTCGGCTTCGCCGCATTCTGTGCCGCGCTGCAGGCGCTGGTGCTGGTCCAGGCTGTCGGCCTTCGCGGTTTGTGGCGTGATGTGCGTGGGCAGGTGCTATTGGCAGTTATGGCCCTGGCCGGTACGCATCTGCTGATGAATGCTGGCTGGTTCGAGTCCATTTACTGGGGCAGTTTCAGCGTTCTGGCGATGGCACTGGGCGGTCTGATGCTGGTATTGCAGCCTGCGCCAGGGCGAGCGCAATGAATTGCCGCGGCAGGTTGCTGCCGCAGCGGTTTCAAGCCTGGAAGCGATGGATGTTCGACAGCTGCTTGTTCGGCTTCGGATTCTTGCGATAGACCAGTGCCATCTTGCCGATGGTTTGTACCAGCTCGCACTTTCCGATCGCGCACAGCTCTTCCATCAAGGCGCGACGATCTTCGCGCTCGGTAAGACGAAACTGGATCTTAATAAGCTCATGATCGTTCAAGGCTCGCTCCAGTTCGGCCTGAACGCCTTCGGTCAGCCCGTTTTCGGCTACGATCAGAACCGGTTTCAGATGGTGGCCGATGGACTTGTACTGTTTCTTCTGCTCGTTGGTGAGCGGCATATTTCGACCCTTGCGTCAGAACCCTTGAAAAACGGCGGCTAGTGTACCCGAGAGGTGCAGGGCCGCACAGATGAGGTATCAGCTTGGCACGCTCCAAGACCAGCCCACGGTGGCTGAAAGAACATTTCGACGATCCTTACGTGAAGATGGCGCAACGCGACGGCTACCGTTCGCGCGCCAGCTACAAGCTGCTGGAGATCCAGGAGAAGGATCGCATCCTGCGCCCTGGCATGACGGTGGTCGACCTCGGTGCGGCGCCGGGTGGCTGGTCTCAGGTCACCAGTCGGGTCATCGGCGACAAAGGTCGGCTGATCGCATCTGACATTCTGCCGATGGACAGCATCGCCGACGTAACCTTCATTCAAGGCGATTTCACAGAAGACGAGGTCTTCTCTCAGATCCTCGAGGCCATCGGGGATAATCCCGTCGACCTTGTGATTTCGGATATGGCCCCCAATATGAGTGGGGTGAGGGCGGCGGATCAGCCGCGCGCGATGTTCCTCTGCGAGCTGGCGCTCGATCTGGCGAGCCGCGTGCTGCGTCCGGGTGGTGATTTCTTGATCAAGATATTTCAGGGCGAGGGCTTCGATGCCTACCTGAAAGAGGTTCGGCAGAACTTCGAGAAAGTGCAAATGCGCAAGCCGCTGTCGTCGCGCGACCGGTCTCGCGAGCAATATCTGCTCGCTCGTGGCTTCCTGGGCGGGCAAGACGACTAGCACGTAAGCTGCCGTCCCAGATCAAAGCGACCGTTTCCGGCGGTTGCGAGTCCAATGGACGGGCACATAAAGCTAGGGCTAGGCTGTTTCATAGGGTTACAGACCGGCTGCCTGTTTCATTGAGTTGTGTAGTAAGTTAGGCCAAGCAACCTATCGGCCGTCATGCGGGCCCGCAGACAACGGGTTTGCTCCAGAGGGTAGTGAATTGAACGACATGGCAAAAAACCTGATTCTGTGGCTGATCATCGCCGCCGTCCTGGTCACGGTGATGAACAACTTCTCCAGCCCGACCGAGCCGCAGACGCTGAACTACTCGGATTTCCTCGAACAAGTCAAGGAAGGGCGCGTCGAGCGCGTGACCGTCGATGGCTTCGTCATCATCGGCAAGCGGAGCGACGGCGATACCTTCAAGACCATTCGCCCGGCGATCCAGGACAACGGTCTGATCGGTGACCTGCTCGACAACAATGTGCTGATCGAGGGCAAGCAGCCTGAGCAGCAGAGCATCTGGACCCAGTTGCTGGTGGCCAGCTTCCCGATCCTGGTGATCATCGCCGTGTTCATGTTCTTCATGCGGCAGATGCAGGGCGGTGCCGGCGGCAAGGGCGGGCCGATGAGCTTCGGCAAGAGCAAGGCTCGGTTGCTCTCCGAGGATCAGGTCAAGACCACCTTCGCTGACGTCGCTGGTTGCGACGAGGCCAAGGAAGAGGTGCACGAACTGGTCGAATTCCTTCGTGACCCAGGTAAGTTCCAGCGTCTCGGTGGCCGTATTCCGCGCGGTGTGTTGATGGTCGGCCCGCCCGGTACCGGTAAGACGCTGCTGGCCAAGGCAATCGCCGGCGAAGCCAAGGTGCCGTTCTTCACCATTTCGGGTTCGGATTTCGTCGAGATGTTCGTCGGTGTCGGCGCCAGCCGTGTCCGTGACATGTTCGAGCAGGCCAAGAAGCATGCGCCGTGCATCATCTTCATCGACGAGATCGATGCAGTCGGCCGCCATCGTGGCGCCGGCCTTGGCGGCGGGCATGACGAGCGCGAGCAGACCCTCAACCAGTTGCTGGTGGAGATGGACGGTTTCGAGATGAACGACGGCATTATCGTCATCGCGGCTACCAACCGCCCAGACGTGCTCGATCCGGCGCTGCTGCGTCCGGGCCGTTTCGACCGCCAGGTCGTTGTTGGCTTGCCGGACATCCGCGGTCGCGAGCAGATCCTCAAGGTGCATATGCGCAAGGTGCCGGTCAGCGAGAACGTCGAGCCGGCGGTCATCGCCCGCGGTACACCGGGGTTTTCGGGCGCGGACCTGGCCAATCTGGTCAACGAGGCGTCTCTGTTCGCCGCGCGGGCGAACAAGCGCATTGTCGAGATGCGCGAGTTCGAGTTGGCCAAGGACAAGATCATGATGGGCGCCGAGCGCAAGTCCATGGTCATGTCCGAGAAGGAGAAGCTCAACACGGCCTATCACGAGGCGGGACATGCCATCGTGGGGCGCGTAGTGCCGGAGCACGATCCGGTGTACAAGGTTTCGATCATCCCGCGTGGGCGGGCGTTGGGCGTCACCATGTTTCTCCCGGAAGAGGATCGCTACAGCCTGTCGAAGCGCGCATTGATCAGCCAGATCTGCTCGCTGTTTGGCGGCCGGATTGCGGAGGAGATGACCCTGGGGTTCGAAGGTGTCACGACTGGCGCCTCCAACGACATCATGCGCGCCACGCAACTGGCGCGGAACATGGTGACCAAGTGGGGGTTGTCCGAAAAGCTTGGTCCGCTGATGTATGCCGAGGAGGAAGGCGAAGTCTTTCTCGGTCGTAGTGCCGGTAGCCAGCATGCCAACGTGTCCGGCGAGACTGCCAAGCTGATCGATGAAGAAGTGCGCAGCATCATCGATCATTGCTACGGCACGGCCAAGCAGATCCTGACGGACAATCGCGACAAGCTGGACATGATGGCTGAGGCCCTCATGAAGTACGAAACGATCGATGCGCCGCAGATCGACGACATCATGGCCGGACGCCCACCGCGTGAGCCGCGCGACTGGGAGGGTGGTTCTGGAACATCCGGGACGCCAGCGGTACCGGATGACAGCCGGCCGCAGACGCCGATCGGCGGTCCGGCCGGCGAGCACTGAGGGTAGCGCGCCGAACGCGTGTCATGAGCTGAATCCAGAAGGGGCGCATAGGCGCCCCTTCTGGTGTAAATTGTTCTCCCCGCTGTGCCATGGTGGTGCAGCTGGCGTGGATCGCCTGCCCAGGCGTCCCAACGTTCAAGGCTCGTGAATGAAAAACTCGTCTTCACCTGCTCGACTGGTCTGCGGCAGTCGGGTTCTCGATCTATCCCGTCCCCATGTCATGGGGATTCTCAATGTCACCCCTGATTCCTTCTCCGACGGTGGCCGCTTCGCCGAGCGCGACGCCGCCTTGCGCCACGCGCAGGCGATGGTCACGGCTGGCGCCACGCTGATCGATGTCGGGGGTGAGTCGACGCGTCCGGGCGCTCGCTCGGTATCGCCTACTGAGGAGCTGGAGCGAGTTGCTCCGATTGTCGAGGCCATCGCCCGCGAGCTGGACGTCGTCATCTCGGTCGACACTTCGACGCCGGCCGTGATCCGTGAGTGTGCGCGTCTCGGGGCTGGGCTGATCAACGACGTGCGCTCGTTGCGGCGCGATGGCGCGCTGGATGCTGCGGCCGACAGCGGTCTGCCGGTCTGTCTCATGCATATGCGCGGCGAGCCAGGTGATATGCAGGATGATCCGCGTTACGACGATATCACTGTGGAAGTAGCGTCGTTCCTCGGTGACCGAATGGTTGCCTGCACGGCGGCAGGCATTCCGACCGAGCGCATCGTGCTCGACCCGGGGTTCGGGTTTGCCAAGACGCTGGATCACAATCTCGTGCTGTTCAAGCATCTGGAGGCGCTTCACCAGTTGGGTCGCCCTCTGCTGGTAGGCGTGTCACGCAAGAGCATGATCGGTGGCGTGCTAGGGCGCCCGGTGGCTGAGCGGTTGTATGGCAGCCTGGCGCTAGCGGCTCTTGCCGTCAGCAAGGGGGCGCAGATCGTGCGGGTGCATGATGTTGCCGAAACGGTTGATGTAGTTCGAATGATTGCCGCAGTGCAGGCGGCAGAGTAGGGAAAGCACCATGACTAGAAAGTACTTCGGCACCGACGGCATTCGTGGCCACGTAGGGCAGGCGCCCATTACCCCTGACTTCATGCTCAAGTTGGGCTGGGCGGCGGGCATGGCCTTTCGCAAGCAGGGCAAGTGCCGAATCCTGATCGGCAAGGACACCCGTATCTCGGGCTACATGTTCGAGTCGGCACTGCAGGCGGGGCTCTCCGCTGCTGGAGCCGATGTGTTGCTGCTAGGGCCGATGCCGACTCCGGCGGTTGCCTACCTGACACGTACCTTTCATGCCGAGGCCGGGATCGTTATCAGTGCCTCGCACAATCCCCATCACGACAACGGCATCAAGTTCTTTTCCGGTCGCGGCACCAAGCTCCCCGACGAGGTGGAATTGATGATCGAGGAGCTGATCGACACGCCGATGACGGTCGTCGAGTCGGCTCAGTTGGGCAAGGCGTCGCGGATCAACGATGCGGCCGGTCGCTATATCGAGTTCTGCAAGAGCAGCGTGCCGACCAGTACTGATTTCTCCGGGCTCAAGCTGGTAGTCGATTGCGCTCACGGCGCTACCTACAAGGTCGCGCCCAGCGTGTTCCGCGAGCTTGGGGCAGAGGTCGTGGTGATCGGTGCACAGCCGGATGGGCTGAACATCAATGCCGACGTTGGTTCAACCCACGTAGGGCAATTGCAGAAAGCGGTCGTTGAGCATGGCGCGGACCTCGGCATCGCCTTCGATGGTGACGGTGACCGGGTGATGATGGTTGATCATACCGGTGCGGTCGTCGATGGCGATGAGCTGCTTTACATCATTGCGACCGATCTGCAGGAGCGCGAGCGTCTGGCCGGTGGCGTGGTGGGCACGCTGATGAGCAACCTCGGGCTAGAGCTTGCGTTGAAGGCGCGTGAGATTCCATTCACACGTGCCAAGGTCGGCGATCGTTATGTGATCGCGGAGATGCTGGATCGTGGCTGGGTTCTCGGTGGCGAGAATTCCGGGCACATCGTCTGCGCTCAGCACACCACGACGGGTGATGCGATCATCGCGGCCTTGCAGGTGGTACTGGCTCTTCGTCGCCGTGAACAGACCCTCGCCCAGGAGCGTCTGGCGTGGCACAAGTGTCCGCAAGTACTGATCAATGTGCGCTTCTCAGGTGATCGTGATCCGATTGCTCATCCCAGTGTCAAGGCTGCGTGCGATAGCGTCACCGAGCGCATGGGTGGGCGTGGGCGCGTCCTGCTGCGCAAGTCTGGTACCGAGCCGCTGGTGCGGGTAATGGTCGAGGGCGATGACGAGGCCCAGGTGCGGTGCATGGCGGAAGAGTTGGCCAAGGTCGTAACCGAAGTTTGTGCGTGAAGCTGCTTGCCAGGGGCGCAGTCGTTGAGTAACATCTGCGCCCACTTTGACCGATGAGGTAAAGCATGCGTCGCCCCATGGTAGCTGGTAACTGGAAAATGAACGGTACCCGCGCTAGCGTCGCAGAGCTGATCGAGTCTTTTCAGCAGCAGGTATTGCCTGCGGCAGTCGAGATTGCGGTATTTCCCTCCTTTGTGCATGTCAGTCAGGTCTTGAGTTCGCTCGGCGGGGCAAAAGTGTCCGTCGGTGCTCAGGATTGTGCGTTGCAGTCGGGGTTTGGTGCTTTGACTGGTGAGGTCTCGGCCGAACAGCTTGTTGATGCGGGTTGCAAGTGGGTATTGGTTGGGCATTCCGAACGCCGCCTGTTGCTGGGTGAGACGGACGAAGTGGTCAGCCAGAAGTTTGCGGCAGCCCAGTCGAGTGGTTTGATGCCTGTGCTGTGCGTCGGCGAGACGCTCGAGGAGCGCGAAGCCGGTAGGACGCTCGAGGTAGTGGCGCGGCAGCTGGGTCGGGTTCTCGATGATCAGGGAATCGAGGCGTTTCAGTCTGCGGTGGTCGCTTACGAGCCTGTCTGGGCTATCGGCTCGGGCTTGACGGCGACGCCAGGGCAAGCGCAGGAAGTACATGCTGCCATTCGTGAGCAGCTGGCCCGTAGCGATCGCCGCATCGCTGAGGGTGTAAGGCTGCTGTATGGTGGTAGCGTCAAGGCGGAGAATGCAGCCGAGCTGTTCGCCATGGCGGATATTGATGGGGGGTTAGTTGGTGGAGCCTCTCTGAAAGCGGATGAATTCGGTGCGATCTGTCGCGCCGCGGGGAACTGAACAGATGTTGCAGACTGTTGTGATCGTGGTGCATCTGCTGGTTGCTCTTGGTGTGGTTGCGCTGGTGCTGCTGCAGCAGGGCAAGGGTGCGGATGCTGGTGCGTCTTTCGGTTCCGGTGCTTCGGCAACTGTTTTCGGAAGCCAAGGTTCTGCTACCTTTTTGAGTCGACTTACTGCTATACTTGCTGGCGTTTTTTTTCTGACCAGTCTTGGGTTGGCGTTCTTCGCCAAGCAGCAGGCTGATCAATTGTCTCAGGCAGGGCTGCCTGATCCGGCTGTTCTGGAAGTGCCGGTAAGCAAGCCCGCGGTAGAAGATGTGCCGGTGCTCGAAGAGCAAAAGGCGACGGAGGCTACTGACGACGTGCCTGAGGTGGGAGAGGGGCAATAAGGTTTTTGCCGAGGTGGTGGAATTGGTAGACACGCTACCTTGAGGTGGTAGTGGCCATAGGCTGTAGGGGTTCGAGTCCCCTCCTCGGTACCAAACAAGCAGGCCCGCCTAGTGCGGGCTTTCTTGTGTTTGAGGGTTTCGGTTGACCTGTATTGGGTGTGGGTCGTATAATTCGTGCCCAGTTTGACGCGGGGTGGAGCAGTCTGGTAGCTCGTCGGGCTCATAACCCGAAGGTCGTTGGTTCAAATCCAGCCCCCGCAACCAGTCAATAAAGAGCCCCTGTACAGGGGCTTTTTATTAGCTTGAAGCCAGGTCGCCGGCATTTACAGGCGGTCAGAAGGGATGGGCGTTTCGCCCATTTTTCATTTGTACAGCATGCGCGAGGGACTTCGATGTCGAGCAAGCTAGAACAGTTGCAGGCCTTGTTGGCCCCGGTGGTTGAGGCGCTTGGCTATCAATGCTGGGGGATCGAGTTCATTTCCCAGGGCCGTCATTCGCTGTTGCGTGTCTATATCGATCATGCCAACGGCATTCTCATTGATGACTGCGAGAAGGTCAGCCGGCAACTGAGCGGTGTCCTCGATGTGGAGGACCCGATCAGCGTGGACTACACCCTTGAGGTGTCCTCTCCGGGAATGGACCGGCCGCTGTTCACGATCGAGCAATACAGCGCCCATGTCGGTGAACAAGTAAAAATAAAGCTGCGCTCGCCCTTCGAGGGCAGGCGCAATTTCCAGGGTCTTCTCCGTGGGGTGGAAGAGCAGGACGTTGTTGTGCTGGTTGATGACCATGAGTATCTGCTGCCGATCGACATGATCGATAAGGCCAACATAGTTCCCCGTTTTGACTGAGCGGATCCCGCGGACCCAATGGATTGCGAAAGGCGAGGCGTACGATGAGCAAAGAAGTACTGCTGGTTGTGGAGTCGGTGTCCAATGAAAAGGGCGTACCGGCAAGTGTGATTTTCGAGGCGTTGGAGCTGGCTTTGGCCACAGCGACCAAGAAACGCTACGAAGACGACGTTGATCTGCGTGTGGAAATCAATCGCCACAACGGCAGTTACGAGACTTTCCGTCGCTGGACCGTGGTCGACGACGAACATTTCGAGGATCCGGCCCACCAATTGGCCTTGGATCAGGCCCAGGAGCGCAATCCGGACGCCAAGCTCGGTGATGTGTTCGAGGAGAAGATCGAGTCCATCGAGTTCGGTCGCATTGCGGCGCAGACTGCCAAGCAGGTCATCGTGCAGAAAGTACGCGAGGCCGAGCGTGCGCAGGTAGTCGAGGCCTATCGCGATCGTCTGGGTGAAATTATCTCCGGAACGGTCAAGAAAGTGACCCGCGACAGCGTCATTGTCGATCTGGGCAACAACGCCGAAGCGCTGCTGGCCCGGGAAGACATCATCGCGCGAGAAACCTTCCGCGTCGGTGCCCGTGTTCGCGCCTTGCTCAAGGAAATTCGCACCGAGAACCGCGGCCCGCAGCTGATCCTGTCGCGCACTGCGCCGCAGATGCTGATCGAGCTGTTTCGCATCGAGGTGCCTGAGATCGCCGAGGGCTTGATCGAGGTGATGGGGGCGTCGCGTGACCCGGGTTCGCGGGCCAAGATCGCTGTTCGTTCCAAGGACAAGCGCATCGATCCCCAGGGCGCCTGTATCGGTATGCGTGGATCGCGGGTTCAGGCAGTGTCCGGCGAAATCGGTGGTGAGCGGGTCGACATCGTGCTGTGGGACGAGAACCCAGCGCAGTTCGTCATCAATGCCATGGCGCCTGCCGAAGTCGCAGCGATCATCGTCGACGAAGACGCACATGCCATGGATATCGCCGTCGCCGAGGACAACCTGGCCCAGGCCATCGGACGCGGCGGTCAGAACGTACGTCTGGCCAGCCAACTGACCGGCTGGACGCTGAACGTCATGACCGAAGCGGACATCCAGGCCAAGCAGCAGGAAGAAACCGGCGACATTCTGCGCAGCTTCATCGAAGAGCTGGATGTAGATGAGGAGCTCGCGCAGGTACTGGTAGAAGAGGGCTTCACTTCGCTGGAAGAAGTCGCCTATGTCCCGATGGAGGAGATGCTCGGCATCGAAGGCTTCGACGAGGATATCGTCAACGAGCTGCGTACGCGGGCCAAGGATCGCCTGCTGACCAAGGCCATCGCCAACGAGGAAAAGCTTGCAGACGCTCAGCCGGCTGACGATCTGCTGGCGCTTGAAGGCATGGACAAAGAACTGGCGGTCGAGTTGGCCGTGCGGGGCGTCATCACCCGCGAAGACCTGGCCGAGCAGTCTATTGACGACCTGCTCGACATAGACGGCATCGATGAAGAGCGTGCCGGCAAGCTGATCATGGCCGCCCGAGCCCATTGGTTCGAGTAAGTAATTAGCGGCCTGAGGAGAGAAATGCATGACGCAAGTCACGGTGAAAGAACTGGCCCAGGTGGTCGACACACCGGTCGAGCGACTGCTTCAGCAGATGCGTGAGGCAGGACTGTCGCACACCAGCGCCGAGCAAGTAGTGACCGATAACGAAAAGCAGGCCCTGCTTGCCCATCTCAAGAGCAGCCATGGGGCGAAGGTGGATGAACCGCGCAAGATTACCTTGCAGCGCAAAACCACTACCAAGTTGAAGGTGGGTGGCAGCAAGACCATCAGTGTAGAGGTCCGTAAGAAGAAGACCTTCGTCAAGCGCAGCGCTGAAGAAATCGAAGCGGAAAAGCGTCGCGAGCTGGAAGAACAGCGTGCTGCCGAGGAAGCCGCGCGTGCCAAGGCCGAACAGGAAGCCCGCGAGCGCGCCGAAGAGGAGGCGCGTCGCCAGGCCGATGCAGCCAAGGCCGTGGCCGAGGCGCCTGCCCAGCCTGTCGAGCCCGCGAGCGGAGAGCCCGTGCCGGTAGCGGTCGAGCCTGCTGCTCCCGCTCCAGAGCGCAAGAAGGAAGAGCCTCGCCGTGTCGAGAAGCCGCGCAGCGATGACGACGAGCGTCGTGATCGCAAGCATGCGCAGCATCGGCCGTCGCTCAAGACCAAGGCGCCGCTGGCGCGCACCGTGCGTAGCGGTGAGGACGAAGCCGATGGCTTCCGTCGCGGTGGTCGCGGTGGCAAGAGCAAGCTCAAGAAGCGTAACCAGCATGGGTTCCAGAGCCCAACAGGACCAGTCGTGCGCGAAGTGTCGATCGGCGAGACCATCACTGTGGCCGAACTGGCCCAGCAGATGTCGGTGAAAGCGGCCGAAGTCATCAAGTTCATGTTCAAGATGGGGTCTCCGGTCACCATCAACCAGGTGCTGGATCAGGAGACCGCGCAGCTGGTCGCGGAGGAACTGGGCCACAAGGTCAAGCTGGTCAGCGACAATGCGCTGGAAGAACAGCTGGCCGAGCTGCTGAAGTTCGAAGGCGAGTCGGTCGCCCGTGCGCCGGTAGTGACCGTCATGGGTCACGTCGACCACGGTAAGACCTCGCTGCTCGACTACATCCGCCGTGCCAAGGTAGCTGTTGGCGAAGCTGGCGGTATCACCCAGCACATCGGCGCCTATCACGTCGAAACCGAGCGTGGCATGGTCACCTTCCTCGATACCCCGGGCCACGCGGCGTTTACCGCCATGCGTGCTCGCGGTGCCAAGGCCACGGACATCGTGATCCTGGTCGTGGCGGCCGATGACGGCGTCATGCCGCAGACCCAGGAAGCGGTACAGCATGCCAAGGCGGCTGGTGTTCCGATCGTGGTCGCGGTGAACAAGATCGATAAGCCGGACGCCAACCCGGACAACATCAAGAACGGCCTGGCCGCGCTCGATGTGATTCCGGAAGAGTGGGGCGGCGATACTCCGTTCATCCCGGTATCCGCCAAGATGGGTACTGGTGTCGACGAGCTGCTCGAAGCTGTACTGCTGCAGGCCGAGCTCCTCGAGCTGAAAGCGACGCCGTCGGCCCCGGGTCGTGGCGTGGTGGTCGAATCGCGTCTGGACAAGGGTCGTGGCCCGGTCGCTACCGTGCTGGTTCAGGACGGCACGCTGCGCCAGGGCGACATGGTTCTTTGCGGCGTCAACTTCGGTCGTGTTCGCGCCATGCTCGACGAGAACGGCAAGCCGGTGAAAGAAGCCGGTCCGGCGATTCCGGTCGAGATTCTCGGTCTGGATGGTACCCCGGAAGCTGGTGACGACCTGACCGTGGTTGCCGACGAGAAGAAGGCCCGCGAGGTTGCGCTGTTCCGTCAGGGCAAGTTCCGCGAAGTGAAGCTGGCTCGTGCGCATGCCGGCAAGCTGGAAAATATCTTCGAAACCATGGGGCAGGACGAGAAGAAGACGCTGAACATCGTCCTCAAGGCCGACGTACGCGGTTCTCTCGAGGCCCTGCAGGGATCCCTCAACGGGCTAGGCAACGATGAGGTGCAGGTGCGCGTGGTCGGTGGCGGCGTCGGTGGTATCACCGAGTCCGATGCCAACCTGGCGCTGGCATCCAACGCAGTGCTGTTCGGCTTCAACGTCCGTGCCGATGCAGGTGCGCGCAAGATCGTCGAGGCCGAGGGCCTGGACATGCGCTACTACAACGTCATCTACGACATCATCGAGGACGTCAAGAAGGCGCTCACCGGTATGCTCGGCAGCGACGTTCGCGAGAACATCCTTGGCATTGCCGAAGTGCGTGACGTCTTCCGTTCGCCGAAGTTCGGCGCGGTTGCCGGCTGCATGGTCACCGAGGGCATGGTGCACCGCAATCGTCCGATCCGCGTGCTGCGCGACGACGTCGTCATCTTCGAAGGCGAGCTGGAATCGCTGCGTCGTTTCAAGGACGACGTCGCCGAGGTTCGCGCCGGCATGGAGTGCGGCATTGGCGTGAAGAGCTACAACGACGTCAAGGTCGGCGACAAGATCGAAGTGTTCGAAAAGGTCGAAGTGGCGCGTTCGCTGTAAGCAAGCGTCAGTCTGAAAGCTGGGAGCAAGGAGTCGGTGGTCGCCTGGGTGCGGTTACTGCTTCGAGCTTCCAGCTTTCGGTTTTTAATCGGGTAGAAATTTATGGCCAAAGAATTCAGTCGTACCCAGCGTATCGGTGATCAGATGCAGCGCGAACTGGCGCTGCTCATCCAGCGCGAGATCAAGGATCCGCGTCTGGGGCTGATCACGATCACCGGGGTAGACGTCAGCCGCGATCTGTCCCATGCGAAGATCTTCATCACCATCATGGGGCAGGATGATGACGAGGAAGCGGTCAAAGGCAACCTGCGCATCCTCAATGAGGCTGCCGGCTTCCTGCGCATGCAGCTCGGCAAGAGCATGAAGCTGCGTACGGTTCCGCAACTGCATTTCAACTACGACGCCAGCATTCGTCGCGGTGTCGAGCTGAGCTCTCTGATCGAGCGCGCGGTGGCCGAAGATCGCAAGCACAGCGACGAGCGCGGAGAGTAAGCGTGGCACAGGTCAAGCGTGTACGACGCAATGTCAGTGGCATCATCCTGCTGGACAAGCCGCGCGGGTTCACCTCCAACGCGGCGCTGCAGAAGGTTCGCTGGCTGCTCAATGCGGAGAAGGCCGGGCATACCGGCAGCCTCGATCCGCTGGCGACCGGGGTGTTGCCGCTGTGTTTTGGAGAAGCCACCAAGTTCTCGCAGTACCTTCTGGATGCGGACAAGGCCTACGAGACGGTGATGCAGCTCGGCGTGACCACCACCACCGCGGATGCCGAGGGCGAGGTGCTGGAGCGTAAGCCGGTGATGGTTACCCCTGAGCAGCTGGAGGCACTGCTGCCGCAGTTTCGCGGCGACATCCTGCAGGTGCCGCCGATGTACTCGGCGCTCAAGCGCGACGGCCAGCCGCTATACAAGCTGGCGCGTGCCGGTGAAGTGGTGGAGCGCGAGCCGCGTTCTGTTAATATTGCGCGCTTGGAGTTGCTCGCGCTCGAAGGCGACAAGGCGCGACTGGCTGTGACCTGCAGCAAGGGCACCTATATCCGGACCTTGGTGGAAGACATCGGCCAATTGCTCGGCTGCGGCGCGCATGTCGCCGAGCTGCGGCGCACCCAGGCCGGTCCGTTCGATCTTTCGCAGACGGTGACGCTCGAAACACTGGAGCGGGCGCATGCTGACGGCGGCTCCGAGGCTCTGGATGGATTCCTGCAACCGGTGGACAGCGGGTTGGAGCATTGGCCGTTGTTGCAGTTGTCGGAGCACAGCGCTTACTACTGGCTGCACGGACAGCCGGTGCGGGCACCGGAGGCGCCGCAGTACGGCATGGTTCGCGTACAGGATAATAATGGTCGCTTCATCGGTATCGGTGAAGTGAGCGAAGACGGGCGCATTGCGCCACGTCGGTTGATTCGGTCGGAATGACCGTTACGCAGCGCGTTCGCGCGTTGCGTCAGAGGGTGGCTGTCAGCAGGCACGGTCATTTCTCTTTATTAAACACGGGATGATTCCCGGCCTGTTCACTCAAGGAGCCCTATCATGGCACTGAGCGTTGAAGAAAAAGCCCAGATCGTTAACGAGTACAAGCAAGCTGAAGGCGACACCGGTTCCCCGGAAGTGCAGGTAGCCCTGCTGACCGCCAACATCAACAAGCTGCAGGACCACTTCAAGGCCAACGGCAAAGATCACCACTCGCGTCGTGGTCTGATCCGCATGGTTAACCAGCGCCGCAAGCTGCTGGATTACCTGAAGGGTAAGGACACCACTCGTTACAGCACCCTGATCGGTCGTCTGGGTCTGCGTCGCTAAGACGCGCCCGCGCTGGAAGCCGGAAGCTGGAAGCCTGAAGTTGAAAGTGGGACATCCCTGCAATCAGCTTCGGTCTTCCAGCTTTTGGCTTTCTTGCAGGTCGTTTCGGGCCGACTCCCGAGCGTTCTGCCAATTTCCCCAAGGCAACAAAGAGAAGGAAAAACCGTGAATCCGGTAATCAAGAAGTTCCAATTCGGTCAGTCGACCGTAACCCTGGAAACGGGTCGTATCGCCCGCCAGGCCTCCGGCGCAGTGCTGGTCACCGTTGATGACGATGTCACCGTGCTGGTGACCGTGGTCGGTGCCAAGACCGCCGATCCGAGCAAGGGGTTCTTCCCGCTCTCCGTGCATTATCAGGAGAAGACCTACGCAGCCGGCAAGATTCCCGGTGGTTTCTTCAAGCGTGAGGCGCGTCCTTCCGAGAAGGAAACCCTGACCTCGCGTCTGATCGATCGCCCGATCCGTCCGCTGTTCCCGGAAGGTTTCCAGAATGAAGTGCAGGTCATCTGCACCGTTGTTTCCACCAGCAAGAAGACCGATCCGGACATCGCTGCGATGATCGGTACTTCGGCCGCCCTGGCTGTTTCCGGCATTCCGTTCGACGGCCCGATCGGCGCCGCACGCGTGGCTTTCCACCCGGAAACCGGCTACCTGCTGAACCCGAACTACGAGCAGCTCAAGGCTTCCAGCCTGGACATGGTCGTGGCCGGCACCAAGGACGCCGTACTGATGGTCGAATCGGAAGCCAAAGAGCTGACCGAAGACCAGATGCTGGGCGCCGTGCTGTTCGCCCATGACGAGTTCCAGGCCGTGATCAAGGCTGTCGAAGAGCTCGCCGCCGAAGCCGGCAAGCCGCGCTGGGACTGGACTGCCCCGCAGGCCAACACCGCGTTGCTGGATGCCATCCGTGCCGAGTTCGGTGAAGCCATCTCCCAGGCCTACACCATCACCATCAAGCAGGACCGCTACGCGCGCCTGGGCGAGCTGAAGGACCAGGTCGTTGCCAAGTTCTCCGGTGAGGAAGGCCAGCCGTCTGCCGGTGAGGTGAAGGATGCCTTCGGTGAGATCGAGTACCGCACCGTTCGCGAGAACATCGTCAACGGCAAGCCGCGCATCGACGGTCGCGACACCCGCACCGTTCGCGGGCTGAACATCGAAGTTGGCGTGCTCGACAAGACCCACGGTTCGGCGCTGTTCACCCGTGGTGAAACCCAGGCCCTGGTCGTTGCCACCCTCGGCACCGCCCGTGACGCGCAGCTGCTCGACACCCTGGAAGGCGAGAAGAAAGACCCCTTCATGCTGCACTACAACTTCCCGCCGTACTCGGTCGGTGAGTGTGGTCGCATGGGTGCTACCGGTCGCCGCGAAATCGGCCACGGTCGCCTGGCCCGTCGTGGCGTTGCTGCCATGCTGCCGAGCGCCGACGAATTCCCGTACACCATCCGTGTGGTTTCCGAGATCACCGAATCCAACGGTTCCAGCTCCATGGCCTCGGTCTGTGGTGCCTCGCTGGCACTGATGGACGCGGGCGTGCCGATGAAGGCGCCGGTAGCCGGTATCGCCATGGGCCTGGTCAAGGAAGGCGAGAAGTTCGCCGTTCTGACCGACATTCTCGGTGACGAGGACCACCTCGGCGACATGGACTTCAAGGTTGCTGGTACTGCCAAGGGCGTAACCGCGCTGCAGATGGACATCAAGATCCAGGGCATCACCGAAGAGATCATGGAGATCGCTCTGGGCCAGGCCCTGGAAGCGCGCCTGAACATCCTCGGCCAGATGAACCAGGTCATTGCCCAGTCGCGCAGCGAGCTGTCGGCCAACGCACCGACCATGCTGGCGATGAAGATCGATCAGGACAAGATCCGCGACGTGATCGGCAAGGGTGGCGCCACCATCCGTGCGATCTGCGAAGAGACCAAAGCCTCGATCGACATCGAAGACGATGGCTCGATCAAGATCTTCGGCGAGACCAAGGACGCCGCCGAGGCAGCCAAGCAGCGCGTGCTGTCGATCACGGCTGAAGCCGAAATCGGCAAGATCTATGTGGGTAAGGTCGAGCGGATCGTCGACTTCGGTGCCTTCGTCAACATTCTGCCGGGCAAGGACGGTCTGGTGCACATCTCGCAGATCAGCGATCAGCGCATCGAGAAGGTCACCGACGTACTGAAGGAAGGTCAGGAAGTGAAGGTGTTGGTGCTGGACGTGGACAACCGCGGTCGTATCAAGCTTTCGATCAAGGACGTCGCGGCCGCCGAAGCTTCCGGCGTCTGATTCATGCTGTAGTGGATGAAAGGGCCCTTCGGGGCCCTTTCTCGTTTCTGGGGTCACGAGATTGCAAGATGCACGCGCGCACAGCCATGAACTTGCAATGTGCAACTGAGAGAAGGATGTGCCGTTTAATTAAATTATTGATTTTTATAGTAAAAAATATTTTCAAAAGTTGGCATGCAGCTTGCGCCTGTTATTCACGAGTCTGCGGTTCGGAGTCATACCGCAGAAACCACGAGAACAGGAGTGACATCTATGAAGACTATTCAGACACTGACTGCCACCGCCATTGCCGCTGCCCTCAGCCTGCCGCTCGCTGGTGCTGCTCTGGCAGATAACACGCCTGCCATCGACGACACCAGCGCTGTGATGCTGGCTGCTAACACCGTGGACAATGCGACCGATGCAGCATCCGATACTTGGATCACTACCAAGGTGAAGTCCACCCTGCTGGCCGAGGATGCGACTCCGGGTATGGATATCGAAGTGGAAACCAAGGACGGCGTCGTTTCGCTGTCCGGTACAGTGGCAACCGAGGCGGAAAAAGAAGCAGCCATCGCCAAGGCGCGTGGCATCGAAGGCGTGAAGGACGTCTCAGCTGATGGTCTGAAAGCCGTCGACTGATTCTGTTTTCAGCGCAGACATCAAGAAACCCCGCCAAATGGCGGGGTTTTGCATTGGGCTAGTTTCCTCGCTGGCTCTCGATCTGTCGGAGCCTGTTACCTTCGAAGCGCAGGAAGTGAAGCATGCCGTGGTTGGGCCCATAGACCCACTCTTCGACCGGCACCTCCTGAGCGTAGCCATAGTCGTCGATAACCTGCTTATAGCCGATCAGCGAACTGCTGGCCGGCTCGCCGCACTTGCTGCGAACCTCTGCCGTGCTGGCATCCAGGCTCACCAGCCGGCTGTTACAGCGATAGGTCGATGAGGCTTCGGCGAGGAAACTGGCCGAAAGCAGGGCGAGTAGGGCGGCGGGCAGGTAACGGACCATTGGTTGGCTCCAGGTTCAGTTGGCTCGACGGGTTTCGATGCGTACCAGGCGGTTGCCTTCGAAAGTCAGAATGCTGAGCATTCCGTTACGCGGTCCATAGACCCATTCTTCCAGCATAAGCTCATGACGGTCATGCCGGCCCAGGCGATAGCCGACGACGTCGCGGTGTTGCGGCGCACCGCATTTGCGCTCCACTTCGAAGGTGCGGTCGCCGGTAGTGACCAGCTGATTGCCGCAGCGTAGCGTGTCGGCCGTGGCGCTCGCGCTGATCAGCAGGGCGGCGAGCAAGTATCCTTTCTTCATTCTTCGCTTCCCAAGTTCAGGGTTGTAGCAATCCGGCCGTCGCTGCCGGCCTCGGTAGTACCTGTATCCAGCAGGTAGATGCGCTCTGGTGTCAGCCCGGCCTGGACGAGATAGCTCTTGATCGAGGCGGCGCGCTCACGACTCAGACGGCGTAGCAAGGCAGGACTCTGCGCCCAGGAATCGATGATCGCTTGGCGAAGCTGCTGGGCTCGGGTTTCGCTCTCCAGATCGTCCCATTCCGCTGGAGGTTGTTGCTTCAGCCGGCTGCGATAGATGCCCTCCAGAAGCGGCGCCTGATCCTGTTCGTCCACGGTAAGCTGAGCGGGATCGGACGGTACCTTGTCGCCTCGGCGCTGCAGGATACGGTACTGAATCTGGCGATACTCGTCTTGGAGACGTTCTTCGGCGAGGAGCGGGCCGTCCGTTGCCGTGGCGCTCCTGCCTTCGATCTCAAGACGCAGCCCGGGTCGCTGTTTCAGCCCAGCGGCCAGGGTATCCAGGGTCTGGCGCGCCGCTGGGTCCAATTCGCTGCTGCCCGGAGCAAAATCGATGTGGCTCAGGTCGCTCTGATCGCCGCCAGCCAGCCCGGCGATGAACTTGAACGGGGCTTTGGCCGCACGCACCACAAGGTTGCGCAACGTTTGCCAGATGATCGGCATGACGCTGAACTGCGGATTGTTCAGGTCGCCCTGCACGGGCAGCTCGATGGAGATCGTGCCGTTGCTGTCCTTCAGTAGTGCGACCGCCAAGCGTACCGGCAGATCCACCGCGTCGGGACTGTCCACCTGTTCGCCGAGTTGCAACTGCTCCAGGACCACCTTGTTGTCGGCGTTCAGCTGGCCGTTCTGGATGCGGTAGTGCAGGTCCAGGTTGAGGCGTCCCTTGCGGATCCGATAGCCCGCAAACTTGCCCGCATAAGGCGTCAGGGTGGTCAGCTCGACCTGGCGGAAACTGGTGGCGATATCCAGGCTTTGCAGCGGGTCGAAGGGCGTCAGGCTGCCCTTGATGCTCACGGGTGCGTATTGATCCACCTTGCCGGCAATGTTCACTGAGGCTGGCTTCTGCTCGCGATTGTCCAGCGTGCCAATGTCGCCATTGAGCGACTGGATGGCGGTGACGAAGGGCGGGCGCAGGCTGAAGTCGGCGAAGTTGGCCGATCCGTCGGCGATGGCGATGCCGCCGATGCGGATGGCCAATGGTTCCGATACCTGCTCCTCGGAAGCCTCTTGCGCGGTGGATTCGCTGCGCTCGACCAGCAGGTCGTTGATGTTGGTGCTCAGATCTGGGTTGATGATGAAGCGGGCGTAGGGCTGGCTCAGATCGATCCGTTCGATTTCCAGGCTCCGTGGGTGCTGGTAATCGAGACCGTTGAGCTGCAGCCGCTGCCATTTGATGAAGTCGCGATTGTTGATGGTATCGAGCGTGTGCAGCTGCGTGGCGTCGACACTACCGCGAATGTTGAAGGCCAATGGCTCGATGCCCTGCAGGTTGACCTGCAGTTCGCTGCTGAGCATGCCGCTGCGTAGCTCCAGGCTCACCAGTGGGCTGAGGTAGGCCTGAGCGATGCGCAGATCTATGTCGCGGGTGGTTACTGCCAGCTCACCGCTGACCGGGCTGAGCTGCAGCTGTCCCTGAGCCTGGAGCGCCCCCTGCTTGCCGACACCTGTGTCCAGCTTCAACGAAAAGGGGCGGGTAGCGAGGCTGTCGAAATCGCTGACTTCCAGGTTCAGCGGGCCGAGCTCCAGCTGGACCTCTTCATCCGGGACGCGATCGGCCAGGTGCACCCGGTAATCACGCAGCTGAGCATCGTGCAGCAATACCTGCCATGGTTCGCCAGATTTCCGGGCTTCGCTGTCCGGAGTCTGGTCGTCGGCCTTCGACGGGGACGCACTTGTGGCGAACAGCTTCTGCCAGTCCAGCTCGCCATCGGCTTCGCGGGCGGCCCAGGTTTCCAGGTTGCGGCTGCGCAGCTTGCCGATACTGACCTGCCGCCTGACCAGGTCCAGCGTCGTTTCGCTCAGCTCCAGGCGCTCCAGGCGCACCAGCTTGCGCCCGTCCGGGCTGTCGAGGGCCAGCGGTGCCAGGGTGGCCTGGGCGTTATCCAGCGTCAGGGCCAGGCCGTCGCTGAGATCGAGGCGGTAGCCGGTACTCAGGTCGAGGCGGCCATCCTGCAGAACCAGAGGCGCTGCGTCGCGCACATAGGGCCAGAAGGCCTCGAGCGGTAGCTTGCTGATCTGCAGTTGGCCGCGGGAGGCTAGCGGCTGCAAGCTGAGGTCGCCCTGCCAATCGATGCGTCCGCCACTCGCGCCGCTGGCGGTGAGGCGTGCGTCGGCGCTGTCGTCGCTGCGGGTGGCAAGGTTGTGCAGCTCGAGGTCCAGGGAGTCGTAGACCAGCTCGATGGGCTCGCTCGGGCGACGATCCTCGAAAGCGACGTGGCCGCGTACCAGCCGCAACTGGTCGATGCGCAGCGCGAGCAGGTCGCGTTCGCCGTCGTCGGACGGCTCTGCTGGAGGAATATCGAAGAGTTGACTGAGGTTCAGGGTGCCGTCATTGGCAACACGGACTTCGGTATGCGGTGCCACCAACTCGACGGTAGCCAGGTGCAGCGTACGTTGCCAGAGGCTCGCCCATTGCAGGTCGAGGTAGAGCTGCTCGAAGGCCAGCGGGCGATCATTCTCGTCACCGATGCGCAGGTCGAACAGGGAGAGCTCAAGGCTGAAGGGATTGAACTCGACACGTTGCAGACTGGCCGGCACCGTCGCGTAGGCCGCAAGCTGCTGATTAGCGATGCGCTGGGCAATGCCTGGCAGGATCAGGAAGCCAAGCAGGCTGTAGCAGATCAGCACGAGCGCCACGCCGCTGAACGCTCGCTTCATTCCATTGGGCATGACCGGAAGTATTCCTGGCGGATGGTTGCCTTGGAGTATGGCATGGGTGCGCGGTTCCCGAATCGGCCCGATATGGGCATTGGGCAGCGCGCCGCAGATTGGCGATGGCGGACGCGGCATGCGCCTCAGCCGCGTGGCGGCAAGCCCATGCGTCGGCGTGCGCGATGCACCGAGGCATTGCGCACTGCCCAGCGTAGCGCTGGTGCGGTACTGCGTACGCCGCTGCGAAGCAACTGACGACGCGCGTCGCTCAGCGATATGCCGAACATGGCTGCGGCCCATTCCGGCAGCAACTCAACACCAGCGTGCAACATTAGCGTGCCGAACGGCCGTAGCAGTGGGCTTGGTGCCGGAGCGGTGCGCAGTATGCGCAGGATCTCCAGGGCGCGTTCGTCGATCCGCAGCTGCGGGCGGAGCCGTTCGAGGTACGCCTCGACGTCGGCGCGCGAGCGTGGAACCTCACTGGCGCCGAGCCGTTCGGCAATCAGTGCGACTTCGGCGTAGTAGCGATCCTGGTCGGCTGCGCAGAGACCGGGGTCGCGGTAGCGCAGGTGCGATTTGAGAAAGCTGCTGACTTCAGCGACATGCACCCAGGTCAGCAGATCGGGATCGGAGGCGGCGTAGGGTCGACCATCCGGTGCCGTCCCGGCCACGTTCAGGTGGATGCGCCGGACCCGCTCGATCAGGCGTTCGGCATCGGCGTGGCTGCCGAACGTCGTGCCGGCGATGAACTGCCCGGTACGCCGTAGACGGCCGAGCAGGTCCTCGCGAAAGTTCGAGTGATCCCATACGCCCGACAGCGCCAATGGGTGCAGCGCTTGCAATAGCAGTGCAGAGATCCCGCCGACCATCATCGAGGTGAAGTCGCCATGCACGCGCCAGCACACTGACTCAGGCCCGAACAGGCCGGGATCGCCTGGAGGGTTTTCGTAGTCGACACCGCCAATCGCCAGACCGGTAAGGCTGAGCACGCGGGTTTCGATATGACGGCGGAGAAATTCCATGGCGACAGCGCTGCTGGCTTGGCAAGCGGCGATGGTACCTGAAGAGGCGCAGAGGGCTCGCCAGTTGTCGGGGTAAAAGAGGGCAAGATAGACCGGACAGCAGCTGCGCGCTGTCCGGTCGAGAGGACTTATCAGCCGCGGTGGCGACCGCGGAAGAAGTCGATCAGGCCCTGGGTCGAAGCGTCTTCGGCCGGTGCGGCATCGAAGCGGGTCATCTGATTGTAGACCGCCTTGCCAAGATCCTTGCCGAGCTCGACGCCCCACTGGTCGAAGGAGTTGATACCCCAGATCACGCCCTGGACGAATACCTTGTGCTCGTATAGCGCAATCAGCGCACCGAGGCGGCCGGGGCTGATGGTTTCCATCACCACGGTGTTGCTCGGTCGATTGCCCGGGATCACCTTGTGCGGCGCCAGGCGCTGAACCTCGTCTTCGTTAAGGCCTTTGGCACGCAGTTCGGCCTCGGCTTCCTCACGGGTCTTGCCGCGCATCAGCGCCTGGCTCTGCGACAGGCAGTTGGCGTAGAGCCATTCATGGTGATCGGCCACTGGATTGTGGCTGACCACCGGCACGATGAAGTCGGCCGGAATCAGCGGTGTGCCCTGGTGCAGCAGTTGGTGGTAGGCGTGCTGGCCATTGCAGCCGACGCCGCCCCAGATCACCGGGCCGGTGCTGTAAGTCACCGGCGTGCCATCCTGGCGCACGCTCTTGCCGTTGGATTCCATGTCCATCTGCTGCAGGTGTTTGACGAAGTTGCGCAGGTAGTGGTCGTAGGGCAGGAAGGCGTAGCTCTGCGCGCCCCAGAAGTTGTGGTACCAGATGCCGAGCATCGCCAGCAGCACCGGCATGTTGCTTTCGAACGGCTCGCTGAGGAAATGCTGGTCCATGCTGTAGGCACCGGACAGCAGATCCTTGAAGTTGGACATGCCGATGGCCAGGGCGATGGGCAGACCGATCGCCGACCACAGCGAGTAGCGCCCGCCGACCCAGTCCCACATCGGGAAGATGTTCTTTTCGCGAATGCCGAAGTCGATGGCCGCCTGCTTGTTGCTGGTGACGGCGATGAAGTGGCGGTAGAGCTTCTCCTCGGTGCCGCCCTTGCCCAAATACCAGGTGCGTGCAGCCTGGGCATTCTTCAGCGTCTCGAGGGTACCGAAGGTCTTGCTGGAAATGATGAACAGCGTGGTCTCGACATTCAGCTTGGCGGTCACTTCGCGGAATTCGCTGCCGTCGATGTTGGCCAAGTAGTGCGTACGCACGCCGTGCTGGGTAAAGGGCAGCAGCGCCTCGGAGACCAGTTGCGGGCCGAGGAACGAGCCGCCGATACCAATGTTCACCACGTCGGTGATGGTCTTGTCGCTGAAGCCGCGCCACAGGTTGTTGTGGATCCGGGTGACGATGTCGGTCATCTGCGCCAGGGCGGTGTGCACGTCACGCATGATGTTCTTGCCGTCGACCATCACCGTGTCGCCCATGGGGCGGCGCAGGGCCGTGTGCAGCACCGGACGGTTTTCCGAGGCGTTGATGCGCTCGCCTTCGAACATGGCGTGCGCGGCTTGCTCGACCCCGGCCTCGCGGGCCAGGTTGACCAGCAGGGTGCGAGTTTCGGGGGTGATCAGGTTCTTCGAATAATCGAGAAACAGGCCGCTGCAGGAAACCGACAGGTCAGCGAAGCGCGTCGGGTCGGCCTTGAAGGCCTCGCGCATGCTGAAGTTCTGCATGGCCAGGCGGTGTTCTTCCAGGGCCTTCCAGGACGGCAGGCCGGTGACGTCGAGCGGATGCTGGTAGTAGCTCATGGTGATGCGGCTTCCTTTGCTTTGACAGGCCGCTGAACCCCCGTGAATTCGCGCCGCGAGCGCGCATGTTGCCTCGGGGATTCAGTGATGTGTATGACCGTGCTGGCACGCCGGCACTCGTTCCTGAATGCTGCGGATGCTGGCCGAACCCGGCTTTCACCGAGCCGGTGAGGCACATCCTATGCCATCAGAGACAGCTCAGACAGAGAAAACCCCTGCTGCGTTCCGGGCATTCGCCTTCTATTCGATTCGCGCCAGCCTGCTGTCTGGGCGCCGATGCTGCACACAACGAAAAAGCCCGAAGTGCGGAACACTTCGGGCTTCTATTCGGCAGCGCCTGAATGGTGGCTCAGGCGACCTGTACCGGGATGGCGTTGCTGGTATGGCTCAGCTCGCCGTCTGCGCCCATGTAGAGCACATGGGGTTTGAAGTTGGCCAGCTCGGCCTCGCTGTAGTGCGCGTAGGCGCAGATGATCAGGCGATGACCCACACCTGCCTTGTGGGCGGCGGCACCGTTGACCGAGATGATCTTCGAACCTTCCTCGCCGCGGATGGCGTAGGTGGTGAAGCGCTCGCCGTTGTCGACGTTATAGATCTGGATCTGTTCGTATTCGCGGATACCGGCCAGGTCCAGCCACTCGCCGTCGATGGCGCAGGAGCCTTCGTAGTCGAGCACCGAGTGAGTTACCTGGGCGCGGTGCAGTTTGGCCTTGAGCATGATGGCGTGCATGGCAGGGTCCTCCGGGTGCGCAAGCGGCGCAGAGTGTGCCCGAAGCCTCGAACGTGATCAAGGCTGCAGGCAAATGGCATGGATCAGGCCGATGTGTGGATATCGACCATCAGGTTGTCGATCAGCCGCGTCTTGCCCAGGAAGGCTGCGGCGAGGATGACCAGCTCGGCAGACGCGTCGCTTACCGGCTGCAGGTCGATCGCATTGCGAATTTCCAGATAGTCCGGCCGTAGTCCCGCAACGCGCAGGCTTTCCAGACCTTCGGCGACGAGTGTCGAGTAGTCGCGTCGGCCGTTCTGGATCGCATCTTTCAGCTGGGTCAGCGTACGGTACAGCAGCGGTGCCGTGGCACGCTCGTCGGCGCTCAGATAGCCGTTTCGCGAGGACAACGCCAGGCCATCCACGTCGCGCACGGTGGGCTCGGAGATGATCTGCACCGGCATGTTCAGGTCGCGCACCATGGTGCGGATCACCGCCAGCTGCTGGAAATCCTTCTGGCCGAACACGGCGAGGTCCGGCAGAACCATGTTGAACAGCTTGCTGACCACCGTGGAGACGCCGTCGAAATGACCGGGGCGACTGCCTCCGCAGAGGCCTTCGGATACGCCGGGTACGCGAACGATGGTCTGGTTGGCCTGGCCGTGGGGGTACATCTCCTCCACGCTGGGCGCGAAGAGCAGGTGGCAGCCGGCGTCGAACAGCTTGTCCTGATCTGCGGCGAGGGTGCGCGGATAGTTGTCCAAGTCTTCGTTGGGGCCGAACTGCAGCGGGTTGACGAAGATGCTCGCGACGACGAAATCGGCACGCTGACCGGCTTTCTTCACCAACGCGATGTGGCCGGCGTGCAGGTTGCCCATGGTTGGCACGAAGCCGATGCGCTTGCCCTCGCCGCGCGCGCGGGCAACCGCGGCGCGCAGGTCGGCGATGGTCTTGACGACGTTCATGCGGAGAACCCGTGTTCGGCTGCAGGGAATTCGGCGGCTTTGACTGCCTTGACATAGCCGGCGATGGCCGAGGGGATGTCGCCATGCTCACGCATGAAGTTCTTCACGAACTTCGGTACGCGGCCACTGAGCGACAGGCCGAGCATATCGTGCAGCACCAGCACCTGGCCGTCGGTGTCGCTACCGGCGCCGATGCCGATTACCGGAATCTGCACGGCACGGGTGATGCGTGCGGCCAGTTCGCTGGGCACGCATTCGAGCAGCAACATGGCGGCGCCGGCGGCTTCAAGCGACTTGGCATCCTCCAGCATTTGCTGCGCCTGGGCTTCTTCACGACCCTGTACCTTGTAGCCGCCGAACAGGTTGACCGCTTGCGGCGTCAGCCCCATGTGCGCGCACACCGGAATGCCGCGGTCGGCCAGCAGGCGGATCGACTCGGCCAGCCAGGCGGTGCCTTCCAGCTTGATCATGTGGGCTCCGGCCTGCATCAGCACTGCGGAGTTGTTCAGGGTCTGCTCGGTGGTGGCGTTGGCCATGAACGGCAGGTCGGCGACGATCATCGCGCCACGGTTGCCGCGCTTGACGCTGGCGGTGTGGTAGGCCATGTCGGCAACGGTGACCGGCAGGGTGCTGTCGTGACCTTGCAGGACCATGCCGAGTGAATCGCCGATCAGCAGCATCTCGACGCCTGCGTCGCAGGCGGTCTTGGCGAAGGTGGCGTCATAGCAGGTGAGCATGACGATCTTCTCGCCCTTCTGCTTGAGCCCTTGCAGCGTGGTCAGGGTGACGTCTGGCATGAATGCCGTCCTCTTCGAGCCTCGGAGGTCAGGGTTGCCATGCGGTGCACCTATGGTGTGCCAAGACCGCGGATGGCAGAGGGCGCTTATAGTCCCGGCGGCGGCAGCCTAAGTCAATCGCGAGTGTTACCTACGCGTTACGTTCGTTACCGCGGCGGTGACACCCGCATCGGCGAGCCGCTCCAGCCCGCTGAATGGGCAGGCCGCGAGCAGGTCGGCCAGGCGGCGACCATCGGCCAGCGCCAGCTCCGCGGGGGCGATCTCGGCCAATGGATAGAGCACGAATGCGCGGGCCTGCATGTGATAGTGCGGAACCTTGAGTCGCGGCTCGTCGATCAGCCGCTCGCCGAACAGCAGGATGTCCAGATCCAGGGTGCGCGGACCCCAGCGTTCGGCCTTGCGCTCGCGGCCCTGGGCCTGCTCGATACGTTGCAGGGCATCGAGCAGGTCCAGAGGCTGGAGATCGGTATCCAGTGCCGCGACGGCATTGACATAGCGTGGCTGGTCGGCAGGCCCGAGCGGATCGCTGGCATAAAGGGATGAGACCGCGACCAGCCTGGTCTGCGGCAGCTCGGCCAGTGCCTGCAGAGCGCCACGCAGCTGTCGCTGGGGATCGGCCAGGTTGCTGCCCAGGCCGATGTAGACGCGCTCCATCTCAGTCGGCCGAACCGGCAGGAGTGTCGCCCGGGCCGCGCCGCCGGCGACCGCCGCGACGACGTTTCTTGGCGCCGCCGTCATCCTTGCCGCTGAGGCCGCGAATCATGTTGCGGCGCTCGCTGTCGCTGGCTTCCTGATAGTCGGTCCACCAGTCGCCGAGGCCGCCGGTTTTCTCGCCGGCGCTTTCGCGCAGCAGCAAGAAGTCATAGCCGGCACGGAAGCGTGGGTTCTCCAGCAACTGGTCGGCACGTCGCCCCTGTCGGCGTGGCAGGCGCTCCTGCATGTCCCAGATCTCGCGCATGGGGATGGCGAAGCGCTTCGGAATGGCGGTGCGCTGGCACTGCTCCCAGATAATGTCGTGGGCGGCTTCCTGCATCGCCGGAATCGGCGGCATGCCGCGGTCCTGCAGCTCCAGCACGCGGGCCGGCAGGGCTGGCCAGAGCAGTGCGGCGAAGAGAAACGCCGGTGTTACCGGCTTGCCCTGCTGGATGCGCAGGTCGGTATTGGCCAGCGCATTGCGAATCAGCGTGCCGGCGTACTCGGGGTTGCGCTCCAGCGCGGCGGCGCTGGCCGGGAACAGCGGGGCGAACAGATCGTATTCGAGTAGCAGTTCGAAGGTGCGCTCGGCCTTGCCGCCGAGGAACAGCTTGAGCGTTTCGTCGAACAGGCGGGCCGAGGGAATACCGTCGAGCAGGTCGGCCAGCTCGACGATGGGCTCGGCGCTGTGGCGCTCGATTTCGAAATCGAGCTTGGCGGCGAAACGCACCGCGCGCAGCATGCGCACCGGGTCTTCCTGATAGCGCTGTTCGGGGTCGCCAATCAGGCGAACCAGGCGGTTGCGGATGTCATGCACGCCATGGATGTGATCGAGGATGCGCTCGGTGGTCGGGTCGTAATACAGCGCATTGATGGTGAAGTCGCGGCGTTGCGCGTCATCTTCGAGCGTGCCGTAGACATTGTCGCGCAGGATGCGGCCGCTCTCGTTGCGCGAGGCCAGCTGGCTGGCGTCCTCGTCGTCTTCTTCCGGGTGGTTGGCGCGGAAGGTGGCGACCTCGATGATCTCGCGTCCGAAATGCACATGGACGAGCTTGAAGCGGCGGCCGATCACCCGCGCATTGCGAAACTCGGCTCGAACCTGCTCGGGCGTTGCGCTGGTGGCGACGTCGTAATCCTTGGGATTGAGCTGCAGCAACAGATCGCGCACGCAGCCACCCACGACATAGGCCTCGTACCCGGCCTGCTGCAAGCGTTCGACCACGCTCACCGCATGCCGACTGATCGCGCTGCGCTGCAGGGAATGCTGCCGGCTGGACAGAATTTCAGGTGAGCGTCGGGCGTGCGGGATACGGCGCAGAGGAAGACGAAAAGACTGGAACAGCTTTTTCAGCATGGGGGGCAACTGTGTGACGGAATGACGGGCCGGTGTCGCGAATAGCCGCGAAACCTGCGCGGATTCTAGCACCGAGAGGCTCGGATGGTGAACGAAGCGCGGAGAGGTGTCAAAAAGCACGTCGCCGATTGCGATGCAGGTACGGCTGGTGACTGTTTGGCTGGCGTTATGTGCGGTGGCAGATAGCACTGAGGGGAGCCGAAGCTCCCCTCTGAATGATGTCGCGTGCTTATTTATTGTTATTGGTCATGCAGGCGTGCTGTTCTTGTTGTTCGCCTGTTCCGTCCGGCCGTAGCCATCAGGAGCGCTCCTACACTGGGAGCTAATAGCAAACGGATTTCTTTGGTCGCTGACTTTGCCTCGATCTACGATCCAACCAGTTCAGGCGCTGCTTTAGCAGTTTTTGTTGTTCTCGGCCTGGTCGTGGGGTTAGCCCCGTGGCAAGTCCTCTCCAAAAGAATCAGTTAGCTGCGCCTCCGCCTTCTTGTCGTTGTTTTGCTGGAGCCGTTACGTCTTGTTCTTATTGTGGGATCTGCTTGTTATTGTTGTTGTGCCATTAAGTAAGCAGTTGCCGTGCCAGCTTTTTAAAATCGTTTTATTTCAAGCAGTTGCGTATTTTCAGCGGTGCGGGTTGCAAGAAAAAACCGGGGCACCGTTACCGATGCTCCCGGTTTCTGTTACGAGCGATGCGAGGGCGGTAACAGGTTACCCGGTGACGCTACCCGACTTGCGGCGCGGAATGCCCAGGCGCTGGCGTCGCTCCCACAGGCATTTGCGACTGATTCCCAGCTTGCGCGCCAGTTCGGTTTCGGTCATGTGATCCTGGTGCTCGAGCACGAAATGCTGGAAGTAGTCTTCCAGCGAAAGGTCTTCGGTCGGCTCGTTGCCGCCGACCACGCCACGCATGGCGCCAAGCGGCTCATCGAAGTCATCGTCCAGCTCATCCAGCTCGATATCGATGCCCAGTAATTCGGCGTCGATCTCCGGGCTCTCGCTGAGGATGGCGGCACGCTCGATGGCATTTTCCAGTTCGCGGACATTGCCCGGCCAGGAATAGTGGCGGATCGCTTGTTCGGCGTCGCGAGAGAAACGCAGGTCATCACTGTTTAGGCGTTCAGCCTGACGGGCGAGGAAAGCCTTGGCGATTTCCAGCACGTCATTGCCACGTTCACGCAGCGGCGGAAGCTTGAGGGCGATGACATGCAGGCGGTAGTAGAGGTCTTCACGGAACTGGCCGGTCTTGGCCAGCGTTTTCAGGTCGCGATGGGTGGCGGCGATCAGGCGCACATCGACTTTCTGCGACTGCACCGAGCCGACGCGGCGGATCTCGCCTTCCTGCAGCACTCTGAGCAGGCGCGCCTGGGCTTCGAGCGGAAGCTCACCGATCTCATCGAGGAACAGCGTGCCCCCATCGGCCGCTTCCACAAGCCCGGCGCGACCCGCGCTGGCGCCGGTGAAGGCGCCTTTCTCATGGCCGAACAGTTCCGACTCGATCAAGGTTTCCGGAATCGCCGCGCAATTCACCGAGATCATCGGTGCCTTGGCCCGGCGCGAGAGATTGTGCAGGGCCCGCGCCACCAGTTCCTTGCCGGTCCCGGACTCACCCTGGATAAGGACATTCGAGTCAGTCGGCGCAACCTTGCGGATCTTGCTGAACAGTTCCTGCATCGGCGTGCAATGGCCGATGATACCGATGTCGTCGCGCGAGGCTGCGCCCGGCGCCGCGCCTGCATTACGAGTAGCTTGGGGTTGTGTGGTGGCGGCCTGCTGATGATCGCTGAGGATACGCGCCACAGCCTGCAGCATCTCGTCGTGATCGAACGGTTTGGCGATGTAATCCACCGCTCCCATTTTCATCGAATCCACCGCCGAGCGCAGGCTGGCGTAGCTGGTCATGATCAGCACCGGTGTGCCTTCGGCGAGCTTGATCAATTCGGTGCCCGGTGCGCCGGGCAGCCTAAGGTCGCTGATGATGAGATCGAAACCCGGGATGCTGTAGCGCTCCTGCGCCTCCTGTACCGAGCCGGCTTCGCTGACCTCGTACTGGTTGCGTTCGAGGAGGCGCCGCAGGGCGGAGCGGATGATGGTTTCGTCTTCGACGATCAGAATATGTGACATCAGTACTCTCTCGACGGTCTGGAGGCAGAGCCGGCGCAGGGCCGGTACGGCAGTCGCCTCTTCAACTTACGGCATGTGACGCTTCGACATGCCGCGGCAGGGTGATGCGAAAACGGGTGCCGCGTTGTGTTTCCGGGTCGGCCGGGCTGTCGATATCGATCTGGCCATAATGCTCTTCAATGATCGAATAGACCAGCGCGAGGCCCAGGCCGGTGCCTTCGCCCGGATCCTTGGTGGTGAAGAATGGCTCGAACAGGCGGTCCTGAATTTCCTTGGGAATGCCGCTGCCTTCGTCTTCCACCACCAGGTACACGGTCTGCTCGGCGACCTCGCTGCTGATGCGGATCAAGCCGCCCGGCGGCGATGCGTCGCGGGCATTGGAAAGCAGGTTGATCAGCACCTGGGCGAGTCGCTGCGGGTCGCCTTCGGCCAGGTGCTCCGGGGCGCAGGCGTTGACGAAGCGCACCTCGGTGCGATTGCGGTTTAGCGATAGCAGGCCGATGGCATCCTGCGTGACCTGCGCCAGGCTCACCGGATACAGCCGCTGCTGGCGCTCGCCGGCATGGGCGAAGCTCATCAGCGACTGCACGATGCGCGACACGCGCTTGGTCTGTTCGATGATCTGGCCGCTGATTTCGACGATTTCCTCGTCGGCTTCGCGTTCATCGCGCAGATTCTGCGCCAGGCAGGCGATACCGGTGATCGGATTGCCGATTTCGTGCGCCACGCCGGCTGCCAGCCGGCCGATGCTGGCCAGGCGCTCGGAGTGCACCAGACGATCCTCCAGCTCCTGCGTTTCGGTCAGGTCCTCCATCAGCAGAACCAGGCCGCTGTTGCTCGGGGCCAGCGGCTCGGCGATCGCCGCCTTGTGCAGGTTGAGGCAGCGGCGATGACCGTTGTGCGCCAAGCGCTGCTTGTGCAGGTGCTCATCGGGTTGTTCGATGAAGTCGATCAGCAGGCTCCGCCAAGGTTCGGCGATGGTCGAGAGGCGCGAGCCGACCACCTGCAGCGCCGCGATCCCGGTGAGCTCCTCGAGCGCGCGGTTCCACATCAGGATTTCCTGGTCCTTGGCCAGCGAGCAGACGCCCATGGGCAGCTCCTGCAGGGTCTGCCGGTGGTAGCGACGCAGCGCATCGAGTTCGGCGGCCAGGCCGGTCAGGCGTGAGTGATAGTCCTCCAGGCGGCTCTCGATGAAGTGGATGTCCTCGGTGATGTAGCCCTCGGCGCCGTTCTTGTAGGGCAGGAAGTTCTCGACGATGTCCTGGGCGACGCTGGGCCCCATGAGCCCGGACAGGTTGGCCTCGATGCGGTCGCGCAGACGGCGCAGCGCGTAGGGGCGGTGCTCGTCGAACGGCAACTGCAGGTCACGCAGGGCCTGTTCCACCTCGCGTTGGGCGGTCTTGGCGCCCAGCGGCTTGGCCAGTTGGGTGGCGAATTCCTGCGGTGAGGCAGCCAGCAACTCGCGTCGTTGCGGGCGGCGGACGTTCTCCACGGCGCAGGCCTCGGCGGCGCTCTGCTCCTCCGGGCTGGTTTCGCTGAAGATCGAGAACAGCGAGAAGGCCAGCACGTTGACCGCCAGCGAAGCGATTGCCGCCAGGTGCCAGCTGGTGTCGTCGAGTACGTAGACCACGTTGAACAGCGGAATGTAGAAGCCATCCAGGTTGCCCACCAGCGGCAGCAGCATGGTCACCACCCAGACGCCGATGCCGGCCAGCAGGCCGGCGATGTAGCCGCGCCGATTGGCAGTCGGCCAGTACAGCACCGAGAGCACGCCGGGTAGGAACTGCAGGGTGGCGACGAAGGCGACGATGCCGAGATTGGACAGGTCCTGCTCGGCACCGAGCAGCAGGTAGAAGCCGTAACCGGCCATGATGATGGCGAAGATCAGGCTGCGCCGCGTCCATTTCAGCCAACGGTAGATGTTGCCCTCGCTCGACGGCTGGTAGAGCGGCAGGACCAGATGGTTGAGCGCCATGCCGGACAGCGCCAGGGTGCTGACGATGATCAGCCCACTGGAGGCCGACAGCCCGCCGACGAAAGCCAGCAGTGCCAGCATCTCGCTCTGCGCGGCGATCCCCAGGCCGAGCGTGAAATACTCCGGGTTGGTGCTTACGCCCAGCTTCAGCCCGGCCCAGAGAATCAGCGGCACGGCCAGGCTCATCAATAGCAGATACAGCGGCAGGCCCCAGCTGGCGCTGACCAGGCCACGCGGGTTGAGGTTTTCGGTGAAGGTCATGTGATACATGTGCGGCATCACGATGGCCGAGGCGAAAAACACCAGCAGCAGGGTGCGCCACGGGCCTTCCTGCAGCGGCGTATGCAGCGCCTGCAGCGCCGATTGGTTCTGCAGCAGCCAGATCTCCAGCTGGTGCGGACCGCCGAACACCACGTACAGCGCGTACAGACCGATGGCGCCGAAGGTCGCCAGCTTGACGATCGATTCGAAGGCGATGGCGAACACCAGCCCTTCGTGCTTCTCCCGCGTGGCGATGTGGCGGGCCCCGAAGAGGATCGTGAACAGCATGATCATCAGGCAGTAGCCCAGCGCGACGCGTTCCTGCAGCGGCTCGAGGGTGAGGATGCCGATCGCGTCGGCGACCGCCTGGATCTGCAGGGCCAGCAGCGGCAGCATGCCGATCAGCATGACGATGGTGGTCAGCGCGCCGCTCCAGGTGCTGCGGAAACGGAAGGCCACCAGATCGGCCAGGGACGACAGTTGGTAGGTGCGGGTGATGCGCAGGATTGGGTAGAGCAGCACCGGTGCCAGCAGGAACGCGCCACAGACGCCGAGGTAGGTAGCGAGAAACCCGTAGCCGTATTGATAGGCCAGGCCCACGGTGCCGTAGAAGGCCCAGGCACTGGCGTAGACGCCGAGCGAGAGGGTGTAGGTCAGCGGGTGGCGGATGATCCAGCGCGGAATCAGTCCGCGCTCGCTGACCCAGGCGACACCGAACAGCATGAACAGGTAGGCGGCGCTGATCAGGATCAGGTGGCTCAGGCTAAAGCTCGTCTGCATCACGCTGGCTCTGGAGAATGAAGGTCACCACGATCAGGATCAGCCACAGCAGGTAGGGCCGATACCAGGCACCGTTGGGGTCGATCCACCAGTCCATGATGGCCGGGGAGAACAGATAGATCCCCACCACCAGGAGCAGCACCAGTCGGTAGATATACATGCCGGGTCTCGTGTCGGAAGTGAGGGCGATGGTAGAGCAGCGGCACGCTGCTAGCCACCGGTGACGGGCAAATGCTGCTCAGCGCAGCTGAGCCTCGGCCAGGGTTCGGGTCCGCGGAATGCGCCCGGCGTCCCAATTGCCAATCGCCCAGCCGAGGATCTCCGCCGGCAGGGCACCGTCCAGTTCGGTCGGTGGTTGCTGGCCAAGGGCGCGCAATGCGCGTAGCAGCAGTGGGCTGGCCTCCTCGGCATGCAGCGGTGGTGATCGATAGCGCTTGCCGAGCTTGTGGCCGTCCGGCTGAATGATCAGCGGCAGATGCAGGTAGCGCGGCTGCGGCAAGCCGAGGATTTCCTGCAGGTAGAGCTGACGCGGCGTCGAATCGAGCAGGTCGGCGCCGCGCACCACATCGGTGACGCCTTGCCAGGCGTCGTCCAGCACCACGGCCAGCTGATAGGCGATCAGGCCATCGCGGCGGCGGATGACGAAGTCGCCGACCTCGCGCCCCAGGTGCTGGCGGAATTCGCCCTGTACACGGTCGACGAAGCCGTACTCACGATCGGGCACGCGCAGGCGGATGGCGGCATCTTCGAGGCCGTGTGCGGCGTTGCGGCAGAAGCCGGGGTAGGGGCCCGGGTAGTCTTCGAGCTGCTTGCGCGAGCAGGTGCAGGCATACGCCAACCCTTCCTCCAGCAAGTGCTCGACCGTATCCCGGTAGACGGCATGGCGCTGACTCTGGCGCAGCATTTCGCCGTCCCATTCGAAGCCGTAGCTTTGCAGTGTCTCGACGATCGCTTGCTGCGCACCGGGCATCTCTCGGGGCGGGTCGATGTCTTCCATGCGCAGCAGCCAGCGACCGCCCACCGAGCGGGCATCGAGATAGGAGGCAAGGGCGGCGAGCAGTGAGCCGAAATGCAGATAGCCGCTCGGCGTCGGGGCGAAACGGCCAACATAGCGGGCGGGTTGGGGTGAGCTGGACAAGGGCATGGCGGGGCCGGCGCGATCAGGGATGGCGGGGCGGGTGAGGCGGTTGCCGGGCCTGGAAATGAAGCGGGGCGCCGAAGCGCCCCGTTCGGGATCAGGAACCGATCTGCTTTTCCTTGATCTCCGCCAGTGTCTTGCAGTCGATGCAGAGCGTGGCGGTAGGCCGCGCTTCCAGGCGACGGATGCCGATCTCGACACCGCAGGAATCGCACCAGCCGTATTCGTTGTCTTCGATCAGTTGCAGCGTCTCGTCGATCTTCTTGATCAGCTTGCGCTCACGGTCGCGGGCACGCAGTTCCAGGCTGAACTCTTCTTCCTGGCTGGCGCGGTCGGCCGGGTCCGGGAAGTTGGCTGCCTCGTCCTGCATGTGATGGACGGTGCGATCGACTTCTTCCATCAGCTCCTGCTTCCACTTGTTCAGGATGCCGGTGAAATGGGCGCGCATCTTCTCGCTCATGTACTCCTCGCCCTTGCTTTCCTTATAGGGCTCGAAGGCGCGAATCAGTTGCTTGCTCGACGGTGTTTCTTTGGTAATGGGCATGGATGAACGCCTCTCGCTATGTCCATTGCGCAGGATGATTTGTCCCTTGCCGGCCCGTGCCGGCCCTGCGGCTGCAAGCGGGCGAACTTACCAGATCGGATCGGGGTGCGCTACTCCCCAATCCGACAGTGGCTGCGGCGGCCTTGGGACCTTGGGTAGAATTCACGTTTTATCGTCAACAGGAAGGTCAGATGACCTCGTCGTACAGCGCACGCAGTCGCGCAATCGAACCTTTCCACGTCATGGCGCTGTTGGAGCGGGCCAACCAGCTGCAAGTTCAAGGCCGCGACGTCATTCACCTGGAAATCGGCGAACCGGACTTCACCACCGCACAGCCCATTGTCGCCGCCGGGCAGGCCGCGCTGGCGGCCGGTCATACGCGCTACACCGCTGCGCGCGGCCTGCCGCAGCTGCGCGAGGCGATTGCCAGCTTCTATGCCCAGCGCTATCACTTGAGCATTGACCCCGAACGCATCCTGATTACTCCCGGTGGCTCTGGTGCGCTGCTGCTGGCCTCCAGCCTGCTGGTCGACCCTGGCAAGCACTGGTTGCTGGCCGATCCGGGCTATCCGTGCAACCGGCACTTCCTGCGCCTGGTGGAAGGCGCTGCGCGGCTGGTGCCGGTCGGCCCGGAGATGTGCTATCAGCTGACCCCCGAGCTGGTCGAGCGCTACTGGGATCGCGACAGCGTCGGTGCGCTGGTGGCGTCACCGGCCAACCCCACCGGAACGCTGCTCGAGCGTGCCGAACTGGCCGCCCTTTCGGCGGCGCTGAAGGAGCGCGGCGGCCATCTGGTGGTCGACGAGATCTATCATGGACTGACCTACGGCACGGACGCGGCCAGCGTGCTGGAGGTCGATGACGACGCCTTCGTGCTCAACAGCTTTTCCAAATACTTCGGCATGACCGGCTGGCGCCTGGGTTGGCTGGTGGCGCCGCCCGCCGCTGTGCCGGAGCTGGAGAAGCTGGCGCAGAACCTCTACATCAGCGCGCCGAGCATGGCTCAGCACGCAGCCCTGGCCTGTTTCGAGCCGGCGACCCTGGGAATTCTCGAGGCGCGGCGCGCAGAGTTCGCCCGTCGCCGTGACTTCCTCCTGCCAGCCCTGCGCGAGCTGGGCTTCGGCATCGCGGTCGAACCGCAGGGCGCCTTCTATCTGTACGCCGACATCAGTGCATTTGGTGGCGATGCCTATGGGTTCTGTCAGCACATGCTGGAAACCGAGTTCGTCGCCATCACGCCGGGGCTGGACTTCGGCCGTCACCAGGCCGGCCATCATGTGCGTTTCGCCTACACCCAGGACCTGCCGCGCCTGGAGCAGGCCGTCGAGCGCATCGCCCGCGGCCTGCGCAGCTGGCAATCCTGATGCGTTTCGCGCAACCGCTGGAGCAGGGGCGACTGGTCAGGCGCTACAAACGTTTTCTCGCCGATATCGTCACTGACGAAGGCGAGGCGCTGTGCATTCACTGTCCCAACACCGGCTCGATGCTCAACTGCATGAGCGAGGGCGCGCGGGTGTGGTTCCAGCGCAGCAGCGATCCGCGACGCAAGTTGCCGGGTACCTGGGAGCTAGTGGAGACACCGCAGGGGCGGCTGGCCTGCGTGAATACCGCGCGAGCCAATCCACTGGTCGAGGAAGCGCTGCTGAACGGGCAGATCGCCGAGTTGGCAGGCTTCTCGGCGCTCAAGCGCGAGGTGCCCTATGGCGGGGAAAACAGTCGGGTGGATTTCCGTCTCGACTATGCCGGCCTGCCGGCCTATGTCGAGGTCAAGAGCGTTACGCTGGGGTTCGACGACACCGCCGTGGCCGCCTTTCCCGATGCGGTGACAACACGCGGCAGTCGTCATCTGCGAGAGCTGGCTGCGCTCGCGCGCAGCGGGGTGCGCGCGGTGCAGCTGTACTGCGTCAATCTCAGCGGCATCGAGGCGGTACGCCCGGCAGTGGAAATCGACCCGACCTATGCGGCGGCGCTGCATGAGGCGATTGCGGCGGGAGTGGAGGTACTGGCGTATGGCGTCGAGCTGTCCCCGCACGAGCTGCGCCTGAGTCGGCCGCTGCCCGTGCTGCCGTGACCACGCTCCGCTCGGTGGAGGAAAATTTTTATCCGGGCTGGGGAACAAAGCGCTTTCTGTCTGGCCTCAACGAAGCTGGAAAATGCATCCCTTCATGCTCGCAGAGGCTCTGCTCCGCCGCGCAGCGCGGTGTCGACGCGGCCTCGCCCGCATCGGCGGCATATCCGGCGGTGCCATTCGATGCGCCGAGAGGCGTCGTTGGCAAAGATTATTTCGGACGTTCGCCCTGGCGCGAGCGTCGTCGATGAGGCTAAAGAGAATGCGAATCCTCGTTTGCGGTGCCGGTGGTCAGGTTGGGCGCGAGCTGGCCGAGCGTGCGGCGAGTTTCGGCCTGGATGTGCTGGCTCCGAATCGCACCGAGCTGGATATCGTCCGGCCAGAACAAATTGCGGCGGCCATGGCGCAGCGCCCCGGTCTGATCATCAATGTGGCTGCCTACACCCATGTGGACAACGCCGAGTCTCACAGCGAGCAGGCCTATGCCGTCAACCGCGATGGTGCGCGCAATCTTGCCGAGGCTGCCGGGCGTGCTGGTGTGCCGCTGTTCCACATCTCCACCGACTATGTGTTCTCCGGCGAAGCCGACAGACCCTATACCGAGGACGATGCAACCGCTCCGACGGGTGTCTATGGGGCGAGCAAGCTGGCCGGCGAGCAGATCATCCGTGACTGCCTGCCCGCGCACCTGATCCTGCGTACCAGCTGGGTGTACGGCGTCCACGGGCACAATTTCGTCAAGACCATGTTGCGGTTGGCGCGTCAGCGCGATGCGCTTGGCGTGGTGAGCGACCAGCTGGGATGTCCGACCCAGGCCGGCAGTATCGCCGCCGTGCTGCTGGAACTGGCGCGCCGCTATGCCGCCGGCGACAGGCTGGCCTGGGGCGTTTATCACTACAGCGGTACACCGGCCTGCTCGTGGTACGACTTCGCCGTAGAGATCTTCCGTCAAGGTGAGGCGGCCGGACTGCTAGCCAGGCAGCCCGAGGTGTCGCCGATCACGACTGCACAATACCCGACACCGGCGCGCCGTCCGGCCTGGTCAGTGCTCGACTGCCGTCGCTTCGAGTCGACCTTTGGTCTGGCGCCTCGGCCATGGAAGCTCGAGCTCGCCGAGGTGCTCGACGTGTTGCAGCAAGCGGAGCCGGCTGCCGTCGTCAGGCAGCGCAGCTTTCGCGCCTGATTCGCCCGCCCGGCGGAGGCCCGGCTTCCGTGCGGGCGTCCGCTCGCCAGTGTATTCTTGCGCCCCCGCGCCTCGACGCGGCCTGAAGTTCGGCTCTGGAGGGGCGACATGGTAGTGGTGCTGGCGATCCTGCCGATCTTCGGTCTGATCTCGCTCGGTTATCTGTTTGGCTGGCGCCAGTGGTTGAGCAACGAAGGTGCCGCCGGGCTGGCCAGTGTGACCTTCAAGCTGTTCATGCCTGCGGTGCTGTTCAATGGCATCGCTCGCGCCGAGCTGGGCGAGGGCATGTCGCCGATGTTGCTGCTGGCATACTTCGCCCCGGTGCTGCTGATTTTTCTGCTGGTGAACGTCGTCGCGCATCGCCTGAAGGGGCGAGCGAGCCCTCTCGGACTGACCGCAGCCTACTCGAACAACGTGCTGGTCGGCATTCCCCTGGTGACCACGCTGCTCGGGGCCGAGAGTCTGGTCTACGTGTTCGCCATTCTGGTGTTCCACAGCTTGGTGCTGTTCTCTTTGCAGAGTTTCTACGCCGCGCTCGGTGATGGCGACAGGGTCAGCGCGCCGTCGCTGTTGAAGAACCTGGCCAACCCCTTGATCGTCGGCCTGCTGCTCGGAGCCTTGTTGAACCTGAGCGGCCTGTTGCTGCCCGAGCCGTTGTGGCGAGTGATTGGCTGGCTCGCGCAGGCGGCGCTGCCCTGCGCGTTGATGGTGCTGGGTATCAGTCTGTCACGTTATCGCCTGCGGCCGAGCGCGTCGGTCGTCGTGCTCACATTGGCCAAGCTGGTCCTGTTCCCGGCGCTGGTGTGGTGGCTGAGTGGTTGCTTGCCCGGGCTGAGTCAGGAGGCGCGCAGCGTGCTGGTGCTGCTGGCAGCCTGTCCGAGTGGCGTAAATGTGCTGGCCTTCGTCAAGCATGCCGACGACAGCCGCGCGGTCAGCTCCACCGTATTTCTGTCGACGCTGGCGGCCGCCGTCAGCCTGCCGCTATGGATGCTGCTGACGACCAGCTGACTGCCGAACATCCCGGCGTCTGGCGCTGAACGTCCTTCCGAACCGGACTGTCACAAGAGCACAGTCCAGAAAATACGGAGAGTACGGCATGCTGAAGTTCATCGGCGGTACCGCGGGCGTCATCTTCATCATTGGCCTGATCGTGGTGATCGGCATCTTCAAACTGCTGTTCTGATGGCTTGGCGTCTGGCTGCCGGATGCTTCCGCGGCTTCATTTGCCGTCGCGCTGCTCGTGGACGGCCATGATGTCCTCCAGGCGCAAGCCGGTCAGGCCATGGATGGTCCGCCAGAGATAGAAGAAGATCGCCATCATCATCAGCATGCTGGGTATGGCGATCATCGGGTAGCTGAGCAGGGTCATGCGTCCCAGTTCGGCGTTGAACGCTTCGCTGCCGGCCGGACTGTGCACGATCCATTTGGCCAGTACGTAGTTCATGAAGGACGAGAAGAAGAAGGTGCCGCTGAGCAGGTAGGTCGCCCGTAGCAGGCGGGTTTCGAAATGAGCGACCTGACCGTTGCGTTCCAGCTGCTCGTGGACCTTGTCCACATTGAGCACCTTCGGGTTGTACAGAAGGGTACGAATCAACGGGTAGCGCGTGCGGGTGGAGGCCAGTACGCCGATGCCGATGATTCCCGGTACGGCCGCTTCCTTGATCGCCAGCCATTGGGTGTCGAGCTGCAACAGACCGATGCCGCCGGTGAGCAGCACGCTGATCAGGCCGAGCAGGGCGATCCAGTTGAACTTGCGGTAGCGGACCAGCTCCCATAGGCCCCAGCCCAGCGGGAAGGCCAGGGCCAGCAGCAGCGCGCCATCGGCACCCAGGCGGTCCTCGCCACTGAGTTTCATCAGGATCAGTGAAGGAATCAGGATGCTTACGGCCAGGTCGACCAATGGGCGCGGTTTGTGTTCGGCGTGGGAATGGGCGGTTTCGGTCATGACGTCGGGTTGGGTTGGAAAGGGCAGCATGATGGCCTCTGTGGCCGTTTCGCGCCAGACCATCTTCGTCGGGATGAGAGGTATGGAGGGCTGCGCGCGAATCAACGACCTACTGCTTCGGTTCGTCGAGCGCGCCACTGACCGTGTTCGAACAGCAGCACGACCACCATGGCAATGGCGAACGGCAGCAGCAGATAGAAGACACGAAACACGATGAGTGCAGCCAGCACGTCGACGGTCGCGAGTTCTGGCAGTGCGGCGACGAAGGTCAGTTCCAGCACCCCGAGCCCGCCTGGGGCATGGGAGAGCAGGGCCAGCGAGAAGGACGCGAGGAACACGCCGAGGATGGTCAGGTAGCCTGGGTTGTTCGCCGCCGGCAGGGCAAAGTAGATGATCGCCGCCGCGCATAGCAGCTCCAGTGGTCCGGCCAGCAACTGGCGCGCGACGATCGGCAGCCGCGGATACTCGATATGCCATTTGCCCAGCCGCCACGCCGGCAACTGCCGCCATGCGCCGAACACGTACAACGCGATCAGCAGCAACAGCCCACACCCGACCGCGGTCGATAGCCAACTCGCGCTGTCCATCAGGCGGTCGAGCAACTGCGGTTCGAGGATCAACACCGTGCCACCTGCCAGGACGGTGCCGAGGACAAACGTCAAAGAACAGAAGACGATCAGGATTCCGATGTCCTGAGGCGTCAGGCCGCGGCTGCGGTAGGCGCGATAACGCACCAGCGCGCCGGAAAAAACCGAGGCGCCGATGTTGTGGGCCAGCGCATAGGTGGTGAACGAGCAAAGCGTGATGAACCACCAGGAGATCTTCCGGCCCAGATGGGCCATGGCGATGCGGTCGTACCAGGCCAGCGCCAGGTAGGCGCCAAGCGTCGACAGCGCCGCCAGCAACCAGCGGTGGGCACCGATCGCATGCAGGCTGTTGGCGAGTTCGCTCAGCGAGATGTTGCGGACCTCGTGATACAGCAGATAGCCGGACAGCAGCACGGCCGAAACCCCGATCAGGGTCCAGGCGACATCGCTCCTCTTCATCATCGAGTGGCTCCTCGGGGCAGGACTGCGGCCACGCCGCGTTCTGCGACGTGATGGACACGGCATGCCGAGACCTGCACCGTTTCGTGAGTCGTTCAGTAATCGGCAGCGCTCGGCCGGTTTTGTTCAGTTATCCGACCTTCGGGTCGTTCGCGCGATAACACTCCGAGCGCACGGAGGTCGATTGCAGGACTGGTTGATTGGAGAGCGGCATGACCGAAATACCCCATGATGATCATCTGGAAAGCTCACTGGCGCTGCTGGGCGAAGGCTATCCATTTATCCGTGATCGCTGTGCTCGTTTGCACAGCAACGTATTCCAGACGCGTCTGCTACTGCAGAACACCATCTGTCTCAGCGGCGAAGACGCCGCGCGCCTGTTCTACGACGAACGCTATCTGCAGCGCGCCCATGCCATGCCGCGCATGCTGATAAAGACGCTGGTCGGACAAGGAGGCGTGCAGGGGCTGGACGGTGAGGCGCACCGGAATCGAAAGCGAATGTTCCTGCAGTTGCTCGACGGTGCTGCGGTCGAGAAGCTGGTCAGCCTGGCCGAGCAGGCCTGGCGCCAGGCGATCGGTGAGTGGCTGGCGCGCCCGGAGGTCCGGTTGATGACGGAAGTGCAGCTGATTCTGACCGAAGCGGTATGTCGCTGGGCCGGCGTGCCGCTGGCACCCGCCGAGCGGGAGATCCGGGCCGAGCAGCTGGCGACGATGGTTGACGGTGCGGGTGGCATCGGGGCACGTCACTGGGAGGCGCGCAAGGCGCGGCGCGACGCCGAAGCCTGGGCGCGGCAGCTGATCGAGCAGGTTCGCGCCGGCCGGCTGCCAGCCGAGCCGACCACGGCGCTCATGGTGATCGCGCATCACCGCGACCTCGACGGCACACCGCTCGATGAGCAGGTCGCCGCTGTCGAGTTGCTCAATCTGTTGCGGCCGACAGTGGCGGTTTCCTACTTCATCACCTATGCCGTGCTGGAACTGCTGGCGCAGCCGCAATGGGCCGCGCGCCTGCGTACGGACGATGAACTGCTCGAGCCCTTCGCGCAGGAGGTTCGCAGGTTGCACGCGTTCTTTCCGTTCACGGCTGCCCGCGTACGAGAGGACTTCGACTGGCAGGGCCAGCATTTTCCGGCGGGCACCCGAGTGATGCTGGATCTGTGGGGGACCAACCGCGAAGCGAGCCGTTGGGATCAGCCCGAAGCGTTCCAGCCCGAGCGCTTCCTGAACTGGCCGGGCAATGCCTTCAGCTTTGTCACCCAGGGCGGCGGTGACGCGGCCGAAGGGCATCGTTGTCCAGGCGAACGGCTGGCAATCGAGTTGCTGAAGATGGCGCTGCGCATGCTGACGCGCGAAATGGCCTACGCGGTGCCAGCACAGGATCTGCGTATCGATCTGACGCGTATGCCGGCCAGGCCCGAGAGCGGGATGCTGATCCGAGACGTGAAGTGCGGCGTCTGCTGAGACCGGTACCGAGCGCCGCTCAGTCGACCTGCTCGGCTTGCTTGACGCGTACCCAGTGGTCGATCAGCTCGCGCAGGTGCGAGAGCTCGACGGGCTTGGCCATATGCCCATCCATTCCCGCTTCACGGGCACGTTCACGGTGCTCGCTGAGGATGTGTGCAGTCAGGGCGACCACCGGCGTGCGCCGCCGACCGCTGTTGGCCTCCCATTCGCGCAATTGGCGGGTGGCCTGGAAACCATCGAGCACCGGCATTTCACAGTCCATCAGCACCAGGTCGTAAGGGGTGGTCTTGATGGCCTCGAGCGCCTCCTCACCGTTGCAGGCGGTATCGGGCTGCAGGTTGAGCTTGTTCAGCATCCCGCGGATGACCTTAGTGGAGATGCTGTTGTCTTCGGCGACCAGGATGCGAAAGTCGCCCGGAACCTCGAGTGGCGTTGACGCCTGGGGTGCTGTCGTGGAGCGCTGCTGGTTGCCCTGCTGACGCTGCGCGAGTTCGTCGGCGAGCGTGGTCTTGAGGGTGTAGCCGGCCACCGGTTTGGCCAGGATGCGCTTGATGCCGGCGTTGCGCGCGATGATCTTGCTCGGGGCGCTGCTCATGCCGGTGAGCATGATCAGCAGGATATCGTGGTTGAGGCTGGAGTCTTCCTTGATCTTGCTCGCCAACTGCATACCGGTCATGCCGGGCATGTCCTGGTCGAGCAGTACCACATCGAAGTATTCCTTCAGGTGCGCTTTGGTGCGCAGCAACGCCAGCGCCTCTTTGCCCGACGCCACCGCACTGACCTCCAGTCCCCAGCTGCTGCACTGCTGGACCAGTACCTTGCGGCAGGTATCGTTGTCATCGACGATCAGCAGGCGCGTGCCTCGTAACGGTCCGTCCAGGTCGGCGTTGCTCTGGGCCAGGCCTTCGCCGGCCAGCGGCAGGCTGATCCAAAGCGTATTGCCCTGATTGCTACCGGTCTGGATACCGAAATCGCCACCCATCAGCTGGACCAGCTGGCGGGCGATGATCAGGCCGAGCCGTCCGCCATGACGGGTCGCGGCGAGGAAGTCCTGGCTGTCCACTGCCGCATTGAGCAGGGCATCGCGCTCGTATGCCTCCAGCGGCCGACCGCTGTCCTGCACGGTAATGCGCAGTCGCGGCGCATCCATCGGTCCGTCGATCGCGGCGATCAGCAGCACCTCGCCTTCCTCGGTCTGCTTGAAGGCGTTCTCCAGTAGATTGAGCAACGTCTGGCGCAGGCGTGTCGGATCGCCGGCCACGACCTGTGGCAGTTGCGGCTGGATGAAGCTGATCAGCTCGATCTTCTGCTGCTCGGCCTTGGCGCGGAAGATGCTCAGACAATCCTCGATGAGCGCGTTGAAGTCGAACTGAACGTCGTCCAGCTCGATCTGGCCCGACTCCAGCTTGGATATGTCGAGAATCTCGTTGATCAGATTGAGCAGCTCGTTGCCGGAGCTGTGAATCGTCTGCACGTAATCGCGCTGTTTCGCCGAGAGCGAGGTGCCCAGCAGCAGCTCGCTCATGCCGAGCACCCCGTTCATCGGCGTGCGCAGCTCATGACTGATTTTGGACAGGAAGTCAGCCTTGGTCTTGAGCTCCGCACTGCTGACTGCAGCTGCGGTGAATTGAGTGCGGCTGTCGCTCTGACGCTGGCGCTGCCGTTCGAGCAGGGCGAAGCTGAGCAGCAGGCCGGCGATCGTGGCAAGGCTGAACAGCCCGCCGGTCAGCCAGCCCGGGTCGAGCTGGTCGAAGCCGAGCAGCATGGGCATGAAGAACACCATGCCGCTGTTGAAGAGCGTCGCGCCGGCGACTACCAGTCGTGCCGGCTGATAACCCTGACGCCAGTGGTACAGAGCGACCACCAGAGCGCTGCATGAGGCGACCAGCACCAGCGAGTAGATCAGCCAGCTGTGCCACAGCCACTGGCCAAGCAGGATGCTGGCGGCGATGGCCAGCACCACGTTGAGCTCGATGCCCAGCAGCCATGTAATCCAGGTGCGCCGGCGCTGGTTGAAAAAGCCCAGCGTGTAACCGAGCAGCGCACAACTCGCGGCGAGCGCCGACAGGTCGGCGATCAACGGTTGGCTATAGGTCAATCCCGGCAACCAGACCGCCAGGACGCCCAGGTTCGCCATGGCGCAAGCGAGCAGCGCGCCATGCAGCAGGCTGAGCCAGATATGCGTGTAGCTGACCGTGTAGGCGAAGCGCAGCAGGTTGTACACCATCAGCAGTGCCAGGGCGCCGAACAGGGCGCCGAACAGGTAGGCAGGCCTGGACTGGCTGACCAGGCCGCTGTCGTCGATGACCTTGAACCAGGTCATCACCGGATGGCTGGACTGCAGGCGAACGTAGGCTTCCCTCGCCTGACCATCATTGGGCAGGCTGAACAGGTATGCTCGGTTCGGCAGCGGGCGCGCGCTGACCGGTCGCAGCTCGCCGGTGGCCACGTGCTGCTCAAGCTGGCCTTCGCGCAGCAGGTAGAAGTCCAGGTACTGCACGCGCGGCGCGAACAGCGAAAGCCATTTCGGCTTGGTCAGAGGGGGCAGGCTGACTTGCAGCCAGACCGCCCGATCACTGGCCGGAGCGCTGTAGGAGAGCTTTTCCAGTCGCTGGAACAGGGCGCGCTGGGCAACCACTTCCTCCAGTGTGAGCTTGCCGGACTGATCGACCAGAATGCGCCAGTTCTGTGGCAGTGAATTCGGCGTTGCGGCCAGCGGCGTAGAGGACGGCGGGGCAACGGACGCCTGAGCCGACAGCGGGATCAGATTGATCAGCAGCAGGCCGAAGATGAGAGCGATGGCGATCCGGAGCCGACCCACTGGAGAAGTCCGTTCATGAGTGTGACGGCGGATTATAGCCATGCCGTTGTCAGCCTGTAATGCGCGCGGTGTCGATAAAATCTGGCGCCGCGCGCATTCCTGGTGACTGGCGGGGTTCAGCTTTCGCCTTGTTCGCGGGCGATGGCGCGGTAGCCGATGTCCTTGCGGTAGAAGGAGCCATTCCAGCGGATCTTTTCCGCCAGGCGGTAGGCCTGCTGCTGCGCCTCGGAAACGCTGCGACCGATGGCGGTGGCGCACAGTACGCGGCCGCCGGCGGTGATGATCTGGCCTTGCGCATTCAGCGCGGTCCCGGCATGGAAGACCTTGCCGTCCAGGGAGGCGGCTTCGCTAAGTCCCTCGATCACGTCGCCTTTGGCATAGTCCCCCGGGTAGCCGCCTGCGGCCAGCACCACGCCGACTGTCGGGCGTGGATCCCAGGTCGCTTCGACCTTGTCCAGCGCCTTGGCCAGGGCGGCCTCGACCAGCAGCACCAGCGAGGACTCCAGGCGCACCATGATCGGCTGGGTTTCGGGGTCGCCGAAGCGGCAGTTGAACTCGATGACCTTGGGTGCACCGCTCTGGTCGATCATCAGGCCGGCGTAGAGGAAGCCGGTGTAGACGTTGCCTTCGGCCGCCATGCCGCGCACGGTCGGATAAATCACCTCGTCCATCACCCGCTGATGCACGTCGGGGGTGACCACCGGGGCGGGGGAGTAGGCACCCATGCCGCCGGTGTTCGGGCCGGTGTCGCCATCGCCTACGCGCTTGTGATCCTGGCTGGTGGCCATCGGCAGTACATGCTCGCCATCGACCATGACGATGAAGGAGGCTTCCTCGCCGTCGAGGAACTCCTCGATTACCACGCGCGCGCCTGCGTCACCGAAAGCATTGCCGGACAGCATGTCACGCACGGCTTCCTCGGCTTCCTCGAGGGTCATGGCAACGATCACGCCCTTGCCGGCGGCCAGGCCGTCGGCCTTGATCACGATCGGGGCACCCTTCTCGCGCAGGTAGGCCAGCGCCGGTTCGACTTCGGTGAAGTTCTGATAGTCGGCGGTCGGGATGGCGTGACGCGCCAGGAAGTCCTTGGTGAACGCCTTGGAGCCTTCAAGCTGCGCGGCGGCGGCGGTGGGGCCGAAGATGTCCAGGCCGCGCGAGCGGAACAGGTCGACCACGCCTTTGACCAGCGGTGCCTCGGGGCCGACGATGGTCAGCTGCACATTGGCAGCGGCGAAATCGGCCAACTGCTCGATGGCTAGCACGTCGATGGCGACGTTCTCGCACTTGGCTTCGGTGGCGGTGCCGGCGTTGCCCGGGGCGACGAACACCTTGGCGACGCGCGGATCCTGCGCGACCTTCCAGGCCAGGGCATGCTCGCGGCCGCCGCTGCCGATGATCAGTACGTTCATTTCTCTCTCCCGATGGAGGCGGGCCGGTAGCCCGTTTGGTGGATAAGCGAAGCGTTATCCACCCTTATGAATTCCGAGATCGCAATCGGGCTGGTGGATGCAGGGCGCCCGATTCTTCCCCCAGCGGAGTTGCCTTCTGGCAATGAGCATGGGGAAGAGTCGGGCAACACCGCAGATGCCTGTCCGAGTACGGCCGATATTAGTGGCGGAAGTGGCGCATGCCGGTGAACACCATGGCGATGTTTGCTTCGTCGGCCGCGGCGATCACCTCGTTGTCGCGCATCGAACCACCTGGTTGGATCACCGCGGTGATGCCGGCCTTGGCGGCGTTGTCGATGCCGTCGCGGAAGGGGAAGAAAGCATCCGAGGCCATTACCGCGCCGGGTACCGGCAGGCCGGCATGCTCAGCCTTGATCGCGGCGATGCGCGCGGAGTTGACGCGACTCATCTGGCCGGCGCCGACGCCGACGGTCTGGCGGTTCTTGGCGTAGACGATGGCGTTGGATTTGACGAACTTGGCCACTTTCCAGGCGAAGATCAGGTCGTGGATCTCCTGCTCGGTAGGTGCACGCTGGGTGACGATCTTCAGGTCGGCCTCGGTGATCATGCCGATGTCACGGCTCTGGATCAGCAGGCCACCATTGACGCGCTTGTAGTCCCAGCCCGGCGCACGCTCGGCCGGCCACTGGCCGCATTCGAGCAGGCGCACATTGGCCTTGGCGGCAACCACTTCACGAGCCTCGGCGGACACGCTCGGGGCAATGATCACCTCGACGAACTGGCGCTCGATAATGGCGCGTGCGGTCTCGCCATCCAGCTCGCGGTTGAAGGCGATGATGCCGCCGAAAGCCGATTCGCTGTCGGTGGCGTAGGCCAGGTCATAGGCCTTGCGAATGCCGCCTTCGTTCTCCGGCACCACGGCCACGCCGCAGGGGTTGGCGTGCTTGACGATCACGCAGGCCGGCTTGGTGAAACTCTTCACGCATTCCAGCGCGGCATCGGTGTCAGCCACGTTGTTGAAAGACAGTTCCTTGCCCTGCAGTTGCTTGGCGGTGGCGACGCTGGCCTCATCCGGCTTCTCGACATAGAAGGCGGCCTGTTGGTGCGGGTTCTCGCCGTAGCGCATGTCCTGCGCCTTGACGAACTGCATGTTGTAGGTGCGTGGGAAGAGGCTGCGGCCTTCGGTGGTGAGGGTCTCGGCGCTCTGGTCGATGCCGCCCAGGTAGTTGGCGATCATGCCGTCGTAGGCGGAGGTGTGCTCGAAGGCCTTGAGGGCCAGGTCGAAGCGCTGAGCGTAGGTCAGGCCGCCGTGCTTCAGATTGTCGATCACCGCCGCATAGTCTTCGGCATTGACCACGATGGCCACGTCCTTGTGATTCTTCGCGGCGCTGCGGACCATGGTCGGGCCGCCGATGTCGATGTTCTCGATGGCATCGGGCAGGGTGCAGCCGGGTTTGGCCACGGTCGCGGCGAACGGGTAAAGGTTGACCGCCACCAGATCGATTGGGTTGATGCCGTGCTCGGCCATGACCGCGCCGTCCAGATCGCGGCGACCGAGAATGCCGCCGTGGATCTTCGGATGCAGGGTCTTCACCCGGCCGTCCATCATCTCCGGGAAGCCCGTGTAATCAGCCACTTCGACGGCGGCGATGCCGTTTTCGCGCAGCAGCTTGAAGGTGCCGCCGGTGGACAGGATCTCGACGCCGAGGGCGGCGAGCTCGCGGGCGAAATCGACGACGCCGGTCTTGTCGGACACACTGATTAGCGCGCGGCGCACGGGAAGGCGGGTGGTTTGGTCGGTCATTGACGTTTCCTAGAGGCTACAGGCTTGAGGCCGCGAAGCCGGCAGGCGCGCCTGCCGGCGGTCGCTTCAGAGCAGGTCGTACTGTTTGAGTTTCTTGCGCAGGGTGCCGCGGTTCAGACCCAGCAGCTCGGAGGCCTTGGTCTGGTTGCCCTTGACGTAGTGCATCACGGTTTCCAGCAGCGGTGCTTCCACCTCGGAGAGCACGAGGTTGTAAACGTCCGTGACGTCGGCGCCTTCGAGGCGTGCGAAATAGTTGTGCAGCGCCTTCTCGACGCTACCACGCAACGTCTGTCCCGCTTCGCTCGGCGTGTTCAGGTGCTGCTTGAGGTTCAGGTTGTCACTCACGGATGTTGTTCCACTTACCAATGTTTCATTCAACAGCGTCATGCGGCCACCTCTGTTCCATCCACCGAGCCAGGCCCTGAGCGTTGTTCGGCAAAGAACTGCCGAATGCTGAAGCCCTGTGCATCCCTGTCTTCCAGATGATTGAAACGGGCGCGGAAGTCCCGCGCGCCCGGCAGTGTTGCGAGATACCAGCCCACGTGTTTGCGGGCGATACGGACTCCCATCACCTCGCCGTAGAATTCATGCAACGCCTGCACATGCTCCAGCAGGGTGCTTTCGATCTCGTCCAGCGTTGGCGCCGCCAGCAATTGGCCGGTGCGCAGATAATGCTCCACCTCGCGGAATATCCACGGGCGACCCTGTGCCGCACGTCCGATCAGCAGGCCGTCGACACCGGTCGAGTGCAGGACCTGCGCGGCTTTTTGCGGCGAGTCGATGTCGCCATTGGCGAAAACCGGGATCGACACCGACTGCTTGATCGCGGCGATGGTGTCGTACTCGGCCTCGCCGGTATACAGGTCGGCGCGGGTACGCCCATGCACCGCCAATGCGGCGATGCCGGACTGTTCGGCGATGCGGGCGATGGTTGCGCCATTCTTGTTCTGGCGGTCCCAACCGGTGCGGATCTTCAGCGTCACCGGCACATCCACCGCCGCGACCACGGCCTCGAGGATGTCTGAGACCAGTCGCTCATCGCGCATCAGCGCGGAGCCTGCGGCCTTGTTGCAGACCTTCTTCGCCGGGCATCCCATGTTGATATCGATGATCTGTGCGCCCAGTTCGACGTTGCGCTGTGCGGCTTCGGCGAGCATCTGCGGGTCGCCGCCGGCGATCTGCACCGAGCGTGGCTCGGGCTCGTCGGCATGGGGCATGCGCAACCGCGACTTGCGGCTGTTCCACAGGCGCACGTCACTGGTGAGCATTTCCGAAACCACCAGAGCCGCGCCGAAGCGGCGACACAGCTGGCGGAACGGTTGATCGGTCACGCCCGCCATGGGCGCGAGAATCAACCGGTTGGATAAGGTGTAGGGGCCGATGCGCACCGCTGACATGAAGATTCCCTGCTTGGGGCCTGCTTGTTAGGTCGATCGGGACTGCAAAAAAGGGTGGGCATAATACCCGCTCCGCATGACGGGTTAAAGGCTGTTTTGAACAAATTCTGAACAGCAGCCGCCTTATCGCCAGTGGTTTGCTGGAGGGCATGGATATGCCATCAGCGCGATGGCTGACCCATCGCATCGGCGAGTCGTATCAATCGGGGGAGTGGAAACCCAGGCTGTAGTTCACCGCCTGCGCGCCTGGGTCGAGGATGTCCAGTGCGATGTGAATCGGCACCTGCGGGGGCATCTGGGCTTGCCCGGCAAGCTCGCCCGAGAGGTATTCGCTGGGCTTGAAGCTGCGGCTCGCCAGCAGCTTGCCGTTGATGTCGGCGAAGCGGATTTCCAGGAGCGGGAAAGGCTGCGCGAAGGCGGCACGGTTGTAGAGGATGGCGTCGACCACCAGCGCTCCGGTGAAGTCGGGGTGGCTGCGCACGACCAGGTTGCTGCTCTTGATCTGGGATATGTCGACGAGTGCAGGTAGCTCGCAGCCCAGCGTCGGGCAGACCCGTTCGAACCAGGGGCGGTAAGCCGCCTGCCGCGACAGCTCGTCGTAGTTGTACGCCACGTACTGGGCGCCCAGGGCCAGCAGCGCGAGCAGATTCAGGGCGCCCCAGCCAAGCCGGCGTGGCCAGGGGTTCTTGCGTTCCTGCCAATCCAGCTGCAGCGGTTCGTCATCGAGTTCGAAGAGCGGCTCGTCACGCAGATCCGGTTCGCGTCGTGGTGGTGCGATCGCTTCGGCCGCCTGCATCGGCTGCTCGGGTGGCGCCAGCTCCGGTTCGACCCGCTCGTTGCGTGTCTGCTGGGCCCTCGCCGTCGACAGCGCGCTGGTACTCGGTGCCAGGGGGGCGGGTTGGCGGGGCGTTTCCGCCGAGACCGGGGTGAAACTGATCGGGTCATCCGGCTCATCGGCGCGACGTGCGCTAACGCTCTGCTCGGCATTGAGCAGGAGCTCGGCCCAGCTTTCATCCTGCGGGGTTGCCGCGTCCGCCGGTGCTTCGTGAGGGAGCGATGTGCCGGGGCTGTCGTGCCTCAGGGCATTCAGATCGGCAGACAGCTCGCGCTCTTGGCGCTCCAGCTTGGCCAGCTCAGCGTCCAGGTCAAGGCTGTCGAGGTCCAGGTCGTCGTGGATCCAGAGAGTCTCGTCACCGCTGCCCGGGCTGGGCGAGGCAGCAGTCGCGATCGCACCTGGTTCCGGTTCCGCCTGCTCTGCGGCCAACGGCGGCGGCGTCAGCGGGCGGGTCGGATCGATGTCGTCGCGCAGCAGATGGTGTGCGGCGTTGAATACCTCCATGCAGGCACCACAGCGTGCTGCTCCTCGCGCTGCACGGAGCTGGCTGCGGCCGATGCGAAAGCGGGTACGGCAGTGGGGACACTGGGTGACGAAGCTGGTCATGCGAGGTTCCGCGCAAATGTGCCGGCTAGTCTAGCGCATGCCGATCGGCAAGCGGCAGTGGCCCGCCGTCATGGGCGTGCAGCTTGTGGCTGCGGTCGCAGGATCAGCCACGCCGGGTCCCGCTGATGCGCACCCAGCCATCCTTTTCGGCGGTCGGGTCGAGTTCGAAGGCGTCGGCATAAGCTGCACGCACCTCTTCAGCCTGCTCGGCGAGGATTCCGGACAACGCCAGCCGCCCGGCCGGTTTGACCAGTGCGGTGATCTGCGGTGCCAGGGAGACGAGCGGCCCGGCGAGGATGTTGGCGACTACCACGTCGGCCGGTTCCTGCGGCAAGTGCTCGGGAAGATAAAGGGCGAAACGCTCCTCGGCGATGCCGTTACGCTGGGCGTTGTCACGCGAGGCTTCCAGCGCCTGGGTGTCGATGTCGGTACCGACGGCATGCGCGGCGCCCAGCAAAAGGCCGGCGATGGCGAGGATGCCCGAGCCGCAGCCGAAATCCAGCAGGCTCTGGCCGTTCAACGATTGGGCATCCAGCCACTCGAGACAGAGTGCGGTAGTGGGGTGAGTGCCGGTACCGAACGCCAGACCAGGATCCAGCAGCAGGTTGACCGCGTCGGGCTCGGGTGCCACGTGCCAGCTGGGGACGATCCACAGGCGGCGGCCGAAGCGCATCGGCTGGAAGTTATCCATCCAGCTGCGCTCCCAGTCCTGCTCTTCGATCACCTCGACTTGGTGCTCGGGCAGCTCGCCGCCACGAAGCAGCTGCAGATGAGCGAGCAGGGCGTCCGCGTCGGTATCGGCTTCGAACAAAGCCAGTAGATGAGTGTGCGACCACAGCGGGGTGGTGCCGAGGTCCGGCTCGAAGATCGGCTGATCTTCGGCGTCCATGAAGGTCACGGAGACCGCACCCAGAACCAGCAGCTGGTCTTCCAGCGCTTCGGCCTGATCGGGGGTGATGGCGAGTCGGATCTGCAGCCAGGACATGGAGGCCTCTCGAATGGGGTCGCGGTAAAAGCCGGCAAGCTTACTGGAGGGGGCGTTGTGCGGCCAGCCTGGGCTCGATTTGCATCTGGCAGAAACGACAGAGGCCGCCCGAAGGCAGCCTCTGCAGTACAGCGCCGAGCGTGGCTCAGTGCTTATCCATACCCAGCTTCTTCTCCAGGTAGTGGATGTTCACGCCGCCCTTGCAGAAGCCGGGGTCGCGCACCAGGTCGCGGTGCAGCGGGGCGTTGGTCTTGATGCCGTCGACGATCAGCTCGTCCAGTGCGTTGCGCATGCGGCCCATGGCTTCATCGCGGTTCGCCCCGAAGGTGATCAGCTTGCCGATCAGCGAGTCGTAGTGCGGTGGAACCGAGTAGCCGTCGTACAGGTGGGAGTCAACGCGTACGCCGTTGCCGCCCGGAGCATGGAAGTGCTTGACCTTGCCTGGGCTCGGCATGAAGTTGCGCGGGTCTTCGGCGTTGATGCGGCATTCGACGGCGTGGCCGCGGATGACCACGTCTTCCTGCTTGATCGACAGCTTCTGGCCGCCACCGATCAGCAGCATTTCCTTGACGATATCGATACCGGTGACCATCTCGGTAACCGGGTGCTCCACCTGCACGCGGGTGTTCATCTCGATGAAGTAGAAGTTGCCGTCTTCATAGAGGAACTCGAAGGTGCCGGCGCCGCGGTAGCCGATATCGATGCACGCCTGGACGCAGCGAGCCTGGACCTTGCGGCGGGCTTCTTCGTCGATCAGCGGGGCAGGGGCCTCCTCGATCACCTTCTGGTGGCGGCGCTGCAGCGAGCAGTCGCGATCGCCCAGGTGAATTGCATTGCCCTGGCCGTCGGCCAGCACCTGGATTTCCACGTGGCGTGGATTGGTCAGGAACTTCTCGAGGTAGACCATCGGGTTGCCGAAGGCGGCGCCGGCTTCGTTGCGGGTCAGCTTGGCCGAGGCGATCAGGTCCTCTTCCTTGTGCACCACACGCATGCCGCGACCACCACCACCACCGGCGGCCTTGATGATCACCGGGTAGCCTACTTCGCGAGCGATTCGCAGCGCTTCCTGCTCGTCTTCCGGCAGCGGGCCGTCGGAGCCGGGAACGGTGGGGACGCCGGCCTGCTTCATGGCGTCCTTGGCCGACACCTTGTCGCCCATCAGGCGGATCACATCGGCGGTCGGGCCGATGAAGGTGAAGCCGGATTTCTCCACCTGTTCGGCGAAATCGGCGTTCTCGGCGAGGAAACCATAACCGGGGTGAATGCCATCGGCGCCGGTTACCTCGGCAGCGGCGATGATCGCCGGAATGCTCAGGTAGGACTGGGCGGAGGAGGCCGGGCCGATGCACACGGACTCGTCGGCCAGCGACACGTGCATCAGGTCACGGTCGGCAGTGGAGTGCACCGCCACGGTCTTGATGCCCAGTTCCTTGCAGGCGCGCAGGACACGAAGGGCGATCTCGCCGCGGTTGGCGATCAGTACTTTTTCCAACATCGCTGGCTCTCCGCGGTTCAAACGATGGTGAACAGCGGCTGGTCGTATTCGACCGGCTGACCATTCTCCACCAGGATCGATTCGATGGTGCCGCTGGTTTCGGCCTCGATGTGGTTCATCATCTTCATGGCTTCGACGATGCAGAGGATATCGCCCTTCTTGACAGTCTGGCCCACGTCGACGAACGGCTTGGCTTCCGGCGAGGAGGCGCGGTAGAAGGTGCCGACCATCGGCGAACGGACTACGGTGCCGTTCAGCTTGGGTGCGGCCGGAGCGGCGTCGGCAGCCGGAGCGGCAGCAACGGCGGGAGCGGGTGCCGGGGCGGCCGGTGCCTGATGGGCGTAGATCGGTTGCTGCATCGCTACCTGCTTGCTGTGGCGGCTGATGCGAACCGACTCCTCACCTTCGTGAATTTCCAGCTCGTCGATACCGGACTCTTCCAGCAGTTCGATCAGTTTCTTGACTTTGCGAATATCCATGAAGCGTTGACTCCCAGGTAAGTTCAAAGGGCATTGCTGCTCGCTTCTTCAAGCCACATCAGTGTCCGTCAGGAAGCAGCGAGTTGTTCCAGGGCGGCCTCCAGGGCCAGTCGGTAACCGCTGGCGCCAAGGCCGCAGATCACCCCTACCGCTACGTCGGAGAAATAGGAGTGATGGCGGAAAGGTTCGCGTTTGTGCACGTTGGACAGGTGCACTTCGATGAATGGGATGCTCACGGCCAGCAATGCGTCACGTAATGCGACGCTGGTATGAGTGAAGGCTGCAGGGTTGATCAGGATGAAATCGACGCCTTCGCTGCGCGCGGCATGGATGCGCTCGATCAGTTCGTACTCGGCGTTCGATTGCAGGTGCAGCAGATGATGCCCCGCTTCGCGGGCACGCTGCTCCAGATCCTGGTTGATCTGCGCCAGCGTGACAGCGCCATAGACGCCGGGCTCGCGAGTGCCGAGCAGATTGAGATTCGGGCCATGGAGGACCAGAAACGTGGCCATGCAGATTCCTTGTTTTTCTTGGTGCGCCGATCCGGCAAGTACCGGCCGGGTCGCGAGAGGTGAAAAACTATGCCCCAGGCAAGGGCTGACTGTCCAGTCATGTCGCGATCGAAGGAAATGCCTGCATTATGTCTGAAGTTTCCCGCAATCATTCGTCGACCCAAGGCGTGCTTCGAGTGCCTGCAACGAAGCACGGAAAATCATCGCGACGCCTGGAGTAAAGCCGCCGCTCGATCCAGTCGATCGGCGAAGCCGGAAGCGTCTATTTCGCCGACTACGCGCACCTCGTTCAGTTCTTTTCCGTTGCCGTCGAAGAACAGGATGGCGGGTGGGCCGAACAGCTGGTAGCGATCCAGCAGGCTACGTTGGGCAGCATTGCTCTCGGTGATGTCGAAGCGGATTAGACGATAGTCGGCCAGGCGCGGAGCCACCTGTGGATTGGCGAAGACTTCACGCTCGATGACCTTGCAGCTGATGCACCAGTCGGCATACCAGTCCAGCATCAGTGGTTGTCCGGCGGCGCGGGCGGCGGCCAGTTGCGCGTCCAGTTCCGCCGACGTGGAAATGGTGTGCCAGCCTTCGCCAACCTGGCTGCCCGGTGCAGAGCTGCTGGCGATCGGCAGCGGGCGCAGCGGGTCGGAGCCGCCTTGCAGTGCGCCGACCCAGGCGGCCAGGGCGTAGACCAGCAGAGCCAGGCCGAGCAGTTGGGCGAGCTTCTGGCGTGGCGTCTTGCTGGTGAGCTCGAGGGTGCCGAGGAACAGTGCGCTGCCCGCCGCCAGCAATCCCCAGAGCGCCAGGGCGACGGGGCCGGGCAGTACGCGCTCGAGCATCCATATCGCGACTGCCAGCAGCAGCACGCCGAAGAGGTTGCGCACGCCAACCATCCAGGGCCCGCTCTTGGGCAGCAGGGCGCCGCCGCCCGTGGCGAACAGCACCAGCGGTGCGCCCATGCCCAGCCCCAGGGCGAACAGCTTCAGCCCTCCGCCCAGGGCGTCACCGCTGGCGCTGATGTACAGCAGCGCGCCGGCCAGCGGTGCGGAAACGCATGGCGAGACCAGCAGGCTGGACACCGCACCGAGCAGCGCCGCTCCGGTGAACGAACCGCCGCGGGCGCTGCCGGCCAGCCGGTCGAGGCGGCCGCTCAGAGCTCGCGGCAGGCGCAGTTCGAACAGGCCGAACATGGCCAGGGCGAATATCACGAAGAACAGGGCGAAGGGCACCAGAATCCACGCCGATTGCAGGCGTGCCTGCAGATTCAGTTCTGCACCGAACACGCCCATCAGCGCGCCGAGCAGGGCGAAGCCGCCAGCCATTGGCAACACATAGGTCACCGACAGCAGGAAGCTGCGCATGCCGCCGGGCTGGCCGCGCAGGACCACGCCGGTAAGGATCGGCAGCATTGGCAACACGCAGGGGGTGAAGGTCAGGCCGAGGCCGGCGAGGAAGAACAGCGCGACCGAGCGCCAGGACAGGTCGCCTTCGCTGGCCTGCCCGCTGTCGGCTGCTCCGGCGGATGCGCCTGCGCCATCGCCGATGGGAAGCGACTCGGTTTCCGGTGGATAGCACAGGCCTTTGTCGGCACAACCCTGGTAGGAGACCTGCAGGACGAAGGGGCGATTGTCCGGGTTGGTCAGCGGAAGTTCGACATCGACAATGCCGTAGTAGGCTTCGATCTCGCCGAAATAGTCATCGACCTTGGGCACACCAGCAGGCAGCTTAGGCTCGCCGATGGTGACCGCCGGCTCGTCGGTCTTGAAGACGAATCGATGCCGATAGAGGTAGTAGCCTTCGGCAGCGACGAAGCGCAGGGTGATTCGCTCGGGCGTCGCTTCGACGAGGCTCAGCCTGAATGCCTCGCGTACCGGCAGGAAGTCGCTGCTATTGTTCAGCGCGCTACCGAAGCCCGCGCTGGGTTTGTTGTCGAACAGGCCGGCGTGGGCGGGTAGTACGCAGAAGAGGAGCAGCAGACTCAGCAGGCGAAGCATGGTGATCTCACGGCAAAGCTTTGGCGGCATGATAACCAAGCCTCGAGCTTGGTGCCCGTGCTCAACTGTCGCCCTGTCGATCAGTTTGCAACCAGATGCTGTCGTCCCGCTCGATCACATCCAGCTGCCGCAGCGATTGACCGGCGCAGGGGCCGGCGACGCATTCGCCAGACTCGATAAGGAACAGTGCTCCATGCGTGGCGCATTGCAGTAGGCTGCCGCTTTCGTCGAGAAAGCGGTCGGGCAGCCATTCCAATGGTACGCCCCGGTGCGGACAGCGGTTCTCGTACAGGTAGGCCCGGCCATCCCGGCGAACCGCGATGACTTTCAGCTCACCCGAGCTGAAGCCGCGGCTCTGCCCCTCGGGCAGTTCGGATGTTGCACACAAGCGGATCATAGAGCCTCCGGCGTAAGCCGCGATTATTCCGCAGAGTTGGTTCGGTTGCAGCCGAATTATCCCTCGATGGACTGGCGATGGTCGCAGGGGAATCTTATTCTTCGCCGCTCATTCCGCTTGGCATAGCCACCGATGGGTTCTGCATTACCCGTGCGAATTGTCTTTGTGCTGCTCGGCCTGCTGTTGCTGCTGGCTGTCTGGCTGTCACTGGCGCTGGGGGCGCTCAACCTGCCGCTGGACGATACGCTGGCAGCTGCGCTTCGTCTGCTCGGCCTGCCGGTCGAGCGAGACGGAATCGAGCAGGCAGAGCTGATCCTCGCGCAGATTCGCCTGCCGCGTACGTTGCTGGGTTGTACGGCGGGGGCGGTGCTGGCGCTTTGCGGGGTGGCGATGCAGGGATTGTTTCGCAATCCGCTTGCCGATCCGGGGCTGGTCGGTGTCTCCAGCGGGGCAGCACTTGGAGCTGCAAGCGCAATCGTCGGCAGCGCGTTGTTCCCGGTACTGCCGCAGGCATGGGACCCCTATGTGCTGTCGGTGAGCGCCTTTCTCGGTGGGCTTGGGGTGACTTTGCTGGTGTATCGACTCGGCCGGCGCGAGGGGCAGACGCACGTCGCCACGATGCTGCTGTCCGGTATCGCATTGACGGCGCTGGCTGGTGCCATCGTCGGGCTGTTCAGTTATCTGGCCGATGACCGCACCTTGCGCTCGCTGACCTTCTGGAACCTCGGCAGTCTGAACGGCGCCAGTTATGCCAGGCTCTGGCCCTTGCTGCTGATTGCGGTCGTGGTGATCTGCTGGCTGCCACGGCGTGCCAATGCGCTGAACGCTTTGCTGCTGGGGGAATCGGAAGCGCGTCACCTGGGCTTTGCCGTCGAACGAATCAAGCTGGAGCTGGTGGTCTGCACAGCGCTAGGCGTGGGGGCGGCGGTCGCGGCTACCGGTCTGATCGGTTTCGTCGGTCTGGTGGTTCCGCATCTGATGCGACTGCTGCTTGGGCCCGATCACCGGTTGCTGTTACCCGCCGCGGCGCTGGCTGGCGCCGCTCTGCTGTTACTGGCGGACGTGGTTGCGCGCCTGCTGATCGTTCCGGCCGAGCTGCCGATCGGTATCGTCACCGCGTTACTCGGTGCGCCGTTCTTTCTCTACCTGCTGATGCGGGAGCGTGGCTGATGTTGGTGGGCAGCGACCTGTCGGTGCGGCGCGGAGCGATCACGGCGCTGCACGGCGTTTCCCTCGAATTGCGACCGGGGCAGGTGTTCGGTGTGCTCGGCCCGAACGGTGCTGGCAAAAGCACGCTGTTGGCGACACTCTGCGGCGAACTCGAACCGGTGACCGGGCAGGTCTTGCTGAACGGTCGTAGGCTGAACGAATGGCCTGACCGGGATCGGGCCTGTCGCCTGGCGGTGCTGCCGCAGAGTTCGACGCTCAGTTTTGCATTCCGGGTAGCGGATGTGGTGGCGATGGGGCGCTTACCCCATCGCAGCGGGTGTGCGGCCGATGCCGGTATCGTTACGGCGGCCCTGCGTGCCGCGGACGTGCTGCATCTGGCCGAGCGCAGTTATCTGCAGCTGTCTGGCGGTGAGCGGCAGCGCGTGCATCTGGCCCGTGTGCTGGCGCAGCTCTGGCCCGGTGGGGCTGGCCACGTGCTGTTGCTCGACGAGCCTACCGCAATGCTCGATCCTGCCCATCAGCACAGCGTTCTCCTGGCGGTGCGGCAGTTCGCCGAGCAGGGCGGCGCCGTGCTGGTGATTCTGCATGATCTGAATTTGGCCGCGCGTTACTGCGATCGTCTGCTGCTGCTCAAGAACGGCTATCCGCAGGTGGCGGGCAAGCCTGTCGACGTGCTCCGCGAGGAGCCGCTGCGAGCCGTGTTCGATCTGGATGTCTTGATTCAGAGCCATCCCGAGCGCGGACATCCGTTGATCATCGCCCGTTGAGGAGGCCGATTGTGCGCATCGTTCTGTTACTCGTGCTGGGGTTGTTGGCAGGCTGTCAGTCGCTTGCGCCGTTGCCGCGATGGCAGAGTCCGGAAGGGCGCGACCATCCGGATCTTGGGCTGATCGTGGATCTGCGCAGCGGAACGTCACTGACGCCCGCGCAGCTGACGGCTCGCCTGGCCGGCTACGAGGTCGTGCTCGTCGGAGAGCGCCACGACAATCCGGACCATCACGCACTGCAGTTGTGGTTGTTGCGTGCGCTGGCGCAAGCGCGCCCGCAGGGCAGTCTGCTGCTGGAAATGCTCGAACCCGAACAGCAGACGCGAGTGGACAGGGTGCGCCGCGGGCTGCGTGAAGGGCAGTCACCCAGCGATCTGCAGGCTGCGCTGAATTGGCAGGAGGGCTGGGACTGGAAGCTCTACGGTCCGCTGGTCAGCGCCGCGCTCGCGCAGCCCTATCCGCTACTGCATGCCAACCTTGGCCGCGATGAAATCATGGCGATCTACCGTGAACTGCCCGCATTGTCGGGAAGGGCTTCCACGAGCGATGTCGTGCGCGCGGCCCTGCTGGCGCAGATCGAGGCCTCTCATTGCGGTCTGCTACCCGCCTCGCAGCTGCCGGCGATGCTGGCTGTGCAACAGCAGCGCGACCGGCGCATGGCCGAACGCCTGCTTGCCGCACCGGAACCCGCGTTGTTGCTGGCAGGTGCCTTTCATGTCCGACGTGATCTGGGTGTGCCGCTGCATGTCGAGGATCTGTCCGAACGGAGGCTCGCGGTGTTGATGCTTGCCGAAGTCGGTCACAAGGTATCGGCAGCAGAGGCTGATTTCGTCTGGTATACGGCGGCGCAGCCGGAGCAGGATCACTGCGAACAGCTGCGTCAGCGCAGCAAGTGATGATCTCGTCGCGCACTTTTTCTACGGACAAAAAAAGACCCGGCAGAGCCGGGTCAAAACCGTGATTAGCCTGATGAGGAGATAACCTGAAGGTTCGACTGCCTGAGCCTTCAGCTATCGGCTGACCTCGCGATCAGTTGCGATAATAATAACAATTCTCATTTCTGCGTCAACAGGCTATCTCAAAAAAAATTTACTGCCCGCGATTCCGGCTTCGCTAGACGGCGATGTTGACCCGCAGGTGGGTGACCTCCTTGTTCAGCAGGTCGATGCGGCGCGCCATGCTCTCGATGAGGCTGTGGGCGATGCGCGGATTGCTCTGCGTCAGGCCGAGAAACTGTTCTTTGGGGATCACCATGACCGTGCACGGCTCGCTGGCGACCACCGTTGCGCTGCGTCGCTCGCGAGTGAACACCGCCATGGCGCCGAAGATTTCGTCTTTCTGTACGTCGCCGACCTTCTGTCCGTCGACGATCGCCTCCGCGTGGCCTTCGATGATGATGAATACGTTGTCCGCCTCATCGCCCTGGCGAATGAGCTCCTCGCCTACCGCGAAATGCTTGAACCCGGTTGCCGGGCGGATCTCCGGTTGCTTCAGGCGTGCCAACGCGTCGCCGAGCAGGGCGGTATGACCGATCAGATATTGCGTGAAGAGTTCCTGCCGATGCGTGTCGCCATGAACGTGCTGAAACACCGCGTTGCGCGAGTAGGGCACCAGTGTGACGGGCTCGTCGCTGCTGTAGCGGCACTCGGGCAGATCGCTCGACTGGCGCAGGCCGATCAAGTCGCCTTCCTGCAAATAGAACAGCGGTTTGCCGTCGATCACCGCATGCAGCAGGCCGGTCTCGATCACGAACAGCTGCTGGGGCGGCAGCTCGGCGCAAAGGTCGTCGGTGTGTTTGATGTCGAGGTTGGGGCCTGATGGTTGCAGGCCCTCCAGCAACTGGCTGGGGATGGCTTGCAGGCGGCTGATCAGGCGATCGGCATACGCCGGTTGTTCCCCGAGTAGATACATGTCGGTAATCCTTGAACGAGCGGCAGACGATTGGCAGGGTCACGTTCACGCACAATAGGCCCGGTCGCGCGAGCGAGTAAATCGTGCCGAGCGGAGGTTGTGAGCTAGCTCTAGTTGTCGGGCTCGTTGCTCAGGTTCCGATTCAGCTCGTCCTTCAGCGGGGACGGTAGTTGCTGCCAGGGCACGTCACGCAGTGCGCCTTCAATGGAATAGAGCAGAACCTTGGACGCAGCAAAGCCGCGCGCCTTGACTGCTCGATAGGAGCTGACCGAGCCGAGCCGCCGCAGGTCATCCCTTGTGTGAATGCCCGAAGCGTGCAGCCACTGGACCGAGGTCTTGCCGAGATTGCGGAGCGATAGCAGTTCGTCGTGCATGGCGGCGTCCTTGCATTGCTAGCGGTTGGGATAGCCTGTAAGGAAGTGTAGCGGCCAGCGGACTGGGCGCCGCTGATCGGGTGGGCCCCAGGCCGAGAGAATTTGAGGTTCGTGCAGCTCGATGGGGTCGCGGCCGTGCTGCCGTTGCCATTGCTTGACGGCTGACCAGGTGCGCAAGTAGCCCAACAGCTCGCCGAGATTCCACTGTGCCTCAAGGGCGAAGGGCGGCGTGTCGATGCATGCGAACGGTGGCCGGATATCTCGATAGCCTGCGTCGACGCTGGCGCGACCGGCAGGCCAGTAGCCAGCAAGCGTTTCGTGGTAGAGGTGGTTAATGACGGCGTCCACATCCGGGGATACTTCCAGCAGGCTGTAGCACCAGGCGCAGAACAGTCCGTTGGGCTTCAGCGCTTGTCGCGCCTGGGCAAAGAATGCCGGAGTGGCGAACCAATGCAGTGCCTGCGCGACGACGATCAGGTCGAGCAGGCCGTTTCGCAGAGGCAGGTGCTCTGCCTCGGCGACGAAACGCTGCACGTGCGCCCAACCATCGCCCGCGGCAAGCTGCTCGGCACTGGCATCGCAGGCCAGCACCTGACGGAAGTGGCGCGTCAGCGGAAGGCTGGCCTGACCGTTGCCGGCGGCCAGGTCCAGGGCGCTGTCGGTAGCGGCGCATTGGCTGGCAAGCCAGGCGAAGAGCGCCTCCGGGTAGGTCGGACGGTAACGGGCGTAGTCATCGGAGCGGCTGGAGAACAGCGGAACGCTGTCACCGGCTCCGGAGAGGCGGGGTTCGCTGGCAGGCATGGGCATTTCCACGGTTGTTATACCGGGAGTATAGAGGCACCGCCGCGGCCTGCCGGCGACGGTGCCTAACGGTCAGAGCCCCGGCAGGCGCTGGCGGATGTTGGCGACCAGCTCGTCGAGGCTGCCGGCATCCTGCGTCTGGACCCGGCAGCTGTGCAGGCGCTCGCTGTCGCTCAGCGGCTCGCGGCTGGCCTGCTGCGCGCGGACCACCTCCATCGTCGCGTCGGACGGATCAAGGCCTTCGGCCTGACGCTGGGCGAGCCATTGGCCGATCACCGCTTCCGGAGCCTCGCAGTCGAGGATGAGGAACGGCACGCCGGTCGCTTCGGCTGCCTGCCACGCCGCCTGGCGTTGCGACTGCTTCAGGTACGCCGCGTCGATGACCACGGCGAAACCGGCTTGCAGTGCGGCGGTCGCCAGCTGGTGCAGGCGCTGGTAGGTCGCTTCGCTGGCTTGCGGGCTATAGATGCCGCTATCGAGCTGGCCTGCATGCGCCTCAGACTGCTCGCCGTGCAGACGCTTGCGCTCGACATCCGAGCGCAGACGCACCGCGCCCAGCGCTTCGACCAGGCGCAGTGCCACGTGGCTCTTGCCAACGGCCGATACGCCGTGGGTGATGGCGAGGAAGCGGGACGGAATCGCGCTGTAGCTTTCGGCAAGGTTGGCGTAGCCGCGATACTGGCGCAGGACTACCTTGCGCTGCACGGCGTCCTGCTCCTGATACAGACGGAACAGGCTGACCTTGCCGCGAACCAGTGCACGATAGGCCTTGTACAGGTTGAGCAGGGCCAGTGCGGCATAGTCGCCGGTGTGCTCCAGCCAGCCATTGATAAAGCGCCGGGCCTGGCATTTCAGCCCGCGATCCTCAAGGTCCATGGCCAGGAAGGCGGCATCCGAGGCGACATCGATCAGGCGGAACGGCTCGTTGAACTCGATGCAATCGAACAGCACGACCTTGCCATCGATCAGCGTCGCATTGCCCAGGTGAAGGTCGCCATGGCATTCGCGAACGAGGCCTTGCTGGCAGCGCTGTTCGAGGAGCGGACGCAGGCGCGTGATGCTGGTTTCTGTCCAGTCTTCGAGCGCGTCCAGCTGGCGCAGGTCTTCCGGCTCGCTGAGCAGCGGGCGGATCTGTTCGAAGTTCTGCCGCATCGGGGCGACGATCGCGTCGGCGCTGTTCAGCGCATGGTCCGCTTGTACCTGCGGTGTACTGAGGTGGAAGCTGGCGATCTGCTCGGCCAAGGCGTCGATATGCGCATCGGTCAGCTCGCCGCGGGCCTGGACCTCGGCCAGCAGCTGGGACTGCGGGAACTCGCGCATCTTCAGGGCGTACTCGAAGGGCTGGCCGTCGCCACCGATCACCGGGGCATCAGGCGAGCCGCTGATGGGCAGCACTTCCAGGTAGAGATCGGGCGCCATGCGCTGGTTGAGGCGCAGCTCCTCTTCGCAGAAATGCTTGCGCGCGGACACATCGGTGAAGTCGAGGAAGCCGAAGTTCACCGGTTTCTTGATCTTGTAGGCGTGCTGGCCGGTGAGGATGACCCAGGAGATATGGGTTTCGATGACCCGAAAGCCTTCGGTGGGGTGCGGATACAGGGCAGGATTCTGCAGGGCGGCGATCAGTGCTTGGCTCACGGTCATTCCTTGTCGAAGTTCTTGAACGGGGCGTGCGAGTCCACTGCGAAGCAGTCCACACAGTCGTAAAGTCGCCGGCATTATGGCCGCTGAGCGTTGCGCTGCAAACCGCTGAGAGGCCGTCAATCCGCGGCGGCAAAGTGCGTATAATGCGCCGCCATGACTAAACCTCGCTCCCCTCGTAATCGCTCCAAGCGCCGCTCCAGTGGTGCTCGCCCCTGGTTGGGCTGGGCGGTCAAGCTCTCCATTGTCGGCCTGGTGATCCTGGCCGGTTTCGCCATCTACCTCGATGCTGTCGTGCAGGAGAAATTCTCCGGCAAGCGCTGGACGATTCCGGCAAAGGTCTATGCGCGGCCGCTGGAACTGTTCGTCGGTCAGAAGCTGGACAAGAACGACTTCCTTGCTGAGCTGGACGCGCTCGGCTATCGGCGCGAGCGCTCGGTCAGTGGTCCGGGCGGCGCTTCGGTTGCCGGCAATGACATCGAACTGCACACCCGCGGCTTCCAGTTCTACGAAGGTGCCGAGCAGTCGCAGCGGCTGCGGGTGCGCTTCTCCGGCGATTTCGTTGCCGGCCTCAGCAGCGCAAACGGTAGCGCCCTGCCTGTGGCGCGTTTGGAGCCGGTGCTTATCGGTGGGTTGTATCCGGCGCACAACGAAGATCGCATCCTGATCAAGCTGGACCAGGTGCCACCTTATCTGGTGGAAACGCTGGTCGCAGTGGAGGACCGGGAGTTCTTCAATCATTTCGGTGTGTCGCCCAAATCCATCGCTCGCGCCGTCTGGGTCAACCTGACTGCCGGCCAGGTTCGCCAGGGTGGCAGCACCCTGACCCAGCAGCTGGTCAAGAACTTCTACCTGACCAACGAACGCAGCCTCAGCCGCAAGGCAACCGAGGCGATGATGGCTGTGTTGCTGGAGCTGCATTACGACAAGCAGGAAATCCTCGAGGCGTACCTGAACGAGGTCTTCCTCGGCCAGGATGGCCGTCGCGCCGTGCATGGTTTCGGACTGGCCAGCCAGTACTTTTTCGGTCAGCCGCTGGCCGAGCTGAAACTGCCGCAAGTGGCGCTACTGGTCGGTATGGTCAAGGGTCCGACCTACTACAACCCGCGGCGCAACCCCGAGCGTGCGCTGGAAAGGCGCAATCTGGTGCTCGATCTCTTGGCCGAGCAGCAGGTCATCAGTGTCGATGAGGCGGCCAAGGCCAAGCAGGCGCCATTGGGGGTAACCCAGCGCGGCAGCATGGCGGACAGTTCCTATCCGGCCTTCCTCGACCTGGTCAAGCGTCAGCTGCGCGAGGACTATCGGGACGAGGACCTCACCGAAGAGGGCCTGCGCGTCTTCACCAGTTTCGATCCGGTGCTCCAGCTGAAGGCCGAGCAGGCCATGAGCGAAACTCTCAAGCGACTCGGCAAGGCCACTGAGGGCGTCGAGGGCGCGATGATCGTCACTAATCCCGAAACCGGTGAAATCCAGGCCATGCTGGGTAGCCGCCAGCCAGGTTTCGCCGGCTTCAATCGGGCGCTGGACGCGTCACGTCCGATCGGCTCGCTGATCAAGCCGGCCATCTACCTGGCCGCGCTGGAAAAGCCCAGCCAGTACACGCTGACCAGTCTGCTCGAGGACGAGGCCTTCTCCGTGAAGGGCGCCGATGGGCAGGTTTGGAAGCCTCAGAACTATGGTCGTCAGGCGCATGGGACGGTGTACCTGTACCAGGCGCTGGCCAATTCCTACAACCTGTCGACCGCGCGGCTCGGGCTCGATCTGGGCGTGCCGAATGTGCTCAAGACACTGGAGCGGTTGGGTGCCTCGCCGAAGTGGCCAGCCTACCCGTCGATGTTGCTCGGGGCGGGTGGCTTGAAGCCTATCGAGGTAGCCGGCATGTATCAGACCCTTGCGAATGGCGGTTTCAATACCCCGCTGCGGGGCATTCGCAGTGTGTTGACTGCTGACGGCGAGCCCCTCAAGCGTTATCCGTTCCAGATCCAGCAGCGTTTTGACCCGGGCGCTATTTATCTAACCCAGTACGCCATGCAGCGCGCCATGCGCGAGGGCACTGGGCGCTCGGCCTACAATCGGCTGCCGCAGTCGCTCAATCTGGCTGGCAAGACCGGCACCACCAATGATTCGCGTGACAGCTGGTTTGCTGGCTTCAGCCAGGACGTGCTGGCGGTGGTCTGGTTGGGGCGTGACGACAATGGCAAGACGTCGCTGACCGGCGCCACCGGTGCGCTGCAGGTCTGGACCGACTTCATGCGCAGGGCTGACCCGCTGCCGTTGCAGATGCCGGTGCCGGACAATGTGGCCTACGCCTGGGTCGATGCCCGTAGCGGGCTTGGCACAGACGAGCGCTGCCCGGATGCCGTGCAGATGCCCTATATTCGTGGCAGCGAACCGGCCCCCGGACCTGGCTGCGGCATTCAGGCGCCGGCAGAGTCGGTCATGGATTGGGTACGCGGCTGGTTGGAGTAACTGCCGCGGAGGTCGCGTGCTTCTTGGTTCTACGTTGAGAGGTCTGAATTGGTGAACAAGCAGTGGATGGCCGTTGTTGCAGCGGTGACGCTGGTGCAGGGGTGCGCGACAGTGGATCGTGGCTCGATCCCCGTGGTGGACTCAGGCGCTCCCGTTTCCGAGGAGGTGGCGGCTCGCCAGGGATACCGCGCGCCAGCCGCGGTCGCGACGCCAAGGCAGCAGCAGGAGGATTCTGGGGTGGTGGTGATGGTGCCGCAGGGTACTTCCGCACCACTTGAAACCTTCGCCGCACCGGATGTGCCGTTTTCGTCGTCCAGTGGTGCATCCGACGCTACGCAGCCAACCTGGCAGCCCGCACCGTCGATTTCCGCACCGCCCAGTACGCCGCAGCCAAGCATGCCCAGCGGGATTCCTTCATCCAACAGCGGGCTGGCAGCGGACGAGCAGCTCGACGGTCCGGTTCTTGCGCTGCTGACGACAGCACAGCAACAGCAGGGTGGCGGCGACCTCAACGGAGCCGCCTCCAGTCTCGAGAGAGCGCAGCGTATCGCTCCGCGCGAGCCGCAGGTGCTCTACCGTTTGGCTCAGGTCCGCCTGGCCCAGGGCGACGCGACTCAGGCCGAACAGCTGTCGCGCCGGGCGCTGAGCTATGCCAGTGGGCGGCCAGCGCTCCAGGCCAGCCTCTGGGAGCTGATCGCCCAGGCGCGCGAACGGCAGGGCGACAGCGCCGGTGCCGCTCAGGCGCGTGAGCGCGCCAAGGTCAGTCTGTGATGGATAGTCGGCTTCCGGCGATCGCGCAGCAGTTGCTGCTGATCGAGCGTGAGCTGCGGCTGCTGGGGTTGTGGAGTGTGGATTCGCCGGCTCCGGAAGCCCTGGCTAGTGTGGAACCGTTCTGCGTCGACACGCTGCGTTTCGAGCAATGGCTGCAGTGGATCTTCCTGCCGCGAATGAAGGTGATCGTCGAGGCGGATCAGCCGTTGCCCGCTGCGTCCGGTATCTGCGCAATGGCCGAAGTGGTCTATCGTGAGTCCCAAGTGGCGACGCTGCTGGAGGCCTTGCGCGGCTTCGATGCCCTGATCGAAGCGTCGTCCTAACGCCGCGCTTGGCGGCGCCAGTCGATCGGATGATGGATCAGTTGCAGTTTTCCGCGATCTTGTCGCGGGTTTCCGTTATCCGCGCCTGACGTTCCTCTTCGGTGATTCGCCGCGTTTCACCATTCTCTTCGACTCGCACGCGTGGGTTGTTCTGCAGCTGGGCCAGGTTCGTGCGCATGGTTTCGCAGTAACGCTTGCGCTCGGCCTCCTGCTCGGCGACCTGCTGTTTCACCTTGCGGTCGATGCTTTGCTGATCGGGCTCGCTTTTTTCCTGCGAGGCCGGTGCCGGTGCTGTTACGGATTTGCCTGGCGCAACCACGGTATTAACAGTTTCCACCTGCTGCCCCTGCGGCGGCTGGGCGCCAAAGTGCGTCACGCCCTGGGCATCCACCCATTTGTACACCTGCGCGGCCATGGCATTGCCGCAAAGCGCCAGCGCCAGGCCGCTCGCAAGAACCGTCAATCGCATGCTGTTACCTTCATCAGGATCGGAAAACGGCCTCCACTATACCCAAAAGCCGAGGACGTACTTCTGCGCCCCGTCACAGCTCGAGGTTGGCTGAAACGTAACGGCAGGCTTGACTTGCGGGTGCCGAATCCGAACAATCCGAGGCTTGCTGTCCTGAGTCGCCTCGCCGCAAGCGATACCGGCTCAGTCTAGACAGACATGAGGTGCTACCCGCGCCGACCTGCATCACCCGCAACGCGTTACCTCGCGCTGGGTGGAGAGCCCGCGACACCAGGGACTCTTCCGATACTGGCTCAATCAGTGGCTGACGTAGTCGGCGACCACCGTCGCTCATGCCCTGTTGGCAGTAAACCTATTTCTGGCGGCTCCGGCTTGGACCGCTATCTGGCGTTCAGAGGTGAACAACGTGGAACTCTTATCCGGCGCTGAAATGGTCGTCCGCTCCCTGCGTGACGAAGGCGTTAAGTACATCTACGGGTACCCGGGCGGTGCCGTTCTGCACATCTACGATGCGCTTTTCAAGGAAAAGGCCATCGAGCACATCCTGGTTCGTCACGAGCAGGCCGCCACGCATATGGCTGATGGCTATGCGCGCGCGACCGGCAAGGCCGGCGTGGTGCTGGTGACCTCCGGTCCCGGGGCGACCAATGCCATCACCGGTATAGCCACCGCCTTCATGGACTCGATCCCGATGGTGGTCATCTCCGGTCAGGTGCCCAGCACCATGGTCGGCACCGATGCCTTCCAGGAAACCGACATGATCGGCATCTCCCGTCCGATCGTTAAGCACAGCTTCATGATCAAGCATCCTTCGGAAATCCCCGAAGTGATGAAGAAGGCGTTCTATCTCGCCGAGTCCGGGCGTCCAGGGCCGGTTGTCATCGATATCCCGAAGGATATGACCAACCCGGCCGAGAAATTCGAGTACGTCTACCCGAAGAAGGCCAAGTTGCGTTCGTACAGCCCGGCCGTGCGTGGGCATTCCGGCCAGATTCGCAAGGCAGCGGAGTTGCTGCTGGGCGCCAAGCGGCCAATCATCTACGCCGGTGGCGGTGTGGTCCTTGGCAAGGCTTCGGCGCAACTGACCGAGCTGGCGAAGATGCTCAACCTGCCGGTGACTAACACCCTGATGGGCCTGGGGTGCTTTCCGGGCAGCGACCGCCAGTTCGTCGGCATGCTCGGCATGCACGGCAGCTACACCGCCAACCTGGCGATGCATCACTCCGATGTGATCCTCGCGGTCGGTGCGCGTTTCGATGACCGCGTGATCAACGGCGCGACCAAGTTCTGCCCGAACGCCAAGATCATCCACATCGATATCGACCCGGCATCCATCTCCAAGACCATCAAGGCGGATATCCCGATTGTCGGTCCGGTGGACAGCGTGCTCACCGAGATGGTCGCCATCGTCAAGGAGATCGGCCAGGCGCCGAATGCCGAGACCGTGGCCAGCTGGTGGAAGCAGATCGACGAGTGGCGCGGCAATGGCCGGCTGTTCCCCTACAACGAGGGCGATGGTTCGATCATCAAGCCGCAGGCCGCCATCGAGGTGCTCTGCGAAGTGACCAAGGGCGAAGCTTATGTAGCCTCGGACGTTGGTCAGCATCAGATGTTCGCCTGCCAGTACTACAAGTTCGACAAGCCCAACCGCTGGCTCAACTCGGGTGGCCTCGGCACCATGGGCTTTGGTCTGCCGGCAGCCATGGGCGTGAAGCTGAACTTCCCGGAAGCCGATGTCGCGGTGGTGACCGGTGAGGGCAGCATCCAGATGAACATCCAGGAATTGTCCACCTGCCTGCAATACGACCTGCCGGTGAAGATCATCAACCTCAACAACGGTGCGCTGGGCATGGTCCGCCAATGGCAGGACATGGTGTACAACAGTCGCTACTCGCACTCCTACATGGAATCGCTACCCGACTTCGTCAAGTTGGCCGAGGCCTACGGGCACGTCGGCATGCGCATCACCGATCTCAAAGATCTCAAGCCGATGATGGAAGAGGCGTTCGCCATGAAGGACCGCCTGGTCTTCCTGGATATCGCCGTCGACACCGCCGAGCATGTCTATCCAATGCAGATCAAGGATGGCGCGATGCGTGACATGTGGCTGAGCAAGACGGAGCGTACCTGATCATGAGACATATCATTTCCCTGCTGATGGAAAACGAACCGGGTGCGCTGTCTCGTGTGGTCGGCCTGTTTTCGCAACGCAACTACAACATCGAAAGCCTCACCGTGGCACCGACCGAAGACCCGACCCTGTCGCGTCTCACGTTGACCACGGTAGGGCACGAGGAAGTGATCGAGCAGATCACCAAGAACCTCAACAAGCTGGTGGAAGTGGTCAAGCTGGTCGACCTGTCGGAGAGCGCCCATATCGAGCGCGAACTGATGCTGATCAAGGTCAAGGCCACCGGCGCTCAGCGCGCCGAGGTCAAGCGCACCACCGACATCTTCCGTGGGCAGATCGTCGACGTGACCACCAGCGTCTATACCATTCAGCTGGCCGGAACCAGTGACAAATTGGACAGCTTCATCCAGGCCATTGGTACAGCCTCGATCCTCGAGGTTGTGCGCAGCGGTGTCACCGGAATCTCTCGCGGCGACAAAGTGCTGAGTATCTAACGACTGCCGGACATGTCGTCTCGTCAGTCAGCAACGTTTTATCGAATGGCCCACGAGGCCGGCAACAGGGGTAATTCATGAAGGTTTCTTACGATAAAGACTGCGACCTCTCCATCATCCAGGGCAAGAAGGTCGCCATCATCGGTTACGGTTCTCAGGGCCACGCGCACGCGTGCAACCTGAAGGATTCCGGCGTCGACGTCACCGTCGGTCTGCGTCCGGGTTCGTCTTCCATTGCCAAGGCCGAGGCCCATGGCCTGAAGGTCAGTGACGTTCCAGCCGCCGTTGCCGCTGCCGATCTGGTAATGATCCTGACCCCGGACGAGTTTCAGGGCCGCCTGTACAAGGACGAGATCGAGCCGAACCTGAAGCAGGGCGCGACCCTGGCCTTCGCTCACGGCTTCTCCATTCACTACAACCAGGTCGTGCCGCGTGCCGATCTGGACGTGATCATGATCGCTCCGAAAGCCCCGGGTCACACCGTGCGTTCCGAGTTCGTCAAGGGCGGCGGCATTCCCGACCTGATCGCGATCTATCAGGACGCTTCCGGCAATGCCCGTAACGTCGCACTATCCTACGCCTGCGGCGTCGGCGGTGGCCGTACCGGCATCATCGAAACCACCTTCAAGGACGAAACCGAAACCGACCTGTTCGGCGAGCAGGCCGTTCTCTGTGGCGGTTGCGTCGAGCTGGTCAAGGCTGGCTTCGAAACCCTGGTCGAAGCTGGCTACGCGCCAGAAATGGCCTACTTCGAGTGCCTGCATGAGCTGAAGTTGATCGTCGATCTGATGTTCGAAGGCGGCATCGCCAACATGAACTACTCGATCTCCAACAACGCCGAGTACGGCGAGTACGTGACCGGTCCTGAAGTGATCAACGCCGAGTCCCGCGCCGCCATGCGTAATGCCCTGAAGCGCATTCAGGACGGCGAATACGCCAAGATGTTCATCACTGAAGGTGCCGCCAACTATCCGTCCATGACGGCCTACCGTCGCAACAATGCGGCTCATGGCATCGAAGTGGTCGGCGAGAAGCTGCGCGCGATGATGCCTTGGATCGCTGCGAACAAGATCGTTGATAAGAGCAAGAACTGATCGGTTTTTCTGCTCAAGAAACGCGGCTACGGCCGCGTTTTTTCATTCTGTTCCCCGGCTTCTGGTATAAATCGCGGCTTTGGCCAGGCTGAACCGCGAGTGTGTCGATCTGGTCGAAATCTATCCGTACCTGTTGTAGAAGGTGAATGCGCATGAGTGGACAATCCGAAGAGCCGAACAAGCCAGTCGAGCCAGAAAGCATTCTGCCGATCGACGAGCATGTGGAGGAAACCCAGGAGGCTGACGGCCGCAAGGTACGCCACCGGGGCATCTACCTGCTGCCGAACCTGTTCACCACTGCCAACCTCTTCGCTGGGTTCTTCTCGATCATCACGGCGATCAACGGCAATTTCTATGTGGCCGCGGCGACGGTCTTCGTCGCGATGGTGCTCGATAGTCTGGACGGACGCGTTGCGCGCCTGACCAATACGCAGAGTGCTTTCGGCGCTGAATACGACTCGCTGTCAGATATGGTGGCTTTCGGTCTGGCGCCTGCGGTACTCGCATACGAGTGGGCGCTTTCGGAACTCGGCAACGTTGGGCTCACCGTCGCCTTCATCTACGTTGCCTGCGCGGCGCTGCGTCTGGCGCGTTTCAATACGCAGATCGGCAAGGTCGACAAACGCTGGTTCATCGGGTTGGCAAGTCCGGCCGCGGCGGGCGTGGTGGCTGGTTGGGTCTGGGCCGTTTGGGCGCTCGATGATGCCGGTATTCGTGGCGTCGATCTGCCGCTGGTGCTGGTCATGCTCTTTGCGCTGATGGTCGCGGCTGCCGGTCTGCTGATGGTCAGCAATATCAAGTACTACAGCTTCAAGGATCTGGACCTGAAAGGGCGGGTTCCCTTCGTTGCGATTTTGGTCGTGGTCTTGGTGTTTGCGGTGGTATTCAGCGACCCGCCTCGTATCCTCCTGCTGATCTTCCTCGCATATGCGGTTTCCGGCCCTGTTCAGTACCTGATGCAGCTGCGTCGGCGTAAGCGCGTCGAGGGTTGATTTTCGATCTGGCTGCGCGTATTGCTCGTTCAGAGCCGATACGCGGAGCTACTCATGTTGATCAGAATCCCCCCTTCCGGTACGTGCCGTGAAACTGAGGTGACGACGGAGACGGTCTATCGAAGTCGGCGTCGCTTCATTCAGGGGACTGCACTTGCCGGGGCGGCTCTGGGATTGCCCTCTCTGGCCAGGGCATCCGAGCAGTATCCCGGCGTCCCCGATGCGCCAGCCTCTCCTTGGTTTGTTGGCAAACTGAGCGATACCCGTTGGCGCGCTGTCGTTCCAGAAGGCGAAGCCATCACTCCGTATCGGGACGCCACGCAGTACAACAACTTCTATGAGTTCGGCCCCAACAAGGGCGATCCGGCGCGCTACGCCAGCGAGTTGAAAGTCGAGCCGTGGACGGTGCTGATTGATGGTGCAGTCGAAGAGCCAGGACGCTATTCGCTCGAGGATCTTTTTGCGGAAGGGCAGCTCGAGGAGCGGATCTATCGTCTGCGTTGTGTGGAGGCCTGGTCGATGGTGATTCCCTGGCTAGGTTTTCCGTTGGGCGACCTGATTCGGAGGGTTCGCCCCCTTTCGGCAGCAAAGTTTGTACGCTTCGAAACGGCTTACCGGCCCGACGAGATGCGTGGCACGCGTTCCAGCTTTGCATTGATCGATTGGCCGTATGTCGAAGGGTTGCGCATGGATGAGGCGATGCATCCGCTCAGCCTGCTCGCCGTTGGCATGTATGGTCGGGTATTGCCGAATCAGAATGGGGCGCCACTACGGCTAGTCGTGCCGTGGAAGTACGGCTTCAAGAGCATCAAATCGATCGTGCGAATCAGCTTCGTAAGTGAGCAGCCGACCACCACCTGGCAGTCGATGGCTCCTGAGGAGTATGGGTTCTACGCCAACGTCAACCCACAGGTCTCCCATCCGCGTTGGTCTCAGGCTCGTGAGAGGCGGCTTCCTGGGAGCCTGTTCAGCCCCAACGTCCGGGAGACCCAGCTGTTCAACGGCTATGCCGATCAGGTGGCAGGCTTGTACGCTTCGATGGATCTCACCAAGGACTACTGATGCGTTACCCATTGTGGCGGCTCGGTGTGTTCCTATGCGCCGCCAGCGTACCCTTGTACTGGTTATACCTCGCCTGGACGTTTGCGTTGGGGCCTGACCCTGGAAAGGTTTTGGTGGATAACCTGGGGCAGGGCGCGCTGGTCCTCTTGCTTCTAACGCTTGCCATGACGCCCCTGCAGCGGGTGACGGGTTGGGCCGGTTGGCTCGCCGTACGCCGCCAGCTTGGGCTCTGGTGCTTCACCTACGCGTTGATGCATCTCGCCAGTTATCTTTTCTTCCTTTTGGGTGCTGAATTCTCGCGTTTGCCCGAGGAGTTGAGCGAACGCCCTTATATTCTTGTCGGGGCGCTCGGCTTGCTTGGGCTCACCGCGCTGGCCGCTACGTCCTCTCGATGGAGCATGCGGCGTCTCGGTAAACGCTGGAAAACCCTGCATCGACTGATCTACGTCATCGTCATTGTGGTGTTGCTACATATGCTTTGGGTTGTACGTGCCGACGCTGGCAGATGGGCGCTTTATGCCGGCATAGCTGCGATCTTGCTTGTTCTACGGCTCCCAGTCGTAGCCTCTGTTCTAGGGCGACTCGTACACAAACGAGCAAAGGCCGCAACAAAACCGAAATAAAGGTTGACGCCCGTTTTCAGCCCCCTATAATGCGCACCACTTCCGGCGCAGTCCTCAAGCAAAACCTCTTGTAAATCAAATGGTTAGCTAGATAAAAGGGTTGCATCGGTGGCGGATTCGAGTAGAATGCGCTGCGCTGGCAGGGTGGTGGTTGAGCTTTGTTGGTGGCTTCGGTCGGATCGATCGAAGGCGGTTGAAAGAGGTGGTTGACAGCGGTTCTGATCGCTGTATGATTCGCCTCCCGCTGACGAGAGATGCAGATTGATCGAGGCGGCAAGCG